>JAESGR010000018.1_pt1 | contig 797930 bp, 667 predicted proteins | sample 9269771 | NCBI WGS metagenome assembly JAESGR01 (sample SAMN15739572, study PRJNA653492) | algae metagenome | isolation source: Chroococcus sp. CMT-3BRIN-NPC107 and co-occurring heterotrophs from well... | place: USA: Clark Mountains Wilderness, California | collected 2010-04-18 | reverse complement strand
CCGGGGGGGGGGGGGGGGGGGGCCGGCCCCCCCCCCCCCCCCACGACGAGCGGGCGTCATGCGCCGCGCTTCGCCGCCGTCTTGCGGGCGCCGCCACGACCGCCGCGCGCCGTCTTGGCCGCGGGGGCGGCTGCGGGAGCCGCGGCAGGGGCGGCAGTCTTCGCCGCCGTCTTCGCGGGCGCCTTGGCCGCCGTCTTGGCCGGAGCCTTCGCGGCGGTCTTGGCGCCACGACCGCGTCCGCGACCCGCTGCGGGCGCCGCATCCGGCGCGGGCGCCGGAGCAGCCGCAGCAGCCGGAGCGGGCGCCGCAGGAGCCGGGGCCGCGGGAGCCGGTGCGGCCACCGAGCCGACCGCAGCGGCAGGCTCGCCGCCACGACCGCGACCACGACCACGACCACCGCGACCGCGACCGCCACCGCGCGCCGGCGCCTCGCCCTCGTCGGCGGGCGTGCTCGCCGGGGCCGAGGCCTCGGCGGGCGCGGGCGCGGACGGCTCCGCCGAGGCGGCCGGCGCCGGCGCCGGTGCGGGCTCCGGCGTCGCGGCCGGAGCCGGCGCAGCAGTGCGCGCCGGCGCCACCGGCGCGACGACGCCGATGGTCAGCAGCTCCGGCGGCGGCGCGCCGCGACCGGCCGGCCCGCGTCCACGACGTGGCGGCAGGGCGGGCGTCGCCGTGGCCGGCGCAGCGGGTGTCACGGGCGCGACGGCGGCAGGCGCCGGGGCAGCGGCCACGGGGACCGCAGCTTCGGGCTGCGCTGCCACCGCGGGAGCGGGAGCAGGCGCGACGCGCTCGGCGGGCGCGCCGTCGACCGCCGCGGGAGCGTTCGAGGCCGGCGCCTCCGGTGCCGCCGGAGCACCGGACGCAGCGGCCGATACCGTCCCGACCACGCCGATGGAGAGCAGCTCGGCGGGCGGCGCACCGCGACCGGCGCGCGCCGGCCCACGTCCACCGCCACCACGCGGACCCATGCCGCGGGGCCCGGGTGCCGCGACCACCGTCGGCTCGGCGGCCTGCGCGGCCGCCGCCGCGCGGTTGAGCTGATCGGCGACCGAATCCGCCTCGGCGGCGCGCGACAGCTCGTAGTCGTCGCCACGACGGCGCAGGTCGACCAGGTTCGCGTCGTGCGCGTCCTGGAGCACGCGCACGAACATGCGCTCGCTCAGCGACTCGCTGTCGCGGCCGAGCAGCTCGAACGCGCGCACGCGGGTCTCGCGGGCGCTGACGCTGTCGTCGTTGTTGCGCGTGAGCGACTCGACGGCGCGGCGCACGAGATCGAACGCCTCGGCGCGCGTGAGCCGCTCGCCGCCGACGCCGATCGCGAACGCCGGACGCGTGGCGGGCGCGGGAGCCGGACGCTCGGTCGGCAGCTCGAGCGGCGTCGTCTCGACGCCCTCCTCCGCCCCGTCCTCGCCGCGCGGGCCGCGCTCGAAGTCGCGCCCACGTCCACGGCCGCGTCCACGACCGCGACGGTTGCGGTCGCGCTCCGCGCGCTCGGCGCGCTGCTCGATCGACTCGCCGGTGGTCGGAGCCGGTGCGGCGGGCGCCGCCGCAGCCGGAGCCGCCGCGGCGGGCGCGCGGGTCTGGCCGATCTCGTACTGCCCGTTCTCCTGGCGCGTGAGCGTCAGCAGGCCGCGCTTCTCCGCCTCGTGCACGAAGCGCGAGAACTTCGACATCCCGAGATCCTTCTCGTCGAAGCTCGGGTCGATGTCCTGCATGACCTGCTTGAGCCGGTCGGCGCGCATGACGTCGCCGTTCTTGACCATCCGGCCCACCGCCTCGACGACGAGCTCCCACGGGTCCCAGCGGACCGTCTCCTCGTCGCCCGTGCGCACCAGCCCCGCGAGGGCGTTGTAGCTGTAGTACTCGTCGCAGTTCTGGACGAGCAGGTCGCTCGAGCTCTCGCGGATGCCGACGCCGATGACGTACTTGCCGTACTCCTTGAGCTTGATGACGAGGCTCGAGAAGTCGGAGTCGCCCGACAGCAGGATGAAGGTGCCGATCTCCGGACGCGTGAAGACGAGCTCCATCGCGTCGATGGCGAGGCGGATGTCGGTCGCGTTCTTCTTCGCCGACCCGTAGGCCGGAGCGAAGATGAGGTCGATCGAGGCCTCGGTGAGCGGGACGATGTAGCCCGGGTAGCGGCGCCAGTCGGCGTACGCGCGCTGGACCGAGACCTTGCCCTTGATGATGTCAGAGGAAAGCAGGTTCCGAAGCTCGGACTGCATGTCCTTCTGGATCCCCATCGTGACGTTGTCGAAGTCGATGAGGAGCGCCGCATTGGGCGCGTGGGCGTTGTAGTAGCCGCCCGGCGACGCCGAGGTGCCTGGGGGCAGGGCCTGTGGCCCGCGGTGGATCGGAGCGACCGGACCGCGCTGCGGCGGCCGCTGGAAGCGAGAGCTCATGTACAGGCTCGCGTGCGGAACTGGGGCGGGCGCCGACGAGGCGCGGAGGGCGACTCCCTCTGCGCGTGCGTCAGGCGCCCGACGTGACGGTTGGGTCGAGCGCAACGGTGCGCTCGAGCTCTCGTCGACGCACCTTCCCGCTCCCGGTCATCGGGAACGAGTCGAAGAAGCGGACGAGGTCGGGAATCTTGTAGTCGGTCATCGTGTCGCGGGCGAAGTCCTTCAGCTCCTTGCCCGTGATGACCGCGCCTTCCACCGGCACCACGCAGGCGCAGATCAGCTCTCCCAGCACGTCGTGCGGGATGCCGATGACGCACACGTCCTCCACGGCCGGGTGCGCGCGCAGCTGGTCCTCGATCTCGCGCGGGTGGATCTGGTAGCCCCCGCGGAGGATCGCCTCCTTCCGCCGCCCGACGATCCGGAGGTAGCCGTCGTCGTCGAGGATGCCCAGGTCGCCCGTGAGGAAGAAGCCCTCGGGCGTGAACGACCGGGCGGTCTCCGCCGGCATGCGGGCGTAGCCGAGCAGCACGCCCGAGCCGCGCACGGCGATCTCGCCGACCGCCTCGGCCGGCCCGTGCAGCGCGCCGGTGAGCACGTCGACGGCCATCACCTCGACGCCCGGCAGCGGGCGGCCGACGGTGCCGATCCGCTTCTCCTCCGGATCGCTGAAGCGGGTGACCGCGATCGTGGGCCCGGTCTCGGTGAGGCCGTACGCCACGTGCACGTCGCACCAGCGACGGATGCGGCGCACGAGCGCCTCGCTCACCGGGCTGCCGGCGATGATGCCGGTGCGCAGCCCCGCCGATCGCAGGCGGGCGCCGTCGAAGGCGGGCTCGCGCATCAGCAGGTGGAACATCGTCGGCACCCCCTGGAGCACCGTGACGCGCTCGCGCTCGAGCAGCGTCAGGGCCGTGGACGCGTCGAACTGCTCCTGCAGCACGAGCGTCGCGCCGGCGGCGATGGCGCCGACGACGGTCGAGAAGCCGAAGATCGCGAAGAGCGGCACGCCGGCGAAGACGCGGTCTTCGGGCGCGAGCTCGATCGCCTCGCCGGTGCGCACCGCGGTCTCCAGCACGCCGCGGTGGCTGAGGCGCACGCCCTTCGGCTTGCCCATGGTGCCCGACGTGTAGAGGAGCGCCAGATCGCTCCCGTCGTGCACCTGCTGCGGCACGGGCACCGTTCGGCCGGCGCCCTTCGACACGAGATCCTCGAACTGGAAGATCCGGTCGTCGTACCAGAGCTCCTCGTCCCCGACGGTGACGAGGTACTGCAGGTCGGGCAGCTCGGCGAGCGCCGCCTCGAACAGCTGCAGGTAGTCGACGCCGTTGTGCCGCTCGGCGGTCACCACGCACGAGACCTCGGCGTGGCGGAGCTGGTACTTCAGCTCATGGTAGTTCAGCCGCGGGCTCACCGGGACGACCACGGCGCCGAGTCGCGCGCAGGCCGCGAGCGCGACGATCCACTCGGGGCAGTTGGGCAGGTTGATCGCGACGCGATCTCCCTCGGCGATTCCCAGCTCGGCGAGGGCGGCCGCGAGCGCGGTGCCCTGCGACTCGACCTGCCCGTACGTCAGACGCCGCGTGGCGGAGACGACGAGCGGACGCTCCGGGTGCTCGGCGGCACGCCGGGCGAGCACCGGAGCGAGCGTCCAGGTGTCGGCCATCACTCGTCGAGGGGTCTGGGCATCAGCACGGAACGCTAATCCGGGCAACGGGTGGGGTGAAGGGCCGGACACGGCGAGTTCGGATGGGGCGAGTTCGGATCGCGGCCGGCGCTCGACGGCGCCGCCCAGACGGTCGCGCGGCCAGATCGCGCGAACCCGGCCGACGTGGGGATCGCACGTTTTGGACTCGCCGCGCTCCGCCCGCTGGCATCGGCGTGCGGCGCTCGACCCGACCGCCCCCGACGCGAGCCCTCGGGCCCTACTCCCCCATCGCCTTGAGCACGACGCGCTTCGGGCGCTGGCCGTCCCACTCGCCGTAGAAGACGCGCTGCCAGGGCCCGAAGTCGAGCCGGCCCGCCGTCACGGGGACGATGACCTCGTGGCCGACCGTCAGCGAGCGCAGATGCGCCGCGGCGTTGTCCTCGCCGGTGCCGCCGTTGTGCCGGTACGCGTCGGGATCCCAAGGCGCGACGCGCTGCTCCAGCCAGTCGAGGATGTCCTGCCACAGCCCGGGCTCGTGGTCGTTCACGAACACCGAGGCCGAGATGTGCATCGCCGAGACGAGCACGAAGCCCTCGGCGATTCCCGCCGCGGCGCGCGTCGCCTCGACCTCGTCGGTGATGTCGACGATCTCCTGGCGACGCGTCGTCGTGAAGGTGAGATAGCGGGTGTGGACTTTCATGGCGGATGGCGCGGGTTGGCGTGAGACGCGGGGCGGCGCGAGGACCCGCGCACCGCCGCACGAGAACTCGTCGCGCCGGAAGCCGCGGCGTGCAAGGTCGCACGACGACGCGCCCCCGCGGCCGGCGTCGCCCCTCCCGAACGCCCGGCCCCACGCCCATCCTTCCGAAACCCCCTCTTTCCGCCCCCCGTACGGTGCCCAGGCTCCGGCCCCTCGGAACGCGCTATCGGTTCCGCAGCCGCCTCTTCACGATTCTCCTCCTGTTCGCGGTCTGCCCGTCCGTGCTCCTCACGCTCCTCTGGGTCGGCACGGTCACGCGGGCACTGCCGCTGATGAGCGGGAGCGGAGCCTGGGAGCGCGCCGCGGCCACGGGCGAGCGGGCGCTGACGCTCGCGCGCGGGCGGTCGACGAGCCCCGCGGCGGCGCGCGCCTACGAGGCGCACGAGCAGGAGCTGCAACGCTCGCTCGAGCTGGCGCGCCGCTACAGCTTCGTCGCCCCTCGCGCGGGGCGCGTGCTCCTCGTGTCCGGAGTGGTCGGCATGGTGCTGCTCATCGTCGGGGCCTCGCGCGTGGCGGGCCACCTGAGTCGGCAGCTGAGTCGCCCGCTCGACCAGCTGGTGCGGTGGACCGCGCTCGTGCAGGCCGGACAGCCGCTTCCCGACGAGCCCGAGCCGCGCGGCGCGCCCGAGTTCCGCACGCTGCGCCAGCGCATGCGCACGATGTCGCGCGAGCTGGCCGCGGGTCGCGCGCGCGCGCTGGAGGCCGAGCGCGCCGAGGCCTTTCGCGAGACCGCGCGGCGCGTCGCGCACGAGCTGAAGAACCCGCTCACGCCGATCCGCTTCGCCGTCGAGCGGCTGCGTCGCGACGCGACGCCGGCGCAGGCCGAGGCGGTGGAGGTGCTCGCCGCCGAGACGGCGCGCCTGGAGGCCATGGCGCGCAGCTTCGCGCAGTTCGGGCGACTGCCCGACGGGCCGGCGGCCGACGTGGACCTCGGCGATCTCGCGCGATGGGCGATCGCGACCTCGGTGCCCGAGCAGATCGAGGGGCGCGTGGAGGTCGCCGACGACGTCCCGCTCGTGCGCGGCCACTACGACGCGCTCTCGCGCGCGCTCAACAACGTGCTGCTCAACGCCGTCGAGGCGTGTGCGCCCGGCGGGTGCGTGACGGTGCGCGTGCAGCGCACGCGCCGTCCCGACATCGCCGGCGAGGCGGTGGAGCTGGCGGTGCACGACACCGGCAGCGGCATCGCGCCCGAGCTGCTGGCGCGCATCTGGGATCCGTACGTCACGCAGAAGGCGCACGGCACGGGACTCGGTCTCGCGATCGCGCGCCAGACGGTGCTCGCGCACGGCGGCGCCGTCGACGCGGTGAGCGCCGTGGGGCGCGGCACCGAGGTCCGCTTCATCCTGCCGGTGGGCGGCGCGAGCGCGCCGGCCCCTCCCGACCCGTCGCCCGGCGCACGCGCGCACGGCCGCGACGACGCGGCTCCCCCGCCCCTCGCCACGAGGACCATCGTCTGATGTCGCCCTTCCTCATCCCCATCGTCGGCATCCTCGCCGGCACCCTGATGGCGCTCGGCTTCCCGCTCGTGCGCGCCTACGCGCGCAAGCTGGAGCTGGAAGGTCAGCAGCCGCGCGTTCCGCAGGAGGTGGCCGACCGGCTGGCGCGCATGGAGCACGCGATCGACGCGGTCGCCGTCGAGGTGGAGCGCATCGCCGAAGCGCAGCGCTTCACGACGCGGCTGCTGACCGAGCGCGCGGAGTCGCAGGCGAGCCTCACGGCCGGCGTGCAGGAGACCTCGCATGCGCGCTGACCCGCTCACCGTGCAGGTCCCCGCACCGCCCGCGCCGCCGCTCCCGCCACTGCCGCCGCTCCCCGGCGTGCCCGCTGCGGGCCCCGGGCAGGAGAGCGAGGCCGTCGTCCGCGTGAACGAGGAGCTCGCGAAGGCGCGCGAGGAGGTCGCGGAGATCGCCGGCCAGCCAGGGGGCGAGCGCGGCAACGTCTCCATCCTGCGCGACGGCGAGGGGCGCACGATCGTCGAGACGCCAGACGGTCGGCAGATCGTCATCGATCCGCGCGCGGTGCCGAGCATCCAGTCGCAGGAGGCGATCATCCGCCAGGCGCTGTCCCACGTGCCGCCGCCGGAGCCGCAGTTCCACGACGAGGGGCCGCCGCAGAACGCGATCGTCCTGACGAGCATCGTCCTGTTCTTCCTCACGCTGATGGTGATCGGCTTCCCGCTGGCGCGTGCCGCGGCGCGGCGCATGGATCGCAAGGCCGCGGGAGGCGGCGTGCCCCACGACCTCTCGCCGCGCCTGGAGCGGCTGGAGCAGGCGATCGAGTCGGTCGCGGTCGAGATGGAGCGCGTGTCGGAGGCGCAGCGCTTCTCCGCGCGCCTGCTGAGCGAGCGGCTACCCGAGGCGCTGCCGCGCCTGGACGCCGCGGCGGCCCAGGGCATCGCGTCGCGCCGCGGCGAGAGCTGACCGCGCGGTGCCTTCGGTCCTGATCGTCGACGACGAAGCCAACATTCGCCGCATGGTCGGCGCGCTGCTCGCCGCCGAGGGCTACGAGGTGCGCGACGCGGCCGACGGGAACGCCGGCGTCGCGAGCGCGCTCGCCCACGAGCCGGACGTCGCGCTGCTCGACCTCATGATGCCGGGGCTCGACGGGCTGGGGGCGCTCGAGCGGCTGCGCGAGGCGTATCCCGACCTGCCCGTCGTGATGATGAGCGGGCGCGCCGCGCTCGCCGACGCGGTGCGCGCGACGAAGCTCGGCGCCTTCACCTTCCTCGAGAAGCCGCTGACGCCCGAGGGCGTGCTGCTGGCGCTCGCGTCGGCGCTCGACCTCAGGCAGGCGCGCCGGGCCGCGCGCGCGCTGCGCGAGGACCTCGGGCTCGGCGACGACATGGTCGGCGCGAGCCCCGCGATCCTCAAGGTGCGCGAGCTGATCGCGCGCGTCGGGCCGAGCGATGCGCGGGTCCTCATCACGGGCGAGAGCGGGACGGGCAAGGAACTCGCGGCCGCCGCCATCCACGGCGCGAGCGCGCGGCGCGAGCGGCCGTTCATCCGCGTGAACTGCGCGGCGATCCCGCGCGACCTGGTGGAGAGCGAGATGTTCGGCCACGAGCGCGGCGCGTTCACCGGCGCGACCGATCGCCGCATCGGCCGCTTCGAGCTCGCGCACACCGGCACGCTCTTCATGGACGAGGTGGGCGATCTCGGCGCCGAAGCGCAGGCGAAGCTGCTGCGCGCGATCGAGGCGAAGGAGATCGAGCGCGTCGGCGGCGGGCGCACGATCCGCGTCGACGTGCGCATCGTCTCGGCGACGAACAAGGACCTCGGGCGCGCGGTGCTCGACGGGACGTTCCGCGAGGACCTGCTCTTCCGCCTCAACGTCATCCCGATCCACCTGCCGCCGCTGCGCGAGCGCCCCGACGACGTGCCGCTGCTCGTGCGCCACTTCTCCGCGCGCTACCGTGCGCGCAGCGGGCGCCCGGCGCCCGTGTGGACCGACGAGGCGGTGGCGCTGCTGGTGCGCCACCGCTGGCCGGGCAACGTGCGCGAGCTCGCCAACATCGTCGAGCGGCTCGCGATCCTGCACGCGGGCGAGGCGGTGACGGACGCGCACGTGCGACAGGTGCTCGCCGTCGATCGCGGCGCGGGAAGCGAGGGCGTGCCGACCACCCTCCCCGATCCGACGGATCTCGGCGGCTCGCTCAACGACGCGCTGGACGCGTACGAGCGCACGCTGATCGTGCGCGCGCTCGCGGTCGCGCAGGGGAACGTCGCGGAGGCCGCGCGGCGACTGCAGACCGACCGCCCGAACCTGTACCGCCGGATGAAGCGCCTCGGCATCCAGTGAGCGCGCGTTCCAAATCGACACGCCCGGCCGTCCCTCGGCGGTGACAGGCGACGCGGCCGACGGACCCGCTCGCGCCGCGAACCCGTTATCGTTGCGAGACTTCCGCACGTCAGGCCGCCCCGCCGTCCCGGGAACGCGACGTGCCCGCCTCACGGGCGCACCATTCCCGCGGAGCCCTGCATGCCCGCTCTACCGACGATCCGTCTCACTCACGCGCGCCCGTCGCTCGCCGCCCGCGTCGCCTGCGCGGCGCTCGCGTGCGCGGCCCTCGGCGCGACGCCCGCCGTGCGCGCGCTCGGCGCGCAACCCGCGCGGCGCGACACCGCGAACGCGCCCACGCTGCCACGCGAGGTCGCGCGCGACGTGGCCGCACGCTTCAACGCGCCCGCGACGACGCGTGTGTTCGGCCCGTACGACCTGCCCGCCGGTCGGCGCGTGGAGGGAGACGTCGCGGTGCTCGACGGGCCGGTGACGATCGCCGGGCACGTCACCGGGCACCTCACCGTCGTCAACGCCGACGTCACGCTGCGTCCGGGCGCGCGCATCGACGGCGACCTGTTCGTCGTGGGCGGCGTGGTGGATGGCCGGCTCGATGCGGACCTGCGCGGCGACTTCCAGAGCTTCCGGCAGCCGCTCCAGTACACGCGCGCCGAGGACCGCCTGACGCCCGTGCACACCGACGACGAGTCGGGCGCGTGGTGGCGGTGGCGCCGCACGGCGATCGGCCCGCAGCGCCGCACGACGGCCGGCCTCACGCTCTCGTCGGGGCGGACGTACAACCGCGTCGAGGGGCTGCCGATCCACTTCGGCCCGTCGCTGGAGCACGACTTCGGCGGCGGCAGCATCCTCGTCGAGGCGCTCGGCATCTTCCGCACAGCGGAGCAGTTCTCGTGGGACAGCGCGAACGTCGGCCATCTCGCCCGCGCGGAGCTGCGCCTCGGCGACGGCTTCGAGCTGCGCGTGGGCGGGCGGCTGCACGACGTCGTCGCGCCGGTCGAGACGTGGCAGCTCGATCCGGCGGAGACCGGGTTCGCCGCCTTCCTGCTGCGCCGCGATTTCCGCGACTACTTCGGGCGCCACGGGGGCGCCGGCTACGTGTCGCTGTTCGCGGGCCCGGACGCGAGCCTCACCTTCTCGCTCGCGGACGAGCGGTGGTCGACGCGCGGCGCGCGCGACGTCTTCACGCTCTTCCGCAACGACGCCACGTGGCGCCCGAACCCCGTCGTCGACGAGGGGCGCGTGCACCTGCAGAACATCACGCTGCTGGTGGACACGCGCAACGACATCGAGCATCCGTGGGCCGGCTGGTACGTCGAGGCCGACTACGAGCGCGGCACCGGCGACTTCACGTCCATCGCGCCGACGTCCGCGTCGTTCGTGACGAACCGCGAGGTGGAGCCGACCCGCGTGCTCGGGCTGCGCGACCTCACGCCCGGCCGGCGCACGTACGGCCGCGGCTTCGTCGACGTGCGCCGCTACAACCGCCTGACGCCCGACGCGCAGCTCAACTTCCGGCTCGCCCTCGGCGGCTGGCTGCACGGCGACCAGCTGCCGATGCAGCGGCGCTTCTCGCTCACCGGGCCGGGCGCGCTCCCGGGCTTCGACTTCCGCCAGCCGGCGACGATCGGCTCGACGAACAGCGAGGTCGGCCAGTGCACGGTCGGCGGCGTGGAGCCCGCGGGGTCGCCGGCGCAGTGCGAGCGGATGGCGATCGTGCAGGCGGAGTATCGCGGCGACATCCGCGTGCGGCTGTTCGGCGACGACGAGGAGGGACGCGTACGGCGCCGCGCCTGGCGCACGGACCTGTCGTGGGTGGTCTTCGCCGACGCGGGGCGCGGCTGGCTCGTCGGGCCGCGCGACCTGGGCGAGAGCGTCTACCCCAAGGGGACCCTGCCCCCGCTGAGCAGCTTCCTCGCCGACGTCGGCGCAGGAATCGATTTCGGGCACAGCCGCGCGAACGACCTGGGGAGCTTCGGCATCTACGTCGCGAAGGCGGTGACGCGGCCGAGCCCCGGCGCGAACGTGTTCGTGCGCATCCGCCGCCGGTTCTGAGCGCGCCGCCCGTCCCGACCGCACGCCGCGCCCCGTGACCGCCCCGCCCCGCGCCCCGCTTCCCCGCTCCGCCGCCCGATCGGCGGAGCCGGCCGCGCCGTGGCCGCGCGCGGGGCGTGCGCTGCGGCGCGCGACGCGCATGCTGGGCGCGGTGCTGCTCGCGCTGACGCTCGCGAGCGCGAACGCGGACGCGCAGGGGCGCGGCGTCGAGATCCGGCTGCCCACGCGTGCCGCGCTCGCGAGCGAGGGGCCGCTGGTGCGCCTCGTCGGCGTGCTGAACGAGCGCGAGCTGCGCGACCTGCTGGACCACGGCTTCCCGATCCGCCTGCACTACCGCGCCGAGCTGTGGACCGTGGCGGGATGGTTCAACGACCTGCGCGGGTCGTGGGAGTGGGACGTCGTGCTGCGGCAGAACGCGATGGCGCGCACCTACGAGGTGGTGCGCCTGGTCGGCGACGAGGTGACGCCGCTCGGCGAGTTCTCGCAGCTCAGCGCGGCCGTCACCGCGGCGGAGCGGCCCTATCGCGTGCCGCTGCTCCCGCCGCGTGGACGCCGCTCGTACTGGAACCTCGTCGTCGACGTCGAGACGCTCTCGATGAGCGACCTGGACGAGGTGGAGCGCTGGCTGCGCGGCGAGCTGCGGCCCGCCGTGCGCGGCCGGCGCAATCCGGGCACGGCGGTCGGCCGCGGCCTCAAGACGCTCGCCTCGCGCCTCCTGGGCGGCGAGACGCGCCACTACGAGGTGCGCTCGGAGACGTTCCGCCCGTAGTCGGGCGGCGAACGTCGGCGCGCCCCGATACGACCACGCCGCGTCAGGAGCCCGACGCGGCGTGGTGGTGCTGGCGGCGCTCGAGCACCTCGAGCTGGTGGAGCATCTGCTCCCCGTAGAAGGTGCGGATGTACCGCGCCTGCGGAGGCGTGAGCCGTCGCACCGCCCAGGAGAGGTGCACGAAGTGCGGCTCCACCGGCGCCGTCATCGGGTGCATCCCGATCTCGTGGGCGAGGTGGTTCGCCTTGCGCAGGTTGCAGCTGCTGCAGGCGGTCACGACGTTCGTCCACTCGTTGGTCCCGCCGCGCGAGATCGGGATCAGGTGGTCGCGCGTCAGCGCCTCGCGCGGCTTGAGCTCCGCCTGCGCGCGCCCGCAGTACTGACAGCGGTAGCGGTCGCGCGCGAACAGGAAGGTGTTTGTGACCTGCCGGCGGAAGCGGCGCGGCACGTGGATGAAGCGCGTGAGGCGGATCACCGCCGGGCGCGGCATCGTCATGCGCGCGGAGCGCACGAACTTCGCCGGGTCGCTCTCGACGATCTCCGCCTTCCCGTCGATGACGAGGCGGAGCGCCCGCTTCACGGGCACCATCGTGAGCGGCTCGAAGGACGCGTTCAGGGCCAGACAGCCGACGATCACGCAAAACCTCCGTCGTGCGTCGCTCGTGCGTCGTGTGCCGTACCGACGGCCGGACCGGACGTCGGCCGTGCGTGGCCGTGCCTGCGACGCGCATCCGGCATCACCCGGAATCGCGCCGCAGCCGTACAGAGCAGTATACCACCGTGAAGCGAACATGGTGCCAGCGGCGCCGCCCCGGAGGGACGACGCCGCTGTGGGTCACCGCGCGTGCCGCATCGGTCGGGGCCGGTGGCTCAGGCGACCGGCTCGGCCACCGGGACGGGCGTCAGCCACCCGTACGGATCGGCGATGCGGCCGGTGGCGATCCCCATGTAGCGGTCCTGGATCGCCTTGGTGATCGGACCGGGCTTCCCCTCGCCGACCGGAATGCGGTCGACCGATCGGATCGGCGTCAGCTCGGCGGCCGTCCCCGTGAAGAAGAGCTCGTCGGCGATGTAGAGCATCTCGCGCGGGAGCGTCTGCTCGCGCACCTCGTAGCCGAGGTCCTTCGCGATCTGCACGACCGAGTCGCGCGTGATGCCGTGCAGGATGCCCGACGCGCCGCCGCTCGTGTAGATCACGCCGTCGCGGATGACGAACAGGTTCTCGCCGCTCCCCTCGGACACGAAGCCGAAGCTGTCGAGGGTGATCGCCTCGACGTAGCCGTCGGTGCGCGCCTCCATCTTGGCGAGCTGCGAGTTGAGGTAGTTGCCGCCCGCCTTCGCCATGGTCGGGAAGGTGCTCGGCGCCGCGCGCCGCCAGCTGGAGACGCAGACGTCGACGCCGTTCTCGAGCGCGTCGTGGCCGAGGTAGGCGCCCCACTTCCAGGCGACGATGAACGTCTCGATCGGCACGCCGAACGGGAGGACGCCCATCTGCTCGCCGGCGCGCACCACGACGGGGCGCAGGTAGCAGTGGCGCAGCTCGTTCGCCGCCACCGTGTCGACGGTCGCCTGCACCAGCTGGTCCACCGTCCAGGGCAGCTCGATCCGGTAGATCTTGCAGGAGTCGACCAGCCGGCGCATGTGCTCGCGCAGGCGGAAGACCGCGGGGCCGGACGGGGTCTCGTAGCAGCGGATCCCCTCGAACACGCTGGAGCCGTAGTGGACCACGTGGCTCATGACGTGGAGGGTCGCCTGCTCCCAGGGGACCAGGTGGCCGTCGCGCCAGATGACGGACGTGCGACCGGACGAGCGGTCGGACATGCGGTGATGCCTCAGGTGAAGGACGGCGAAAGATAGGCGGGCCGAGCGACGTGCAGCCAGGGCACGACGTTCGCGGGCTGCTCCGGGTCGCCCGTCACGCGGGCGCCCGCTGCCACTCGCGCAGACGCTCGGCGACCGAGCGCACGCGCGCCGCGATGCGGTCCGCCTCGGGATGGAGCAGCGCGCCGCCGCGCACCAGCGTGCGCCCCGCGACGACCACGTGATCGGCCGGCAGCCCGGCGAGCGCGAAGACGAGCGCCGCGGGCAGGTCCCCGGCGCCGACGCCGCGCGGGTGCGCGTCCAGCCGCCACGCCGCCAGATCGGCGGCCTTCCCGACCTCCAGCGATCCGATCGCGTGCTCCAGGCCGAGCGCGCGCGCACCGCCGATGGTGGCCAGACGGAGCGCCTCGTCGGCGGAGAGCGCGTCGGCGCGAGCGAGCGCGGCGCGCTGCTGCAGCGCGGCGGTGCGCGCCTCGTCGAGCAGGTCGAGGCGGTTGTTGCTCGCGACCGAGTCGGTGCCGAGCCCCACGCGGACGCCTGCATCCAGCAGCGCGCGCAGCGGCGCCACGCCGTGCCCCAGCTTCGCGTTCGACGCGGGACAGTGCGCGACCGGGCAGTCGTAGTGGGCCGCGAGCGCGACGTCGCTCTCGTCGAACTGTACGCCGTGGATCAGCAGCGGGCGCGCGGTGGCGGCGATGCCCAGCTCGGCGAGCAGGTGCACGGGCGAGTGCGCGCGCCGCTGCACCGGGATCCCGCGCCCGCGCAGGAATCCCGCGAACGGCCCCTCGCCCTCGCGCAGGAACGCGATCTCCGCCGCGCTCTCGGAGACGTGCATGGCGAGCGGCAGCGACTCGCCGAGCGCCCAGGCGCACGCGTCGAGCAGCAGCTCCTCGTGCACCGAGTAGACCGCATGGGGCGAGACGCCGACCTGCACGAGGGCCGTCGCACGCGCGCGCAGCGCCGCGACGCGCGCGCGGAGCCCCGCCATCGCCTCCTCGCGCTGCGCGGCGGCGGGCCCGAACACCTCCTGGTACACGATGCCGCGCGCGCCGCAGTCGAGCAGCGCGTCGAGGGGGACGCCGCTGGCGCTGGTGTCGGCGAAGGTCGTCACGCCGGACGCCAGCCCCTCGAGCACGCCGAGCCGCGCGCCGTCGAGCAGCGCCGCGTCGTCGAGCACCTCGGCGCGCGCGCGCGTGAGCGTGCGGATCCACGCGAAGAAGTCCGCGTGCTCGAGGAAGCCGCGCATCGCGGTCAGCTCGAGGTGCGTGTGCACGTTCACGAGCCCCGGCAGCAGCACCGCGTCGCCGAGGTCCTCGACCTCGCCCGGCGGCGCGTCGCTGCGCGGGCCGACGTGCGCGATGCGCCCCGCGTCGTCGATCGCGACCGCGCCGTCGGCGATCGGCGCCGTGGTGATGGGGAGGAGCCAGCGGGCGGCGAGAACCCTCACCGCATCCTCGGCACCCGGCGCTCCGCGCTCGGCGCTCGGCCCGCTCGCGCGACGGAGCGAGCGCCGAGCGCGGAGGGCCGAGTCAGCAGGCGGAGCTCAGACGCCACGTCGTCCGTGCACGAGCGGCTCGTACAGCGCCGCGTCCGCGACGCCCAGCTCGCGCGCGACCGAGAGCGGCCAGGCGAGATCCGCGACCTGCTCGAACGTGTGACCGTCGGAGCCGAGCGAGAGGCGGACGCCCGCGTCGACCGCGCGGCGCACGAAGCGGCGGTGCGGGCGGTAGCGGTTGCTGATCTCGAAGGCGATGCCGGCCGCGGCGAGGGCGGCGACCGCGCGCTCCTCGCGCGCCTCGGTCCACAGCTCCTCCAGGGGGCGCGCACGGAGCGCGAGCGGCAGCAGCGTCGGATGCGCGAGCACGTCGACCGGCATCTCGCGCGCGAAGCGCTCCAGGTTCTCGACGTGCGCGTCCATGTAGAGGTCGACGTCGAGCCCCTCCGGCCAGCGGCGCTGGAACATCTGCACGCGCGCGCCCGACGGGAGCCAGACGGCGTGCAGCGAGCCGACGGTGTGGGTGAAGCGCGCCCACAGGTCGCGCGGCAGCTCGCGCCACAGGCCGTCGTGCCAGCAGAACTCCCCCGAGATGCCCAGCTCCGGCACGTCGGCGCGCAGCTTCTCGAGCACGTCGAGGTAGCGCGCCACGCCGGACGGGCTGGAGACCGCGGCGCTGACGTCGCACGACAGGTGGTCGGCGACGCTCGGGCGCGCCCCGCGCTCGCGCGCGACCTCGACGACCGCCTTGGGCGTCAGCACGCCGTCGGAGAAGGTCGTATGCGCGTGGCAGTCGCGCGGCAGCCAGCCGGTCGCGCCGCGAACGTCGGCGCCGGGCGCCCCCGGCGCGGACGCCGTCACGGCGCCGGCGGGAGCGGGACGCTCGGCCGCAGCGGGCGCGGCGCGGGCGTCGTGGCCGGCACCGTGGGCGCCGCGGGCGACGCGGTCGGCGGCGCGCCGGGGAAGCGGCCGGCGGTGTCCGTGGGCGGGCGCCGGCGCGTGCCGCCCGGACGCACCGGCGACGGACGCAGGCGGATCGAGTCGGCCGCGCTGTCCGCGGCGGGGAGGCCCGGGGGGAGCGGCGTCGTGCCGGGGAGCGGGACGGTGGGGCGCGGCGCCGTTCCCGGCGCCGGGGTGCCGCCGAGCGTGTCGGTGCCCGTGCCGCCGAGCGAGTCGGCGCCGAAGCCCGCGCCCTCCTCGCCGTACAGCTCACCCGGGACGCACGTCTCGACCGGCTCCAGGCCGGCGATGAAGATGTCCGCGATCGGCTGCGCGCCGTAGCACTCCGGGACGTACAGCTTGTTCGTCCCCGCGACGACCTGCCGCTCGACGATGCCGGACGGCTGCGGCCAGTCGGGCGGCGTCGGCTTGCGGCGATAGACCTCGGTCATGAACGCGGTCCACGCCGGGGCCGCGAGCTCGCCGCCCTGCGCGTTGACCTTGATCTTCTGCGGCCGGTCGAGCCCCATCCAGACGCCGGCGACGAGGTCCGAGGTGTAGCCGATGTACCAGGCGTCGGCGCCGTCGTTCGTGGTGCCGGTCTTTCCCGCCGAGGGCACGCGGAAGCCCGCCCCCCACACGGCGTTGTAGGCGGTGCCGCGCTGGTTCACGTCGCGCATCATGCTCACCATGACGTACGCCTCCTCGGGCGACATCACGGGCACGCGCACGGGATCGGGCTCCCACAGCACGTCGCCGCGCTGGTTCTCGACGCGCACGATCGCGTGCGGCGACGCGCGCGTGCCGAGCGTCGCGAACGCCGAGTACGACGCCACCATCTCGATCGGATACACGTCGGCGGAGCCGAGGTAGATCGCCGGGTAGGGCTGGATCGGCGTCGTGATGCCGAACTTCCGCGCCTGCGCGATCACCGTCTGCGGGCCGAGCTCCATCCCGACGTTGATCGCCGCCAGGTTGCGCGACTGGTACAGCGCGCGGCGCATCGGGATCGGCCCCTCGAACTTCCCGTCGAAGTTCGACGGCGTCCACGACGAGCCGTCGGCCTGCGGGACCGCGATCGGCTCGTCGGGCACGATGGAGGCCGGCATGCGCCCGTTCTGCACGGCGGCCGCGTACACGATCGGCTTGAACGTCGAGCCGGGCTGGCGGAGCGCCTGCGTCGCGCGGTTGAACTTGGAGTCGTCGAAGTCGCGCCCGCCGACGAGCGCGCGCACGCCCCCGGTGCGCGGGTCGAGGGCGATGAACGCACCCTGCAGGTACGGCGAGTTCGCGCTCGCGCGCGCGCTCTCGGCGTCGTCCTGCTCGCGTGCCTCGTACTGCTCGAAGCTCGGGTGGCGATAGGCGCCGTAGCGCCCCGCCTCGATCGCGCGCAGCTGCGCCTCGAGCGCCCGCTCGGCGGCCGACTGCATGTCGAGATCGAGCGTCGTGTACACCTTGAGGCCGTCCTCGTAGAGCTGGCGGCCGAACTTCTCCTCGAGCGTGCGGCGCACCCACTCGACGTAGTAGGGCGCGGTCTCGCCGTTCTCGGTGCGCGTCGCGAGCTGCAGCGGATAGGCGCGGGCGAGCGAGGCGTCGGCGTCGCTCACCTCGCCCTCGCGGCGCATCAGCTCGATGATCGTGTTGCGGCGCTGCACCGCGCGCTCCGGGAAGCGGCGCGGATCGTAGATCGACGGGCCCTTGGGCAGCGCCGCCAGCGTGGCCGCCTCGGCGAGGCTCAGGTCGCGGACGCTCTTGCCGAAGTAGCGCTGCGCCGCGGTCTCGACGCCGTACGCCCCGGCGCCGAGGTAGATCTGGTTCAGGTACAGCTCAAGGATCTTGTCCTTCGAGTACCGGCGCTCGATGTCGCGGGCGACCTTGGCCTCGCGCAGCTTGCGGACGACGGTCTTCTCGCGCGAGATGTCGTCGGAGAAGACGTTGCGCGCGAGCTGCATCGTGATCGTCGAGAAGCCCTCGCGCCACCGGCGCGCGCGCACGTTGCGCAGCGTCGCGCCGGGCACGCGCATCCAGTCGATGCCGGCGTGCGAGTAGAAGCGCTTGTCCTCGGTGACGAGGAAGGCGTCGCGCACGACGGGCGGGATCTCCTGCAGCGTGGCCAGCGTGCGGCGCTCGTTGCCGATCTCGGCGACGAAGCGGCCGTCGGCGGCGTAGACCTTGGAGGTCTGCCGCGGCGAGTACCCCTCGAGGCTGGCGGCCGAGGGACAGGCGCCCTCGCGGCAGACGAGCGCCCAGGCGGCGTACAGCCCGCCGGCGCCGAGCGCGCCGAAGAAGAGCGCGAGCAGCAGGGTGGCGCGCAGGGCGGTCGAGTGCCGGCGCCAGAAGCCGCCGCCGTCCCGCGAAGGGCGGGCGGCGCGGGGCGCGGCCGCGGCTGGGGGCGTTCCGGGCGTCGGTGCGGTCATGGGCTCGAAAAAGGTAACGGCCCGGGCGCTGGGGACGCGACTGACAGCCCCTCCGGCCCCGGCTATCTTGGCGGGCATGTCCCAGACGTCCGACACGACCCCAGTGCTTCCACTGCTCGACGAGCTCGCGTGGCGCGGGCTCCTCTACCAGGCCACGGAGGGCGCGGCCGCGCACCTCGCCGAGGGGCAGGTCCGCGCCTACTGCGGGTTCGACCCGACGGGCGCGAGCCTGCACGTGGGGCACCTGCTCCCGATCCTCGGGCTGGTGCGCCTGCAGCGCGCCGGCCACCGTCCGGTCGCCCTGGTGGGCGGCGGCACGGGGATGATCGGCGACCCGAGCGGCAAGACGGCCGAGCGGCAGCTGAACACCCGCGAGGTCGTCGAGGCGAACGCCGCGGCGCTGCGCGGCCAGCTCGAGCGCTTCCTCGACTTCGAGGGCCCGGCCGCCGCCGAGATGGCGAACAACCTGGACTGGCTCGCCCCGCTGGACATCCTGACCTTCCTGCGGGACGTCGGGAAGCACTTCTCGGTCAACGTGATGCTGAACCGGGAGAGCGTCCGCTCGCGCCTGGAGACGGGGATCTCGTACACCGAGTTCTCCTACGTGCTCCTCCAGGCCTACGATTTCGTGGAGCTGCGCCGCCGCCTGGGCGTGACGCTGCAGATCGGCGGCAGCGACCAGTGGGGGAACATGACGGCGGGGACGGACCTGATCCGCCGGATGGACGGCGGGCAGGCGCACGCGGTCACCTTCCCGCTGCTCATGACCTCCGCGGGGACGAAGTTCGGGAAGACGGAATCGGGCGCCGTCTGGCTCGACCCGGCGCGCACCTCGCCCTACCAGTTCTACCAGTTCTGGATCCAGGGCGAGGACGCGGACGTGGGGCGGCTGCTGCGCTACTTCACCTTCCTGTCGCGCGAGGAGATCGAGGCGCTGGACGTGGCGACCGCGGAGCGGCCGCACCTGCGCGAGGCGCAGCAGGCGCTGGCCGACGACGTGACGACGCGCGTGCATGGCGCCGACGCGGCGCGCGTCGCGCGCGAGGTCTCGCGGCTGCTGTTCGCGAAGGGCGATCCGCGGGCGCTGTCGGGCGAGGCGCTGGCGGCGCTGGCCGGCGAGGTGCCGTTCGCGGAGGTGTCGAGGCCGGGCGAGGGGCTGGCCGCGATGGACGTCGCCGAGCTGTTCGTCGGCGCCGGCCTCGTGAAGAGCAAGGGCGAGGCGCGCCGGCTGCTCGAGCAGGGCGGGCTCTCGGTCAGCGGGCGGAAGCTCTCGGCGGCCGAGCGGGCGCTCGCGGGCGAGGACCTGCTCGCGGGCGGGCACCTGCTGCTGCGGAAGGGCGCGCGGGACTACGCGCTGGTGAAGGTCAACTGAGAAGAGCGGCAGGGACGAAGGTCTGAGAACGTCCGATGAAGATCTGATGGCTCTGCGTCGTGCGAGCTTCCTCGCCGCCACGCGGAGCCATCGGACTTTCCTCAGCTGTCATCCGAAGTTCATCCCTGCTGATCTTCATCCTTCACTTCCATTCAGCGCCGAGCCGCGCGAGGATCGCCGCGAACGTCGTGATCCCGTCGCGCAGGTTGCGCAGCCGCAGGTGCTCGTTGGGCGCGTGCTGCGCGTCGTCGTGGTTGGCGATCGGCACCACGAGCACGGGCGTCTTCAGCACCTCGGCGAAGTCGGCGATCGGAAGGCTGCCGCCGAGGATCGGGACCTCGACCGGAGGCTGGCCGAGCGCGTCGCCGACGGTGCGGACGACGGCGCGCGCCGCCGGCAGGTCGAGCGGGCTGCGCACCGCCGCGTAGCCGGCCTCGCGCCAGTCGACGCGGACGAGCCGCGGATGCGCGCGGCGCGTGGCGGCGTCCGGCACGTCGTGCACCACGTGCCAGCCCTGCGCCTTCAGGAACGCCTCGACCTTCTCGCGCACGCGCGCCGGCGTCTGGTCGGGCACGAGGCGGAAGTCGATCGACGCGCTGGCCTCGGGCTGGATCGTGTTGGAGCCGGCCGCGCCCACGCCGCCGCTGCGGATGCCGCGCAGGTTGAGCGCGGGACGCATGATCGCCTCGGCGAGCGGCACGTCCCCGCCCTCGGTGCGCCCGAGCGCGAGGTCCTGCCGCAGGGCGGAGTCGGGGCTGGGCGCGGCGGCGATCGCGCGGCGGTCGGCGTCGGTGATCGGCCGGACGTCGTCGAGGAAGCCGGGGATCAGTATGCGCCCCTCGTCGTCGCGCATGCGCGCGAGGAGGTTCGTCAGCGACGCGATCGGGTTGGGCGCCCAGTTGCCGTAGTGCCCCGAGTGCAGCGCGCGCAGCGGGCCGTACGTCGTCAGCTCCATGCCCATCGTGCCGCGGACGCCGAAGACGATCTGCGGACGCCGCGTCTGGTGCACCGGGCCGTCGGCGAAGAGCAGAACGTCGGACGCGAGCAGCGCGCGGTGACGCTCGAGCAGCGGACGGAGGTGCGGATCGCCCGCCTCCTCCTCGCCGTCGAAGTAGAAGCGCACGTTGATGCCGGTGCGCGCGCCTACCGCCTTGAGCGCGTCGAGCGCCGCGAGCGTGGCGATGATCGGCGCCTTGTCGTCGCCCGCGCCGCGCGCGAACAGCCGCCACTCGTCGCCCGCGACGCCGGGACGATCCGGGAGCGGCACCACCTGCCCGCCCGCCTCGATCGCGTCGGTGCGCAATGTGGGCGTGAACGGAGGCGACGCCCACTCGGCGGGATTCACCGGCTGGCCGTCGTAGTGCGCGTAGAGCAGCACCGTGCGCGTCGCGCCGGGGCTCCGCAGCTCGCCGTAGACGGCGGGCGGACCGCCCGTGGGGCTCTCGAGCAGGCGCATGGCGACGCCGCGGCGCGCGAACGCGTCGACGATCCAGCGCGCGTTGCGGCGGATGTTGACCGAGTCGCTGGCGATGTTCGGGATCGCGAGGAACTCCGCGAACTCGCGCAGGACGGCGGGCTCGTTGGCGCGCGTCCAGGCGGACACGCGCTCGGCGAGCGCGCGCGTGGACGTCGGGGCGGAAGACGCCGCGGACGGCGCCTGCTGCGCGCCCGCGACGACCACCGGGAGCGCGGCGGCCAGCAGCGCCGCGAGGGTGCGCCGGCCGACCGCGCGCGCGGTCACGGGGCCTTCGTCGCCGGCGCGGCGGCCGCCGGAGCAGGCGTGGCCGCACCCGGCGCTCCTGCAGCCGGAGCGGCGGCGCCCGGCGCGGGCGCCGACGTGGCGGCCGGGATCATCGTCGTGTCCGTGTTCTGCCCGGCGCGCGGGCCGGGGGGCGGCAGCGGGCCGGCGCCGTTGCTGGAGCCGCCGGCGGCGTCGCGACGGCCGTCGTTCTTGCCCGTGCAGGCGGTGACGGTGGCGACGGCGAAGACGCTCGCCAGCAGCGCGGCGACGCGGGCGCGGCGGAAGGTGACGCTCATGTGGGATCCTCGTGCGGGGTCGATCGGGTTGGGTCGGCGGGTCAGCCGCGGCGCGGTCAGCCGCCCAGCGCGTCGAGCGCCCGGGCGATCTCGCCGGCCGTATTGTAACCGTGCGGCGAGAGGCGGACCGCCCCCTCGCGCAGGGAGTGGGTCACGCCGGCCTCGCGGAGCCGGGCCGAGGCGGCCGCCGGATCGCGCGGCGCGACGCTGACGATGCCCGCGCGGCGCGCGGGATCGGCGGGCGTCACGAGCCGCACGTCGTCGCGGCCCTGCACCCACGCCACGATGCGGTCGGTCAGCGCGCGCACGTGCGCGGCGACGTTGGCCGGCCCCAGCTCGTGCAGTAGCGACAGGCTCGCCGCGAACCCCGCCATGTCCTGGTACGGGATCGTCGCGACCTCGAAGCGGCGCGCGTCGTCGCGGAGCGTGAAGTCGTAGTCGACGAGCCGCGAGAGGTCGTCGCTGCCCTGCACCGCCAGCCAGCCGACGCTGCTCGGCGCCAGCGTCGCGATCAGCTCGCGCCGCACGTAGAGGAAGCCCGACCCCCAGGGCGACAGCAGCCACTTCTGCGCGCCGCACGCGAGCAGGTCGATCGGCACGTCGCGCACGTCGAGCGTGCACGGGCCCAGCCCCTGGATCGCGTCGACGAAGAACCAGACGCCGCGCTCGCGACAGAGCCGGCCGAGGCGCGCGAGGTCCACCCGGTAGCCGCTCGCGAAGCCCACCCAGCTCACCGCGACGGCGCGCACCTCGCGGCGGTCGAGCGCGCGCACGAGCGCCTCCTCGTCGGGCAGCCCGTCGACGCACGGCAGCTGCTCGAGGCGCACGCCGCGCTCCGCGAGCGCCATCCACGGATAGACGTTCGCCGGGAACTCGCGGTCGAACGACAGCACGACGTCGCCGGCCGCCAGCGGCAGCGCGCGCGCGGCGAGATTCACGCCGTACGACGTGTTCGTCATCAGCGCGATCTCGCCGGGGTCGGCGCCGATCAGCTGCGCGGTCAGCGTGCGCGCACTCCGCAGCGTCGCGAAGAGCTCGGGGTCGCGCAGGCGGAAGGGCTCCGCGCGGCGCTGGGTCCACTCCTGCACGGCCGCGGCGGCGCGCGCGGGGAGCGGACCGGTGGAGGCGTTGTTCAGATAGACCGCCTCGCCGCGGACCGCCCACGGGAACTCCGCCGCGCGCAGCGCGTCGACGTCGTAGCCCGCGGTCGCCGGCGTGATCGACGCGGTCATCGGCGCCCGGCGGTGGGCGTGCCGGCCTCGGTCGGCATCTCGGTGCGGCGCACGGCGCGCGGATCGAGCGCGTCGCGCAGCGCGTCGCCGACGAGGTTGAAGCCGAGCACCGCGGCGCCGATGGCGAGGCCGGGGAAGAGCGAGGTCCAGGGCGCGCGCCGCAGCTGCGCGAGGTCGCGGCCGTCCGCGATCATGGCGCCCCAGCTGGGCGTCGGCGGCTGCACGCCGAGTCCGAGGAACGACAGCGCGGCCTCCGCCATGATGGCCCCCGCGACGCCGAGCGTCGCCGCGATGACGACCGGCGCGATGACGTTCGGCAGCACGTGGCGCACGAGGATGCGCGCGTCGCCGGCGCCGAGCGCGCGCTCGGCCTGCACGTACTCCATGTGGCGCACGACCAGGACCTGGCCGCGCACCAGGCGCGCCATGCCCGCCCAGCCGACGACGCCGATGGTGACGAACACCGTCGTCAGCGACGGCTCGAACGCGGCCGCCATCGCGATGAGCAGCAGCAGCGTCGGGAAGGCGAGCGTCACGTCGGCGAGGCGCATCACGAGATCGTCGACGCGGCGGCCGTAGTACCCGGCGACGAGGCCGAGCGCGACGCCGAGCACGAGGCTGATGACCTGCGACAGCACGCCGACGGCGAGCGAGACGCGCGCGCCGTGCACGAGCCGCGACCAGACGTCGCGCCCCTGCACGTCCGTCCCGAGCCAGTAGTCGCCCGACGGGCCGCGCAGCGCGCGCGACAGGTCGATGGCGGTGGGGTCGTGACGCGTGATGAGCGGCGCCAGCGCGGCCGCGAGCAGCAGCACGATCACCACCACGAGGCCGATGCGCGCGCGCCCGTCGCGCACCAGCAGCGGCCAGACGCGACCCGGCGCGCGGCTCACGGCTCGCGCAGGTGCGGGGGCGTGTCGGCCGGCTGGTGCTTCCAGCGCCGGTGCTGCCAGAAGTACTGCTCGGGGTAGCGCCGCACCCACTCCTCCAGCATGCGCGTGTAGGTCGCGACGATGGTGTCGACGTCGCGCTCGCGATCGCCCGTCTCGACGACGGGGACGCGCTCGAACGCGAGGCGGAAGCGACCGTTCGGCAGGCGCACGGCGGCGGCGAAGAGGATCGGCACGCCGAGCCGCAGCGCGAACACCGCCGGGCCGCGCGGCGTCTTGGCGGGGCGGCCGAAGAAGGGCACGAACGTCGACGCGAGGCCGAGCGCGCCCTGGTCGGAGACCATCGCGACGACGCGGTTCTCGCGCAGCGAGCGCGGCGTGCGGCGCACGGCGTGGCCGTCCCACACGATCTCCATCCCCAGCCGCTCGCGCGTGCGCGTGAGGAAGCGGTCGAAGAGCGGGTTGGCCATCTGCCGCGCGATGCCGTCGATCGGGACGCCGCGCGCCGCGACGTAGGAGCCGCCGAGCTCCCAGTTGCCGAGGTGCCCGGTGACGACGATCGCGCCCCGCCCGGCGGCGCGCGCCGCCTCGAGGAGCTCCCAGCCGTCCACGCGCTCGAACAGGTCGATCACGCCCTGGCGGCCGAGCCGCGACATGAGCGCGGCCTCGATCGTGGTGCGGCCGAGCGACTCGTACGAGGCGCGCGCGATCTCGCGCACGCGCTCGGGGCCGAGCTCCGGGAGCGCGGCGGCGACCTGCCGCTCGGTGACGTCGCGGCGGATGCCGGCCGGCGCGTAGCCCACGCGTCCGAGCCACGCGCCGACGGACATCGCGCGCTCCCACGGCAGCGTCTCCAACCCGCCGATCGCGCTGCGCAGCGCGGCGTACTCCAGCCGGTGCGCGAGCGTCGGCGCGCGCGGCGCGCGGGGCGTGGCCGGCTCCGCCGCGGGCGGCGCCGGGGCGACGGGTTCGGTCACGACGAGGGGTGGCAGGGCGAGAGCGTCAGGCACCAGGTGCGTGGGGCGTGCACGCCGCGACGGCGCGGGCGTGCGCGAAAGCTAGTGCCCAGGGCTGCGGGCGTCAGCCGCGGTCGGCGGGATGGCGCGAGCCCCACGCGCGCGGGCGCGCACGTTCGCGGGCCGCGGAGGCGGCGCGCGTGAAGCCGTCGAGCATGGCCGCCTCGGTGAAGGCGCGCGCGACGCGCGCGCGCCCGGCGGCGCCCATCGCGTGCCGGTCGGCGTCGTGCGCCAGCAGCTGCGCGACGACGGCCGCCGCGCCGGCGACGTCGCCCGGCTCGAGATGCACGCCGCCGATCGCGTCGGGGACGTAGCGCGCGGCGTCGGTGCCGCGGTCGACCAGCACGGGCACGCCGGCCGCGAGCGCGTCGAGCACGCCGAACGCGCCGTCGTCGCCGTCGGCGATGACCCAGCCGAGGTCCGCGTCGGCGAACAGCTCCGCCGGCTCGCCGGCGTCGCCCAGGTGCGCGACGACGCGGTTCACGCCCAGGGCCGCGGCGTGCATGCGCAGCTCCTCGTCGTCCGAGCCCGGGCCGACGAGCGCCACGCGCAGCTCCGGATGCCGCGGGGCGAGCATCGCGACCGCGCGCAGCACCGTCGCCGTGCGGCCGCGCGCGCCGCGGCTGTGCATGCACACCAGGCGGCGGAGCGGCCCCTCGCGCCGCGCACGCGACGTGGCGTCGAGCTCGGTCGGCACGACCACGCCGAGGTCCGTCGTCACGACGCCCACCACGTCCAGGTCGGAGGGGAGCGTCTCCGCCTGCTCGGGCCAGGTGCAGAGCAGCTTCGTCGGCGCGCTGCGCAGCGTCGCGCGCACCGCGCGACCGATGACCGGCGTCTCGCCGACGCCGAAGCGCCGCACGATCACGCCGCGCTCCGCGCGCCAGGTGGCGCCGGCGGCCGCGAGGTGCGCGCGCTCGCCGTGCACGAACACGACCTCCACGAACTGGTCGCGCAGCACGCGCGCGAGCGCCGACGACCCGGCCACGAAGCCGTCCCCGCTCACGAGCGGGTGCACGGGCAGCCCCATGGCGACGGCGCGACGGTGCGGCTCGGTGTCCGGGCAGCAGGCGAACAGCACCTGCCACCCCCGCTCCGCCAGCCCGTGCGCGGCGAGCGCGAAGGCGCGCGCCGACCCGTTCCACTCCGCGTGCGGGTGATGGAAGAGCGCCCTCACGCCGTCACCTCGACCCCGCGGAACTGGAGCGCGTGCAGACGCGCGTAGGTCCCGCCGCGCGCGAGCAGCTCGGCGTGCGTGCCGCGCTCGACGACGGCGCCGCGCTCCAGCACCAGGATCTGATCGGCATGCACGATGGTGGACAGGCGATGGGCGATGATGAACACGGTGCGGTCGGCGAGCAGGCGGTCGATCGCCTCCTGCACCAGGCGCTCGCTCTCGGTGTCGAGGGCGCTCGTGGCCTCGTCGAGGATGAGGATCGGCGGATCGACGAGCAGCGCGCGCGCGATCGCGAGCCGCTGCCGCTGCCCCCCTGAAAGCCGCGTGCCGCGCTCGCCGAGCACGGTGTCGTAGCCCTGCGGAAGCTCGGCGATGAACTGGTGCGCGTTGGCGGCGCGGGCGGCCGCCTCGATCTGCGCCGGCGTGTAGCGGTCGCCGGCGCCGTAGGCGAGGTTCGCCCGCACGGTGTCGTTGAACAGCACCGTGTCCTGGCTCACGATGCCGACCAGGGCACGGAGCGCGTCGAGCCGGATGTCGCGCGTGTCGACGCCGTCGAGCGTCACGCGCCCGGCGGTCGGCTCGTGGAAGCGCGGGATCAGGTCCACGAGCGTGCTCTTCCCCGCCCCGCTGGGCCCGACGAGGGCGATCACCTCGCCGGGGCGCGCGGCGAGCGAGACGTCGGTCAGCACGGCGCGCGGGGCGCCCTCGGGGTCGTCGGGGCGCGCGGGATACGCGAAGCTCACGCGCTCGAACGCCAGCTCGCGCGCGAAGAGGGCCGGCGCGATGGTGCCGCGGTCGCGCGCCGTCTCGGTGGGCTCGTCGAGGATCTCGAACAGCCGCTCGGCGGCCGCCAGCGACTGCTGCGCCGTCGTGGGCACCTGCGACAGCTGCTTGAGCGGCTGCAGCATGCGCATCACGAGGATGAGGAAGGCGATCAGGTCGGCGCCCGACAGCGTCCGCCCGACGAGCACCTGCCGCGCGCCGACCCAGAGCACGGCGACGGCGATCATGGTGCCGATGGTCTCGGTGAGCGGCTGCGCGAGGTACGTCGTGCGCGCGACGCGGGCCAGCCCCTTGGCCAGGCGGTCGCTCGCGTCGCGGAAGCGGCGCTCCTCGTACGCCTCGCCGCCGAACGACTTCACCAGGCGGATGCCGCTCACCGACTCCTGCACGACCGAGGTCAGCTCGCCCTGCTGGTCGCCGGTGCGGCGGAAGCCCTTGCGCAGCTTGCGCAGCAGCGGCTGCAGCGCGGCGATGAGCAGCGGCGCCACCACCAGTGCGAGCAGCGTCAGCGACCACGACGTGGCGAGCATGGCGGCGATCGTCACGAGCACGGTCGTGGCGCTCAGCAGCGACCGCGTCACCAGCTCGGTGATGACCTGCTTGGTCTGCTGCGTGTCATTCATGACGCGGGCGAGGATCTGCCCGGTCTTCACGCGCGAGAACCAGCCGAGCGGGAGCCGCTGGAGGTGCGCGTAGGTCGCGTTGCGCAGGTCGCGCGTGACGCTCTCCTGCAGCGACGCGCCGAAGTTGCCGGCGAGCCACGACAGCACGCTCTTCGCCGTGACGGCGCCGAGGATGACGATGATGACGCGCTGCAGCGACGCCATCGGGTCGCCCGGCACGAGCAGGCTGCCGATGAGGAAGTCGAGCAGCCGGTTGAGCGCCGTGTCGCCCGCCAGCGCCTCGCTCCCGAACAGCGCGTTCAGGAAGGGGACGAGCAGCGTGAGCGCGAACACGTCCATGACCGCCGCGCCGATCGTGCAGGCGACGGCGGCGGCCATGGTGCGGCCGTGCGGGCGGAGGAAGGGGAGGAGGCGGGAGAGCAAGTCCGAAGTCACTCCCTCGACGCTCGACGCTCGACGCGCGACGCTCAGCTGATCTGACGAGCCGGCTGAGCGTCGAGCGTCGAGCGTCGAGCGTCGAGGAGTCAGGAGATCATCGCGGCGTCAGCAGGGCCAGCGGCAGGATGCACTCCTCGGGCGTCACGCCGCCGTGGAGGAACGACCCGCGGTAGCGGCTCTGGTACTCGCGCAACTTCGTCGGGTAGACGAAGAAGGTGTCGCCGACGGCCATCAACGTGTTGCCGCCGTAGCCGCGCTTCGGGAGCTTGAGGTCGTCCGCGTTGCCGAACGACAGCGCGTGCTCCGGGCGCTCGGCGCGGAGGTCCTCGCCGAACTTGTAGCGCAGGTTGGCCGTCGCGTCGCGCTTGGCGAACACCGTCGCCGGCGTGTTGCAGTGGATCGAGCCGTGGTCGCTGGTGAGCAGCACCGGGATGCGACGGCGCGCCGCCTCCTTGAGCAGCGCGAGCAGCGCCGAGCGCTCGAACCACTGGCGCGTGAGCTGGCGGAGGGCCACCTCGTCGCGGGCGACCTCGTACAGGATCATCGACTCCGAGCGCCCGTGCGTCAGCAGGTCGATGAAGTTGAAGACGAACGCGCTCACGCCCTCGTTCACGAGCGCGCCCTGCAGGTGGCGCTCGAGATCGTCCGAGTCGGCGGCGCTCGAGATCTTGTGGTACTTGACCGGCGTCGGCCCCCGCAGCGCCTTGAGCTGCAGGTCCAGCAGCTCGCGCTCGTGCGCGTTGAGCGTCTCGTCCTCGCGCTCCCCCCACCAGCCCGGGTGCTTCGCCGCCATCTCGGCGGGATAGAGCCCGCTGAACAGCGCGTTGCGCGAGTACGGCGTGGCTGTCGGGAGGATCGAGTAGTAGTGCGTCGTCTCGACGTCGAACCACTGCGTGAGCAGGGGCTCCAGCACCATCCACTGGTCGAGGCGCAGGCAGTCGACCACGACGAAGGCGGCCGACTTGGACCCGTGCAGCAGCGGGAGCAGGAACTCGGGCACGATGTCGACCGAGAGCGCCGGCCGCTCGACGCGCGGGCCGCGCAGCCACGCCGGGTACTCGGTCTTGAGGTAGCCCGCGAACTCGCGGCGCATGTCCGGATAGAGCCCGCGCAGCGAGTCGTAGAGCGACCGCTCGCCGGACGCGGCGAGGTCGACGTCCCAGCGCGTCAGCTCGGCGTAGCGGTCGACCCAGCCGCGCCAGTCGAGGTCGCGGTCGCGCTCCAGCTCCAGCGCCCGGAACCGCTCCACGAACGCGCGGGCGATCGCCTGCTGCCGGATCTGCGACCCCTCGAGGATCTTGGCGACCGCGGTCAGGACCTGCCGTGGGCTGACCGGCTTGACGAGGTAGTCGCGGACGTTGACGCCGATGGCCTCGCGGAAGGTCGCGTCCTCCTCGCTCTTGGTGACCATCACCACGGGGAGGTTGGGCGCCAGCTCGATGATCTCGCGGTAGACCTCGAGGCCGCGCTTGCCGGGCATCTGCTCGTCAAGCAGGACGAGGTCGAACGGCTGCCGCTGGACCAGGTCGACGGCGTCGTCGGCGTTGGTCGCCCATTCGACCGCGTAGCCCTTCTCCCGCAGGAAGATCCCGTGCGGCTCGAGGAGCTCGGCCTCGTCGTCGACCCAGAGGATGGACTTGGGGGAAGTGGGCATGGCCTAAACCTAACGACCGGGTCGGGGCACGCTCCGCGCCCTCTGGCGAGCCCGGCCGCAAGGGCGCCGGCCACCGCCTCGTCGGCGCGCTCCCACCGGGCGGTCGGCCGACGGAGCGCCAGCGATGGTTCGGGGTCCGCCCGGGCGGGCGGGCCGCCCGCCGCGCCGCCCCCGAACTCGCCTCCCCGGGCCGTTATATTCCGGCGTCCCCGCCCCTTCCCACCCGCAGCACGAGCCCGAGTCGACCGATGGCCGGCCACAGTAAATGGAAGACGATCAAGCGCGCGAAGGCCGCGACCGACGCGAAGCGCAGCGCCGTCTTCACCAAGCTGATCCGTGAGATCACCGTCGCGGCCAAGGCCGGCGGCGGCGACCCCGAGCACAACCCGCGGCTCCGCCTGGCCATCGACACCGCCCGCGGGTCCTCGATGCCCAAGGAGAACATCGAGCGCGCCATCAAGAAGGGCACGGGCGAGCTCGAGGGCGCGGAGTACCAGGAGATCATGTACGAGGCGTACGGCCCCGGCGGCGTCGCCCTCATGATCATGACGCTGACCGACAACCCGACCCGCACGGTCGCCGACATCCGCCACAAGCTGTCGCGAAACGGCGGCAACATGGGCACGTCCGGCTCGGTCGCCTTCCTGTTCGACCGGAAGGGGCAGCTGCTGCTCGACGCGTCGCTCGACGAGGACGCGGCGATGGAGGCCGCGCTCGAAGCGGGCGCCGAGGACTTCCAGCGGCAGGACGAGCAGTACGTCGTGACGACCGACGCCGCCGGGCTGCACGCGGTGAAGGCGGCGCTCGAGGCGCGCGGGCTCCAGACGAGCGAGGCCCAGGTCACCTGGGTGCCGAAGAGCACGGTCGCCGTCGCCGGCGAGGACGCCCAGCAGCTGATCAAGCTCCTCGACGCGCTCGAGGACCTCGACGACGTGCAGAAGGTCGAGGGCAACTTCGACATCGACGCCGAAGCGATGGCGGAGGCGTGATCGAACGGCTGGACCGCTCGCCGCTCGCCGCTCGACGCTCGACGCTCGGCCCGTTCGCGCGGCCGACCGGAGCGTCGAGCGGCGAGCGTCGAGCGTCGAGACACGACTGATGCTCGTCCTAGGCATCGACCCCGGCACCGCCACCACCGGCTACGGCGTGGTGCGCGGGGAGCGCGGCGGGCTCGCGCGGCTCGTGGAGTGCGGCGTCGTCCGCACGCGGGCCCGCGACCCGCTGCCGTCGCGGCTGCGCGAGATCTTCGAGGGGGTGCAGGAGCTCATCGTCCGGCACCGCCCCGACGCGCTGGCCGTCGAGAGCATCTTCTACGCGAAGAACGTCCGCACCACGATCACGCTCGGCCACGCGCGCGGAGTGATCCTGCTCGCCGGCGAGCTGGCGGGGCTCACGGTGCACGAGTTCCCGCCCGCCGAGATCAAGAAGGCCGTCGTCGGCACGGGCGCGGCGAGCAAGGAGCAGGTGCAGTTCATGCTGACGCGCCTGCTTCGCCTGAAGGCCGTCCCGTCGCCGTCCGACGCCGCCGACGGGGTCGCGGCTGCCCTCACCTACTGCATGGCTCCCCACCTTCCGACCGCCGCCAACGCCGTGAGCCCCGCGCCCCGCCCCCGCCCGCTCGTCCGCGAGGCCGTGCCGTGATCGCGCACGTCGTCGGGCGCATCGTCGCCAAGGAGCTGGACCGCGTGGAGCTGCTCACGAAGGGCGGCGTCGGCTACGAGATCTCCATCCCGCTCTCCACCTACGAGGGGCTGCCGAAGCTCGGCGAGGACGCGGCGCTGCACACGCACCTCGTGGTCCGGGAGGACGGGTGGCAGCTGTACGGCTTCGCCACCGCGTTCGAGCGGCGCGTCTTCCAGAAGGTGCTCGCGGCCAAGGGAGTGGGTCCGGCGCTCGCGCTCGGGATGCTCTCGACCCTGACCGCCGAGCGGCTGGTGCGCGCGATCCGCGAGAAGGACCTGACGACGCTGCAGGGCGTGCCGCGCGTCGGCCGCAAGAAGGCGGAGCAGCTGATCCTCGACCTCGCCGACAAGCTGAACGACGTGCAGGTCGACACGACGCCCGGCGCGCGCCCCGAGGGCGCCTCCGCCGACGACGCGATCCGCGCGCTCGTCTCGCTCGGCTACACGACCGGCGACGCCGAGCGCGCGGTGAAGGCCGCGATCGACGGCGGCGGGAAGAAGCTGTCGGCGACCGAGCTCATCCGCGCCAGCCTGGCCAAGATCGGCGCCCGCTGATCCCCTCCCCTCTCATGCCCCACATGCGCGCCCTCCGCCTCCTGCCGCTCGCCGCCACGCTCGCCATCGGCGGCGCGTGCGCCGACGCGGCCACGCGCGACGGCGCGACCACGCGCGACACCATCCGTGGCGGCGCCCCGGCGCCCGAGCCGGGGAACACGGTGGTGCGCGCCGCGCCGACGACGATGATCCAGGTGACGCCGGGGACCGTCGAGGCGGGCAAGCAGTTCGTCGTGCGCTTCGCGATCCGCAACGACACCCCGGACACGGCGCGCTACACGCTCTCGTGCAACGGCGCGGCGACGCTGGCGCTGCGGACCGCCGACGCGGCGCCCGACAGCGAGCCGCTCGCCAGCTCCGCCTGCGCGCAGGTCGTCACGACGCACGCGGTGCCGTCCGGCGCGGAGCTCGTGCTGCAGCTGCCGTCGGTCGCGGCGGCGGGCAACCCGCAGCGCCCGCTCACGCCCGGCGAGTACGTCGTGACGGCGACGCCCAACCTCATCGAGGTGGACGGCGCGCCGTTCACGCTGAAGCCGATCAGCGCCGAGCTGCGCGTCCGCTGATGGCGGCCGACGGCGCCCGCGTGCGCGCGCGTCGCCGGCCGTGGGCCGGCGCGTGGATCGGCGCGCTGCTGCTCGCGGCGCCGTCGTGCGGCGACGTCGCCCCGGTCGCGCCGCGCGACGGCCCGTCGGACGAGGCGCGCGCGGCGATCGGGCCGCTCGTCGCGACGCTGCAGCTTCCCGCGACGGCGGTGGACCCGGGCGGCCACTTCGTGGTGCGCTACCGGCTCGCGAATCTCTCGTCCGACTCGGTGCGAGTGGAGTTCGCCTGCGCCACCGACGTCATGATCGGCGTACGCGACGCCGACGGTGGCTGGGTCCGGTCGGGGGGTTGCCTGACCACCATCAGCCGCCGGACGCTGGCCCCGGGCGGCTTCCTCCTGCACGATCTCGCGTGGCGCGCCGAGCGGCCGGGGGCGGGACCGACGCCGCTGCCCGCCGGCCGCTACGAGGTGGTCGCCGAGCCGACGATCCTGCGGATCGACGACGTGGCGGTGGCCCCCACCCCGGTGCGGCTGACGCGCTCGCTGCAGGTGCGCTGACGACGCGCGGCGGACGGCGCGCGGGCACCGTCCACATCGCGCCGCGCACCTTGACGGTTCGTGCGCGCGCGCCTCATTTCGCCGCTCGCCCTCCCGCGCGCCGCCGCGACGAGTCCACGCCGTGCACGCGCCGTCCCGTACCCGCGAGCTCGTGATCTCCTCCCGCGCCTCGACCTTCACGGAGAGCGTCATCCGCGAGATGACGCGCGTCGCGCAGCAGCACGGCGCGATCAACCTGGCCCAGGGCTTCCCCGACTTCCCGATGCCGGCGCCGATGAAGGACGCGGCGTGCGCGGCGATCCACGGGGACGTGAACCAGTACGCGATCACCTGGGGCACGCCCGCGCTGCGCCTGGCGATCTCCGAGAAGTACCGCCGCTGGTACGGCCTCGAGGTCGACCCGGACCGCGAGATCACGGTGACGTGCGGCGCGACCGAGGCGATGGCGGCGACCTTCCTCGCGCTCGTCGATCCGGGCGACGAGGTCGTGGTCTTCGAGCCGTTCTACGAGAACTACGGCCCGGATGCGGTCCTCGCGGGCGCGAAGCCGGTGTTCGTGCCGCTCGTCGCGCCCGACTGGCACATCGACGAGGACCGGCTGCGCGCGGCGCTCGCGCGGCGGCCCAAGGCGCTGATCCTCAACACGCCGCACAACCCGACGGGCAAGGTGTTCACGCGCGAGGAGGTCGACCTGATCGCGCGGCTCGTGCTCGAGCACGACGTGCCGTGGGTGTTCACCGACGAGATCTACGAGCACATCGTCTACGCGGGGCATCACCACCCGATCGCGCAGTGGCCGGGGATGGCGCAGCGCACGGTGACGATCTCCGGGCTGTCCAAGACGTTCAGCTGCACCGGATGGCGCCTGGGGTACGCGATCGCGCCCGCCGAGGCGACGAACGCGATCCGCAAGGTGCACGACTTCCTCACGGTGGGCGCGCCGGCGCCGCTGCAGGCCGCGGGCGCGGTCGGGATGGCGTTCGACGCCGACTACTACAACCACCTCGTGCTGGAGTACCGCGCGCGGCGCGAGATCCTGTGCGGCGCGCTGACCGAGGCGGGGTTCACCTACACCGCGCCGCAGGGCGCCTACTACGTGCTGGCCGGCTACGGCGCGGTGCGCGAGGCGAGCGACGACGTGGCGTTCGCGCGCTGGCTGGCGGCCGACGTGGGCGTGGCGACGGTGCCGGGATCGAGCTTCTACCGCAAGCGCGACGGCGACGGGCGCGCGCTCGTGCGCTTCGTCTTCTGCAAGCGCGAGGAGACGCTGCGGCAGGCGGCGGACCGGCTGGCGGGGATCCGCGTCCCGGCCTGACCGGGGCGCCGCCGGGCCGCGGGCGGCCGGCGACTTTCGGGCGATTTTCGGGTATATTCCGACGTCGTCAACGCTTGGACGTTCCCGAATCGCCCGGTAGTGTGCACCCCATGATGGCCAGAGCCGAGATCACCACCCCCGAGATCATCAGCGAGGAGAGCGTCGTCGAGCTCTCCCTGCGCCCGCAGCGCCTGGCCGAGTTCATCGGCCAGGAGAAGGTGAAGGGCAACCTGCGGATCGCGATCGCCGCCGCCATCGCGCGCAAGGAGCCGCTCGACCACACGCTCTTCCACGGCCCGCCGGGCCTCGGCAAGACGACGCTGGCCGAGCTGATCGCGCGCGAGCTGAGCGTGAACATCCACACCACGAGCGGACCGGCGATCGAGAAGCCGGGCGACCTGGTGGGGAAGCTCACGAACATGCGCGAGGGGGACATCCTCTTCATCGACGAGATCCACCGCCTGCGTCCCGTCATCGAGGAGTTCCTCTATCCCGCGATGGAGGACTACAAGATCGACATCCGCCTGAGCGAGGGGCCGAAGGCGCAGACGATCACGATGCCGATCGAGCGGTTCACGCTCGTCGGCGCGACGACGCGCTTCGGCATGCTGACGTCGCCGATGCGCGCGCGCTTCGGCATCGTCGAGCGGCTGAACTACTATCCCGAGGACGCGCTCGAGCTGATCGTGCGCCGCACGTCGGACGTGCTGAAGGTGCCGTGCGACGCCGGCGGCGCCGCGGAGATCGCGCGCCGCTCGCGCGGCACGCCCCGCATCGCGAACCGCCTGCTGCGGCGCGTGCGCGACTACGCGGAGGTCGAGGCGGGGGGCGAGATCACCAAGGACGTGGCCGATCTCGCGCTCCGCCGCCTCGACGTCGACGAGTTCGGGCTGGACGACATGGACGCGCGCGTGCTGCGCTGCATCATCGAGAAGTTCGACGGCGGACCGGTCGGCATCTCGACGATCGCCGCGGCGGTGGGCGAGGACGGCGGCACGATCGAGGAGGTCTACGAGCCCTTCCTCGTGCAGCACGGGTTCCTGCAGCGCACCCCGCGCGGGCGCATGGCGACGTCGCAGGCGTACCGCCACTTCGGCTACACGCCGCCCAACGCGACGGGCGAGCAGGCGACGCTGTTCGGCGGCTGAGCCACGCCCGTCACGGCGCGCGATCGGCGTCGCGTGCTCCTGTCGGACACCTCACCCATGCGGGGCCCGCGACCGATCCCGGGTCGCGGGCCCCGCGTGCGCTCGGCCCCCGTGACGGCCGGTGTCCGGGCCGGGGCGGTTATCCTTCGCGGATGCGCGGCACCCGCACCTCCGACTACGACTTCGAGCTCCCCGAGCGCCTGGTGGCCCAGACGCCGCTGGAGCGGCGCGACGCCAGCCGGCTGATGATCGTCGACCGCGCGGCGGGCACGCTCACGCACGGGACGTTCGCCGACCTCGCGACGCTCGTCCCCGGCGGGGACGCGCTGGTCGTCAACACGACGCGCGTCTTCCGCGCCCGCCTGCTCGGGACGCGCGACAGCGGCGCGCCCGCCGAGGTGCTGCTGCTGCGCGCGACCGGCCCCGGCGAGTTCGAGGCGATGGTGCAGCCCGGCGCGAAGCTGAAGCCCGGGCGGCGCGTCACCGTGGCGCCCGACCTCGCCGTCGAGATCCTGTCGGTGACCGAGCGCGGCACGCGGCTCGTGCGCCTGCACGCCGACGGCGAGCCGCTGGCCGCGGTGGAGCGGCACGCCCACGTGCCGCTGCCGCCCTACATCCGCCGCGCCGACGCCGCCGACGACACGACGCGCTACCAGACCGTGTACGCGCGCGAGCCCGGCTCGGTGGCCGCGCCGACCGCGGGGCTCCACTTCACCCCCGAGCTGCTCGACCGCCTGGCGGCCGGCGGCGTGCGGCGCGTGGAGGTGACGCTCCACGTCGGCGCCGGCACCTTCAAGCCGGTGGAGGTGGAGGACCCCGACGCGCACGTGATGCACGAGGAGTGGTACGAGGTCACCCCAGATGCGGCCGACGCGCTGCGGGACGTGCGCGCCGCAGGCGGGCGCGTGTGGGCCGTGGGCACGACCTCCGCGCGCACGCTGGAGAGCGCGGCCGATCCCGATGGGCGCGTGCGCGCGGAGGCGCGCGACACCGCGCTGTTCATCCGGCCGGGCTACCGATTCCGGGCGCTCGACCGGCTGGTCACGAACTTCCACCTCCCGCGCTCCACGCTGCTGATGCTCGTCGCGGCGCTCGCGGGCTACGAGCTGACGATGCACGCGTACGCGGAGGCGGTCCGCGAGGGCTACCGCTTCTACTCGTACGGCGACGCGATGGTGATCCTGTGAGCGATGCCGTGAATGCAGTGAATGCCGTGAACGGAGTGGATGCCGCGCACGATGCCGTGACGCCCCCGGCGCCCTTCGACTTCTCGATCGCGCACGCGCAGGGGCGCGCGCGCGCCGGCACCTTCACGACGCCGCACGGCGCGGTGCAGACGCCCGCGTTCATGGCGGTCGGCACGCTCGCGACGGTGAAGGGGCTCGACCCGATGGACCTGCGGGCGATGGGCGCGCAGATGATCCTGTCGAACGCGTACCACCTGCATCTGCGCCCGACCGACGCGCTCGTGCGGCAGATGGGGGGGCTGCACCGGTTCATGGCGTGGGACGGCCCGATCCTCACCGACTCGGGCGGCTTCCAGGTGTTCTCGCTGGAGGGGCTGCGCAAGATCGACGAGGACGGGGTGGACTTCCGGAGCCACATCGACGGCTCCTCGCGCCGCTTCACCGCCGAGAGCGTGATGCGCATCGAGCGCAACCTCGGCGCCGACGTCATCATGCAGTTCGACCACGTGCCGCCCGGGCAGAGCGACGTGCCGGTCGCGCGCGACGCCATGGAGCGCTCGCTGCGCTGGCTCGCGCGCTGCCGCACCGAGTTCGCGCGGCTGCGGCAGGAGGACGCGGACGCGCCGACGCCGCACCAGGCGCTCTTCCCGATCGTGCAGGGCGGCATCCACGCCGAGCTGCGGCGGGAGAGCGCGCGCGCGATCGTCGACATGGGCGCGTGGCACGGCTACGGCGTCGGCGGCCTCTCGGTCGGCGAGGCGAAGCCCGACATGTACGCGATGCTCGAGGTCGTGGACGACGTGCTCCCGACCGACCGCCCGCGGTATCTGATGGGCGTCGGCTACCCCGAGGACCTCGTGGAGGGCGTGCGCCGCGGCGTCGACCTGTTCGACTGCGTGGCGCCGACGCGCATGGGGCGCAACGGCGCCGCGCTGACGCAGGACGGGCGCCTCAACCTGCGCAACGCGCGCTTCCGCGACGATCCGGGCCCGCTCGACGAGGGGTGCGACTGCACGGTGTGCACGCGCTTCTCGCGCGCGTACGTGCGACACCTCTTCACCTCCGACGAGCTCCTCGGGCTGCGCCTCCTCAGCCTGCACAACGTCCACTTCCTGGTGGCGCTGATGCGGCGCGCGCGGGAGACGCTGGCCGATGGCACGTTCGACGGGTGGAGCGCGGCCTGGCTGGAGCGCTACCTGGCCGGCGAGCGCGCGCGCGGCGCCGTCGCGCGACCGGTCCGCCCGCACGGCGCGAAGGGCGCGCCCACCACGAGGTGAGCAGCGCCCCTCGCGCGTCGATCGTCAGCGGCGCGGCAGCACGGCGACCTGCGTCGCCATCTCGCTCGCCTGCGCGACGGTGCGCCGCAGCACGTCGCGGTCCGAAGGGCTCAGCAGCGGCGAGTGCATGAGCAGCGTCCCCTTCGCGACCGACTGGCGCATGCGCTCCGTGTCACGCATCTCGGCGGCGATGTACGCCACGTTCACGTAGGCGCTCGCCGCGTTGAACACGTCGCCGCGCGCGAGCGCCTGCTCGGCGGCGCGCTCCATCAGCGCGACCGCGGCGGGGCGCTCCTTCAGCGCGTGGCGGATGAGCGCCGCCGTGTGCAGGCTCTTGAACGCGAGCGAGTCCTCGGGCGCGCGCAGTCGCGCGGCCTTCTCGCGCAGGGCGGCGGCCTTCGCCCACTGGCGCCGCGATCCCGTCGCCTCGTGCTCCACGGCGCGCGCGTCGAGCCGGTCCGCCTCGGTCGTCCGCGCGGAGACCTGGATGGGATCGAGCGGCTGCTGCGCGGCCGCGGCAGCAGGCAGTGCGAGGATGGTCGCGACGGCGGCGGTCCAGCAGATGGGGCGGAGAGAGGCGCGCATGGGAGTGCTCCTGCGGTATGGCGATGAATCGTGCGGGGGAGAGCGGCTCCTCCGCATCGTTGGGCGGCGGTGGCCCGTCCGCTGCCATGGGAGGGAGGCGGCACGTTAGGCAGCGCGCGTTACGGAGGCGTGAGCGGTGCGTGAGCGGTGCGTGAGCAGTGCGTGACCGCCGCGTGATCCGAGCAGGAGTCGGCGACCTCCCCGATGCATCGGACAGACGACGTGACCCGAGGCCGAGCGAATCATGCGCGCAGCGGCTGATTGCATGTTGCAGTTGCACGTGCTGGGAGCGGCCGACCTGCGGGACCGCGAGGGGCGCGAGCTGACGTCGATCCTCGCGCAGCCGCGACGTCTCGCGCTGCTGACGTATCTCGCGCTCGCGGCGCCCGGGGAGTTCCAGCGACGGGCCACGCTGCTCGGCATCTTCTGGCCCGAGGCCGACGAGGAGCACGCGCGGAGCGCGCTGCGTCAGGCGCTGCACTTCCTGCGGCGCGAGATGGGCGCCGCGGCCCTCCCGAGCCGCGGCGGCGACGAGGTGCGGCTGGCGGGCGACGTCTGCTGGTGCGACGCCGCCGCGTTCGAGGCGATCCTCGTCGTCGGCGACGTCGAGCGCGCCGTCCGACTGTACCGCGGCGAGCTGCTCGAGGGCTTCTACATCGACGCCGCGCCGACGTTCGACGAATGGCTCGAGCGGCGGCGGGCACGCCTGGCCCGCGCGTACGATGGGGCGCTGCAGCAGCTCGCTGTGGGCTGCACCGCGCGCGGCGAGCACACGCGGGCCGTCGAGTGCTGGCGCACGCTCGTCGAGCGCGCGCCGACCAGCGGCCACGCGGCGCTGGGGCTGATGCGCGCGCTGGAGGCGAACGGCGACCGGATCGGCGCGCTGCGGGCGGCCGCGCTGCATCGCGATCGGCTCGCGCGCGAGCTGGGCGCCCGCCCCGACGCGCCGGTGCTCGCGCTCGAGGCGCGGCTGCGCGACCACCTGTGAGCGGAACGCGCGACGCCCGCCCCGTTCCGGGGCGGGCGTCGCGCGCCTCGTGGCAGCAGCGATCAGGGCGCGGTCGGCGCGCTGGCGAACGTGCGCGTCATGGCCGGCTGGCCCATCGCGAGCCGCTGCTGCAGCCACTCGCGCTGCGGCGCGCTGAGCAGCGGCGACCGCGTGAGCATGGACCCCTTCTCCGCGTACAGGCGGGCGCGATCCACGTCGCGCAGCTCGGACGCCATGAAGGCGACGTTCGTGTAGGCGGAGGCGGCGTTGAACACGTCGCCGTGCGCGAGCGCCTGCTCGGCCGCGCGCTCCATGATGCCCAGCGCGGCGTCACGCTGCCGGAGCGCGTGCCGGACGAAGGCGGCCGTCTGCAGGCTGGCGAAGGCGCGCGGATCCGCGGGCCCGCGCAGCGCCGCCGCCTTCTCGCGCAGCCCCGCCGCCTTGCCCCACTTCCGCATCGAGCCGGTCTCCTCGTACACGGTGGCGAGCGAGTCGAGCCGGTCCGCCTCGGCGGCGCGCGCGGAGACCTGCACGGGATCGAGCGAGTGCTGCGCGCGCGCCGGGGCGGGCAGCGCGAGGACGGTGGCGACGGCGGCGGTCCAGAACAGGGGGCGGAGAGAGGCGCGCATGGGGTGCTCCTGCAGTCTGGCGGTGGGTCGTGCGGCGGAGGACGACTCCTCCGAGCCGGTAGAGGGCGGAGACCCGTTCCGGTCTCGATCACCCTACGACGTCTGACACGCCGGGATGCACGGTCGCCGTTCGCGTGTCGTTCGCGTGGGGTCACGTCTGTTCTATGACACGTGCGGCGCCGACTCCCGCCCGCCCCGCCCCGCCGCCCTCCGGAAGCTCCGCGACCACGGCTCGTCCCTCCGACGCGCGACCGACGGTTTGCAGCCCGTCATCGGCAGGCCGTGTTAGCTTACCCCCCTCACCTCCGCTCGACGGTCCATGTATCCGACGCTCCTCCTCCTGCAGGCCTCGGCGAACCCGATCTTCGGGACGCTGTTCATGTACGTCGCCATCGCGGCGATCTTCTACTTCATCCTCTGGCGCCCGCAGCAGCGCCAGCGGAAGCAGCACGAGCAGACGATCCGCTCGCTCAAGCGCGGCGACGAGATCGTGACCGCCGGCGGCATCGTCGGCGAGGTCGTGCACATCAGGGAGCAGACGGCCGGGCAGGTCACGCCCGAGGACCAGATCACCATCCGGTCGGGCGAGTCGCGGCTCGTCGTCGAGCGCGGGCGCATCGTCCGCGTCGGCGCCGCGCGCGGCGCGGCCGCGCCGAGCGCCTGAGGCGTCCCTCATGTCCGTGCTCGACATCCACGTCCTCGGCGCGCCCATCCTGCGCCAGGAGACGCAGCCGGTCGCCGAGATGACCGACGAGCTGCGCCGGCTGGTCGACGACATGTTCGAGACCATGCACGTCGCCAAGGGCATCGGCCTCGCGGCGCCCCAGGTGGGCCGTCGCGAGCGCCTGTTCGTCGCCGACGTCGACGACCGGCCGATCGTGCTCGCCAACCCGGAGATCGTGCTCGCCGAGGGGAGCGCGCGCGGCGAGGAGGGGTGCCTGTCGATCCCCGAGGTCTTCGGCGACGTCGACCGGGCGCAGCGCGTCGTGATGCGCGGGCTCGACCGCGACGGCCAGCTCGTGGAGATCGAGGCGGCGGACCTGCTCGCCCGCTGCATGCAGCACGAGCTCGACCACCTGAACGGAAAGCTCTTCCTCGACCACCTGGGGCTCTTCAAGCGCCGCTCGGCGATGCAGAAGTGGGAGCGGGAGAAGCAGAAGTACCCGGCGCTGCGGCGCGGGCTGATCGCGGCGAAGGACGTCGCGGCGCAGCACAACGATGAAGCGCTCTGACGCCTCTCCACCCCTCTCGACGCTCGGCGCTCGACGCTCCGGCTGTCCCCACGCGGACGCTGGCGTCGAGCGTCGAGCGTCGAGCGTCGAGTAGATCATGCGCATTCTGTTCTGGGGCACCCCCGACTTCGCCACGCCGCCGCTGCGCGCGCTCCTCGGCGAGGGGTTCGACGTGGTCGGCGTCGTGACGCAGCCCGACCGGCCGCGCGGGCGCAGCCGCTCGCAGCTCGACCCGTCGCCGGTCAAGCAGGTGGCGCTCGCCGAGGGGCTCCCCGTGCTGCAGCCGGAGAAGCCGCGCGGCGAGGCCTTCATGGACGAGGTGCGCGCGCTCGCGCCCGACCTCTCGGTCGTCGTGGCGTACGGGCACATCCTGCCGAAGGCGGTCATCGACCTGCCGACGCGCGGGACGCTCAACATCCACGCGTCGCTGCTGCCGCTGCTGCGCGGCGCCGACCCGATCCGGGCCGCCATCCGCCAGGGCTTCGCGACCACCGGCGTGGCGATCATGCGCATGGTGCCGGCGCTCGACGCCGGCCCCGTGCTGCACGTGCTGGAGACGCCGATCAGCGACGACGAGACGTACGGCGAGCTGACCGCCCGGCTCTCGGAGCTCGGCGCGCTGGCGCTCGTCGAGGCGCTGGCGCTGCTGGAGGCCGGCGCCGTGACCGAGACGCCGCAGGACGAGGCACTCGCGACCTACGCCCCCAAGACCGAGCGCGAGCACGCGCGGCTGGACTGGACGCGGCCGGCCGACGACGTGGCCCGCGCGATCCGCGCGTACGACCCGCGGCCGGGCGCCTTCGGCGTGCTGCGCGGCGGCGACGTGAAGCTGTTCGGCGCCCGCGCGGTCGTCGTCGAGGAGCGCCCGGACGTGACCCCGGGCGAGGTGATCGCGCTCGGGTCGGAGGGGATGGACGTGAAGTGCGGCGAGGACGCGGTGCGCATCGGCTGGGCGCAGCCGGCGGGCCGCCCGCGGCTGCAGGTGGCCGACTGGGCGCGCGGCCGCGGCGTCGAGCTGGGTGACGTCTTCTCCGCGTCGGCGGCGGACGTCGTGGCCTGACGCGCGCGACGCGCCGCGGCCTGCGGAGTGCGGATCTGAACCCGCGGTCCGCAGCGTCCGGCGGCGAGCGCTCCGCTCCCGCGTCAGGCTATCTTTCGTCCATGCCGCCCACCGACGCGCCCCCCATGTCCCGTCGCCCGATCATCGGCGGCGTCACGCCCGCGCGCGTCCTCGCGGCCGAGACGCTGTCCGACCTGCGCAAGGGGTTCCTGCTCGATCCGTCGTTCGAGCGGCGCGCGGGCGGGCTGGACGCGCGCGACCGGCGCTGGGCGCAGGAGCTCCTGTGGGGCACGCTCCGCCACCGGGGGCGCCTCGACGCGCTGCTCGCCGACCGGGTGAGCGGCGGGCTGGCCCGCCTGGACGCCGACGTCATCGACCTGCTGCGGCTGGGCGCGTACCAGCTGCTCGAGATGACGAGCGTCCCGCCGTACGCCGCGATCGCGCAGACGGTCGAGCTGGCCAAGCGGCGCCACGGGATCGGCGCGAGCAAGCTCGTGAACGCGGTGCTCCGCCGCCTGGAGCGCGACCGCGAGGCGCACGGGGCCGAGTCGCTCGCCGGGGCGACGCCGGCCGACCCGCGCGAGGCGCTCGCCGCCCGCTACTCGCACCCGCAGTGGCTGGTGGAGCGCTGGGCCGATCGCTGGGCGCTGGAGGACGTCGAGGCGCTGCTCGCCGCGAACAACCGGGAGGCGCCGGTCGTCGCGCGCCCGTGGGGGCTGTCGGCCGACGCGCTGGCCGCCGAGCTGACCGCCGCCGGCGTGCGGCTCGCGGAGCCGGCGCCGGGGACGGTGTGGGCGCGCGACAGCCTCCAGCTCGCCCCCGGCGCCTCGCTGACCGAGCTGGGAGCGTTCCGGCAGGGGCACTTCCACATCCAGGACCCCGCGTCGACCCTGGTCACGCAGTACGCCGCCTTCCCGGAGGGCGCCGTCGTCGCCGACCTGTGCGCGGCGCCGGGGGGCAAGTCGGTGGAGCTGGCGCGCACCGCGTCGATCGTCTACTCGGGCGACCGCTCGTTCTCGCGTCTCCAGCGCGTGCGGCAGAACGTGCGGCGACTCGCGATCGAGAACCTCCATCCGTTCGTGGGCGACGCCCGCCAGCCGGCCGTCGGCCCCGTCGACGCGCTGCTGCTCGACGCGCCCTGCACGGGCACCGGCACCTTCCGCCGCCACCCCGACGCGCGCTGGCGCCTGAAGCCCTCCGACATGGCCGTCATGCCCGCCCTCCAGCGCGAGATCCTGCGCGCCGCGTCGCAGGTCGTGCGGCCGGGCGGGCTGCTGGTCTACAGCACCTGCTCGCTGGAGCCGGAGGAGAACGACGCGCCGGTGGACGACTTCCTCGCGTCGCATCCGGAGTGGACGCCGGAGCCGCCGCCGGCGGGCACGGTGCCCGACGCCGCGCTCGACGGCGGGCGACTGCGGGTGCTGCCGCAGCGCCATGGCGTCGACGGCGCCTTCGCGGTGCGCCTTCGCCGGGCGGGCTGACGATGGCGACGCAGACCGAGCCGACGTCCCCCGCCCGGACGTCGCCCGCGCGCTCGGCGCCGCGCTGGCGCGCGCGGGCGCGCGGCGTGCTGCCGTTCGTCGTCACGGCGGCGTCGGGCTTCGTGATCGGCTACCTGATCGTCTACCTGTTCGTCTTCCCGACCGCGCTGGTGCCGAGCGACCGGCCGGTGCCGAACGTCGTCGGAATGCTCGACACCGACGCGCAGCGCGCCCTGCGCGACGCCGGCTTCCTGCCGCAGCTCGGCGAGCAGCAGATCAATGGCTCCGTGCCGCCCAACACGGTCCTGAAGCAGAACCCCGTCGCCACGAGCGTGAAGCCCAAGGGCGCGACGGTGGTGATCGACGTGGCGGTTGAACCCTAAGGAGCTGCGGGGCTGCGGAGCTGCGGAAGTGCCGCTCGGGACGTCCCGGCGTCGTTTCCGCAGCTCCGCAGCCCCGCAGCCCTCCCTCTCGTAATTCCGTACGTGCAGACCAAGATCGCTCCTTCAGTCCTGAGCGCCGACTTCGCGCGGCTCGCCGACGAGATCGCGATGTGCGAGGCCGGCGGCGCCGACATGATCCACGTCGACGTCATGGACGGCCGGTTCGTGCCCAACCTGACCTTCGGCGCGAAGGTGATCGAGGCCGTGCGGCGCTGCACCGCGCTGCCGATCGACGTGCACCTCATGGTGGTCGAGCCGGAGCGCTACTTCGACGACTTCGCGAAGGCCGGCGCGAACATCCTCACGATCCACGTCGAGGCCGCGCCGCATCTGGATCGGCAGCTCGCGCGCATCAGGGAGCTGGGGTGCCGCGCCGGGGCGACGCTCAATCCGGCGACGCCGCTCGTGACGCTGGAGGAGGTCGCGCGCGACCTCGACCTGCTGCTGATCATGAGCGTGAACCCGGGCTTCGGCGGGCAGCGCTTCCTCGAGTACAGCGTCGACAAGATCGCGCGCGCGCGCCGCATGCTGGACGCCGCGGGGAGCCGCGCGCTGCTGGAGGTCGACGGAGGGATCACGCGCGACACCATCCTGCGCTGCCGCCGCGCCGGCGCCGACACCTTCGTCGCGGGCAACGCGATCTTCGCCGCGGCCGATCCGCGCGCCGAGATCGCCGCGCTGCGCGACGCCAGCCTGGAGACCGCATGACCGCGCGCACGCAGTGGACGATCGTGCTCGGCGTCATCGCCGCTCTCGCGCTGGGCCTCTGGGGCGCCACGCAGCTGCTCAGCGACGAGCTGTATCACGTCGAGGTCGGGAACGAGGCGCCGCGCTTCGAGGCGGTCACGCTCGACACGCCGCCGCAGCCGCGCACGCTCGACGACTACAAGGGGCGCGTCGTGCTGCTGAACGTGTGGGCGACCTGGTGCCCGCCCTGCCGCGAGGAGATGCCGAGCATGCAGGCGCTGCACCGCGACTTCGCGTCGCGCGGCTTCAAGGTCGTGGCGGTGAGCGTCGACGATGCCGGCGCGGAGCAGAAGGTGCGCGACTTCGTGAAGGAGTTCGGGCTGACGTTCGACGTGCTGCACGATCCCGCCGGCGCGATCCAGAAGCTGTACGCGACGACGGGCGTGCCCGAGAACTTCGTCATCGGCGCCGACGGCACGGTGCGCAAGAAGGCGTACGCGCAGGACTGGAACTCGCCCGAGAACCGCGCGCTGATCGCGCGGCTGCTCGACGAGGCGGGCGCGCCGGCCAGCGGCCCCACGCCCACCGGTGCCCCCGCGGGCGACGCGCCGACGGCGACGCCGGTGGGCGGCGCGTCGCCCGCGGCACCGGCCGCCGGAACGCGCTGAATGCCGGCCCGCAGCGCCGAGCGCCGCGCCGAGGACGAGCGCCGATCCGAGGCGCGCGCGCTCGGCCGCGGCGTCGCGCTCGCCGTCGCGATCGCGCTCGCCCTGCTGCTCTGGCTCACCGTGCGCCTGGAGCGCGCGTCGCACGTCGCCGAGGACACCGAGGTCGTGCGCGCCACGACGGCCGGGACGACGCGGTGACGACGCCCCGGCCCACCGATCGGCCGCTGCGCGTGCTCGGCATCGAGACGTCGTGCGACGAGACGTCCGCCGCGGTGGTGGAGGGGCGCGGCGACGACGTCGCGCTCCGGTCGCTCGTGATCCTGTCGCAGGACGTGCACACGCTGTTCGGCGGCGTGGTCCCCGAGCTGGCGAGCCGCGCACACCTCACGAGCGTGGTGCCCGTGGTGCGCCGCGCGCTGGACGACGCGGGGCTCGCGGTGCGCGACCTCGACGCGGTGGCGGTGACCCACGCGCCGGGGCTCGTCGGCGCGCTGCTGGTCGGCGTGAGCTACGGCAAGGCGCTCGCGCACGCCGCGAACCTGCCGCTGATCGGCGCGCACCACATGGAGGGGCACCTGTTCGCGACCGCGCTCGAGCACGCGGACGCGACGCCGCCGTTCACCGCGCTGCTCGTCTCGGGCGGGCACACGCTGCTGCTCGACGTCGCGGCCTGGGGCGAGTACCGGCTGCTGGGCGCGACGCGCGACGACGCGGCGGGCGAGGCGTTCGACAAGGTCGCCAAGCTGCTCGGCCTGCCCTACCCGGGCGGGCGCCACGTCGAGGCGCTGGCGCGCGAGGGCGCGGCCGACCGCCACCGCTTCGCGCGCCCGATGGTGCGCGGCAACCAGACGCCGGCCGACGCCGACTACTACGACGTCTCGTTCAGCGGGCTGAAGACGGCCGTGCTGCACGCCGTGCGACGCGCCGAGGGCGAGGGACCGGAGGCGATCGCGGCGGAGCGGGCGCACATCGCGCGGGGCTTCCAGGACGCGCTGGTCGACACGCTCGTCGAGAAGACCTACCGCGCCGCGCGCGCCTTCGCCCGGTCGCGCGTCGTGCTCGGCGGCGGGGTGGCGTGCAACGGGGCGCTCGTCGCGGCGATGCGCCGCCGGCTGGAGCCGCGCGGCGCGAAGGTGTTCGCTCCCACGCCGCGCCTGGCTACCGACAACGCGGCGATGATCGCGCGCGCGGGGCTGTTCCGGCTGGAGCGCGGCGAGACGGCGGACCTGTCGCTGAACGCGTACGCGTCGCTGGCGATGCCGGGGCTGGTGGACGAGCGTCGAGCGACGAGCGTCGAGCGACGAGCGCGCTCCGCGGCGCCCTGACTCCCCCGCACCCATCCGGGTACCTTTCCGCAGCCGCGTCCCAGGCGTCGGCCTCCTTCGACGCTCGGCGCTCACCGCTCGACGCTTCCCAGACATGCTCCTCGCCGCTCCCTACGTCCACGCCCCCTTCGCGATCGACATCGGGCCGCTGCAGATCACCGGCTTCGGGCTCGCGGTGCTGGCGGCGTTCGGGCTCTCGCAGATCGTCACGATGCGCGAGCTCACGCGGCGCGGGCACGACCTCTACTCGCAGACGACGCCCGACGTCGTCTTCGCGGCGCTGCTCGGCTTCATGATCGGCGCGAAGCTGTACTACGTCGTGCTCACCGGCGATCCGGGGGCGATCTTCAGCCGCGGCGGGTTCGTGTTCTGGGGCGGCTTCATGGGCTCCGTCGCGCTCTGCTGGCTGACGATCAAGCGGAAGAAGCTCTCGTTCGCGCGCTACGCCGACGTCGCCGGGATCGCCATCGCCGGCGGCTACGCAGTGGGGCGCACGGGGTGCTTCGCGGTCGGCGACGACTACGGCCGCCCGTGGAGCGGGCCGCTCGCGTTCACCTTCCCGAACGGGGCGCCGCCGTCGACCGCCGCGAACATGCGCGACCTGTTCGGCATCCCGCTCGCGCCGGGCACGCCGCCCGGCCAGGTGCTCGCCGTGCACCCGACGCAGCTCTACGAGACGGCGATGGGCTTCGTCATGTTCCTCGTGCTCTGGCGCCTGCGCGACCACGAGCACGCCGAGGGGTGGCTGTTCGGCGTGTACTGCATCCTGGCCGGCGTCGAGCGCTTCATCGTCGAGTTCTTCCGCGCCAAGGACGACCAGCTGACCTTCGGGCTGACGACCGCGCAGGTGATCTCGCTGGCGATCATCCTCGTCGGCATCGTGGTCATGATCGCGCGCCGCACGCCGCGCCCGGGCGCGCCCGGGATCCACGCGCAGCCGTCGGCCGCCTGAGCGACATGGCCGGCGCGGCCGCCGAGGTGCCCCTGCTGGCGGGGCGGTTCGTCCGGCTCGAGCCGCTGTCGCTCGCGCACCTGCCGGCGCTGTGCGAGGTCGGGCTCGATCCCGAGCTCTGGCGGATCACGGTGTCGCACGTCGCGACGCCCGACGACATGCGCCGCTACGTGGAGGCGGCGCTCGCCGCCCGCGACGCCGGCACCGCGCTCCCCTACGCCCAGGTCGACGTCGCGAGCGGGCGCGTGGTCGGCAGCACGCGGCTCGCCAACTGGGCGCGCGAGCACCGGCGCGTCGAGATCGGCTGGACCTGGCTGGCGCGCCCGTGGCAGCGCACGGCGCTCAACACGGAGGCCAAGCTCCTCCTGATGACGCACGCCTTCGAGACGCTCGCGTGCGCCCGGGTGGAGCTCAAGACCGACGCGATCAACGCCCAGTCGCGCGCGGCGATCCGGCGCTTGGGCGCGGTCGAGGAGGGGACGCTCCGCCGGCACACCGTGACCGACCTCGGGCGGACGCGCGACACCGTCTACTTCAGCGTCCTCGACGACGAGTGGCCGCGCGTGAAGGCCGGGCTGCTCGCCCGCCTCGATCCGGCATCGCGGGCACCGACCGACGCCGGCTGACGTTCTGCCGTCGCCGGGCGCCCCGCAATCCCGAGTGCGATTGACGCAATTCGGACGGGGTGCCAGATTACGAGGACGCGAATGAGAACCGTTCTCAACACGCGTCCAAGCTCCCGTCGTTTGCCCCGTTCCGCGTGCTGAGCCTCTTCGCCCGCCGTTCTCGCCCGTCCCGCGCGCTGACCGTCGTGTCCGCGACGACGGGCGAGTCGCCCGATGCGACGACCGCCCGCGCGGACGCTCCGCTGGCCGCCTGCCCGCTGGCCGCGTGCGGCGCCGGGGCGCGCGCCACGGTGGTCGCGCTCTGCTGCGGCCACGCCGACGCCTGCCGCCTGCGCGCCCTCGGCTTCAGCGAGGGGACCCAGGTCGACGTGGTCGATGCCCGCCACGCCATGCTGCTCGACGTCCGCGGGACCCGCCTCGCGCTCGGCCGCGCGCTGACCGCCGGCATCACCGTCCAGCCCCACGCAGGCTGACGGTGGGCTCCCCGCCCGTCACGGCGGGCGACCTCGACGCGAGGACCCCCGGCAGCACCGCGCGCGACGGCGCGCCCCCCGAGACGGCCCGCGACGCGCGTCCGCTCCGCGTCGCCCTCATCGGGAATCCGAACACCGGCAAGACGACGCTGTTCAACGCCCTCACGGGGATGCGGCAGCGGGTCGGCAACTTCGCCGGCGTCACCGTCGAGCGCCACGAGGGCAGCTTCCGCAGCGCCGACGGCCGCCGCGTCTCGGTGCTCGACCTTCCGGGGAGCTACTCGCTCTCCGCCGGCTCGCCCGACGAGGCGATCGCCCTCGAGGTGCTGATCGGCCGCGGCAAGGACGTGCCGCTCCCCGACGTCGTCGTCGTCGTCGCCGACGCGCAGCACCTGGAGCGCAACCTCTTCCTCGCCAGCCAGGTCCTCGAGCTCGGGCTGCCGGTCGTCGTCGCGCTCAACCAGATCGACGCGGCCACCGCCGCCGGGCTGCGCATCGACGTTCCGGAGCTGATCCACGAGCTGCGCGTGACGGTGATCCCGACGGTCGCCAAGCGCGGCGAGGGCGTCGACGCCCTCAAGCGCGCGATCGCGGCCGCCCCGGGGCTCCCGCCGGCCGAGCGTCGCTTCGCGCTGCCGCCGGCCGCCGAGGAGGCGCTGGCGCCGGTGGCCGCCCGCCTGGAGTCGGCGGGGCTCCCCCGCTCCGCCGCGCGCATGGAGGCGCTGCGCCTGCTCGGCGTCGCGCACCCCGAGGCGCACCTGGCCGACGTGCCCGACGTGGTGCCGCTGCTGGCGCGCGCCCGCGACGTGCTGGCGACGGCGGGGATGATCCCCGAGCGCGTGGAGGCGGAGCTGCGCTACGGCTGGATCGCCGGCGTGCTCGCGCGCTGCGTCACGCGCGCGGCGCCGCGCGGCCGCACCGTCACCGACCGCATCGACGCCGTCGCGCTGCACCGCGTGTGGGGACCGGTCCTCTTCGTCGTCCTCATGGCGCTCGTCTTCCAGGGGATCTTCACCTGGGCGACGCCGATGATGGACGCGATCGAGGGCGTCGTCGGCTGGATGGGCGCGCGCCTCGGCGACGCGCTCCCCGAGGGCGACCTGCGCTCGCTGGTCGTCGACGGCGTCTTCGCCGGCGTCGGCGGGGTGCTCGTCTTCCTGCCGCAGATCGCGATGCTCTTCCTCTTCATCGGCATCCTCGAGGACAGCGGCTACATGGCGCGCGCCGCGTTCCTCATGGACGGGCTGATGCGGCGCGTGGGGCTGCACGGCAAGAGCTTCATCCCGATGCTCTCGGGCTACGCGTGCGCGGTGCCGGGGATCATGGCCGCGCGCACGGTCGAGAACCACAAGGACCGGCTGGCGACCATCATGGTCGTGCCGCTCATGAGCTGCTCGGCGCGCCTGCCGATCTACGCGCTGCTGATCGGCGCCTTCGTGCCGCCGATCGCGCTGCTCGGCGGCGCGATGACGCTGCAGGGCGTGACGATGCTCGGGATGTACTTCCTGGGCACGCTCACCGCGCTCGCGGTCGCGGCGCTGTTCAAGCGCACGCTGCTGCGCGGCCCCGCGCGCCCGATGATCCTCGAGCTGCCGCCCTACCGCCGTCCCGGGCTGCGCAACCTCGCGATCGGCGTGTACGGGCGCTCGATCCTGTTCGTGCGGCGCGCGGGCACGGTGATCCTCGCGCTCTCGATCGTGCTCTGGGCGCTGGCGACGTATCCCAAGGTCACGCCCGACGCCTCGCTCCCCGAGGCCGCGCAGCAGGAGCAGCAGCTGGAGCGCTCGTTCCTCGGCCGCGTGGGGCACGCGATGGAGCCGGCGGTGCGCCCGCTCGGCTACGACTGGAAGATCGGCGTGTCGATCGCCGCCAGCTTCGCGGCGCGCGAGGTGTTCGTCAGCACGATGGGCACGATCTACGGCGTCGGCGACACCGAGACCGACGACGCGGCGGCGCTGCGCGAGAAGCTGCGCGGCGAGCGCGATCCGAGCACGGGGCGGCTCGCCTACACGCCGCTCGTCGCGATCGGGCTGATGGTGTTCTACGTCTACGCGCTGATGTGCATGAGCACCATCGCCGTGACGGTGCGCGAGACGGGCGGCGGCCGCACGGGGTGGAAGTGGGCGGGCGTGCAGTTCGCCTACATGCTGGCGCTGGCGTACGGCGCGGCGCTGCTCGTGTACCAGGGCGGCCGCCTGCTCGGGTGGGGCTGATGGACGTGCAGACGCTGATCGTCGTCGCGGTGGTCGCGCTCGCGCTCGCGTTCATGGGCCGGCGCGCGTGGGCCACGCTGCGCCCGAAGCGCGACGCCGGCTGCGGGCACGACTGCGGCTGCGGCCCCGCCGAGTCCAAGGGCGCGGGCGACTGGTCCAAGACCTGAGCGCGCGTTCCGCGATGCGGGGCTGTCCGCCGCACGCGCGCACCGTCGCCGCCGCGCTGGCGCTCGCGGCGGCGCTGCCCCTGCGCGAGGGCGCGGCGCAGACGCGACGCCTGGCGTGGGAGATCGGCGCCGGCGTCGGTGCGATGCCCGACGTCTTCAGCAGCCGCTGCGGCGAGGGTGCGCGCAGCTCGGGAGGCGGCGTGCTGGTCGGCGTCACCGGCCGCCGTCGCCTGCCACCGTTCGCCGTGCTCGAGGCCGAGCTGACCGCGGGCGCGTCGACGTTCGCGAAGGGGTGCGACGCGCGGCTCCTCGTCCGGAGCACGCCCATCGCCGACGGGCGCGTGGAGGAGCGCAGCTTCCTCGGCTATGCGGACGATCCGCGCGACCCAGGGTTCTTCGCCGGGTCGGTGCGCGCGGGGATCGAGACCCCGGCGACCGCGGGACGACGCGTCCCGCTGCTGCGCGCCTCCGCGGGCGCGGGGCTGGTGCGCAACGCGGCCAAGCCGGCGCTCGAGCCCTATCTGGTCGTCGTCGGGGGCGTGGGCACGCGCGGCCCGGGCGCGCGCCTGACCCTCGCCGGCGAGTGGACGCGCTTCCGCTACGACGCCCGCCAGCGCGTCGAGGTCGTGCGTCCGGCCACGGCTACGTCGCCGCGGGTGGTCGAGCGCGCCGGCGAGGAGGGCGTGCGCCTGACGCAGGGGTGGACGGTGGTGCGCCTCGGCGTCGAGCTCCCGGTGGGTCGCCGGCGCTGATTCGCGGGCGCCTTCCCACTGGCGCGTCGGGCGCGAGCGCGCCATCTTCGGGATGTGTTCGGGATTGTCCCGGCTCCACGATGGGACGCATGTTGAAGCCGCGTCCAATCCTGGAGATGCCATGCCGCCGCGCCCCGCGGCCTCGCGCCGTACCGAGGAGGAGTCACCCGATGCGCTCTCCGGGCCCGCGCTCCGCACGTTCTTCCGCATCGCGGACGTCTGGCGTCTGAGCCCCGCCGAGCAGATGACGCTCCTCGGCGGGCCGCCGCGATCCACGTTCTACAAGTGGCGCGAGGGTGGCGACGTGCGGGTGCCGCGCGACGTCCTCGAGCGCATCTCGTACGTGCTCGGGATCTACAAGGCGCTGCAGATCCTGTTCGGCGAGCCGGCGCGCGCGGACGCGTGGATCCGGCGCCCGAACGACGCGCCGCCCTTCGGCGGGCGCTCGGCGCTCGACCGGATGCTGTCGGGCAACGTCGGCGACCTGTTCGTCGTGCGGCAGTACCTCGACGCGCAGCGCGGCGGCTGGCCGTGAGCGAGGGTGCCCCGGCGAGCGGCGGGCCCTCGTCGGTGGCGCCCGAGGCGGTCCCGGTGCGCGACGTGCGCTGGCGCCCCTGCTACCGCGTGGTCCCGAGCCGCTTCCCGCCCATCCAGCTGTTCGAGCGGGTGGCCGACCCGGTCGACCTCGACGCCGTCTTCGCGGTCGAGGCGATGACCGACGACAGCGCGCGCGCGGCGGTCGGCGACCTGTGGCGCGTGCCGCCCGAGGAGCGCGTGACCGGTCCCGGCGCGGGCTACGTGATGGCGCCGTTCACGCACGTCGCCCCGCCGGGCGGCCGCTTCACCGACGGGACCTTCGGCGCGTACTACGCGGCGCGCACGCTGGAGACCGCGGTCGCGGAGACCATGTACCACCGCGCGCGCTTCCTGCGCGCGACGCGCGAGCCGCCCATGGAGCTCGACATGCGCGTGCTCGTGGCGACGCTCGACGCGCCGCTCCACGACCTGCGCGGGCTCGCGGACGTGCACCCGTCGCTCTACCGCGCCGACGACTACGGACCGTCGCAGGCGTTCGGCCGCGCGCTGCGCGCGGCGGGCGCATGGGGCGTCGCGTTCGACAGCGTGCGGCATCCGGGCGGCGAGTGCGCGGCGGTGCTGCGACCGCGCGCCGTCCGCGAGTGCCGCCAGGGGATGCACCTCACGTACGTGTGGGACGGGTCGCGCATCTCGATGGTGTACGAGAAGCGCTCCTTCCGCCCGTGAGGCGCGCGCTGCTCGCCATCGCGCCGCTCGGCGTCGCGCTGCTGGCGACGGCGGCGTGCACGCGCGCGGGCATCCCGTCCGCCCTGCGTGAGCTGGAGCGCGACGACCGCGTGCGCGTCGCGACCACGAATGGCGCGAACGCCAGCCTGCTCCTCGCCCGCCGCACCGACGCCGGCATCGTCGTCGTCGACCTGGGATGGAGCGACGCCGAGGAGGCGCTGCGCGGCGCGCTCGCGCGGCTCGGCGCGCGGCCGGCCGACGTGACGGCCGTGCTGCTGACGCACAGCCATCGGGACCACGTGGGCGCCTGGCGCGCGGTCGCGCACGCGCCGTTCTACGTCGGTCGCGGCGAGGGCGCGCGGCTCGTCGGCCGGGAGCCGCATCGGGGCTGGATCCCGCGCCTCGCCGACCGGCTGCGACGCCCCGCCCTCCCCGAATCCGGCAAGCTGGTCGTGCGCGAGATCGGCGGCGACACCGCGCTCGTCTTCGGCGGCGACACGGTGCGCGCCTTCGCGATGCCCGGCCACACCACCGGGAGCGTCGCGTGGCTCGTGGGCGACGTGCTGATGCTCGGCGACGCCGCGTCGCACGCGCCGACCAGCGGCAGGCTGCGCCCCGCGCGGCGCGGCTTCTCGGACGACGCGTCGGCGGCGCGCGCGAGCCTCGTGCGGCTGCGGCGTGCGGTCGCGCCGCATCGCGTGCGGCTGCTCTGCACCGCGCACGCGCGCTGCGCCCCCGCGACCGACGCGAGCTGGCGCCGCCTCGCCGGCGACTGAGCACGGGCGGGCGCCCGCGCGTGGTCAGCGCGGCAGGTCGGCCTCGAGCACGACGACCGCGGCGGCCGTGGTGTCGGCGTGCGTGAGCGAGATGTGCATGCGCGTGATGCCCAGCTCCGCGGCCCGCTCGGCCGCGCGGCCGTGCAGGCGCAGCGTCGGCCGCCCGTCCCACTCCACCACGACCTCGATGTCGCGCCAGCCGATGCCGCGCGCGTGCTCGGTGCCGGCGAGCGCCTTGTAGGCGGCCTCCTTCGCCGCGAAGCGCGCCGCCAGGTGCCGCGCGGGCTCGGCGCGCTTCGCCGCGTACGCCGCCTCGCCTTCCGTGAACAGCCGCGTCATCGCGCGCTCGCCCTTGTCGGCGACGAGCTGCGCGACGCGCGCGATGTCCACGAGATCGAGCCCGATGCCGACGATCATCGGGCGCTCACGGCGCGGCGCGCAGCACGTACAGCGTCTGCCGACGCGTCTGCCCGCCCGCGCGCGCGAGCACGAGGTACGCGCCGTTCGCGAGCCCGGTGGTCCCGCCCAGCTCCCACGTCACGTCGTCGCCGACGCCGTCCGCCGCCGTGCGCCACACGAGCCGCCCCGTCAGGTCGTAGACGAGCAGGTCGCCCGCGCTGCCGAGAAACGGCCAGGTGAAGCGGACGCGATCGCCGCGCACCGGGTTGTCGGAGGCGACGAAGGCGATCGGCGCGTCCGGGTTCGCGCGCGCGCGCGGCAGGTGCCCCGCGAGCGTGACCTCGTCGACCTCCCACGGCAGCCCCGACGCGCGCAGCTCGAGCTGCACCGTGGCCCCGCGCACGCCGCCGACCTCGCGGCTCTCCGGATAGAAGAGCGGCGCGTCGCCGGCGACGGTGAGCACGCGGTCGGGGAAAGTGCGCCCGCCGTCGCGCGACAGCCACACGGTGCCTGTGCGCGAGGGCCCGAACGGATCGCCCGAGTGCCGCGTCCAGAGCGCCACCGTCAGCGTGTCGACGTCGTCGGGCACGGGCACGGCGGGCGAGCGCAGCGTGCCGCTGCCCATGGTGCGCCACGACGCACGCCCGACGCGCGGCGAGCCGTCGTCGCCGAAGTTGGTGCGCGTCCACCCGCTGTCGCCGGGCTCCGCGCCGCCGGCGAGCAGCACGCGATAGCGCACGCTGTCGCGCCCCGCGCGCACGGTCACGTCGGTGGGACGGGTCGCGAGCGAGTCGCTGATCGTGCGCCGCTGGAAGCGATCGTCGCCGAGCGGGTCCACCGCCGCGCGGCGCGGCGCGCCGTCGACGACGATGGTGGCCGGCGCCGCGGCGCTGCGGGCACGCACCACCGGGCTCACCGACTCGAGCGCGACGCGCGGCGCCGCGTAGCCGGTCGTCGGCGAGCGCCAGCGCGCGGGATCGCCCGCCGCTTCGATCGCGTCGAGCGCGAACGGCAGGTTGTCCTCGAACAGCGTGCGGAGCCGCCCCTCGTCCTCGGGAAACTCGAAGCCGTAGTACGACTCCCCTTCGAATCCGCTCGAGAGCTCGGGCGTGAAGCTCAGCGTCCCGAAGCGGTCGGCCGCGAAGTCGTTGTAGTCGCCGTTGGTCGGGTAGAGCTGCCACGACGGCTGCGGGCGCTGGTAGCCGTACGGCGCGCCCGGCAGCCGGTCGCGCACCGCGGGCCGCTCGTCGGTGCCGCCGAGCGCGCGGTAGAGGCTGAGGTCACCCGGGAGCAGGCCGTAGCGCCATCCCTCGGGATGCAGCAGCAGGCCGGCGTACGTGTGGTAGCTCACCGAGACGACCGGCGGGTGCAGCACGTGGAAGCGCTCGATCGCCTGCGTCTCGAGCTCCGACGACGCGCTCGCCCCGCGAAAGACCTCGCTGCGCGGATTGGACGACGACCCCATCTCGTCGAGCCCCCACCGCACCGAGTGGTTGCGATTGAGATCGACCCCGACGATGCTGCCGCCGTTGAACACGCCGAGCGGGCGGCGGTTCTTCCGCCAGAGCCGATCGCTCGTGAACGTGTACTGATAGCCGTCCGGGTTCACGACCGGCACGATCCACACGTCGCGCCGCGCGACGAGCGAGTCGAGCCGCGCGTCGGACGCGGGCGGCGCCGCGAGATGGCGCAGCAGGCGCAGCGCCATCTCCGTCGCCGCCCACTCGCGCGCGTGGTACGTCGCGACGAAGAGCACGTTGGGCCGCCGCGCGTCGTCGCCGGCGGGACCGACCTTCGCGGCGAGGATCGGCCGCCCCTCGACCGTGCGTCCGAGCGTGTCGAGCCGCACGCGCGCCGGCAGCGCGCGCGCGAGCGAGTCGAGGAAGGCGCGCACGCCGCGCTCCGGATCGTCGTACGGACGGTAGATCGGCGTCTGCGCGGGATCCGCGGCGGCGCGCGGGCGCGGGGTCGGCACGACCGTCGTCGTCGCACCGAGGCCCTCCAGCCGCACGCGCTCGCTCGAGTCGACCACGACCAGCCGCTCGCCGCGGCGACCCGGCACGACGTCGAAGCCGCGCGCCGCGAGCGCCGCCGCGTCGAGCGAGTCGGCGCCGGTCACGCGCACCGTCGTGCGCGGGCCCTGCGCGTGCGTGGCGTGCGGCGTGCCCGCGAGCGCGGCGGCGAGCAGCAGCACCGGCGCGCCGCCCCGGCGCAGCACGCGGCGCCAGAGCCGCCCGCTGCCCCCGCGCGGATCGGCGAGCACCGGGAGGGCGGCGAGCCAGGCGCGGTCCGCGCGCGCGAACGCCTCGCCCAGCGACGCGCCCCACTCGCGCCAGCGCAGCAGCCGCACGTCGTCGGCGGCCTCGCGCAGCGCGACGGCGCGCTCGCCGAGCGCCTGCAGCGCCTCGGCGACCGGCTCCACGAGGTCGTGCAGCTCGGCCTCCAACGCACGGCGCTCCGGCGGATGCTGCGGGAAGCGCTCGGCGGCGAGCGTGGACATCGCGGCGTGCATCGCCGCCGCCATGGCCGCGCCGTCCGCGTGCGCCGCCGCCGCCCACGGCTCGGCGCCGCCGCGGGCGACGTGGTCGCGCGCCGCGCGCAGCGGCTCGACGAGCGCGGCGAAGAAGCGGTCGTGGTCCGAGCCCGGGCTGCCGCGCCGCGAGCCGTACGCACGCAGCGCGCGCGTCACCTCGGGAAGCGCGAAGGCCCGCGCGCGCAACGCCGCGCCGAGCGTGCGGAACGCGTCGCGGTCGTCGCCGTCGGGCGCGAGCTCCAGCGCGTCGCCGCCGGCCACGAAGCAGGCGATCTCGCCGTCGTCCACGCGCAGCCCGTCGAGGCGCGCGACGGACAGCGCGAGCTGCCGCCCCTCGGCGACCTCGATCACGAGCTGGTCGCCGTCCAGCCGCGCGGCCGCGCGCGCGTCGAGCTCCGCGCCGCGCAGCAGACCGCGGAGGTGCACGCGTGCCGGCACGCTGGACTCAGCCATCGCCCGGCTCGCGCGTGTTGAGGATCGCCGCCGTCCCCGTGCGCCGCTCGAAGGCGGCCACGAAGTCGGTGAGGCGCGCGGCGCTGAACGCGGCGCGCGGCAGCCCCGTCGCGGCGATCGCCGCCTCGACGCCCGCGGGCGTGCCCTCGACCTCCATCAGCACGTCCAGCCGCGGATAGCGCTCGAAGCGGAGCGTCGCGTCGCCGAGGGCGTACTGCACGATCTCGCGCTCGACCTCGCGCACGACGACGAAGCCCGCGGCGGCGAGGATCGTCTCCAGCACCGCCGCGTCGTCCACGCCGGTCGAGCGCTCCAGGCGGCGCTTGTAGCCGCCCTCGACGCGCGTCGGCCCCTTCCAGTCGACGACGTGGCGCACCGCGCCGCCGAGCTGCGGCGCCGCGATGCTCGTGCGCACGCGCACCACCTCGTCGCGCGCGGCGAGCGGGCGGTGCGGGAGGTCCCAGCGGCGGTCGATGAGCCGGCCCTCGAACACCGCCCGCGCGCCTGCCGCCTCGAGGCGCGCGCGGCAGGCCGCCGGATCGGGCACCACCGCCTTCAGCTCGGTCTCGTCGATCATGGGCGGGGCGGCGGGTGGATCCTCAGCCGACCAGCGCGGCGACCACCGCGGCCGTGTCGGTGAGGTCGTCGAAGGTCGTGGTGGGGCCGTGCTCCTCCAGCTCGCGCACCGAGTAGCGGCCGGTCGCGACGGCGAGCGTGCGGGCGCACACCGAGCGCGCGCACGCGATGTCGGCGGGCGTGTCGCCGACGACGACGATCGCGTCGCCGTCGAAGTCGTGTCCCGTCAGCTCGCGCGCGCGGCGCACGGCGACGCGCGGCAGCTCGGGGCGGTGCTCGTGGTCGGAGCCGAAGGCGTTCACGCGGAAGCGCGACTCGTCCAGCCCGGCGCAGCGCAGCTTGATCGCCGCGCCGCCGGCGACGTTGCCGGTGAGGAGACCGATGACGACGTCCTCGCGCGGCTCCAGGGCGTCGAGCAGCGCGTCGACCCCGGGCAGCGTCTCGAAGTGGCGCTCGCCGTCGGCGACCTCGCGCCGCAGCCGCTCGAGGTAGCCGTCGATCACCGCGGGCAGCCGCTCGTCGATCGCCGCGTCGTCGTGGCCGGCCAGCCGCATCAGCTCGCGCGCGATCTGCGGATCGGTCTTGCCGTCGTAGTGCACGCGCGGGTCGGGCTGCGTGCCGAAGACCTGCGCGAGCGAGCCTTCGAAGGCGCGACGCGCCGCGCCGCCGCCGCGCAGCAGCGTGCCGTCGATGTCAAAGAGGACCAGCTTCATGCCTGCGTCACTTGCGGGAGACGAGCAGCCCGGTGGTGATGGCCGCCGCGCCGCCGAGCTGCCACACCGTCGGCACCTCGCGCAGCGTCAGGAAGGCCACCGCCATCGCGATGAGCGGCTGCAGGTTGCTGTACATGGCGGTGCGCACCGGGCCGAACACGCGCACGCCGCGATAGTAGAACAGGTAGGCGACGACCATCGCCGCGATGCCCGCGTACGCCACCGCGCTCCACCCCGCCGTCGGGACCGCGTCGACGTCGAGCGTGGCGAGCGACGACGCGCCGAGCCCCACGAGCACGCCCACGCCGCCGAGCAGCGTGCACGCCGAGAGGTGGATCGGGTGCACGCGCTGCGTGAACGGCTTGAGCAGCACGGCGTAGAAGGCCCACGAGAGCGAGCCGGCGAGCAGGATCATCGCGCCGAGCAGCGGCGCCTCCGCGCTCGGCGACGGCGCGGCGGCGGTGCCGAGGACCACCGCGCCCATGCCGAGCAGCTGGAGCCCGATGCCGGCCCACGCGCGGCGCGACGGATGCTCGATGCCGAGCATGCGCCCCACGAGACCGATGAGCGCGGGGCTCGACGCGAGCACGAGCGCGGAAGTCGCGACCGTAGAGCGCGCGACGCCCTCGATGAAGCAGAGCTGGTAGACGCCGTGCCCGAGGAGGCCGAGCAGCGCGAGGCGCACCGCGTCGCGGCGCGACGGACGCTGGGCGCGGAGCGCGAGGGCGAGCACGCCCAGCACGACCGTCGCGAGCAGCACGCGCAGCGCGTTGAACGCGAGCGGCGGCATGACGCGCGTGCCGTACTTCACGACGCTGAAGTTGATGCCCCAGATGAGGGCCATCGACAGCAGCATCAGGTTCGTGAGCAACGCGCCCGACCGGGGCGCGGGCGCCGGCGGGGGCGCCGGCTCCGTGCGGTCGGGCGCCAGGCCCTCGTGGACGTGGGACGCCATCCCCCAATGTATTAGCTTCGGCCCATGTACGTCGCCTTCGCTCTCCTGGCCGATGCGGCCAACGTCGCCGTGGACGGGAAGCTCAACATCCTCGGCGTGTTCGACGCCGTGCACGCGGCGAGCCTGCCGGCCGTGCACCCGCGCGTCCATCTCGTGGTCCGCCTCAAGGCGCAGGCCGCCGACGTGGGCACGCACCGCCTCGGGCTGCAGGTCACCGGGCCGGGCGGCGCGACGGTGCTGAGCCACGAGGCGCAGATGAACATCCAGGCGCTGCAGCCGAACGTCGCCGAGATCGACATCCCGCTGGTGCAGGCCTTCGACCTGCCGCTGGAGCGCCCTGGCCCGCACGCGGTGCTGCTGCTCCTGGACGGGCGCGTGGTGGCGCAGCTGCCGCTCGCGGTGCACGGCGCGGGCGCCCCGCCAACGCCGACGTTCCAGCCGGCGCCGGGCGCGCTCCTCAGCTGACGCGCGTCGTCTGACGGCCGCGCGCCGGCGTCAGACGACGCGGCGCGCGCGCAGGAAGTTCGCGCGCAGGCGGTCCACGTACGGATCGTCGGTGTCGCCCAGCGTCTCGACGCTCCATCCACCGCGGCCGAGCGCGAGGTGCGCCATGCGCCCGGCGTCGAGCGCCAGCCCGACGTGCGTCACGCGGCGGTCCTCGCGGTCGCTGAAGAAGAGCAGGTCGCCCGCCGTCAGCGTGTCGAGGTCGCGTCCGAGGTCGTCGCCGACGAGCGCCTGCTGCCACGCGTCGCGCGGCAGCTCGACGCCGTGCAGCCCGCACACCGTCTGCACGAAGCCCGAGCAGTCGGCGCCCCACGGCGTCAGCCCGCCCCACTGGTAACCCGTTCCCTCGAACAGCCACGCGGTGTGCGCGATCGCGCCGCCGTCGCGGGGGAAGCGCGACGCGCTCGTGTCGAGCGGCACGGCGACGCCGTCGACCAACGCCTGCTCGCCGAACACGATCGCGCCGACCGGGAGCCGCAGCGTGCGCTCGCCCGCGCGGACGGTGCACCCGAGCGAGACGGCGGGCGCCGCGTCGCCGATCACGGGCTCGTCCTGCGCCGCGTCGTCGCGCACCGCGAAGGTCCGCTCCTCGTACGGCCGGAACGTCGGCGCGTCGAGCGGCAGCCCCTCGGCGTCCTCGACGTGCAGGTAGCCGACGTGCGCCCACCCCTCGTAGCCATCGTGCAGCGTGCGGACGCGCCGCCAGTCGCCGGCCTCGCCGAGCACGAGCAGCGCGCGGCCGAAGAGCGCCTGCGAGACCTGGCCGCTGGCGACGCGCGGCTCGGCGTGCAGCGGGGCGATGGGGGTGCGGACGAGGGCGAGGGAAGGCATGACGGGAAAGCTAGCTGCGGACTGCGGACTGCGGATCCTGTACCTGGCTGCGGGGCTGCGGGGCTGCGGGGCTGCGGGGCTGCGGGGCTGCGGGGCTGCGGAAGGACCTCGGGACGCCCCGGAGCGCGCGGGCCGCGCGCGGCGTGACGCACCGAACCGCAACGGCTGTGGACAGGATTGACGGGATGGACAGGATGCGGAGCTCCGGGTGACACGCGGTCCTTCGCACGCGCGCGGAGCTCCGCATCCTGTCCATCCTGTCAATCCTGTCTCACGCGGTTCGCCGTTCGGGTCCGGCGCACGGACGCGACATCGGCATTGGATGGGATGAAAGTCCGACCAGGGCGGATCAGCGGCGAGGGCGGAGGTCACCCGACTCCTCGCACCGCGCGGCGCGCCACTCGGCTCATCCGCTCGTCTCGGATGTTCATCCCGTCTGATTCGCCGTCAGGGCAGGCGCGCAGGCGCATCCCGAGTGGCCGTGCCGCAGCCCCGCAGCCCCGCAGCCCGCCGTCACCCCGCCACGCCGGGCACCCCGTCGCGCCCCACCGCGTGCCGGACGCCGCGCTCGATCGCCAGCTCCAGCGTCGCCGCGGCGCGCGTCTCGACGCCGAGCAGCTCCGCGGGCGGGAGGGTGACGGGCGGGGTGGCGGGAGCGACCGCGAAGACGATGTCGCCGTCGTACGAGGTGCCGCACGGCGTGATGCGGCGGTGGAGCGCGGCGCAGGCGGCGCGTGCGAGCTGCGCGAGCGTGACCCGGTCGAGCGGGCGGCGCGTCGCGACGACGCAGAGCGTGGTGTTGGCGAGCGCCGCGCCCGCGCGCGCGAACGTCGCGCGAGGCGGCACGCCGTCGATCAGCGCGCGCGCCGTGTCGACGAACGCGCCGTCGGCGCCGCGCGCGCCGGCCACGATGCGCCCCTCCGCGTCGCGCACGTCGCCGAACGCGTTCACGACCGCGAGCGCGGCACACGCGTCGTCGCCCTCACCGAGCAGCGCGGCGCCGAAGCCGCCCTTCATCACGCCCTGCGGGCCGAGCAGCCGGCCGACCGTCGCGCCGGTGCCCGCGCCGACGCTCCCCTGCTCCGTGACGCGCGACGTTGCGCGGTCGCACGCGTCGTGCGCCATCTCGGGCGTCGGGCGCGCGTCGAAGCGGCCGCACGGCCCGAGGTCGAAGACGATCGCCGCCGGCACGATCGGCACGACGCCGCCGCCGACCGCGAAGCCGCGCCCGCGCGCCTCCATCCAGCGCATCACGCCCGCGGCGGCGTCGAGCCCGTACGCGGAGCCGCCGCTCAGCAGCAGCGCGTCGACGCGGTCCACCAGATGCTCGGGCGAGAGCGTCGCGAGCTCGCGCGATCCGGTGGCCCGACCGAGCAGCGCGGCGGCCGCGCGGAACGGCCCGTCGACGCCGCGCACGACCGTGCACCCCGTGCCGCCGACGACGTCGGTCGCGTGGCCCACCGCGAGGCCGAAGGGCGCGAGGTCGATCGGCGCGGGCGCGTCCGACGATGCGGCGCTCGTCGGCGCGGCGCTCACCGCGACGACGCCGACGCGATCAGCGGGCTCGCCTCGCGCGGCGTGACGCACGGGAGCTCCACGGTGAACGCCGCGCCGCCGTCCGGCGCGCTCGCGACGCTGAGCCGCCCGCCGTGGTCGCGCACGATCCCCGACGACACCGCGAGGCCGAGTCCCGTGCCCTCGCCGACCGGCTTGGTCGTGTAGAACGGCTCGAAGATGCGCTGCCGCTCCTCGGGGCTGAGCCCCGGGCCGCTGTCCGCGACCACGACGAACAGCCGCTCGCCCTCGCGCCGCGTGGCGATGCTCAGCCGCCGCTCGCCCGCGTGCCGCACGAGCGCGTGCTCCGCGTTCGTGATCAGGTTGAGGAACACCTGCTGGAGCTGCGGCCCGTCGGCCATCGTGGCCGGCAGCTCGTAGTCGAGCGCGAGCGCGATGTCGACCTGCTGCGTGCGCAGCGCGTAGCGCCGCAGGTCGAGCGCCTCCAGCACCACGCGGTTGAGATCCGTCTCGGCGCGCTGCGGCGGGTGCTGCCGCGCGAACGCGAGCAGCTTGCCGACGATGCGCGCGGCGCGCTTCGCCTCGCGATGGATCGTGTCGGTCAGCTCGCGCAGCTCGCGCGCCTGCGGCCCGCTCGCCGCGTCGAGCGCGGGTTCGGCGAGCAGCAGCTCGCTGAAGGCGAGCACGCCGGCGAGCGGGTTGTTCAGCTCGTGCGCGACGCCGCTCACCAGCTGGCCCATCGCCGCCAGCTTCTCGCGCTGCAGCAGCTGCTCGGCGAGGCGCCGCTCGGCCGTCACGTCGCGCACGACGCCGAGCGCGCCGTCCACGACGCCGTTCTCGACGACGGGCGCCGTGATCACCGACGACACGCGCGAACGTCCCTGCCGGTCGCGGTAGCGCAGCTCGCGCCGCACGCGCTCCCCGCGCATCGTCGCCTCGAGGATCGCCGTCACCGCCTCGCGGTCGCGCGGATCGACGACCGCGCTGCAGTGCTGCCCGATCAGCGTCGCGCGGTCGTGTCCCGTCGCCAGCTCCATCGCGCGGTTCACGCCCGTCAGGCGCCCCAGCGAGTCCACGGTGAAGATCGCGTCGGAGGCCGACTCCACGAGGCGCGAGTAGCGCGCCTCCGAGGCGTGGATCGCGGCCTGCGCGCGGCGCTCGTCGGTGACGTCGCGCAGCGAGGCGACGACGCCGCTCACCGCGCCGACCTCGCGCATCGGCGCCGTGGAGACCTCGACGCGGCGCTCCTCGCCGTCGGGGCGCACGATCGTCACCTCGTAGCGCTGCGACTGCCCCGCGCGCCCACTCGCCACGCGTCGCGTGACCTCGTCGACGTCGGCGGGACAGACGAGATCGGACGCATGCGCGCCGACCACCGCGTCGCCGCGCCCGAACAGCGCGATGGCGGCGGGGTTCGCGAAGGTGATGCGCCCGCCGCGGTCGCTGATGACGATCGCGTCGCCCGTCGTCTCGACCACGCTGCGATAGCGCTCCGCGAGCGCGAGCTGCGCCGTGACGTCGTCGAAGGTGACCACCGCACCGCCGCCCGGATGCGGCGCGGCGACCAGATCGAACACGCGCCCCTGCCGCTCGGACGTCTGCGGCGCGCGCGCGTCGCTCGCGCCCTCGGCGGCACGCACCAGGCCGCGCGCCGGCGCGCCCTGCCGGATCGCGCGCCGCACGAGCACCGTCGCGCACGACGTCGTGCCGTCCGCCGACGCGTCGTCGGCGTCGTCCTCGCCCTCGCGGATCACGGGCGCGACGATCGCGTGCCCGAGCCGCCCGGTCTCGTCGCGGCCGGCGAGCCGCGCGTCCAGCGAGGCGCCGTGCAGCGCGCGCGGCGCCGATGCGCCGAGCAGCTCCGCCGCGCGCGCGTTGCAGCGCACGATGCGGCCGTCCTCGTCCAGCACCGCCATGCCGGCGGCGATCGCGTCGAACGACACCTGCCACTCGCGCGTCGACGCCTCCGCCTCCTCGAACAGGCGCGCGTTGACGATCGCGACCGCCACCTGCTCGGCGAGGCGCTCCAGCACCCGCGCGTCGGCGGCGCCGAAGTCCGCCGCGCGGTTCACGACCGCGATCACGCCGATCACGCCGTGCGCGGTGCGCAGCGGCACGACCACCGTCTTGTCGATCCGCGCGACGCCGTCCAGCGTCGCCACCGTCGGGCCGTGCCGCGCGACGTCGTTCAGCACGAGCGACGCACCGTCGTGCAGCGCCCCGCCGAACAGGCTCCCCTGGACCGGGAGGTGCACGCCGGCCAGCAGCTCGACGCAGCCGACGCCGGCGACGACGTGCAGCCACTCCTCGCGCTTGAGCGCGATGCAGGCGCCCTGCGTGTGCAGCAGCCCGACGGTGTGTCGCAGCACGAGGCGCAGCACCTCGCCCAGCCGCAGCGACGCGCCGACGGCGCGCGCGACGGCCACCAGCGCCTCGCTCTGCCGCCGCTCGGCCTCGCTCTCCGCGAACAGGTGCGCGTTGGCGATCGCGGTGCCCGCCTGCGCGGCGAGCGTGCGCAGCAGCTCCTCGTGCTCGGCGCCGAACGCCCGCGGCTGCGCCGCGTGCACCGCGAGCACGCCGACGAGCTGCGTGCCGACGCGCATCGGCACCGCCAGCACGCTGCGCGCGGGACCGCCGTCGCCCACCAGGTCGTCGGCCGCCGCGAGCGGCGAGCGCGCGGGATCGTAGTCGTCGACCCGCACCGTCATGCCGGTGTGCGCGACCTCGGCGATCGGGCCGCTGCCGAGCGGCTGGTCGGCGCGCGGGCGCTGCAGGCCGTTCAGCTGGCGGATCGCCGTGCGCACGACGCCGCGCTCGACGTCCGGGTGCGCGACCACGAGCCCGTCGTGCGGGACGAGCCGCGCGACCTGCCGCGCCAGCTCGCGCACGACCTCCTGCGCGTCGAGCGAGCGCGTCAGCGCGCCGCCGGCGTCGTAGAGCCGCTGCAGCCGCTCGGCGCGCTGCTCGGCGAGGAGCGCGAGGTCGGCGCGCGCGCACTCCTGCGACAGATGGCCGGCCAGCAGCGCCACGCCCTGCGCCACCGCGGGCGCCGGTGGCTCGCCCGCCGGCCCTTCCAGCAGCACCGTCGCGCAGCACGCGCCGTCCGCCGCCCGCACCGGGAGCAGGAGCACGCCCGCCGGCGCCGCGCCGCCGAGCGCCGCGCCGAACTCGTCGCGCGCCCACGGGTCGCGCAGGTCGAACCAGAAGCCGCTCCCCGCGCCCCCGAGCTCGCGCCGCCGCTCCAGGAGCCGCAGCCAGCGGCGCCAGACGCGCCCGGGCACCAGCGCGTCGGGGAGCGCGCGCTCGGCCGGCTCGTCGAAGCCCTCGCACAGGAGCCGCGTGCGCTCCATCGCCGGATCGCGCAGCTCCAGCACCGCGCGGCCGAAGCCCAGCGCGCGCATCCCCGCGAGCAGCGCGCGCAGGCGCGCGTCCGTCCCCTGGGCCGCGGCCGCGGCGGCCGTCGCGTCGGCGACGACGCGCAGCACCGTGGCCGGGTCGGCGCACGCGGACGGCGGCGCGGGGAGCGCGGCCTCGGCGATCGGGGAGTCGGGCATCGGCGGGCGCGGGGCGCGCCGCCGGGGAGGCGGCGCGCGTCGGCGGGTGCGGCTAGGAGGCGGGGACGAGCAGGGTGGCGGCGAGCGGTTCGACCCGCGCCACGAGCGGGGTGCGGCCGAGCAGCTCGCCGTCCGCCTGGGCCGAGCGCGGGGGCACGGTCTCCACGCGGAACTCGCGCCCTGCACGGTAGACGAGGCACCGGTCGTCGCGGAAGTCCTTCCGGACCAGCCGCCACATCACGCGCACCGCGTCGCCGAACGTCTCGGGCGAGAAGAGGCAGAGGTCCAGCCGCCCGTCGTCGGCGCGGATCCCGGGGCCGAAATGGAACAGGTTCCCGAGCACCGCACCGAAGTTGACGATCATCACCGCCGCCGCGTCCCGTCGCAGCTCCTCGGTGCCGTCGACCACGACGTGGACCGCGAAGCGGTCGCGCGCGGCCAGCGCCCGCGCGGCGGTCAGCGCGTAGGCGAGCACGCCCAGCCGCCGCTTCCAGCGCACCGGCGTCTCCTCGATCATCCGCGCGTCGATCCCGATCCCAGCGGCGAAGGCGAAGCGCCGCGGCGCCCCGCCGTCGACCGCGACCACGCCGAGGTCGATCCGCGCGATCTGCCCGCGCAGCAGCGACGCGACCGCGTCGGGCACGCGCAGCGGCACGGCCAGCGTGCGCGCGAGCAGGTTGCCGGTGCCACCCGGAAGGATGCCGACCGGCGTGTCCCCGTGCGCCATCGCCCCGACGACCTCCATCACGGTGCCGTCGCCACCGAGCGTGAACACCGCGTCGACGTCCGCCGCGCGCGCCGCTGCCAGCTCCGCAGCATGGCCGGCGCGCGCCGTGCGCATCACGCGGCACGCGACGCCCGCGCGCGCGAACGCCTCGCGCGCGTCCGACTCGCGGGCCGCGGCCTGGCGGGCGGCGGGATTGACGATGAGGAGAACGGTCCGGATCCCCTCGACGCTCGGCGCTCGCCGCTCGACGCTGTCCGGATGCGCCGGGACATCGGCAGCGTCGAGCGGCGAGCGTCGAGCGTCGGGAGAATCGTCCGTCAGAAGCTCCACCGCCGGAAGAAGTCGATGCCGCCCTGCGTCGGCGTCTGCTGGTACGAGCGCGTCGACGTGCCGCGCAGGCAGGCCTGCTGCACCGAGCCCGGCTCGAGTCCCAGCTCGACGCTCAGCGTCGGCGTCAGGCGGCGCTCGATCTTGAATCCGAGCCCGTTGGCGAACAGCGCGAGCGAGCCCGCCTCGGTCGGCGAGTTGAGCCCGCAGAGCCCCGTCGTGAACGTGTAGAACGTGCGGCGGCCGAGCTGCCCGCCGAAGCCGAGGCGCGTGCGGGAGAGGATGCTGCCGCTGCTCGCGAGGAAGCCGTTCGCGTCGCCGGAGAGGCCGGCCGTCTGCACCTGCACCACATCGAACGGGCCGCCCTGCGTCAGCGCGCCCGAGAGCAGGCTGCCCGCGAGGCGCAGCGCGAGCGCGGCGCCCTGCTCGCTCCCCTGCGTCTGGCCGAGCACCGCGGACGCGGGCTCGCCGGTCACGAGGTAGCTGATCAGGTCCGTGTCGGGGATCGGCGGGTTGTCGGCGCTCGACAGGCGCAGCGTCGGCTGGTTCAGCGTGCCGCCGATGTTGACCTGCACGCGCACGTCGGGGCGGTTCGTGCCGCTGCGCACCTGCCGCACCACGTGCACCGCGCGCACGTCGAGCGTCGGGTTGAGGTCCGGCGTGCCGAAGAAGCGCAGCGTCCCCGGCTCGACCTCGAAGATCGGCTGCGCGAAGCCGAGGTTCAGACGGTACGTGCCGCGCGTGACGCCGAGCGCGCCGAGGAGCGCGAGCTGCGACTGGTCGCGCCCCGCACCGGCGAAGGTGCCGCCGCGCGCCACGGCGCGCGTCACCGCCAGCGTGCCGCCCAGCTTGATGTTCGCCTCGGGAGAGCGCAGCCAGACGTCGTCGCCGACCTCCAGCCGCACGTCGTCGAGCGTGAGGTTCTCGACGAAGGCGCTGGGCGCGGGGATCAGCCGCCGGTTCTGGCCCACCGTCGTGTCGACGACGTCGCGGTACTCGTTGAGGTCGACGATGCGCTTGTCGATCAGCTCCGGGATGTAGATGCGCCCGCGCTCGGCGCGCACCGCGCCGCGCACGACGGCGGCGAGATACGGCCCCGTCACGCTCACCGGCTCCGGCGTCGAGATCCAGAGCGTGGCGAGGCGCGGGCGGTCGATCGCGAGGAAGTTGCGCGCCGCGAGCCGCAGCCCGAAGGTCGGGTTGTCGGCGGAGGTGAGCCGCACGAAGCCGGTGAGCGCGAGCGTGTCGCCCGTGCCGCCGCTGCGCGCGAAGACGCGGCGGAGCGCGACGCTGTCGCCCTCGAGCGCGACGTCGGCGGCGAGCGCCTGCAGCCGGATGCCGGCCGGCGTCACCGTCGCCGCGCCGTTGTCGAGGCGCAGCGCGCCGAAGAGGCGCGGCCGCTCCCACGTGCCGCCGAGCTCCAGCCCGATGCGCATGCGCCCCGTGACGTCGCGCAGCCCGGGCACGATCGCGCCGAACAGCGCGAGGTCGAGCGAGTCGGTGCGCAGCACCCCGCGCAGCGTGTCGTCGGGCAGCCGGCGCGTCCCCGGCACCAGCGCGAGGTCGATCGGCAGCGCGGCGTTGGCGGTCAGCAGCTGCGCCCCGTCGCGGAAGAGCCCCAGGTTGGCGACGAGCCGGCGCGACGCGTAGCTCCCGTCGGCGGTGACGCGCTCCACCGCGACGCCGGCGAGCGTCGCGTCGCGCGCGTCGGCGCGCAGCGTCACCAGCGGCAGCGCGCGCGTGCCGGTCAGCTGCGCGCCGAAGGTCAGTCGGCCGCCGTACGACGCGGCCGGCGCGGTCGTGGCCGCCGGTCCGGCGGTCGGCTCCGGCGCGCCCACGAGCCCCGCGGCGCGCGCGAGGTCGGCGATCGGCACGCCGTCGAGCGTCAGCGCGCCGAACACCGAGCCGGTGTCCTGCAGCTGCGCGGCGACGGCGATGCGCGCGCCCGCGCCGTCGCGCAGCACGAGCGAGTCGAGCACCATCGCGTTGCCGGCGCGTCGCGTGAGCAGGCGCGCCGGCCCGGCCAGCGCGTACTCGCGCCCGGTCGCCACCGCGAGGCGCGCGCTGTCGACCAGCACGACGGTGCTGTCGGTCGCGAGCTGCGCGCGCCCGCCCGCCGCGAGCGCCGCGCCCGAGTCGCTCCCCGCGCGCACCGACCAGACGCCGACGCGCGGCGCGCCGATCGCATCGGTGCGCAGCGAGTCCATCGCCAGACGCCCCTCGGCGCGCGCGAGGGTCAGCCCTCCCACGAGCAGCGAGTCGCCCGACGCGGTGAGGCGCAGCGCCGCGGCGCGCAGCAGGTCCTGCCCCGACACGCGCGCGTCGACGAGCGACGCGCGCGTGCGGCCGAACGCCAGCGCCTCCCCCTCCAGCCGCGCGTCGAGCGCGAGCCCGGGCGAGCCGCGCGTCGTGTCGATCGTGCCCGCGAGCACGCCCTCCATGCGCAGCGTGCCGCTCAGCGAGTCGGCGCCCGCCGGGTCGGCGCCCGTGCCGTCGGCCAGCAGCCATCGCCGCAGCCCGCCCAGCGAGTCGGCGACGACGCGGATGCGCAGCGAGTCGGTGCGCGTGGCGGTGAGCCCCAGCCCGCCCGTCGCCGTCAGCCGCGCGGCCGTGCTCTCGACGTCGAGCGTGTCGACGCGCAGCCGCCCGTCGGAGAAGCCGAGCCGCGCCGAGCCGCCGTACAGGCGCGTGCCGTCGACCAGCGAGCGGTCGAGCGTGAGCTGCAGCGCCCCCGCGAGATCGGCGGGCCCGCTGCCGACGGCGTTCACCGTGCCGTTCGCGGTGATCGAGGTCGCCGGCAGGGTCGCGCTCCCGAGCAGCCGGCGCAGGTCGAGCTGCGCGACGCCCACCGCGCCGGTCGCGCCGTACGACGGCTCGAAGGCGTCGATGGTCCCGTCGAAGCGCAGCGTCCCCGCGTCGCCGGTGAGCGACGTCGTCACGCGCAGCGCGTCGACCGTGCCCGTCGCGCGCAGCGGGCCCGCCAGCAGCCCGCGCAGCGGCAGCGCCGGGTACGAGCGCGCGAGCGCGTCGAGCGAGAGCGGCTGCGCCTGCAGGTCGAGCGCGTACGTCATGAACTGGTCGCCGAACGTCACGCGCCCGTCGCCCGTGAAGCGCGACGCCGGCGCCGGGCCGTCGGTGTGCGTCAGGTCCGCCTCGCGGAAGCGCACGTCCAGCCACGACGAGTCGAGCGTCGCGCGCCCGGCCACCAGCCCGCCGAGGCGCGGGAAGCTCGGGTTGAGGTACGTGAGCGTGCGCAGGTCGAGCTGGGCGACGTCCACGCGCAGCCCCTGGAAGCGCGTGAACGCGGGGAACAGGATGTCGAGCCCGCCGCGCGCGGTCCCGCGCGTGATCGCGCCCGGCACGTTGCGGTCCGCGAAGGTGAAGCGCGCGTCGTCGACGACGAAGCGGTTCAGCGGGCCGCCGCGCGCCTTCACGGTGCCGGTGATCGTGCCCTGCCAGTCGTACGGGAACGGCTTCCCGTTCAGCGCCCGGATCAGGTCGAAGTCGAGCGGCTCGGCGCGCAGGTCGATGTTCTTCACGCTCAGCACCGGCCCGCCGACCGCGTACGTCATCGCGCCGCGCAGCCGCGAGCGCGTGGTGCGCACGTCCATGTCGTGCAGGCCGTAGTCGATGATGCGCAGGTTCCGCGGGTCGTTGCGGATCGTGAGCGTCATGCTGCCGCCGCCCGTACGCGGCAGCGTCGGATAAACCCACGCGACGTCGCGCAGCGACACCGAGTCGCCGATCACGCGCACGTCGTAGCGCATCGGCAGGTCGCTCCCCCACACGATCTTCGCGCGCGCGGTGCCCGTGGAGCCGGCGAGGTCCCAGTGCGGCACCTCCGCCCAGATCGAGTCGCCGAGCCAGCGCACGTCGCCGCGCACGTTGCGCCAGCGGAAGGGTGGGTCGCTCTCGTCGACGTCGAGGCGGCCGATCACGAAGTGGCGCCCCGCCGTGTCGGGATCCGCGAGGCGCGCGTAGGCGAGCGCCACGTCGCCGTTCGTCCAGCGCCAGGTGCGCGCGAACCCGCGGCCGCGCCGGCGGATCTCGGCGTCCGTGCGCGCGAGGTTGCGCACGATCGCGCTGTCGCGCCGCGCGCCGCGCAGCGAGTCGGCCGGATGCCACGGCATCGTCAGGGTGAACGCGCCGTCGCGCACCACGACCGAGTCGGCCACGATGTAGTCGCCGAAGCCGGGCCCGGTCTTCGGGCCGGACGGGCCGCCGCTCGCGAACACGCGCTTGTAGTTCCAGACGCCGTCCTCGGCCTGCGACAGCCGCACGACGGGGCGCTCGACCTCCACGCGGCGCAGCAGCACGCGCCGGTCGATCAGGTCGCGCACGTCGTACTGCACGCGGATGCGGGCCGCGGCGACGAAGAGGGAGTCGTCGGGGCCGCGGATCTCGACCGAGTCGACGGTGACGCCGCTCAGGAAGTTGCCGCTGATGCGTCCCACGTGGAGCGTCCCGCGCACGCGCGGCGCGAGCACGTCGAGGATCGTGCGCCGCACCCAGTTCTGGCCGCGCCGCGACTGCGTGACGCCGACGACCATCACCACCGCGAGCACGCACAGGGCGAGCATCGCGGCGGCGCTGGCGAGGGCGACGGTCCGGCGGCGGGGCACGAGGTCGGGAGGGAGAGGTCGGGGACGGCGGATCGGCGGGGACGGCGGGCTCGCGCCGCGGCGGCTCCCGCGCGACGGGCGCCGGCGGCGCGGAAGGCGCGCCGGCCGGCGGGCGGCGGGCGGCGGGAACCGCGAACGATACCGTGCCCGCAGGGGTCCCGGGAGCGACGCGGCCGTGCCCGCTCGCCTACCCGGCCCGACCGTTCGGGTTCGCGGGTTCCGTCGGGAAGGCCACGCGTGCGGGGCCGACGACCCATGGAACCCCGCGCGCCCGACCTCGACTATAAGGCGCCGGCGGGCCGCGCCCGCCCGAGGCCCGTCCCCACCCGCCCGCATCCCGATGCCGCACTTCCGCCCCCCGCGCCCGCTCGGCACCCTCGCGCTCCTCGTCGCGCTCGCCGCCACGACCAGGCCGGCCGCGGCCCAGTCGCCCACGGCGTCGCCCCCGGCAGACTCGCTGCGCGCCGCGAAGCTCGGCCCCCGCCCCACCGACGCGCCGCGCTGGGAGTACGCCGAGTACTCCTACGACCTGGGGAGCAACCGCTACGGCTGGACCAGCCCGCACGCGTCGGCCAGCGCGCGGACGCATGCCCGGTTCCTCGCCGAGCTGGGGCTCCCGTCCGCGCTGCAGGAGGGGGGCGAGTCGCGCCTGTTCACGGCGCTCGGCGCGTACGGCTGGGAGCTGGTCGACTGCGACCCGCCCAACGGCCAGCCCGGCGGCGACGTGCGGCGCTGCCTCTTCAAGAGGAAGGCGGGCGCCGACGCGACCGGCTCGGCGCTCGGGACACGCTGAGCCGCGACCGGCGCGGCGGGCCGGTGCGGCGCCCGACCATGGGCGCGACGCCGGCCTTCAGAACGCCTGCCCGATCCAGATCGACGGATTAAGGCGCTTGAGGAACCCGCGCGAGGGGCGCGGGCGGAACTCCGTGGGGCACGAGCCGCCGGTTGGTATTCGCTGCACCGGCAGCACGTCCGGGAAGGTCGGATCGACGATCGGGAAGTCGTTCGGCGGGGCAACGCAGTAGAGCTCCTGCTGCGACGACCCGTCGTCGCGCTCGCGGCTCCGGATGTAGTAGGCGGCGCCCCCGATCGGATCGTACGGATTGTAGCCGAGATCGATGCGGATCGCGCCGAACGGCGAGCGGATGCGGACGCCCGCACCGGGCGTGAAGCGAAGCCGTCCCTGCACGTCCGCCGTCTGGACCTTCCGGTCCCAAACCGCGCCCGCGTCCGTGAAGAGCGCCAGCGACAGCAGCTCGGGGAGCACGGGGCTGCGGAACTGCGCCTCCAGATTCGTCACCACCAGCGTGTTTCCACCCACCGGAATCGTCCGCTCCACGGGGATGTTCTCCGGGTCGGCGAAGTAGAACTTCTCCCCGGAGATCGGGTTCACCAGCGAGTCGGTGTTCGGCACGAGGTACACGACCGGCCCCAGCTCGTTCTGCCGGAAGCCGCGCACGGTCGTCGGGCCGCCCGCGAACAGGCGCTCCTGCGGCGGCGCGCCGCCGAACAGCGCCCCGCCCTGCACGTGCGCGATCAGCAGCGCGCTCCCGTTCAGCGATCGGTACCACGAGGCGTCGAGCACCGCCTTCGTGAACCGCTGCGAGCGGTCGGAGCCGGTGAACGCCGACGAGTGCCGCAGCGACAGCCGCTGCTGCGATCCGCTCGTCGGGTTGAGCGGGTCGTTCGTGCGGTCGCGCAGCAGCGAGTAGCCCACCGCGCCGAGCGGCAGCGAGCGCGCGAGGAAGTCGCGCGCGTCCTCGCTGCACGCCGAGAACACCGCGCAGAACACCGCCGCGTTGGCGACCGTGCGTCCCAGCTCCAGCTGGTACGTGAGCGTGCTCGGGAGCCGCGACCCGGTGCGGCTGGCGAGCGAGAAGAGCGCGCCCACCGCGGTGGTGCGGCGGAAGGCGTTGAACTCCGAGACCCGCGACGTGAACAGCGTCAGCGACGGCACGCGGCGCAGCCGGAAGAGGCGCGGCTGCCGGATCGTCGCGCCGACGTAGTAGTTCAGCTTGTCGCTGTAGATGTCGTCGCGCGCCTGCGGGCAGAGCGCCTCGGCGCCGTCCAGCGGGTCGCCGATCCCGATGCGCGAGATGCGCCCCGTCAGCTCCAGCCGCTGCGCACGCGGTAGGAAGTAGTAGCTCGTGAGGTCGCCCTGCGTGCGGAAGCAGTCGAGCGTGGCCCACCCCGCCGAGACGCGCGCCGCACGCAGGTCGCCCTCCGTGATCGTCACCACGAGGTGCGCGATCGAGTCGGCCACGCCCTGCGCCGTGTCGACGCGGATCTCGACGCGCCGGTAGGCGTCGGTCTGGTAGAGCGTGCGCTGCGCCTCGACGATGTCGGCGGCGCTGAACACGTCCCCCTCGCGCAGGCCGAGCGTGCGCCGCACGACCGTCTCGGGGATGCGCGGCGCGCGGCCGCCCGTCGTGTCGGCCACGATGGCGATCCGCCCCAGCCGCGTGAACGGCCCGGGGACGAAGCGCACCGTCGCGGTGGCCGTCATCGTCGCCAGGTCGGTCGTCCACTCCGGCAGCGCGTCGGCGGCGGGATAGCCCGTGTCGCGCAGCCGCGCGATGATCGAGTCGCGCCCCGACTCCAGCAGGTTGCGGTCGAACACGCGGCCCGGCCGCAGCGGGAAGCTGCGCGCGAGCTGCGCCCCACCGCGTACCGAGTCCAGCCCGAGGATCGTCAGCGAGTCGAGGCGGAGCGGCGCCCCCTCGACGATCCGGAAGGTCACCGCGACCGCCTGCGGCGCGACCGGGCGCACCGTCGTGTCGACCTCCGCGCGCGGATAGCCGCGGCGGCGGTAATATGCCTGCAGGCGCAGCAGGTCGCGCGGGAACTCGTCCGGATCGAGGCAGCGCCGCGTGCCGACGATGCGCAGGCGGCTGACGACCGACGACGGCGTCGTCACCACCACCGCGCCCAGCTCCGCGTCGGAGAAGGCGCGGTTGCCGTCGAAGCGGAGCGCGCGCACCTCGCGGTCGCCGGCCTCGCAGGCGACGTCCTGCGCCTGCGCGCCCCGGACGGCCGCCACGCCCAGCAGGCACGCGGCCGCCAGGCGGGAGGCCGCCCGACGGACGACGGAGCGGACGCCGCTCACGCGCGCGGGCGACCGCGCGGGGGCGCGGGCTCGAGCGGCGCCTCGAGCGGCGCGCGGGCGAGCCAGATCGACGTCAGGTAGGCGGTCACGAGTCCCACGGCCGCGCCGACGCCGGCGGCCGTGAGGGCGGTCGGACGATCGAGCCGGCGACGGATGACGAACGCCGTCGCCGACTCCCGGTGCGCGATGTCGGCGGCGCGCTCGCGCTCCTTCTTGGTCGGCTTCGTCTTGGGGTCTCTCACAGGCGCTCCACGAGCACGGTGCCGGCGCCGGTCGCCTTCGCACGCCGCTTGGCGTCGGCGGCGCGGACGCCCAGGTCGACGCTGGACCGCCAGCGCACGGCGTCCACGAGCAGCACGACGGCGGTCAGCGTCGCCAGCGGGAACTCGCGCAGGGTGCCCTGGCGGTCGAGCCCCGTGAAGCGCCCGCGCGCGACGGTCTCGCTCCCCACGCGCGACTCCACCAGCCGGCGGAAGGCGCGCTGCGCCTCGCGCACGAGCGGCTCGGCGCGCCCCGGCGTGGTGAGGAGCAGGAAGTCGTCGCCGCCGATGTGCCCCGCGAAGTCCCCGTCGGGGCCGAGCGTGCCGCCGGTGGCCGTCACCGCGTCCTGCAGCGCCACGCCGGCGTCGCGGATCACCGCGTCGGCCACGGCGAAGCCGAAGACGTCGTTGAACGGCTTGAAGTGGTCGACGTCCAGGTAGCACACGGCGAACGGCTGTCCGCGCTCGGCGCGGCGCGCCAGCTCGTCGTCGATCGCCCGGCTGCCGGGCAGCCCGCTCGTCGGGTTGCGGTCGCTCTCGCGCCGCACGAGCCGCACGAGCGCGGTGATGCGCGCGCGCAGCTCGCGCGGGTTGAACGGCTTGGCGAGATAGTCGTCGGCGCCCGCGTCGAAGCCCTGGACCTTCGCGTCGATGTCCGATTCGGCGGTCAGCATCAGCACCGGGATGCGCGCGGTCATGGGATTGCGCTTCACCGCGCGGCAGACGTCGAAGCCCGACATGCCGGGCATCGCGACGTCGAGGATCAGCAGCTCGGGCTCGCGCACGCGCAGCTGCGCGAGCGCGGACGGACCGTCGGGCGCGAGCGCCACCTCGTGGCCCGACGCCTCCAGCAGGTCGCGCACCATCAGGCGCATCTGCTCGTGATCGTCGGCGTAGAGGAGATAGCTCACGGGTGTTTGACTGGCCTCGGGACGGCCGGGTAAGTTCACGCGCCTGAATATCTTGTGTCAACCGCATCGGCCCGGGCGCACATCCTGCGCCGTGACGATGCGTCGCCGAGTGACCGGCGTCACCGCCCCCAAACTCGCCAGTCTCGCCATGCGCCGGCCGCCCCGCCCGACCCATTTCCTCCTCGCCGCCACGCTCGTGGCGGCGCCCGCGCTCTCCGCCTGCCGCGGCGGCGACGCGGCGCCGGACCGCCGCGCCTTCGTCGACTCGCGCGACACCTACGATCCGCGCTCGCTCGACCCGGCGCTCTCCACCGACGTGCCCACCGGCCGCGCGGTGAGCTATCTGTTCGATGGCCTGGTGCGCTTCACCCCCGACGCGCGCGTGGAGCCGGCGCTCGCCTCGCGCTGGGAGGTCTCCCCCGACGGGCTGACGTACACCTTCCACCTGCGCCCGGGCGTCACCTTCCACGACGGCACGCCGCTGCGCGCCTCGCTCGTCGCCGGCAGCTTCCAGCGCGCCCTCGACCCGGCGGTGCGCGGCGGGCGCGGATGGCCCCTCTACCCGATCCGCGGCGCGCGCGAGTTCGCCGAGGGGAAGGCCACGTCGCTCGCCGGCGTGCGCGCGCCCGACGACAGCACGGTCGTCGTCACCCTCACCGAGCCGCTCGCGATCTTCCCCAAGCTGCTCGCGATGCCGGTCGCCGCGATCGTCCCCGCCAACGTCGGCCCCGACTTCGGGCAGACGCCGGTCGGCACCGGCCCGTGGAAGTTCGTCGAGTGGAAGCACGACGACTACGTGAAGTTCGCGCGCTTCGAGAAGTACTGGGGCCAGCAGCCGGGCGCCGACACGCTCATCGCGCGCATCATCCCGGAGCCCAGCACCGCGGTCGCCGAGTTCGAGAACGGCACGGTCGACGTGCTGCAGGTCCCCGAGGGCGAGACGCGCAGCTGGGAGCAGACCGACGAGAAGAGCGCGCGCCTGCAGTCCGCGCCGGCGCTCATCCTCTACCACGTCGCGATCAACACCACCCGCGGCCCGCTCGGCGACCCGCGCGTGCGCCAGGCGCTCAACCACGCGGTCGACACGCGCACGATCCTCGACCAGCTGCTCGCGGGGCGCGGCCGGCTGTCGGCGAGCGTCATCGCGCCGTCGCTCGAGGGCGCCGACACGACGCGCGCGCGCTACGCGTACGACGTCGCGAAGGCGAAGCAGCTCCTCGCCGCCGCCGGATTCCCGAACGGCATCGACGTCGAGCTCTGGTCGTCGCAGGACGCGACGATCGCCCGGCTGGCCCAGAGCATCCAGGGCTACCTCAACGCCGCCGGCGTGCGCACGAAGCTCGTGCAGCGCGACGCCTCCGCGGTCCGCGAGGCCGCGCGCAACGGGCAGGCGGACCTGTTCGTGAAGACCTGGTACGCCGACTACCCGGACGCCGACGCCTTCCTCTACCCGCTGCTCCACTCGGCGAGCAAGGGCGTCGGCGGGAACTACTCGTTCTACGGAAGCGCGCAGGTCGACAGCCTGATCCTGCTCGCCCGCCGCACGCAGGACGACGCGCAGCGCGCCGCCCTCTCGCGCCAGGCCGACGCGCTCGCGTTCGGCGACGCGCCGATGATCTACCTGTTCCACTACAACGAGCTGTACGCCGTGCAGCCGTGGATCCGCGGCTTCCAGGTCCCCACGATCTTCAACGGCCAGCGCTGGCAGAACGTGAAGATGGACGCGACGGGAACGCGATGACGACGCCTCCTCGACGCTCGACGCTCCACGCTCCACGCTCCGCCCCACTCCGGGACGGCGTGAGCGTGGAGCGTCGAGCGTCGAGCGTCGAGTGAACACATGCTGTCATTCATCCTCCGCCGCCTCCTCCTCGCCATCCCCACGCTCGCGGGCGTGCTCGTCGTCACCTTCCTCCTGCTCTTCGTCGCGCCCGGCGATCCCGTCGCCGAGATCGTCGGCGAGCGCGCGGATCCGGCCACGGTGCAGCGCCTGCGCGAGGAGCTGCGGCTCGACGATCCGCTGCCGCAGCAGTTCGCGCACTACGCCGCGGGCGTGCTGCGCGGCGACCTCGGTCGCTCGTTCATCACCAACCGCCCGATCGCCAGCGACATCGCCGAGCGCTTCCCGAAGACGCTGCTGCTCGCCGGGACGGCGATGACGTTCGCGTCGGTGCTCGGCATCCTGCTCGGCGTGGTGAGCGCCCGGAAGCCCGGCGGGTGGGTCGACCGCATGGCGCTCGGCGGCGCGTACCTGGGGATCTCGTTCCCCGTGTACTGGGTCGGGCTGCTGCTCATCCTGCTCTTCTCCGTGCAGCTGCGCTGGCTCCCCGCGTCGGGCTACGGCGGCTTCGAGTACCTCGTGCTCCCGGCGCTGGCGCTCGGCATGCGCTCCATCGCCTTCCTCGCCCGCGTCACGCGCTCGGCGATGCTCGAGGTGCTCAACAGCGACTTCGTGCGCACCGCGCGCGCCAAGGGGCTCGGGGAGCGCGGCGTCACCATGCGCCACGCGCTGCGCAACGCGCTCATCCCCGTCGTGACGGTGCTCGGCCTCGACTTCGGCTACTACCTCACGGGCAGCATCCTCACCGAGACGATCTTCAGCTGGCCGGGGCTCGGCCGCTACGTCGTCAACGCGATCGGGCGCCGCGACCTGCCGGCCATCCAGGGCGCGGTGCTCTTCCTGAGCGCGGTGTTCGTGCTCGTGAACCTGCTGACCGACGTCGCGTACGCGAAGACGGACCCGCGGGTCCGCTACGACTGACCCGCCCCGCCGCGCGGGAGGCCCGATGCCCACCATCGCCACCGAGGCCGATCTCGGCGACCGCGCCGCGCCGGCGCCCGAGGCGCACTCGGAGCTGCGCGCGCTGCTCGCGCTCCAGCGCGCGGCGTTCGCCGACGGCGCGCCCGACTACGACCGCCGCATGCAGGCGCTCGCGACGCTGCGCGACGCCGTGCTCGCGCATCGAGACGCGCTGGTCGAGGCGGTGTCCGAGGACTTCGGCGGCCGGGCGGTCGAGGAGACGCTCCTCCTCGAGATCTTCCCGTTGCTCGACGAGATCCGGAACGCGCGCCGCCATCTGAAGCGCTGGATGAAGCCGCGTGCCGTGCGCCCCGCCTGGTTCCTCCTCCCCGGGCGCGCGCGCGTGCAGTACCAGCCGCTCGGCGTCGTCGGCGTGATCGGCGCGTGGAACTACCAGCTGCTGCTGGCGCTCTCGCCCATCGTCGGCGCGCTGGCGGCCGGCAACCACGTGATGGTGAAGCCGTCCGAGATCACCCCGCGCACCGCGGCGCTGATCGCGGACATCCTCGCTGAGCGCTTTCCGCGCGAGTACGTCGCCGCCGTCACCGGCGAGGCCGACGTCGCCGCCGCCTTCGCCGCGCTCCCGTTCGACCACCTGATCTTCACCGGCTCCACGCGCGTCGGGAAGCTCGTGATGCGCGCGGCGAGCGAGCACCTCACGCCCGTCACCCTGGAGCTGGGCGGCAAGTCGCCGGTCATCCTGCACCGCGATGCGCCGCTGCCGCGCGCGGCCGACCGCATCATGACGGGGAAGCTGTACAACGCGGGGCAGACGTGCGTCGCGCCCGACTACGCGCTCGTGCCGCGCGACCGCGTCGAGGAGTTCGTCCGCGAGGTGCGCCGCGCGAGCGTCGCGCGCTATCCGCGCCTCGTCGACACGCGCGACTACACCCGCATCGTCACGCACCAGCACTGGGAGCGGCTGCGGGCGCTCGCCGCCGACGCCCGCGCGCGCGGCGCGCGCGTGGAGGTCGTGAACCCCGCCGGCGAGGACTTCCCGCCCGAGGCCAAGGTCTTCCCGCCCACCCTCGTTCTCGACCCGACCGACGACATGGCGGTGATGCAGGAGGAGATCTTCGGTCCGATCCTCCCCGTCGTCCCGTACGACACGCTCGACGAGGCGATCGCCTACGTGAACGCGCGCCCGCGCCCGCTCGCGCTCTACTACTTCGACACCGATCGCGGGCGCATCGAGCGGGTGCTGGCGCGCACGACCTCGGGCGGCGCGGCGGTCAACGACGTGCTCCTGCAGCTAGCGCAGGACAACCTGCCGTTCGGCGGCGTCGGCCCCAGCGGCATGGGACACTACCACGGCTTCGACGGCTTCGAGACCTTCTCGAAGAAGAAGGGCGTGTTCCTGCAGAGCCGCTTCGCCACGGGCGGGATGCTGCGCCCGCCGTACACGGCGCGTACGCGTGCGCTCCTCCAGCGGCTGCTGCGCATGACCTGACGGAGGCGCGGGCGCCGCGGTATCGTCGCGCGCATGCCCGCTCCCTCCTCGTCGCGCGCGCCGTCGGTGCTGATCGTCGGCGCCGGCGTGATCGGCGCCAGCGTCGCCTGGCACCTCGCCTCGCGCGGCGTGCGCGACGTCCTCCTGCTCGACGCCGGCGCTGAGCCGGGCGCGGGGAGCACCGCCCGCGCCACCGGCGGCTTCCGCGTGCAGTTCGCGACTGCGCCCAACGTCCGCCTCTCGCTGCTGGCGCGCGAGAAGCTGCGCCGCTTCGCCGACGACACCGGCGGCGACGCCGGCTACCGGCCCGTCGGCTACCTCTTCCTCGCCCACGACGCGGCGGCGTTGGCGGCGTTCCGCGACGCGCGCGCCGTGCAGCACGCCTGCGGCGCCAACGACCCGGTCGAGCTGACGCCGGAGCAGGCCGCCGCGATCAACCCGCACGTCCTGCTCGACGGCGCGGTGGGCGCGGCGTGGTGTCCCACCGACGGCACCATCCGCCCGATGCAGATCCTGCGCGGCTACCTCGACGACGCGCTGCGCCGCGGGGCCCGCATGCGCTGGGGCGCGCGCGTCGCCGCGATCGACCGCGCGTCGGACGGCCGCATCGCGCGCGTCCATGCCGACGGCGAGGCGTGGACGCCCGACGTCGTCGTCAACGCGGCGGGGGCGTGGGCCGGCACGCTCGCGCGCCTCGCCGGCGTGGGGCTGCCCGTGCGCCCCGTGCGCCGGCAGATCGCGGTCACCGCGCCCGTGCCCGCGCCGCTCGACGACGGTTTCCCGATGACGATCTGGACGCGCGACGCCTTCCACCTGCGCGTGCGCGACGGGCGTGCGCTGCTCAACTGGCCCGTCGACACGCCGGGCGCGGGCGGCGACCCCTTCGACCTCGCGCTGCACCGCCCCTGGCTCCAAGTCGTGCGCGCCTTCGCCGACGCGCGCGTGCCCGCGCTGCGCGGACTTCCGCTCGACGACGCGGCGCACTGGACGGGCCTCTACGAGATGTCGCCCGACAAGACGCTCGTCCTCGGCGTCGACGCCGCGTGCCCGAACCTCGTCCTCGCGAACGGCTCGTCGGGGCACGGCGTGATGCACGCGCCGGCGATCGGGCAGCTCGTCGCGGAGCTGATCCTGGACGGCCGAACGGGCGCGCTCGACGCGCGCCCGTTCCGCCCCTCGCGCTTCGCCGAGGGCGACGCCCTGCCCGTCAGCGACCTGCTGTGAGCGCGCGCCGCGCGCTCGGCGCGCGACCTGGCGCGCTCAGCGCCGCAGGTCGCGGTTGAACCACCAGAGCGCGCGGTTCAGCGCGCGATCCGCGATCTGCGCGCGCCACCCGCCGACGACCGACAGCGCGGCGCCGCCGACGAGCAGCGTGCCGCGCGTGCCGTCGATCTCGTCGCCGTCGCGGGCCGCGTCGACCAGCGCCACGGCGCCGAGCACCGAGCCCGCGAGCAGCAGCACGCCGGCGGCGGCGGACTCGCGGCGGTGGATGCGCGCCTCCGCGAGCGCCCGCGGCGAGGCGGCGAGCGCGGAGTCGAGGCGGAAGCCGGCGAACCCCTGCCGCGCCACCACGCGCCCGTTCACGCCGGCCACGATCCGCTGGCCGAAGAACACGCCCTCGCGCCGCAGCGCGCAGTCGTCGTAGGTGCAGCCCGACGGCGACTGCGCCGCCGCCGGTCGCGTGGTCGACGCCAGCGCAGCAAGGACGGCCAGCAGGCCGGCGGCGACCGTCGCGCGCGGTGGCATCGTCAGTCGTCCTTCTGCCCGAAGACGGCGAGGTTCGAGCTGTGCCCCGGCGTGACCTTCTTCTCCGGGTAGACGTAGTGCACCGCCTGGTTGACGGCGATCGCCGCCTCCGAGAACCCGGACGCGATCAGCTTGAGCTTCCCCGGATACGTCGTGATGTCGCCGGCCGCGTAGACGCCCGCGCGCCCCGTTTCCATCTGCGAGGTCACCACGATCTCGTCCTTCTCCAGCGTCAGCCCCCACTCGGTGAGCGTGCCGAGGTCGCTGACGAATCCGAGCATCGGCAGCACGACGTCGGCCTCGATCGGCGTCAGCTCCTTCGTCCGCGTCTGGCGCAGCACGACGTGCGTGAAGCAGTCGGGGCTCCCGTTGTTGCACTGGATCTCGTGCAGCTCGTGGAACGTGTGCAGCGAGGCGCGCCCCGCGGCGACGTGCGCCTCGAACTCGCTCACCGTCGCGCCGTGCGCGCGGAAACGGTCGGTGCGGTGCGCGAGCGCGACGTGCGCCGCCTTGCCGACGAGCTGCGTGGCCCAGTCGAACGCCGAGTCGCCGCCGCCGATGATGAGCACCTTCTGGCCGGCGTACGCGTCCGGATCGGTCACGACGTCGTAGATCCCGCGCCCGTACCACGGCTCGGCGCACGCCTGCGGCAGCCGGCGGGGCGAGAAGGCGCCGATGCCCGCCGCGACGACGATCGCGCGCGTCGGGAAGCGGTCGGTCTCGGTCACGAGGACGAGATGGCGGCCGTCCGCGTCCTCTTCGAGCCCGACGACGCGCTGCCCGAGGTGCGCGGGGAAGTTCCAGCGCGCCGCCTGGTCGACCAGCTGCTTCACGAGGTCCTTCGCGAGCACCTGCGGGAAGCCGGCGACGTCGAAGATGTACTTCTCGGGATACAGCGCGGTGAGCTGTCCGCCGAGCTGCGCGAGCGCGTCCACGATCTGCGCCGTGGCGCCGCGCATGCCGGCATAGAACGAGGCGAACAGCCCGGTGGGGCCGCCGCCGATGATGGTGATGTCGACGATCGGGTGCGTGGTCATGCCCGAAAGCTAAAAGGACCGGTTCCGATCCGCCGAGGTCCGGCGATGCACGTTCCGGCGAGTCGCGTTCGCCGGCGCCGACGGCCGCCGCCGGCGCGTGGCCGCCCGCTCGCCGCGCGCCGGCTCGGGACGGATTTCGTCCCCGCTCCCCGGATCGGAACCGGTCCTTTTAGCTTTGGCGGATGACCATGAAGATCTACACGCGGACCGGCGACACCGGCGGCACGGCGCTCTTCGGCGGCGGGCGTGTCTCCAAGGACCATCCGCGCGTCGAGGCGTACGGCGACGTCGACGAGCTCAATGCGGCGCTGGGGCTCGCGCGCGCCATCGAGCTGATGCCGCGCATCGACGAGGTGCTCGTCCCGGTGCAGCGCGACCTGTTCGCGATCGGCGCGCTGCTCGCGACGCCCGACCACGCGAAGATGCGCGAGCAGCTGCAGAAGGCGCGCATCGACGAGGAGCGCATCGCGGAGCTGGAGCGCGCGATCGACGACTGCGAGCGCGAGCTCGAGCCGCTGCGCTCGTTCATCCTGCCGGGTGGCACGCCGAAGTCGGGCGCGCTGCACGTCGCGCGGACGATCTGCCGCCGCGCCGAGCGGCGCGTCGTGACGCTGGCGCAGGAGGTCGAGCTGCCGTCGCTCGTCATCCAGTACCTGAACCGGCTCTCGGACCTGCTGTTCATGCTCGCGCGCGTGGCCAACCGGCGCGCCGGGGCGGGCGAGGTCACCTGGTGATCGCCGCGGGACCGGGACCGACGGGCGCGCACGCGCCCCCGGTGCCCGGGCTCGAGGACGCGGCGGACGGGCGGCTCCCCTACCCCGTCTGGATCGGCACCGGGGCGCTCGACGCGGTCGGGGCGATCGTCGCCGACCGGGCGCCGGCGCACCGTCTCGTCGTGGTCACCGACACGCGCGTGGGCCCGCTCCACCTGGTGCGGGTGCGGGCGGCGCTGGGCGCCCTGGGCACCCCGCTCGTGCTGACCGTCCCGCCCGGCGAGGCGGAGAAGACGCGCGCGCGCTGGGCGGAGTTGACCGACGCCATGTTGGCCGCCGGCTGTGGCCGCGACACGACGGTCGTGGCGCTCGGCGGCGGCGTCGTCGGCGACCTCGCCGGCTTCGTGGCCGCCACCTACATGCGCGGCGTCCCGGTCGTCCAGCTGCCGACGACGCTGCTGGCGATGGTCGACGCCTCGGTCGGCGGGAAGACGGCCGTGGACACGCCCGCGGGGAAGAACCTCGTCGGCGCCTTCCATCCGCCGGCCGCGGTGGTCGTCGACCCGGCGGTCCTGGCCACCCTTCCTGCCGCCGACCTGCTGGCCGGCGCCGCGGAGTGCGTGAAGCACGGTGTGATCGCCGACACGGAATACTTCCGGACCGTGGCCGACCTTCTGCCGAGCCTGGCAGCGGGCGCCGAGCCGAGCTCGGCCGGTGACCGCGCGGGCTGGCTGGCGTCCCTGCATCGGGTGGTCGCGCGCAGCGTGGCCATCAAGGCGTCCGTGGTCGCGCACGACGAGCGGGAGGGCGGCATGCGCAAGATCCTCAACTTCGGCCACACGCTCGGGCACGCGCTCGAGTCCGAGAGCGGCTTCGCACTGCGGCATGGCGAGGCCGTCGCCGCCGGCATGGCGCTCGAGGCGCGGCTCGCCGAGGCGCTCGGCATCGCGGAGCCCGGCACCGCGGCGACGCTGGCCCGGGTGCTCGACGCCGCCGGCCTGCCCAGCGGACGTCCGGCCGCGCTCGATCCGGCGGCCGTGCTCGCGGCCACCCGCGGCGACAAGAAGTCCCGCGGCGGCGTGGTCGAGTACGCGCTCCCCGTCCGCATCGGCGCGATGGCGCCCGCGGACGGTCGGTGGGCGGTGCCCGTGCCCGACGCGCTCGTGCGCGACGTGCTCGCGCCCGCCTGGGACCCGGGGCGCGCGGCGTGACGGCCTCGCGACAGGGGCCGCCGGTCGAGCGCCGGCGACCGCGCCGCCGCCCGCAGACGGCGACGACCGTTCTCGCCTGGCTCGCGGTCGCCCTCCTGGCCGCCCTCGCGCGCCTGGACGAGGGTTTCCGCTCCACCCGCGCCGCCCCGACCAGCGCCGACTCGGCCGCCGCCGACCCGACCGACCCGACCGATCCCACGACCGCCGAGCGGCACGAGCCGGTCGAGGTGCTCGGCGACTGGCGGCATGCCCCCGTCGTCGTCGTCGCCGCCCGGCCGCCGGCGCCCCGACCGGTCGTCGCCGCTCCCCGGCGGGAGCCCCGCACCCGCGACCTCCCGCGCCCGTTCGAGGCGCTGCGGCTCGCGTCGTCGGGCCTCATCATGCCGCGGCTCGCGCTGCCGCGGGTGCTCAGCCCCCGCCTGCCGGCGCTGCGCTCGCTCCTGACCCGCGCCCGCCCCGGCGAGCCGGTGCACGTGCGCCTCTCCGCCTACTGCCTGCGCGGCCGCACCCGCCGCGGGACGCACGTGCGCCCGGGGATCATCGCGGCCGACCCGCGCGTCTTCCCGCTCGCCCGCCACGTCGAGCTCTACGCCGCGGGACGCTACCTCGGCCGCTTCCGGGTCGAGGACACCGGCTCGGCGATCAAGGGCACCCGGATCGACATCTGGACGCCCGACTGCAAGGACGCGATCCGCTTCGGGATGCGCGACGGCGTGGCGCAGCTGGTCGGCACGGCCGACTGATCCGCGCCGACGCCGGGGACAGCGGCCCGCGGATCTGAACGTCGGCATTCCGGCGGCCGAATCCGCAGTCCGCAGCGCCGTTGGTGATGCGGCGGGCGCGACGGCGTGGCCTCGCACTTGCCCCTCCGCGTGGGCGGGCGGTGCTGCCGCCCATGTCCCCCGACCCGAGGATTCACGGCATGTCGTCCTTCGGCACCTATCTGTTCGGATTCCTGCTGGTGATCGTCGGCCTCGCGGTCGCCGCCTACCTGCTGAACGTTCCGCCGGCCTGGATCGGCGTCGGCGTCATCGTCATGATCGGCATCGGCGTCCTCACGGCGACCACCCGCACCCGTCCCAAGGACCGGGTGTGACCCGACGCGCGGGGGCGCGCGCATCGCGCCCCCCGCGCCATGGCACCGAGCGAGCTCGTCACGCGCACACGTCCCGGCCCCGTGCCGGGGCGGAGTGCGTTTTTTTCGTTGACGGGCTGCGTACCCAGCATTACCGTGGCGCCCTGCCACCCGCGAGGCCAGCGCGCGCGGGCCACTCCGCGCGCTTTTTCTTCCCGCGACACGGTACGGGGCGTCTATGCAGCGAGCGACCGAGGGTCGGACCAAGCCGTTCTTTCGTTCCTCCCCCTCCAGCGCTTTCGATCAGTACCTGCACGACATCCAGCGACTTCCCCTCATCGAGGATCCGGCGGAGGAACGGCGCCTCGCCCGTCTCGCCCAGAAGGGCGACACGGCGGCAGCCGAGCGACTGGTGACGGCCAACCTGCGGTTCGTCATCTCGTACGTGAAGAAGTACCAGGGCCACGGCCTTGAGCTCAGCGAGCTCGTGGCGATCGGGAACGAGGGGCTGCTCAAGGCGGTCCGGAAGTTCGATCCCGACCAGGGGGTGAAGTTCATCTCCTACGCCGTCTGGTGGGTCCGTCAGGCGGTCCTCAAGGCGCTGGCCGAGCAGACGCGCTCCGTGCGCATCCCGCTCAACCAGAACTCGGCGCTCATCCGGATGGGGCGCGCGGAGACGATCCTCGCCCAGGTCCTGCGCCGCGATCCGACCGACGAGGAGCTCGCGAAGCTCATCGAGGAGGAGCCGGAGGTCGTCCGCAACGCGCGGCAGCTGAGCACGATCGAGGTCTCCCTCGACGCGCCCATCGACCGCTCGGACCGCGATGCCAGCACGCTCGGCGAGCGCTTCGCCGACGAGGCGAGCGAGGACATCGAGGACGCGACGCACCAGAAGCTCATGCGCGAGTCGCTCCACAGCGCCCTCGCGCAGCACCTCACGCCGCGCGAGCGGAAGATCCTCGCCCTCTACTACGGCCTCGAGGAGGGCGCCGAGGAGATGACGCTGGAGCGGATCGGCGCGCTGATGGGCGTGACCCGCGAGCGGATCCGACAGATCCGCGAGCGCGCCTTCGCCAAGCTGCGCGAGTCGGCCGACGGCTCGGCGCTCGCCGGGTTCTGGAACGCCGCCTGACGCGAACGCAGGGCAGCAGTCGATTTTTGGGACGGGGGCGCCACGGTGACGACGTGGCGCCCCCGTCGTCCGTGAGACGAGCGGGGAGCCCGAGCACGGGCTCCCCCATCGTCCATTCCCCCTCCCCGGTCGTGCAGATGCGACGCTGGCGCCTCGGCCTCGTCATCGTGGGTGCGCTCGTCGTCGCCGGCCTCGCCGCGTGGCGTGCAGCGGCCCTGCGGCAGGCGCTGTTCTCCCGCGTCGAGCAGCGGCTCGGGAACACGGCCTCGGTGACGGCGGGGAGCGTCGCGCTCTGGGTGCGCGAGCGTGCGGCGGACGCGCAGACGGCCGCCGAGCTGGCCGGACGGGCCTCCGCGGACCCGCTCGCCGCGTGGGCGCTCCAGTCGCTGCACGGCCAGCCCGGCTACTCGCACCTGCGGGTGCTCGACCGCACGGGGGCCACGATCGCCGGCGTCGCCGAGACGCCCCTCACGAGCGAGGAGCGGCGCGCCTTCGCGACGGCGCGCCGCACCGGCGGGTGGCAGGTCGCCGGGCCGTTCAACGCCGCGACGGCCAGCGGGCTCGCCGTGGCCATCGTCCACCCCGTCGCCGACGGCGGCCGCGCGGCGGCGGTCGTCATGCGCTTCGATCCGGCGCTCGACCTGCTCCCGATCGCCGCGGGACGTGCGCGCCACGGCACCGAGGAGGGGCGACTGGTCGCGCGCGTCGGCGACTCCGTGCTCATGGTCCGGCCGACGCGCGACGGCTACACGACCGGGCGGGTGGCACTCGCGATCACGCCCGCGCTGCTGCGGCGCGCGCTCGACGGCGTCGACACGGTCGGACGACACCGCACGCTGCAGCAGCGGCGCGACGTGCTCGCGGGCGTGCGCCACGTGCCCGGTGCGCCCTGGGCCGTCGTGCGCCAGGTCGACGTGCGCGGCGAGATGGACGCCGTCAGCGCGCACGAGCTGCGCGGCGAGATCGTGCTCTTCCTCTCGGCGCTGGCCGCCGTCGCGCTGGGCGCGCTGACCGCCTCGCGCATCGCCCGCGTGCGGCAGGCGGAGGCGCGCGAGCGCGAGCGCTCCCTGCTGCGCGCCGCGCTCGAGGCGACGGCGGACGGCATCCTGGTCGTCGACATGGCGGGCGAGGTGAAGGCGTACAACCAGCGCTTCCTCGACCTCTGGCGCATCTCCGAGGAGACCGCGCAGCTGCACACGCAGCGGCGGCTGCCCGCGGTCGCGGCGCAGCTGTGCGACCCGGACGAGTACGTCGCCACCGTCAAGGCGATCAACGCGCAGCCCGCGCTCCTCTCGCACGACGTCCTGCATTTCAAGGACGGGCGGAGCGTGGAGCGGCTGTCGCATCCGCAGCGCATCGGCGACCGCATCGTCGGCCGCGTCTGGAGCTTCCGCGACATCACGGAGCGCGAGCGCGCCGAGGCGGCGCTGCGCGCCTCCGAGGCGAGCGCCCGCGCGTTCGTGGAGCGCTCGCCGTACGGCATCTGCCGCATCTCCACCGGCGGCCGCTTCCTCGAGGTCAACCCGGCGCTGGTCGCCCTCCTCGGCTATCCGTCGGCGGAGGCGCTGATCGAGACGCCGCTGACCGAGATGTACGTGGACCCGGCGGAGCGCGTGCAGGTGCTGCGGCGGCACCTGGACGGCGTCGACGCGGTCGACGGCTACGAGGTGCGCTGGCGTCGCTTCGACGGCGCGGTCGCGACGATGCGCGTGTCGTCCCGCATCGTGCGCGACGCGTCGGGCGGCGTGGAGTGCTACGAGGCCTTCCTCGAGGACGTCGCGCCGCTGCGCGCCGCCGAGCGCGCGCTGCGCCAGGCCGAGAAGCTGGCAGCGGTCGGGCAGTTCGTGAGCGGCGTCGCGCACGAGCTGAACAACCCGCTCGCGGCGGTGCTCCTCTTCAGCGAGGAGCTGCTGGAAGAGGGCGCGCTGCCGGAGGAGCGCGAGACGCTGACGCTCATCCGCGACCAGGCGCTGCGCGCGCGCACCATCGTGCGCGACCTGCTCGCGTTCGTGCGCGGGCGCGACGGCGCGCGCGACCGGCTGCCCGCGCGCGAGGTGCTGCAGCGGGTGGCGCACACGCTTGATCGACAGCTCGCGGCCGGGGCGGCCGGCCACGAGGCGCGGCTCTCCCTCGCGCTCGACGACGACCTCGGCGTCGTGCACGTCGACCGCGCGGCGATCGAGCAGGTGGTGGTGAACTTGGTGATGAACGCGGCCCAGGCGGCGCCCGGGGGCACGGTGCGCCTCTCCGCCGGGCGCGTCCCGGCGACGGCCACCCGCCCGGCGTCGCTCCGCGTCGTGGTCGAGGACGACGGACCGGGGCTCGCCCCGGAGGTCCTCCCGCGCCTCTTCGAGCCGTTCTTCACCACCAAGCCGGTCGGGGTGGGCACCGGCCTCGGCCTGTCCGTCTCGCTCGGCGTCGCCGAGCGGCATGGGGGGACGCTGGAAGCCGAGAATCGCGTCCCCCTCGGGTCGGGAGCCCGCCTCACGCTGACGCTGCCGCTCGTGGCGGGTCCCGCCCTGGTCGAGGTTGCGCAGCCCGCCGGCGTGGCAGCCTGATGCACTATCGCGACCCGTCTGTGGCGCTTGGCGCGACGTTCGGGTCCGATATCTTCCGACACCGGCCAGGCGCGACTCGCGCGAACCCGGCGTCATCCGCGTCCGCCCCCCGCAGCATGCGCGAACAGTCCGAACCCAGCCCCGCGCACGCATCCGCTCCCAGCGACGCCGCGGCGGCCGCACCGGCTGCGCCCCCGCGCGCGCTCCTCGTCGACGACGAGCCGGTCATCCGCCAGGCCCTCCGCCGCTTCTTCGTGCGCATGGGGTGGGAGGTCGACGAGGCGGAGGACGGCACCGAGGCGCTCCGCCACCTCCTCGGCACCGGCACGGACGCGCCGCCGCGCGAGTACACGGTCATCATCTCCGACCTGCGGATGCCCGGCGTCTCGGGCATCGAGCTGCACGCGCGGCTCGCCGAGGCGCGCCCCGACCTGCTGAACCGCCTGATCCTGTCGACGGGCGACTCGGTCTCGTCCGAGGCCGCGGACTTCCTGCGGCGTTCGAGCTGCCCGGTGCTGAACAAGCCGTTCGAGCTGGCGGAGCTGCGCGCGATGCTCGTGCGCGTCCACGCGCCGAGCTGACGCCGACGGCACGGCCGACCCGCACGCGTCGGCGCTCCCCCTCGCCGACCGGGGCGGGTTAGCTTGCGAGGGTGTCGTCGCCCGCCCGCCTGCCGCTCTTCCCGTTGCCGCTCGTGCTCTTTCCCGGCGCGACGCTGCCGCTGCACATCTTCGAGCCGCGCTACCGCGCGATGCTCGCCGACTGCCAGCGTGGCGACGGCCGCTTCGGCATCGTGCCGACCAGCGGAGACGAGGCGCCGCGCCCCGGCGAGGTGGGCTGCGTGGCCGAGCTGCGCGAGGTGCGCCCGCTGCCCGACGGACGCTCGCACGTCGTGGTCGCGGGCGCGGAGCGCTTCGCGATCGCACGCGTCGTCGACACGGACGCGCCGTATCTGACCGCCGAGATCGCCCCGTGGGACGACGCCGCGGAAGTCAGCGCGCCCGACGCGACGGCGGACGAGCTGACGGCCCTCGCCGTTCGCACCCGCGAGACGTTCGCGCGCGTCGCGCGGGCCGCGCGCACGATCGCCGACGACGCGGATCCGATTCCCGAGCTGCCGGTCGATCCGTCGGCGCTCTCCTTCGCCATCGCCGCGGTCGTCGACCTCGAGCTGCCCCTGCGCCGGCGCCTGCTCGCGTCGCGCTCCGCGCTCGGGCGGCTGCGCGAGCTGCACGACCTGCTCGTGCGTGCCCTGCCGAGTGCCGAGGCGCGCGCGGCCGTGCACGTCGGCGCGCGCAGCAACGGGCACGGGCCGCACGCGCCCACGCCCCCGGCCTGAATGGGACCGCACGCCGTGCATTCCACCGAGGCGCCGGTGCCGCCGCTCGACGCCGGCGCGGTCGCGCGCCTCGCCGCCGCGTTCACCGCGATCGTCGGCGACCGGCACGTGCTGCGGCGCCCGAGCGCGCTGCGCGTCTACGACTCCGACGGCCTCCCTGGCTATCACCGGCAGCCGGCGCTCGGCGTGCTCCCGGGCACGCGCGAGGAGCTGATCGCCGTCGTGCGCGCGCTGGCGGCCGAGGGGGCGCCGTTCGTCGCACGCGGCGCGGGCACGGGGCTGTCGGGCGGCTCGCTCGCCGACGGCATCGTCGTCGTCGGCCTCAATCGCCTGAACCGCGTGCTGTCGATCGACGCCGAGAACGCGCTGGCGGTGGTGGAGCCGGGCGTCGTGAACGTGACGCTGACGCGCGCCGTCGCGCCGTACGGGCTGCACTACGCGCCCGATCCGTCGAGCCAGAGCGCCTGCACGATCGGCGGCAACGTCGCCGAGAACGCCGGCGGCCCGCACTGCCTCAAGTACGGCGTGACGCTCAATCACGTCGCGGCCGTCACCGTGCTGCTCCCCGACGGCGCGATCGTCACGCTCGGCGACGCCGACGGCGAGAGCGACGGCTACGACCTGCTCGGCGCGTTCGTGGGCAGCGAGGGGTGCTTCGGCATCGCGCTCGACGTCACCGTGCGGCTGGCGCGCGACCCGCAGGCGGTGCGCACGCTGCTCGCCGACTTCGCGCACATGGACGACGCCGCACGCGCCGTGTCGAGCATCATCGCCGCCGGGATCGTGCCGGCCGCGCTCGAGATGATGGACGGCGCCGCGATCCGCGCGGTGGAGGCGTCGATCTACGCCGCCGGCTATCCCACCGACGCGGCGGCGATCCTGCTGTGCGAGCTCGATGGGCTGGCCGCGGGGCTCGACGAGGACGCGACGCGCGTGGCGGCGCTCTGTCGCGCGGCCGGCGCGCGCGACGTCACCGTGGCGGCCGACGCCACGCAGCGCGCACGGCTCTGGCAGGGGCGCAAGAAGGCGTTCGGCGCGATGGGGCGCATCGCGCCGCACCTCGTGCTGCAGGACGCGGTGGTGCCCCGCACGCGGCTCCCCGAGGTGCTCGCGCGCATCGCGGCCATCGGCGAGGCGCACGGCGTGCGCATCGGCAACGTGTTCCACGCCGGCGACGGCAACCTGCACCCGAACATCAGCTACGACGCGCACGACGCCGACGAGAGCGCGCGCGTGCACGCGGCGATGTCGGACGTCATGCGGGCGTGCATCGACGCGGGCGGCACGATCACGGGCGAGCACGGCGTCGGGCTCGACAAGCGCGACTACATGGACGCGCTGTTCGACGCGCCGTCGCTGGCGGCGATGTGCCGGCTGCGCGACGCGTTCGATCCCGACCGCCGCGCGAACCCCGGCAAGGTCGTGCCGGTGCACGCCTGCCGCGAGTGGCACGCATCGCCCGCCGTCCGCCGGCCCGTCGAGGCGCGCGGATGACGCTCGCCACGCGCTCACCCGTGGCGCTGCCGGCCGTCGGCGCGCCGCGCGACGAGATGGAAGCCGCCGCCCTCGTGCGCGAGGCCGCCGCGCGCCGCACGCGCCTGCGCCTCGTGGGCCGCGGCACCTGGCTCGACGGCGGGCGCCCGGTGCGCGCCGACGCGACGCTGTACCTGTCCGAGCTGCGCGGCATCGTCGACTACGTGCCCGGCGACCTGACGCTGACCGCGCGCGCGGGCACCCCGCTCGCCGAGATCGCGCGCATCACCGCCGCCGAGGGGCAGCTGCTGGCGCTCGATCCGTTCGGCGACGCGATGGGGACCCTCGGCGCCACGGTCGCCACCGCGTCGGGCGGCCCGCTGTCGCACGCCTTCGGCGGACCGCGCGACAACGTGCTCGGCCTCGCGTTCGTCACCGGCACCGGCGAGATCGTGCGGGCCGGCGGCCGCGTCGTGAAGAACGTCGCGGGCTTCGACCTCGTGCGGCTGCTCACGGGCGCGTGGGGCACGCTCGGCGCGATCACGGAGGTCAGCGTGCGCCTCCGCGCGCGCCCCGAGGTCGACGCCACCGTCGCTCTCGCGCTGCCGACGGCGACGCGCGAGCTCGCGCCGTGGCTCGCGCGCCTGCGCGCCGCGCCGCTGGCCGCCTGGGCGCTCGAGCTGGTGAACGCGCCGCTCGCCGCGCACCTCGGCGTCGGCGATCGCGCCGTGGCGCTCGTCCGCCTCGCGGGCAACGCGGCCGCCGTCGCGGCGCAGCGCGCCACGCTCGCGACGCTCGGCGACCTCGCCGACGCGCCGCCCGACGTGTGGGCGCGCCTCCGCGCGTGCGAGCCGGAGGAGGCCGCGGTCGCGCGACTCTCCGCCCGCCCCACGCGGCTCGCCGCGCTGTGCGCGGAGCTGTTCGCGCCCGCCGCGCGCGCGTTCGGGCTCATGGCGCACGCCACCGTCTCGCGCGGCGTGGTGCGCTTCGTCCTCCCTGGCGCGGAGGGCTTCGGCATGCCGCGCCCGCCGCAGGGCGACCCCGCCGCGCGGCGCATCGTCGAGCGCCTGCCCGCCGCGCTCTGGCGAACGCCGGCCGCCGACTGGGCCGCGCCGGTCGCCGACGATCCGCTGTCGCGCCGCGTGCGCGCCGCCTTCGATCCGCACGGCATCCTGAACGTCGGCGCGCTCGGCGCGCCCGACGACGTCCACGCCGCATCCGCAGCACCCGCCGTCCCCGCATGAGCGCCACCGCCCTTCCCGTCGTCACGCCGTACGCCGCGCCGTGCGCGCTGCCCGGAACCCCGCTCGCCGACGCGCGCGCGGGGCTCGACGCGTGCGTGCACTGCGGGTTCTGCCTGCAGGCGTGCCCGACGTACGTCAACCTGCAGGACGAGAACGACTCGCCGCGCGGTCGCATCCAGCTGATGCGCGAGGTGCTCGAGGGATCGCTCGCCGTCGACGACCCCGAGGTGCAGACGCACATCGACCGCTGCCTCGGGTGCCGCGCCTGCGAGACGGCCTGCCCGTCGGGCGTGCCGTACGGACAGCTGCTCGAGGCGACGCGCGCGACGCTCGCCGAGGGGCGCCCGCGCCCCCTCGTCGCGCGGCTGATCCTCGGCACGTTCGCGCGCGGCTGGCTGCTCGCGATCGTGCTGTTCGGCGCGCGCCTGCTGCGCGCCACCGGCATTCCGCGCCTGCTCGCCCGCGTGGTGCGCGGACGGCTCGGCTTCGCGATGGCGATGCTCGAGTCCACGCGTCCCGCCGTGCGCGCGCCGCACTGGCGCCCGCGTGGCGACGGCGCGCGCGAGCGCGTGGCGCTGCTCGAGGGATGCGTGATGCGCGGGCTGTACGGCCACACGCACGAGGCCACGCGGCGCACGCTCGCGCACAACGGCTATCGCAGCGCGAAGGCGCCGGGCCAGGGCTGCTGCGGCGCGCTGCACGCGCACGCCGGCGACCTGGAGACGGCGCGCGCCCTCGCGCGCACCAACGTGGCCGCGTTCGAACGCGTGGGCGACGCGCTGATCGTCACCAACGCGGCCGGGTGCGGCGCGATGCTCAAGGAGTACGGGCACCTGCTCGCCGACGATCCCGCGTGGGCCGAGCGCGCGCGCGCGGTCTCGGCGCGCGCGCGCGACGTGAGCGAGCTGCTCGCCGCGGCCGGTCCGCGCCCCGCGCGCGGCGCGGTCGCCGCGACGCCGACGCGCGTCACCTACGACGCGCCCTGCCACCTGCTGCACGCGCAGCGGATCGCCGATCCGCCGCTGGCGGTGCTGCGCGCCGTCGGCACGATCGACCTCGTGCCGCTCGCCGAGGCCGACCAGTGCTGCGGCAGCGCGGGCATCTACAACCTGATCGAGCCCGAGACGTCGGACGCGGTGCTCGCGCCCAAGCTGCGCCACGTCGAGGACACCGGCGCCTCGCTCGTGGCGAGCGGCAACCCGGGATGCCTGATGCAGCTCGGCGCGGGCCTCGCACGCAGCGGCGCGACCACGCGCGTGGTGCATCCGGTGGAGCTGCTCGACGCGGCGTACGGCGCGACGCGCGACTGATCGCGCGCTCGGCGCGGCGCGCCGACACGGCGCACGACGAGTGAACAGATGGCGGCGCGCTCCAGCATGCGGAGTGCGTCGCCATCTGTTTATCGACGCGTCGCGCGTGTCCTCGTCCGGCACGTGCATGGGGCGCACGTCGCGCATGGATCCTGCGTTAGCGGCCCCGAGCACTGACAGGACTCGCCAGAGAATGCGAATCGCGCGGCGGCAGCGTTCGTGCCCGGACCGGTTCAGAGTATATTGGCCGCGTTCGGCCCACCTTCACGACCTCTCCAAATGAAGAATCGTCTGGTTGTCTCCGCGTGCACCCTCGCGGCCCTCGCGCTGCCCGCGCTTGCATCGGCGCAGCTGCCCACCGGCATCCGCCAGCGCGCCATCGAGGTCGGCGCCATCGGGCGCTACACGATCTTCCCCGACGAGGTGAACGTCGAGAACGTGATCGCCGGCGGCGGGCGTCTCGGCTTCTTCCTGCTGCCCAACCTCTCGCTCGAGGGCGAGGTCTCGTTCGGCACGAGCGACTCGAAGCGCGCCAGCGACGCCGACTCCCTGCGCGACGTCTCGCACACGCTGTGGGATGCGCGCCTCCTCTACAACACGCCGCAGCGCGGCCGCACCAGCCTGCACCTCGGCGTGGGCTACGGCTACGACGGCTTCGGCCGCCTCCGCTCGCAGGGCGTCGGCCCCCGCGGCCACGGGCCGACGGGCCTGATCGGTCTCCGCTTCTTCCTGACGCCGCGCGTCACGCTGCGCGGCGATGTGGGCGGCCTGTACGTGATCGACGACCAGGAGCCGCGCGACGAGGGCAACACCAACAACACCGCCAGCGACGAGAAGCGCTTCGAGCCGAGCATCCGCCTCGGCCTGGGCATCCTCTTCCGCAACCAGCCGACGACGTCGGTCATCACGCAGAGCGTCACGCGCGTCGACACGGTGCGCATCGCCAGCGTCGACACCGTCTACCGGGATCGCATCGCCGCGGCGACGCAGCCGTCGACGGGTGCCGGCACGACCACCGGCACCGCCAGCAGCGCGACGGTCGTCATCGGCGTCGTGAACTTCGACTTCGACCGCGCCGAGATCTCGAGCGACGCGCGCCGGATCCTCGACGACATCGCGACGTCGATGCAGCGCCCCGAGGCGTCGCAGCTGCGCCTCATCCTGACGGGCAACACGGACGCGATCGGCGGCGAGAGCTACAACAACCGCCTGTCCGAGCGCCGCGCCGAGGCCGTCCGCGCCTACCTGGCGACCAAGGGCATCTCGGAGGCGCGCCTGACGCCGCGCGCGGCGGGCGAGCAGAACCCGGTCGCGTCGAACCAGAACCCCGAGGGGCGCGCCACCAACCGCCGCGTGCTCATCGAGCTGGACAACAGCGGCCGCTGATTCCGGCGCTCGCTCCGACGCACGCTCGGATCGTCACGGGCCGGCTCCCTCGCGAGGGAGCCGGCCCGTGGCACGTCCGCCCCCGTCGCGCGCGCGATACATTTGCCGCATGCTCCAGGCGGCGCTCTTCGAGCTCGAGGGCGTGCTGGTGGACACGCACGCGGTGCGGCGCGACGCGCTCCGCCGCGCGCTGGCCGACGACGGCGTGACGCTCACCCCGGCGCAGTACGACGCCTGGTGCGCCGGGCTGCGCCCGGACGACGCGGCGGGCGTGGCCGTGCAGCTCCTCGCGCCCGCGTCCGACGCCGCCCGGGCGCTCGACGACACGGCGGTCGAGCTGATCGCGCGTCGTGCGGAGCGCGGGTTCGCGACCGCGCTGGCGGCCGGCGTGACGCTCACGCCCGGCGCCCGCGAGGCGCTCGACGCGATGGCGGGCGCGCTGCGGCTGGGGCTCGTCACGCGGGCGCGGCGCCGCGAGGTCGACGGCGTGCTCGCCCTCGCCGGCCTCGAGGCGCACTTCGCCTGCGTCGTCACGGCCGACGACGTGCGGACGCCGCGCCCCGCGCCGGACGCGCACCGGCTGGCACTCGCCCGGCTGGCCGCGCGCGGCGGCGCGCTGCCTGCGGCCACCGTCGCCTTCGAGGACGACGCGCTCGGCGTCGCCGCGGCGCGCGCCGCCGGGCTGCGGACGGTTCGCGTGGCATCATCCGCGCACGACGCCTCCCAGGCGGACGCCCGCGGCGCCCTTCCCGAAGCACGGCTCTCCACGCTCGTCGGGCTCACGCCGGGCTCGCTCGCCGCCCTTCTCGATCTCGCTCCCGCCCGCCCATGACCGCTCCCACGCCTCCGTCCGCCCACCTCGTCGGCGCTCCACGCCCCGCGTCGCCGGCGCTGGTCCGCGACTACGGCGACCCGGCGGCCGAGTACGCGGCGCTGCGCTCGGGCGCCCTGCTCGTCGACCGCAGCCACCGCGACCGCTGGACGCTCCGCGGCGCCAAGGCGCGCGAGACGCTCACCGGGCTCGTGACGAACGACGTCGTCTCGCTCGGCGCCGGCCAGGGGCACTACGCGGCGGCGCTCACCGCGAAGGGGAAGATCGTCGCCGACGTGCGCGTACTCGCCATCGACGGCGGGAGCTCGGCGCCGCCCGCGGTCGACGGCGTGCGCAGCTGGCTGGACGACGTCGCGCTCGTGGTCGACGTGCCGGCGCGCGCCGCCGAGGGCTGGGGAGCGCTGCTGCGGAAGTTCGTCAACCCGCGCATGGCGCGGTACGAGCGGATCACCGACGCGGTGCGCGCCTTCGGGCTGTACGGGCTGCACGCGCGCGACGCGCTGGCGCGCGCGTTCGGGACGCCGCCGTCGGCGCTCGCGCAGCTCGCGCCATACGGACACGCGACGCTCACCTTCGGCGGCGTCGTGCTGCTCGTCGTGCGCGTGCCCGACCTCGGGCTGGACGGCTTCGAGGTGCTCGTGCCGGCGGAGGCGTTCGACGCCGTGTGGGCGCACCTCGCGGGCGCGGCGTCGGGGATCGTCGCCGGCGGCGAGCTGGCGTACGCGCTCGCGCGGATCGAGGCGGGCTACCCGGAGTGGGGGCTCGACATCGACGACGGCACCCTGCCGCAGGAGGCGAACCTCGACGAGCTGAAGGCGATCTCGTACACCAAGGGGTGCTACACCGGGCAGGAGGTCGTCGCGCGCGTGCACTTCCGCGGGCACGTGAACCGGCACCTGCGCGGGCTCGCGTATCCGCCCGACGGCGGACCGATCCCGCGCGGCGCGCAGCTCGTCGACGCGTCGGGCAAGGTCGTCGGCGACGTGCGCACGAGCATGCTGTCGCCGCGGCTGGGCGGCGTGGCGCTCGCGATGGTGCGGCGCGAGGTGGAGCTGGGCGCGCTGCTCACGGCGCGCTGGACGAGCGTGTCCGACGACTGCGCGGACGCGGCGGACACCGACGCCTCGGTCGCCGCGCGCGCCGACGCCGAGAGCGGCGACGACGCGACGCGCGCGCGCTGCGAGCGGGCGGTGACGGTCGGCACGCTGCCCTTCCCGCTCTGACGCCGGCCGCTCGGCGGGCGGGTGGGAGAACAGAAGCGGGGCGGGTCGCTGTCGCGACGCGCCCCGCTTCCGCCAAACCGAGCCTCGATGATTACGGCTGCTTCGCCGTCGAATCCGTCTTCATCGTCGAGTCCATCTTCATCGTCGAGTCCATCTTCATGCCGGTGTCCGTCGCGGCCGGAGCCGGGGCCGGAGCGGGCGTCATCGCCGGCGCAGCGGTGTCGGCGGCCGGGGCCTCCTCCTTGGTGGAGCAAGCAGCGAGGGCGAACACGGCGGCGACGAGGGCAAGGCGCTTCATCAGCGATCTCCTGGAGGAGTGGGGCGTGGGACTGTGGCGCGTGCGAACGACGCGACACGAATCCGCGCCCGAAATGTCGGGCTCGGATTTGGCGACCCCAATCTCACCGGGGCCTGTCGGACTGTCAAGAGAGCCACCAGGCGTGCGAGGGCCGCCAAGTCGCGCTGCGCCAACGCGTTTGGGGTGCCGTTCGCGGCTCGCGCGTCGTGCGCGCGGCGACGAACTTCCCCGCCGGCTCCGACGTTAGCCCCACGTGTCACCGGCGTCGCGCCGGCGCGCGACGTGCGCGGTCGAATGGATCTTGCGACCGGCTGGCGTGTGCAATCCGTGTCATCGTCCTTTCGGAGATCCCCGTGGCGTCCCTTCCCGACACCCTGGGCGCGTTGAAGCGCTCGCCCTTCGCCGACCGTCGCGCCCGATCCGTGAAGGACGAGGTGCGGCGCAACCTGCTCGCGCGCCTCGCCGCCGGCGGCCCCCTGTTCGAGGGCGTCCTCGGCTACGAGGAGACGGTGATGCCGCAGATCGTCAACGCGCTCCTCTCGCGGCACAACTTCATCCTGCTCGGCCTGCGCGGGCAGGCGAAGAGCCGCATCCTGCGCGCGCTCGTGACGCTGCTCGACCCCGAGATGCCGATCGTCGCCGGCAGCGAGGTGAACGACGATCCGTTCGCGCCCATCTCGAAGTACGCGCGGCAGCGGCTCGCGGAGGCGGGCGACGACACGCCGATCGCGTGGGTGGACCGCGAGAGCCGCTACGTCGAGAAGCTCGCCACGCCCGACGTCACGATCGCCGACATCATCGGCGACGTCGATCCGATCAAGGCGGCGCGCGGCGGGCACCTGCTCTCCGACGAGCTCACGATCCACTACGGCATGCTGCCGCGCGCGAACCGCGGGATCTTCGCGCTGAACGAGCTGCCCGACCTCGCCGGCAAGGTGCAGGTGGGCCTGTTCAACATCATGCAGGAGGGCGACGTCCAGATCAAAGGCTACCCGGTGCGGCTGCCGCTGGACGTGCTGCTCTGCTTCACGGCGAATCCCGAGGACTACACGGCGCGCGGCAAGATCATCACGCCGCTCAAGGACCGCATCGGCAGCGAGGTCGTGACGCACTACCCCGAGAGCGTCGAGCTGGGGATGCAGATCACGGGGCAGGAGGCGTGGACCGCACGCGAGGACGCCGAGGGGAACGCGCTGCCGGTGCGCGTGCCGCCGCTCGTCGCCGAGGTGGTGGAGCGCGTCGCGTTCGAGGCGCGCACGGACAAGCGCATCGACAAGCGCTCGGGCGTGTCGCAGCGCATGCCGATCACGGTGATGGAGAACGTCGTCTCGAACGCCGAGCGGCGCGCGGCGCGCAACGGCGACGCGGATGTCGTGCCGCGGCTGGCCGACGTGTTCGCGGCGCTGCCGGCCATCACGGGCAAGCTGGAGCTCGAGTACGAGGGCGAGCTGGTGGGCGGCCCGGCGATCGCGCGGGAGCTGATCCGGCGCGCAGCCGACGCGACGCTGAAGGCGCACGCGGGCGCCATCCGCACCGACGAGATCGTGATGTGGTTCGACGCCGGCGGCGCGCTCCAGGTCGACGACGAGCTGTCGTCCGCGCTCGTCGCGACGGCGTACGAGACGGTGCCGGGGCTGCGCGAGGCGATCCGCACGTCGCGGCTCGCGTCGGACGACGACCCGGGCTTCGTGGCCGCGGCGTGCGAGGTGGTGCTCGAGGCGCTCGTCGCCCGCAAGAAGATCTCGCGCTCCGACGCGGGGCAGTACGGGCGTGCGCAGAACGAGCAGCGGCGGCGCCCCGGGCAGGATCTCTTCGGCGGCGGCATGAGCGCCTGAGCGCACGGCACGTGTCGGAGCACGCGCCGCCCGCCGCCCCGTTCGTCATCCGGCAGGCGACCCCCGCGGACCTGGACGTGGTGGTCGCGCTGCGGCTCGCCCTGCTGCGCGCGCACGCGGGGAACGCCGTCTACGGACGGCTGCGCCCCGACGCGCCGGCCCGCGCGCGCACGCTCTTCGGCGAGCAGCTCGCCTCCCCGCACGAGGTGACCTGGCTCGCCGTCGGCGCGGACGGGGCGGTCGTGGGCATCCTCCGCTGCATGGAGGGGCGCGGCTCGCCCCTCCTCGATCCGCCGCGCTACGGCTACGTGGCGTCGGTGTACGTGCTGCCCGAGGTACGCCGCAGCGGCGTCCTCCGGGCGCTCATGGACGCCGCGGTGGCCTGGAGCCGCGCGCGCGGGCTGGACGAGCTGCGGCTGCACGCCGCGGCGGACAACGCGCTGGCCAACGCGGCCTGGGACGCGATGGGGTTCACCGTCGCCGAGCACCTGTTCGTCCGTCGACTGCCGGACTGAGGGGCCCGGGCCGGCGCCGGGGGCCCCCCGTGCGCGACGCCCCCGGAGGGGCGATCTTCCGCGGAATCGGCCGGACGGGCGGCGGACACGTTGCGTTCGCCCCGCCCCCGCCGTCCTTCTCCGAAGGTCCTCCAGCATGTCGGGGCGTCGCTCGACGCGCCCCGTCCGGCCGCCGTTCCCGGCCCGGCCGTGCGCCCATGCTCCGACGTCGGAGCGCGCGCCCCCTCCCCTCCCGCCCATGTCCGCAGATCCGGCCGCCTCTGCACGTCCACGTCGCCCGCGGGCGGGCCTCGGCGTGCGCGGACAGCTGGTGCTGCTGGTGATGACGGTCGTCACGCCGTTCCTCGCCCTGGCGGCGCTCCGTGCGCGCGAGCGGGCGGTGCGGGCGCGCGACGCCGCGGAGGACCGCGCGGTCGCGGCCGCGCGGCTCGTGCGTGGCCGGGTGGAGGACCGCGCGCACGCCATCCAGACGCTGCTGACCGCCACCGCGCACGCGGTGCGTCCGGCGCGCGGTGCCGCGGCGACGAACGACTCGGTGCTGCGGTCGATCATGGACGGCCTCTCGGGGACCGACGCCGTCAGCAACCTGTGGGTGTTCGACACCGCAGGCGCGAACATCGGCACGTCGCGGCGCCCCCTCCCCGATCGCGCGACGCTCTTCGCTGGCGACCGTCGCTACTTCCGCGACGTGGTGCGCACCGGCCGCCGCGCGATCGGCGAGCCGGTGCGCGGACGGCCCGACAGCACGCGCTGGTCGGTCACGTTCGCGCAGCCGGTGCGCGACGCGAACGGCGCCCTCGCCGCCGTCCTGCTGGGCACCGTGGGACTCCGCTCGTTCGAGTACACGTTCGCCCAGGCGGCGCTGCCGGCCGGCGCCGTCGCCACGCTCGTCGACGGACGCGAGGTCGTGCTCGGCCGCTCGCGCGACGCGCAGCGGTGGATCGGGCGGCCGCTGCACGGCCGCGTCGGCACCGACGCGGCCGACTCCGCCGAGGGCGTCGTCGAGATGCGCGGGCGCGACGGCACCCGGATGCTGGTCGCGCACGCACACATCCCGGAGCTCGGCTGGCGCGTGTACGTCTCGCTGCCCAGCAGCGATGCGCTCGCGGGCGTGGAGGAGGAGCTGCGGCGCGACGTCGGGCTCGCGCTCGCGACGCTGGTGCTCACGCTCGCGCTGGCGGTGACGGTCGCGCGCCGGCTCGTGCGGCCGCTGGAGGCGCTCGCGGGCGATGCGCAGTCGCTCGCCGCCGGCGTTCCGCCGGAGCGCGTGCAGCACGACGCCCCGGCCGAGCTGCTGACGCTGGAGGACGCGTTCCACGAGATGGCGGCGACGATCGCCGCGCGCACCGCCGCGCTGCACCGCAGCGAGCAGCGCTATCGGCTGCTGTTCGACGCGTCGCCGCTGCCGATCTACGTCGTGGATCTCGAGACCTACCGCTTCCTCGCGGTCAACGACGCGGCCGTCGCGCAGTACGGCTGGACGCGCGAGGAGTTCGAGGCGCACACGCTGCTCGACATCCGCCCGCCCGAGGAGCGCATGCGCTTCCTCTCGGTCGCGCGCTCGCTGGGGATGGCACAGACGTTCAACGAGCGCGCGAACGCCGGCGTGTGGCGCCACCTGCGGAAGGACGGTACGTCGATCGACGTCGAGATCTTCACCGCGATCACCGAGTACGAAGGGCGCCCCGCACGGCTGTCGGTCGCGATCGACGTCACCGCGCGCCGGCTCGCCGAGCGTGCGCTGCAGGAGTCGCAGGAGCAGCTGCGCCGCGCGCAGAAGATGGAGGCGCTCGGCCGCTTCGCCGGCGGCATCGCGCACGACTTCAACAACCTGCTGACCGGGATCCTCGGGTACTGCGACCTGGCGCTCGCGGACCTCGCGCCCACCGCGCCCGAGCGCGAGGACTTCGAGGCGATCCGCACGGCCGCGCAGCGCGCCGCGTCGCTCACGGGGCAGATCCTCGCCTTCAGCCGCGGCCACGTCGTGCAGCCCGTGCCGCTCGATCTCAACGAGGTGCTGGCCGGGCTCGAGCCGATGCTCGCGCGCGTCATCGGGGAGCACATCCGGCTCGCCGCCCGGCGCGAGGCGTCGCTCGACGCGGTGCTCGCCGACCCGGGGCAGCTGGAGCAGGTCGTCGTGAACCTCGCGCTCAACGCGCGCGACGCGATGCCCGACGGCGGCACGCTCACCATCGCGACGCGCAACGTGCGCGTCGAGTCGCACGACGCCGCGCATCCCGGCGTGCCGGCCGGCCGCTGGGTCGTGCTGGAGCTGCAGGATACCGGCGTCGGGATGGACGCCGAGACGCAGGCGCGGATCTTCGAGCCGTTCTTCACGACCAAGGAGCGCGGCAAGGGCACGGGGCTCGGCCTGGCGACCGTGTACGGCATCGTGCGGCAGGCCGGCGGCTCGGTGCGCGTGCGCAGCGCCGTGGGTCAGGGGAGCACGTTCACGCTCTATCTGCCGCGCACCAGCGTGGCGCCGTCCGCGCGCCCCGTGGAGGCGGCGCCGGTGGCCGTCCGCGGCGGCACCGAGACGGTGCTGCTAGTGGAGGACGAGGACGCGGTGCGCGCGATCGCGCGCGAGACGCTGACGCGCCGCGGCTACGAGGTCCTCGTCGCCCCCGACGGCCCGGGCGCGATCGCGATCGCGCGTCGGCACGCGGCGCCGATCGACCTGCTGCTGACCGACGTCATCATGCCCGGCATGCACGGGCGCGAGCTCGCCGAGGCGCTCCTGCGCGATCGGCCGACGATGCGCGTACTGTTCATGTCCGGCTACACCGAGGACGAGGTGCTGCACCGCGGCATCTCGACGGAGGTGCTGGCCTTCATCGCCAAGCCCTTCACGCCCGACGCGCTCGCCGCGCGGGTGCGGGACGTGCTGGATGCGGTCGACGCCGGTGCGGCGCTGCAGGCCGCGCCGGCGCTCGCCCGCGCCGGCCAGTGATGGCCGGATGACGTCGCACGACCTTCGACCACTCCGACCGGCGCGACCACCGCGCCGCTCCGCAGCACCTCAGCGCGCGGCGTTCGTCACGCCGCCTTCGACACCCCACTTCGAGCATCACGAGTCGCAATGACCGGCAGCACCTGTCTCGTCACCGGCGGCGCGGGCTTCATCGGCTCGCACATCGTCCGTCACCTGCTCGACCGCGGGCACACCGTGCGCGTCGTCGACAATTTCGCGACCGGCTCGCGCGAGAACCTCGCCGAGATCGCGTCCGACGTCGAGATCCACGAGGGCGACCTGGTCGACCCGGACGTCTGCGCGCGCGCGGTCGTCGGCGCGGACGTGGTGTTCCACCTCGCGGCGCTGGGCAGCGTGCCGCGGTCGATGCGCGATCCGTGGGGCTCGCACCAGGCGAACGTGAACGCCACCGTGCGCCTGCTCGAGGCGGCGCGCGGCGCCGGCGTGCGCCGGCTGGTGTTCTCCAGCTCCAGCTCCGTGTACGGCGACACCCCCGTGCTGCCGAAGATCGAGACGCTCGAGCCGCTGCCGCGCTCCCCGTACGCGGCGTCCAAGCTGTCGGGCGAGCAGTACGTGCTCGCCTACGCCCGCGCCGGTCTGCTCGAGGGCGTGGCGCTGCGCTACTTCAACGTGTTCGGCCCGCGCCAGAGCCCCGCCGGCCCGTACGCGGCGATCATCCCGCTGCTGCTGCGCGCCGCGTACCTCGGCGAGGGCGCGACGCTCTACGGCGACGGCGAGCAGACGCGCGACTTCACCTACGTCGACAACGTCGTGCAGGCGAACATGCTGGCCGCGTTCGGGCCGGCGGAGCGCGTGAACGGCGTCGTGGCGAACGCCGGCGCCGGCGGGCGCACCTCGCTGCTCCAGCTCGTGCGCATGCTGGAGCGCGTGAGCGGCCGGCCGATCGCCGTCTCGCACGCCGCGCCGCGCCCGGGCGACGTGCGCGACTCGCTCGCCTCGCTCGAGCGCGCGGGCGCCACGCTGGGCTACGCGCCCGCCGTGTCGGTCGAGGAGGGACTGGCCCGCACCTGGGCGTGGTGGTCGGAGGAGGGCGCGCAGCGCTTCCTGCCCGCGGTCGCCGCCGGCTGATCCGACACACCCCTCGCCACGCGGAAGGCGCCGCACGATGCCGATCGTGACCGTCTCGCGGCAGTTCGGGGCCGGCGGCTCCGAGCTCGCCGCCCGCGTGGCCGAGGCGCTGGACTGGACGCTGCTCGACAACGCCCTGCTCGACGAGGTGGCCGCGCGCCTGGGCACCTCGCGGGAGGCGGTCGCCGCGCGCGACGAGCGGCGGCCCTCGCTCGCCGCGCGCCTGGCGGACGCGCTGGCCCTCGGCGCCACCGACGTGGAGCCCTCGGTGACGGCGGCGCTGCCGGGGCGCGACGCCGAGTCCGTCGCGCCGCCGCCGGCCGAGGAGCGCGTGCTGGCGACGGCGCAGCGCGTGATCCTCGAGGCGGCCGCGCGCGGGCCGGTGGTGATCGTGGGGCGCGGAGCGCAGGTCGCCCTGGCGTCGCGCGCGGACGCGCTGCACGTGCTCTGCTGCGCGCCGCGGGACGCCCGCGTGGCCCGCATCGCCGCGCGCGAGGCGCTGTCTATCGCCGCCGCCGAGCGTCGGGTGGACGAGGTCGACCGCGAGCGCCTGGAACTGGTGCGGCGGCGCTGGGGGCGCGGCCTGCTCGATCCGTCGCTCTACGACCTGTGCGTCAACACCGCGCGGCTCGGCGTGCCCGACGCCGCGGCGCTGGTCGTCGAGACGGCGCGTGCCCGCCTGACCACGACGCGCTGACGCGCGGGCGCGCTGCCCCTCGAGCGTCAGCCGGCCGCCGTGTCCCCCACCGGCGGCCCGAGGTGCGCGACCTCCGGGTGCCGCACGATCACCCAGAGCGCGTAGGCGAGCATGAGCACCGCGCCGCCGCCGATCGCCCAGTCGACGCCGAACGCGCGCGCGACCGCCCCGCCAACGAAGGCGCCGACGACCTGCGCCATCCCGACGACGACGAACGAGTAGGCCGCCATGAGCCGGCCGCGCAGCGCGTCGGGGACGATCGCCTGCAGCAGCGCGTTCGAGAGCGCCCCGTTCAGGATCATCGCGAAGCCGATCGCGAGCAGCAGCGGGAGCGCCATCCAGGCCTGCCGCACGAAGGCGAAGGCGAGCAGCAGCACCGAGAACGCGAGCGACGCACCCACGAGGAGCCGCCCGCGCGGCACGCGCGGCCCCACCGCGGCGAGGAACAGCGCGCCGGCCAGCCCGCCGACGCCGACGGCGGCGAGCAGCACGCCGTAGCCGCCCGCGTCGAGGCCGAGCAGGTCGCGGGCGGTCACGGGCATCAGCGTGAGATACGGCGTGCCGAGCACGCTGAAGACGAGGACGACGCCCATGAGCGTGCGCACGACCGGCGTGTGCCACATGTAGGCGAAGCCCTCGCGCAGCCCCTCGAGCGCCGAGCTCGTCGGCGCGGGGCGCTCCACGCGCGGCAGCCGGATGCGCAGGAGGCCGATCAGCACCGCGACGTAGCTCAGCGCGTTCGCGCCGAAGCACCAGGCGATGCCGAAGGCCGCGATGACCGCCGCCCCGATCGCCGGGCCGACGATGCGCGCCAGGTTGAAGCCGCTCGAGTTGAGGGCGATCGCCTCGGACAGGTCCTCTCGGCCGACGAGGTCGATGATGAGGGACTGGCGGGCGGGGATCTCGAACGCGCTGCACACGCCGTAGACGAAGGCGAGGGCGAGCAGGGCCTCGATCGTCACGTGCCCCGTGACCGTGAGCAGCCAGAGGGTCGCCGCCTCGGCCAGCATCAGCGCCTGCATGAGGACGACGAGGCGCAGCCGGTCCACGCGGTCGACGTAGACGCCGGCGACGAACGAGAGGAGGAGGATCGGCAGCGACCCGACCGAGGCGACCAGCCCGACGAGGAAGGCGTTGTTCGTCAGCTCGAGCGCCAGCCATCCCTGCGCCATCGTCTGCATCCACGTGCCGACGAGCGAGAGGGTCTGGCCGATCCAGAACAGGCGGAAGTTCCGGTGCCGGACGAGGGGGCGGAAGGGATTCAAGGGGGAACGTCGAGCGGTGAGCGTCGAGCGTCGAGTGGGCCCCGCCCTGCGGACCCGACCTCCGCGCCACCCGATCGGGCACCTTCCGGTGCATCCTGGCGCTTCTCATAGTGTACGCAGGAGGGTTGCCCGGCGCGCTGCTTGCGCGCTGGTCGCCGTCCGATCGGCCCACGTCGTCCCGCGTCGCGTCGTTCTCCTCGACGCTCGTCGCTCGACGCTCGACGCTGCCCGCGCCATGCGCTTCCACACGTACACCAAGTACAGCCCCGAGCTGGCCGACGCGGTCGACCTGCAGTCGCTGCTCGACAAGCTCGCCGACTTCCTCCTCGACTCGGGCTTCGCCGGCGGGCCGCACCACCACCCGTTCTGGGGCGACTTCGGCGAGGACCAGGACAGGTCGCTCGACGCGCTGCGCCAGGCGATCCTCGACGCGCTCCTCGAGAGCGGGCAGTTCACGCCCGAGATGCTCGAGGCGCTGCGCGGCGAGGGCAGCGAGGACGCGAACGAGAAGCTGGCGCAGCTTCTCGACCAGATCGTCCAGCGGCTGACGGCGGAGGGCTACCTCACGACCGACGCGCCGCCGCAGATGCCGGGCACGCAGCAGCCGGTGACCGGCAAGGGCTCGCTGTCGCAGGCGGCCGCCAAGGACGTGCAGTTCAACCTGACCGACAAGGGCATCGACTTCCTCGGCTTCAAGACGCTCCGCCACCTGCTCGGCTCGTTCGGCAAGTCGAGCGTCGGCAGCCACGACACGCCCTACCTGGCGACCGGGATCGAGGCCGACGGCTACACGAAGCCGTACGAGTTCGGCGACGTCCTGAACCTCGACGTCAACGAGACGCTGAAGAACGCGCTCGCGCGCACCGGCTCGCTCGACGTGCCGATGGACATCGACTATCCGGACCTCGCCGTGCGGCAGGCGGAGTACCGGTCGAGCTGCGCGACGGTGCTGATGCTCGACACGTCGCACTCGATGATCCTCTATGGCGAGGACCGCTTCACGCCGGCCAAGAAGGTGGCGCTCGCGCTGACGCACCTGATCCGCACCCAGTTCCCCGGCGACTCGATCCGCGTCGTGCTCTTCCACGACTCGGCCGAGGAGATCCCGATGGCGAAGCTGGCGCAGGCGCAGGTCGGGCCGTACCACACGAACACGGCCGAGGGGCTCAAGCTCGCGCGGCGGCTGCTGCTCGCCCAGAAGAAGGACATGCGGCAGATCGTGATGATCACGGACGGCAAGCCGAGCGCGCTGACGATGCCGAACGGGCAGATCTACAAGAACTCGATGGGGCTGGACGCGCACGTGCTGTCCGAGACGCTGCGCGAGGTGGCGGACTGCCGGCGCGCGGGGATCGTCATCAACACGTTCATGCTGGCGCGCGACCGCGCGCTCGTGGAGTTCGTGAAGCGGGTCAGCGAGATCGCCCGCGGCAAGGCGTACTTCACCAACACGATGTCGCTCGGCCAGTTCGTGCTGATGGACTTCCTCCGCAAGAAGACGCGGCGCGTGAGCTGAGCGGGCGAGCGCGCCGGACGCGACCCGCGCGGCGTCCGGCGCGCTCGCTCCTCCACCTCGCTCCTCCGCGCACGGCGCGGCTGATAGACTACGGCCGTGCCTCCCGCTGCCGATGCCCTTCCCCCGCGCCGACGTCGGACGGACGCCGTCGCGCCGACCGTCGATCAGGCGCGTGCGCGAACGTTCGGGCGTCGGCTGCGCGCCTGGTTCCGCCGCAATGGGCGCGACCTCCCCTGGCGTCGCACGCGCGACCCGTACCGCATCCTCGTCTCGGAGCTGATGCTCCAGCAGACGCAGGTCGTGCGCGTGGTCGACTACTACGCGCGCTTCCTCGAGCGCTTCCCGACGTTGCGTCACGTGGCCGAGGCGGAGCCGACGGACGTCACGGCCGCGTGGGCGGGGTTGGGCTACTACGCGCGCGCGCGCAATCTCCACGCGCTCGCGCGGCACGTCACCGCGGAGGGCGGGCCGGGTGCCATCCCGGCCGACCCGGCGGCGCTCCGCGCGCTGCCCGGCGTGGGCGCGTACACCGCGGGCGCCGTCGCCTCGTTCGCGTACGAGCGGCGTGCGGCGCTGGTCGACACGAACGTCGCGCGCGTGCTACAGCGCGTGTTCGCGCCGGAGCTCGACCCCAAGCGCCCGCGCAACCTCGCACGACTCTGGCGGATCGCCGAGGCGATCGTGCCGCGGACGGGGAAGTCGGCGTGGGTGCAGAACCAGGCGCTCATGGAGCTCGGCGCGCTGGTGTGCACGGCGCGCGTGCGACGCTGCGGCGAGTGCCCGGTGCGTCCGGCGTGCGCGACCTACGCGCTCGAGCGACCGCGCGCCGGAGCGCGCATCACACGCTGAGGGGCGACGCGACCGGCGTGCCCCGGCGCGCCGCGCGCGGGGCCGACAACGACTGCGCCGACGACCGCTCGTGCCGCAGCCAGCGCTCCGCCACGAGCACGTACCAGAGCTGGCGCGCCATCGCCTCGTTGAGTCCAGGCGAGGCGAGCAGGCGACGGGCCGCGGCCGCATCGATCCACCCCTCCGCGCCCAGCTGCGACTCGGCGAGTAGCCCGTCGAGCGTCGCGCGCCACCGACCGCGCACCCAGCTCTCGACGGGGATCGTGAAGCCCCGCTTCTTCTCCGACGCGGCGCGCTCGCCCACGCGGCGGCGCAGGATCTCGCGCAGCACCGCCTTCAGCTCGCCGCCATGCTGGCGCAGCTCGTACGGGAGCGAGCTGGCGAACTCCCACAGCTCCTGGTCCAGGAAGGGCGACCGTGCCTCGAGCGCCCAGTACATCGTGCCGCCGTCGACCTTCGTCAGATACTCGGCGACGAACTGATGCTCGGCGTCGTGCTGCAGGTACTGCGCGAGCAGGTTGCGCCCGGAATCCAGCGTCCACGGGATGCGCCGCGCCTCGACGTCGACGTTCCGCAGCCGTTCGCCCAGCACGCCGTGACGCCGCAGCGCCGGCAGCCCCGGTGTCGCCGACAGGAACGCGCCGAGTCCCCCCGTGACGTAGTCGGCGAGGTGCTTGCCGCGCTTCGCCACGCCGATCTCCGGCACGAGCCCGCGCAGCCCCTGCCACCCCTTCGCCGCGAACGCCGGCGTCCGGCGCGCCACGCCTTCGATCGAGCGCATCCACCGGTGGCGCGGGTACCCAAGGAAGACGTCGTCCCCGCCGTCGCCCGTGAGCAGCACCGTGGCGGACTGCCGGACCGCCTGCGACACGCGCAGCATGCCGAGCGCCGACGCCACCGCGAACGGCTCGCCATACGCGCCGGTCAGCTCGTCGAGCGCCTGGTCGTCGATCTCGGACATCTCCAGCACGCGGTGCGGGATGCCGATGTCGCGCGCGGTCGCCGTCGCGGCCGCGCTCTCGTCGGCCGCGTGCCCGGGCGTGCCCACCGTGAAGGCCGTGATGTCGCCCCCGAGCTTGCGCACCGCCCAGCACACGAGCGCGGAGTCGACGCCGCCGCTCAGCAGCGCGCCCACGGGCACGTCCGCCTGCAGACGCAGCTCCACGGCGCGCAGCAGCAGGCGCTCGGTTTCCTGCACGGCATCCTCGAACGAGATCGTGCCGACGCTGCCGGCGACCGGCGGCGACCAGTACCGACGGGTGGCGACCGATCCGTTCGCCCACTCGAGGATCGTGGCCGGCGGCAGCTTGTGGACGCCGGCCCACGTCGCGTGCGTCTCGTCGACGTATCCGTATTCGAGCACGTCGGCGATCGACGCCGGCACCAGCTCGCCGACCACGCCCGCCGCTCGCAGCGCACGCACGGTCGAGGCGAAGGCGAGACCGCCGTCCGGCGTCCGCGCATAGGCGAGCGGCTTGACACCCAGGCGGTCGCGCACGACGAAGAGGCGCTCGCGCGTCGCATCCCAGAGCGCGAAGGCGAACATGCCGCGCAGGCGCGCCACCAGCGCGTCGATGCCCCACGCGCGGTACCCGTGCAGCAGCACCTCCGTGTCGGTGCGGCTTCGGAAGACCGCGCCGTCGCGCTCCAGCTCCGCCCGAAGAGTGCCGAAATTGTAGATGGCGCCGTTGAAGACGACTCCGAGCGCACCATCCGGCGTGACCATCGGCTGCAGGCCCGCGCTCGACAGGTCGAAGATGGCGAGGCGACGGTGGCCGAACGCCGCACGCTCCCACGCGTGGACGCCCTGGCCGTCGGGTCCCCGACGCGCCAGCGCGTCCAGCATGGACTCCACCGCCTCTACCCGGCGCTCACCGCCCGCGCCATCGACCCAGCCTGCGATTCCGCACATGGAAGCTTCGTGTACGCCGTTCCTGAATGGCGCCGACCGGCGCCGAGCCGAAGGACGACGATCCGTCCCCGCTCCGGGCCACGGCCGCGATGCCGTGGCCCGGTCCCTCACGTCTTCTAGCCTCCGGCGGGCGGGGTTACTCTCCGGGCACCCTCCGCGCGGTCGTCATCATCCACGACTGCACGGCGCAGTCCCCTGCTCCAGCCCACGTGTCTGACCTGACCTCGATACCACCCCGGGAGTATACCGCGGACGAAGCCGCCGGGGTAACCGCCGCGACCGAACGCCCAGCGCGTCGGTCGAGCACCCGGCGCCCGCGGGTGTGCGTGGTGGCGCCGTCGCTGCGCATCCTCGGCGGGCAGGCGATCCAGGCGGACCGGCTGGTGCGGCATCTGCGCGAGGACGGGCGCGTCGACGTCGGATTCATCCCGCACAACCCCGCCCTCCCCGCCCCGCTCGACCGGCTGCAGCGGATCAAGTTCGTGCGGACCGTCGTGAACACGATCACGTACCTCGGCCTGTTGCTCTGGCGCGTGCCGCGCTACGACGTGATCCACGTCTTCTCGGCCGCGTACTGGTCGTACGCGCTCGGCCCCATGCTGGCGATCCTGGTGGCGCGCCTCTACGGGCGCGAGGTGATCCTCAACTACCGGAGTGGGGAGCTCGAAGATCACCTGCGCACCTGGCCGCGCTGGGTGGCGCGCACGATGGGGCTCTCGCGCATCATCACGCCCACGCCGCATCTCACCGAGGTCTACGCGCAATTCGGCCTCGAGGCCGGGGTGATCCCGAACTACCTCGATCTGCACCAGCGCCGCTATCGGGTGCGCACCCCGCTCCGGCCGGTCTTCCTCGTGAACCGCCTGTTCGAGCCGCTCTACGATTACCCGTGTGCGCTCGAGGCGTTTCGCCTGATTCAGGCCGAGGTTCCCGAGGCGCGCCTCCTCATCGCGGGCTACGGGCCGCTGCGGGAGCAGATCCTCCGCTGGATCGAGGAGAAGGGGCTCCGCAACGTCGACTTCCGCGGAAAGGTGAGCCCCGCCGAGATGAACGAGATGTATCACGAGGCCGACATCTACCTGAACACGCCGCGCCTCGACTGCTTCCCGAGCTCGATCCTCGACGCATTCGCCTCCGGCGCGCCGGTCGTCACGACCAACGCAGGCGGCATCCGGCACATCGTCGAGCACGATCGCACCGGGTGGATGGTCGAGTGCGGGGACGCGGCGGGCCTGGCGCGTGGCGCGCTGGCGATGCTGCGCGATCCCGAGTACGGGCGGCGCCTGGCGACCGCCGGCCGCCGCGAGGTGGAGACGCGCTACGTCTGGGAGGCAGTCGGTCCGCAGTGGGAGCGCACGTACGAGCGCCTCAGCGGTCGACCGCTCGGCTGACGCGTCGGTCGGCGGGTGGTCGGCGCGGACGAGAAAGGGGGCACCGATCGGTGCCCCCTTTCGTCATGTCTGCGGTGCAGTCGCGCGGCGCCGACTCACTTCCGCATCGAGTCCTTGCGCGTCCGCGGCGCCTGATCCGCCAGCTTCGACTCGAACGCCCGCTCCGGCGACCCGACGTAGATCTGCCGCGGCCGCGCGATCTTCTGCTCCTTGTCGAGCAGCATCTCCTCCCACTGCGACAGCCACCCCGCCATGCGCCCCACGGCGAAGAGCACCGTGAAGTACGACGTCGGGAACGCCATCGAGCGGTAGATCAGCCCCGTGTAGAAGTCGACGTTCGGGTACAGCTTGCGGCTCACGAAGTACTCGTCGTTGAGCGCCGCCTCCTCGAGCTTGAGCGCGATCTCGAGGTCCTTGTCCATCCCGACCTGCGCGAACACCTGGTCGGCGAGCTGCTTCACGATCCGCGCGCGCGGGTCGTAGCTCTTGTAGACGCGGTGGCCGAAGCCCATCAGGCGGCTCCCCTTCCCGCCCTTCACCTCGTCGATGAACGCCGGGACGTTCTTCGGGTGGCCGATCTGCTCGATCATGCGCAGCACGGCCTCGTTCGCGCCGCCGTGCAGCGGGCCGTAGAGCGCCGCCGTGCCCGCCGCGACCGCCGAGAACGGGTCGACGTGCGACGAGCCCACCGCGCGCACCGCGCTCGTCGAGCAGTTCTGCTCATGGTCCGCGTGCAGGATGAGCAGGATGTCGAGCGCCTTGGCGAACACCGGGTTCGCCTCGTAGCGCGGCTCCGACATGCGCGCCACCATCGAGAGGTAGTTCTCGACGTAGTTCAGCGAGTTGTCGGGGTAGACGACCGGCAGCCCCTTGATGTGCCGGTAGATCATCGCCGCGATCGTCGGCGTCTTGGCGAGCAGCCGGATGATCGAGATGTAGCGCTGCTCCGGATCCTGGATCTCCTTCGCCTCCGGATAGAACGACGACAGCGCGGCCAGGGCCGACGTCAGCATCGCCATCGGGTGGGCGTCGTGCCGGAACCCCTCGATGAACTTCTTGATGTTCTCGTGGACGTACGTGTGGTGCGTGATGTCGTGCACCCACCCGTTGTACTCGTCCTGCGACGGGAGCTCGCCGTGGCGCAGCAGGTACGCCACCTCGAGGAACGTCGACTTCTCCGCCAGCTGCTCGATCGGGTAGCCGCGGTAGCGCAGGATCCCCTTGTCGCCGTCGATGTACGTGATGGCGCTCTTGCACGACGCGGTGTTCATGAACGCCGGGTCGTAGCTCATCATGCCGAAGTCGCCGGCGTCGACCTTCACCTGCCGCAGGTCGGAGGCGCGGATCGCCTCGTCCCCCTCCGTCCCCCGCTCGAGCAGCGTGAGCGGATACGCCTTCTGGGTGCGAGGATCCTTCACTTCCAGCGCGCTCGGCGCCGCCTGCGCCGACGCCGCGCCGGCCGCCGTCGTATCGGTCTGGCTCATGCCGCTCTCCCGGGGTGGTATGCGGTCGCTCGGGTCCTGCCCGTTCATCGTCCGGCGTGCACGGCGACGCAGCGTGCGCGCTCGGCGGCGCAATCTAGCGGCGTCGCCCCGCAGCGGGCAGCACTGCGCGGGCGCCACCCGACGCCACCAGGTGCCGCCGCACGTTCACTTCCCGCCGCGGCCGAGGGCGCAGACGACGGCCCACTCGGCGGCGGTGACAGGGGTGACGCTCAGGCGGTTCCCGCGCCGCAGCACCAGCATCTCCTCAAGCCCCGGCGCCGCACGCATCGCGTCGAGCGACACCAGCGTCGGGAACCGCTCCACGGCCCGCACGTCGACCATCACCCAGGTCGGCGCCTCCGGGCGGCTCTTCGGGTCGAAGTAGTCGCTCGTCGGGTCGAACGCCGTCGGATCGGGATACGCCGCGCGGACGACCTCCACGACGCCCGCGACACCCGCGGGGTCGGCGTTCGAGTGATGGAAGAACGCGAGGTCGCCCACCTGCATCTCGTCGCGCAGGAAGTTGCGCGCCTGGTAGTTCCGGATCCCCTCCCAGCAGGTCGTGCGGTCGGGGGCGGCGAGCAGGTCGTCGAACGAGAAGACCTCGGGCTCGGACTTGAGCAGCCAGTGGCGGGGCGTGCGCGCGGGGACGCGCGGAGAACGGGTGGCGGGCACGGAGGTGTGGCGGAGAGCGGGACGGGCCGGCGCGCCCCGCGGAGGCGCGCCGGCGATGCAACACGATGGACGCGCCCGTCGGTTTCCGGCACCCCGTCCACCCCCGTTCCGCGCCGCGAACGGGGGCGCGTCGCGGGAGGTGCACGCGAATTGCCCGGCACGGTCGCATGACCACGCCCGAAGTCGGCTCCCCGAGGGCGGACGACCCCGCCCCCGATCCTGCCGAGCGCCCCCGCGCCCTCATCGACGGGTCGAACGTCGCGCATGCGACGGAGGGCGGCGCGCGGCTCGCCAACATCGTCCTCGTCCGCGACCGCCTGCGGGAGCAGGGGTTCGAGCCGATCGTCGTCTGCGACGCGGCGCTCCGGCACCAGATCGACGACGGCCCGACGTACGAGGCCATGGTCCTCAGCGGCGAGATCCATCAGGCGCCGGCGGGGACCGACGCCGACTACTTCCTGCTCAGCTTCGCGCGCGAGCTCGACGCGTCGCTCGTCTCGAACGACCGCTTCCGCGACCGCAGCCGGCAGTTCGCGGAGGTGCGCAGCCAGATCATCCGCTTCATGGTCCTGGCCGAGGAGGTGGTGTTCGAGCGCCGCACCGCCCCGCGGCGTGCCCCCAAACCGCCGCAGCCGCGGGAGCCGCGGGAGCCGCGGGAGCCGCGGGAGCCGCGGGAGCCGCGGGAGGCGCGAGAATCGCAGGAGCCGGGCGGCGCCCAGCCCGGGACGCGTCGGGGCGACGCCCCGAATCGCCCCCGCCGCCGCTGACGGCGGGCCGGGCCCGCGGGGCGCGCGTCAGACCAGCGGCGCGTGCGGCAGGTCGAGCGCGAACTCGAAGCGCGTCCCGCGGCCGACCTCGGAGTCGACGGCGAGCTCGCCCCCCATCGCGCGCACCAGCTTCTGGCAGATCGCCAGCCCCAGCCCCGCGCTCGAGAAGGCGAAGTCGCGCGCGTCGGGTCGTTCGCGGAAGGTCTGGAACAGGTGCGACAGCACCCGCGGCGGGATGCCACGCCCAGTGTCGATGATCGTGAACCGGACGCGGGAGCCCGCCCCGGCCTCGACGCGCAGCTCGACCTGCCCGGCGGGCGTGAACTTGAGCGCGTTGGTCACCAGGTTGAGCAGCACGCGCTGGATCGCGGGGCCGTGGCCGCGCCGCGCGCCGGGCGGCACCGCGCCGATCACGAGCGTCAGCTCCTTCTCCTCGGCGATCGGCTGCACGATGCCGCGCACCGCCTCGACCAGCGACGGGAGCGAGAAGGGCGCCGGCTCGCCCGCGGCGAGCCGGTCGCCGCCGCGCGCCAGCTCCATGACGTCGCCGACCAGCGCCGTCAGCCCGAACGCGGCGCCGTAGACCAGCCCCAGCTGCCGCTCCTGCGCCGCCGTGATCGGCCCGCCCTGCTCCGCGCGCAGCTGCTCCACGAGGAAGAGGATGGAGCCGAGCGGCGACCGCATGTCGTGCGCGACCTCGACGAGCAGTTCGAGCGCCCGCGCGCCCGAGAGCTGCTCGACGACGATTCGCGCGACGTCGGTCCGCGCGGCGTCCTCCAGCCGCTCGCACGCGGCGAGCACCTCGACCAGCGCGCGCGGATCGGCGCTCGGCTCGCCGGCCGCGTCCTGGGCGACCGCCTGCTCGAGCAGCCGCTGCCGCAGCGCGCGCAGCAGGTCCGTCAGCGAGACAGACCAGGGAAGCTCGGGCGGCACGGCCGCGGCGCGCTCCTGCACCGCCCCACGCAGCGCCACGCAGAGGACGCGGAGGGCATGGCGCACCGCGTCGCCTGGGCGACCGTCGGCTGCCCGCCCGTCACCGGCGCGCGGGGCCGTGCGCGGCCCCGCGACCCAGTGGTCGCTGACCCACGCCGCCGCGCGGTCGACCTCCTCCCAGACGTCCACGCGCCGCCCGGCCGCCTCGCGCGCCGGCAGCAGCGGCGTGGCGCGCGTGGTCAGGGGGTGGAAGCTCTCCGGCTCGTCGGTCACGAGACGCAGGGGCGGGACAATGCGGGGCGGCTCGGCACTGGAGCTCATCGCGTGCGTGCGGCGCTCACTCGCCGAACGTGACGAGCGCCTGGCCGGCGTCGTCGCGACGGATGTTGTGCTTCTCCAGCAGCCGATAGAGCGTCGTCCGATCGATGCTCGCCAGACGCGCGGCCTTCGACATGTTCCCGGCGGCGCGGGCGGTCAGGCGCGTGAGGTACTCGCGCTCGAAGTGCGTGACCAGCTGCTCCTTCGCCGTGTGGAACGACTCGTTGAAGATCGTCGCGGGCAGCCCGCCGGTCGCGCCCTGCTCCGACGGCGTGTCCTCGTAGATCGGGATGTCGTCGGGCGCGATCGGCCGCCCCGCCTCGGCGACGACGGTCACGTGCTCCATGACGTTCTGCAGTTCGCGCACGTTCCCCTTCCAGGGACGCGTCTGCAGGAAGGCGATGCTCTCCTCGGTCAGCAGCGGGAGGGGCGTGCCCTCCTTGCGGTGCCGCGCCCAGAAGCGCTGCAGGAAGTGCCGGGCGAGCAGCGGGATGTCCTCGGGCCGCTGCCGCAGCGCGGGCAGCCGGATCGGGACCACGCACAGTCGGTAGAACAGGTCCTCGCGCAGGAGGCCGTTCTGCACCGCCTCGCGCGGGTCGCGGTTGGTCGCCGAGACGAAGCGCACGTCGACGACCGCGTCCTGCTTCTCGCTCCCGACGCGCCGCACGACGCCGTCCTGCAGCACGCGCAGCAGCTTGGCCTGGAGCGGCATCGGCATCTCGCCCAGCTCGTCCAGGAAGAACGTCCCGCCGTTCGCCATCTCGAGGAGGCCCGGCTTGTCGCGATCGGCGCCGGTGAAGCTCCCCTTCTTGTGGCCGAACATCTCGCTCTCGAGGAGCGCCCCCGGGATCGCGGCGCAGTTCACCGGGATCAGCTTCCGCCCGGTCCGGCGGCTGTGCCGGTGGATGAACTGGGCGATCAGCTCCTTCCCGGTGCCGCTCTCGCCGAAGATCATGACCGAGGCGTCGGTCGCGGCCACCCGCTTCGCCATCGCGATCGCCTGGCGGAAGGACGGCGACTCCCCGATCAGCAGGCTGTCGTCGTCGGGCGCGGCCGACGAGGCGGCGGCGGGCGAGGCGTGCAGCGCGCGCGTCTCGCGCACCTGGCCGGTCGAGCCGCCGGCGCGGGCGGCATGGGCGGCCCGCCCGACCAGCACCTGCAGGTGCGAGGCGGAGAACGGCTTCGGGAGGTAGTCCCAGGCACCCGCGCGGAGCGCCTCGAGGCTCGAGGCCACGGTCGGGTTGCCGGTCATCACGACCACCAGCGTCGACGGCGAGGCGGTCCCGACGGCACGGAGCACGTCCATGCCGCTCACCGGCGTCATGTACAGATCGACGAGCGCGATGTCGAAGTGCTGGCGCTGCGCTGCCTCGATCGCGTCCTCTCCACGCGCGAACGCCACGACGTGGTGCCCATCGAGCTGGAGCACGTTGGCACACCCTTCGCGCAGCGTGCGGTCATCGTCGACGATCAGGATGCGCAGCTGGGGCTTGCGGTCCGGATCGTCGACGCGTTCGGCGTGCTCGGCGGGGTCGGTCATGGCGCGGCGGCGTTTCGGAGGGAGAGCCCGGAATTCGCGCTCGACAGCGACGACTTCGGGTCGTAAACATAGAGGGGGCGAGCCCGGGTGTGGCATGGATCGCACACGGTTGTGTCGGCCGCGCCACAGAGAAACTTGAGCCCCGGCCGCCGCAGTAGTGCGGCGCGGCGCCCCTGGTGCCGATACCTTTGAAGGCTGCTCCCACCTCTCGCGTCGCCCGTCGGCCGGCTGCAGTGTCGGCGGTCACGACCACGCGGGGTTGAACCGCCGTGCGCTCCCGCGGGTACGTCAGTGCCCGCGTTCTCGGATCCTTTTCGCGTCGTCTCCATGTCCGCATCGCTCCCGCCGGCCCTCCCGTCCGGCCACGGCTCGGCAATCGAGCCTTACGCGCCGCACGCCGCTCCCCCGGCCGTCTATCGTGGCGACGCCGGCGAGGGCGACCAGCCGGCGGGCGGGGAGCTGGCACGCGTCCTCTCGGCGCTCTACCGCTTCAAGTGGCTCGTGCTCGGGATCCTGCTGCTCGGCAGCGCAGGCGGCGTGCTCGCCACGCGGCTCCTGACGCCCGAGTACCAGGTCCAGTCGACCATCCTGCTCACGGGAGCACAGGGAGCCAGCCAAGCGCGGGGGCCGCTGCGCGACGACGCGCTCCTCGACGCGCAGGGTTGGCAGGATCTCCTACGCTCGTACTCGATTGCCGATTCGGTCGTCATGCAACTGGCGCTCTATTTGGAGCCCAAGAAGGCGGCCGACTCGGTGGTGTTTCGCGGTTTCCAGCTGAACCGGCAGCGGTTCTATCCGGGCGAGTATACGCTCGAGGTGAACGGGCCGCGCTACACGCTTCGCGACAAGCTGGGCATCGTGAACGAGTCGGGGATCGTCGGGGACTCGGTCGGCCGCTCGGTCGCTGGCTTTCTCTGGCGCCCCTCTAAGGCCGTGCTGGGCGACAATCGAACCGTCGAGTTTCGCGTGCGCACCCCACGTGAGACATCGGTTGGGGTGCTCCAGCGCTTGAGCGTGCAACTTGCGGAGGGGTCGAACCTCATTCAGTTGGGTCTCAGCGGCACGCCGCAGCAGAAGCCTGCTGAAACGCTGAACGCGTGGGGCGAGCAGTTCGTCCGCATCGCCGCCGACCTGAAGACCGCGCGTCTCACACAGTTCGTGAGGATTCTCACGTCCCAGCGCGCTGAGGCGGAACAGCGGCTGCGCAGTGCGGAGATGGCACTGACGCAGTTCCGCGTGAACACCGTCGCCCTGCCGTCCGAGGGGCTGGCCATGAAGCCGGGCCTCGGCGGGGTCGAGCTGCGCGAGCCGGTGTTCGATCAGTACTTCAAGGATCGCTACGACCTGCAGTCGGTCCAGCGCGACCGACAGGCGCTCGACCGGGCGGCGGCGTTGATGACGCCCGACAACATCCCGGTCGAGGCGCTGCTCACGATCCCGACCGTCGCGACCGATCCCGGCGCGGTCACGCTGCGCGAGTCGCTCGAGGAGCTGGTCAAGCGGCAGGCAGGCCTGCGCGTACTGCGCGAGCAGTTCACCGACTCGATGAAGGCGGTTCGGGACGCGATGTACGGCATGCAGCAGCTGCAGAGCAAGACGATCCCGCAGCACCTGGCCGCCTTCCGCTCCGAGCTGGCCAAGCGTGAGGCAACTATGACCGGGACGATCGCCAAGGCGACGTCCGAGCTGCGGGGTATTCCGTCGCGTTCCATTCAACAGGAGGCGTATCGCCGGGAGCTCGACAACGCGACGCAGCTGTACCTCTCGCTGCAGGCGCGATCGGCCGAGGCGGAGCTCTCCGAGAAGAGCGCAATTCCCGATGTGCGCATTCTCGACCAGGCCGTCATGCCGCTCGAGCCGTCCAAGAACACGGCACCGAGCATCATCATGATGGCGATCGCGGCGAGTCTCGGCGCTGGCGTGGGCCTCGCCTTCCTGCTCGACCGCATGGATCGCCGCTTCCGCTACCCGTCGCAGGCGACCAAGGACCTCGCGCTGCAGATCCTCGGGGTGGTGCCCGTCGTCGAGCAGGGCCGCCGTGCGTCGGCGGAGAAGGTCGCCAACGTCGTCGAGGCGTTCCGCACGCTGCGCATGAACGTGCGGTACGCCTGCATGCCAAACCAGAAGGTCACGCTGGCGATCACCAGCCCCGGCCCGGGCGACGGCAAGTCGCTCGTCGCGTCGAACCTCGCGCTGAGCTTCGCCGAGGGCGGGTGGCGCACGGTGCTCATCGACGCCGACCTGAGGCGCGGCTTCCTGAACGAGACCTTCGACCTGCCCGCGACGCCGGGGCTCATCGAGTACCTCGAGGGCACGACGCCGCTGGACGAGGTGCTGAACGCGACGCACCACGCGAACCTGATGGTGATCGCCGGCGGGACGCGGCATCGCCGCGCGCCGGAGCTGCTCGCGACGCCGCGCATGCAGGAGCTGGTGGCGATGCTCTCCCGCTCGTTCGACGCGATCATCATCGACACGCCGCCGCTCGGCGCCGGCACCGACGCCTACGCGATCGCCACCGCGACGACGAACGTCGCGATCGTCCTGCGCGGCGGCACGACCGACGTGAAGATGGCGAAGGCGAAGATGGAGACGCTCGACCGGCTGCCCGTGTCCGTCATCGGCGCCATCCTGAACGGCGTCGAGACCGAGGACGCGGCCTACCAGTACTACTCGTACGACGCGAGCTACTCGATGGCCGCGGTGACCGACGGCGAGTCCGAGGAGCGCGAGGTCGCACGGATTGGCGACGGCCGCTGACCGCCGCCGCCGGGTGGACGAACGAGGGGCCCGGTGCCAGCTGGCACCGGGCCCCTCGCTTCACATCGCGGCTGGCGTGCGCCCCCCGACGTCTCGGGGCTCAACGCATGACGAGCGGCGCTGGACGCTGCAGGGTGGCGACCGCACGCCCCACGAGGGCGACGGCGTCGTCCGGGCCGCTGGGCGTCGGCTCGATCGCGAGGACGGTGGTGCGGACCTGCGACGCGGGCACCCCTTCGCTGTCCAAGGCGTGCGCCAGCCGGTCGGCGAGCACCCGCGCGCCCGTCTCGCCCGTCCGGGGCGCCAGCACCACGAACTGTGTGCGCCCGACCCGCCCGATGACGTCGGATGCACGCCCGCTCGCCAGCCAGGCGTTGCGGAGCCGGACGCTCTCACGCGCCTCCTCGACTCGGCGCGTGGCGGCGTCGTCCGCGGCGCCGCCTGCGTGCGTGCCCACGGCGACGCAGGCGAGGGGCGTTCCCCCGCGCGCGGCGTCCGCGCCGAGCTCCCGGGCCCGGCTCAGCAGCCCGCGCAGGTTGTACACGGGTCCTTCCCTGTCGACGAGGCTCGCGGCCTCCAGTCGGTCGGCATACCGTTTGGCCCCGAGCCAGGTCGTGAGTCGGAGGCGCAGCAGCGGTGCGTCGATCGGGAGCTCCACGACCTCCCACGCTCCGGCGGCGAGGGCGCCCTGCCGCTCCTCCCGACTCAGCGGATCGCTGGAGAAGGCGATGATCGGGGTCGCGGGGGTGATGGCGCCGGCCTCGCGCAGCATGCGCCCGATCGGCCCACCCGCGCCGGCGCGCGCGTCCAGCCAGGCGTCGACGAAGACGACGTCCGGGTTCGTGGCATCGGCGACGTGCAGCGCCTGGGAGAGCGAGCTCGCGCGTCCGACGGCATACCCCCACCCCGACGCCGTGGCGCCGAGGGCGAGAGCCAGCCAGTCGTGATCGCTGACGAGCAGGACCGACGGAGGACGTTCGTCGGCCGGGCGGGTGGGCATGGAGGGGGGACGGCGGGAATACGGTCGAACCTGCTGGTACGACACTCGCAAGGATCGCTGCAGTACCGCGACTGTGCCAGTCGCCGATCGGCTGGTGCACGGCCAAGCGAGCTCATGCTCATACCGGGCAAGCGTTTGCGCCGCACACGTCGCCGTCGCGCTTCAGTATCGAGACGCTCGTGCCGACTACATCTTGTTGAAGCCGTGCACGGGCACCTGTAGTATAGGCTCCACAGACTCCACACCTGCCGACCGTGTGTCCTCGGCGGGCGGCGAGTCGTCGTCACGTGTGGCGAAGCCAGCCTCCCGCTTCGGGAGTGCGTCGGCTCCTCGTCCGCCGATCGCGTCCCGATCGGAAGCTCCGTCCAAACCCCGAGAATGCCCTTCTGCCCCACCGGCCGGCCCACGCCCTCGTCGCACGCGTCGTCGCCCCGTACGCGCCGGCTCCACGCGGCGTTGACGGCGATGGCGACGCTCTGCCTGCTAGCCGGGAGCGCTCGGAGCGCCGAGGCGGGCGCCGGGTCGGCGTACGCGGGCGCGGCGCGCCTGCAGGGGACCGGGGCGAGCAGCGCGGCCGTTCCGGTGCAGCCGGCGCGGTCGAATCCGGAGGTCACCTCCCAGACGACGCGCGCGACGCGCGCCGAGTTGACGGCGGCGCTCGAGCGGTTCGAGCGCGCGGCCACGCAGGGAGCGGCGCGGGACCGGTCGCGTGCGCAGACCGAGGCGGCCGCCATCCGGGCGCGTCTTCGCAACGGCGACTTCCGGGTGGGCGACCGCCTCTCGCTCTCGGTCAGCGGCGACACCGTGTCCCGCGAGCTGGCGGTCCGCGAGGGTAACCAGATCGAGCTCCCGTACGGCATCCCGCCCCTCACGCTAGACGGCGTGCTCCGCTCCGAGCTCTCGGACGCGGTCTCCGCGCACCTTCGCAAGTACGTTCGGGAGCCCGACGTTCGCGTACGGGTCCTGCAACGGATCAACGTGACGGGCGCCGTCGGGCGCCCGGGCGTGTACTGGGTTCAGCCCGACATGCCCCTGGCCGAGATCTTGATGCGTGCTGGTGGCCCGGGGACGTCCGCGCGTCTCGACCGGATCGAGGTGGTGCGGGGCAACCGGACCGTGATCGATCGCAAGGCCTACGCGCGCCTGGTGCGTGAGGGGCGCACGGTGGAAGAGAGCAGCGTACTGCCCGGCGACGAGATCCGCGTGCAGGAGCGTACCGGACGCAACTGGTCCCAGATCGCGACGTACAGCTTCTTCGCCATCTCTGCGCTGACCGCCGCGTTGGCCCTGATCCGGTCGTCGTACCAGTAAGCTCAGCGTCCCAGCTTCCAAACTTTCCGTGCTTCCGTTGCAGCCGATTCACTCGGACGGTTCCGGCGTGCAGCCGCCGTCGCTTCTCGACGCCGCGGTGTCGCTCCCTGGCGCACCCGCGCGGCGCTCCGTGCGCCCTGCGGTGGCGACCTGGACGGGTGATGCTCGCGGCCCGGCAGAGGCGATGCCCGTTCCCGGGGACGTTCCGGAGGTGGAGATGGCGGAGCGTTCGGAGTTCGCGAACCGAGCCCTGAACGTGGTGATCGCCGGCATCGCCCTGATGCTGCTCGCGCCGCTCTGTGTGGTCGTGGCCCTGCTGGTCAAGCTCACGTCGAAGGGACCGGTCTTCTACACGCAGACCCGCATCGGGCTCGATCGGCGCTGGCAGCGCACGGCCGCGGACGACGCCGACCGGCGCGTCGAGGACCTGGGGGGCCAGCCGTTCACGATCCTCAAGTTCCGCTCGATGACGGTGGACGCGGAGAAGAACGGTCAGGCGGTCTGGGCGGCGAAGCACGACGCGCGCGTGACGGCGATCGGGCGGATCCTGCGGAAGACGCGCATCGACGAGATCCCGCAGCTCGTCAACGTGCTGCGCGGCGAGATGAACATCGTCGGCCCCCGCCCGGAGCGTCCGAGCATCGTGGTCCGCCTGCGCGAGAGCATCCCCGAGTACACGCAGCGGCACCGCGTGAAGCCGGGCATCACGGGATGGGCGCAGATCAACCACAGCTACGACTCCTGCATCGAGGACGTGAAGAAGAAGGTGGAGTTCGACCTCGAGTACATCGCCTCGCAGGGCGTGTGGACGGACCTGAAGATCATGCTGCTCACCCTGCCGGTCATGGTGTTCCGGAAGGGGGCGCACTGACGCCCCCGACCGCTCCTCCGGCTCCCGTCGCGCCCGCCCTGGCAGCTCCGGCGGGCGCGCTTCGCGTCTCCCCCCAGCCTCGTCCGCTGCGCATCGCCTTCGGCATCGACAGCATGGCCGGCAGCGGGGGCACGGAGCTGAACGCGGTGCGGGTCGCCGAGCAGTTGGTGGCGCTCGGGCACCACCTCGAGGTGTTCACGCTGCGCGCCGAGGGGCCGATGGGCGCCCGGTATGCGGCGGCGGGGATCGCGGTGCACGAGGTGCCGGTGCACTCGCTGGTCGGCGTGCACACCCTGCGGCAGATCGGTGTCCTCGCCGCGAAGCTGCGCGCGGGGCGCTTCGACGTCGTGCACAGCCACGATCTCTACACGAACGTGGTCGCCACGTGCGCCGCGCGCTGGGCGGGTGTGCCCGCGGTGGTCGCCAGCAAGCGCTGGATGCAGTGGCGCCGCGCGCACCGCGTCCTGAACCGTGCGGCCTTCCGGGTCGCCCACACGGTGCTCGGCAACTCCGAGCGGGTCGCGCAGTCGCTGACCGTGGAGGACGGCGTCGCGCGCCGTCGGGTGGCCGTGGTGCCGAACTTCGTCGAGGACGACGCGTTCGAGCGCTGGCCCGACGGGGAGACCGCGGTCCGGCGGGAAGCCCTCGGGATACCCGCAGACGCGCCGGTGGTGGGCATCGTCGCCCGTCTCCGGGAGGAGAAGAATCACGCCCTGCTGCTCGAGGCGATCGCGCAGGTCCGGACGCGTGTGCCGGGCGTGCGCCTGGTGCTGGTCGGCGATGGACCGGAGCAGGAAGCGCTCGAAGCTCAGGTGGAGCGACTCCGGCTGCGGGACACGGTGATCTTCGCCGGACACCTGCCCAACCGGCCAAACCCGCACCAGCTGTTTGACGTTTCGGTGCTCTGCTCCAAGCACGAAGGATTCCCGAACACCGTCGTCGAGGCAATGGCTGCTGAGCGTCCCGTCGTCGCCACGGCCGTGGGGGGCGTTCCAGACGCGGTGACGGATGGGGTGACGGGGCTGCTGGTGCCGCCGTCCGACCCGAATGCACTAGCCGAGGCGATCACTGACTTACTCCTCGATCAGACCCGTGCTTCGCTGATGGGAACCGCCGGGCTGGCTCGCACGCGCGAGGTGTTCCACGTAGACGTCGTGCTGCCCCGACTCACCCGGCTCTACGACACGCTGATGGATTGCTCGAAGCATGCGCGGTGGCGTCAGCCATGAACATGCGTAGATCCGTACCCAGTCTTCTGCGCGGCGGCCTTCACGCTGGCGGTCGCGGCGGGATGCGCGGCGGGCTCGCGCCGCGCGTTCCACTGCCAGCTGAGCGCTCGACGGCTGACGCTGCACCCCAACCCCATAGAGCACGACGCGTCTCGCTGTGGAAGGCGATCATCGATGGCGTGGAGTTCACACCCGCGTACATCGGCTTTCTCGGCTACATCTTCGTCATCACCACGCTCGTTTTTCCACGCGCGGATGTGGCGATGGCGGCGGCGGTGCTCGGAATGCTGCTGCCCCAGTCAGGAGGCTATCGCTTTCCCGCCACCTTGCGGTGGCTGGTAGCGCTCACGGCGTGGTGCGCGCTCGGGATTCTGATGACGTCACACGCGGGCGTCGTCGCGGAGGAAGTTTACGCGCTCATAAAGCTGTGCGTGATCGTCTTCGTAGCGGCGAACACCCTGCGTACCCGCGCACAGATCAACTTCTTCCTCATCTTCTTTCTGGCCTGCTACGCCTTCTTCCCCGCGCGAGCAGGGCTCTTCGCGTTCGTGTTCTACGGCGGTGGCCGAGTGGCATGGCGCGGACTGTTCGGGAACCCGAACGATCTCGCCGCGATGACGTTGCTCGCGCTCTCGATGTGCCTAGGTATGTTTTTCTCCGGCCGACATGCCCTGTTACGGTTGATCAGCATGTCAGGTGTTGGCCTGCTCTCGCTCGTCGTGATGCTCACGCAGTCGCGAGGCGCGCTTGTCGCGATGTTCGTCTTCGGCTTCGCGGCGCTCCTCAGCACCAAGGGAAAGCAGCGCCTCAAACTGATCTATGCGCTGTTGCTGGCGGCGGGTGTAGGCGCGGCCGTAGCGCCCAAGAGCGTGTGGGAGCGGTTCGCCGGGCTGGCGAACGTCGGGACGGAGACCGAGAAGCTGCAGGAAGTCGACCCGGAGGGATCCGCGGAACAGCGCTGGGAGATCTGGAAGGTCGCGCGGCGCATCACAGCTGACCATCCAATCTTCGGGGTGGGTTGGGGCGCATATCCGTACGAGCACCGAGATTACGCGCTCCGGCCGGAGTTCAAACCGACCGCGCGGGGCGGCCGCGACACGCACAGCACCCTGTTCAACGTGGTCGCGGAGACTGGCTTTGTCGGGCTCGCACTTTTCTCCGGGGTGTTCCTGTCCGCAGTGCTGTTTGCAGAGCGAGCGCGCCGCGCGGCGCGCCACGTTTTGCCGGACGACGCGACCATGCTGCTGTACCTCGAGCTCGGCCTCCTCGCGTACTTCGTAGCAGGGATCTGGGGATCGTACGGCAAACTGTCGCTCACCTACGTGCACACGCTTGTCATTTGGGCCTACGCGGCTATGACGATACGCACGCTCCGGAGCTCCGCCAGCGCGTCGCTTAGCTGATCGCGCGCTTAGAGCGGCACCCCATCCCAAACGCACCGAGACGGAAATGTGTGGCATAGCAGGCATCGTCGGCTGGACGGCGACGGCGGACGACATGACGGCAACCCTCCGGCGCATGTGCGCTGCAATCCGGCATCGTGGACCGGACGACGAGGGACATTTCGTCGCGCCCGAGGTGGGGCTGAGTATGCGCCGGCTGAGCATCATCGACGTCCAAGCCGGTCATCAGCCTATTTCGAATGAGACTGGGGACGTTCAGATCGTGTTCAACGGTGAGATCTACAATCACCGTGAGCTTCGCGCGCGCCTTCAGGCGCTCGGGCACAGATTCGCGACGCACTCCGATACCGAGACGATCGTCCACGGGTATGAGGAGTACGGCGATCAAGTCGTAGACCACCTGCGCGGCATGTTCGGGTTCGCCATCTGGGACGCCCGGCGTCGTCGCCTGCTCGTCGCGCGCGACCGCTTGGGCATCAAGCCTCTCTACTACTGGCCGAACGGAAACAGCCTCGCATTTGCGAGCGAACTGGGATCGCTCCGCGCACTGCCGGAGTTCAAGGCCCGGGTGCACACGCCGTCGGTGCTGCGCTACCTGCTGTTCGGCTACGTGCCGGAGCCAGACGCGATCTATGCGGACGTTCAAAAGCTTCCCCCGGGACACCTGCTGACCTGGGAGTCGGGTACCCCCGCGTCCGTGCGTCGCTACTGGACGCCCGTGCGGGGCGAACTCGCGATGGATGAGCACGAAGCGGTTGGCGAGTTGCAGCGGCTACTTGCGGAATCCGTGGAGCTGCACCTCGAATCCGAGGTGCCACTCGGCGCGTTCCTCTCAGGCGGCATCGACTCCTCGACCGTCGTCGCGCTGATGGCGCGCCGCCTCGAGCGTCCTGTCAAGACGTTCTCAATCGGGTTCGACGATCCACAGTTCAACGAAGCGCCTCACGCGGCGACCGTCGCTAAGGCGATCGGAACCGACCACACCGAACTGATTCTACGCCCGGACGCCGACGCGTTGCTGGAGCACGTCATCTCGATCTACGACGAGCCGTTCGCCGACTCCTCAGCACTCCCGACCTTTCTCGTCGCCGCCCTGGCACGTCGGCACGTGACCGTCGCCCTCTCGGGCGATGGAGGCGATGAGCTGTTCGGCGGTTACACGCGCTACGCCGAAGTACTCGGGCAGCGAGAGCTCCCCCGCGTCGTACGCACCCTCGCGCATAATGTCGGGCGGAGGCTGCCGCATGGCGCGCGTGGTCGCAACCGCGTTCTCGATCTCGGACGCACGTCGCGCGGCCGGTATGCGGCGACTGTAGCCGCGGCTCTCCACATCAGCGAAGGAGGGGTAGTCCGCGAGGAGCTGCTCCGCACTGCCGGACACGACATGCGTCTCGACGGCGCTCTCACGGCGCTATTCGACGGGGCGGCCACGCGGGACTTCGCGACGCAGATGATGCTGGTCGACATGCAGAGCTACCTGCCGGGCGACATCCTGACGAAAGTAGACCGCGCGAGCATGGCGGTCTCGCTGGAGGCGCGCGTCCCGCTGCTCGACCACGTGATCACGGAGTTCGCGGTGTCAGTGCCCGTCGAGCTCAAAATGCGTGACGGGACTGGGAAGTGGCTGCTGCGGCGAGCAATCGAAAGCATCGTTCCGCCATCGGTTCTCACTAAGCCAAAGCAGGGCTTCGGAGTGCCACTGAGACGGTGGTTTGCAGGACCGCTGCGCCACCGCATCGACGGGCTAGCGAGCGATCACGCGGCCATCGGCGAGTACGTGGAGCAGAACGCCGTCGCCCGCCTGCATGAGGAGCACACCTCCGGGCGCCGGGATCACAGCGCAATGCTCTGGCGCCTGCTAGTGCTCGAGCGGTGGCTGTCCTCGCCGCCGCGTGCGAGCAGCGGACCTGCAGCGGCTCTCGATGACGTGGCTCGACTTGTCGGCGTCTAGCCTCTGACGACCCGCTGGTACAGTCGGGGGAACAGCAACTTCGGTTCGGCCGACCGAGGCGCTAGCGTGACCGACGTTCGTCGGGTGATACCTGTCCGCATGCATCGGCTTAAAGAGCTGCCGGTGGAGTGGGCGGCGCCGGCTCTACATCAACATCGACGTCAGTATGCCGAAGGTAAGTGCGGTCATCCCGACCACTCTCGACGAACAGCGGCTGCCCTTTATCCGAGCGGCTCTCGACTCCGTGCTCGGGCAGAGCGTCGGCGACTGTGAGATCATCCTGGTCCACAACGGATCCGACCCGTCCCGCAAGCGGCTCATCGAAGAGTATCTGCCGAGCATTCGCTACGTGTATGAGCCGGTCGGCAACATCGGCGAGGCACGGAATCGCGGCGTGCGAGAGGCAAGTGGGAAGTATGTGGCATTCCTCGACGACGACGACCTATGGCATGCTGAGAAGGTGCATGTACAGGCGTCGGCGTTGGACGACCACCCGGACATCGACGTTGTCTTCACGGACACGGAGCTCTTCAGCGACACGGGGGTGCAACAGGAGTCCTACATCCGGCACATAGGAGGGCTGGAGCGCCTCGGCCGGTTGGAGCGGGCTCCCGGTCTTTTCGTGCAGAACGGCAGTTGGTTCGAGTATCTGATCCGTAACTGTCCGTTCCTCCCGTCTTGCTGGATGGGCAAGCGCGAGGTACTGCTGGACATGCCGTTTTTGCGCATCCTGTCCGAAGATCGAGAGCTGCTGTGGCGCCTCTCGAGGAAGTACAAGCTTGCCTTCGTCGATCAGGTGCTGACACGTAAGCGCGACCATACGAGCAACATCTCGCTCGATTCCATCGACGCATGCGTCGCCGGCATGATCGAGGGTGCGCAGATGGCGTCGGCGTGGGAGCTCACCCCACACGAGCGAGCGCTCGTCCGCCGGTGGGAAGCGGATGCGCAGTTCGAACTCGGCTACCGCTGTCGCACGCGCGGCGCCCATCTGTCAGCGCTCCGGCACCAGACAGCGAGCTTTGTGCTAGCACCTCGGCTGCTCACGATAAAGGAAGCTGCCAAGAACCTGCTGCTCTGGAAGGGACGTGGCGACGACTTGACCTCGCGAGCAAGCGCGAGCCGCGGATAACCTGACCTGCCGTGGGAGCCGAACCTTAGCGCTGCGCGAGACAGCGGGCCCATGCGGCCTACCCGCGGCGCAGGGAGTGGCGGATGCGGCGCAAGGTGTGCCAGGCTGTCCATCCGATGCGCAGCCGCCGCTCCCAACGACGCACGATTGGATTCACTTCAGGAACGCGACCCGCGGCATTGATGATCGCGGCAAACGCCTCTCGGTTGCCGACGTTCCAAGCGTCGCGCAGATCCACCTGAGCTGCGACCGCAAGAGCTCGACGCACTGTGAGGGAGCGGGTCGGCTCGTCCGCCAACCGCTCGAGAAGCGCGAGTCGGTGCTGCCACATGTTAGCGAACATTCCCGTGACCGCGCGACTGGCTTGGGCGCCGTGCGACCGACGGCTCACGGTCACGGCTGGCACGTGCACGAACGGTCCCCGCATCGCGGCCCGCAGCCAGAGCTCGTAGTCCTCTGAGAGACGCAGCGCCTCGTTGTAGCCACCTATTTCCAGAATGGCTTCGCGACGGACGACGGCCCCGGCCTGCGGCACGAAGTTCGACTGGACTAGTAGCTCGAGCGCGTCGAAGGCCACGTTGTGAGGCGGCTCCGCGAGTTCTGCTCTTTGCTGATCGCGCCAGGACTGCGTCCGAGCCGACACCACTAAGGAATCGGGGTGACGCTCACAAGCACCGACCAGCAGCTCGCAGTGGCGCGGCAACCAGCAGTCATCGGCGTCGAGAAATGCGGCTACGTCGCCCGTGGCTTCGCGCAGTGCACGATTGCGGGCGACCGACGGACCACCGTTGGACGACAGCCGCAGAACTCGCGCGCCCAGCGACGCCGCAAGTTCCGCCGACCCGTCGGTCGATGCATCATCAACCACAATGAGCTCGTCGACGGGTCGCGTCTGCGCAGAGATCGACGCCACAGCTTCAGCGAGGAACTCGCGACCGTTGTAGACGGGAATGATTGCACTGACCCTCAGGCCCATATGCGCGCTGCTCCGGCGGGTGTAGCGACGTGCGCAGCGACGCGTGATCCGACGCGTGATCCGACGCCGTGGCCTGGCGGCTGCACGGTATCATGGCGCGCCATCTCGCCCTGAGCACCCGTACTTTGCTCCGGACTGGACACCGCTCCTCCGGGCGTGCTGTTCCCCGCGGCGGCGCCTTCGGCGACGGCGCATGCGCGGTCCTGGCGCGCGCCAGTCGCTGCCGCGGCGGAGCCGATCGGTCCTGCACCGCCCGTCGCCAGGGGGTTCGTACGCTCGGTCAGCATGCGTGATGAGTCGTGGAGATCCGTGCCGCAGTATAGACACGCCAGCCCGTGGCGCACACCCGGCGCGCACTGCTCGGCGGTGAAGTTTCGGCGCCCCGGCGCCGCTACTTTATGGCTTCACCTCCCGCCGCCGCGTCGCCCGGCGCTGCGGCTCCTGCCCCTTCGTGACGCCACGCGATCGTGATCACCGCCCTGCACCGGATCCGCAAGAAGCTGCACGGCCGTAGCCTCGACGAGGTTCGGGTGCGGGGCGGCCAGGCCGTCGCGGCGTGGCGCGAGCGGATGGGGCTGGACGACGGTGTCACCGGGTCGGTCCCGCTCGCGCGCCGGCTCGCGCCCGGCGCTCCGGCGGCCCCGGAGGCCCTCCTGGCGCGGTTCCGATCCGCGCCGCCACGATTCTGGGCCGCGTTCGACGACCCCTCGGCGACGATCGCCGCGCTGCGTGCACGCTGCCCCGACGCCGAAGCGGACGTCCTCGCGCGCGCCGAACGGGTGCTCGCGCGCCGCTTCGATCTGATGGGGCACCGCGGCCTGGACTTCGGGACGCCGATCGACTGGCAGTACGATCCGACCGCGGGGACGCGCGCGCCGCTCGAGCACTGGAGTCGGGTGCCGTACCTCGACCCTGCCCGGGTCGGGGACCACAAGGTCGTGTGGGAGCTGAGCCGGCAGCAGTACCTCGTCACCCTGGGGCAGGCGTACTGGTACACGGGCGACGAGCGCTACGCCGACGACTTCGCGGCGCTCGTCACCGCCTGGCTGGACGCGAACGCGGGCAAGCGCGGCATGAACTGGGCGAGCAGCCTCGAAGTCGCGTTCCGCGCGATGTCGTGGCTCTACGCGCTGCGCTTCTTCGCGCACTCCCCCGCCCTGACGCCGGCGCTCTACGCCCGGGTGCTCGACGCGCTGCACGTGCATGCGGAGCATCTCGCGCGGTACCTGTCGACGTACTTCAGCCCGAACACGCACCTCACCGGCGAGGCGCTGGGGCTCGTGTTCATCGGGAGCCTCGCGCCCGAACTCGCCGGCGCCGGACGATGGCGCGCGCTCGGCGAGCGCATCCTGCTCGGGCAGATCTCGCGGCAGCAGCGCGCGGACGGCGTCTACTTCGAGCAGGCGACGCAGTACCATCGCTACACGACCGAATTCTACCTGCACCTGCTCCTGCTCACCGAGCGGCAGGGGCGGACACCAGCGCCCGAGCTGCGGGCGTGCGTGCCGCGACTGCTGGAGTTCGTGGCGGCGCTCTCCCGCCCCGACGGCACGATTCCGCTGCTCGGGGACGACGACGGCGGGCGCCTCGTCCAGTTCGACGGCCGCCTGCCCGACGACGTGCGGGGCCTGCTCCTCACCGGGAGCCTGCTGTACGACCGTCCCGAGTGGCGAGGGCTCGCGGGCGACGATGTCGCGGCCGCGCTCTGGCTGCTCGGCCCCGACGCGCATGCCAGTCTCGACGCCCGGCCGAGCGTCGTCCCGCAGCCGGCGTCGCACGCGTTCCCGACGAGCGGCTTCTTCGTGCTCCGGGAGGGGGCCGGCGCGACGGCCAGCCACGCCGTCGTCGACTGCGGTCCGCACGGCGTCTTCAACTGCGGGCACGCCCACGCCGACGCGCTCGCGCTGACGCTGACGCTCCGCGGACGTCACCTGTTCGTGGACGCGGGGACGTACACCTACCCGGGTCCGGAGCGGAACGCGTTCCGCGGTGGCACCGCCCACAACGTCGTGACCCTCGACGGCAGGGGCTCCTCCGAGCCGGCAGATTCGGCCTTCCAGTGGCGCACCCGCGCCGATGGTCGGCCGACGGCGTGGGTGGCCGACCCGCGCGTGGGCCTCTTCCGGGGCGAGCACGCGGGCTTCGCCGACGCGGCGAGCCCCGCGATCTGCGAGCGGACCGTCGTGCGTGTCGAGGACCGCGGCTGGGTGGTGCGCGACCGGCTCCACACCATCGGCGCGCATCGACGCGAGGTGCGATGGCTGCTGGCCCCCGGCCTCCGTGCCGAAGCCCACGTGACGGACGGGGACCGGCTGCCGTCGATCGACGTCTTCACGGCCGACGGCGATCCCGTGGCGCGGATCGCGGTGCTCGGCGACGGGCGCTGGGAGCTGGAGTCGGCGTGGGTCTCCCCCCAGTACGGGGCACGCCTCCCCACCACCCGCCTGCTCTGGGTGTCCGAGGGATCGGGTCACTGGGACGTCACGACCCTCGTGCTCCCGCCGGCCGCGCAGGGGCTGCCGACGCCGCGGCGCGCATCTGGCGAAGGGGACGGTCGCGGCGTGCTCATCTCCGCAGCCGGTGCGACCGATACTCGAGAAGCCGACCTCGTGCTGCTCGGCGGCGGGGGGCACGCGAGCCTCTCGGACGCCGTGACCGACGCGGCGTTCGCGTGGGTCTCGGGCGCGCGCACGGAGGTCGTCACGGTCGGCGGCGAGTTCCTGCGCCTGGCCGGGGAGACTATTGTTCGAGGCGCCGAGGTCGCTCCCGGGGTGCCACCAGCGCGGTGCTGGGCAGTCGCGGTACGGGAGGGTGAGCGCTGGCGTGCTCGCGGTGGCGATCTCGCCATCCGCGCCGACTCGGCGAGTGGGGCGACGCACGCCCTCGCGCCCTAGCGCCGGGGGTGGGCGGTTCGTGAGCCCAGCCCGACCGATTGATCCGAAGCAGAGGCTGAGCGCACATGTGTGGGATTTGCGGAGTCGTGGTTCCAGCGGGCGGCGCGCGGCGCGTCAGCCGCGCGGCGGTCGAGCGCATGCGCGACACGCTCGTCCACCGCGGCCCTGACGGCGCGGGCATCTTCTACGAGCAGAGCGACGACGGCAGCATCGTCGGCCTCGGCCATCGGCGCCTGAGCATCGTCGACGTCGCGCACGGCGCCCAGCCGATGGCCAGCGACGACGGCGCGCTGCAGCTCGTGTACAACGGGGAGGTCTACAACCACCCCGCCGAGATGCGCCGGCTGCAGTCGCAGGGCGTCCGCTACCACACGCACTGCGACACCGAGACGGTGCTGCGGCTGTACGAGCGCGACGGCGTGCGCGCGCCGGAGAGCCTGCGCGGGATGTTCGCGGTCGCCATCTGGAATCGCCGCACGCGGGAGCTCTTCCTCGCGCGCGACCGCTTCGGCGTGAAGCCGCTGTACTACGTCCACACGGACGACGGCGCGCTGTACTTCGCGAGCGAGATCAAGGCGCTCGTCGAGGCGGGCGCCGTGCGCCCCGCGCTCAACTGGCGCGCGCTGCCGGACTTCCTCGCCAATCACGCCCCGTCCGGCGACGAGACGCTGTTCGAGGGCGTGCGCCGCCTCCCCGCCGGGCACACGCTCGTCTGGCGCGACGGCCGCATCGACGTGAGGCAGTACTGGGACCTCTCGTTCGCGCAGTCCGGCACCGACACGCGGCCCGAGAAGGAGATCGTCGCCGAGTATCAGGAGCGGTTCCGCGAGGCGGTGCGCATCCGCCTCATGGCCGACGTGCCGCTCGGCATGTTCCTCTCGGGCGGGATCGACTCGGCGGCGATCACGGCGGCGATGAGCACCCTCGTCGACGATCAGATCAAGACGTTCAGCGTCGCGTTCGCGGAGCGGGAGGCGAACGAGCTGCACTACGCACGGCTGGTCTCGGAGCGCTATCGCACCGACCACCACGAGATCGTCGTCTCGCCCGACCAGTTCTTCGACGCGCTGCCGTCGCTCGTCTGGCACGAGGACGAGCCGATCGCGCATCCGTCGAGCGTCGCGCTGAACTTCGTCTCGCGGCTCGCCGGCGAGCGGGTCAAGGTCGTGCTCACCGGCGAGGGCAGCGACGAGACGCTCGCCGGCTACAACCGCTACCGCGCGACGATCTACCAGATGGCGGCGGGGCGGCGCTACGAGCAGTTCACGCCGGCCGCGCTCCGTGGCGCCGTGCGCTCGATGGTGGGCGCGCTCCCCGCCGGTCGGCTGCGCCAGAAGCTCTCGCGCACGATCCTCACGCGCAGCGCCGACCTGGACACGCTCTACTTCGACAACTTCGCCGTCTTCGCGCGTGCGGAGCAGCCCTCGCTCCTGTCGCCCATGGCGCGCGAGCGCGTGGCCGGTGCCGATCCGTACGCCGCGTATCACGCGGCCCTCGGCCGCACGGATGCGCGCACGCTGCTCGACCGCCTGCTCTACGCGGACAGCAAGACGTATCTGCACGAGCTGCTCATGAAGCAGGACCAGATGAGCATGGCCGCGTCGATCGAGAGCCGGGTGCCCTTCCTCGACCATCCGTTCGTCGAGTGGGTCTCGACCCTGCCCGCCGAGATGAAGCTGCGCGGCATGACGACGAAGTACGTGCTCCGGCAGGCGATGGCGAACCAGCTGCCGGCGGAGATCCTGAGCCGCAAGAAGATGGGCTTCCCGGTGCCGGTCGGCGCGTGGTTCCGCGGCGCGCACCGTCCCATCGTCGAGGAGTACGTGCTCAGCGAGCGCGCCCTCGCGCGCGGCATCTTCGAGCCGGCGGCCGTGCGCAGCCTCGTCGCGCGCCACCAGGCCGGCGAGAACCACAGCGAGCGGCTGTGGGCGCTGGTCACCTTCGAGATGTGGCAGCGGATCTTCCTCGAGGGCGAGAGCACCCCCGAGCTGCCGCGCGCCGTGACGCACGCGGCCGCGAGCCGCCGCGCCGTGCTCACCTGAGCCGGCGCGCCCCGCCGCTCGTCGCCCCCTGCCCTTCCCGCACGTGCACATCCTCTGGCTCAAGACGGAGCTCCTCCACCCGGTCGACAAGGGGGGGCGCATCCGGACCTACAACATGCTGCGCGAACTGCGGCGCGAGCATCGGGTGACCTACCTGACGCTCGACGACGGCGACGCGGCGCCGGACGCGGTCGCCCGTGCCGACGAGTACTGCACCGATCTGGTGCGCGTGCCGTTCCGCACGGCACCGAAGCGCAGCGCGCGCTTCTTCGGCGAGCTCGCCGCGAACCTGCTCTCGCCGCTGCCGTACGCGGTGGCGAAGTACCGGTCGGCGGAGATGCGCCGCGAAGTGGAGCGCCTGGTCGCGCGCGGCGACGTGGACGTGCTGGTCTGCGACTTCCTCGCACCGAGCCTGAACGTGCCGGACGGCCTCTCCTGTCCGACGGTGCTCTTCCAGCACAACGTCGAGGCGATGATCTGGCAGCGGCACACGGAGCTTGCCGCGCATCCGGTGAAGCGACGGTTCATGGCCGAGCAGTGGCGTCGCATGCGGGCCTTCGAGGCGTCGGAGTGCCGACGCTTCGACCGCGTCATCGCCGTGTCCGAGCAGGATCGCGACGTGTTCGCCCGGGAGTACGGCGTGCGCGACGCCGTCGCCGTGCCGACCGGCGTCGACGTCCGCTACTTCGACCCGGCGGTCGTGCCGGCCGCGCCGCGCGCCGCCTCGGAGCTGATCTTCACCGGCTCGATGGACTGGCTGCCGAACGAGGACGCCATCCTTTGGTTCGTCGCCGATATCCTTCCGCGCATCCGTGCGCGCGTCCCCGACGCGACGCTCACCGTCGTCGGCCGCAATCCGACGCCGCGCGTGCAGGCGCTCGGAGAGCGCGACGCGGCGGTCCACGTGACCGGCGGGGTGCCCGACGTGCGACCGTACCTCGCGCGTGGGGCGGCCTTCGTGGTGCCGATCCGGATCGGCGGCGGCACGCGCCTCAAGATCTACGAGGCCATGGCGATGGAGCTGCCGGTGGTCTCCACGACCGTCGGCGCCGAGGGGCTGCCCGTCGCGCCCGAGCGCGAGTACCTGCGCGCCGACGATCCCGAGGCATTCGCGGACGCGGTCGTGCGCCTGCTCGAGGACCCGGACGGCGCGCGCTCCCTCGGCCGCCGAGCGGCGGAGTCGGTGCGCGCGCAGTTCTCGTGGGGGCGCGTCTCGGAGCAGTTCCTCGACGCCTGCACGCCGACCGCGGCCGCCGGGGCCTGACCGCACGCGGTCGCGCGGCTCCCGCTCTTCCCTCGTCCACTCCACACGGCTCGCGCACCCCAGCGCCGGTCGCAGCATCTCCCTTCCCTGCAATGGCTACGAGTCTCAGCATCTTCGGTCTTGGATACGTCGGCTGCGTGTCGGCCGCCTGCTTCGCACAGGAGGGCTGCGAGGTCGTCGGCGTGGACGTCAGCCAGTCGAAGGTGGACATGGTGAACGCCGGCCGGAGCACGATCGTCGAGGAGGGGATCGGGGAGCTCGTCGCCGCGATGCGCGCGACCGGGCGGCTGCGCGCGACGACCGACGTTCACGAGGCGGTCCGCGCGACGTCTGTCTCGCTGATCGCCGTGGGCACGCCCAGCCGCTCGAACGGGAGCATCGACCTGCGCTACATCGAGCGCGTGTGCGAGCAGATCGGCGAGGCGCTCCGCGACAAGCAGGAGCGGCATACCGTCGTGGTGCGCAGCACGATCATGCCGGGCACCATCGATGGGGTGGTCATTCCCGCGCTCGAGCGCACGTCGGGCAAGCGCGCGGGCGTCGACTTCGGCGTGTGCAGCAACCCGGAGTTCCTGCGCGAGGGCACGTCCATCAAGGACTTCTACGACCCGCCGTTCACGTTGATCGGCGCGCACGATCCGCGCGACGCGGAGCCGGTGGCGGCGCTGTACGCCGGCATCAAGGCGCCGGTGCACGTGACCGCGGTGCGCGTGGCGGAGATGATCAAGTACGTGTGCAACTGCTTCCACGGTCTCAAGATCGGCTTCGCCAACGAGGTCGGGAACGTGTGCAAGGCGCTCGGGATCGACAGCCACGAGGTGATGCGCCTCGTGTGCGAGGACCGGAAGCTCAACATCTCGCCGGCGTACCTGAAGCCCGGGTTCGCGTTCGGCGGCTCCTGCCTGCCGAAGGACCTGCGCGCGCTGACGTACCAGGCGCGCACGCTCGACGTCGACACGCCGATCATGACGTCGATCCTCGAGAGCAACCGTCGTCAGATCGACCGCGCGTTCCACATGGTGATGGCGGCCGGCTCGCGCCGCGTCGGCGTGCTCGGGCTGGCGTTCAAGGCGGGCACGGACGATCTCCGGGAGTCGCCGATGGTGGCGCTCATCGAGATGCTGCTCGGCAAGGGCGTGCAGGTGTCGATCTACGATCCGTTCGTGCGGAGCGCGAACCTGATCGGCGCGAACCGCGAGTACATCGAGCGCGAGATCCCGCACATCTGGTCGCTCATGCGGGCGTCGACGGCCGAGGTGCTCGCCGACGCCGAGACGGTGGTGATCGGGAACAGCGCGAGCGAGTTCCGCGAGATCGGCGATCGCTTGGACGGCCAGCCGGTCATCGACCTGGCGCGCGCGTTCGGGGCGCGCGTGTCGGAGGAGAAGTATCAGGGGATCTGCTGGTAGGCGGCCTCGTCGCCCCGGCGGAAAGGCGAAGAGGGCGGGCGCCAATCTGCGCCCGCCCTCTTCGCGTGTACCGCTCGACGGTCGCCTACTGCTGGACGACGTTGGCGATGGCGGCGTTGAGGGCCGTCAGATTGGCGCCCGGCGTGCTGCCGCCGGTGCCGCTGCGATAGAACAGGCTCCCCAGCGTGACCTGCGCGTTGGCGACCGGGGCCCCGAGAATCGTGGCGCTCGTGATCCCCGCCAGCGCCGGCAGCTCCACGAAGTTGTTGCTCGTCGGGAACAGGTTCACGCGGCCCAGCCCTGGCTCGATCGAGCTGTAGACCAGGTTGCCGGCGACCACCGCGCCCCGGGCGTACGCGCTCAGCGCGATGCTGCCCTGCCCCGTGCCGTCGCCGTTGATCAGCGTGTAGCCGCGACTCATCAGGTTATCGCGCAGCACGAGCCGTGCAGCCGGAGCCTTCGTGGAGTCGCCGAGCAGCAGGAACCCGAAGTCGGCGCCGTTCGACACGTTGTGCGCGATCGTGACGTCTTCGGTCTCGTTGTACACCATGAACGCGCGCCCACCAACGCGATCAAGCACGTTGTTCTCGATCAGTACGCGCTTCGTAACCTCGTTCAACTGCACCGGTGCTAGGCCGGCCGAGGTGTAGGCATTTCGCGCTGCGATCATGAAGCCCTGGTCGCTGTTGCGCAGCAGGTTGTTGCGGAACGTCACGTCGCGCACCGTGGTCCACGGCGCCAGGTTCGCCTGCGACAGCGGCGTGAACAGGATCATGTACCCGGACTGCGCGTCCTGCCAGTTGTTCTCGAAGACGTTGCCTTCGACGAGCACGCGCTGCGCGTTCTTCAGCTCGAAGCTGTTCTTGACCTGGTACACTCCCTTCCAGGCGAGCGGCTTGAAGAAGTGGTTGCGGCGCACGGTGATGTCGGACGGGATCAGCCCCTGGATGTTCGGGTCCGCGCCGCCGACGAGCATTCCGATCGTGCCGCCCTCGAGATAGTTGTTCTCGATCCGGAGCGGGCCGGGCGAGCCCCAGCCGCCGATCACCTGGCCCTCACCGCCACGCGTGTGGCACTCGGAGAGGTAGGAGTCGATCACGGCCGTGTGCGCGCTGTTGAGCGTCAGGCACCGCGACACGTACTGCTGCGGACGGCCGTGGATCCACACGCGGTCGAGCACGATGTGGCTCGGCACCTTCCCCAGCGACGTCTCATTGCCCTCGCCGAGCTGCACGATGGCCTGGGCGATCGCCACGCTCTCGTTCGAGGCGATCTCGATCCCGACGAAGCGCCATCCGCGCGTGCCGGTGTTCGCATTGCGGTCCGGCGTGGAGATCGCGAACATCGCGTTCGGCGAGACGATCTTCGGCATCTGCGCGGCGTGCCGCACAGGCGCGAGACGCTCGCCCTCGGCGGGCAGCCCGCTCAGCGACGCCGGCCGAACGACGATCCAGCCGCCGGCCGCCTTGTCGGGCAGTTCGAAGTTCCCGCGGTAAGTCGCCCCGTTGGCGAGCGTGATGACGTCGCCCGGGCGCGCCGCCACGAACGCGGCCTGCAGGTCGCCGCCGGCGGGCACCGCGATCGTGCGCCCGGTCGGCGTCGGCATCCGCGTGTCCACCGTCGTCCGCGGCAGCTCCGGCGCAGCGCTCGGCACTACCGGCCCCGCGCCGGCGGGTGTCGCCGGCATCGTAGCGGTCGGCGGCGGGACTGGAGCAGGCGACGGAGCCGGGAGTGTCGGCGTCGGCGCAGGTGCGGATGGCGTCACCGTCGCGAGCACGCTCGCGGTCCAGCGCTGATTGGCACCGCCGGTGCACGACTCAAGGGTGACCTGCTGCCCCGAGGCTCCGGCCTGCACGCAGAGGCTGTTCACCCCCCGGAGTTCACCAGCGACGGTGAGCGTCCAGCGCTGCGTCGGCGCATTCGCGACGCACTGCCACGTACCGAGCTTGTCGCCGACCTGGCCGTTCGCCCCCCAATCGTCGAGGCACTGCTGGCCCGCGAACACGGTGATCGGCCCGCTTCCGCCCACGGACATCATCGACCAGCGCTGCCCGGTCGCGCTCTGGCACGCCTGCGTCGTCGCCGGCACCAGACTAGCTGCCGCATCGCCACGGATCGTAAGGCACTCTCCAGTCGCGCTGACCAGCATCGCCTGTACTGGCGTGGGAGTCGCCGCCGGCAGCGCCGCAGCGACGACGATGGTCGCTGACTCGCTCGTAGCACCGGAGCTCGCAGTGATCACGGCCCGCCCTGGTGCGAGAGCGCTCACCAGACCAGTCGCCGAAACGCTCGCTACCGACGGAGCAGATGAGGACCACGCGAGAACCGTCGGCGTGCCATTGCGCAACCAACGCTGCTCCGCGGCACCGTTGCACGCTTGGAGGGTTGGCTCCTGGGTCCCATTCGCCTGCACGCAGAGCCCATTCGCCATACGGAGCTGCCCCATGCCGTCGAGCTCCCACGACTGTGTCGTGGCGTTGGGAACGCAGGTCCAGGTACCGACGACATCACCGATCTTGCCCCTGGCGCCCCAGTTGTCGAGACATAGCGTGCCGCCAAACACAGTGATCGGTCCACTGGGTGTACGGGCGTCGAACGTCCACATCTGGTGCTCGGCGTTCGAGGCGCACGACGCCAGTGTGAGCGCGCCGCCCGCCACTCGCGACGCCCCCACGACCGCGAGGCAGCGACCCGACGCTGCGTCTCGCAGGGGGCCGCTGGTGGCGGCGCCGGCCATGATCGCGGAGAGCTGTCTCGTGCTACCGACGACGAGCGTGTCGGCTTGCGCATTGTTTGGGAGGCCGAGCGCGAGCCCCGGACGCAGGCTCGGTGCGAGCGGTGCGGTGGTCGGTGCGACATCCGAGCACGCGACGGTGAGCACGGCCACAAGAAGGCCGCGCGCAATGGTGCGAATCACTGCGGTCACTCCAAATTCTGCGAGTGTAGTTCCCAGGAGTCGTGCGGCAACCCGACCAGCGTGGCTTCGGTGAACCGAAGCGGTAGCCTCGTGGCTTTGCGTCGCCGGCTTTCGCCGACTTTGCCGTTGTCGCGACTTCGAGCGAAGCAGCGATCCTGCCGCCTCTCGTCGGCTTCTGAGTGCCTGGCGAGAGTCGATGGGAGGGGGTATTCGAGGAGCGCGGAAGATAGATAGGTCGTTGCGACTCACTCCGTGACGCCGCTCACATCCATCCGCGCTAACTCGCCGTTCGCCGGTACCGTCACTGTGTCGAACTACAGACCAGGCCACCCGCCAGGGTCTGGAAACGTTCGCTCGCTGGGCTGCCCCCTACCGTGCACCCGATGACGTACCACTGCCGATAAGCTCAGCGGTCGAAGCGGCCCCGCCGCACGTGCGGCTGATCCTAGCGCTTCGGCAGCTTTGGCGCGGCGCTGCCGACACAAGTGCCGCACGGAGCCAAAGCTGTATGACTTCTCGCAGACGAGCGCGCCTGCCGGTAGGTCGCGGCGCCTTGAGTAGACCCGCGACACGAATCGTGTCGAGCAACGCGTACACTTCCGCGAGATCGCTTGCCTGCGCCCAGCGTGCACCGTGCCGTGAGCCGGAGCCCGCACCCGTCGCCACGAGCGACAGCTAGATGCTGAACCGGCCCCTGTTGCGTCCGAGCGAGTAGTGGCGCCCATGGCGGCACGACGTGCCCGGTCCACGGTCGACCTGACGCAGAGCGGGGCGAAACCGATGGCGTTGTACTCCGAGCGCGGCTCGTGCTGCAGCGCTTGATGGACGAACTTCCACACGCCGCCGCGCTACCATCGTCGGAAGTGGTGTGGCACGTCTACCAAGGCTGGCTGTGCGACGGCAGGTTGAGCCAACGCACGGCGGGCTCGAGGGTCGACAGGATGCCGTTCAGGACCGACCGGCGGCGTTGCCGGCAGCGGTCCCTCGGTGCATGTAGGGGGTGCAGCGGCTCACGCCGGCGCCACTCGGCCGCGGTCAGTCGTGCGGCTTGACGATCTCGTAGTCCGAACGCATGCAGCCCTGCTCAGCAGATGACGCTGAGCAGGGCTGCATGTCCAATTCTTCGACCAACCCTAGGACGTGCCCGCGAGGGCCGCGTCTTGAAGGTGACCGCCATCCTTCCGAGGCGTCGACGGCTGGCGCGCCGCCGCGTCACCGGTCGCTCCGAGGTTGCTAATGTCGATGACCATCGGCTGCCCACCCGCGTGCACGCTCTCAATCATGCGCAGACACATGAGTGTCGAACGCGCGCCATCGAGCGCCGACACGCTAGATACTCGCCCAGCTCGCGCAGCCGAGACGAACTCCGCCATCTGCGGACCGTAGCCCTTGTCGGCAAACATGCGAGAGCGAGAGGTCCGCATTCCGCCATTCAGGATCAACCGCTTGAAGTCCTCGGTGACTGCACCGATGCCAGCGGCGAACACTTCGACACGCTCACCACCGGAAGTCCGACTTCCGACCGTGCAGTAGGTGAGATTGGCGATCGACCCGTCGGCGAAGCTGAAGGAAGCCACCATGTTGTTAATGCCAACAGGCTCCGGCACATCAGTTGGAAGCGAGAACGCGCTCACCGATACCGGCTCACTCTGAAGCAGCCAGGCAAAGAGATCGGTGAAGTGGCATGCCTCACCTAGGATCGCACCTCCGATGGAGGGATCCGCCATCCAGTAGCCACCGGCGATCCCGGGCGAGTTCACACGGCAGTTGATGACTGCCGGTCCCGACCGCCGCGCCAGTTGGCGCTGTTGCTCCACGTAGAACGGAGCGAAGCGCCGATTGAAGCCGACCATGACAGTCCGTCCTGTCTCACGCTCAGCACGCAAGATGTCGACGCACTCGGCTTCCGTGAGCGCCATGGGCTTCTCGACGAACACGTGCTTCCCTGCGCGAAGTGCGGCCAGCGTCTCACGCGCGTGGTGCTGGTTGCGCGATGCGATCAGCACAGCGTCCACATTCGGGTCGTTGAGCAGTTCCTCGTAGGACGATGTCACGAACGCAGCGCCGAAACGCAGGCCATAGCTCTTTCCGCGCGCTCCTCCTGACGAGTACACGGCGTGAAGCGCCACACCGTCGAGCGCCTTGAGGGCCGGGAGATGGGCCCAGCGGGAGATGTTGCCGGCGCCAGCGAGCGCCACCTTGAACTTGCCCGAGTGGGCCGCGGCATTCGCCGGGATATCGACCCGCCGCTTGGGCGTGTAGACGGATGCGCCCTCTGGTAGGCCCGCATCGGCACCACCGAGCTGCGCGATCCGATCTGCTGCCGGATATTGCAGCAACACCGCCAGGCTCGTGGTGCCGGGCGTCATGATCGCATCATACGCGGCAGGCGCCTCCTCGAGAGCGAAGCGGTGTGTCACGAGCGGCTCTACACGCACGCGCCCGGCGCCCAGGAGTCGGAGAAACTCCTCCATGTTGCGATTCTCGGTCCAGCGCACATAGGGAAGCGGGTAGTCGCGGCCCTGCTGCTCGTACGCGGGATCGTAGCTTCCGGGACCGTACGCGCGGGCCATGAGGAGCTGAACTTCCTTGAGGTACATCTGCTCCCACGGGAAGCTCATCTCGACGGCGCCAACCACCACGATGCGTCCGCGGTCGCGCGTCATCCGGAGCGCTGCCTGCGCCGGGGCCGCGCTCTTGGCTGCGGCAGCGACGATTACGCAGTCCGCGCCCCGACCGTCCGTCAGCGCCGCAACGGCTGCGTCGGCCGCATCGCCGCCTGCGACCACGTGATCTACCCCGAGCTCGCGCGCGAGCGCCGCGCGTGCCGGATTCAGGTCGGTGGCGATCACGGTCCCGCCCTGCAGGCGCGCGAGTTGGGCGATGAGCTGGCCCACGAGGCCGAGACCGATCACCACCACGCTGTCACCGAGCGACAGGTTGGCAATCCGCACCGCATTCATCGCGATGCTGCCGAGCGTCGCGAAGCAGGCATCCTGAAACGGCACGCGCTCCGGGATGCGGGCGACCAAGTTGCGCCCCGTCATGATGCACTCGCCGTGACCGGTCCCCTGTCCACCATAGGCGACGCGGTCCCCCAGTCGCAGATCGGTGACGGTGGGGTGCACGTCCACCACCACGCCGGCGCCCGAGTAGCCGAGCACTGCATAGTCGCTGAACTTGGCGCGAACCTCTCGGATCGTGCCTGTCGGCCCGTTCTGCCGCATCACGTCCAGCACTTTGCTGATGTGTGACGGGTTGTCGGCAACTTCCTTGAGGATCCCCTCGCGATGGATGTCGGCCGTCTCGGTCCCACTACTGATCAAGGAGTACGCGGGGGCCACGAGCACGTGATGAGCCCGTACGATAGGATCGGGCACCTCATCCACGACGATGTCCTTGAGGCCTTTGCGAAGAACCTGTTTCATGAGATGCGGCGGGAGTGGGTCGCGGCGCTGCGAGAAGCCGGCTGCGCCAGTCGCGCGGCGATTGCGTCGCCGGTGTCGTGCGGGAATATAGAGCTACCCGGCATGCCGTACCCGCAGTACTCGGGCTGGAGAGACCGAAGCCGGCACTGAACGCAGCGGGCGGGGCGGCCCCAGGTGGGACCGCCCCGCCGTGCCTGCTCTCCTGTGCAGCCGAGACCAGGACTACTCGGAGAGCGTCAGCGCTGGACGACGTTGGCGATGGCGGCGTTGAGGGCCGTCAGATTGGCGCCCGGCGTGCTGCCGCCGGTGCCGCTGCGATAGAACAGGCTCCCCAGCGTGACCTGCGCGTTGGCGACCGGGGCCCCGAGAATCGTGGCGCTCGTGATCCCCGCCAGCGCCGGCAGCTCCACGAAGTTGTTGCTCGTCGGGAACAGGTTCACGCGGCCCAGCCCTGGCTCGATCGAGCTGTAGACCAGGTTGCCGGCGACCACCGCGCCCCGGGCGTACGCGCTCAGCGCGATGCTGCCCTGCCCCGTGCCGTCGCCGTTGATCAGCGTGTAGCCGCGACTCATCAGGTTATCGCGCAGCACGAGCCGTGCAGCCGGAGCCTTCGTGGAGTCGCCGAGCAGCAGGAACCCGAAGTCGGCGCCGTTCGACACGTTGTGCGCGATCGTGACGTCTTCGGTCTCGTTGTACACCATGAACGCGCGCCCACCAACGCGATCAAGCACGTTGTTCTCGATCAGTACGCGCTTCGTAACCTCGTTCAACTGCACCGGTGCTAGGCCGGCCGAGGTGTAGGCATTTCGCGCTGCGATCATGAAGCCCTGGTCGCTGTTGCGCAGCAGGTTGTTGCGGAACGTCACGTCGCGCACCGTGGTCCACGGCGCCAGGTTCGCCTGCGACAGCGGCGTGAACAGGATCATGTACCCGGACTGCGCGTCCTGCCAGTTGTTCTCGAAGACGTTGCCTTCGACGAGCACGCGCTGCGCGTTCTTCAGCTCGAAGCTGTTCTTGACCTGGTACACTCCCTTCCAGGCGAGCGGCTTGAAGAAGTGGTTGCGGCGCACGGTGATGTCGGACGGGATCAGCCCCTGGATGTTCGGGTCCGCGCCGCCGACGAGCATTCCGATCGTGCCGCCCTCGAGATAGTTGTTCTCGATCCGGAGCGGGCCGGGCGAGCCCCAGCCGCCGATCACCTGGCCCTCACCGCCACGCGTGTGGCACTCGGAGAGGTAGGAGTCGATCACGGCCGTGTGCGCGCTGTTGAGCGTCAGGCACCGCGACACGTACTGCTGCGGACGGCCGTGGATCCACACGCGGTCGAGCACGATGTGGCTCGGCACCTTCCCCAGCGACGTCTCATTGCCCTCGCCGAGCTGCACGATGGCCTGGGCGATCGCCACGCTCTCGTTCGAGGCGATCTCGATCCCGACGAAGCGCCATCCGCGCGTGCCGGTGTTCGCATTGCGGTCCGGCGTGGAGATCGCGAACATCGCGTTCGGCGAGACGATCTTCGGCATCTGCGCGGCGTGCCGCACAGGCGCGAGACGCTCGCCCTCGGCGGGCAGCCCGCTCAGCGACGCCGGCCGAACGACGATCCAGCCGCCGGCCGCCTTGTCGGGCAGTTCGAAGTTCCCGCGGTAAGTCGCCCCGTTGGCGAGCGTGATGACGTCGCCCGGGCGCGCCGCCACGAACGCGGCCTGCAGGTCGCCGCCGGCGGGCACCGCGATCGTGCGCCCGGTCGGCGTCGGCATCCGCGTGTCCACCGTCGTCCGCGGCAGCTCCGGCGCAGCGCTCGGCACTGCGGCCTCAGGGCCAGACGGACGCACCGGCTCCGAGAGAGGCTGGGTTCCGCTGCCGATCGGCGACGCGGTCACCGGGGGCGAGATCGCCTCCGGCTCCGGTGTGTCGGTGCCGATCCATCGCGCGCTCGGGGCGCTGCACGCAACGATCACCGCGGGCGTCATCTCGGCAACGGCGTTGCCCGCTGTGCCCAGACAGGCGCCGGAGGCGACGTTCTTCACCTCGCCCGCGCTGGTGAGCGTCCAGCGCTGCGCCCGGGACGACGTGCTGCAGACCTGCTGGATGATCTGGCCGCCGATGGCGCCGGTGCCCGCCCGGTCCTGCAGACACAGCGTACCGTAGACCTTCAGCTGCGCGGTGTCACCGACGGCCGGCAGCGTGAAGCGCTGCGACGGCGTCGCGCCCGCCACGCAGCGATACAGGCCGATCTGGGAACCGGCATCGCGCTCCTCGTACCAGACGTCGAGGCAATTTCCAGCGGGAACGCTGCGAACGAACACGGCGGGTGGAACGAGGGCCGCGGCAGGTGCAACGAGGGCGACAGGGACGCCAGGCTCGGTGGCCGGGCGCCAACGCGCTCCGGGCGTGCCGCAGGTTCCCAGCAGCACCGGCGTCATTCCAGTTGGATCGCCAGAGGCGGTGAGACAGGCGCCGGAGGCGACGTTCTTCACCTCGCCCGCGCTGGTGAGCGTCCAGCGCTGCGCCCGGGACGACGTGCTGCAGACCTGCTGGATGATCTGGCCGCCGATGGCGCCGGTGCCCGCCCGGTCCTGCAGACACAGCGTACCGTAGACCTTCAGCTGCGCGGTGTCACCGACGGCCGGCAGCGTGAAGCGCTGCGACGGCGTCGCGCCCGCCACGCAGCGCCACAGGCCGATCTGGGAACCGGCATCGCGCTCCTCGTACCAGACATCGAGGCATCCGCCCGAGGACGGATGCTCCACGAATACGGCGGCGCCGAGCGCCAGTGCCGCCATGCGAGGTCCGCTAGTCACGTCGACGGAAGGGCTCCCTAGGCTGCCAGGGGCGGTGAGGTGCTGGTCGTCGGCGCAGGCGGCACCGAGCGTTACGATGGACGCAGCGAGCAAGGCTCGCACGGCCTTCTTGTGGAACATACGCTCTCCGATGGAGAAGTGTGCGGCGGCCCGACTGGCGTAGCGCGCGACCAACTGAGTCGCGTGCAGTAGCCTCGTGGCTTTGCGTCGCCGGCTTTCGCCGGGTTTGCCTTTGTCGCCCTCCTGGAGGGAGACGCGATCGAAGCCGAGCTAGGTGGGAGGTGGAGCAGGGGGTCCAAACTGTCGCGCGCAGCCCGTGTGCGCCCCTCCTCGAGGGACACCATACGACTGCCGAGGTGCCGCCACAGCACGTGAGTGGCCCACACACGGCAGTGCCCAAACGTTCCGTGTGCGTAGTGCTGAGCTAGCCGACTCTGCCGTATTGACGAGCCGCCCCAAAGCCGGTCACAGTCTCAGGCCGACTTCGTTCCGCCGACTGCCGACGGCAAGCGCCTCCGCACCGTACGTCGCAGCCACTGGCCGTAGACCCGTGGCCACCTCGAACGGCACCAGCCGTACGCTCGCGGCGGCTCGTGCACCATCGCAGAGTAGAGCGCCTCGAATTCATGCACATACCGCGCGATGCCAAACTCGCGAGCCGCACGCTGCTTCCCATTCTCGCCGAGCTGTCGCCGGAGATCCGGCTGGCGCGCCATCATCGTGATGCAATCGGCAAGTGAGGTTGCGTCGTCCAGCGTGAACAAGATCCCGGTGGTCCCGACGGCCAGGGCTTCGCGATGGGGCTCAATATCACTCGCGATTACCGGAACGCCGGCGAGTTGCGCCTCCAGCACATTGAGCGGCATGGCTTCCTGAGCCGCAGCACTGATGAACACGTCGACGGCATCCCTGAGCACCGCTCCGACGTCGCGTCGCTCCCCAAGGAACGTGACCGCTTTGGCGAGGCCAAGGGCCGCCGTGCGTCTCTCGAGCGCCTCGCGATCCTCACCTTCGCCACAGACTAGCAGATGGGCAGCGATGCCTTGCGCGCGAGCACATGCGAGCCCCTCAAGCACGATCCGCTGCCGCTTTCGTTCGATTAGCGAGCCAACTGCCGCCAGAACGAGCGTGGTCTGGTCGATGCCCAATGTACGCCGGAGAGCCAATGCATCGCCCTGCAGGAATCGCTCGCCGTCGACCGCGTTGTAGATGACACGCACGTGCTCGGGCCGCATTCCATCCTCGATCAGCCCGTGGGTGACGTAGCGGCTCACTCCGACCGCTGCAGAAACTTGGTGCAGCCAGCTGTGCAGCCGCTCATCGGCCGACATCGGCAAATGAAGGTGCGCAACGACCGGTACGCCCAACGTGCGCGCGGCCGGAATCACCGACGGCAACGTGGCGACGGCATTCGCGTGAACGAGCCGTGCCCGGTGCATCCTTAGCATCCCCCAAACACGGCGGATCTGTGAGAGCGGCGGACGCACCGAATCGTGCCACGCCGGCGCGAGCTCTACGACGGCTCCACTGTGCTCTGCGGCAGCTGCGAGCACGGGAGAATCGCACAGCAACAGGGGCCTGAACCGTGCCCGATCCAGACCCGCGACCAAGTCCAGGAGGCACCGCTCGCTACCCCGGATCCAATCGCGCCCTTGATGCACGAACAAGATCGGCATGATGTCCGCGCCCTTCTCTGCCCTGCGCTCACGGGTCACGACGGGCTCGTGCTGGGGACCCCGGCGATTGCCACTGGCTGTCGCCGCGCCTGGAACCGACTCCGTCCGTACCAGTGCCCCGCGGTGTGAATAAGCCGCAGCACGGCACCAAGTCGTCTGGACTCGTGCGATCCGCTCCCCGGCAGCCGACGAAGCCCGACGAGACCAAGGACGTCACGCACTGCCTCGCCCCACAAGTATCGAGGGATCCCTAGGGTGTACGGCACCGACTGCGGAACCTTCAGGTCAAGAACGCCGCGCGACACGCCGTGCCAAAAGAACCAGTGCCGGAAGTAGCGCTTCACGAGCCTCGTCCGCGGCACGAAGTGTAGGATGATGAAGTCGGGCCGGTACTGCCCACGCGCACCCATCCGGCGGAGGCGCTCGTGCATCTCGCTGTCCTCGCACGACAACTGACGCGCCCCCTCGGAGGGACCGAGTGACGCGTCGTAGCCGCCGGCCGAGAGCAGTACCGAGCGGCGCACCGCCGCGTTGCCGCCCATCATCTGCCCTCGGTACTCGTCGGGCATCGACAGTACCCGATCACCAGCGTGGAACAGTCCGAGGACCCCGTCGAACTCGGCCGCGAGCCACCGGGGCGGCTCGACCTCCCAACGCGGAAGGCAGGGCCCCGTGATGTAGTCGACGCGCGGATCCGCGAACGCCTCGGCGATCGCCTCGAACCAGCGCGGCTCGACGTCCTCGTCGTCGTCGATCATGCCGACGACGTCGCAGTCCGTGGCCGCGACGCCGGTGTTCAGCGCGTGCGACTTGCCCGGCCGGGGCTCGAAGAGGTAGACGATCGGCAGCCCGGCGTCCGCCCCCTTCGCGATCGCGCGCTCGACGACCGCGCGCGTGTCGTCGCGCGAGTTGTTGTCCACGACGATGACGCGCGCCTGCAGCCCAGCCGGCCGCCGCGCCGCGATCAGCGTCTCGAGCGTACGTCCGACGAGCGCCGAGCGGTTGTGCGTGGGCAGCAGGACGTCTACACGCAACGGCCGCGCATCAGTCGCGCGGCCGTCGGGGTGGGTCTCGGAATGGGAGGACAGCATCCAGCGGTCGATCGGGATGGTGACTCAGGCGGAGCCGGGCGCCACCGGCAGCGCGCGCCGCACTTCCGGCTCGAGCCGCGCGGCGATGGAGGTCGCGAGACTGTCGGCCGTCGCCCGCCGACGCGAGAGCTCAGCGTCGTCGCGCAGCCCGCGCGTGTCGATCGGCACGACGATGCGCACCAGCGCCTCCTCGGTGCGCCCGTGCAGCGCCGCGTCCTGGAGCAGGTTCCACTTCACCTTGTACTCGCTCGCCTCGATCCGGCCGCGCCCCTGGTACCAGTAGTAGACCAGCGCCTGCGCCCCGTTGTTCGCGAGCACGTAGCGGTTCGTCATGAACGCGCTCCCGTCCGCCGACTTCAGCGGGCGCACGCCCGCGTCCACGGCCTCCCATCCCGCGCCCGGCAGACAGTTCTTGGGCGAGTGGATGGTCTTGCCCTGCTGCTGGAAGTCGTAGTACCCGACGTAGATCGAGAAGCCGGCGTCCAGCGAGTCGCGCCGGAACTCGCGCATCACGTAGTCGCTCATGCCCGCGACGCGGCGCTCCTCCTCGGGCACCACCACCTCGGAGGTCGTGTAGCCCGGCGCCTCGACGCGGATCGCCGACATCGGAGTCCGCGAGTCCACCTGCAGCTGCTCGCGCACGCCGAAGATCAGCGCGCACCCGCCCGCCAGCAGCACGGCGGGGGCGAAACGGGCCAGGTCAGCCATGCGCCACCGCTCCGGTCTCGGGATTCGTGTCGGGGTACGACGAGCTGTCGTCGTCCGTCGGGTCCTCGTCGACGCGCGGCATGCCGCGCGTCGTCCACCACTGCTCGAACCGCCCGAACCCCCACGCCACGCCGCCGAGCAGGACGAACGCGACGACGAAGATCATCCAGCCTTCGGTGATGTGCATGAACCCTTCACCGAGCTTCGGGTCGACGAAGAAGACCAGGAAGCCCGTGAGGAAGACGCGCACCCCGTTGAGCAGGATCGCGATCGGGATCGCCGCCGCGAGCAGCAGGACGCGGCTGGCGACGAGGTTCAGCGTGATCGCGCCGAGCAGGATGCTCAGGCTGAGCAGCGCGGTGAGCGAGCGGAGCCCGCTGCACGCCTCGGCGACGAACAGCTCGTGCCCCGGGATCCGGATCACGTTGCCGGTGAGCATCACCGGGATGTCGCGCCACGCCAGCAGCGACGCGCCGATCTTCGACGCGGTGAACTGCAGTGGCAGGGCGACGCGGCTCAGGATCAGCTCGGGGAGCGGGATCGACAGCCCGAAGAGCGTGAAGGGCAGCCACCAGCGGAGCGCCTGACGCACCCCGAAGTACCACACCACGATGCCCAGGAGCGCCAGCAGCATCGAGCCGCGCATCACGAACAGCTCGGCGGCGAGGTCGGCCACGTAGCGGAACAGGACGCCCAGGGCCAGCAGGATGCCCCCCAGCACGCGGTTCGGCCGCGCATCGGGCGCGATGCCCGACTTCCACGCGAACCAGAGCGCGAGCGGCGCGAGCAGCAGGCCGTGCCCCGCCTCGGGGTTGTTCCACCAGTCGAGCGCGAGCAGGCGCATCGGCCGCGCGAACAGCAGCGCGAACAGGCCCGCCGTGAGCAGCAGCTCCGGCGATCCCAGCGTGCGCGTGCGGGCCAGGAGCGTCTGCGGGAGTGGAGGAGATGCAGTAGTCACGACAGGAGGGTAGCGCTCGCGAGCGGACCGGGTGACGCGGGATGGCGCGACGGACAGGACGCGACTGACCGCGTCAGCCGCCTACGTACGAGATCAGACCGGCTCGCCGGCGCGTGGACGCGGAGCCGTCTGCGCCACGAGCGGCGAGGCAGCCTTGGTCCGACGCTCCGACGCCGCGCGATCGGCGCGGCTGGCGACCAGCGCGCCACGCCCGCCGACGGCCAGGGCGATCATACCCATGACCGAGGCGAACGCTGCGCCCGCCGTCGAGATCACGATGCCGCGGCGCATCGGGACCGCGACGAGGCGACGGATCTGGATGGCGTCGAGCCCGAACAGGACCAGGAGCGCCGCTAGCACGACCGCCAGGACGATCGCGATCAGCCCGATGGCCCGCAGCAGCTTCCGGTTGCCCGAGATCGCCGACAGCAAGCCGGCAAGGGACAGGCCAAGCACCACCGTGCCCAGGTTGCCGAAGAGCAGCCCGACCGTCCCGAAGCGCCACTGGAGCGAGCCCGCCTCCGCGTTCATCGAACGCAGCGCGATGTCCACGAGCGGCACGAGGACGAGCAGGAAGGCGGCCGGATAGAGCGCCTTGGTGTAGCGCTGGAGGTTCTCGTCGGAAAACACGGAAGCCGTGGGGTGCGGAGCGGGACGTCCGGGAGGGGCCCGGACGCCGTGATGAGGGCGGAGTGGGGAGACGTGGAGCGGACCGTGTCCCCGACGGATGGCCGAACACTGGACGCGCCCGCCGGTCCTGCGCAACGGACGGGCCACGGCTCAGCTGGCTACCTCGCGCGACGGCACGCCGCAGCCGGCGACGCAAAGTGCCCCAGCAATTGGGGAGCGGTCAAGACAAATGCTGCCGGGAGCTCCTGGAGAGGCCCCCGGGCATCTGTGCGCCGCCCGCGACAGCCAGTGTAGGACGCTCGCCACAGCGGGGCCAGCCCCGTCGGCGCCTTTGTCCGCCGACCCGGTTCACTCGAACGGCCGGCGTGGCGAGACTTGGCACCGACGGCGCGCACGCCGGCGTCGTCCTGCCGTCCGGTTGCCCTCGATCCGCCACATGGACCTCGCCCTCGCGCTCCTGCTGCTCGGTCTCGCCCTCGTCGTGGGGCCCTGGTTCCTGTATCCGGCTGCCGTGGTCGCCCTGGCGCGGGTCGTCGGCAGGCGCGCGGGGTCGCCCCCGACGTCGGCCGCGACGCTGCCGCGAGTCACCTGCGTCCTCGCCACCCGCGACGCGGCCGACGTCGTTCGCGACCGGGTCGCCAACTTCCTGGCTCAGGAGTATCCGGCCGACCGCCTCGACGTCGTCGTCGCGGTCGACGCGTCGGCGGCGCCCGCCCTCGTCCCACAGCTCCGATTCGACGATCCGCGGGTGACCGTGGTGGCCGGCGACGATCCCGGGGGCAAGTGCCCGGCGCTCAACACGGCAGTCCGGGCCGCGCGTGGCGACGTCCTCCTCTTCTCCGACGCCCGCCAGGCGTTCGCGCCCGCCGTCGCGGCGAAGCTGGTCGGAGCGCTGAGCAGCGACGCGCGCCTCGGAATCACGTCCGGCCGCCTCCTCCTCCCGGCCGACGACCGCGCGTCGATCTTCCGCCTCTACTCGCGCTACGAGCTGGGGCTCCGCGACGCGGAGGCGCGGCTGCACTCCGCCGTCGGCGTGAGCGGATCGATCTACGCGATGTGGCGCCGACTCTGGCAGCCGCTCCCGGCCGGGCTGATCCTCGACGACGTCTACGTCCCGATGCGGCTCGCGCTCGAGGGCTGGCGCGTCGGGTTCGTCGCCGACGCCTACGCGCACGAGACGCGGCGCGTCGGCGCGCGGCAGGAGTTCACGCGGAAGGTCCGCACGCTGACCGGCAACTACCAGCTGTGCGCCTGGCTGCCGGGCGTCCTGCTCCCCTGGCGGAACCCCATCTGGCTCCAGTTCGTCTGCCACAAGCTCCTGCGCCTGCTCCTCCCGCTGGCCGTGCTCCTCGTGAGCCTCGGACTGGCGGCGCTGGCCTGTCGGCTCGCCGGGGAGCGCGCCGTGTGGCTGGCCGCCGTGACGGCGCTCGGTACAGCGTGGATCGCGATCGGACGCGACGGCGTCGCCCGCCGCCTGCGGAGCATCGGCGTGCAGTTCGGCACGATGCAGGCGGCGGCGGCCGTCGCGATGGTCAACGGGCTCCGCGGACGCTGGGACGTCTGGAAGCCCTGAGCCTCGGCGTCAGGCGATGTTCGGCGCCAGCCACCGCGCCGCCTCCTCCACCGGGATCCCCCGGCGCCGCGCGTAGTCCTCGACCTGGTCCCGGCCGATCTTCCCCACCCCGAAGTACCGCGCCTCGGGATGGCCGATGTAGTAGCCGCTGACCGCCGCCGTCGGGTACATCGCGAAGCTCTCGGTCAGCCGCAGCCCGATGCGGTCGGTCGCGCCCAGCAGGGCGAACAGCGGCCCCTTCTCGGTGTGGTCCGGGCAGGCCGGGTACCCGGGCGCCGGCCGGATCCCCCGATAGGCCTCCTTGATGAGCGCCGCGTTGTCCAGCGCCTCATCGGGCGCGTACCCCCAGTGCTCGCGGCGCACGGCCTCGTGCAGGCGCTCGGCGAACGCCTCGGCCAGCCGGTCGGCCAGCGCCTTGGCGAGGATCGCCGAGTAGGGGTCGTTGGCCGCCTCGTACTCCGCGACGACCGCGTCGAGCCCGATGCCCGCCGTGACCGCGAACCCGCCCATCCAGTCCGGCACTCCGCTCGTGCGCGGCGCCACGAAGTCGGCGAGGCAGTAGTTCGGCCGCTCGTCCTTCTTGTCGAGCTGCTGCCGGAGGAAGTGGACGGACTGGAGCGGCTGCGTGCGCGTCTCGTCGGTCCAGAGCACCACGTCGTCGCCGACCGAGTTGGCCGGCCAGAGCCCGACGACCGCGCGCGCCGTCAGCAGCCCCTCGGACACGATCCGGTCGAGCATCGCGCGCGCGTCACGATAGAGTCCGCGCGCCGCCTCCCCGACGACCGGGTCCTCGAGGATCGCCGGGTAGTGCCCCGCGAGCTCCCAGGTCTGGAAGAAGGGCGTCCAGTCGATCCGCTCCACCAGGTCGGCCAGCGGCCAGGAGTCGAAGACCCGCACCCCCGGCGACGCGGGACGCGTCGGCGCATACGCCGTCCAGTCGATCGCGACGGGGTTGCGCCGCGCCTGCTCCAGAGGCAGCAGCCGCTCGGCGTCCCGACGCCCCGCGCGGTTCACCCGCACCGCCTCGTACTCGGCCTTCACGTCGGCCTCGAACTGCTCGCGGAGCCCGTCGCTCAGCAGCGAGCCAGCCACGCCGACCGCGCGCGAGGCGTCCAGCACGTGCACGACCGGGCCCGCGTAGTTGGGCGCGATCTTCACCGCGGTGTGCACCTTCGACGTCGTCGCGCCGCCGATCAACAGCGGCACCGTGAAGCCCTGGCGCTGCATCTCGCCCGCGACGAACGCCATCTCCTCGAGCGACGGCGTGATGAGCCCCGAGAGCCCGATCAGGTCCACGCCCTCGCGCTTCGCGGTCTCGAGGATCGTCGCCGCCGGCACCATGACGCCGAGGTCGATCACCTCGAAGTTGTTGCACTGCAGGACGACGCCCACGATGTTCTTGCCGATGTCGTGCACGTCGCCCTTGACGGTCGCCATCAGCACCCGGCCGGCGGTGCGCGTGTCGTTCCGCTCCGCCTTCTCGGCCTCGATGTAAGGGATGAGGTGCGCGACCGCCTTCTTCATCACGCGCGCGCTCTTCACGACCTGCGGGAGGAACATCTTCCCCGACCCGAACAGGTCGCCGACGACGTTCATGCCGTCCATCAGCGGCCCCTCGATGACCTCGATCGGGCGCGCGAACTGCTGCCGCGCCTCCTCGGTGTCGGCCACCACGTACGCGTCGATGCCGTGCACCAGCGCGTACGACAGCCGCTCGGTCGCGGGCAGCGCGCGCCACGCGTCGGTCTCCACGACGGCCTGCTGCTGCCCGCGGAACCGCTCGGCGATCTCCAGCAAGCGCTCGGTCGCGTCGGCGCGGCGGTTGAGCACCACGTCCTCGGCGCGCTCCAGCAGGTCGCGGTCGATGTCGTCGTAGACCGGCAGCGCGCCCGCATTGACGATGCCCATCGTCAGCCCGGCGCGGATCGCGTGGTACAGGAAGACGGCGTGGATCGCCATGCGCACCGGCTCGTTCCCGCGGAAGGAGAACGACACGTTGCTGATGCCGCCGCTCGTGCTGACGTGCGGCAGCTCGTGCGTGATGCGACGTACCGCCTCGATGAAGGCGACGCCGTAGCCGTCGTGCTCCGCGATGCCCGTCGCGATCGCGAACACGTTCGCGTCGAAGATGATGTCGGACGGCGCGAAGCCCACGCGCTCCGTGAGGATGCGATACGCGCGCGCGCAGATGTCGACCTTGCGCTCGACGGTGTCGGCCTGCCCCTGCTCGTCGAACGCCATCACGATGACCGCCGCGCCGTAGCGACGCACGAGCGTCGCCTGGCGGATGAACTCCGCCTCGCCCTCCTTGAGCGAGATCGAGTTCACGACGCCCTTGCCCTGCACGTTCTTGAGCGCCGCCTCGATCACCGAGAACTTGGACGAGTCGATCATCACCGGCACGCGCGCGATGTCGGGCTCCGCGGCCAGCAGCCGCAGGAAGGTCGTCATCGCCGCCTCGGCGTCGAGCATCCCCTCGTCCATGTTGACGTCGAGCAGCTGCGCGCCGCTCTCCACCTGCTGGCGCGCGACCGTCAGCGCCGCGCCGTAGTCGCCGGCGAGGATCAGCTTCGCGAACTGGCGCGAGCCGGTGACGTTCGTGCGCTCGCCGACGTTCACGAAGTTCGTGTCGGGCCCGACGATCACCGGCTCGAGCCCCGAGAGCCGCAGCCGCGGCGCGATCTCGACGCGGGCACGCGGCGGCAGGTCGGCCACCGCCTCGGCGATCGCCCGGATGTGCGCGGGGGTGGTCCCACAGCAGCCGCCGACGACGTTCACGAGCCCCGCCTCGGCGAACTCGCGGAGCACCGCGGCCATCGCCTCGGGGCTCTCGTCGTAGCCGCCGAACTCGTTCGGCAACCCGGCGTTCGGATGCGCCGTGACCAGGCAGTCGGCGACGCGCGCCAGCTCCTGCACGTGGCGCCGCAGGTCCTGCGCGCCGAGCGCGCAGTTCAGCCCGATCGAGAGCGGACGGGCGTGCATCATGGAGTACCAGAACGCCTCGGCGGTCTGGCCAGTCAGCGTGCGCCCGCTCTGGTCGGTGATCGTCCCGGAGATCATCACCGGCACGCGCTCGTCCCGCTCGTCGAAGACGCTCTCGATCGCGAACAGCGCCGCCTTGGCGTTCAGCGTGTCGAAGATCGTCTCGACGAGCAGGATGTCGGCGCCGCCGTCGAGCAGGCCGCGCGCGGCCTCGGCGTACGCCGGGACCATCTCGTCCCAGGTGATGTTGCGGAATCCGGGGTCGTTGACGTCGGGCGAGATCGAGGCGCTGCGGTTCATCGGCCCGAGCACGCCCGCGACGAAGCGCGGGCGGTCGGGCGTGGCGGCCTCGAACTCGTCGGCGACCGATCGGGCCAGGCGCGCACCGGCGACGTTCAGCTCGTAGGCGAGGTCCGACATCCGGTAGTCGGCCATCGAGACGCTCGTCGAGTTGAACGTGCTCGTCTCGAGGATGTCGGCGCCGGCCGCGAGGTATGCGCGGTGGATCTCGCCGATGACGTCGGGGCGCGTCAGGACCAGCAGGTCGTTGTTCCCACGCAGGTCGACGGGCCAGTCGGCGAAGCGCTCCGGGATCGGGCCGCCACGGCCGCGGTAGTCGGCCTCGTCGAGCCGGTAGGTCTGGACCATCGTGCCCATCGCGCCGTCCAGCACCAGGATGCGGCGGGCGAGCAGCGGCTCGAGGAGGGCGAGCCGCTCGGCGCGGGTGCGCGCAGAGGGGGCAGCTGTCAGCGTCTCGATGGCGGGCACGGCGGGTCGGGCGAGGGTTGCAGCGCCCCGAGAAGGGGCCTTCCATCCGGTCATCCGGATGATAAGATGATTGAGCCCTCCACGACCAGTGCCGTGTCGATCACACGCGAACGTAGGGCTCGTCTCGAAGCTCCGGCCACTCCGAAAGGCGAGCCTCTGGTACCGCTAAAATGTTCTCATGCACCAGCTGCTGCGGGTGCAACGGGAGGATCAATCCCCATGAGAACACCACGAACAACCGGTAACGGGCCTTTGTCAGCGACGCGAGGTACTCGGCCGCCGCGCTCGAGGGTACGCCGCAGACTTTAGGGGCGGCGAAGACATTGGACTCGAACACGATCACAGGGGCGTCTTGACGATCGAGCGTTGCACGTGCCCCCTTGAACGCTCGAAGTTCGCCCCCCTCGATGTCCATCTTGATGAATTGAGGATGGCGAACCTGCGAGGCCGCAACTAGGCCATCCAATCGCCGCACCTGGCATCGCACGCGGCGCGTCATCGTTGCCTCCGACGTCCAGTCGCCAAGACTCGCCTTCTCGTGGTCTTCCGGCACGAACAGGTCTAGCTCGCCGTCCTCATCGGACAACGCAATGGGAAGTAGGGTAGCGCACCGACACGCTGCGGCAGTGGCCGTGAGTCCGCCGTGCATCAGCGGGTTTGGCTCGAAGGCAAAGACATGCCCGGTGCGGCCGACCTGACGGGCCAGCCGGGCCAAGTAGATGCCGCGATTCGCGCCGACGTCCAGTACGACGTCCCCCGACCGGACAAAGCGGCGCAGCACGGCATGCGTCGCAGGCTCCCACGCCTCAAGTGACTTAGGCGCATCCCGCAGAAGCTCGTGATTGCTCGGATCACGTAGATCCACGAACACAGGGAACTCACCGTCGACGCCGAGTGGAACCTGCTGCAACGTCGAATCGTGCGATGCGAGCAGAGTCGTAACGCGCGTGCCGCCTCGCAGCGCACTTCGCAGATACCTCCGCAGTAGGCGCGCCTTAAACGAAAGGGCTGGTGGATGGGTCATCGGCACCCGCAATCGAAGGGATGGCGCATCCGCGAATCCGCTGCTCACGGCAGCTCGGGCTGCTCGGCCTCGAGACTCACGATCTTCTCGCGCGCCAGATATAGGGCCCCCACTGGGCCGACCGCAATGATCTCAACGAGCTCAGCATTACGCGATACGGAAACACCTCTCGCCGCCACGTACTAGCTATGCACACCTCACCGGAGCGGCACGCCGCCCTGCAGCGCTTCCTCGACCCCGCCGAAGTGGTCCTGTTCGACGGCGCGATGGGGACGATGCTCTACGCCAAGGGCGTGTTCATCAACCAGTGCTACGACGAGCTGGCGCTCCGTGCCCCGGAGCTCGTGCGCGACGTCCATCGCGCCTACGTGGCCGCCGGCGCCGAGGTGCTCGAGACCAACACCTTCGGCGCGAACCGCGCGAAGCTGGCCACCTACGGCCTCGAGGGGCAGGTCGGCGCCATCAATCGGCGGGCCGCCGAGCTGGCCCGCGCGGCGGCCGCCGACGCTCCTGGTGGACGCACGGTCCTCGTGGCCGGTGCCGTGGGTCCCCTCGGCGTCCGCATCGAGCCGTACGGCCCGACCTCGCGTGACGAGGCGCGGGCGATGTTCGCCGAGCAGATGGCGGCGCTCCGCGAGGGCGGCGCGGACCTGTTCGTCCTCGAGACTTTCGGCGACCTGCTGGAGCTGGAGCAGGCGCTGCGGGCCGCCCGCGAGATCGCGCCGGGGGTGCCCGTCGTCGCGATGACGACGGTCGGCGAGGACCTGCGCACCCCGTTCGGCGCCGCGCCGGCGGACGTCGCCCGCGCCCTGGACGCGTGGGGCGCGGACGTCATCGGGCTCAACTGCTCGGTCGGCCCGCAGACGATCCTCGAGGCGATCGAGCAGATGGCGGCCGTCACGCCCCGAAAGCTGGCCGCGATGCCGAACGCCGGCATGCCGCGCGACGTCGGCGGCCGCCGCATCTACATGGCGAGCGCCGAGTACTTCGCCACCTACGCGCGCCACCTCGTGCAGGGCGGCGCCAAGATCGTCGGCGGATGCTGCGGAACCACGCCGGAGCACGTGCGGGCGATGTCGCAGGCGCTGCGCGTGGAGCGGGCGATGGCCCGCTCCACGAGCGACCAGCGCTCGGCGGTGAGCGATCAGCGGCCCACCGAGCCGGCCCGAGGTGAGCCCCCGCGAGGATCCTCGCCGAACGCCGAGCGCTCCTCCCCGATCGCCTCCGTTCCACTGGCGGACCGGTCCCGGCTCGGCGCCAAGCTGGCGACCGGGGAGTTCATCACGACCGTCGAGATCGTGCCGCCGCGCGGCATCGACACGACCAAGCTGCTGGCGGACGCGGCCACGTTGCACGCCGCCGGGGTCGACGCGATCAACGTCCCCGACGGGCCGCGGGCGCAGAGCCGCATGGGCGCGATCGCGACGTCGCTACTGATCGAGCAGCGGGTCGGCATCGAGAGCGTCACACACTACGCCTGCCGGGACCGCAATCTCCTCGGCATGCTGAGCGACCTGTTGGGCGCCGCGGGGCTCGGGCTGCGCAACCTGCTGCTCATCACGGGCGACCCGCCGAAGATGGGGCCGTACCCCGACGCGACCGCGGTCTTCGACATCGACGCGATCGGGCTCACGAACCTGGTCGCGGGGCTGAACCGCGGGCAGGACCCGGGCGGCAACGCGATCGGCGCCCCGACGCGCTTCGTCGTCGGCGTCGGCGTGAACCCCGCGGCGATCGACCCCGCGCACGAGCGCCAGCGCTTCGCCTACAAGGTGGAAGCGGGCGCCGAGTACGCGATCACGCAGCCGGTGTTCGACCCGGCGCAGCTCGAGCGCTTCCTGCGGACGATCGAGGATGTCCGGATCCCGATCATCGCGGGCATCTGGCCGCTCGTCTCGGCACGCAACGCGGAGTTCCTGGCGAACGAGGTGCCCGGCGTCACGGTGCCGCAGTCCGTGCTGGACCGGATGCGGACGGCGAACGCGCGCTCGAAGGAGCACGCGCAGGCGGAGGGCATCGCGATCGCCCGCGAGATGCTGGATCTGGTGCGCGGCGAGGTGCAGGGCGTGCAGGTCTCGGCGCCGTTCGGGCGTGTGGAGCTGGCGCTGGACGTCTTCGGCGGCCTCGCGGCTCCCGAGCGGGCTGTGGTCGGCACGGCCTGAGCGCCGCGGGGGACGCCGGTACGCGACGGGGCGGCTCTCGATCGAGAGCCGCCCCGTCGTACGTGCGCACATCATCGGGCGCGACTCACTCCACGCGCACGATCGCCATCCGGACGCTGGGCGACACCGCACCGCCCGTGGGCGCCCGCAGCTCGATGAGCTGCGGGGCCACCGGAGCGCCCGCGAGCTCGAAGAAGGCGGTGCTCCAGCCGCGCAGGAGCATGTCCTGGCTCTGGAACGTGCCGAACGTCAGCGGCTGGACGGCGAGCGGGAAGGCGCCCGGATAGCTGGTGGCGCTGAAGCCGTTCAGGCCGCGCAGGATCTCGCGCCCGTTCCAGCTGGGGAAGGACAGCTGCGTGCGCGCCGGCGTCAGCCCCGGAGCGTCGTCGAGGTACATCGCCAGCCCCCAGTCCGCGAGCATCTCGTTGGGCGGGCGCCCGGTGCGCGCCGCGATGTTCGCGAGGCCCGAGAGGCGCGGCTCGAGCGTCAGCGCCCGCAGGAACGCCGCCTCGTCGGCGCCGGCGTAGTGATCCATCGCCCAGCGCACGAGCGACCAGCCGCTGGCGTAGAACGTCGCGTTGAAGTCGTTGGAGCCCGCGAACGGCGAGAGCGCGCTCACGTTGCGGTAGAACAGGTGCAGCGTGGTCCAGTGCTTCGCCATCGAGTACGGCCGGTCGTCGCAGCGCAGCAGCTCGCAGCCGACCGTCGTCGCGTAGCCCGTGTTGCCGCGCCAGGTCGCGCCCGAGAACGCACGCGCGAACAGCTCCTCCGACACGCGGGCCGTGGACTCCTCGAGCCACGACTCCTCGTAGTTCGGGACGTCGCCCGCGGCGCGCTTGATCTTCTCGCCGAACGCGGTGATGTGCTTCACCTCGTGGATCGTCGTCGAGCGGAGGCCGTAGCGCCACACCGCGGCTCCCTCGCCGGCGCGCGGCGCGCGGGCGTAGAACAGCTCCATCTCGTTGCTGGCCGCGAACGACGGATCGCTGCGCGGATAGAAGTTGCACGAGGTCACGTAGCCCAGCACGTTCGGCATGCTGTCGTTGATGACCTTCGAGAAGATCATCCCGATCTTGCCGTCGCGGTCCAGCTGCCCGTCCATCGCCAGCGGATCGCCGAAGTTGCGCTGGAGGATCGGGAACATCACCTGGTCGAACTCCTCGCCGACCTGGCGGTACTCGCCGTCCATCGTCCCGGACTGGCTGTTTTGGACGTCCTCGTAGACGACGCTGCGCGTGCCGACGTACACGACGCGCGCACGCACCGGGATGGCCCGCGAGCAGCTGCGCGACGACAGGTTGAAGATGTTGATCGACACGGTGTCCCCGAGCGCCGGGGCGGCCGCCACGGAGGCGGAGGGCGCGGCGCCGGGCGCCAGCGCGCGGGACGCGGACGGCCGAAGCGCGCGGCCGACGAGGCGCGGACCACCGCTCTCGCCGCGCAGCCGGGCCGCGCGCAGCGCCTCCACCGGCGAGCCGGCGCGCCGGACCAGCCCACGCTCCCACTCCATCTGCGCGCCGTGCTCGCCGGCCGTGCGCAGCGCCTGCTGCTCGGCCGCCGACGGCGTGGGGGCGGGACGCGGGGCGATCGCCCGATTCACGGTGCGCGCCGCCAGCGGCCGCGCCGCCGGCGCGCCCCCCTCGAGCCCGCGCAGCTGCGCGAGCACGAGGCGGTCGCCCGACAGGTCGGTGTTGAAGACGCTCAGGATGTACCGGCCACCACCGTCGAGCTGGGTGCAGCGCGCCTCGTCCGGGGTCAGCATGGCGACGCTCTCGCCCACGCGCAGCGATCGGCGCGTGGCGACCGGCAGCGCCACCGCGCGACGCGCGGAGTCGACCAGGCCCGTGGCGAGGTCGCGCCGGACCGTGACCGCGCCGCTGCCGGTGGACTGGCAGGGGAGCGCGCTGACCGACGGCACCACGAAGCGGATGCTGGTGGGCGTGATCTCGAGGGCGTTCGCCCGGACGCCCGAGACGAGCACCTGCATGCCACCGCCCGTCGGCACGAAGCCCGCTCCCTCGACCGTCACGGTCGCGCCCGGCACCAACGTGTCGGTCGAGAGCCGGGTGATCGACAGCCCGCTCGCATTCTCCACGCGCACGGCCCAGCGGGCCCGCGCGGTGTCGGCCGTCGCCTCGACGATCGTCGCGCCCGGAGCGCGGGCGATCACCCGACCGGACTCGTCGACGGTCACGACGGTGGGGTCGGCGCTGCGCCACGCGAGCGGCGCGCCGGGGAGCGGGTTGCCGAAGCGGTCGGCGACGACCGCGCTCAGCGTCAGGGCGAGCCCCGGGATCAGCCCCAGCGAGGAGTCGCCCTGCGCGCGCACCATCGCCGCCCGACCGGCGGCGGCCGTCGCGAGGAGCTGCGTCTTCACCGCCGCCGAGCCGGTGGACGCGACCAGGGCCTGCACGCCCGCCGATCCGCCGAGCGTCCAGACCGTGGAGGCCACGCCGTCGGCGTCGGTCACGGAGGTGGCCGGCGTCGCGCGGCCGTCGTTGGCGGGCGACCAGGTCACGGTCGCGCCGCGGACGGCGCGCCCGTCGGCGGCCGTGACGCGCACGCGGACCGGGGCGGCCAGATCGGCGCCGACCGTGCCGGCCAGCGACGCGCCGGCGTCGGCGAGCGCGACGCTGGCCGGCTCCGGGGGCGGACCATCGGAGCCGCCCGAGCAGCCGGCGAGTCCCCCCGCCAGGAGGCCGAACGCGAGCGGGAGCAGCACGGCGACGCGCGGTCGCGGCTGACGACGATCGGACGAGGACAGGACCATCGGAAACTGCGGCTGGGAATCGGCGGGTTCGCCGTCGAGGACGTGCCACGCGGCACGTGGCACCGGGACCTCCCGGCGGCTCACGCGCGCGACCTCCTAAGCTACCCCGCATGGGGGCGATCGGCCATTTTTCCCGAACGCATGCCGGTACGCGGTCACGCAACGCTCCGGCTCGCTTCCCGATCGCCCATTTCGGGCGTCCGTGCGGCTCCCCGCCCGGCCGCCGGCCGCCGTCCCGATCCGCCCATGTCCAGCGATCTCGCCACCGCCCGCCCGCCGCTCACGCTCCTCTCCGAGGAGGAGCTCATGTTCCGCGACGCCATCACCGCGCTCGCCGAGGGCGAGGTCCGCCCGCGCGTGATGGACATGGAGGCGGCCGGCAAGGTCGACCCCGCGCTCACGCGGCAGTTCTTCGAGATGGGGCTCATGGGGATCGAGCTCCCCGAGTCCGTCGGCGGCGCCGGCGGCACCGCGATGATGATCGTCCTCGCCGTCGAGGAGCTGAGCAAGGTCGACGCGTCGGCGGCGATCCAGGTGGACGTGCAGAACACGCTCGTCGAGTACCCGATCGCGACCTACGGCACCGAGGCGCAGCGGCAGCAGTACCTGTCGCGCCTGACGACGAACACGGTCGGCGCCTACGCGCTCTCCGAGCCGGGCTCCGGGTCCGACGCGTTCGGCCTCGCGACGCGGGCGACCAAGGTCGACGGCGGCTGGCGCCTCTCGGGCGCAAAGGCCTGGATCACGAACGGCGCCGAGGCGGAGATCTTCGTCGTCTTCGCGACCACCGACCCGGCACTCGGCTACAAGGGGATCACCGCGTTCGTGGTCGAGAAGGGGACCGAGGGCTTCAGCATCGGCCGCAAGGAGGACAAGCTCGGGATCCGCGCCTCCAGCACAACCGCGCTGCACTTCGACAACGCCTTCGTTCCGGACGCGAACCTGCTGGGCGAGGTCGGCAAGGGATACAAGATCGCGATCGACACGCTGAACGTCGGCCGCATCGGGATCGGCGCGCAGATGATCGGCGTCGCGGGCGGGGCGCTGGCGGCGGCGACGGGCTACCTGAAGGAGCGCAAGCAGTTCGGCAAGCCGCTCTCGGAGTTCCAGGGGATCCAGTTCCAGGTCGCGCAGGCGGCGACGGAGCTCGAGGCGGCGCGCCTCATGGTCTACAACGCGGCGCGCCTCAAGGACGCCGGGCAGGACATCGCGCGCGAGGGGGCGATGGCGAAGCTCTACTCGTCGCAGGTCGCCGAGCGCGTGACGTCGCTGTGCGTGGAGCTGTTCGGCGGGTACGGCTACACGAAGGAGTACCCGGTCGAGAAGTTCTACCGCGACGCGAAGATCGGCACGATCTACGAGGGCACGTCGAACATGCAGCTGCAGACGATCGCGAAGGCCGTCCTGCGCTGAGGGCGTTCGCGCGGTGCGCGCCTGCCGCCGAGGGCGGCGGGGTGCGGGCGGCGGCCTCCCGGCCGCCGCCCGTCGTCGTTGCGGGCTCGACCGTGGCTCGCGCGGCGTCCAGACGGTATGTTGGCCCGTCCCCCACCCGCATCCATGATCGACGCCACTCTCCGCCCCCGCAGCGCGTCCGAGCTCGTGGACGCCTCGGTGCGACTCTTCCGCCAGAACTTCGGCAGCTACGTGCTGATCGCCGCCGTGGCCGCGATCCCGGGGCTCGTCGCGAACGTGATCGCGCTGGCGGCCGCCGACTGGGGCGCCGACCTGCAGGCGCTCGCCCGGCAGGACCCCTTCGCGGGACAGCGGCTCGGGATCACGCTCCTCAGCCTCGCCATGTATCTGGTGGCCGAGGGGCTCTACGTGCGCCTCACCGCCGACGCGTACGAGGGCGGGCAGCCGATGCTCGGCGACGTCGTCCGTCGCGTCGCACCGCGCGTGCCGGCCGTCCTCGTGGGACAGCTGCTGCGCTTCGTGGCGGTCGGCCTGGGGCTGGTGGCGCTCGTGGTGCCCGGCGTGGTCGTGCTGGTGCGCTACGCGGTGGCCGCGCAGGCGACCGTTCTCGAGGAGACCGGCCCGATCGCCGGTCTCTCGCGCAGCTGGTCGCTCACGAAGGGCAACGTCCTGCGCGTCCTCGGCGGCGTCGGGCTCGCCTGGCTGCTGCTGTTTATCGTGCTCCTCGGGCTGCAGATGCTCGGCGCCATGCTCGGGCTCATCCTCGGCGGGCGGACCGCGGTGCTCGCCGTGATGCTGGTGCTGAACGCGATCGGCGGCGTGTTGATCTATCCGCTCGTCCCGATCGTCAGCACGCTGATGTACTACGACCTGCGCATCCGGCGGGAGGGACTCGACCTGGAGCTGATGGCGGACGACCTCGCGGCGGCCGCGCCGGCGCGGCCCTGAGCACCTCGCTTCTGGCGCAGCTGGCGGCCGCGACGCGCGTACCGGCCACGCCGGGCGCCATCCGCGACACGCTGGACGCGGTCTTCCGCACGCCCCCCTACCAGCCCGGGCGCGCGGAGTCGGTGTGGGACCGCGTGCGCGCGCTGTGGGCCGCGCTGCGCGCGGGCGCGGCCGACGCCCTCGAGGTGCCGGCGGTCGCGTGGACCCTCGTGGTGGTGGCGGCCGCCCTGCTCGCCTTCGTGGCGGCGCGCACCATGACGCGACTCCAGAGGCGCGGCGGCGCCGGCACGCGCGCGTCGAGTTCCGCGCGGGCGGCGGGCGGCGACGCATGGACGGACTCCGAGGCCGAGGCGGCCGCCGGCCGGCTCACCGAGGCGGCGCACCTCACGTACCGCGCGGTGCTCGAGGCGCTCGCGCGCCGCGACCTGCTCCGCCCCCATCCCTCGCGTACCGTCGGCGACTACCGGCGCGAGCTGCGCGCGCGCGGCACCGCGGTGCACGCCGACTTCCGCGCGTTCGCGGGGCGGTACGAGCCGTACGTGTACGGGGGTGCGGGCGTCGATCGCGCGGGCCTCGACGCGCTCCGTGCCGCGGCGCGGCCGCTGATCTTCGGCGAGGGGCCGCGTCGATGACGAACCGCTCCCGCCCGCGCGCGGCGACCTTCGGCGTCATCGCGTTCGTGACGGTGCTCAGCCTCGTGGTGGCGCTGCCACGGGCACGCTCCACCGACGACGCACGTCCGCTGGACCCGGGATCGCCCGGCGATCGCGGAAGCCGCGCCCTCGTGGACGCGGCGCAGCGCCTGGGCTGGGCACCGACGTTCGGCGCGCTCTCGGCGCCGGGCCAGTTCGACACGGCGGCGACGTACCTGGTGCTCAGCTACCCCGACGCGGAGACGCTGTCGGCGGTGGACGCCGGTCGGCTCCTGGGGGCCGTGCGCCGCGGCGCGGGGCTCGTGGCGGCGGTGCCGGCGGGCTCCCCGCTCGGCGACTCGCTCGCCACCACTCTCGGCCTCGAGTACGCGCACGGCGTGACGATGGTCGTCGACAACTCGGCGACGCTGCGCGCGCTGGGCGCGACCGGCGAGCTGCCGCCGCGCGGCTGCGAGGTCCAGCCGGTGCAGCAGCGGCGCGGCTCGCAGTACGTGCAGTCGGCGTTCGCCGTCGACGCCGCGGCGCGCGCCGCGGCGGCCAGCGGGCCGGTGCTGATGACCGCGCGCATGGGCGAGGAGCCGTACCAGGTGGTGCGCGGCGCCACCCTTGGTGCGGGGCGGGTGATGCTCGTCTCCGACGGCATGCTGCTCGAGAACGACGTGCTGCGCATCTGCTGGGCGGCCGCGGGCCCGGTGGCGCTGCGCGCGCTCGCGTGGACGGCACCGGGCGGCGCGCCGGGGCGGCTCGTCGCGCTGCGTCCCGGCATCGCACCGCCCGCCGCGAGCGAGGCGCCGCCGAGCGTGTCGCGCAGCATCCGGCGCGCGCTGACCGAGGTACCGGCCGGGCGTGGGCTGGCGCAGGCGCTGGGCGCGGCGCTCGTGCTGCTGGCGGCCACGGCCCCGCGCGCGCTCCCGCCCCTGCCCCGCCGCCGCGCGCAGCGACGCTCCCCGTTCGAGCACGTGTCGGCGCTGGCGCACGCGTACCGCGGCGCCGGGGCCACGCGCACGGCCGCGCGACGGCTGGCCGCCGGGCTTCGCCGCCGGCATCCCGCCGTGGCGGGCGCCGACGACGACCAGGTGCTCGCGCGGATCGCCGAGCGCCATCCGCAGCGCGCCGACGACGTCGCGCGCGTGCGCGCGGCGCTCGCGCGCGCGGTGCCGCCCGCCGAGCTGGTCGCCGTCGGCGACGCCGTCGCGCGCATCGATCGCACACTCTCCGCCGCGAGCCGCGGCGCCGACCTCACCGACCCATGACCGACGTCGCCGCTCCATCGGAATCCGCCGTCCACGCCGCCCCCGAGCGCGTGGCCGAGTCGCTCGCCCGCGTGCGCGAGGCCGTGTCGGCGCGCGTCGTCGGCCAGTCGCAGGCCGTCGACGAGGCGCTGGTGGCCGTGCTGGCGCGCGGCCACGCGCTGCTCGAGGGCGTGCCCGGCACCGCGAAGACGCTGCTCGTGCGCGCGCTGGCCGGCGCGCTCGGCGCGCGCTTCGGCCGCGTGCAGTTCACGCCCGACCTGATGCCGTCCGACATCACGGGCGTGAGCGTCCTGCGCGAGGACGAGGCGGGGCGGCGCTTCGAGTTCGTGCCGGGGCCCGTCTTCGTCGACTTCCTGCTGGGCGACGAGATCAACCGCGCCCCCGCGAAGACGCAGGCCGCGTTGCTGGAGGCGATGCAGGAGCGGCAGGTCACCGTCGACGGCCGCTCGCGCCCGCTCAGCGACGCGTTCACGGTGTTCGCCACGCAGAACCCCGTGGAGTTCGAGGGGACGTTCCCGCTCCCCGAGGCGCAGCTCGACCGCTTCCTGATGAAGATCCGTGTCGGCTATCCCGACGCCGACGCCGAGCGGGCGATGCTCGATCACTACGCCGACGGCTTCGACGCCGAGCGCGCGGCCGACGCGGTGCCCGCGCCCGTGCTGGACGCAGCGGAGCGCGCACAGCTTCGGCTGGCGGTCGAGGCGGTGCGCGTCGCGCCCGAGGTGCGCGGCTACATCGTGGACGTGGTGCGCGCCACGCGCGACGAGCCGGGGCTCACGCTCGGCGGGTCGCCGCGCGCGACGGTGGCGCTGTTCAAGGTGGCGCGCGCGGCGGCGGTGCTCGCGGGGCGCGCGTTCGTGACGCCTGACGACGTGAAGGAGCTCGCGCCGGCCGCGCTGCGGCACCGCGTCGTGCTGTCGCCCGAGCTGGAGGTCGAGCGCCACAGCGCGGACGACGTGCTGGCGCGGGTGCTGGAGCGCGTGCGCGCCCCGCGCTGACGACGTCGCGCCCGACCCCACCCGGCATGCGCTCGCCCCGCTTCCCCTTCGCCCCCACGCGCCGCCTGGCGCTCGTGGTGCTCGCGACCGCGCCGCTCTGGCTCGCGTCGGGCACCACGGTCGGGCGCGCGGCGGCGCTGGGCGCGCTGCTGCTGCTGGCCACCGTGGCCGCGGTGGACGCGGCGCTCGCGGCCGACGCGCGCCGGCTGACTGTCGTGCGCGACGCGCCGCGCACGATGGGACAGGGCGACGAGGCGGAGGCGCGCTACGCCGTCGCGCTGGACGGCGCGCGCGCCGCGCGCGCGACGCTGCACGACCAGCTGCCGGCGGCGATCGAGCGGCTCGGGCCCGCCGTGCTCCCGCTGTCGCTGGCGCCGGGCGAGGAGACGGTGGTCGCCGTCCGGCTGCGGGCGCTCGCGCGCGGCCGACACGCACTGGGACCGATCGCGCTGCGCGTGGACGGTCCCTTCGGCCTCGTGCGCCGCACGGTGCGCTGGGCGCCCGCCGACGAGCTCGCGGTCGCGCCGTCGGTGGCCGGCGTGCAGCGCTACCGTCTGCTCAGCGTCCAGCATCGCCTCCGCGATGCCGGCGTGCGGCAGCTGCGGCGGCGCGGAGCGGGCACCGTGTTCGCCGCGCTGCGCGAGTACGTCCCGGGCGACGATCCACGCGGCGTCGACTGGAAGGCCTCCGCGCGCCGCGACGCGCTGCTGGTGCGCGAGCGCGCCGCCGAGCAGGGACAGACGGTGGTGATCGCGGTGGACGCGGGGCGTCTGATGACCCAGGCGGTGACGGGTGGCGGATCGCGATTCGACGCCGCGCTGGCCGCCGCGCTGGTGCTGGCCGACGTGGCCGCACAGGGCGGCGATCGCGTGGGGCTGCTGGTGTTCGACGACGCCGTGCGCGCCTGGGTGCCGCCGACCGCCGGACCCGGCACGCTCGGCCGGCTGCGCGACGCGCTGGTGGACGTGCAGCCCAGCCTCGTCGAATCGGACTACGCGGCGGCGTTCCGCGCGCTCGCCGAACGGCAGCGCCGCCGCGCGTTGCTGGTGCTGTACACCGACGTCGTGGCGCCGCGCGCGTCGCGGGCGCTGGTCGCGCTAACCGGACGCGCGGCGGCACGACACCTGCCGCTGGTCGTCGCGCTGCGTGACGAGGCGCTGGACGCGGCTGCCGATCCCCGCGCCCGCGACAACGCGATCGGCGTCTACGAGAGCGCGGCGGCCGAGGAGCTGCTGCAGGAGCGCGCCGCTGCGCTGACGCGCATGCGCCACGCGGGCGCCGACGTCGTGGACGTGCCGACCGGCGCGCTCGCGGCAGCGGTCGTGAACCGCTACCTCGCGCTCAAGTCGCGCGGCGCGACGTGAGCGGCGGCACCCCACGTCGCGTCTCGCGCGGCGTCTCGCGCAGCGTCTCGCGGCCCAGCGCGAGATAGAAGGCCAGGGCCACGGCCGTCACGGCGGCCACCGCGAGCTTGGCGGACAAGGGCCAGTGCGGGATGGGCGACACCATCCCCTCGAGCGTGCCCGCGACGACGAGCAGCATCGTCGAGACGACGATCAGGCGCACGGCGCGCCGCCCGTCCTCGACTAGCGCGTCGGCCCGCGTGCGAGCGCCCGGCACGAGCACCGCGCCCCCGAGCAGCAGCCCCGCGCCGCCGGCGATCGCGATCGCGCTCAGCTCGAGCACCCCGTGCGGCGCGACGAAGGCGAGCAGCAGCGAGAGAATGCCCTTGCTCGCGAAGAGCCCGAACAGCCCGCCGATGTGCACGCCGTTGAACACCAGCATCGCCGTGGTGCCGAGGCCCGCCGTCACGCCCAGGGCGAACACGCCGAAGGTGACCTGCACGTTGTTGGCGACGATCGAGCTGGCCATCACCGGCCGGAAGAGCCCCGGGTCCTCGATGTAGCCCGTCCCGCGACGTGCGCGCTCGACGCCCTCGTCCGCGCGCGCGCGCATCGCCGACGGGATGAACTCGCGCGCGAGCGCGGGGCGCTGCCACACGGCGACGCCGGCGATGATCCCGGGCCCGAAGAGCAGCGCCGCCGCGATCAGGATCGGCGCGGCGCTGCGCCGCACCTCGGCCGGGAGGGTGCGCGTGAGCAGGCGGCGGGCGCCGCCGACGGGCAGCCGCTCGCGCCGGTAGAGGAGGTTGTGCCCTTCAGCCACCAACCGTCCCAGGCGCAGCGCGTCGTCCGACTCGCGACCGCCGAGCGCGGTACGCAGCCGCGCGAGGTCGGCGGCGACGTCGCGGTAGTCGTGCACGAAGGCGCCGACCTCCGACTCGTCGAGCGCCGCGAGCCCGCGCCGGCGGACGCGCACCAGCGCGGCCGCGAACGCCTGCCACCGCTCGGCCCCCTGCGCGACGATCGCGTGCTGCTCGCGGCGCGCCCCGGTGGCGCCCGCGACGGCGCCGCCCGCGGCGCGCGCCGCGCGTTCGTGCGCGAGGAGCCGCTCGAGCTGGGCGCGCACGCCCGGCGCGCGATGCGGCAGATCGCCCGCGTCGCGCGCCAGCACCTCCAGCGACGGGCGCACCCGCTCGGCGACGCGGCGCTCCAGCTCGCGCACGCGGCCCGCGTCGAGGGTCGCGCGGCGCGCGACCAGGCGCTCGACGAGCGCGAACGACTCGTCGTCGAGGAGCGGACCGCGCGCGGCGGACACCGCGGCGGACGTGGTCGCGGCGCGTGCGGGCAGCGTCGCCGTGCGCTCCCGCACCACGATCGTCCCGGCCACCAGGTCGCCCAGCCGCTTGCCGCGCCGCGAGACCAGCGCGGCGATCATCCCGACCGCGTAGAGGACGCCGGGCTGCGCGTCCACGAGGCGCAGCAGGTTGCGGACGGCCGCGTGCGTGAAGCCCACCGAGAAGCCGCCGTCCTGCACCACGCGCAGGCCGAGCCAGCGCTTCCCCGGCGTCTGCCCGTCGCGCAGCCACTCGAAGAGCACGTAGTAGCCCCAGACCACCGCGAACTGCGCGAGCAGCAGGAGCGCGAGGACCCAGGGGCCGGCGGCACGGCCGATGTTGGAGAACAGGGCCGACAGGCCGACGGCGCTCACCGCCGCCAGGAGCACGAGCACGATCAGCCCGTCGATGAGCGCCGCGGCGCCGCGCGAGCCGAGCCCCGCGACCGAGAACTGCAGCGTGACCAGCTCCGGCGTCTCGATCTCGACGCGGGTGTCGAGCGCGTCGGGCTGGCCCGCGCGCCCGCCGCGCTCGGAGCGCGCGCGGAGGGGTCGGGCGGGCGGGGCCTGCGGAGCCGTCATCGACGTGAGCGGAGGCGTGCGACGGGTCGGCGGACGTGCCGACCTCGACGGGAAGGAGTGTGCGCCATCGAGCGGCGCGCCGGAAGGGCGTGGCCCGTGGTATGATCCGGGGAACCCTGGATGGCGGCGGGACGCCCGTTGCCGTCCGCGACTCCCCCATCCCCCGCGACGTGACCGCCTCGCGCCTCCGGCCCGCCCGTCCGATCGCTCGCGCCCTCGCCATCTGCGCGGTCCTGGGGACCGCGGTCGCCCCGTCGGTGCTGTCCGGCCAGGGCACCGGGCAGGCTGCGCAGGCTGCGCGGGCGTCCGCGCGGACCGCGGACGATCCCGATCCGCTGGCGATCCCGCGCGAGGAGTACGCGTCGCGGCGGCAGGCGCTGGCCGCGCGGCTGCCCGACACCGCGCTCGTGATCGTGGCGTTCGGCGCCCGCGAGCCGGCACACGACTACGAGCGGTACACGCAGGCGGCGAGCTTCCGCTGGCTCACCGGATTCAGCGAGCCCGACGCCGCGCTCGTGATGGTCAAGCGCGGCGCGGCGCTGGACGGCACCCTGTTCGTGCCGCCGAGCGATCCGGCGCGCGAGGTGTGGACCGGCGCCCGCGCCGGTGTCGCGGGGGCGAGGGAGGCGACCGGGCTCGCCACGCGCGCGCACGGGGAGCTCCGCGCGGTGCTCGACTCGCTCGCCGCCACCGGGCTGCCGATGGCGGTCGTCGGCGACCTGCGCGGCCGCGACGTGCTGACCGCGGACGAGCAGGAGATCGCCCGACTGCGGCGCGCGCAGCCGCAGCTCCGCGTGGTGCCCTCGACGGCGCTCGTCGAGCTGCTGCGCGCCCGCAAGAGCCCCACGGAGATGGCGCGCATCCGCCGCGCCGTGGACGTCACGGTCGTCGCGCAGCGCGAGGCGATGCGGCTGATCGAGCCGGGGCTCAACGAGTTCGAGGCGCAGGCGCTGATCGAGTACACCTTCCGGCGGCAGGGCGCCGACGGCCCCTCGTTCGCGACGATCGTGGGCTCGGGGCCGAACGCCACGACGCTCCACTACAACGCCGACGACCGGCCGATGCGCGACGGCGAGGTCGTGGTGATGGACATCGGCGCGTCGTACGCGGGCTACGCGGCGGACGTCACGCGCACGGTCCCGGTGAACGGCCGCTTCTCGCCCGAGCAGCGCGCGGTCTACCAGCTGGTGCGCGACGCGCAGGCGGCCGCCGAGCGGGCGGCGACGGTGGGCGCGTCGTGGGCCGCGGTGCAGGAGGCGGCGCGACGCACGATCGCCGAGGGGCTGGCGCGCCTGGGGCTCACCGAGTCGGCCGACGCCACGTACGACTGCGGGCCGGCGCCGGCCGGGCAGTCGACGCCGCGCCAGTGCCCGCAGGTCGGGCTCTACTTCATGCACGGGCTCGGGCACGGGATCGGGCTCGAGGTGCACGACCCGGCGCAGTTCTACTCGACGGGGACGATCCAGGCCGGGGACGCGTTCACGCTGGAGCCGGGCGTCTACGTGCGCGAGCGGCTGCTGGATCTGCTCATGGACACGCCGCGCAACTCGGCGCTCAAGGCGCGCCTCCGCGACGCGGTGCGCCGCCACGCGAACATCGGCGTGCGGATCGAGGACGACTACGTCGCGACCGCCGGCGGGGTGGAGTGGATCAGCCGCGCGCCGCGCGAGATCGCCGAGGTGGAGGCGGCGATGCGGGAGCCGTGGCGGGGGCCGGGGCCGCGGGATGCGCGGCTGGTGGAGTCGTACCGGCCGCGCTGACCCTCGGTCGGCTCACGTCGCAGGGGCGAGCGGTCGATACTCAGTTCGAAGGCCTTCAACGGTCTGTCGTCTGTGAGATATCGAGGCGCGGCCACATCGTGACCCGAGCGCCTTGACAGGTTGGCCGGTGCGAGGGTTGCGTTGAGGACTGTTTTGCCCCTGCGCTCTATGCAGCGTCGGCCTCCTGTCCGGCGGCTCCGTGGACGTGACCTAACCTCGAGCGGCTCGCCTCGATGTCCATCGAACGATTGCTCCGGGGGCTTGTTCCACATCGCCTGCGATGTGGAGACGACGAGCGCACCCATTCTCGCATTCCGTCTACCCATGCAGTCATTGGATCCGCGTCTGGCCGAGCTTCCCCCGGCCGAAAGCGGCCGGGCAGAGGTCCTACCTCCGCAGAGCGCTACGGGAGCCACCGCGTCGGCGCGACGCAACCCAACAACAGAGCGAGTGCTCACGTCACAGGACCGCGCCTCCGTCGGCACTGCGTTGTACGAGCTGCTGGACCATCGCGACTTGCTGCTACAGTTGGCAAGCCGCGACGTCCGCGTGCGCTACAAGCAGGCCGTGATGGGATTCGCGTGGGCAATCCTAACTCCATTGCTGCTCGTTGGCGCTGGCACGCTGATGCGGATCGCGGTGGCTACGATGGCGGGCGTGCAGCTGGAGATGTCGGAAGTTGGCAGCATCGCACTGAAATCTTTTCCGTGGGCGTTCTTTGCCGGAGCCGTAGGCTTCGCGGTGCAGAGCATCACGGGCAATATCTCGCTAGTCACCAAGATCTACTTTCCGCGCGCCGTCCTTCCCTTGGGCGTAGTGACGGCCCATCTGTTCGATCTAGCCATCGGTGCGGCGACGCTGCTTGTCGTGCTGCCATTCCTCGGTGCGGCGCTGACCCCTGCGCTACTTTGGGTTCCTGTCCTCGTGCTACTGCTCGTGATGTTCACCGCCGGCACCGGCGTGTTTCTGGCGTGCGCAAACCTGTTCTTTCGTGACGTAAAGTACATCACCCAGGTGCTGCTGACCTTCGGAGTGTTCTTCACGCCGGTGCTGTTCGACGCCGTTTCGTTCGGCGCGAAGGGAGCGAGAATTCTCATGCTCAATCCCCTCTCACCGATCTTTGAGGGGCTGCGCCTCTCCGTCATGGAAGGGCACAACCTGCTCACGCCATTGACGGTCGTCGCGCGTAGCGGCGCCGTCGTGCCGGTGTGGGAGCCATGGTATCTGCTCTACAGCGCTGCCTGGAGCTTAGGCGGGCTGGGATTCGCCGTCGTCCTGTTCCAGCGGACGCAGTATCTGTTCGCCGAATACGTCTGATTGGGGTCGATGATGAGCGATGTAGCAGTGCGGGTGGACGATGTTTGGAAGCGCTTCCACCGTGGCGAGCGGCAGGACAGCCTGCGCGACCTGATTCCCGCCCTGGTGAGGAAGGTCGGAAAGGGCCGCACCGAGACCGATCTTCCCCAAGGGGATTTCTGGGCGGTGCGTGAGGCGAGTTACGACGTGAGGTTTGGCGAGGCGCTGGGCATCATCGGCCCGAACGGGGCCGGCAAGTCGACAATGCTCAAGCTGCTCACTGGGATCTTGCGGCCGAACAAGGGCGAGATCCGCATGCGTGGGCGCATGGCGTCACTGATCGAGGTGTCGGCGGGCTTCCACCAGGATCTGACCGGGCGCGAGAACGTGTTCCTGCAGGGGGCGATCATGGGCATGTCCAAGCGTGACGTGCAACAGCGCCTGGACAGCATCATCGATTTCGCAGGTATCGAAGCGTTCATCGACACGCCAGTGAAGCGCTACTCCTCCGGCATGAACGCGCGGCTCGGATTCGCGATCGCCGTACATCTCGAGCCGGATGTGCTGGTGATCGATGAAGTACTGTCGGTGGGAGACATGGCGTTCCAGGAGAAGTGCGTCCAACGTATGAAGGCGTTCAAGCGCGATGGCGTGGCCATCGTGTTCGTCTCGCACAACATGCAGGCTGTTGGCGACCTCTGCGAACGAGCGCTCGTCATCAAGTCGGCTCCACGCTTCCTAGGCGAGGTCGGCGAGGCAGTCTCGCACTACCTCGGACTCGTGGGCGATAGCTCTGCGTCGCGCTCCGGCAACGGAATTTCGGTGCTGGAGTCAGTGCTCCTCGGCCCCGACAGCGAGGTGGTGACGGCCGTCGCCCCTTTCACGCCGCTACGGCTTGACGTCGAGTTGGAGTTCGCGGAGCGCTTCGACCATCTCACATTTGCGCTAGTGCTCTACCGCGCCACGGACGGGCTGATCGTGTACGATGGCAACTTCTCCAACCTCGACGTCGGCATTAGCGAGACACGTCCTGGAGAGCGCATTCGAGTGAGCTTCGACCACACGGTTCCCCTCACGCGTGGCCAGTACGCCTACGAACTGATCGTCCATGACCCGCGTGAGGCACAGTTCCGCCTGCGCGCGATGCCGATCGCGGGCATTCGGGTGGACGAGTACAAGTCCTACGCAGGAGTGGCAGACCTACGGGTGCGCCCGTCTGTGCGCTCCGCGGAGCTCGCGACCTGACGATGAACCGCCTCTATTCGCCCAGACTGGAAGTGCCGAGGGATGCATCAGCGCCGATGGGGGCGTCCACGGTACGCCTCGGCATCGTCGGATGTGGCGCGGTCACCGAGCGCCTGCACCTGCCCGCTGCACTCTCGTCGCGCGCCGTTCAGGTCACGGCGCTCGTGGACACGGCGCCCGGCCGCGCAGCTGCCCTGGCGTCGCACTACAACGTGCCGCACGCATTCACTGAAATCGCGGCTTTGTCGGGCAAGGTAGACGCGGCGGTTCTCGCGCTCCCCAACTCCTTGCACCTCGACGCGGCACGGGCCCTCGCGAAGGCGGGCGTGCACGTCATGGTTGAGAAGCCCATGGCGCGCACGGTGGCCGAATGCGAGGCCATGCAGCGCGACACGGAGAGCGCAGGGGTGGTGCTGAGCGTCGCGCATGTGCGCCGCTTCTTCCCTTGGGCCAGGCTCGTGAAGGACCTGCTCGCGGCAGAGCTCCTAGGGACTCTCCGGAGCATCGACGTGCAGGAGGGCGCGCCGTACCGCTGGCCGGTTCTCTCCAGTCTCCCCTTCGACCGTGTCGCGGCCGGTGGCGGGGTGCTGATCGACGTCGGTCCGCACGTGTTCGACCTGCTGCGCTGGTGGAAGGGCGAGTGGGAGCTCGTCACCTACGAGGACGATGCGCTCGGCGGCGTCGAGGCTGATTGCATCACACGACTGCGCACGCGCGACGGGTGCGAAGCGCGGGTGGAGCTGAGTCGCACGCGCGACCTGCGCAACACGATGCTGTTCAAGGGCGATCGAGCGACGCTCGAGGTCGGACTCGGCTTCGAGGGAACCGTCGAGCTGCGGATTGACGGCACACCGGTCTCTCTCCACGGGTCGGCTCGTCCGCATGCTGCGCCGCCCCGGCTCATCCCGGACGCATGGAGCATGGTCGCCGCGTTCGTCGAACAGCTCGATCACTTCGCTGCGGCCACGCGTGGCGCCGACGGCATGGTGGTGTCGGGTGCGGACGGCACGGCCGCCGTAGCCATGGTGGAGGCCTGCTACGCCTCGCGAACCGGTACCATCGACCCGTTCCCGCTCGCCACATGACGAACGATCTGCAGCAGCTCGCCGGCCGTCGGGCTCTCGTACTCGGCGGCACCGGCTTCGTCGGCGCTCGGCTCGTCGAGCGGCTCGTGCGCGAGTACGGTGCGCACGTCCGCGTCCTCGTGCGCGACTTCGCCACCGCAGCGCGCATCGCTCGCTTTCCCGTCGAGCTCGTGCGCGGCGACGTGCGCGATCGCAGTGCCGTGGAGCGCGCCGCCGAAGGGTGCGACGTGATGTTCCACTGTGCGTTCGGAAACTGGCGCACGAGCGACGATCAGCGCGACATCACGGTCAACGGCACCGAAGCGGCGCTCGCGGCTGCGCTGGCTGCGCGTGTACCGCGTGTGGTGTACGTGAGCACCCTCAGCGTCTACGGCTTGGCAACCGACGGACCGCTCGATGAGTCGGCGGCACGCCGCCGCAGCAATACCCCCTACGGTGACGCAAAGCTGGAGGCGGAGGAGGTCGCGCTGTCGTACGTACCGCGCGGCCTCGGCCTGAGCATCATCCAGCCGACCGTGATCTACGGCCCGTATGGGCCCAACTGGACGATCGAGCCGCTCCGGCGACTGCAGCGCGCCGGTCAGATCCTCATCAACGGGGGCAGCGGCTACTGCAACGCCGTGTTCGTCGACGACCTGGTGACCGGCCTGCTGCTCGCCGCTGTCAGGCCATCCGCCGTGGGTGAGACGTTCCTGATCTCGGGCGCGGCTCCCGTCACGTGGGCCGAGTTCATCGGGCACTACAGCCGCATGGTCGGGGGTGGGACGACGGTGTCGTTGACCTCGGAAGAGGCGTTGGCGCAGTTCAAGTCATCCAAGCGTGTGACGCACCTTCCGCAGATCGCGATGTCGATGCTCCGCCAGCCGGGTACGGTGGAGGCCCTCGCTACGACGCCCGAGTTCCGCTGGTCGTTGCGCACCGCCAAGGTAGTGCTGCCGTCGCCCGTCTGGCGTACGCTCAAGCGTCGCGTGAAGGGCGGCGAGCCGGACGCAGTCAGCCGCGCCACGCCGGTGCCGCCTCCGCCCAGCCCTCGCCCCAATCCAATTGCGCCGGCGGACATCGCCCTGTTCGCCGCGAAGCAGGAGGTGCGCATCGACAAGGCGCGGCGCGTGCTGGGCTACGAGCCCGCCTTCTCGGTCGCACGGGGAATGGACGCCGTCGAGCGCTGGGCGCGCTGGTCCGGACTGATTCACTGACGACACGAGCGACGACACGAGCGACGACACGAGCGACGACACGAGCGACGACACGAGCGACGCCGGCGACCGAACTCGACGCGTGCAGCGAAACGGGGGGACGTGCGCAATTCGCACGTCCCCCCGTTTCGCTGCACGCGTCGCCTCGCAGCTCAGGGCCGCGGCAGCGCCAGCGTGTCCGGCGCCGGGAGATTCGCTCCGTACACCCGGTTGATCCGCAGGCGCAGCGTGTCCGCGAACACCGCGTGCCCCGCCGTGCTCGGATGCACGCCGTCGAGCGAGAAGTAGCGCCCGAAGATCTGCGCCGGAGCGTCCGTGACCCGGGGGAACAGCGGCACCTGTCCGGCCGCCTTCCAGCCGAGCAGCGTCGGGTTCGGATCGAGATACTGGAAGCCGATGCTGTCCGCCTTCGCGCGGATGTACGCGTTGTACGCGGCCACGCGCGAGACGAAGAAGGCGCGCTCCGTCTCGTCGAGGATGCCGGTGGTGCCGAGCTCCCCGACGCCGGGGACCGTGATCGGGCCGCAGGCGAACGGCGCCGGGATCGACGCCGGCAGCGACTGCGTCTGCGCGCGCAGCGCCGCGAAGAACGGGAACGCGACCAGCGCCTGCGTCGTCACCGGGCAGTTCAGCAGCTGCAGCGGGCGGCCGACGAGCTGCGTCTCGACGATCGTGCGGACCTGCTGGTTGAAGATCGGCGAGCCGGGGACGAGCAGCGCCGCCGGCACCAGGAGCGGGATCGCGGTCACGTCGGCGACGCCGATCAGGACGCCGCGCTCCAGATCCGGGCTCCCCGCGCGCAGCTGGTCGATCATCGCCGCGTAGTTCGTGCGGAAGGTCGCCTCGGGCGTCACGCCGGTCGTCGTGCCGGCCGCCGCGAAGCCCAGCACGTCGTTGTTGCCGATCCACACCGTCGCGAACGTCGGATTCGCCTCGATCGCGCGCTCGACCTGCGAGCGGCCGCCGAGGAAGAACTGCGTCAGCGCCGAGTAGCCGCCGCCGGCGAGGCCGGTCGGGTCGAACGAGTTGGCGCCCGGCACGGCGACGTTGTTGAGCGTCGCGGTGAACGAGCTGCCCGCGCGCAGGTCGCACGTGGTGCTCGTGCTCGCGGGCTGCCCGGGAAGCGTGAAGCGCGCCTGCGTGAGGAAGTTCGTGAGCGGCGGCGCGCAGCCGCGCCCGGCGAGCATCGGGTAGGCGTAGCGGACGCCGGCGGTGCGGGCCAGCAGACTGGGATAGCTGCGCTTCTGCGTCGAGTCGTTGATGCCGCCCGACTGGTAACCGGCCGTGATGCTGTTGCCGAGCGCGACGTAGCGCTCCATGAACGGCGCGCCGACCGCGGTCGCCTGCGGCTCGCTCGTGAGCAGCTCGGCGTCCTTGGCGCAGCCCGCGAGCGCGAGCGCGCCGGCCGCGAGGACGCCGGCGCGGCGCGGGAGACCGCGCGTGAGATGACGACGGACCATCGAGGTCTCCGGGGACGGCTGGGAGGTGAGCGGGAGTGCGCGGCGCATCAGAACCGCGCCTTCAGGCTGACCGAGAAGATGTTCGCGTTGAGCGCGTAGAAGCCGTTGTTCAGCTGCGTGACCGTCTCGGCGGCCGAGAGCCCCTCGGGGCGCTCGCCGGTGCGGCCACGACGCCCCTCGGTCTCGACGCGCAGGTACGCGGCGTCGAGCGCGAAGCGCTCGCCGAGCGGGAGCCCGAGGCCGACGTTGAAGTTGTGGCGGTCCATGTCGGGGAGCAGCGGCGTCACCGTCTCGTCGGGCGCGGGCGTGGTCGCGCGGCTGTAGCCCAGGCGACCGGCCACGCGGCCGCCGAAGCGGTGCTCGAGACCGACGCGGTACGAGTGCGAGTCCTCGTAGTCCTCGATCAGCGTGCGCGAGAGCGCGACCGACGGCTGCCCCTCGGCCGTCGTGAAGTTCACCGGCAGCTCCTGGAACGATGACCAGCGGATCATCGCGTAGTCGGCCGACAGCGTCGTGTTCGTGAAGCCGGTGAAGCCGACGCCCACCTGGAACTGCGCGGGATGGTCGATGCGCGTGCTCGCCGTCTGGTTCGGGCCGAGCGTCTGGCCGGCGGTGAACTGCGGCGCGACCACGTTGGCGAGCGTCGCGCCGGGCTGCAGCCCCGGCACCTGGGCCAGCAGCGGGTTGCCGGCCCGGATGACGTACTGCGTCGCCTGCGCCGACGGCGTGAACGTCGCCTCGGCCTCCTCGTAGTCGAAGCGGACCTGCGAGAGGTAGCGCGCGCCCACGCTGAACGTCGGCGTCAGCTTCGCGTGCACGCCGAGGTTGTAGCCGAATCCCGTGCCGTCGCCCTTCACCTCGCCGACGCCGAACTCGGTGCCCGGCGCGAAGCCGAGCGCCGCGAAGGTCGGCCCGGTCGGCGCGGCGCGGTTGATCGGCTGCGCGGAGAAGTCGAGCGACTGGCGCAGTTCGAGGCGCGAGTAGCCGATCACCGGCCCGCCGCCGACCGACAGCCGGCCCGGCACGATCTCGAAGGCGATCGTCGGCTGCGCGTAGATCGTCTGCAGCGACGCGCGCTGCGCCGAGAAGCGGCCCGGGAAGTCGTCGCGCCACTGCGACGTGAGGCCGTACGGCACGTACGCCGCGAAGCCGAGCGCGAGGCGGCCGGCGCCCTTCCAGGTCAGCCCGAGGAACGGCGGCAGCTCGATCGGCACGTCGCCCTCGTACTCGCGGCGCGTGTAGTCGGCCGTGAACGAGCCCTGGACCTGCACCGCGGACACGCCGCCGTAGGCCGAGAGACCGCGCGGCATCGTCGCCGCGGCGCCGGGGTTCCAGTAGAGGACCGAGGCGTCCTCGCAGGGCGCGCCGGTGACCGCGAAGCCGCGCCCGATCGCGCAGCTGCCGATCTCGTTCAGCCCGAACCCCTGCGCGTGGGCGCGGGTCGCCGTCGCCGTCAGCACGGACGCGACCACGAGCGTCGCCCCACCGCCCACTTGCACGACCCGACGGGCGTGCGCACGAAACTGCATCGTGTCGATCTCCTTGAAGAATGCCGATGGGAGACCGGACCCGGCCATGACCCCCGAGCCCCGGTCGAGGCGCGCGGCGTCGGACCAAGTCACGCGCGATACAGGCCGCGCACGTGTCGGACGCTCACACAGTGCCCCGACCACGGCAAGGCCCGTGCAGCGCCGCGCCACGCACGCGGGAACCCGGGGGCCGGCTCGAGCCCTCATACGGCGACGCGGTCATGCAGTCCGCGTCCCGGCCGCGCAGGGCGCGGCCGGCATCGTCACTCGTGTGGAGGGGTGGAGACATGTTCCGTACGATCACGCGCATCGGCGCCGTCGCCGGCGTCGCGCTCGCGGGCCTCGCGCTCGTCGCGCCGGCCACCGCGCAGGCGCAGATGCAGGTTCGCAAGGACGGCACGGCGCAGGGCGCCGCGTCCCGCGGTGCGGCCACGCAGGACATCGTCCAGACGGCGCTCGCCGCCGGCCAGTTCACCACGCTCGCCAAGGCGCTCGGCGAGGCGGGGCTCGTCGAGACGCTGAAGGGCACCGGGCCGTTCACCGTGTTCGCGCCGACCGACGCGGCGTTCGCGAAGCTGCCGCCGGGGACCGTCGAGGCGCTGCTGCAGGACAAGGAGAAGCTCCGCGCCGTGCTGCTCTACCACGTCGTGCCGGGCCGCCTGATGGCGGCCGACGTGCTGAAGTCGCCCTCGCTCAAGACCGTCGGCGGTCCGTCGGCCAAGATCATGATGCACGGGAACGGCGCGATGATCGACGCGGCGATGATCGTGAGGACCGACGTCGGCGCGAGCAACGGCGTGATCCACGTGATCGACTCGGTGCTGATGCCGCCGACGGCGGCGACCGGGCAGTCGGGGTCCTGACCCGGACGCGGGGCACGCCGGCAGTCCACGCCGGCGTGACGCGCGGACGCGGGGAGGGGCGCATGCCGCGCTCCTCCCCGCGTCGTATTTTGCGGGCAGCGCTCGACCACTCCCTCCTGCCCCGCCCTCACCCGTGCCGCACCTCCTCTCCCGACTCGCGCGTCGCGCGCGCCGCACGCCGCTCCTGCTGGCCGTCGCCGCGGCCGCGGCCGGCGCGCAGACGCCCGCGCCGGCGGCCCGCCCGGCCGCCGGCGCACCCGCGGACCTCATCGTCACGAACGCGCGCATCTACACCGTCGACGCGGGGCGCCCGATGGCCGCGGCGATGGCCGTGCGCGGCGGCCGCGTGCTGTTCGTCGGCGACGCGCGCGGCGCGCTGACGCACCGCGGGAGCGCGACGCGCGTGCTCGACCTCGAGGGGCGCACCGTCATCCCCGGCATGGTCGACGCGCACGGCCACCTCTCGGGGCTCGGCCTCGGCCTGCGCAACGTGGACCTCGTCGGCACGACGTCGTACGACTCCGTGATCGCCCGCGTCGCCGCCCGCGCGCGCAGCACGCCCAAGGGGACGTGGATCGTCGGCCGCGGGTGGGACCAGAACGACTGGGGCGACACGCGCTTCCCGACGCACGAGGCGCTCTCGCGCGCGATCCCCGACCACCCGGTGTACCTGGAGCGCGTCGACGGGCACGCGGCGCTCGTGAACGCGGCCGGCATGCGCGCCGCCAGCGTCACGCGCGAGACGAAGGACCCGGAGGGCGGGCGGCTCGAGCGCGGCGCGAACGGCGAGCCGACGGGCGTCTTCGTCGACCAGGCGCAGGGGCTGGTGGACCGCGTGATCCCGAGCGCGACGCGCGACGAGCTGCGCGACGCGCTCAAGGCCGCCGCGCGCGAGCTGCACCGCCACGGGCTGGTGGGCGTGCACTCCGCCGGCGAGGGGCGCCGCACGATCGAGCTGATGGAGGAGATGGCGCAGCGCGGGGAGCTGGACCTGCGCGCGAACGTCATGATCTCCGACGACAGCGCGGCGATCGCGCACTACTTCGCGCGCGGCCCGCGCCGCGCCCTGCACGACGGCCGCGTCTGGGTCAGCAGCGTGAAGCTCTACGCCGACGGCGCGCTCGGCTCGCGCGGCGCCGCGCTGCTGGAGCCTTACACCGACGATCCGAACAACCAGGGGCTGCTCGTCTCCGCGCCGGCGCACATCCAGGACGTCGCGATCCGCGCGCTGCGCGCCGGCTTCCAGGTCAACACGCACGCGATCGGCGACCGCGGCAACCGCCTCGTGCTCGACGCGTACGCGAAGGCGCTGCAGCAGGTGCCGGTCTCCGACCACCGCTTCCGCGTGGAGCACGCGCAGATCCTCCACCACGAGGACATCCCGCGCTTCGCGGAGCTGGGCGTCATCCCCAGCATGCAGGCCAGCCACCAGACGAGCGACATGTACTGGGCGGGCACGCGCCTCGGCAGCGGGCGCCTGTACGGCGCCTACGCGTGGCGCGCGCTCATCGACGCGGGCGCGATCGTCCCGAACGGCAGCGACTTCCCCGTCGAGCTGGTGAACCCGCTCATCTCCTTCCACGCCTCGGTGGCGCGGCAGGACGCGCGCAACTGGCCCGCGGGCGGCTGGTTCCCCGAGCAGCGCATGACGCGCGACGAGGCGCTCAAGTCGATGACGCTCTGGCCCGCGGTCGCCGCGTTCCAGGAGTCGGAGCTCGGCTCGCTCGCCGCGGGCAAGCGCGCCGACTTCGTGGTCCTCGACCGCGACATCATGCGCGTGCCCGCCGAGGAGATCCTCGCCACGCGCGTGCTCGCGACGTACTTCGGCGGCAAGGCCGTCTACGAGGCCAAGCCCTGACGACCGCGCTCCACGCCCGCCCCGACGCGGGCGGGCTGGCCGCCGCGGCGACGACGGCGCTGACGTGGGGGCTGGTGGGGACGCTGGTGCGTCTCCTGCCGGCCCTCACGCCGCTCGAGCTGGTGGCGGGCCGGCTGCTCTTCGCGCTCGCGGCGGCGCTGCCGGCGCTCGCGCTGCCCGCGCTCCGCGCGCAGCTGCGCGACGCGGCGCGCCGACCGACCGCGTGGGCGCTGGCCGCGCTCATGAGCGCGTACTACCTGCTCGCGGTCGCGGCCTTCCGCCTCGCCCCGGTGGCGGACGTCGCGCTGCTGCTCGCCACCGCGCCGCTCTGCGCCCTCGGGCTGCGCCGCCTGCGCGGCGTTCCCGCCACGCGCGCCGAGCGCACGGGCGCCGCGCTCGCGCTCCTCGGCGTGGCGCTGACGCTCGTGCCGTCGCTGCGCGGACTGGCGACGGGCGGCGCGACGCGCCTCGCGGGCGACGCGCTGGCGCTGGCCGCCGCGGCGCTGTCGGCCGCCTACGCGCTGCGCTTCCGCGCCGCGCAGGGCGCGGGCGCGGCGCCCGCGCCGTTCGGGGTCGCGGTGCTCACCTTCGCGCTCGGGGCGACGGCGCTCGCGCTGCGCGCGGCGCTCGCCGGGGCGCCGCTCCTCCCGCTGCACCGGCTGGACGGCGGCGGGCTGGCGCTGCTCCTCGCGCTCGGCGTCTTGTCGACGCTCGTGCCGACGCTCACCTTCGCGGTCGCCGCGCGGCGGCTGCCGCCGGTGCTCACGAGCGCGGCCCAGCTGCTCGTCCCGGTCGTCTCCGGGACGGCCGCGGCGCTCGCCCTCGGCGAGCTGCCGTCGGCATGGCTGATCCCCGGCGGCGGGCTCGTCGCCCTCGGCCTCCTGCGCCTGCTCTCCGCCCCGGCCGCCCCGATCGCGTCCGTCCATGCCCCCGTCGACTGAGCCGTCGAGCAGCCCGGACGCGCCGACCGCCGACGGTGTGCCCGGTGCCGGTGCGGTGGAGCGCGGCGTGGCGCCGCCCTGGCGCCGCTGGCTGCCGCGCGCCGTCGTCGAGGGGGCGCTGATCGCCTTCAGCGTCGTGCTGGGCCTCGCGGCGAGCGCGTGGCGCGACGGGCGCGCCGCGCGGGAGCGCGCCGGCCAGGCGCTGGCGGCCATCACGGCGGAGCTGGACTCCAACCGCGTGCTCGTGCGCCGCGCCCGCCTCCACCACCGGGCGATCGCCGACTCGATCGCGCGCTACCAGGCGCGCGGCGAGCCGCTGCCCGAGCGCATCTACTTCGGCGCGATGTTCAATCCGGCACGCGTGCTCGACGACGCGTGGCAGTCCGCGCGCGACGGCGGAGCGCTCGAGCGCCTGCCGTACCCCGTCGTCCTGCGCCTCTCGGAGGTGTACGCGCGACAGGCGCAGTACCACGAGCTGTACGAGGCCATCGTGCAGCGCCTGTACGGCGACATGATGTCGCGCGGGACGCTCGCGACCTTCCGCGACAACGCGCCGAGCTGGCACATCCTGCTGCGCGACTTCGCCGACCGCGAGGGGACGATGGAGGAGGCGTACGGCGGCACGCTCGCCGAGGTGCGGCGCACGCGCGTGCGCTGAGCGCGCGGCAGCGCACGTGGGTCACCTGCACCGGGCCATCCGACCCCGGTCGTGCTAGGGTGGCGGGTCGTCTCGCCGGCGCACCGCGCCGACCCGCTTCCGCACTCCTGCACGCCGATGTCACTCGTCTCCCACGCGCCGCGCGCCGCTCGCTCGCGCCTGGCCGCTCTCCTCGCCGCCGCGGCGCTGGCCATCGCGCCCGCCGCGGTCCACGCCCAGACCGTCACCGCCTGGTGCTCGCGCAGCGACGCCGCCGGCTGCACGGCCGTCCGCGTCTCGCTGGTCGCCGGCGGCGCCCCCTGGATCCTCGACGCGTTCTCGCTCTACCTCAGCGACGGCTGGTCGTTCGCGAGCGCGCCCGCCGACGCGTCGCGCACGCCCTTCACCGGTGCCGACAGCTACACGCTCGACGAGCCCTTCACCGCGACCGCGGCGCGGCCCGACGCGCGCACGGCGCTCGTCGACTTCGGGGTCAGCCCCGGGTTCGACTACGAGCTGTGGCCGGACGCCGAGGGCTACCTGGAGTTCGCCGTCACGGGTGCGGGCGCGCTCGATCTCGCGTACAGCATCGCGGACCTCGACGGCGTGGTGACCGACGGCCGCGCGCCGATCACGACGACGCCGGAGCCGGCCACGGGCGCGCTGCTGGCCGCCGGCGGTGCGCTGCTGGCCGCCGTCTCGCGCCGGCGTCGCGCGCGCGCGGAGGGCCGCTGAATGCGTGCGCGCGCATCGATCGCCGCCCGGGTCGCGTTCCCGCTGGGCGCGCTCGCACTTCTCGTCGCCTGCCACGACCAGCCCACGCGCCCCGGCGCGGCGCCCGCGGTCGCGCCGCACCTGGCCATCGCCGACGCGGCGCGCGGCGGCACCGCGGGCTTCTACTGGCTCACGCCGACCGTGCCGACCGCGCCGGCCACCTTCCCGGGCACGTTCGAGACGGGCGCCCTCGCGTCGCTCGCCGTCGAGGTGTGCGCGCTGGACGCGGCGGGCGCCGCCTGCGCGGGCGCGCCCGTGGCACGCTACACCGCGACGACCACGCCGAGCGCGCAGCAGGTGCGCGTCGACTCGGTGCGGCAGCACTTCGTCGTGTACTGGAACACGGCGGTCGGCGCCGGCCCCGCGGTGAGCGCGGGGCAGCGCTATCGCGCGCGCGTGCTGCGCGCCACCGCCGGCGCGAGCCGGGAGCTCGGCTTCACGGACGTGCAGGTGGTCGCCACGAGCGGCGAGCTCGCGGGGGTCGACCGCGCGCGGTACGCCGCGGTGGTGCGCGGGCAGCAGCTCGCGCTCCGCTTCCGCGTCGAGGTCGCGCCGCCGTCGGACGACGAGACGGTCCCCGCGAGCGTGGTCCGCGAGGTGGCCGAGCGCCTCGTCGCGACGGTCGCCGGCGGCGACCCGGCCGCGGTCGAGCAGGAGGTGCGCGACGTCCTCGGGGCGTTCGTCCCGCTGTTCGGCGCGGGCGAGCTGGATGCCGCGCGCGCGCACGTCGCGGGCGGACAGCCGGCGGGCTTCGACTTCCAGGTGGCGCTGATCGCGCGCGCGCTGCGGGAGGGCAGCCGCACGAGCGTCGACAACTTCCTCGCCGCCGCGAACGTCGCCGGCGCCTCGATGCAGGCGGGCGGCGCGATCTCGCGCGCGTCGCTCGCCGCCGCGCTCGCGCCGCTCGCCGCGCGCACCGAGCACCCCGTCGGCGAGGTGCTGCCGGCCACCGTGCTCGCGATCTCCCGCGCGCGCGCGACCGGCGTGGCGGGCGCCGACCCGGTGTGGGGCGACGGCCAGCTCGACGCGCTGCAGACGACGCTGCTGATGTACGCGGTGTACCTGGCGGGCGACGAGGGCGCGCCCGCCGCGCCGAGCGCGATGCGCACCGCGCCCCTGCGCGCGTCGGCCGTGCACGCGCGCGCCGCGACGCGGATGGCGGGCGTGAAGCTGCCGTCGTTCGTCAGCCCCGGGAAGATGGTGCTCAACTTCAAGACGGGGCTCGTGGGGAAGCAGATCGGGATGCCGCTCACCTGGTTCCAGGCGGTGCCGGCGAGCGTGTGCGCGTCGGTGCTGATGAACAGCTACCGCTTCGCCGTCGAGGCGACGCCGACGAAGGTGGGGCGGCGGGGGCTCGACCAGCCGACGGCCAGCGACGCCGTCGCGCAGCTCACGTTCGACTTCACGCCGAACGCCGCCGGCGCGCAGTTCCTGTCGGCGATCGGGTGCGCGCTCCCGCCGTTCGGCGCCGCGCCCGGCAAGGGCGTGCAGTGGTCGCTCCGGGGCGAGCTGCCGGCGCACGGCGCGCTCGAGTCGCAGGGCACGGTCACCGACGCGACCGGGCGCGCGCGGGCGCGCTACGCGACCGTCGAGGAGGTGGTGCCCGAGCCGATGCGCGCGCTCGCGAAGGAGGCCACCGGCACGCTCGACGTGCGCGCGACGGGGCTGGTCCCCGGATGGAGCTCGCTCGAGAAGTCGGTCGGCGCCGGCGTGCTGAACCCGACCGACGCGGGCGTGCGCCTGTCGGTGAAGCACTACGACTGGCCGCAGCGGCTGCGCCTCGACTGGGAGATCGCGTTCTCGGGCTCCCCGCTGTACCCGGGCCTGATCACGAACGTCGGGCAGCGTGGCACGATGACCCTCACGCGCCGCGAGCACGCGACGGCCATGGAGTACGTCGGCACCGGCCCGGTGACCTACACGCACTTCGACTTCACGGGCAACACCAGCCCGACCGGCTGCCCGTTGGTGCCGACGCGCACCCAGAGCGGCCAGCTGGGGTTCGCGCTGATCGCGTTCACCGGCCCGCAGGCCGACGGCGGCCTGCTCGGCATGCCGTTCGAGGTGGAGGGCGCGCCGTCGGTGGAGCACTTCAACTTCGAGTGCCCGCCGCCGCGCGGCGCGATCGCGTCCTCGCACGGCGGCTTCGGCCTGATGCTGATGTCGGTCTACGAGCCGCTGCCCCCCGGCCCGCTGGTCTTCCTCGGGAAGAACCCGGCGCACGAGTGGAGCGTGGTCGGATCGGGCGTGATGCGCGCGACGCTCTCCCGCCCCGTGCCGACGCGGCTGCCGACGCCCGTGACCGAGCGCTCGACCTACACGATCACCCTCGTCCCGTGAGGTGAGGCGCGGCGGGAGCGGGGTTAGGTTGCCGCGCATGCGCGTCGTCTCCCTGCTCCCCGCCGCGACCGAGATCGTCGCCGCCCTCGGCGCCGCCGACCGCCTCGTCGGCGTCACGCACGAGTGCGACTTCCCCGCGCACGCGGTGGCTCTCCGGCCGCGCGTGACGCGGGCCGCCATCCCGTCGCACCTCGACGGCGCGTCGGCCGCCGAGATCGACGCCGCGGTGCGCGCGCAGACCGCCACGGGCGCGCCGCTGTTCGCGCTCGACGAGGCGGCGATCCTCGCGCTGCGGCCGGACGTGCTGCTCACGCAGGCGCTGTGCGACGTCTGCGCGGTCTCCGAGGGCGACGTGCGCGCGCTCGCCACACGACTCGGCGAGACCGGCGGCACGGCGCCGCGCATCGCCACGCTCGGCGGCACGACGCTCGAGGGCGTGCTCGACGACGTGCGGGCGGTCGCCGCCGCGCTCGCGCTCGACGGAGCGGGCGCCGCGCTGATCGACGCGGCGTGGGCGCGCGTGCGCGCGGTGCACGAGACGCTGAAGGCCGCGCGCGCGCCGCGGCCGCGCGTCGCCGTCGTCGAGTGGACCGACCCGGTGTTCCTCGCGGGGCACTGGGGGCCGGACCTCGTGCGCCGCGCCGGCGGGATCGACGTGTTGGGCGTCGTCGGCGCGCACTCGACCACGGTGGCGCTCGACATGCTGGCGGCGGCCGATCCGGAGGTCGTGATCGTCGCGCCGTGCGGCTACGACCTGCCGCACGCGGCGGCCGAGGGGCGCGCGCTCCTCGACGACGCACGCTGGGCGTGGCTCGCGGGACGGGCCGTGTGGGCGCTCGACGGCAACGCCTTCCTCAGCCGCCCCGCGCCGCGCCTGGTCGACGGCGTCGAGCTGTTCGCGCGGCTCCTCCACCCGACGATCTTCGGCGCGCCGGACGCCGCGCGCGCCGTCCGCCTGGTCTGACGGCGGGCTACTTCGGCTTGGCCGACATCCAGAGCCGCACGGCCACCACGACGAGGAAGACCGCGAACGCGCGCTTCGCCTGCACCGGCGAGAGCACCTGGTTCAGCTTCGCGCCGGCATACGCGCCGAAGAACAGGCCGACCGCGACCAGCAGCGACGAGCGGATGTCGAGGTTGCCGTTGCGGTAGTACTCCCAGGCGCCGAGCGCGCCGACGGGGAGCAGGAGGGCGCCGAGCGACGTGCCGGTGGCGGTGGCCGGCTGCATCTTGGCGAAGAACAGGAGCGCCGGCACGATGACGATGCCGCCGCCGATGCCGAAGAGCCCCGACAGCACGCCGGCGCCCAGGCCGATGGCCAGGAAGATGAGGAGCATGGGCGTAGTCTCCCCCGCTGTGACGACGAGGGCAAGCGCTCGTCGGATGGACGTCAGGCCGCGACCGCTCCGCCGGGTTGACAGCCGCCCTCCCCCCCGCGTTCGTCCCCGGATGCTCTCCGAGACCTCCTACGCCTTCCTGAAGCGCCTCCTCGAGACGCCCGGCCCGTCCGGTTTCGAGCGCGCCCCCGCGCGCGTGTGGCGCGATGAAGCCCGCAGCTTCGCCGAGGTGCACGGCGACGTGATGGGCAACAGCTTCGCCGTCGTGAATCCCGACGGCGGCGGCCCGACGATCCTGCTCGCGGGCCACATCGACGAGATCGGGCTGATCGTCACCTGGATCGACGACAGCGGCTACGTCTACTTCGCGCCCATCGGCGGCTGGGACCCGCAGGTCCTCGTGGGCCAGCGCGTCCGCCTGCAGGGGCGCGACGGCGAGGTGCTCGGCGTCATCGGCAAGAAGCCGATCCACCTCATGAAGCCCGAGGAGCGCGACAAGGCCTCGAAGATCACGGAGCTGTGGATCGACATCGGCGCGACGTCCAAGGCGGAGGCGCAGGAGCGCGTGCACGTCGGCGACGCGGGCGTGCTCGACGCGCGGATGCTGGAGATGCCGAACGGCCGCATCGTCTCGCGCGCGATCGACGACCGGGTGGGCGCGTTCATCGTGCTCGAGGCGGCGCGGCGCTACGCCGAGCGACCGGGCGCGGCCCGCGTGGTCGCGGTGGCGACGACGCAGGAGGAGATCGCGTGGCGCGGCGGCGGCGCGCTCGCGGGCGCGGTGCACATCGCGCCGGCGATGTCGGTCGTCGTCGACGTGACCTTCGCGACCGACCATCCCGGCGTCGAGAAGAAGGAGCACGGCGAGGCGGCCCTCGGCGGCGGCCCGGTGCTGACGCGCGGCTCGGTGGTCTCGCCCGTGGTCTTCGGCCTGCTGCGCGACGCGGCCGATCGCCTCGCGCTGCCGTACACGGTCCACGCGGCCGGCCGCGAGTCGTTCACGGACGCGGACGCGATCCACAACGCGCGCGAGGGCATCGCGACCGCGCTGCTGTCGATCCCGAACCGCTACATGCACTCCCCGAACGAGATGGTCGCGCTCGACGATCTGGACCGCGCCGCCGAGGTGATCGCCGAGGCGTGCCGCGCGGTGACGGCGGAGACGGACTTCACGGACCGCTGAGTCGGCACCTTCGGAACGACAGAGCGGCGAGGCCGGCGCATCCGCGCGGTCTCGCCGTTTCGCGTGGTCGGATAGCCGCCGCGTGCCGCGGTGCCGTCAGGCCGCGACGGTGGCGCCCGCCCCGGCGAAGCGCCGCGCCGCCTCGCGCACGGCCGGATCGGCGTCGTCGAGCAGCGCCTGCACGGTCGGCTGCGCGCCCGTGCCGCGGGCGGTCACCAGCGCCTCCAGCGCCGCGATGCGGAAGTACGCCGGTCGCGGGCGCATGTCGGCGGGGAGCGCGGCGCGCGCGAGCTTCTCGACGGCGTCGGTCGTCGCGAGCTGTCCCAGCCCCGCGAGCAGGCCGAGCTGCACGTCGGCGTCCTCCTCGGTGTCCAGCGCCACCGCGAGCGGCGCGGCGATGCGCGCCTCGCGGTTGCTCGCGAAGGCCTTCACGGCGTGCAGCCGCACGCCCGGCGAGCGGTCCTGCAGCAGCTGCTGCAGCGCGAGGCGCGCGGTGCGGGTGCTCAGCTTCGCGAGCGCCCCGGTCGCCGCCTCGCGCACGCGCTCGTCCGGATGGTCGAGCAGGCGCGCGAGCGCGACGTCGGCCTGCGTCGCGGCCATGTCGCCGAGCAGCCCGGCCGCGTTGCGCACGATGTACCACTGCGGGTGCGCGAGCGCGCCGATCAGGATCGGCATCCCGAGCCGCAGCTGCACGAGCGCGTCGTAGTAGACGCGGCGCTCCTCCAGGACGTCCGCCGCCATGAGGAAGGCGATCAGCGCCGATCCCGCGGGCTCCCCGCAGCGGCCGAGCGCCTCGAGGTAGGCGGCGTGCGCGGTCGGGTGCGTGGCGACCGCGGGGAGCAGCCCGACCACGAGGCGCAGCCCCGTCGGCGTGGCGATGGCGTCGACGGCGCGGCCGCACGCCGCGCGCGTCGTCCCGTCCTCCGCCTCGCGCTCGGCGCGCGCGAGCCCCACGAGCACGGCCGCGAAGGCACGCGCGCGTCGCGAGAGCTCGTGCTGGCGCCCCATCGCCTCGAGCGCCGCGACCGACTCCGCGGCTTCGTGCGCCGCCGCGCTCCGCAGCCGGGCGAGGTGCGGCGCGATCGCCGCGTGCTCCGGGATCGCGGGGCCAAGCGCGGAGTCCTCCGCGTCGTCGGCGTCGGTGCGGGAGATCGCGACCTGCCAGAGCCGCATCGCGGCGACGCGCTGGTCGAAGGTCTCGGGCGCGGCGGGCTCGCTCAGCAGGCGCGCGCACTGCAGCAGCTCGACCGCCGTCGCGTGCTGCCGGACCGCGAGCCGCCGGACGCCGTGCGCGGCGAAGCGCTCGACCAGCTCCGCGGCCGCCGGGGTGGCGAGCGGCGCGCCGTCGACCAGCAGCCGCTCGCCGTCGCACTGCCAGCGCACGCCGCGCTCGCGCGACGCCGCGGTCAGCCGCCGCAGCGTCTCGCGCACCTGGACGGCCCGGCTCCCCGAGGCGCGCAGCTGGCGCACGAGGCGGGCGAGATGGTCGGTACAGCCCTCCCCGCGTTCCATGCGGCGGAGTCTCGACGCGCCCGGCGCGCGCCTTTAATGATCGCCGCCCCGGCGCCCGCCGACGGGAACCGCGCCCGCCCCGGACGTTATGATTCAGCGCGCAGCGGCGGTGCTCCGGCTGCGGCGCCGCTCCCCTCGCCCCGTCCGTCCATGCGCTCCGTCCCCGCCCGCTCCGCGGCCCGCCGCCACGTCCACGTCGCCCGCGTCGCCGGCGCGCTCGCGGCCGCCGTCCTTCCCGTCGCGCTGGCCGCGCAGGGGGCCCGGAGCGGGTCCGCCGCCCGCGCCGCCGAGGAGCGCCTGCGCCGCGACATCGCCCACCTCGCCGACGACCGGCTGGAGGGGCGGTTCACGGGGACGGCCGGCAACGACTCGGCGGCCGCCTACGTCGCGCGCCGCTTCGCGTCGCTCCGGCTCACGCCCGTGATCCCCGACGAGGGGCGCGCCTGCGCGAGCCGCCGCGTCACGCTCGGCCCCGAGCGGCCGCCCCGCGGGCCGGCCGCCGGCGACGCCGCGAGCGCGCAGCCGTGCGTCGGCTTCCTGCAGCGCTTCGAGGCGCGCTCGATCGCGCTCGCGCACGCGGGGCGCGCCGCCGGGCTGCCGACGCAGAACGTCGTCGCGACGATCCCCGGCACCGATCCGGCGCTGCGCGGCCAGGTGGTCGTCCTCGGCGCGCACTACGACCACCTCGGGCGCGAGCGCACCTTCTCGACCGACCAGCAGGCGGGCGACGCGATCCGCAACGGCGCCGACGACAACGCGTCCGGCACCGCGGCCGTGATGGAGCTCGCGCGCCGCTTCGCCGAGCGGCCGGCGCGGCGCACGGTGCTGGTCGTCGCGTTCAGCGGCGAGGAGCTGGGGCTCCTCGGCTCGCAGCACTTCGTCGAGCACTCGCCCGTGCCGGTCGACAGCATGGCGGCGATGCTCAACTTCGACATGGTCGGCCGTCTCACCGACGACAAGCTGCTCGTCTTCGGGACCGCGACGGCGACCGAGCTGCCCGCGCTGCTCGACTCCGCGAACGCCGCCGGCCCGCGGCTCGCCGTGAAGGGGATCGGCGACGGCTTCGGCCCATCGGACCACAGCTCGTTCTACGGGAAGAACGTCCCGGTGCTGCACTTCTTCACCGACCAGCACGGGGACTACCACGCCGCCACCGACGACGCCGCGCGCATCAACGTGCCGGGCACCGCGCGCGTCGTCGACCTCGCGTACGACGTGGCGCGGCGCATCGCCGACCGCCCGACGCGGCTCACCTTCCAGCGCGCGCCCACGACGCAGCGCATGGCCGGCCCGCAGAGCAGCCAGGGACCGCGGCCGTGGCTCGGCTCCGTGCCCGACATGTCGTCGGACGGCGTGAAGGGGATGCGCCTGCAGGGGATCACGCCCGGGAGCCCGGGCGACAAGGGCGGCCTGAAGGCGGGCGACGTGGTCGTCGAGTTCGGCGGCACCGCGGTCACGGACCTCTACACGTACACGGACGCGCTGAACGCGCACAAACCCGGCGACGTCGTGAAGATCGTGGTGCTGCGTGCGGCCAGCGCCGGCGCGGAGCCCGAGCGCGTCACGGTGAGCGTCACGCTGGGCCAGCGCGGCCAGTGACCGCACCCGATCCCGCGCCGGGCGGTCTGCTCGACTCGATCGTGCTCCCCGGCGCGGGCACGGGCCCGTCCTCGCCGCGCGGGCGCGCCGGCGCCGGGCTCTGGCTGCGTCGCATCGGCGCGCTGCTCTTCTGGGGCGTGATCCAGGGCGTGTTCCTGCTGCCGCGCGACGTGACGAGGGCACGGTTCTTCGTGCCGCCCGCCGCCGGCGTGGTGCTCAACCTCGCGATCGCGGGCGGCTTCGTGTGGTGGTTCGCGCTGCGCCCCGGCGCGCGCGCGGATCGCCGCCGCAGCGCGAGCTTCCGCCTGCGCCCCGTCCCGCGCGGCTCCGCCGGCTGGCTGGTGCCGGCGTCGCTGGCGATGGTGTCGGTCGTCGTCGCGGCGCTGCTCGTGCTGCCGCGCTTCCTGCGCATCCCGCCAGAGCGGACGACGATCCTCGACGAGTACATGCGCCAGCCGCTCGGCCCCGTGGCGCTGTTCGTCATGGTCGCGCTCATCGCGCCACTGCTCGAGGAGTTCCTCTTCCGCGGCTGGATGCAGCGCTCGCTCGAGCGGCGCACGACGGCGCGCAACGCGATCGTCGTCACGGCGGTGGTCTTCGGCGCGGTCCACGGCGATCTGTTCGGGCTGCCGCTCCGCGTCGCCTTCGGACTCGCATCCGGCTACCTCGCGTGGCGCACGCGCTCGATCTGGCCGAGCGTGGTGCTGCACGGCGCGTACAACGGCTCGCTCGTGCTGCTCGGCGGCGCGCTCCCGCAGGTCGACGAGCGGATGCTCGAGGGCTGGTCGCGCACGGACGCGATCTTCTACCCCGCGCTCGGCGCGCTCGTCGTCGCGTCGGCGACGCTCGCGTGGGCGGTGCGCGGCATGGGCGACGCCGCCGACCGCGCCCGCGCCGCGCGCCGCCGCCGCTAAGACGACCGCGCGCGGCCGCACCCACGCGGTCGCACGCGCGTGAGCACGCGCCCTCGACGGGTGCGCGCCCCGCTCTCATCTTCCCGGCCGTCGCACGGTCGCGCTCCGCGGCCGCCGCGCCGCGCCCCCTCCCCGCCGTTCCCATGACCTCCCGCCGCCTCGCCGCCGCCCTCGGCCTCGCCGCCGCGCCGCTGCTCGCGCCCTCGCCCGCGCTCCTCGGCGCCCAGACGCCCGCCGCGCAGGCGCCGGGCACGTCCGCGACGCCCGTCGTGCTGAAGGCCGCGCGCCTGTTCGACGGCACCGGGAGCGCGCCGGTGCGCAACGGCGTCGTCGTCGTGCAGGGCGACCGCATCGTCGCCGCCGGCGCGGCCGACCGCGTCACCGTGCCCGCGGGCGCGCGCGTCATCGACCTCGGCGACGCGACGCTGCTGCCGGGCTTCGTCGACGCGCACGTGCACATCATCGGGCGCGCGCTGTCGGACCCGCGCGCCGACCTGTCGAGCGTGCGCGACCTCGAGGCGTACCTCGCGATCCGCGGCGTCGAGAACGCGCGCCGCACGCTCATGGCCGGCTTCACGACGATCCGCACCGCCGGCTCGCCGGCGTTCGCCGACGTCGCGCTCAAGCAGGCGATCGACGAGGGCGTCGTGCCCGGCCCGCGCATCCAGCCGGCCGCGCACTCGTTCGGCATCACGGGCGGCCACTGCGACGACAACGGCTGGCATCCGAGCGTCAACCAGAACGACTACCGCACCGGTACCGCCGACGGGCCCGACGAGGTGCGCAAGGCGGTGCGCTACCAGGTGAAGTACGGCGCGGAGGTCATCAAGGTGTGCGCGACCGGCGGCGTGCTCTCCGAGGGCGACGCGGTCGGCGTGACGCAGTACGGGATGGAGGAGATGAAGGCCGCCGTCGAGGAGGCGAAGCACCACGAGCGGAAGGTGATGGCGCACGCGCACGGCGCCGAGGGGATCCGCATCGCCGCCGAGGCGGGCGTGGCGAGCATCGAGCACGGCTCGTTCGTCGACGAGGCGGGCGCGCGCATGATGCTGCAGAAGGGCACCTATCTCGTGCCGACGCTCGTCGCCGGCGAGACGGTCGAGGGCTACGCGAAGCGCGGCCGCCTCACCGGCCTCCGCGCGGAGAAGGCGCTCGCCGCCGCGCAGGCGATGCGGACGGGGACGCGGCTCGCGGTGCGCATGGGCGTGCCCGTCGCGCTGGGCACCGACGCGGGGGTGGGCGACCACGGCACGAACGCGCGCGAGTTCCGCCTCATGGTCGAGTGGGCGGGGATGACGCCGACGCAGGCGCTCGTCGCCGGCACGCGCAACGCCGCGCGGCTGCTCGGCTGGGAGGCGCGCGTGGGCACGCTGGCCGCCGGCAAGCTCGCCGACGTCGTCGCGGTGCCGGGCGACCCGACCCAGGACGTGACGGCGACGGAGCGCGTGCTGTTCGTGATGAAGAACGGCGCGGTGCATCTGGCGCCCGCGGGCGTGGCGACGGCGACGCGCTGACGTTGCACCCTTCGTCTCCGCTCGGCGCTCCGCGCTCGGCGCTCGCCTCGCTCGCGGCGGCAACGCGAGCGCCGAGCGCGGAGCGCCGAGCGATCGGGGGAGCCGCGTAGCCGTGCCGCTCCATCTCTGGTCCTCCGCCGCCTACGCCATCCCGCTGCCCGACGGGCATCGCTTCCCGATGGCGAAGTACGCGCTGCTGCGCGACGGCGCGCTCGCGGAGGGGCTGGTGCCGCCCGAGCGGCTGCACGATCCGCCGCGCGCGCCGCTCGACGACCTGCTGCTGGTGCACACGCCGGAGTACGTCGCGCAGGTGACCGCGGGCACGCTGCCCTACATCGAGCAGCGGCGCATCGGGCTGCCGTGGAGCGAGGCATTCGTGGAGCGCGCGTACCGCGTGGTGCGCGGCACCTGCGAGGCGGCGGAGGCGGCGCTGCAGCACGGCGTGGCGATGAACCTCGCGGGGGGCACGCACCACGCCTTCCCGCACCGCGGCGAGGGGTTCTGCACCTTCAACGACGTGGCGGTCGCGATCCGGCGGCTGCAGCGCGCGGGTCACGTGCGGCGCGTGGCGATCGTCGACCTCGACGTGCACCAGGGCAACGGCACGCACGCCTGCTTCGCCGGCGACGCGGAGGTGTTCACGTTCAGCATGCACGGCGCGAAGAACTTCCCGTTCCACAAGGTGCCCGGCACGCTCGACGTCGAGCTGGACGACGGCACGGGCGACGACGCGTACCTCGCGCTGCTCGCGGCGCACCTGCCGCGCGTGCTGCACGCCGCGCGCGCCGACCTCGTGGTGTACCTCGCCGGCGCCGACCCGCACGAGCACGATCGGCTGGGACGGCTGAAGCTCACCTTCGACGGGCTGCGGCGGCGCGACTGGATGGTGCTCGAGAGCTGCCGCGAGATCGGGCTGCCCGTCTGCGTGACGATCGCCGGCGGCTACGGCCGCGACGTGCGCGAGACCGTGCGCGTGCACCTCGATACGGTACGCCTGCTGGCGCAGTTCGCCTGACGCGCGGCTCGCCCGACGCGCGGCTCGCCCGACGCGCGGTTCGCCCGGCCGGATTCCCGGCCCCCGTCCGGCTGGCTCGTGGGTTGCACCCTCGCGGGGCGCGATCCCCCTCACTCCGGAGCGACCGATGACCGTCACGCATGCCCTCCTCCGCACGACCCTGGCGAGCGTCGCGCTCGCGCTGACCGCCGCCTGCGGCGGGAGCGAGTCCGCGACCGCCGACTCGGCCGCCGCGGCCGCCTCGCCCGACAGCGCCGGGCTGCAGACGACGCCCCCGCAGCCGCAGGGCCCGATGAACATGGTCGACAGCGGCACCAAGGCGCCGACGACCGGCGACACGACGCGGACCGACACGTCCGGCACGGGCACCGCTCCTCGCCCGTGAGCGCGGCGGGCAGCGGACCGCGGATCCGGCCCGCGGTCCGCAGTCCGCTGCCCCGGTTGACGCGAGGGACGCCCCCGGCGACCGTCCGCGCATGTCTCCCGTCATCCCCGCGCCGCGCGAGAGCGGCACCGTGCCCGCCGGCGACGTCCCGCTCTACTGGGCGGCCTGGGGGCCGTCCGGCGCCCCGCGCCTCCTCGTGCTGCACGGCGGTCCCGGCGCGCACCACGACTACCTGCTGCCGCAGCTCCTGCGACTGGCCGAGCGTCACGACGCGCGCTTCTACGACCAGCGGGGCGGCGGGCGCTCCAAGTTCGACAACCTCGCGCCGGTCACCTGGCGCACCCAGGTCGACGACCTCGCGTACGTGGCCGACGCCCTCGTCGACGGGCCGCTGCACCTCGTCGGCTACTCGTGGGGTGGGCTGCTCGCGCTCCTGTACGCCCTCGACGCGGCCGGCGTGCACCTCCCGGTCGTCGGCGCGCCGCTCGGCGACGTGCATCGCCCCGTCCGCCGCGCCCCCACGTCGCTGACGCTCATCGACCCGGCGCCGCTCAACCGCGAGCACCGCCGCACGTTCGAGGAGGAGTTCGCGCGCCGTCAGCAGTCGGCAGCCGTGCAGGCGCTGCGCGCCGAGCTGGCCGCGAGCGGGCTGCGCGAGCGCGACCCCGAGGCCTACCGCCAGCGGGCCTTCGAGCTGAGCGTCGCCGGCTACTTCCACGACCCCGCCCGCGCGCACGACCTCACGCCCTTCCGCGTCACCGGGCGCGTGCAGCAGTCCGTCTGGGAGAGCCTCGGCGAGTTCGACCTCCTCCCCCACCTCGGCGCCATCAGCTGCCCGACGCTGATCGTGCACGGGCGCGAGGACCCGATCCCGCTCGCCTCCAGCGAGGCCGCCGCGGCGGCGATCCCGGACGCGCGCCTGGCCGTGCTCGACGCGTGCGGGCACGTCCCCTACGTCGAGCAGCCGGACGCGCTGTTCGCGGCGGTGCTTCCGTTCCTCGACACGGTCGTCGGGTAGGCGCTGCGGACCGCGGGCTGGAGAATCCGCAGTCCGCAGCCCGTAGCGTCGCTCGGGGTCCGGGGCACCCGGGCTCGCTGTAGATTCCGACCATGGATCCGCGGACCGCCGCCCACGCCCTGACCCGCATCGCCGCGCTGCTGGAGCTGCGCGGCGAGAACCGGTTCAAGACGCGCGCGTACCAGACGGCCGCCCGCGCGCTCGCCACGCTCGACACCGACGACCTCGGCCCGCTCCTCCGCTCGGGCGAGTTGGAGGCGGTGCCCGGTCTCGGGCCGGCGACGCTCGCCGTGCTGCGCGACCTCGTCGAGAACGGCGACTCGTCGTACCTGGAGCGGCTGCTCGACGACACGCCCGAGGGGCTGATCGAGATGCTCCGCATTCCGGGCCTCGGCACGGCGAAGATCCACGCCATCCACGCCGGGCTCGGGATCGAGACGGTGCAGGAGCTGACCCAGGCGGCGATGGACGGGCGGCTCGCGTCGCTCCCGCGCTTCGGCGACAAGACGGCGGCGCGCATCCTCAAGGGGATCGCGTTCCTCAAGGAGAGCGGCGCGCGCGTGCTCTTCCCGCAGGCGGCCGCCGAGGGCGCGCGCGTCCTCGCCGACGTGCGCCGCCACCCCGACGTGCTCGAGGCCGCGGTGGCCGGCTCCATCCGCCGACGCGCCGAGGTCGTGTGCGACGTCGACGTCGTGGCGGCGGTGCGCGGCGCGCCGGCGAGCGTCGCGGGGGCGTTCGCGCACGCGCCGGGCGTGCGGGACGCGGTCGGCGCGGGCGGGCGCTCGGTGCGCGTGCGCTACGTCGACGGCACGCAGCTCGACCTGCACTGCGTGCGCCCCGAGCAGTACGCGGTCGCGCTCTGGCGCGCCACGGGGAGCGCGGAGCACGTCGCGGAGGTGATCGCGCGCCTCGCGTCGCGCGGCTTCACGCTCGGCGGCGACGAGCTGCGCGACGCCGACGGCCACGTGGTCCCCGTGCCGGACGAGGTCTGCCTGTACGCGCGCGCCGGCCTTGCGTTCGTGGTGCCCGAGCTGCGCGAGGGGCGCGGCGAGGTGGAGGCGGCGGCCGGCGCGACGCTGCCGGGCCTCGTGGAGCTGGCGGACCTGCGCGGCGTGCTGCACTGCCACTCGCAGTACTCCGACGGCGCGGCCAGCATCGCCGAGATGGCGGCCGCCGCGCACGAGCGCGGATGGGGCTACCTCGGCATCACCGACCACTCGCAGAGCGCGTCGTACGCCGGCGGGCTGCCGCCCGACGCGGTGCGCCGCCAGCACGACGAGATCGACGCGCTGAACGCGACGCTCGCCGCGGAGGGACGCGCGTTCCGCGTGCTCAAGGGGATCGAGGCCGACATCCTCCCGTGCGGGCGCGTCGACTACGACGAGCGCACGCTCGACACGTTCGACTACGTGATCGGCTCCATCCACTCGCGCTTCGGCATGACCGAGGCGCAGATGACCGAGCGCGTCGCGCGCGCGCTCGACGATCCGCACCTGACCATCCTCGGCCACCCCACGGGACGGCTGCTGCTCACGCGCGAGCCGTACGCGATCGACATGATGGCGATCATCGAGAAGGCGGCCGAGGTGGGCGCGGCGATCGAGCTCAACGCCGACCCGCACCGCCTCGACCTCGACTGGCGGCTGTGCCGCGAGGCGAAGCGGCGCGGCGTGACGATCGAGATCGGCCCGGACGCGCACTCGCCGCACGGGCTGGACAACGTGGCCTTCGGCGTGGGGATCGCGCGCAAGGGGTGGCTGGAGCCCGCCGACATCCTCAACGCGCGCTCGGCGGGCGACGTGCTGGCCTTCGCCCGCGCGCGGCGGCAGGGCGAGCGCCGGGCGCCGAGCGTCGAGCGCGACGCATGACGACCGGCGACGCGAAGCGGGCGAAGGCCCCACGCTCGGCGCCCGGCGCGCGGCGCTCGTCGTCCCGGCCGAAGAAGGCGGCCGCGGAGCACGCGACGTGGCTGTACGCGGAGCTGCAGACGCTCCACCCCGACGCCCACTGCGAGCTGGTGCACCGCGACGCCTTCGAGCTGCTGTGCGCGACGATCCTCAGCGCGCAGTGCACCGACAAGCGCGTGAACATGGTCACGCCGGCGCTCTTCGCGCGCTACCCGGACGCGCACGCGCTGGCCGCCGCGCGGCAGGAGGACGTCGAGGAGCTGGTGAAGTCGACGGGGTTCTTCCGCAACAAGGCGAAGAACCTGATCGCCATGGCGCAGGCGCTCGTGGCCGACCACGACGGGCAGGTGCCGGCGAGCATGGACGCGCTGCGCGTCCTGCCGGGCGTCGGGCGCAAGACGGCGAACGTCATCCTCGGCAACGTCTTCGGGATCAACGAGGGCGTCACCGTGGACACGCACGTCGCGCGGCTCAGCGCGCGCCTCGGGCTGACGCACGAGACCGACCCGGTGAAGATCGAGCAGGCGCTGATGCCGCTCTTCCCGCGGGAGTCGTGGGCGATGCTGTCGCACCTGCTGATCTTCCACGGCCGCCGCGTGTGCGACGCGAAGCGGCCGCGCTGCGGCGCGTGCGTGCTCGCCGACCGCTGTCCGTCGGCCGGCATCGGCTGAGCGCTCCGATGGCGCCCACGACGACGCTCCTCGTCTCGACCTACAACTGGCCGGAGGCGCTCGCGCTCGTGCTGCGCTCGGCGCTCGCGCAGCGGCGGCTCCCGCAGCAGGTCGTCGTCGCCGACGACGGGTCGCGCGAGGAGACCGGGGCGCTCGTGCGCGGCATGGTGCCGCGCTTCGCGGAGCGCGGCGTCGAGCTGCTGCACGTGTGGCAGGAGGATCGCGGCTTTCGCAAGGCGCGCATCCTCAACGCGGCGCTCGTGCGCGCGACGGGCGAGTACGTCGTGCAGGTCGATCAGGACCTCGTGCTGCACCCGGCGTTCGTCGCCTCGCACGTGGCCTTCGCGCGGCGCGGCTCGTTCGTGCAGGGCAGCCGCGTGCTCGTGCGCCCCGAGCGGACGCGCGAGGCGCTCGCGCGCGGCGAGGTGCGCTTCCACGCGCTCGACCGCGGGCTCAAGAACCACGTCAACGCGCTGCACCTGCCCTGGCTGTCCGCGCTCGTGCCGACGTCGCAGGACCACCTGCACGGCACGCGCGGGGTCAACTTCGCCTTCTGGCGCGACGACGCCGAGCGCGTGAACGGGTGGAACGAGGAGTTCGAGGGGTGGGGGCGCGAGGACAGCGAGTTCGCCGCGCGGCTGCTGAACGCGGGGCTGCGGCGTCGCAAGCTGAAGTTCGCCGCGGTCGGATACCACCTGTGGCACCCGGAGAGCCCGCGCGACGCCGTGCCCGCGCAGGAGCGCGCGCTCGCCGCGATCGTCGCCGACCGCGTGGTGCGCTGCGCCCGCGGCCTCGACGCGCACCGAGCGCCCCGGCCGACGACGTGATGCGCGCGGCTCCCACGACGTCGCTGCTGATCTCGACGTACAACTGGCCGGAGGCGCTCGACCTCGTGCTGCGGTCCGCGCTCCGGCAGCGCCGGCTTCCCACCGAGGTGCTGGTGGCCGACGATGGCTCGCGCGACGAGACGGGCGCGCTCGTGCGCGGGCTGGTGCCGGCGTTCGCGGCCGCGGGGGTGCGGCTCGCGCACGTCTGGCACCCCGACGAGGGGTTCCGCCTGTCGGCGATCCGCAACCGCGCGCTGGCGCAGGCCACCGGCGACTACGTGCTCATGGTCGACGGCGACTGCGTGCTGCACCCGGGGTTCGTCGCCTCGCACGTCGCGTTCGCGCGCCCGGGGAGCTTCGTGCAGGGGAGCCGCGTGCTCGTCGACCAGGCGCGGTCCGCGCGCGCGCTGGCGGCGCGGGAGCCGCGCTTCGGCGCGCTCGACCGCGGCCTGCGCAACCGGCACTACGCGCTGTCGCTCCCGCTCCTGTCCCGGCTCGTGCCGCCCAACGCCGATCCGCTGCGCGGCACGCGCGGGTGCAACATGGCGTACTGGCGCGCCGACGCGGTGCGCGTGAACGGCTTCAACGAGCGCTTCGTCGGCTGGGGGCGCGAGGACAGCGAGTTCACCGCCCGCATGCTGGCGGCCGGGCTGGTGCGGCGGCCGCTCAAGTTCGGCGGGATCGTCTTCCACCTGTGGCACCAGGAGCGGCCGCGCGCGGCGCTGGACGGGAACCACGCCCTGTACGAGACGATCGTCCGGACGGGAGCCAGCCGCTGCGAGGAGGGGCTGGACCGCTACCTGCCCGAGACCCCGGCGCGTTAGCTTTTCCGCTCTTCCACCCGAGTGCCATGACCAAGCGCGCCACCTTCGAGACCAACAAGGGCACCATCGTCGCCGAGCTGTACGACGCCGAGGCCCCCAAGACCGTCGCCAACTTCGAGAAGCTCGCCAACGACGGCTTCTACGACGGCGTGAAGTTCCACCGCGTCATCCCGGAGTTCGTGATCCAGGGCGGCGATCCGTACACGAAGGGCGGCGAGCACGCCAAGGGCCCCGTGGGCACGGGCGGCCCGGGTTACACGATCCCGGACGAGCTCGTCGGCAATCCGCACAAGCACGAGGAGGGCGCGCTGTCGATGGCGCACGCCGGCCCGAACACCGGCGGCAGCCAGTTCTTCATCGTCCTCAGCGAGCGCAACACCCGGCACCTCAACGGGGTGCACACGGTCTTCGGCAAGGTCGTCGAGGGGCTGGACGTGGTGAAGCAGATCGTCCAGAACGACTCGATGACCTCCGTGCGCGTCGCCTGACGGCGCGGTCCCTCTCCAGCCTCCAGATCGCCATGTCTGCCCACCACCACGACGTGAGCCGCGACAAGGGTCCGGCGTTCCTCGGACTCCTCGTCGGCGTGATCTTCCTCGGCGCCGTCGTCTACGGCATGGTCCAGTGGACCAACAGCCGCTTCGAGGGCCACGCGGCCGGCGGCGAGAAGGCCGCGGCCACCGCGACGCACTAGTCGGCGCCAGGCCGGCGGCGAGCCCCCTCGGCGCCACGCCGGGCCGCTCGCCGCTCCCGCGCCCCCGCCAGCCTCCGGGCCGGCGGGGGCGCGGTCGTTCGTGTCGGCCCCGGCCGCCCGGGAACCGCTCACTCTTGTGCGCCGTTCCGGAGATTGTATGTTACTGACCGGTCAGTCACCACCAGACCGACCGCGTACGACCGGGCGCCTCGTGCGCCCTTTCTCGCCCCGACCTGATGACTGACCAGTCAGTTGGAAGCATGACCGCACCGCTCACGATCGACTCCGCCCGGCGCCGCGCGCCCGACGAGCGCCCGCAGCAGATCGTCGACGCGGCGCTCCTCGTCTTCGGCGAGCACGGCCTCGCCGGCGCCCGGCTGGACGAGATCGCCCAGCGCGCCGGCATCGCCAAGGGCACGATCTACCTCTACTTCCCGAACAAGGAGGAGCTGTTCCGGGAGGTGGTCCGCCGCACCATCGTGGCGCGCCTCGACCAGGCCGAGCGCGAGCTCGCCGACGCCGCCGCCACGAGCCCTGCCGAGCTGCTCCGCACCTTCATGGTCGGATGGTGGGAGTTCGTCTGCACCCCCGCCTTCCAGACGGTCTACCGCCTCGTCGTCGGCGAGCTGCACCGCTTCCCCGACCTCGCCGACTTCTACATGCGCGAGGTGCCGGCGCGCGCCTTCCGCATCGTCGGCGGCGTGATCACGCGCGGCGTCGCCGAGGGCGCCTTCCGCCCCGTCGATCCCGGCGTCGCGACGCGCATGATCGCCTCGCTGCTCATCGCCCAGGCCACCTGGGCCACCAAGTCGCTGCCGGCCGTCGTCGAGCAGCGCGGCGGGATGAACCCGGACGCGATGCGCGACCACGTGTGCGACTTCGTCTTCAGCGCCCTGCGCCCCGACGCCGCCTGCGGAGCGCCGCGATGAGCCCCCGATCCGTCCGCCTCGCGCTCCTCGCGCTGGCCCTCGTCGGCCCCGCCGCGCTCGCCGCCCAGACGCCGCTCCCCGCCCCCGCCGACACGCAGCTCACGCTCGGCCAGGCCGCGCGCCTGGCCGCGGCGCGCAGCGCTCCCGCGCAGGTCGCGCAGCTCCGCACCCGGCAGGCGGAGGCGCGCGTGACGCAGCGGCGCGCCGACCTGCTCCCGAACCTCACGGGCGCGGCCAGCGACAACACCCGCACCTTCAACACGGCGACGCTGGGCCTCGACTTCCCGACCGGCACGAACCCGGTCACCGGCCAGCCCAACCCGCCCGTCTTCGATCCGAACGGCCAGGTCGAGGGCCCGGTGCAGGTGCTCGACCTGCGCGCCCGCGTCGCCGCCCCGCTACTCGACCTGGGCGCGGTCGAGCGCGTGCGCGCCGCCCGCGGGCTGGTCGACGCCAGCCGCGCCGAGGCGACCGCGCAGTCGGAGCAGGCCGCCGCCGTGGCCGCCGCCGCGTACCTGCGCGTGCAGCGCGCCGACGCGCAGGTGGCGAACCGCCTCGCCGACTCGACGCTCGCCGCCGAGCTGGTGACGATCGCCGACCAGCAGCTGCGCGCCGGCACCGGCGTGGGGCTCGACGTCACGCGCGCGCGCGCGCAGCTCGCCGCCACGCGCGCGCAGCTCATCGCCGCCCGCAACGAGCGCGATCGCACGCGCCTCGAGCTGCTGCGCGCGCTCGACCTCCCGCTCGACACGCGGCTCCGCCTCGGCGACACGCTCGCCGGGCTGCCGATCGACGAGACGCTGCCGGGCGACGAGGAGGCGGTGACGCGCGCGCTCGCGCAGCGCCCCGACCTGCGCGCCGCCGAGCGGCAGCTGGAGGCCGCGCGCCGCCAGGTCAGCGCCGTGCGCGCCGAGGCGCTGCCGACCGTGGGCGCCTTCGCCGACGGCGGCGCCACCGGCCGCACCGCGAACCACCTGCTCGGCACCTACACGTGGGGCGTGCAGCTCTCGCTCCCGATCTTCGACGGCTTCCGTCGCGGCGCCCGCGTCGAGGAGACGCGCGCGCAGGCCGACGAGTTCGACGTGCGCCGCCGCGACCTGCAGGCGCAGACGGCCGTCGAGGTGCGCGGCGCGCTGCTCGACCTGCGCGGCGCGCGCGAGCAGCTCGCCGCCGCGCGCGAGCGGCAGCAGCTCGCCGAGCTCGAGGTGACGCAGGCGCGCGACCGCTTCCGCGCCGGCGTCGCCGGCAACGCGGACGTCGTCACCGCGTCGCAGAGCCTCACCGCCGCGCGCACCGCGTACGTCGACGCGCTCTCGCTCTACCAGTCCGCGCGCGTGGCGCTCGCCCGCGCGCAGGGGCTCGTCACGCAGCTGCCGTGAGCCGCGCCGTGTCCCGCTCCCCGATCGCCGCCCGCCAGCCCACGTCCGGGACGCCGTCCGCGCCCGTCGCCGCTTCCCGTCCGGAGAACCGCATGTCGACCGCCACCGCCGAACACCTCGCGCCGGCCGCTCCGTCGGCGCCCGCCGCTCCGCCCGTCGTGCCGCCCATCGCGGGAGGCGCGGCGAAGCCCGCGCGCTCGCGCCGCAGGGTCGTGCTGCCCATCGTCGCCCTCGTGCTGCTCGGCGGCGCGGCGTACGGCGGCCGGCAGTGGATGTACGCGCGGGCGCACGAGTCCACCGACAACGCGCAGGTGGACGGCCACATCGTCCCCGTGATCGCGAAGGTCGGCGGCTACGTGCAGGCCGTGAACGCCGTCGAGAATCAGACCGTCGCCGGCGGCGCGCTGCTGGTGCAGATCGACGACGCCGAGTACCGCGTGCGCGTCGCGCAGGCGGAGGCGGACCTCGCCGCCGCGCAGGCGACCGCCGGCGCCGGCGGGCAGGTCGGCCAGGCGGAGGCGCAGGTGCAGACCGCCTCCAGCCAGACCGCCGCCGGGCGCGCGCAGGTCGAGGCCGCACGCGCGACGCTCGCGCGCGCCGAGAGCGACTACGCGCGCTACCAGCAGCTGGCCGCGCAGCAGATCGTCTCGCAGCAGAGCCTCGACGCCGCCCGCGCGGGCGTGGAGGTCGCGCGTGCGCAGCTCGCCGCCACGCAGCGGCAGGTCGCGGCCGGCGGAGCCGGCGTCGAGAACGCGCAGGCCGGCGTGCGGCTCGCGCGCGCGCGGCTCGCGGGGGCCCAGGCGTCGCGCGACAACGCGGCGCTGCAGCTCTCCTACACGCGCATCACCGCCCCCGCGGCGGGGCACGTCTCCAAGAAGTCGGTCGAGGTCGGGCAGCTGGTGCAGCCGGGCCAGACGCTGATGTCCATCGTCGCCGACACGGGCGTGTGGATCACGGCGAACTACAAGGAGACGCAGCTGCGCGGTCTGCGCGTCGGTCAGCCGGTGGAGCTGGAGGTCGACGCGTACGACGGCGCGACCGTCGCCGGCGTCGTGGAGAGCATCGGCTCGGCGACGGGCGCGCGCTTCGCGCTGCTGCCGCCCGACAACGCGACGGGCAACTTCACGAAGGTCGTGCAGCGCGTGCCGGTGCGCATCAAGGTCACGCGCGGGCTGGGCGCCGAGCGCCCGCTGCGCCCCGGCATGAGCGTCGTCGCGCACGCGCGCACGCGCTGAGGCGACCGCCGTCATGGCCACTGCCGCCCTGCCCGCCGCCGCGGCTCCGCACGTCGGCGTCGAGAAGCACCGCTGGCTCATCCTGCTCGGCCTGATCACGGCCGCGGTGATGGAGGTGCTCGACACCACCATCATCAACGTCGCGCTGCCGCAGATGGCCGGCAACCTCGGCGCGACCACGACCGAGATCGCCTGGGTCAGCACGTCGTACATCCTGGCGAACGTCGTCGTCCTGCCGATGACGGCGTTCTTCACCGAGACGTTCGGGCGGAAGAACTACCTGACCTTCTCGATCGCGCTGTTCATCGTCGCGTCGTTTCTGTGCGGCACCGCGAGCAGCCTCGGTGAGCTGGTGCTGTGGCGTCTCGCGCAGGGCGCCGGCGGCGCCGCGCTGCTGTCCACCGCGCAGGCCACGCTGCGCCAGATCTTCCCCAAGGAGGAGCAGGGCATCGTCCAAGCGATCTTCCTGCTCGGCATCATCGTCGCGCCGACCGTTGGCCCCACCCTCGGCGGGTGGATCACCGACAACTACGCGTGGGCGTGGTGCTTCTACATCAACGTGCCGATCGGGATCGTCTCGGCGTTCCTCGTCACGACGTTCCTGCACGATCCGCCCGAGCAGCAGCGCCGCACCGGCCCGGTCGACTGGCTGGGGATCGGCCTGCTGATCGCGGGCGTGGGCTCGCTGCAGTACGTGCTGGAGGAGGGCAACGCGCACGACTGGTTCTCCGACGCGACGATCACCAACCTCGCCGTCGTCGCCGGCGTGTCGCTGGTCGCGCTGCTCTGGTGGCAGCTGTCGCCGCGCAACACGCACCCGGTGATCCAGCTGCGCGTGCTGAAGAACCGGAACCTCTCGGCGTCGATCCTCCTCTTCATCATCCTCGGCTTCGGGCTGTTCGGCGGCGCGATCCTCTTCCCGCTGTTCACGCAGGGGATCCTCGGCTTCACGCCCACCGAGACCGGGCTGGCGATGCTGCCGGGCGGGCTCGCGACGGCGGCGGTCGCGGTGGTGTGCGGGTTCCTGCTCAACGGCGAGCGGCCCAAGGCGGACGCGCGCGTGCTGATCCTCCTCGGCATGGCGCTCATGCTCTGGTCGATGTGGGACCTGGGGCATCTCACGACCGCGGCCGGCGAGGTGGACGCGCGCCACGCGCTCATCATCCGCGGCGCCGCGCTCGGTCTCCTGTTCACGCCGATCAACAACGTCGCCTTCGGCAGCCTGCAGCCGCACGAGGCGCAGCAGGCGTCGGGGCTCATCAACCTGTCGCGCCAGCTCGGCGGCTCGTTCGGCATCGCGGTGCTCGGCACGTACCTCACGCGGCACACGCAGCTCCACCGCGCGGAGCTCGTGCAGCACTACTACGCCGGCAACCCGGCGTTCGAGGAGCGCTTCCGCGCGCTCGTCGCCGGCTTCCAGGCCAAGGGCGCACCGCTGATCGAGGCCCAGCAGCGCGCGTACGCCGCGCTCGACGGCACGCTGCAGAAACAGGCCGCGATGCTCGCCTACAACGACTCGTGGCTCTTCATCCTGCTGTCGTTCCTCTGCGTGATCCCGGCGGTGTTCCTGCTGCGGCGTGCGAGGGGGCGCGCGGCGCCGGTCGACGCGCACTGACCCTCGACAGCGTCGGCGCGACCGGTAGGTTGGAGTCCGGACCGATCGCCCTCCCACCGCCAGCCTCCGCCATGCCCGCCTCTCCCCTCTCGCTCGTCCTCCTCGCCGCCGCCGCGCTCGTGCCGGCGGTGCGCACCGCGGCCGACGCCGTCCCACGCGCGCAGGACGTGCAGGTCGTCGCGACGCTGGTGGCGTCGGGCGGCGGACGGCTGCAGGGCACCCTGACACTCACGAAGGGGCGCAAGGACGGCGAGACGCGCGCCAAGGTGGAGATCCTCAACGGCCCGGCGAGCGCGCAGCTCGGGTGGATCATCCGCAAGGGTCAGTGCGGGGAGCGCGGGGCGGAGCTCGGGCCGATCGCGGCGTACCGTCCGCTGCAGACGCGCGGCGACGGATCGACGACGCTCGCCGTGAACCTGCCGATCGCGCTGCCGAGCGGCGACGCGTACCACGTCGACATCCTGCAGGAGCGCGGGAGCGACGTCGTCATCGCCTGCGGCGGCCTGTCGGAGGACAGCGCGAAGTAGCGCGCGCCGTCCGCGGCCCCGATCGGTCGAACGGGCCGGGCATCCTCGCGGATGCCCGGCCCGTTCGACTCGTGGGTGCGGGTGGAGCGCGGCCTTACGGCGCGCTGCCCGGCAGGTCCCCGCCGAACGAGTACACCGGCAGGCCGAGTGTCTGCAGCTCGCGGCCCGTCACCGGCAGCTGCATCAGGCTCCCCTTCGGCAGCTTGCCGAACGCGCGCCAGTCGGCCCAGTGCAGGATCGCCTCGACCGCGTGCAGCTCCATGCGCTTCTCGTAGAGCATGGCGTCCATCAGGTCGCCGCACTCGCCGTTCGTCTTGCGGGGCACGCACGTCGGGCGCGTGCCCGTACCCGCGGCCGTCACCGGCGGCAGCTCGCCGATCGCGACGCGCGTCTTGTTGATGAGCGGGACCGCCTCCGCCGGCCGGCCGAGGCGGATGAGCGCCTCCGCGCGCAGCATGTCCATCTCGACCAGCGTCATCGTGGGGATGAAGCCGGTCTGGTAAAAGTTCGTGCCGTAGCGGACGCCCCGGTAGCGCGAGTGGGGCGAGGTGCCGCGCACCGTGGACATCGTCTGCGAGGTGGCCTGGGCGAAGTACTTGCCGGCCGTCGCCGGGCCGCCTGCGCCGTGGATGCGGCGGTCCGGCGTGCGGACCTGGATCTCTCCCTTCTGCTCGAACGGAAGGGCGAGCCACGCCTGGTACGCGTTGGACGTGTCCGCGACGCCGACGAAGTTGTTGTCGATGCGGGCGTCGGTCATCAGCTGCGTGTACTGCAGCCACGCGCTCGTCGTGCCCGACTTCGTCTGGTCGGCCAGCGCGCCGAAGTCCTTGGTGATGACGTTCGGGGCCGCCGTGAGCGTGAGCACCCGGTTCCAGTCCACCGCCGCCCGCTCGGCCGGCGTGCGGGCCGTGTAGACCAGCGCGCGCAGGATGTAGCCGTTCATGATGCGAACGAGCTCGTCCCGGTTGATGGACTGCTGGTTCACCCACTCGGTGGGCAGCGTGAAGTTCGTGGGCGCCGCCTTCGCGTCGGCGATCGCCTTCTCGAGCTGCGCGATGCCCGCCTTCGCGACCTCCGGATACGGCGAGAACTCCAGCTCGTACGTGGCGGGGTCGTAGCTCTCGTCCGAGACGAAGGCCTTGTCGTACATGATCCCGAGGTACACCTGCGAGGCCCCGAGCAGGAAGCGCGAGAAGGCGCGGGCGCGCGGCGTGTCGGCGCCGTTGGGCGCCGCGGCGCTCACCGTGCCGACGCGGACGCCCGCGTCGAGCGCCTTCAGCGCGTCGGTCTCGGTGGCGATGACCTCGTACAGGTCGTACCACGGCTTGCGCGCCAGCCACTGGTCGGCGTTGACGTTGTTGTAGCGCACGCGCGGCTCCTGGATGACCTCCCAGGTGGCCGTCGCCGTGCCCGTCGTGATCTCGGCGAGCGCGCCGAGCTGCACGACCGGGTACGTCGCGTTCGTCCGCGCGCCCTGGGTGACGCCCCAGAAGTTGCGGAAGGCGAGGCCGGCGTTCTGCTCGAGGTTCGCGCCGTTTGTGAAGACGTCCTCGAGCTCCGGGGTGTCGGCGTTCGTGACGTCGAGGTTCATGCACGCGGCCGCGCCGACGAGCGTCGCGGCGCCGAGCATGGTGCCGAGGCGACGCACGCCCCGGCGGTTGTTGAGGAGGGAACGCATCGGCAGCTCAGAAGGTCAGATTGACGGCGGCGCTGAACACGCGGTACATCGGATAGTTGGCGTTGTCGACGCGCACGGCCGGGGAGCCCGCCTCCGGGTCGATGCCGGTGTAGTTGGTGAACGTGAGCAGGTCGCGGCCGACCAGCTCCAGCGCGGCGCGGTCGACGCCCGTGCGCGCGATCGCGCCCAGCAGCCGTGCGGGGAGCGTGTAGCGGACCGAGAGCTCGCCGAGCTTCATGTACGTGCCGCTCTCGACGAAGTACGAGTTGTAGTTCGCGTTGTTGCTCGACAGCCCGTCCGCGGCCGTGTAGTACTGGATCGGCTTCTTCAGCTCCTCCGGCTTGCCGGCCTGCACCACGTCGTTGTGGTCGGTCGACTGGTAGAGCGCCTGCTTGATGTTGTTGTAGACGTTCCCGCCGATCTGCCCGTGGAACGACGCGTACAGCTGCAGGTCGCGGAAGCGGAAGGTGTTCTGGAAGCCGTAGTTCATGCTCGGGAACGACCGCCCGATGCGCGTGAACAGGTTGTTGCCGAGCGAGTCCTTCTGCAGGATCGGGCGGCCCCACGCGTAGCTGCGGCCGTCGACGTTGACGGTCGTGCCCCAGAGGTTCTTCGCCACGCCGTCGCGGAAGCTGTTGCCGCGGCCCACGGCGACCAGCACGCCGTCGTCGTTGACCTGGAAGGCGTCGGTCGAGTTCGCGTGCCACGCCGGGAGGTCGGCGGTCGAGTACATGAACTTCTCGCCCCACATCTCGTCGACGTTCGAGCCGTCGCAGCGCCACCGGATGCCGTCACCGTAGCACGAGCGGCCGAACTCGCGCAGCCGCGTGCGCGAGCGGTCGGCGACGAGGTTGACGTCCCACGAGAAGCGGCCGCGCTGCAGCAGCTGCGCCTGGAGCGTCGCCTCGAGCGTGTGGCCGCTGACCTTGCCGACGTTCTGCTCCTGCGTGTTGAACCCGCTCAGCGCCGGCAGCGGCATGGCGATGATGTTGTCGCTCGTCGTCTGGCGCGCGTAGACGAGCGAGAGCGATACGCGGTTCTTCACGATGGCGTCGATCCCGAACTCGTGCTCGCGCGCGACCTCGGGCCGCAGGTTGGCGTTGCCGAACGTCTGGCGCGTGGGCAGGCCGCCGGCCGCCAGCTCGAGCGTCTCGTACTGGTCGTAGAAGCTCGGCCGGTTGCCGGCCGTGCCGTACGAGTAGCGCAGCTTGAACTCGTTCACCGACGCGAGCGGCCACCACGACTCCTCGGCCATCCGGTAGGCGCCGCTGGCACGATACCAGTTGTTCCACCGCGACTCCGGCCCGTAGAGCGAGTTGCCCTCGCGCTGGATGCTGAAGTCGCCGATCAGCTTGTCGGCGTAGTCGAGGTTGAGGCTCGCCAGCCCGCTCGACAGCCGGCGGTCCGTGAACGACGACTCGATCGTCCGCGTCTGCCCCACGTCGAGGTCGCGCACGCCGGTGACGGAGAAGTCGCTGGCGATCGCCTCGGTGAACGGGTTCTGCTCGCGGCGCGACAGCGCCTGCACCGACAGGCGCGGCGTGAGCCGGCCGAAGGTGCGCGTGGCCGTCAGCCCGACGGTGCCGTTGATCCCCTCGACGATGTCGTTCTCGCGCTCGAAGGTGCCGAGCGTCGGCGTCTGGCCGTCGGTGCCGAGGATGCCGCGCGAGATGAAGTCCTCGAACGACTGGTCCGAGCGGTCGTAGTTGACGTTAGCGTTCGCGCTCAGCCAGCCGGTGAGCTTGAGCGTCGCGTTCGTGCTCAGCTGCGTGCGCGCGCGGCGCGTCAGCCAGTCACGGTAGTCGTTCTGGCGGTACAGCGGGTTGACGATCGTGCTGTTCGAGTCCGGCAGCACGACGTACTTCCCGTCGGGCGTCCGCTGGTCGATGTTGACGTCCGGGTCGATCGCGAAGAAGTCGGCCCAGGTGATCGCCGGGTCGTCGACCGTGCCGCGCGAGTGGAAGGCGCCGACGCTCAGCTGCAGCCGGTCCCCGCGCCTGTGGTCGACGTTCACGCGCAGCGTCTGCTGCTGGAAGCCGTCGGAGTTGACCACCACGCCCGCGTCGTGCTGGCGGTTGTACGAGATCGCGAAGTTCGTCGACGGCAGGTTCTGCTGCAGCGTCACGCCCACGCGGTTGAACGACCCGGCGCTGAAGAAGCTCTTGGCCGGGTTGTAGAGCGGATCGATGTACGGGTTGTCCTTGAAGGCCATCACGTCGGCCACGCGTCCGCGGCGCGTCGTGTCCCGCCCGGCCGTGTTGACGTAGCCGCCGGCCGCGTTCGTCCGGTAGTGGTGGAACCCCGGCTTCGTGAACTCGTTGGTGAACGAGTTGATGCCGGACTCGGTGCGCACCGTGAACTGCGTCGTGTTCAGCGCGAGGTTGTTGCCGCGGTTCGTCGTGATCGAGATGACGCCGTTGGCGCCCATCGACCCGTAGAGCGACGCGGCCGCCGCGCCCTTGATCACCTCGACGCTCGCGATGTCGTCGGTCGCGATGTCGCGCGTCGTGACGCCGGTCTGCGTGTTCTGCACGACGCCGTCGACCACGTACAGCGGACTGGTCGTCTTGAACTGGCTGGTCGGGGTGCGCAGCTGGATCGTGACGCCCGAGCCCGGGCCGCCGCCGCCGCGGATGACCTGCACGCCGGCGACCTTCCCCTGCACGATGCTGGCGGCCGACGCGACCGGCGGCACCGGCAGGTCGGCCGCGGTCAGCGTGGCGACGGTGAACGGCGTCTTCACGTTCTGCGTCGCCTCCACCGTGCCGGAGACGACGACGCTCTGCAGGCGCAGCGGGTTGTCGACGAGCCGGAAGTTCAGCGTGACCGTGCTGTCGCGCACGAGCCGGATGTTGTCCTGCACGCTCACGCCGTAGCCGATGCGCCGCGCCTCGACGTTGAACTGACCGGGCGAGGCGTTGGCGATCGTGAACCGCCCGCTGCTGTCGGTCACCGCCGCGAAGGCGGTGCCGACGACGCGCACCGTGACGCCCGCGACGGGGCGCGAGGTCGTGGCGTCCGTGACGGCCCCCACGACGCGGGCGCGGCCGAGCTGCTGCGCGCCCGCGACCGATGCGGTGACGGCCATGGTGGCCAGGCCTGCGGCGAGCGGCGTCAATGACCTTCGAACGGACACACTACCTCCTCGATGGGTGGAGCGGACGCGCCGGGGACACCGGACGCGCGGGGGGATGGGACGGGCGGGGCGGGACGGGGACGGGCGAGCGACACCGTCCGCGCGGGAGCGCGGCGGATCGGTGTGCGGGGGCGTGGGGGGAGAGGCGCTCGCGGGGAGGAGGGCGAGCGACTGAGCGGGCGGGAGCCCGGGGCGGGCGAAAACGACGACTGGCCGTGCGGTCAGCTAAGTGTCACCGTTCGCCCGCCACCGCAAGTCAAACTCGTCGGCAGCACACGAAGCGAACACGAGAGCGGCGCGGCTCCGGGGCCATGGGGCGGCGGGCGCCACCGGCGAGCCCGAGCGGCCGCTCCGCAGCCGCGCTGCCCCGGAGGTCCCGTCCGCGCCCCGCGGCCGGCGCGCCGAGCGAGTAGATTCCGCGATCCCGCCCGATCTCCTCTCGCCCGCGTCCATGCCCACTCGCGCCGAGGCCCTCGCGCTCGTCCACGCGCACACGCAGTCGGAGTCGCTCCGGAAGCACATGCTGGCCGTCGAGGCCGCGATGCGGGCCTACGCGCGGCGGTTCGGCGAGGACGAGGAGCGCTGGGGGCTGGCCGGGCTGCTGCACGACTTCGACTACGAGCGCTGGCCCAACGCCGAGCGCTCGGCGACCGACGAGCATCCGAGCGAGGGGGTACGGCTGCTGCGCGCCGCCGGCTATCCCGAGGACGTCTGCGAGGCGATCCTCGGGCACGCCGACTACACGGGCGTGCCGCGCACCACGCGGATGGCCAAGACGCTGTTCGCGGTCGACGAGCTGACGGGGCTCATCACCGCCACCGCGCTCGTGAAGCCGTCCCGGTCGGTGCACGACGTGGACGTGAGCGGGGTACGCAAGAAGATGAAGGACAAGGCGTTCGCCCGCGGCGTGAACCGCGACGACGTGATCAACGGAGCCGCCGAGCTCGGCGTCGACCTCGACGAGCACGTCGGCTTCGTCCTCGGCGCGATGCAGGCCGAGTCCGCGGCGCTCGGACTGTGACGCATGTCGCACCGTCCACCACCATCGCCGTCGGGCGCCCCAACGTTCCGCGTGGCGCCCGCGTTCTCTGGGGGCACCCCATCCATCGACCGCAGCACCCCCTCGATGTCCCTCTCCTCCGCGCTCCCGCTTCCCGCTGGCGGGCTCGTCGCCCCTCGTGCGCCCCGCTCCGCCCCCCGTGCGCCGGAGCGCGCCGTCGTGGTTGAGCCGGTCGCCGCGCCCGTCGCCGCCCCGGTGGCGCCGCCCGTGTTCGGGACGGCGTCCGACGCGGTGCTCGCCGAGCGGGCGCTGGTGCTCTCCGCGCAGGCCGGCGACGCGCGCGCGTTCGCGGGCCTCGTCCGCCTGCACCAGCGCCGCGCCTACGCGGTCGCGCGGGCGATCGTCCTCTCGCACGAGGACGCGGAGGACGCGACCCAGGAGGGGTTCCTGCACGCCTACCGCGCGCTCGACCGCTTCCGGCCCGAGCAGGCGTTCGGCGCCTGGCTGCACCGCATCGTGGCCAACGCGGCCCTCGACATCGCGCGCCGCCGCAAGGTGCGCGACGCCGACGAGCTGCCCGAGACCGTCGCCTCGCCGCGCCCGATGCGCGACGCGGCCGAGTCGCTCGAGCTGCGCACGCGGCTCCGCGACGCGCTCGACGGGCTGAGCACGCGCCAGCGATCGGTCATCGTGCTGCACGACGTGGAGGGGTTCAAGCATGCGGAGATCGGCGCCATGCTCGGCATCCCGGAAGGGACCGCGCGCTCCGACCTCCATCACGCCCGCGCGGCGCTGCGGCGTCAGCTCGGCGAGCTGCGAGGTGACCTCTGATGTCGCGCTTCCGCCTGATCCCCGGGGGTGACGACGCCCCCGCCCCGCTACGCCCGGACGACCAGCTGCGCGCGGACGCGTTCCCGCCGGCCGACGATCCGGTGACGCGCGAGCTGCGCGCGCTCTACGCGGCGCCCGGCGACCGCTACTGGGACGACTTCGAGGGCCGCATCATGGCCGCGGTGCGGGCGGGGGCCTCGCGCCCCGCGCGCGCGGCGGCGGAGTGGTGGCAGGCGCTCGCCGACTGGGCCCGGCCGGGGCTCGCCGCCGCCGCGGTGCTCGTCGTCGTCGTGGGCGCGATCACGGTGCAGTCGCACGGCGCGCAGACGTCGGTCGCCCGCGGAGCCACCGAGGTCCCGGGCATGGAGCTCCAGCCGCTCGACCCCGAGCTCGCGCGCGCGGTCGACGAGGCGACGGCCGATCCGGTCTCGGCGGCGGCCGCCCGCGCCGCGCAGGAGGCCGCGTATCTGCTCACCGGCGGGCTGAAGCGCCGGGCGCCGGTCCGCCTGGACGAGCCGGCCGCCCAGCAGGCGCCGGCGCGGGACGTGACCCCATCGGGCGAAGCGGACGAGGTCCAGCGCGCTCGGCGCGAGGCGACCTTCCGCTACGTCATGCCCGACTGAGGGCACGATGGAGCGGTCCAAGATCCTGGCGGCGGCCTTCCTCGCCGGCGCCTTCACCCTCGGTGCGACGGTCGGCTTCGGCTTCGATCGCTCGATCGCCCGCGCCGAGACCCGGCCGGCCGCGTCGGCGTACGAGGACTTCGCCGCCGAGCTCGCGCTGACGCCCGAGCAGAAGGCGGCCGTCGACTCGATCCTCGACGTCCAGCATCGCGCGATCGACGCCCTGCTCGCGCCCGTCCGCCCGCAGATGCAGGCGGTGCGCGACAGCGCCCGCCGCGACATCGCGGCGCGCCTCACGCCCGAGCAGCAGGGACGGTACGAGCGCTTCCTCGCCCGCCGCGCCGAGGAGCAGGCGCGCCGCCGGGCGGAGGCCAACCAGTCGCGCTGAGGTCCGCGCGACGGGATGCGCGCTGGACGCCCCGACCGGGCGCCGTAGATTTCCGAAGCGGGTCGCGCCATCGTGCGCGACCCGCTTTTTGCATGCCCTGCCGGCCGCAGCCGCGAGACGCGCGCGGCCTTCCCCGACGACCTGTCTACATGTCCGCCGATTCACGGGACGCCGCGCCGCACGGCGACGCTGCGCCCGCCGATCCATCTGCCGGCGAGCCCTCAAGTCGCCAGGCGGCGTCCCCGGGCACGGACGCCGCGCCAGCCCCGGCCCCGCTCCCCGCTCCGCCGGCATCCGCGACGGCCGAGATGCCGGCCGCCACGCTCCACACCCACGGAGCCCACCACCGTCCCGACGCGAACCCCACGGGCGGCAAGCTCGCGGTCCTCACGCTGACGGCGCTCGGCGTCGTCTACGGCGACATCGGCACCAGCCCGCTCTACTCCATCAAGGAGGCGTTCGGGCCCGAGTACGGCCTCACCGCGACCGTCGCCAACGTGTACGGCGTGCTGTCGCTGATCGTCTGGTCGCTCGTGCTCGTGGTGAGCGTCAAGTACGTGATGTTCATCCTCCGCGCCGACAACAAGGGCGAGGGTGGCGTCTACGCGCTCCTCGCGCTGCTGCTGCAGCGGCAGAACCGCGAGACCGAGAAGCGGCGACGCGCGATGCTCATCGCGCTCGGCCTGTTCGGCGGCGCGTTCCTCTACGGCGACGGCATCATCACGCCCGCCGTCTCCGTGCTCGGCGCGGTCGAGGGGCTGCAGGTCGTGGCGCCGGGGCTCTCGCGCATCGTGATCCCGCTGGCGTTCGTCATCATCGCCGCGCTCTTCTACTTCCAGTACAAGGGCACGGCGAAGGTGGGCGGCGCCTTCGGCTGGATCATGCTCACCTGGTTCCTGAGCATCGCGCTGCTCGGCGTCGCCGAGATCGCGCGGCATCCGGAGATCCTCGCCGCGCTCAACCCGTGGTACGCGGTGCAGTTCTTCCTCGACCACCCGACGCGCTCGTTCGTCGTGCTGGGCGCGGTCGTGCTGGTGATCACCGGCGGCGAGGCGCTGTACGCCGACATGGGCCACTTCGGGCGCAAGCCGATCCGCCTGGCGTGGTTCGCGTTCGTGCTCCCCAGCCTCCTGCTCAACTACTTCGGGCAGGGCGCGCTGCTGCTCCGCATGCCCGAGGCGGTGAGCAATCCGTTCTACCTGCTCGCGCCGCGCTCACTGCAGATCCCGCTGCTCGTCGTGGCGACGCTGGCCGCGATCGTCGCCTCGCAGGCGCTCATCTCGGGGGCGTTCTCGCTCACCCAGCAGGCGATCCAGCTCGGCTACGTGCCGCGGCTGCAGATCATCCACACGTCGCACGAGCAGGCGGGGCAGATCTACATCCCCGAGGTGAACAAGGCGCTCGCGATCGGGACGCTGGTGCTGGTCGTGACGTTCGGGTCCGCGACCGCGCTCGCGGCGACCTACGGCGTGGCGGTGAGCGCGACGATGGCCATCACGACGATCCTGTTCACGCTCATCGCGCGGCAGCGGTTCGGGTGGTCGAAGTTCAAGATGCGCGTGTTCCTCTACGGCTTCCTGGCGATCGACCTGGCGTTCTTCGCCGCCAACCTGCTGAAGGTCCCGCACGGCGGCTGGGTGCCCCTCGGCGTCGCGGCGCTCGTCTTCCTGATGATGACGACGTGGAAGCGCGGCCGCGCGATCCTGCAGGACCTGCTGCAGAAGGGGACGATCCCGATGGACATGTTCCTCGAAGACGTCGCGCGTCGCCAGCCGCCGCGCGTGCCCGGCACGGCGGTGTTCATGACGTCGACGTCGGGCGGCGCGCCGGTCGTGCTGCTGCACCACCTGAAGCACAACAAGGTGCTGCACGAGCAGGTGGTCCTGCTCTCGATCCGCTCGGCGGAGGTGCCCGACGTCGACGAGGAGGAGACGCTCGAGGTCGAGAAGCTGGGGCACGGCTTCTACCGCGTCGTGGCGACGTACGGCTTCATGGAGACGCCCGACGTGCCCGCCGTGATGCGCTTCCTCAACTCGCGCGGCATCCGCGCGCGCCCCGGCGAGACGTCCTACTTCCTGGGTCGCGAGCGCCTGCTGCCGAGCGGGAAGACGCCGATGGCCGGGTGGCGGAAGAAGGTGTTCGTCTTCATGTCGCGCAACGCGCGCTCGGCGACCGAGTTCTTCAACATCCCGCCGAACCGCGTGGTGGAGCTGGGGACGCAGATCGAGTTCTGAGCGTCGAGCGTGTAGCGTCGAGCGTCGAGGTGGCTCCCCGCGTGAGGGTGGATCATCCCGCCCCGAGGATCCGACGCTCGACGCTACACGCTCGACGCTCTCACAACGGCGCCCCGACCCGCACGACGACCGCCCGGCCCGGCGCGTCCGCGTAGGCCTTGTAGCGGCTCATGAAGCTGCGGTAGCGCACGTCGAACAGGTTGCGCGCCGAGAGGTCCACCGTGAACGGGCCGCGCGGCAGCAGCCGCGTGGCGCCGACGCCGAGAGAGGTGATCGTGTAGCCCGGCGGCGCGACGTCCCGCGGATCGACGCGCGACTGGCGCGCGTTGCTCTCGGCGGACGCGGTCAGGTACAGCGCGCGCAGCCCGCGCCACGGGCGCTCGCGCTCGAGCCGCGCGCCGTAGAGCAGGCGCGGCGGCGGGATGAAGGTCAGCGGCACGTCCGCGCTCACGTTGTCGCCACGCACCCAGTCGCCCGAGAGCTGCAGCGTGAGGAACGCGAGCGGGCGGTACGCCGCCCGCCCCTCCAGCCCGACGAGTCTCGCGTCGCCCTGCACCACCTGCAGCGAGTCGAAGAGCGCGCCGGTGCCGAACGGGCGCAGGTAGATGTAGTCGCGCACGCGGTTCACGAAGCCCGTGAGCTCCGCCGTCAGCGCGGACGCGTTCACGCGGATGCCCGCTTCGGTGTTGAGCGAGGTCTCGACGTCGAGATCGGGCGCGCCGCGCTCGAAGGCACGCGTCCCCTCGTGGAAGCCGTTCGCCCACAGGTCCGGGGCCGCCGGCGCGCGGAAGCCGCGCGCGACGTTCGCCACCAGCGCCACGGGCGCGGACAGGCGATACAGCACGCCCGCACTCCCCGTGACCGCCGGGAAGGCGCGGCGCTGCGGCTCCACGCCGATCGTGGTGTCGCCGTCGGTGGCGAGCGTGCGATGGTCCAGGCGCGCGCCGACCGTCACGCGCCAGCGCCCGAGCTCCGCCTGCTCGAAGGCGTAGAGGGCGGCGGTGCGCGAGTCGCTCCCCGGGATCAGCGTGCGGCTCCCGCGGTTCCGGAAGCGGCTCGTCATCCCGGACACGCCGAGCGTGCCGGAGAACGCGCCGACCGGCGCGTGATGCAGGTGCGCGAAGCCCGTCCAGTTGCGCACGAACAGACCGAGGTCCGGCGTGAGCGCGCCCGCGCCCGCGAACTCCCGACGGAAGTTCTGCTCGTATCCGACGTTCGCCTGCAGCCGCGCGCTGCCGACGGGCAGCGTGGCCTCCACGGTGCCGCGGTGCGTGGCGATGCGCTGGAAGCCCGTGTAGCCGGGGCTCGCGACCGGATCGTCGAAGATCTCGATGCGCTCGCCGCGGCCGGCGTAGCGTGCCGTCACCGTCCCCCACGCGCCGCGGACGCCGGCGGCGCCCTCGGTGGCGACGGCGCGGTTGTCGGTGTTCGTCAGACGCTCGAGCGGGGTGCGCATGTCGCCGCTGGCGCGCGCGGTCACCGCCGCGCGCGCGCCGACGCCGCCGCGTGCGCCCTCGAGCGTGAGCGTGCCGTCGGTGCCGCGCACGTTGTGGTTGTAGATCGTGCTCGCGCGCCCGCGCACGAACGCCGCGCCGTCGAGCGCGTCGGGCACGGACGGCGCGACGACGTTCACGACGCCGCCCAGCGCGTCCGATCCGTACAGCACGCTCGCCGGCCCCTTGATGACCTCCACCCGCTCGGCGGTCGCGGTCTCGACGTTGGGCGAGTGGTCGTGTCCCCAGGCCTGCGTCTCGCTGCGCTGCCCGTTGTCGAGCGTCACGACGCGGTAGTGCGTCATGCCGCGGATCACGGGCTTGCCGATGCCGGTGGTCATCGAGAGCGAGCGCACGCCGGGCACCTGCTCCAGCGTCTCGCCGAGCGCGGCGCCCTGCCCCGTCCGCAGCTCGGCGCCCTCGAGCACCGCCGTCGGCTGCGGCGAGTCCTGCGCGCGCGTGGCGCCGGTGGACGCGGTCACCTGCACGGCGGCGAGCTGCACGCGCGCGACGCGGAGCACGACCTCCACCGGCCGGCCGTCGTCGGGGATCGCGACGGCGCGCGTCTCGGGAGCGCGGCCGACGCGCGAGACGCTGAGGGTGTAGCGCCCGGGGGCGACCGCGGAGAAGCGCCACCGTCCATCGGCGGCGGTCACGCGCGTGCGGCCGAGCTCCACCAGGCGCACGCGCGCGTCGGCGAGCGGGACGCCGGTCGTGTCGACGACGCGCCCCTCGATGCCGTCCGCCTGGCGCGCCGCGGCCGACGGCGTCGTGGCCGGAGGCTGCGCCCAGGCCGGCGCCGTCGCGAGGGCGAGCAGGAGCGCCGCGCACCCGGCGTCGCGCGCGATCGCATGTGCCACGCGCCCCATTGCCCGGCGCGCGCCGTGTGCGCCGGCGCGCCCGCCCTTCACGAGATCGACCATGGCAGCCCCCGGCGCTCCACGAGCGCCGCCGAATCCGAGAGTTCTCACCAGCCCGCATAATAGTTAGTCGAAACTAACTCGGGGGCAAGGAGCGATGGGCGGAGGGGTGCCGGGCACCGCCGGGAATGCTCCCGGCGGTGCCGATGCGGATCAGACGCGCGAGCGGCCCGCGTCGCGGTCCGGGAGCTCGTCGGGCATGGGGCCGATGAAGGGCGCCGCGGCGAGCATCAGCACCCCGCAGATGATCTGCAGCGTGGGCACATAGCCCGCGGCGCCGCCGAAGACGAACGGTGTGAGGATCAGCAGCAGGCCGCCGAGGGCGAGCGGAATCCGTGCGCTGCCGGGCGAGCGCTGGGCGCGGAACACGCCGATGACGGCGAGCGCACCGGCCACGATGCACGCGATGGCGCTGCTGCCGACCCCGACGTCGCTGCCGCCCTCGTCCGCCGCGAGGTTGGGCCACATGGCCAGGCCGACCGCTGCGACGCCGGCGACGAGGGCGACCAGATCCGCCCACTGTCGCCACCGCTGAATGGTGGGAGAATCCGTCATGGTCCGCTCCTGGGCATCGGGTTCGACCCGGCGACGCATCGTGCGCCGCGTGGATGCGGACGTCGCAGGTCAACAACCACGCCGGGAGGCGCCGCGACGGCCGGTGTCCCCCGTCCGACCTCCTCGCTTGAACCGTCGTGGGTGGGCGCGCAGCTTCAGGGCCGCGCGACCCACCCTTGCCGCTCCCTCGATGCTCCTGCGACGTCCCCGCCGCCTCGCGGCGGCCGCCCTGCTGGCACTGCCGCTCACGCTCGCTTCCCGTCCGCAGCCGCTCGGCGCGCAGCCGCCGATCGGGGCGGCGCTCCGCGACACCCTGCGCGACGACCGGACCTTCTCGTTCGAGGCGCGCGGCCCGTACCGCGCGAGCGTGCCGCGCCCCGAGGCGCTGCTCGGCTTCCGCCTGGGCGACCGGAACACGCAGTACGGGGAGCAGGAGCGCGTGCTGCTGGCGATCGCCGACGCGGCGCGCGACCGCGTGCGCGTCGAGGAGATCGGCGCCACGCACGAGGGGCGGCGCATGCGCCTCTTCATCGTCTCGAGCCCGGAGAACGTCGCGCGCCTCGACGAGATCCGGCGCGACCTCGATCGCATCGCCGATCCCCGCGGCGCCTCGGCGGCGGAGCTGGACGCGGCCGCGCGCCGCACGCCGGCGGTGGTGTGGATCAGCGAGAGCGTGCACGGCAACGAGTCGCCCGGCTTCGAGAGCGGGATGCAGCTGCTCTACCAGCTGGCGGCGAGCGACGAGCCGGCCACGGTCGCGGCGCTGCGCAACGTCGTCGTCGTGCTGAACCCGAGCTCCAATCCCGACGGCCACGAGCGGTTCGGCGTCTGGTACAACTCGGTGGCGCGCCGCGACCCGGCCAACGAGAGCCTCGAGCACGACGAGCCGTGGTCGATCCAGGGGCGCTACAACCACTACCGGTTCGACATGAACCGCGACGTCATCGCCAGCACGCAGCCCGAGGTGCAGGCGATCATGCGCGGCATGCTGCGCTGGCATCCGCAGGTGGCGGTGGACCAGCACGGGCAGGTGAGCACGTACTTCTTCCCGCCGGCGGCGCGGCCCGTGAACGAGCACATCGGCGCCGAGTCGGAGAAGTGGCTCACGCGCATCGGGCGCGCGAACGCGGCGGCGTTCGACCGCTACGGCTGGCAGTACTACGTGCGCTCGTACTTCGACCTGTACTACCCCGGCTACTGGGACACGTGGCCGGCGCTCACCGGTGCCACCGGCATGACGTACGAGACCGACGGCGGCGGGTGGAAGGGCATCCTCTGGGAGCGCGAGGACGGCACGAAGGTCTCGTTCCGCGACGGCATCGCCAAGCACTGGGTCGCCGCGATGGCGACGATCGAGGCGACCGCCGCCGGGTCGGCGGAGCGCGTGCGCGACTATCTCGCGTTCCGTCAGCGCGCGGTCGAGGATGGACGCGGCGGACGCATGCGGCGCGTGGTGTTCGCATCCGATCGCGACCCGCAGCGCGCGGCGGAGCTGGCGGCGGCGCTCGTGCGCGCGGGGATCGAGGTGCGGCGCGTCGACGGCGCGTTCTCCAGCACGCGCGCCCATGCGTTCGGCCAGGGCTCGGCGGCCGGCGCGGCCGCGGGCGCGCGGCGCTTCGACGCCGGCGCGTACGTCGTGGATCTCGCGCAGCCGCAGGGGAAGCTCGCGCGCGCGATCCTCGAGCCGGCGCCGACGCTCGACCCCGAGTTCGCGCGACAGCAGGAGGAGCGCTTCGCGCGCAACCAGCGCCGCGGCGGCGCGGGCTTCCGCGAGGCGTACGAGTTCTACGACATCACCGCCTGGTCGCTGCCGGTGGCGTTCGGCGTGGACGCCTGGTGGACCGAGGACGCCCCCGCGGTGACCGGCGCGCTGCTCGCGCTGGCCGACACCTCGCGCACGGGGCCCGCGCTCGCCACCCCGCTGGCGGGCGCCGCGGCGCCGGTCGCCCTGCTGGGCCCCGCCGCTCCGACGTACGCGGCCGACGCGCTGCCGGTCGCGGTCGACGGCGGCGTGGCCGGCGGCGTGCGCGCCCAGAGCGGCTACCTGTTCGGGCCGGAGCGCTCGGGCGCCCCGCGACTCGCCTGGCAGCTGCTCGCGCACGGCGTGCGCGTGACGGTCACGACGGACAGCACCGAGGCGGGTGGTCGCATCTGGCCGCGCGGGACGTTCGTGGTGCGCACGTCGCGCAACGACACGACGGTGCACGCGACGATCGACCGCCTGGCGCGCGAGTCGGGGGTCGTGGTCACTCCGGTCGCGACCGCGTTCACCGAACGCGCGCGGCTCGGCATCGGCGCCGAGGAGATCGTCGCCCTCCGGCGCCCGCGCGTGGCGATCGTCGGCGACGAGGGGATCTCGCAGCCGGCCTTCGGGGCGCTCTGGTGGACGCTCGATCGCCGCTACGGGATCGACTTCACGCACCTCAACTGGCGCGCGCTGACCGGCGGCGACCTGTCGCGCTACCAGGCGATCGTGATCCCGGACGCGTGGGGCGACGTCGGCCAGTGGATCGACAAGGACGGCGTGGACCGCCTGAAGGCGTGGATCCGCGCGGGCGGCACGCTCGTCACGATGGGCGGGGCGTCCGCATGGGCGGCGCGCGAGGACGTCGGCCTCACGAGCGCGCGGCGCGTCGGCGCGGAGGAGAAGTCCAGCGGCGCGGCGGCGGACAGCGCGACGCGCGACACGTCGCGCACGCGGACCGCGAGCCGCCCGGGCGCCGCCCACGACCCGACCGCGGAAGGGCGCGAGCTGCTGGCCGTCACGAGCCCCGGTGCGACGCCGGACACGCCGGGCTCACTCCCCGGCGGCCACTTCGACGTCCTGATCGACCGCACGCACTGGCTGACGTACGGCTACGAGGCGCCGCGGATGACGGCGCTCGTGACCGGCGGCAGCTTCCTCCGGCTCTCGAAGGAGGGGACCAACGTCGCCGTCTTCCCGCAGACGGGGGCGTTCCACCGTGCGGGTTTCCAGTGGCCGGGAAACACGGAGCGGCTGCTGCGGAACTCGGCGCTCGTGCTGGAGGAGCCGCTGGGCGGGGGCCACGTCGTGCTGTTCGCGCACGACCCGACGTTCCGCGGGTGGTGGCGCGCGTTCGACAAGATGGTGCTGAACGCGCTGCTGCTGGGGCCGAGCTTCTAAGGTGCGTCGCAGCACACGCACCCGAGAGGGGTGCACGGCGCTTAGTGCGTCGCAGGAGTCGCGCAAACCGCCGACCCACTCTCAATCATCGCTGCGGCGTCGCAGAATCTCGATTCCTCCGAACGCCGTATCGGGCACATACTCGGCTACCAGGAGCGAGTCCAGCGCAGGGAAGTCGACGGACAATGGCGGACGCCTAGTGACGCGGTCGGCGCGATCCCACCGGTTCAGCACAAAGTAGCGTGGCCGCGCGCGCCGCAGCTCATCCATGTACTCCCGTCGTCGTGCCTGGGTGACTGGATGCTCTGGCAGGAGCATCAAGTAGCGTGAGATCGGATATCGCGTCACCAGCGGACGGTTCGCAAGAAATGGCACCGCAGCGTCGAAGGCCCACATGCCAAGCGCCTCAGCGTCTCGTGTCCGCCCACGCAGGTAAGTAGCAGCATTCCGCTGATGTGCGGGATTCACCTCCCACGTCTCGCCGAAGCGACCGTAGTAGGTGTCTTCGGAATGCCGACCCGCTTGCAGTGATGCCCACTGCCAGAGCTGGATGGCCGGACGCAGCGACACCGCGGCCGCAACGATCACCAACGTCGCGGCCCCGAGGCGCCGTGCGGCGAGCGTCGCGACCGACGAAGTACCTGATTCCCCTATCGCGGCGCTCAGCCCGATGCCACAGAGTGCCACGGCGCTTGGCATCAGCGGGCCCCAATGATATGGGAGAAAGCGACGCTGCAGGACGACACATGCCGTCGTCGCTAGCAACGCTGCCGCCAGCGCCACGGTCAGCGCACGCGCCCGACTCCACAGAGCCAGAACCCCGGCGAGCACCGCTGGCAGAGCTACCGTAACGACGGGCGTCGCGAGGAAGAACGTGAGAAGCCCCTCGATCCGCCCGAGATCCGCTACCGAGGCGTAGAGGCGCGTGTGAACCAGGTGAGACTCGACAAAGTCTTGAAATATCCCAAGATACCAAAGCCACGCGGCCATTGCGCCGATCGGCAGCACCCAGCCGAGCGCCACCCAAGCGACGTCACGCATCAGCGCCTTTAAATCACGGCCGTGGGTCGCTACGAGCGCGAGCCCCGGCACCGCGAGAAACACCGGGTAGAACGGCTTGAAGAGTGTAGGCACCGCCAAGAGAGCGCCTGCGAGCACGAGTGCTCGTCGGTTGAGACCCCTCGGACGCGTGACGCACATGGCCGAGCCGAGCACAAACGCACCGACCCAGAGGTCGGGTTGTGCGGTATCATTCGCGCCCTGCGAGATAATGACCAACACCCAGATCGCTGACGTGACGAACGCAGCGTGTTCAGACGCAAACCGACGAACGAGGAGGGCGATCAGAGCGCCCGTGCTGATCATGAAAAGTGCGTCGGCAATCCTTACGGCCGATGCGCTATGCCCAAAGATCAGTTCGAACGCCGCGAAGAAGTAGAACGACAACGGCCCTCGGAGCTCATAGGCATCTCGATACGGAAGACTCCCGCGCACCACGGCCGAGCCATTGACGGCGAAAATTGCCTGGTCATAACCCAACGGCCACCAAAGCGACATGACGATCGTCAGCCCCACGAACGCGGCCAATGCTACCAGCGCGATCGTGGGCAGTGAGCGTGTCACCGATTGCAGGCGTTTCGCCCACCGGTCAGCACCGTGCGCATCTCTTCTCGAGTCTGCCGCCATGCGACTGCCGCCTCCAGTCATCGATAAACCGGCCGCGTGCCACACCAGCCTCGGAGCCACCGCGGGTCGCCCGACCTCATGACGACGCACCAGCGAGTGGACCACTGCCGGACCGAGCGTCGTCAGGCGCGGCCAGCGATGCTTGTACGCCAAGACGCCGGGACTCCACAGTATTCATCCGAACGGCCCGAAGTACTTCGTCGATAACGAATGGAGGCCGACGGCGCACCTCGTCGAGCGCTCGCCAGAGGTACTCGCCGAGCACCCCGAGCATCATCATCTGGATTCCAGCAGTGAACGCGATGAGCACGACGACGCTCGGCCAACCCCGCACAGCGGTTCCATGCGCGAAGCGGCCGTATATCACCGTCAAGCCGTATACGAACGCTGCGAGGGCGAAGAGAAGCCCTGTCAGCGATACGGCGCGCACGGGTGCATACGAGAACGCGACGAACGAATCGATGAACAGCTTGATCTTCTTCGCGAGCGTCCAGCGCGACTTCCCCGCACGGCGCGCGCGGCGCACATAGGGGATCGCGACATGTGCGTAGCCCAACCAGAAGATCAGCGTCATCAGGTTGGTGTTCTTCTCGTTAATCCGGCAGACGTCGTCGACGACTTGCCGGTCTACGAGGAAGAAGTCGAACCCGCCCGCGGGATAATCGCGCAGGGCGAAGCGCCGAATGAGCGCATAGTAGGACTTGGAGAACAGGCGCTGCCCAAAAGACTCCTCCCGATCGGCGCGCACGGCGAAGACCGCCTTGTGCCCGTGCTCCCAGTGCCGGAGCATGTCGAGGAACAGTTCGGGGGGGTCCTGAAGGTCGGCGGCAATCATCCCGACGCAGGCGCCGCGCGCGACGGACATCGCGGCTTGGATCGCCGCCATCGAGCCGAAGTTGCGGGTCAGCTTCACGACGGTGATCCGATCGGGATGCCGTGCATGGAATCCTCGCAACATCTCCAGGGAGCGATCACCCGAGCCGTCGTCGACGAAGACCAGCTCCAGCTCGTACCCGTCCAGCTGACGCTCGAGCGCGAGCAGCTGCGGAACGGTGTCGTCGAGATTCAGCTCGTTGTAGTAGACTGGGACGATGATGGAGAACGTCTTCATCACCCGGCCCTCAGCGGGACTCGGTCTCGAACGCGTGCACCGCCTCGATCACCCTATCCTGCTGCTCGTCGCTCAGGTGCGGTCCCATGGGCAGGCTGAGCACCTCCGACGCCATGCGGCGGGCGACCGGAAACGCGTCGCGATCGATACCGAGGTGCGCATATGCGGCCTGCTGGTGCGGCGGAATGGGATAGTGGATCATCGTGCCGACGTCCGCAGCCTTCAGCGCGAGCTGGAGCTCATCCCGACGTCCTGAGCGGACCACGTACAGGTGCCACACGGACTCCGCACCCTCTCGGACTTCGGGCAGCGCGAGGTGCGTTCCGCGAAGGCCGTCCGCGTAGCGTGCCGCGAGCCGCGCGCGGCGTGCATTCCACGCGTCGAGGTGCGGAAGTTTCGTGGCGAGCACCGCTGCCTGGATCTCGTCGAGCCGACTGTTGTACCCCACGACCTCGTTGACGTACTTCACCCGCGAGCCATAGTTCCGCAGCACGCGGAGCGCGTCGGCGAGCGCGTCGTCATCGGTGGTCACGGCGCCGGCGTCGCCGAAGGCTCCCAAGTTCTTGCCCGGGTAGAAGCTCCACGCCGTGAGATCCCCCAGCGCTCCGACGCGCCGTCCGTCCCAGCGCGCGCCATGTGCCTGCGCCGCGTCGTCCAGCACCCGCAGCCCTCGACGTCGAGCGATGGCCTGGATCTCCTTCATGTCGGCCGGCTGCCCATAGAGATGCACGGGCAGAATGACCTTCGTTCGGGCCGTGATGGCCCCCTCGATCCGGGACGGATCGATATTGAACGAGCGCTCGTCCGGCTCGACCGGCACGGGGGTGCCGCCCGCCTGCGTGACGGCGATCCAGGTGGCGATGTAGGTGTTCGAGGGAACGATGACCTCGTCCCCCGGGCCGACGCCGAGCGCGCGCAGCCCCAGGTGCAGCGCATCGAGTCCGTTCGCCACGCCGATGCAGTGCTTGGCACCGACGTACTCCGCGTAGGCGGCCTCGAACGCCTCCAGCTCCCGCGCGAGCAGGTACCAGCCGCTGTCGGCCGTCCGCAACATGGCGGCATCGATGGCGTCGCGCAGCTCCAGGTACGGTGCGCGGAGATCGAGGAACGGGACTTGGTCGGAGACGATGGCCATGATCAGCGCTTCGCTACGGCGTCGGAAAACACTGCGTAGTCACGAATGTACTCGGCGGCGTCGTAGAGCCCCGAGGTGAGGACGAGCAGCAGCGCGTCCGGTGAGAAGCCGAAGAGCGTTCCCCAGATCATGGGCGGCACGTGCAGGCCCAACCCCCGACTGTGCAGCACGATCTCGTCACGACGTTCGCCGTCGTCGAGCACCATGTGGCAGCTGCCGCGTACTGCGACGAGGTACTGATGCTGCTCCCGATGCGCATGCTCACCGCGGACCATTCCCGGCCGCACGTCGGTGACGATGAACCACCGCTTCGGATCGAACGGAAGGTGGTCACCCACCTGCCCGAACGAGAGCAGCCCGCGCGGATCCTGGAACATCGGGAGGCGATAGAGCCGCGCGCCCGCGACGCGGAGCTTGGGCAGCTCTGCCGGCTCGGGTGTCGGTGCGCTCTGCGCCGCCGCCACCCGGTGAGCGTCGACCCAGCTGACGACGCGTGCGGGATTCCCGGCGACGACGGCGTGTGCCGGCACCGACCGGGTCACAACGGCGCCGGCACCGACCATCGCACGCGTGCCGATCTCAAGTCCCGGAAGGATCGTGGCATTCGCACCGATCGACGCGCCGCGCCGGACGATAGTCGGGGGGAACTGCTCCGGATATTCGCGGCTCCGAGGAAACCGGTCGTTGGTGAACGTCGCGTTGGGCCCGACGAACACGTCGTCCTCCAAGCGCACGCCGTCCCAGAGCTGCACACCGCACTTCACGGTCACACGATCACCGACGACCACATCGTTCTCGACGAAGACGCCGTCGCAGATGTTGCAGTCGCGGCCGATCACGGCTCCTGGCAGCACGTGCGCGAACGCCCACACCCGCGAGCCGGCACCGATGTGCGATGACTCGACCAGCGCCATGGGATGCTGGAAGAAGTCGCCTTCAGGCGCGGTGCGCGCGAGAGGATCGGCAGCCGTTCCTGCGGCGGTCCCACCGACTCCGTTGTCGCTCACGCTTCGCTCCCGCTGAGGATGCTCCGCACACGCGCCGTTCGGTCGTTGAGCAGCGCGCGCAGATAGGTGCCATAGCTCGACTTGCCAAGCGTGCCGGCTAGCCGCTCCAGCTGAGCGTCGTCGATGTATCCCGCGCGATACGCGATCTCCTCCGGACACGCGATCTTCAATCCCTGCCGCCGCTCGACGGTCTCGATGAATCCCGAAGCTTCGTAGAGCGACTGGTGCGTTCCGGTGTCGAACCACGCGAAGCCCCGGCCCAGCAACTCCATCTGAAGCTCCCCGCGCTCGAGATAGACGCGATTGAGATCTGTGATCTCGTACTCGCCGCGGGGTGAGGGGCGCAGGTCACGTGCAATGTCGACCACTTCTTCATCGTAGAAGTACAGGCCGATCACGGCGTAGTTGGACCTTGGGACCGTCGGCTTCTCCTCGATACTCAGCACACGTCCATCGACATCCACCTCGGCGACCCCGAACCGTTCGGGATCTGAGACGTGGTAGCCGAACACGGTCGCGCCGTGCGTCCGCGCCACCGCCTGCCGCAACGCGTCGACGAGCCCCGCACCGTAGATGATGTTGTCCCCCAGCACCAGCGCGACACGGTCGGCGCCCACGAAGTCGCGCCCGATGACGAACGCCTGGGCGAGTCCGTCAGGGCTGGGCTGCACCGCGTAAGAGAAGCTCACTCCCCACTGGCTCCCGTCGCCCAGCAGCTGCTCGAATCGCGGCAGGTCCTGCGGCGTGCTGATGATGAGGATCTCGCGGATGCCCGCGAGCAGCAGCGTCGACAGCGGATAGTAGATCATCGGCTTGTCGAAGACGGGCAGGAGCTGCTTGCTCACCACCTGCGTGACAGGATAGAGACGCGTGCCGGAGCCGCCCGCGAGGATGATCCCCTTCATCGCGCGGCCACCGCGCTCTCGAGGCCCAGCCGCTCGCCGCGATAGCCGCCGGAGCGCACGCGCTCCCACCACGTGCGGTTCTCCAGATACCACGCCACCGTCTTGCGCAGCCCGCTCTCGAACGACTCGCTCGGCTGCCAGCCCAGCTCGCGCTGGATCTTGGAGGAGTCGATGGCGTAGCGATGATCGTGGCCGGGGCGATCCGTGACGAACGTGATGAGCGACTCGCTCGGCTGCCCGTCCGGACGCGGCGCGAGCTCGTCGACGATGCCGCAGATGAGGCGCACCACGTCGATGTTGCGGCGCTCGGCCCGGCCGCCCACCAGGTAGGTCTCGCCCGTCACGCCACGCGTCATCGCGGTGATCAGCGCCTCGGCGTGATCGTCGACGTAGAGCCAGTCCCGCACGTTGTCGCCCGTGCCGTACACCGGCAGCGGAACGCCGGCGAGCGCGTTGAGGATCGTCAGCGGGATGAGCTTCTCGGGGAACTGATACGGCCCGTAGTTGTTCGAGCAGTTCGTGACGACCACGGGCAGGCCGTACGTCCGGTGCCATGCCCGCGCGAGGTGATCCGAAGCCGCCTTGCTCGCGGAGTACGGCGAGCTCGGATCGTACGCGGTCTCCTCGCTGAAGGCGCCGTCGGCGCCGAGCGACCCGAAGACCTCGTCCGTCGAGACGTGCAGGAACCGGAAGCGGTCGCGGGCCTCCGCGTCGAGCGACGCCCAGTACCGCCGCGCCTCCTGCAGCAGGTGGAAGGTCCCGACGACGTTGGTCTCGATGAACGCGCCGGGCCCGTCGATCGAGCGGTCGACGTGCGACTCGGCCGCGAGGTGATAGACACCATCGGGCTGGTACTCGTCGAACACGCGGCGCATCTCCGCGACGTCGCCGATGTCCGCACGCTCGAACCGATGGCGCGGGTGCTCCAGCGCACCGGCGATCGAGTCCAGGTTGCCGGCGTAAGTGAGCTTGTCCACCGTCACGATGGTGGTTCCCGTACGCGTCAAGAGGCGTCGTACGAGTGCGGAGCCGATGAAGCCCGCGCCGCCGGTGACGAGATATGCGCCCATGGTTCCGTATGATACGCGAGAAATGGATCGGCGCGCGGCGAGCGCCCCCCCGCTGGCGCGGACGCTGTGCCGAGCTCAGGTGCAAGGTTAAGGCCGCGCTCGCTCTATCCTCGGCGGGGCGCCTCCCGTCGCCAGGAGCCGCCCCGTCTCGTGACCTGCCTGCCGCGCTGCCGCAGATGCTTCAGGCCGGCACCTGCGCCGCCTGCACGTCGTCCCCCACGCCGCGCGTGGTCCAGCGGAAGAACACGACCGACATCACGAGCATGAAGAAGATGCCGCCCGGCACCCACATGATCAGCCCGCCGAGGCGCTGATCCTCGAGCGGCGACATGCCCAGGATGCGCGGCGCGAACGAGTACGCCGGATAGAGCACCCGGTCCGCGTACGTGATGTAGACCGAGACGATCGACATCGGGATCGTCAGCAGGAAGCAGTAGAGCAGCTGCGCCGGATACGAGAGGCGCGGCAGCTCGGGCAGCGTCCCGAGGATCGGCCACCACATGAGCGTGGACGCGACCAGGAAGGTCAGGTGCTGCGCGATGTGCACGCCGTGGTAGGCGAGCGCCGTGTTGTAGAGCGGCGGCAGGTGCCAGGCGGCCATCACGAGGTTGAACAGCACGAAGCACCACCCCGGCCGCGTCACGCGCGTCGCGACGGCGCGGATCGCGCCCACGCGCAGCGCCGGGCGCAGCATCGCCCCGGGGGTGCCGAGCAGCAGCAGCGGCACCACCACGAGCTGCAGCAGCAGATGCTGCACCATGTGGGCGCTGAACAGGTAGACGTCGCTCAGGTCGTGGATCGGCCCATTGAGCGACAGGAAGAGCAGCGCGAGCCCGCTGAAGAAGGCGAGCCGCTGCGCTCCACTCGGCGCGGCGGACCCGCCGGCGCGGGCGCGCCAGAGGTAGAGCGCCGCGAGCGCGGCGATGCCGATCGCCGTGCTGGGATGCACGGAGAAGCTGGAGCCCAGCTGCGCCACCGGGTGGAGCAGCGCGAGCGCGGGAGCGACGGACGGGACGACGAGCATGCTTCCTTCCTCCTACACGGGCGGCACGGGCCACCGAACGACGACGCGGCCGCGCGCCGGGTCCCCGCGGAACCGGGGCGCCACGACGCGCGGCCGCGCGACGGCCATGCCGGGGCGCCTCAGGTCAGCAGTCCGAGACGGATCGACAGGTGGCCGAACAGGAACATCAGGCCGATCAGCGTCAGCGCGGCCACGATGAACGGACCGGTGAAGAGCGCGCGGAAGAGCCGATGGTCGTACTTGAGGTGCATGTAGACCGAGACCACCACCACGAACTTCACGGCCGACATGAGCAGCAGCGACGGCACGAACGACCAGTGCGCGACCCACGCCGGAACGTAGTAGGCGTAGACCTCGATGATCGTGATGATCGTCAGCAGGATGCCGACCTTGATGTACGTGCCCGCCGACGGGTGGTGCGCATGGTGGTGCGCGTCGGGCGCGTGGCCGGCCGGGGCGTTGGTATGCGTGTCGTGAGCCATCGGTCGGCGCCTACTGGATGAGGTACACGAGCGTGAAGATCACGATCCACACGACGTCGACGAAGTGCCAGTACAGCGCGGCCAGGTCGACCGCCAGCTCGTCGTGCGGCTTGAGCCCGCGCTTGAAGTCGATCATGAGCAGCGAGAGCAGCCAGATCACGCCGGCCGTCACGTGCGCCCCGTGGAAGCCCGTCAGCGTGAAGAACGACGAGCCGAACAGGTTGGTGCGGATCGTCAGCCCCTCGTGCACGAACGAGGTGAACTCGTAGGCCTGGAAGCCGAGGAACACGGCGCCGAGGAAGGCCGTCGCGCCGAGCCAGAGCTTCGAGTTCTGCCAGCTCTTCCGGTTCGGGTTCTCCGAGTTCACCACCGCGTCGTGCGCCAGCACCATGGCGAGCGACGACATGAGGAGGACGAACGTAGAGGCCGACGTGACCGGGATGTCGAGGATCGCGGGGAACGTCCGCCCGGAGGCCGGATCGGTCCACGCCTCGTGCGGGAAGGGGCCGACGAGCGAGCGCCCCTTGTAGATCAGGTACGTCGAGATGAGCGACGTGAAGAGCATGCACTCGGACCCGATGAACGCCCAGATGGCGATCTTCCGGTTGTCGAGCCCGGTGGTCGTGTAGTGGCCGCCCGTGTGAGCGGCCCCCGCCTGGTCGGCGGGGAGCGTGTCTACCGTCGCCATCTCAGTGCGCGTCCTCGAGCGGGGTGGTGAGCCAGTTGTAGAGCGACGTCACCCACCACAGCGCGCCGAGCACCATGATGCTGACACCGGTCATCGTGCTCTTCTGCAGGAACAGCAGGCCGCAGAACATCACGACGACGCCGACCGCGCAGACGAGCGGCATGATCGAGGGGTTCGGCATCGGGATGCCGAGCTCCTTGGCCGTCGGGAGGCGGCGCGCGCTGCTAGCCGAGTTGACCATCACGTTCGCGCCCTCGCCCTCGTGCGGCTGGCCCGCGGTCGGGTTGATCTGGACCGACCCCATCTCCTTGCCGTTCGCCACGCCCTGCGGGCCGGCGACGCCCAGGCGGCGGTCCCCCGCCTCCGTGTGCGGCACCTCGCGCGTGAGCTCCGGCGCCTTCGCGTCCCACACGGGGTAGCGCGACGTCACCTGCGGCAGCTGGGCGAAGTTGTAGTCGGGCGGCGGCGACGGGATCGACCACTCGAGCGTGCCCGCGCCCCACGGGTCGTTGCCCGCGCGCTCGCCACCGTTCCAGCTGCGGAACATGTTCCACAGCGTCAGCGCCACGCCGATGATGAGGATGCCGGTGCCGGCCGTCGACATCTGGTTGAACAGCGTGTAGCCCTGGTCCGCGTCGTACGTGTAGATGCGGCGCGGCATGCCGAGCAGGCCGGCGTAGTGCATCGGGAAGAACGTCAGGTTCATCCCGATGAACATGATCCAGAAGCTCCAGCTGCCGAGCTTCTCGCTCATGATGCGGCCGGTGAACTTCGGGAAGTAGAAGTACGTGCCGGCGAACAGCCCCATCATCGACCCGCCGAACAGCACGTAGTGGAAGTGGGCGACGATGAAGTACGTGTCCGTCTGCTGCAGGTCGGCCGGCGGCGACGAGTGCATCACGCCCGAGATGCCGCCCACCGTGAACAGGCCGACGAGGGCCGTGGCGAACTTCATCGCCGTCGTGAAGCGGATCGCGCCGCCCCACATCGTGGAGATCCAGTTGAAGATCTTCACGCCGGTCGGGATCGCGATCAGCATCGTCGTGAGCGCGAACACCGAGTCGGCCACCGGGCCCATGCCCACGGCGAACATGTGGTGGGCCCACACGCCGAAGCCGAGGAAGCCGATGAGCACCGTGGCGTACACCATCACCGGGTAGCCGAAGATCGGCTTGCGGCTGAACGCCGGGATCACCTCCGACACGAGGCCGAAGGCGGGCAGGATGAGGATGTAGACCTCGGGGTGCCCGAAGATCCAGAACAGGTGCTGCCAGAGCAGCGGGTCGGCGCCCGCGGCCGAGGTGTAGAAGTTCGTGCCGAAGAAGCGGTCGAAGATCAGGAACTGCAGCGCGATCGTGATGACCGGAAACGCGAGCAGCACCAGGAACTGCACGACGAACGCGTTCCAGGTGAACATGGGCATGCGCATCATGTTCATCCCGGGGGCGCGCATGTTCACGACCGTCGTGATGAAGTTGAACGACGCCGCGAGCGTGCTGATGCCCAGGATCTGCAGGCCGATGACCCAGAAGTCGATGTTGATGCCCGGCGAGTGGGCCTTCGTGGTCAGCGGGGTGTAGCCGAACCAGCCGCCGTCGGGCGCGGCGTGGAAGAACACCGGCAGCGAGATGAAGATGCCGCCGAGCAGGTAGATCCAGTACGAGAACGCGTTGAGCCGCGGGAAGGCGACGTCGCGCGCGCCGATCTGGAGCGGGATGAGCAGGTTGAAGAACGCGGCGGACAGCGGCATGATGGCGAGGAACACCATCGTCGTGCCGTGCATCGTGAACACCTGGTTGTAGGTGTCCGCCGACAGGACGTTCAGGTTGGGACCGGCCAGCTGCGCGCGGATCAGCGCCGCCTCGATGCCGCCCCAGACGAAGAAGAACAGGCTGGTGACCAGGTACAGCGTGCCGATCTTCTTGTGATCGACCGTGGTCAGCCAGCTCCAGAGGCCTGTCTCGGCCTCATGCTTCGCGGGCGCGTACGCCGGCGCTGCGACGGTGGTAGCCATGCGGTGTCTCGGGCTCCCTTACTTCAGTGCCAGGAGGTAGGCGACGATGTCGGCGATCTGCTGGTCGGTCAGCCCGCCCTGCTTCACCTGCATCTTCGTCACTGGATCGTACTCGTTGAGGCCGAGCGTCGGCATCGTGACGCCGGGCTTCATCTTGCGCGTGTTCTTGATCCAGTAGGCGAGGTTGCGCGCGTCGTTGGGGAACAGCCCCGCGCCGATGGTGTTGCGCGAGCCGACGTGCGTGAGGTTCGGCCCGATCTTGCCGAGCGACATCGGGTTGCCGTTGATGTAGTGGCATCCGATGCACGACTGCGACGAGTAGAGCCGGCGGCCGCGCTCCGCGTCGCCCGCCGCGAGCACCGCGTCGCTGATGCGCCCGATGTCCGCCGGGATCGGCGTGCTCGGACGGATGTGCCGCGGCAGCTTGTCCATCGGGTAGGTGTAGCCCGCCGCGACGCCCGACGTCGGCGTGGTGGCGCCCGCCGTGTCGACCCCGCCGCCGGGGAGCCCCTGCGCGAGCGACGGCTGCGTCGGCGTCGGCTGGCTGCGCGCGGCGGCGTTCGCCGGCAGCGCCGGCTGGCCGGCCGCGGCCTGCGGGCCGGCCGGCTGCGCGCCCGCCTGCGACTGCGTCGCCGCGGCCGCCGCGGCCGCGCCGGCGGTCGCCGGCCCCGACGTCTGGCCCGGAGACGCGACGGCGCCGACCGCGGCCACCGCCTGCTGCCCCTTCACCCAGCTGTCGAACTCCGCGGGCGTCACCGTGTACGTGCGGAACTTCATGTTCGCGTGCGACGCGCCGCAGTACTCCGCGCAGTGCCCGTTCCACGACTGCGCGCCGAGCGCGCTGTCGGGGGTGAACCACAGGTAGTTCGTGTGGTTCGTGACGACGTCGCGCTTGCCGCCGAGCTGCGGGATCCAGAACGAGTGGATCACGTCCGCGGTCTTGAGCGCGAAGTTCACGGTCCGCCCGGTCGGGATGTACAGCTCGTTGGCGGTCGTGATGTTGTACTCGGGGTAGCGGAACTCCCACCACCACTGGTGCCCGATCACCTCGACCTGCAGGGCATCCGGCCGCGCCTTCGCCTGCGTGCGGAAGATCGTCCGCACCGTCGGCACCGCGATGAAGACCAGGATGACGGCCGGGATGGCGGTCCAGAGCACCTCGAGCGTCGTGTTCCCGTGCACGTGCTTCGGCTCCGCCTGGCCCGGCTTGCGGCGGAACTTGATGATCACGTACAGCAGCAGCGCCTCGACGAGGACGAAGACGATCGTCCCCCAGAAGAAGAGCCGGTTGAACAGCGAGCCGACGTCGGCGTTGAACTCGGTGTGCTTCGTGAAGATCGAGTTCGGATACTGACCGTTGTCGCACGCGGCCAGCACGAGCAGTGCCGCACCCGCTAGCAGCGTCGCTGCCAGCCGTCGCGGGTGGTGGGTCCTTGTCATGCCTGATCCTGGGAGAGACGGCAGGGGTCGACGCGCAGCGGACCGCGGTCGAGGTTGGCGTACAGCGGGGGGAACCTAACGCCGGCGCTTCGCTTCCTTCAAGCGAGCCGGCCCGACCGACGACGGGGCGCGCGTCCGGAAGAGTTGCGCCACCGCGCGGGGGGAGCGTCGGACGTTCGCGCCGGCCGCGCGCGCCGCACGCATGCGGCACCCCCGCGTGATCCGCGCGTGTACACGCGCGCGAGCTCGCGCAGTATGGCCAGAGGTGCGGGCAGCGCGCCGGTGGGGGTTCTTCCCACGTGGTGTCAGGGATTCCCTCAGGGCTCGGCCGCTCGCTCCGGATGGACGCGCGTCGTGCGCGAGCGTTTCGCCCCCGCCCGTGGGTCGTCCCTCAAGCGCCAGCCCCGGCGCCGGGTGATGCCCGGGCGCCCGTCCGCTCCGCCCGCCCGTCCCGCTCTCCGGAATGCCGGCTCCCTCTCGCACCGTCCTCTCCGCGCCGCGCGCGGCCGTGCTCCTCGGATGCGCGCTCCTCGGCGGCGCGCTCGCCGCGGGCGCCTGCCGGGGCGGCGGCGCGCCGGCCCGCGCGTCCGGCGCGCCGGTCGACACGATCGCCATCGGGATCGCGCTCAACCCCGAGCGCCCGGGCATGGAGGCGATCCACCAGGGCGTCGACCTGGCCGTCGCGACGCTGAACGCCGACACGGCGGTGCGCGCGCGCGGGATCGTGTTCGCCGCCGTACGCACGCCGCGCGGACTCACGAGCGCGGTGCGCGCCGCCGAGCGGCTGCGCGACCATCCGCGCGTGGCCGGCGTCGTCGGCGATGCGGAGAGCGGCCGCACCCTCGACGCGCTCCCCGTCTACGAGGACATGGACGGCCGCGGCCGACGCGCCGTGGTCGCGATCTCCCCGACGGCGACCAGCGCCGCCCTCGCCGGTCGGAGCCCCTGGCTCTTCCGCCTGTCGCCGAGCGACGAGACGGCCTCGCGCGGGATGGCGGCGTTCGCGGCCGACTCGCTGCGGGCGAGGCGCGCCGCGATCGTGTACCGGAACGACTCGTACGGCCGCGACTGGTCGGCCAGTTTCGCGCGGACCTACCGCGCGCGCGACGGCGCGCTCGTGTCCCGCGATCCGTACGTCGCCGGCGTGACCGAGTGGGAGCCGTACGCGGCCTACCTCGCGACCCTGGCGCCCGACCTCGTCCTCTTCCCGGGGAGCGCCGAGCACGCGGGCCCCTTCCTGCGCGCGCTCCGCCGCGCCGGGCTCCGCGCTCCCGTCCTCGGCGGCGACGCCCTCGCCCCGCTCGCCGACTCGACCGAGTTCGCGGGCGTGCACTACGCCGTCGCCTTCGTGGCCGAGCAGGCCGCGACGCCCGCCGCCCGCGCCTTCGTCGAGCGCTACGCGGCGCGCTTCGGCGCCCCGCCGGGCGTCCGCGCCGCGCTGGCCTTCGAGGCGGCGCTCCTGCTGGGGCGTGCCGCGACGGCGGTCGGCCCCGACGCCCCCCGGCGCCGCGCCGAGGTCCGCGACTGGCTGGCGGCGCTCGGCCGCTCGCAGCCTCCCTTCCCCGGCGTGGCCGGCCCGATCGCCTTCGACGCGAAGCACGACGTCGTCGGCCGCGGGGTGGTGGTCGCCCGCGTGCCGGCTGCGACGACGGTCGCCGCCGCGGAGACCAGCCGATGAGCGCGCCGACGATCCCGACCCAGGCAACGAGCGAAGCGGACGACCGCGCCGCCGCTCGCACCCTGCTGGAGCCCGGCGACCAGATGGCGATCCCGGGCTGGACGATGGAGCACGCGATGCCCGCGGCGGCACCGCCGCCCGAGCCGCCCCCCGCCCTCCCCGCGCTCGCCACCGGATCGACCGAGGCCGTGCCGGCGGGGCGCGGGATGCGGCCGCGGACGATCCGCGCCTGGCTGCGGAACGGCTTCGGCGCGAACCTCGTGCTCCTCGCGGCGGCCGGCGGCGTCGGCGTCGCCGGGCTCTCGGCGGCCAACGAGCGGGCGACCCGCACGATCGCCGACCTGCGCGTGCACAGCGACACGGTGCAGCAGGTCGGCGCCGCGGTGCTGCGCGAGATCGTGGTCGGCTCGCGCTACGCCGAGACCGGCGACGCCGCCTACCTCCGCCGCTACCAGCAGGCAATGGAGGAGGCGGACCAGCTACGTCGCCGCGCGATGGCTGCCCCCGGGCTGAGCACCGCCGAGCGCGCGCAGCTGGAGGCGATCGGCGCCCGGCAGTCGGCCACCGAGGCGCGCCTGGCGATGGTGCGCGCCTTCCGCGCGCTGAACCGCCCCGCGGACGCCGAGCGCGTGCTGTCGGAGGCCATGGAGGACGTCACCCGGATCGGGCAGGACCTGGCCCAGCTGCGCACCGCGGCCGCCGTGCGCGGCGCGGCCCGCGACGCCGAGATGGCCGACGCGCTGCGGGCGGAGGAGATCAAGCTGGGCGCGCTGCTGGCCGCGGCGCTGGCGGTGGCCGGCTTCTTCGCGATGGCCACCTCGGCGGCGGTGACGCGGCCGCTCGCGGCGCTCGGGGAGGAGCTGGGCGCGATCGGCGCCGGCGACCTGCGCGAGGCGACGCGGCGCGCACAGGCGCCGGCCGGGCGACGCGCGGGCGCGCGCGACCTCGCGACCTGGATGCAGGAGGAGCGCCCGGCGGTCGAGTACGCGCGCCTGGGCGTCGCCGTCGACCGCGCGCGCGAGCGGCTCCGCATCCTGCTCGGCCGCGTGCAGGAGGAGACCGACCGCGTCTCCGGCGCGGCGCGCGAGCTGGCGCAGAACGCCGGCGCGACGGCCGTCTCGACGCAGCACGTCACCGGCGCGGTGCTCGAGATCTCGAACGGCGCCTCGGTACAGCTCGACGCGCTGCACTCGGCCAGCGCGGCGATGGAGCAGCTCGCGGAGCAGGGCGCGGCGATCGCCGACGCGGCGGAGGCGTCCGAGCGCGCGGGGCGCGAGATCCGCGGCACGGCGACCGGCACGCGCGCCGAGATCGCGCGCGCCGTCGACGCGCTGCTCGGCGCGCGCGAGGGCGCCGACGACTCCGCGCGCGAGATGGCGGCGCTGCGCGAGGCGACCGCGGTCGTCGACGACTTCGTGGCGGTGATCTCGGAGATCGCGTCGCAGACGCACCTGCTGGCGCTCAACGCGTCGCTCGAGGCGGCGCGCGCGGGCGCGGCGGGGCGGGGCTTCGCCGTCGTCGCGCAGGAGGTGCGCGCACTCGCCGAGCAGAGCGCCGCGGCGGCCGACGAGGTCACCGACAACGTCCGCCGCATCCGCGAGCGCGTGACGAGCGCGGTGACGGCGAGCGAGGCGGGCGCGGCCCGGCTGCGCGACGCCGAGCAGGTGGCGGGCGGCGCGTCGCGCGCGCTGGCCCGCATCGAGGACGCGGTGGCGCGCGTCGAGGACGCCGCGGGGCGCGTGACCGCGCTGACCTTCGAGAACCGCGTCGCGATCGAGGCCGCCGAGCGCGCGCTCGTCAGCGCCCGCGATGCCGCCGCCTCGCACGCCGCGGCCGCCGAGGAGGTCGCGGCGTCGACCGAGGAGACGGCCGCCGCGGTGGAGCAGGTCTCGGCGACGGCGGAGGAGCTGTCGAGCGGCGCGAGCGCCCTGCGCGGGCTGCTGGCGGAGTTCAGGACGTAGCGAGCGTCGCGCGTCCAGCGTCGCGCGTCGAGGGGGCTCCGTCCGCGGACGGAGCCCCCTCGACGCTATACGCTCGACGCTCCCACGGGCGCCGCCCGACTCACCCGACCATCGCTTCCGGATTGAGCGCCTCGTCCAGCTGCGCGCGCGTCATCAGCCCGCGCTCCAGCACGAGGTCGTACACGCCGCGCCCCGTCTCCAGCGCCTCCTTGGCGATCTCGGTCGACGCCTCGTAGCCGAGGACCGGCACGAGCGCGGTGACGATGCCGATCGAGTTCTCGACGAACCAGCGCATGCGGTCCGGATTGGCCGTGATGCCCTGGATGCAGCGCTCGCGCAGCACGACGCAGGCGTTGCGCAGCGTGGCGATGTTGCCGAGCAGCCGGTAGGCGATCAGCGGCTCGAAGACGTTGAGCTGCAGCTGCCCCGCCTCCGCCGCGAGCGTCACCGTGACGTCGCCGCCGATGACGTCGAAGCAGACCTGGTTGACGACCTCGGGGATCACCGGGTTCACCTTACCCGGCATGATCGAGCTGCCGGGCTGCATCGCCGGCAGGTTGATCTCGCCGAACCCGGCGCGCGGGCCGCTCGAGAGCAGGCGCAGGTCGTTGCAGATCTTCGAGAGCTTCACCGCGCAGCGCTTGAGCACTCCCGAGAGCTGCACGAAGACGCCCGTGTCGGCCGTGGCCTCGACGAGGTCGGGCGCGGTGATCAGCTCGAGCCCCATCACCGCCGACAGGTGCTTGCGCACCGCCTCGGGATAGCCCGGCGGCGCGTTGATCTTCGTGCCGATCGCCGTCGCGCCCATGTTGATCTCGCGGATCAGCCCCTGCACCTCGGCCAGCCGGTCGACGTCCTCGAGGATCGTGTGGCCGAACGCGGCGAACTCCTGGCCCAGCGTCATCGGCACGGCGTCCTGCAGCTGCGTGCGCCCCATCTTCACGAACGGCGCGAACTCCTCGCCCTTGGCGAGGAAGGCGTTCGCCAGGTCGCGCTCCGCGTCGCGCAGCCCATCGATGCTGCGGTGCAGCGCCAGCTTCACCGCCGTCGGATAGACGTCGTTCGTCGACTGCGAGAGGTTGACGTGATTGTTCGGGTGCAGCGTCTCGTACGCGCCGCGCTCCAGGCCGAGCAGCTCGAGGGCGCGGTTCGCGATCACCTCGTTGGCGTTCATGTTGGTCGACGTGCCCGCGCCGCCCTGGATCATGTCGACCATGAAGTGCTCGTGGTGCCGCCCCGCGCGCACCTCGCTCGCCGCCTGCACGATCGCCTGCGCCTGCTCGGCGGAGAGCAGGCCGAGCTCCTCGTTGGCCATCGCGGCGGCCATCTTCACCGCCGCCAGCGCCTCGACGAGCGCGGGGAACTCGCGCAGCGGCACGCCGGTGATCGGGAAGTTCTCGAGCGCGCGCAGCGTCTGCACGCCGTACAGCGCGTCGGCCGGCACGTCGCGCTCGCCCAGCAGGTCGTGCTCGCGGCGCGTCGCGCTGCCGGAGAAGCCCATCACGCGGCCGCGGCCCACGAGGGTCGCGTCGGCGCTGCGGAGGCGCTGCGAGATCGCGCGCGCCGCCCGGGCGACCAGCGCCGCGTAGATCGGCGGGTTCTCCTTCATCAGCTCGTCGAGCTGCGGCCGCGTCATCACCGCCGCGTCGACCGGCGAGAGCACGAGCGCCGTCGCTCCGTGCCGGCCGGCCTCGCCGAGGAGGAGCCCCTCGCCCACCCCCTCGCCCGCCCCGAGGGTGCTGAGCCGCACCGCCCGTCCCTCGGCCGTCCGCTCGATCGCCACCGCGCCGTCGAGCAGGATGGCGAACAGCCGCCGCTCGTCGCCCTCGCCGAACAGCCGCTCGCCGGCGGCGTAGCTCTCGGTGGTGACGGCGCGCGCGAGGCGCCAGAAGTAGCTGTCCGGCAGGCCGTGCAGGAACGCCGTGCCGCGCAGGCGGTCGGCGAGGGCGGAGGTCGAGGGGGTCATATCGTACGCGGTGTGTACCAAAGACGGCCGGGCGGACGGCCGCAGGCGCCGGCGGCGCTGCGCTTCCCACGCGTGCACACGCGCGACGGGCGGCGCGGGTCACGCGGCCCGCAAGCTACCCCCGGGGCGCAGGCGGAGAAATGGCGCGGCGTCCGCCCGCACGGTCCGTCGCGTGCCGGGTATCACCGGGCACATGCCCCAGCCCCGCTCTGCCGCCCGCGTCCGCCACGGCCTCGCCGCCCTCCTCCTGCTCGCCCTCGCGGCCTGCGACCCGGGCGCGCTGCGGCGGCAGCTCCCGTCCCGCCCGCCGCGCGAGGCGTACGTGCAGCAGCTCGAGGCCGCGGAGCTGCACCGCACGGCGGTCGGGCGCGACTGGATCGCGGCGGGGGCCCGGGCGCTCGCCGCGCCGGCGGCCGCCGTCCTCCCGCTGCGCGAGCAGGGGGCCTTCGTGGCCGAGCAGCCGGCGGCGGTGGCGTGGCGGATCACGCCGCGGCGTGGGCAGCGGCTGACGGTGCGCGTCGAGGCGGCCGCCGACTCGGGCACCCGGCTCTTCAGCGAGCTGTTCGCCGTCCCCGCCGACACGGCGCGCGAGCCGCGCCTGCTGGAGAGCGCCGACAGCCTCGGCGCGACCTTCACGCTCGAAGCGGACGAGGAGGGCGCGGCGTACCTGCTCCGCCTCCAGCCCGAGCTGCTGCGGGCCGTGCGTTGGACCGTCGTGCTCGAGTCGGGCCCCTCGCTCGCCTTTCCCGTGGAGGGGCGCGACAGCCGCGCGGTGCGCAGCGTCTGGGGCGCCGACCGCGACGGCGGCGCCCGGTCGCACGAGGGGATCGACATCTTCGCGCCGCGCGGGACGCCGGTGCTCGCCGGGAGCGACGGCATCGCCCAGGCGAGCGAGAACCGCCTCGGCGGGACGGTGGTGTTCCTGCGGGACGGGTCGCGCGGGCAGTCGCTCTACTACGCGCACCTCGACCGCCACGCCGTGACCAGCGGGCAGCGCGTGCGCCGGGGCGACACGCTCGGCTTCGTCGGCAACACCGGGAACGCGCGCACCACCGCCCCGCACCTGCACTTCGGCATCTACCGCCGCGGCGAGGGCGCGATCGACCCGTATCCGTTCGTCGACACGCGCGTCGCGCGCGCCGGCGAGGTCCCGGCCACGCTCGCCGCACTCGCGGGACGCGCCGCCCGCTCGACGCCGCGAACGGTGGCCGTGCGCGCGGGGCCAGGTGCACGCGCGGCGGTCCTGCGCGAGCTCCCGCGCCACACGCTGCTCACCGTCGACGCGGCCGGCGTCGGCGCGGGGGACGCGGCGCGCTGGCTGCGCGTGCGCCTGCCCGATCTCACCGTTGGCTATCTCCCTGCCGCGTCCGTGGAGCCGGCCGACCGTCCGGTCGCGCGCGAGCGCCTCGCCGCGGCCGCGTCGGTGCGCGCGCGCCCCGCCGCCGACGCGCTGGCCCTGCAGACGGTGGCCGCGGCCGTCGAGGCGCCGGTGTACGGCCGCTTCGGCGCGTTCGCGCTCGTCGAGACGCCCGAGGGGACGCGGGGGTGGGTGGCGGCGAACTGACGGGCCGCGGGGCCGCGGGGCTGCGGGGCTGCGAGCACGACGCCTGGGCATCCCGAGCGGCCGCTCCGCAGCGCCGCCGCACCGCAGCCCGCCGTTGGGGTCCCCGCTAGATTCCCGGGCTCACCCCCGCCCCAACGCCCCCGCATGACCAATCCCTCGCCCACGTCCGCGGGTCAGGAGCCCAAGGATGCGTACGACCCGACGTCGGTCGAGCGCAAATGGCAGCAGCGCTGGCAGGATCGCGGCACCCATGCCGTCGATCTCGCCGACGGCGCGCGCCCGTACTACCAGCTCATGATGTTCCCCTATCCGTCGGCCGAAGGGCTGCACGTGGGGAACCTGTTCGCGTTCACCGGCACCGACATCCAGGGCCGCTTCCACCGGCAGCTCGGGCACACCGTCTTCCAGCCGCTCGGCTTCGACGCGTTCGGCATCCACTCGGAGAACTACGCCCTCAAGATGGGCGTGCATCCGATGACGATGACGCCGCGCAACGTCGCCAACTTCCGCCGGCAGCTGGACCGCGGCGCGCTCATGGTCGACTGGCGCTACGCCGTCGACACGAGCCAGCCCGACTACTACCGGTGGACGCAGTGGGTCTTCCTGCAGCTGCTGGAGCGCGGGCTCGCGTACAAGAAGAAGGCGGCGGTGAACTGGTGCCCGACCGACAAGACCGTGCTCGCCAACGAGCAGGTCGAGGGCGGGCTGTGCGAGCGCTGCGGCACGCCCGTCGAGCAGCGCTTCCTCGAGCAGTGGTTCTTCCGCATCAGCCAGTACGCCGAGCGGCTGCTGCAGAACCTCGACTGGCTGGACTGGTCGGACACGACGAAGACGGCGCAGCGCAACTGGATCGGCCGCTCGCAGGGCGCGCAGGTCGACTTCCTCGTGCCGCGCTCGGGCGAGCTGACGCCCGCCGAGGACGCGGACGTCGGCGGCGATCCGATGATCCTGGCCGGCACGCCGATCACCGTCTTCACGACGCGCGTCGACACGATCTTCGGCGCGACGTACCTCGTGCTCGCCCCCGAGCACCCGCTGGTCGACGAGCTCACGACGCCGGCGCAGCGCAGCGCGGTCGACGTGTACCGCGCCGCGACCGCGCGCCAGGACGTCGTCACCCGCAAGGTCGACAAGGAGAAGACGGGCGTCTTCACCGGCGCGTACGCGCGCAATCCGGCCACCGGGGCGCTGATCCCGGTCTGGATCGCCGACTACGTGCTGATGGAGTACGGCACCGGCGCGATCATGGCCGTGCCGGCGCACGACGAGCGCGACTTCGAGTTCGCCACGAAGTTCGACCTGCCGATCGTGCGCGTCGTGGCGGGCGAGGGCGAGGACGCGGACACGCCGGTCGCCGGCAACGCGCACACGCACGACGCGGGCGGGCGCCTCGTCAACTCGGCGCAGTTCGACGGGCTGTCGATCCCCGAGGGGAAGGAGGCGATCGTCGCCTGGCTCGCCGAGCAGGAGCAGGCGCGCGCGGTCACGAACTACCGGCTGCACGACTGGTGCATCTCGCGCCAGCGCTACTGGGGGCCGCCGATCCCGGTGGTCTACTGCGACGCGTGCGGCACCGTGCCGGTGCCCGTCGAGCAGCTGCCGGTCGTGCTCCCGCACATCGACGACTTCAAGCCGGACGACTCGGGCATCAGCCCGCTCGCGCGCCACGCCGAGTGGTACCACACGCCGTGCCCGCGCTGCGGCCAGCAGGCCCGACGCGAGACCGACGTGAGCGACACGTTCCTCGACAGCGCCTGGTACTTCCTGCGCTACCCGAGCGCCGATCGCGACGACGTGCCCTTCGACCCGGCGCTGACGAAGAAGTGGCTGCCGGTCAACAGCTACATCGGCGGCAACGAGCACGCCGTGCTGCACCTGCTGTACTCGCGCTTCATCACGATGGTCCTGCACGACATGGGGCACATCGACTTCGAGGAGCCGTTCACGCGCTTCCGCGCGCACGGGCTGATCATCCGCGAAGGCGCGAAGATGTCGAAGTCGAAGGGCAACGTCATCAACCCGGACGAGTACATCGACCAGTGGGGCGCGGACAGCTTCCGCACCTACCTGATGTTCCTCGGACCGTACGAGGAGGGCGGCGACTTCCGCGACGCCGGCATCAGCGGCGTGCGGCGCTTCCTCGACCGGCTGTACGCGAGCGCGCGCGACATGCGCACCGACGGCGAGCCGGAAGTCGCCGTGATGCGCAAGCTGCACCAGACCATCCGCAAGGTCGGCGACGACGTCCCGCGCCTGTCGTACAACACGGCGATCGCGGCGATGATGGAGTACGTCAACGTGCTGCGGAAGGGCGAGCGCACGCCGCACCGCGACGAGGTCATGCCGCTCGTGCAGCTGGTCGCGTCGTTCGCGCCGCACCTCGCGGAGGAGCTGTGGGAGCGCGGCGGCCACACGGGGAGCGTGCTGGACGCCGGCTGGCCGGCGTTCGACGCGGCGCTCGCCGCGGAGGAGTCGATCACGCTCGCGGTGCAGGTGAACGGGAAGACGCGCGGCACGGTGTCGCTCGCGCGCGAGGCCACGCAGCAGGACGCGATGGCCGCCGCGATGGCCGAGCCGTCGATCGCAAAGTTCGTCACCGGCGAGCCGAAGAAGGTCATCTTCGTGCCCGGCCGCCTGCTCAACGTGGTCGTCTGAGCACCGGATCGTGACGCTGCGCAGCGTGGCCTCGTGGATCGCGCTGGTGCTGGGGGCGGTGGCCGTCGTGGCCACCGCCCTCTCGCTCGTGCGCGCGAAGCAGTGGTGGATCCGCATGTGGGACTTCCCGCGCGTGCAGCTCTTCGTGGCCGCGGCGGGCGCGCTCGCCCTCTGGGCGGGGACGGGGGGGATCGACGCCGTCCCCGACGTCGCGATGGACGGCGTCCTGGGCGCCGTGATGCTGATGCAGGGGGCCGCGATCTGGCGCTACACGCGCCTGGCGCCGCGCGAGGTGCAGCGCAGCCAGCGCGACGACCCGGCGCGGCGCATCGCGCTGCTCGAGTCCAACGTGCTGCAGACCAACCGCGACGCCGACCGGCTGATCGCGGTCACGCGCGCCGCGAACGCGGACGTGATGGTGTTCGTCGAGACGGACGCGTGGTGGCAGGAGCGGCTGGACGCGGCGTTCGCCGAGTCGCATCCGCACGGACTGCGCTGCGCGCTGCCCAACACGTACGGCATGCTGCTCTACGCGCGCCTCCCCGTCGAGGACGGGCGCATCGACTTCCTCCTGCAGGAGGACATCCCGTCGATGCAGGCGCGCGTGCGGCTGCGCTCGGGCGACCGGGTCTGGCTCAACTGCGTGCATCCGCGCCCGCCGGCCCCCGGCGAGAGCGACGAGTCGCTGGCGCGTGACGCCGAGCTGCTGCTGGTCGGCAAGCGCGTGCGCGATGCGCGGCTGCCGGTCGTGGTGCTCGGGGACCTGAACGACGTCGCCTGGTCGCACACCACGCGGCTCTTCCAGAAGACCAGCCGCCTGCTCGACCCGCGGAAGGGGCGCGGCTTCTACAGCACCTTCCACGCGCGCTACCCGGGGCTGCGCTGGCCGCTCGACCACGTCTTCTTCTCCGACCACTTCCGGCTCGTGTCGATGGACCGGCTGGGCTACGTCGGGTCCGACCACTTCCCCGTGTGCGTGGTGCTCAGCCTCGAGCCCGACGCGGTCGCCGAGCAGGAGGCGCCGGCCGCCGACGCCGACGACTTGCAGGAGGCGCGGGAGACGGTGGACGAGGCGCGCACCGAGGTGCCGGCGAAGGGGCACGGGTCGAGCTGAGCCGCGGGGCGCGGGCGGACGGGGCGGCAACCCTGCCGCGCGCGGCGGGTGTCGTATCCGGCGTAGGAGCCAAACCCCTGGCCTTCCCGGAGCGATTCCCGATGCGATCCCTTCACGCCCCCCTCGCCGCCCTCGCGCTGTGCACCGCCGGCGCCCCGCTCGCCTCCGCGCTCGCCGCGCAGGAGCGCACCCGCACCCCCGGCCCGACGCGCGAGCGCACGCGTGAGGTGTACGTCGACCGCGGCGACGGCTTCACGCGCATCCGCTCGTGGGGCGACGAGAATCGCGCGATGCTGGGCATCTCGCTGGGCGCCGGCGACGACCGTGGCGTGCGCGTGGTCGACGTCACGGAGGACGGCCCCGCCGCCAAGGCCGGGATCGAGGAGGGCGACCGCATCGTCTCGATCAACGGGACCTCGGTCGCGATCCCGCGCGAGGACGCCGACGATCCCGAGCTGCAGGACGTCGGCGCCCGCCGGCTGACGCGCGCGCTCGGCGCGCTCAAGCCCGGTGACGAGGCCACGCTCGTGGTCCTGCGCGGGAGAGAGCGCCGCACCGTGCGCGTGAAGACCGTCGCCGGCTCCGAGCTCGCCGACGTGGGCGGCACGCGCGTCCTCACGATCCCGGGCGGCCGCGGCTACGTCTTCGGGCGCGACTCGGCGGGCCGCGCGACGGCGGAGGCGCGCGTGCGCGCATGGCGCGACAGCGCGCGCATGGAGGCGGAGCGCCGCCCCGCGCTCGGCCTCTCCGTGCAGGCGTCGGGCACCGTGCGCGACACGCTCGGCCTCTTCGTCGGCAGCATCACCAGCGGCGGGCCGGCCGAGAAGGCCGGTCTCGTCGAGGGCGACCGCATCGCGGCGATCAACAGCGTCGACGTGCGCGTGCCGCGCGAGGACGTCGAGGACCGCCTGTCGGGGAGCGCGCGCGCGTCGCGCTTCACGCGCGAGCTGCGCAAGGCGAAGCCGGGCGACGACGTGACGCTGCGCGTCTTCAGCGAGGGACGCTACCGCACGGTGACGGTGAAGGTCGGCCGCGCCGCCGACGTGTTCCGGAACGACGGCGCCACGACCATCGGCTTCGGCGGCGACGGCACCTTCCTGCTGCCCTCGCGCGTCCCGATGGCGCCCATGCCCCCCATGCCCCCCATGCCGCCGATGCCGGGCGGCGTGCGGATCCTGCGCGCCCCGCGCCCCGCGCTCGCGCCGCTCGCCCCCACCGCGCCGCGCGCGCCGCTGCCGCCGAGCGTGCGCACGATCCGTCGCTGGACCGACGTCTGACGTCGCGGGTGGTCGCATGCAGACACGCGGCGGGGGCCGGCGCTCGAGCGCCGGCCCCCGCCGCGTGTTCGTGTCCGCCGCGCCGCGCGCGGCGCGTGCGTCAGGCCTCGTCGCCGGCGAGCGAGTGCGCGAACCGGCTCGCGAGTCCCGGGTGGCGGCGGAACAGGTAGGTGCCGATCGTCGCGGCCGCGATCAGGTTCGCGGCCAGCACCTGGTACCACGCGAGCCGCCCGAAGTACTCGGAGCGCGCGAGGATCGCCGACAGCCCGTAGAAGCCGATCTCGAAGAAGATGAACAGGATGAAGAAGCCGATCAGCATCGACGGCTCCTCCTCCGCGTTGTTCATCACCGTCGCGCCGATCAGCCCCGCGATCGCGAACGCCGCGAAGTGGAACGCCGTGTAGCCGAGGACCGCGCCCATCGTGCCGGGTGTGCCCGGCATGCCGAAGAGGGAGCTCAGCGACGCGCCGAGCATCGAGGGCGTGGCCAGCGGTCGTCCGGCGACGGAGTCGAGGACCAGGAACCAGATCGCGACCGCGGTGGCGGCGAGCGCCCCGGCGACGACGCCCTCACGCAACGTCCGATGCTGCTCGAGCATGTGCGTCCCTCCTGCTTCAGGGAGAAGGTGCGGAGCGCGCCCCGTCGCTTCCGTGCGGCGGGATCTGACCGTCCCGCGTCCAATAGGGAGCGCGGTCCCACGGTCGGCAAGAGCGGACCGCCGCACGCCCGCGCCCGCCGGCGCCCTCGACACCACCCCGGACGGGCGCCAGCTTTGGGCATGCGCCGCAATCCCCGAACCGCTCGTGCCGCCGCCCTGCTGGCCGTCGTGGTGCCCGTCGTGCTCGCCGCCTGTGGGGGCGGCGAGTCGGGCGACCGGGCCCAGTCGAAGGACGGCGAGAACCTCGTCGCGCGCACCCGCGCCGCCGCCGCCCGCCCCGAGGGCCCGAGAGGCTGCGCCCCAGGGACCGACCACGCCCTCGGCCTCGCCGTGCGCGAGTACGTGAAGCAGGCGACGCCCAAGCCGCAGCGCTTCCTCGTTGCGGTCGGCAGCGACTCCGCGCTCCCCGAGGCCGGCCGGCTCGCCCTCCAGGACCGCGGGCCGACGTACCTGTACCCGGCCACGACCGCGCTGCAGCAGCAGATCCGCACGCTCCTGCACGACAAGGGCGACTACACCACGCTGCTCGTCGTCATGCGCGACGCGACGCGGCGGGACAGCACCGTGACCGTGCGCCTGGACGGCCACTACGTCGGCGGCGAGGAGGACGGCCGCAACGCCGGCCCGCGCGTCTACCAGGCCAGCTGCGCGGCCGGCGCCTGGCGCCTCGCCGGCGCCGCCCCGGAGCGGACGGCGTGAGCGCCACGCTCGCGCCGCCGGCCGTCGCGCCCGCGCCGCTGGGCATCGACGCCGGGCCGGCCGCGGCCCCCGCGCCGCGCGCGCGCGAGCGACTGCTCTCGCTGGACGTGTTCCGGGGGATGACCGTCGCCGGGATGCTGCTCGTCAACAATCCCGGCTCGTGGGGCGCGATCTACCCGCCGCTCGAGCACGCGGAGTGGCACGGGTGGACGCCGACGGACCTCATCTTCCCGTTCTTCCTCTTCATCGTCGGCATCACGACGCAGCTCTCGCTCGGCGCGCGTCGCGCGCAGGGCGCCCCGGACGGCGCGATCCTCCGCCAGCTCGTCAGGCGCGGCGCGATGATCTTCCTCCTGGGTCTCGCGCTCAGCGCCTTCCCGTTCTTCCAGTGGGGCGAGATCCGCGGGATGCCGGACGCGACGTTCCTCGACCGCGTCGTCTACCGGTTCGAGCACCTGCGCATCATGGGCGTGCTGCAGCGCATCGGGCTCGCCTATCTCGTCGCCGGGCTGCTGACGCTGCGCACGACGGTGAAGCAGCAGGTCGTGATCCTCGCCGTCATCCTGTACGGCTACTGGATCGCGATGACCGTGCTCCCCGTCCCGGGCACCGACACGATCGGCTGGTTCCTGCTCGGCGAGCCGGGGCACACGCTCGACGCCTGGGTCGACCGCACGCTCCTCACGCCGGCGCACCTGTGGGCGGGCGGCGGCGGGCTGCGCGATCCCGAGGGGCTGCTCTCGACGCTGCCGGCGGCGGGCACCGTGATGCTCGGCAACTTCGCGGGCCGCTGGATCGGGCGGCGCGAGTACGGGCTCGCCGAGCGGCTCAACGGGCTGTTCGCGGCCGGCGCGCTCGCGATGATGCTCGGCCTCATGTGGCACTGGGGCTTCCCGATCAACAAGTCGCTCTGGACCAGCTCCTACGTGCTGTTCACCGGCGGCATGGCGGCGGTCGCGCTCGCGACCATCATGTGGATCGTCGACGTGCACCGGTACGGCGGCTGGACGAAGCCGTTCGTGATCTACGGGGTGAACCCGATGCTCGCCTTCCTCGGCTCCGGCCTGATGGCGCGCATGATCTACTCGATCCTGAAGGTCGAGGTGGACGGGAAGCCGGTCGCGCTGCAGAAGGCGATCTACGACGCGGCCTTCGCCTCGTGGCTGGCGCCGCGCAACGCGTCGCTCGCCTTCGCGCTCGCCTTCGTCGGCGTGTGGCTGGCGATCCTGTGGGTCGCGTGGCGGCGCAACTTCATCTTCAAGGTCTGACGCCCTAGGCTGCGGGGAGCGCCGCGGAACGCCGCGCCGCCGGCGGGGTGATCGTCCGAGGGGCCGTCCGCGCCCGACGCCTCTCCCCGCCCGTCCGCCGCCCGCTCCAGGAACGTCCGTTGCTCCGTCGCACCGTCATGCCGTCGTCCGTCGCCGCGCGCCTCGTGCTCGCCACCGCGCTCGCGAGCGTGCTCGCCACGCCGCTCGCGCCCGCCGCGGCGAGCGCCGCCGCACCCGCCGCCGCGTCTGCGCCCGTCACCGCCGTCGCGGTCGTCGCCCAAACGCCCGCCAGGAAGAAGAAGGCGCAGCCGAAGAAGCCGACCGCGAAGCGGCGCGCGACCGCGCGCGGCCGCACGCCCGCGCGCCGTACGGCCGCCACCCGCCGCGCGGCCGCGCGCCCGGTGGCGCCGCCGGCCCCGCGCTGGACCGCGCCCCGCAGCGCCGCCGCGCTGGCGGCGGATCTCGGCGCGATCCTCTCGCGCCGCGAGGACGGCCAGTGGGGCGCGATGGTCGTCTCGGTCACGCGCGGCGACACGCTGTTCGCGCGCAACGCCGACACGCCGCTCGTCCCGGCGTCGACGATGAAGATGTACACCGCGGCGCTCGCACTCGAGCGGCTCGGGCCCGACTGGCGCTTCCGCACGGAGGTGCTGCGCGAGGGCGCGCTGTCGGCCGACGGCACGCTGCGCGGCAACCTCGTCATGCGCGGCGACGGCGACCCGGCGTTCTCGCGTCGCTTCCAGCCGGGCAACGACTACGCGGCGCCGGTCAAGCTGCTCGCCGAGCGGGTCGCGGCGGCCGGGGTGAAGCGCGTCACGGGCGACCTCGTGGCCGACGCCAGCGCCTTCGAGGCGCGCACGATCCCCGAGGGCTGGCTGTCGCGCTATGCCGGCGCGGGGTACGCGGCGCCCTTCTCCGCGCTCTCCATCAACGAGAACATCGTCGTCGTCGCGGTGCACCCGGACGGGCGCGTGCTGCTCGAGCCGGCGACGACGGGGATCCGCGTCGAGAGCACGGTCACGACGCGCCCGGGCGGCGGCAACGCGCTGCGCGTCTTCCGCGCGACGGACGGCCACGTCGTCGCGCGCGGCTGGATCGGACGGCGGGCGCCGGTGCGCCGCCTCCAGCTCGTGGTGCAGGACCCGCCGACCTTCGCGGCCGGCGCCCTGCACGCCGCGCTGGCGGAGCGCGGCATCACCGTCGACGGGCAGCTGCGCATGGGACGCGCGGCCGCCAACGCGGAGCGCGTCGCGACGCTCGAGTCGCCGCCGCTCGCCGACCTCGTCGCGGTCATGAATCGCGAGAGCATCAACCACTTCGCGGAGATGATCTTCCGCAACGCGGTGCGCGGCCCGGAGCGCGAGGGCGAGGGCTCGGCGGTCGCCGGCAACGCGATGCTGCAGCGCTTCCTCGCCGAGAAGGCGAGCGTGCCCACGTCGGCCGTCCAGGTGAGCGACGGCAGCGGCCTCTCGACGCTCGACCGCGTCACCGCCCGCTCGATGATCCACCTGCTCGGCCTCGCGCACCGCGCGCCCTGGGGCTCGGTGTTCCACGCCTCGCTCCCGGTGGCCGGCGAGAGCGAGTTGATGCGCTCGCGCATGCGCGGCACGCCCGCCGCCGGCAACCTGCACGCGAAGACCGGCACCACCAACGAGGTGATCGCCCTCGGCGGCTACGTGACCGCGGAGAACGGCGAGGTGCTCGCCTTCAGCTTCATGTTCAACGGGCGCGATCGGTGGAACGCCCGCGCGACGATCGACGCGATGGGGGCGACGATGGCGGGATTCAGCAGGTAGCGATCAGCGCTGAGCGATCAGGGGGGCTTCTCGGCTGGGACGGTTCGTCCCGCCAGAGGAGCCCCCCTGATCGCTGATCGCTGATCGCTCAGCGCTGATCGCCGATCGCCAGCGTCACACCGCGGCCGGCTGCGCGCTCGCGCTGTCCGCCGCCGCGAGGTCCAGCGTCCGCACCTCGATCCCGCGCCGCCCCAGCTCCTCGATGTAGCGCGCCGGCGGGATGCACTCGTCGGGCGTGCACACCTTGCCGCGCCCCGCCTCGCCGGCGACCTGCATCTGCGCCGTGATCGAGAGCGAGAAGCCCGTCGTGCGCATCATCGCGCTGATGCCGTGCTCCGCGTCGTAGCGGTCGATCACCTGCCACCCGAGGCGCGTCGGCTGGCCGTCCTTGCTCCCCTCGGCGATCACGCGCAGCGCGACCACGTCGTGGCCGCCCGGCTTCTTGAGCTTCGGCGTCACCGCCGTCACGAACGCGTCGCGCGGCACCACGCGGTGCCCCTTGACCTCGATCGGCTGCAGGTCGAGGAGCCCCAGCTCGCGGATCGCCGCCATGATGTGCGCGTGCCCGGGATAGCGGAGCGTCTTGTACTCCATCGTCGGGATCTTCCCCTCGTACCGGAAGGGCATCGTCGACAGCCCGCCCGCCGTGTGGAACGCCTCGAGCGTGCCGAGGGGCGACGGGAAGTCGACCGACTCGATCTCGGAGAGCGGCGTCACCTGCGCGCGCTGCCCGTCGCGCAGCACCCACGACATCGTCGTGTAGTAGTCGAGCGCGCCCTCGAGCGAGTAGACGATCTGGTAGTTGAGCGGCGGCTCCGGGTTCTGCGGCAGCCCGCCGACGAACATCCGCACCGCCGACACCTCGTCGAGCTGGTCGATGCCGTGCTGCGCGAGGATGTTCACCATGCCCGGCGCGAGCCCGCAGTCCGGGATGACGCTCACACCGCGCGCCGCGGCCTCGGGCTCCAGCGCGCGCTGCTGGAAGACGATCTCGGTGTTACCTCCGAGGTCGCAGTAGTGCGCGCCCGCCTCGATGGCGAGGCGCGTCATCTCGAGATTGAAGTAGTACGGCAGCGCGCACATCACGGCGTCGCTCTCGCGCATGAGCGCGAGCACCGCCTCCCGATCGCGCACGTCGAGCGGCGTCGGGATCAGCCGCGGGCCCGAGTAGGGAGCGAGGAAGGGCGCGAGCGCGCCGACGTGCAGGTCGGCGAGGCGCACCTCGGTCACCGCCGGGTTCTGCAGCAGGTCGTAGGCGCACGCGGAGCCTTGCAGCCCCGCACCGAGCACGAGCATCCGCATCGATGGGTCTCCTGGACGAGTGGGTTGGGCGACCGCAAAGTAACCGCCCCGTGTCCCGCTCGCCTGCAGGCGGGCTCGGCGGATGCCGGAGTTGGGCCGGGCGCGCCCTCGCACGCTCCTCGCATCGGAGGGCCGGCATGTCTGCCGCCACGCCTCCCGTTCCGTCCGGCCCGGACTGGCGCTCCTGCCTCCTGGAGTCCGACGCCGCGATCGCCGCCCTCCTGGGCCGCGTGCGCCGCATCGCCGTCCTCGGGATCAAGACCGCCGAGTCGATGCAGCCGGCCTACTACGTCCCGCGATACGCGCAGGGCGCCGGCTACGAGATCGTCCCCGTCCCGGTCTACTATCCCGAGGTCACCGAGATCCTCGGAGCGCCCGTCTACCGCCGGCTCGCCGACGTCCCCGGCCCGATCGACCTGGTGAACGTCTTCCGGCGGCCGCGCGACGTGCCCGCGCACCTCGACGACATCCTCGCCGCCCGTCCGCGCGCGGTCTGGATGCAGTCGGGCATCAGCCACGACGAGGTGGCGGAGCGGCTCGCGCGCGAGGGCATCGCGGTCGTGCAGGACCGCTGTCTGATGGTCGAGCTCCGGGCGATGGGACGCTGAGGGGCGGCGCGCACGGTCCGACGGTCACGCGGCGGGCGCCGGCTCCCGGCGGCGCCAGCGGCGCCTCCCGACGGGGAGCCGCTCGACCGACGCGCCCGGCGCCACGGTCGCCGGGTCGGGCGCCGGCTCGCCCCGTGGGCGCGAGGGCGCGAGCCGGTCCTTGAGCCGCAGGATCGGCCGCTCGAACGCGTACCAGCTGAGCGACGCCAGCGCGACGGTCGCCGCCACCTGCACGCCGAACACCCACCACGCCGTCGCCCACCAGCCGTCGGTCGGATACGGCCACCCGAAGTGCCGCGTCACGGCCACCAGCAGCGAGTGCGTGGGCACCTGCAGCAGGTACACCCCGTACGAGACCCTGCCGAGGTACTGCAGCGGCGCGACGCGCAGCCAGCGCGTGTACGGCGAGTCGCGGAGCTCCACGAGGCACACGATCACGCAGGCGAACGCGATCGCGACGACCGTGAAGCCGACGGTCCGCATGCGGTAGTTGCCGACCTTGAAGTAGCCCCACGAGAGGCAGGCGTACATCGCCAGCAGGCTCGCGCCGGTCACCGCCAGCAGCCGCGCGCGCGGCAGGTGCCACGGGCCGGCGCGGTAGCGCAGGGCGATCATCGCGCCGAACGCGAGCCCCTCGAAGCGCGACGGCAGCAGCACGTACTGCAGGTGTCCGTTCTCGCGGTCCACGAGGAAGAGCGCCACGCGGACGATCGGCGACGCGACCGCCGCCGCGAGCAGCACGCGGAAGAGCGTGCGGGGCGCCAGGCACCAGACCGCGAACGGGAGCAGGAGGTAGAACTGCTCCTCCACCTGCAGCGACCAGAGCGGGACGAGAAAGTGCGCGGCCGGCCATTCCCCGAGCAGCGCGGTCCTGACGTTCCCGAGGTAGAGGAAGAACCACCCCGGGCTCCCCCAGCCGTCGACCAGCTCCCGGTACCCCGCGCCGTCGCGCGACAGCAGGAGCATCGCGGTGCCGCCCAGCAGCACCGCATAGTAGAGCGGGAAGACGCGCAGCGACCGCCGGACGAAGAAGTTGCGGAAGTAGCGCGGGTCGTCGCGCGCGTCGAGCAGGATGCCGGCGATGAGGAAGCCGCTCAGCACGAAGAAGCTCTCGAGCCAGATCCAGCCCGTGAACTTGAGCTGGAAGTAGGGCGTGCCGTACGACGCGCGCGGCGCGAAGTGCTCCACCAGCACGGCGATCAGCCCGAGCCCGCGCAGCCCGTCGAACTCGCGGATGTGCCCCCGGAAGCCGAGCGCCGGCGTCGATGCCGGTGGCCGCGTCTCGTGGGGCGTCGCCTCGGGAGTCGCATCGGGCGTCGCCTCGGGCGTCGTCTCGCGCTCCGTCGAGTCGCTCGGCCGCGCGATCACGAGCGGCGCGAGCGGCACGGGTGGCGTCGGCGGCGTGAGCGCCGTCGTGAGGCGGCGGTCGGGCGTCGGCGGAGCGGTCAACGGGCAGCCTCCTGTCCCGGGTGCGACGGCCGCGGCGCGGTGATCGCCGGGCGAGCGATCGGACGCGGGCGACGGGCGTGGAGCAGGGCGACCGCAGACCTGCGTGGCCTGCTGCCGCGACGCCGCGGGCGACCGATGGCGCTCCGCGTTCGGAGCGCGCGGCCGCGATGCGGCGTGCATCGAGGACGGCGGGCGGCGTCGCACTCCCGCGGAGCGCGGTGTCGCCGGACCGTCGGGCCAGCGGCGCGCGCGCCGCACATGAGGCACGCGCGTGTCGCCGGGCGCCGCCATCTTAGCGGGGCCGCTAGCGGCCGCGCATCAGACGTTGTCCGACAGCGAGGACCGGCTCGATGGCCGCGATCTCCACGCGCGGCGCACGTCGCCGCGCGGCCGACGCCTCAGAGCCGTACCCGGTTCCGGCCGTCGGCCTTCGCGCGGTAGAGCGCCGCGTCGGCGCGCGCGAACAGGTCCTCCACGCTCTCGATGCGCGCGGCGGGGAAGGTGGCCACGCCGATGCTCGCGGTCATGCGCAGCGTGCGCTCGTCCTCCCACGGCCGGAACGCGAACGCCTCGACGCGCTCGCGAATGCGCTCGGCGAAGAGCGCCGCCCCGTCGTCGTCCGTCTCCGGCAGCACGATGAGGAACTCCTCGCCGCCGTAGCGCCCGACCATGTCGCTGCTCCGGGCGGCCCCCATCAGCAGCTCCGACACGTCGCGCAGCACCGCGTCGCCGACCAGATGTCCGTGCGTGTCGTTCACGCGCTTGAAGTGGTCGAGGTCGAGCAGCAGCAGCGCGACCGACGTGTCGTAGCGCAGCGCGCGCTCCATCTCCGTGGTCAGCCGCTCGGTCAGCGCGCGGCGGTTCAGGAGCCGCGTCAGCGCGTCGGTCGTCGCGAGGTGCTCGAGCCGCGCATTGTCGGCGCGCGTCGTCTCGATGACCTGCGCGCGCTGCACCACCGACACGGCGGCGCCGATCACCGCCTCCGCGAAGGCGACGTCCTCGGGGGTCAGCGGCGGCTGCTCGCGCGTGCGGCGCAGCAGGAAGACGCCGCGCTGCGTCGGCCCGATGTCGAACGGCAGCGCCATCGCGCTCCGTACCGGGACCTCGCTCCCGTCCAGGCCCACCGCGGCGCGCCCCTCGTACAGCTCCGACGACCAGAGCTCCTCGATGAGCACCGGCTCGCGCGTCTCGAAGGCGCGGCGCACCTCGGGGTAGTCGCCGATGGCGATCGTCCCCTTCTGCAGCTTGGGGTTCTCGAACGCGGTCGCCACCACGCCCTCGCCCGCGCGTTCGCCTGCGAGGATCACCGCGCAGTGCGACACCGTCAGCGCGCGCGCGACGCGGCGCGCCAGGAGGTGGTAGACCTCGTCCGCCGCGAGGTCGCCGGTCACCTCGTGGAGGATGTCCACGAGCTTGCGGCGGTTCTCCGCGTCGGCGCGCGCGCGCTCGAGCTCCTCCTGCGTGCGGCGCAGCGTGTCCCGCTGGGTGCGCAGCACCGCGCCCACGCGCAGCTGCGCCTGGATGCGCGCCACCAGCTCCTTCACGCGGAAGGGCTTGCGCACGTAGTCGGCGGCGCCGAGTCCCAGCGTGCGCACGGTCGCCTCCTCGACCGGCGCGGAGGAGAGCATCAGCACGGGGACGTCGCGCCAGCGCGGCTCGCGCTTGATGCGCTCCAGGAGCTGCACGCCGTCGCCGTCGGGCATGAAGATGTCGAGCAGCAGCAGGTCGGGCGGCCGTTCGTCCCCGCTCGCCAGCAGCTCGAGCAGCGCGGTCGCGCCCGGAACGGCGGTCACGGCGTACCCGTGCTCCTCCAGCACCCACGACACGCTCTCGACGACCGCCGGATCGTCGTCCGCGATCAGGATGCGCGCGCTCATGGTCGCCGCTCCGGGCATGAGACTCGGGCCGGGTGCGCCGGGGTCAGCGCGCCGCGGCGGCCGGCGCGGCGGGGCCGTCGGCCCCTCCGAGCACGCTGCACAGCCCCGGCCACTCGATGTTGCCGCCGCTCAGGACGCAGACCGTGTCTCCGTCCGTCGCCGGCGCCACCAGCCCCTCGCGCAGCGCGGCGATCGTGATCGCGCCGCTCGGCTCGGCGACGAGCTTCATGCGGTCGAGCAGCGCCCGCATCGCGCCGGGCAGCGCCGCGTCGTCGACCGTCACCACGTCGTCCACGTACGCCTGGTGGTGCGCGAAGGGCGCGGTGCCCACCTCCACCGCGAGCAGCCCGTCCGCGAGCCCCGACGTCTGGCCGAGGTGCACCGGGCGGCCCTCGGCGCGTGCGCGCGTCAGCTTGGGCGCGCCGGCCGGCTCCACGCCGATCACGCGCGTGCCCGGCGAGAGCAGCTTGACGGCGGTGGCGACGCCGGCGCTCAATCCTCCCCCGCCCACGGGCACGAGCACGAGCTTCACGCTGGGCAGGTCCTCGACGAGCTCGAGCCCGGCGGTGCCCTGCCCGGCGATGATCGTCGGGTGGTCGTAGGGCGGCACGAGCACCGCGCCCGACTCGCGCACCAGCTCCATCGCCCGCGCCATCCGATCGGCGGTCGTCGTCCCCGCCAGCTCGATGCGAGCGCCGAGCCGCTCGGCGCCTGCGCGCTTCGCCGGCGTGACCGTGGTCGGCATGACGACCGTGGCCGGCACGCCGAACAGCCGCGCCGCGAGCGCCACGGCCTGCGCGTGGTTGCCGGAGGACGGCGCCACCACGCCGCGCGCGCGCGCCGCCGCCGGCAGCTCGGCCAGGAAGGTGTAGGCGCCGCGCAGCTTGAAGGCCCCGCCCCGCTGCAGCATCTCCGGCTTGACCCACACCCGCCCGCCGCCCGCCGGCACCACGTCGTCCGCCGGGAGCAGCGGCGTGTGCACCGCGATGCCACGCAGGGCGGCGGCGGCGGCGCGCAGCGCCTCGAGCGTGACGAGCGGGGTCGCGGCGGCGGTCTGGGACATCGCGGGGACGTCGGATGGGTGCGGGGAAGGAGGCTCGGCGACCATACACCGGACCGGCTCTCACGGTCCAGGTCGCCACGTGTGGGGCCAACCTCGCGAATGTAGCTGTCGGTACGGGTGCGGGCCAACCGACGCGCCCCCACCCGCAGCAGTCGTACCGCTCGCGTCGTGGCGTGCGCGCCACACTGCGATCCCGACCATCGCGCGTGACGGAACGCACGACGGCCCCCCGGCGGGTGCCGGGGGGCCGTCGTCGCATCGCAGGTGGGCCGAGCTGGCGATCACTCCGCCGCGTCCGCCTCGTCGCCGCCCTCGACGGCGTCGGTGGCCAGCGCGTCGTCGCCGTCCAGCCCCTCGTTGTTCTCGTCCTTCTCCGAGACCACGCGGGCCACGGCGCAGACGACGTCCTTCGTGTCGAGGTTCACCAGCTTCACGCCCTGCGCGTTGCGGCCGGTGTTGCGCACCTCGCCCACCGAGGAGCGGATGATCACGCCGTTCTTGGTGATGAGCATGATCTCGTCGTCGCCCACGACCTCCATGAGCGCGACCACGTTCCCGGTCTTCTCCGTGCGGTTCAGCGTGATGATGCCCTTGCCGCCGCGGCCCTGCACGCGGTACTCGGTCAGGTCGGTCACCTTGCCCATGCCGTTCGCCGTGACGACGAGCAGCGTCGCGTCGGCGCGGCGCACGACGACCATCGAGACGACCTTGTCCTCGGGCCGCAGATCGACGCCCTTCACGCCCGTCGTGTCGCGCCCCATGTCGCGCACCTGCGACTCGGGGAAGCGGATCGAGAGGCCGTGCTTCGTCGCCAGCACCACGTCGTTCGTGCCGCTCGTGATCTGCACGTCGATCAGCGCGTCGCCCTGCTCGATCTTGATCGCCTTGATGCCCGTCGAGCGGACGTTCCCGTACTCGCTGAGCTGCGTCTTCTTGACCGTGCCGTTGCGCGTGCAGAAGAGGAGGTACTGATCCTCGCGGAACTCGCGCACCGGCACCATCGACCGGATCGTCGTGTCGGGCGACACGTTGATCAGGTTGACGATCGGCTTGCCGCGCGTGGCGCGCCCCGCCTGCGGGATCTCGTGGACCTTCAGCCAGAAGCACCGGCCGTCGTCCGTGAAGATCATGATGTAGTCGTGCGTGCTCGCGATGAAGAGCCGCTCGATGAAGTCGGTGTCCTTGAGGTCCTGACCCGACAGCCCGCGCCCGCCGCGCCGCTGGCGGCGGTAGGTCGTCACCGGCGTGCGCTTGATGTAGCCCGAGTGGGAGATGGTCACGACCATGTCCTCCTCGGCGATCAGATCCTCGATCGTGAACTCGCCCTCGTCGGACGTGATCTCGCTGCGGCGGTCGTCACCGTACTTCGCGACCACCTCCGCCAGCTCGTCCTTCATGATCTGCATCCGGCGCGGATGGCTGTTGAGGATCTCGCGCAGGTCGGCGATCATCGCCCGCACCTCGCGCAGCTCCTCCTCCAGCTTGTCGATCTCGAGGCCGGTGAGCTTGGCGAGGCGCATGTTCAGGATCGCCTCGGCCTGCCGCTCGGAGAGCTTGAAGCGCTTCTGCAGCTGCGAGCTCGCCTGCGGCGTGTCGGACGCGCCGCGGATGATCTTGATGACCTCGTCGATGTTGTCGACGGCGATCTTCAGACCTTCGAGGATGTGCTCGCGGTCGAGCGCCTTGTCGAGGTCGAACTGCGTCCGCCGGACGATGACCTCGTGCCGGTGGTTGATGTAGTGCAGCAGGACGTCGCGCACCGGCATGACCTTCGGCACCAGCCGCCCCGTCGCCGCGTCGGGCACGAGGGCGAGCATGATGACGCCGAACGTCGACTGCATCGTCGAGTGCTTGTACAGCTGGTTCAGCACCACGCGCGGGATGGCGTCGCGCTTCAGCTCGATCACGACGCGCATGCCGTCGCGGTCCGACTCGTCGCGCAGCGCGCTGATGCCCTCGACCTTCTGCTCGCGGTGCAGCTCGGCGATCTGCTCGACGAGGCGCGCCTTGTTGACCTGGTACGGCAGCTCGGTGATGACGATCTGCGACTTGTTCGAGGACTCCTTCTCCTCGATCACGGCGCGCGCGCGCATCACGACCTTGCCGCGGCCGGTCTCGATGTAGTCCTGGATGCCCTGGCGGCCGTAGATGTACGCGCCGGTCGGGAAGTCGGGGCCCTTGATGAACTTCCGGATCGCCGAGACGTCCAGCTCCGGGTTGTCGATCAGGGCCACCAGCGCCCCGGCCACCTCGCGCAGGTTGTGCGGCGGGATGTTCGTCGCCATGCCGACCGCGATGCCCGAGCTCCCGTTGATCATCAGGTTCGGGACGCCCGACGGCATGACCGTGGGCTCCTGCAGGCGGTCGTCGAAGTTGGGCGCGAAATCGACGGTGTTCTTGTCGATGTCGTTGATCATCTCCGTGGCGACGCGCGTCAGGCGCGCCTCGGTGTAGCGGTACGCCGCCGCCGGGTCGCCGTCCACGGAGCCGAAGTTCCCCTGCCCGTCCACCAGCGGATAGCGCAGCGAGAAGTCCTGCACCATGCGCACGAGCGCGTCGTACACCGACGAGTCGCCGTGCGGGTGGTACTTGCCGAGCACGTCGCCCACGACCGTCGCCGACTTCTTGTACGGACGGCCGGGCGTCAGGCCGATCTCGTTCATCGCGTACAGCACGCGCCGCTGCACGGGCTTCAGCCCGTCGCGCACGTCGGGCAGCGCGCGCGACACGATGACGCTCATCGAGTAGTTGATGAACGACTCCTTGATCTCCTCGTCGATGAGACGCGGAAGGATGCGTTCGCGATTGTTCGGAGCGGTCATGAGCTACCTGGCGCTACACCGGTGGAGACGACGCGCGCGGGGTCCGGAGGGCCCCGCGTGGCAACCTCGCAATCTACCGATCCGGACGCCTGAACGCAACCCGAACGGGCCGCCCTAAGTAGCGCCACGACAGCCACTTACACGAAGGCGGCCGGAAGCGTGTCGTCGCTCCCGGCCGCCCGCACTGCCCCGCCCCACGGACGGGGCCCGACACGCCCTCAGACGGGGCTCACCGGCCCACCCGCCGCGCCGCCCGCAGGGTCGCCCGGCAAGTCGCCGGCGCGGGCCTCCGCGCGGTGCCCGCTCCGGCGCCCGCCGCGCTCCTCCGCCCGCGCTTCGGCCTCCTCCAGCGCCTCCTCCTCGGCCGCCTCGCGCGCGATCGCCTCCTTCTCGGCCCGGTAGCGCTCGTACCACTCGCGCGTCACCTCGCCGGCCAGCTCGCGGTTCCCGAGCCCAAACGACAGCGCCATCGCCAGCGCGATCGCGCCGAACAGGATCGCGAACGCCGTCGTGACGATGTCGGTCGCGATCCCCAGCTCCTGCAGCGCCATGAAGACCGCCAGGATGATCACGCCCCAGCGCCCCACGCGGGCCAGCGTCGGCCCGCCGTGCAGCCCGCCCGCCGACGCCATGATCAGCCCGCCCACGAAGCCGCCGAGGACGATCCCGACGATGATGATCACGATCGCCGCGATCACGCTCGGGATGTAGCTCACCAGCTCCGAGAACACGTTCGCCAGCGACTGGAAGCCGAGCGCGTTGGCGGCGATCAGCATCACGGCGAACATCACGAACCAGAAGAGCAGGTTCGCGATCACGCGCGCCGGGTTGAGGTGCGTCCCCGACCGCTCCACGGCGTGCAGCACGCCGCCGCGCTCCAGCATGTCGTTCAGCCGCACGCGGCGGAGGAGCCGGCTCGTCCCCTTCTCCACCAGCTTCGCCAGCAGGTAGCCGGCGAACAGGATCACGAGGGAGCCGAGGAGCGACGGGACGAAGAGCCCGAGCTGGGCGAAGCTTTCCTGCAGGCGAACGAAGAAGTCCATGGGCGCGCCGGAGCGGCGGCGTGGCGACGGGATGGGGATCGCGCGCGGACCGCGGCGAGCGTGACGGAGGTCACGCGCCGCTCAATCTACGGACGCCGACCGGCGGCGTCAGTTCCGCCGCGCGCTAGTTGCGCGTGCCGCGCCGCACGTCGAACAGGGCGCTGCGGCGGCAGGTCGGGCAGAGGAGCCACTCGCGCCGGCGGGCGTAGCCCAGCCCGAACGAGCCGCCGCCGATCGGGCGCCGGGTGAGCGTCGTCCCGTCGCGCGGACAGACGGCGGGCCGCCCCTCGGCGACCGCGGCGCGGAGGGCCTGCTGCTCCTCGGACGTGTAGGCGGCGGCCTCGCTCACGGCGGCGCTCCCGGCCTCAGTCGGCGACGCGGACGACGACCTTCCCGAACTGCTCCCCGCTGCGGAGCCGCGCGTACGCGGCCCGCCCCTCCGCGAGCGGCGTCACCGAGTCGATCACCGGCAGCAGGCGTCCGGCGCGCAGCTCGCCGACGACGGCCTCGTACTCGGCGTCCGTCCCCATCGTGGAGCCGAGGAGCGACCACTGGTTCCAGAACATGCGGCGGACGTCGGTCTGCACCATGGCCCCGGAGGTCCCGCCGCAGGTCACGAGCCGCCCGCGACGCCCGAGCGCCTGCAGCGAACGCGTCCAGGTGGCCTCGCCGACGCTGTCGACGACGACGTCGACGCCGCGCTTGCCGGTCGCCTCGCGGATCGTCCGCGCGACGTCGGTGGTGCGGTGGTTCAGCACGTGGTCGGCGCCCAGCGCGCGGGCGCGGGCGAGCTTGTCGTCGCTGCCGCTCGTGACCCACACGGTGGCGCCGATGCGCTTGGCGATCTGCAGCGCGGCCTGCGCGACGCCGCCGCCGATCCCCCAGATCAGGAGCTGGTCGCCCGGGTGGACCTGCGCGCGCGTGACGACCATCCGCCACGCCGTGAGCGTGGCGAGCGAGAACGCCGCCGCCTGCTCGATGCTCACGTCGTCGGGGATCGCGTGCACGTTGCGCCCGGGGACGATCGCGTACTCGCCCATGAAGCCGGGCCGGTGCTCGCCGAAGATCAGATAGCGCGGGCAGAGCGGCTGCTCCCCCTCCAGGCAGTACTCGCAGACGCCGCAGCTGGTGCCCGGGTTGATCGCCACCCGGTCGCCCGGCCGCACGTGCGTCACCTCCGCGCCGACCGCGTCGACCACCCCCGCCCCGTCGGAGCCGACCACGAACGGCGGGACGATGGTGATCCCCGGGAGCCCGGCCACCATGAACAGGTCCAGGTGGTTGAGCGCCGCTGCCTGGATCCGCACGCGCACCTCGTGCGCGCCCGCGAGCTGGGGCTCGGGGACGTCGGTCCGGTACTCGAGCCGGTCGAGATCACCGTGGGCGGAGAGGGTCAGGGCGCGCATGCCTGTCGTTGCTCGAAGCGAGAGCCGGGACCAGCGTCCGGACGGGGCGAGCGGACGACCGCGCGGCGCCCGTCCGACGCCTGCCGTGGCTCCCGCCGGCGCGTCGTCCGACCCCGCCGTATCCGGTGGTTTATATTGGCCGGAACACTAACCGGCCCGCGCGGCCGCGAGCCAGCGCGCCGACCCCACTCCTCTGCTCTTTCGGATCGGTCATGATCGCGATCAAGGTGCCGCCGCTCGGCGAGTCCATCGTCGAGGCGACGATCTCGCGCTGGGTGAAGCGCGAGGGCGACGCGGTGACGGCGGGTGAGACGCTCGTCGAGCTCGAGACGGACAAGATCACCGTCGAGGTGCCGGCGCTGGCCGCGGGCGTCCTGACCCGGCGCCTGAAGAACGAGGGCGACGTGGTCGCGGTCGACGAGCAGCTGGCGGAGATCGACGAGACGGCCGCCGCCGGCGCCGGGGCACCGGCTGCGGCCACGGCCGGCGCCGCGTCGGCCCAGCCGAGCGCCGCGCCCGCGGCGGCGGCCCCCGCTCCGGCGGCGGCTGCCGCCGCGGCGGGCACGAGCGACGCGAAGGCCTCGCCGGCGGCCCGCCGCCTGGCCACCGAGTCGGGCGTGGACCTCGCCGGCGTCGCCGGCACGGGGCGCGGCGGCGTGGTGAGCAAGCCCGACGTCGTGCAGGCCGCACAGGCTGCGCAGGCGGGGAGCCGGCCCGCGCCGACGCCCGCTGCCGCGCCCGCCGCGACGCCCGCTGCTGCGACGGCGCCCGCGCGCCCGGCCGCGCCGGCCAACGGGACCGGCCCGCGCGAGACGCGCGAGAAGATGACGACGCGCCGCAAGCGCATCGCCGAGAACCTGCTCGCGTCGCAGCAGCAGACCGCGCACCTGACGACGTTCAACGAGATCGACATGACCGCCGTCACGCAGCTCCGCGAGCGCGTGCGCGAGCGCGTCGAGAAGGAGCACGGCGTGCGGCTCTCCTTCATGCCGTTCTTCGTGAAGGCTGCCGTCATGGCGCTGCAGCAGTACCCGACGGTCAACGGCAAGATCGAGGGCGACTCGATCGTGCAGCACCACTACGTCAACATGGGCATCGCCGTCGCCAGCGACGCGGGCCTCGTGGTGCCGAACATCAAGGACGCCGATCGCAAGGGCGTCCTCGAGATCAGCCGCGACATCGTCGCCATCGCCAAGCGGGCCCGCGACGGCAAGCTGACGATGGACGACCTCACCGGCGGCACGTTCACGATCACGAACGGTGGCGTGTTCGGCTCGCTCGTCTCGACGCCGATCATCAACTACCCGCAGGTCGGCATCCTCGGGCTGCACAAGACGCAGGACCGCCCGGTGGCGATCGACGGGAAGGTCGAGATCCGCCCGATGATGTACATCGCGCTGTCCTACGACCACCGCCTGATCGACGGCCAGCAGGCCGTGCTCTTCCTCGTCCGGATCAAGGAGCTGATGGAAGATCCGGCGAGCATGCTGATCGCATAACCGGGAGCGTCGAGCGGCGAGCGGCGAGCGTCGAGAGGATCCTCTCGACGCTCGCCGCTCGCCGCTCGACGCGCATCGTCTCCATATCGAGGCTTTCATGGCCGACACCAACATCCCCGCCCCCGACGTCCTCGTCCTCGGCGGAGGCCCCGGCGGCTACGTCGCCGCCATCCGCGCCGCGCAGCTCGGGCTGCAGACGGTCTGCGTGGAGATGGACAAGACGCTCGGCGGCACGTGCGTGAACGTCGGGTGCATCCCGTCGAAGGCGCTGCTGCAGTCGTCGGAGCACTACGAGTTCGCGCGGCTGCACGCGCAGGAGCACGGCGTCCGCTACGACGGCGTCGGCTTCGACCTGGCGACGATGATGAAGCGGAAGGACGACGTCGTCGGGCAGAACACGAAGGGCGTCGAGTTCCTCTTCCGGAAGAACAAGGTCACCTGGGCGAAGGGGCGCGGGACCCTCGTGCAGGCCGGCGCGGGCGGCAACGTCGTCGAGGTGCAGGCGGAGGACGGCGGCACGACGCGCTTCGCGCCGAAGCACGTCATCCTGGCCACCGGCTCGGTGCCGATCGAGCTGCCGTTCCTCAAGTTCGACGAGGAGCGCATCCTGTCGAACGTCGGCGCGCTCAAGATCCCCGAGGTGCCCAAGCGTCTCATCGTCATCGGCGGCGGCGTCATCGGGCTGGAGCTCGGCTCCGTCTGGCGGCGGCTCGGCGCGCAGGTGACGGTGGTCGACCTCGCGTCGACGATCCTCCCCGGGATGGACGAGGAGATCGTGAAGGAGGCGACGAAGATCTTCACGAAGCAGGGGCTCGTCCTCCGCACTGGCGTCGGGGTGGCGGGCGCGGAGCGCGAGGGGGACGTCGTGCGCGTGCACATCGAGAAGGACGGGCAGCGCGAGACCCTCGAGGCGGACTACGTGCTCGTCTCGGTCGGCCGTCGTCCGGCGCTGCACGGCGTCGACGCCGCGACGCTCGGCCTGAACACGGGCAAGCGCGGCGAGGTGCTCGTCGACCACCAGATGCGCACCAACCTCCCGAGCGTCTTCGCGATCGGCGACGTCGTGGGCGGCAAGCTGCTCGCGCACAAGGCCGAGGAGGAGGGCGTCGTGGCGGCGGAGGTGATCGCCGGCAAGCCGGTCGAGATGCACTACCGCTCCATGCCGTCGGTGGTCTACACGTGGCCGGAGATCGCCTCGGTCGGCCTCGCCGAGCACGAGGTGAAGGCCGACGGACGCGCCTACAAGGTCGGCAAGTTCCCGTTCAGCGCGAACGGGCGCGCGCGCACGATGGGCGAGACGTCGGGCTTCGTGAAGTTCGTCGCCGACGCCGAGACGGACGAGCTGCTGGGCTGCCACATGCTCGGCGCCAACGTGTCGGACCTCATCCAGGAGGTCGTGCTCGGCTTCGAGTACCGCGCCTCATCGGAGGACATCGGCATCACGGTGCACTCGCACCCGACGCTGTCGGAGACGGTGAAGGAAGCGGCGCTGGCGGTGCTGGGGCGGGCGATCCACATGTGAGCGACGAGCGTCGAGCGACGAGTACGTCCTCGGGAGGCGGGGCACCTCGCCAGCACGCAGAACAGACTCGACGCTCGTCGCTCACCGCTACGAAGGGCCGGAACCCCTCAAGGTTCCGGCCCTTCGCGTCGATACCAGGTGGTGCGGGCGATCAGCGCAGCATCACGCCGAGCGCGGTGCCGGCGGCGAGCAGCGCCGCACCGCCGACCAGCGCCAGCGCGGTGCTGAACGGAGCCGGACGCTGCCACCAGGACTGCGGCGCCGCGGGGGCGCTCGCCGGGATCGCGGCCATCAGCCGATCCATCATCGGGGCCGGCGTCACCATGTGGCGACGACGCTCGGTCTCCTCGGTGATGCGGCTCCAGAGCTCGACGTCGCGGCTGTTCGCGCGGCGGGCCGTGGCCTCGCTCGCCTCACCGTCCAGCCACTGCTGCACGACGAGGGCGGGATGCCCGTCGCCGTTCAGCGCGACCTCGCGGTCCGCGAGCGAATCCGGCTGGTGCGTCGACGGCTCGGAGGCGCGCGCCCGCCCGCGACCGCCGTCGGGATTCAGATTATCGACCATCAGGCGTATTTCTCCTCGAGCAGTGCCTGGAGCGCCTCGCGTGCTCGGTGAACGCGCATCTTCAGGGCTCCCACGGTGGTCCCCAGCAGGTCCGCCATCTCCTCGTACGACCGTCCCTCGACGTGCTTCATCACGAACGCCTCCCGGAGGCTCGGCGCCAGATGCGCCAGGGCCTGGTCCAGGTCGCGTCGCAGCTCGGAACGGTCGAGGTCCTCGTCAGGGGTCGCGTAGTTCGACGGCTGGTCGTCTTCCTCGTAGCTGACGTGGGTGCGTCGGATGTTCTTGAGCCAGTCCTTGCACCCGTTCGCCACGATTCGGAACAGCCAGGCATCGAAGCGTCCGCGCACCTCGGCGAGGTGGTGATACGCCTTGATGAACGACTGCTGGAGAATGTCCTCCGCGACGTCCGGACTGCCGGTCATCCCCAACGCGTGACGATACAGCGGATCGCTGTATCGCTGGATGAGGACGGAGAACGCGTCGCGGTCGCCCGCGAGCACGCTTCCGATGATCTGCTGATCCGCGTCCGCGGGATCGGTCGTCGTGCCCTGTACCGTGGTCTGCACGGACTGAGCATAACGCCCACGCGGCGCACCGGACAGCCCCGGGCAGAGCGGGATCGCTGCGACGGTCACGTCCAAAGGACGACGCGGCGTCGGGTGCGTAACGGCCGGCGCGACGGACGTTTCCACGGCCGAGCTCCCCTGCGTCCGCCAGTCGCCGGACGCCCCTGATACCCCGCTCCACGCGGCGCGGTGGTGCGCCCGCTCAGTACGCTTCGCGGACCCGCGCGAACGCGTCCCAGCCGTGCGCGCGGACCTCCGCGCCGTGCTCGTCGAGGCGCGGCGGCGGGCGGCGCACGCGGCCCGGGACGCTGGGCGCGACCCCCGTCAGCGGCGAGGCGTCGACTTCACGCAGCGCCTCGAGGACCGGTCGGACGACGCCGGCCGGAACGCCGGCGGCATCGAGCCGCGCCAGCCACTCCGCCGCCGGTCGGGTGCGCAGGCGCTCCGACAGCGCCGCGACGAGCGCCTCGCGGTTGGCGAGCCGCGCGGGGTTGGTCGCGAAGCGCAGGTCCGAGGCGAGCGCCGGCAGCTCGAGCGCGGCGGCGCAGGCGCGCCACTGCCCGTCGTTCCCGACGGCGACCACGAGGGCGCGGTCGGCGGCCTCGAAGAGCTGGTAGGGGGCGAGGTTCGCGTGGGCGTTCCCCCAGCGCCGCGGCTCCCGGCCGCTCACCATCGCGTTCTGCGCCACGTTGACGAGCCCGGCGGTCGCGCTCGCCGCCAGCGACACCTGGACGTGCCGGGCGGCCGCCGGCAGCGGGGCTCCCCGCCCGCTTCGCCCGACGAGCGCGCCGAGGATGGCGATCGCGGCGTCCTTTCCGGTGAGGACGTCGACGACGGCGACGGGCGCCTTGAGCGGCGCCCCCTCCGGCTCTCCACTGACGGCCATCCACCCCCGCTCGGCCTGCAACACGAAGTCGTAGCCCGGCCGGTCGCTGTCGGGGCCGAACCCGGAGATCGTGCACCAGACCAGCCCCGGGTGCTCGGCGAGCAGCGTCGCCGGGTCGAGGCCACGCCGGGCGAGCGCCCCGCGGCGGAAGTTGTCGACCACGACGTCCGCCTCCGCGATCAGCCGCCGCAGCAGGGCCTGGTCCGCAGCGCGGTCCAGGTCGGCGGCGACGCCGAGCTTGTTGCGGTTGATGCTGAGGAAGTAGGCGCTCTCGCCGCGATCGTCGAAGGGGGGGCCCCAGCCGCGCGTCTCGTCTCCATCACCCGGGCGCTCGACCTTCAGGACGTCTGCGCCGAGGTCGCCGAGCAGCATGGTGCAGAGCGGGCCCGCGAGGACGCGGCTGAGGTCGAGCACGCGAATGCCGGACAGGAGCATGCTGCCTCTATTCTGCCGTTGAACTGCGGGCTAGATTGCCGCCCGCCGATCGCGGGCGGGGGTACGATCCCCGGAGAATGCGTGGAACGGCTCCAGCTCGGCAGCCCAGACGGGCGCCCGCACCGCCCGGCGCGGCGGGCGGAAGCGCGGTGCCGAGCCCGGCAGAACTTGCCGTAGGCCACGCAAAATCATATACTTACCCGCATCCTCTGGCGCAGCCGGAGCGCGGCGCGCCCTTCGGCCGGACGTAGCCCCTGCTGGTCAGCGGGATGCGCGGCCCCTTCCCGGAGCAGCGAATCATGGCGGAACAGGTGCAGAGCACGGAAGAGTCGCCGAAGGCCGACGCCCCGACGCCGGCGCCGCCGAAGCGCGGGCTCGGGCATCGCGGGGCGGATCCGCGTGATACGGCGGCCGAGCTGGCGGCGCGTGCCCACCAGATCAGCCTGGAAGCGGGCAGCAAGATGTCGGGCGCCATGCGCGACCTGATCCACGCCGCCGCCGGGATCTCGGGCTTCGTGGTCGAGACCGCCCGCGACGTCGTGAACTTCATGGTCCGCCGCGGCCAGATGGCGCAGGACGAGGCCGAGCGGCTGATCCGGGAGGCCGAGGAGGCGTACGGGCACCGCGTCGCCGCCGGGTACGTGCCGGGCGCCGGCATCCCGGCGCGCCCCGAGCCCGCTCCCGCGCCGGCGGCCGTCGCCGCGCCCCCGGCCGTCGAGTCGCCCGCGCCCGCCGTCGTGCCGGCCCCAGCGGTCGAGAGCGAGCCGGCCGCCGCGCCGGCGCCCAAGGCGGCAGCGAAGGCGCCCGCCAAGGCCGCCGCTGCGAAGCCGACGAGGGAGGAGGCGCCGGAGCCCGAGGCGGCGCCCGCCCCGACAAAGCCGGCCGCCCGGACGCCGGCGGCGAAGGAAGCCAAGCCGGCGGCGAAGACCGCCGCGGCGCCCACACCGGCCGCGGCTCCGGCGGCCGCCCCGGTGACCAAGTCGGCGACGAAGGCCGCGCCGGCCAAGACACCCGCGAAGACGGCCAAGGAGCCGGCCAAGGCCGCGGCCAAGGCGCCGGCGAAGCCGGCCGCCAAGGCGGGGAGCGTGAAGGCGCCGACGAGCGCGCCCGCCAAGGCGGCGTCCAAGCCGGCCGCGAAGGCGCCGGCCAAGGCGCCCGCGAAGGCTGCCGCGCCGGCCAAGAAGGCGGCGGCGAAGAAGCGCTGACCGCGAGCGGTCGGAGTGAGACGGGGGCGCCACCATCGGTGGCGCCCCCGTCTTCACGTCAGCTCGGCGGGATCGCGCCGGCGCGCCGCTCCACCAACCGGTCGAGCAGCGCGTGCACGTCCGCGGGTGCGTCCACCCGCCACTCGGCGTGCGTCGGCTGGTCGGGGCTCCCGACCCGGATGGTGACCGCGCGATCGGAGGCGTCGCGCAGCCGACGGAAGGCGTCCTCGTCGGTGCGGTCGTCCCCGATGTAGAGCACGACGCCGCGCGGGCCGAGCGCGCCCAACCGGTCGGCGAGCGCGACCGATGCCGTTCCCTTGTCGACGTCGGCGGCGCCCTTCAGCTCGAAGACCATCTTCCCCTCGCCGACGCGCAGCCCCTCGCGCTGCGCGACGGCGTGCACCGCGGCGGACAGCGCCGGCACGGCGGCCGGGTCGGCCTGGCGCCAGTGGACGGTCAGGCTCCACCGCTTGTCCTCGAGGATCGCGCCCGGCGCGGCGGCGACCGGCCCCATGAGCGCGTCGGCCGCTTGCGCGAGCGGCTCGGCGAACCGCGCCATGGCGGGAGCGACGTGCCGCGAGCCGTCGGGGTCGCACGTCTCGACACCGTGGTTGCCGACGACCCAGATCCCCGGCACGTCGACCATGCGCGCGCCGTCGGCCGCGGCGCGGCCGGTCACCACGCCCACGTACACGTCCGGCGCGTCCACCAGACGGGCGAGGGCGCGTCGGGCCAACTCGGGCACCACCGCATCCTCGGGGCGCGGGGCGAGCGGCGCGAGCGTCCCGTCGACGTCGAAGAGCGCGAGCAGCGGCACCGCCGCGGCCAGCCGGTCGAGCGCCGCGTCCGGGAACGGGTGCGCCGGACTCGCCTCGCTCACGGCTGGACGTCGGCGAGCGGGACGTCGGGGGCGCGCCGGCGCACGCGGGGCCGCAGCACGCGCTCGCCCGTCGGCGGCGCCAGCTCGTCGACGCGGGACAGGATCGCGCCGAGCCAGTCGAAGATCGTCGCGCGGCGCAGGCGGGCGCGCATCCCCCGCATGCGGGCGCGGCGCTCCGCCATCGGCATCTCGATCGCCGCCCGCAGCCCCGCGACGACGCCGTCGACGTTGAACGGGTTGATGAGCACCGCGTCCTCGATCTCCTCGGCGGCGCCGGTCAGGCGGCTCAGCACGAGGACGCCCTGCTCATCGACGTTGCAGGCGACGAACTCCTTGGCGACCAGGTTCATCCCGTCCTGCAGCGACGAGACGAGGCACAGGTCGCCCGCCCGGTAGATCGCGGCCAGCTCCGCCGCGCCGACGTTCTCGTGCTTGAGGACGATCGGCGTCCACTCGGGCGTGCCCCACCGCTCGTTGATCGCCGCCACGCTCGCCAGCACCTCGTCCTCGAGCGCCTTGTACGACCCGAGCTCGCTGCGCGACGGCGTGGCGACGACGAGGAAGGTCAGGCTGCCGCGCAGCTCCGGTGCCTCGGCCCACAGCTGGTCGAGGGCGCGAAGCCGCTCGGGGATGCCCTTGGTGTAGTCGATGCGGTCGACGCTGACGCCGAGCGTGGCCGAGTGCGACGCGTACTGCGCGCGCAGCTCCCGCGCGCGGCGCGCCGCTTCCGGACGGCGCGCCAGCCCCTCGTACTTCGCGACGTCGATGCTGATCGGGAAGACGCCGACGTGGATGTCGCGCCCCTCGAAGCGGATGCGATGCAGCTCGCGGCGCACCTCGACCTCGGGCACCATCGCCGCAACGCAGTCCATGAAGTTCATGGCGTACCGCTCGGTGTGGAACTCGAGCAGGTCGTTGCCCAGCATGCCGCGCAGCACGCCCTCCTGCGCCGCGGTGGGCAGCAGGCGGAGGATGTCCGGCGGCGGAAACGGGATGTGCCAGAACTGATGGATGAACGCCCGCTGTCCCGTCGCCGAGAGGCGCTGGCGCAGCAGCGCGGGCGCGACGGCGAAGTGGTAGTCCTGGATCCACACCACGGCCTCGCCGGGCGCGCGCGCGACCTCTTCGGCGACCGCGTCGGCGAAGCGCGCGTTCACGTCGTGATAGCGCGTCCAGTACTCGTCGCGGATCTCGTAGTGCTGCAGCAGCAGATGGCAGAGCGGCCAGAGCGCGCTGTTGGCGAAGCCGAGGTAGTAGCCCTCGACGTCGGCGTCGTCGAGCCAGACGCGGCGGAGCGCGTAGCTCGGGCACTCGGGCGGCACCATGACGCGACCGTCCGCGTCCGACGACTCGCGGTCCGCGCTGCCGGATCCCCACGCCACCCAGGTGCCGCGCGTGCGCTGCATGGTCGGGTCGAGCGCCGAGACCAGCCCACCCGGCGGACGGCGCAGCAGGATCCCGTCGACCGCCTCCGCGTCCGTCGATCGGACGTGCTCGTACGGCTCCCGATTGGAGAGCAGGATGAGCGTGCGGCCCGCGAGGTACTGCTCGAGATCATGCGGCATCGTGGACGGAGCAGGGGCAACCCTCGTGCCCCGCACCGCCGCCGCGCACGAGGGCGACGCGCCGGCGGCGCGTGACGCCTCCCGCGCGCGCGTGCATCTTCCGCGCATGCCCGACAGCATGCCCGACACGTCCCGCCACGCGATGATCGTCGCCCGCGCCCCCGCGCGCCTCGACCTCGGCGGCGGCTGGACCGACGTCCCGCCCTACACCGACGAGGAGGGCGGCTGCGTCTGCAACGTGGCGATCACGCGCCATGCGACGGTGCGCCTGTCGCGGCGCGACGATCCCGCGCCCCGACCACTCGACGCGCCCGGGCGGCGCGACACCGACGCCCGCCTCGCGACCGCCGCCCTGCGGCGCGACGGCGCGCACGACGCGCTGCGCGCCGAGATCGTGAGCGACTTCCCGGTGAGCGCGGGGCTGGGCGGGTCGTCGGCCGCTGGCGTCGCGCTCGCGGCCGCGCTGGCGGCGTGGCGCGGCACGCTCGCGCCGAACGTCGCCCCCGATCACGCGCAGCGCGACGCGCTCGCCGAATGGAGCCGCGCGGTGGAGGTCGAGGACGCGGGGATCGCGGGCGGACGACAGGACCACTACGCGGCGGCGCACGGCGGCGCGCTGCGCCTCGACTTCGGCGCCGCGGCCGGCGGCCGCCCCGCGAGCGCGCGCCGGCTGCACCTGCCCCCGGCCACCCTCGCCGACCTCGCCCGACGCGCGGTCGTGGTCTACACCGGCGAGTCGCGCATCTCGGGCGACACGATCGTGGCCGTGCTGGACGCCTACCGCGCGCGCGAGCGCCGCGTGGTCGACGCGCTCGCCCGCATGCGCGCGCTCGCCGGAACGATGGCCGACGCGCTGGAGCGCGGCGATCTCGACGCGCTCGGCGCGCTGCTGGCCGAGCACTGGGCGCATCAGCGGGCGCTGCACCCGCGCATCCCGACGCCGCGCATCGACGCGGTGCTCGACCGCGCGACACGCGCCGGCGCGCTCGGGGGCAAGGCGCTCGGCGCGTCGGGCGGCGGGTGCGTGCTCGCGCTCGCGGCCGACGGGCGCGAGGCGGCCGTGCGCGAGGCGGTCGCGCCGTTCGGCGAGGTGCTGACGTTCGCCGTCGACACGGCGGGCGTGGTGGTCGAGGCGTCGTGAGGCATGTGCGGCGGCGGCGGCGCGCCCGTAGCTTTGCGGCATGCCATCGACGCCCGTCCCCTTCGCCGACGCTCTCGCGCTGACGCGCGCCCTCGTGCGCGTGGACTCGCGCAACCCCGCCCTCGTGCCCGGCGCGCCCGGGGAGCGCGACGCCGCCGTGCTGCTGGCCGACGTGCTGCGCGGCTGGGGCTTCGCGGTGGAGCTGCAGGAGGCGGAGCCCGGACGGCCGAACGTCGTCGCGCGGCTCGGGCGGGCGGAGCCGGGCGCGCGGACGCTGATGCTCAACGGGCATCTCGACGTCGTCGGCACCGAGGGGATGACGCACGCCCCGTTCGACGCCGAGGAGCGGGACGGGCGGCTGTACGGGCGCGGCGCGACCGACATGAAGGGCGGCGTCGCGGCGATGTGCGCGGCCGCGGCGCGCGCGCACGCCGCCGGCGCGCTGCGCGGCGAGGTGCTCGTCGCCGCGGTGGCCGACGAGGAGTACGAGAGCATCGGCACCCGCGCGCTGGTCGCGGCGCTGCGCGAGCGCGGCGCGCGCGTGGACGGCGCGCTCGTCACGGAGCCGACGCGGCTGGCGATCATGCCCGCGCACCGCGGCTTCGCGTGGTACACGGTGACGGTGCACGGCCGCGCGGCGCACGGCAGCCGCTACGACATCGGCATCGACGCGATCCGGCATGCGGGGCTCCTGCTCGCGGAGCTCGACCTGCTGGACGTCGACGAGCTGCCGCGGCGCGCGCCGCACGCGCTCCTCGGGCGCGGCTCGCTGCACGCGTCGCTGATCGAGGGCGGCATCGGACTGACCACGTATCCCGACCGCTGCGTGCTGCGCCTGGAGCGGCGCACGATCCCCGGCGAGAGCGCGGCCGGCGCGCAGCGCGAGATCGAGCGGGCGGCCGACCGGGTGCGCGCGCGTCGCCCCGAGTTCCGCGCCGACGTCGCGCTCGACTTCGCGCAGCCGCCGAGCGACGTCCCGACGGACGCGCCGCTGGTGCGCGCGCTCGACGCGGCGCTGCGCGCGGCGGGGGAGGCGGCGCCGGTCGCCGGCATGAGCGCGTGGACGGACGCCGCGCTGCTGAACGAGGCGGGGATCCCGGCGATCTGCTTCGGCCCGGGCGACATCGCCCTGGCGCACGCCGCCGAGGAGTACGTCGAGATCGGGGAGATCGATCGGGCGACGGAGGTGATGCAGGGGCTGGTGTCGGCGTGGTGCGGCTGATCATGGTGGCGGGCGCTGCGGACCGCGGACTGCGGATCTGAACTGCGGCTGCGTGCTGTGTGCTGCGCCGTTCGAAATCCGCAGTCCGCAGCGCCCCTCTGTGTTTAGGTTGGAGGCATGGCTTCCCTCTCCCCCTCCCAGTACGACGCGCTGGAGCGCGCGATCACCGACGGACGCCGCATCGCGGTGCAGCGGCCCGGCGCCGGCGAGGTCGTCGTCATGCCGCGCCGGCTGCGCCTCGTCTCCGGGCGCGAGCTGATCGAGGCGACGCACCCCACGACGGGCGACCGCCTGATGCTCTACATCGACGAGATCACCAGCTTCGAGGTCGTGCAGTGAGCGCGGCCCACCCGGTGGTCGCGATCTACGCCGACGAGTCGTGCCTCGGGAACGGCAAGGCCGGCGACACGCCGGGCGGCGGCGGCGGGCTGCTCGAGTGGCGGCACCCGCGCACCGGCGAGATCCTCCGCTGGGACTACTGGTTCGCGGAGCCCGACACGACGAACAACCGCATGGCGCTGCGCTCGGTGATCGAGGCGTTCCGCGGGCTGTCGCGGAAGGGGCACACCTTCAGCGTCGTCTTCACGAGCGACTCGAAGTACATCGTCGACGGGATGACGTCGTGGGTGCCCGGCTGGATGTCGCGCGGCTGGACGCGCAAGACGGGCCCGATCGAGAACCTCGCCCTCTGGCAGGAGGCGGTCGAGTCCCTCGGCGCCCACGAGCGCGAGTGGCGGTGGGTGCGCGGGCACAACGGCCACCCGCAGAACGAGTACGCCAACCACCTGGCGACGCGCGCGGCCGCCGAGCAGACGCAGTCGGACGGGCTGGTCCCGTCGGGGTTCGACGCGTGGGTGACCGCCCAGCGGGCGAAGGGCGCGATCAAGACGGCGCTCGAGCCGTTCCCGGACCCGGCCACGGTGCGCCCGGCGCCGCCGTTCCCGCGGGTGCCGGCCGGGCGCTGAGGCGCCCCGGGGCGGAGGGCCGGCCAGCGGCGTGACGGCGGCGGGGCTCCGATCCGGTTGCCCGCGCCCGTCGGCAGGCGTCCGAAGGGGAGACGGCGATCGCGTCGTCGCATCGCCCGCGCCCCCTCCCCATGAAGCGCACCCTGCTCATCCTCGCCGTCGGCTGCCTCCTCGGCTACTCGATGGGCTTCAAGGACGCCCGCCGCCACGAGCGGCCGGTGTACGAGCGCATGCTCGACAACGTCGGCGGCGCCGCGCGCGGCAAGTACGGCGGCGACGTCGACCGGAACAGCGCCGCGGGCGACCGCTAGCGCGCCTGGAGGCGAACTCGTCCGGCGCGGCCCCGCGGCACGTCTCGTGGTGTACTGCGCGGCGCCCCCAACCGGAGCGCTCATGGACGACCTCGATCGGCTGTACCACCACCTCGTGGACACCCTGCGCCACGAGGCGCCGCACCTGCTCCGCCAGCGCTTCACCGTCGGCGATCTGGCGCAGCAGCTCGTGCCCTACCGACTGCACCGGCGCGGGCTGGGCTTCGACTCCATCCAGCAGTACGACGCGGCGATGCTGCGCCTCGTCAGCGGGGAGCGCGGCTATCTCACCACCGAGCCCGTGGTTCAGGACGCCGCGCGCCAGACGCTGGCCGGTCCGCAGCCCGAGCTCGATGCGCTCCGCCGCTTCGGCGACGCCCCGGCCGCACTCCCGCCCGAGGCGCTGCGCGCGCTGCTCGGCGACCTGCCGCACGACGGGTCGCCCCGGCACATGGCCGCCGGCGGGATGTCGGCGAGCACCCCGACCGGTTCGCATCAGGGCGTGCCGCCCGGCCCGCCGCCGGGCGGTTCGACCGCTCCGGGAGCCTCGATGGCGTCAGGGCCCTTGGCCGGCGGGGCCGCCACCGCTAGCCTCCCCGACCGTCCGACGCCGCCCCGTCCGCCCGAGCCCGCCTTCCCGGCGCCGGCCTCGCGCGAGGCGCCCCCGCCCCGCCCCGAGCCGTCCGCGATGCCCTTCCCGACCCGCCCTCCGACGCCCGTCCTCGGCGGCCGCTGCCAGTACTGCGGCCAGGCGCTCCCCGAGGGGCGCGCCGTGACCTTCTGCCCCCACTGCGGCCAGAACGTCACCGTCGTCCGCTGCCCGGCGTGCAGCACGGAGCTCGAGGCGGGCTGGCGCTTCTGCGTCACCTGCGGCCGGGCCATGGACGGCGCCGGCCCCGCCGGCTGATCGATGGCCCGAGCGGGTGGACGGAGCGGCGGGCGCGGCACCGCGCGCGGCGCCAAGCGCGGCCAGAAGCGGCGTGGCGGCATCGGCTGGTGGCTCGTCGCCTCCGCCGTGCTCGTCACGCTGGCCGGCGCCGGTGTGCTCGCCGCCGCGTGGATGGGGCTCGTGCCGGGCGTCCGCTGGCGCGACCTCCCCGCGGCGGCCGACACGATCGCCGCCGCCGCGCCGCGCGACTCGCTCCCGTCGGCCGATTCCGCCACCTCGGCGGCCCTCGACAGCGTGGCGCCCGACACGATCGCGGAGCCCGGCCCGCCGATGGACGACGCGCTCCCGATCCTGGCCGCCGACTCGACCGCCGGGGACGCGCTCTACCGCGGCGCCGGCCGCTGCGCCGGCTGCCACGGGGCCGCGGGGGAGGGGGTCGACGGGCTCGGCCCCAACCTGCGCGACGAGAGCTGGCTGCACGGCGGCAGCCGCCGCGAGATCCGCGCGGTGATCGCCGCGGGCGCGTCCCCGCCGCGCGGCGGCTTCTCGGTCATGATGCCCGCGTACGGCGGGCAGCTCGACGAGACGCAGCTGGCGCAGCTCGCCGCCTACGTCTGGACGCTCTCGCGCCCGGGCGCCGTGGTGCCCGACAGCGCCCTTCCCCTGCCGCCGACGCCCTGACCGCCGCGCGGGCGACCGGCGCCCGCGCGCGCAACCTGCAAGGCTCGCGGGTCGCCGGCCCCCGGACCGCCGGGGCGGCGGCTCCACCCACCGCGCCCGTCCCCGCATGACTCACGGCATCCGTCCACGACACGCCGCGCCCGCGCGGCGCCTGCTCGCCCTGCTGGTCGCCGGCGCCCTGGCGGGCGGCTGCGCCGGGGGCGCCGCACCCGAGACCGCCCCCGCGCCCAGCGGCACCACCGCCGGCGCATCCGCGGGCGCGACGCCGCAGCCCGCCGTCGTGTGGCCGCTGCGCACGCGCGAGCACGTCGACCTCTGGCTGCACGGGTTCGCGATGATCACCGACGACACCGCGCAGGTGCCGATCTTCCGGCGCGGCTACCGCACGGCGGCGCAGGCGGCCCGCGGCAACGTCGCCACGCAGCTCGACGCCGAGCGCGACCGCCTGCGCCAGCGGCTCGCCGCCAACCCGCGTCTCGGGCTGAACGCCCAGTTCCTCGTGCTCGCCTTCGGGAGCTGGGACGAGCTGAAGCGCGCGGCGACCGTCTTCGCGCAGGCGAACGGCGATCCGCAGCGCGCGGGCGACCAGCAGACCGCCGCCGCGATCGCCTTCTTCGCCGGGGTCTTCCCGACGGCCGCCGACCGCGAGTGGCTGCGCATCTTCGTCAACGCGCTGGACGACGAGTCGACGCGCTTCTTCCACCAGTACTGGCTGAACGCGCAGCGCGACCGCTCGCCGGCGCTGGCCGCGGCCGACTCGGTGTGGCAGCGCGTGGCGCGCCCCGCCATCCAGCGCTTCCTCAACAACACGCAGCAGCGCGACGGGGAGCTGGTGCTCAGCATCGTGCTCGGCGGCGAGGGGCGCACGCAGTCGAACGGCACGCGCGCGGGCAACGTCATCACCGTTGGCTTTCCGGCGCGGCGTGAAGACGCCGCCGAGGTGTCGTACACGGCGGCGCACGAGGCGGTGGGCACCATCGCCGGCAGCGCGGTCACGGACAACGTGACGCCGAACGAGCAGCGCGCGGGGCTGGCGGACCGCTACGTGAGCGCGGCGCAGGTGCGCGGCGGCCTGCTCCTGCTGCAGAAGACCGCGCCCACGCTCGCCGACGGCTACGCGCGCTTCTACCTGCGCGAGGCCGGGCGCACGGCGAGCGGCGACCCGGCCGCGGCGCTCGCGGCGGCGTTCCCGCTCCCGCAGGCGATCGCGGACGCCCTCACGCGGCAGATCGACATCACGCTCGGCGGGATCTGAGACGCGGGCTGCGGAGCCGCGGGGCTGCGGGCGTGGTGTCCGGCCGTCCCGACGCGCCGTTCCGCAGCCCCGCGGCTCCGCAGCCGCAGTAGTTTTCACCCCATGCCCGACGCTCCCGACCGTCCGCCGCTGCCCGCGCGCGCTCCGCTCGATCCGCACGCCGTCGAGCGGGTGCTCGCGCGCGCGGCGGCGCTGCAGGCGTCGGCGCCGAGCGCGGTCGATGGGCTGAGCGAGGCCGAGCTGGTGGACGTGGCGCGCGAGGCTGGGCTGTCCGTGGAGCACGTGCGGCGCGCGCTCGCCGAGGAGCGGCTGCGCGGCGCGCTGGTGCCCGGCGCGCCGGCGACCGAGGAGCGCGGCCTCGCCGTGCGCATGGCGGGCCCGGGGCAGGCCACGGCGTCGCGCCTCATCGCCGGCGACGCGCCGACCGTGCTCGCGCGGCTCACGCGCCGGCTCGAACACGAGGAGTGCATGGCGCTCGTGCGGCGCATGCAGGACGGCGGCGTGTGGGAGCCGCGGCGGGACCTCGTCGGCAACCTGCTGCGCGGGCTGCGCGGCGGGGCGTCGACGCCGGCGCTGCGCACCGTCGCCGCGCTCGGCGCCGCCGTGCTCCCGGTCGACGACACGCACACGCTCGTGCGCCTGGAGGCCGACGTCTCCGCGGGGCGTCGCCAGCGGCTCCTGGTCGGCGGCGTGACCGCGGCGAGCGGCGCGCTCGCGGGCGGCACCATCCTCGGGATCGGCGTCGTCGCCGGCGCGCTGCTCCCCATCGTCGTGCCGCTGGCGGTCGTCCCGGCGCTCGCCGGCGGCGGCACCGCGTGGGCGCTCGCCCGCGGCCACCGCGCGACCGTGGCCCGCGCCGCGCTGGCGCTCGAGCGCGTGCTCGACCACCTGGAGCACGAGCCACCCGCGCCGCCGCGCGCGCCGACGCTGCGCGACGTGATCGACGGCGTGCGCCGCTCGCTGCGCTGACGGCGCGCCGCACTCCCCCTCACCTCTCCATGACCCAGATCCGCTCCGTCGCCGTCCTCGGCGGCGGCATGATGGGCAGCGGGATCGCGCACGTCTGCGCGACCGCCGGCTTCGACACGACGGTGCGCGAGGTGACCGCCGCGATGGCGCAGCGTGCGCAGCAGGCGGTGGAACGCTCGCTCGCCCGCGCGGTGGAGCGCGGCAAGCTCGCCGCCGACGCGCGCGACGCGGCGCTCGGCCGCCTGCGCTACACGACGGAGCTCGACGCGCTCGCCGACAGCGACCTCGTGATCGAGGCAGTGGTCGAGGACCTCGAGGTCAAGAACCGCGCGTGGCGCGAGCTCGACGCGATCTGTCGGGCGAACACGCTGTTCGCCACGAACACGTCGAGCCTCACCGTCGCGGCGATGGCCGCGGTCACCGCGCGCGCCGACCGCGTGGTGGGGCTGCACTTCTTCAACCCGGTGCCGGTGATGCGCCTGGTGGAGGTCGTGCGCACGGTCACGACGAGCGACGAGACGGTCGCGCAGGCGTTCGCGTTCGCGCGCGCGATCGGCAAGGAGCCAATCGCGGCGAAGGACGTCTCGGGCTTCGTCGTGAACCTGCTGCTCGTGCCGTACCTGTTCGACGCGGTCACGCAGCTGGAGCGCAACGTGGCCAGCGCGCAGGACATCGATGCGGGCATGAAGCTCGGCGCCGGGCACCCGATGGGCCCCCTCGAGCTGTGCGACTTCGTGGGGCTCGACACGCTCTATCGCATCGGCGAGATCATGTTCGCCGAGTACCGCGAGCGCCGCTACGCGCCGCCGCCGCTGCTGCGCCGCATGGTGCTGGCGGGCATGCACGGGCGGAAGAGCGGCCGCGGGTTCTACGACTACACGCAGGACCCGCCGCGGCCGTCGAACCTCGGCATCTGACTTGGTCGCGCCCGATGCTGCGGACGCCGAATCCCGGGCCCGCCGCGTTCGTCCCGGCCGGCTGCGTCGCGTCGCACGGACGCGCGTGGACCGGAACGACACGGCAGCAGGGCTGAAGATCGGAGAACCTCGGATGAACGTCCGATGGCTCCGCCTGGTGGCGACCGACGTCGCGCCACGCGGAGCCATCAGATCTTCATCGGATCATCTCGGATCTTCATCCCCGCTGCGTTTCGCAGTTCGCGTCCGACGCGACGATGCAGGATCCCGGACTCAGGATCCGCAGTCCGCAGCGCTCGACGCGTGGGACGCTACTGCCACGCGAGCTTGAACGGCCGCCGCCGCACGCGCTCCACGAGCCAGCGCACCGCGCCGTTGCTCATGACGAGCAGGGAGCCCGCCGTCAGCAGCGCCTTCACCTCGCGGCGCGAGATCTTCACCGTGCCGCCCGGCTGGAGCATCGCGGAGCTGTGCGTCAGGTCGCGCAGCGTCGCGTACGCGTACAGCAGCGGCAGGATGCAGAAGAGGCGGATGGACACCGCGCGCCGCGGGATGAGCAGCAGGTAGCGGCGCGCCTCCTCGAGGTCGGCCCACGCGAGCTGGATCAGGCGCTCGATCGCGCCGCGCGTCTCCGCCTCGCGGTCGGGCTGCAGCAGCGCGGCCTGCGAGCTCCCGTGCTCGCGCAGCAGCTGCTCGGGGACGTAGATCGAGTTCTCGACGACGGCGTCGTGCGCGACGTCCTTGAGGATGTTCACCGTCTGCAGCGCCTCGCCGAACGCGCGGCAGCGCTCGCGCAGGCGCTCGTGATGGCGGCGCCCGATCGCCGGCGCGTGCTCGTGCCACAGGTCGGTCAGCAGGTACCCGACCGTTCCGGCGACGTAGTAGCAGTACTCGCGGAACTCCTCGACCGTCTGGATGCGGATGCCGTTCGGATACAGGAAGACGAACTTCTTCATCCCCATCGCCATCTCCGCCACCCAGCGCCGCACGATCGCGCGCGTCGGCGCGGGCAGCGTGTGGAAGTAGGCGAACACGAGGTCCGCGTGCTTCACGAGCGCGAGGTGCGCCGGCTCGCCCGTCACGGCCGTGCACATCGCCGGGTACGCATCCGCCGCTCCCTGCGCGTCGAAGCAGTCGACCAGCGCGTCGAGCAGCGGCCCCTTCGCCTCGGGCGTCATCCCGGGCGCGTCCTCCACCGTGTCGGCGATGCGGCAGATGAGGTACGCCGTGAGCACCGCGCGGCCGAGCGGGCCGGGGAGCGCGCGGATGCCGATCGCGAAGGTGCGCGAGACGTGCGGGAGGATGACCTCGCAGAAGCGGCGCGCGTCGCGGCGCGCGACGGCGGCGGCGATCGCGGCCACCGCATCCGCTGGAAGAGCGGCCGGCGCGGGCGCCGCGGGCAGGGCCGCCGGAGCGTGCGGGGCGGACGATGCGGCGGGGACGGGCGAGGACATCGGAGGCGCGGGGTGTGACGGTCGCGAGCCCGCGCGCGGCGAGGCCATGACGGGCGAGCCGGCGGACCCCGCAACATAGCCGTGCCGGCAACGCCACGCGCGCCACGGACTTGCGCGGGCGTGCTCCGCGGCGATTTCATGCGGCATGACGCTCCCCTCCGCGCCGGTGCAGGGCCGCGCGCCCGCCGATGTCCCCACCGAGGCGCCCGACGCGGCGCGCTTCCGCGGCGCCTTCCGGCGCGACGCCGCGGCCCGCGGCGCCTACGCGGAGGCGGCCGGCATCGGGCGGATCATGCCGCGCGCGGTGGCCGTGCCCACCGATCCGGCCGACGTGCAGGCGCTCGTGCAGTGGGCCGCCGCGACCGGCACCCCGCTCGTCCCGCGCGGCTCGGGGAGCAGCATGGCCGGCGGCGCGATCGGCGACGGCGTGATCGTGGACGTCAGCCGCCTGCGCGCGATGGCCGCCCCGGATCCCGCGACGCGGCGCGTCTTCGCGCAGCCGGGCGTCCTGGGCGCCGAGGTGGACGCGCGGGCGCGCGAGTCGGGGCTGCGCTTCCCGGTCGATCCGTCGAGCTGGCGCTTCTGCACCGTGGGTGGGATGGCCGCCGCCAACGCCGCCGGCGCCCACTCGCTGCGGCACGGCGCGATGCGCCGCTGGGTGACCGCGCTCGACTGCGTCTTCGCGGACGGCACGCGCGCCGTCGTGCGCCGGGGGGCGCCGCCCCCCGACCTGCCCGTGGTGCGCCGCCTGCTCGCCGACGTGGCGCCCCGGGTGCGCGACGCCGCCGCGCGGGGCGCGGTGCTGCGGCGCGCCGTGCGCAAGGACTCGTCGGGCTACGCGCTCGCCGACTGGATCGACGGCGGGGAGCTGGTGGACCTGCTCGTGGGCAGCGAGGGGACGCTGGCGGTGTTCGTCGGCGTGGAGCTGGCGCTCGCCCCCGTCCCCGGCGCGACGGCCAGCGTGCTCGGCGCCTTCCCGACGCTCGACCAGGCCGTGGCCGCGGCGGTCGGTGCGCGCGAGGCCGGCGCGGTCGCGTGCGAGCTGCTGGACCGCACCTTCCTCGACGTCGCGGCGCGCGGCAGCGACGCGCCCGGCGCCGGGCGCCGCACCGGGTGGCGGCCGCCCCGCGGCACCGAGGCCGTGCTGCTCGCCGAGGTGGAGGGGCACTCGAGCATGGACGCCGGGGACGCGGCGCGCCGGCTGCGCCGCACCTTCGACCGCGCGGGGGCGCACGAGGTCGTGCTCGCGCTCGAGCCGTCGGCGGAGCGGCTGCTGTGGGCGCTGCGCCACGCGGCCAGCCCGATCCTGGCCCGGCTCGACCCGTCGCTCAAGTCGATGCAGTTCATCGAGGACGGCGCGGTGCCGCCGGACCGGCTGGCGGACTACGTGCGCGGCGTCCGCGCGGCGCTGGCGCGGCAGCAGGTGCGGGGCGTCATCTTCGGCCACGCGGGCGACGGCCACGTGCACGTGAACCCGCTCGTGGACGTGGGCGACCCGGCGTGGCGCTCGCGCGTGGCCGGCCTGCTGGCCGACGTGACCGAGCTCGCGGCCGCGCTCGGCGGGACGCTCGCCGGCGAGCACGGCGACGGGCGGCTGCGCACGCCGCTCCTGGCGCGCACCTGGTCGGCGGACGCGGTGGCGCTGTTCGCGGCGACCAAGCGCGCCTGCGATCCGGCGGGGATCCTCAACCCCGGCGTGAAGGTCCCCGTCGACGGGCAGGAGGCGCTCGGCCCGATCAAGTACGACCCGGGGCTGCCGGCGCTCCCGCCGGCGTCGCGCCGCGCGCTCGACCACGTGGCGGCGAGCCGCGACTACTCGGCGCACCGGCTGGCGCTGGTGGACGCGGAGCCGCCCGCCGAGGACGGCACTCCGTAGCTCATCCGCAGGTCCGCGGATGCGGCGAGGCGCCGCGCGCGACGGGATCTCCCGTCGCGCGCGGCGCCTCGTCACGTGCGGTCGAACGCTGGGCCCGAGCCCGGGCTCAGCGCTGCGACTGGCGACGGCGCAGGCCGACGCCGGCCATCGCGACCAGGCCCGTGGCGACGAGCGCGACCGAGGCCGGCTCCGGGACGACGCTCGACGTGGCCGTGAACGTGGCCGAGAACGAGGTCTCGATGAAGCCCTGCTGCGTCACCTGGGCGAGCAGCTGCTGGTAGTTCTGCTCGGCGAACTGCGCCGAGAAGATGCCGGTGAAGTCCGAGGTGCCGGACGGGTTGACGACCGTGCCCGTCACCGCGAAGGACGCGACCGAGCTGGTGGCCGTCTGGTTGGTGAGGTTGAAGGCGGTGCCGGTCGGCGTGCAGGTCTGACCCGCCGCGGCCGGCGCCCCGCACTGCGCGGAGCTGAAGCTGCCCGCGAGGATGCTGCCGAGGTTGAACGTGAAGTTGCCGATGGTGAGCAGCGGCGTCACCGCAGCCGCGCCCGGCGTCGGCGAGAAGTCGACATGGGTGCCGACCTGTCCGTTGACCGACGTGAAGCTCCCCGTGTTCGTGAACGACGACGCGCGCACGGTGCCGATGCCGCCACCCGCCTGGAGCACGTCGAGGAACAGGTTGCCGCCGCTCAGCGTGAGCCGGAGGTCGCCGGTGAAGTTCAGCCGGCCGACTGGCTGCGCGTCGGCGGTCGCCGCACCCGCGCCGATGGCGAGGGCGAGGGCGGCGTTCCGGACGGCGCGGGCGAGGGGGAACGAGCGTCGGTACATCATGGGTGTGATACGGCTCCCGAGGCGGCGTTATCGTCCACCGCACGGATCGAGCGCGGTGGCCATCGTCGTGGGAGCCCGCCTCTGGCGCTCCTGCGACGCTGGTGCGAACCTCGCGGCCCTTCGACGCACGACGCCGGGCGAACGCACCGGAAGGCGTCGCACGTCGGACTGCAGCCGCGTAGCTTGCGGGGCGCCTCCCAAGCAATGAGCGGACCGTATTCATCCGTTCATGTAACGGACAGCACACATGTCACCAACTCGTCAGGCCGACTGATGCTCTATACCGAGCCGACCGTCACACTCGTCGCGCGCCCGCAGTTTGTCGAACCCACGCACCTGCCGGTCGCCTGGAAGGGCGCGAGCAGCGACGGTGAGCGGCTGGCGGAGTTCGCCGGCCGTCTGTGCTACATGTCCCAGCACAACCCGGCGGGGCGCACGACGGCGGAGTACATCGAGAACATCAAGAAGCAGCGGCACGGCTCCGTGCTCGAGCACGCGAACTACTCGCTGCTCCTCGAGGGCGTCAGCCGCTCGCTCACCCACGAGCTGGTGCGCCACCGCGCCGGCATGGCCTACTCGCAGCTCTCGCAGCGCTACGTCGACGAGAGCGAGGCGAGCTTCGTCGTGCCGCCGGCGATCATCGGGGACGCGGAGCTGGAGACGGCCTGGCGCGCGCAGATCGACAGCGCGCAGCGCACCTACGTGGCGCTCGTCGAGCAGCTGATGGACCGCTACAAGTGGGTGGACGACAAGGTCCACCGCCGGAAGATGGCGCGCGAGGCCGCGCGCGGCGTGCTCCCGAACTCGACCGAGACCAAGATCGTCTGCACCGGCAACGCGCGCGCGTGGCGCACGCTGCTCGAGCTGCGCTCGAGCGAGGCCGCCGAGCTGGAGATCCGCCGCCTCGCCGTGGCCGTCCTGCGCGTGCTGCAGGCCGAGGCGCCGGCGTTCTTCGGCGACGTCGAGGTGTACGTGGCGGCCGACCGCCGCGAGGCCGCGCGGTTCGCGCACAGCAAGGTCTGAGGCGACCGCGCACGATGCGAAGCCTCGGACGGATCGCCCGCCGCGCGCTCGCCACGGCGGCCGCGGTGCTCGCCCACGCCGCGCCCGCCATGTCGGCGCGTGCGCAGGCCGCCGCGCCGCCCGCCGCAGGCGGCGTGGCCGGCGAGCGCCTGTTCTACTACGTCGACGGGGCGGCCAGCTGGCAGAGCTTCGTCCGCAACGCCGACCGCATCGACGTCGTCGCCCCGCAGAGCTACACGGTCGACAGCCTGGGCATCGTCTTCGGCACGGTCGATCCGCAGCTCATCACGCTCGCGCGCGAGAAGGGCGTGAAGGTGATGCCCCTCCTCGTCAACGAGGGCTTCCACCAGCCCTCGCTGCGCCGGCTGCTCGGCGACACGGTCGCGCAGGCGCGCGCGGTGCGCACGCTGGTGGAGCTGTGCCGCACGCATCGCTACTGGGGCATCCAGTTCGACGTCGAGAACATCAACCTGAACGACCGCGATCGCTTCACGGCGTTCTACGCGCGCGCGGCGACCGCGCTGCACCGCGCGGGCTTCACGATCAGCATCGCCGTCGTGCCGCGCGCCTCGGACGACGACATCGCGACCGGCTACGGACGCTTCCTGCACGACAGCTGGCGGGGCGCGTTCGACCTCGCGGCGCTGGGGCGCATCGGCGACTTCGTGTCGTACATGTCGTACGACCAGCACACGCGCCGCACGACGCCGGGCCCCGTCGCGGGGCTGCCGTGGATGCGCGAGCAGCTCGAGTTCGCGCTGCGCGACGTGCCGCCCGGCAAGCTCTCGCTGGGCATCCCGCTCTACGGGCGCCACTGGTTCACGCGCTACGACGGCACGAGCCCCGACCGCGCCAACGTCGGGCACCAGGCGGTCGGCTGGACGTGGGGCCAGCACCTCGCCGAGCGGCGCGGCGCCGCGCTGACGTGGGACGCCGCGCAGGGCACGACCTGGGGCCACTTCGCCGTCGGCGGCACCTGGGAGTGGGTCTTCCTGGAGGACGTGCGCGCCTTCGAGGCGAAGGTCGCGCTGCAGCGCGAGCGCCGCCTGCGCGGCGTCTCGGCGTGGGTGCTGGGGCAGGAGGATCCGCGGATCTGGGAGACGCTGCCGGCGCGGCGATCGACGGCGAGCGGGCAGCAATAAGCGATCAGCGTACAGCGCTCAGCGATCGGAGACTCCTCGGCCGGGATGATCCATCCCCGCCTGAGTGCCTCCTGATCGCTGAGCGCTGTTCGCTGATCGCTCGACACTCATCGCCCGAACCAGCGGCTCACCTTGAGCAGCAGCACGTCGGTGCCGCGGTCGCCGAACGCGCGGACGGCGTCGCGCCCGAGCGAGCCGCGGCGCCCGTCGAGCGCCGGCGCGCCCTCGCGCTGCTGCTGCCACACCACGAAGAGCGTCGAGCCGGGGCGGAACTCCCACCGCGCGACGGCGTTGCCGCGCAGCGAGCGCACGGCGAAGTCCGGCTCGGCGAGGTCGATCGCGGGCGCGGCGCCCGTGCCGTCCGGATCGAGGCGCACGCGCCCGTCCGCGCGCGCGACGGTGCCGACGTCGCGGCCGTACACGGCGAAGCCGAACGCCGACGGCTGCGCGAGCTCCTTGAGCGCCACGTAGCGGCCGCGCGACACGAAGGGCCGCGCGAACAGCTCGAGGCTCACGCGCGGCGTGAAGGTCCAGTCGACGCGCACGTCGGCCGCCAGCTCCTCGCGCGCGAGGTCGGCGAAGACGTACCGCCGCCCGAACGTGGCCGTCGCCAGCGGGTCGGCGGCCGCGGTCACGTACTGGTCGGTGTCGAACCTGCGCTCGTAGCCCGGCGCGAAGCGCACGCGCAGCGCGCTGCTCGGGCGGGCGTCGAGCTCCAGCGCCGCGCTCCGCGCCCACTCGCCGGCCGCGTTCCCGCCGACGCTCCCCGCCAGCGAGAGCACCGCGGCGCGTCGCGAGTCGGTGCTCACGTCCGCGTCGACGCTCCACTGGCCGGGGACGCGCACCACGGGCCCGCCGCGCGTGAGCCGGTCGTCGTCGGCCGCGTCGCTGAGCGACAGCATGGTCGAGGCGCTCCAGAAGCTGCGGAACGTGCCCGACGCGCCGAGCGCGGGACGGCTGGCGACGACGTCGCCGTCGAGGTTGCGGGCGTACGTGTAGTACCCGCTCACCGAGTACTCGCGGAAGAGCCGCGCGAGGCCGCGCGTCCCGAGCCGGTTCTCGCGGTACGTGAGCGCGTTCGACCAGGTGCGCCGGTCGGAGCGCTGCTGGAACCCGAGATCGTTCGTCTCGAAGCCGGGCGTCGTCTCCTCGAAGGTGGTGGAGCCGAGCCAGTGGCGGCCGCCCGTCTTGGCGACGCTCAGCGCGGAGAAGCGACCGGCGAGCGCGCCGCGCGTGGTGTCGAGGACGACGTGCCCCGCGTCGGGGCGCTGGTACAGGCGGTACGCCGCGCGCTGCAGCCGCACGAGCGCGCGCGGGTCGCCGGCCACGCGCGTGCCGGCGACCACGCCGCTGAGCGCCCACGTGCGGTCGCCCCACGCGTGCTCGAAGTCCATGCCGCCGGCCACGGCCCGCTCGGGGAGCAGCGGCGAGAACGCCGGGTCGCCGACGTCGCGCGCGACGGCCGTGGCGATGCCGCCGACCACCGTGTTCCCGCCGCGCAGGTCGCGTCGCAGGCGCACGACGCCGTAGCCGGTGCCCGGCTCGACGGGGGAGCGCCCGCGCGCCCCGGTGGGGCTCGCGACGCGCGCCGTCTGGCGGCGCGTCGCCGCCCCGAGCGCGCCCACCGACCAGCCGCCCGGCGTCTTCCCGCTCACCTTGGCCGCGGCCAGGATCGGCGTCTGCGCGGGCGCGTCGACCCACGCCACGTCGGCGCCGGCGAGGCGGCGCTGCGGCGCGCGGCCGAGGCGCCGCGTGTAGAAGAAGGTGGGCCGGTCGTCGTCGTTGAAGGTGCGCGTCCCGCCGAAGCGGAAGACGTCCTGCCCCTCGAGGAAGAACGGCCGGCGCTCCGGGAAGAAGACCTCGAACGCGCTGAGGTTGACGACGGCGGGATCGGCCTCGACCTGGCCGAAGTCGGGGTTGACCGACGCGCTCAGCGTGAGGTTGCGCGGCAGCCGGTAGCGCAGATCCAGCCCGGCCGCGATGCCGCCGTCGGTCGGATCGTGGAACGGATCGGCCGCGTTCCCAGGCGCGCGCGTGACCTGCGCGCGCGCGTACGGGATCAGCTCCAGCCGCGACGGCGCGACGAGCGAGTCGAGGCCGACGAGCGTCCCCATGCGCGACACGATGCCCGGCGCATCGGGCGGCGTCTCGGACCAGTAGGCGCGCTCGCCGCGACGCGCGAGCTCGCGCGCGAAGTTGATCCCCCACACGCGCATCGCGCCGTCGGCACCGGTGGCGTAGCGGAGCTGCGAGAGCGGGATGCGGAACTCGGCGACCCAGCCCAGCGAGTCGATCGACGCGGCGCCCTCCCAGACGGCGTCCCAGAGCGCGTCGCGCTCGGTGTCGTTGAAGATCGCACCGTCGGCCTGCACGCCGCGCGGGTTGAGCGAGAAGCGCCAGGCCGTGCGCCGGTCGTGGTAGCTGTCGATCGCGACGTGCGCCCAGTCGGTGTAGATGCCCGAGGCATCGCGGCGCGCGAGCTGCGCGGCGATCGAGTCGGGCCGGCTGTCGTAGAGCCGGTAGCCGATGTAGAGCGCGTTCCGGTCGTAGAGGACGCGGACCTCGCTGCGCTCGGAGGCCGGCGCGCCGGAGGTGGGGACGGTCTGGACGAAGTCGGTGGCCGGGGCGGCGGCGGCCCAGGCCCGTTCGTCGAGCCGCCCGTCGACGCGCATCGCGCCGAGTGCGGGCGCGGCGGACAGGACACGGGGTGAGGCGGGCGGCGCGGTCTGGGCGTGCGCGGGTACGGCCGCCAGGAGGAGGGCGGCCACCAGCGCGCGATGAGCGGCGGCAGTCATGGCGGCCAAGCTACAGCGAACGCGGCCGTCGCGCGGCTCGGGGCGAGCGGGAGCGGCGAGCGGCGAGCGTCGAGCGTCGAGCGTCGAGAATCGAGCGGGTCCGGTGCGAGGGAGGGCTCCCCGCCGCCGGACCCGCTCGACGCTCAGCGCTCAGCGCTCAGCGCTCAGCGCTCAGCGCTCGCCGCTCGCCGCTCGCCGCTCGCTACACCTCCGCCAGCGCCTCCTCGCGCTCCTTCGCGTGCTCCGCGATCACGCGCTGCGCCGCGTCGGCCGGCATCTGCTCGTAGCCGTGGAAGCGCCGCGCGTACGTCGCGTGGCCGTGCGTCAGCGACGAGAGCTGCGTCGCGTACAGGTGCAGCTCGGCCTGCGGCACCACGGCGCGCACCGTCGTCCCGTGGCCGTCCTCGGAGGCGTCGGTGCCGAGGATGTGGCCGCGGCGGCCCGAGAGGTCGCCCATGACGTCGCCCAGGTAGGCGTCGGGCGTCGTGACCTCGAGCAGGTCGAGCGGCTCCAGCAGCACCGGGCGGCACTTGGACGCGACGGCGCGGAAGCCGAGGATCCCGGCCATCTTGAACGCCTGCTCGCTCGAGTCGACCGAGTGGTAGGAGCCGTCGTACAGCTCGACGCGGAAGTCGACCAGCGGGCAGCCGGCGAGGACGCCGCGCACCGCCGCCTCCTGGATCCCCTTGTCCACCGCGGGGATGAACTTCGACGGGATGGCGCCGCCGACGATCTCGTCGGCGAACAGGTAGCCCTCGCCGCGCGGGAGCGGCGACATCCGGATCCAGCAGTCGCCGAACTGCCCCTTGCCGCCCGTCTGCTTCTTGTGGCGGCCCTGCCCCTTCTCGGTCGCGGTGATCGTCTCGCGGTACGCGATCTTGGGCTTCGTCAGCTCGGCGCTCACGCCGTACTTCCGCTTGAGCCGCGCCATCGCGATCTCGAGGTGGCGCTCCCCCATGCCGGCGACGACCGTCTCGTGCGTCTCGGGGACGTACTGCACGGTGAAGGTCGGATCCTCGTCGTGCAGGCGGTGCAGCCCGCTCTGCATCTTCTCCTCGGTGTCGCGGCTCGGCGAGTGCACGGCGAAGTGCACGAGCGGCTCGGGGAAGCGGATCTGCGGCAGGCGCACCGGGTGCTCCCGCGTCGAGAGCGTGTCGTTCGTGTGCGTGTTGCGCAGCTTGGCCACGCAGCCGATGTCGCCCGCGTGCAGCCGCGGCACCTCGTTGCGCTCGCGCCCGCAGGGGATCGAGAGATGGTTCAGCTTCTCGGCGACGTCGCGCGTGGCGTTGTAGACCTCCTGCCCGTTCGCGACGCTGCCCTGCAGGATGCGGAAGTAGGAGACGTCGCCGACGTGCGGCTCCGCGTGCGTCTTGAACACGATCGCGGCGAACGGCTTGTCGTCCTCGGCGTGGATCTCGACCGTCTGCGAGCCCTCGGCGCCGGTGAAGGCGTGCAGCTCCTCCATCTCCCAGGCGCTCGGCATCAGCTGCCCGATCTCCGTGAGCAGCGCGCGCACGCCGATCATGCTCTCGCTCGAGACGCAGAAGAGCGGGAAGAGGTCCTCGCGCTTCATCGCCTCCTTCATGCCGGCGATCGCCTCGTCGCGCCCGATCTCGGCGCCCTCCAGATAGCGCTCGAGCAGCGCGTCGTCGGTCGCGCTGATCGCCTCGATCAGCTCCTCGCGGTACTGGTCGAAGCGCGGCTGCGCCTCGGCGGGGATGTCGATCTCGTCGTACTCGCCGCTCTTGGTGCCCTGCTTGTAGACGTAGGCCCTCTTCGTGAAGAGGTTCATGACGCCGCGCATCGACGGGCCCTCGCCGAGCGGCACCTCGACGGGGACGACCTTGCTCGTGAGCCGCGCCTTGATCTGGCGGTAGATGGCGTCGAAGTCGGCGTGCTCCTTGTCCATCATCGTGACGACGAAGAGCACCGGGTCGGCACGGCGCACCACCTCGCGGAACATCTTCTCGGTCCCGACCTCCACGCCCGTCGTCGCCCCGACGACGACGAGGGCGCCGTCGGCCGCGGCAAGACCCGCGATCGCGTCGCCCTGGAAGTCGAGATAACCCGGCGTGTCGAGCAGGTTGATCTTGCACCCCTCCCACTCGGCGTAGGCGCAGCCGAGGGTGATCGAGAAGCCGCGCTCCGCTTCCTCTGGGGTGAAGTCGGTCAGCGCGGTGCCGTCCTTCACCGCGCCGTGCCGCTTGCTCGCGCCGGCGGCGAACACCATCGCATCCACGAGGCTCGTCTTGCCGCTGGCCCCGTGGCCGACTACCGCCACGTTGCGGATCTCCCTGCTGCCGTACTCGCGCATCGCCCGTCCTCCCCGGAGAGTGACGTGAGCCGCCGAGTGGGCGCGAGGCGACGCGTGTGGTGCGCGTCGCGCCCGCCCGGGGCGTCGAGCGGCGCCGGGCGGGCGGTGGGCGACCACGGCGCGCCCGACCGTCGTCCGGGCCTGCCGCCGTCCCCCCCGCGCCGCTCCCGCGCCGCACCCGCCTGCAGCATCCGCCCGCGGCGCGGAGCCCGCAAGTGGGGGTTCCAGGGGCCGCCGGCGCCCCAATGCACGAGGCGGCCAGCGCGCGGCTCGGGGGCGCTCAGTGGAACGCGAGGAGGCCGCGGCCCGGCATGCGCCGGAACCGCGGCCTCCCGCGTGTCACGTTCGGTGGTGCGACCTGCCAGTCGGACGAGTGAGGGTTCGTGAGCTCAATCCCCTTCGAACAGGTTGCCGTCGGCCTCGCGGAGCGAGTCGAGGAGGGCGTCCGCGCCCATGCCCGCTGCCGCGCCGGCGAACGCCGTGCCCGCGAACGCGGGAGCGGTGCCGGACGGGGTGAAGGAAAAGTTGATGGCGCGCCGCACGCCTTCCGGCCAGTCGGGCATCAGCAGCCCGGCGACCATCGAGCGGATCAGCGAGCCGGTCTCGCCGAGCAGGCGCTTGGCGGTCTCGGTCAGCCGCGCGGCCGGGATCTCGAGATCCTCGGTGAGCAGCTGCCCGGTGCGCTCGTCGCGCCACGCGGCGTCGCCCACCGCGCCGCGCTCGGCCCACACGCCCAGATGGCGGATGGCGCCCGCATGCGCGCGGCCGGCGCTCTGCCCCTCGACCGCCGCCGCGAGGGCGAAGGCGAGCGACTGCGCGTTCGGGGTGCCGTACAGCGTCACGACCTCGCGCGCCGCGCCCTCGAAGGGCGTGATCGGCGCGACCGAGTTCACGTGCGCCAGCGGTCCGGCGATGCCGCCGGGGTCGTGCGCGGCGCCGAGCGTGCCTGGTGGCGCGCGCTCCGGGCCGTCCTCGAGCAACACGAGGATATCCATGGTCCCTCCCACTCGCTTCGGGGGGTTCGATAGCGGCTCGCACGACGGGCGGCCGTGGTGCCGCATCCATCCTACGAGCCAGATGCGCGCCACCGCGTCGAGACGCGCGGCGCCGGGGGGCCGAGCGTCGGGCCCCGATGGCTCAACACCCGGTCGATCCGAACGTTCCTCGGCGCGCGGCCGCGTGGGAAGCCGCGTGACGCGTGCGTGGCCGAACCGTGTCCGACGCGTGCATCGCGACCGAGATCGCGTCGCGCGCGCAGCGCACCCATCGGGTATGACCCGCGTGCACCCATCGCGGTCACGCGGCGTCGCCGTCCGTCGTCGCGACGCGTCGTGCGTCGTGCGCCACGTCACGCCCTGGACGTGACGGACCACGGGGACGTCACGCGCGAGGCGCGTGACGCGCTCGCTCAGACGTCGCGCGTCGCGTCGCCGTGCGCGGCGTCGCCAGGCCTGGCGTCGTGCGCGGCGTCGCCGGTCGCGACGTCGCCGCGCACCGCGTCGCCGCGCACCGCGTCGCCGCGCACCGTCCCGTCGTGCGCCACGTCGCGGGGCATGCCCTCGTCCGGACGCGGCGCATCGTCGACGCACAGTGCGCGGGCGTCGCCACGTGGCGCGGGCGCCACGGTCGTCGGGGCGGCGAGTCGCGTCCCCAGCGCGGCGGCCGCGGCCAGCGCCGCCACGCACAGGAGCCGCTGCCCCGGCGAGGGCGCGCCCGCGCCCAGCCGCAGGAGGGCGGGAAGCCGCGGATCGAGCAGGTGGATGCCCGCCGCCACGAGCGCCGCCGCCGCCGCCCCGCGCCAGCCGCCGAGCCGCCACGCGAGCAGCGCCGCCAGCGATCCCCAGGCGTAGGCGAGGAGCCCCGTGTGCGCCGCGCCGAGGAGCGCGGTGGGGCCGACCCCGCGATCGGGGGTCACGAACTCGGGAAGCCCGCGGAGCCGCAGCCCCGCCCCGCCGAGGACGACCAGCGGCAGCCCCTCGCGCATGCCGAAGCCCGCGAGCACGCCGAGCGTGGCCGCGGCGGCGAGGAAGGCCGCGCGTCGGACGGGCGACCAGGGGGCGTCGGAGCGGGTGGGCACGCGCGGAAGAAAGCGGCGCCGGCCGGGGCGCGGTAGTCGGACCGTCGTGCGCCGCGGGTCAAGCTGTGCACCGCGACGACCGAGACTCCCCGCGAACGGACGCACGCCGCGTCCGACCGTCTACTCCCGTTCGCGTCAGCCGTCGTGCAAGAGACCCCGAATCCGACTCCCAGCCGCGCGCCCGACGCGCTCCCCGCGACGCGGGGGACCCCGCCGGGCGTCTGGGACGTGCGCGGCGCGGTCGCCGCCGGCGGCGCGATCACGGCGCTCTGGGTGCTGCGCTTCGCGCCCGGCCTCGATCACGCGCTGGCGGCGCGGCTCTGTGGCATCGCGATGCTGCCGCTCGCCCTCGTGTGCGGCCTGCTGCTCTGGCGCGCGGCGCACGCGGCGCAGGAGCCGCGGACGCGGCGCGCCTGGCGCTGGATGGCGATCGCCGCCACCGCGTGGTGGACCGCGGGCGTGATCTGGGAGGTCCTCGGCCGCCCGCCGGTCTCGGTGGCCGACGCGGTGCAGTTCGTGTTCTTCCCGTCCATTCTCGCCGGGGTGCTCGCCTTCCCCGCCGCGCCCACCGGCCGCGACGCGCGCGTGCGCTTCTGGCTCGACACCGGGGTCGTGGTGCTGAGCGGCGCGGCCGCCGTCTGGTACTTCGTGCTCTGGCCGTCGCTCGCCTCCGGCACGATGGCGCCGATGGCGGTGGTGGTGAACGCGGGCTATCCGGTGTGCGACCTGGCGCTGCTCTTCGCGGCGTGCGTCGCGCTCTCGCGCCGCCCCGACGCGGCCTCGCGCCGGGCGCTGAGCTGGGTCGCCGCGGGGCTGCTGGCGCGCTTCGCGGGCGACCTCTCGTTCGGCTGGGAGATGGCCGCCGGCGACTACGCGATGGGCGGGCTCACCGATCTGACGTGGCTCGCCAGCGCGTGCTGCCTCGGCGTCGGCGCCGCCCTCTCGCGCCCGCGCCCGGGCGAGGCGCCCGCCACCGAGGCGCAGCCCGGCGACGAGGGCAGTCTCGGGCTCCTGCCGTACGTCAGCGTCCTGGCGCTCTACGCCTTCCTCGTCGCCAGCGCGGACAGCGCGTGGGGCGCGCGCGTCGGCGGGGTGCTCGTGGCGGCGGTCACCGTCTCGGCGCTCGTCATGATCCGCCAGTACGTCGCGTCGCGCGAGCTGGTGCGCCTGCAGCGCGAGCGCGCCGCGCGCGAGGCCGCGCGCGAGAGCGAGGCGCGCTTCCAGTCGCTCGTCCAGCACTCGTCGGACATCATCGCGCTGCTCGACCCGGCCGGCACGATCCGCTACGTCAGCCCGTCGATCCGGCGCTCGCTGGGCCACGCGCCCGAGGCGCTGCTGGGCACGAGGCTGAGCGAGCACGTGCATCCGGACGATCTGGTGCTCGCCGCGCAGGCGCTCGTGGAGGCGGCGCGCAGCGAGGACACCTACGGCCCGATCATCGTGCGCCTGGTGAGGAAGACGGGGGAGTGGCGCACGATGGAGTGCCTCGCCACCAACCTGCTCGACGATCCGGTGGTCGCCGGCATCGTCGTGAACGCGCGCGACGTCACCGAGCGCGCGGCGCTGGAGGCGCAGCTCGTCCACCAGGCCTTCCACGACCCGCTGACGGGGCTCGCGAACCGCGCGCTCTTCCGCGACCGCGTCGGGCACGCGCTGCAGCGCACCGGGCGCCGCCGCGAGCAGGTGTCGGTGCTCTTCCTCGACCTCGACGACTTCAAGACCGTCAACGACTCGCTGGGCCACGCCGCCGGCGACCGGCTGCTGACGTCCGTCGCCGAGCGGCTGCTGAACGCCACGCGCGGCTGCGACACGGTCGCGCGCCTGGGCGGCGACGAGTTCGCGGTCCTGCTTGAGAACACGCGCGACGAGGACGACGCGCTCACCGTCGCCGACCGCGTCGCGCAGGCGCTGCGCGCGCCGCTCGCCCTCGAGGGGAGCGAGCTGCAGCTCTGCGCGAGCATCGGCCTCGCCCGCGCGCGTCCGGAGGACGGCCCCGAGGAGCTGCTGCGCAACGCGGACGTCGCGATGTACCGCGCCAAGCACGCGGGCAAGGGACGCACGGAGGTGTTCGCGCCCGAGATGCACGCCGCGATCGTCGACCGGCTGACGCTCGAGGCCGACCTGCGGCGCGCGATCAACGATCCGACGTGCGCGCAGTTCGCGGTGCACTTCCAGCCGATCGTGCGGCTCGAGGACGAGTCGGTCGTCGGCGTCGAGGCGCTCGCCCGCTGGAACCACCCGACGCGCGGCCCGCTCCCGCCGACGACCTTCATCCCGATCGCCGAGTCGTCGGGGCTGATCGTGCCGCTCGGCGCGTGGGTGCTGCGCGAGGCCTGCCGCGCGGGGCGGCACTGGGCCGCGCATCGCCGCGAGATGCCCGACGCGCCGCCGCTCACGCTGACGGTGAACCTCTCGGGCCGCCAGCTGCAGGCTCCCGGACTGGTGGACGACGTGGCCGCGGCGCTCGCGGAGAGCGGACTCGAGCCGTCGTCGCTCGTGCTCGAGATCACCGAGACGGTCATCATGCAGCAGACCGAGGCGAACCTGCTGACGCTGCACGCGCTGAAGGCGCTCGGCATCCGCCTCGCCATCGACGACTTCGGGACGGGCTACTCGTCGCTCAGCTACCTGCAGCGCTTCCCGATCGACATCCTCAAGATCGACAAGAGCTTTGTCGACGGGCTGAGTCGCGGTGGCAGCGACGCGGCGCTCGCCCGCACGATCATCGCGCTCGGCGACACGCTGGCGCTGCGCTGCATCGCCGAGGGCGTGGAGGACGACGCGCAGCGGACCCACCTGCAGGCGCTCGGCTGCGACTACGCGCAGGGCTTCTTCTTCGCGCGGCCGCTGCCGCTCGCCGAGGTGGACGCGCTGGTGCAGCACGGGATGCGGGCGCTGGCGTCGGCCCGCTGAGCGGAGCGCCGCACCCCACCCGTCCCGGCGGCCCGCGCGCCGGTCCCCTTAACACGGGCGGCCGGCGCGCGTCTCTTTCGGCGAACCCGACGCCGGAACCGCTCCCGTGCCGACCGAACAGACCGCCCTCCCGGGCCGCGCCCTGCGCGCCGCCCGCATCCTGCCGCTCGCGGCGCTCCTGACCGCGGCCGCCGCGCTGCCGCACCGGGCCGGCGCGCAGCCGCGCACCGAGCCGCGCACCACCGTGTCGAGCGTCGCCACCGAGGAGGGGCGCGAGCTCACCGCCGACCAGCAGGTGCGGCACGCGCTCGCCCGCCTGAGCTTCGGCGCGCGCCCCGGCGACGAGGCGCGCGTCCGGGCGATGGGCGTCGACGCGTGGATCGCGGCGCAGCTCCAGCCCGAGCGCATCGACGACGCGGCGCTCGCCGCGACGCTGGCCCGCTTCGAGACGCTCGGGCGGCCGGGGCACGAGCTGCTGCGCGACTTCCCGCCCCCGGGCCAGGTGCTCGCCCAGCGCGCCCGCGCGGCCCGGGTGGCCGGCGACACGACCGGCGCCGGCGCGACGATGCTCGCGCGCGAGGACTCCGTGCGCGGCCGGCAGGCGGCGCGCGACTCCTACCGGTTCGTCGGCGAGCTGCAGACGGCGCGCGTGGCGCGCGCGGTCGCGAGCGAGCGGCAGCTGCAGGAGGTGATGCTCGACTTCTGGGCCAACCACTTCAACGTGTTCGCCGGCAAGGACCGCGTCCGGTACTACCTGCCCGAGTACGAGGCGACGCTGCGCACGCACGCGATGGGGCGATTCCGCGACCTGCTCGGCGCCGTCGCCAAGAGCCCGGCGATGCTGCAGTACCTCGACAACGCGCAGAGCGTCGCCGACAGCACGCGCCCGACGCTCGGCCGCCGGCCGCAGGAGCTCACGCCGCGCCAGCGCGCGCGCCTCGCGCAGCGCAATCCGCAGATCGCCGCGACGATCGACCAGGTCATCGCGCGCCGGCCGCGCGGGCTGAACGAGAACTACGCGCGCGAGCTGCTCGAGCTGCACACCCTCGGCGTCGACGGCGGCTACACGCAGCAGGACGTCATCGAGGTGGCGCGCGCGCTCACCGGGTGGACGCTGCGCCCGGCCGTGCAGGGCGGCGGCTTCCAGTTCCGCGCGCCGCTGCACGACGCCGGCGAGAAGACGATCCTCGGCCAGCGCTTCCCGGCCGGCCGCGGCATCGAGGACGGCGAGCAGGTGCTCGACCTCGTCGCGCGGCATCCGAGCACGGCGCGCTTCATCGCGCACAAGCTGGCGGTGCGCTTCGTCAGCGACTCGCCGCCGCCGGCGCTGGTGGCACGCGCCGCCGAGACCTTCCGCCGCACGGACGGCGACCTGCGCGCGACGCTCGCGACCATCGTGCAGAGCCCCGAGTTCTTCTCGCGGGCCGCGTACCGCGCCAAGGTCAAGTCGCCCTTCGAGCTGGTGGTGAGCGCCGCGCGCGCGCTCGGCGCGCAGCCCGACACGACGCCGCGCACCGCGCAGCTCATCGCGCGCCTCGGCCAGCCGATCTATGGCCACCAGGCGCCCGACGGCTGGCCCGAGACGGGGAAGGAGTGGATGAACACGGGCGCGATCCTCAACCGCATCAACTTCGGGCTGGCGGTCGCGGGCAGCCGGCTGCCCGGCGCGCGGCTCGCCGACTGGCCGCAGACGCCGGCGCTGCGCGCGGCGCCCAAGGCCGCGCAGCTCGACGGCGTGATCGCGGCGCTGCTGGGCGGCGAGGCGTCGCCCGACACGCGCGCCGTGCTCGCGAGCGGCAGCAACCCGCTGCTCGGGCGCGCCGGCAGCGGCGACGGCGCGGCGATCGACGACACCGCGCCGCTGCTGGCCGGGACGATGGGCGACGGCACGCGCGCCGCGCGCACCGCCGGCCGGCGCGCCCGCCAGGCCGACGACGCATCGGCGGCGGGCCGCGAGACCGCGCGCCCCGCGCGCGCGCAGCCGCCCTTCCCCGGCCAGCCGCCGCGCCTCGATCCGTTCGCGCAGCTCGTGGGCCTCGCGCTCGGCGCGCCCGAGTTCCAGCGCCGCTGAGCGCCCGCCTTCGCCTCACCGGACCACACCGATGCAACGCCGAGTCTTCGTGAAGTCGGGCGCGCTGGCGCTCGTGACGCTGGGGCTGAGCCCGAGCTTCCTCCGCCGCACCGCGTTCGCGCAGGAGCTGACGCAGGGAGCCGCACGCCTCGCGGGCAGGAACAAGACGCTCGTCTGCCTCTTCCAGCGCGGCGCCGCCGACGCGCTCAACGTCGTCGTCCCGTTCGGCGACAAGAGCTACTACGCGCTGCGGCCGAACATCGCCGTGCCCGAGCCGGGTCGCCCGAACGGCGCGCTCGACCTCGACGGGTTCTACGCGCTGCATCCCGCGCTCGCGCCGCTCAAGCCGCTGTGGGACCGCGGGCTGCTCGCGCCCATCCACGCCGTCGGCAGCCCGAGCGCGACGCGCTCGCACTTCGACGCGCAGGACTACATGGAGACGGCCACGCCCGACGTGAAGGGCACGCGCGACGGCTGGCTGAATCGCTACCTCGCGCTCAAGGGCACATGCGAGTCGGGCTGCGCGCACGACGCCGCCACGTCCCCGTTCCGCGCGGTCGCGATGACGGCGCAGACGCCGCGCGTGCTCGACGGCCCGGCGCCGACGGTGGCGATGAACTCGCTCGCCGAGTTCAGCATCCGCGCGAGCGGCGCGGACGCGGAGCGCCGCCTGGAGGCGCTCTACACGACCGGCTCGGCGGACCTGGTGCACGGCGCCGGCGCCGAGATGTTCGAGGCGATGAAGGTCATGCGCGCCGCCGACCCGCAGAAGTACGCGCCGTCGAACGGGGCGCAGTACCCGCCGTCGCAGTTCGGGCAGCGGCTGCGGCAGATCGCGCAGCTCGTGAAGGCTGGTGTCGGGCTCGAGGTCGCCTTTGCGGACGTCGGCGGCTGGGACACGCACGTGAACCAGGGCGGTGCGACGGGCCAGCTGGCGAACCGCCTCGGCGACTTCGCGCGCTCGATCGCGGCGTTCGTGACCGATCTGGGCGACCGCATGGAGGACGTCGTGATCCTCACCATGTCCGAGTTCGGGCGCACGGTGCGGCAGAACGGCACGGGCGGCACGGACCACGGCCACGCGGGCAGCATGTTCGTGATCGGCGGCGGCGTGCGCGGCGGCCGGGTGCACGGGAAGTGGCCGGGGCTCGCGCCGGAGCTGCTCTACGAAGGGCGCGATCTCGCGCTCACCACCGACTTCCGCAGCGTGTTCGCGGAGGTGGCGAGCAAGCACCTCGGCGCCGAGCGGCTGGACCGCCTGTTCCCCGGGTACCAGGCGTCGCGCCTCGGGTTTCCGGGCGTGCTCGGGTGAGGGCGCTGCGGGCTGCTGACCCTCGCCGCCTCGCACCGGGCCCGCACGACAAGAGCAGCGGGGATTGAAGTCTGATCCGAACAGCGGACAAGATCTGATCAGCTCCGCGTGGCGCGAGGTCCCATGCGCCGCAATGGAGTAATCAGATCTTGTCCGGCTTCTCAATCCGACCTCAATCCCTGCTGCTTTTTCGCACCTCAGCGTTTCGCGCGACGCCTCAGGTCCGGCCGCTCGCGGCCTGCGTCGTCCCCCGCCGAGTGCGCCGACTCCAGTACAGGAACACCGGCACGCCGGCCGCCAGCAGCAGCGCGCCGCGCACCGCGTTCCCCGGATCCGACAGCACCGAGCCCGCGACCACGTACGCCGCCGCGACGCAGAACGCGATCACGCTCCACGGATAGAGCGGCGCGCGGAAGCCCGCGTCCGGGGCGCCCGACGCGGCGTCGCGACGCCGCAGCACGATGAGCGATGCGGCCGTGAGCCCGAAGAAGATCCAGTCGGCGAACGTCACGTAGTCCAGCAGCTGGCCGTAGCTGCCGACCAGCAGGAGCGCCGACGCCCACGCGCCCTGCGCGACGATCGCCGCCACCGGCGTGCGGAAGCGCGGGTGCAGCCGCGCGAACGCGGCGAAGAACAGCCCGTCGCGCGCCATCGCCTGGTAGACGCGCGGCGACACGAGGATCACCAGGTCGAGGAAGCCGAACGTCGACGCCGCGATCCCGGCGGCGACGAGCGTGCGCCCCGCCGGTCCGGCGACGCGTGCGATCGTGTCGGCCGCGGGCGCGCTGCTCGCCGCGAGCCCCGCCACGCCGAGCGCGCGGAGGTACGCGACGTTCGCCAGCAGATACACGAGCACCACGAGCGCCACGCCGAGCGCCAGCGCGCGCGGCAGCGTGCGCTCGGGCGCTTCCAGCTCCTCGGCGACGAAGTTGGTCTGCTGCCAGCCGCCGTACGCGAACAGCACCGGCACGAGCGCCGTCCCCACCGTGCGCACGAGGCCCCACGCGTCGTCGGGCGGGGCGAGCACCGCGTCCACCGCGCCCGCGGCGGGCGCCGCGACGGGCGCGAACAGCCCCGCGGCCAGCAGCACCGCGAGCGCCGCCAGCTTGAGCACCGTGAACACGTTCTGCGTCAGCGCGCCCGGCGCCACGCCGACGATGTTCACGAGTGTCAGCAGCGCCACCGCGCCGAGGGCGATCGGCTGCGGCGACGCGTCGGGCATGCCCACCAGCGCCAGCGCGTAGCTCGCGAAGGTCATCGCCACCGCCGCGATCGCGCCCGACGAGATCACGAGCAGCAGCGCCCACGCGTACAGGAACGCCGGCAGCGGCCCGAAGGCGTCGCGCAGATACGCGTAGCCGCCGCCCGCCTGCGGACGCCGGCGTCCCAGCTCGGCGAAGATCGCGGCGCCGAGCAGCGCCACCACCGCGCCGATCCCCCAGACGCCGAGCGTGAGCCCCGCCGAGCCGACGCGGCGCGCGACCACCGCGGGGTTGAGGAAGATGCCGGAGCCGATGATCCCGCCGACGACGAGCATCGTCGCCGAGAAGAGGCCGAGCCGGCGCGCGTACTGCGGAGAGGATTGGGCGGTGTCGGGCACGCGCCAAGCTGACGCGCGGCCCACGCTCGCGCCACCCACGCTCACGGTTACCTTAGCCGCCCATGCGCGCCTCCGATCCCACGCATCCGCGTCCGCTGCACAGCCTCTGCGTCTTCTGCGGCTCCAGCCCCGGCGTCGACGGACGGTTCGTCGACGCGGCGCGCGACTTCGGGGCGCGGCTCGCGCGGCACGGCGTGGAGCTCGTCTACGGCGGCGCGCGGCGCGGGCTGATGGGCGCCATGGCCGACGCGGCGCTCGACGACGGCGGCCGCGTCACGGGCGTGATCCCGCGCGGGCTGTGGGAGCGCGAGATCGGCCACACGGGGCTGAGCGAGCTGCTCGTCGTCGACTCGATGCACGAGCGCAAGGCGCTGATGGCGGAGCGCGCCGCGGCGTTCGTCGCGCTGCCCGGTGGCGCGGGAACGCTCGAGGAGCTGTTCGAGGCGTGGACGTGGGCGCTCCTCGGCATCCACGCCAAGCCGGTCGCGCTGCTCAACGTCGACGGCTACTTCGATCCGCTGCTCGCGATGGTGGACCACATGCAGTCACAGGGCTTCATGGGCGCCACGCACCGGCAGATGCTCGTCGTCGACGACGATCCGGAGCGGCTGCTCGCGCGGCTCGTCGCGTACGAGGCGCCCGACGTCCCGCGATGGCTGACGGCGAGCGAGCAGTAGTCCAGCACCAGCGGGGGGTGGCCGGTGGGCGCGTGACGGTGCCGCGCGCGCCCGCTTCGTGCACTGGCGCCCGGCGATGACCGCCGGCGACGCCGCCCCGATCCCCGCCTTCGTCAACCCGACCGCCGGCTCCGCGCCCGCCGCGCGCGAGGCCGTCGCCGCCGACCCGCGCTTCGCGCTCCGCCTCGCGTCGCCGCAGGAGCTGCCCGACGCCCTGCGCGCCGAGATCGCGCGCGGCACGCCGCGTGTGCTGGTCGCCGGCGGCGACGGCACGCTCACGCTGGCAGCCCGCACGCTCGCCGGGACGTCGACCGCCATGGCCGTGCTGCCCGGCGGGACGCTGAACCACTTCGCGCGCGACCTCGGGCTGCCGAGCGACGACGCCGCGGCGTGCCTGGAGTGCGCCGTGCAGGGCACCGTGCGCCCGGTCGACGCGGCGTTCGTCAACGGGGAGCTGTTCCTCGGCACCAGCAGCGTCGGCGCGTACGTGCGGTTCGTGCGCGCGCGCGAGCGGCTGGAGGGCTACGGCCTCGGCTACCGCCTCGCCTCCGCGCTCGCCAGCGCGTGGATCTGGCTGCGCCTGCACCCGTTCACCGTCGTCGTGCGCGAGGGCGAGCGCCCGGACGATCCCGAGCGCCACTACCGCAGCCCGCTCGTCTTCGTCGCCGTCGGGCAGCGCGCGCTCTCGGTCGCGCCGATCGGCGCCCGCGTCCCCGACGGGGAGCGCGCGCTGCAGCTGATGATCGTGCAGACCGCCTCGCGCATGGGCGTCATCGCGCTGGCGGCGCGCATGGCCGCGCGCGGCGGGGCGACGCGCATGGAGGACGACCCCGCGCTCGACGTGACCATGGTCCCCGCCTGCGAGGTGCGCATGCGTCGCCCCTGGGGACGCGTGTCCATGGACGGCGAGCTCGCGCGGCTGCGCGCGCCGCTGCACTACCGCGTCGCGCGCGACGCGCTGCTCGCGGTCGTGCCCCCGGAGCACCTCGCGGCGGGGCCGTTCACGGCCGGCGGTTGACGGGGGCCGGACCGCCGCGCAGCTTCGCGATCCGGGCCTCGCGCCCACCGACTCTCCCGCGCCGCATGCGTCCCCTCCGCTTCGCCGTCGCGCCGGCCGCCGTGCTGGCGCTGCTCGTCCCCGTCGTCGCGCCTGCGCAGGTGGTCGCCGGGTCGGTCGTGGACGGGATCAGCGGCGCGCCGCTGCCCAACGCGGTCGTCGTGCTGCTCGACAGCGCACGCGCGCGGCACGGCGCCGCGCTCAGCGACAGCGTGGGCCGCTTCACGCTCACCGCCCCCGCGGCGGGCACGTTCACGGTCCGCGCCGAGCGCGTGGGCAGCACGAGCGCGACCTCGGCGCCGCTGACGCTCGCCGTCGGCGACACGGCACGCGTGCAGCTCGCCCTCGGCGCGGCGGCGCGGCTGTCGGCGATCCGCGTGACCGCCCGCGAGCGGTGCCGCGTCCGGCCGGCGGAAGGCGAGACGGCCGCCCGGCTCTGGGAGGAGGCGCGCAAGGCGCTCGCCGGGACCGCGCTCGCCGAGTCGCGCGAGCCGCTCGACGTGCGCCTGGGGCGCTTCACGCGCGTCGTCGACCCCGATCGCAAGACGGTGAAGCAGGAGGTCTGGACGCTCGCCGGCGCGAACGTGCAGCAGTTCCGCAGCATGGACGTGTCCGAGCTCGGACAGCGCGGCTTCGTCGAGCCGGCGATGTCGGCGTCCGGCACCGACTCGGTGGTCTACTACGCGCCGGACGCCGAGGTCCTGCTGTCGGACGCGTTCCTCGCCTCGCACTGCCTGCGCGCCGTCTCGGCGCCCGCGGGGCGCGCGGGGCAGCTCGGCCTCGCGATCGAGCCGGTCCCGAGCCGCGGCGCCAAGCGCGCCGACGTGAAGGGCACGCTGTGGATCGACACCGCGTCGTTCGAGCTGCGCGACTTCGAGTACGAGTACACGGACCTGCCGCCGATCGTGCCGCCCGGGCGCGCCGGTGGGCGGGTCGGCTTCGGTCGCCTGGCGAACGGCCGCTGGTTCGTGAACCGGTGGATGATCTCGATGCCGACGGCGGAGACGGTCACCTACCTGCGCAACGTGTCGCCGTCGCTGCACTCGCCGGCGGCGCGCGACGAGCGCGAGACCGCCGTCCTCGTCGGGCTCACCGAGGTGGGCGGACGGGCGATCGTCGCCGGGGGGCTCCGCGGTGCGCTCGACGCGACGATCCTCTCGGGCACGCTCGTGGACAGCTCGAGCGCGACGCGCACCGTCTCCGAGGGGCGCGTCGTCGTCCTCGGCACGCCGTACCAGGGGCTCGTCAACGAGACGGGCGAGTTCTACCTTGAGGTGCCGCGCGCCGGCGAGTTCCTCGTGCGCGTCGACGTGCCGCGCGCCGCGTCGCTCGGCCTCGCGTGGACGCAGCTGCTGTCGCTGCAGCCGGGGCGCGAGGTGCGGCTGGAGGCCGCGATCCCGTCGACGGCGACGCTGCGCCGCATCCACTGCGGCGCCCAGGCCGACAGCGCGGGGCCGCTGCTGGCCGGCGTGGTGCGCGCCTGGCGCGCGGAGCGGCGCGGCGATCCGGCCGTGCTGCGCGAGGTCCCCGACGCCGCCGTCGAGGTCGAGTGGCGTCTCGCCTCCTGGCCCGTCGACTGGAAGGAGCGCCGCACCGTGCGCAGCGACGCGCGGGGACGCTACCGCGTCTGCGACCTGCCCGCGGGCGCCGACGTCGTCGTGAGCGCGCGCAGCGGCAGCGCCGGCACCGAGCCGTGGACCGGCCGCGCCGACGAGCGCACGGCCGTCACCGCCGACCTGACGCTGGTGCCGGCGGCGGCGCTGGGAAAGCGGTAGGACGGGCTCCGACGAGCTGCGGGGCCCCTACGCGACCTTCGCCGCGCCCCGCCTCACCAGCGGAAGATCCGCCCCAGCGCGCGCTTGAGCTTCCCGCCGGCCTTCTTCGCCTCCTCCTCGACCTTCTCGCCGATCTGCGGCGGGAGCTCCTCCCACGCCGGCTCCGGCTCGGCGGGCGCGAAGTGGTCCTCGCAGCGCTCGGACGGCTCGGTGCCCGCGCGGAACCACTCGTCGCGCGTCCACGGGCAGTACTCGCTCGCCAGGCGCCCGTTCGACGCGTCGATGCGGCGCTGCACGAGCCCCGCCGGCGGCTTCCAGTCGCCGGCGCGCTCGCGCCAGCCGTTGGCGTAGAACTCCGCCCACGCCGGCGCCGCCAGCCGTCCGCCCGAGGCGTCGCGGCCGAGCGAGCGCGGCTCGTCGTAGCCGAACCAGAAGCCCGCGACGACGGTCGGCGTGTAGCCGACGAACCAGACGTCGGTGCCGCCGTTCGTCGTGCCCGTCTTCCCCGCGACCGGGTCGCGCACGCCGTAGTCGCGCACCGCGCGCCCGGTGCCCTCCTCGACGACGGACTTGAGCATCGACGTGAGCAGGAAGGCGTCGCGCGCGTCCATCGCCGGCTGGAGCTGGGGCTCGCTGGCCCAGAGCACCGTGCCGTCGACCGTGGCGATGCGCGTCACGAGGCGCGGCGTCACGCGGAAGCCGCCGTTCGCGAACGGCGCGTACGCGGTCACCAGCTCGATCGGCGTCACCTCCGCGGAGCCGAGCGCGATCGCCGGCACCGGGTCGATCCGGCTCGCGATGCCGTTGCGGCGCGCCGTGGCGACGACCTTCGCCTCGCCGAGCGAGCGGCTGACGCGCACGGTGGCGGCGTTGGCCGACTTCGTCAGCGCGCGGCGGAGCGTCGTGTGCCCGAGGTAGTCGTCGTCGAAGTTGCGCGGCGCCCAGACGTTGCGGCCCACCTGCACCTCGATCGGCACGTCGTCGACCTCGGTCGCGGGCGACATGCCCGCCTGCAGCGCGGCGGCGTACACGAACGGCTTGAACGCCGATCCCGGCTGCCGGCGCGCGCGCAGCACGCGGTTGAAGTTGCCGCGCTCGTAGCGACGTCCGCCCACCAGCGCGCGCACGTCGCCGGTGCGCGGATCGATCGCGACCATCGCCCCTTCGACGCCCTGGCGCGATGCCGCGCTTCCCTCGATCGCGTCGGCGCGGCGCTGCACGGCGCGCTGGGCGGCGCGCTGGGCGCCCACGTCGAGCGTCGTGTAGACCGTCAGGTCGTTCGACTCGATGCCGAGCACCTCGCGCACCGAGTCGACGATCGCGCGCACCGCGTCGAGCGCGTAGCTGTCGTCCCGCGCGTCGGGGCGCCACTCGTTGGCGGGCACCACGAGCCGCTCGCCGACCGCCTTGCGCGCCTGGTCCGCGCGCAGGTAGCCCTCGCGCGTCATCAGCGCGAGCACGAGGTTGCGGCGCGTAATCGCGCGCTGCGGATGGCGGCGCGGCGTGTACGCGCTCGGGCCCTTGGGCAGCGCGGCGAGCATCGCCGCCTGCGCCACGCTGACGTCCTCGATCCCGCGCCCGAACAGGTCGCGGCTCGCGCCCTCGACGCCGTACACGCCGTTGCCGAGGTAGATGACGTTCAGGTAGAGCTCGAGGATCTGCTCCTTCGTGAGCGACCGCTCGATGAGGCGCGACAGCCGCAGCTCGAGCGCCTTGCGCGCGAGCGAGCGCTCTCCCTGCCGCTCGACGGCGAAGGTGTTGCGCGCCACCTGCATGGTGATGGTGCTGAACCCCTCGCGCACGCCGAGCGCGCGTACGTTCACCGCGGTCGCGCGCACGACGCCGCGCCAGTCGACGCCGTCGTGGTCGAAGAAGCGGCGGTCCTCGGTGGCGACGAACGCCTGCCGCACGTGCAGCGGCACCTTCGACAGCGGCACGTTGAGCCGGCGCACGGTGCGCACGCGGCCGAGCGTCTGGCCGCGCCGGTCGACGATCCGGCCGCCCTCGCTCGGGCGGTAGCCGCGGATCTCGGCCTCGGTCGGGCAGGTCTGGAAGCCGCAGGTCGCCAGCCAGGCGTCGAAGGCGACGACGAGGAGCAGCAGCGCCGTCAGCCCGAGCAGCCCGGGCCACTGTCGGCGGAGCCAGATCCGCGCGGGGACGTGTGGATCGGGCCGGAGCCGGGCGCGGAAGAGATGGAGCCGGTCGCGCAGCGAGGGCATGGTTGTCCAGAGGAGGGACGCGATGATGCGCCGGGGATACGCACGGCGTACGCCATCCCTGCGGTCGCGGCCGGCGTGAGCCACCCTCTCATACTCCGCCGGACGGGGGTGTTTCCCGGCCGTCGGGCTCCTCGGTGCGCTGGGTCACGCGGGGCGCGCCGCGCGCCCGTGGGCGACCTCCCGGGCGCGGGGCGGCGGGCGCGCTTCGCCGCTTGCCCGACCCTGCTACTGTACGGGTGCCGACGCGCGTCCCCGACGCGTACCCCCGTCCTCCTCGCAGCTGCTACTCGATGTCGCTCCACCGTCCCTTCCCGACCGCGCTCGCGCTGAGCGCGGTCGCCGTGCTCTCCGCCTGCGCCGGCTCCGAGGGCACCGCCCGCGCCGAGGGCGCGCCCGACTCGGCCGCGCGGACCGCCGCGCCCGCCGACAGCGCCGCCCAGGGCGGCGAGGTCTCCGCCACCCCGGCGCCCGAGGGGGCGAGCACCGTCGCCACGACCGCCACGGACGCGAACGCCGCCACGCGCGCGCCGAACGAGCTGGGGCGCATCCCCGTGCTCGAGTACCACCTGATCGTCCCCGAGGAGAAGGGGGAGTTCACCCGCACGCCGCAGCAGCTGCGCAACGACCTCGCGGAGCTCTACAAGCGCGGCTACCGCCCGGTGAACATGACCGACGTGCTGGACAAGAAGATCCAGCAGCTGCCGAAGGGCATCTCGCCGGTCGTGCTGGTGTTCGACGACGCGTCGCCGTCGCAGTTCCGCTACGTCGAGCGCAACGGGAAGCTCTCGATCGACCCGACGAGCGCGGTGGGCATCCTCGAGGACTTCTCGGCCAAGCACCAGGACTGGCCGCGCAAGGCGGTGTTCTGCATGCTGCCGGCGGCGCAGGTCGGGCGCTCGTTCTTCGGCGACAAGGGGATCGAGGGGCAGAAGACCGAGTGGCGCTTCCAGAAGGTGCAGTTCCTCCACAAGCAGGGCTACGAGCTGTGCAACCACACCCTCTACCACGCGCGCCTCGACCGCGCGGGCGAGAAGGTGCAGGAGTTCATCGCCCGCGGTGACCTGGCGATCGACTCGGCGGTGCCGGGCTACAAGGTCCGCACCTTCGCGCTCCCGCTCGGCATGTGGCCCAAGCAGCGCAACCTCGCGTGGCAGGGCTCGTGGACGGACCCCAAGACCAAGAAGACGACGCGCTACAGCTACGACGCCGTGCTCGAGGTCTCGGGCAACCCGAACGAGAGCCCGTACGACCCGAAGTTCGACAAGAACAGCGTGAACCGGCAGATCATGTACAAGAACGCGCTGGAGGCGACGCTCAACCGGCTGGACAAGGAAGGGGCGGCCGGGCGCTACGTCTCCGACGGCGATCCGAGCACGGTCGCGAAGCCGACGAACGTGACGCCGGTGCAGGCCAAGCCGAAGGGGGAGTGACCTGAACGGCCTGCGGGGCTGCGGAGCTGCGGAATGGCCGCTCGGGACACCCGGACGTTCAGTTCCGCAGCTCCGCAGCCCCGCAGCGCTTTCGGAGTCTCAGCCTTTGGACTCGACCTCCGTCCACCGCGCCACCGCCCGCCGCATGTGCGGGATCACGATCGACCCGCCGACGATCAGCCCGACCGACATCGCCTCGAACGCCTCGGCGCGGGTGACGCCCTCCTCGCGGCAGCGGATGACGTGGTAGGTGATGCAGTCGTCGCAGCGCAGCACGAGCGAGGCGACGAGGCCGAGGAGCTCCTTCGTCTTCACGTCGAGGGCGCCCGCCTCGTAGGCGCGGCCGTCGAGCGCGAAGAAGCGGTTCACCACGAGGTTGTTCTCGCCGAGGATCTCAGCGTTCATCCGCTCGCGGAAGCGGCGGAACTCCTCGAGCGAGCCGGGCGTCTCCGCCTCGGGCGCGGCGGGCGCGGGGTGGTTCGGATGATCGGGCGCCATGGTCAGAGCTTCCAGCCCCGGAGGGTGTCGAGCGCGTGCTCCAGCGCGGCGCGCTGCTCGGGGCGCTCGGCGCTCGCGAGCAGCTCCTCGTAGGTCGCGATGGCGATGACGAGCGCCTCGTCGTCGTGCTCCGCGCCCGCGAGCGAGGCCGCGTTGTCGGCCAGCAGCGCCTTCGCCAGCTGGTCCTCGGGGAAGCGCTTCGTCACCTGCTGCCAGCGCGCGGTGCGCTGGCGCGGATCGCTCTCGGTGAGCGCCCACAGGTGCCACGCGCCGCGGTTCGCGGGGTCGGCGGCGATGGCGCGCGTGGCCAGCTCGCCGACGACGTCGGGGCCGCGGCCGTGCAGCCAGTAGGCGTTGGCCAGGATGACGAGCGCGCGCGCGTCGTGCGGGCGCTGCTGCACGACGCGCTCGTAGAGCGGGCCGGCGATCTCGGGGATCTGCGTGTAGGGCGCGGCGGCGGCGATCAGCGCGTCGGCGTCGGCGCCGTCGGCCAGCTCGGCGAGGCGCGTGTGGAGCGCGATGACGTCGGCCTGCGCCTCGTAGTGCGCGACCGCGTCCGCGACGGCGGCGGAGAGATCGAGAGTGTGCGACATGGCGGTAAGCTAGTCGCCCCGCGCCCGGGACTCGACGGCCGACCCGGGCCGGCACGCGACTCGCAGGGAGCGCACGGTCGGGGACACGAACGTCACGGTCGTGCGCGGACGTCGCGCGCGGGTTGCGCGGCGTTCGGCCACTGCTCACATTCGTAGGGCCACGGGCAGGGCGGACCGCAGCGGTCCGGCCCCGCGACGGGTACGAGGCCGCCGACATCGGCTCGCTCCCCCTCGCGCAGACGCCACTCGGTGACCGGAACGCGCGTGCTTCGTCCGCGCTCCGAGTGTCGCTCGCGGCACGCAGGCACCGCCGCATCCCGCGCCGCGTTGCGTACGCGGCGCCGGGCGACGGCCGACGACGTTCGGCCGACCGGCGCGCATCGATCGCGGCACCATCGCGAGGCATTCGCGTGCGTCCGGTCCGCGTGGACGGTTGGACTGTGAGGACCGCCGCCGGCGGGCCGCCCGAGCCGGGCGACGCCCCCCGCCGCCGCCGGTGGACGGATTGCTGACGCCAGGCGTGCGGCGCACGCTCGCGGGATCGCCCCGCGGGACCGCGCCGCGCCCTCCGATGTCCCGGCGGCCTGCCCGCCGACCCCCGCATCATCTCCGAGCGTCGCCGACGCGCGCCCCACCGGCGCGGTGCGGCGCCCGGCCGTTCCGATCTTCCGGACGCTCGGCTCGAGCGTCCGATCGTCGCGCGTCCCGCGCGGCACACCCGCTTCTCTCGATCGCCGGCGAGCGCCGCGCGGTCGCGGGCGCGGGGCTCCACACCTCTCACACCCGTGTTGCATGAACGAGCGTCGTCGTCCCACCCGGCGTGGCCGGGGGCAGAGTGCGGCCGATTCCCCGTCGGCCGATGCCGGGGAGCTCAACCCCTACCGCGACGATAGCGCCGGTGGCGCGTCCACCGGCACCGCGACCGCGACGCCGCCCGCCGGCGAGCCCGCCACCGGCGGCGAGGCGCGCGAGCCCGTGCGCCGCCGCACCCGCGCCGCCGCGGCCGACGCGACCGCCTCCGCCGGCGAGGCGCCGCCCGCCGGCGCGGCGGCGGACGTGGCGAGCGGCAACGGTGCGGCTGGCGGGGATGCAGGTGGCGAGGCGGGCGGCGAGGCGCGCCCGGAGCGCCCCGCCCGACGGGTGCGCGCGCCGCGCACGCCCCGCGTGCCGCGCGGCGAGGCCGCCGGCGCCGATCCGACGGGCGACGTCGTGATCGAGGGCGCGGCCAGCTTCGGCGGCGACCTGCCGCGCGAGACGGCGCCGCGGGAGAGCGCGCCGCCGCGCGACGAGGCGCGCGCGGATCGCGAGGTTCGCGAGGTGCGCGAGCCCGTCCGCGACGCGGGCCGCGACGAGACGGCCGGCAGCCGCGAGCCGCGCGAGGGTGGGCGCGACTTCGGCCGCGAGGGACGCGACGCCGGAGGCGAGGGGCGCCGCGAGGGGGAGAGCGGCCGCGAGTTCCGCAACCGCGGTCGGCGCCGTCGCCGTGGCGGCGGTCAGGGCGGACAGCCCGGGGCCGGGCCGGCGCCGCAGGGCGGGCAGTTCGCGCCGCACGGCGGGCCGCGCGACGCGCAGCGCGACGGGCGCCGCGACGGCTTCCGCGACGGACCGCGCGACGGAGCGCGCGACGTGCCGCGCGAGGCGAGCCGCGACGGGGCGCCGTCGGGGAACGGCTACGCGCCGCACGGGTCGCCCAATCCCCGCGACCGCGACGAGTTCCGCGGCCGGGGGCGCCGGCAGCGGCAGCGCGGCCGGCACCGCAACGACTTCGGCGACGCGCGCCCGGCGCCGGCGGCGGTCGTCCCCGACACCGAGGTCACCGGCTGGCTGGACGTGAGCCGCGACGGCAGCGGCTTCGTGCGGCAGGCGGTGAACAGCTACCTCCCCGCGCCCACCGACGCCTTCGTCCCGCAGGCGCTCATGCGCCAGTTCGTGCTGCGGAAGGGCGACGCGGTCGAGGCGATGGCGGGCCGCGACTTCCGCGGTCGCACCGTGGTGACGGAGATCCGCACCCTCAACGGCGCCGAGCCGACGCCCGAGGTGAAGCGCCCCGACTTCCAGGCGCTGCTGGCGACCTACCCCGAGCGGAAGCTGAAGCTCGAGACGGGCAAGCCGGCCAAGGGCGGCCCCGAGCTGACGCGCCGCGTCGTCGACCTCATCGCCCCGATCGGGTTCGGGCAGCGGGCGCTGATCGTCGCGCCCGCGCGCTCGGGCAAGACGATGCTCCTGCAGGCGATCGTCGAGGGCGTGGCGGTGAACCACCCGAACGCCGTGCTCCTGGTGCTGCTCGTCGACGAGCGCCCCGAGGAGGTCAGCGAGATGGTGCAGGTGGGCTACGGCGAGGTCGTGGCCTCCAGCTTCGACATGCCGGCCGAGCGCCACCGCGAGGTGGTGGAGATGGTGATGGAGCGCTCGCGCCGGCTCGTGGAGCAGAACAAGGACGTCGTCATCGTGCTCGACTCGATCACGCGCATGGCGCGCGCGTTCAACGCCACGCGCGGGATCGGGCGCACGCTCTCGGGCGGCCTCGACGCGACCGCGATGCAGACGCCCAAGGCGTTCTTCGGCTCGGCGCGCAACATCGCCGCCTCCAGCGGCGGCGGGTCGCTGACGATCATCGGGACGGCGCTCGTCGAGACCGGGTCGCGCATGGACGACGTGATCTTCGAGGAGTTCAAGGGGACGGGCAACTGCGAGATCAAGCTCGACCGCTCGCTCGCCGAGCAGCGCCTCTTCCCGGCGATCGACATCCCGGCCAGCGGCACCCGGCGCGAGGACAAGCTGTTCCGCCCCGAGCAGCTGGACGCGGTCTTCATCCTCCGGCGCGGGCTGCAGCAGATGCCCTCGTCGGCGGCGATCACCTGGCTGACGAAGCGCATCGGCAACACCAAGGACAACGACGTGCTGCTGGCGACGCTCAAGGACGCCTGACGGACCTGCACGCCCGGACGTCTGCTGCGGACGTCCGGGCAGCCGCACGATGGCGAGGCCGGCGCACCACGCGCCGGCCTCGCTGTTTTCTCGTGCGAACTCGCCCCGCCCGATCGTGCGGGCCCGAGCTTTGCGCTTTCGGGGCCCGTCATGCGATCACTCCCTTCCGGCCGCCTCCGTGGAGCGCGGACGGCGCTCGTCGTATGCGCGCTGCTGTCCGGCCTCACCGCCGGACTGGCCGCCGCGCCACGCACGCTCGCCGCCCAGACCGTCCGCGACCAGCACGACCAGACCGAGCGCCCCGAAGTGAAGGAGGTCCGCTTCGAGGGCGTCAAGGCGCTCGCGACGAGCGACCTCGCCGACGCCATCGCGACGAAGGAGTCGGCCTGCCTCGGGCTCGCGTTCACGCCCTTCTGCTGGGTCACGAAGTCGCCGTACGTGTACGAGCGACGCTACCTCGATCGCACCGAGCTGGCGCGCGATCTCGTGCGCATCCTCGTCTTCTACTACAAGAAGGGGTGGCGCGACGCGACCGTCGACACGGTGGTGACGCGGGCCGGCGAGAACGCGGTCAACGTGACCTTCCGCGTGCAGGAGGGCGCGCCGACGCTCGTGCGCGCGATCGCGGTCGACGACCCGGCGGGCACGCTCGCGCGGCGCGGTCGGCGCGGCCGGGGCGGCGGCGCCGGCGGCGGGCGCCTGGTGCGGCCGCGCGTCGGCGAGCCGCTCGACCTGCTCCGCCTCGACTCCACCGTCGTCGACCTGCGCAACGCCTACTGGCAGCGCGGCTATGGCGACGTGCAGGTGCAGCGCCCCGCCGTCGCCGTCGACGACTCGGCCGACACCGCGACCGTGCGGATCCCGGTGCAGCGCGGGCCGCGCACCTACATCGCCAGCATCGACATCGCGCGCAGCGGCGCGCGCCGCGACGTCAGCGACGAGACGATCCGCCGCTCGCTCCTGATCGAGCCGGGCGACCTGTTCATCCGCTCCGACGTCGCGCGCAGCCAGCGGGCGCTCTACGAGTCGGGGCTCTTCCGCAGCGCGCTGATCGACACCGCGGTCGCGCGCGACGCCGTCAGCGGCCGCACCGTCTGCGCGCAGCAGGCGAGCACCGCGACCGGCGGCGGCGCCCCCGAGCGCTCCAACGCGGCCGCCCGCGCCGCCGCGGCGGCCGGCGACAGCTCGAAGGCGCTCGTGGTCTGCGTCGTCGAGGGGCCACCGCGCGAGGCGCGCACCTCGATCGGGTTCAGCACCGCCGACTTCGTGCAGGTCGAGGCGCGCTACACGCACAACTACTGGCTCGGCGACGCGCGGCGCCTCGACATCAGCGGGGCGATCGGCAACCTCGGCGCCCAGCAGCTGATCAACACCTTCCCGTTCAACTACGCGAACGGCTTCACCGAGGGCACCGACGCGGAGGACGCGCTCCGCCAGTCGGGCCGCTACTTCGCGCCCACCTACCAGGCGGGCATCGACGTGCAGCAGCGGTGGTTCGGATCGCCGCGCAACACGCTCGGCGGCGGGATCTTCCTCCACCGCCGCAGCTCGCCCGGCGTCTTCGTCGACCGCGGGCAGGGTGCCAACGTCGCGTTCACGCGGCTGCTCGCCGAGAACGTCCCGGCCAGCGGCACCTACCGCTTCGAGATCAGCCAGGTCGAGGCGGGCGACGTCTACTTTTGCGTGAACTACGGCGTCTGCGACGACGGCACGATCGCCGCGCTGCGCGGCCGGCAGCGGCTCTCCCCGCTCGCGCTCACGACGTCGATCAACCGCTCCGACGACCCGCTCTTCCCGACGCGCGGCTGGCTGGCGCGCTTCGACGCCGAGCACGCGTCGCAGTTCAGCCTCTCGGACTTCCGCTACAACCGCTTCACCGCCGAGGCGTCGACGTACCGCCGGGTGCCGTTCCGCCGCGCCATCCTGGCGCTGCGCGCGCGCGGCGGCTGGGTCGGCGCGATGGGCGGCACCAACGAGGCCGTCGGCGTGCCGAGCGCGATGCAGGCGGGCCAGGAGATCCTGCACCCGCGCAAGCGCTTCTACGCCGGCGGCTCGCAGAGCGTGCGCGGCTTCGGCGAGAACCAGCTCGGCCCGCGTGTGCTGACCGTCGCGCCCGACGACATCCGCGGCCGCGGGGACACGACGATCGCCGGCGTGAAGACGACGCGCTACGCCTGCCCCGAGCCGACGTCGCTCGCGGAGTGCTTCGCGCAGCGTCGCGACGAGATCGCCGACGACCGCTTCATCCCGCGCCCCCTCGGCGGCACCACGCTGATCGAGGGGAACGTCGAGCTGCGCATCCCCGTGTGGCGCCAGCTCTGGGGCGCGGTGTTCATCGACGGCGCGGTGCTCGGCGAGCGCTCGCTGCGCGACCTGGGGAGCGGCACCGCGGCGCTGACGCCCGGCTTCGGCGTGCGCTACCGGTCGCCGGTCGGCCCGGTGCGCGTGGACGTCGGCATCCGCCCCACGCTGGTCGAGTCGCTGCCCGTCGTCACGCAAGTCGACGACTCCAGCGGACGACGCCTGCTCGACCTCGGCCCGGACCGCGCGTGCCGTGCCGACGACGCCGCCGGCTGCCGCCGCTTCCCGCAGGAAGGCGCGACCGGGTTCCGCGGGATCCTGAACCGCATCACGCTCCACCTCTCGATCGGCGAGGCGTTCTGATGGCGCACGCGCCACAGCCGCCCGTCCGCGACGACGCGGACGCCGGCTCCCCGCACGACACGGGTCCGCACGGCCCTCCGCACCACGCGCACCACCGCGGGCGACGCATCGCCGCGTGGGTCGCGGGGCTGCTCCTGCTGCTCGTCGTGAGCGCGGTCGGCCTGGTGCTGGTGCTCACCAACACCGACTGGGGACGCGAGCAGCTGCGGCGACGCGTCGTCGCGGCGCTCGCCGGCACGGTGCACGGCCGCTTCCAGGTCGGGCGCATCTCGGGCAACCTGCTGAAGGGGATCACGCTCCACGACGTCGCGATCGCCGACTCGTCGAACAACCCCTTCTTCCGCGTCGACTCGATGAGCACGCGGTACGGGCTGCGCTCGTTCTTCTCGAAGAAGATCGAGCTCTCCGACGTGTCGCTCTACCGCCCCGTCGTCGTGCTCGACCGGCGCCCGGGGCAGCCGTGGAACTGGGAGCGGATCTTCCCCAGCGACACGACCAAGGTCGACACGGCCACCGGGCCCGGATGGGGCGACTGGCTCGTCTTCCGGCAGGTGCGCATGGTCGACGGGCAGGTGACGGTGCGCGTGCCGTGGGCGCCCGCCGATTCGCTCACCGGCGCGCAGCGCGACAGCGCGATCCGCGTCGCGCTCGACACGTCGAGCCGCGCGAACATCGAGCGCGTGCCCGGCGGCTTCCAGAACGTGCAGCAGTACCGCGAGATGCACGCGCGGCTCCCGCTGGTGCGGCTCGCGCATCCGGACTTCCCGGCACGGCGCATCGAGGCCGACTCGCTGCGGCTGGTCGCGCTGCCGCTCCGACCGCCCGCGGCCGTCGTGCGGCAGGCGCGCGGCGCGTTCGAGATGACGGGCGACTCGCTCTGGTTCCGCAACCTCGAGACGGTGCTCCCCGCGTCGCGGGCGACGCTCAGCGGACGCTACGACCTGAACACGGGCGACCTGCGCATCGGCGGGCGGGCGAATCCGCTCGCGCTGGCCGACGTGCGCGTCGGGCTGCCGTCGCTGCCCGAGGGCACGCTGACCTCCGACTTCGCGGTGGCGATCGCCGACAGCGCACAGGGCTTCCGCTTCGACGCGCTCGACCTGCGCATCGGCGAGACGACCGCGCGCGGGCGGCTGGCGATGGTGCTGAGCGACAGCGTCGGCACCGCGCCGATGACGTTCGACTCGACGGCGCTCGTCTTCACCGCGCTCGACACGCGCCTGATCGAGCGGCTCGCGCCCGCCGTCGAGATCCCGCGCCACGGCATCCTCGCCGGTCGACTCGCGGCCGACGGCCCGCTGGCCGCGCTGCGGCTGGACGGCGACGTGACCTTCGACGAGCCGCGCACGGGGCGCAGCCGCGTGCTCGCCGTCGGCGAGATCGGCACCGAGAACGGCGTCGTCCGCGCGCGCGGGCTGAAGGTGCAGCTCGCGCCCGTGCAGGTCGACCTCGCGCGGCTGTTCGTGCAGGACCTGCCGGTGAGCGGCACGCTCACGGGCGGCACCACGATCGAGGGCTCGAGCGACGGACGACTGGTCGCGACGGGGCTCGACCTCACGCACCTCGACCGCGGCGCGCGCACGCGCCTCACGGGGCGCGCCACGGTATCCATGGGGAACGGCGCGCCGGCCCGCGAGCCCGCACCGCCGCCGCGCACCCTGGCGGTCTCCCCCGCTCCGCTGCGCGACGACGCGCGCCGCCGCACCGCCGCCGACGGCCCGCGCCGCGCCGCGCCCTGGTTCGACGTCGACGTCACCGCGCGCCCGCTCTCGCTCGTGACGGTGGGCCGCTTCGCGCCCGCGGCCGGGCTGCGGGGCACGGCGAGCGGCCCGATCCGCCTCACCGGCACGATGGACGACCTGCGCGTCGCCTCGGCGCTCACGCTGAGCGACGGCGGCGCCCTCTCGGCGCGCGGGCAGCTCGACCTCACGGGCGTCATCGGCTACGACATGCGGGTCGAGACGACGCTCTTCAACGCGAACTCGGTCGTCGCGAAGGCGCCGCGCACCTCGCTCAGCGGCCAGTTCGCCGCGCGCGGCCGCGGCACCGATCCGGCGACGCTCACGTCGGTCGTCTCCGCCGACATCACGACGTCGACGCTCGACACCGTGGCGCTCGACGCGGCGCGCATCCGCCTGCGCGCCGGGCAGGGCGTGCTCACCGTCGACACGTTGAGCGTGCGCGCGCCGGGGACCGTGGCCGACGTCGCCGGGACCTTCGGGCTCACCGGGAACCACAGCGGCGCGCTGCAGTACCGCGTCGCCGTCGACTCGCTGCCCGGGATCGCGCGCTACCTGCCGCGCGACACCGGCGCCGTCGCGCCGCGCCCGCTGATCGCCGCCCAGCAGCTGGCGCGCGCGCGCGCCGATTCGGCCGCGCAGGCGCGCCGGGTGGCGGTCGCCGTCGCCGCCGGCGACGCGACGCCCATCCCGCCAGTCACCGTCGACACCGCGACCGCCATCCCGCGCGACTCGCTGTCGGGCTCCGTGTACGCCGCCGGCGAGATCCGCGGCTCGATCGAGAACTTCGACCTGCGCGGCCGCGCCGGCGTGTCGCGCCTCGTGGCGCTCGGCAACCAGGTCGAGCGCGCGCGCGTCGCGTACAACTGGCTCGGCGCACGCACGCCGGGCAGCGCGCTCGCCGTCGCCGCGGTCGCCGACTCGGTGCGCGCGTCCGGCTTCGCGCTCGACTCGCTCGACGCGCGCGCGACGTGGCGGCCCGACGGCGCTGGCACGAGCAGCGGGACGGCGATGGTCGCGGTGTTCCAGAACGTCGGCCGCTCGTACGACCTGCGCGCCGACTACGGCATCTTCCCCGACCGGCGCGAGGCGACCTTCTCGCAGCTGCGCCTCCGCTTCGACTCCACGCTGTGGGCCGCCACGCGCCCCGGCGCGGTGCGCTGGGGCCAGCCCGGCATCGAGGTCGAGACGCTCGAGCTGACCAACGGCGCCACGGGCCGCATCTTCGTCGACGGCAGCCTGCCGACCACCGGCCCCGCGGACCTCACCGTCGCCGTGCGCGACTTCGAGATCGGCGACGCGCTCGGGCTACTGCAGAGCGACGTCACGCTGACCGGGCGCGTCTCGCTCGACGCGCGGCTGCAGGGCACCGGCACCGCGCCGCGGATCACGGCCAACGCGATGGTCAACGGCGCGCGCTACCGCGGGAGCGAGGTGCCCGACGTCCGCGCCACGGTCAACTACGCCGACCAGCGGCTCACCGGCGACGCGGCGGTCACGCTGCCGACGTTCACCGACTCGCTGCGGCGCGCGCAGCCGGCGCCGGCGACGACCACCGGGCGAGCGGTGCTCACGGCCACCGGCGCGGTGCCGATCAACCTGGCGCTCCAGGGCGTCACCGGGCCGCGGCTCGCGGAGAACGCGCCACTGACGGTCGACGCGCGCCTCGACTCGCTGCCGCTCGACCTCGCGTCGCGCTTCACCGACGCGGTGTCGGACGTGCGCGGCTCGGCGTCCGGCACGCTGGCGGTGCGCGGAACCGTCCGCAGCCCCGAGCCCACCGGCACCCTGCGTCTCGACAACGCGGGGCTGCTGCTCGCCGCGACCGGCACGCGCCTGCGCGACGCGCTCGGCATCGTGCAGCTGCGCGGCGACTCGATCGTCGTCGACTCGCTCGTCGGCTACACGCTCCCGCGGCGCGCGGGACGCATCGCGGTGCGCGGCGGCATCGGCATCGCCGACGCGGCGCGCCCGTCGTTCGACCTGCAGCTCGTCGCCGACCGCGCGCGCGTGCTCGACAACGAGGACGGCCGCATCGACGCGAACGCGCAGATCGCCGTCTACGGCCCGTTCGACAACGTGTTCGTCAGCGGCGGCGCGCGCGTGCTCGGCGGCGTGTACTACATCCCCGAGTCGGACAACAAGCAGGTCCTCAACGCGAACGATCCGGCCGTCTTCGCCGTCATCGACACCAGCCGCCTCGGCGACGCGACCGAGATCGTGGCCGCGCAGTCGCCGCTGCTGCAGAACCTGCGCATGGACCTGTTCGTCGGCGTCGACCGCGACACGTGGGTGCGCTCGCGCGAGGCGAACGTCGAGGTCTACAGCGACGGCGACCTGCGCGTGCGCGTCGACCGCGCGCGGCAGGCGGTGGTGCTCGACGGCATCGTCGTCACCGAGCGCGGGCAGTACACCTTCCTCAGCAAGCGCTTCGACGTGAAGCGCGGATCGGCCACCTTCGTCGGCTCGCAGGAGCTCGACCCGAACCTGCAGGTCACCGCCGAGTACTCGGTGCGCCAGGCCGCGCGCGAGCCGCTCGTGATCCGCATCCAGATCGGCGGCACGGTGAGCGCGCCCCGCATCTCGCTCGAGAGCGACGCGCAGCCGCCGATCGCGCAGACCGACCTGCTCAGCTATCTCGCCTTCGGCAGCGGCAGCAGCTCGCTGCTGCAGGTCGGCGGGTCGAGCGTCAGCGGCGGCGGTGGCGGCGACGCCATCGGCGCGACGGGGCGCCTCGCCACGCAGCAGCTCACCGGCGTCGCGCTCGGCGTGCTGGCCGACGCCAGCGAGGCGCGCCTCGGCCGCTCGCTCGGCGCCGACGTGCTGAACATCACGCCGGTCCCCGACCTGCCGCCGGAGCTCTTCCGCGCCGACGTGTCGGGGCTAGAGGCGGTGCTCAAGGGGACGCAGATCGAGTTCGGCAAGTACTTCAACCGGCAGCTGTTCGTCGGCCTGCAGGCGACGCCGGTGTTCTTCGAGGGCGATCCGCCGATCCCCGGCTTCCGCGTCGAGTACCGCTTCCGGCGCCTGCCGGGCTACACGCTGGAGTCGGCGTGGCAGCCGCGCTTCTTCCTGCCGGAGCCCTCGCTCGCGCCGCAGTCGATCGAGCCGAAGAACGCGCTGGGGGTGTTCCTCGTGCGCCGCTGGCGGTTCTAGTCCGACCGCGACGACGGAGCAGGCGAAACGGCGAGACCACGCGCGATGCGGGTCTCGCCGTTCTGCCGTCGTGACCTCCGGTGGTGCTACCGGTTCTCGGCGTACAGCTCGTAGAGGCGCGCCATCGCCCGCATGCCGAGGTCGTAGTTCTCCAGCGACATCCACTCGTTCGGGGCGTGCGCGTTCTCCCCCGGCAGGCCGAAGCCGACGAGCAGCACCGGCGCGCCGAGGATGCGCTCGAAGTCGCCGACGACCGGGATCGACCCGCCCTCGCCCGTGACGACCGGCTCGCGGCCGAACACCTCGGCCAGCGCGACCTTCGCCGCGTCGAACAGCGGACCGGCGAGGTCCGCGCGCCACGGACGGCCGCCGTGCAGGTGCGTCGCCGTGACGGTGACGCCCGCGGGCGCGACGCGCGCGACGTGCGCCTGCATCAGCGCCTCGATCGCCTTCGGATCCTGGTCGGGCACCAGGCGGCAGCTCACCTTGGCCATCGCCTTGGACGGCAGCACCGTCTTCGCGCCCTCGCCGGTGTAGCCGCTCAGCAGCCCGTTCACCTCGCAGGTCGGGCGCGTCCAGAGGCGCTCCAGCACCGTGTAGCCGCTCTCGCCGCCGAGCGCCGGCGCGCCGGTCTCGGCGCGGAAGTGCTCCTCGTCGAAGGGGAGGCCGCGCATCTGCGCGCGCACCGCGTCGGGGAACGGGCGCACCGCGTCGTAGAAGCCCGGGATCGCGACCTTCCCCGTCTCGTCGTGCATCGTGGCGAGGATGCGCGCGAGCGCCATCGCCGGGTTCACCACCGCGCCGCCGTAGCTCCCCGAGTGCAGATCGACCGTCGGGCCCTGCACGTCGATCTGGAAGTACGCCATCCCGCGCAGCGACGAGAGGATCGACGGGATCCCCTTCGCGAACATCGCCGAGTCGGAGATGACGACGGCGTCGCACGCGAGGCGCTCGCGGTTCGCCTCGATGAACGCCTCGAGGTTGACGCTCCCCACCTCCTCCTCGCCCTCGGCGAGCACGATCACGTTCACCGGCAGCGTGCCGCGCGTCGCGAGGTGCGCCTCGAGCGCCTTCACGTGCAGGAAGAGCTGGCCCTTGTCGTCGACCGAGCCGCGCGCGTAGACGTTGCCGTCGCGGATCGTGGGCTCGAACGCGGGCGAGTCCCACAGCTCGAGCGGCTCGGCGGGCTGCACGTCGTAGTGGCCGTAGATGAGGAGCGTCGGCTTCCCGGGCCCCGCGTCGCGCCACTCGCCGAGGACGATCGGATGCCCCGGCGTGTCGATCACCTCCGCGCGCAGCCCGATCCCGGTGAGCGCGGTGTGGAGCCACTCGGCGGCGCGGCGCGTGTCGGCGTCGTGCTCGGAGCGGGCGCTGACGCTCGGGATGCGGAGGAAGTCGAACAGCTCGTCGCGCACGCGCTCGGCGTTGGCGTCGAAGAAGGCGGCGAGGTCGCGGGACATGTCGAGGGGACGGAGTTGGGAGAGTTCGGGATCAGCGTGCGACGGCGACCGCGCGGCCGAGCGCGAGGCCGGCGAGGGTGGCGAGCACGCCGGCCGCGAGCGAGAGGCCCGCGTACGCGGCCGCGCGGCCGACGGCGCCGCGGCCGGCCAGCGCCACGACCTCCGCGCTCAGCGCCGAGAAGGTCGTGAAGCCGCCGCACAGCCCCACGCCCACCAGCAGTCGCGCCGCGCCGTCCGGCCGGTCGGGCGCGAGGGCGAGCACGAGGCCGAGCACGAGCGAGCCGGCGACGTTCACGGCGAGCGTGCCGAGCGGCAGGCCGACGCCCGCGGCGCGCCCGGCGAGCGCCTGCCCGACCAGATGGCGCGCGACCGAGCCCGCGGCGCCGCCGGCGGCGACGAGGAGCGTGGCGCCGAGAGGGGATCGCATGACGCAGAAGGTAATGGCGGGGTACGAAGGAGTCGGGTGCCGGGGATCGCTGGTGACGCGGCGCACGGCCGCTGGCCCGGGCCGTGCTCCTCAGGCTGCCAGTCGCGGGGGCGGCGGCGGCGGGAACAGTCCACGGGCCGACCTGCCGACACTCCCCTGGAAGACCCGCTCCGTCGCGTCGCACGCGCCCGGCTGCCGCTCGGCGGCCGGGCTGACGTGCTGCGACGGAGCGGGCTGGCCGGAGCGGTGGGGCGGCGCGATTTCTCGTTGTGACCGCCACCGATCGGCACTAACCTAGACGCCAGATCCGCCGCGCCGGCCGGGCCCTGCCCGGTGGGCCGGCGCCGTGCCGTGCGATGCGCGGCCGGCTACACCTCAGCATTCGGAGCAGCATGCGGTACTTGGTCCCCACGTCGGCGACGGCCGGTCGGCCGGTCGGCCCGCGCGCGGCGGCGCGCCTCCTCGCGTCGATCACGGCGGCCGTGTGGCTCACGGGCTGCTCGTGGATCACCGGAGTGCCGAACGTCGACCGGGTCAGCGTCGTCGTCTCCCCACCGACGATCTCCGCCGGCGGGCAAGGCGCGCAGGTGGTCGGCGAGGCGCTCCGCGACGACGGCAGCGTCATCACCCACACGCGGCGCATCGTCAGCTTCCGCTCGACGAACCCGGCGGTCGCCACGGTGAGCGGCTCGGGCTCGGGCGTCGTCACGGGCGTCTCGCAGGGTACCGCCTACATCGTCGGCGAGAGCGGCGGGAAGAGGGACTCGGCGCAGGTCACCGTGACGCCTCCGCTGGCGCCCGCGATCCAGATCGATCCGACCTTCCCGCGCGTGCGCGTCGGCGGAACGGGGAGCGTGGCGATCCGACCGATCGGCACGAACGGCCAGCCGCTCACCGGCTTCACCCTGGCCTGCCAGAGCGGGACGCCCGCAATCCTCGCGGCGGCCGCGAGCGGCTCCAACTGCGCGCTCAATGGGCTGGCGGTGGGAACCGCGGTGCTCAGCGTGACGGTGAACGGCGTCTCCCGTGCCGACTTCAACGTCATCGTCGAGAACGAGGCGCCCGCGCGCGTCCTGCCGGTCATCCGCGACACGCTGCGCGAGACGGAGCGCGCCGCCGTGGGTGTCGAGCTGCGCCGCGCCGACAACTCGGTCATCCCGAGCACGGGTCGCCAGTTCACGTACAGCTCGTCCGACAACTCCGTGCTGACGGTCGACCAGGCCGGCGTCGTGACCGCCGTCCGCGAGGGCCAGGCGACGATCACGGTGACGGCCGACAACGTGACCGGCACGAAGGTCGTGCGCGTGACGAAGATCCCGGTCTTCGACCTGGTGCTCCCCGCGGCGCCGTTCTACCGAGTGGGCGCGCAGAACGTCCTGCGTATCGCGCCTCTCGACAGCCTCACGAATCAGATCACGTCGCTCGCCGGGCGCTCGGTGACCTACACGCCCGCCGACCCGACCGTCCTTCGCATCACCTCCGCGGGCGTGGTCGAGCCCCTGAAGGAGGGCACCACGCGCATCACCGTGCGCGTCGACACGGTCACGCGCACGACGACGGCGACGGTCACCCCGATGCCCGTCGGCGCGGTGGACATCGACTCGAACCGCGTCGAGCGCAACCCGGGCGGGATCTTCCAGTACCGGGTGACGGTGTTCGACTCGCTCGGCAACCGGCTGACGGACCGTCGCGTCGTCTGGGAGAGCGACAACTCGTCGATCGCGTCGATCAACGCGTCGACCGGCCTCGCACGCGCCGAGTCGCCGGGGCAGACGGTGATCCGCGCCATCGTCGAGCGGGTGCCCGGCTACCCCGGCACGGTGTTCGACCAGGGGACGTTCCAGGTGTTCGCCCCGCCCGTCGCACGCGTCGAGGTGGCGCCGACCACCGTCACGGTGCGGGCCGGGCAGTCCACGCTGGTGTCGATCATCGCGCGTGACGCGGCGGGCAACCAGCTCTTCGGCCGCAACGTGGTGCCGACCTCCACCAACCCCGGTGTCGCCGTCGCCGAGAGCAACGGCCGCATCACCGGCCTCTCCGCGGGCTCGACGACCATCCGCTTCCAGGCGGTCGACAACTCCGGGCAGCCGCAGGGCGAGGCGGCGGAGATCACGGTCTCGGTGACCTCGACGGCCGCCGCACGCCGCGCGGCGCCGTAACGGCCCGCCGGCTGCGCCACGCTCGACCGACGAGGCCCCGCCGATCCGGCGGGGCCTCGTCGCGTTCCGGGCACGCCGCCGGCACCTTCCCCGTTGGGCGCGCATCGTGCCGTCGTCTGGCGCGCCGTCCGCACTCCCGCCCGTCCGCCAGCCGCCATGACCAGCGCCTCCAAGCCGACTCCCGCGTCCGCCAAGCCCTCCTTCCTGCGCGGGCTGTTCGCGGGCGCGATCCACGACGACCTGCTCTTCCCCTTCCCCGCCCCGCTCGAGCGGCGCGACGCGGGCGAGGCGCGCACCGTCCGGCGACTCATCGCGTCGCTGCACGAGATGCGCGACGCGGGGCTCATCGATTCGGCGCGCTTCGACGCCGAGGAGACCATCCCCGACGAGACGATCCGCGCGATGGCGCAGGCGGGGCTCCTGGGCATCACGGTGCCGCGCGAGTACGGCGGATCGGGGCTGTCGAGCACGGGCTACGCGCGGGTGTTCGGCGCCGTCGCGTCGATGGACGCCTCGCTCGGCGTCGTGATCGGCGTGCACGCGGGGCTCGGCTGCAAGCCGCTCGTGCTGTTCGGCACGGACGAGCAGAAGGCGCGCTTCCTCCCCGCCCTCGCGCGCGGCGAGACGCTCGCGGCCTACGCGCTGACCGAGCCGGAGACGGGCTCCGACGCGCAGCACATCGTCACGCGCGCGGAGCCCGACGGCGCCGGCGGATGGCGCATCACCGGGCGCAAGCACTGGATCGGCCTCGCGCACCGCGCGGGCGTCATCACCGTGTTCGCGCAGACGCCCACCACCGGCCGCGACGGCAAGCCGACGCAGCGCCCGACGGCGTTCATCGTCACGCCCGACATGCCCGGCTTCCGCGTGGTGGGCACGGTGCGCAAGCTCGGCATCCGCGGCTCGACGCAGGCGGAGCTCGAGTTCACGCGCTGCGAGGTCCCGGGCGATCACGTGCTCGGGCAGGTCGGGAAGGGATTCTCCGTCGCGGTGAACGTGCTCAATGGCGGCCGCCTCTCGCTCGCCGCCGGATGTGCGCAGAGCGCGAAGGCGATCGTCGGCGAGATGGCGCGATACGCCGAGCAGCGCATCCAGTTCGGCGCGCCGCTGGCGAGCTTCGAGATCACGCAGCGCAAGCTGTCGACGCTCGCGGCGGAGGCGTACGCCGCCGACGCGATGGTCGGCCACCTGAGCGCGGCGCTCGACCGCGGCGACGTCGACGCGGCGCTGGAGGCGGCGGCGGCGAAGGTGTTCGCGAGCGAGCTGGTGTGGCGCGCCGCCGACGAGATGGTGCAGGTCGCGGGCGGTCGCGGCTACGTGATGCCGTATCCGTACGAGCGCATGCTGCGCGACGCGCGGATCAACCGGATCTTCGAGGGCGCGAACGACGTGCTGCGCATCTTCATTGCGCTCAACGGCGTCGAGGGGCCCGCGGAGCGGCTGCAGGAGCTGGGCGCCGCGCTGCGCAAGCCGATCCAGAACTGGAACGCCGTCGCCGGCTACGCGACCGACCGCGTGCGCACCGCGCTGCGCACCCCGACCGACGGCGTGGACGTGCGGCTGCACGCGCGTCTGCTGCCGCACAAGCGCTTCCTCGAGAAGCACGTCGCGGAGCTGAAGGGCGCCGCGCAGGCGGCGATCCTCGCGCACCGCAAGAAGCTGATCGAGCGCCAGCTCGTCACCGAGCGCCTCGCCAACATGGCGATCGAGCTGTACGCGCGCGCCGCGACGATCGCGCGCACGCAGCGGCTGCTGGAGGAGCGCGGCGAGGCCAGGTGCGAGCACGAGCTCGCGCTGTGCGATCTGTTCTGCGTGGAGAGCGGCCACCGCTTCCGCGAGCAGCGCCAGCTCCTGTCCGGCCGCGCCGACGCGGTGGACGACGTGCGCCGCGCGGTCGCCGCGCACGTGCGCGCCGCGGCCGGCTACGACGTCACCGACGCGGTGCTCGATCCGGGGCCGCGCGGTGCGGACGACGCGCCCGCGAGCACGCCCGCGCCGGCGACGAGCGGCGCGCCTGCGGAGGTCGTCGGGCGGAACTGAGCGGCGCTGCGGGCTGCGAGCTGCGGATTCCGAGCCTCATCCCGCTCGTCGCCGAACATCCTCCGTCACGCGGCGATGGAGGAGCCAACGGCAGGGAACGGGATGACACGCTTCTCGCGGATCGACGGGATCACCTCCGCATCGGGGCGCCGACTCGCACGCCGCGAGCGGAGGATGCGCCGTCGTCCGTGCAATCACGGCTTCCGCCTTCGGGTCCGGTGCGATGCGACGGCAAGGACACGAGCAGCAGGGATGAAGGTCTGACAACGTCGGATGAACGTCGGATGGCTCCGCGTGGCGCGACGATCGTCGTCGCCGAGCGGAGCCATCCGACGTTCATCAGACCTTCTCAGATCTACATCCCTGCTGCGCTTCTGTCGTTCGGATCCGGCGCGAGGGCGCGGGGATGCGGCATCCGGCTCCGCAGCCCGCAGCCCGCAGCTCGCAGCCCGCAGCCCGCAGCTCGCAGCTCGCAGCTCGCAGCTCGCAGCTCGCAGCTCGCAGCTCGCAGCCCCGCTTATCGCACCTCGAGCCCGAACCGCACCGTGCGTCCCGGCTGCGGCAGCCCGCACTGATCGTAGACGGTCGCGTCGCCGACGTTGTCGACCGCGAGCGTCGCGCGCAGTGCGCGCAGCAGCCGCCCGCCGCGTCCCGCGCCGGCCAGCGACCAGCCGCGCGTGATCGCCGCGTCGCCGAGCGTCTGCCCGCCCAGCGCGACCTGGCGCCCGAGGTCCGGATGCTGGCAGAACTGACGGCCCGTGTAGCGCGCGAGGGCGCTGCCCCGGATGCCGAGCGGCAGCGGCACGCCGACGTCGAAGGAGCCGCGCAGCTCCGGCTGGTGCTCCGGGCGGCGCTCGTTCGGCTCGCCCGCGGGCAGCGTCTCGTCGTACAGGCGCACGCGCTGCGCGAGCAGGTCGCCGGTGAACGAGACGCCGCGCAGCGACGCCGGCGCCCACCCCGCGAGCAGCTCGACGCCCGTGCTCCGGATCTGGTCGCGGTTCACGCGCCGGAAGAGGCGGTTCGGGAGCGTGATGCGCACGACCGCGTCGTCGAGCCGGTGGTGGAACGCGACCGTCTGCAGCGTGAGCCCCGCCCGCGCGGCCTGCTCGCCGACGATCGACGCGCCGGCCTCGAAGCCGAGCAGCTGCTCGGGACGCAGGTCCGGATTCGGGTCGAAGCGGTTGAGCGCACCCGAGTACAGCTCGCGCAGCGCCGGGAAGCGCGCCCGCCGGCTGGCCGAGGCGTGCAGCCGCACCGCGTCCGCCACCGCCGCGGTGGCGCCCGCGCGCCATCCCCAGCGCGACAGCTCGCCCAGCGCCGTGCGTCCGCCCGTCTCGGGCGTCTCGGCGGCGTCGCGCACCACGCCGCCGCTCACCAGGACGCGCGAGAGCAGCGGATACTCGACCTCCGCGCCGAGGCTCGTGAGCCGCTGGCGGTAGCGGGTCGCGACCGCCGTCGGGCGCTGCGCGTCGAGCGTCTCGTCGTAGCGCACGTCGGCGAGCGTGCCGCCCACGCGCAGCTCGCCCGCGCCCGGCAGCGAGTGCGCGGCCGTCACGCGCCCGCTCATCGTGCGCTCGTCGCCCAGCTCCCGCGTGGCGAGCGTGCTGTACGTGCGGTTCGTGTAGCTCTCGATCTCGACGTCGCCCTGATACGCGCCGACGCTGGCGTCGACGCGCGCGCGCCCCAGCGGCGTGGCGAGGTCGCCGGTGCCCGCGCTCAGCACGCCCAGGCGACGCGACGACTCGGGATAGCGCCAGAAGCGCGGCGCGGCGACGTGCAGCTCGGGCGCGACGCCGCGGCTCGCGTCGTACGCGGTGACGGTGCCGCCGACGTACGCGCCCGACGCGCCGTCCCAGCGCGCGGCCACGAAGCCGTCGGTCTGCCGGAGGTCGGTGTTGGTGCGCAGCTGATCGTGCTCCGCGTCCCCGGGATCGGGCGCGCCGCCGGTGACGCCCTCGCCCGCGCCGCCGCGGCGGCTGAGCGCGAAGCCGTCGCGCTGGCGGTAGGTCGCGCCGCCGCGCACCGAGAGCGCGCCGCGGCCGAGCGCCATCGGCGCGCCGCCGACCGCGGAGAAGACGCGGGCGCCGAACTGGTCGACGCCGGTGCCGAGCACCAGGTCGGGGCGCAGGTCCGTCGCGGGCGTGTTGAGCTCCAGCGCGATGACGCCGCCGAGCGCGTTGGGACCCGTGAGCAGCGACGAGAGGCCGCGCACGAGCGTCAGCCGCTGGATCCCCGTGCTCGGGATCAGCGACGCGTCGGTGCGGTGGTCCCAGCCGAGCGTGAGCGGCAGCCCGTCGAGCATCAGCGCCGCCTGGCGCGAGTCGGAGCCGCGGACCGACAGCTCGACCTCCCCGCGCGAGTTCTGGCGCACGAGCACGAACGGCGTCTGCCGCAGCACCTGCTCCAGCAGCGGCGCGGGCTGCGTGGGCACCGGCAGCGAGTCCGGGCGGACCACCACCGCGCCCGCCCCGCCGACGGTCGTGGGCGCGCGCGTGCCGGTCACCACCACGGGCTCGATCCGGCGGGTCGACGTGTCGCGCGCCGTCTGCGCGAGGGCGGCCGGCGCGGCCGCCGCGAGCGCGGCGAGGGCCGCGCCGCAGGCGTTCGCGGCGGGGCGCCGGCGGGCGACGCGCACGGAGAGAGCGGTGGGAAGGATCGACATCCAGGTCCCGGCGGAGAGGGAAACGATGCGGCGGCGAAACGCGGCGAACGCGGCGGCACCGACTGGCCTGGCAGGGTACGCGCGTGGGAGCGCGAATGCTGCGCCACGCCGGCGCGTGCGGCTGGCCGCGCCGGTGGGCACGGGCCTTGTCATGCTCGCCGGCCCACCGCCCGGGAGGATCGCGCATGGGAACGACGACACCCGCACCACGGCAGGTCGCGCTCGACTTCACGGGCGTGGGGGGCACGTCCGAGCGGCGCGACGTCTCGGCGGTCACGGCCGCCGGCGAGCACCTGTGGATCGGCACCGACGAGGGGACGCACCTCGTGCGCCTCACCCGCGTCGCCGCCGACCGATGGGGCGACGCGGTCGCCGTGCCGCTCGACACCCTGCTGACGCTGCCCGGCGCGGCCGACGACGAGGTCGACGTCGAGGGGCTGGACGCATCGGACGGCTGGCTCTGGGTCGTGGGCTCGCACAGCGTCCGGCGGCGCAGGCCGGAACCGGAGGACTCGCCCGAGCAGCGGATGGAGTGCCTGGCCACCACCAGGCGGAAGGGCAACCGCCACCTGCTCGCGCGCCTCCCGCTGGTGCCCGACGGCGGCGTCGTGCGCGACACGGTCGACGCGGACGGCGCCACGCGGCGCGCCGCTCGGCTGCGCGGCGGCCGCGCGCGCGACGTCCTCACGCGCGCGCTGCGCGAGGATCCGCATCTCGCGCCCTTCCTCGACATCCCGGGCAAGGACAACGGCTTCGACGTCGAGGGGCTCGCGGTCGACGGCACGCGCTGCTGGCTCGGGCTCCGCGGGCCGGTGCTGCGCGGCTTCGCCGTCGTCCTCGCGGTCGAGCCGCGCCCCGCGCGCGCCGGCGACGACGCGCTGCGCCTGCGCCGCTGCGGCCCCGACGGCCGCCGCTACGAGAAGTTCTTCCTCGACCTGTCCGGCCTCGGCGTGCGCGAGCTCTGCCTGCACGGCGACGACCTGCTGATCCTCGCCGGGCCGACGATGCAGCTCGACGGGCGCGCGGTCGTGCTGCGCTGGCGCGGCGCCCGGCACGCGCGCGGCGACGCGATCGTCGACCGTTCGGCGCTGGAGGTCGTGTTCGACCTGCCCTACGGCCGCGGCGCCGACGAGGGCGTCGAGCATCCCGAGGGGATCGCGCTCATCGGCGACGCGCGGCCGGCGCTGCTGGTCGTGCACGACGCGCCCGACGCGCGGCGTCTGCAGGGCGACGCGCTGCTCGCCGACGCGTATCCGCTGGCGTGAGCGGCGCGCCTCAGAAGGCGAGCCGCACGCCCAGGCCGTTCGGCATCGGCACGAGGCCGACGCGCGCCGGGATCGGCACGAGGGTCCACCGCTCGCGCCCGACGCCCGCGCCGATCAGCGCGCCCGTGATCGCGCCGATGCCGGTGCCGCCGACCGTCATCACGCCAAGCACGACCGGCCCCAGGTAGCAGAACTCGTAGCAGCGATTGCGACGGTCGCTGTTCCAGTCGTACCAGAGCAGGCCGGCCGTCAGCGCGGCGCCCGGGACCGCGATCACGAGCGCGCCGATCGCCGCGCCGCGCCGCGCGCCCGCGCCGCGGTCCCGGCCGCCCGAGAGCGCGAGCTCGGTCACGTCCTGCCAGGCCACGGTGCGCATCGTGGTGTCGCCGCGCACGCGGTCGTCAATCACGAGCGTGAGCGAGTCGCCCCGCGACGCGACCGCCCGCGCGCGCGACCGGTCGAGCCCCACGCGCGGCGCGGTCACGCGCACCACGGCGCCGCTGTCGACGCGCACTACGGGCGGGAGGGAGTCCTGCGCGGCGAGCGGCGCGGCGGCGACGAGGGCGAGCGGCGCGCAGGCGGCGCGGGCGCTCCGGAACGTGCGGGATGACGCGGACGGCATGCTCGGATCCTGCGCGATGGACCGCCTCCTGTCCACCGTCGCGGCGTGCGCCCCTTGTTCGCCCTCGCGCGGCGGTCGACCTTGGACGCGATGAGCATCCGCCCCGCGCCTCCGCAGCCCGCGTCGCACGCCGCGCTCGCGCCGCCGGTCGACGAGCCGGCGATCGACGGCTCGTCGATCGACCAGCCGGCGACGGCGGCGGCCGACGGCGCGAGCGCGGCCCGGCGCTGCCCGAACTGCGGCGCCGCGGCGGGCGACGCCTACTGCCCGCACTGCGGACAGGAGCAGCACGACCTGCACCGGTCGATGGGCGCGCTGCTGCACGAGGCGCTCGACTCGCTCGCCGGCTGGGACGGCAAGATCCCCGCGACGCTCTGGCTGCTCGTGCGGCGTCCGGGGCAGCTGACGCTCGAGTTCCTGGCCGGCCGGCGCGCGCGCTACCTGCGGCCGCTCCGGCTCTATCTCACGCTGAGCCTCGTCTACTTCGTCACGCTGTCGCTCGACTGGGGCGGCGACGACCGCGTGCTCAACGTGCAGACGAGCGGACCGGCCGACAGCGCCGCGGTCCGCGACTCGATCGCCGAGGCGCGCACGGACTCGGTCGCCGACGCGCGGGCCGACTCCATCGCCGATCGGGCGGCGGGACGCGCGCCGCAACGTGAGCACGTGGCCCCCGACACCACGACGCTGAGCGGCCGCATCGAGCGCGCCTTCGAGCGGCGCGTCGAGCGCTTCCAGAAGCTGCCCAAGGAGCAGCGCAACCGCGCGTTCACGTCGGCGTTCTTCGGCCAGCTCTCGAACATGGTGTTCGCGCTGGTGCCGCTGTTCGCGCTGCTGCTGCGCGTGACGTACCGCCGGGCGCCGCTGTTCTACGCCGAGCACTTCGTGCACGCGCTGCATCTCCACGCGTTCGCGATGCTCGTGATGACGGTGGTGCACTTCACGCCCGGCGCGTGGTCGGTGCTCCCCTTCCTCGGGCTGCCGGCGTACGTCTGGATCGCCCTGCGGCGCGTCTACGGCGGCTCGGCCGCGCGCACCACCGTGAAGTCCGTGCTGATCTTCGGCGGCTACGGGATCGCGCTGACGATCGCCATGTCGCTGATGGCGCTCGTGATCCTCTTCTTCGTCGTCTGAGCGCCGCGCCCGGCGCCGCGCCCGGCGCCACGGCCGACGCTACGGGACGATCAGCAGCCCCACGCGCGACCCGAAGTCGTCGTCCGCGCCGGCGAGGTTGGCGGGGACGCGCCACGCGCCGCCGTCCGCGCGCACGGTCAGCCGGCGGGTGCCGCGCGGCAGCGGGTCGGGGAGGACCCACGCGTCCCCCTCGCGCACGAGGGCGACGGGGCGCCAGTCGGTCCAGTCGCCGCGCACCTCCACGGCCACCGCCCCCGGCGCGCGCACGCGCAGCCGGCGCGTCTCCCCCGGCCCCTCGGCCGCCTCGGCGATCGGCGCCTCGAGCGTCGCGACCGGCGGGGCCGACGGCGCGACGACCGCGCCCCCGACGCCCCGCGTCGCCGGCGCCAGGCGCCAGCGGAGGCCGAGCGAGAGATGCCGCACGGCGGGCATCCCGCGCAGCGGGTCGGCCATCTGGTCGCCGGCCGACGCGACCACGCCGACCCGCGGGAGGGCCCACCACACGCCCGACGCGAGCACGATCCCGCGCACCCCGCGGAACTGCGCGGGCGCGCGGCGCACGCCGCTCGACACGGCCAGCTCCCCGCGCCGCCCGCGCCACTCCACCGCGCCCGTCAGGTCGACGGCGACGACGGGGCGCACCGTGCCTGCGGGAGCGAAGCCGTTCGCCGGCGTCGCGGGCGGCGCGTTCACGATCACGGGCCCGAAGCTCGGCACGCCCAGCGGCGTCGGCGCGGCCGGCGGGCCGCCGGTGGCGCTGTCCAGGCGCGCGCGCTGGGCGGCCAGCGCGAGCGACACGGTCGGCCCCGAGCCGCGCCACCAGAGCCCCGCGTCGGCGGCGGCGATCGGCGCGCGCAGCCCCTCGCGGGTCAGGAAGCCGCCGCCGGCGCCCACCCAGCCGCCCCACCGCTCGCCGTTCACGCGCCGCCGCGCGAGCCCGAGCAGGTGCGCCGCCGGCGAGCCGCCGCGATAGCGCAGCCCCGTCGCCACGCCGCCCAGCTCCCAGACCCCGGCGCGCCCGGGCGCCCACGCGCCGGCCACCACGCCCTGCGCGGCCCACCGGTCCGACGAGGCGAGCGTCGCCGCGCCGGTGAGGTCGAGCGCGGTGTGCTCGCCCGACGTCCCCCAGCTCGCGGCGAACGTCGGCGCCGTCACGCGCGCCACGTTCGCCTGGTCGAGCGTCGCGCCGCCGGCGTCGAGGCTCGCGCGGTGCACGCGCTGCGCGCCGCCCGGCGCCGCGCTCAGGACGAGCGCGGCAGCGGCGACGAGCGGGAGGGCGGGACGGAAACGGCGTGGCGCGCGCACCACGCCACGATAGCACGGTGCGCCGTCGCCGCCAGCCTAGCGTCGATTCCGGTCCGCCGCCGAGCCCGCCTCGCCGCCGTCAGGGACGCGCGCGCCCCGGCTGGTTCGCGCCCTCGGCGGCCGGTCCCTGGATCGTCGTCGGGATCGGCTGGATGTTCGGCACCGGGAGTGCCGCCACGAGGGCGCGCGTGCGCAGCTCGAGCGCGGTCACGGCCGGGATGGAGTTCATGAGGTCGCGCTGCACCTCCTGCCCCAGCGTCAGGAGCTGGGCGTCGCTCGCGCGGCGCTGCATCAGCCGCCCCACCGCGTTGGTCGCCTCGGTCACGGGGACGCCGCGCGACACGAGCTGCGCCAGCACTCCGAGGGCGACCGCGGTCGACCGCTGCCTCGACAGCTCGCGGAAGCCCTTCAGCACCTCCGCCGGCACCCCCATGGCCAGCGCGTCGGCGCCGGCCGTCACCTCACGGTCGGTGACCGCGGGCTTGAGCGCCTCGCGCGAGGTCGCCAGGCGCGCCGACATCGCCCGCACCGCGGCCTCGATCCGCGCCGGCGGCGCTTCCTTCTCGACTCCCTCCAGCGCCTTCGCGATCAGCGGCTCCAGCGGGAGCCCGCGCCGGTCGGCGTCGGCCAGCGCGTCCGCCACCACGCGCCGCACGCGCGGGTCGCGGATCCCTTCGAGGCGGGCGACCGCGCTGGCGATCGTCGTCGCGGCTCCGGGCGTCGCGAGCCCGGCGGGCGACACGGGCGTCGCCTGGGCGCGGGCCGCTGCCGGCGCCACGGCCAGCAGCAGCCCGGCGACGATGGGACCGGGTCGCGGCGACACGCGGATCGAGCGGCGCATCGTCACGGCGCCCCGACGACGATCACCGAGTGGTCGCGCCCGTAGTCGACGTCCCGGGTCACGGGCACGCGCGGGTCGGTCACCCAGCTCGAGTCGTTCACGACGTAGGCGTAGGCGTGGCGGCCGGGCGCGAGCGGCACCGTCCCGATCCACGTCCCGTCCTCGCTGCGCGCGAGCGGCGTCGCCTGCGGGTCCCATCCATTGAAGTCGCCCACGAGCGACACGCGGGCCGCTCCGGGCCGGCGGAGCACGAAGGCCACGGGGAGCGGTGCGTCGGCGGCCGGGCCGGTCGCCGCCGGGAGGAAGTCCACCGGGGCGTCCGGATCGACGGGCAGCGCCGCCGGCGCGGTCACCGCCGGGACGGTCGCCAGCTCCGTCGCCGCCTCGCGCTGGCGCGAGGTGAGCAGCGCCGCCGTCCCCATCCCCACCGCGAGCACGAGCCCCGCGGCCACGCGCCAGCCGCCGAAGCCGCCGAGCGCCCGCAGCGGGCGCGCGCGGCGCGGCGCGAGCGTGCCGGGACGGTGGCCGCGCGCCACGGCCGCGGCCACCACACGGTCCACCGCGCCCGGCGGCACCGGGGGCAGCCCGCGCAGCACGCCCAGCGCGGGCGAGAGGCCGGCCACCTGGTGCGCCTCGTCGGGGTCCGGCGTCGGACGCCCGTCGTGCGGGGTCGTGCTCATGCGATTGCCTCCTGGAGTCGCGCGCGCAGCGCGTCGCTCGCGCGCTTCACCCGCATCTTGAGCGCGGACAGCCCCGCGCCGGTCACGTCCATCATCTCGGCATACTCGAGTCCCTCGACGTGGCGCAGCAGGAAGGCCTCCCGCTGCTCCGCGGGCAGCCCGTCGAGCGCGTGCCGCACGGCGTCGTACAGCGCGTCGTCCCCCTCGGCGCCCCAGCGCGCGGGCAGCTGCGCCAGCACGTCGTCGGCGTCGTCGACGGCCGCCCGCCGCCACCACTTCCGGCGCACCAGCGTGCTGCGGCACCGGTTGGCGAGGATGCGGAAGAGCCACGGCTCGAACGGCGCGCCGGGACGGAAGCGCGGCAGCGCGTTCCAGACGCGCACGAACGTGTCCTGCACCGCCTCCTCCGCGTCCTCGGCGGCGAGGCCCATGTTGCGGGCGAAGCGCAGGCAGCGCGCGTAGTGCGCGTCGACCAGCCGGCGGAACGCCTGCGGGTCGCCGTCGCACGCGTCCCGCACGAGCGTCGCGACGTCGACGGCGCCGCCGGTCCACGCGGCGTCCTGCGGGACGCGCACCGTCGACTTGGCGCCGCCGTCGGACGAGGGCTCGAGTCGCATCGGCCGCGCGCTCACGCGAGCCCCGCGCAGCCGCGCGCCTGCGGTGCGCGCCGACCGCGCCCGCCGAGCGACGCGGCCCACGCGCGGAACGTCACGATCCGGCGGCGGACGACCCAGGCGGCGCGCGCCGCGACGGACGGACGGCGCACCGCCGCGCGCGGCGCCACCGCGCGCCCGACGGCGGCCAGCACCCACGCCTCGAGCCGCGCGTCGTCCGGCGCCTCGCGGCGTGCGAACCAGAGCGCCACGTAGGCGTCCAGCACCGCCCGCTCGGCGGCCGCCTCGGTCGGGGTGAGCGTGCGAGCGACGGCCAGCCCGCGCGCGTAGGTCGCGTCGGCGAGCCGGGCGAGCGCCGCGGCGTCGCCGGCACGGAGCCGGGCGGCGAGCGAGTGGAGGTGCGGGAGTCGTGCGGTCGTGGACATGATCGTTGGCCTCGTGCCGGAGTACCCGGAGGCGGCCGAGCGCGTCACAAGGTAGCGGTGGAGCGCGCAGCGATCAGCGGTCAGCGATCAGGGGGGCTCCCCGGCGGGGACGACGTGTCCCGGCCGAGGAGCCCCCCCTGATCGCCGATCGCTGTACGCTGGTCGCTGCAGTCAGGTCCCGTGTCCTTCCTTCCGCTTCGGCTGCTCGTTGTGGTTCAGCTCGACGGGGCTCTCCGCCTGGCCCTGCCGCGCGTGCGAGCGCCAGCCGTGGCGGTCGTCGCCCTCGGCGGGGTTGTTCTGCACGAACGGCATCCCCGCGGCGCCCGAGCGCGTGTCGTGCGCCAGGTCCGACATCCCCTGCGCCTGGTGCCCACGCTGGTTGTCGCGCGCGAGGTCGTCGTCGAAGGCGTCGTGCCGGTCGCTGCGGTTGCGGCTCCGGTCGTTGCCCTCGGGACCCGTGGGGTTCGTGTCGGTGCCGCGTGCGTGGTTGCCGACGTTCTCCCGCGCGTCGCCGCGCGCCTCCGCCCGCGAGTCGCTCTTCACGCCGTTGCGCCCGTCGGGGCCGAGCGGATCGCGCGCGTCGTCGTTGTCGCGGTACTTCTCCCGGTCGCTGCCGCTCGTGTTCCCGTCCCGATTCGCCATCGTCGCCGCTCCTGTCTGATGTGGACCGGGCCACGGGGCAGCGGACGTGCCAGGGGGCACGCCCACGGGGCGGCAGCCGGGCGCGTCCCCTCCCCCGGTGCGGCCCCGCGCGGGTCAGGACGTGCGCGTCACGCGTCGCCGATCGTGGCGCCGATCGTGGCGCCGGTGCTCCGGTTCCACAGTCGCCCCGTGATCGCGCGGGTGAAGCCGTCGCCGCTGGGCCCGCCTGGCGAGGCCGCACGATCACCGCTGTCCCCGCGCGCATCGCCTCGTTCGTCCACGTGAGGGGACACTCGTGAGCAAACGGATGGTGTGACGCTCCGCACCCAACCGCTGCGGCGCACGAGCGTTAGCGCGTGTCACGGCAGAGGCGGCCGCGGGCTTGCCCTGCGACGCGGACACACGAGCCGCCCGGCGCACCGCCGGCCGGCCTGCACACTTTCGCGTTCCACCGATCATGCTCGCCTCCTCCGTCCTCCAGCTGCCGCGCGCCACCCGCCGCGCGGCGTTCGCCCTTCTCCTCGCCGTCGCCGCCTGCGGCGAGACGCCCGCCACCGTCGAGCCGCGACCGCAGCCGGCGCCGGTCGTGGCGCAGATCGACATCGCCGCGCCCACGACGCCGATGCTCGTCCACGACTCGCGGCAGCTGCAGGCGCGCGCCCTCTCGGCGGACGGCTTCACGCTCCACGACCGCGTCATCACGTGGGCGAGCAGCGACACGAGCGTCGCGATCGTCACGCCGGCCGGCGTCGTGTTCGCCCGCGCGACCGGCCGCGCCGTCATCAGCGCCACGGCGGGCGTCGCCCGCGCCGAGTTCGTCGCCGTCGTCGAGCCGGTGGCGGTGCGCACCGTCGTCATCCAGCGCGCGGTCACGACGCTTCCCGCCGGCGACGTCGGCACCTTCGCGGCCCACACCCTCGCCGCCGACGGCCGCGTGCTCGACGACCGGCACGTCGCGTGGAGCAGCAGCGACACGTCCGTCCTCGTCGTGAACGCCGACGGCCGTGCGCGCGGCGTGCGGCCCGGCAGCGCGCGCGTGTTCGCCGAGAGCGAGGGCCGGCGCGCGTGGGTCGACGTGACGGTCACGCCCGGCCCGCTCGGCGCCGAGGCGACGTGGCAGGTGCGCGTGAGCGATCTCGTGGGCGCCGCGGTGCGGTGCGAGGTCACCGGCATCCGCCTGCGCATCGCGCAGAGCGGCGCGCTCGTCGAGGGCGAGGTCGTGGGCGGCGCGAACACGTCGTGCAGCCCGCTCCCCGGCGCGTCGGCGCCCTACACCACGCCGCTCGCGCCGGTCGGGCCGATCACGGGCACGGTGAGCGGGCGCACGGTCACGCTGCACGCCACGCTGCACCGCTGGACGTTCGAGGGCACGCTCTCGGCGGACGGCCGCACGATGGAGGGCAGGGTGACGGTGATCGATCCCGCCGTCGTCACCGACTGGGGGAGCAGCATCGCGGCGATCCGCACGGGACGCTTCGTCGCCGCGCGCTGAGCGCGAGCCGGACGTGCACCGAGCGCGCGCCGAAGGCGCGCGGCAACACGACGCGGGGCGCCGGCGCATCGTGCGCCGACGCCCCGCAGGCGTTCGAGAGCGTGGCGTCAGACCGCGGGCTGCACCACGCCGCGGCACTCGCCGAAGCCGATGCGCGCGGCGCCCTCGCGCTCGCAGTACGCGCGCAGGATCACCTCGTCCCCGTCCTCGAGGAACGCGCGCGTCTCGCCGCCCGGCAGCGTCAGCGGCTCGGCGCCGCGCCACGTGAGCTCCAGCATGCAGCCGCGCGCATCCCGCGCCGCGCCGGAGATCGTGCCGCTGCCCAGCAGGTCGCCCGCGCGCATGTTGCAGCCGTTGCTCGCGTGGTGCGTGAGCAGCTGCGCGACGGTCCAGTACATGTCCGCGAACGTGCCGCGCGACAGGCGCACCGGCGCGGCGTTCGCCTCGCGCATGCGCGCCGTCTGCAGCCACGCCTCGACGGTGATGTCGAAGCCGCCGCGCGCCTGGTCCACGACCGACGACAGATACGGGAGCGGCGCCGGATCACCCGCGTCGCGCGGACGTGCCGGCACGCGGAACGGCTCCAGCGCGTCGAGCGTCACGACCCATGGCGACACCGTGCTCGCGAAGCTCTTGGCGAGGAAGGGGCCGAGCGGCTGGTACTCCCACGCCTGCAGGTCGCGCGCGGACCAGTCGTTCAGCAGCACGAGGCCGAACAGGTGCGCCTCCGCCTCGTCGATCGGCAGGCGCGAGCCGAGCGCGGTGCCGGGGCCGACGAACGCCCCCAGCTCCAGCTCGTAGTCCATCGAGCGACTCGGGCCCACCGTCGGCGCGTCGTCCTGCGGTCCCTTGCGCTGTCCCGTCGGGCGGCGCACCGGCGTGCCGCTGACGACGATGCTCGACGCGCGGCCGTGATAGCCGATCGGCACCCACTTGTAGTTCGGCAGCAGCGGATTGTCGGGGCGGAACATCCCACCGACGTTCGTCGCGTGCGCGATCGACGCGTAGAAGTCGGTGTAGTCGCCGATCTCCGCGGGGACGAACAGCTCGGCCTCCGCCATCAGCACGAGGATGCGCGACGCGCGATCGCGGTCGTACCGCGTGGGCGAGCCCCCGGCGAGCAGCACGCGGCTGACGTGGCGACGCAGCATCGTCCAGTGCGGCCGGCCGAGCGCGAGCAGCGGGTTGAGCGAGGGCGACGCGCACGCGAGCGAGACGGGGCTCTCCTGCAGCTCGTCGAACAGCCCCTCGCTCAGGCATGCGCAGAGGTCGAGGATCTGGTCGCCGATCGCCACGCCCACGCGCGGCATCTCGCTCGTGCCGGCGCGGCGGAACACGCCGAAGGGCAGGTTCTGGACGGGGAAGTCGGTGGCCGGGTCGTGCGCGGACTCCACCCAGCTGATCAGCGTCGGGTCGTTCGTGTCGGACATGAGGCGCTCAGCCCGGCCACCAGCCGAGCGATTGAAGGTCGTGCATCGGCTCCTCGAAGGAGCACGAGCCGAAGGCGACGAGTCGACGGGCACGCGTCGCGGCGATGTCGGCGACGTGCGTGCGAAGGCCGCGCCACTCGGCGCCGTTCTCGTCGAACGCGATCGTCGCCGCGTCGCGCTCCTCGAGCAGCGGCGCGACGTCGGCGGGCGCGTGGCCCGCGTGCAGCAGCGCCGCGGCCAGGAACAGGTTGACGAAGCCGAACATCGTGCCGCGCGCGCAATCCGGCTCGTACGTCAACGCCCGCTCCGCGCGCAGCGGATGGTGCAGCCCCGCGGTGCACTTGCCCGCGACGTCGTGCGCCGCGCAGGCGAGGAGGAAGTCGAGCACCGCGGCGGGCGGCGGGAAGGCGTCGGGCGTCACGCCGCCGGTGCGCAGCTTGAGGCGCACGCCGCGCGCGGCGGCGACCTGCGCGTACGGCGCCGCCTCCGCGCCCCAGGGCAGCTCGACGTAGAGCGACGCGGCGTCGGCGAGCCCCGCGCGCGCGAGCGCGTCGGCGAGGCGCGCGACGTCGTTGGGTGTGGCGGCCTTCGCTTCGAGCGTGTCGATCAGCGCGCGGCCGCCCTCCACGCCGGGCGCGTGGCGCGCGTTGAAGGCCACGACCGCGCGCAGGTCGGCGACGGCGTCCGCGCCCACGAGCGCGCTGAGCGTCCACGGCTCGGGCGCCTCGGGCGGCTCGGCGTTCACCGGGAGCAGCGCGGCGGATGCGGCCTCGAACTCCTCCAGCCGCGCCACCGGCACGACGAACCGGCCGAGCATCCATCGCGCGTCGGCGGCGCGATAGGCCGCATGCCGGCGGACGGCGGGCGCCATCGCCAGCCCGGCCGGGGGGAAGAGCCCCGCGTAGTCCACGATGTGCGCGAGCAGCGTGCGGAGGGCGAGCATGCCGCAAACCTAACGAGGGCTGCGGAGCTGCGGGGCTGCGGGAACGGCGCCGGAAGATCCCGTGCGGCCGTTCCGCAGCCCCGCAGCTCCGCAGCCCTCGCGATCGCCCACTCGGGCCGACGCGCGATCCGGGTTAGGGCGCCGCCTGCCGCTGCGCCTGTGCGCGCGCCGCGGCGCTCGCGGTGATCGCCACCTCGACGCGGCGGTTCTGCTGGCGGCCGTCGTCGGAGTCGTTCTGCGCCACCGGCTCGCCCTCGCCGCGGCCGGCGGTGCGCACGCGGTCGCGCGGCACGCCCTGCGCCGCCAGGTAGCTCGCCGCCGACGCCGCGCGGCGCTCCGAGAGGCGCTGGTTGTACGCGTCCTCGCCCTGCGCGTCCGTGTGGCCGACGATCAGCAGGTCGGAGTCCGGATAGCGGCTGAAGTTCGCCGCCAGCTCGCGCAGGTTGGCGCGCGCCGGCTCGCGCAGCACGTCGGAGTCGAAGTCGAAGAGCAGGCCGCTGTCGAAGGTGACGAGGATGCCCTCGCCCACGCGCTCGATGCGCGCGCCCGCGATCGTCTGCTCGAGCGTCTTCGCGCGCTGGTCCATCTGATGGCCGATGATCGCGCCCGCCGCGCCGCCGACCGCCGCGCCGATGATCGCGCCGCGCGACGTGCTGCCGTTCGAGCGCCCGATCAGCCCACCGGCGACCGCGCCCGTCGTCGCGCCGATGACCGCGCCCTTCCCCTTGCTCGACTCGAGCGTCGCGCATCCGGTCGAGCCGATCGCCAGCGACGCGGTCCCGAAGATCAGCGCCGTCCGGCGCATCCACACGTGTGTAAGCTGCATGTCGTCCTCTGCTCGTGGTGAGGGAGCGCAGGGCCGCACGTTCGGCCCGCGCTCACCAACTGTACCCGCCTCACCAAGGCAGGGTTCGTGCGCGCGTGGCGCGACGCGTCACCGCGTGATGCGCGACACACGCAGCGGGCCGCGTCGCACCGCGACGACGTCACGCGACCTCACGCGACGTCGCGCGAGCTCACGCGAACCGCGGCCCGCGCTTCTGCAGGAACGCCGTCACGCCCTCCACGAAGTCCGGCGCGTGGAAGCACGCGTCCTGGTGCACGGCCTCGAACTCGAGCGCGCCCGCGAGGTCCGTCGTCTCGCCGTGCTGCAGCCCCGCCTTGATCGCGGTGATCGCCGCGCGCGGCGCACGCGCCAGTCGCTGCGCGACCTCGTCGACCGCCGCGTCCAGCTGCTCCGCCGACACCACGCGCGACACGATCCCCAGCCGCTCCGCCTCGCGCGCCGTCACGAGATCGCCGAGCGCCATCAGCTCGAACGCCTTGTGATAGCCGACGAGGCGCGGGAGCGTGTACGTGCTGCCGCCGTCCGGCATGAGGCCGATCTTCACGAACACCTGCCCGAACGTCGCCTCTTCGCTCGCGACGATCAGATCGCACGCGAGCGCGAAGTTCATCCCCACCCCCGCCGCCGGCCCGTGCACGCGCGCGATCACGGGCTTGGGCACCGCGCGGATCGCCTGCACGACGGGATTGTTGTAGTCGCGCAGCGCCGCCGTGACGTCGAAGCGCGCGATCTCCTCGGCGCTCGTCGCGGCGAGGTCGGCGCCGGCGCAGAACGCCTCGCCGGCGCCGGTGAGCACGAGCACGCGCGAGTCGTCGACGGCGGCCGCCTGCAGCGCGTCGCGGAGCGCGGCGAGCGTCGGCAGATCGACCGCGTTGCGGCGCGACGGACGGTCGATCGTGATGCGGGTGATCGCGCCCGCGCGCGCGACGTGCACGGTAGCGCGGGGTGCGACGGCGGGTGCGGTGTCGGGCGAGGCGGGCGTGGACATCGGGGGCTCCTCGGGCGGCGGTCGGGGCCGAACGGCGTTCGGCTCGCGGGCGAAGCTAACCGGGGTGCCGACGCGCGCGAGCCCCGATCACCACGGCGGTGATCGGGGCTCGCTCAGGAGGCGCGGGCGCTCAGCGCGGCCGCGTCGCGACCTGCCGGAGGATGGTGCCCGCCGCGCCGCCCATCGGACCGCCCCAGCCGCCGGTCGGCAGCCCGGGGAAGCGGCGGTTGATCGCCCCCTGCACGCCGCCGCCGATCTGGCCGCCGCGGCGACCCGGGAAGTCGCGCTCGCAGTGGTCGACGTCGCCGGCGCCGCCGCGGATGATCACGCCGCCCCAGCCACCGCCACCGTCGCGTCCCCGGCGCCCGCGATCTCCCTCCTCACGGTCGCCCTGGGCCTGCGCGGGGGCCTCACCGGTCCCCACCGCGACCGGGCGCACCGGCTCGGGCGCCGGCACCACCGCCGGCTCCGGGCTCGGCGCCGCGTCGTCGCCGACGGCCGCGGGCGCCTCGACCATCGCGACCGTCGGCGCGGGCTCCTCGGCCGCCGCGGGGGCCGGCCGCGTCTCCGCCACGCGGCGCACGCCGGTGGTGGGCGCGCGGTGTCGGACCGTGCCGCGGCGGTCGGCGCGCGTCGTCTCGCGCCCCTCGCCGCTCGGACGCCCCTCGACCGCGCTCACGAAGCGCGCGGCCGGCCCCTCGCGTCCGCTCGCCAGCTCCACGCTGGCCGCGGCGGCCAGCTGCAGGTCGCGGCGCAGGCCGTCGTCCAGCGCCGCCGTCGATGCGGCGCCGCTCCCGCCGCCGCACGCGCCCACCGCGAGCGCGGCAGCCAGCGGGGCCGCCGTCGTCCACGCCATCGTTCTCCCGATCCGTCGCACGGGCTCCTCCCGCTCTCACGCGTCGCTGCGCCGGCGCGCGATCTCGCGCGCGGTGCGACGGTGAGGAGGGCATGGCTCGCGCCGCGGACGCTCCCCAGGGAACTTCCAGACGACTGCCCGAAATCGTCCCCGCGCGATGACGGCGCCCGTCCACTCGCGGGGACGGGCGCCGTCCTCGCGACGGATCAGAACGGAGCCGCGTACGGGGTCGCGTAGGGCGTGGCGTACGGGGTGGCGAGCGGGATCGGACCGCCCGGCCGCGGCCCGCCCATCGGTCCGCCGATGCGCAGCGTCGCCGTCCGCTGGCCGAGTGCCACCGGCATGCCGCGACCGCGGGGCAGCTCGCGCTCGCACCGATCGTCGCCGACCGCGCCGCCGCGGAGGACCACCCCGACGGCCATCGTCGAGGCGCCCTCCTCGCCCGCGTAGCGCTGGATGCGCTCGGTCGCCGGCTCGGGCGTGGGCGCGAGCACCGCCACCGCGGGCGTCGCCACTGCGGGCGTCGCCACCGGTGCGGTCAGTGTCGGCGCACTCGCCACGCTGCTCGCCGCGCGCACGGTGCGGGCGACGCGACGCGGGGCGCGCGTGGCGGCGCGCGGCGTCGTGGCCGGGCGCGCCTCCTCCGCCGCCGGCAGGAACCGCGCGCCCGGCTCGCCCGGCTGCTCCGCGAGGGCGACCGCCGCAGCCGCGGCCAGCCGCAGGTCGCGCTGGAGCGCCGCATCCATGCGCGCGCCGTCCGCGCGCCGATCGCCGCATCCTGCCACCAGCGCCCACGCGGCGATCACGCCGCCGAGCGCTCCACGTCCCACTGTCCGCATGGCTCGTGTCCTCCACTCCTCACAGGTGGAACGGCGCACGGGGGCGTGCGGGCACTGGCCCGCCGCTCGCGGGTATGCGCGCCGGCAGCGCTCGCCCGCCGCACGGACGGGGCCACGCGCGCGTCTCCTGCCGTCGTCCTCCGCGCCCTCCGCCATGCGCCTCGCTCGCCGTCCCCTGCCCGCCCGCGCGGCGCTCTCCGCGCTGGCCGCTGCCGCGCTGCTCACCGCGTGCCGCCCGGAGCGCGCGGAGACCGCGCCGGCCGACATCCGCTCCGCGACCCGCGACGCGGCGCGCGCCACCGCGCTCGCCGACACGCTCGGCGCGCTGGTCGCCGACGCCTACGACTTCTCGCGCCCGGACGCGGTCGCACGGCTGATGGCGCTCTACGCGCCCGACGATCCGGTGGTCTCCGCCGCGGCCGGCCGCGTCACGACCTCGCGCGCCGCGCTGCAGCTGCAGATCCAGCGCTTCTGGGAGCGCGTCGGTCAGAACATGCAGGACCCGCGCTTCCTCCTCGGCACACCGCACGTCACGGTGCTCGGCCCCGACGCGGCGGTGCTCACCGCGACGTACGCGATCCCGCACCGCACCCCGGAGGATCGGCCGCACACGCTGGCCGGCGCATGGACGGCGGTGTTCCAGCGCCGCGACGGGCGGTGGGTGATCGTGCAGGAGCACCTCTCGGACGTGCCCCCGGCACCAGCGCAGCCCTCCGCGTCGCGCTGACGGCGGGCTGCGGGGCTGCGGGGCTGCGGAGCTGCGGAAGGGCCGCTCGGGATGCTCCGACGTGCCGGACCCGAACGGCAGAGGAGCAGCGGGGATGACAATCCGAGAAGATCGGATGGCTCCGCATGGCGCGACGTTCCTCGCCGCCACGCGGAGCCATCCGATCTCCATCCGATCCTTTCAGAACTTCATCCCTGTTGCCGTTCGCGGTTCACCCACGGGGGCGTCGCGACAGACTTGGCGCGGCGTGGTGAAGGGCTGCGGGCTCGGATCGTTCCGCAGCCCCGCAGCCCCGCAGCCCCGCAGCGCGCCCTGCTACGCTCGCCGCCTCCACGCCACCAGCCCGAGCGCCGCCATCCCCGTCGCCATCAGCAGGTACGTCGACGGCTCCGGCACCACCTGGATCTGCCCGCGGATCTCGCCGCCTGGGAACTGCACCGTGTGGAAGTTGAGATAGGTGCGCCCCTCCAGGATGTTGGGGAGCTGCGCGGTGAGCGTCGTGTTGTTGCCCTCGTTCAGGTTCCAGACGGAGCTGAAGGTGCCGCCGACACCCGTGGCGAACGGCGTCACCACCAGGTCGCTCGGGGCGACGTCGTTGTCCGGCGTGCCGAAGAAGCCCCAGATCACGCCCGCGGCCGCGCCGGGCAGCGCCGGCCCGTGGATGTGCGCGAGCGTCAGGTTGTCGAACGTGTCGGTCGTCTGCGTGCCGGTGACGTCGATGTTGAAGATCGTCGCGGTCCACGACAGCTCGGTGCGGGCGGCGTTCAGCAGCAGGGTGGCGGTCCCGAACGAGAGCGGACGCGGCGCCCCGGTGCTCGTCAGCGTGGGTGTCGTGCCGGCGACGCCCGTCTCCTGGTCGTGCGTGAGATTGGCCGTGAGTTGCACCGCCTGGGCGCCCGCGACGACGGGTGCGGCGAGGAGCGCGAGGAGGGCGGCGACGGGAAGTGCACGAACGCGGTGCATGGGACCTCCGGGGGAGGACGTCACGAGGGACGCGCCCCGACGGAATGGCGGGGCGCGCATCCGCTGGACTGCGCGCTGGCGTACGCTGCGCGAACCGTGCCGAGGCGCGACCGCCCAGTTCGGCGAGACACGCGTTTGCGAGGCACCTGCACGCGACACGGGCCGCGGATCGTCTCCGCGGCCCGTGCGACGTGCGAACGCGCGACGCGCGACGCGCTACTCGAAGTCGAGCGCGAGGTCGAGCGCTGGCGCCGAGTGCGTGAGCGCGCCGACCGAGATCCAGTCGACGCCCGTCTCCGCGATCGCGCGCACCGTGTCGAGCCGCACGCCGCCCGAGGCCTCGGTGATCGCGCGGCCGGCGCAGAGCTGCACGCACGCGCGCATCTCCTCGAGCGACATGTTGTCGAGCATGATGACGTCCGCGCCGGCGGCCACCGCGGCCTCGACCTGCGCGCGCGTGTCGCACTCGACCTCGACGCGCGCGCCCTCGGGGGCGAGGTCGCGCGCGCGGCGCACCGCGAAGCCCACGTCGCCGTCGACCGCGGCGAGATGGTTGTCCTTGATCAGCACCGCGGTCGCGAGGTCCATGCGGTGGTTCATCCCGCCGCCGGCGCGCACCGCGAACTTCTCCAGCTTGCGCCAGCCGGGCGTCGTCTTGCGCGTGTCGAGGATGCGCGCGTTCGTCCCGGCCACCGCCTTCACGTACCGGCTGGTGAGCGACGCGACGCCCGAGAGGCGCTGCAGGAAGTTGAGCGCGACGCGCTCCGCCGACAGGATCCCGCGCGCGTGGCCGGAGAGGAAGAGCACCGGCATGCCGGGCCGCAGCTCGCCGCCGTCGACGACGTCGACGCGCACGTTGATGCGCGGGTCGATCTGGCGGAACGCCTCGATCGCCAGCGAGACGCCGGCGAGCACGCCCTGCTCGCGTGCGACGATGTGCCCGCGCGCGTGGCGCCCGCTGAGCACCGTCGCGAGCGTGGTGACGTCGTTGAATGCCTCGTCCTCGTGCAGCGCCTCGCGCACCAGCAGCGCGGTCTGCGCGGGCGTCAGCGGATAGTACAGCGGCTCGGTGGGCACGACGCTCGGGATGCCGAAGATGACCTGGCCAGCGACGCCGTCGGCCTCGGCCTCGCGCATGGCGTCCCCGGAGCTCTGCATCATCCGGGAGAGATGGGAGTCCGCGCCCGTCGCGCCCGCGCGCCGCTCGCCCGCGCGCCGCTCGGTCGACCGCCGCGCGTCGCCGCGCCGATCGGCCCCGCGGCGCTCCGGCCCGCGTCGATCGGTCGCGTCGCGCCCGCCCAGCGCGTCGGCGAGCGGGTCGCGCTCGAACGGCAGCGGCGCGTCGCCGCGCAGCTGGTCACCCAGTCGGCCGCCGAGCGCCCCGAAGTCGGGCAGCTCGCCATCCGGGTCGCGCGGGCCGAGCGGGGGCGTCGTCATTCGCCGGGATCCTCGTCCGAGGTGCGGAAGGGAGAGAGCGCCGGGCCGCCGCCCGACCCGCCGATGGCGACCATGCGCTCGATGGACCGCCGCGCCTGGGCCGCCACGCGCTCGGGGACGGTGATCTCGAACGTCATCGTCTCGAGCGAGCGGAGCACCTTGGGCAGCGTCGTGACCTTCATGTACGCGCACTGTGCGCGGTCGTTGGCCGCGAAGAACCGCTTCGTGGGGTTCTCGCGTCGCAGGCGGTGCAGGATCCCCAGCTCGGTCGCGACGATGAACTCGTCGACGGGGCTCTGCTGCGGACGCTTGATCATCCCCTCGGTCGAGAGGATGTGCACGTCCTTCGCGTCGATCGCCCCCGCCGACATCGCCTCCACCACCGGCGTCGCGCAGCCGCACTCCGGATGGATGAGGAACTCCGCCCCCGGGTGCGCCGCGCGCTGCAGGTTGATGTGCTCCGGATCGATCCCGGCGTGCACGTGGCACTCGCCCATCCACACGTGGATGTTCTGCCGCCCCGTCACGCGACGCACGTGCGCGCCGAGGAACATGTCGGGAAGGAAGAGGATCTCGCGCTCGGGGTCGATGGCGTTCACCACCTCGACCGCGTTGCCGCTCGTGCAGCAGTAGTCGCTCTCCGCCTTCACCTCGGCGGTCGTGTTGACGTACGCGACGACGACCGCCCCCGGGTGCTCGGCCTTCCACGCCCGCAGCTGCGCCGCGTCGATGGTCGAGGCGAGCGAGCAGCCGGCCGCGAGGTCGGGGAGCAGGACGGTCTTCGACGGCGAGAGGATCTTGGCCGTCTCGGCCATGAAGTGCACGCCGCAGAAGACGATGACGTCGGCGTCCGTCTTGGCGGCCTCGCGCGAGAGCCCGAGCGAGTCGCCGACGTAGTGGGCGACGTCCTGGATCTCGGGGCGCTCGTAGTTGTGCGCCAGGATCACCGCGTTGCGCGCCTCGGCCAGCTCACGGATGGCGTCGTGCAGCGCGGGGTCGTTGTGGGTCTCGAGTACGGTCATGGGAGGAGCAAATCTATTTGCGGCAATGAGTTTCGAAACCCTGCACGAGCCTCCGTGGAGTGCACCCCTCCGTGCGGGCTGCGGAGCTGCGGGGCTGCGGGACCCGCGCCGGCACGTCCCGAGCGGTCGTTCCGCAGCCCCGCAGCGCCGCAGGCCTCACCACTCGATGTGCTTCCCCGTCCACTTCCGCTTCGCGCGCGGGAAGTCGCTCCGGTAGTGCCCCCCGCGCGACTCGGTGCGGAGGAGCGCGGCCTCGGCGATCAGTCGGGCGGTCTGCACCATGTTGCGCTCCTCGGTCATGCCCGGGGTGAGGCGCGCCTCGATGTCGGCGAGGCGGGCGAGGCACTGTTGCAGCCCCCGCGCCGTCCGGTCGATCCCGGCGTGCTCCCACATCGTCGAGCGGATCGCGTCGGCGGCGACCTGGGCGGCGCCGCGGTCGGCGAGCGGAGGCACCTCCCAGGTCGGGCTACGGCGCGGCGCCGGGGCCGGCCGGTCGAGCGTGACCAGGTCGCGCGCGACGCGCTCGGCGAAGACCAGCCCTTCGAGCAGCGAGTTGGACGCGAGGCGGTTGGCGCCGTGCACGCCGGTGCGCGCGACCTCGCCGGCCGCGTACAGTCCCGGCAGGCTCGACCGTCCGGCGAGGTCGGTGACGATCCCGCCCATCATGTAGTGCGCGGCCGGCGTCACCGGGATCGGGTCGCGGTCGGGGTCGATGCCGCGCGCCGTGCACAGCGCGTGGATCCCCGGGAAGCGGGCGCGGAAGCCGCCCGGGTCGGCCGCCAGGTGGCGGGCGTCGAGCCACACGCGCCCGTGCGCCTGCTGCTCGCGGAAGATCTCGCGCGCCACGACGTCGCGCGGCGCCAGCTCGGCCAGCCGGTGGCGCCGGGGCATGAAGCGCTCGCCGCGCGCGTTCAGCAGGATCGCCCCCTCGCCGCGCACCGCCTCGGAGATCAGCACGAGCGGGTTCTCGGGCGTGTCGAGCGCCGTCGGGTGGAACTGCACGAACTCCATGTCCGAGAGCGTGACGCCGGCGCGCAGCGCGATCGCCAGCCCGTCGCCGGTGGCGACCTGCGGGTTGGTCGTGTAGCGGTAGACCTGTCCGCAGCCGCCGGTGGCGAGCACGGTCGCGTCGGCCACGATCTCGGTCGCGCGGCCGGCGACGCTCGCCCGGACGCCGAGGCAGCGGCGCTCCGCTCCCTCCCCCTCGACGAGCAGGTCGAGGACGCGGGCGTGCTCCAGCACGCGCACCCGCGGGCTCTCGCGCACGCGCTGGATCAGCGTGCGCGCCACCTCCGCTCCCGTCTGGTCGCCCTGCGCGTGGACGATGCGGCGCCGCGAGTGGGCGGCCTCGCGCCCGAGCTTGAACCGCCCCGCGTCGGTGAGGTCGAAGCCGGCGCCGGCGGCGTGCAGCTCGCGGACGCGGTCGGGGCCCTCCTCGACGAGCACCTGCACGGCCGCCGCGTCGCAGAGCGCGGCGCCGGCGGCGAGCGTGTCCTGGTGGTGCAGCGCCGGCGAGTCGCCCGCGCCGAGCGCGGCCGCGATCCCGCCCTGCGCGTAGGCGGTCGCGGAGTCGAAGAGGCTGCGCTTGGTCAGCAGCAGGACGTCGTGTCCCTGCGCGGCCACGCGCCACGCGGTGTGCAGCCCGGCCACGCCGGTGCCCACCACGAGGAAGCGAGAGCGGAGTCGGTCCATGGAGCCAAGCTTAGACGGACGCGGCCGTCGGGGCGACGGCCGCGCGTGCGGCGGGCACATCGGCCCTGCGGCCGCGTCTGCTGGCCGCCGCGTCAGCGCGGGGCGCACGAATGGGGCCGCGGGCAGGAACCGTGGCGCGCGCAGGCGGTATATTTTGCGGCTGTCCCTCGCGCGCCTCCTCCCGGCGGCGCGTCGCCTGCGACCCGTGGTCCCAATCCAATGATCCGCTCCCTCCGTCGCGCCGTGCCTTCCGTCGGCGCGTCCGCGCTCGCCCTGCTGGCCGTCGCGGCTCCTGCGCGTGCGCAGCAGCAGACCGCGGCCGCCGCGACGTGCGACGTCGACCAGAACAAGCCCGCCTCGCTCGCGCAGGCCGTGTTCACGATCACGCGCGTCCAGGCCGCCACCGACACGGCGGCCAAGCACAAGGCGCTGCGCGAGATCGTCGGCAAGGTCTCGGGCGACGCGAAGGCCGCCAAGGAGAACCCGGTCGGCACCGCGTTCACGCTCGCGCAGGTGTACACGATGCTCGCCCAGGACGTGCGCCTGGCGAACAACGCGACGCGCGCCGACGTCGGCCTCGCCGGCAGCGGCCCGGTCGACCTGCTCCAGCTCGTCGACTCCACCGTGAAGGTCGTCGAGGCGGCGAAGCCGGGCTGCGCGGAGAACCTGACGCAGGTCCGCCAGTTCGCGTGGCGCAACGTCATCAACGCGGCGCTCACGAACCTCAACGAGCAGAAGCTCGACTCGGCCGAGTACTACGCGACGCGCGCGGCGATCGTCGTGCCGGAGAGCCCGTTCAGCAGCCACATCCTCGGCTCGGTGGCGATGAACAAGAAGAACTTCGCCGCCGCCGACCAGCACTTCACGAAGGTGCTCGCGCAGACGGCCAACGACACGACGCTGAAGGACCTGCGCGTGGCCGCGGAGCAGAACATCCAGAACGCCCGCTTCTCGCAGGCCGTCACGCTCACCGAGGCCGGCAACTACGACGCGATCGTGGCCGACGCGGCGAAGTTCGGCGACCTCGCGCTGACGCAGGCCGGCGTCTCGGCGTCGCAGGCGAACAAGCACGAGGCGGCGGCGAAGCTGTTCTCCGCGGCGCTCGAGCAGAACGCGCTGCAGCGCGACGCGCTCAACAACCTGGCCGCGACGTACATGCAGCTGAAGCAGTACGAGCCGATGCTGCCGATCGCGCAGCGCCTGCTCCAGATCGACCCGGCGAACCCCGACAACTACCTCTTCATCGCCATCGCCTACCAGGGCATCGCGAACGCGTCGAAGAACCCGGCGCAGAAGAAGGCGTTCACGGACTCGCTGCTGAAGTACAACCGCCTCTCGAGCGAGATGCCGGTGAAGGTGACGTTCACGGAGTTCACGCGCGGCGAGTCGAAGTCGTCGGTCGGCATGAACGTCGAGAACCTGGCCAAGGCCGCGGCCGCGCCGGCGCGCGCCGGTGCGCGCCCCGCCGCCTCGGCGACCGCCGCGGCGCCGAAGACCTTCTCGCTCCGCGTCGAGTTCCTCGACAAGGCGGGCGCGGTGATCGACGCGCAGGACGTCAGCGTCGGGCCGGTCGCGCCGGGCGAGACCAAGCCGGTGAAGCTCGAGGCGGCCAAGGCGGGCATCCAGGCCGTTCGCTACAAGCTCAATAGCTGACCGCACGCGCCGGAGACTCTCCGGGCGGTGGACGCGGGGCCGGGCGACGATCGTCGCCCGGCCCCGCGTCGCGTTGGCCTCCTGCCGCAGCTTGCCCCGGCTGCGCAGGGGCGTGACCTTTCGAGACTCATGCGCAAGCTGCTCCTGCTCATCGGCGCCCTCCTCGCCGTCCACGTCGCCCTGCTCCTGGTCCGCCCCTCGGGCGCGATCGAGCCCCCCACGACCGAGGGGCTCGACGTCGGGATCGTCTTCGACGTCGGCGGCCGCGGCGACAAGTCGTTCAACGACGGCGCCTACCTGGGCGCGATGCGCGCGGCGGACAGCCTGGGCGCGCGCGTCCGCTTCATCGAGCCGGGCGAGGGCTCGGACCGCGAGGCGGGGCTCCGCCTGCTGGCCGCCGAGGGGATGGACCTCGTCGTCGGCGTCGGCTTCATCTTCACCGACGACCTGACGCTGCTGGCGAAGGAGTACCCGAACGTGCGCTTCGCCGGCGTCGACCTGGCGGTCGCCAGCGACCCGGCCGGCAACCCGATCGCGCCGCCCGCGAACCTCGCCGCGCTCAAGTTCCGCGAGGAGGAGGGCTCCTTCCTCGTCGGCGCGCTGGCGGCGCTGATGTCGCGCGAGACGCGCATCGGCGACCGCGCCTACCGCCCGACGACGCGCATCGGCTTCGTGGGCGGCATGGACATCCCGCTGATCCACAAGTTCGAGGCGGGCTACCGCGCCGGCGTCACGCACGTCTGCCCGCGCTGCGAGGTGGTCGCGCAGTACGCCGGCGTCACCCCCGAGGCGTTCCGCAACCCGGGGCGCGGCAAGGAGCTGGCGCTGAGCCAGTACCAGTCGGGCGTGAACGTGATCTTCCACGCCTCGGGCTCGACGGGCCTCGGCGTGTTCGAGGCGGCGCGCGCGACGGGCAAGCTGGCCATCGGCGTCGACGCCGACCAGTTCGCGGAGGCGCCGGGCTTCATCCTCACCTCGATGGTGAAGGGCGTGGACGCGGCGGTGTTCGACGCGATCCAGCGCGTGCAGGCCGGCGCCTTCCAGGGCGGCATCCAGCAGTTCGGGCTCCGCGAGAACGGCGTCGGCTACGTGTACGATCCGAACAACCGCGCGCTGATCCCGGACGCGGTGCGGGCGCGGGTGGAGGCGCTGCGGGACTCGATCGTGGCGGGACGGATCCGCGTGCCGGCGGAGCGATGAGCGGCGGTCCTGCAGCGTCGAGCGTCGGACGCCGAGCGTCGAGTCGAGACCGCGCCGACGCGGCGTCCCGCACGGGAAGCACACCCGCTCATCGCTCGACGCTCGACGCTCGACGCTTGCCTTCCCTCTCGCCCCACCCGTGACGCCCTCCCCCGCCCTCCGCCTCCGCGGAGTCCAGAAGTCCTTCGGCCCCGTCGTCGCCAACCGCGACGCGTCGCTCGAGGTGGCCGCCGGCGAGATCCACGCGCTCGTCGGCGAGAACGGCGCCGGCAAGTCCACGCTCATGCGCATCCTGAGCGGGATGTACGGGCCGGACGCGGGCACCATCGAGGTCGCGCCGAACGGCGCGGGCGCGCTCCGCGACGTCACCGGCTGGAGCACGAACGAGGCGATCGCCGCCGGCGTGGGCATGGTGCACCAGCACTTCATGCTCGTGCCGACGCTGACGGTCGCCGAGAACGTCGTGCTCGGGCAGGAGCTGACGAAGGGGCTGCAGCTCGACCGGGCGCGCGCCGAGGCCGAGGTGCGCGCGCTGTCGCAGCGCACGGGGCTCGCCGTCGCGGCCGACCGTCCGGTGTCGGAGCTGAGCGTCGGCGAGGCGCAGCGCGTCGAGATCCTGAAGGTGCTCTATCGCGGCGCGCGCATCCTGATCCTCGACGAGCCGACGGCGGTGTTGTCGCCGCCCGAGGTGCGCGAGCTGTGGACGGTGCTGCGCGGCCTCGCGGCGCAGGGCGGCACGGTGGTGCTCATCACGCACAAGCTCGACGAGGTCGTGGAGATCTCGGACACGATCACGGTGATGCGCGCCGGGACGACGATCGACCGGATCCGCACGGCGGAGACGACGCCGCAGGCGATCGCGCGGGCGATGGTGGGGCGCGACGTCGCGCTGGCGCTGGATCATGTGAGCGGCGAGCGGCGAGCGTCGAGCGGCGAGGATGGTGCCGCCGTGCACGATGCGTCGGCGATCCTCGGCGCAGGCGCGATGGAGGCCGTGGGCGGTGATGCGCCCCGCTCGACGCTCGACGCTCGACGCTCGCCGCTGCTGTCCGTCCGCGACCTCGTCGTCCCCGGCGCCCGCCGCCCCAACGAGGTGGACGGCGTCACCTTCGACGTCGCGCCGGGCGAGATCTTCGGCATCGCCGGCGTCGAGGGGAACGGCCAGACCGAGCTGCTGGAGGCGCTGGCCGGGCTCACGCGGCCGAGCGGGGGCCGCATCGCGCTGGGCGGGCAGGACGTCACCGCGCTCGGCGTGCGCGCGCGCGCGGACGCCGGGCTCTCGCACATCCCCGAGGACCGGCACCGCCGCGGGCTCGTGCTCGACTACTCGATCGCCGACAACCTGATCCTCGGCCTGCAGCACCGCTTCGCGAAGGGCATGCGCCTCGACCAGGGGCGCGTTGCCGAGAACGCGCAGCGGCTGGTGCGCGAGTACGACATCCGCCCCGCCGACCCGTCGCTGCCGGCGCGGGCGCTCTCCGGCGGCAACCAGCAGAAGATCGTGATCGCGCGCGAGATGACCGGGCGCGACTACCACGTCCTCCTCGCCGCGCAGCCGACGCGCGGCGTCGACGTGGGCGCGATCGAGTTCATTCACGACCAGCTCCGCCGCGCGCGCGCGGCCGGGAAGGCCATCGTGCTCGTCTCCGCCGACCTGGCCGAGATCCTCGCCCTCGCCGACCGCGTGGCGGTGATGTATCGCGGCCGCTTCGCCACCGTGCTCCCGCGCCGCGAGGCGTCGGCCGAGCGCCTCGGCCCCTACATGACCGGCGCGGCGGGCAGCGCCGGCGAGGCCGCCGCGTGAGCGCGCCCGCCGCCCCGCTGCCCGGTGCGCTCGACGCGCCGGCCGTGCGCGCGGCGCGCGACGCGCGCCGCCGCACGCTGCTCGAGGAGGCGATCCTCCCGCCGCTCGTCGCGCTCGGGATCGCGCTCGTCGTCGGCGACCTGCTGATCCTCACCTTCGGGCAGTCGCCGGCCGCCGTGTTCCGGCTGCTGCTCGAGGGCACGTGGGCGAACGCCTACGGCTTCGGGCAGGTGCTCTACAAGGCGACGACGCTGACCTTCACCGGGCTCGCGTTCGCGATCGCCGCCCGCGCCGGCCTGTTCAACATCGGCGCCGAGAGCCAGCTGGCCGCGGGCGGGTTCGTCGCCGCGCTGGCCGGGCTCGCGCTGCCGGGCGGGACGCCGGCGCTGCTCGCGGTGCCGATCTGCATGCTCGCCGCGGCGCTCGGCGGAGGCGCGGTGGGCGCCGTCCCGGGGGTGCTGAAGGCGCGCTTCGGCGCGAGCGAGGTGATCGTCACGATCATGCTCAACTTCGTCGTGCTCGCGCTGCTCAACTACGTCGTCGCCGCGCACCTGCACGTCCCCGAGACGCTGCACACGCCGGAGATGGCGGCCGGACACGTCGTGCGTCTCGCCGACCTGTCGGACGCGTTCCGCGGCTCGGCGGCGAACGCGATCCTGCTGCTCGCGCTGGCGACGGCGGGCGCGATGGGCTGGTACCTCTTCCGCACGCGCCCCGGCTTCGAGCTGCGCGCGGTGGGGCTGCAGCCCGACGCCGCGGAGTACGGCGGCGTGAACGTCGGCCGCGTGTGGGTGCGCGCGATGGCGCTCTCGGGCGCGATCGCCGGGCTCGGGGGGCTCAACTACGTCCTCGGCTACAAGCACTACTACGAGGAGGGCTTCGGCGCCGGCTCCGGCTTCCTCGGCGTCGCCGTCGCGCTCGTGGGGCGCAATCACCCGGTCGGGATCCTGCTCGCGGCGCTGCTCTTCGCCACGCTGTCGCAGGGCGGGCTGGCGGTGAACGCGCTCGTGCCGAAGCAGATGGTCGAGGTGCTGCAGGCCGTCGTCATCCTCGCCGTCGTGACGGCGGTGCCCGAGGTGCGGCGCGTGCTGCGCGCGGCCTTCCGCCCGGCGACGAAGCCGGCCACCGCGACGAAGGCGGCCGCATGATCGTCGCGGCCTTCCTCGCGCAGGTGCTGCGCATCGTCATCCCGTACCTGCTCGCCGCCGCCGGCGGCGTGCTGAGCGAGCGCGCCGGCGTCGTCGCGCTGACGCTCGAGGGGTTCATGCTCACCGGCGCGTTCACCGCCGCGCTGGGCAGCTACTACACGGGCTCTCCGTGGGCCGGCCTCGTCGCCGGCATGCTCGGCGGGGTCGCGCTCGCGCTGCTGCTCGCGCTGGCGGTCGTGCGCTACAAGGCCGACCAGGTGGTCGCCGGCATCGCGCTCAACCTGCTGGCGATCGGCGGCACGCGCTTCTTCCTTCGCTACGCCTTCGACAGCTCGTCGAACTCGCCGCGCGTGCCGGGCTTCGGCGGCGAGAGCGGCGGCGCGACCGGCGTGCTGGCGACGCTCGCCGCGTCGGCCGCCAACCCGCTCGTCTGGATCGGGCTCCTGATCGTGCCGGCGACGGCGTGGCTGCTCTATCGCACGCCGTTCGGGCTGCGCATCCGCGCGGTCGGCGAGAAGCCCGAGGCGGCGCGCTCGCTGGGCGTGCCGGTGGCGCGCGTGCGCGTGATGGGCGTGGCGTGCGCGGGCGCGCTGGCCGGGCTCGCGGGCTCGTACCTCGCGCTCGACCAGCACCAGTTCACCGACGGGATGACCGCGGGGCGCGGCTTCATCGCGCTGGCCGCGGTGATCTTCGGCCGCTGGGACCCGAAGCGCGTCGCGCTGGCCTGCGTGCTGTTCGCCGCCGCCGAGACGTTCCAGATCCAGCTGCAGGGCGCGCAGCTCGTGCCGTCGCAGTTCGTCGAGATGATCCCGTACCTGCTGACGATCATCGCGCTGGCCGGCGTGGTGGGCCGCTCGGCGGCGCCGGCGGCGCTGGGGAAGACGGAGTGAGCGAGGCGCCGGCGAAGGGCGCGGACGTCGGCAAGCTCGTCGCGCTGATGTTCACGGCCTTCCTCGACATGGTCGGCCTCCTGATGGTGATCCCGCTCATCCCGTTCTACGCCCAGGCGCTGGGCGGGAACGGGATCGAGCTCGTGATCGGCTCGTTCCGCTACCATCTCGGCATCGGCCAGGTCACCGCGCTGCTCGTGAGCGCGTACACGGTCGCGCAGCTCCTCAGCGCGCCGCTCTGGGGGCGCTTCTCCGACCGCTACGGCCGCCGCCCCGCGCTCGTCGTCGCGCTGGTCGCGTCGGCAGTGGCGTACGTCATCTTCGGCTACGCGACGTCGCTGATCGTGCTCTTCCTGTCGCGCGTGGTGCAGGGCGCGGGCGGCGGCACGGTGGGCGTGATCCAGGCGTACGTGGCCGACGTCGCGCGCCCCGACGACCGGGCGAAGAGCCTCGGCTGGCTCTCCGCGGCGACCAACGCCGGCGTCGCGCTGGGCCCCGTGCTCGGCTCGTGGATGCAGGGGCTCGGGCGCGAGGCGCCGGGGCTGCTCGCCGCCGCGCTGTGCCTGGTGAACGTGCTGTTCGTGTGGCGCTTCCTGCGCGAGTCGCGCGAGTTCGAGCGCACCGCGACCGGATCGCACAAGGCGGTCGCGCCGCCGCGCCGCTCGCACCAGGCGGTGGCGCGCGTGCTCACGCACCCCGGCGAGCCGGCGTCGCGGCTGATCTCGATCTACGCCGTGTCGATCGGCGCCTTCCAGGGCGTGAACTCGATCCTCGCGCTCTTCCTGGCCGCGCGCTACGGCGTCACCGAGCACACGATCGGCTACTTCTTCATGTACATCGGCGTGATCTCGGTCGTCACGCGCGCGGCGATCCTCGGCAAGCTGGTCGACCGGCTGGGCGAGGCGCGGCTGGCGCGGCTGGGGCTCACGCTGATGGCGCTCGGCCTCGCGGCGCTGCCGCTCACGAGCGGCTACGTCACGCTGGCGGCCGCGGTCGCGCTCATGCCGCTCGGCACCGCGTTCACCTTCCCGTGCGTGACGGCGATGCTGTCGCGCGTGATCTCGAAGGAGGAGCGCGGGATGTACATGGGCGTGCAGCAGACCTTCGGCGGCGCGTCGCGCGCCGTCTTCCCGATCGTCGCGGGACTCGCCTTCGACCACCTGGGCGTCGGCGTGCCGTTCTACATCGCGGCCGCGCTGGTGGCCGCCACGCTGCTGCTCGGCGCGGACCTCGAGCGCTACGCCAAGCGCGAGTCCGCGGCGCCGGCCTGACGAACCCCACATGACGCTCCCGCCCACCGCCCGCTCCTCCGACCGCGCGCCCGACGCGCGCTCCTCGCGCCCGCGCGCCGGCGTGCTCGCCGCGCAGCACCTGGAGGAGCTGATCGCCGACGGCCGCCTGCGCGGCGAGCCGGCGATCACCCCCGCGCAGGTGCAGCCCGCGAGCGTCGACCTGCGTTTGGGCGCGACCGGCTACCGCGTGCAGGCCAGCTTCCTCCCCGGCGAGCGCGCGACGGTGCGCGAGCGGCTGGAGGAGCTGCGCATGCACGAGATCGACCTCACGCGCCCGTGCGTGCTCGAGAAGGGGTGCGTCTACGTCGTGCCGCTCGCCGAGTCGGTGGCGCTGCCCGAGACGCTGTCGGGGAAGGCGAACCCGAAGAGCACGACGGGGCGCCTCGACATCTTCACGCGGCTGATCGTCGACCACGCGACCGAGTTCGACGTGGTGCCCGCGGGCTACCAGGGCCCGCTGTACCTCGAGATCGTGCCGCGCACCTTCAGCGTGCTCGTGACGCAGGGGACGCGGCTCAACCAGCTGCGCCTCGCGCTCGGCGCGCCCGAGTCGAACGACTCGCTGCTCGACGAGCTGCACGAGCGCGAGGGGCTGGTGTTCGCCGACGACGCGCCAGCGAGCCACGTGGCGGGGCGCAGCGCGGCGCGCATCGCGAGCGGGCTGTGGATCGGCGTCGACCTGCGGGGCACGGACGCCGAGAGCGTGGTGGGCTACCGCGCGCGCGCGCACGCGCCGCTGATCGACCTCGCGCGCATCGCGCACTACGATCCGCGCGAGTTCTGGGAGGCGATCCCCCGCCCGTCGAACGGGCGGCTGATCCTCAACCCGGACGACTTCTACATCCTGATGTCGCGCGAGCGCGTGCGCGTGCCGGCGCGCTACGCCGCGGCGATGGTGCCGTACGAGCCGGCGATCGGCGAGTTCCGCGTGCACTATGCGGGCTTCTTCGACCCCGGCTTCGGCCACGGCCCGCACGCGCCGACGGGGACGCGCGCGGTGCTCGAGGTGCGCTCGCACGAGGTGCCGTTCGTGCTGGAGGACGGACAGATCGTCGGGCGCCTGCTGTACGAGCGGCTGCTGGAGGAGCCGACGAAGCTGTACGGCGCCGACATCGGGTCGTCGTACTCGACGCAGATGCTGCGGCTCGCCAAGCAGTTCCGCTGACGGCGGGCCTCCTCGCGCCGGACGCTGCGGACTGCGGATCTCCTGCGCTGCGGGGCTGCGGGGCTGCGGAGCGGCCGCTCGGGAGGTGTCGGCGCGGCGGACCCGAACGGCATTGGACGGGATCACGATCGGATTTCGAGGGACTCAGGCGGATGGCTGGGAGGTCGGCGCTTCAAGCTCTCCCGCATCCTCATCGGTCCCTCGAATCTGCTTCTAATCGTGTCCAACGCCGTTCGCGCTTCCGGTGCGTGGCGGGGAACGCTGCGGGCCGGGAAGAGAGTTGCAGGGCACGCTGTGCCGCAGCCCCGCAGCCCCGCAGCCCCGCAGCCCCGCAGCCCCGCAGCCCCGCAGCCGTCGGAGATCCGCAGCCCGCAGCTCCGGGCGCGCGGGACCCCGCCGCCGCACCGCAGCCCGTTCAGTCGTCGTCCGCCGCCCGGTTGATGCTGCGGCTCTCCTCGAAGCCCTCGGGATAGCGCCGGCGCAGCTTGTCGATGTTGGTCGTGCCGATCTCGTCGAGCGACGCGCCGACCGCGCCGGCCATTGCGGCCACGTACCAGAGGATGTCGCCGAGCTCCTTCACGACGGCGGCGCGGTCGAGCGGCCCGCCGTGGAAGAGGTGCTTCTTCACGTGCTCGGCCACTTCGCCGGCCTCGCCGGTGAGACCGAGCGCCCAGTTGGCGAGCGCCTGCTCCGGCGGGCGGCCCGGACGGATGGTGCGGGCGGCGAGCTGCTGGTAGTCGTCGAGCGTCATGGCGACCGGGCGGCGGGTGCGGCGAGGACGACGGTTGGCCCGCATGCTGCACCTCGGGCGGGCGGACCCCGGAGAGGAGGCAAACGTAATGGCGAGCGGAAGCGGTCGGAAATCGAGCTGGTTGCTGGTGGCGCTGGCGCTGGTGCTGGTGGTCGGGTGGGTGGCCATGAACATCCTCGGCGCGGGCTCGAGCACGCGGTAGTCGCACGGACTCGCCGCCGCGGCGCACCGGAGCGGCGGGCGAGTTGAAGGCGTGGCCGGGTGGGGCGAGATTGCGGACGCATGTCCTGGCTCCGCCTCGTCCTCGCCGTCGCGCCCCGCGCGCTGCTCTCGCCCCCGCTGGCCGTCGACCTGCTGCGGGTGGCGTGGCGCTTCCGCGTGCGCCGCTGGTGGGCCCGCCCGCCCTTCCTGCCGGTGCCGTCGCGCGACTACGTGCGCTGGCGCATGCACACGGCCTACGGCGACGAGGACGCGGTGCCCCCGGCGGCGGACATCATCCGCTACGCGCGGTGGGTGGGGCGGCAGCGCTGAGCGCGCACGCGACGCCGGAGGCGCCGCACCGGCCGGACGCCGGCGCGCGGGGTAGCACGGAGGTGGCGCCGCCCTCCCTTTCCCCCGCGTTCGCGAGCCTCCTCAAGGCGCAGGCCTACGGCCTCGGCTTCGACCTCGCGGGAATCGCCCGCCTCGGCCCCGCCGACTCGGCGGCCGCCTTCGACGCCTGGATCGCGGCGGGCTACGCGGGCGAGATGGGCTACCTCGCGCGCGGCGCCGAGAAGCGGCGCGACAGCCGGCTGAGCGTCCCCGCGTCGCGGGCGCGGACCGACGCGCGCGCGACGGCGGTGAGCGCCGTCGTCGTGGCGATGAACTACGGCGGCCGCGAGCCCGACGGCCCGGTCGCCCGCTACGCGCGCGGCGACGACTACCACGACCTGCTGCAGGAGCGGCTGGAGGCGCTGCACCGCTGGGTCGAAGTGCAGGTCGGCCACGCCGTGCCGGGCAAGGCGTACGTCGACACGGGCCCGCTGCTCGAGCGCGACCTGGCGCGTCGTGCGGGCCTCGGCTGGTTCGGGAAGAACACGAACCTCATCCACCCGGAGCGCGGCTCGTTCCACTTCCTCGGCGCGCTGCTGCTGGGTCTCGAGCTGGAGCCCGACGCGCCGTTCGAGGCCGACCGCTGCGGCACCTGCACGCGCTGCCTGCACGCGTGCCCGACCGACGCGTTCGTGGCGCCGCGCGTGCTCGACGCCACGCGGTGCATCTCGTACCTCACGATCGAGGTGAAGGACGCGATCCCGGAGCCGCTGCGCGCGGGCGTGGGCGACCGCGCGTACGGGTGCGACGTGTGTCAGACCGTCTGCCCTTGGAACGTCCGCTTCGCCAAGGAGCTGCCGGAGGACTCGCCCTTCAAGCCGCGCGAGGCGCTCGCGGGCAAGGACGCGCGCACGCTCGCGCGCGAGATCCTCGCGATGGACGTCGAGGGCTACCGCGCGGCGTTCCGAGGCTCGCCGATGAAGCGCGCGAAGCTGCCGGCGATGAAGCGCAACGCCGCCGTGGTGCTCGGCAACGTCGGCACCGCGGAGGACGTCGACGTGCTCACGCGCGCGCTCGACGACCCGGAGCCGCTCGTGCGCGAGCACGCGGCGTGGGCGCTCGCGCGCCTGGCGGGCGACACGCCATCGACGGCTCGTCCCCGCGACGAACCGTCGTGATTCCGCGACCCCGGATGAGCGCACCGACGTTGCCGGCGTGCTCGCCCCGCGCTGGAAACGCCTGCCCCGTCCAGGGCTGCGCATCCAGGCACGTCAGGCGGTGAGCAGGATCGTGTTGCCGGCGGGGTCGGTGACCGAGTAGCCGCCCGCGACGGGCGCGGCGTCGGGCACGCGGCGAAGCACGGAGTCCAGGCGCGCGCTGGAGTCGAACCGTATGGCGTAGGAGCGGAGGCCGGCCGTCCCCGCCGGTGGCCGCGGCGCCCCAGCGCCCTGCCACGTGTTCACCGCGAGTCGGTGCGGGAACCGACCGCCGGCGTGAAAGTCCGCGGCGCCCATCTGCGGCATCCACATGTGCTCCTCGAAGCCGAGCACGTCGTGGTAGAAGCGGCGCGCCGCGTCGAGGTCGTCGACGTGCAGGTGCAGGTGCCCCACCGTGGTGCCGGGCGGCACAGGGCGCTCCACGTCCTCGTCCGGCATCCGCGCGAGCACCTGCCGCACGTCCAGCGGGTCGCGCCCGCTGCGCATCCGGCCCTCGGCGTCGATGATCTCGATGCCGTTCGGGAGCACCCGCATGGATCGCTGCCGCTCCGGCGTCTCCAGCGTCAGCTCGAGCCCGATGCCGTCCGGATCGTCGAGATAGATCGCCTTCGACATCACGTGGTCGGTCGGCGCGATGGGGTACTGGCGCGCGATCAGCCGGGCGAGCACGCGCGCGAACTCCCCCTCGTCCGGCAGGTGGATCGCCACGTGGTAGAGCCCACGGAAGCCGCGGCGCACCCGGCCCGTGGCACCCGGGTGCAGGACGAGCAGCGTCTCCTCGTCGGTGCCCAGCGCCAGCGCCGCGTCGTCGCGGCTCCGGAGGCGGAGCCCGACGACGTCGCGCCAGAAGGCGAGGGACCGATCCCCGTCGACGACGTCGAGGTGCACGGGGCCGAGGGTGGCGAAGTCCGCCGGCTGCCCAGCGACGGGCGTTGCAGATGTGGCGGTCGACATGGCGCCTCCGCTCAGTGCCCCGCGGCGGGGGCGGCCGCCTGGCCCCGGAGCATCTCGGCCACGGCGTCGGCCAGCGGCGTCGTGGATCGGCCGATCAGCCGCGAGAGCTGGCGCGAGTCGTCGAACAGCGCGCCGTGCGAGGCGTGCACGTCGTAGGCGGCGAACGCGTGCGCGAACCCCTCCGGCAGACCCGCGCCGACGAGCACCTGCGCGTACTCGGCGACCGGGAGGTCCCGGTACGGGATGTGGCGCCCGGTCTGGCGCGAGAGCTCGGCGGCGAGATCGGCGAGCGTCCACCCCTCGTCACCCGCGAACTCGTAGGTCTGCCCGTCGTGACCGGCGCCGGCCAGCGCGGCGGCGGCCCCCTCCGCGAAATCCGCGCGCGTCGCCGACGAGATCCGTCCCTCGCCGGCGCTGCCGACGACCGCGCCCCCGGCGAACGCGCCGGCGAGGGAGCCGGCGTAGTTCTCCGTGTACCAGCCGTTGCGGAGGATCGTGTACGGCACGCCCGACGCCTTGAGATCGGCCTCGGTCGCCCGGTGCTCGGCCGCGATGTCGAGCGGCGAGGCGTCGGCGTGCAGCACGCTCGTGTAGACGACGCGGCGGACGCCGGCCTGCCGCGCGGCCGCGATCACGTTCCGGTGCTGCGGTACGCGCCGGCCGACCTGGTTGCCCGAGATGAGCAGCAGCGTCTCGACGCCGGCGAGCGCCGACGCGAGCGTCTCGGGAGACGCGTCGTAGTCGAACGGCCGCGCCTCGACGCCCAGGTCGGCGGCCTTATCGGGCGAACGGACGAGCGCGACGATCCGGTCGGCGGGCACGCGCCGCTTCAGGCTTTCGACGACGAGGCGGCCGAGCTGGCCGGTGGCCCCAGTGATGGCGATGGTCATGTGGTTCGCGTTGGAGCTACGTGTGGGAGAGGCGCGCACGGCCGACACGGCCGTTCGTGCAGGGCCGAGCGGCGACCGCTCGTCGGCAGGCGTGGCCTCAGCCCGCGGACGGCGCCTTCTGCTCGTTCAGGCCGTAGATGCGGCCGTCGGGCCCGCGGAAGTGGCGGAACGCGTAGCCCATCTCCGGGAACCGGTTGATCTGGCCGAGGAGCTCGTTGCCCGCCGCCTCGACAGCCTGCGAGGCCGCGTCGATGTCGTCGACGCGGAAGCCGAACGCGACGCCGCCCTCGTTGTAGCCGAACGGCGGCAGCGCGTGCGGCAGGTACAGCTCGAGGATGGTGCCGTTGGGCATCTGGAAGACCGTCACGCCGGGCATCTCCATCATCGGCGTGAGGCCGAGCGTCTCGCGCGCGAGCGTGTTCCAGGCGGAGAACTGCGTCTCGTCGAGCGTGAGGGCGTGCCAGGTGATTCCGTCAACGCGCATGGTCGTGGTCTCGGTAGAGGGTAGTCGTGAGCGTCTCGAGCGACGGCGCCGCGAGACGCGGCGCTCAGCGTACGGGGTCGACGTCGACGCAGAGCGGGATGCCCCAGGGGTCGGCCGTGATGAACGCGGCCGGGCCAACCGCCGTGACGGGCGCGCCACCCGCAACCAGGCGGGCATGCGCCGCCTCGACGTCGGCGACCGTCGGCAGGTAGATCCGCCACTCGCGCAGCCCGACCACGTCGGTCGGGGCGTGCGGCACGCCCTCGCCGCGCCAGGTGTTGAAGCCGAGGTGGTGGTGGTAGCCGCCGGCCGAGGTGAAGGCCGCCGTGCCGGCATCGAACTGGAGCTCGAGGCCGAGCAGCCCGACGTAGAAGTCGCGGCCGCGCGCCACGTCACCCACGTGCAGGTGCAGGTGCCCCACCCGGAGGCCCGACGCGGCGCGCTCCACGAGCGGCTCGTCCGCCGTGAGCGCCCGCAACCCGTCGAAGTCGAGCGGGTTGCGGCCGACGCGCATGTACTCCTCGAGCGTGTCGGGCCACTGCTCGCGCGGGGTGTCCCAGGCGAGCTCGAGGCCGTTGCCGTCCGGGTCCGACAGGTAGAGCGCCTCGTGCGTCGCGTGGTCCGAGGCGCCGATGCGCGTGCCCGACTCGGCGATGCGCCGCAGCACGCGCGCGAGCTCCAGGCGCGTCGGGTAGTTGAGCGCCACGTGGTACAGCCCCGCGTGGCGGGCCTGCTTGCCGCCGGACGGTCGCGCGCCGGGCTCCGCCTGGAGCACCACCACGTCCTCATCGCCGCCCGTGCCGAGGTGGGCGACCTCGTACGCGGCCTCGCGCCCGCGGCTCGCGACCGTGAGGCCGATGACACGCGTGTAGAAGTCGACGGCGCGGTCGAGGTCCGTGACGGCGAGGCGGACGGGGCCGAGCCGCATCCCGTCCGGCAGCAGGGCCTGCGACCCGCGCGTCCAGGGCAGGTACGTCCCGGTGCTCGTGCTCGTGGTGCTCATGCTGGAGTTCCTCAGGCGAAGCTCAGGTGACGAAGCGTCGAGCGGCGAGCGGTCGAGCGGTCAGCCGACCGGCTGCCACGAGGGGGCGATGTTCGTCCCGCGGCCGGCCATGTAGCCGAAGTAGATGTTCAGCCACGCCACCGGCTCGAGGTACCGCGCGTTGGCGAGCGGACCGGCGTCGACGGCCTCGAAGCCGGCGCTCTCGATCAGCGCCTGCACGCGGCCCTTCGCCTCGGCGTCGTCGCCGGCGAAGAAGACCTGCGCGCGCGCCTCGCTCGCGAGCACCTGGGCGAAGATCGTGTTGAACGCCTTGACGACCTTCACCTGCGGCACGGCCGCCTGGACTTCCTCGGCCGCCGACGTCGTGTGCCCGATGGCGAGGCCGGAGAAGTCGGCCTTGCCCGGATTCGCGATGTCGATGACGGTCTTGCCGGCGACGTCGCCCGCCGCGCGGAGCGCGTCGGCGGCCGCCGTGTAGGGCACCGCCAGGATGAGCAGGTCGGCGCCGCTGGCGATGTCCGCGGCGGCGACGGCGCGGGCGCCGTGGCCGGCGGCCTGCGCGGCCTGCTCGGCGTGCGACGGGTCGGTCGCGGTGATCGCGACGCGGTGGCCGGCGGCGGCGAGGCGCTTCGCGAACGCGCTGCCCATGTTGCCCGCGCCGATGATGCCGATGGTGAAGGTCGTGGAGGTGCTCATCGTGGGTGCTCGGTGTGCTGGACGTGGTGGAGGTCGGATCGGCGGAACGTCGGCGTGCCTCAGGCGCTCAGGCGCCGCGCGGCGTGATGGGCGCCGCCTTGCTGCGGCCCCACGCGATGAAGCCGGCGACCGCGGCGAGCACGAGGTTCATCGGGACCACGGCGCCCTCGCCGCGCGAGAGGTGCAGCGCGCTGGCGCCCAGCATCACGAGCACGAGGCCGAGCGCGGCGAGCGGCGTCAGGCGGGGCTGGATGCGGGTGAGCGACGGCAGGATCAGCCCGAGCGCGCCGGCGATCTCGATGGCGCCGATGAGGCGCACCACGGCGGCCGGGAAGCTCAGCACCCAGGGCATCTGCCCGGCGAGGGCGTCGATGGGCTGCGTGAGCTTCATGAAGCCCGTCATGAGGAACATCGCGGCGAGCAGGACCTGCGCGACCCAGAGGGCGATGTGGAGGGCGCGACGGGGGCGGGCGGCGTGGGGGCGGGCGGCGGTGGTCATGGCGGGGTTCCGAGGCGGTGTGCGGTGATGTGGTGTGTGAACAGGAGGCGTTACAACAGGTCTATCGACCAACGTCGGGCCGTAGGGCGTGTCACGCTGGGGCGCCGGCCGGGGCGGCCGGTCCGGCGCGCCTCAGGTCTCGAGCAGGGCCAGGAGCTCGCGGAAGGATTGGAGCTGCTCGGGGGCGAAGCGTCGGAACTGCTCCCGGTGGTACGCGTCGATGGCCGGCGTGGCCTCGACGAGCTTCTGCCGCCCGGCGTCAGTGAGCCGGGTGGTCACGAAGCTCCGGTGGTTCGGGTCGCGCTCGCGCTCGACGAGCCCGGCGGCGGCCATGCGGTCCAGGAGGCGCGTCATGTCGGGCACCTGCGAGACGAGGCGGCGGCCGATCTCGGACCCGCAGAGCCCCTCCGGCCCCGCCCCGTTCAGGATCCGCAGCACGTTGTACTGCGTGGGCGTCAGGTCGTGCGGCTTCAGGAGCTGCTCCATCTGGTGCATGAGCCGGAACACGGTCCGCGCCAGCGCGACGACGGTCCGCTGTTCGGGCGAGACCGGCAGGGCGGTAGGCGTAACAGGCATCGCTTGAGACATGGCATAACGTTACCTGTTATAACAGCACCTGTCAAGGCCCACCGCCCTCGCAAGCCGCCACCCCCGCCCCGGGGCCGGCGCGAAGGGGACATGCTGAGCGACGCCGGCGAGCAGCGTCGCGCACTGCCAGAGGTCCCAGAGGGGTGACCTCCGACCCCACGGGCACGCGCACCAGCCCGGGATGGCGTGACCTAACCCGTTGCCGTCCTTACGGTTCGGCGTCCGGTCGACAGTGGGATCGCAAAATGGCTGTACCGCCACTCCTCCCAGAGCGTCTGCCCGTGGAACGTCCGCTTCGCGCAGGAGCTGTGCGAGCCGGCGTTCGCGCCGGGGGCGGCGATCGCCGGCCGGGATGCGCGCAGCTTCGCGCGCGACCTCCTGCAGATGACGCCGGAGGAGTTCGTCGTCGCCTTCAGCGGCTCGCCGATGAAGCGCGAAGCTGCGGCGGCTCGAGCGCAACGCCGCCGTGGTGCTCGGCAACGTCGGCACGGTGGAGGACGTCGACGTGCTCACGCGCGCGCTCGACGACCCGGAGCCGCTCGTGCGCGAGCACGCGGCGTGTGGGCGCTCGCCTCGATCCGCGACCGACCTCGGTGACGATGGCCCGTCGGCCTGACGGCACGGCGCCGTGCCGCCACGGGCGCGCCGGGCCGGGGTGACCGTCTAGCTTTGCTCAGACCGCCGCTCGCACGCCGTCATCCGCTCGATTCAGCCGCTTCCGCGTGACCCTCCTCTCGCTCGCCAACGTCGGCGTCTCCTTCGGCGCGACCGAACTCTTCAAGGACGTCACCTTCACCGTCGCCGAGGGCGAGCGGTGGGGCATCATCGGGCGCAACGGCGCCGGCAAGTCGTCGATCTTCAAGCTCATCACCGGGGAGCTCCAGCCGACGGTGGGAAGCGTCGCGCGCAAGCCGCGGCTCCGGCACGCGCTGCTCGACCAGCATCGCGCGTTCGAGGGCGCGACCACGGTCTGGGAGGCCGGCGCGGCGGCGTGGCGCGACGTGATCGCCCTCGAGCAGCGCATCGCCGCGATGGCGATGGAGCTGGGCGAGCTCGGCGACCGCGTGACCGACGAGTTCCTCGAACGGTTCGGGAACGAGCAGGAGCGCTTCGGCGATCTCGGTGGCTACGAGTACCACGCGCGCGTCGACGCGGTGCTGCAGGGGCTCGGGTTCGACGCCGAGGAGTCGAAGACGCGTCCCCTGACGTCGCTCTCGGGGGGAGAGCGCGGGCGCGTGGGATTGGCGGCGCAGCTGATCGCCCCCGCGGACCTGCTGCTCCTCGACGAGCCCACCAACCACCTCGACCTCGACACCACGACCTGGCTGCAGGAGTGGCTCGCCGGCGCCGCCGAGACGGTCATCGTCGTGTCGCACGACCGCGCGTTCCTCGACGCCATCTGCACGCACATCCTGCACGTGGAGGGGCGCACCAGCGAGTGGTACAAGGGGAACTACAGCCAGTTCGTCCCGCAGCGCGCCGAGCGGCGGCTCACGCGCGACCGCGAGATCGAGAGGCAGCGCGCGTACGTGAAGAAGGAGGAGGAGTACATCCGACGGAACCTCGCCGGCGTCAACTCCTTCCAGGCGAAGGGCAAGCGCAAGCGGCTGGAGCGCCTGCCGCGCCTGGCGCCGCCGCCCGGCGACCCGGCGGCGATGTCGCTTCAGTTCGAGGTCGAGGACCGCGGCGGCGACCGCGTGATCGCCATCGAGGGGCTGACGGTGACGGTGCCCGGCCGCGTCCTCGTGGAGGACTTCACGGCGGTGATGCGCCGGAACGACTTCGTCGCCCTCGTCGGCCCGAACGGGGCCGGCAAGTCGACGTTCATCTCGACCATCATCGGCGACCTCCCGCCGGCCAAGGGGGAGGCGAAGCTCGGCGGATCGATCACCCCCGCCTGGTTCCGGCAGGACCTCGGCGACCTGCCGCTCCGCACGTCGATGTACGACGCGATCCAGAACCAGCGGCCGCTCTGGACCCGCGGGCACGTGCAGAACTGCCTCGGCGCCTTCGGCTTCAGCGGTGACGAGGTGACGCGCGAGATCGGCTCGCTGAGCGGCGGCGAGCGGGCGCGCATGGCGCTCGCGCTCATGACGCTCGCGCGCGCGAACCTCCTCATCCTCGACGAGCCCACCAACCATCTGGACGTCGAGAACATCGAGGCGCTCGAGGACGCGCTCGAGGACTACGAAGGCTCCGTGCTGCTGGTGAGCCACGACCGGGCCTTCCTGCGCGAGGTCGCGACCCGCGTCTGGTGGTTCGACGGCACGCGGCTCGTCGACTTCGACGGCAGCTTCGTGGAGTGGGAGGAAGACCGCGCGCGCCGCCGCGTGGGGTAGCACGGCCGAGCGGCGGGAGAGGCGCCAGGAGAGCACGAAGTCCGCGCGGTGGTGCTCGCCGATGCCGACGAAATCGGCGCCCGCCTCGTCGGCGAGGACTGTCGTTCACCGTCGCCCGGCGCACGCGCGGGATCGGCGTGCGCGTGGCGCTCGGCGCGAGCGCCCGCCGCGTCATCGGCGCGACCTTCCGGCGGCCGCTGACGCAGATCGGCCTGGGCGTCGCGGCGGGGGCGATCCTCGTCACCCTGGGCGCGCTCGTGCTGTCGGTGCACGTGCCCGACAGCGAGCTGCGACTGAGCGAGGCGCGCATCCCGCTCGAGCAGCTCGCGATCCTCGTGGCCTACGTGGCGTTCATGGTGGCGGTGTGCCTGATCGCCTGCGTCGTCCCCACGCGGCGCGCGCTCCGCGTGGAGCCGACCGTGGCGATGCGCGTGGAGTAGGCCCGGAACGGGATCGTCGCGTCCGCTCCCGCACACGGACGAAGCGAAGCGGGGCGCGCCGTTCGGACGGCGCGCCCCGCTTCGTACGACGTCCCGCCGCTCAGCCGCGCCGCTGCTCGGCGGGCGGAAGGGCGTCGACCAGCTCGATCATCCGCTTGCGCTGCTCGGCGTTCGGGAGGCGGCCCATCCCGCCGCCGAGGTTGTCGATCATGTTGGACGCGCGGCTCGTGGCCGGCGTGATCGCGGTGACGGCCGGGTGGCTCGCCACGAACTTGAGGAAGAACTGCGCCCAGGTCTTGGCGTCGAACTCCGCGGCCCACGCCGGCACCTCGCGCCCGGCGACGCGCCCCCAGAGGCGCGTGCGCCCGAACGGCGCGTACACGAGCACGCCGATCTTCCGCTGCTGCGCCAGCGGGAGGAGCGTCTGCTCGACCTCGCGGTTGTCGATCGCGTAGTCGATGCCGATGAAGTCGAGCGGCTCGTTGCGCATGACGCTCTCGACCTGCCCGTACTGCTGCTCGTTCGTGCTGGTGATGCCGATGTAGCGGATCCGCCCCTCCTTCTTCAGCTCCTTGAGGATCCCGAGCTGCGTCGGGACGTCCGCCATGTTGTGCACCTGGATCAGGTCGATCGGGCGCTTGCCGATGCGCTGGAACGACGTCTCGATCTGCGCGCGCGCGGCGGCGGGGTCGGCCGGGCCGCCGCGGGCGACGTTCACCTTCGTCGCCCAGAAGATCCGGTCGGTGAGCGCGAGCTCCTTCGCGACGCGCCCGGCGACCTCCTCCGACGCGCCGTAGCTCGGGGCGGTGTCGAACACCGCGCCGCCCTTCTCGACCAGCGCGCGCATCACGTCCTTGAGCGCGCTGACGTCCTCGCTCCGCGCGACCTGCGAGAACGTCGCCGAGCTGCCGAGGCCGATGATCGGGATGCGCTGACCCGTGGACGGGATGGCGCGGGTGATGATCTGCTGCGGCTGGAGCGCGCGCAGCAGGCTCGGATCGAGCGCGAGCGCGGCGCCCGAGCCGAGGGTGAGGCGAAGCCAATCGCGACGTGAGATCATCGAGGTCACCGGGTGGGGGAGTCGAGGGTCGTGCGGACGGACGATTGCGGACGCTAGAGCGCGACCGCCTTCTCGGGCGTGGCGACGGCGGGCTCCGGCGCCACGGCGGGCTGCCGGCGCTCGTCGACGCGGCGCTGCTGCGCGCGGCCGAGCCAGAGGCCGAGCGCGGCCCAGCCGATGGCGAGCGGAATGGTCACGGCGACGAGCGCCCCGAGCCCCGCGGCGAGGCGGCCGAGCAGCCCCTCGACCTGGGCGCCGATGACGTCGCCGCCGCGATAGACGAACGTGTCGATGAACGCCTTGGCCTTGTACTTGTCCTCGCGCGGCACGACGGTGAACAGCGTCTCGCGCGCCGGACGCGTGAGGGAGCGCTGCACGGCGCTGTGCGCGGCCTGGAAGATCGTCAGCGTGACGAGCGACGCGGTGACGGCGAGGCCGGCGAAGCCGAGCATCGCCGTGATGGGGAGCAGCGCGAGCGTGACGTGCACGCCGAGGCGCTTCATGAGGTGCCCGGCCACGAGCGCCTGCAGCACGAGCGTCGTGACCTGCGTGTAGAAGTCGAGCCGCGCGAAGACCCCGGTGCGCATGTCGAGGTCCTCGCCGAGCGCGGCGACCATCTGCAGGCGCGTGAAGTAGATGAACGTGCCGATCACGGTGAGGATCAGCACGTAGGCCGAGATGCCGAGCAGGTAGGGCGAGCGGAACACCGCGCGGAAGCCTTCCCACGCGCTGCCGCCGATGACGGCGCGCTCGTCGACCGCAGGCGGGGCGTCCGGGTCGGCGGCGGCGGTCGTCACCGCGCGCTCCGGCTGGAGCCGCGCCACCGCCCACGCGGCCACCACCGCGAGGCCGAGCAGCACCGCCGACACGGGGAGCAGCCCCGCGGTGCCGAGCGGCTCGGCGAGTCGCGACGCCAGCGCGGGGCCGGCGATGGCGCCCAGCGTGCCGCCCACGGAGATGACGCCGAAGAGGCGCTTGCTCTGCTCCAGCGCGAACCGGTCCGCCATGAGGGCCCAGAAGACCATCGTGGCGAACAGGTTGAAGACGCTGAACCAGACGAAGAACACCATCCCGCTGACCTCGCCGATCGCCTGCGGCGCGCCGACGAGGACGGCCCAGAACCCGAGGAGGCTGAGGCCGAAGAACACGTAGGTCGCCGTGATGAAGACGAGGCGCCGCGTGCGGCTCACGAGGAGCGCGAACAGCGGGTTCACGGCCAGCGTGACGAGCGCGGTCCCCACGAAGAGCCAGCGCACCGCCTCGATCCCGCGCCGCATGCCGAGCGCCTCGCGCGCCGGGCGGAGCACCATGAGCGCGGTGAGGATGAAGAAGAAGCAGAGCGCGGACGCGACCACGGCGGCCGCCTCGTTCCGGCGGACCTGCGTGATGCGCTGAAGCATGGCGGTCATCTGGGGCTGCGTCCTCGGTTCAGGCGGCGGTGGCCAGCGCGGCCATGCGACGGCGGGCGGCGGTGGGGCCGCGCGCCGCGCCGACGGTGTCCGTCGGGGCGAGGAAAAGCTGGCGCCGGTTCCGCGCCCCCGCCACCAGGGTGCCCACGACCAACTCCGCGTCGCCGTGCGCGGGCGATGTGCGACGTGTCGTGCACGAGTGCCGTTCGAGCGTCGGGCCGGCGCGCGGAGCGAGCGGTGCTGCGCGATCCGCGAGCTTGCCGGCCGGGCGCGCGCTCGCGCAAGCCGCGCGGGCGCCGCGCCGAGAGATTTTGCCGTCCGTCATCACGCGCGCGGACGAGACCGGGCGAGCGCCGACGACACGGTTAGCGCCGCGGGTCCTGCGGCGCCGCCGACGCGTGCCAGTGCGCGACCTGCCACCGGTCCGCCGCCGTGCGCCGGAGCACGATGGAGCGCCGCGCGGGCGTCTCCTGGCCGAGGTGGAAGCTCACGATCGCCGCGTCGGCGCCGAGCATCTGCACGCGCAGGTCGCGGGGCGCGATCCCCTGCACCATCGGACGCCCCGCCCGCCCGCGCGCCTCGCGCTGCGCCGTCATGAACTGGCCGAAGACCGACTCCACCGCGGCGCGTCCGTCGGCGCGCCAGGGGAACTGCGGGAACGGGAAGAACATCGTCATGTCGTCCGCGAGGTAGGCGCGGAACGGCTCCCACTGGAGCGAGTCGAAGGCGGCGAGGAAGCCGACCGCGGCGCGGTGGGCGCTCGTCGAGTCGGCCGGGGCGGCGCTGCGGACGGAGCGCCCGGCCGCGCCGCCGGTGGCGCAGGCCGCCGCGAGCGTGGAGCAGGCGGCCAGGAGGATCAGGACCGGTCGGGCGTAGCGTCGGGTGAGGCGGGACGTCATGGCGAGGACGGGACGGAGAGGCGTTTACTACGGAGCGTAGTAGCAGCGGGCGCGAGGCGGCGCTCCGCGGGAGGAGCCAGCCGACCTCAGCGTCGCGGCGGTGGGGCGAACGTACGGGCGAACTCGCGCGCGGTTTCGGCGCGCGGGGCCTCCCCGTCGGCCCCGTGGTAGCTCCAGAGGAACAGCGCCGTCCAGAGCAGCGCCGCGGCGGTCAGCCCCCGGCGCGCCACGGCGAGCCACGCGCGGCGCGGGTCGGGCCGGTAGTCGATCAGGCGGCGGACGCGCTCCTCGACGCTCGGGCGGTTGCGGAGCAGCGGGTGGGCGTGGATCCAGCGCCCCCCGCGCGGCCGGGGGAGCGCGCGCTGGAGGCGCCACACCTGGACCAGCGACGCGGCGACGACCAACGGGTTCTGCAGCGCCTCCACCACCCGGTCGTCGCAGGACAGCTCGCGCCGGAAGACGACCCTCGGCCACGCCACGGACCGGAACGTCCAGAGGAGCGCGAGCACCGACGCGACGACCAGCCCGGCGTGCGCGAAGCCGAGGCGCTGCTCCATCCGGAACAGCGCATAGAGCGCGGCGAACTGCAGGAGCACGACGAGCGCGCCGAGCGGGAGCAGGCTCTCGAACCAGGCCCGAAGGTTGTCGTGCCGGCGCACGTGGACGAGCTCGTGCACCAGGACCGCGCGCAGCTCGTCCGGGCCCAGCGAGCGGACCAGCGCGGGCGCGAGGAAGACCGCGGGCCGGACGCATCCCGTGGTGAAGGCCAGCGGGCCCTCGTCCGCGTGGCGGTGCAGCGGCGGCAGGCGCGTCATCCCGACCCGCGCGCCGGCCTCGCGATAGAGCGCGTACAGCCCGACGAACTCGTCGGGATCGAAGACCGGGGAGCGGAGGCGCAGCCGCCGGTCGGCGACGCAGTGGGCCGCGACGCGCGCGCCGGCGGCGGCGCAGAGCAGCAGCGTGAGCGCGCGGAGCACGTCCACGGGCGCGCCGCAGTCGCCCGGGACGGTCAGCAGCGCTCCCACGGCCTGGAGGAGCCGCGCGTACGGTGCGAAGAACCAGTCAAACATCGGAGTCCGCTCGCCTCCGCTTCTCGTCGATCGCCCTCGCCAGCGCCTCGATCACCGCGTCGTCCTGCTCGCCCACGAGGTCGACGAACTGGCTCATCGCGGGGGCGGTGAAGTCGTCCAGCAGCTCGCTCAGCACCGTGCCGACGGTGCGCCGGGTGAACTCCTCCTTGCTCGCGACGGGCACGTACACGTACGCCGCGCCGTCCTTCCGTCGCTCCAGCAGCCCCTTCTCCGCCAGGCGCGACATGACGGTCATGACCGTCGTGTACGCGACGTCCCGGTCGGCGTCGGCGAGCCGCGCGTGGACGTCGTGGACCGTCGCCCGGCCCCGCGCCCAGATCGCCTCCATGACGTCCGCCTCGAGGTCGCCGAGGATCTTCCGCAGCCCCTTCTTCCGCGGGTCGAACGTGAAGTGGTAGCGGTCCAGGGCCATGAGGTCGGCGGAAGACGAGGCACTACGACGGCGTGTAGTACACTCGTGCCGGCGTCCGGCCCCGTCAAGAGGTCGCACGACGCGGCGGGAACGGGTGCGCGCCCCGCCCCGTTGTCGATCGACCACACACGGAGCGAGCATGTCGACAGCATCCCCGGGCCGCGTCGTGCCGCCGCAGCGGCTGAGCGCCCTCAACGACGTGCGGGCCGATCCGACGCGCGCGATCGTGCTCTACTGGCAGGTGATGGCGCGCCGCACGCGCCACAACTTCGCGCTGGAGCATGCGATCGCCGCGGCGCGCGCGTGGGGCAGGCCGCTCGTGGTGCTCGAGGCGCTGCGGTGCGGCTATCCGTGGGCGAGCGACCGGCTCCACCGCTTCGCGCTCGACGGCATGGCGGACAACGCGGCCGCCTACGCGGCGGCGCGCGTGTGGCATCTGCCGTACGTGGAGCCCGAGGCGGACGCGGGGCGCGGGCTGCTCGAGGCGCTCGCGGCGCGCGCCTGCCTCGTGGTGACCGACGAGTTCCCGGAGTTCTTCCTCCCGCGCATGCTCGCCGCGGCCGGGCGCAAGCTCGCGCGCCTCGGCACGCGACTCGAGGCGGTCGACGGCAACGGGCTCCTGCCGATGCGCAGCGCGGCGCGCGCCTGGCCGAGCGCGCCGCACTTCCGCCGCATGCTCCAGCGCGAGCTCCCGAGCGCGCTGGAGCACGTGCCGGCAGCGGCGCCGCTGCAGGACGCCCGCGCGCTCGCGCAACCGGACGCCGACACCGCGGCGTGGCTCCGGTCGCTGCGCGCCCGGTGGCCCGCGCCGTCCCCCGCGCTGCTCGGCGGCGACGACGCGCGCGCGGCCGAACGCGCGCTCGCCGCGCTGCCCATCGACCACGACGTGCCGCCGGTGTCGTTCCGCGGCGGGCAGGAGAAGGCGAAGCGCGTGCTCGCCGACTTCGTCGAGCGCAAGCTCGACACGTACGCCACGCGGCGGAACGAGGCGGAGGACCCGAGCAACAGCGGGCTGTCGCCGTACCTGCACTGGGGATTCACGAGCGTGCACGAGGTGTTCGCCGCGATCGCCGAGCGCGAGGGATGGACGCCGACGCGCCTCGCGCCCCGACCGACCGGAAAGCGCGAGGGCTGGTGGGGGATGAGCGCGAACGCCGAGTCGTTCCTCGACGAGCTGGTGACGTGGCGCGAGCTGTCGTACAACACCGCGTTCTGGGTCGAGGGACACGAGACGTACGCGTCGCTGCCCGAGTGGGCGCGCACCACGCTCGACGCGCACCGAGGCGACCGGCGCGCGGAGCTGTTCACGCGCGACCAGCTGGAGGCCGGCGAGACGTACGACGCGCTCTGGAACGCGACCCAGGGGCAGCTGCGGACCGACGGCCGGATCCACAACTACCTGCGCATCCTGTGGGGCAAGAAGTTCCTCGAATGGACGCGCGAGCCCGAGGAGGCGCTCGCGCACATGCTGCACCTGAACAACCGGTGGGCGCTCGACGGCCGCAACCCGAACTCGACGAGCGGCATCACGTGGGTGCTGGGCCGCTACGATCATGCGTGGCAGGAGCGCCCCGTGATCGGGAAGGTGCGCCCGATGAGCAGCGTCGCCACCGCGCGCAAGATCCACGTCGCGGCGTACGTGGCGCGCTACGGCGCCGCGCTGCCGGGGCGGACGGCGCGCGTGGCCGACGCCGGCGACGGCCGCGGCGAGTCGCCCGCGCCGCGCCGCGAGCGCGCCGTGCCGCGCGACCGCGGACCCGCGCGCGGGAGCGGGACGGCGGGGCTCGACGTGCTGCCGGAGGAGTGACGCGTCCGGCGCCTCCCCGCACCGCCGAGGGCGGGCCGATGCCGCGCGGCGCTGCGCGCGGCATCGGCCGACGGCCGCGCTACGACGCGCCTGGTGCCCGACGCGGCGCCGCGTCGCCGCGCGTCGCGTCGCCGCGCGTCGCGTCGCCGCGGAACCGGGCCGCGATCCGCTCGCGTCCGGCGTGCGCCAGCAGGTAGACGTTCGGGATCACGAACAGGGTGAGCAGCGTCGACATCGCGAGCCCGCCGACGAACGCGATCGCCAGCGGGCGCAGGAGCTCCCCGCCGTCCTCGAGCCCGAGCGCGAGCGGGAGCGAGCCGAGGAGCGCGACGGCGGCGGTCATGAGGATCGGGCGCAGGCGCCGGCGGCCGGCGTCGACGATCGCCTCCGCGCGCGACATGCCGTCGGCGCGCTGCCGCTCCTCGGCGTGCTCGATGAGGATGATCGCGTTGTTCACGACGATGCCCGCGAGCAGCACCACGCCGAGCAGCACCGGCGCGCTGAGCGGCGTGGACGAGACGCGCAGCGCGAGCACGACGCCCGTGAGCGCGAGCGGCACCGTGAGCAGGATGACCGCGGGGTTCAGCAGCCCCTCGTACTGCAGCGCCATCACCGCGAACACGAGGAACACGGCCACCGCCGTCACGAGCAGCAGCTGCAGCTGGCTCTCGCGCTGCTCCTCGATGTCGCCGCCGGCGGAGAGCGTGTAGCCGTCGGGCAGCGGCACGGCGGTGCGCAGGCGCTGCTCGGCGTCGGCGACCACCTCGCCGAGCGAGCGCTCGGTGCCGCTCGCGTCGCCGGTGAGGCGCACCACGCGCCGCTGCTGCTCGCGCTCGATCTCGACGGGGCCCGTGCCCTCGACGATGCGCGCGACGCTGCCCACCGTGAGCGGGACGCCGCCGCGTCCCACGAGCGGCAGCGCCTCGAGGTCCGCCGCGTTGGCGATGGCGCGGCGCTCCATGCGCACGCGCAGGTCGTACTCCTCGTCGCCCTGCACGTAGGTGCCGGCGAGGACGCCCTCCAGCGCGGTGCGCACCGTCTGCCCCACGTCGGCGGCGGAGACGCCCACCGCGGCGGCGCGCGCGCGGTCGAGCTGCACCCGGTACTCGGGGCGCCCGCCGCTCGGCTCCGCCTGCACGCCCGAGAGTCCCGGCACGTCGCGCAGCGCGCGCTCCATGCGGTCGCCCAGCTCGAGCAGCGTGGGCAGCTCGTCGCCCGCCACCACGAACTCCACGTTGCCGTCGCCGCTCCCGGTGCGCAGCCCGCGCACGCCGCTCTTGCGCACGAGCACGCGCGCGCCGGCGATCGGCTCGCGCGCGAGCGCGCTGCGCAGCTGCGCGATCCACTGGTCGGTCGTGACGTCGCGCGCGTCGGCGGCGACGAGCTGCACGTCGATCGTGCTGCGCGTGGTGTTCTCGACGGCGGCGCGGCTGTAGATCGCGCCGCCCGCGACCGCGAACTGCGTGGCGAGGAACGGCATGCGCGAGACGACGCGCTCGACGCGCTGCGTCGCCGAGTCGGCGCGGCCGATCGCGGTGCCGGGGCTGAACGAGACCTGCACGCGCGCGCGCCCGTCGTCGACCTGCGGCAGGAACTCGGTGCCGAGCCCGCGCGCGAAGACGAGCGTGAGGGCGAACACGCCGGCCGCGGCGAGCACGGTGAGCCCGCGGCGGCCGAGCGTCCACTCGAGGCGGCGCGCGTAGGCGGCGGCGAGGCGCTCGTCGGCGCGGCGGATCCAGGCCGCCACGCGCCCGGCGCGGTCGCGCAGCGGGGCGAGCCGCGCGCGATCGCCGCCCTGCCGCGCGCCCGCGGCGCGCGCCTCGGCGGCCAGCTCGCCGCGCACCAGACGCGCGGCGAGCATCGGGACCATCGTGATCGCGACGACGACCGCGGCGACGGTCGCGAAGGTGATCACGAGGATCAGCTCGCGGAACAGCAGCGCGGCGAGGCCGGAGACGAGCAGGAAGGGGAGCACCGAGACGAGGTTCGCGCCGGTGCCGGTGATGATGGAGCCGGTGACGTCGCCGGCCGCGCGTCGCGCGAGCGCGAACGCGCGCGCGGGCTCGAGCTCGCGCGGTGCGCCGTCGGGCGCGTCGCCGTCGGGCGCGTCGCCGTCGGACGCCGCGTCGTCGGGGCGGCGGCCCGCCCCCTCGCGGATGGTGCGCGTCACGCTCTCGAGCATCACGATCGCGCTGTCCACCGCCTGCCCCAGGCCGAGCGCGAGCCCGCCGAGCGAGAAGAGGTTCAGCGTGAGCCCGCCGGCGCCCATCATGAGGAGCGTGAGCAGCACGACGAGCGGCACCGCGACGGCGATGACGACGGTCTGCCGCCAGCTCGTGAGGAAGAGCGCGATGGCGACGACCGCGAGCACGCCGCCGACGAGCGTGGACGAGGTCACGCCGCGCACCGCGTCGCGGATGTAGACCGACTGGTCGTTCACCGCGCTGACGCGCACGTTGCCGGGGATCACCCCCTCGGCGCGCAGCTCGGCGACGCGCGCGTTGACCGCGTCGACCACTTCGATGGTGTTGGCCGCGGGCTGCTTCTGGATGCTCAGCTTCACGGCCGGGCGGCCGTTGAGGCGCGCGAAGAGGCGCTGCTCGTCGGACGCGTCGCGCACGGTCGCGATGTCGCCGAGGCGCACGGTGCGCGGATCGCCGGGGACGGCGACGCTCGCGTTCGCGCCGTCGCGCAGCGCCGCGGCCCCGCCTCCACTCGCGCCCGAGCCGCCGGCCGTGGATCCGCCGCCCGCGCCGCCCGCCGCGCCGCCGCCCGCGCCGGCGGCCGCGCCACCGGACCCGCCCGTCGGGGAAGCGCCGCCCGCCGATCCACCCGCGCCCGCCGCGCCGCCCGTCACGAGCGGCGGCGGGGCGCCGCTCCCCCGGAGGGCGATCGGCAGGTTCTCCAGCTCGGCGACGGAGCGCACGCGCGCCTCGGTGCGCGCGAGCACCTCGCGGCGGCCGGTGGTGACCGGGCCGCCCGGCTCGTCGCGATTGGCGGCGGTGATCGCGCCGGTGACGTCGCCCACCGTCAGCCCGAGGCCGCGCAGCCGGCCGGGGTCGAGCGTGACGACCAGCTCGCGCTCGCGCCCGCCCACCGCGTCGACGCTCGCGACGCCCGGCGTGGTGACCAGCCGCTCGGTGAGCGCGCGGTCGGCGAACTCGCGCAGCTTCACGAGGTCGAGCGCGTCGCTCGTGATCGCCAGCTCGACGACCGGGATCTCGGACGGATCCGACTTGAAGATGACCGGCGGGTCCGCCTCGGGCGGCAGCTGCGAACGGATGCGGTCGAGGGCGGCCGAGGCGTCGGCGAGCGCGACGTCGATGTCGGCGTCGTAGCCGAACTCGAGCAGCACGCTGGCGTTCCCCTCGCGGGTGGTGCTCGAGACGTTCGTCGCGTTCTCGGTGGCCGCGAGCCCCGCCTCGATCTCGCGCGTGACGGTCTGCTCGAGGATCTCCGGGTCGACGCCGGCGCTCGTGACCGAGGCGCGCACCTGCGGGAAGACGATCTGCGGGAGCAGGTCGACGCGCAGGCGCGTGAAGGCGAGCACGCCGAGCACCGCGCCGATGAGCATCAGCATCGAGGTGCCGACGGGGTGCGCGATCGACCAGGCGGGGACGAGCATCCAACCGCCGCGGCGCGGCGCGCGCTCGTCCTCGGCGCGCTCGTCCTCGGCGGGCTCGTGCTCGGCGGGGCGTGGCGCACCGGCCGGGTCGATCGCGGGGTCGGCGGCGTCCTCGTCGGCCGCGCGCGGCCTCTCCTCCCGGTCAGCCACCGCTGCGTCCTCCGCCCGTCGTGCCGCCCGCCGTGCCGCTGCGGCCCGCGCCCGTGCTGGTGCCCGCGCCGCGACCCGTGCCGCCGCGGGCACCGCCCGCACGTCCCGCCGCGCCGCCCGGCGATCCGGTCGTGCCGCGGCCGCCCGCTCCTGCTGCGCCTCCCGAGCTGCCCGCGCCGGCTCCGGTCGCGCCCGACCCGGCGGCGCCCGGCCGTCCGCCCGGCGTCGCGGCTCCGCCCGCCCCCGCGCCCGCTCGGGCATCGGCTCCCGCGGCCCTGCCCGACGCCGGCGCCCCGGTCGCGGACTCCCCCGTCGAGCCGGCGCCACCAGCGGCGGCGCCCGCGGCGGGACCCGCGGCGGCCCCGCCCTGCCCGCCGCCCGTCGATCCCGGAGCGCCGGCGCCATTCGCGCGCAGCAGCTGCACGCGTCCGCTGTCGCTCAACTCCTGGTCGCCGCTCACCACCACGCGGTCGCCGCGACGCACGCCCTCGACCAGCTGCACCCAGTTGTCGGTGCCGCGCAGCCCCACGCGCACCGGGCGGCGCACCACGATCTGCGCGCGCCGCGTCACCGAGTCGCCCTCTGCGGCGTCCGCATCGCCGCGTCGTTCGCCGCCGTCCGGCCCGCCCCCGCCCTTCGCGTCGCCGCCCTTCGCGTCGCCGCCCTTCGCGTCGCCACCCTTCGCGTCGCCACCCTTCGCGTCGCCACCCTTCGCGTCGCCATTCTTGCCCTCTCCACCCCTCGCCTCACCGCCGGCGCCCGCCGGCTCGCGCACGAGCACGTCCTGCACGACGTACACGTACGGCCGGTCGCGCACGTCGCGGCGCACCGCGTCGAGCGGCACCGCCAGCGCGCCCGGCGCCTCCTCAACGACGAGCGTCAGCCGCGCCAGCAGCCCGGGACGCAGCGGCTGCGCGGCGCGCGGCAGCTCGACCTCCACCAGCCCCTGCCGGCTGACCGGATCGACGGTCGGGTACACCCGGCGGATGCGCGCCGCGTACTCGCGGCCGGGCACCGCGTCCACGGTCGCCCGCACGGGCTCCCCCTCGCGCAGCCGCACGAGGTCGAGCTCGGAGACCGGCAGCTCCACGTGCAGCGCGCTCGCGTCGGCCACGACCGCCACCTCCTGCCGCGCGCCCACCACGTCGCCCGCGTTCACGCGCACCGCGGTCACCACGCCGGAGAACGGGCTGCGGATGGCGCCGTACGCCACGCGCGCCTCGGCGCTCCGCAGCTGCCCGATGGCCTCGCGCAGCACGGTCGCCGCCTCGTCGCGCTCCGCCGCCGACGCCGCGCCGAGGGCGAGCAGCCGCTCGGCGCGCGCGGCGGCCGCCTGCGCCGTCCGCACGCGCGACCGCGCGCCGGTCAGCTCGGCGGCCTGCACCGACGCGTCGAACTCGGCCAGCAGCTGGCCGCGCGCGACGCGGTCCCCCTCCTCCACGAGCACCCGCACGACGGCGCCCTCGAGCTGCGAGAGCAGCCGCGCCTCGCGCGCCGCGGTGAGCGTGCCCGTCACCTCGCGCGTCTCGACCACGGTGCGCGGCTCGACCACCGCCACCTCGACCGGCGTCGGCCGGCGGCCGCCCCCGGACCCGCCGCCGCCCCCGCGCTCCACCTCGCCGCCGCTCGACTGCTCGCCGTCGCCGCCGCACGCCGAGAGCAGGGCGAGCATCGTCGCCGCGAGCGCGCGGCGCGACCGGTGGTCGTGGATCGTCATGGCGTCGGCATCCGGCCCAGGGTGAGCGACAGCTCGGCGCTGGCGATGCGCGCGTCGACGAGCGCCTGCACGCGCCCGCTCTCCGCCCGCACGAGATCCGACTGCGCGGTGAACACCTCCACCAGCAGCAGCGCGCCCTCGCGGTACGCGCCCTCCACGATCCGCAGCGCCTCGCGCGCCGCGGTCACGCTCGCCGCCGCGGCATCGAGCCGCCGGTCGGCCTCGCGCCAGCGGCCGAGCGCCGCCCCGATCCGGCGCCGCAGCTCGTTGCGCGCGACCTCCTCCTCCGACTCCGCCAGCCGCGCCTCGGCCTCCGCGACCCGCACCAGCGCCTGGTTCGTCCCGCCGGTGAAGAGCGGCCAGCCGACCGAGAGCCCGAACGTCGTGAACGGCGCGCGCGGGCTCAGGTCGCTCTGCTGGTAGCCGACGCCGCTCCGCAGCAGGACCGACGGCAGCAGGTCGGCGCGCGCGGCGCGCACGATCGCGCGGCGCTGGTCGACGACGGCCGCCGCGCTGCGCAGCACCGGGCTCGACGCCTCGGCGAGCTGCACGAGCGAGTCGAGCGACGACGGCACCACGGGCGGCGCGACGAGCACCGTGTCGAGCGCGTACGCGGAGTCGCGCGTGCCGAGCGTGCTCACGAGCGCCGCCGCGGCCTCGCGCGCGACGGACAGCGCCTCGCGCAGCGCCACCTCGGCGAGCGCGCGCTGCGCCTCGGCGCGCACCGCGTCCACGCGCCGCCCGGCGCCCGTCTCGTAGCGCAGCGTCAGGTCGCGCGCCGAGCGCGCCGCCTGCCGCACGAGGTCCTCCTGCACGCGCGCGAGCTGCTCGGCGCGCACCTGCTCGTAGTAGGCCTCGACCACGGCGAACGCGACGTCCAGCGCGATCTGGTCGGCGTCGGCCCGCGCCGCGCGCGCGTCGGCCCGCGCGGCGGCCACCTCGGCCACGAGACGCGGGCGGAAGACGGCCTCCTCGACCGTCGCGGTGGTCGAGAAGTTGGAGCGGAACCCGCCCTGCGCGCCGCCGCTCCCCCCGCCGCCGCTTCCCCCGCCGCCGGTCCCGCCTCCGGCCGTGGAGTCGCCCGGCGCGCCGCCCCCCTGCCCGTCGCGCGACACGCGGGAGGGCGCGTTGGTCCCGCTCAGGTCGGCCCCGACGGCGATCTGCGGCAGGAGGCGGCCGCGCGCCGCGGTCTTGCGCGCGTCGGCGCTGGCGGTCAGCGCGCGCGCGACGCCGAGCAGCGGCTGGCGCGCAGCGGCGATGCGGAGCGCGGTGGCGAGATCGAGGCGCGGGAGGGGCGCGCCGCCCGAGTCGCGCGGCGGCGGGAGCGCGCCGGCACGCGGCGGTTGGGCGGTCGGGAGGCGCTGCGCGAGGAGCGGCCGGGCGTCGAGCGCCGCGACCGCGAGCGCGCCGAGCGCGGCAGCCGCGACGCGCGAGCCGAGCGCCCGCGACGCCCGCGACGCCCGCGACGCACGCGACGCACGCACGGCGCCGCTCGCGCCGCCACGGGCCCGCCCCCCGCCACCGCCCACTCCCGCCTCCCCGATCCTGGTTCCGGCCGCCCGGTCGCGCGGACGCCGCCGCGGCCCGCCCCACTGCGGCCAAGGTCACGCCTCAATGCACGACGGGCGCCCAAAGTTCGACCGGGGGGCGTGTACCGTGATCCGCGGGGCGATCGGCGGCGGTGCGCGACGCGGTGCGGGTAGACCACGCGCCCGCCAGGTGGCCGGGCTCGCTGGCGACTACGGTGAATGCGCGGCCGACGGCACGGCGACCGACCGGCGGGGACGCGTCAGCGCGCGACGCGTCGCACCGGGCGCGTGAGCCCCTGCGCGCCCAGCCAGTGGTGGAGCGCCTCGATCCAGTGGTCGCTCGTCGTGCCCTGCTGCCGCATGCCGAAGCCGTGGCCGCCCGCGCCGAAGACGTGCACCTCGGGCCGGATGCCCGCGCTCGTGAGGGCCTCGTGGAAGCGGACGACGTGCGCGCGCGCGACCGCGTCGTCCTGCGCCCACGCGAGGAAGACGGGCGGCAGCGACGCGGGGATCGGCGGCATCGCGCCGAACGGCGCGCCGTAGAGCAGCGCCGCGAAGCTCGGCCGCGCGGCGGCGTCCCGCTGGAGGAGGGCGCCGCTGGCGACCATCGCGCCGGCGGAGAAGCCGAGGATGCCCACGCGGTCCGTGGCGATGCCCCACTCGGCGGCGTGGCGCCGCACCACGCGCAGCGCCTGGATGCCGTCCGCGATCCCGTAGCGGCCGGCCGTGTCCATGTTCATCGCCGGGATGCCGTCCTGGCGCTTCTCCACGGTCCGGTACTTCAGCACGAAGGCCGCGATCCCGCGCTGCTGGAGCCATCGCGCCACACTCGCGCCCTCGAGGCTGAGCGTCAGCGCGACGAAGGCGCCGCCCGGCGCGATGACGACGGCCGTGCCCGTGGCCTTCGCCGGGTCGGGCAGGTACGCCGTCAGCGTGGGATGCACGACGTTCTGCACGACCGTGCCGACGGGCGTGCCCTCGTACGTCCGCTCCCGGTGCGTCCAGCGCTCCGACCCCGGGGCGACGCCCGGCCAGACGTCGAGGACGCGGCCGGGGCCCTGCGCGCGCCCCGTGCCCGCCGTCGCGCACAGTCCCGCCAGGAGCAGCGCTGCCGTCCGACCCATGGACTCCTCCGGTGTGGACGCGTGCCGCCGGGCATCCGTCGCGGCGGCGATCGTGGGCGCAACCTACGGACGCCGCGCGCGGCGGCGGGCGGCGCGCACGTCCGAGCCGCGTCAGAAGCGCGGCGGCGGCGCCCCGGGGCTCAGGGGTGCTCGCCGGACGACGGGTCGTCGGGGCCGTCGGAGCGGCCGGGACGCCCGACGCCGACGCCGCCCACCCCGCCGCCCATGCCGCCGCCCATGCCGCCGCCCATCCCACCCCCGCCTCCGCCGCCGCCTCCACCTCCACCTCCGCCGCCGCCGCCCTGACCGCCCTCCCCCCGCCCCCGCCCGCCCCCGCCGCCACCCGCGGCGGGGCGCGCGGGGCCCTGCGCCGGCACCACGACGCCGGGCGGGATCGGGTCGAGGTCGAGCGCCTCGCGGATGAAGTCCCGCAGCGACACGACGAGCTCCCGGGTGTGCACGGGGCGGCCGGCGGCCAGCTCGTGCGCGGCCGTCGCCGCCAGCCTCACCTGCTCCTCGGTGCCGAGCAGGATGATGTCCGACAGCGCCGCCTCGACGGCGTCGCGGATGCGCCGTGTCCGATCCGACCCCTCGCCGTCGCCGGCCGGCTCCACCACTCCGGTCGCTCCCCCGGGGCGCTCGGCGGGCGCGTCGGTCGCGCGGCGGCGCAGGTCGCGCAGGTGCGTCGGATCGACCGCCAGGTCGCCCGTGAACGAGCCGCCCAGGACCTTGTAGGCGGCGATCAGCGTGCGCAGGCGCTCGTTGATCTGGCGGTTCAGGCGCTCGCGACGCTGCTGGACGGTGAACATCAGCAGCAGGCGCACGCCGACGCCGAGGAGCGTCACGAGCGCGAGCCCGAAGAGCGTCGACAGCAGGGCGTCCCAGGAGCTGAAGTCGATGTTCCGCAGCGGAGCCTCGGCGAGCGCGGTCGCGCGGCGGGCGACGCCGCGGTCGGTACGGACGACGGCGCTCCCAGGCAGGACGTGCACCACACCGACGCGCCGGAAGGGCGCGACGCCGTCAGCGCGGCGCGGCGGGAGCCGGCGGGCGCAGGTGCGCGACGCCGGTCGAGCGCACCGGCGCCTCCACGGCGTCCTGCCACGGCACGGTCGGCCACCAGCGCTCCGGCGCGCCGACGGTCGCCGGCTCCACCATCCCGCCCGGCGGCGGCGAGGCCACGCGCCCCCCCGCCTGCCGTGCGGCGACGAGCACGCGCTCCATCGGCTCCGTCCAGCCGTGCAGCGCGAGGTCGAACAGCCCCCAGTGCACCGGGAGCATGACGTCGCCGCGCACGAGCCGGTGCGCGAGCACGGCCTGCTCGGGTCCGAGGTGCACGTCGGCCCACATCGCGCTGTACGCGCCCGACTCGATCATCGTCAGGTCGAACGGTCCGAGCCGGCGGCCGATCTCGGCGAACTCCTCGTGCAGCGCCGTGTCGCCGCTGTAGAACACGCGGTGCGCCGGGCCCGCGAACGCCCACCCTGCCCAGAGCGTGCGGTTCTGGTCGCCGAGCCCCCGGCCGGAGAAGTGGCGCGCCGGCGTGGCGGTGACGGTGAGCCCCTGCACCTGCGCGGCCTCCCACCAGTCCAGCTCCGTCACGCGCGCCTCGGGCACGCCCCACGCGCGCAGGTGCGCGCCGACGCCGAGCGGGACGATCCACCGCACGCCGCGCCCGGCCAGCGCCTTCACCGTCGGCACGTCGAGGTGGTCGTAGTGGTCGTGCGAGATCACGACCGCGTCGATCGGCGGCAGCTCGGCGAGCGGCAGCGGCGGCGCGTAGAAGCGCTTCGGCCCCGCGAAGGTGAACGGCGACGCGCGCTCGCCCCACACGGGGTCGACGAGCACGCGTCGCCCGTCGATCTCCAGCAGCATCGTCGAGTGGCCGAGCCACGTCACGCGCAGCCCCGACGCGGGCGGCGTGCGGAAGTCGGCGCCCGTGCGGGCGACGCGGCGGACCGGCCCGTCCGGCGAGCGGTGGTCGGAGCCGCCGAACGCGAACGCGCCGAGCGCGCGCAGCATCGGGCCGTCGACGCGCGGCAGGCGGTTGGTGAAGCGGTCGTCGCGCCACTGCGGCGAGCGCGCGGCGCGCGCGAGCCGCGCCCCCTCCACGCGCCCGCCCATCGCCTCGCGCGCGACGAGCCAGAGCGCGCCGCCGCCGACCGCGAGCAGCGCCACGAGGACGAGGACGACCCGGAGCAGCGCGCGCCGGATCCGCCGAGCGCGCACGCTCACGCGGTCACGCGGTAGCGCAGCCAGAGCACGTCGTCCGCGCGTCGCTCCACGTGCTCGAGCGCGAGCCGGCGCGGCGCCGCGCCGTCGCCCGCGACGTCGAACAGCGCCGGCGTGCCCACGCGCCCGTCCGCCACCGGCGCGACGAGCAGGCTCACCTCGTCGATGAGCCCCGCGCGCAGGAAGCCGCCGTTGATCCCGCCGCCGCCCTCGAGCATCAGCGTGCGCACGCCGAAGCGCGCGCCGATCTTCCCGACGGCGAGCGGCAGGTCGACGTCGTCGCCGCCGGCGAGCAGGTACGACACGCCGCGGTCGCGCAGCGTCGCCAGGTACTCGTCGGACACGCGCTCGGAGAGCACCGTCACGACGTGGTCGCCGTCGACGTCGCCCGACTCCCACACGAGCTTCCCGCGCGGATCGACCGCGATGGCGAGCGCGTCGTGCTCGCCCGGCGCGACGAAGTCGGCGCGCGGCGGCCCGTCGTACGTGCGCGCCACGTCCGCGTCGGCGCGCGTGCCCGCGGCGAAGTGCCGCTCCATCGTCACGCGCCCGCAGATCCACGCGTCGGGTTCGTACGTCGCGTGCACCTCCTCGTACTGGCGGCGCCCCTCGGCGGTGAGCGGCCAGCCGTCCGTGACGATGCGGCCGTCCACCGACGCCACCATGTGGCAGATCACGCGCGGTCGTCCCGTCGCGCGCGACGCGTCGCCCTCTCCCTCGCCCATCGGCTTCCTCCTCGTGTCGTCGGCAGCATCCTGATCGCGCGGCGCACGTGACCATGCTCCAGCGAAGCGATCTCCTCCCTCAAGATCGGCGCGATGCGGTCGGGCAGGTAGCGCCGGACCGGCGCCGGTCCGGCGCGCAGCTGGACGCCCCGCACGCCGCGCGGAGCGCGTGCGACCGCGAGCGCGCGTCGGGTCGAGCGTGCGGGAAACGCCCGCGCCCCTCGGTCGTAGTACCGGCATGACGCAGCCCTCCCCGGAATTCCTCGCGCTCCAGGCGGCCCTCGCCGGCGAGTACTCCCTCCAGCGCGAGCTCGGTCGCGGGGGGATGGGCGTCGTGTACCTCGCGCGCGACGTGCAGCTGGACCGCGACGTCGCCATCAAGGTGCTGCCGTCGCACCTCGCGAGCGCCGCCGAGTCGCGCCAGCGCTTCCTGCGCGAGGCGCGGACGGCCGCCGGGCTCTCGCACCCGCACGTCGTGCCGATCCATCGCGTCGGCGAGGCGAGCGGCTTCGTCTTCTTCGTCATGAGCTACGTGGAGGGCGAGTCGCTCGGCGAGCGGCTCCGCTCGGGCGGCCCCCTCCCGCCCGCCGAGGCCGCGCGCGTGATGCGCGAGGTCGCCTGGGCGCTCGCGTACGCGCACGGCCGCGGCATCGTCCACCGCGACGTGAAGCCGGACAACATCCTGCTGGAGGCGGGCACCGGCCGCGCGCTCGTCACCGACTTCGGCATCGCCCACGGCGGCGCGCACGTCGGGCCCGACACCGAGCCCGGCATGCTCATGGGGACCGCGCACTTCATGAGCCCCGAGCAGGCGGGGAGCGAGGCCGTCGACGGGCGCAGCGACCTCTACTCGCTCGGCGTCGTCGGCTACCTGGCCGTGAGCGGGCGGCTGCCGTTCGAGGCGCCCAGCCTCCCCGCGCTGCTCGTGCGGCAGGCGACCGAGGCGCCCCCGGGCGTCCTGCGCGTGGCCCCGGGGCTGCCGCCCGCCCTCGCGGCGGCGATCGACCGGTGCCTCGCCCGCGACCCGGCCGGGCGCTTCCCCGACGGCGAGGCGTTGGCGGCCGCCCTCGCCCCGGCGCCCGAGGCGCGGCCGGCGCTGCCGCCGGCGCTGCGCGCCTGGCTCGCCGCGCGCAACCCGCTCCTCGTCCCGTACCTCGGATGGTCCGGGGGGTTCGGCGTGCTCACGCTGGGGAACCTCATCAGCTGGGTGACGGGCAACCGGCCCGACGGCCCCGCGGACATCGTGCTGCTGGCCGCGATCGCCGCGCTGCCGCTCCTCCCGATCGTCGGCTTCCACCTCTACCAGGCCCGCCGGCAGTTCCGGGCCGGGCACACGCTCGCCGACCTGCGCGGGGCGATCGCGGTCGGGCGGCGCGAGCGGGCCGAGGCTGCCGCGCTCGTGCCCGACGAGCAGGAGGTCCGCTCGCACCGGGTGCTCCGGATCGCCACCCTGGCCGGCGCGGCGTGGCTCCTGGGGGTCTTCGCGCTGGTCGTCCAGGGCACCCTGAACGAGAACAAGACGAATCCGATCTACGTCATCGTCCCCCTGTTCCTGACGGCGCTGCTCGGGGCGGTCAGCAACGCGCTCGACGTGCAGTTCATCCCCACGCGCATCCGCGAGTGGTGGCAGACGGGGATCCGCGACCGCCTCTGGAGCGGCCGCGCGGGCGAGTGGCTCGCGCAGCGCCTCGGCGCGCCGGAGCGGTCGCGCGCCGTGGACCGCGGGGCGTTCCGGCCGACCGAGGTGGTGCTCGGCGTGGCCGCGGGCGATCTCTTCGCGGCACTGCCGCCGGCCTATCGCGAGCAGCTGGCCGGGCTGCCGCCGACGATCGCGGCGCTCGAGGCGCGCGCCGCGGAGGCGCGCGCCGAGATCGACATGCTGGCGATGCTCGCCCCGTCCGGCTCGGGCGAGGCCGATCTGCTGGCGGGACGGCGCCGGGCGGCCGCCACGCACCTGTCCGAAAGCGTCGCGGCGCTCGAGGGGATCCGGCTCGACCTCCTGCGCCTGCACGCCGACGCGGGCGACCTCGCCCCGCTCACGACGCTGATCGACGCCGCGCGCCTGCTGGGCGAGGACGTCGACCGGCTGGCCGACGCCCGGCGCGATCTGGACGCCGCCACCGCGCGACGCCCGCTCGGCCCCGGCCGGCTCCCGACGCCGGGGTGAGCGGGGGCGACGGCCAACCCGCGGCCGTCGCCCCGCGCCGGTCACCCGGCGCTCGTCACTCCAGCGGCCCGCGCCCGATGCCGGGGAGGCTGCTGATCGTGGCCAGCGCCTCGCGGAACGCGCGGTAGTCGGAGACGCGGAAGAACCGGCTCATGTAGATCGTGAGGTCGGCCTTGAAGTTGAACGGCTCGTAGTAGGCGAACCCCACGACGTCGTCCCACGGGACGGAGCCGAGCTTCGAGATCTCGGCCTCCTTCTTCGTGTAGCCGCCCTGGTTGTACTTGAGCAGGAAGCCGCCCCAGACGCGCACGACGTAGATCCACCCGCCCTCGGTGGGCGCCTCGCCGGTGGCACCGCCGTAGCTGCCGCCCTTCGCGCCCGACGCCACGCCGATGTCGCGCGTGGTCGAGATGTAGCCCTTGAGGACGGAGTCCTCGGTCATGCGCACGAGGTGCATCTCCTCCTGCTGCATGACCTGACGCCAGAAGTGGTACTCGCGGAAGAACTTCTGCTCCTCGAGCGTGTCGGGGCGCTGGATGTACTCGGCCATGGCCTGCACCCACACCGCCTTCATCGCGGCGTCGAGCTCCAGCCCCTCGCGGCGGCGCAGGTACTGGTAGAACTGCTCGGCGATCGTGCGGCAGTAGGTCTCGTCGACGCGCGTGGACGGCGGGTGGAAGCCGCCCGCCGCCTGGATGACCGCCGGCGGGCGCCGATCGCCGCGGAAGGCGACGGCGTCGACCGGCTTGAAGAGCTTGATGTGCTGCCAGTTGTTGACCATCGGGCGAGCGAACCCCTGGCGCAGCGCCGACACCGGGTTCGCCGGCGGGTGGCGGAGCACGGCGCCGGCCCGGTGCCCGCCCGCGGCGAAGCCTGCAGTGCGCGGGGCGTTCGCCGCCTTCTGCCCGGCCTCCCACCCGCGCTTGAACATGCGCTCGAGCGCCGCCGGATAGTTGTAGTTCTGGTCGCTCGTGCCGCCGCGCAGCGGGATGTACTGCTCGTTCTCCCACGTGCCGGCCTTCACCGGCCGCCGCCAGGGCTGCCAGCCCTCGAAGTCGGGCATCCCCGCGTAGTGCTTCCCCTCGATGCGCACGGGCTCCGGCGTGGCCTGCGACGGGGCCGGAGCGGCGGGACGCGCGGGAGTCGGGGGGGACTTGGCCGTCCTGTTCTTGCCGAGGAGGCTGCCGAACGTGGTCATCGTGGAGGGCGGTCGTGAAGGAGGGCCGGGGGAGCACGCGGACGGGCGCGCCGCGTGAGGCGGCGCGCCCGGGGTCGACGCCGTGGGCGGCGTTCGGCTGAGGCTGGCACACAGTGCAGCGGCGTGCGGGCGCCGGCAAGTGGGCGCGGCGCCTCCGATCGACGATCCCTACCCGCGCTCCGGGCGCGCCGCCGCGAACTTCTCCGTGGTGGTCGAGAAGCCCCAGCACTGCTTGGCGTTGAACACCACCGCCTGCTTGCAGTAGTCGGGGCTCGACGTGGCGCAGGCGTCCTCCAGCAGCACGCAGTTGTAGTCGCGGAAGCAGGCCTCCTCCATCGTCGTCGCGACGCACTGGTCGATGTTGACGCCGCTGAAGAAGAGCGTGCCGATCCCCTGCGTGCGCAGCACCTGGTCGAGGTGCGTCCCCACGAAGCCGTTCATCCGCACCTTCTCGATGCGCACGTCCTCCTCGCGCATGAGCGGCTTCAGCTCGTCGACCATCGACGCGTTCCACGACCCCTCGGTGAGGACCGGCCCGCGCTCCAGCCGCTCGCCGATCCCCTTCTGCCCCGGCTTGTGCTTGAACGCGTAGAGCGTCGGCGCGCCGAGGTTGCGCAGGTCGGGGCGGTTGGACCAGTAGACCCAGACGACCCACATGCCGTGGGCGTGCGCGGCCTCGACCGCGCGCTGCACGCCGGGGATCGCCGCCCGGCAGGCCTCGTAGTCGAGCCCGGACGCGTCGGTCCAGCCGCCCGGCGCGCAGAAGTCGTTCTGCATGTCGATCACGAGCAGCGCGCCGCGGTCGAGGCTGTCGACGAAGGGCATCAGCTCGGCGTCGAACCGCCGCCGGCGCGGATCGTCCCGCCGGTGCGGCGCGAGGTCGACGTGGTCGTCGTACAGGTGCCACCGGTCGGTGCTGGCGGCCAGCTGCGTGCCGCCGTCGGGCGTGCGGGCGTAGATCTCACGGTGCGTCGCGTCTGACATGCTCGTCCTCGTCGGGGTGGGTGTGCGCGCCTGCCCGCATGGCAAGCCGCGAACCCCATCACACGTCCGCGCCCGAGCTCCGACGCCTTCCCGCCCGAGGCCGCCGTCCGCGCGTCTCGCGGTCCGCGCCGATCCCGCCGCGCCGGCCGGATCCACGGCGCCCACCCGGCCGGCCGCGCAGCGCCACGGGCGAACACCGTTCGCGCGCCAGCGCACACGGACCGTACGCTTGCGCACTAAGCCGTTACACGACAGCGACTTGCCCCGCGCCGCAAACACTTGATTGCGTTGCGCCGGCGCGGCATGTTGCGTGGGCGCGACACGACCACGACGTCCCGCCGGAAGAACGCGAGGCGCCACCGCGCGCCTGAGCGCCGGCTGCATCCGGCGGTCGCGCCGGCGGTCGCGCCGGCGCCGGACGGTGCGCCGTCGACGCTGGCGATGCGAGGGAGCATCGTGGCCCATCGCGACCGACTCGGTGCCGCCGCATGCCCCTGCCGTCGACCGACCTGACCGACGCGACCGACCCGACGGGGCGCGCGAGCGCCCCGGCGCCGGACCGAGCACCGGGCGCCGACGTCCCCTCGCGCTCGACGCCGATGCAGCTGCGGCGCGTCCTGCATGCCTACCGCGAGGGGTGGCCGCCGGAGGCGCCCCTGGCCGCGGCCGCGCGCATGGTGGCCGACGACGCGCGCCAGCAGCAGCTCTCGGCGCCGCGGATGCTCGTCGCGCTCAAGGAGCGCTGGGCGTCGCTCGAGGAGGTGGGCTGCCTCCCGCCGCGCGACGCGCGGGCGCTGCTGGACCGGCTCGTCTCGCTCAGCATCGCGGCGTACTTCCCGGCGCCCGCGGCGCGCTGGCAGCCCGTAGCCGACCTCGACCGCTCGGACGATGCGTGCACCGCCGCCTGAGATGCCCGACCGATCGGCCGACCAGCAGGCCGTCCGCTCCGTGACCGGGGGTGATGGGGATGGCGTCGGCGCACCGCCCGCGGAGGCCCCTGCGCGCCCGCCGGCCGATCCGCGCCTCGCGCTCGTGGTCGCCGAGTTGCGGCGCCGGCTCCGGCCGGTGTGCCGGGACTGGGCCGATCCGGAGTTCGAGGCGCTCGTGCACCGCATCGCGCGCACGAAGCTGCGCTGGGCCGACCGCGCGGAGCCGCAGTGAGTCGACGCCCCGGCCCCGCCGTCGGCTAGCCGCGCCCCTCGGCGGCCGGCGTCGGCGCGCGGCCAGCGTGACTCGTGGGCGGACCGGCGGGCGCGTCGGTCGAGTCGGCTGCGTCGACCTGCCGGACGAACGCGGCGACGCGATCGGGCGCGGTGAGCGGGAGCATGTGGCCGCCCTCCATCAGCTCCAGGTGCAGCCCGGGCACCCGCGCGGCCATCCCGACGCCGTGCACCCGGTGGTCGAGGATGCGGTCGCCCGTGCCGTAGAGGATCCCGACCGGGACGCGCAGCCGCTCGTAGCCCGCCACGAGCGCGGGCATGTCGTCCCGGATCGCGACCAGGTCCGTGGAGGCGGAGACGAAGGCGCGCGGCCGCAGCCCCAGCAGCCCGCCGCCCGCCATGGCGAAGTCCGCCGGCACCGGCTCGGGGCCGAAGATCGCCGCGAGCGCCTCCTCCCGCCGCAGGATCGCGAACGGCGTCGCCAGCGTCCACGCGAGGAGCCAGCGCGCCAGCGGGCTCCCCACCTTCAGCCGTGCGAACGCCGCCGGCGGCTCCTCCTCGACGTGGGTCAGCGGAGCGATCAGCGCCAGCGCGCGCACGACCTCCGGGTGCCGGATCGCCGTCGCCAGCGCCACCGCGCCCCCGAGCGAGTGGCCGACGAGCAGCGGGCGGCCGAGCCCCAGCGCGCGGACGAACGCCGCGACGGCGTCGGCCTGGGCGAGCGGCCCGGCCGCCGCGCCGCGCGCCCGCGTCGAGTGCCCGGAGCCCGGGCGGTCCATCACGACGACGCGGAAGTCGCCGGCGAGCCGGTCGGCCAGCGAGTGCGTGAAGTTGAGCGCGCTGCCGCCCAGCCCGTGGATCAGCAGCAGCGTCCGCGGCCCCGCGCCGCGCTCGACGTAGTGGATGCGCGCGCCGTCGATCTCCACGAAGCGGCCGGTCGGCGGGAGCGCCGCCTCGACCCGCCGCGCGGTGCGCGCGGTGAACAGCGCCAGGCCGCCGAGCAGCGCGAGCAGCGCCAGCAGCAGCGCGACGACGCCGACGAGCGCGAGGATCGCGGCGCTCACTCGCCCAGCCTCGGCGCGAGCGCCCTCCAGTACGACACCGGCGCCAGCCGCGCCAGCAGCGCGACCGCCGCCGCGTCCCCGCCGACCAGCACGCGCGACGCGCGGCGCTCCACGCCGCGCACGATGATCTCGCCGGCGCGGTCGGGCGGCATGCGCAGCCGGCGCTTGATCGCCGCACGGCGGCGCGCCACCTCCTCCTCGGGCACGCCGGCCGGGACGCGCGCCCGGTCGGCGATGCCGGTCGCGACGCCGCCCGGGTGCACCACGGTGACGCCGACGCTCGTCCCCGCCAGCTCGTGGCGCAGCGCCTCGCTGAAGCCGCGCACCGCGAACTTGCTGGCCGCGTACGCCGCCTGCCCCGCCGGCGCCACCAGCCCCCAGACGCTCGACAGGTTCACGAGCCGCGCGTCGTCGCTCGCGCGCAGCAGCGGGAGGAACGCGCGCGTCATGCGCACGACGCCCCAGAAGTTGATGCCGAACAGCCACTCGAAGTCGGCCTCGCTCACCTGCTCGAAGGTGCCGCCGACGGCGACGCCGGCGTTGTTCACGAGCAGGTCGACGCCGGGATGCGCGGCGGTCACCGCGGCCGGCAGCGCGGCGACGGCGTCGCGGTCGGAGACGTCGAGCGCGTGCCGGCTGACGCGGAGCCCCGCGGCGTCCGCCTGCGCGCGCACCAGCGCCGCCGTCTCGTCGAGCCCCGCGGCGTTCACGTCGGCGAGCGCGAGATGACACCCGCGCCGCGCGAGTGACGCCGCCACCGCGCGGCCGATGCCGCCCGCCGCGCCGGTGATCAGCGCGGTGCGCCCCGCGAGGCGCATGCGCCGCTCCCTCCGCGCGCGCTCAGCCACGGTGCGCCACCTCGACGCCGGGCGACGACCGGCGCTCGGCGTCCGCCGGCGGGCGCGCGTCGGCGCCGCGGAACTCGAGCGCCGGATCGTCCACGCGCCGCAGCCGCATCGTCACGAGGTCCTTGAGGTAGTTCTGGTCCAGCCGCCACGGCGCGCGCGCGCCCTGCTTGGGCAGCATGGGGAGCGCGCGCTGCACGTAGCCCGACGTGAAGTCGAGCACCGGCTGCTCGGCGACGCCCGGATCGCGGCGCGGCGTGACCTGCACGTGGCCGAGCGCGCGCATGTGGTTCAGCAGCCGGCAGACGTGCTCCGCGACGAGGTCGCACTTGAGCGTCCACGACGCGTTCGTGTAGCCGAACGCGGAGGCGAGGTTGGGGACGCCGCTGTACATCATCCCCTTGTAGGCCATCGTGCGCGACAGGTCGACGCGCTCGCCGTCGACGACGAGCGTCATCCCGTCGAGCAGCTTGAGGTTGAGCCCCGTCGCCGTCACGATCACGTCGGCGTCGAGCCGCGCGCCGGAGCGCAGGCGGAGCCCCGTCTCGTCGAACGTCGCGATCTCGTCGGTCGCGATCGAGGCGCGCCCCTCGCGGACGGCGCGCAGCAGGTCGCCGTCGGGCACGATGCAGAGCCGCTCGTCCCACGGCTCGTAGCGCGGCGTGAAATGCGTGTCGAGGTCGTAGTCGGCGCCGAGCGCCCGCCGCAGCTTGGTGCGCAGCCCGCGCTTGAAGAGCGCGGGGCGCCGCCGCGCGAGATGGTAGAAGAACATGCTGCGCAGCACGTTCTTCCAGCGCGCCGCCGCGTACGCGGCCGGTCCCGGCAGCGCGCGCCGCAGCGCGTTCGCGATCGCGTCGCGCGTGGGCTGCTCGGCGACGTAGCTGGGCGAGCGCTGGAGCATGGTCACGTGCGCCGCCGCGCCGGGACCGGTGGCCATCGCGGGGACGAGCGTCACCGCCGTCGCGCCGCTGCCGATGACGACGATGCGCTTCCCCGCGTGATCGAGGTCCGCCGGCCAGTGCTGCGGATGCACGAGGCGGCCGCCGAAACGCTCCATGCCCGGCCACTCGGGGGTGTAGCCGCGCTCGTAGTCGTAGTAGCCGGTGCAGGTGTAGAGGAACCCGCACGTGAGGCGCGCCGGCGCGCGCTCGGGCCCCACCTCGGCGTCCACGGTCCAGCGCGCGTCCGCCGACGACCACTCGGCGCGCACGACGCGGTGGCGGAAGCGGATGCGCCGGTCGATGCCGTGCTCGCGCGCCGTCTCCTCGATGTACGCGCGGATCGACGGGCCGTCGGCGATCGCCTTCGGGTCGCGCCACGGCCGGAAGCGATAGCCGAGGGTGTACATGTCCGAGTCCGAGCGCACGCCCGGGTAGCGGAACAGGTCCCACGTGCCGCCCATCGCCGCGCGCGCCTCGAGGATCGCGTACGACCGGTCGGGGCAGAGCGTCTGCAGGTGCCACGCGGCGCCGACGCCCGAGAGGCCGGCCCCGATGACGAGTACGTCGAAGTGCTCCGGCGCCGCCGTCGTCGCCATGCCTCGCGCTCCGCGCTCGGTGGTGGGCCCGCGTCGTCGGGCGCGTTGACACCCTCCGCCCCGGCCGCGATGTTGGTACCCGTGAGTACCAATCCTGCGACAGAGCATAGGACGCGGCCGTGGTACCGTCAAGTACCAGCCTGAGCGCACGGGCCGAACCGGTCGGACCGGCCGACGCCGGGGCGGCGCGCGCCCGCGAGTACCGCGAGCGCCTGCTCGCCGGCATGGCCGACGCGATCACCGAGGTCGGGTACGCCGAGCTGACGCTGGCGGACATCGTGCGCCGCGCGCGCGTCTCCAAGCGCACGTTCTACGAGCACTTCGCCACCAAGGAGGAGTGCCTGCTCGCGCTCTACGAGGCGCAGAGCGCGCGGCTCGTCGCCGAGATCGAGGGGGCGATCCGCGGCGCCCCGCCCGGGGAGGCGCGACTCGGCATCGGGGCGGCGGTCTACCTCGCCAGCCTCCAGTCGCGCGCGGGGCTCGTGCGCACGCTGCTGGTCGAGATCCTCCACGTCGGGCCGCGCGGGCTGGCCATGCGCCGCCGCGTGATGCGCCGCTTCGCCGACCTCCTGCGGCGCGAGATGGCGGCCGCGGGAACCGAGTCGCCGCTCGCGCCGGCCATCGCGACGGCGCTCGTCGGCGGGATCAACGAGCTGATCCTCGAGGCGTTCGAGGACGACCGTGCCGACCGGCTGGGCGAGCTCTCCGCGGCCGTCGCCGCGCTCGTGCGCCCGTTCCTGCCGCGCGACCGCTGACGTCCCGCGGTCGCCGTTCGTGGCGCGCCGACCGCCGTCCGGAGCACGGGGGTGCGGTTGGTGCCACGGCCGCTGTCGGCGCGGCGCCGCGTCCCGGTACTCTGCGGGTGGGCGCGCACCCGGGCGATCGCCCGCGCTCACGCACACGCCACGTCCGCAGGAGACCGCTCCGTGACCGACCCGTCCCGCTCCGACCGACTGCCGCGCTGGCTGCCCGGCGCCACGCACGCGCTGCTGCGCGCGATGACCGGCGCGCTCTTCATGCAGCACGGGCTGCAGAAGCTCTTCGGGCTGCTCGTCGATCCGTCGCGCCCGTGGAACGGCGCGCCGCCGACGTTCTCGCAGATGTGGTTCGCCGGCGTGCTCGAGCTCTTCGGCGGCGCGCTGATCGTGCTCGGCCTCCTCACGCGCCCCGTCGCCTTCCTGCTCGCCGGCGAGATGGCCGTCGCGTACTTCCAGGCGCATGCGCCGCGCAGCTTCTTCCCGGCGCTCAACGGGGGCGAGAACGTGGTGCTCTTCTGCTTCGTCTTCCTGCACCTCTTCGCCGTCGGCGCGGGGCCGTTCAGCGTCGACGCCGCGCTTCGCGGGCGACGCGGGACGTCGCACCGCGCGCCGTGAGGCCGGGGCGCCCGGCGGTCAGCCGAACAGCCGGTCGAACGAGGCGCCCGTGATCGCGTAGCAGGCGCACGACGACGCCTCGAGGCGCGCCCGGTCGAGCACCGTCACGTGCCCGCGCGCGTACCGCACGATCCCCTCGCCCTGCAGCGCGCCCATCGCGACGCTGACGCCGGCGCGGCGCACGCCGAGCATCTGGGCGAGGAACTCGTGCGTGATCTCGAAGGCGTCGCCGTCGACCCGGTCGTGCACCATCAGCAGCCAGCGCGCGCAGCGCTCGTCGAGCGTGTGCAGGCGATTGCACGCCACCGACTGCGAGGCCAGGTCGAGCGAGTACTGCACGTAGCGCAGGAGCACGCGCCGCACGGCGGGCCGCTCCTCCACCAGCTCCCGGAACGCGTCGCCGCGCATCCGCCACGCGTCCCCCTCGACCTGCACGATGCCGCGGTACGGCGTCGACTCGGCACCGAGCAGCAGCGCGAGCCCCACGAAGCCCTCGGGGCCGACGGTGTTGATCTCGACCGCGCCCCCCTCCTGCAGGTCGGCGATGATCGAGATCACGCCGGTGCGCGGGAAGTACACGTCCTCGATCGGCTCCCCCGGCGCGACGACGACGTTCCGGAGCCGGAGCCGCGCGGGCGCGAGCCGCGGCAGCAGCCGCGCGTACTCGTCGAGCGGCAGCGCCCGCAGCAGCCGGCTCTGCTCCGCCGCGTGCGCGGCGGCGATCCCGTCCTGTCGCGCGGCCCACTCGGAACCCGCGTGGCGGTGGGAGCTCTCGCTTCCGTCGTGCGCCGCCTGCGCCGTCGGCGCAGGCTCCATGCGTCGTGCCTCGTCCATCGTGGTGTGCGGGGATCGGGCGCGAGCCCACGGTCGTGTGGCTCGCGAGTCGACGTCGGCTGGCCGCACGCTCCCGCGAAGACCAGCAGCCCCGGAACGCGCGCGACACGCGGGCGCAAGCTACGACGCGTAACGGTCCCGTGAATGGCCTATCGATGGGAGGCCATGGATCGTTACTGAGTCCGCTGGCGAACTCAGTGCGACCGCGTACACAGCGCGCACTCACCGCGCGCACCGCGTGAGCACGGCGCGCGACGTCGTGCTCCGCTCGATGCCGCACGCCGCACGCATCGCTCGCATCCCGGTGGTCGCGCGCGCTCCGACCGGCGCTACCGACCGAACTCGGGCTCGACCAGCACGGTTCCGACGGCGTGCGCCGCGCCGGTGCCCGGATGCGTCACGGTGAGGTGCGCCCCGCCGGCGCGCACGAGGCAGTGCGTGCGGTACACGCCCGGGGCCGGCTCGGGGATGCACATGACCGCGCCGCCCACGCGCAGCAGCGGCTCCGCCGCTCCGCGCCCGTCGGGGCGCAGCAGCAGGTAGAACAGCCCCTCGGGGAGCGGCCACCGGATCGAGTCGCCCGGCGCCAGCCGCACGGGGGCGGCGACGTAGCGCTGGCCGGGGCGCAGGCGGTCGAGCGCGGGCACCGGCTCGAACACGGTCACCATGCCGCCGCCCTCGCGGTTGCCGACGGCCACGCGCACGAAGGTGCGGCCCGGCGCCAGCGGAAGGATCCGCAGCCCGTCGAGCGTCGCCACGGTGCTGTCGCGCACCCGCACGCTGCCGGCGATCAGCGTCACGGAGCGTCCGTCCACCCCGACGAAGTCGACGGGCAGCTCGCGCGCCGAGTCCTGGCCCAGCACGAACTCGTTCCAGGCGTTCGCCCGGACCTCGCGCACGGGGCGGCAGCGCACGCGCACGTCGGTCGCCAGCGGCCCGAGCGCGGCGCGCACGGTGAAGTCGGCCCGCCGCGCGCAGGCGAGCACGCCGTCCGTCGACACCACGGCCGGGTCGCCCGACGCCCAGCGGTAGCGCACGCCCTCGCTCCCGAGCAGGCGTCCGGCCGCGTCGAGCACCCGCACCGGGAGCCGGATCGGGCGCACCTCGTTCACCACCACGCCCTCGGTCGCGTCGCCGGCGGCGATCTCCAGGCGGGCCGGCGGGCCGGCGATCGTCGACAGCAGGGCGAGCACGGCGGCGGCCGGCACCACGACCGCCAGCGTGACGCAGGCCGCGACCCGCGCCCGCGCCCGCGGCGAGGCGCGCCGCAACCAGCTGCGCACCAGGTGCGGCGCCGAGCGGAGCGCCTCGCGCAGGTACCACCACCGCGCCGCGGCGGCGCCGTCGCGCCCGGCGCGCTCCGCGAACTCCTCCGCGAGGTCGCCCAGCACGGCCTCCGCGAACGCCGGGTCGGCGCCGAGCGCCCGCAGCCACGCCTCGGCGGGCGGCGACGTCGCCCGCTCTCCGGCGGGACGCGACCGCGGACGGCCGGGCGTCATGCGGGCTCCGGCCCGAAGACCCCTCCCACGCCGGCCCAGATGGAAGCGGCGTGCCGCTCGGCGTCGCGCAGCGCGCGCCCGCCGGCACCCGTGAGCGCGAAGTGCCGGCGCGACCGTCCGCCGCGCACGGGCAGCGGATCGCTCGCCCGCGAGGTGAGCAGCCCCTTGTCCTCGAGCCGCTGCAGCGTGGTGTACACGGCGCCCACCGAGTGATCGCGTCCGGTCCGCTCGGCGAGGTCTCGCCGCACCGCGAGGCCGTAGGCGCCCTCCCCCAGGCGGGCGACGGCGAGCAGCGCCGCCCGCTCGAGCGTGCCGAGAACGGGAGTCGTCATTACTCCCGATCTTGTAGAATAAATCGCCACCGCGCAAGCGGCGGCGCGCCCTCAGGCCGCGCGCCGCACCGGGGTGGCCGCCGGCGCGCCGACGACGGCCGGCACGGCCGTCGGGCGCGGGCGGGTGACCTGCGTCACCAGCGCGCCCGACACGACCGCGACCAGCGCCGCCGTGAGGTAGGACGTCGCCACCTCGCCGGGCGCGAGCAGCGTCCCGACCACCGCGAAGAAGAGCACCGCGGACACGCAGCCGATGATCAGCCCGCGCATCAGGGCGACGGCCGCCGAGCGTCCCTCGCGCCGGTGCGTGAAGACGCCGAGCACCGCGCCGAAGACCGGCAGCGCGGACAGCACGCCGCTCCAGCGCGAGCCGAGCAGCCCGGCGCCGGCCGTGACCGCCGCCACCATGGCCGTCGACACGACGATGCGCCCCGGGAGGTCCCACGCCGGCGCCGGCCCCCGCACGGCCGGGCGCGACTCGGCGACGTCCCGCGCGGTCAGGCGCGTCACCGCGGCCCAGAGCCCGACGAGCGCGCCGAGGGCGAGCGCCACGGCGGCCGGCAGCGTCAGCGCGGCGGTGCGCAGCAGGAGCGTGACGGCGAGCAGCGCGGCGAGCCCCGCGGCCAGCGCGGCCGGCCAGGCGCGTCGGCGCGCGGCGAGCGCGTACGCGGCGCAGAAGCACCCCGTCCCGATCAGCCCGGCCACCGCGCCCGTCGCCGCCTGCGCCGCGAACGCCGGCCCGCGCTCGCTGGCGAGGAAGACCGAGACCGGCCCCGTCGTCACCGGCAGCCCGACTACCATCCCAGCCACGCGCGGGCCCCAGCGCCGCCCGATCAGCGTCACCGCCCCGATCACGAGCGGCGTCAGCACCAGCTTCAGCACCAGCATCTCTCCCCCGGATGAACGCTCGGCCTTGACGCTACGCGGGCCGGTTCGATAAGTCCAATAGGCGACGACGGCACTCTCGATAAGCGGATGCAATCATGAACCTGCGACAGCTGCGCTACTTCGTGGCGCTCGGCGAGGAGCTGCACTTCGGGCGCGCGGCGCAGCGGCTCGGCCTGGCGCAGCCGGGCCTCACGCAGCAGATGCAGCGGCTGGAGCAGCAGCTCGGCGTCGCGCTGCTCGACCGGTCGCAGCGGCGCGTGACGCTCACCGCCGCCGGCGCCGTGCTGCTCGAGGAGGGGCGGCGGGTGCTCGCGCAGGCCGAGCGGGCGGTCGCGCTCACCGAGCGCGCCGGGCGTGGCGAGGTCGGGCGCCTGGTGCTCGGGGTCGCCGAGTCGGCGAGCTACACCATCCTGCCCGAGCTGCTGCGCGCGTACCGGCGCGACTTCCCCGACGTGGACCTCTCGGTGCGGCTGATGACCACGCCCGCCCAGGTCACGGCCGTCCGCAGCGGGGAGATCGACGCCGGCGTGGCGCGCACGCCCGTGGACACCGCGGGGCTGGGGGCGCGCACCATCCGCGTGGACGCGCTGGCCGTCATGCTCCCCGAGGAGCACCGGCTGGCGCACGAGCCGCGGATCGCGCTCGCCGCGCTGGCGGGCGAGCCGCTGGTCGTCCACCCGTCGGCGCAGCGGCCCAGCTGGGTAGATTTCATGCTCGCCGTCCTGCGCGACGCCGGCGTCGAGCCGGGGCCGGTGCAGGAGGCGAGCGACACCACGACGGCGATGGCGTTCGTGGCGGCGGGGCTCGGCGTCACGCTCGTGCCCGGAAGTTCCGCGCTGTTCGAGCGGCCGGGGGTCGTCTGGCGCCCGCTCGCCGAGCCGGCGCCGCGCACGAGCCTCGTCCTCCTCCACCAGCGCGAGCGGCCGCCGGCGACCGTGACGGCGCTGCGCCGCGTGGTGGAGCGGCTCTGGCCGCACCCGAACGAGCCGGGAACCGACTGACGCGCCGGAGACGGCGCGCGAGGAGCGACGATGATGCGCAGGACGATCGATTCCGAGACCGACCCGCTGCCGGCGCGTCGCGCCGCGTCGCGCTGACCGGGCGCCCGCGCTCCCATGTCCCGACCGGCACACGCCTCCCCGCCCGCCTCGTCGACGCTCCTGCCCGTCGCGCTGGTCGTCGTCGCGATGGCCTCCATCCAGACCGGCGCCGCGATCGCCAAGCGGATCTTCCCGGTGGTCGGCCCGATGGGCGCGGTCACGCTGCGCGTCCTGTTCGCGGCGCTGATCCTCGGCGCCGTCGTGCGCCCCTGGCGCGTGCGCCGCACGTCGGCCGCCTGGCGCACGGTGCTCGTCTACGGCCTCGCGCTCGGCGGGATGAACGGGCTGTTCTACGCCGCGCTGCGCACCGTCCCGCTGGGGATCGCCACCGCGATCGAGTTCACCGGCCCGCTCGCGGTCGCCGTGGCCGCGTCGCGCCGGCCGATCGACTTCCTCTGGATCGCCCTCGCCGTCGGCGGGCTGCTGCTGCTCCTCCCGCTGGGCGACGCGGCGGCCGGAGTCGATCCCGTCGGCGCCGGCTTCGCGCTCGCCGCGGGCGTCTGCTGGGCGCTCTACATCCTGTTCGGCCGCCGGGCGGGCGCCGAGCACGGGATGCAGACGACGGCGGTCGGGATGGCCGTCGCCGCCGTCCTCGTGCTCCCCCTCGGGATCGCCGACGCCGGGGCGGCGCTGCTGACGCCGAGCATCCTGCCGTTCGCGCTGGCCGTCGCGGTGCTGTCGAGCGCGCTGCCGTACTCGCTCGAGATGTACGCCCTCCCGCGGCTGCCGGCGCGCACCTTCGGCACGCTGATGAGCGTCGAGCCGGCCTTCGGCGCGCTCTCCGGGCTCGTCCTCCTCGGCGAGCGGCTGGACCTGCGGCAGTGGCTGGCCGTCGGCGCGATCATCGCCGCCTCGGTCGGGACGACGCTCGCCGCGCCCGACCCGCGCGACGCGGCGCCGCACGCCGGCGACCCGACGGTGGGCGACCTCGACCCGGACGCGGCGTGAGGGACGGCGCCTACCGCGGGCGCATCGCCCCCACGCCGACCGGCGACATGCACGTCGGGCACGCGCGCACCTTCGTCACCGCCTGGCGGCGCGCGGCGGAGGCGGGCGGCGACGTGGTGCTGCGCATCGAGGACCTCGACCCGCTGCGCTCGCGCGCCGAGTGGACGGAGCGCGCGATCGAGGACCTCGCCTGGCTGGGTGTGCGGTGGGGCGAGGGCCCCGTCTACCAGTCGCGGCGCCGCCCGGTCTACGAGGACGTCTGGCGCGCGCTGCGCGACGCGGGGCTGGTCTACCCGAGCGACGTCTCGCGGAAGGAGGTGCGCGACGCCGCCCACGCGCCGCACGACGACGAGGAGGACGCCGAGCCGCTCTTCCCGCCCGCGCTCCGCCCGCCGCCGGGCACCGGGCGCGAGGTCGCGGCGCCGGCCGGCGTGGTGTGGCGCTTCCGCGTCCCGGACGGCGAGACGGTGCGCTTCGTCGACGCGCTCCGCGGCCCGCGGGCGTACACGGCGGGCGTCGACTTCGGCGACTTCGTGGTCTGGCGCAAGGACGACGTGCCGGCCTACGAGCTGGCCGTCGTCGCCGACGACGTGGCGATGGGGATCACCGAGGTCGTGCGCGGCGAGGACCTCCTGCGCTCCACCGCGCGCCAGCTCCTGATCTACCGCGCGCTCGGCGCGGCGCCGCCCGCGTGGTGCCACCTGCCGCTGGTGCGCGACGCGGCGGGGCGCCGGCTGGCCAAGCGGCACCAGGCGCTCTCGATCCGCGAGCTGCGCGCGCGCGGGATGACGCCGGACGAGGTGCTGGCGCTGGCCGGCCCCGGCTGACCGCGCGCCGCTCGCGGCCGCCGGGCCCCATTGACCGGGCGCGCGCCGCCGCGCCACTTGTCGACGGCGCGCCCGTCGGCGCCCGCCCCGCCCTTCCCGCCCCGTTCATGTCGCCCACCCGTCGCGAAGCCCTCGCCCAGCTCGCCGCGCTCGCCGCCCTGCCCCTCCCGGCGTGGGGTTCCGCCGCGGACGACCCGCTCGACGGGACGGCAGCCGCGTTCCAGGAGGGGCGCCGCCGCGGGGCGTGGACGGCCGCCGAGGTCACCGCGCGCGCGCTCGCGCGCTGCCGGGCGGAGGGGACGCGGTGGCGCGCGATCGACGCGCTGGCGGCCGACACGGCGCTCGCCGAGGCGCGGGCGTCGGACGCGCGGCGTCGCGCCGGTCGGCTGCGCGGGCCGCTCGACGGCGTCCCCGTGTTCGCCAAATCGATCTACGACATGGCCGGGCTCCCGACGACCGCTTCGAGCGCCGAGTGGGCGCGGCTCTTCCCGGAGGCGGTGCGGCGCGACGCGCTCGAGATCGCGCGGCTGCGGCGCGCGGGCGCGGTCGTGCTCGGGAAGACGGCGGCCGACGACTTCGCGTACCGCGGCAACGGGACCAGCTCGCACACCGGGCAGGTGCTCAACCCGTACGACCGGACCGGCACGCGCACGCCCGGCGGATCGAGCGCCGGGTCGGCGGTCGCCGTGGCGGGCGGGATGGCCTTCGCCGCGCTCGGCACCGACGACGGCGGCTCCAACCGCATCCCGGCGCAGTTCACGGGCGTGGTGGGGATGAAGCCGACGTTCGGGCTCGTGCCGCGCACGGGGGTGATCCCGACCTGGCCCTACCTCGACACGCACGGGCCGATCGCGCGCACCGTGGCCGACGCGGCGCTGATGCTCGCCGCCATCGCCGGCGCCGACGCGTCCGACCCGCTGGCGCTCGCCGGGGCGTGGAACGGCGCCCCGCTGGCCGCGCTGCGCGACGACGCGCTCGCGGGCGTGCGGCTGGGGCTCGTCGAGCTGCACGCGCCGCGCGCGCAGATGACGGCCGAGGCGCTCGCCGTCTGGGACCGGGCGGTGGGCGACCTGCGGGCGGCCGGCGCCACGGCCGAGGCGTTCGCGCCCGCCGTCACGCGCGCGAACGTGCGCGACGCCTTCGCGGAGGCGGCGCGGGCGCGCGGCGACGTCGCCGTGGACGCGAACTCCCCCGCGCCCACCGCGAACGCGCTGCTGCACTACTTCGCCGGCCGCACGCGCGATCCGCGCGCGGCGATCCGCCGCGGGTACGCCGCCTTCCGCGCCTTCTACGACGTGCTGCCCGAGACGTACGAGGCGTGCGCGCCGCTGCTCGACCGGCCGATGGCCGACGATTCGGCGGGGCGCTCGTTCGCGCGGTCGCGCGCCGAGGTGGTCGCCGCGCTCGCCGGCTCGATGCGGGCGGCGGGCGTGGCGGCGATGGTCTACCCGACGATGCCCTTCGCCGCCCCGCGCGCCGCCGATCGCTGGCCCGACGTGCGGACCCCGCTCGGCTACGGCAACTGGCTCGGGCTTCCCGAGGTGTCGGTCCCCGCGGGGTACGGCGCCGACGGGCTGCCGGCGCTCAACCTCTCGGTCGTCGGGCTGCCGGGCGAGGACGCCCGCGTGCTGGCGCTCGCCCACGCGTACGAGCGCCAGTCGCGGCGCTTCGCGGCGCCGCCGGGCGCCCGGTAGCGGGGCGCCCGGCGGCCGATCTCCCCGCTACCGCGCCCAGGGGCGCACGGCGTCGACCCGGAGTCCGAGGCCGAACCGCGTCCCGCCCAGGTCCAGCCGGTCGAAGCTGGCGAAGTCCTCGGACATCGGCGCCGACCCGAGCTGGCGGCGCGCGTCGCCCTGCACCGCCAGCCACCGCGTCACCGGCAGCTCGACGCCGACGCTCGCGTATCCGATGGCGCCGTGCCCGGCCGACCGGAAGTCGTCGTCGAACGAGACGAGCCGATCGGCGTCCGTGAACGTGCCCCAGTGGCGGAGGCCGTAGCGGGCCAGGCCGCCACCCGCGCCGAGGACGAGGCGCACGCGGTCGCGCGACTCGGGGTCGGCGCCGCGCCAGCGCAGGGCGCGCCACTCCGCGCCGACCGTCCAGACCGAGGTCAGGTCGAGCGCGGTGCTCTGGCGCGCCATGGGGCTGCCGTCGAGCGCCATGACGCGGCTGCTCGACGCGACCGTGCTGCCGCCGGTCTCGAGACTGCCCACCACGTTCCAGCGGGGCGTCAGGCGCACGTGCAGCTCACCGCCGACGAGCGTCGGGCGCAGCGCGCCGCTGCCGGGGGCGAGCGCGCGGTCCATGAGGCGGAACAGCTCGCTCTGGCCGGCGGGGCGGAAGGTCGCGACGCGGGCGGCCACGCTCACGCGCGCCGACTCCTGCGCGCCGAGCGCGCTCGCCGCGAGGGCGGCGGCGCCGAGCGCCCGCGCGACTGCGGTGCGGGCGCTCATCGTCCGCCCTCCCGCTCGCGCACCACGAGGTCGAGCGTCACGCACGCCTGCCGCGTCTGGCGGCGCTGCGCGAAGAGCATGCACGAGGTGTGGGGCAGGCGCGGGCTCACGGTGAACGTCGCCGCGCCGGCCAGCCCGTCGGCCTGCACGGTCACGCGCGACGTCCCCTCGCCGAGCGAGCGCACGACGCCGGCGCCGTCGACGGCCAGCACCGCGGCGTTCTCGGCGCGCCACGTCAGCGGCGGCGGCCCGTCGAGCAGCGCGTTGCCGCGCGCGTCGGTGACCTCGGCGCGCAGCTGCCGGAGGGCGCCGAGCGTCCCGAACGCCGTGTCGACCGCGGCGAGGGTCAGGCGCGCGGGGCGCTGCCGGACCTCGACCACGACGGTGTCGGCGACGGGGGTCGCCCAGTAGCCGTCCGCGCGCACGCCGGTCTCGCCGACGTCGACGGCGGCCACGATCGTCGCGCGCCCGTTGCCGACGGCGCGGTAGACGCCCTCCGCGTCGCGCTGGACCACGCCCGCGGGCGCGAGCGACCAGCGGAGCGCGACGCCGGCGAGCGGGCGCCCCTCCTGGTCGAGGACGCGCGGGGTCACGCGCGCCGTGTCGCCGAGGCTGGCGAGCGCCGCGCGCGTGTCGGCGTCGAGGGTGATGCGGGCGGGGCGTGCCGCCTCGGGGCGGACGGCGTCGTCCGGGGAGCAGGCGCCGAGCGTGGCCGACGAGGCCAGCAGCAGGGCAAGGCGGGAGCGGTGCATGCGGGGGGTGATGCGGGCGCGGCGGGTCACGGCCGGGCTCCCGGGGGAGCCGTCGGCGGTGCGGCGGGGGGGAGGACGATCACGGTCAGGTGCATCCGGGCGTGGGCGGCGGGATCGATGCGGCCGATCCGCCACTCCTGCGTGGCCGGGTCGTACGTGCCCTCGAGGGGCGTCGTGCGGACGATGCGGAAGCCCGGCTCGCGGAAGGCGCGGGGGATCACGACGTCGGTGGCCGCGCCGCGTCCCTCGTTGGTGACGGTGAGCGCGATCGTGATCGTGTCGCCGACCATCGGCGACGACTGGTCGGGCGTGGCGGCGAGGACGAGGTCGGGCGGCGGGGGCACCACCTCGACGCCCACGCTCACCGTGCGCGGCTTCGCCGTGCGGTCGATGCCGTTCACCTGCAGCGTGTAGGCGCCGGCGCTCAGCGTGTCGGCGACGGGGAGCGTCGCGCCGAAGGTGCCGTCGGCGGCGACCGGGGCGGTGCCGAGGAGCCGCGGGTCGCGCGACGTGGGGACCAGGTAGACCGTGACGACCGTGCGCGGGGCGAAGCCGCTGCCGTCGGCCGTGGCGCGGCCGCCGTGCTCGAGCTGGAGGACGCGCGAGGAGTCGACGGGGACCGCGAGACCGGGGCGGTCGCTGGCGTGCAGCCGGAGCGTGAAGCTGCCGTCGCCCACCTGGACGATGCTGTCCTGCACGACCTGCGACGTCACCGGCTGCGCGGTGCCGCCCGACGTGGTCGCGACGGCACCGGGGGCCAGCGTCGCGGGGCGTCCGCCGTCCTCGCGCGCCGGCGCGATCGGGGCGACCGGCGCCGCGCCGGCGAAGGCGCCCGTGCCGCAGGGGTTGGTCGCGGCCACGCGCACGCGGTACGCGACGTGGTTCACGAGGCCGGCGATCACCGCGGAGGTCGCGGGCGCGGCGACCGAGGCGCCGGCGACCCAGCTGCGCCCCTCGTCGGCGCTGTGCTCCACGAGGTAGCTCGTGACCGCGCGGCACCCCGCCGACTCCGGCGCCGCCCAGGCGACCGTGAGGCGGGCCTCGCCGGCCGTGACCGCGATCGCGCGCGGCGCGGACGGCGGCGTGGCGGCGAGGATGCTCGCCGTCGCGGTCGGCGCGCCGGCCATGCCGAGGACGTAGCTCCCGGCCATCGCGCCGGTGAGCTGTGCACCGGTCAGCGCGACCGGCTTGCCGGTCCCCACCGCGGGGTCGGCGAAGGCCGCCGTGACGCCCGCGAGCGCCACGTCGTGGCCGCCGAGCACGCCGACCAGCCGCAGGCCGCTCGTGGCGATGGTCGCCGCGGTCGTCCCGTCGGCGACCTTGTCGGCGGCGGTGAAGGTGCCGCCGATGGTGACCGGACGCGCGGTGACGTTCGCCGTCGTCGTCGGGGCGCCGGCGAGATCGAGCGCGTAGCTCGCCGCGGTGGCGCCGGCGAGGGTCGCGCCCGTCAGCGTCACCGGCTTGCCGGTGCCGACCGCCGCGTGCGCGAAGGCGGCCGTGGCCCCGGCGAGCGTCACCGTCTCGCCGGCGACGACGCCGACCGGCGTCAGGGCGCTGGCGGTGACGACGGCCAGCGTCGTCCCGTCGAACATCTTGTGCGCGGCGGCGAAGCTGCCGCCGACGGTCAGGCGCCGCGGCGTGATCGCCGCCGTCGAAGTCGGCGCCCCCGCGAGGCTGACCGCGTACTGCGCCGCGTGCGTGCCGCCGAGCGTGACGGCGGCGATCGTCACCGTGCGGCCGGCGCCGGCGGTCGGCGCGGCGAAGGCGAGCGTGACGCCCGTGATCGTGACCTGGTCCGAGCCCGTCACGCCGGCGAGCGTCAGGCCGCCGGTGACGCCGGTGGCCGCGGTGGTGCCGTCGTAGACCTTGTCGTGCGCCGTGAAGGTCCCGGCGACCGTGACCGTCCCGCCGCTCGCGACGACGCTCGCGGTGATGCTGGCCGTGGTCGTCGGCGCGCCCGCGAGGCTCAGCGCGTAGTTCGCGGCGGCCGCGCCGGCGAGCGACGCGGCGGTGATCGACACCGGCTTGCCCGCGCCCGCGGTGGCGTTCGCGAAGGCGGCCGTCACGCCGGTGAGCGCGACGTCGTCCGCGCCCACCCTGCCGGCCAGCGTCAGGGCGTTCGTGGTGATCGTCGCCGCGGCGGTGCCGTCGTACGGCCGGTCGGCGGCGGCGAAGGTGCCCGCGATGGTGAGCGGCCGCGCCGTGATCGCCGCCGTCAGCCCCGTGGGCTGCGCGACCGCGTAGTTGGCGCTCGGCGCCGCGTAGCCGGTGACCGCGACCGGCTTGCCCGCGCCCACCGCGGCGGTGGCGAAGCTCGCCGTCGGCGTGCCGGCCACGGCGAAGCTCTCGCCGCCGACCAGCCCCGCGTATGCGGGCGTGCCGGCGAGCGTCGCGGTCGTCGTGCCGTCGTACGCGCGGCTCACCGCGCTCACCCCGCCGATCGTCAGCGCCTTGGGGGCGATCGTCGCCGTGGCGGTGGGCGCGCCCGCGACGCTCGTCGCGTACAGCGCCGCGTGCGTGCCGCCGAGCGTGAAGCCGGTCACGACGACGGTCTTCGCGCTGCCCACGGTGGCGGTCTGGAAGCCGAGCGTGACGGAGGCGATCGTGACCTGGTCGGCGCCGTTCACGCCGACGAGCGTGAGCCCGGACGTCGTGCCGGTGGCCGCGGTGGTGCCGTCGTAGACCTTGTCGTGCGCGGTGAAGCTCCCGCCGAGGGTGACCGTCCCGCCGGCCGCGGTGATGCTGGCGGTGGTCGTCGGCGCGCCGGTGAGGTTCAGCGTGTAGTTCGTCGCCGCCGCGCCCGCGAGCGCCGCGCCGCTCAGCGTGACCGTCTTGCTCGCGCCGACCGTCGCGTTCGCGAACGCGGCGGTCACCGTTCCCAGGGTGACGTCCTCGCTGCCGACCACGCCCACGAGCGTGAGCGCGTTCGTCGTGATCGTCGCCGCGGTCGAGCCGTCGTGCACCTTGTCGGCCGCCGCGAAGCTGCCGCCGACGGTGAGCGACTTCGCGGTGATGCTCGCCGTCAGCCCGGTGGGCTGCGTGACGGTGTAGTTCGCGCTCGGCGCCGCGTAGCCGGTGACGGTCACGGGCTTCGCGGCGCCGACGGCGGCGCTCGCGAACGTGGCGGCGGGCGTGCCGGCGACGACGAAGCTCTCGCCGCCGACGAGGCCGACGTAGCTCGGCGTGCCGGTCAGCGACCCGGTCGTGCCCCCGTCGTACGCGCGGCCCAGGGCGGACACGCCGGTGATCGTGAGCGCCTTCGGCGAGATCGTCGCCGTCGCCGTGGGCGCGCCCGCGATGCTCGCGGCGTACTGCGCGGCGTGCGTGCCGCCGAGCGTGAAGCCGGTGACGACCACCGTCTTCGCCGCGCCCGCCGCGGCCGACTGGAAGGCGAGCGTGACGGAGGCGATCGTCACCTGGTCCGATCCGTTCACGCCGACGAGCCCGAGCCCGGACGTCGTGCCCGTGGCGGTCGTGGTGCCGTCGTACGTGCGAGCGTTGGCGGTGAAGCTGCCGCCGAGCGTGACCGTGGTGAGCGGCGCCGTGATCGTCAGCTCGTCGGACGAGACGTCGCTGAGCGTGAAGCCGTCGGCGTCGGTCAGCGTCGCCGTGACCGAGTAGGTGCCGACGGACAGCGGCGACGCGAGGGCGAGCGACCAGCTCGAGCCGTTGCGCGCGACCGCCGGCGTGGAGGACGTCGTGTACTCGACGCCGTTCACCACGACCGTCAGCTGCTCGCCGACGCCGACGGTCGCGGTCCCGGTGAGCGTCGGCGTCGTGCTGCTGGTCGACAGCGTGCTCACCGTCACCGGCCCGACGGGCCGCGCGTTCACGACGGTGGCGAGGTAGGTGTTGAGACCGCCGAGGAGCTGCGCCTTCGCCGCGTTGCCGGAGACGCTGCCGCCGTCGCCCAGCGCGGCGCCACCGTATGCCGCCACGTAGCCGCCGACGCTCGTCCCCGTGTCGGGCGTCCGGCCGTCGGTGATCTGGATCGACCCGCCGCCGTACGTGAACGTGATGGGGCTGGCGGGCGTCGGGAGGATGCCGATGAGATGCGTCGGCGAGCCGTCGCGCCAGGTCGCGATCGCCGGGATGTCGAGCGTCGTGCCGTTCGTGCGCACGATGCGCAGCGTGCCGACGATGTCGTTCCCCTGCAGGGGCTTGAGCTCGAACTCCGTGGTCGACGAGCTCTGGATGAAGAACGTCCGCGCGATGCCGAGCGTGGCGTAGGTGAGGACGGCGTTCGCGTTGCCGGGCGACGACGCCCGCGTCCCGATGAACCCGTTCGTGAACGGGACGCTCACCAGGTTCTGCGCCCGGAGCTCACCGGCCAGGGCACACAGCGCCAGCGACACGACCGCCAGCGACGCGCGTCGGACGCTCCGACGCACGAACCCTCCTTCCACCGCACCACGCATGCGACCTCTCAGCGGAAACCGACACGCGCGCGGGACGACACGCCCCGCGCGCTCCTGAGAGATCAAGCCTCGTCATCTCGCCCGCGTCTCTTGAGACGCGGAGCGCGGTCGGCGTCCGCTCGGCGTCCGCTCGGCGTCCGTTCAGCGCCCGGTGATCGCGCGCAGCTGGGCTGCGTAGCGCTCGGCGGCCGCCCGGTCGCCCGCGGCGGCGGCCGCGCGGCGCGCGCCGTCGACCGTGTGGTAGCGATTGGGCTCGCTCCGCAGCGCGGTGCGGTACGCCTCCAGCGCCTCCGCCGGGCGCCCCAGCTCGAGCAGCAGGTCGCCGAGCAGCTCGCGCGCGGGGGCGAGCGGCCCGGGGGTGACGGCGGACTTGTCGGTCGCGTCCTCGCGCGCCGCCGCCTCGCGCATCGCCGCGAGCGCCGCGTCGTCGCGCCCCTCGGCGCGGGCCACCCACGCGTGCGCCCCGAGCTGCTGGATCGCCACCTGCTCGGCCCAGTAGCCCTCGCGCGCCTCGCGCAGCCGCCGCTCGAACGCGGCCAGCGAGTCGATCGACGCGCGCGCGACGGGCAGCTCGCGCGTGTGGGCGGCGCCGAGCGCGCGCGCGAAGTGCGTCATCGCCTCGGTCCACGGGAAGTCGGTCGTGCGGGGCGCGAGGCGCGCCGCCTCTGCCCACGCGCGCCGCTCGAGCGCGTAGCGCGCCGGGATCGCCGCGAGCGCGAAGAGCCCCGCCCAGCCGGGCGCCGCGCCGGTGACCGCGTTCGGGTCGAAGCGCGCCGCGAGCGCCGGCAGCCCGTCGACGACCGCCTTCGCCTCGGCCGTGCGCCGCCGCTGCAGGTACGCGTACGCCACGTAGTCGGAGGCGTGCAGCGCCTCCGAGATCGACGCGCTCCGCAGCGCCGCGTCGATCGAGCGGAGGTTCGTCTCGACCGACGCCTCCCACGCGCCCACGCGCGTGAAGGTGTGCGACGGCATGTGCAGCGCGTGCGCCGCCGCCGGCGCGATCTGCGAGTAGCGCTGCGCGGCGAGCCGCGCGCGCTCCGCGAGCGGCGGATGGTCGTACGCGTGGATGATGTAGTGCGCGAGCCCGGGGTGATCGGGCTGCGACGCCCAGATCTCCTCGAGCATCCGTCCCGCGCGCAGCTGGTTCGCGTACGTCTTGTCGGTCGGCAGCGCGGCCGCCGTCAGCGCGATCGCGTGGAAGATGCGCGCCTCGCCGTCGTCGGGATGCCGCGCCGCCAGCTCGGCCATCGCGCGCTCGTACGCGACCACGCGCGCGCGCTGGTCGAGGCGCTCGTGATCGGCGTAGAGCTGCGCGACGGCGGCCGCGTAGCCCCGCTCGCGCTCCGTCGCGCGCGCCGCCAGCCGCTGCGCCTCGGTCGCCGCGGCCAGCCCCGCGCGCAGCGCCGCGGCCGGACGCGCGTTCGCCGCCGTCGGGTTGCCCCACCGGCTCAGCGCGATCCCCCAGTGCGCCATCGCGCAGGTGGAATCGCTCGCCAGCACCTCCGAGAACGCGCGCAGCGACGCCCCGAACTCGAACGAGTGCAGCAGCGCGACCGCCCGATCGAACTGCGGCGCGACGGCCGGGCGGCACGAGGTGGCGAAGCGCACGGTGCCCAGGCGCTCCGTCGCGGCGGGCGGATGCGCGTGGCCCTGCGCCGCGGCGCGGCCGGCGGCGAGGAGGACGGCGAGCAGCGGGACGGCCGCACGGACGACGGTGCGCGCGAGTGTCATGGATCCCTCCGGGTGGGCCAGCACGACCTCTCCCGACGGTGTGGCGCCCGGGCGCGCCTCGCAAGCACGCTCGGGCGGACCGGGCGCCGGGCGGTGAAACAAACGGGCTCGCCGCACCCGTCGGGACGGGGCGCCGTACGGCCGCACTCCCCCGCCGCACGCGTCCCCGCCCCCGCCGCCCCGCCATGGCCCTCCGGACCCGCGCGCACGCCCTTCCCTCGCCCGGTGCGCTGCCCGCCGCACGCCCCCGCACGCGCGCCGCCGCGCCCTCCACCGCGATGCGGCTGCTCTCGGTCTTCCGGTTCGAGGTGGCGTACCAGCTGCGCCGCGTGCCCACCTGGATCTACGCCGCGGTGCTGCTCGCCCTGGTCGTGCAGCTGACGTCCGAGACGTACGTCGAGACCGCGCGCCGCGGCGCACAGCTCCTGCACGCCCCGCTCGGCATCGCCGCCGTCACGGTGCTCGGCTCCGCGATGGCGCTGCTCCCGGCCGCGGCTCTCGCCGGCGACGCGGCCGCGCGCGACGTGCAGACGCGCATGCACCCGCTCGTGTACAGCGCGCCCATCGGTCGACTCGCGTATCTCGGCGGGCGCGTGCTCGCCGCGTTCGTCGTGCAGGCGCTCGTGCTGCTCGCGCTGCCGATCGGCTTCCTGATCGCCGCACGGCTCTCCGGGCTCGACGCGGCGCTGCTCGGCCCCCTGCGGCCGGCCGCGTACGTCGGCGCGTACCTCGGCGTCGCGCTGCCGAACGCGTTCGTCGCGGTCGCGCTCATGTTCGCCGCGTCGGCGCTCACGCGCCGGCCGATGGCGAGCTACCTCGTCGGCGTCCTGCTCTTCTTCGCGTCGATGTTCTGCTGGCTCCTGCTCGGCGTGCGCCTCGGGCACTGGGAGCTCGCGACGATGCTGGACCCGATGGCGCTCACCGTCCTCTCGCGGCTCTCGCGCGCGTGGTCGCCCGCCGAGCGCAACGTGCGGCTCGTGGCGCTCGATCCGTCGATGCTGACGAGCCGCGCGCTGTGGACGGGTCTCGCCTTCGGCGTGCTGGCGATCGCGGGGCTGCGCTTCCGCTTCGCGCACCCGACGACCGCCGGCGGCTGGTGGCCGCGCCGCGCGCCGCGGGCCGATGCGGCGTCCGACGCCGCGCGCGAGGCGTCGCACCGCGTCGCGATCCGCGCTCCGTCGGTGCGCCGCACGTTCGGCGCGGCGACGCGGCTGCGGCAGCTGCGCGCCGTCGTCGGGGAGTCGTTCCGCCTGATCGTGACGAGCGGCGGTGGCGTCGTGCTCGTGGTGCTGTCGCTGCTGCTCGTGGCGTCGGGACCCGGGTGGACGCAGCATCTCGGCATCCCGATGCGCCCCACCACGGGGCTCGTCACCAGCTTCCTCGGCGACTTCGGCGAGCCGATCTGGGCGATGCTCCCGTTCCTCATCGCGTTCTACGCGGGAGAGCTGGTCTGGCGCGAGCGCGACGCCGGGCTCGGCGAGATCGCGGACGCGGCGCCGATGCCGGAGTGGGTGCCGCTGCTCGGGCGCTTCCTCGGCCTCGCGCTCGTGCTGCTGGCGACCCAGGCGCTCGTGATGCTCGCCTCGATGCTGATCCAGGCGCGGCAGGGCTACCACGACTTCGAGCTCGGGCTGTACGCGCGCATCGTGTTCGGGCTGCAGCTCCTCGACTACCTGTCGTTCGCGGTGCTCGCCTTCGCCGTGCACGTCGTCGTGAACCACAAGTATGTCGGCCACGCCGTCGTGCTGCTCGGCTACGGGCTCATGGCGTTCGGCGCCGCGCTCGGCGTGCGCGAGCACCTCGCGGTCTTCGGCGCGACGCCCGGCTGGTCGTACTCCGACATGCGCGGCTTCGCGCCCCACCTCGCGCCGGTCCTCTGGTTCGAGCTGTACTGGGGCGCGTGGGCGATCCTGCTCGCGATCGCCGCGCGCCTGCTCTGGGTGCGCGGTCGCGAGGACGACCGGCGCTCTCGCCTGCGCGTCGCGCGCGGGCGCGTGACGCGGCCGCTCGTCGCCGCGAGCGCGATCGCCGCCGCGCTCGTCGTCGCGTCGGGCGGCTGGATCTTCCACAACACGCACGTCCTCAACGCGCACGACGGCGCCGCGGCCTCGGTGGCGCGGAGCGCGGAGTACGAGCGGCGCTACCGGCGGTTCGCGCGGGCGCCGCAGCCGGCCGTCGTCGGCACGAGCCTGCGCGTCGAGCTGCATCCCGCGCGCGGCGCGGTGGAGATCCGCGGAGCGCACCGCCTCGTGAACGCGAGCGGGGTGCCGATCGACTCGGTGCACGTCTCCACGCCGTCCGGCGTCGGCGTCGACTCGCTCGCGCTCGACCGGCCGGCGCGCGCGGTGCTCGCGGACGGCGCGGTCGGCCACCACATCCTCGCGCTCGCGCGGCCGCTCCTCCCCGGCGACACCGTCACGCTGCGCTTCGCGGTGCGCTTCGCGCGGCGGGGCTTCCCGAGCGCCGGCATCGACGCGTCGGTGACGCCGAACGGCACCTTCTTCGTGGGGCAGGGGCGCGTGCCGGCGGTCGGCTATCAGCCGGACCGCGAGCTGGACGATCCCGCCGACCGTCGGCGCGTCGGGCTCGGGCCGCGCGCCGCCGTGCGGTCGCTGCACGACACGGCCGCGCGGCACGAGGTGGGCGACCAGCGCGTGGTCGCGTTCGAGGCGATCGTCGGCACCGACGCGGGACAGCTCGCGCTCGCGCCCGGCCGCCTGCGCCGCAGCTGGAGCGAGGGCGGGCGCCGCTACTTCCACTACGTGGCCGACGCGCCGATCCGCAACGACTACGCGATCTTCTCCGCCGCGTACGCGGTGCACGAGCGCCGCTGGCGCGACCCCGCGACCGGCACCGCGACGGGCGGAGCGTCGGACGTCGCGATCCAGATCGTGCACCACCCCGCGCACCCGTGGAACGTCGACCGGCTCGCGCGCAGCGTCGCCGCGTCGCTCGACTACCTGACGCGCGAGTTCGGCCCCTACCCGCACGGACAGCTGCGGCTCGTCGAGCATCCCGGCAGCGCCGTCTCGCTGCACGCCTTCCCCGTCAACGTCTCGTACCAGGAGCGCTTCGCGCTGCTCGATCCCGACGCCGACGCGCGCGGCGTCGACTTCCCGTTCGCGGTGGCGGCGCACGAGATCGCGCACCAGTGGTGGGGCAACCAGCTTACGCCGGCGTCCATCGAGGGCGGCCCGCTGCTGACGGAGAGCCTCGCCTGGTACTCCGCGATCGGCGCCGTCGAGCGGGCGTACGGCGCGGCGCACCGGGACGCGCTGCTGGCGATGATGCGCGACGCCTACCTCGCGCCGCGCGCGCGCGCCGGCGTGCCGCTGCTGCGCTCCACGAGCAGCTTCGACGCGTACCGGAAGGGCCCGTTCGCGGTGTACGCGCTGCGCGAGTACGTCGGCGAGGCGCGCGTGAACGGCGCGCTGCGGCGCCTGCTCGCGCGGCACCCGGCGGGCGTCGCGCCGCTGGCGACCTCGCTCGACCTGCTCCGCGAGCTGCGCGCGGCGACCCCCGACTCGCTGCATCCGCTGCTCGCCGACCTCTTCGAGCGCAACACCTACTGGGAGCTGGCGACGGACGGCGTCGTCGCGGCGCCGGCGGGCGCCGGCACGTGGCGCGTCACGCTCGACGTGCGGGCGCGCAAGCTCGTCGCCGACAGCGCGGGCGTCGAGACCGAGCGGCCGATGGACGACGTGATCGAGATCGGCGTGTACGGCGCGGCGACCGCCGGCGGGGCGCGGGCCGGCGCCCCGCGCCCGCCGCTCTACCTGCGCGCGCACCGCGTGCGCGCGGGACGGCAGCGCATCACGATCACGGTGCCCGGCCGACCCGCGCGCGCGGGCATCGACCCGCGGCACCTGCTGACCGACGACGCGCCCGGCGACAACGTGCGCGAGATCGCGACGCGGGTCGGCGGCTAGCGCGTCGGAGGCGCGTCCGGCCGGCCGGCGGACCGGCCCTCAGTCCGCCCGCTCGTCCGCCGCCCAGCGCGCCTTCCGCCGCGCCATGTCGTCGACCAGCGCCTCGAAGGCGTCGTCGCTCCAGCCGCAGCAGATGGGGCGCAGCCGCGTGCGGAGATCGGCGGCGAGCCGCGCCAGCTGCGGATCGCCGGGGCCGTCGGCACGCGCCGGGCGGGCGGTCCCCCACCCGGCGCGCCCCGGCTCGCCCTGCCCGCGCGGCAGCGGCTCAGGCGGCGGTGGACGCACGCCCGGCTCGCGCGGCCGCGCCCCAGCCGACGGTCGCGGCGTCGGGCGGCGCGTCGTCGGCGCGGTAGTACGCCCGGATCGCGTCCGACACGAGCCGGTCCAGCAGCGCCTGCCGGGCGTGGCGCGGCAGGAGCTGCGCGGCGTCCAGCATCGCCCACTCGTCCTTGAGGGCCACGATCATCCCCCCGGCCGCGAGCCCGCGCGCCCGCGCGTCCTCGGCCGTCATGCACGCGGCGGCCGTCAGGCGCTCCTCCAGCAGCCACCCCTCGCGATACGCGTTCAGCACGCGGCGGAGGACCATCAGCGTCGAGCGGGAGACGGCCGAGGGCGCGCCGTCGGCGACGCGCCCGACCTCCCGGTCAGTAGAAGCGCGGGACATGGGACAGCTCCGGTTCGTCGAAGTACGCCTCGATCACCCACCGCACGACCTGCCCGAGGAGCGTCTCGGACGGGTCGTACCACGGCTCGCACGACGCGGCCTCCCGCACCAGCGCCTTCACCTCGGGGAGCACGCGCTCCACCGGGGCGCCCTGCGCGCGCCGATCGCACACGTACAGCACGACCGTCGACCGCAGGTGCTCGAGGAGCCGGACCAGCTCGGGCGTCGGCGCGCGGACGGCGTCGTCCGTCGGGCCGAGCCGCCCGGGATGCCGCGCCGCGGCGATCACCTCGTAGGTCATGGTGTCGGCCACCGCGACGCGCACCGCGTCGCGCACCACCGGCCGCTGGACCGGGACGTCGGTCGCATGCCCCTGCCGCGCGTCCCCTGCCACGGCGGCCGTTCCGATCCCCCGGCACGCCGCGTCCGCGTCGTGCCCTCCCCGCCCCACCGCGCCACCGCCGACGTTCGCGTTTCCGGATTGCCGCATCGCCTCGCTCCTGGTGAGGGACGTCCAGCGCGTCGCCCCATGCAACATGCGGGCACCCCACGAGCAAAGCAAGTGTTTACAGCACAACAACTTAGAGCGCCCAGTCGGTGCGGGACCGCACACAGTCCGGCGGCGTACGCGGCCGGGGTGCGCCAGCGCACGTACGCGGAGCACGCGCAGCGGCCCGGCCGGCGCTCGCGCCCGAAAGCGCGCCGCGCCACCGCGACCTCGAGGGCCACGGTGTCGCGGCGCGGGGGGGGGTCGTCCGCGCGGAGCTTCAGCGCGGGCCGCGCGTCGGGCCGCGCGTCGGGCCGTCGGGCCCTCAGTCCGTCGGGCTCGAGGCGGGGAGGGCGCCGAGCACGCGCGCCGTGTGCGCGCGGACGACGGCGTAGCACTCGCAGGCGGCCGCCTCGAGCCCCTCGCGGTCGAGCACCCGGACGTGTCCGCGTCGGTACGTGACCAGCCCCGCCTTCTGGAGCATCCCGGCGGCCACCGTCACGCCGGCCCGGCGCACGGCGAGCATCTGGGCGAGCACCTCGTGCGTCAGCAGGAACTCGTCGCCGCCGATCGGGTCGTGCGTCATCAGCAGCCAGCGCGCGCAGCGCTGCTCCACCGTGTGGAGGCTGTTGCACGCCACCGCCTGCTGCACCTGATCGAACAGCGCCAGCAGCAGGCGCGGCAGCAGCGCTTCGAGCGTCGGCAGCTCGGGGAGCATCGCCCGCAGCGTGGCGAGCGGGACGCGGAGGCAGACGCCGGGCACCTCGCCCAGCACCACGCCCGCGATCGAGCCCGGGTCGCCGAGCAGGTCGGGGATCCCGGCCATCCCGTTCCGTCCCACCGCGTACGCCTCGATCAGCGTGCCGTCGCGCATGGAGCGCACGACCGAGATCAGCCCGGTCTCGGGGAAGTACGCGTGCAGCATCGGCCGCAGCCCGCCGCCGAGGACGCGCATCATCTCGATCGTGCACGGCTCCAGATGCGGCGCCAGCCGCGCGTACTCGACCGCGGGGAGCGCGCGGAGCACCCGGTTGCGCGGCTCGGCGGGTGGCCCGACGTGCGCGGAGCCCGCCCGCTCGAGGTCGTCACGCCGGGCCATCGTCCCCTCCTTCCGCGCCGCTGGCGCCGCCACGGGGTGCCCGGTCTCCCGAGCGGTCCCGCCCGAGCGACGCCTCCAGCGCCGCCAGCAGCGCGGCTTCCACGCGCGCCTCGTCCTCGGGCGAGAGCTCCCGGTCGGGCGCGAGCACGTCGCCACGGTGGTCGAGGGTCCGCGGCCGGCGTACCGCCTGCAGGATCTCGACGGCGAGCGCCTGCACCTCCTCGTCGGTGAGCCGGCGCGCGCGCGGCGGCTTCCCGTCGCGCGCGTGGAGGTACTGCCGGACCAGGTCGGGGAGGCTCGCGAGCCGGAACGGCTTCGCGAGGAAGGCGTCGGCCCCGCACGCGCGCCAGTCGATGTCGCGCTCGTCGGCCGCGCTGTGCAGGATCACCGGCATGTGCGTGAGCGCCGGATCGGCGCACAGGCGACGGCAGACCTCGCGCCCGTCCATCCCCGGCATCATCACGTCGAGCAGCGCCAGGTCGGGCACCAGCTCGCGCGCCATCGACAGCGCCTCGAGCCCGTCGCGCGCCCGCACGACGTCGAAGCCGGCGTGCGTGAGGATCTCGCCCATCAGCTCGAGCGTGCCCTGCTCGTCGTCGGCGACGAGGATGCGGGAGCCGCCCGACGGCGGGCGATCGGAGGACTCGGTCATCCGCGCCCCCCGCCGCGCCGCGACCCGCGCGAGCTGGGCAGGCCGCTCAGGATCCCGTCGTAGTCCGGGAAGCCGTCGCCGATCCGGATGCCGTGGTCGCTGAAGAGGATCTCGCGGATCGTCGAGTCGGGCGCCCGGTCGCGCAGCTTGAGCGCCACGATCAGCCGCCGCAGCTTCCCGTCGAACTCGGCGTAGCGGGTGTGGAGGATGTGATCGACCACCGGCGAGATCTCGCCCCCGTGCGGCAGGTCGAAGCTCCCGCCGATGAGGCGCGGCAGGTCCTGCGTGATGATCGTCGTCACGCCGCGCGTGCGCAGCGCGGTGACCATCGCGACGAACAGCTCCAGCTCGCGCTCCGGCGGGATCGTCGCCCGCCGCACGTCGTCGAGCGTGTCGAGCACCAGCCGCTCGACCTTGTGCCGGTCGACGAGCTCCAGGATGCGCTCGACCATGGCGTCGCCCAGCAGCTCCGTCGGCGGCTGCCACTCCAGGTGGATCGTCCCCGCCTCCACCGCCTTCCGGATCGGCAGGCCGAGCGCGTCGGCCTTCAGGAGCAGCCGGTCCGGCGTCTCGTGGAAGCCGACGAACATCCCCGGCTCCCCCTTCCCCTTGCGGTCCACGCCGCCGGCGAGGAAGCCGAGGCAGAGGTTCGTCTTCCCCGAGCCCGCTGTGCCGGGCATGAGCGTGATGGACGCGCTCGACAGCCCGCCGCCCAGCAGCTCGTCCATCCCCTTCGCGTACGACCCGAAGGTCAGCACCCGCGGCGGCGGCAGCTCGGCGGGGACCCCCTCGGCGGCGATGAGCGCCTCAAGGCGCGGATACACGCGGACCCCGGTCGGCCCGATGATGTAGCCGTGCCACCCGGTGATGTGCGGGACCCCGCGCAGCTTGAGCACCATCAGCTGCTTGGCGCTCCGGTTCCGGATGTAGACGGTGCTCATGTCGATCAGCCCGTCGGCGATCGTCGCCGTCGGGTCGGTCGCATCCTCCTCCGGATGCACCAGGACCAGCGTCGTGACGCCGCCGACGGCCGCCTGCGTCTCCAGCCCGTGCACCCAGCGCTGGAAGTCGAGCGGGGAGCTGGCCGCGCGCTTGAGCGCGTGCACGCCGTCGATGATGAGGAGCGTCGGCTCGCGCTCGCGCACCAGGCGGCGCACCTCGTCGCCCAGCTCGGCGAGGCCGCCGCGCTCGAGGGCCGGGAAGAGGCTCGCGTAGTAGAAGCCGCTCGTGACGACGCCGGGATCGAAGAAGCCGAACGTCCGCGCCTGGGCGAGCAACGCCTGGTGGCTCTCGACGAGCGCGGTCAGGTAGAGCACCCGCCCGCCGTCCTCGCGGATGTGGCGCGCGCTCATCTGGTGGGCGAGGACGCTCTTGCCCGAGCCGGGGCCGCCGCGCACGACGTAGAGGCCGCCGCGGCGCAGCCCGCCGCGGAGCAGCCGGTCGAGCCCCGCGACGCCGGTCGGGAAGACGTCGAGGCGCGGCGGGCCCGAGGTCTCCGCGGGCGGCTGCTCCGTGACCTGGGCCCGCGCGCCCACGGGATGCAGCGTCGTGTCGCGGTCCAGCGGTGTGGCGCGCTCGCGTTCGTCGGGCTTCGTCATGCCTGGGGCTTGGGCGGGATCGGCCGTCGGCGGAGCGGCACGGGCGGGAAGATAGTGTCGGGACGCTAGCCCGGGGCGACCCGCGTGCGGCCGCCGCGGTAGCGCTGCACGCCGCCGTTCGTGTCGAACAGGAGCAGCAGCGCGTCGGGCGAGCCGTACTGCTGCATCACGTCGAGCATCAGCGGCGCCTCCCCGCCCCACGGATAGCCGAACACGACGTCGAAGTCGTCGAGCGCGCGCCCGAGCTGCAGGTAGCCCGACGGCCCGTCGCCGATCGTGCCCGTGCGCGAGTCGCCGTCGCGCGAGCGCCACCGATAGCTCGTGGGCAGGAAGCTGCCGGCGACGAAGCGCGCCCGCGAGCCGTGCCGCGCCGCCAGATCGCGCGCCGTCGCCACGAGCGAGGCGTCGAGCTCGATCCCGCTCGCGTCGAAGCCCATCAGGTCGGCCATGATCGTGATCGTCCCGATCGCCGAGCCCCACTCGAGGAAGCGCCGCCCCGGCGCCCGCAGCGGGAGGAGCGCCGAGCGCACGACGTCGTAGTCGGCGGCGACGAACGGGTGGAAGCCGGGCTCGCGCACGGTGCGGTCGAAGCGCTCCCAGACCTCCCAGCCGTCGGCGAGCAGGGCGTCGAGCCGCGCCTCCAGCGGCGCGTCCAGCGGGGCATCTCCTGCGGCGTGCGGCGGGTGCGGCGTCACGGTCGTCCGGTGTGGGGAGCGAGCAAGGTAGACCGTCGGGACGCGCGGCGCGGGGGGCGCCCGGGGTCGCGCCGGGGTCGCGCCGCGGTCGCGCACCAGGGCACCTTTCACCTTTCGCGCCCCGCCTTCCGCCGCCGATGTCCACCGCCCCTCCCGAGCCCGCGCCGCGCGCCGGCGTCCGCCTGCGCGCCGACGTCGTCGTCATCGGCGCCGGGCAGGCCGGGCTCTCGGCCGCGTACCACCTCCAGCGCCGCGGCCTCGCGCCCGACCGCGGCTTCGTGGTGCTCGACGCGGCGCCGGCGCCGGGCGGCGCGTGGCAGCACCGCTGGCCGACGCTGACCCTGAGCACGGTCAACCGGATCCACGACCTGCCCGGGATGCGCTTCGCCGACGCGGTGGACACGAGCGCCGCCGAGGTGCAGGCGGCGGTCGCGGTGCCGCGCTACTTCGCGGCGTACGAGCGGGCCTTCGCGCTCCCCGTCTACCGCCCCGTCAGGGTGACCGTCGTCTGCGAGCGCGAGGGGCGCTTCGTCGTGGAGTCGGACCGCTTCGACGTCTCGGCGCGCGGGATCGTGAACGCCACGGGGACCTGGGAGGCGCCGTACGTCCCCGAGTATCCCGGCGCCGACCGCTTCCGCGGGCGCCAGCTGCACACGCGCGACTACCGCTCCGCCGAGGAGTTCGTCGGCCGCCACGTGGTCGTCGTCGGCGGCGGCATCTCGGCGGTGCAGCTGCTCGACGAGGTCTCGCGCGTCACGTCGACGACGTGGGTCACGCGCCGCCCGCCCGAGTTCCGCGACGGCCCGTTCGACGAGGCAGCGGGGCGCGCCGCGGTCGCGATGGTGGAGGACCGCGTGCGCCGCGGCCTGCCGCCCGCGTCGGTCGTGTCGGTCACCGGGCTGCCCGTCACGCCGCGGATCCGCGACATGCGCGCGCGCGGCGTGCTGCGGCGGCTGCCGATGTTCGACGAGATCACCGAGGACGGCGTGCGCTGGGCCGACGGCTCGGCCGTGCGCGCGGACGTCATCCTCTGGTGCACCGGCTTCCGCAGCGCGCTCGACCACCTCGCGCCGCTGCAGCTGCGCGAGCCGGACGGCGGCATCGTCATGACCGGCCGGCTGGCGACGCAGGTGGCGCGCGATCCGCGCGTGCACCTCGTGGGCTACGGGCCGTCGGCGTCGACCATCGGGGCGAACCGCGCGGGCGCCGCGGCGGCGCAGGAGCTGACCGCGCACCTCGGGCTGCGCTGACCGCGCGATCCGCGCGGCGCGCGGCTGCCGACCGCGACGCGCCTACGCCGCCGGCAATACGAGCGTGAACGTGCTGCCGACGCCCGGCGCGCTCTCGACGGTGAGGTCGCCGCCCATGCCGTGCGCGAGGTCGCGGCTGATCGCGAGCCCCAGCCCCACGCCCTCGCTGGGACGGGTGAGCCGCTGGTCGACCTGCACGAACGGCTCGAAGACGTGCGTCAGCTTGTCGGCGGAGATCCCCGCGCCCGTGTCGCGCACGTGGATGCGCACGCGCGCGCCGGGCCCCGTCCCCTCCGCCGCGCACGCGACCTCGATGCGTCCCGCCGTGCCGTCGCGCGCGTGCGTGAACTTCACCGCGTTGCTCAGCAGGTTGAGCAGGATCTGCTGCAGCTTCTCGCGGTCGGCGCGCACGCACAGCCCCGGCGGCGCGCCCGACCACGCGTAGCCGAGCCCCTTCGCGCGCAGCTGCGGCGCGACGAGCACCTCCGCCTCCGACACCGCCTCGGCGACCGGCACGTCGGCGAGGTGGTACGTCACCGCGCCCGCCTCCAGCCGCGAGTAGTCGAGCACACCGGCGATGAGCCCGAGCAGGTGGCGCTGGCTGCGCTGGATGCGCTCGAGCGCGACGCGCTGCGCGTCGGTGACGGGGCCGTGGATCCCCAGCTCCAGCAGCTCCGCGTACCCGCCGATCGCGTTGAGCGGCGTGCGCAGCTCGTGCGACATCGTGGCGAGGAACTCCGCCTTCGCGCGGTTCGCGCCCTCCGCCTCGCGCCGCGCCTCGCGCTCCGACTCGAAGAGCCGCGCGCGCTCGACGGCGAGCGCCGCCTGCTGGCCGAGGGAGAGCAGGAACTCGCGGTCCGCCGGCGAGAAGGTGCGCGCTCCCACGAACGAGAACGAGATCACGCCCACCACGTCGCCGGCCGCGATGAGCGGCACGAAGGCCGCGGAGCCGACGCCGAGCCGGTCCCACACCGGCGCGATGAGCGGATAGCGGTCGTCGAGCCCCTCGGGGCCGTCGCGGCGCTCGATCCAGATCGGCCGGCCGGTGAGGAAGCACTCCGGCAGCGGGCTCCGGGAGTCGAGCGACTGACGCCGGACGCCGGCCGGCAGCGGGTCGGGGAAGCCCTCGGTCCGCAGCAGCACGAGCGCCGCCTCGTCGTCGGGCGCGCGCACCGCGAGCGCGCCCGTGCGCGCGTCGAGCGCGACGACCATGTCGGCGACCACCGCGTTCGCGACGTCGTCCACCGAGCGCGCGCGCGCCAGCGCCGCGGTCAGCGCCTGCAGGCGCGCCGTGCGCTCGCGCGCGCGCTCGGTCGCCGCGCGCGCCTTCTCGGCCTCCGTCCGCGCGCGCTCGCTCTCGGCCAGCAGCCGCTCCACCTCGCGGCGCGCGCGCACCTGCTCCGTGACGTCGAACGCCAGGTTCAGCACGCCCACCACGCGTCCCTCCGCGTCGCGCACGGGCTCGTAGCGCAGGTCGAACCAGGTCTCCTCGAGCCCGCGGCCGCGACGGTCGAAGCGCACGTACGTCTCGCGCGAGATCCACGGCTCGCCGGTCGCGAGCACCTCTTCGAACCGTTCGAGGACGCCGTGGCCCACGAGCTCGGGATACGCCTCTTGCGGCGTCATGCCCGTGAGATCGCGCCCGCCGCTCACCTGCCGGAAGCTGTCGCTCACGAGCGCGAAGCGATGCTCCGGTCCCGTGTGCAGCGCGACGGGCGCCGGCATGCTGCGGATCAGCGACTGCAGGCGCTCGCGCTCCGCGGCCAGCCCCGCCCAGAGCCGCGCGCGCTCCGCCTCGGCCTCGCGCGCCGCGCTGACGTCGGCGAACAGCAGCGCGATGCGCCGCGCCTCGGGCCGTCCCACGCGGAACGCGTACACGTCGAACCAGCGGCCCATCGCGTCGGAGCCGAGCTGGAAGCGCGTCGCCTCGCCCGTCGTCGCCACGCGGCCGTACGTCTCGAACCAGTGCGCCTCGAGGTTCGGCACCAGCTCGCGGGCCGTGCGCCCGACCGCGTCGACGAGCCCCGTCTGCTTCGAGAACGCGGGATTCGCCTCGAGGAAGCGGTAGTCGACCGGACGCTGCGCGTCGTCGAACAGCATCTCGAGGACGCAGAAGCCGTCGTCGATCGACTCGAACAGCGAGCGGTAGCGCGTCTCGCTCTCGCGCAGCGCCGCCTCGGCCAGCTTGCGGTCGTGGATGTCGACCGACGCGCCGAACCAGCGCACGATCTCGCCCGTCTCCGGCTCGCGGTACGGCTCCGCGCGCACGAGGAACCAGCGATAGTCGCCCGACGCCGAGCGGATGCGGTGCTCCACCGCGAACATGCCCCCGACGCGGCGCGCCTCGGCGAACACCTCCATCGTCAGCGCGCGATCGTCCGGGTGGACGAACTCCTGCGCGACGGCGGCCGCCGTCGCCGGCACGTACGCCGCGCCGGTGTAGTCCGCCCACTGCCGGTTGAAGAACTCGGTGCGCCCCTCCGCATCGGTGATCCACACGATCTGCGGGACGGCGTCGGCCATCAGCCGGAAGCGCGCCTCGCTCGCGCGCAGCACCGACTCCGCGCGCGCGCGCTCGACCGCGTACCACGTCCGCTCGGCGACCTCCTCGATCAGCGCGACCTCGGCCGGCGTCCAGGCGCGGGGCGCCGCCTGGTGCACCGCGAGCAGCGCGGCGAGCCGTCCGGCCACCAGCAGCGGCACGCCCACCTGCGCCCCGACGCCCACGGCCGCGTACGCGGCGCGCTCGGCGTCCGTCAGCTCGGCGCTGCGCGCGACGTCGGGCACGACGAGCGTGCGGCCGGCGCGCAGCGCGTCGACCAGCGTCGGGCCGAAGTCCGTCATGACGAACCGGCCGGTGAGGCTCGCCACCCCGTCGGTGTAGTCGTGCGCGACGTCGACGTGCGCGTCGTCGGGCGCGACGTCGCCGTAGTGCACGCGGCTCGCGCCCAGGTGCGCGCCGAGCGTGCACGCGGCGACCCGCTGGATGTCGGCGGCGTCGACGAGCGGGCGCAGCGCGTCGGCGAGCGCCACGCGGAACGCGTCGCGCGCGGCGGCGTCGTGCGCGGTCTCCTCGGCACGCACGCGCGCGGAGACGTCGCGCCAGAAGATCGCGAGGCCGTCGTCGTCCGTCGGGTACGCGTCGATCTCGACGTGCAGGTCGTGCGTCGCGTCGACGTAGTGGTGCGTGAAGTGCGCCTCCACGCGCTCCGCCCGCGCGCGACGGTAGTGCCGCTCGGGCTCCGTGCCGCGCGAGCCGGGGAAGACCTCCCAGTGCGAGCGCCCGAGGAACGCCTCGCGCGGCATGCCGATCATGCGCTCCGCGGCGGCGTTGGCGGTGAGGACGCGGAAGTCGCGGTCGAGGGTGACGTGCGCGTCGCTCACCTGCTCGAGGATGCGGCGCGCGCGGCGCTCGGCGGCGTCGATCGCGGCGCGCTGCAGCACGTGCTCGGTGACGTCCTCCGCCTGGTGGATGACGAAGCGCACCGTGCCGTCGGCCGCGAGCACCGGCGTGTTGCACGGCCGCCAGAAGCGCGGCCGCTCCGGCACGCCGTGCATGGGGAGGTCGTAGCGCTGCACCTCCATGCGGTGCGTGGCGCGCGTGCGCAGCACCTCGTCGAGCGACGCCCGCAGCGCCGTCTCGATGCGCCGCCGCGACGCGCCGTCGGCGTCGGCCGGCGCGTCCGGGAAGACCTCGAAGATGCCGCGGCCGAGGAGCGTCTCGCGCGCCACCCCGGCGCCGCGGCAGAAGGCGTCGGTGGCCGCCAGCACGGTGTAGCGCGGCGCGTCCACGGCGACCGCGGCGCAGCGACCCGGCACGGCCTCGAACAGCGCGCGGAGGTCCGCGGCGTCCACGATCCCGACCGGCGCGGTGGGCGAGCTGCCGTCCGCCTCGCTCGCCGTGCGGTCCGCCGTGCCACCCGTCATGCGCCTCCCCTCCCCTCCAGCGGTCGACATCCGACCAGCACCGTGCCGGGGGATCGGTCGGAAGATCGCGAGGCGTCGGGGCGTGTCAACGGCGCCGGACGCGCGCGGCGCGGGAGCGGTCTAGCGCGTCCAGATCACGATGCTGCCGCACGGATCCGCGTCCTGGTTCGCGGGGCCGGGCGGCTGCCGGAACTGCGGCGGCGCCGTGTTCGCCGTGTAGATCTCGAACGCGGCGACCTGATCCGGACGCATCCAGTCGTCGAGGTCGCGCGGCCCGACCCGGTCGAACAGCCGGCCGTCGAGGAAGACGGCGGGGAGGCAGCCGCCGCCGACGCCGCGCATCCGGATCACGTCGCCCTCCACGAGCACGCCGCCCATGTTGCGCAGCAGGTCCGACGCTTGGGCGACCTGCTGGCGCGCGATCATCTCGGCGGTGATGTAGCGGCCGGCGCCCGTGCGGCGCCGCTCCTCGAAGCCGCTGCGGTCGCCGCGTCGCGTCGCCATGACCTTCACCGTGTCCATGACCGCCCGCAGCGTCGAGAGCGCGACGCGTTCGGGCGCCGCGCCGGCCACGACGTCGATCGTGCGGCGCACGGGATAGAAGCCGACGGCCCGCACCTCGAGCATCCGCGTGCCGGTCGGGGCGTCGGCGAGCGTCCACTGGCCGCGCGCGTCGGTGCGCACGGGCGTGCCGCCGATCTCGACCTGCGCCCCCGCGAGCGGCCGACCGCCGACGGCGGTCACGACGAGGCCGCTCACGCGCGCGGTGACGCTCCCCGCCGCGCCCTCGCCGGCGGCGCGCGCGGGGAGGTACAGCTCGCGGCGCACGAACGCGGCGGGCGGCGTCTGCACCTCCAGCACGCCGGTGCTGTCGGCGCCGCGCGTGGCGACGAGCGTCATCGCGCCGCCGCCCGGCACGCCGCAGAGCGCGAACCAGCCGTTCTCGCCCGTCGTGACCTCGAGGCGCGGCGTGCGGCGCTCCACGCCGCGGCGCGTGAACGAGAGCTCGCTCCACCGCGCGGTGACGCGCACGCCGGCCGCGGGCGCGTGGTCCCCGGCGCCGCGCACCACGCCCACCAGCGCGGCGCTCGAGTCCCGCGCCGCGCGCGCGCCGCAGAGCGCGGCGCGCAGCCGCGCGGCGGACGGGATCGCGAGATCGGCGCGCACCGGGCGGCGCCCCTCCACGTGCACGTCGCGCACGGGGGCCTCGACGCCGAGCGAGTCGAGCAGCGGGTGCAGGAAGCCGAGGACGTAGCGTCCGTCGGGCACCCCGTCGAGCGCGAAGCGGCCGAGCGAGTCCGAGACGGCGGTGCGCGCGGGCGCGACGAGGTCGGTCGCGTCGACCAGCTGCACCGTCGTGCCGGCCAGCGGGACGCCCCCGAGGCTGTCGTGCACGACGCCCGACACCGTGGCGCCGCTCGCGACGCGCGTCGCGACGCGCGACGCCACGACCGACGGCTGCGCGCCCGCGACCGACACGGTCGCGAGCAGCCCGACGGAGAGGAGGAGGCGCAGCCGCACGCGAGGGTCGCCAGGCAGGAGGGACGCGGATCTACTCCGGCCGAACGTACGTGCGGGCGCCCCCGGTGCCAGAGGCGCGCCGCCAGCCGCGCGGTGCGCGGGGCAGGACGTGCGGGAACGCGCGCGAAGGGGCGTGTTGGGAGACGCGCGAGACGGCGCGCGCGGGCGCGCTCAGGACGCGGCGCCGATGACCTCGATGCCGTGCTGCAGCGTCTGCTTCACCGGGCACCGGTCGGCGATCAGCAGCAGGCGGCGGCGCTGCTCCTCGGTCAGCGCGCCCTCGAAGACGATGCGCCGCTCCAGCCGGTGCGGCCCGACCTCGCCCTCCTCGCACGCCTCGCAGTCGGCCGCGTGCGCGCTCGCGGTGCGGAGCTGCACGTCGACCGACTCGAGCGGCCATCCCTTGCGGTCGGCGTACATGCGCAGCGTGATCGCGGTGCACGCGCCGAGCGAGGCGAGCAGGAACTCGTAGGGCGTCGCGCCCGAGTCGCTGCCGCCGACGCCGAGCGGCTCGTCGAGCACGAGGGTGTGCCCGCGCGCGCGCACCTCGGCGCGATAGCGGCCGCGCCCGATGCGCGTGGACACCCAGGGGCCGCCCGGCGCGTCGCCGGGATCGTCCTGCGGGCGCGCGGTGGGGACGGTGGCGGGGACGGCAGATGCCGGGGCTTCGCGGTCTGACTCCATGTCGCCTCGCGGAGGGGAGCGGCGGGGATCGGCGCCGGACGTCGGGCCGGCCTGCCGCGACCCCCGATGCACCCGCCGCGCCCGCGCGTCCGACGGCGCGTCCGACGGCGTGACCGACCCCGCGCCGGGTCGGACTGGCTCAGAAGCCGGCGCGCACGCCCAGGGTCACCGTGCGCCCCGGGAGCACCGTGACGTTGTCGGGCTCCCCGAGCTGCCGGTCGAGCAGGTTCTCGCCGCTCAGGAGCAGCGTCGCGCCGCGTCCGAGCGCGTACGAGGCGCGCGCGCTCGCGCGGGTGACGCCGTCGTAGCGCATCCAGTAGCGGCGCAGCGCCGCGCCCACCGGCGGCCGCGCGACCGTCGACCCGGTCCCGGGCGCGCTCGCGGGTGCGCCCGCGAGCACGCTGGAGAGCGCGCTGGAGAGGGCCAGCCGGTCGTAGTTGATCCAGTCGGCCGCGTGCGCGACCGTGACCGACGCCGACCAGCGCGCGGCCGTCCACGACGCGTCGAGCCCCAACGTGCGCGCGGGCACCTCGAGCATGCGGTCGCCGGCGCGCAGGTCGCCGCCGTAGCCGTTGGACAGCCGCGCGACGCGGCTCCCGACCAACGACAGCGTCGCGGCCAGCGCGAGCGGCCCCGCGCCCGTGCTGGCCTGCAGCTCCCACCCCGTGTTGTCGATCGCGCCGACGTTCTGCAGCGCGTACACGACGCGCGGCGCGTAGCGCGGGCCCGACGCGCCGCCGTGCCCACCGATCGGGCGCGGACCGCCCGGCCCTTCGGCGCGCACGACCGTGTCGGCCAGCTGCGCCACCGGCTGCACGAGGTCGGAGACGCGCTGGTCGAAGCGCGTGACCTGCACGCTGAAGCGGCGCCCCCACAGCAGGTCGACGCCCAGCTCCACGCCCGACTGCTGCTCGGGCTCGAGCTGCGCGAGCGCCCCGGCGACGCGGCCGCCGCTCCACGTGGCGCCGCGCGCCACGGTGCGCGCGGGGCGGATGCCGCGCCCGTACGCCGCGCGCGCCTTCGCCGTGAGCGCGCCGCGCTCCACCACCCACGCGCCGCCGAGCATCGGCAGAAGCGCGGTCTGCGCGCCGCCGGCCGGGCTGCGGACGTGCTCCACGCGCGCGCCGCCGGTGATGAACACCGCGTCGCCGAAGGCCGCCCGCGCCTGCGCGAGCACGCCCGTCGCGCTCCACCAGGTCGTGGTCGTCGTGTCGCCCGAGGGGAGCCGCTGCGCGTAGCCGGCCGCGTGCTGCGGCGAGCCGGGACGCGGCACGAGCAGCGTCCCCGCGCTGTTCGTGCGCTCGCGCGCCGTCGAGTGCTCGGCGCCCAGCGTGAGCAGCAGCGCGCGCGTCGCGGGCTCGCCGACGCGCGCCGTGCTGCTCAGGCGCAGGCTCGCGCGATCGGCGCCGCCGCGCGCGGCGCGCAGCGCGGAGTCGCTCATCGACGCCATCGGCAGCCCCTCGGCGGACACGCCGGCCAGGCGGTAGCCGTCGACGCCCGCCGTCGCGACGTGCGTCCACCGCTCGGAGGCGTGCACGGTCGCGGTGCCGCCGACCGTGTACTGCCGCACCGTCTGCCGCCCGAGCGAGTCGACGGGCGTCGCGCCCGCCGGCCACCCCGCGCTCGCGGTGTCGGGGCGCGGCGCGGTCGCGAGGTCGGCGAGCAGCGGGCTCGCGGGGGCGTCGGTGTCGGTGGCGTGCAGGCGCAGCGTGCCGGTGAGCACCGAGCGGGCGGCCACGCGCCGCGCCGACCCGTGCGCGAGCAGCTGCCGCGCGGCCGCGCCGGGGACGAACGCGCCGAAGGTCGAGCCGGTGACGCCGAGCGCCGCCGAGCGCGCCGAGGAGCCGGCGCGCAGCACGAGGCCGTGGTCCTGCGCCAGCACGCCGCCCGTCGCGTAGTCGCTCCCCGCCGCGCCCGCGCTCCCGCGCACCTCGGCGCGCGGCGTCCCAGCGCCGACGCCCTCGTGGCGGGTGACGATCTGCACCACGCCGCTGATCGCGTCCGCGCCGTAGAGCGCCGCGCCCTGCGGGCCGCGGATCACCTCCACGCGCTGGATGCGCTGCGGATCGAGCTGCGCGAGCAGCAGCGGGTTCGCGACCTCGATGCCGTCGATGTAGACCTTGGGGCTGCTGACGCCGAACGAGCTGGCACCGCGCACGCTGCCGTAGCGCGCGAGCACGCTCGTCGGCGACTGCGTCCAGAGCCAGACGCCGGGCACCGCGCCGTCGAGCGTCTGCGCGAGCGACTGCGTCCCCTCGCGCGCCAGCGCGCCGCGCCGGTCGACGACGGCGAGCGCGTACGGCGAGCCGCGCTCGGGCGCGCCGGTCGCGGTGCCGGTGACGACGACGCGCTCGAGCCGCTCCGTCGTGCGCGCGAGCGTCGGCGGCGCGTCCGCGGCGGCCGCCGAGCGCGCGGGGGCGAGCACGATCTGGTCGCCGCCCGCGAGCACGGGCGCCACGCCCGTCCCGGCGAGCAGCGTGACGAGCGCGTCGCCGACCGCCACGCGCGCCGCCGTCACGCACACGCGCCGCTCGACGGGGAGCAGCTCGGGGCTGTACGAGAGCCGCACGCGCGCCGCCGCCGCGACGCGGTCGAGCGCCACGCGCAGCGGGAGGTCCTCGACGTCGAGCGCGATCGTCCGGTCGAGCGGCGCGGGCCACGCGCGCGCGTCGGCCGCCGGCGCCACGACGAGCGGGCGCGAGCCCGCGCCGCACGCCGGCGCGGCCGCGACGAGCAGCGCGACGGCGGGGCCGATCACCGGGCCGCGGCGCCCAGGACGACCGTGTCGCCGACCTGCGTCGCGCGGGCGCCCAGCGCGAGCGCGACGACCTCCACCACGCGCGCCGCCGGCTCGCCCTCGAAGGTCGCGGTGAGCCGCCGCGCCGCGAGCGTCGGATCGTCGACGCGGAGCTCGAGGCCGTACCAGCGGCGCAGGTCGGCGCGCACGACGTCGAGCGGCGCGGCGCGGTACACGAGCCGCCCGCGCGTCCACGCCACGTCGTCCTCGGTCGCCGCGCCCCGCTCGGCGGTCGTCGCGCCGTCGGGCGCGAGCGCGCCGCGATCGCCCGCCTGCAGCACGACGCCCGAGTCGGCGTCCGCGCGCGCGGCGCGCAGCGACACGACGCCCTCGGTCACGACCACCGCGACGCTCCGCGCGTTCCCCGCGCCGTCGGTGCGCACGGTGAACTCGGTGCCGAGGTCGCGCACGACGGCGTTCCCCGCGCGCACCGCGAACGGCCGCGCCTCGTCGTGCCGCACCGCGAACCACGCCGCGCCGTCGAGCTGCACGTCGCGCGCGCGGTCGCCGTAGCCGGCCGCGATCGTCAGGCGGCTGCCCGGCGCGAGCACCACGCGCGAGCCGTCGGGGAGGCGCACCGAGTCGCGCTGCCCGACCGCGGTCGTCACCACGCGGGCGCCCGCCGGCGACGCGCCGACGCCGGTCGTGTCGCGCGCCGCGTCCGTCGCGCGGCCGCGCGTGCCGATGCCGACGGCGATCGCGGCGACGGCCGCCGCGGCCGCGAGCCCGCCGAGCCCCCACCCCATGCGGCGGCGCGGCGGGGCGGAGCGGAGCGGCAGCACGTCCGCGCCCTCGCGCCGCGCCCGCACGCGGGCCAGCGCCCCCTCGACGTCGATCGGCGGCGCGTCGGCCGCGGGCGCGAGCGCCGCCGTCGCGTGCGCGTCCACCCGCCGCACCACCTCGGCGTCGCCGGGATGCGCGGCCAGCCAGGCCGCGACGTCGCGCGCCTCGTCCGCGCCGCTCTCCCCGGCCAGGAAGCGGGCGATCGCGTCCCAGTCGGGCGGCGCGTCGCGGGTGTCGGAGGGCGCGGGAGAGTCGGTCATGCCGGGAGGAACACGGAACCCGTGCGGTACCCTACGTGCGAGGGGATCGTCGTCCCCGCGCCCTGGTCGCCGCCTGCGTGCGCGGAGTATACATATCGCCGCCGCCGGGCGCCCAACGGCCGCCTCGTCGTCCACCCACCGCGCGCCGCCCGCCGACCCGATGACGATCCGTGGACGACCGTGAGCTGCTCGCCCGGCTGCGCCGGGAGGGACGGGAGGCGGACGAGGCGTTCGACACGATCTTTCGCACCTGGTACGCGCCGCTCGTGCGCGCGGCCGAGGCGATCGTCCGCGAGCGCGCGGTCGCGGAGGAGCTCGCGCAGGACGTCATGCTGGAGCTGTGGCGCCGCCGCGCGTCGCTCGACGTGGACGGCTCGCCGCAGGCCTATCTCTTCCGCAGCACGCGCAACCGTGCGCTGAACCACGTGCGCCACCAGCAGGTCGCGCGGCGCGGCGCGGTGCACGCCGCCACGCCCGAGGGGCGCGAGGCGAGCGCCCCGTCGCAGGTGGTGTCGGGCGAGATCGACGCCGCCGTGCGCATGGCCATGGACGACCTCACGCCGCGCTGCCGCGAGGTGTTCGAGCTCAGTCGCACGCATGGGCTCAAGTACGCCGAGATCGCGCAGACCCTCGGCGTGTCGGTGAAGGCCGTCGAGGCGCAGATGGGCAAGGCGCTGCGCACGCTGCGCGAGCGGCTCGCGCCCTGGCTGCCCGGCGGTGACGCGCTGTAGCGACGCGCCGTAGCGACGCACGAACGGGCCCCCGCCGGAGCAGCGTCGCCCCGACGGGAACCCGCCGCGCCGCACGCGCCCGTCGGCGCGCGCGTCGCGTGTGCGCCTCAGACCACGCGCATCACTGGCAGGTCAGCCCGCCGCGGCCGGTGAGCGGACGCGTGCAGGTGCGCGTGGTGCCGTTCTCGGTGATGACGACGTTCGCCGTCGCGGTGCCGTTGTACGTCACGACCTCGCGGCGCGACACCGTCGTCGGCGTTTGCCCCGCGTAGGTCAGCGTCGCCTGCATGGCGCGGATCACCGTGCCGGCGGTCGGATACGGACGCCCCGAGTCGGCGGCCGTGCGCACCGCGATGACGACGCCCGTCGTCGTGTCGCCCACCGTGCGCGTGGCCGTGAACGCGCCGCGGCTCGACGTGCCGGTGGTCGACTCGGTGCCGCGCGACGCGCCGCTCACCGTGCGCTGCGTGCTGCCCGCGGCGAGGCCGGTCACCGTGCGCTCGCTCGTGCTGTTCACCGTCGTCGTGGCGGTGAGGATCGTGGCCGTGTCGCCGAGCAGGCGGCCGCCGGGGCCGTGCAGGTGCGGGCCGCGTCCGTGTCCGCCGCGACCGCCGCGCCCGCTCGCGCTGTCGGCCGAGCGGTCGTACGCGACGGTGCCGGTGACCGACACGCGCGTGTTGACGCGGTTCGTCGTCAGCGTGTCGAACGCCTGCTGCACCTGGCCCGCCGCGTTCGCGTAGGCCGCCGAGCGCGTGACCGTCAGGCCGTTGCGCGTCTCCGCCGCGCACTCGACGCGGCCGCTCGTCGCGTTGAACGTGCCGGTGCAGCCGAGCAGGCTGCCGCCGAACACGCCGCCGAACGGGCCGCGATGGCCGCCGCGCCCGCCGCCGAACGTGATGCCGCCGGCGAACGCGTCGGCGAGGCCGCCGCCCATGAGGTCCGCGCCGAAGCGCGCCTCACGCCCGCCACCGAGCCACAGGCCGCCGCTCGCGCCGACGGACGCCGCCGCCGTGCCGACGTAGCTGCTCGCCACGTCGCCGTAGCCCACCGGCACGGTGGAGAGCGCGGCTCCGAGCGCCGCAGAGGAGATGTCCGACGGCGAGAGCGCGTCGGTGCTGTCGTTCGAGCAGGCCGCGGCGACGCTGAGGGACGCGACGCTCGCGAGGACGTGCCACTTGCGGGTCATGCTTGGCTCCGGGTCTGGGCCGGCGGCCGGGCGACGCATCGCCCGACGCGACCGGCGTCTGCTGGTGGTGACGCGGAGGAGACACGCGAGCGGGCGCGCACCCTACGTCCCACCGTCCGGCGGCTCGCGCCCTAGGGTCCCGCGCCCGTCGCGTGTCTTCCTGCACGAGTCGTCGCGCGCCGCGATCGCCGTCCGGCATCGCGCGCGCGCACACGTTCGTCCGTCACGCCGCACCCGCTGCATCCCATGTCGCACGACCGCTCCACGCCCTCCGCCACGCCGCGCACCACCCTGAGCCGCCGCGATCTGCTCGGCTTCGCCGCCAAGGGGGCCGCGAGCGTCGTCGTGTCGCAGGCGCTGCTCGGCTGCGCCACCGACGGCGTCACGGGCGCCGCCGCTCCCGACGCGTCGACCGGCACCGGCACGACCCCGAGCGGCACGACGGGCACCACCGGCGTGTCGTGCGTGCAGACGGCCGCGCTCACCGAGGGCCCGTACTTCGTCGACGAGCGGCTCAACCGCTCGGACATCCGCAGCGATCCGGCGACGGGCGCGCTGTCGGCCGGCGTGCTGCTCACCCTGAAGTTCAACGTCATGCGCGTCGACGGCAGCGCGTGCACGCCGCTCACCGGCGCGTACCTCGACGTCTGGCACTGCGACTCGGCGGGCGTCTACTCCGACGTCGTCGCGCAGGGCAACAGCGGCGGCGCCCGCAAGAACCTGCGCGGCTTCCAGATCACCGACGCGAGCGGCGTCGCGCAGTTCACCACCGTGTATCCGGGCTGGTACTCGGGGCGCGCGGTGCACGTGCACTTCAAGCTGCGCCTCTTCGCCGGGACGACGAAGACGTACGAGTTCACCTCGCAGTTCTTCATGGACGAGGCGCTGACGGACGCGGTGCACGCGCTGCCGCCGTACAACGCGAAGGGGCGCCGCAACGTCGTCAACACGACCGACGGCATCTATCGCGGCCTCTCGACGGCCGAGAAGGCGGCGCTGACGCTGCAGACGACCAGGGTGGGCGACGGCTACGCGGGCGTGATCGACCTCGGGGTGAAGGTCGGCTGAGCGTCGCCGCGGCAGCCGCGCGATCGGCGCAGTCGATGCACGCGAGAGGCGCGGGGCGCCGTGGACTCGTCCACGGCGCCCCGCGCCCGTTCACCGCCGCGCGATCGGCCCTACGCGACGGCCCGCTCGCCCATCATCTCCTCGAGGCGGTCGTAGCTCTGCGCCATGCCGTCGGTCATCCCCGTCGCGACCGCCTGGTCGCGGATCTCGGGCGAGGGATAGCGCATGTTCATCACGAGCGTCGTGCGTCCGTCCGCCTCCGTGAGCGTCATGGTGACGATCGCGTCGCCCATCATCGCCCCCGCCCAATCCGAGCCCGGCACGAAGCGCTCGGTGTGCACGATGCGCTCGGGCGCCTGGATCTCGCGGAACTCGCCGATGAAGCCGAACTGCGCGTCGTCGGCCTCGCTGCGCCACGCATAGCGGTACTGGCCGCCCACGCGCAGGTCGATCTCGCACACCGGCATCGTCCAGCCGGGCGGGCCGAGGAGCCAGCGCTTCACGAGCTCGGGCTCGGTGTGGCACTCGTAGACGAGGCGGCGGGGCGCGTCGAACACGCGCGTGACCTGCACTTCGGTGTCGCTCGGGGTGGTGACGTCGATCGGGCGCGCCATGGTCAGTCTCCGTCGGTCGGGGGCGGGGGTGGAGCAGCGGGGGCGGAAGCGCCGCCGACGGCCCTCAGCTCGTTCAGCAGGGCGTCGAGGCGCGCGTAGTTGGCCTCCCAGATCTGCCGGTACCGCTCGATCCAGGCGGTCGCCTCGACGAGCGGCGCCGGCTCCATCCGGCAGGGGCGGCGCTGGGCGTCGCGTCCGCGGGTGATCAGCCCCGCGCGCTCCAGCACCTTGAGGTGCCGCGAGATGGCGGGCTGGCTCATCGCGAACGGCTCGGCCAGCTCCATCACCGTCGCCTCCCCCGTCGCGAGCCGCGCGAGGATCGCCCGGCGCGTCGGATCGGCGAGGGCGGCGAAGGTGGCGTCCAGTTGCGGTGAGGCGATCATCGATAGCTACCGTGTTATATAAGCTGATAGTTATATACGCTGCGGCCGACATCCCGTCAAGAGGTCTCCGACGCACGCGCGCGACGGCGCCCGCACGGTCGAGCCCGGGCCGCCGCGCGCGCCCTTCGCATTCGCCCCGCACGCGCGGTTGATTGCGCTCGCGGCGCGCCGCCGACGACGCCTCCTCGCGCGTCGCGACCCCGGCGCGCGCCACCCTCGAGCCGGGAGCAGAGATGCGCGGAGAGCTGCGCGAAGAGATGCGCGGAGAGTTGCAGGACGTCGTCATCGTCGGCGCGGTGCGCACCCCGATCGGCCGACTCGGCGGCGCGCTCGCGGCGGTGCGCCCCGACGACCTGGCGGCGCTCGTCGTCGGCGAGGCGGTGCGCCGCGCCGGCGTCGACCCGGCGGAGATCGAGGAGGTGTACCTCGGCTGCGCCAACCAGGCGGGCGAGGACAACCGCGACGTCGCGCGCATGGCGGTGCTGCTCGCCGGCCTGCCCACCAGCATCGGCGGCGTGACGATGAACCGGCTGTGCGCGAGCGGGCTGAACGCGGTGAACCAGGCGGCCCGCGCGATCCGCTGCGGCGAGGGGGACGTCTTCGTCGCCGGCGGCGTCGAGAGCATGACGCGCGCGCCCTACTCGATGCCGAAGAACCCGCAGCCCTTCGGCCCGCCCGGCAACGTCGTCGCCTACGACACCTCGCTCGGCTGGCGCTACCCGAACCCGCGGCTGGAGGCGCTCTTCCCGCTCGAGCAGATGGGCGAGACGGCGGAGAACATCTACGAGCTGGCGGAGAGCGGCGGCGTCGCCGGCGGCGGCATCAGCCGCCAGGAGCAGGACCGCTTCGCGCTGCAGAGCCACGCGCGCGCCGTCGCGGCGATCGACGCGGGGCGCTTCCGCGACGAGATCGTCCCGGTGCCCGTGCCGCAGCGTCGCGGCGCACCCGTGCTCGTCGAGCACGACGAGCATCCGCGCTACCGGCGCGAGGGCGACCGCTTCGTGCTCGACACGACGCTCGAGCAGCTCGCGAGGCTGCAGCCGGCCTTCCGCGCGGGCGGCACCGTCACCGCGGGCAACGCGAGCGGCATGAACGACGGCGCCGCGGCGCTCGTGCTGATGTCGGCCGCGCGCGCGCAGCAGCTCGGGATCCGCCCGCTGGCGCGCTGGATCGCCTCGGGCGCGTCGGGCACCGATCCGCGCACGATGGGGCTCGGCCCCGTGCAGGCCACCCGCAAGGCGCTCGCGCGCGCCGGCGTCGCCGTGGACGACGTCGACCTGTGCGAGCTGAACGAGGCGTTCGCCGTGCAGGCGATGGCCGTGATGCGCGAGCTGGGGCTGCGCGAGGCGATCACGAACGTCAACGGCGGCTCGATCGCGCTCGGGCACCCGCTCGGCTGCTCGGGCGCGCGCGTGCTCACCACGCTGCTCTACGAGATGCGGCGCCGAGCCGACGCGGGGGAGCGCATGCGCCACGGCCTCGCGACGCTGTGCGTCGGCGTCGGACAGGGGGAGGCCGCGGTGATCGAGCTGCTGTAGGGCTGCTCTCGAGCTGCGGTGGAGCTGCGGTGGAGCTGCGGTGGAGCTGCCGCCGTGAACGACGCGGGGGCGATGCGCACCGCCGCATCGCCCCCGCGTCGCACCGCGTCACGCCGCGCCGTCGGCGTGCGCGCTCAGCGATAGAGCCAGAGCGCCCGGCTGCTCTCGGCGAACGCCGCCGCCTCGCGGTCCCACTGCTCGAGCAGCGGCTGGAGCCGGCCGCCGTCGATCGCGAGACGCACCTGATCGGTGCCCGCGAGCCGGTCGATCGACGGCCCCCAGGCGAACTCCCGCGGGTGCCGTCGCTTGATCTCGTCGATCAGCAGCAGCGACGTGCGCACCGGCCGGTACGCCTGGCGGTCGGTGACCACGAAGCGGACCGCGCGGATCGTCTGGCCGGCGTGCTTCCCCGCCTTCGGCTGCATCGTGAACGTGCTCGTGTCGAAGCGGACGCCGGGGAGCGCGCGCGCGTTCATCGTCGCGACGATCGCCGGCGAGTCGAGCCACGGCGCGCCGATCTCCTCGTACGGGCGCGGGGAGCCGCCGCGCCCCTCGGTGAGGTTCGTCCCCTCGAAGTACACGGAGCCCGGGTAGCTGGTCAGCGCGGCGAGCGAGCGCAGGTTGGGCGACGGGTTCACCCACGGCAGCCCGGTCTGGTCCTGCCACTGCGAGCGGCGCCAGTTGGCGACGCGGGCGACGATCAGGTCGGCGCCGATGCCGTGCTTCGTGTTGAACAGCGTCGCCAGCTCGCCCACGGTGAGCCCGTGGCGCGCGGGGATCGGGTACATCCCGACGAACGACTTGAACTTCGGGTCGAGCGGCGCGCCCTCGACGATCTCGCCGCCGATCGGGTTCGGCCGGTCGAGGACGACGAACGGGATCCCCTTCCGCTTCGCGGCCTGCATGCAGAGCGCCATCGTCGACACGTAGGTCCACGTGCGCCCGCCGACCTCCTGCAGGTCGTACACGAGCACGTCGACGTCCTTCAGCATCTCGTCCGACGGGCCGCGGTCCTCGGTGGTGTAGAGCGAGTAGATCGGGATGCCCGTCTTCGCGTCCACCGTGTCCTGGATGTACTCCCCCGGCGCGACGGTGCCGCGGATCCCGTGCTCCGCCGCGAGCAGCGCGACGAGCTTGAGCTGCGGGTGCGCGGCGATCAGGTCGATGTCCGTGCGGCGCTCGCGGTCGACCGCCGTCTGGTTGGTGATCAGCCCGACGCGCTTCCCGCGCAGGCGCTGCGGCACGTCCGCCAGGAAGGTCTCGATGCCGGGGAGCACGACCTCGCTGCGCGGCGCGGCCGTCGCGCCGGCGGTGCCGGCGCCCGCCGGAGCCGGCAGGCCCGGGGCGGTGGTGGACGAGGCGGGCGCCGGCGCGCGCGTGCACGCGGCGGCCAGCAGGACGAGGGCGGCGATCGGGGCTCTCATGGGACGCGTGGGCCGGGGACCGGAGGTGGGGATGCGCTAAGCTACACCGCCCGACGCCCCGCGCACGCCTCCCGTCCGTCCGATCGCCCCGTCCCGGCGTCGATCGGCGCACCGTTCGGCGCCCCGTTCGGCCGTCCCTTCAGCGCGCCGTCGTGCGCTCTGCGGCGCGCTCCGCCGCCCGCATCCGGTAGCCGAAGCCGCGCACGGTCTCGACCAGCTCCCCCGCGCCGCCGAGCTTCGCGCGCAGCCGCTGCACGTGCATGTCGACGGTGCGCGTCTGCACGTCGGGCGCGGCCTCCCACACCGTCTGCAGCAGCTGCGCGCGGTCCTGCAGCCGCCCGCGCCGCTCGGCGAGCAGCAGGAGCAGCCGGTACTCCATCGGCGTGAGGTCGACCTCGCGCCCCTCGACGGTGACGCGGTGCGCCGAGCGGTCGATGCGGATCGGGCCCACCTCGAGGACGTCCTGCTCGCCCGGCTCGACGGGGCGGGCGGCCTGCACGCGGCGCAGGATCGCGCCCACGCGCAGCACCAGCTCCTGGGGGCTGAACGGCTTGGTCAGGTAGTCGTCGGCACCGAGCGAGAGCCCGCGGATGCGGTCCGCCTCGTCGCGGCGCGCGGTGAGCATGAGCACCGCGACCTCGCGCGTGGCCTCGGAGGCGCGCAGGCGCTCCAGCACGTCGAACCCCGACATCCCCGGGAGCATGAGGTCGAGCACGACCAGCGCGGTCGGCTGCGCGTGCGCGGCCTCGATGGCCTCCGGGCCCGAGGCGGCGGTGGCGACCGGATAGCCGGCCTTCGCCAGGTGGTACGCCACGAGGGCGGAGATGTCCGGCTCGTCGTCGACGACGAGGACGCGGAGGGCGTTCGGTGCGACGGGTACGTTTGCGGCGGTCATGGACGCTCGTGTGCGACGTGGGTTGCCCCGCCCGTAAGATGTGCCACCACGCCGGTCGGGTGGCACCGGGCGTGTCGCGGCCCCGTCACGATTCTACCACCCCCCGCGGCCTTCCGCCGCATCGGCGCCGCCAACGTGCGCGAGCGTACGGCGGCGCTCACCACCGCGCGCACCACCGCGCGCGCACCAGCGCGCGCTCACCAGCGCGCACTCACCAGCGCGCTCACCACCGCGCACTCACCAGCGCGCTCACCACCGCGCACTCACGCCGACGAGCAGCTGCCCGTCGTTGTTGACCCGGGCGCCGCGCTCGCGCGCCTGGCTGTCGTAGTTGTCCAGCAGCGAGAGCGAGAGGCCGAGCTCCTTCGTCAGCGCGTAGTCGATCTCGGTGCTCGACCGCACCAGGTAGCGGGCGATCGCGGTCACGCTCGGCTGCCAGAAGGTCACGTGCGAGAGGCGGAGCCGGTCGTCGAAGCTGTGGCGCAGCCGCCCGCGCACCGACCAGCGCGTGATGCGCGTGCCGCCCCCGCCGGCCGGCGGGTCGAGGGGGCGCGTCTGCTCGTCGAGCAGCGCGACGCTGAGGCTCACCTCGCGCCGCTCGGTGCGCACGAACGTGCGCTTCGCGCCGATGCCGACGCCGTACCGCGCGGCGAGCCGCTTCTCGAGGCTCGACTCGACGGATCCGAAGACGAACGGCGAGGTGCGCATCGCCGGCCGGTAGTCGATCGAGACCGTGCCGATCCAGAGCCGCTTCGTGACCTGCCGGACGCCGTCCTCGGTCTCGGCGTCGCCGTAGAGCGCCTGCACGCCGGCGTCCACCTCGAGCAGCGAGTCGGCGCGCGTGAGCGCCGCGCGTCCGCCAAGCACGCGCTGGTCGGTGTTGCCGAACAGGATGCTGCCGTTCGCCTGCACGGAGCCCTTCCAGCGGCGCGGCGGCGCCTCCTGCGCGCCGAGCGCGCGGATGCCGCCGGACGGAACGCCGAGCGGCGCGGCGAGGCCGAGCACGGCGGCGAGCATCGCGAGCCGAGCCCGCATCAGGGACGTCGTGGCGGCCGGTGCACGGACCGTGGAGTGGAGTGGGCGCACGCGGCGTGGCGGGTCCGGCGCGCGTTCGTCGCGCCGGCGACGGGCGTGCGCGGCGCGGGCGGAATATACGCGCGGGCCGCCCGCGACCATGCGCACGCGCACGCCGGACGCGGAATGCCGAGCCGGGGAACCGTCGTGGGCGACGTCGGGCGAACGCCTACGGCGGCTTCCCGAAAGCCGCGCCGCGAATCCGGGCTTCGCCTACGGGCAGCGGTGCGCGAAACGACGATCCTCATTTCCAGATGATCAAGTCGTCTTCGCCGCTCTTCACCGCTCGCCGAGGTGTCCCGATGCTCTCCTCCACGTCCGACCACGCGATCCGCGCGATGCTCGTGCTCGCGCGTCGGCACGGCACGGGCCCGGTGCGCGCCGAGGAGATCGCCGAGGCGACGGGCGCCCCGCGCAACTACCTGAGCAAGACGCTCCACGCGCTGGCGAAGGCGGGGCTCGTGACGAGCGCCCGCGGCCCGGCCGGCGGCTTCTCGCTCGCGATGCCCGCCGAGGCGCTGACGCTCGCGCGCGTGATCGACTGCTTCGACGGCCCGTGCCCCCGGTCGCGCTGCCTGCTCGGCTCCGCGCCCTGCAACCCCGCGCGTCCGTGCGCCGCCCACGACCGCTGGACCGCCGTGATGGCGGCGCGGCGCGCGCCCCTCGTGTCCACCACCCTCGCCGACCTGCTGCGCGGCGCCGCGCCGCTGCTCCACCCGACGTCCTCGCAGGACCTCCACGACGACACCGCCGACCGCTACGCGGTCGCGGGCGCCGCCTGACCCGATGCGCTCCCTCCACTCAGGCAGGACCACTCCGATGCTCTTCACGCCGACGACGGGCCGCCCGATGACCATCCGCCAGATCGCCACCGCCACCGCGCTCGCGGCGGCCTCCATCCTCGCGAGCGCCGCGCTCACCGGCTGCGACGTCGGCAGCGCCGACGCCGCGGAGCGCGACGCGGCGAGCGTGCCGGTGCGCACGCCGACCGCCGCCGCGGAGATCCAGGGCGTCGAGAAGGCGGTGCTCACCGCCGCGCCGAACGTGCCGCCGCCGATCACGCGCACGCATGCGACGAAGGTGATCGTGGAGCTCGAGTCGCAGGAGATCGTGAAGCGGCTCGCGGACGGCGTGAACTACACCTTCTGGACGTTCGGCGGCGACGTGCCGGGCCACTTCATCCGCGTGCGCGAGGGCGACCAGGTCGAGTTCCACCTGAAGAACCACGCGCACGCGAGCGTGCCGCACAACATCGACCTGCACGCGGTCACGGGCCCCGGCGGCGGCGCGGCGGCGACGCTCACGCTCCCCGGCAGCGAGTCGGTGTTCACGTTCAACGCGATGAACCCCGGGCTGTACGTCTACCACTGCGCGGTCTCGCCCGTCCCGATGCACATCGCCAACGGCATGTACGGGCTGATCCTCGTCGAGCCGAAGGGTGGGCTGCCGAAGGTCGATCGCGAGTTCTACGTGATGCAGAGCGAGTTCTACGCGAAGCCCGGCGCGGCCGGCGAGCCGCACACGCTCGACATGGAGAAGGGCACCGCCGAGCAGCCCACCCACGTGGTGTTCAACGGCAGCGTCGGCGCGATGGTCGGCGACAGGGCGCCGCAGGTGAAGGTCGGCGAGCGCGTGCGCCTCTTCGTCGGCAACGGCGGCCCGAACCTCGTCAGCAGCTTCCACGTCATCGGCGAGATCTTCGACAACGTGTACGGCGAGGGCGGGAGCATGGTCACGCAGCGCAACGTGCAGACGACGCTCGTCCCCGCCGGCGGCAGCGCGATCGTGGAGTTCGGCGTCGAGAAGCCCGGCAACCTGGTGCTCGTCGACCACTCGATCTTCCGCGCCTTCAACAAGGGTGCGCTCGCGATGCTGAAGGTCGTCGGCGAGGACAACCCGCGGGTCTACGCCCAGAACAAGGGCCTGCCCATGGCCGCGCACTGAGCGCCCACGCCCGTACCGCACGCTGATCGCTGATCGCTGATCGCTGATCGCTGATCGCTGATCGCTGATCGCTGCACGCCGACCGCTCTCCTCCACTGACATCCCATGCGCCCGCTGCCGCTCCTCGCCACCCTGCTCCTCCTCGCCGGCCCGACCGGCGAGGCGCGGGGCGCGGGGCGCGGGCGCGGCGCGGGCGCGGAGGTGAGGACCGACGAGATGGTCGTGCTGCCCGCGGGCAGCTACCGCCCGCTCTACGGCCTGCCGGACGACGCGCCCATCGCGGTCGGCGCGTTCCGCCTGGATCGCGATCCGGTGACGCGCGGCGAGTGGCTCGCCTTCGTGCGCGCGAATCCGCAGTGGCGCCGCAGCGCGGTGCGCCCGCTGTTCGTGGATCGCCGCGCGTATCTCGCCGACTGGCGCGGCGACCTGCAGCCCGCGCCGCCCGGCGACGCCGCGGATCTCCACCGCCCCGTGACGGGGATCTCGTGGTTCGCGGCGCGCGCCTACTGCGCGTGGCGCGGCAAGCGCCTCCCGACCGTCCACGAGTGGGAGTACGCGGCCGCCGCCAGCGCCACGCGGCGCGACGCGGCGCGCGAGCCCGGCTTCATCCAGCACGTGCTCGAGCTGTACGCGCGACGCCCACGCCCGCTGCCGACCGTGTCGACCTTCGGCGCCGCGCGCACCGCGAACGTCTACGGCCTTCGCGGTCTGCACGGACTCGCGTGGGAGTGGACGTCGGACTTCAACAGCGTGCTCGTCTCCGACGACTCGCGCGGCGTCGGCGGCCGCGACCACGACCTGTTCTGCGCCAGCGCGGCGGTCGGCGCGACGGACCCGAACAACTATCCCGCGTTCCTGCGCTACGCCGTCCGCGCGAGCGTGACCGGCCGCTCCGCGACCGAGAGCCTCGGCGCACGCTGCGCCGCCTGACCCGCGTCGACCCGACTTCCCGGTGAACCTCATGCGCCGCGCGCCGCTCCCCCTCCTGGCCCTGACCCTCGCCCTCGCCGGCTGCGGCGCGAGCGCCGCCCGCCCGGATGCCGCGACGCACGCGGGCCACGCCGACGCCGCGACACACACGGCCGGAGTGCTCGACACGGGCGCGGCGAACGGGGCGGCCGAGCTCCCGACCGGCGGCGGCTACTCGCTCTACGACCTGCCGTCGGTGTGGCGCGACCAGCGCGGCGCCGCGGTGCGCCTCCCGGCGCTCGCCGGCCGCGTGCGCGTGGTCGCGATGGTCTACACGAGCTGCCACGCGACCTGCCCGCTCATCGTCGGAGACCTCAAGCGTATCGAGGCCGCGATCCCCGCCGGGCGCCGCGGCGACGTCGGCTTCGTCCTCTTCTCGCTCGACCCGGCGCGCGACACGCCCGAGCGGCTGGCGCGGTGGGCGGCGCAGACCCGGCTCGACGACGCCACCTGGACGCTGCTCACCGGCGCCCCCGACGCGGTGCGCGAGATGGCCGCGGCGCTCGGCGTCCGCTACCAGCCGCAGGCCGACGCCGAGCTCGCGCACACGAACGTCATCACCGTCCTCGACGCGACCGGCGCCCCGGTCCACCAGCAGGTCGGGCTCGGCGCGGCGGCGCACGGCACCGTCGCCGCCGTCCAGCGCCTGCTCCGGCAGTAGGCCGCCCTCTCCGCGCCTCCGGGCGCCCTCCCATGGCCATCCTCCCCCTCCTCGCGGCCGCGCTCCTCCCGGGCGCCCTCGCCGCCCCGTCGCCCGCCCTGGCGCTCCCCGATACGGGTGCCGCCCTCGCCACGACCGCGCAGCGCCCCGACACCGGCGCCGCGTCCGCGCCGATACCGGCTCCGGCCGCTGCGCCCGCGCTGCCTCTCCCCACCGTCGCCTTCTTCGGCGAGGTGCGCACCCGCTCCGAGCTGAGCCACCCCGTCGGCGCTCCGCGCGCCGACGCCTTCACCCTCCTCCGCGCCCGGCTCGGCGCCCGCGCGGTCGTCGCCGAGGGCGTCCGGCTGGTGATGGCGCTGCAGGACGGCCGCGTGCTGGGCACCGAGTCGCTCCCCGGTGCCGCCAACGCGCTCGACCTGCACGAGGGCTACCTCGAGATCGCCCGCCCCTGGCGCGGGACGCAGCTCGCCCTGCGCGCCGGGCGCCAGGAGATCGCGCTCGGCAACGAGCGCCTGCTGGGCCGGGTCAACTGGTCGAACACCGGGCGCTCGCTCGACGCGCTCCGCCTCTCCGCCGACGGCGCGCCGTCGCCCACCACCTGGAGCGCGACCGGGTTCGCCGCGACGCTGGAGGAGCGCGGCGCCACCTTCGGCGCCGCGGCTCCGGGCGCGCCGCCGGCCCCCGACCACTACGTCTTCGGCCTGCACGGGGCGCGCGCGCTCCCGGCGATCCGCGGCGGCGCGGAGCTGACCGCGATCCACGACCGCGGGGTGCACGCCCGCGGGCGCGAGATCGCCGGCCGCACGACCGTCGCCGCCCGTCTGCGCGCCGGCCGCCTGCTCGGGCTCGGCGCCGACCTCGAGGGCGCGGTGCAGACCGGGACGCAGCACGCGCTCGCCACCGCCACCACGCCGGCGGGACCCGACGAGACGATCCGCGCCTGGATGCTCGGCGCGCGCGTCGGCACACCCGCCACCGGCGCGCGCCTCTCGGCGGCCGCGGGGCTCGACCTGCTCTCCGGCGACGCCGCGGGCGACGGGCGCGACGGGGCGTTCAGCACCCTGTACGCGACGAACCACCCCTTCTACGGCCTCGCCGACGTCGTCGGCGGCGATCCGGCCGCGTCGCTCGCGGGGCACGGCCTGGCCGACGCCTACGCCACCGCGACCTGCGTCGTCACCCGCGCCCTCTCGCTCCGCGCCGACGTCCACCGGCTGGCGCCCGCGCGCGGCGGCGGGCTTCCCGGTGGGCCGCTCGGCTGGGAGGCGGACGTCGTCGCCCCCGTGCGCCTCGCGCCCGGCGCCTCCGTCGAGCTCGGCTACGGCGCCTTCCGCCCCGGCACGGCCGGCTCCGCGCTCGGCCTCGGCCCCACGGGCCGCGTGCGCGGCTGGGGCTACCTGCAGCTCACCGCCGGCTTCTGATCGGCCGGCGACCCGCCTTACGACACCATCGCGCGACCGCGCGTCCTCACCCCGCCCATGACCTGCTCCGCCAAGCCCATCCCGCGCCTCTCCCCCGACGCGCTCGTCAACGACGTGCTGCGCGACCATCCCGCGACCGCGCGCGTCTTCAACGCCTTCGCCATCGACGCCTGCTGCGGCGGCGCGCGCACGCTGCGCGACGCCGCGCGCGAGGACGGCGCCGACTGCTGCACGCTGCTCGCGGAGCTGGAGTGGGTGCTCGCCGAGTCGGAGGACGAAGCGTGAGGCACCTCGAGCCCGTGCGCGCGGCGCGCGCCGCCGTCGCCGCGCACCCCGACCGCCCCGCCATGGCCATCCTCGACGACACGGCCGACGCGCGTCTCGTCGTCTTCCGACTCGCGCCCGGCCAGGCGGTCCCGCCGCACCAGAGCACGTCCACCGTGACGCTCTCCGTGCTCGCTGGGCGCGGCACGCTCTCCGGCGGCGACGGCGAGCGCGAATGCGCGACCGGCGACGTCGTCGTCTACGCCCCGCGCGAGACGCACGGCATGCGCGCGACCGACGGCGAGCTGCTGCTGCTGGCGACGATCACGCCCCGCCCCGGAGCGCGCTGATGGAGTGGTTCGTCAGGGCGTTCCTCAAGGCGAGCCTCGCGTGGCTCGCGCTCGGCGTCACGCTCGGCGTCGCGATGGCGGCGCGTCCCGCGTGGACGGTCCACCGGCCGGCGCACGTGCACATGGTGCTGCTCGGCTTCGTGACGATGATGATCTACGGCGTCGCGTATCACGTCGTCCCGCGCTTCAGCGGCAACGCGCTCCACGGGCGGCGCGTCGCCGGCTGGCACTGGTGGGGATCGAACGTGGGGCTGCTGGCGATGGTCGTCGGGTTCCTCCTGCGCCCCGCGCTCGGCGCGGCGGCCACGCCGATCCTCGCCACGGGCGGGACGCTCGCGGCGCTCGGCGCCTACGCCTTCGCGTGGATCATCTGGCGCACGATCGACGGCCCCGCGTCGCTGCGCGCGGCCGCCGGGCGCGCCCGTGCCGCCACCGACGGGACGCGCGGCCCGCGCCTCCCACTCGCCGCGCCCGCCGCCGCGCCCGCCGCCGCGTCGTCCGCGCTCGGGGAGCGCTCGCGCGTGCCCGCGCCGCACCGGGCGCGCGTCGCGGCGCACCCGCGCCGATGACCACCCTCGTCCGCCGCTTCCTCAAGACGGGCATCGTCTTCCTCGGCGTCGGCCTCGCGATCGGCGCCTGGATGCTGGTGCGGCGCGAGCTCGCCGGCGTGTATCCGTCGCCGTACCTCGTGAGCGCGCACACGCACGCCATCCTCGTCGGCTTCGTGATGCTGATGATCCTCGGCGTCGCGCTCTGGATGTTCCCGCGCCCCGAGAGGGGCGACACGCGCTACGACCCGCGCGCCGTGGAGGCGGCGTACTGGCTGCTCGCGGTCGGCACCGGCGCGCGGGTCGCGGGAGAGCTGCTGCGGCCCGTGGTGACCGCGCCGTGGCTGCGCTGGGCCGTGGTGCTGACGGGGCTCGCGCAGGCGGTCGCGGTCCTCGTCTTCTTCCGCACGATGTGGTCGCGGATCCGCCCGGTGGGCAGCGCCGCCCGCGAGGCGCGCGGCGAACGGTTCTGACCCCGCGTCGGCCCCTCGCGGCGGTTGCCTCGGACGTGGGGCCCGCGTCCCTGTAGCGGGTCGACAGCGCGACGCCGCCCCCGCCCTCCCCTCCCCATGCGCTCCTGGTCGGACCACCTCATCCCGATCGCGCTGCGCGCCGACGAAGCGGTCCTGCGTCGCGCGCGCCTCACGGTGCAGCTCTCGACGGTCCTCATCGTGGCCGCCGCGGCGTACTCCGTGTTCTATCACGCGATCGTGGGGTTCCGGGCGGCGGCGATCATCCTCGGGCTGGGCTCCGGCCTCGCGGCGCTCCTGCTCGCGGCGCTGCGCGTGCGCCCGTCGCTGCGGGTCACCAACCACCTGCTCACCGGGCTGCTCTACCTGGTGCTCGTGGGGCTGACGTGGAACGAGGGCGGGCTGGCGTCGCTCGCCACGCCCTGGCTCATCACGCCGCCGATCTTCGCCGTGCTGCTCCTCGGGCGGCGCGGCGCGACGGCGTGGACGATCGTCTGCGTCCTGACGATCGTCGCCTTCGACGTGGCCGAGCGGCTGGGGATGCGCTTTCCCGTCGGCTATCCCGCGGAGTGGGCGACGCGGATCACGCTCGGCAGCCACGCGGGCCTCGTGGTCTGCACCGCGATCCTGCTCTTCGTCTTCGAGGACATCCGCGCCCGCGCGCACGCCCGCGCCGAGAGCGCGAGCGCGGCGCTGGCGCGGCTCGCGTATCACGACGCGCTGACCGGGCTCCCCAACCGCGCCCGCTTCCTCGAGTGCCTGGACGGCGCGCTCGCGCGGGCGCACGCCGCCGACGCCCCGACCCGCGTGGCCGTGCTGATGCTCGACCTGGACGGCTTCAAGGGCGTGAACGACACGATGGGTCACGCCGCCGGCGACCAGCTGCTCGTGCAGGTCGCCGCGCGCCTGCTGAGCGCCACGCGGGGCTGCGACACCGTCGCGCGCCTGGGCGGGGACGAGTTCGCGGTGGTGCTCGACGGCGTGCACCACGACGCCGACGCGCGGATCGTCGCGCAGCGCGTGGTCGGCTCCATCGCCGCGCCCTTCGCGCTCGACGGGCGGCAGGTGCAGGTCGGCGCCAGCGTCGGCATCGCCCGCGCGACTTCGCTCGCCGACGCCGGCACGACCTCCACGGGCGCGATGGCGGTGGCCTCGATCGGCGCGGCCTCGCGCGCGCCCCGCGGCGCCGCCGCCTCCGTGCTCCACGAGGCGGACCTCGCGATGTACCAGGCGAAGTCGCTCGGACGCGGGCGCTGGGTGCAGTTCGAGCCCGGGATGCTGCCGCCCACCCCGCCCGCGCCGCCCGAGCCGGAACGGCGCGCCACCGTCGCCCAGCCCCGACTCGGCGTCGCCTGAGGCGGTGCGGGGCGCGGGCGCGTCCCGGACGGGAGGGCGCCCCACATCGCCGGGGTGCCCGCATCGGCTGATCCTGCAATAGGTTGTGGGATGCCGCTCGTCGTCGCCCTCTGGCTGGCGCTCCTCCAGGCGCTGTCGCTCGCCGCCCCGGCCCGCCCCGCGGGCGTGGAGGGCGCGAGCCCGTCGGCGCGCGTCGAGCAGGCCGGGCCGACGGGCCGGCGGGTGGCGATTCCCCATCCCGGCACCCCCGCCGAGGCGCTGCCCGCCGGCGCGCGGGTCGCCGCCGACGTGCTCGTCCGCTCGGGCGGACCGCCTCCCGTCGGCGGGGCCGGGCCCCTCGCGGCCCTCCCCGTCTTCGCGCGGCCGGGCCTCGCCGCCGCCGCCGTCGCCCGTCGTGCGCTCCGGCGCCACGGCGGCGCCTCGCACGCGATCGCCGCGCGCGGCGGCGTGCTGCCGTACTTCCCGACCGCTCCACCGATCCAGGGCTGAGCGCGCGCCCACCGGCGCGCCCCGTCGACCTCGCTCCCGGGCGCATCCGCCCGGGTCCCTCGACACGCCCTGGCGGTCGGCTGCGCGCCGCCCGCCGTCCTGGAGTCGCGTACATGGCCCAGCACGCCCGTCCCCTGCCGTCCCCGCGGACGCCGGGGCTGACGATCCATCCGTCCACGACGGACGCTCCCCCGGCGCCCCGCGCCGGCACCGCCGCGCCGCCCGCCGCCCCGCCGGCCGCTCCCGAGCCGCGCGCCGCGGCGCTCCCCGAAACACCGCCCCCGGCGCCGACCGAGACGCCCGCCGCGGGGTCGCCCGCGCTCGCCGTCTCCGTCGAGCCCGCCGCCGGCGAGCGGCCGTGGTACCGGGCCGAGCCGTGGCTCGCCGTGCTCGTGGCGGCCTTCGTGCCGCTCCTCGTCGCGGTCGTCGCGCCGGCCGCGCTCCGGCTGCCGCTCGTCGCCGCCGGCGGCGTGCTCGTCGCCGTTGGTCTGGCGCTGCTGCTCCGCCGCGACCGCGCGGTGCGCCGCCCGTCCTGACTCGGCCCGCGGCCCGCGGCGCCCGCCCGGATCGATGGGCGGGTGCCGTGTGGCCGCCGGCCGTCCGGGCGCACGGCATGCCGTTCGCCACCCCGCGCCACCCTTCCACCGCGCATCGATGCCCCACGAGACCGCGCTGATCGCCACCATCGCCGCCGGCCTCGGCCTCGCGTTCCTCTTCGGCCTGCTCGCGAGCCGGCTCCGGCTCCCGCCCATCCTCGGCTACCTGGTCGCGGGCGTCGCGGTCGGCCCCTTCACCCCCGGCTTCGTCGCCGACGCCGGGCTGGCCTCGCAGCTCGCGGAGCTCGGAGTCATCCTCCTCATGTTCGGCGTCGGGCTCCACTTCTCGATCGCCGACCTGCTGGCGGTGCGGCGCATCGCGATCCCCGGCGCCATCGTGCAGATCGCGGTCGCCACCGGGCTCGGGACGCTGGTCGCGCACCTCTGGGGCTGGTCCTGGGGCACGGGGCTCGTGTTCGGGCTGGCCCTCTCGGTCGCGAGCACGGTGGTGCTCCTGCGCGCCCTCGAGGACCGCGGCATCCTCGACTCGTCGGACGGGCGGATCGCCGTCGGGTGGCTCATCGTCGAGGATCTCGTCACCGTCCTCGCGCTCGTGCTCCTGCCCGCGCTCGCGCCCGCCCTCGGCGCCGTCCCGCCCGACGTGGCGGCCGCCGGCGCCGCCGGCGCCGAGGGCGCCGCGCACGCCCCCGCGGCGTCGGGCGGCCTCGCGGCGACGCTCGCGATCACGCTGCTCAAGGTCGCGGCCTTCGTCGCCGTGATGCTGGTCGTCGGCCGACGCGCCGTCCCGTGGCTCCTCGGGCGGGTGGTGCGCACCGGATCGCGCGAGCTGTTCACACTCGCCGTGCTCGCCATCGCGCTCGGGATCGCGGTCGGCGCGGCGACGCTCTTCGGCGTCTCGTTCGCGCTCGGCGCCTTCTTCGCCGGCGTGATCGTGAGCGAGTCGGACTTCAGCCACGAGGCGGCGACCAACGCGCTCCCGCTGCAGGACGCCTTCGCGGTGCTCTTCTTCGTGTCGGTCGGGATGCTGTTCGACCCGATGATCGTCGTGCGGCAGCCGCTGCAGGTCCTCGCGGTCGTCCTGATCATCATGGTCGGCAAGACGCTCGCGTCGCTCGGGATCGTGCTCGCCTTCCGCTACCCGATCCACACCGCGCTCACGATCTCGGCGAGCCTCGCGCAGATCGGCGAGTTCTCGTTCATCCTCGCGGCGCTCGGCGTCTCGCTCGGGCTGCTGCCCCCCGACGCGCAGGGGCTCGTCGTCGCCGGCGCGCTGCTCTCGATCACGCTCAACCCGTTCGTCTTCCAGGCCGTCGATCCGCTCGACCGCTGGCTTCGGCGCCGGCCGCGCCTGGCCTCCGCGCTGGAGCGCCCGGCGGGCGCGATCGCCGAGCTGCCGCCCGAGGTGGACGAGGAGCGGCTGCGCGACCACGTGGTGCTGATCGGCTACGGGCGCGTCGGGGCGCCGGTCGCGCAGGAGCTGGCGCTGCACGCGCTTCCCTACGTCGTCGTCGAGCAGAGCCGCGAGCGCGCGGAGGCGCTGCGCGCCGGCGGGCTGCCGGTGATCTACGGCGACGCGACGCGCCCCGAGGTGCTCGCCGACGCGCACCTCGAGCGCGCGCGGCTGGTGGTCGTCGCGGCCCCCGACGCGTTCCAGACGCGCGCCATCCTCGCGCTCGCGCGCCAGCTCAACCCGGACGTGGAGGTCGTGGTCCGCACGCACAGCGACGAGGAGCGCCGCTTCCTCGAGTCGCACGGCGCCGAGCGCGCGCTGGTGGGCGAGCGCGAGCTCGCGGTGAGCCTCACGCGCCACGCGCTCCGCCGCTACGACGTCGCGCACGACATGGAGGCCGTGGCCGCGCGCACGCTGCGCGGGTCGCAGGAGGGCGCCGGCCTGCCGGCGTAGACCGCGCGCCGCACGCCAGCGCGTGCGGCGCGCGGCGCTCAGGCGCGCGGCAGCGCCAGCGTGAAGGTGCTTCCGACGTCGGGCGTGCTCTCGACCGTCAGCTCGCCGCCCATCCCGCGCGCCAGGTCGCGGCTGATCGCGAGGCCCAGCCCCGTCCCCTCGGCGCGCCGCGTGGGACCGGCGTCCACCTGCACGAACGGCTCGAAGATGCTCGCGAGCTTCTCCGGCCGGATGCCGATCCCCGTGTCGCTGACGCGCAGGAGCACGCGCGACGCCGCGGCGTCCACCGCCGCGTCCACCTGCACGCAGCCGCCGGCGGGGGTGAACTTCACCGCGTTCGTCAGCAGGTTGATGAGCACCTGCTGCGTCTTGTCGCGGTCCGCGCGCGCGACGAGTCCGTCGGTCACCCGCGTGGTGAAGGCGAGGCGCGCGGCGGTCATCTGCGGCTCGAGCATCGGCGTCACGCTCGCCACCACCGCGGCGACCGGCACCTCCTCCACCGCGTAGTCGACGTGCCCCGCCTCGATGCGCGCGAGGTTGAGCACCTCGTTGACGAGCCGCAGCAGGTGGCGCTGGCTGCGCGCGATGCGGTCGAGCGCGTGGCGCTGTCCGTCCGTCAGCGCGCCGTGGATGCCCAGCTCCATCAGCTGTACGTAGCCGCCGATCGCGTTGAGCGGCGTGCGCAGCTCGTGCGACATGGTCGCCAGGAACTGGCTCTTGGCGCGGTTCGCCTCCTCGGCGGCCGCGCGCGCGTGCTCCAGCTCCTCGCCGCGCGTCACCAGCACGTCGTTGGCCGCCTGCAGCGCGTCGTGCTGCGCCTCCAGCTCCGCCGCCTGCTCCTGCAGCTGGTGCTGCTGCAGCTCCAGCTCGACCGCCTGCTGCTGCAGCCGCTCGTTGGCCTCCTCGATCTCGCGGCTGCGCGCGGCGAGCGCCGCGTTCGCGGCGTCGGCCGCGCGGCGTGCGCGCAGCAGCTCGTCCTCGAACTTCCGCCGCTCGCGCACCTCGAGCAGCACGCAGTCGTTCACGAGCGTGCCGCCGCGCGTCGTGCGCACCGCGTTCGCCAGCGCGCCCACGTCGCCGCCGTCGCGGTGCCGGAGGAGCACGAACAGCTCGCGCACCTGCCCGTGGTGCCGCAGCATCGGGAAGAGGTGCGTCTGGTAGAAGATGCGCCCCGCGACGGTCAGCAGCCGCTCGACGTGGCGCCCCTCCAGCTCCCGCTCGTCGTAGCCGAGCATCGTGCGCAGCGCCGCGTTGGTCGCGAGCACCACGCCGTCGTCATCGAACGACACGACCCCGCACGGCAGCGTCGCGAGCAGCGCCGCGGCTCCCGCGGCGTCCGTCGCGCCCCCGACGGCGTCAGGCGACATCCGCGGTGGCGAGGTACTCCCGCATCAGCGCGATCGTCTCGTCGGGCGCGCTCATGTGCGGGCAGTGGCCGGTCGCGCGCATCACGCGCAGCGTGCTCCCCGGCAGCTCGCGGTGCAGGTACTCGCCCACTTCGAGCGGCGCGATGATGTCGTCCGAGCACTGCAGGATCAGCGACGGCACGCGCACCGCGGAGAGGTCCGCGCGGTTGTCGGCGAGGAAGGTCGCCTCCGCGAAGCGCCGCGCGATCACCGGATCGGTCGAGCAGAAGCTCTCCGTCAGCTCGGCGCCGAGCTCCGGCCGGTCGGGATGCTGCATGATCGCCGGCGCCATGTGCTGCGCCCACCCGATGTAGTTGCGATCCATCGTCTCGAGGAGCCCCTCGATGTCCGAGGCCTCGAAGCCGCCGACGTAGTCGGGCGCGTCGTTCAGGTAGCGCGGCGACGGGCCGACCATGATCAGCTGCCCGAAGCGCTCCGGCGCCTGGTTCGTGGCGAGCACGCCGACCATCGCGCTCACCGAGTGCCCGACGAACACGACGTCGCGCAGGTCGAGCGCCTCGCAGATGTCGAGGACGTCCTGCGCGTAGCCGTCCAGCGCCCCGTAGCGCGTCGCGTCGTAGGCGGACAGGTCCGAGGCGCCCGAGCCCACGTAGTCGAACAGCACCACCCGGTAGTCGTCCTCGAACGCGGGCGCGACGAAGCGCCACATCTGCTGGTCGCAGCCGAAGCCGTGGGCGAACAGCATGGGGCGGGTGCCGCGCCCGGAGACGTGCACGTTGTTGCGGATCAGGACGTCGTTGGCCATGCGGCAGCGCGAGGAGGAGGGCGTACCCCGGGAAGTTACCGCGCCGCGCGCCGCTCCGGGGACGCGCCGCTCCGGGCGCGCGCCTCCCGCAGCAGATGTCGTTCCAGCCTGCGGGCCCGGCGGGAGGTGGACCCGACGCCCGCCACGCGGTAGTCTGGACGCATGGCCACCGCGCTCCACCTCGAGCAGTACCGCCCGGCCCTCACGGGCCACTGCTACCGCATGCTCGGCTCCGTCGTCGACGCCGAGGACGCGGTGCAGGAGGCGATGCTCCGCGCCTGGAAGGGGCTCGACCGCTTCCAGGAGCAGGCGTCGCTCAAGACCTGGCTCTACCGCATCGCCACGAACGTCTGCCTCGACGCGCTCTCGGCGAGCGGCCGGCAGCCGCGGGTGCGGCCGGTCGAGCTGTCCGAGACGCCGGGCGTCGTGCACGAGGGCATGGCGCTCCCGCAGCGTCCGCGCGAGCACTGGGTCGAGCCGATCCCGGACGCCCTGGCGCTCCCCGCCGCCGAGGACTGCGATCCCGAGGAGCACGCGATCCTGCGCGAGAGCATCCGACTCGCCTTCGTCGCCGCGCTCCAGTACCTGCCGCCGCGCCAGCGCGCCGTGCTGCTGCTGACCCAGGTGCTGAGCTTCTCCGCGGCCGAGGCGGCCGAGGCGCTGGACATGAGCGTCGCCGCGGTGAACAGCGCGCTGCAGCGGGCGCGCGCCACGCTCGAGGCCCGCAACCCGGCCGTCGTGCCGCGCGCGCTCTCGGCGGAGCAGGAGCGGCTGGTCGCGCGCTACGTCGCCGCCTTCGAGCAGTACGACGTCGCCGCGCTCACCGCGCTGCTGCACGAGGAGGCGACGCTCTCCATGCCGCCCTACGACCTCTGGCTGCAGGGGCACGCGTCGATCGCCCAGTGGCTGCTCAGCTTCGGCGCCGGGTGCCGCGGGTCGCGGCTGGTCCCGGTGGCCGCGTGCGGCGGGACGCCGGCCTTCGCGCAGTACCGCTGCGACGGCGCGCAGCCGTGGGCGCTCATCACGCTGGAGCTCACGGACGACCGCATCACGAGCATGACGTCGTACCTGGACGTCGAGACGCTCTTCCCGCGCTTCGGCCTCCCGATGCAGCTCGGGTAGCCGGGCGCGCGGCGGACGCCGCCGAACCCATGCCCGGAGTTACGCCCGGGTCGCCCGATCGCGCCTCATCGGTCCCGCCGAAAATTTCTTTCGGCGGGACCGATGATTTTCGGGGCGGCTCCCGGTCTATGGCTGTGAAACCCACACCGAGGCCACCATGTCCGCCACGCTGCTCGCATCCGCTCCCGCCTACGCATCGCCCGACGCACCCGCCGACGCCGCGCCCATCTCGCGCCGCGCCCGCATCGCGGGCCGCGTCCTCAGCGGGCTCGCCGTGCTGTTCCTGACGTTCGACGCGTCCATCAAGTTCTTCGTGACGCCCGAGGCGGTCGAGGCGACGCGGCAGCTCGGCTGGCAGCCGCACCACTTCCCGATCATCGGGACGCTGGCGGTCGTGTGCCTGCTCTTCTACCTCGTCCCGCGCACCGCCGTCCTCGGCGCCGTGCTCTGGACCGGCTACCTCGGCGGCGCGATCGCGACGCACGTGCGCGTCGACAATCCGCTCTTCTCGCACGTGCTCTTCCCGATCTACGTCGCCGCCTTCATCTGGGGCGGGCTGTACCTGCGCGACCCGCGCGTGCGCGCGTTGCTCCGCCCCGCCCGCTGACCGCCATCATCCTCCCCTCACCCCGAGCGCCCACCATGTCGACCACGCAGGCTCCCGCGCCGACCATCACGAACGCCGGCAGCACGCCGGCCACGCGCCACAAGCTGTTCGTGAACATCCCCGTCTCCGACCTGCAGCGCGCGATCACCTTCTTCGAGGCGCTCGGCTTCGCCTTCAACCCGCACTTCACCGACGCGACGGCGACGTGCATGCTGGTCGGCGAGGACGCGTACTTCATGCTCCTCACGCGCGACCGCTTCCAGGGCTTCAGCGGCCGCCCGGTCGGCGACCCGGCGCGCGAGACGGTGGGGATGTACGCGCTCAGCGTGAACAGCCGCGACGAGGTCGACGCGATGGTGCACAGGGCGATCGCCGCCGGCGGCTCGCACGCGGTCGATCCGCAGGACCACGGCTTCATGTACGGCTGGAGCTTCTACGATCCGGACGGGCACCACTGGGAGGTGTTCTGGATGGACCCGAGCGCGATTCCCGCGAGCTGACGCCGCAGGCGCTCGGCGATGCGCGAGGGGCCCCACGGCACGCTGCCGCGGGGCCCCTTCCCGTGTCGTCGGCGTCGCGCGAGGCTCGCCCTCGCGCGGTCAGCTCGCCTCGCCCGCGGCCAGGCGGCCCGCCATCGCCTGCGCGGCGGCGATCCACGGATCGTTCGCCATCCACCCCTGGTCGGGCGCGAACAGGAACACCATCCCGCCGTTCGCGAGCTTCGGCAGCAGCGTCTGGGCGCGCTCCTGCTCCACCGCGGGGCACCCCTCGCTGCGGCCGGCGCGGCTGGCGGTCACGTACGGCGCGCCGTGCGCCACGACGCCGCGCGCCCGCGCGTTGTCGTTGAAGCCGCGCGAGACGCCCATCAGGCGCAGCCCCGTCGAGCGGTAGGCCTGGCCCGCCGACTTGCCGCGGAAGTCGTAGAGCTCCTGCGCGACGTACAGGCCGAGCGACGTGGCCGCGCTCCCCATGACGTTCGAGAAGCGCTGCGGGACGCCGCCCGAGGAGGGCGCCGAGCCGCGGCCGTGGGCGACCATGAACGGGCCGTCGACGACCGAGAGCGCCTCCATGTCGAACACGTAGCCGCGCGGCTCGGTGCTCGGCAGCCCGTAGTCGACGAAGTAGAGGAACGGCTTGCGGACCTTCGCCGGGTTGGCCGTGCGGTAGGCGAAGTAGCTGCGGAACGCGTCCTCGAGCGCGCGCGGGTGGCTCGTCGTCCGCACCGCCGACGCCAGCGCCTCGAGGGCGGCGTCGGCCTCGCTGCGCGCGGCGGCCCGGGCGCGCACCGCGCCCATGACGTCGGGCGTCGCCGTCTCGCCGCGCACGTACGCGGTGGCGGCACCGACCACCGGACCGGGCTCGGCGCTGCCGGGCATGACCTGCGACCCGACGAGCAGGGCCGCCGTCCCACCGATGAGCGCGTGCTGCAGGTAGCGGAATCGCCGCATGGTCTTCCCTCCGAGTCGCCCGTGACGATGCGGCCGCGAGCACCGGAAGGCGCCCGTGGTCCACGCGCGGAGGGGGGCGTCGCCCGGCGCCGCCGGCGCCAAACATCCGTCTCCCCACCTCGCACCCTGCAGTCTAGAGTGTTCGGCGCGGTCGCTTCAGGCCTCCGGCGGCGCGATTCCGTGCGGTCCTGTCCGTGTGGTCAGCCGGGCGGGCGCGACATCCAAACGCACGTTTGCGAGACTTGACCTAAGCGACTTTCCACCATACATTTACCTGCGTTCCGAGAGCGGAGAGCAACCCGTTTCGAGCCGACACCTTCGAAGCCGGGGACCCCGATTTCTCCAGTGCCGCCATGCCCCAGCGCGGGGAAGGCGAAGCTGGGTACGAGGCCACCCACCTGTTCCCAACAGGGCTTCGAAACGCGCTCTCCGCCCGGCACCCACGCGAACGGCCCGCTCTGGAGAGCGGGCCGTTCTGGCGTTCCGGCCCGCCCTCCGCGGCGACCCGCGCGGCCCGGGATCGCCGCCGCTGACGTCGCACCGCACGCGCCGTCGGCCCCCGCCCAAACGTCCTACAGAGGCGTACGCGCAGATCGTACACACGTCGCGCCATGGCCCGACAGCGGGCCGAGGCGGACCGCGCGTACCATGCCTCCGATCATGCCCCGTGCTCCGCCCGCTCCGGGCGCCGCACTTCCGCAGTCGACAGGACGCCACGAACGATGACCGCACCGCACCGCACTCCGCGGGCGCCGACCGGCAGGCCGATCACCGCCCCGCCGCCCGAGCGCCCCACGCCGTCGGGCGAGGCCCCCCAGTCCATGCCGCCGTCGCTCGACGAGAGCTTCGGCGCGACGTGGCGCAACGACATCCCCGCCGGCGTCGTCGTCTTCCTCGTCGCCCTCCCGCTCTGCCTGGGCATCGCGCTCGCCTCCGGCGCGCCGATGCTCTCGGGGCTGATCACCGGCATCGTCGGCGGCGTGGTGGTGTCGGTCCTCAGCGGCTCGCAGCTGATGGTCAGCGGCCCCGCCGCCGGCCTCACGGCGATCGTCCTCGCGGCCATCGCGGAGCTCGGGTCGTTCGACCGCTTCCTGGTCGCCGTCGTCATCGGCGGCGCGCTGCAGGTCGTGCTCGGCGTCCTGCGCGCCGGGATCATCGGCTACTTCTTCCCGTCCTCGGTGATCCGCGGGATGCTGGCCGCCATCGGCCTCATCCTGATCCTCAAGCAGCTGCCGTACGCGTTCGGCGCCGGCATCGCGCCCACCGGGCTGGACGACACCGACCCGGCGAGCAGCGGCGGCGGCTCGCTCGGCGTGATCGCGCGCGCGGCCGCCTCGATGCGCCCGCTCGCGGTCGTCCTCTCGGTCACCGCGCTGCTGGTGCTCGTCTTCTGGGACCGGATCGCCCCGGCCAAGGTCCGCAAGGTCGTGCCGGCCGCGCTCGTCGCGGTGCTGGTCGGCGTGCTCGGCGCGCTGGCGGGCGGCTTCCTGCCCGGCTTCGCGCTGCCGGCCGACGCGATGGTGTCGCTCCCCACGGCCGCCTCGCTCCGCGAGCTCGCCACGCACGTGACGCTCCCCCAGTGGACGGCGCTCACCGATCCGGTCGTGTGGCGCGTGGGCGTGACGATCGCGATCGTCGCCAGCCTGGAGACGCTGCTGAGCCTCGAGGCCACCGACAAGCTCGATCCGTACAAGCGGAGCGCCCCCGCCAACCGCGAGCTCCTCGCGCAGGGCGTCGGCAACATGGTCGCCGGCGCGATCGGCGGCCTGCCGATGACGGGCGTGATCGTGCGCAGCTCGGCGAACATCATGGCCGGCGCGCGCACCTGGCACTCCAGCTTCGTGCACGGCGTGCTGCTGCTCGTCGCCGTCGTCGCGATCCCGACGCTGCTCAACCGCATCCCGCTCGCGGTGCTCGCCGCGATCCTGCTCTTCACGGGCTACAAGCTCGCGAACCCGAAGCTGTTCCGCGAAGCGTGGCGCATCGGGCCGAAGTACTTCGTGCCCTTCGTCGTCACGGTGGCGGCGATCCTGGCCACCGACCTGCTCGTCGGCATCTGCATCGGCCTCGTGGTCGGCACCTTCTTCGTCCTGAAGGACGACTTCAGCCACGCCTACTCGTACCAGGTCGAGGAGTCGGCGGACCACAAGCGCGTGCACCTCACGCTCGCCGAGCAGGTGACCTTCCTCAACAAGGCGCGCATCAACGAGGCGCTGCACGACCTGCCGCCGGGCAGCGCGGTCACGGTCGACGCGACCCGCACGCGGCACATGGACCACGACGTCGTCGAGCTGCTGCACGAGTTCCGGCAGAACGCGCGGGCGCGCGGCATCACGCTGCGCCTGGTGGGCGTGCCCGACCTCGCCCCGGCGGGCGGCGCGCACTGACGCGCCGCGCCACGCGGGCACGACACGGGGGCCGCCGGCATCGTCGCCGGCGGCCCCCGTGTCGTGTGTGCCCATCCGACGTCAGCGCAGGGTGCTGATCGGATCCACCCGGGTCGCGCGCCGCACCGGCACGAGCAGCGCGATCGTGGCGCACGTCAGCAGCGCGAGCAGCGCGACGCCGAGCGCCACCGGGTCGAAGCGCGAGACCCCGTAGAGGAGCGAGCGCAGCGCGCCGGTCACCACGACGACGCCGACCGCGCCGGCGACGAGCCCCGCGACCATCCACGCGCCCCCCTGCCGCAGCACGAGCGCGGCGATGCCGGCCGGGCTCGCGCCGAGCGCGACGCGCACGCCGAACTCGCGCTCGCGCGCCGCGGCCATCGCGGCGAACATCGCGTACACGCCCACGCTCGCGAGCACCAGCGCGAGCACGCCGAAGCCCGTCATCAGCAGCACCGGCAGGCGGCGCCCGGCGAGGCCGTCGGCGATGATCGCGTCCATCGGCAGCGCCTCGCGCAGCGGCACCAGGCGGTCCTGCTGCGCCAGCGCGCGCCGCACCGCGCCCGCCAGCGGCGCGGCGTCGCCCTGCGTGCGGATCAGGAACACGGGGCCGTTCCACGGCTGCTGGCGCAGCGACATGTAGGTCGCGAGGTCGGGCGTCAGCTTCGCCGGATCGTTGGCGACGTCGCCGACCACGCCGATCACCGTGAACGCCGGATCGTTCGGGTTGGGGCCGAGCTTCAGACGCTTGCCGACCGCGTCCTCGTTCGGCCAGAAGCGGCGCGCGAGTCCCTCGCTTACGATGATCACCTCGGGGCCGCCGGGGCGATCCTCGGGCCCGAAGGTGCGCCCCGCGCGCAGCGGCACGCCCGTCGTGCGGAAGTACGCGTCGGACACGGTGTAGTGCAGCGCCAGCGGCAGCGCCTCGCCCGGCCCGGGGGGTGCCCCGCCCTCGGGCATGACGCCGTTGCGCCCGCCGGCGCGCGTCGGCACGTCGCCCGCCGCCGCCACCGACGCCACGCCCGGCAGGCCGCGCAGCCGCTCCTCGAACTCCTCGATGAAGCGCGAGCGCAGCTCGGCGGTGTTGTAGCCGCCGCCGGGGAGCTGCACGCTGACGGCCAGCAGCTGCCGCGGCTCGAAGCCGAGCGGCGCCGACGTCATCGCCATCAGGCTGCGCGCCAGCAGCCCGGCGCCCGCGAGCAGGCTGACGCAGAGCGCGATCTGCCCCGCGACCAGCAGCCCGCGCAGCGACCGCGAACGCCCGCTCTCGCTGGCGCCGCGCCCCTCCTCGCGCAGCGTCGACTGCACGTCGTCGCGGCTGACCGACAGCGCCGGGGCGAGCCCGAACGCGAGGCCGGTCGCGACCGCGACCGCCGCCGTCACCAGCAGCGCGCCGCCGTCCAGCGACAGCTCGGCGTACGACGGCAGCGCGGCGAGCGCCTGCCCGCGCAGCGCGCGCAGCGCCAGCAGCGCGAGCGCCACGCCGGCCGCGCCCCCCGCGACCGCGAGCACCGTGCTCTCGGTCAGCAGCTGCCGCACGAGACGGCCGCGGCCGGCGCCGAGCGCGGCGCGCACCGCGAACTCCTTGCGGCGCGAGAGCGTGCGCGAGAGCATCGCGCCGGCGAGGTTCGCGCAGGTGATGACGAGCACGAGCCCCGCGCTCGCCATGAGCACCAGCAGCGGCGTGCGCGTGTCCCCGACCATCGCGTCGCGCACCGGCAGCCCGACGAGCGACACGCCCGAGTTGCCGCGCGGCTGCTCGCGCGCGATCGCGGCGCCGATCGCCTCGACCTCGCTCGCCGCGCCCTCGACGGTCGCGGTGGGGCGCAGCCGGCCGACGAGGCCGTAGTTCTGCCGCGAGTAGGCGCGCACCGGGTCGGCCAGCGCCTGCCGCATGCCGAGCAGCGGGAAGTAGAAGTCGACGTCGCCTTCGGGACCGACGAAGCCGCGCGGCAGCACGCCGACCACCGTGCGCGGGATCCCGTTCACGCGCACCGTCCCGCCGATCACGCCCGGATCGCCGCCGAAGTGCCGCTGCCACGCGCCGTGCGACATGACGACGTTCCACGCCGTGTCGGCCTGCGCGTCCTCGTCGCGCAGCAGGCGTCCGCGCCCCGCCGAGACGCCGAGCGTGCGGAAGAGCTCCGGCTCCGCCCAGAGCAGCTTCACGACGCGCGGATCGTCGCCGGCCAGCAGCGTCGCCTCGGTGGGCGTCGCCTGGAACGCCGCCATCCGCTCGAACGAGCGCTGACGCTCGCGCAGGTCGCGGATGGTGCCGACGCTCAGCGGGCCGCGGTCGGTCGTGCCGCTCGCCCACTTGCCGTAGACGCGCACGACGCGGTCGGCGCTCGCGTACGGCAGCGCGTCGAGCAGCACCGACTTCACGACGCCGAACACCGCCGCGTTGGCGCCGATGCCGAGGGCGAGCGTGGCGACGGCCAGCATGGTGAAGACCGGCGCGCGGCGCAGCGCGCGCACGCCGTAGCGCAGGTCCTGGCGCAGGTCGTCGAACCAGTCGCGGCGGTCGGACGCGCGGCGGTCGGCCTCGAGCAGCTGCGTGCACTCGGTGCGCACCTCGCCGAGGTCGCCGAAGCGGCGCAGCGCCGCGGCGCGCGCCTCGGCCGGGTCCATCCCGCGCGCGACGTACTCCTTGATGCGCGCCTCGAGGTGGAACGCCAACTCGTCGTCGACCTCGACCTGCGGCGCGGGCTCGAACGGCCGCGCGGCGCGCGGCGTGGAGAACGGGTTGCGCATGGTCACCTCGCCCAGGCCGGCGCGTGCGTGCTCCCCACGGCCGCGCTGACCGCGGCGGCGAAGCGCTGCCACCCGGTGGTCTGCTCGCGCAGCTGCCGCTCGCCCTCGCGCGTGAGCTGGTAGAACTTGGCGCGGCGGTTGTTCTCGGAGACGCCCCAGTCGCCCTTGATCCACCCCTTCCGCGTCATGCGGTAGAGCGCCGGGTAGAGCGAGCCCTCCTCGACGCGCAGCACGTCGCCGGTCGCGCCCTCGATCCAGCTCGCGATCCCGTAGCCGTGCATCGGCCCCCAGGAGAGCGTCTTGAGCACTAGCAGCTCCAGGGTGCCCTGGAGCAGTCCGGAATCCTTGGTCAGCACGTCGACGGGTCCTCCCCGCTGGCGGCGCCGGGCCGCGGCCGGTCTGGCGGCGGCTCCCTAGGCCGATCTAAGGGAGAGGATGCGGCCGCTCCCTTAGATGCGCAAGGGGAGCGGCGCCGGCGTCCGGCACCGCTCCCCCGTGCGCCCGGCGTCGGGCGGTCAGTGCGCCACGCCCGGCAGCCAGTAGAACGCGAGCGCGAGGATGACGTAGACCGCCAGCAGCTGCACCCCCTCCATCCAGTGCGACTCCCCGTCCTGCGCGACCAGCGTCATGATCCACACCGACAGCCCGACCGCGACCACCTCGAGCGTGGTGAAGCGCAGGTCCATGGGCGTCGGCGCGATGAGGTAGCTCAGGAACACGAGCACCGGCGCGACGAAGAGCGCGACCTGGATCGACGAGCCGACGGCGATCGTGATCGCCGCATCCATCTTGTTGCGCGCCGCCATCAGGATCGCCGACGAGTGCTCGGCGGCGTTGCCGATGAGCGCGACCAGGATGACGCCGACGAACACCTCGTTCATCCCGAACGTCTCCGCCGTCGCCTCCACCGCGCCGACGAGCAGCTCGCTCATCAGCGCCACCCCCGCCGTCGCGGCGAGCAGCAGCCCGACCGCCTTGCCGCTGCCGCCGTGCGTGAGCGCCTCGGTGTGCGCGCCCGCCTCGCCGACGTACAGGTGCTTGTGCGTGCGCAGCGAGAAGACGAGGCTCAGCACGTACGTGATGATGAGGACGACCGAGATCTCGAGGCTCAGCGTCCGCTCGGTCACCACGCCCGCCGTCGTCGTCGCCGCCGCGACCGCGGCCGCCGCGCCCGCGGTTCCCGTGGGCGTGCCGATCACGAGGTGGAAGACGGCCGGGATCAGCAGCGCCACCGCGCTCAGCACGAGCAGCGTGGAGCTCAGGCTCGCGGCGGTCGGGTTGAACTTCTGGCGCTCGTACTTCACGCCGCCCCAGAGCGCGCTCGCGCCGAACACGAGCAGCACGTTGCCGATGATCGAGCCGGTGATCGACGCCTTCACGAGGTCGACCAGGCCGGCGCGCAGCGCGACGATCGCGATGATGAGCTCCGCCGCGTTGCCGAACGTCGCGTTCAGCAGCCCGCCGACGCCCTCGCCCAGCCGCTCCGCCAGCTGCTCGGTCGCCCGCCCCATGAGCGCGGCCAGCGGGATGATCGCGGCGCTCGACGTCAGGAAGACCGCGAGCGGCGCGGCGTGCACCACGTGCTCGAGGACGAGCGCGACGGGCACGAACACGAGGAGCGTGAGCAGCCAGTTTTCCTTGAGCCAGACGGGCATGCGCCGGGGCGTGAGGCGTGGGGAGCGGGGCGGCCGGAGGCGCCGCCCTGCGGAGATCGCGGCGCAGCGTGCGCAATTGTAGTGCACCGGGCGCGCGGCGACGGCTCCCCTGGGCCGCCGCCCGCGCCGCTTGCCCGCGCCGACGCGCCCTCGCTACGGTGCACGACGTTCCCGCTCCTCACCCGCTCCCACCGTGCGCGCCCGCATCTTCCGCCTCCAGACGCGCAACCCGATCGTCGCCGTCGCGCTGCTGATCGTCGTGCTCGCGCTGATCGCCGCGGTCGTCGCGGTCGGGTTCACGCTCCTCGCCGGCGCCGCCGTGCTCGGGGCGGCGGGGCTGCTCGTGCGCCGCGCGCTCGGCGGCGGGCGCGCGACCCTCCCCGAGCCGCGCTCGGAGCGCGCGCTCGACCGGGCGCAGGAGGTCTTCCCGCCGACGCAGCGCCCGCCGGAGCGCCGGCTGCCGCCGGCGCCCGACGGGGATCAGACGCGCGGGTAGGCCCGCACCATCCGCAGCGCCGCGTGCGGCCACGCGCGCACGAGCGCGGACGCGGTCGTCAGCGTGCCCACCGGGAGCGCGCCGAGCGGGTCGGTGTTCGAGCCGACGATCGCGAGGAAGAGCACGCGATGCCCGCTCGGCACGCCCGAGAGGTCGACGTCGATCGGCACCGCGCGCGGCATGCGCGCGTCGAGGCTCGTCGGCAGGCGGTGCACCGACGCGCCGCCGCCCGGTCCGGCGAGCGACCAGCCGGTCGGCACCGCGGCCGGCGTGGCGCCGAGCAGGCTCGCCGCGAACGCGGGGATCCCGGCGACGCTCGCGTTCAGGAGCGCGTTCGCGCTCGGCGCCGAGCGCCAGAGCAGGATCGCGAAGGCGTCGTTCGGCGGGAGCGGGCGCGAGTCGCGGTGGTGGAGCAGCACGTCCACCGTGCTCGGCTCCGAGAACACGTGCCACACGTCGCCCACCGTGCGGCGCGGGACGACGCTCTCCATGACGTCGACCTCGGTGGCGAGCGCCGTGAGCGCGGCCGCCGACTGCCACGGCGCGCGATAGACGGCGAGCGGATCGCTCGCCGCGGCGCTGACGCCGCCCGTGGCGTCGAGCCGCGTCCCGCCGACGACGGCGTTCCACAGCGCGGCGTCGATCAGGCGCCCAGCCGACAGCCCGAGACGCGCGCGGTGCAGCTCGATCAGGTCGCCCAGCTGGTCGCTCCACGCGCCGTCCGCGGGCAGGCTCGGGTAGTGCCAGCGGAACGCCGTCTGGAACGTCCACAGCTGGTAGGGCGCGACGTTCGCCACCGTCATCGTCACCGACGCGCCGAACGGCCACCCCGGCGCGGTCGGCCGGTTCGCGCGCGGCCGCACGACCACGTCGGGGCTCGCGTACACGACCTCCGGCGGCGCGCTCGCGGCGCGGCGCGGGTTGATCATCGGCGTCGGGAAGCGGCGGCGGTCGTCCTTCGCGTGCACGCGCACATACGTGCGCTGCGACTCGTCGGCCGCGAGGTTCACCTCCCACAGGCCGCGCGACTGCACGGCCGCGCGCAGCAGCCGCGGTGCGCCGCCCCCGCTCCCCGCGGGATCGGTCCAGATCGCGAGGTCCTGCACCGTCGCCTGCGGCAGCCCGTTCACGAACGGCCGCCAGCTGTGCGTGCCCGGGGCGGTGCGCACGCCGTGCCACACGCCGGTCACGGTGCCGACGTACACCTCGTTCGTCGCCGCCGGATCGACGACGACCGCGTACGCGGGATCGAGCGGGCCGGGCACGATCGCGCCGGGATCGTGCGCGGGCCCGGGCTGGTCGAGCGCCAGCCGCAGCCGGGTCGGATGCAGCCGGTTGGCCGCCTGCTCGTAGTACCAGCACGTGTCGCGGCGCGCGGCGGGGGACGTCGTCTCGTTGCCGACGGTCGTGAGATAGAAGTCCTGCGTCCCCGGCACGGGCCAGAGATCGGTCATGACGTTCGTCGCGAGCGCGGGGCCGCCGGCCGCGCCGGGCACGAGCACCGTCGACGTCCACACGTGCGTGCCCGGGTCCTCCACGTGCCGCACGATGCCGGCGTCGTAGAGCGCCAGCAGCTCGGTCGGCGACACCCAGCGCAGCTGCACCACGGCCCCCAGCCCCGCGGCCGGCGCGCCGACGCTCGGCACGCCCACCGTCTGCTGCGCGACCGGATCGGTGCCGCCGGGGCACGCGTCGACGACGGCGCCGCTCGGATGCGGGATGACGCCCCACGTGTTGGTGGCCGTCCCGAGATCGTCGCTGATCCACACGCGGTTCGTGCCGATCGCGACGCGCCCCTGCGTCGGCGACGCGAGCACGGCGGACGGGCCCGAGTAGAAGTTCGACGCCTGCGCCTCGCGCTCGCGGGCGTAGCTGCCGCCGCTCACGCGGTTGAGCGGATCGCGGAAGCCCGCGGTCGGGCGGCCGAGCCATGCGCCGTTCGTGTACTGCGCGACGATGAGCTCCGTGTGCACGGGGTGGAACGCGAGCCCGCCGCCGTCGCCGACGAGCAGCTCCTCCCACACCGTGTCGCCGGTGCGGACCTGCGTGCCGTTGTCCTGCGCGCCCATCGCGACGTAGTGGCTCGACGCCGGGTGCAGCGCGAGGTAGCCCGGCTCCAGCGTCGCGAGCCCCACCGCGCGCGGCGCGTACGAGTTCACGCGGCCGCCCATCGCCGACGCGAACACGCCGCCGTCGCAGCCGACCCACACGAGGGCGCGGTCGGCCGCGGCGCCCGCCGGCCGCACCACGCGGATCGCGTGCACGTCGGCGTGCACGTTGTTGCCCACGAGCCCCGGCTGGTCGGCGCCCGCCTCGGGCGACGCGGCGCCGGTGGGCACGCCGGTGCGCGAGATGCGCGGCGCGGCGACCAGCGCGGGCGTGGCGTCGACGTCGAAGCACCAGAGCGAGGCGACCCACTCGCCGTTCGGCAGGACGGCCTTGACCGCGCCGCCGCCGACGAACACGCGGTCGGTGCCGTCGGCGTCGAACACGGCGAGCGCCTGGTCGTAGTCGCGCTGCGCGCGCCAGAGGTTCGCGGGGAGCCCGCTCACGATCGTCGCCGACGGCGCCGCGTTGAGGATGGCGTCGATGCGCCAGAGCGTCGGCACGTCGGTCACGCCCGGCGCGGTGCGCGCGCCGAGCACGTACACGCGCGTCCCGCCCACCGGGCCGGCGAGCGACATGCGGCCGATCAGCGGCGCGCCCGCCGCGGCGTCGAGGTTCGCGACCCATCGCCAGCTGCCCGCCGCGCCCACCGAGTCGCTGATGGCGACGCCGCGTCCGTACATGGCGACGACGAGCCGTCCGCTCGCGCCGCTCGGGATCCAGAGCACGTCGGTGACCTGCGGCGCGCCGCCGCCGACGAACGCATCGAGCCCCGCGATCCTCGCCCACGACCACCGCGCCGCGCCGCCCACCTCCGCGCGCGTGCCGAGGAAGAGCCCTCCGCTCGTGGCGGCGACCACCTGGTCGGCGTCGGCGCCGGTGGCGCGTCCCGGCACGCGGCCGGGGCGTCGCGCGAGGCGGAAGACGCCGAGCCCCTCGAGCTCCGCGATGCCCGCCTCGTCCTCCCACACCGCCGCGCCGAGTCCCGCCGTGGCCGGCGCGGCGGCGGCGAGCACGCCGATGCCGCCCTGCTGCACCGACGAGCGCACCCACAGGTTGGTGAGCGACCAGGGCTGCGCCTCGCCGGTGCCGACCAGCAGGTAGTCGTCGGCCGGCGTGGCGCCGAAGTGCGCGAGCAGGCAGCCGCACGTCTTCGCGTTGTTGTTGCCGCCGCGCCGTGCTGCGCGGTCCGACCAGCCGCCCACGGGCGACCAGCTGGCGCCCGCGTCCTCGGTGTACCACACGCCGCCCTTCGCGCTCGCGGCGTAGGCGCGGCGTCCGTCGTCGCTCACCTGCACGTCACGGATGCGTCCCGTCACACGCGGGCGCCCCTCGGCCTGTCCGCGTCGCACGACCGACGGTCCGATCGGCGTCCAGCGTCGCGTGTCGCTGGTGGGCAGCGCCGCCGCGATGTCGTCCGCCGCCTCCGCGAGGCGCGCGGCCATCGCCGCGTCGAGCGCCCGCTCGTCGAAGCGTCCGGCGCGCCTCGCGAGGAACGCCGCGCGCTGCATCGCCCGCCCGCGCCGCTGCGCCTTCGCGCCGTCGCGTGCGGTGGTGTCGCTCGTGCTCCCGATCGTCGACGCATCCGTCAGCGTCCCCGACGTCGGCGGCGCGGTGCTCGTCGGTGCGTCCGACGTGCGCGGCGCGCGGCGCGTGCGCGGCGGCTGGCCGTCGCCGTTCCCGGTCCCGTTGCCATGCCCGGTGCCGTTCCCGTTGGCCGTGCTGCGGCGACGCGCGCTCACGACGCACCTCCGGCGGCTCCGGTGGACGACGTCGGCTCCTCGGGCAGGACGCGGATCCAGCCTTCCTGCGCCTCGTGCGGCAGGCGTGGCAGCAGCGCGGCCTGCGTCGCGGCGACGATCGGGTCGTCGCGCCAGGTGAGCGGACCGGTGCGCCGCGTGAACGTCTGCCGATCGCCGAGCGACGCGACGAGCGGCAGCCGGATCTCCGACGGATCGACGAGCAGCGGGCCGACGCGCACCGACGGCATGAGCGCCGCGAGCCCCGGCGCCACCCAGTCGTGGTTGAGCGCGAGCGACTTGCGCGGCAGCACGCCCGAGGTGAGGTGCACCTTGCCCGCGGGGAGCATGAGCATGGTGAGCCGCACGACCTGTCCGGGCCGCACGTGCAGCACGTCCTCCTCGACGACGTACGGATGCGCGAGCGGCACGACGTCAGGCACCGCGGTCGCGCCGAGCAGCCCGAGCTGGCCGCGATGGCGCCCGGACTCGCGCGCGGTCGAGGCGACGACCTTGTCGACGAGATGCAGCCGCGTGTAGTCGTCGTCGACGAAGAAGCCGAGCAGCGCGTCGTCGGAGCGCGTGAGCGCGCCGAGCTGCACGGGAATCCGTTGCTCGCGCATCGCGGCGAACGCGGCGCGGCGTGCGTCGGCGCCGCCGGGCGCCGTCACGTCGACGTCGAGCAGGTCGTCGGGAGCGTCGAGCACGAGCGTCGCGCGCACGACCGCGATCGGGCGGCCGACGAGCCCCGCGATCGTCGGCGATCCGACCGCGGCGAAGGTGTCGACCGACCAGAGCGTCGTGTCGATCGCGCGCAGCATCGCGGTCAGCGCGCTCGCGTGCGGAGGCGCGGCCTGCGTGCGCGCCGCGACGTCGGCGACGACGACGCCGGCCGCGAGCTCGCCCACCAGCACGTCGTGCGCGGCGAGCCCCGCGAGCGGCCCCGCGTCGGGCGGGAGCGGGCGGCCGGGCGCCGGCTCCCAGAACACGGCGCCGCTCAGCGCGTCGTGCGCGAGCTGGCCGAGCGGCGTGCCGTGCACGTCGAAGAACTCCAGCGCCTCGTCGATGTGGTCGGGCAGCAGGAAGCCCGCGACGGGATTCACCGCGAGCCGCGGCTCCAGCTGATCGACGAAGGCGTCGGGTGCGAGCGCGGGATCGCTCGTCGTCGGGTGCGCGGGATCGACGAGGCGCCAGAGCCACCGCGCCTGGTGCTGCAGGCGCGGGCGCAGGCGGATGCCCGCGAGCCCCGGCACCTCGAGCGTCGACGTGGTGCGCACGGTGTCCGTCGGCACGTCCGCCACGCGCCCGAACGCGTCGACCAGCCGCAGCGCGTCGAGCCGCAGCGTGCCGCCGAAGAGCGGCAGCGGCAGCCCCGACGCGAGCAGTCGCTCGCGCCCGTCGGGACCCGGCGTGCCGCGCGGCTCCGCACCCTGGTACGGGATGCCGAGCAGCTGCTCGCGGATGCCGTCGAGCGACCCGGACACGAGGTCGAGCGGCGCGAGCAGGTTCGCGAGCGTCGCCAGCGCCGCCTCGTCGTCGTCCGAGATGAACCCGCCCGCCGGCGTGCCGTCGCGCTGCTGCTCGGCGACGAGCCACCGCAGGATGCTCTGGTGCAGCGCGGTCGAGAGCCCCGCGCCGATCGGGCTGCGTCCCGCGCACGTGAGCGTGCGCGTGGGCGGCGGCGCCGATGCGTCCTGCCGCTCCAGATCGAGCCCGTCGAGCGTCCAGCCCTGCAGATCGTCGCGCCCCGACAGCGTCACGCGCCACTCGAGCCAGAGCGGCGCCCACGGCTGGCGCCACGTGGTGAGCGCGACGGGGCTCGGCGGCGTCCCGGCGAGCAGCGCGTGCCGCGACAGCTCCGTCGCGACCGCGCGGTCGAGCATCGTGCGCGCCGCGCTGACGTCGCGCCACGGATCGTTCGCGGCGGCGTTGGGCCCGACAGCGCTCGGCCCGCCGTTCGCGCGCGCGGCGTCGAGGTGGCTGCTGCCGTCGTAGCGGCCCTCGGTCCCGTAGAGGCGCACCATCTCGCCCGCGAGCCGCGTCGCGAGCGTCGCCTCGCGCGTGCGCCCGCCGCCGCTCGTGGCCGCGCCGGCGGCGGCGAGCCAGGCGCGCGCGTACGGATTGAGCACGACGGCCTCGCGCACGATCGCCAGCATCTCGGCGGGCACCGCGCCGGATCCGATCGACGGCACGACGTCCTGGCCGCGCACGACGCCCGTCCATCCGGGCACGCACTCGCGCGGGTAGCGGCAGCGCAGCCGCCCGTCGCTCTCGAACAATCCGTCGCCGTGGTGGCGATGATTGGGCTTCGCGCCGCGGATCGCGACGAGCGGCGGCAGCGGCCGGAACCAGCGCGGCGCGGGGCGCACCACCTCGCGCATCTGCGGACGGCTCGCGCGCTCGCCGGCGATCGCCTCGCGCGCATCCTCGAGCGCGCGTGCGCGCGACATGCCGCGCGCCGCGCCCTTCCCCTCGCGCAGCTCGACCGAGCCCTTCCACTTGAGCGTCGCGCCGAGGCGCTCCTGCACCCCCTGCGCGAGCGCGCCGCGCCCCTTGCGCCCGATGCTCGTGGGGCCGACGGCGGCCGCGTCCTCGGCGCGCAGGCGATCGGGACGCGCCCCCGCGAGCGGCGCGCCGGGCAGCGAGAGGAAGCCGTCGTCGTGCTCGCGCTCCGCGAGATCGGCGAGACCGTCGGGCGTCGCGAGCCGGTCGAGCAGGTCGCTCGTGAACGCGGCCGCCAGTCGCTCGGCGGACGCGCGATGCTGTGCCCCCGTGCCGAGCGCGGTCGCGCCGAACGCGGCGACCACGTCGTCGACGTCGAGGCCCACGGCGACCGACATCTCGGCGGAGGTCGGGCGATCGTCGACGCCGGCGGGCACGTGCCCGTCGATCGGCACGCCCAGCACCGCGCCGTGCAGCAGCGCGGCGTAGGTCGGCAGCGTGGGGCCGATCAGCACGCGGCGCGCCTGCGCCACCGGCATCGCGGTCTTCAGCGCCACGTCGCCGAGCGAGCGCGCGACGGTGCGTCCCTCGCCCGTCGTGACGGTGACCTTCGGCTCGACCGACGGCGACGTGAGCCCCATCGCGTTGCGCAGCGAGACGATGCGCGCGTCCTCGGGCGCGAGCTGCACCGTGTCGGCGACGTCGTGCACGACCTTCCATCCCAGCTCCGCGAGGCGGTCGTCGAGACGCTGCGTGCCGCGCGCGGCGGCGAGCGGATCGTTCGCGACGTCGTCCCACCAGCCGCCCACGACGTAGACCGCCGAGCCGCCGTGCGGCGCCGGCGACGTCGCGACGTCCTCGAGCGGATCGTGGAAGGCGAAGCGTCCCGCGCTGGCGGCGTACGACGCGGTCCAGAGCAGCGAGCCGCCGGCCATGCCGTCGAGCGGATCGAGGGTGCGCGCGCCCGACGGCGGCGCGTCGGGCGTGCCGGCGTACGTCGCCATCGGCGTGACCGACTGCGTGCGCGCGTCGATCACCCAGCCGCGCAGCTGCGCCTGCGTCGCGCCCGTCGGCATCACGGCGCGGATCACGACCCAGCGATCGGGCAGCCGCGGCAGCTCGAGCGCGGGCGCGTCGTCCGCGACGGCGCCGTTCGCTCCGTTCGTCGCCGTGCCGCCGTTCGCGTCCGGCTTCCGCTGCCGGCCGCGCAGCAGCGCGTCGGGCATCGCCCAGTGCAGGTGGACACCCGCGGGGCGCACGCTGCCGTCGGCGAATGGCGGCGGATCGCCGCCCTCCTGCGCGCTGGCGGGCGTGCCGGTCACCGCGACGGTCGGCTCGCCGCCCGACTTCGGCACGACGAACGCCTGCACGTCGACCGGCACGAGGATGCGCGTGCGGCGGTCGAGCGTGCGGTCCCAGGTGGCCACGCCCGCGAGGTCGATCCCGGTGCGGGCGAGCACGGTCCAGCGGCGGTCGAGGACCGCGCGCGCGACCAGCGAGGCGTCGAAGGTGTCGCTCACGGCTGCGCTCCGGTGGTGAAGAGCTGCACCATGGTCTCGTACGAGACGGTGGGACGGAAGACGATGGGCACGGTGGTGGTCGACGTGTCGCCGAACACCTGCCGGAACGGGAAGCGCACGAGCTGCAGCGCGTACTCGGCGCTCGACAGCCCGTCGCCCGCGCCGGTGCCGGGGCGCGCGGCGAGCGCACGCTCCAGCGCCTGGATGTCGACGACGCCCGAGGCGCCCGCGCGGAACGGCACGTCGATGGCCGCGCCGGGGAGGTACTCGAACGTCGTCGCGTTGCGCGGCCGCAGCGTGGGACGCAGCTGCCCGCTCGCGGTGCGCGGATCGAAGCCGAACTGCACGCCCTGCCGCGGCTCCTCGACGTGCACGACGGTCGGGATGCCGTCGAAGAGCACGAGCAGCACGGCCGGCGCGAGGCGCTCCAGGCGCAGCAGCCGCATGCGCTCGGGCGCTCCCTCGGGGTAGCGCGCCTCGTCACCGGCCGCCGGATCGACGTTGAACGCGCGCACGTGCAGCGCGGGCCACCCGCTCACCGCGCGCGAGCGCAGGATGAATCCGCTCACCGGCCCGGCCTCGCCCTCCAGCCAGGGCACCGTCGTGCGACGCCGCTGGTTGCGCTCCGCGCGATCGAGCGCGCCGCGGATCGCCGGATACTCCGCGGTGAGCTGCGTGCGGTCGTCGGAGTTCACGGTGCCGACGCTCAGCGCGCCCTGCACGAGCGCGTCGGTCCACCGCCGGTCGACGTAGAACCAGCGGATCGACTCCTCGGGAAGCAGCGCGGTGTCGGCCACCAGGTAGGCGAACGGCACGCCGTCCATCAGCCGCAGGCGCACGAGCCAGTCGCGCAGCTCGGGCGGCATGCCCGCGAGGGCGGGCGCGGCGGCGGCGCGCGCGGCCGTCGCGCGATCGTCCAGCACCACGACGTCGGGCGTCGGCGCCGCCACCCGGAGCGGCAGGGACGTCATCAGCACGGTCGCATCGATCTTCATGCGCGTCAGCCCTCGTCGTCGGAGTCGTCCGGCGCGAACTCGCCCTGTGCGTCGATCAGTCGGTCCAGCGCATCGGGCGCGGGACGCGCGGCGCGCCCGCGACCGTTCGCCGCGCGCAGCACCGGCGCGAGCGCATCGGCCGCGAGCCGCGCGACCTGCGCATCGAGCGCGGCGGCGAGCGCGTCGCGCTCGACCTGCAGCGCGCGCTTCGTCGCCGCGGCGGCGCCGCCCGCGCCGTTGCGGCCGATGCTCGACGGCATCGGTGCGCGGTCGGGCGTGGTCGCGCGCAGTCGTCCGAGCACGGTGGGCAGGTCGCCCTTGAGCGCCCCCTCGGCGATCGCGTAGCCGGCCGCCAGCGACCGCGCGGCGCCCCCCTCGATCGCCAGCGGGCGTCCGGCGTCCACGAGCGGGCGCGGGCGGCCGACGAACGCCGCGGGACGCGCCGCGATCGCGCCGGCGAGCGCGCGGCCGAGGTGCACGCCGAAGTCGACGGGGATGCGCGAGGGGAGCGCGTCGCCGAGCAGCGCCTGCAGGAAGGAGAGCTGCGACTCCCAGATCGCCTGCCGACGCGCCGTCTGGTAGTGCACCTGCCGCCAGCGCAGCAGCGCGGCGACGACGCTCGGCCGCGCGAGCGCCATGAGGCGCCCGATCTCGAACGCGCTCGCGAGCGACAGGTCCTCGCGTCCGTCGGGGACGACGATGCGCAGCTGGTCGGCCGCGTGCGCGAGCGCGAGGCGTCCCTCAGGCGGATCCTCGGTGGGGTGCGGGACGAACGGTCCGCGGTACCAGATGCGCGTCGCGTCGCCGCGCCGCGTGCGGTGCACGAGGCCCACGTGGCCGGTCTCCACGATCTCGAGCGGCGGACGCCCCGCCGGCGGCGCGGGCGGCTCCGCGCCCGGCGCCACCTCCGGCAGCGTGCCGAGGAGCCCCGAGTCGAGTCCCTCCATGAGCGTGCGGAAGGTCGTGCTGCCGGTCGACGTGAAGCTCCAGTGCAGCAGCACCGGGAACCGGTACGTCGGGTCGAGCATCGAGACGTCGAGGCGGTCGGCGCGCGAGAACGGGCGCGCCATGTCGAGGTAGACGTCGGCGCCCGCGCGCACGGTGTCGCTCCCGCGCGTCCACTGCGAGCGGGCGCCGGCCGACGCCACGGCGTCGTGCGTCACCGTGCGCGGCGAGATGATGGTCGCGCCCTCGAACGCTGCGGCGTTCAGCCCGTTCAGGATCGGGGCGATCCCCGTCGCATGCATCGTGGGCGACGCGCCCATCGACAGGTGGTCGTAGCTCGCGAGGTTCATGGTGGCGCTCGCGAGCACGACGGGGCTCAGCGTGAACGACACCGGATCGGGCGCGCGCTCGAGCAGCCGGTCGAACTGCCCCTCGAGATTGACGAGGCACGCGAGGTACTTCACCGGCGCCTCGTCGCCGTTCGCGTCGCGCCCCGGCAGCGGGAGCCGGTTGGAGATCACGACGGCGAGGAAGCCGTCGTCGTCGCCCATCATCAGCTCCGTGTCGTGGATGTCGACCTCGCGCGCGTGCGCGAGCAGCGGCACGTCGCGCTGCGTCGGGAAGATCCGGTGCACGACCGAGCGGCGCACGACGAGCGTGTGGCCGACCTCGACGTCCGGCGCGCCGTCGAGCGGCACGCCCGGCGTGATGCAGTCGCCCACCGGCTGGTTCATCGCCAGCTCGGCCTCGCCCTCGGCGACCAGCACGAGCGCGAGCCACGGCGTGCCGCGGCGCGACGGCGACAGCAGCCGCTCCCACGGCAGCGTGCGACGCCGGATGACGACCTGCGGGAGCCGCATGCCGTACGCGCCCTCGGTGTTCGCCGGCGGGAAGGTCGACAGCACCTGGTCGGGCGGCAGCTGGAAGCGCGGCGCGCGCACGCGCAGGTGCGTCGGCAGCTCGGCGACCTTCAGGTCGTCGGCGTCGAGCGCGCGCTCCGCCGTCGACGCGGCGAGCTCCTGGCGCGCGGTGAGCCGGTAGTCGCCCGCCTCCAGCGGCGGCTCGATGCGCGAGTACAGGACGAACTTGCCCTCACCGACGGCCATTGCCGCGCCCTCCGCTCGGAGTGGTGGGCTTGCGATCGGCCGCCGGCAGCGAGTCCGCCGGCGCCTGCACCGCCCCCTTCGACGTCTTCGTCGCCGCCGTCCTGCCGGCCTTCGTCGCTCCCTTCCTCGCGCCGCGCGGCGCGCGCGCCAGTGCCGCGCCCGGCGTCGCGCCGGTCGGCGGGGCCACGGGCACGTCGGGCGCGATCCAGCGCACCACGCACCCCGCGCCCGTGCCCGCGAGCATGCGCCCCGCGACCGCCGTGATCCCACGCTCGGCGAGCAGCCGCGCGACGTGGTCGACCGGCTCCAGGCCGGCCAGCACGCCGGCGATGCGGTAGTCGCCGCCCGCGCGCACGCCGACGAGCACCGGTCCCTCCTCGCCCGGATCGACCGCGTACACGAGCGCCGCGTACGCGCCCGCGAGCACCACCGTCGGCGGCCGCGGCGTACCGTCGCGCTCCTTCACGCGCTCCGCGCCGCGCAGCGTGAGCGCGATGCCGTCCAGCCGGTCGCCTTCGGCGTCGCCGACGATCACGACCACCGTGCGCACCGAGCGGTCGAAACGCGTCGTCACCGCGGCCGCGTCGCGCACGACGTCGGCCGCCGCCATCCACCCCACCTGCCGTGCGGCGCGCGCCGCCTCGATCGTGAGCGTGCATCCGGTACCGAGCGCGAGGTGCGACCCGAGCGAGGCCACGCGCGCCTGCTCGTGCCACCCCGCGAGCCCGTCGACCACGTCGAGCCGGCCGTCGCTCTGCACGCCGACGACCGCGGTGCCGGGCGGCACGGGCAGCTCGGTCGCGCGCGCGTTCGGGTCGGCGCCGGCGACCGTGTCGATCAGCACCGCGCCGTCGCCGCGCACCATCGTCACGCGCGCGCCGCCGGTGACGGCGAGCACCGGGCGGGCGCTCGCGCGCTCGTCCACGTCGCGCGCGGCGTCCGGCATCGTCAGCACCACGAGGTCGCCGGAGGCCAGGTGCTGCGGTTCGGCCTCGGCGCGGCGCGCGTCCCGCGTGGACGCGCGCGCGAGTCCGCCGACGACGCCGTCGAGGCCGCGCAGCCCGCCGACGCGCCCGGCGACGTACGACTGCGCCGCGCCCGGCAGGTCGGTGTGCGGGACGGTCGCGGTCGGGATCACCGTGCGTCCGCGCTCCGTCGCCGGGCGCGGCGTGGCGACCATCTGCACCGGCAGGTGCATCGCGAGCCGCGTCTGCACCGAGAGCAGCGTCGGCGCGACGCGGCGCTTGATGCGGCGGTCCTTCACCGTCGTCGGCGTCTCGCGCGGCGCGACGCCCGCGCCGGCGGTCATCCACGCCACCACGCGCGGCGGCCGCATCACCGGCGGCGCCGCGGGCGTGGGCGGCAGCTGCACCGTCGCGGCGGCGTCCGCGCCGTTCGCGCGCGCCAGCCCATCGGCGAGCGTGCCGAACATCGGCGGCGCGGCGCGGTCGCCGGCGAACGCGGCGCGCGCGAGATGCGTGCGCGCGCCGCGCGCGAGCAGCCCCGGCGCGCTCGCGTCGACGCGGGGTGCGAACAGCTGCGCGCGCGCGGCGAGCAGCGCCTCGGCGGCGCTCGCGACCGTCGGCAACGCGACCGTCGCCGCGCGGTCGAGCAGCCGCGGACGGCTGTTGCCCTTCGCCTGCAGCGGGAGCGGGCGACGCGCCGCCTCCACGCGGTAGTAGTCGATCTCGGGGCCGCGCTCCAGCTGCGTCGCGACCGCCTCCAGCCGCAGCCGGTTGCCGGCGAACAGCACGTCGCCCTGCGGCACCGGCTTCTCCTCGAGCCCCACCGGGTCCGGCGCGCCCCAGGCGCCGATCGGGAAAGCGTCGGTGCCCGTCTCGCGATGCTCGGCGAGCCGTCGCAGCTGCTGCGGGATCGGCGTGGCGCCGGTGACCGCGCCCGACGCGCTGCGTGTCAGCTTCTCCAGCGTGAGCCGCAGCGTCGACTGCAGCCCGCCCGCCTGCATCGGCTTGAGGCCCAGCGACGCCGCCGCGCCGTCGGAGCGCGTGACCGGCACCGCCACCGGCCCGCCCGCGAGCCCGAGGTCGAAGCGCTGCGTCGGCACCGTCGTCGTCAGCGACAGCTCGAACTCGGCGAACACCTCGAACGGCAGGTCGACCGAGCCGTCCGGCGTGGGCGCGGACTGCCCGCCCCTGGTCGACGCGGGGAGCGTCCCCTTCCCCGTGATCGACGAGAGCACGCGCGCGGCGTCGCCGGCGTTCTCGAGGTACTTGTCGGTGAACTCCGCCCAGTCCAGCACGCGCGGCGCGATGCGTCGCTCGCTCCCGAAGCCGACGGAGATCTCGCACGGCCCCACCTCCAGCGTCGCCTCGCCGCTGAAGTCGGGGCCCCACACCTTGATGCGCGCGCCCAGCGAGATGCTGAAGCGGATCGTGCCGAGCCACGTCTTGATCTTCACGCCCGCGGCGATGCGCGCGTACGCCATGACCTCGAACCAGAACGGATCGAAGTAGACGATGCCGTGCGCGCCGAACGCGATGCGCGCCCAGGCCCAGCCGAAGTCGGCGCTCACCTCGACGTCGACGCCGGCCATCAGCGCCTCCGACGTGAGCGCGAAGTACGCGCCGCCCTTGATGACGATGTCGTCGGTGACGCGCCAGATCAGCCCGACGCGCGGCACCTCGGGATAGCCGTCGCGGTGGAAGCTGGGATTGTAGCCGCCGATCGTGAGCACGAACTGCCCGGCGAGCGCGCCCTTCCACCACGTCACGAACGCGAAGCCGCCGGTGAGGCGCACGTCGCGGTAGAGCAGCCACGAGTTCTCGGTGAGCTGCGCGCGGATCGCGAAGAGCCCCTCGGTGGTCGAGAAGCGCGCCAGCAGCCCCAGCTCGATCGACACCAGCGCGGCCTGCGGGCGCGGGAGCGCCATGCGCGCGAGGCCCATCAGGTTGATCTCGAGCCCCGTGCCGAACGACACCGCGACGACGGCGATGCCGTCGACGAGCGCGAAGCAGGTGAAGCTGATGCCGGCCGCGAACCAGAAGTTGCCGAGCTGCGGCGGGAAGTACTGCGTCAGCTCGCGCAGCTTCTCCATCGGCTCGGGGACGGTCGCCGCGACGTCGAGCGCCTGGATGAACGGGTACTCGTTGAATCGCGACATGTCGGACGGCACGCGCAGCCCGCGATTGATCCCGAGCCCCCCGCCGATGCCGGTGAGGAAGAAGGCGGGCGGGCCGCCGATCGGCCCGTTCACCGCGCCGAACACGAAGAACGACGGCGCGCCGTTCTGGTTCGTGTAGCCGCCGAACACCGAGAGCCCGTAGACGCCGAAGCGGCCGAGCAGCATGCCGACGTAGCCGACGTTGCCGTCGATCGTCGTCTTGAGCAGCCCGCCCGCGAGCGAGACCCCCGACATCTCGGCCGACACCGCGAGTCCCTGCAGGTCGACCGCCCACTGGTCGACGCGGAGGATGTCGCCCCCCAGCCACGTCAGCGACAGCTGGTCGACCGCCGCGGTGAGCCCGAACAGCGAGACGCGCCCGTCGAACAGCAGCGCGACGCGGCTCACGCGCCCGTTCGTCTCGGCGGTGTCGAGCCCCACGCGCTCGACGTAGAGCGGCCCGAGCTGCCGCTGCACGACGACCCACCAGGGACCGGGCGGCCGCCCCGCGCGGAACGAGACGCCGACGTTCCCGCCGGGCTGCTTCTGCACCGCGAGCGCGGGGCTGAACGCGGGACGGTTGCTCTGCCCCGCCGCGCTCGCGTCGTTGAGGATGCCGTTCGCCACGGCGTTGGAGCCGCCCGCGCCCGACGGCGCGACCGCGAAGCCCGCGAGCTCCAGCTGCACGCCGCCGCCCACGCCCGCGGGCGACGCCTCGCCGTACACGTGCACGGCGATGGCGTCGAGCGAGACGCCCCCCAGGTCGAGCAGCGGGCCGCTCGTCTTCGAGAAGCGGAGCCCCAGCCCCGCGATCGACACCGCGGGACGGAACGCGAACGTCGGCAGCCCGCCGCCGAGCGTGGCCTCCACGACGTAGATCGCGAGCCCCGGATCGACGTCGCCCTCCACCCACGACGCGTCGACCTCCAGCTCGACGGTCGGATCGCCGCTGGCGATGGCGAAGCGCCGGTTCGGCGCCAGCGTCACGCTCACGCCGAGCAGCGGCTTGCCCGGCACGGTCGTGTCGGCGGCGAGCGCGATCGTCACCGTGCCGTCGATCGTGAGCGACAGCGGCCCGCCCGCGCCGGTCGCGAGGTTGAGCAGCAGCCGCTCCAGCCGCGCCAGCAGCCGCAGCCCGTCGGTGACGTCGAGGAAGAGCTGCGGATCGAGCGCCGTGGACGCGGCGGCGTCGGTGAAGACGACGCCGCGCAGCGCATCGCGCGCGCGCGTCGGCAGCACGGGGCGCAGCTGCTCGACGGCCACGCTGCCGGCGAGCGACGCCGCGATCGCCAGCAGCCGCGTCGCGACCGCGACCGGCGTCGCGTCCGGCACCTCGCCGCCGACGCCGCGCGTGATGACCACGAGCGACGGCGGGCTCGCGTCGAGCGTCCAGCGGAACTCGACCGAGCTCGCGGCGAGATCGTCGAACGCGAGGCCGATGCCGAGCACGCGCGTGAACCCCGCGCTCGACGCGCCGGCGCGCACGACGACCATCGGCCGCAGCACGAGCGGGCCGACCTGCACGGGCGCGGGGCCCACGCGCGCGGCGAGCTGCACGCCGGCCGCCGAGAGGCGCAGCTCGTCGATGACGACGTTCCCGACGGTCGGGAGCGCGAGGGTGGCGTGCAGCACGAGCGCGGGCGCGCCCGCGGCGTCGAGCACGAGGCGCACGGGACGCGCGGTCGCCGCGCCGGCGCCGCCGACGCCGAGCGTGAGGCGGCCGTCCGTGGGACCGGCGAGGGCGACGCGCGCGGCCAGCGGATCGAGCGCGTGCGCGAGCGCCGCGACGCCCGCGTTGACGAGGTGCGGCAGGCGCGCGAGCAGGCGCGCGGCGGGATCGGCGGCGAAGGCCGCGAGTCGTGCGCTCGTGAACGCGTCGCCCTCGCGCAGCTCCATCGCGCCGCCCAGATCGAACACCGTGGCGCCGACGTCCTTCACGAGCGACGTGCCCGCGTCGGTGCGATGCCCGGCGAGCGCGTTCAGCACCGGCGGCAGCACCGACTCGGCGACGGCGCCCAGCGCGGCGCCGAGTCCGGGCCCGGCCGGATAGAGCTGCATCGCCGCGGCCGGCGGCGGCCGCAGCAGGTCGAGGCGCACGGTCGGCGCGATCGCGAGCCGCAGCCCCCGACCCGCGACCGTGACGCCCGCCTCGAGGATCGGCGCCGCGCTCCCGGTGGGGCCGACGAGCAGCCCGGCGAGCAGCCGCGTCGCGACCGCGGTGGTCGGCGGAGCGCCGACGTTCGCCGTCCAGTCGACGTCGAGGGCGAGGCGCAGGCGTCCGGCGTCGCTGCCGTAGCGGATCGCCACCTCGGGGCTCAGCGGCCAGCCGGTGCCGGGCGCGGCGCCCGGCGCGAGGAGCGGCGTCAGCGCGTCGAGCAGCGTCACCGCGCTCCCCACCGGATCCGAGCGCCAGCCCGCGAGCCCGTGCCGCAGCCACGCGCCCGGCGCGTCGAGGAGCGCGAGCGGCAGCCGCACGCGGCGAACGCCCGCGAGGTCCGGCGCGCCGAGCATGCCGAGCACGTCGAGCGCGCCGTCGATCACGGGACGCGTGGCCGCCGGGGCGAGCCCGCGCGCGATCCCCGCCATCGCCTGCACGAGCGTCGCGGGGAGCGCGACGGTCGCGAGCGCCTGCAATCCGTCGACGTCCGGCGCGGGCAGCAGCGACACGACGCGCGGCGTCGCCTCGCCCGTCGCGGCCGGCCGCTGCCACTCGAGCTGCAGCGCCGCGCCGCCCGCCACGCCGGCGCCCGCGCGCCCCACCAGTCGCAGCCCGCCGGCGCGCGCATCGAGCGCCCCGACCGCGAGCTCCGCGCGCGGTCCGGCGGGCGAGAGCGACGCCGCGAGCGCGAGCGGCGGCACGAGCGTCGACGTCGTGCTCAGCGCGACGCCGAGGGTGCGCGTCGCGAGGTCGAACGAGACCGTCGCCGTGCCGACGCTCCCCGGCGCACCCGCGTCGATCGTCCAGGCGAGCGTCGCGCCGGAGCCCGTGGCGCCGACGACCAGCGCGCGCAGCGCGTTCGCGAGCGCGACCGCGTCCTGCATGGCCGTGTGCGCGGCGTCCTGCACGTCGTATAGCAGGCGGTCGAGCCCCGCCGGATCGAGCCCGCCCTCGCGCACGAGGCCGAGCAGCTCCAGCAGCTGCGCGAGCGCGGGCGACGCGGTGCGCAGCCGCGCGACCACCTGCGCGAGGATGACGCGCACCTCCGGCAGCGGCGTGGTCGCGGCGACGCCGTCGCCGTCCGCGCGCACGACCCAGCGCTCGCGGAAGGCGCCGAACACGCGCGCCTCGTGCAGCACCAGCTCGACGTCGTCGGGGTTCGACGGCCGCCCGTCGAGCGGCAGGCGCACGTGCGCCGACATCCAGCGCACGTCCACGTCGCGCTGCAGCGCGCCCGGCCCGCCCACCAGCCAGCCGTCGTGCACGCCCAGGTGCACCTCGAACGCGACGCCGCGCACGCCCTCGGCGTCGAGGCCGGGGCCGGCGGCAGGGCGACGCAGCGACGCCAGCTCCAGCGTCGCGCCCGCGCCGACGAGCAGCCCGCCGAGGTCGAGATCGAGCACGGGCACGTCGACGCCGACGTGCAGCGCGACGTGCGGCTGTTCGACGCCGGCCGCCGCCTGCGCCGCCTCGAGGCGCGCCGCGAGCCCGTCGCTGAACACGGCGGCGAAGCCCATCGCGATCGTGTCGGCGTCGAGCGCGCCGAACACCGCGTGCACGCCGAACCCCGCGCGCCGCGCCTCGGCGCCCGCCGAGGGAATGACGCCGGTCGCCGCCTCCGACGCGGGCAGTTCGGCCTCGCCGGCCACCAGCGCGAGCGCGCGCGTGACGAGCCCGCGCATCACGCGCAGCGGCGTCGCCTCGTGCGCGAGCAGCTCGTCGGACCACGCGGGGGCGTCGGCGCGCAGCAGGCGCGCGAGGAAGCGCAGCGCGTCGCCCGAGCCGCCCGCGCGCAGCGCGTCCATCGACAGCCCCGCCCACGGCGTGCCGACGGTGACGACGTCGCGCACCGCGGCGACCGCGCTCGCCGCGCGCACCGCGGCCGCGCCGGCGGCGCCGTACGCGACGACGACGATCGGCGCCGTGCGCGCCGCGAGCAGCTGCGCGAGACGCGCGGCCTGCTCGCCGACGGCGCCGCGATCCGGACGCGCGGCCGCCGCCGCGGCGGGCGACGGGAGCCGCACGTACCACGCGCCGTCGTCGGTCGCGTGGATCGCTCCGGTCGATGCGCCCGTGAGGTCGAACGCGCGGCCCGCGGGACGTCCCGCGCTCCACGTCGCCTCGCAGCCGACGTGCACGACGGCGGCGGGGAGCGGATCGAGCACGTCGCCGAGCAGCGCGCCGACGCTGCCCAGCGCGACCAGCTCGTCGTACGAGTAGCCGGCCAGCTCCACGGTCGTCACGCCGTCGGGCGCCGCGGCGACGACGACGCCGTCGGATCCGATCCACCGCTCGGCGAGCAGCGTCATGCCCGCCGCGAGTCCGTCGCGGCCGACGAGCAGGTCGCGCACGTCCGGGAGCGTATCGCTCGCCTCGGCCAGCTGCGCGACGAGCACCGCGGGATCGGGCGGCTCGCTCGCGTGCATCGCGCTGAACGCGGAGACGAGATCGTTCGTCGTCGGTGGGCAGCCGGGCTCCAGCCACGCGACGAGACCGGGCGCGCGACGGTGCCCCGCGATCGGGCAGCGATACGGCGTGCGCGCGCTCCCCGTGCCGAGCGGTCGCGTGCGCGAGAAGCCGCTGAGCAGCGCCGCGACGGGGCCGAGCGCCGTCTCCAGGCGCTGGCAGTCGAGCGCGAGGTCGCCGAGCCACGCGCGGATCGCGACGCCCGCGTCGGGAAAGGCCGGATCGGCGCCGACGAGCGCGGCGAGCGTGAGCCGCGGTCCCGTGCCGGTCCAGCCGAGCAGCGACAGCGCGAGGTCGAGCGGCGGCACGTGCAGCTCTCCCGCGAGCGCGGCGATCGCACGCTCCACGGCGTCCCAGGCGGCGACCGGGAAGACGAGCCGCCCGTTCGCGTCGAAGGCCGGCAGCGGCACCTCGATGCGCGTCTCCAGGGGCGCGATCGGCACCCCGCCCTGCACGAGCAGCGCGAGCGACTCGGCGTCGAACGACGCGCGCACGCCCGTGGCGGGCGACCAGCCCACGTCGAGCGCGAGGCGACGCGCCTCCAGCGCGACGTTCGCGAGCGCGAGCGTCGCGAGCTCGCCGTCGGTGCGCCGCAGCTCCAGGCGTCCGTGCGCGGCGCCGGCGAACGTCGCGTGCATGGGCGCGAAGCCCGCGCGCAGCAGCGACATGCCGACCGTGGCCTCGACCTCGTACTCGCCGAACGCGGGCGTTACGATCGCGCACGCCGCGTCGACGAGCAGCGCGTCGCCCTCGCGCCAGAGCCGCAGCGCGAGCGGCCCGACGAGCGCCACGCGCCACGGATCGGCGCGCGTGCCGGCGCCCGGCACCGGCGCGCTCGCGCCGCCCACGAGCAGCGGGCGCACGTGCCCGAGCACCTCGGCCATCGCGGGCGCGGCGAGCGAGAGGTCGCGCCAGTAGCGCGCGATCTCCGCCACCGGGTTCGCCACCAGCGCGGGCGCGGAGAGCGCGCCGATCCCCGCGGGCGGCGTGAGCCCGATGAGCCGACTCACGAGCGTGCCCGCGGCGCCGAGCCCCGCGAGCGCGCTCGTGAGCGCGTCGTTCACGACGGTGCTCGCGGCATCTAGCGCCGCCTCGGGCGACGAGAGATCGAGGTGCGGATGATGACGTCCGGCGAGCGTGACCTCCTCGAGCGTCAGCACGAACGCGGGGCGGCGCGTCTCGGTCGCGAGCCCCGTCACGCCGACGCCGACGTGCAGGCTGCCGACGGCCGGATCGCCGGCGAGCAGCGGCGCGCCGCCCGCATCGCGCCCGAACACCGCCTCCGCGCGCAGGTCGGGGATCGCGGTGACGACGCCCGTCTGCGTGTCGGCGCGCAGCAGGTCGGCGGCGAGGCGCACGCGCGCGCCGTCGCGGCTGTCGAGCGCGAGCTCCGCCCACGGCGTGAGCACCGGGTGTCCACCGGTGCCCGGCGCGACGCGCACGCCGATGGCGAAGGTCACCGGTCCGAGCTGCGCCGTCACCGCGGTGCGCGGCACGTCGACCGTCGCGCCGGTGAGCAGCGCGAGCTGCTGCAGCCACGCCGTGCGCGCCGTCGTCGACAGCAGCACGCCCTCGATCCAGCCGACGAGCGCGGGGAACCCCTGCGTCGTCAGCTCGGCGAGCGGCAGCGGCGGGAGCCCCGCGACCTCGCGCATGCCGAGCAGTCCCGTGAGCGCGGCGAACGGGCGCAGCGCCGGCTGGGTGACGTCGAGCGCGTCGGCCTGCGCGCGCACGAGCCCCACGATGAGGGCGAACGCGTCGGCCTGCAGCTCGGCGAGGCTGTCGCCGTCGAGCGCGAAGGTGCGCGGCGCGCTCGCGCCGGGGAGCTGCAGGTCGCGCAGCGCGAGCGCGAATCCCACCGCGTCGCCGGCCGCCGTCGGCACGTCGAGGCCGAGCGCGAGGCCGCCGAGCGACGCCTCGCCGGCGCTCGGCGCGCCGTCGCGCAGCGTGAGGTCGACGCTCACGCCGATGCGCCCGCCCGCGCGGCCGAGCAGCAGCCAGCCGGGCAGCCCATCGGAGTCGGCGGGCCCGCTGCCGGTGCCGCGCGCGAGCTGGAAGATCGGCACGTGCAGGCGCGTCGCGACCGTCGGCGCGGCCCCCGTCGTCGCGTGCTCGATGCCGACGCCGAGGTGCACGGCGTTCGCGACCGCGCGCACGACGGCGTAGATCGTGACCTGCGGCGACGTCTCGCGGAACAGCGGCACCCACGTCGCGCCGTCGCGCTCCGTGCGGTCGGGCGCGCCGAGCACCTCGTCGACGAAGGCGAGGAGCGCCGCACGCTGGTCGTCGTCGGCGAGGATGGTGCGCAGCCCGCGCGGATTGCCCGTGCCGCTGCCCGGCGCACGCCCGACCGGATCGGTGAACCACGCGGGGTTGGGCGTCTCGCCGTCGGTGAGGATGCCGAGCGCGGTGGCGAGCTGCGCGAACGCGTCGAGCTGGGTTCCGGTGAAGCTCATCGCGCGGCCCTCACGGAGAGATCGTGGCGCCCCATCGGCTGCACGAGCAGCACGCCCTGCTCGGCGCCGACGCTCGCCGGCACGAGCGCGCGGCCGTCGGCGTCCTTCCCCACCGCGCCGCTGAGCTGCTGCGCGAGGTGCACGAGCGCCTCCCAGGCGAACGCGGTGATCGCCTCCGACCAGCGCGCGGTGACGACCTCGGGACCGGCGAGCCGCTCGAACGTCGCCATCACGAGCCCGGTGGTGCGCTGCGCCGTGCCGACGGCGATCGGCACCGGGACCAGCGCGGGGCGCGGCAGCTGATCGCACGACACCGGCACGTGCACCGTCACGAGGCCCGGCTCGCACGAGATGCGCACGCCGAACGCGTCGACGAGCAGTTCGCTGTCGCCCTGGGTCCACACGAACGTGCCGGACGCGGTCGGCCCGAGATCGGCGACGAAGCGGATCGTCGCGCGGAGCAGTCGGTTGACCGTCTCGGCCGGCACGCGCAGCACCTTGGGCGCTGCCGCGCCGGCGGTGACGCGCACGCCCGCGGCCACTGGCTCGAACCAGGCGAGCGAGCCGACGTCGACGGCGCCGCTCGGCAGCGCGAGCATCGACGTCGCGCGCGCCTGCTTCGCCGGCGTGGACGTCGACCGCGTCGCGACCTTCTTGGCGCCGGCGGCAGGGCGCGCCCGCGCGGCGGACGTGGTCGCGGCGCGCGTGCTGGAGCCGCGCGCGGAGCGGCGCGGCGTGCGATCGGCCATGGCTGACACCCTCCTGCGGGCGTGCGACGACGGAGGCCTGCCGGGACGCGCGCGATGAGCGCGCGCGAGGAGCACGTCGGTGCTGCGGGGCGTACGGGGCGCGTCCGGGCGTGGTGCGGCGCGCGCGGCGTTCAGCGCGCGGCGTTCAGCGCGCGGCGCGATGCGGCGGGAGGACGCGTGCGGTGCGGCGGTGTCGCAGCGTGACGCCCAGCGCCGCGCTCCCCGCGACGATGAGCGCGTCGACCGCGGCGAACCACGGGCTGATCGCCAGCTCGCCGTTGACCGCGCTCGCCAGCGCGCCGAGCGCGATGGCGCCGACGGCGATCGTGTGGAGCGCGAGCCGCCGGGCGGCCAGCAGACCCCAGATGCATCCGAGCACGACGGGCAGCCACTCGTCCATGCGGACCTCCGATGCGGGGCGGGCCGCGACGCGGGCGACGGCGCCCGCGCCCCGTGCGGCGCGCGGCCTACCATACGCCCGACCGGCTGTGGCGTCCACACTACAGCCGGCCGGCGCCGTGGCGCTGCCGCGCCATCCGGTGACCTGCATCACAGGGATTCGTACGCTTGCGCAGCGCTACGGCCTCAGCGGCAGGACGTCTCGCCCGCGCCGCTGAAGATCCGCGCGCCGCCGACCGACACTGGGGGAAGCAGCGACAGGAACGCGGGCAGCTCCAGGCGGCTTCTTCCGTGCGGGCCGGCCGCGCGGTGGCCCGGACCCGAACCGAGCCGTCCTCGCCTGCTGCCTCAGAGCCTCACCATGCCTTCCGACTCGACTGCTCCGACTCTCCTCCCCGACACGGTCTACGGCGCGGACGCCCTCAGCGCCGCGGAGCTGGACGCGCTGCCGTACGGGATGATCCAGCTCGACTCGCGCGGGACGATCCTCCGCTACAGCAGCGCGGAGACGCGGCTCAGCGGCCTGACGGCCGACGAGTGCGTGGGCCGCAACTTCTTCGAGCAGGTCGCGCCGTGCACGCACGTGCACGAGTTCTACGGGCGCTTCCGCGAGGGCGTGCAGGCGCAGCAGCTCGACGCGGTGTTCACGTTCCGGTTCGCGTTCGCGCCGCCGAAGGACGTGCGCATCCACATGTTCTACTCGAAGGTGACGCGGTCGGTGTGGGTGAAGGTCGTCGACCTGGCGGCGGAGCCGGGGCCGCTTGCCTGATCGCGCGGGCACGGCTCGCACCAGTACGGGAACCGAGGGAGAGGGGACGGTGGCGGCGATGGACCTGATGACGGACGTGATGGACCGGCCGGCGGTGGTGACGGCGGAGCCCCTGCACCCCGAGCCGCCGCGGCCGGAGCCGCTCGCGACCGCCGCGCCCGACCCGGCGGCGCTCTACCGGGCGCTGCTCGACAGCCACCCGGAGCCGACGTTCTCGCTCGGTCCCGACGGCCGCGTGATCGAGTGCAACCGCGCGTTCGCGCGCTTCGTCGGCCGCCCGATCGCGGCGCTCGTCGGCGCCGAATTCCCGAGCCTCGTGATCGGCGCCGACCGCGGCGTCGACGCGTGCGCGCGCGTGGCGGCCGGCGTGGCGCAGTCGTGGCAGGCGGAGTTCGTCGGCCCCGACGACACGGTGAGCGTCGGCTACGTGACGCTCGCGCCGGTGGTCGTGGACGGCCGAGTCGTGGGCGCGCAGGGGATCGCGCGCGACGTCACCGTCTACCAGGTGATCGAGGAGCAGCTGCAGGCGCGCGTCCTCACCGATCCGCTCACGGGGCTCGCCAGCCGCACGCAGCTGCACGAGTCGATCGAGCGCGCGACGCGCCGCGCGCATCACGATCCGGCGAGCGTCGCGGTGCTCTTCCTCGACCTCGACGACTTCAAGCTGGTGAACGACGGGCTCGGGCACGCGGCGGGCGACGCGCTGCTCGGCGCCGTGACGCAGCGGCTGCGGCGCGCCACGCGCGGCGCGGACCTGGTCGCACGGCTCGGCGGCGACGAGTTCGCGGTGCTGCTCGTCGGACTCGCCACGCCGGCGGACGCGCTGCTCGTCGTCGAGCGCGTGCACGCCGCGCTGCGCGCGCCGGTGGAGGTGGACGGCCGCCCGGTCGAGTCGTCGGCGAGCATCGGCGTCGCGCACTGGGACGGCATGGCGCTCCCCGCGGAGCTCGTGCGCAACGCGAACCTCGCGATGTCGCGCGCGAAGTCGATCGGCAAGGCGCGCCACGCGGTGTACGATGCGGAGATGCAGTCGGCCGCGCGCGACCGCCTGGAGCTGGCGAGCGACCTGCGCGAGGCGATCCGCGCCGGCGCGATCGTGGCCGCGTTCCAGCCGATCGTGGATCTCGAGTCCGGGCGCGTGCTGAAGGCGGAGGCGCTCGCGCGCTGGTCGCACCCGACGCGCGGTCCGATCTCGCCCGCGGTGTTCATCCCGCTCGCCGAGGAGACGGGGCTCGTCGACGACCTGGGCGCGCTGATGCTCCGCCAGGGCTGCGCGCAGCTGCGCGCCTGGCAGGAGGCGACGGACGCGACGGACGCGCCGGTCGGCGTGACGGTGAACGTGTCCGGCCGCCAGATCGATCGCGGCACGCTCGTCCCCGCCGTGCGCGACGCGCTCGCCGAGTCGGGCGCCGACGCGCGCGGCCTGACGCTCGAGCTGACGGAGAGCGTCGCCATGCGGCAGCCGGAGCGCCTGCTGGAGATCCTCTCGGAGCTCGCGGCGATGGGCGTCGCGCTGGCCATCGACGACTTCGGCACGGGCTACTCGTCGCTCAGCTACCTGCACCGCTTCCCGGTCGACGTGCTGAAGATCGACAAGAGCTTCGTCGACGGCGTCGCGAGCGACGAGAGCGCGCACGCGCAGACGCTGATCCGCACGATCGTCAGCGTCGCGGCGGCGCTCGGCCTGCAGACGGTCGCCGAGGGGATCGAGACGCCGGCGCAGCGCGACGCGCTGCGCGCGCTCGGCTGCCACCACGGCCAGGGCTACCTGTTCGGGCGCCCCGGGCCCGGCGCGGCGATCGACGCGACGCGCTGATCACCGCACACGCGCGCGCGTGACGCGCGCGTCTGCCATCGCGCGCTATCCGCTCCGCCCGAGCGGATGGCGCCGATCCAGCTCGCCCTTGGCGGTGCGCACCCACCGCTCCTCGGGCACCAGCACGACGCGCAGCGGCCGCGCGGCGAGCGCGCCGAGCAGCGGCGCGACGTCCGCCGCCGCCGGCAGCGCGTCCGACGCGCCGGCGGGCGTGCACGCGAGCAGCAGCGACTCGCCGTCGACGGACGAGAGCAGCGCCTCGCGCAGCGCGGGAAAGCGCGCGAGCACCGCGCGCTCGATGGCGGCGGCCGGCACGAACCGGCCGTTGGCCAGCTTGAAGCTCGCCGCGGCGCGCCCCTCGAACGTGTAGGTGCCGTCGGGCTCCGCGCGCACGCAGTCGCCGGTGCGCGCCCAGCGCTCGGGATCGAGGCGCACGAGCGCGTCGTCCCGCCACTCGCCGAGGCACGCGTTGGGGCCGCGGAAGGCGAGCACGCCGTCCTCGTCGACGCGCACCGCGCATCCCAGCGGCCGCCCGATCGTCCCCGCGCGCCACGCGCCCGGCTCGCCGAGGGCGATGCCCGGCGCCGCCTCGGTCTGGCCGTAGCCCACGCGCAGCCGCGTGCGCGCGAGCACGCGGGCGAGCGCGTCGTCCGCGGGGGCGCCGCCGATCAACCCGCCCGCGAGCCGCGTCAGCAGCGCCTCGCCGTCCGCGTGCCCGGCGAGCAGCCGCACCGTGTGCGGCACCGCGTGCAGGTGCGTCGCCGCGTGCTCGCGCGCCACCGCGAGCAGCGACGCGGCGTCGCGCCCACCCGACGGATCGCGGATCAGCTCCGCGCCCGCGAGCAGCGCGGGGAGCAGCTCGAGCACGAGCCCGAAGGCGTGATGCCAGGGCAGCACCGAGAGCAGCGTCGCCCCATCGAGCCCCAGCGGCGCGGCGTGGCTGGCGAGCACCGCGTGCACGTTGGCGTCCGAGAGCGCGATCCACCGTCGCGCCCCGGTCGTGCCGCTGGTCTGCAGGAGGAAGCGCGCGTCGAGGGTGGGCGCGCCGCGGGCCGGGGGCGCGGCGGCCTCCCCGCCCGCCTCCGGCGGCGTGCCCGGAGGCCCCGGGACGACCAGCCCCGGCCCGTCGCCCCGCTCGGCGATCGCCAGGCGGGCGTCCACCGCGTCGCGGACGGCGGCCGGATCGACCGCCGGCGGGACGGGCACGAAGGTCAGCCCGTCCCACAGCGCGGCGACGAGCACCATCACGAACGCGGGGCCGGGCGGCAGCGCGCACACCAGCCGGTCGCCGGGCCCGAGCCCGCGCGCGCGCAGCCAGCGCGTCCACAGTCGCGCGCCCGCCCAGAGCGAGGCGGCCGGCACGAGGCCGTCCACCGTCCAGACGAGCGGCAGCGGCCGGTCGCGGAGCCGGGCGTACAGCGGCGCGCGCCAGCGCGCGTGGGGCGCCGCGGGGTCGTCGGCGTGGGTGGGAGGGGCGCTGCGGAGAGCGGTCATGACGGGACGCTTCAGTTTGGACCGGACAGTCCGATAATAAAGCAGGTCACCCGGCCGGCGGCCGCCGGCCCCGATCTCCCGCCTCGATCCGTGCCATGTCCTTCGTTCCCTCGACCTTCCTCGCGCGCATCCCGCAGGGCATCACCCCCGACGTCGCCGACACGCAGGGCTTCGGCGTCGTGCAGCTGGCCGACGACGGCACGATCCAGCTCTACAACCGTTGGGAGTCGGCGCTGGCGGGCGTCGAGCCGACGACCGCGCTGGGGCGCAACTTCTTCACGCAGATCGCGCCGTGCACGAACAACCGGCTGGTGTTCGGCAAGTTCAAGGACGGCGTGGAACGCGGAGCGCTCGATACGGAGTTCTCCTACACGTTCACCTACAAGATGAAGCCGACCAACGTGGCGCTCCGCCTCTTCCGCGATCCGCAGTCGGCCACCAACTGGCTGTTCGTCGGGCTGCGGTGAGCCGCGCATGACCCCGTTCCTGATGGCGGAGGCGTCCGTCGACGCCACGGACGCCCGTGAGGCGTCGTTCGACGACGCGTCGGACGCCCGCGAGGCGGCCGTCGACACGCTCGCGTCGCTCGTGCAGCGCAGCGGGACGCAGGCGTCGCAGCTGGTCGACCACTGCACCACGGTGATGTGCCTGACGTCGGTCATGGGCACGCAGCTGGTGGACGTCGACGCGCGGGCGTCGGGGGTGGCGGCGCAGGCGGGCGACATCGCCGCGCGCAGCCGCGACGCCGCCGCCGCCACGGCCGAGATCCGCGCGCTGGTCGACGAGGCGCGCGCGGCGGTGCAGGAGCTCGGCGCGTGCGCGCGCGACATCGAGCGCATCAGCGGCACGCTGCAGCGCATGTCGCTCGAGACGCGCATGGTCGGCCTCAACGCGGCGATCGAGGCGGCGCGCGCGGGCGCGGCGGGCGCGGGGTTCACCGTGGTGGCCGACAAGGTGCGCGAGCTCGCCGACGGCGCCAACGCCGCGTCCGAGCAGATCATCGGGCGCCTCACGGCCATCCGCGACCGCGCGCTGCAGTCGTCGGCGGTCATGGAGCGCGTGGGCGCGACGGTGGGCGTCGTCGACGCGCACGCGGTCGACATCGCCGCCGCCGCCGCGGCGCAGGAGAGCGGCATGGCGGAGATCGCGGTCGGCGTCTCGGGGCTGAGCGCGGCGGTCGAGCAGATCGTGCGGCACGTCGAGGACGCGACCGAGACCGGCATGGCGCTGAGCGCCGACGCCACCGCGGGGCTCCAGGCGGTGGACGCGCTGCGCGTCGAGGCGTGATGCAGGCCGCCGCCGTCGACCTGGGCGGGCACGTCACGAGCCGGGCGCTGCACGCGGTCGCCGCGCTCGGCGCGCCGGCGACCGTCGCGCCCGCGGCACGCGCGCGCATGGCGGCGTCCTCCGCGTACCTCGCGCGCTGCGTCGAGGAGCGGCGGCTGATCTACGGCGTGACGACGGGCTACGGGCCGCTCGCGCGGCATCTCTTGGCGCCGGAGCACGCCGCGACGCTGCAGCGCAACCTGCTCTACCACCTCGCCTCGGGCGTCGGGCCGCCGCTCCCCGACGTGCACGTGCGCGCGCTCATGGCGGCGCGCGCGTCGAGCCTCGCGCGCGGCGTCTCGGGCGTCGGCGACGCGGTGTTCGACCTGCTGCTCGCCTGCCTCGCGCGCGGCGTCACGCCGGTGGTCCCCGAGAAGGGGACCGTCGGCGCGAGCGGCGACCTCACGCCGCTCGCGCACGTGGCGCTCGTGCTGATCGGCGAGGGGCGCGCGCGCCACGACGGGCGCGAGCTCTCGGGCGCGGAGGCGCTGCGCAGCGCCGGCCTCGCGCCGGTCTCGCTGGGGCACAAGGAGGGGCTGGCCCTCGTCAACGGCACGTCGGCGATGACGGGGATCGCGGCGGTGAACGCCGAGCGCGCGCGACGCGCCGCGGCGCTCATGGCGCGCCTGGCGGTGCTGCACGCCGAGGTGATGGGCGGGCACGCGGAGGCGTGGGACGCGCGCTTCGGCGTGGCGCGCCCGCACCCCGGCCAGATCGCCGCGCACGCGCTGCTCGGCGAGCACGCCGCCGGGAGCACGCGGCTGACCGCGTCCGTGCAGCCGCCGCCGCGCCTGGACGCGCGCATGGGCGCGGACGGCCTCTTCGCCGCCGACGCGCCGCACCAGGATCCATACACGATCCGCTGCGTGCCGCAGGAGCTGGGCGCGATCCTCGACGTGCTGACGTTCCACGAGCGGATCGTCGAGACGGAGCTGAACGCGGCCACCGACAACCCGCTCGTCTTCGCGCCCGACCCCGAGACGGGCGAGCCGGGCGCGGTGCTGCACGGCGGCAACTTCTACGGGCAGCACGTGGCGTTCGCGAGCGACGCGCTGGCGACGGCGGTCATCAAGCTGGCCGCGTGGAGCGAGCGGGCGCTCGCGCGGCTCACGCACCCCGCGCACAACGGCGGCCTGCCCGCGTTCCTGCACGGCGGCCCGCCGGGGCTGAGCAGCGGCTTCATGGGCGCGCAGGTGACGGCCACCGCGCTCGTCGCCGAGATGCGCACGCTCGCCGTGCCCGCGTCGGTGCAGACGATCCCCACGAACAACGACAACCAGGACGTCGTGACCATGGGGACGATCGGCGCCCGCAAGGCGGCCGCGCTGCTCGACATGTGCTGGCAGGCGCTCGCCATCCAGGCGCTCGCGCTCGTGCAGGCCGCGGAGCTGCGCGCGCGCGCGTCGGGGGCCGCGTCGCTCGCCGACGCCGGCTTCGCGCCCGCGGGCGTGGCGCTGGCCGCGGCGGTGCGCGCGGTGTCGCGCCCGCTCGCCGAGGACCGCCCGCTGGCCGCCGACATCGCCCGCACCGCGCACGCGCTCGAGTCGTGGGCGCCGCTCGCCGCGGAGCTGCCGACGTCGGACGCGCGCGAGCCGGCGCTCGCGCACGCCTGAGACGCGCGCGGCGCACGGCCGGCGCGACTCAGGCGCGCGGCAGCGTCAGCGTGAACGTGCTGCCGACGTCGACCTCGCTCTCGGCGGTGAGGTCGCCGCCCATGCCGCGCGCCAGGTCGCGCGAGATCGCGAGCCCGAGCCCCACGCCGTCCTGCGTGCGCGTGAGGCGCGCGTTGACCTGCACGAACGGCTCGAACACGCGATCGAGCTGGTCGCCCGCGATCCCGATGCCGGTGTCGCGCACGCGCAGGCTCACGTGCGTCGGCGTCCCGCCGCACGTCAGCTCGACGCGGCCGCCGGGCGCGGTGAACTTCACCGCGTTCGAGATCAGGTTGAGGAGGATCTGCCGCACCTTGTCGCGGTCCGCGTGCGCCGCGAGCTCCGGCGTGCACGGCCCCGCGCGGTACTCCAGGGTGCGCGCGGCGAGCAGCGGCGCGACGAGCGGCTCCAGCGACGCCACCATGTCGTCGAGCGACACGCGCGTGACCTCGTACAGCACGCTCCCGGTCTCGAGGCGCGCGTAGTTCAGCACCTCGTTGATCAGCCCGAGCAGGTGCTGCTGGTTCGCCTGGATGCGCGCGATGTCCTCGCGCTGCTCGGCGGTGAGCGGGCCCCGTATCCCGAGCGCCAGCAGGTCCGCGTAGCCGCCGATCGCGTTGAGCGGCGTGCGCAGCTCGTGCGACATGTTGGCGAGGAACTGCGACTTCGCGGCGTTGGCCTCCTCCGCCTCGGCGCGCGCGGCCTGCTCCGCGGCGTACAGGCGCGCGCGCTCGAGCGCGAGCGCGCACTGGTCGGCCACCGCGCCGATCAGCGCCGCCTCCGTCGGGCCGACGGCCCGCTCGTGCGGCCAGAGGAAGAGCATCGCTCCCAGCACGCGCTGCCCCTCGCCGCGGTCGAGCACCACCGGCGCCGTGTAGAGCGTGCGCGGCACGTCGGCCAGCTGGGCGACGAGGTCGCGCTCCCACGCCGGATACGCGGCGGCGATCGCCGCGTGGCCGTTGAGCGCCACCGGCTGCGCGGTGCGGACGGCGTCGGCCATCGGCGCCGCGGCGTCGAGCGGCGCGCGGCGCCACGCGCTCGCAGCGCCCTCCGGCACGTTGGCGGCGCCCAGCAGCTCCAGCGCCGCGCCGTCCGGGGTGACGACGGCCAGCATGCCCACGGCCGCGTCGAGTGCGGCGAAGGCGCGCGTCAGCACCACCCGGCTCACCTCGGCGGCGGACATCGTGCGCGCGAGACCGGCGGTGAGGTCCTGCAGCAGCGTCGCACGCGCGGCCACGCCCTCGGCCACGCGACGCGCGCGCTGCTCGACCTGCACCTGCCGGCCGCGCTCCCCCTCGGCGCGCAGCAGCGCGCGCGCGGTCGCGACGAAGACGTCGGGATCGAGCGGATGCGTGAGGTACGCGTCGGCGCCGTGCTCCAGGCCGTAGGCGCGGTCGGCGCTCGTGACGTAGCTCGCCGAGACGTGCATCACCGGGATCGACCCGAGCGACGGCGTCGTCTTGATCGTGCGACAGACGTCGAGACCGTTCGCGTCGGGCAGGTTGATGTCGAGCACGACGAGATCCGGCGTCGCCTCGTCCAGCGCCTGCATCGCCTCGGCGGCGTTCTCGGCCTCGCGCACGCGCATCCCCGCGCCGCGCAGCAGGCGGCTCACCGCGTAGCGGTTGCCCTCCGTGTCGTCCACGACGAGCACCAGCGTCTCCGCCGGCGGCGCGCCGCCGGCCGTGTGCGCGCCGGGGAGCGGACGGCGGCTCGGCGCGATGTCGCCGCCGCTCATGCGTGCCGCGCCTCGAGACCGCCGCCGAGCACCGCGTGCGTCTCGTCGGGCTCCGGCTCCTGCTCCGGCAGCGCCGCCGGCAGCACGAGGCCGAACGTCGACCCGGCACCGGGCGCGCTGTCGAGCGTCACGTGGCCGCCGAGCAGCCCGGCGAGCTTGCGGCAGAGCGGCAGTCCGAGGCCCGTGCCGCGCACGCGGCGCTGGATCGGCCCGTCGACCTGCGTGAAGTCGGCGAAGATGTGCTCCTGGTCCGCCGGCGCGATCCCGATGCCCGTGTCGGCGACCGCGAAGCGCACCAGCGGCACCGGCCCGTCGGCGAGCAGCGCGGCGGTCACGCGCACCTCGCCGCGCTCGGTGAACTTGAGCGCGTTCGAGATGAAGTTGCGGAGCACCTGCGTCACGCGCTGCTCGTCGGTGTGCAGGATGGGCAGGTCCGGCGGCGCGTCGAAGGCCAGCGCGACGGCCTCGGAGCCGACGAGCGGGCGGAACATCCCGCGCAGCGCGGCGAACAGGTCGCCCACCGCGAACGACGAGGGGCGGAGCGTCGTGCGTCCGGCCTCGATCTTGGCGAGGTCCAGCAGGTCGCTCACCATCTCGGTCAGCGACTCGACCGACTTGCGGATGATCTTCACCTGCCGCTCCTGCTCGGGCGTGAGGTCGCCGTCGGCGCGGTCGAGCAGGAAGCGCGTCATGTTGAGCACGGACGTCAGCGGCGTCCGCAGCTCGTGGCTCATGTCCGAGAGGAAGCGCGACTTGTACTCGGAGGCGCGCTTCAGGTCGCGCGCGTGGTCGTCGAGCTCCGCGTAGAGCGCGAGCACGCCGCGGTTGGTCGTCTCCAGCTCCGCGTTCAGCCGCTCGACCTCGGCCTGCCGCGCCTGCAGCTCGTCGAGCGTGCGGAGCAGCTCCTGGTTCTGCCGCTGCACCTCCTCGAAGGCGCCGCCGGTGCCCGGCGTGCCGAGCCGCTCGCCGATGCGCGCGACGTCGGGCGCGGCGACGGCGCGCGCGCCGCGCGGGAGCAGGCGCGCGATCTCGACGGTCGTGCCGGCGCCGGGCGCGGTCTCGACGCGGAACCGGTCCGAGAGTCGGCGCGCGCCGAGCAGCCCGATGCCCATGCCCGTCGGCGAGACGTAGCGGCCGTCGAGAATCGCGTCCAGCTCGGCGATGCCCGGCCCCTCGTCGCTCACGCGCACCACGAGGCTCTGCCGCGCGCCGCGCCCGGTCTCCGCGGCGAGCGGCGGCGCGATCTCGAATCGCACGCGACCGCCCCCGGCGTATTCGTGGGCGTTGCGCGCCAGCTCGCTCACGGCGGTGGCGATGCGCGTCTGGTCCTGCGCGTCGAAGCCGAGGAGCTCCGCCACCTCGCGCGCGCGCTGCCGCGCGAGCACGACGTCGTGCTCGGAACGGAGGGCGAGCGTGAGCAGGGGGAGCGACGTCACCGGCGGAGGCGTGCGGGGATGCGAGGCGGAGCGGCGGCGCGGACCGCCGCCCCCCGAGGCATACTAGGGAGCCGCCTCGCGGACGGCCACCACGGTGGCGTCGTCGCGACCGCGCGCGGCGTCCCGGTAGAGCGTGGCGGCGAGCAGCGACGGGTCGTAGTGCAGCAGTCCGGGGTAGCCGTCCAAGCGCCAGCGCGTGTTGATGCCGTCGGAGTGCATGACCAGCGTCGCGCGCGCGGGCCACTCGTACGTGAACTCCTGCACGGTGCGCATCGCGTGGCCCACGGTGCCGTTGTGCGACGCGAGGCTGCGCGCGCCGTCGACGGTGTGGACGGCCGCCGAGATGTTGCCGATGCCCGCGAAGGCGAGCGTGCCGCGGTCCGGCTGGATCGCGGCGACGGCGAGCGCGGCGCCGCGCGTCGCGCGCAGCGGGCCGTGCGCCGCGTGCACGAGCGCCGACGGCGACGTCTCGCGCGAGGCGCGGATCGCGCGCGCGGCCTCGTCGGCCGCGACGGCCGCGGAGTCGCCGTGTCCGAGCCCGTCGACGACGACGACGAGCAGCACGTCGCCGCGCGGGATCACCAGCCACGCGTCGCCGCACGCCGTCTCGCCGGCGACCGGCACGCACACCACGCCCGTGCGCAGCGCCGGCAGCGCGGAGGTCGTGGTGGTCGGGTCGTGCGTCGTGCGCGCCGCCGCGGCGCGCGCGCCGGCCGACCAGACGCGTGCGACGAGCGTCGTTCCGATGCCCGGGCCCACGCCGGCGCGCGAGTACAGATCGAACTCGTCGGCCATGCGTGCGATCGCGCCGAGCCCCTTCCCCGCCGTGCCGGCGGTCGAGTAGCCGTCCTCCTGCGCGCGCTCGGGGTTCGCGATGCCCGGCCCGTCGTCGATGGCGAGCGCCTCGACGCCGCCGGCGCCCGGCTCGCCGATGGCGCGCAGCAGCACGCGCCCCCCGGTGGCGTGCGCGGCGAGGTTGGTGGCGAGCTCGGTCACGACGACGGCGAGCGTGCCGCGCTCCGCCTCGCCCAGCCCCGCCTCGCCCGCGAGCGTGGCGGCGGCGCGGCGGACCTCGCCGACCTGGCTCGCGTCGTCCACGCGCCAGAGCGTGGCGGACGGCCCGCCCATGGGGCGGTCGCCGCCCGTGCTCACTTCCATCGCGTGACCGTGACGCGCGTGCCCTTCCCCACCTCGGACCAGATGTCGAAGTCGTTCACGAGGCGCTTGGACCCGCTCAGCCCGAGGCCCATGCCGCTGCCCGACGTGTAGCCGTCGGTGAGGGCGAGCGTGATGTCGGGGATGCCGGGGCCCTCGTCCTCGAAGGTGAGGCGCAGCCCCTTGCGGATGCCCTCCTGGAGCGCCTCGAGCAGCACCGTGCCCCCGCCGCCGTAGTCGACCGTGTTGCGCGCGAGCTCGCTCGCGGCGGTCACGATCTTCGTCTGGTCGACGAGCCCGAAGCCCTGTGCGACGGCCCACTCGCGGACGGCGTGGCGCACGACCACGATGTCCTGCGAGGTGCGCACGGGCAGCTGGTCAGCGCGCAGAACGGCCATCGGCCTCGTCGATCGGCGCCGACGCGCCCGCGTCGTCGTCGAACGCGGGCTCGTCCTCCGCCGTGAGGGCCTGCAGCAGCGCCATGCCCCGCTCGACGTTCAGCGCGGTGCGCACGCCGGGGAGCGACAGCCCGAGCTCGACGAGCGTGATCGCCACCGCGGGCTGCATGCCGACGACGACCGTCTCGGCGTCGAGCACGCGCGCCATCGCGGCGATGTTCGAGATCATGCGGCCGATGAACGAGTCGACGATGCTGAGCGCCGAGATGTCGAGCAGCACGCCACGCGCGCCCGTCGTGCTGATGCGGGTCGTGAGGTCGTCCTGCAGCGTCATGGCGAGCCGGTCGTGCATGTCCACCTGGATCGTGACCAGGAGGAGCCGGCCCATGCGAAGGATCGGGATCCGCTCCATGGCCGCTCGTCAGCCGCGCGTCGGCGAGCGCTGGCCGGCGGCCCCGGCGAGCGTCGTGCCGAAGTCGCCGACCGTCGCGGCGGCCGACGCGCTGCGCACGACCGCGCGCCCGGTGCGCGCGAGCGCGACGCGGAAGGCGTCGGCGAGGCTCGCCTTCGTCGTCACGCCGCCGAGGTCCACGCCGAGGTGCACGATCGTCTGCGCGATCTGCGGGCGGATGCCGCTGATGATGCACTCGGCGCCCATGAGGCGCGCCGCGGTCACCGTCTTGATGAGGTGCTGCGCGGTGAGCGTGTCGACCGTCGGCACGCCCGTGATGTCGACGATCGCGATCTCGGCGCCCGTCTCGACGATGCGCTGGAGCAGCGTCTCCATCACGACCTGCGTGCGCGCGCTGTCGAGCGTGCCGATCATCGGGAGCGCGAGCACGCCCTCCCACAGCGACACAACCGGCGTCGAGAGCTCCAGCATGTCGGCCTGCTGGCGCTGGATCAGCTCCTCGCGCCCGCGCTGGTAGGCCTCGATGGTGTAGAGCCCGAGCCCGTCGATCAGCTCCGTGACGGCCCACACGCGCTGCGCGAGCACCTCCGCGCTCCCCGCATCCTGGCCGAGGAACCGGAAGAGCGGCGCCTTGAGCGAGAAGACGAACGTCGCGGTGTCGGAGGGGGAGAAGCCCTGCTGCGCGCGGCTGCGCGAGAGGTCGGCCAGGAAGCCGCGCACCGGCTCCATCGCCCGCGCCGACGGCGTGTCCGCGCCGCTCGACAGCGCCCCCGCCAGCAGGCCGAGGAACTCGTTGGCCTGCCGGTCCGCGTCGGCCGCCGTGATCGCACGGTTGCCGGACGGCTGCGACGCGCGCCACTCGCGACGTACCTCCTCGCGACGCTCGGTGAGCAGTCGGGCGAGCGGGGCGAGCGCGGAGGACGAGCCTCCAGGCTGGGAGGCGAGCGTGGGATCGGTCACGGGCGGTCCGGAGAAGGGGACGAACGTCGCGCCAGCAGTCGAGGCAGCGCCGGGCGATGGGCGGGAACATACGGAGCACGGAAGAGCCGGGACAGTGGCGCCGCCGCCGCATCGCGCGCACGTGCGTGCGCGCGTGCGTGCGTGCATGGGTGCGCATGCGTACGCGCACGCGTGCGTGCATGCGTACCACGCACCCGAACCGCGCACCCGAACCGCGCACCCGAACCGCGCACGCGAACCGCGCACGCGAACCGCGCACGCGAACCGCGCACGCGAACCGCGCACGCGAACCGCGCACGCGAACCGCGCACGCGAACCGCGCACGCGAACCGCGCACGCGAACCGCGCACGCGCGCCGTGAGCGCCGCACGCTCGCGAGGCGGCGCGCCGGCGCATGTAGATTGCGACATCCCCCACTCGCCCGATCCGCCGGAGGACGCGCCATGCACGTGATCGCCAGCAACGCCATCCCGCTCGCCGACGGCGCGAGCCCCGCTCCCGCCGCCACGGCGACGGCCGCGCGCCTCCGGAAGGGCTGAGCGCATGGCCGACGGCCCCTCGCAGCAGCCGATCGCCCTCACCTTCGCGGGGCTGGCCGGCGCGGGCGCGCTCGGCGCCGCGCCGACGGTGATGCCGGCCGAGGCCGGGGACGCGCTGCGCCCGTTCTTCGAGGCCCACCCGGCGGTGGAGTTCGTGCAGTTCGAGATCGCGCTGAACGAGGGGGGCGACGACCTCGAGTTCGCGGCCGGCACGCTGCACGGCGAGGACGGCGCGCCGCTGCGCGAGGACCGCGAGACGCGCCGCGCCGCCGAGGCGTTCCGGCGCCTGCTGCGCGACGACGCGGCGCTGGCCGCGCTCCCCGTGCGCCTCGTCGTCGCGATGGAGGGCGTCGAGCACACGTTCCGCATCATGCGCGACGCGACCGGCGCGGCGCGCCCGGCCGGGCAGAGCGCCGACGCCGACGAGCGCGCCGCCCGCCGCGAGCGCGCGCGCCTGGAAGCGCAGGACGCGCGCTGGGATCAGCGCGACGCGATCCGCGACGACGACCACGTCGCATGACCGCCCCGCAGGCGCCGCGGGCGACGCGCGGGCCGCTCGCGCGCCTGGCGCCCGGCGTGGCGCTCGCGACGCTCGTCGGCGTGGCGGCGTGGCTGGTGGCGCTCGCCGAGGAGCGCGTGCTCGGCCAGCCGGTGCTCGAGGCGCTCGTCGTGGCCATCCTGCTCGGCATGGTGGTCCGCACCGCGTGGACGCCGCCCGCGCGGCTGCAGCCGGGCATCGCGTTCACCGCGCGCGAGGTGCTCGAAGTCGCCGTGCTGCTCCTCGGCGCCTCGGTCAGCCTGCCGCTGCTGCTGCGCGCCGGGCCGGGGCTCGCGATCGGGATCGTGCTGCTCGTCGTGCTCGGGCTCTCGGGCAGCTACGCGATCGGGCGCGTGCTCGGCCTGCCGCACAAGCTCGCGGTGCTCGTCGCGTGCGGCAACGCGATCTGCGGCAACTCGGCGATCGCCGCCGTGGCGCCCGTGATCGACGCCGACGCGGAGCACGTCGCGTCGGCGATCGCGTTCACGGCGATCCTCGGGGTGGCCGTGGTGCTCGGGCTGCCGCTGCTCGTCGAGCCGCTCGGGCTCTCGTTCTACCAGTACGGCGTGCTCGCGGGGCTCACCGTGTACGCGGTGCCGCAGGTGCTCGCCGCGTCGTTCCCGGTGAGCGCGCTGAGCGGCCAGGTGGGCACGCTCGTGAAGCTGGTGCGCGTGCTGATGCTCGGCCCCGTCGTGCTGTTCTTCGCGCTGCGCGCGCGCGGGGCACGGGCGGCGCGGCGCGACGCGACCGGCGCGATCCCGCGCCCCGCGCTCACGCGGCTGGTGCCCTGGTTCATCGTGGGCTTCCTCGCGCTCGCCGCGCTGCGCTCGCTGGGGCTCGTGCCGCCCGCGGCGGCCGACACGGCGCGCGCCGCGTCGGGCTGGCTCACGATCGCGGCGATGGCGGCGCTCGGCCTCGGCGTCGACCTGCGCGCGCTCGCGCGCGTCGGCCGCTCCGTCGTGCTCACCGTGACCGCGTCGCTCGTCGTGCTGATCGCGCTGTCGGTCGCGCTGATCCGCCTGCTCGACATCCGCTGAGCCGTCGGCGCGCCCTACGGTGCGGCGCGCCGACGGCGCGACCTACCGCCTGAACCGCGCGCCGGCCAGCTGCCCCAGCGCGCCGAGCGTCGTCTGCGCGGCGTTGAGGCCGAGGCGGAAGTCGGCGTCGGTGAACGTCGCGAACAGGTCCGTCGGCTGGTGCCAGTGCGGATCCCACCCGTTGCCGATCTGCGTGCCGCGCTCGTTCTCGCGCAGGCTGATCGACGGGATGATGTCCTGGAACGGCCCCGAGTCGGTGTTCGTCATGTGGCTGCCGACGGACGCCGGGTAGTCGCTCGCGTACTTCTCGTTCGCCTGCTGGAACACCCACGCGAGCGCCTGCGAGCCGGCGGCCATCTTCGACGCGACCTGGAACTCGATGTTGACGTCGGCCTCGGGGCGCTGCTCGCGGCTCACCGTGCCGTCCGCGCGCGGCATGCCGTGGTCGAACATCATCATGTCGTGCTGGATCATGCCGAGCCACTTCGGCTCCGGGTAGCGCCCCGAGCCCGCCGGCTGCTCCCTGCCCTGCAGCGCCTGGCGCTGCGCGATGTAGGCGCGCGCGCCGTTGAGCCCCGTCTCCTCGTTGTTCCAGAGCACGAAGCGGATCGAGCGGTCGGTCTGCACGTCGGGGCTGCTGAAGATGCGCGCGAGCTCCATCACGATCGCCGTGCCCGACGCGTCGTCGTTGGCCGCCTCGCCCCAGCCGATGCCGTCCATGTGTGCGCCGACGATGTACATCTCGTCGGGGCGCGTGGTGCCGATCTTCGTGCACCACACCTCCTGCCGCTCGCCGGGCGTGCTGGGCTGCGCGTTGAGCGCGCGCAGCCGCGCGTCGGGCTGCGCCAGCGAGTCGTTGTTGACGCCCGTGCGCGCGCGGACGCCGCGCGGACGGCCGCCGCCCTGCGCCACGCGCGGATTGCCGCGCGCGCCCGCCGGCGGCGCGCCCGCGCCGGCACCGGCGGGACGCGGCGCGGGCGCCGGGGGGTTGTACTCGTACGTCAGCCGCTCGGTGTTCGTGCAGCCGGCCGCCTTGAGCTGCGCCTCGATCCAGTCGAGCGCCGCGCGGTTGCGATCGGTGCCCTGCCGCCGGTCGCCGAACTGCGTGAGCCCCTTGATGAGCCCCTTGTAGCGCTCGAGGTCGAGCCGGCCGACCATCTCGGCCACGGGATCGCGCGTGGTGTCGCCGGCCGCGGCGGTCGCGGTGGGCGCGCCCGTGGGCGGCGTGCCAGCGGCCGGCGCGCCGGCGGTCTGCGCCCCGGCCGCCGTGCCCGTGACGGCGAGCAGCCCCAGTCCGGCGGCGACGATGACGGTCCGCGCGTTCGTTCGCATGGCAGCTCCGTTCGGGTGGAGTGGTCGGTGGTCCGAAGGGGAACGCGCCCGCGCGCCCGAACGCTGACGCGCCGCGGGAAGCGGGGCGGTGCGCCCGCGCTCAGCCGAGCGGGCCGTCGCCGGCGACTGCCCCGGCGCGCGCGGGGTAGTCGCCGCGCTCGCCGGCGCGGCGCGCGGGGAGCGCGAACGCGAAGCAGGCGCCCCCGTCGGCCGGGAAGGTCGCCCACGCGCGGCCGCCGAGCGCCTCGACGGCGTCCTTCACGATGCTCAGCCCGAGCCCCGTGCCCTCGACGCCGGTGACCGTCTCGGCGTGCGCGCGGAAGCCGCGCGCGAAGAGCTGCGCGCGCTTCTCCTCGGGGACGCCGAGGCCGTTGTCCCACACCTCGACCACCGTCTCGGGCGCGGCGTCGGGACCGGGCTCGGTGACGTGGCCGCGCACCTCGACCCACCGCGCGGCGGCCCGCGGGTCCGCGTACTTGATGGCGTTGGAGAGGTAGTTCACGGTCGCGAGCTCCACCGCCGCGGCGACGACCTCGGCGGGCGGCAGCGCGCCGATCCGGACCTCGACGCCCGCCGCGCGCGCCGTGTCGCGCAGCTGGCGCGCGGCCTCGGCGACCGCCTGCGCCAGCAGCACGCGCCGCTGCTGGCGCGCGTCGCTGTCCATGCGCGAGAGCTCGATCAGGTTGTCGAGCGTGTCGCGCATCGCGCCCGCGTTGCGGCGCACCACGCCCACGAGCCGCGGATGCTCCGAGGCGGGCAGCCCCTCGAGGTCGAGCAGCTCGCCGGCGCCGAGCACCGCGCCGATCTGGTTCTTCAGCTCGTGCGTGAGCGCGCGGTTGAAGCCGCGCAGGCGCTCCTCGCGCTCGGCGAGCTTGGCGCGCATCTGCTGCAGGTAGTGCGCGACGGCGGCCTCCTGGATGATCGCGACGGCGCGGAAGAGCCGGTGCCCGCACGCGAGCAGCTCGTCCTTCCCGCACGGCTCGTCCATCTCGCGCACGGCGGCGATGAGGTGGGCGAAGATGATCCCGCCCAGCAGCTCGAACTCCTTGAGGATCTGGTACTCGTCGAAGCCCTGCCCGTGGCGCAGCGCGCCGAGCTCCATCGCCTTGGCGATCACCGGCGTGTCGGCGGACACCTCCTGCGCCGGATGCTCCAGGTACGCCGCGATCCCGTCGATCAGGAGCGGGACGTGGTTCAGCAGGTCGTCGGTCGGGAAGACCAGGTTCGCGTCGAGCGTGACGCGCGCCGAGATGCGCTCGAGCCAGCGGTGCGTCAGCCCCTCGCGGGCCGCGCGGATGCTGTCGGCCAGCGCCGGCGCGAGGGGGCACGGCAGGGCGAAGTCCGTGTGTGCGGGCACGCGGCGGGACGGGAGGGGCGGGAGTCGGCGATCAGCGCGGGACGTCCAAGATACGCCGAAGCTCGGCGCCGAGGGCGCGCGGCTCCAGCGGCTTGGTGAGAAAGGCGTCGCACCCGGCGGCGATCGCGCGCTCCTCGTCCTCGCGCTGCGCGTGGGCGGTGAGCACCACGACGGGGATGTCGCGGGTGAGCGGATCGTCCTTGAGCACCCGCGTGGCGGCGTTGCCGTCCATCCCCGGCAGCCCGACGTCCATCACGATCACGTCCGGCCGGACGTCCCGCACGCGGGCCAGGCCGCGCTCCGCGTCCTCCACCACGACGACGTCGAAGCCGAGGTGCGTGAGGTACGTGGCGTAGATGATCCCGTTGTCCTCGTTGTCCTCGATGATGAGGACCGAGGGTCTCCCGGCGGGCGGAGTCACGAGTCGGACGGCGGCGAGGAGGCGGGCATCGGGGGTCTGCGGCGGGTCGGGGCCGGCCGACGTGACGCCGGCCGGGCGTACGGCGAGGGGCAATCTCGCGACTCGGCCACCACGCGTGGCACCCCCCGCCGCTCCGACGGTCGCCCGGCGCCTCCACGGTTGGCGCTCCGGCGCGCCGCGCGACGGCGCGCTCCGGCGCGCTACCGACCGCCGCGCGCGACGATCGCGTCCAGCGCCGCGCGGTCGTACAGGCGCCCGCCGACGACGACGGCGCGGATGCGCGCGAGGTGCGCGACGTCGGCCAGCGGATCGGCGTCGAGCAGCACGAGGTCCGCCACCTGCCCCACGCGCACGGAGCCGACGGAGTCCGCCACGCCGCTCCAGCGCGCGGCGGCGAGGGTGGCGGCGCGCAGCGCCTCGAACGGCGTCAGGCCGACGTCGCGCGCCAGCATCCCGAGCTCCTCGTGCATGCTGCTCCCCGGATACACGAGGTACATGCCGAGATCGGTGCCGGCGAGGATCGGCGCCCCGAGGCCGTTGAGCGCGCGCAGCGCCGCCGCCTCGCGATCGTACGCGCGGCCCGCCGCCTCGACCGGCGCGGGGCGCACCGGATCGCGCAGCATGGCGAGCCGCACGGCCCATTGCGCGCGCTCGTGCGCCGAGATCCAGCGGTTGCGCGGGTCCACGCGCCCCGCCGAGTCGCCGACGAGCGCCCAGAAGCGGTCGGTCGGGATGCGGTCCTGCCCGGAGACGAGCAGCGTCGGCACGAGCGCCGCCTCGCGCTCCCGCAGCCGCGCCGCGAACGCCGCGCGCGACTCGGCGGGCATCGTGTCGAGCGCGCCCGCGATCCCGTACAGGTGCTCGAAGCTGCGCTGCCCCGCGTCGAGCGCGCGCCAGGGCCCGACGGCGCGCAGCGCCTGCGGCGCGTGGCCCACCAGCGCGAGCCCGCGCGTGCGCGCCGCGCGCGCGAGCGCGTCGTACGTCTCGGGCGTGCCGGGATCGATGAACTTGAGCATCCGCCCGCCCGCGCGCACGACGCTGTCGCCCACGCCGTCGGCCATGGCCGGGCGGTCGACGACGAGGCGGCCGCGCGCCCAGCGCGGCGTCGGATGCGGCGTCCGCGCCGCGAGTGTCGCGAGGCGCTCCATGAACGCGAGGCTGCGCGCCGTCTCGACGACGAAGCCCGACGTGGCGATGCGCGGGACCGGGAGCCCGCGCGCGGCGGCGGCGCGCCGCATCGAGTCGGCCTCCGCCGCGCGCAGCGCGCCGAGGTCGCGCACCGAGGTCACGCCGTGCGCGACGAGCAGCGGCAGCCACGCGTCGTCCTTGCCGTCGAGGTGCACGTGCATGTCCCACAGCCCCGGCACGAGGTAGCGCCCCGCGCCCGCGACGACGGTGGCGCCGCGCGGGACGCGCACCGCGCCGCTCGGCCCCGCCGCGACGATGCGCCCCTCGCGCACGACGACCGTCCAGTCGCGCCGCAGCTCGGGCGTGGTGCCGTCGGCGACGCTCACGCCGACGACGGCGAGCGACGGGGCGCCCGGCGCATCCCCATCGGCGCGCACGCGGGCGCACGCGACGCCGGCGATCACCAGGGCGAGCGTCGAGAGACGGGCGGCGAGGCGCGGCGCGAAGCGGCGGCGCGGGTGCGGCATGGTCATCACTCCGGGAGAACGGGACGCCCCTGGTCGGGCGGTGCGGCCTCACGCATGATGCGAGGGATCATGCGCGTGCCGCGGGCGCGCGACCAACGGGAAGCTGCAGCGAGGGATCGACATGGGTGAAGCCGGCCGCCGTCGCGCCGCGCGGGCGGGCGTGGCCTGCGCGCTCGCGGCGCTGCTGACCGCGATCGCGCCGGAGGCCGGCGCGCAGACCACGGCCGAGCAGGCCGCCGCCGAGCAGGCCGCCGCCGAGCGGCGTCGCGTGCAGGAGGAGCGCGTGCACGCCGACTGGGCGTACCTCGCGCGCTACCGCGACGAGAACGCGCGGCTCGGCGCGCCGCGCCCGGGCGAGCGGCGCGTGGTGTTCATGGGCAACTCGATCACCGAGGGCTTCGCGCCGCACTTCGCGACGCTGTTCCCCGGCCGGCCGTACGTCGGCCGCGGCATCAGCGGCCAGACGTCGCCGCAGATGCTGGTGCGCTTCCGACAGGACGTGGTCGCGCTGCGTCCCGCGGTGGTCGTGCTCCTCGCCGGCACGAACGACATCGCCGGCAACACCGGCCCGTCGACGCTGGAGATGATCCAGGACAACGTCGCGTCGATGGTCGAGATCGCGCAGGCGAACGGCATCCGCGTCGTGCTCGCGTCGGTGCTGCCGGCGAGCGCGTTCCCGTGGAAGCGCGACGTCGAGCCCGCGCCGCGGATCGTCGCGCTCAACGCCTGGCTGCGCGCACACGCCGCCGCGCGCGGCGCCGTGTACCTGGACTACCACTCGGCGATGCGCGACGCGCGCGACGGGCTGCGCGCCGAGCTGTCGGGCGACGGCGTGCATCCGAACCTGGCCGGCTACCGCGTGATGGCGCCGCTGACGGAACGGGCGATCGAGGAGGCGATGCGCGGGGTGCCGGCGGGGCGGTGATGCGAGGGGCTGCGGGGCTGCGGGGCTGCGGAACGGCTCGACGAGACGTGCGCGATGAACCGTTCCGCAGCCCCGCAGCCCCGCAGCTCACCCTCCCGCCAGCGCGAGCAGCCCCCCGAGATCGACGCCCTGCCAGAGCCGCTCGCGCATCGCGCGCGTGTCGGCGAGCGCGCGGGCGCCGGCGGGGGTGACCGCGAACAGCCGGCGCGAGGCGCCGTCGAGCCGCGCGCGGTCGGAGCGCAGCAGCCCCTTCGCCTCCAGCCGGTCGAGCGTCGCGTACACGGCGCCGATGGCCAGCTCGCGCGTGGTCGCGCGCTCGATCTCGCGGCGCACCTCCATCCCGTAGGCGTCGTCGCGCGCGCGCAGCACGGCGACCACCACCTGCTCCTCCAGCACGCCGAGCGGCGCGTGCGGCGACGGCGTCACGTCCCCCCTCACTGCTCGCGGAGCACGACGGACGGGTTCAGCATCCCCGCGCGCCACGCCGGGATCAGCGCCGCCGCGAGCCCCACGACGAGCAGCGCGACCGCCGCGGCGGCGAACGCCACCGGGTCGAGCGTGCCGACGCGGAAGAGGAAGGTCTCCAGCAGCCGCGCGAGCGCCGCCGTCCCCACCAGCCCGATCGCCACGCCGGCGCCGACGAGCGTCGCGCCCTGCCCGACGATGCTCCCGATCACGCGACGCGGCATGAGGCCGAGCGTGACCTTGATCGCCCAGTCGCGCTTGCGCCGCGCGGCGAAGTGCGCGATCACGCCGTAGATGCCGACCGCGCCGAGCACCAGCGCGAGCGACGAGAGCAGCGCGAGCAGCGCCATGATCTGCCGCGCCGGCCCGACGGCCGCGTCGAGGACGCGCGTCATCGTCGTGGTGCCCTGCACCGCGAACTCCGGCGCCACGCGCCCCACGGTGCGCCGCGCGTCGTCGAGCACCGCCTCGGCGCTCGCGTCGTCCGCGGTGCGCAGCACCAGCGACGCCGACGCGCCGAAGATCGGCGCCTGTCCCGCGAGGTAGTAGACCGCGGCCTCCTCGTCGTCGGTGAGGTTCGCCTCGGCGACGTTCCGCACCACGCCGACGATGCGCTGCGTCGCGTTGAAGCCGCCCGCCAGCTGCCGCCCGATGGGGCTCTCGCCGGGGAAGTGCTTCTTCGCGAACGCCTCGTTCACCACGACCGACATCACCACGCCGACGCTGTCGGCCTCCGTGAAGATGCGGTCCGAGTTGTCGAACAGCCGCCCGTCGCGCAGCCGGATCCCCATCGTCTCGAAGTAGCTCGGCGTGACGATGCGGAAGTACGTGTTCGTGCCCTGCCCGCCCTCGTCGCGCCCCTCCACGCGCAGGCCGAAGCTGTCGCCGGCGCCGCGCAGCGGGAGCTTCATCGCCACGCCGACCGCCTGCACGCCCGGCAGCGCGGCCATCGCGCGCCCGATCTCGTCGAGCGCCTGCCGGCGCGGCCCGGAGCCCAGCGTGCGGTTGGACATGACGTCGACCACCGCGAGCCCCTGCGTGCGAATGCCGGGATCGATCGCGTAGAGGTTGGAGACGCTGCGGACCAGCAGCGCCGCCCCCGAGGCGATGAGCATCGCCAGCGCGACCTCGGTGACGACGAGCGCGCTCTCGAGTCGCCCGCCGCGCCCCTGGATGCCGCCGGTGCGCGCGCTGCCCATGCGCGCGCGCAGATCGCCGCGCCAGAGCGAGATCGAGGGCACGAGCACGACCAGCAGCACCGCCGCGAGCGCGAGGACGAGCGCGGCGAGGAACATCGTCCAGTCGAAGCGCGCGCTCTCCGACCAGGCGCCGAGCGGCAGCGCGCCGGCGAGCAGACGGAATCCGCCGGCCGCGAGCGCGCCGCCGACGACCGCCGCCAGCACGCCGACCAGCAGCGCCTCCACCACGAGCTGCTGCGTGAGCCGTCCGCGGTTCGCGCCGAGCGCGGAGCGCACCGCCAGCTCCGACGAGCGCCCCTCGACCTGGCCGAGCATGAGCGCGGCGACGTTGGCGCAGGCGATCAGCAGGATGAGCCCCATCACGACGAGCGTGGCGAGGAGCGCCGGGCGCATGGAGCCCAGGAGCTCCTCGCGCAGCGCCGTCACCGCCGGCTCGCGCGTCTTGTCGCCCGCCGTCGAGTACTCGAAGCGATCGCCGAGCGTCTTCGCGAGCGCGGCGAGCTGCGGCTGCATCGCGTCCAGCCGCACGCCCGGCGCGGTGCGGCCGGTGAGCGCGTAGCTCCCGTTGCGCCCCTCGGGGTTGAGCGGGCGCGCGTGCCAGAGGCGCACCGCGGGATCCGGGAACCAGAAGCCGCGCGGCATCACGCCGATCACCGTGCGCGGCGCGCCGTCGATCGTGAGCCGCTGGCCGATGACCGACGGCTGCCCGCCGAGCTCCTGCCACAGCCCGTAGCTGAGCACCACCACCGACTCGGACCCCTGCGCGTCGTCGCCCTCGCGGAAGCCGCGGCCGAGCACCGGCCGCACGCCGAGCACGTCGAACAGCTCCCACGACGTCTGCCGGGCGGCGACGAGCCGCGTGGGCGCGTCGCCGTCGCGCAGGATCACGTCGCTCGGGCGGTGCGCGGCGACCTGGCGGAAGCCGGGGATCTTCCCGCGCAGGAAGAGGAACTCCTCCTCGGTCCACCACCCGGGCATCCAGAGCGTGCCCACCTCGTCGGCGTGGGCGTACGGCAGCGGGTCGAAGAGGAGCGGGCGCGCGACGCCGAAGACGGCGGCCGAGCCGCCGATGCCCAGCGCCAGCGTGAGCACGGCGAGGAGGGTGTAGGCGCGCCGGTTCCGCAGACGGCGGGCGGCGAAGCGAGCGTCGGTGATCCAGCTCTTGAGCATGGGCCCTCCGGGCCGATAGGCGTTCGCGCGGGGCTCGAATCCGGTCCACTCCCGCCACCAGCTCCAGCCGAGCAGCGCGGGCGCGGAGCCCACGGCCTGTCGCCAGAGCCAGCGTCGCGCTTCGGGCTGGCCGGCGGCGGCGGCGTGCTGCGCGTACTCGGCGGCGAGGTCCGCGAGCACCTCGTCGCGCTCCGCGCGCGGGAGGAGTGCGCGGAGGATCGCGAGCGGGAGCCGCGGCAGCGCGCGGACGGGGTCGGGCACGGGCGGGGCGGGCATGGTGCGATTCTACATTGTAGAAAGGCAGGGCGCACGGGGGCCCGCGCGGTGGTCAGACCTTGGACCGACGAAGTTGACGGAGGGTTTACTCGGAATCCGAACGACGCGCTGCGGGGCTGCGCGGCTGCGGAACGGCTCGACCAGGATCTCCCGTCGAGCCGTTCCGCAGCCGCGCAGCCCCGCAGCCCCGCAGGCCGTTCAGGTTCTCCGCGTCCGTGGCCCGCAGCCTCCGCGACGTGGCGCTACTCCCCGCGCAGCGCCCCCGCCGGACTCACCCGCGCCGCCCGCCGCGCCGGCAGCCAGGCCGCGCCGAGCGCCACCAGCACGACGACGACGGTCGCCATCGCCAGCACCACCGGGTCGTGCCCCTCGAGCTGGAAGAGGAGCGAGCCCGCCAGCCGCCCGAGCCCGAGCGCGCCGGCCACGCCGACCACGCCGCCGACGAGCACCATCGTCGCCGTCTGCCGCAGCACGAGCACGCGCACCCGCCCCGCGTCGGCGCCGAGCGCCATGCGCACCCCGATCTCGCGGCGGCGCTGCGCGACCGAGTAGGCCAGCACCCCGAACAGCCCGACCGCCGCGAGCAGCGTCGCGAGCACCGCGAAGCCCGCCGAGAGCGCGCCGACCATGCGATCCAGGTAGACGCTCTCGCGCGCCTGCTGCCGCAGCGGCTTGAGCAGGACCACCGGCAGCGCGCCGTCCACGCGCGCCACCGCGCCCGGGATGGCGCGCAGCACCTGCTCGGCGGCGCCGCCCGCGCGCACGTAGAAGGCCGCGGCGTTCACCGTCGTGTCCTGCCGGTAGGGCGTGTAGAGCATCGGCGGCGCGACCTGCTTCACGCCGCTGTAGCTCGCGTCGCGCACGACGCCGACGATCTCGATGTCGAGCGTGCCGTCGGGCGAGTCGCCGTCGCGGCCGACGCGCGTGCCGACGGCGCGCGCACCGAGCCCGAACTTCCGCACGAACGCCTCGTTCACCACCGCCACCTTCGGCGCGCCCGCGCGCTCGGCGGCCGTGAACTCGCGCCCCGTGACCAGCCCGATCCCCATCGTGCGGAAGAAGCCGGGGCCGACGCGGTTCATGCGCACGTTGACGTCCGTGTCCGGCGCGCGCGTGAAGCCCTCGACGCTCACGTTGCCGCCGTTGCTGCTGCCGACCAGCAGCGGCGTGCTCGATGCGGCGACGCCCTCGACCCCGGGGAGCGACGCCACCTCGTCCTCGACGCGCGCGAGCAGCGCGTGCGCGCGGCTCGTCTCGTAGCCGCTCAGCGCCGGCAGCAGCGCGAACTGCACCACGCGCTCGGCGTCCATCCCGAGGTCCACGCGCCCAACGTTGCGCAGGCTCTTCACGAACAGCCCCGCGCACCCGAGCAGCGCGAGCGAGATCGCGATCTGCGCCGTCACCATCCCGGCGCGGAAGCGCGTCGCCGCGCGCGCGCCGCCGGGGATCTGGCCCGCGCCCGAGCGGATCGCGCCGATCAGGTCGCGGCGCGTCGCGTGCAGCGCGGGGAAGAGGCCGAACAGCAGCCCCGTGCCGAGCGACACGAGCCCCGCGAACGCGAGCACCGACGGCCGCAGCGCGAGCGAGAGCGTGGTGCCGAAGCCGACCGCGCCCTGCGGGATGAACGACCCGATGACGCGCAGCATCCCGTGCGCGACCAGCAGGCTCGCGAGCCCGCCCACCACGGCCAGCACGCACGACTCGCCCAGCAGCTGCAGCACGAGCCGCCGACGTCCCGCGCCGAGCGACATGCGCACCGCGATCTCCGACGCGCGCCCCGCGCCGCGCACCAGCAGCAGGTTGGCGATGTTGGCGCACGCGATCAGCACGACCAGCCCCGTGATCGCCAGCAGGAAGAGCGCGGGCATCCGCGTCGCGCCGCGCAGGCTGCTCTGGCCGCGGCGGCCGTCCTCCACGGTCACCTCGCGCTGCAGGAAGCGCTCGCGCGTCGCGGCGCTGATCCCGGCGTGCAGCGGCAGCTCGACGTCGCGCAGGATCGGGCGCATCGTCGCCGTGAGCTCGGCGCGCGCCTGCTCGGGCGTGGCGCCGGGGCGCAGCCGGCCGAACGCGTAGACCCAGTGCCGCGTGCGGTCGCGCAGCTCCTCGGCCGCGCCGAAGAACGGGTCGATCGACGGCGCCTGGAGGATCGGCACGTACACCGCGGTGCGCATCCCCAGCGTCGTCCCCTCGAAGCCCTGCGGCGCGACGCCCACGATCTGCAAGGTGCGCCCGTTCACGAGCAGCCGCCGGCCGACGACGTCCGGATCGGCGCCGAGGTGCGTCGTCCAGTAGGCGTGGCTGACGACGGCCACCGGGTGCGCGCCGGTCGCGACGTCGTCCTGCGGCCCGAGCAACCGGCCGCGCGCCGGCGCGAGCCCGAGCACCGGGAAGTACGAGCCCGTGACGAACTCGCCGTCGGTCTGCAGCGCGCGTCCCTCGGTCGCGAGGCTCGCGAGGAAGAGCCGGTGCCCGGCGATCCCCTGCAGCGCGCGCCCGCGCGACGCCGCGAGGTCGCGGAAGAGCGGAAGGCTGAACACCTCCTGGCAGCTGCCGGCCTGGTTGCACTGGTCGCTGCCGATGGTCGGCGCGGTGGGCGCGAGGTTCACCAGCCGCTCGGGCTCGCGCACGGGGAGCGGGCGCAGGAGCAGCTCCTCGAACACCGAGTACGCGGCGGCGTTCGCGCCGACGCCGAGCGCGATGCAGGTGACCGCGACGACGGTGAAGGCGGGTGCGCGGCGCAACCCGCGCAGCGCGAACCGCACGTCCTGCGCGAACGCGCCGAGCCGGTCGCCGAGCCGCAGCCGCGCCTCGCGGCGCGTGGCGGAGCCGTGCAGTCGCGCGCGCGCCTCGTCCACGGGCCCGAAGCGGCGCTCCGCCTCCGCGCGCGCGGCCTCGGGGGTCAGCCCCTCGCGCGCGAGCTGCTCGGCGCGCAGGGCGAGGTGCAGCCGGATCTCCTCGTCGGCCTCCTGCTCGGCGAGGTCGCGTCGCCGCACGGCGAGGCGAAAGAGGCGGCGGATGCCGGGCCGGATCTCGTCGTGTGCCATCGTCGCCTCCTCAGGCGGGCCGCGGCGCGGCGGTGAGGATGTCGGTGACCGTGGCCGCGTAGCGCACCCACAGCGCGGTCTCCGCGGTCAGGTGGGCGCGGCCGGCGTCGGTGAGCCGGTAGTAGCGCGCGCGCTGGTTGTTGGCCGTCACGCCCCACTCGGCGGCGGCCAGCCCGCGCGCCTCGAGGCGGTGCAGCGCCTGGTACAGCGCGCTGTCCTGCACGCCGAGGGCGCCGCCCGAGCGCGCCTCCAGCCACTGCGTGATCTCGAAGCCGTGCATCGGGGTCCACGACAGCGCCTTGAGCACGAGCACGTCGAGGGTCCCCTTCACGAGGGGTAGCGCATCCGCCACGGGACCTCCGTAGAGAGGGGTACAGACTCTGGGGGCCTTACGGGTGGGCGTGCTCCCGGTTTCGACCCGTGTCGTGGCGGGAGCTGCGGACTGCGGGCTGCGGACCCTCGCCGCCTCACGCCTGCCGCCTCGCGCCGGATCCGAACGGCAAACAGCAGCAGGGATGAAGATCGGAGAAGATCTGATCGAAAGTCCGATGGCTCCGCGTGGCGGCGAGGATCGTCGCACCACATGGAGCCATCCGATCTTCATCAGACGTTGTCAGATTCTCATCCCTGCTGCTCTCGGCCGTTCGGGTCCGCCGCGAGGGAGCAGCATTCACGATCCGCAGTCCGCAGCGCCCGCCTCACGGGGCGATGAGCTCCACGACGTCGTCGTGCCCGACGTCGCCCACGTAGTCCGACACCGTCACGCCCTCGAGCGCGCGGGCGACGTCCTCGCGCGTGTGGCGCACGCCGCGCAGGCGCGACTCCAGCTCGCCCACGTCCGCGCGGCCCATGTAGTCGCCGAAGATGCGGATCGACGCGATGCGCCCCTCGCGCACGTCGAGCCGCACGTCGAGCTCGCCGGCCGGGAAGCGGCGCGAGCGCTGCACGTTGCTCGGCGGGTTCTCGCCGTAGTTCCAGCTCCACGCGCCGTACTTCCGGTCGACGAGCGCGTGCACCGCCGCCCAGTCGTCGTCGGTGAGCGTCACGGTCGGGATGCGCGCGCGCTCGGACGTGCCGAAGATCTCCTCGAGGATGCGGTCCTGCAGCGCGTGCACGTCGAGCGGCGCGCGCAGGAACTCGGAGATGTTGGCGACCCGGCTGCGGATGCTCTTCACGCCCTTGCTCTCGACCTTGCCCGGCTTCGGACGCAGCGCGGCCGTCACCGCGTCCAGGTCCGAGTCGAGCAGCAGCGTGCCGTGGCTGAACATGCGCGTCGGCGTCGCGAACTGCGCGTTGCCCGAGATCTTGCGCCCCTCCACCAGCACGTCGTTGCGCCCGCCCTGCTCCGCCGGCACGCCGAGCGACTGCAGCACCGCGACCACCGGCCGGGTGAACAGGTCGTAGCGCGCGAAGCGCCCGCTCACGTCGGGCGTCATGAAGCTGAAGTTGAGGTTCCCGAGGTCGTGGTAGACCGCGCCGCCGCCCGAGACGCGCCGCACCACCTGCACCTCGCGTTCGGCGACGACGTCGGCGTCGATCTCCTCGATCGTGTTCTGGTTGCGCCCGATGATGATCGCGCGCGCGTTGACGTAGAACAGCAGCACGTCCTCGTCGGCGGGCTTGTGCCGGAAGACGTACTCCTCGAGCGCGAGGTTCACGCGCGCGTCGGTGATGCCGCGGTTGTCGACGAAGAGCATGGTGGGTGCTAGTGGATCGTGACGCGGCGGATGCGCGCGCCCTCCTGCATGCGGTCGACGACGTCCATCCCGCGCACGACGTCGGCGAATATCGTGTAGTCGTGGTCGAGGCGCACGTTGTCGACCGTGTTGAAGTACAGCTGCCCGTCGCCGGTGTCGCGCCCGCGCGTGGAGACGCCGACGGTGCCGCGCCGGTTCTCGCGCCCGACCTCGTCGCGCGTGAACGGGCCGTCGCCCACGTACTCGTTGGCGCGCGGGCTGCCGCCCTGCACGACGAAGAAGGGCACGACGCGGTGGAAGGTCAGCCCGTCGAACCACCCGGCGCGCGCGAGCCGCACGAAGCGCCACGTGTTGGTCGGCGCGTCGAGCGGATGCAGGCGCAGCTCGACGCGCCCGCCGTCGGCCATCTCGATCGTCGCGCCGCGCACGCCGCGGAGCTGCGCCACGGTCGGCAACGGCGGCTCGGGAAGCGGCGCGGGCTCGGCGCGCACGCCGGTCAGCTGGGCCACCCTGGCGGCGATCGCCTCGTCGAAGTCGCGCGCGTGGCGCGCCGGCACCGTGGCGCCCAGCGCCTCGACGAGCGCCATGCGCGCGTCGCGCTCGGTCTCGCGCCGGCGCGCCGTCATCCGGTCGAGCGCGGCGACGAGCGCCGGCTGCGCGGCGGGCGACCCGGCCACCGCCTTCGCGGCCGACATGAGCAGCTGCGCGGCGTCCGAGCGCAGTGCCTCCACGTACACGGCGTCGTCGGCGTGCCCGCTGATCTCGGCGAGCCCGTCGATCGCCTCGCTGGCGACGTTGGCGTCGGCGTCACGCGCGAGCCGGCGCAGCGTCGTCGTGTCGCGGAGCCGGCGCGCCGCGCGGGCGGCGTGCGTGCGCGCGAACGGATCGCGGTCGGCCGCGAGCGTCGCCAGCCGCGCGCGCGCCCGCTCGGGGGCGACGGCCGCCAGCGCGGTCACCGCCCGCGGCGCGCGCGACGCCTCCAGCGCGGCGACGGCGCCCGCATCGCCCGGACAGCGCGCCAGCGCGTCGACGGCGGCCAGCGCGACGTGCGCGTTCGCGTCCCGGGTCGCGGCCGCGAGCGCGGGGCATCCGGCCAGCGCGACCGCGCGGTAGCGCACGAGGGGCGCCGGGTCGCTCAGCATCGCCGCCGTCGCGACGAGCGCGCGCACGTCGCCGCTCGCGTCGCGCCGCAGCGCCGCCGAGTCGGCCGCGGTGGCGCCGCCGGCCGCGAGGCGGGCCGCGGCGGCGATCGCGCGCACGTCGTCCGCGTGCGACGCCGTCGTCGCCACCGCCTGCAGGCGTGCGCCCACCGCCCCCGGGATGCGCCCGCGCGCGGCGCGCTGGCGCGTCAGGAAGTAGAGGCCGCGCACCGCGCCGCGGAGCGGCAGCTGGGCCGCGATCGCCTCGGCGGTCGCCGCCACGTCGCCGCTGTCGGCCCGCACGCGCCCCGCGCCCTCGGCGAGCTGCCCGCGCACGGCGGCGTCGGATTCCGTGGCGAGGCGCGCGAGCAGGCCGGCGCGCGCCCGCGCCGCGCCGTCGCCGCGGAACACGGCCTGCGCGACCGCGTCCGCCGCCGCGCGGCGCACGCCCGCGTCACGGTCATCCAGCGCGCCGACGACGTCGTCCAGCAGGTCGGCGCGCTCGAGACGTCCGAGCCCGCGCACCGCGTGGCGCCGCAGCGACGCATCGGGCACCGCGAGGCCCGCGCGCAGCGTCGCCAGGTCGGCGGCCGTGGCGCCGCGCGCATCCTCGGCGCGGATCAGCTGGTCGAGCGAGGGCGCCTGCGCGCCGAGGGCACGCGTGGCGAGGCAGAGCGCGAGCAGGTGCGCGAGGGTGCGCATGCGGGATCGGGAGGAGCGAGGAGGGCCGGCGCACCACGGGCGGCGGCGCGTGCCCGCCAATCGATGCCGTGCGCGCGCGCCGCGCAACGGGACCGCGCCACGCCGGCGACGCGCGCCGTCAGGGAGCCGCGGCGGGGATCGCGATGCCGTAGCGTGCGCCGATCGCCTGCGCGGCCGCCTCCGCGAGGACGCCCTGCCCGCGGGCGCTCGGGTGCACGCCGTCGAGGCTGATGTTCGGGCCGAACGGCGCGCCGGCGAACAGCAGGTCCGACACGCGGAACGTCGGCTTGGGCAGGTCGTAGACGGCGGAGAGCGCGAAGTACGCGTAGCCGCGCGCCGCCGCGCGGGCCTGCATGTGCGCGTTCATCTCCGCCATGCGGGCGTTGATCGCGCGCACGTCGTCCGCCGTCAGCACGTAGTCCGCCGTCCCCGGCACGTCCTCGCAGGTGGCGGTCGCGGGCGCGCGCTCCAGCAGCGTGAGGAGGTAGCCCGGCACGTAGAGATGGTTGGTGCTGGTCTCGCAGCTCGCGCTCACGGTGATGCGCAGCGCGCGCAGCGCCCCCGCCTCGGCGAAGAACTCGCGCGCCTGCCGGATGCTCGGGAACCGCGCGGCGTCGGTCGGCAGCCCGACCAGCACCGCGCGCGCGCCGGTGGACGCGACGGCCGCGAGCACCTGGTCGTAGTCCGCCGCCCAGCTCGCGAACGGCGTCATCGCGGCGACGCGGCCGGTGCTGGCGGGGAGCACGTCGTTCGCCGCCAGCTCCACCGAGACGAACGTCGGGCGCTGCGCGAGCATCGCCGTCACCTGCGTCTGCCCCGGCGCGAGCACGCGGGCGTAGAGCGTGCCGACGCGCGCGCTGCGCGCCGTCGCCGACTCGATCGTCGTGAAGAGCGCGTCGTGCACGTCCGCGCCCGAGATCGCGACGTTGTTCAGCGGCGGCACCAGCCCCGCGCGCAGCGGCGCGCAGGTGGTCATCACCGCGCTCACCAGGTCGTCGCCCGTCCCGAAGGCGGTGAACGCGCCCAGCAGCGCCAGGTTCGCGACGAGCGGCGCCGCGAGCGGCGGGCTGCACCCCGGGTCCTGCACGAGCGGCTGCGTGAACGTCACGCCGGCCACGCGCGCGGCGAGCTGCGCCGGCTACGACGCCCCCTGCGCCGCGGCCGAGATGCCCGCCGACTGCACGCCCATGCTGTTGCTGGTGCCCAGCGCGACGAAGCGCGCGAACACCTCCGCGGCGCTGGGCGGCGTGGGCGTGCCGACCGACGGGGGATCGGGCGGCGCGAGCGCCGGCGCCGCGGGATCGGCGCAGGCCGCGACGGCGCAGGCGAGCGTCGTGGCGAGGGCGGAGAGCGTGCGTCGCATGGCTCCTCCGCGGCAGCGGGGCTGCCGCGCGTGTACGGATCGGGGCGCGCTGGGCGCCGCCTCACCATGGAGCATAGCGCGCGGAGGTCCACAGTGCGCGATCGATCCGAGCGCACCACCGGCGTCCGCCCGTGCCGCCGCTGCGCTCAGCCGGCGATCGCCGCGTCGAGCCGCTGCCGCAGCGCCGCGCCCGGGACCGCGCCGACGATCCGGTCGATCGGCGTCCCGTCGCGGAAGACGAGCATGGTCGGCAGCCCGCGCACGCCGAGGCGCGTCATCGCGGCCGGGTTCGCGTCGGCGTCCAGCTGCAGCACGCGCAGGCGCGGCGCGTACTCCTCCGCGACCGCCTCCACGAGCGGCGCCATGAGGCGGCAGGGCGCGCACCAGGCGGCGGTGAACTCGATGGCGACGAGGCCCGTGCCGGGCGCGATCGCCTCGGCGAGGGTGGCGTCGGTGACGGCGGGGATCGTGGTCGTGGGCATCGATGACCTCAGGCGATGAGAGAGGGAGCGCGGCGCGGGCAGCTCGGCGTCGGGGAAGGCGCGCGGGCCGGCAGGGCCGGTGAGCCGCCCCCGGGTCGGAGCGGGCGGGTGGGGTGCGCGCGGTCGCGCGTCGGGAACGGGCATCGGACGCTCCGACCGAGCGGTGTGGGCCGGGCGACCCGTTGCCCGGCACTCCGGGAGCCTACAACTTCAAGCGCACTTGAGGTCAACCCCGTGCACGAGACGCGGCACATGGACGGCATGAGCATCGGCGAGGTCGCGCAGCGCGCGGGGCTCGAGCCCTCGGCGATCCGCTACTACGAGAGCGCGGGGCTGCTCCCCGCGCCGGCGCGCGTGAGCGGGCGTCGCCGCTACGACGAGGACGTGCTCGAGTGGCTCTCGCTCATCGCGCTCGCGCGCGAGGCGGGCTTCACGATCGCCGAGATCCGTCAGCTCGTGAGCGGCTTCGCGCCGGGCACGCGGCCGGCGGAGCGGTGGCGGACGCTCGCCACGCGCAAGCTCGCGGAAGTCGACGCGATGGTCGCGCGCGCGGAGCGGATGCGCGCGGTGCTGCGCGTCGCGCTCGACTGCGGCTGCTTCCGCCTGGAGGACTGCAGCGCGCTGTTGGCGGCCGACCCGGCGGAGGGACGCAACCCGTGCACGATGCCGACCGCCGCGATCGCGGAGGCGCGCGCCCGGCGGCGCGCGTAGCGGCGCCCGCGGCGGCGCGACACGCGGCGGGCGGCGCCGTCAGCGCGTCGGCGTCGACAGCGGGAAGAGGCGGCTCGCCTCGCGGGCGGTGACGCCGTGCATCGCGTACATGCGGAGCATCAGGCCCTCGACGAAGCGATCGTCGCTCGCGTCCTGCTTCCCCTTCGACCACGCGGCCGCGCGCCGCGCGCCCTTGTCGTGCTCCGCGCGGCGGAACGCGCGGTCGGCGTCCGACAGGAAGCGCTCGAACGTGGCGGTCAGGTCCCGCTCGCCCGCGATCGCGCGCGTCCAGCTGCGCTGGCAGGCGTCGCGGAACGCCTCCTTGAGCCCGGCCGCCTCGGCCGCGGAATCCGCCGTGTTGAAGGCGACGGGCACCGCGGACGTCGCCATGAAGCGCGCGAGCCACGCGACCTTCATCTCCTGGCCGCGCGCCAGCGCCCACGGCGGATTGCCGTCGATCAGGAGCTGGCCGGGGAGCACGTGCGCGGCCTGCTCGCCCGCGCCGGCGGTCGCGTCCTGGACCGCCGCGCCCTCGAGCGAGAACACGGGCACGTGCGGCTTGCTCCACTGCAGCGCCAGCCCGCCGACCCACGCGATGGCCTCGCACGCGTGCAGCAGCCGGTTGCGCGCGTGCCCGCGGGCGTCCAGCAGCACCTCCTCGATCGACCCGTAGCTGCGCGGCCGCCCGTGGCGGACCGTGACGGGGAACTTCCGATGCGACATGCGCCCTCCGGTGCGGCCACGAGACGACGGCGCCGCGACGGGTCGCGGGCGCCGCGGCCAATATGGAACGCCGGCCGCGCCGCGGCCATCGTGGACGCGCCGCGCGGCCTACGCCGTCGTCGCGTGCTGCGCGAGCATCAGCGCGGTGACCTCGTCGGGCGGCAGCGGACGCGCGTAGTGGTAGCCCTGCCCCGTGCGGCAGCCGAGCGCCAGCAGGCTCGCGCCCTGCTCCGCCGTCTCGATCCCCTCGGCGACCGTGCGCAGCGACAGCGTCTCGCCGAGCGCGATGATGGTGCGCGCGAGCGCGGCGTGACTGCCGCCGCTCGCGACGCCGTCGACGAAGCTCTTGTCGATCTTCAGCACGTCCACCGGGAAGCGCTGCAGGTAGCTGAGCGACGAGTAGCCGGTGCCGAAGTCGTCGATCGCCAGGCGGATGCCGAGCTCCTTCAGCTCGTGCAGCCGGCGCAGGCTCGCCTCGGTGTCCTGCATGACGACGCCCTCCGTGATCTCGAGCAGCAGCGCCGCGGGCGGCAGCCGCGCGTCGCCGAGCGCCGACGCGACGTCGGCGACGAGCTGCGGATGCTCGAGCTGCCGCCCCGAGATGTTGACCGCGACGCGCAGCTCCTCGAGCCCGAGCGCGCGCCACGCCGCCGCCTGCCGGCACGCCTCGCCGAGCACCCAGCGGCCGAGCGGCAGGATCATCCCCGACTCCTCCGCGATCGGGATGAACGCGGCCGGCCCGACGACGCCGCGCTCGGGGTGGTGCCAGCGCACGAGCGCCTCCACGCCGACGATCGCCTCGGTCGCAAGGTCGACGACCGGCTGGTAGACGAGGCGGAACTCCCGCCGCTCGAGCGCGTGGTGCAGATCGCTGCCGAGCGAGACGCGGTCGCGCACCGCCTCGTACATCGGCGGCGCGAACTCCTCGTACATGCCCTTGCCGCGCGCCTTCGCCTGGTACATCGCGAGGTCGGCGTTGCGCAGCAGCTCCTCGGTGGTCTCGCCGGCGCGCGCGGTCGCGATGCCGATGCTCGCGCCGACGGCGACCTCGCGCGCGCACAGCTGCACGGGCCGCGTCAGGCTGCTCAGGATGCGGTTCGCCACGACGTGCGCCTCGCCGCCGCCGGCGTTCGCCAGCAGCACCGCGAACTCGTCGCCGCCCAGGCGCGCGACGGTGTCGCTGCCGCGCGTGGCGTTCAGCAGCCGCGCGGCGACCTGCACGAGCAGCTGGTCGCCCTCGGCGTGGCCGAGCGAGTCGTTCACCGACTTGAAGTCGTCGAGGTCCAGGAAGAGCACCGCGACGTCGCCGGTCGTGCGCCCCACCTGCGCCAGCGCGTGCTCGACGCGGTCGCGGAAGAGGGCGCGGTTGGCCAGCCCCGTGAGCGGATCGTGGAAGGCCTGGTGCGCGAGCTGCTCCTCCAGCCCGCGACGCTGCGTCACGTCCTCCGCGACCGCGACGCCGGCGACGATCGCGCCGTCGCGGTCGCGCACGGGCCCCGCGGAGATGCGGACCCACGGCGCGGCACGGCCGGCGCCCGGCAGCCGGTACTCCTCGCCGTCCACGCGCTCGCCCGCGACGGCGCGCATCAGCGGCCACTCGTGCGACTCCAGCACGCGCCCGTCGGCGTGGAAGCCGACGCGCTCGGAGTACGCCTGCATCGCGCTGGTGCGGCGCGACGGGTCGCCGAAGATGCGCGACACCTGCCCGTTCCCGAGCACGAGCCGCCCCGAGGGCGCCTCGGCGATCAGCACCGCCGCCGGCATCTGCTCGATCACCGCCGCGAGCAGCGCGCGCTCGGCGTCGCGCTGCGCCACCAGCAGCTCGCGCTCGGCCTCCGCGCGCGTGCGCTCGGTGACGTCGAGCACGATGCCCTCGAGCGCGCGGATCTCGCCCGTGGCCGGATCGACGACCGCGCGCCCCTGCTCCCACACGTGCCGCTCGCCGCCGTCGGCGGCGCGCAGGCGGTAGCCCACCTGAAACGGCGCGGCGTCGCGCAGCGCGTCGCGCACCGCCGCCTGGACCTGCGGCCGGTCGTCGGGGTGGACCAGATCCACGTAGCGCACGCGCGCCACGCCGTCGACGGCGGTGAGATCCGCCGAGGCGTAGCCGGTCAGCGCCGCACAGCCGTCGCTCACGAACTCCATCGTCCAGGCGTCGTCGTTGCGGCAGCGGTACGCCATGCCCGGCAGGTTGCTCAGGAGCGTCGACAGCGCGCGCTGGCTCTCCGACAGCGCCGCCTCGGCGCGCACGCGCTCCGTCACGTCGCGCACGTTGAGCACGAGGCGCCCCTCGGCGCCCGGCAGCCGGCGCACGGCCGCCTCGACGACGCGATGGCCGCCGTCCTGGTGCCGCACGCGCAGCGTGATCGAGCTCGACACGCCGGGCGGCGCGGCGGCCGCCACCACGAGCGCCTCGGCGGCCGCGCGGTGGTCGTCGGGGTGCAGGTAGTCGATCACCGAGCCTGGCGTGCGCACGTCGTCGGCGTAGCCGAACACGCGCGCCGCCGACGCGCTCGCGTAGTGGAGCGTGCCGTCGAAGCCGACGACGTAGACGACGTCGGCGGCGTGCTCGATCAGCCCGCGGAAGTACGCGTCCTGCGCGCGGCGCTCGGCGACCAGCCGCTGGTTCTCGCGCACCGCCATCACCTGCCGCGCGACGACGAGCGCGGTGAGCACGGCGCTGCCCAGCGCGACGACGCCGAGCGGCTGCGACCACCAGCGGCGCGTCTCGAGCAGCAGCAGCCCGTAGCCGAGCGCGACGCCGGCGTAGGGGAGCGCGTTGAAGTGGCCCTCGAGCACGCGGATCGCGCGCGGCGACGCCTCGGGCGCCGTGTCGGGCGACGGACGCGGACGCGACGCGCGGCGGTACTCGACGTCGGCGGCGGCGACCATCAGCGCGGCCGACAGCATCCACAGCCCGTCGATCCAGTCGCCCGGCGCCACGGCGCGCGTGCGGGCGAGCGGGATCAGCACCAGGCTCGCCGTCACGCTCAGCGCGTGCCCGGCTGCGAGCAGGCGGAGGGCGACGCGGCTGCCCGCGTCGACGCGGCCGATCATCAGCGCGGTGAGCGCCGCGAGGACCGTGAAGTCGGCGACGGGGACGGTCAGCTCGCGCAGGACGTCCAGCAGCGCGACGGGCGTGCCGGGCGCGCGCGGTGCATCGACGAGCCACCAGATCACGAGCCCCGCGCCGACGAGCACGGTGGCGAAGTCGAGCCAGAAGCGGGCACGCTCGCTGCGGCGGCGCGGCGCGCTCGGGAACGAGAGCAGCCCCGCGAGCATCGGCAGGTACGACGCCACGACGAGCGCCTGGCCGACGGCGCCGAGCGCGGTCGCCGAGGGCACCAGGTCGCGGTAGGTCCAGGCGACGTTCGCGATCCAGAGGAGGGCGTACGTGACCGCGAGCCAGCGCCACGCGCGGCGCACGCGCGGATCGACCGCCGCGTGCCGCGCGACGCGCAGCGAGGCGATCGCGCCCCACAGGAAGAGCGGGAGCAGGAAGGCGTCGGCGATCAGCACGCGGTGCGCGTCGGCGCTCCACTGCGTGGCGAGCCAGAGGAAGTGCGCCGCGACGTAGACCGCCAGCACCACGACGGGCGCGCCGGCGCGGCGCAGGAAGTTCGGGACCACGACTGCCGAGTGCGAGAGGAGAACCGGGGGAGGGCGCGCGCCCCCGCATCCATCCCCGTGCCCGTCCCCGCCCCCGGTGGTGCACACGGCTGGCGCGATCGGCTGCGACGGGATCGAGCGGCGCGACGCCGATGACAGGACGATCCGCCGGCCGCTCACGTCATCGTGGCGGGCACGTCGCGCGATGACATCGCGCTCATGCCGCGCTCAGGCCGCGCTCAGGCCGCGCTGGCGAGCTCCCGGCGCGCGAGGGGCGTGACCGGCGTGGCGCGCCGGCGCTCCGCGGGGCGCACGACGAGCGCGTAGACCAGCGCGGCCGCCGTCGCGCACGCGGTCATCGTGGCGGTCATCGCGATCGCGGTGCGTCCGTCGAACAGCGAGGCCGCGACGCCGCTCGCGATCGCGCCGCCGAGCATCTGGAGCCCGGTGAGCACCGCGCTCGCGACGCCGGCGATCTCCGGCATCGGATCGAGGGCGCCCTGCGCCGCGTTGGGGCGGACGATCCCCTGCCCCACGTGGCTCAGCACGATGAGCGGCACGAGCGTCCAGACGCGCAGCCCGCCGAACGCCGCTAGCACCAGCAGCAGTACCGCCGCGCCGACGATCGTCGCGAGACCGGCGGTGACGAGGCGCGACGCGGGCACGCCGCGGCGGCTGAGGCGCGCGTTCGACAGGGCGCCGCACATCAGCCCGACCGCGGTGGCGGCGAAGAGCGCGCCGTACGCGCGCGCCGAGACGCCCATCAGCCCGATGAGCACGAGCGACGAGCCCGAGACGTACGCGAACAGGCAGCCGAAGCAGAGCGCCATGACGAGCGCGTAGCCCATCGTCACGGGATGGCGCACCACGCGCGCGTAGCTGGCGAGCGTGCCGCGCACGGTGAGCGCCGCACGCCCGGCGGCCGCGCGGCGCGGCGCCGACTCGCCGAGGCCGAGCGCCGCGACGAGGAGCAGCGCGACGGCGCCGACCGCGAGCACCGCGTAGATGGCGCGCCACCCGCCCGCGGCCGCGACCCAGACGCCGAAGGTCGGCGCGACGATCGGCGCGACGCCGGCGGCCAGGTTCACGTACGACTGCTTCGCGCGCGCCTCGGCGCCGGTGTACAGGTCGCGCACCGTGGCCAGCACGAGCACCTGCGCCGTGCCGGCGCCGGCGCCCATCAGGAAGCGCCAGGCGAGCAGCGACCCGAGCGTGGGCGCGAAGGCGCCGAGCGCGCCGAAGAGGGCGAACGTCGCCACCGCCGCCAGGAGCACCGGGCGTCGGCCGAAGCGGTCCGACAGCGGCCCGAAGACGAGCGGCCCGGTCGCGAAGCCGGCCATGAAGACGCTGAGCGTCAGCGCGGCCGTCGCCGCCGTCACGCCGAGCGAGGCGGCGGTGTCGGCGAGGACCGGCAGCCCCATGTCGGTGGCGAACGAGGCCAGCGTGACGAGGGCGCCGAGGAGGGCCGTGAAGCCGAGCGAGTTCGGACGGAGACGCTGCATGCACGCAGGCTATCCGGTCCGATCGATGCTGTCCAAGACTTTGTACGCGGCCCATGATACATGGCGCTTATCACCGCTTCCGACCCTCTCGACGCCCCGATGGAGCTCCGCCACCTCCGCTACTTCGTCGCCGTCGCCGAGGAGCTGCACTTCGGCCGCGGGGCCGCCCGGCTGCGCGTGGCCCAGCCGGCGCTGAGCCAGCAGATCAAGCAGCTCGAGCAGGAGCTCGGCGTCGCCCTGCTCACGCGCACCAAGCGCCGCGTCGCGCTGACCGAGCCCGGGCGGCTCTTCCTCCCCGAGGCGCGCCGCACGCTGGCGCAGGCGGCCGCCGCCATCGACGTCGCACGGCGGGCGGCCGCCGGCGAGACGGGGCGCCTCCGCATCGGCTACGTCGACGCCGCGCTCTGGGGCGTGCTCCCGCTCGTCCTCGGCGCCTACCGCGAGCGCTACCCGGCCGTGCGGCTCGCGCTGCGCGAGCTGCTCCCCGCGCAGCAGGCGGCCGCGCTGCGCCAGGGCTCGATCGACGTCGGGATCGCGCCGCCGCCACGCGCGCCCGCGGGGATCGAGACGGTGCCGGTGTCCGAGGAGCGGGTCGTGCTCGCGCTGCCGGCCGCGCACCCGCTCGCGGCGCAGCCCGAGGTCGCGCTCGCCGCGCTCGCCGACGAGCCGTGGGTGCTGGTGCCCGGCCGCACCCCGAGCCGCCTGCGCGAGCTGGTCCTGGCGAGCTGCGCCTCGGCGGGCTTCACCCCTCGCGTGGCGCAGGAGGCGCGGCAGCTCGACGCCCTGGTGGCGCTCGTGAGCGCCGGGCTCGGCGTCACGCTCGTGCCGCACGCGGCGGGGCGGGTGCCGCGCGCGGGCGTCGTCTACCGGCCGCTGCGCGGGGCGGACCTGCGCTTCCCCCTTGTCGCGGCCTGGGCGCGCGGGGGCGATCCGCCGCCGACCCTGCAGTCGTTCCTCGCCGTGCTGCGCGAGACGGTCGTGGCCGCGGAGTCGGTCAGCGCGGCGCCAGCACCATGACGATCCCGCGACACGGTCAGCCGAACAGCCGGGTGTAGGCCGCCCGGGTCACCTCGTAGCAGCTGCAGCTCGCGCGTCTGAGCCGGTCGCGGTCGAGCACCTCGACGCGGCCGGCGGGAGCGGCGAGCCGAGGCTCGATGACGACGGGAATGGCGGCCCAGGGAGCCGACGATGCGCGCAGTCGCGCGACAGCTCAAGCTACGTCCGGCGGCGAGGATCTCCTGATCGGCGGGGTGGCCCGCACGGGCGTCGCGCGGGCGCGTACGCAAGCGCACAAAGACGTTGGAACGAATACGCTTGCGCGTGATTTTCCCCGGTCGCATGTTGGCCTGCCGGCGTCTCCCGAATCCTGCCGGCGACCGCCCGTCATCCGGGAGCGTTGCGATGATGCCCGACTTCCGCCTGCCCGACGCGTCCGCCGTCGGACCCCACGCACCCGCCGCGGGCGACGGGCGCGACCACCCCATCGCGCGGCCGGTGATGCGCGAGGCCGTGCGCCGGGCGATCACCGAGGCCGCCGACCTGCAGCGCCGGGCGTCGCGCGTGTCCTCGCGCCGCTTCGCCACCGCCGAGTGGGACGATCCCTCGGAGTGGACCTCGCCCGAGCTGCTCCGGCTGCTCACCCAGCTGCGCGGGACGGTGACGCGCTACGCGCAGGAGCGTCGCGCCGCGCACGTCCCGATCGAGCGCGTGGTGCCCGAGGTGAAGAGCGTCGTGCGCGAGGCCGAGTCGGGCGAGGGCTGGCGCGACCCGGCGGACGGGCTGATGGCGCAGGTGGTCCGCTGGACCATCGAGGCCTACTACGACGAGCCGGCGCTGCAGCACGTCCCGCGCTTCTACTGACGCGCCGCACGAGCCGCGCGCGGCACGGCGCGCGTCCCGCCGCGCTGGCGGCGGCGGGCGCCGACGTCACCCCGGCCGCGTGACGCCCGCGCCCGCGAGCTCGCGCGCCAGGTAGGGCGCCGTCCGGCTGCCGCGCGCGCGCGCGATCGCGGCCGGCGGCCCCTCGGCGACCACGCGCCCGCCCTCCTCGCCGGCGCCCGGGCCCATGTCGACGATCCAGTCGCTGCCGGCGGCCACGCGCATGTCGTGCTCCACGACGACCACCGTGTTGCCGGCGTCGACCAGCCCGCCGAGCTGCGTCATCAGCTTCTCGACGTCGGACGGGTGCAGCCCGGTCGTCGGCTCGTCGAGCACGTAGAGCGTGCTCCCGCGCTGCATGCGCTGCAGCTCGGTCGCGAGCTTGATGCGCTGCGCCTCGCCGCCCGACAGCTCGGTCGCCGGCTGGCCGAGCCGGATGTAGCCGAGCCCCACCTCGTGCAGCACGTCGAGCGCGCGCCGCACGTGCGCCTCGTCGGCGAAGAACTCGCGCGCCGCGTCAACGGTGAGGTCGAGCACCTGCGCGATATTGCGGCCGCGGTACTCGATCTCCAGCGTCCGCGCGTTGTAGCGCGCGCCCTTGCAGGTGGGGCACGGCGCGAACACGCTGGCGAGGAAGAGCAGCTCGACGCTCACGAAGCCCTCGCCCTCGCAGTGCTCGCAGCGCCCCTTGGCGACGTTGAACGAGAAGCGCCCCGCGTCGTACTTCCGCGCGCGCGCCTGCTTGGTCGCCGCGAACAGCTTCCGCACGTGGTCGAACAGCCCCGTGTACGTGGCGAGATTCGAGCGCGGCGTGCGGCCGATCGGCTTCTGGTCCACGCGCACGAGGCGACGGATCGCCTCCATCCCGCCCGCGATGCGCCCGCCCGTCGTCACGATCGCGGCGCGCTCCAGCTCCGACCCTTCCTCCTCCTCGGCGGGGACCTCGTGGCCGAGGTGCTGCGCCACCAGCTCGACCAGCACCTGGCTGACGAGGCTCGACTTGCCGGAGCCCGACACGCCCGTCACCGCGGTGAAGACGCCGAGCGGGAGGCGCACGTCGAGCGCGTGCAGGTTGTTGCGCGTGACGCCGGCGAGCTGCAGCCAGCCGGCGGGCGCGCGCGGCGTGCGCGCCGCCGCGCCGTCACGGTCGAACAGGTAGCGCCGCGTCTGCGAGTCGGCCACGCGCTCCAGCCCCGCCGGCGGCCCGCTGTACAGCACCTGCCCGCCGTGCTGCCCCGCGGCGGGCCCCACGTCGACGATCCAGTCGGCGTGGCGGATGACGTCGATCTCGTGCTCGACGACGAACAGCGAGTTCCCCGACGCCTTCAGCTTGTCGAGCGCGGCGAGCAGCGCCTCGGTGTCGGCGGGGTGCAGCCCGGCCGACGGCTCGTCGAGTACGTACACGACGCCGAACAGGTTGGAGCGCACCTGCGTGGCGAGCCGGAGCCGCTGCAGCTCGCCGGGCGACAGCGTGGGCGTGCTGCGCTCCAGCGTCAGGTAGCCGAGCCCCAGGTCGAGCAGCACCGCGAGGCGCGCGACGATGTCCTGCGCGATCCGCTCCGCGACCAGCGCCTTCTCGGGGTGGTCGGCGCGCATGCGCCGCACGGCGGGCGCCTTCCCCTCCGCGGTGGGGGCCAGCAGGTCGGCGAGCTTCGCCAGCGGCAGCCGCGAGATCTCCGCGATGTCGAGCCCCGCGAACCTCACCGAGAGCGACTCGGGGCGCAGCCGCTTGCCGTGGCACGCCGCGCACTCGCTGCTCACCATGTACTGCGCGGCGCGCCGCTTCATCAGCGCGCTCTGCGTGTTCGCGAACGTGTGCAGCACGTGCCGCCGCGCGCTCGTGAAGGTGCCCATGTAGCTCGGCTCCGCCTTCCGCTTGAGCGCGCGGCGCGTCTCCTCGGGCGTGAGCCCCGCGTACACCGGCACCGTCGGCTGCTCGTCGGTGAAGAGGATCCACTGGCGATCCTTCTTCGGCAGGTCGCGCCACGGCACGTCGACGTCGTAGCCGAGCGTGACGAGGATGTCGCGCAGGTTCTGCCCGTGCCACGCGGGCGGCCACGCGGCCACCGCGCGCTCGCGGATGGTGAGCGAGGGATCCGGGACCATCGACTCCTCGGTCACCTCGTACACGCGACCGAGACCGTGGCAGGCGGGGCATGCACCCTCGGGCGTGTTCGTCGAGAACGCCTCCGCGTGCAGCTCGCCCTGCCCGGCCGGATAGCTGCCCGCGCGCGAGTAGAGCATGCGCAGCAGGTTGGAGAGCGTCGTCACGCTGCCGACGGACGACCGCGTGGTGGGCGTGCCGCGCTGCTGCTGGAGCGCGACGGCGGGCGGCAGGCCGTCGATCTCGTCGACGTCGGGGACGCCCTGCTGGTCGAACAGGCGACGCGCGTACGGCGCGACCGACTCGAGGTAGCGCCGCTGCGCCTCGGCGAAGAGCGTCCCGAAGGCGAGCGACGACTTGCCCGACCCCGAGACGCCGGTGAACACGACCAGCGCCTCGCGCGGGATGTCGACGTTCACGTCCTTCAGGTTGTGCTCGCGCGCCCCGCGCACGCGCACGAAGCCCGCGGGCGCCTCTCCGTCCGAGCGCGGGATGCGCTTCACCGTGTGCTGCGCCGTCTGCCGCCGTGCGGTCGTGCCCATCGTGCGCGCTCCTGAGGTCGTGGTCCGGCGCCCTCAGCGGCAGGAGTCGCGCCGCGGCCGGCGCGCGCTCCAGCCGGTCAGCTGCGCGCGACCGCGTCCCGCACCCCGTAGAACGCCTGCGCCAGCCGCCCGATCGAGCGGTTGTAGTACAGGATCACGACCAGCCCCAGCGCGGCCACGAGCAGCACGGCCGGCTCGAGGGCGCCGCCGAGCCCCGCCCAGGCCAGCCCCACCGCCAGTGCCAGCGCGCTCGCCAGATGCCCGACCGCCGTGTAGGCGTTGGCCGGCACGAGCTCCATGGGATGGTCGAAGTGGCGGCGCGCCACGCCGGCCGCGCGCACGAAGAGCGGGAAGCCCGCGAGCCCCAGCAGCGCGAGCGCGGGGAGCGCGCCCCCGATCACGAACCCCACCAGCGCGAGTGCGGCCACCCCGACGATCGCCGGGTACACGCGGCTGGCGCGCCGCACGCCGAGGCGCACCACGGCGGTGCGCTTGGCCACCTCGTCGTCGCTCGCGGCGTCCTGGAAGCCGTTGATGAACAGCAGCAGCGCGACGAGGATCGACACCGGCACCGACGCCGCCAGCGCGACCATCGGCACGGTGCCGGCCTGCACGTAGGCGCTGCCGCAGACGATCCCGACGCCGAACGCCAGCGCCACGGCCAGCTCGCCGAGCCCGCGGTTGGCCAGGCGCAGCGGCGGCCCGGTGTAGACGAAGCCGACCGCCAGCCCGGCGAGGCCGAACAGCAGCACGCCCGGACGCCCGGCGAGCGCGAAGTACACCCCGATCGCGGTGCTGAGCACCCCGAAGCCGAGCATCGCCCCCAGCAGCTCGGCGCGCGTGGCCAGCCCGCGCTGCAGCACGCGCGAGCCGCCCGTGAGGCCGAGGATCGGCGTGCGGTTCCGATCGTCCGCGCCGGAGCGCTGGTCGTCGAGGTCGTTCTTGATGTTCGTGCACGCCTGCAGCGCGACCGCCGCGACGAGCGTCAGCACGGCCCAGCCCCACCGCACCGTGCCCGTCGCCGCGAACGCCGCGGCCACGCCCACGGCCACCGACGCGGCGCTCGCGGTGAGCGAGGCCCAGCGCACCGTCTCCTTCCACACGCCGAGCCGCCGGCGCAGCAGCGCGAGGTCGCCCGCCTCGTCGGCACCCGACGTCCCGAAGTCGAGGATCGAGGGCGGCCGGCCGGCGACGATCTCGCCGAAGATGCGGTGCTTCATGAACCGCGGCGTCACCCGCACGAACGCCAGCAGGTCCGTCTGTCCCACCGAGTCGAGGTACTGCACGATGGAGGAGGTGCGCATCGTCGCCTGCTTGGCGCGCTCGCGCTCCGCCGCATCGCGCACCACCTCGGCGCGCCCGGTGACCTCCATCTCCCAGCTCGCGTGCTCCTCGCCGGTGGGCGACTCGTGCAGCAGCAGCGCGACCTCCGGCCGCGTGGTCATCTCGCGGATCTTGGGGTCGGTCTTCATCGACGCCAGGTACACGATCGGCCGCGCCGTCTCGTCGTCGGGGAGCCACGCGCCGGGGTGCATCATCCGCACGCGGACCTCCTCGCCGGCGTGCGTCCCGACGGCGACGCGGCGCGCGCTCAGCAGCGCCTCGCGGATGCGGCGGCGCGACTCGTCGATGGGGGTGGGCGCGGGCGGTGCGGGTGCGGCGGACTCGCTCATGACGGCTCTGGCGTGGAACGGGAGAACGGCGGGCGTGCCTGTCCTACCCCACTGAACGCCGCGTGCCCCGGTTCGGCTCCCACCCCTCCGCGCCTCGCCGCGCCGCGCGTAGCTTGCCTGCATGACGCACATCGCCTTCCTCGGAACGGGGCTGCTCGGCAGCGCCCTCGTCGAAGCCGCGCTGCAGCGCGGCGACCAGGTCACCGTCTGGAACCGCACCGCCGAGAAGGCGCGCGCGCTCGCGGCGTTCGGCGCGCGGGTGGCCGACACCCCGGCCGACGCCGTGCGCGGCGCCGCGCGCGTGCACCTCGTGCTCAAGGACGACGCGGTCGTCGAGGAGGTCGTGGCGGCGCTGCGCCCCGGACTCGCCGCCGACGCCGTGATCTGCGACCACACGACGACCCAGCCCACGCTCACCGCCGAGCGCGCGCGGCGGCTGCAGGGGGAGGGCGTGCGCTACCTGCACTGCCCCGTGTTCATCGGCCCCGCCGCGGCGCGCGAGGGCAAGGGGACGATCATGGCCGCCGGGCCGCGCGCCGACTTCGACGCCGTGCAGCCGGCGCTCGCGCGCATGGCGCCGCGCGTCGAGTACTGCGGCGAGCGTCCGGATCTCGCGGCGGTCTACAAGCTGTGCGGCAACGCGTTCATCATCGGGCTCAGCGCGCTCGTCGCCGACGTGCTGGCGGTGGCGCACGACTCGGGCGTGGCGCCGCTGGACGCGCTGAACGTCGTGCAGTGGTTCGACCCGGCGTCGACGATCACGGGGCGCGGGCGCAAGATGGCGGCCGGCGACTACGCCGCGAGCTTCGAGCTGGCGATGGCGCGCAAGGACGTGCGCCTGATGCTCGAGACGGCGGGCGAGACGCCGCTCGCCGTGCTGCCGGGGATCGCCGCGCGCATGGACGCGCTGGTGGACCAGGGGCACGGCGCCGACGACCTCTCGATCATGGGACGCGACGCGATCGGCTGAGCCGAGGCCGAGTCACCTGCTGGTCACCCGCTACGCGAGGGGCTCCAGCCGCAGCCGCGACCAGAGCCCGCCGAGCACGAGGAGCAGCAGCGGCACCGCGACGCGGTGGTACGGCCGCCGCGGCACGACCGCCAGCGAGCCCGCGAACAGCGCGACGGCTACGTTCGCGACCTGGCTCGCCATGAGCGGGCCGGGCGCCACGCGCCCGATCGCGGGCAGCACGCTGACGAGCGACGCGAGCGCGAGGAAGATCGCGAAGAGCGTCCAGAAGTAGCGGGCGTTCTCGGCGTAGTAGTCGTGCAGCTGCAGCCCGTCGGCCGGCACCTCGTCGGGGAGCGCGGCGGCGGCGAGCAGCACCAGCACCACGACCAGCGCGAGCAGCGGCAGGAACTGCCCGTACACGCGCCAGGCGCGCGCCTGGCCCGCGTGGTAGAACGACCACCAGAACTGCAGGATCGTCAGCGCCACGAGCACCGCCGCCAGCAGCGCCAGCCAGTCCCACCGCACCCGCGCGCGGGCGCGCAGCAGCCGGTGGAGGCTCGTGGCGAGATCGGCGACCGCGAGGCCGACGACGATCGAGACGAAGGCGAGGACGTACTCGAACGGCGTCACGAGGTCGCGCCCGCGAGCCAGTCGGCGAGGTCGGCCAGCACGTGCGCCCGGTCGGCGGGGCGCTCGTTGTAGATCTCGTGGTACAGCGGCTCGTAGCGCCGCAGCGTGCCCACGCCCGCGGGAAGCCGCGCGTGGAAGCGCTCCGCGCCCGCGGGGTCGACGAAGCGATCGGTGCCCGCGACCTGCAGCAGCGTCGGCACGTCGCAGCGCGCGGCGTCCGCGATCGCCCGCGCGCCGCCATCGAGCAGGAACGCGACGAGCCGCGGCGTCACCAGGCCGTGCATGTCGGGGTCGCCCGGGATCCCGGCGACGACCTCCGGATCGTGCGACACGTGCGTCATCGGCAGGCGGTTCGGGACGCGCAGGTTCGGCAGCAGCCGGCTGCCCACGCGCGCGGCGAGGCGCTCGACCCACGTGATGCGCGGCACGAGCGCGGGCGAGGAGAGCACCATCCCGCGCGGTCGGATCCACCCGCCCGTCACCGCCCGCGCGACCACGCAGCCGCCCATGCTGTGCCCGAGGACGAACGGCGCGCGGTCGTCGCCGCGGGCGCGCCGCTCGTCGGCGAGGCGCGCGAACAGCAGCGCCGCGTCGTCGAGCAGGGCGTCGGCGTGCGGGAGCGTCGCGCGCGCGCCCGCCGACCGTCCGAATCCGCGCTGGTCCCAGGCGCGCACCTCGAGGCCGATCGCCGTGAGCGCGGCCGCCACGTGGTCGTAGCGGCGCGCGTGCTCGCCCAGCCCGTGCACCAGCAGCACCGCGCCTGTCTCGGGCACGCCGGCGGGCACCGGCCAGGTGCGCTGCACGAGCCGCGTGCCGTCGGCGGCGGCGACGGGCGCGTCGATCGCGCGGGCATCCGACGCGGGGGCCGGCGGGGAGGAGGGCATGGCGCGCAATCTGCGCGCGGGGTCCGTCGCGGAGGAGGTGTTCCGGAGACGTTTCCCCAGGCCGGCGTCCCTCGGGACGACCGGCACGTGCGGTACCTTTCGCGGGTACGAGGGCACGCGCCCCGCGGCCGAGCCACTCGGCCGGAACCCGGCACCACGGCATGAGCCCATGAACCGATCCTCGTGGCGGCTGCTCGCGGCCGCCCTGCTGGCTGTCGCGAGCGCTGGCTGCGGCGCGGCACGCGCAGCGCAGCCCGACGCGCCCGCACCGTCGTCCGCGTCCACGCCCTCGCCGGCCGCGACGGGGGCCGACGACGCGCGCGTGCGCCGCGCCGCGGACGCCGCGTTCATGCGCGACATGATGGGGCATCACGCGCAGGCGCTTGCGATGACGGCGCTGGTGCCCGAGCGCAGCCGGCGCGACGACGTCCGCCTGCTCGCGCAGCGCATCGAGACGACGCAGCGCGACGAGATCGCGCTCATGCAGCGCTGGCTGCGCACGCGCGGCGAGGCGGTGCCGAGCGTGGATCCGCAGCACGCGCATCACGGCGCGTCGCACGCGGCCATGCCGGGGATGCTGACGTCCGCCGAGCTGACGCGGCTCGCGCAGGCGAGCGGCGCGGAGTTCGACCGGCTCTTCCTGCAGTTCATGATCCGCCACCACGAGGGCGCGCTGACGATGGTGGCCGACTACTTCCGCACGCCCGGCGCCGGCCAGGACGCGGAGGCCTTCCGCCTCGCCTCCGACGTCGACGCCGACCAGCGCGCCGAGATCCGCCGCATGCGCGCGGTGCTGGACGCCCCGGCGACCGCGCCGCGCTGAGCGCCGCGCCGACGCGATCCACCGCTGCGCGATGCCGTTCCACCCCTCCGACCCCACAGCGAGACCCGTGATGCGCTCCCACACGTTCGCGCGGCGCGCCGCCGCACGCTCCACCACCGCGTGCCTCCGGGCCGGCCTGCTCGCCGGCACGGTGGCCGCGACCGCCGTCGCCGCGACCGCGCTCGACGTCGGCGCGCAGACGCCGATGCCGGTGACGAAGTCCGTCCCCGCCGCCGCCCAGCAGCAGGGCCCCGATCCGCGCGTCGGCCTCGGCGCGGGGTGGATGAACGCGCCGCAGGCGATCCGCAACATGGAGCTGGTCGCGCACCGCCCGCGCCCGACCGGCTGGTTCAACGCGCAGGACATGGGCGACTTCGGCTACGCCAACGCCGACCTCGCGTTCAGCGGCAGCTACGCCTTCCAGGGCGGCTTCAACGGCGTGCAGATCTGGGACATCTCGACGCCGAGCAACCCGACGCTGCGCGGACAGCTCGTCTGCCCCGGCGGGCAGGGCGACGTCTCGGTGTACCGCAACCTGCTCTTCATGTCGGTCGAGGAGACGCGCGGCCGCGTGGACTGCGGCACGTCGGGCGTCACCGCGGCCGTGAGCGCGGAGCGCTTCCGCGGCGTGCGCGTGTTCGACATCAGCGACGTCGCCGCGCCGCGGCAGGTGGCCGCCGTGCAGACCTGCCGCGGCTCGCACACGCACACGCTCCTCGCCGATCCGCGCGACTCGGCGAACGTCTACGTGTACGTCTCGGGCACGAGCCCCGTGCGCCCGGGCGCGGAGCTGGCCGGCTGCTCCGGCCGCTCGCCGCAGGAGGACCCGAACACCGCGCTCTTCCGGATCGAGGTCATCAAGGTCCCGCTGGCCGCGCCGCAGCAGGCGGCGATCGTCAGCACGCCGCGCGTCTTCGCCGACGCGCGCACGGGCAACATCGCCGGCCTGTGGGCGGGCGGCACCCACGGCGCCGGCACGCAGGAGACGGCGCAGACCGACCAGTGCCACGACATCACCGTCTATCCGGAGATCGGCCTGGCGGCGGGCGCCTGCTCGGGGAACGGCATCCTGCTCGACATCGCGGACCCGGCCAACCCGAAGCGCATCGACGAGGTGAGCGACCCGAACTTCGCCTACTGGCACTCGGCGACGTTCAGCAACGACGGCAGCAAGGTCCTGTTCACCGACGAGTGGGGCGGCGGCACCGCGCCGCGCTGCCAGGCGAGCGACAAGCCGGAGTGGGGCGCGAACGCGATCTTCACGCTCGCCAACCGCGACCTGAAGCCAGCCGGCTACTACAAGCTCCCCGCCGCGCAGACGGCCACGGAGAACTGCGTCGCGCACAACGGCTCGCTGATCCCGGTGCCGGGGCGGGACCTCATGGTGCAGGCGTGGTACCAGGGCGGCATCTCGGTGTTCGACTGGACGAACCCCGCCAAGCCGGTCGAGATCGCGTTCTTCGACCGCGGCCCGATGGACGCCGCCAACCTCACGCTCGGCGGCTACTGGTCGGCGTACTGGTACAACGGCAGCATCATCGGCTCCGAGATCGGGCGCGGGCTCGACGTGTTCCGCCTGACGCCGAGCGAGCACCTGTCGCAGAACGAGATCGACGCGGCGATGCTCGTGAAGACCGACGTGCTCAATCCGCAGCTGCAGACGCGGATCACCTGGCCGGCGAGCTTCGTGGTCGCGCGCGCGTACCTCGACCAGCTCGCGCGCAACGACGGCCTCCCGGCCGCGCGCCGCACCGCCGTCGCGCGCGCGCTCGAGGGCGCGGAGCGGCAGCAGGGCGCCGCGCGCGGCACGGCGCTCACGCAGCTGGCGACGCAGCTCGACCGCGACGCGCAGGGCGCCGGCGACGCGGCGAAGGTGCGCATGCTGGCCGACGCGGTGCGCGCGCTCGCGGCCCGGTAACGACCGCGCGACGCACTCCGAACGTGAAGGCGCCACCGCAGCTCGCCGCGGTGGCGCCTTCGTCGCGTTGCGTGCGCCGCGTCGAGCGGCGCACCATCAGAGCCGCGTGCCGACGGCGTGCGCGCCGCGCTTCACGAGCCCCCACACGATCATCGCGATCCCGATCAGCACGAGCAGGTGCACGACCCCGCTCACGAGCTTGAACCCGAGCCAGAGCACCGCCCAGGCGACGATCAGCAGGACGCCGAGCCCGATCTTGCCGTTCATGTGGACCTCCGAGGTAGGGGCGACGGCCGGCGCGCCGGTCACGGCGGCGCCACGTGGACCTCCCCGAGTACAAGGGCCATGCCGGACGCCGCGCGGAGCCTCGGAGCGTCAGCCGCGCGGCGTCCGGCGCGCGGCGTCAGGCGCGCGCGCCGGACGCGCGGGGCCGCGCGAACGCGAGCGACTGGTGCGACTGCGTGCCCGCCGTGACGCCGTCCGCCGACGCCCAGGTGGCGTTGTGCCGCGCGCGCGCCGCGTCGCCCGCCGCGTAGACGCCCGGCACCGTCGTCTCGTTGCGCTCGTCCGTCCGGATGTAGGGGCCGAACGGCCCGTCCTCGAAGGCGCACCCCAGCTGCGCCGCGAGCGGGCTCGCCATGCGCACGCGCGGCGCGGTGAAGAGCGCGTCGATCGGCAGCTCGCGGCCGTCGCGCAGGAGCACCGCCGACAGCGCGGGCGCGTCGCCCAGCACCGCCGCCACCGGCTCGCGCTCCACCCGCACGCCGCGCTCGGCGAGCTGCGCGCGCTCCGCCTCGTCCGGCGTCATCGCGCCGTTGGTGAACAGCGTGACGTCGTCGCTCCAGTCGGGCACGAGCAGCGCCATGTGCAGCGAGAGGGGGCTCGTGGCGAGCACGCCCAGTCGACGGCCGGCGTGCTCGTAGCCGTGGCAGTACGGGCAGTGCAGCACCGTGCGCCCCCAGCGCTCGCGCAGCCCCGGCACGTCGGGCAGCTCGTCGGCCACGCCCGTCGCGAGCACGAGGCGCGCCGCCCGGTGCGCGTCTCCCGACGCGAGCCGCACCTCGAAGCCGTCGCCGTGCGCGCGCGCCTCGACCGCCTCGCCGGCGACGAACGCGGCGGTCGGATACGCGAGCACCTGCGCGCGCGCCGTCGCCACGATCTCCGCGGGCGCGCGCCCGTCCTGGCCGAGGAAGCCGTGCGACGCCACCGCGTAGCGATTGCGCGGCTGGCCGGCGTCGATCACCAGCACGCGCCGGCGTGCGCGCGCCAGCTGCATGGCCGCCGACAGCCCGGCGAAGCTCCCCCCGACGACGATCGCGTCGTACGACATCGCTCCCTCCCGCACGAGATGACGGCCGGCGCACGCGCTGCGCGCCCGGCGCTGCATGACGCTGCATGATGACGAAGCCGTCAAGTGCCGCGCGGTCTCCGCTCGCTGGACCGCGCCGGACGCGGCGCGTAGCATCGACGCATGCCCCGCCTTCCGCATCCGACCCTTCCCGCGCTCGCGCTGAGCGTGCTCGCCCTCAGCGTGCTCGCGCCGACGGCCGTGCGCGCACAGGCGCCCGCCGCCGGGTCCGACACGTCGCCCACGCTCGTCCTCCGCGTCAACCAGCTCGGCTACCTGCCGCGGGGGCCCAAGGTCGCCGTCGCCTGCGCGCTCGACTCGACGCCGCTGCCGCGCTTCCGCGTCGAGGACGAGCGCGGACGCGTGGTGCAGGCGGCGCGGCCCGCGCGCGACGCCGGCGCGTTCGGCCCGTGCGTGCGCACCTGGCGTCTCGACTTCGGCGCGGTGCGCCGGCCGGGCCGCTACCGCGTCGTCGCGCTCGGCGACTCGGCCGGTGAGTCGCGCGGCGCGCGGCGCGTCGCCTCGCCCGTCGTGCGGATCGGCGCCGACGTGTACGACGGCGCGCCCGACGTGCTGCTCGCGTACATGCGGCAGCAGCGCTCGGGCTACAACCCGTTCTTCCGCGACTCCGTGCACCGGCGCGACGGCATGATCGTCGACGACTCCGCGCGCGCGGGTCGGTTCGTGCCCGTCAGCGGCGGGTGGGCCGACGCCGCCGACTACCTGCAGTACGTGACGACGTCCGCCAACGCCACGTACGTGATGCTGATGGCGTACCGCGACCACGGCGCCGCGTTCGGCGACGCGCACGACGCGCGCGGGCTGCCCGGACGCAATCGCGTGCCCGACGTCCTCGACGAGGCGCGGCACGGGCTGGAGTGGCTGCTGCGCATGTTCCCGGACGACGGCACGATGTTCAACCAGCTCGGCGACGACCGCGACCACGCCTTCCTCGACCTGCCGACGACCGACAGCTCGGACTACGGGTGGGGGCGCGGGAAGGAGCGGCCGGTGTATCCGTGCACGGGACGTCCGCAGGGCCTGCTGCGCTACAGGAACCGCTCGACCGGCTACGCCTCCACGGCCGGCAAGTACGCCTCCGCGATGGCGCTCGGCGCGCGGCTGTTCGCGACGCGCGACGCGGCGTTCGCGGCGCGGCTGCGCGAGCGCGCGCTCGCCGCGTACGAGCTGGGACGCCGCTTCCCGGGCGTCTGCCAGACCGCGCCCGGCGGCGCGCCGTACTTCTACGAGGAGGACAACTGGGTCGACGACATGGAGCTGGGCGCCGCGCAGCTCCACGCGCTCACCGGGGAGCGGCGCTACCTCACGGAGGCGATGGAGTACGCGCGGCAGGAGCCGGTGACGCCGTGGATGGGCGCCGACACGGCGCGCCACTACCAGTGGTATCCGTGGCACAACAACGGGCACCACGAGACGTGGCGCGGCGCCGGCGCCGCGGAGCGGCGCGAGCTCGCTGACTTCTACCGCCGCGGGATCGAGGCCGTGGTCGCGCGCGCCGACAACGGCTTCCGCGTCGGCATCCCGTTCATCTGGTGCTCGAACAACCTGATGGCGTCGTTCGCGACGCAGGCGCACCTCTATCGCCGCATGACCGGCGACGCGCGCTTCCGCGAGCACGAGCAGGCCGCGCTCGACTGGCTGTTCGGCGCCAATCCGTGGGGCGTGTCGATGGTGATCAACCTCCCCGCCGGCGGCGTGTGGCCGCGCGACCCGCACTCGGTGGTGGCGCTGCAGTTCGGCCCGACGTCGCAGACGGGCGGGCTGGTGGATGGGCCGGTGTATCGCTCGATCTACCAGAACCTGCGCGGCATCCGCCTCGTGCAGCCCGACGAGTACGCGCGGTTCAACACGGGCTTCATCGTCTACCACGACGACATGGGCGACTACTCGACGAACGAGCCGATCATGGACGGCACCGCGAACCTCACGTACCTGATGGCGGCGCTGGCGCGCGAGGAGAAGGCGGCGCGTCGGCCGTCGCGATGACGAGCACGCCCGCCAGCACGAGCACCGCGCCCGCGTAGCCGAGCGGGCGCAGCGCCTCGCCCCACACCGCGAACGCGAGCGCGGCGGCGACCACCGGCTCGAGCGTCGCCACGGTCGCCGCGCGCGTCGCCGGCAGCCGGCGCAGCCCGAGCCCGTACACGAGGTACGCGAGATAGGTGGGCACGACGGCGATGAAGGCGAGCGCCGCCCACGTCGCCGCGCTGCGCGGCGCGAAGCGCACGGCGGGCAGCAGCGCGAGCGCGCCGGCGGGGAGCGCGTAGGCGAGCACCGTCGGCGCCTCGTAGCGCGCGAAGTAGCGCTTGCCGAACAGGTAGTAGACCGCGTACGCGAGCCCCGCGACGAGGCCCCACGTCAGCGACGCGGCGCCGAGCCGCACGCCGTCCCCGTCGGCGCCGCTGCCGAGCGCCACCAGCGCTACGCCGCCGAGCGTGAGCGCGAGCGCCGCGAGGGTGCGCGCGCTCGGCCGCTCCTTGAGCCAGACCGCCGACGCGAGCGCGACCCACGCCGGCGCCGTGTAGAGGAGGATCGCGGCGAGCGCCGCGCCGCCGGCGCGCACGGCGCGGAAGTACGAGACGTAGAACAGGGCCACGCCCACCAGCGCGAACGCGCCGATCGCGGGCAGGTCGCGCGGCGCGACGCGCACCCGCCCCCGCGCCATCGCGTGCGCCGCGAACAGCGCGCCGCCGAACAGCGCGCGCCAGAAGCCGAGCTCCAGCGGCTCGACGCCGTCGCGCAGGGCGACGCGCGCGACCGGCCCGAGCGTCCCCCACAGCGCCGCGGCGAGCACGATCCACAGGTGTCCCATGACGCGTACGCTAGCGTGTGCCGCCATGCGCGCGCAGCGACGCGCGCGCGGTGCGCAGCTCCTGCGCGGCCGCCGACGCGACGGCGCGCGCCATCAGCCGCGTCGGGGAGCCGCCGCTGAACACGCCGGCGATCCCGCGCAGCAGTCGCGGCGTGAAGCGCGGGCCGTCGGCGATCGCGTAGACGGGCTCCCAGTGGTCGGGCTCCAGCCCGGCCTTGAACGCCTCCAGCCCGCGGAAGTTGTAGAAGCGGCGGCCGTGCGCGCGCAGGTGCCGGAGCACGACGCGCAGCCACGCGGGGCGCACCGGCTCCCCCTCCGCGCCGCGCGGCGAGAGGGGCGACAGCCCCAGCGTCGCGTAGCGCGACCCCGCGTCCGCGAAGGCGCGCATCGCCGCGTCCACGAGCAGGTGCGTGGTGCCGTTCGGCGCGTCGGGCACGCGCGGCCACTGCTCCACCAGCCAGCCGTCGCGCGCGGGCACCGGCGTCGCCACCAGGAACCCGACGACGGCCCCCCCGCGCTCGGCGACGAACACGCGCCGGTCCTCGGTGTGGCCGAGCAGGTCGGGCGTGACCATGAAGCCGAGCGGCGGCAGGCCGCGCGTCGCGAGCCAGGCGTCGAGCACCGCGCGCAGCACCGCCGACCCGCGCGACCGCTCCGGCGCCCACTCGACCACGCGTACGCCCTTGTTGCGCGCGCGGTGCAGCTGCGCGCGCAGCGACGCCTTCCGCCGCACGATCGCCGCCCACCCCGCCGGGTCCCATGCCGGCTGCGCTCCCAGCCGCACGACCGCGTGGTCGCGCCGCGCGCCCAGGATGCGCTCCAGCCGCGTCCCCGCGCCGAAGAAGACGACGCGCTCGCCGTGCGCCCGCGCGTCGGCCTCCAGCTCGGCGGCCGCGCCCGGCAGCCGGTCGAGCGTGCACACGGGCGCGCCCGCCACCACGCGCACGCGGGCGTAGCTCTGGTGACCCGCCACGGCGTCGCCGGCCGCGGCCGTCCAGAGCCGCATCCCCGGGTTCAGGATCTGGAAGGCGACCGCGTTCCAGCCGTGGCGCAGGACGAGCGCCCGCGCGGCCGGCCAGCGCGGATCGGGCGGCGCCTCGGGAGCGGGCGCGGCGTTCGGCGGCGTGGGCACGATGGCCCGGAAGCTAGCCGGGCGGACGGACGGGCGGCGGCCCCCGCGGCGCGACCGTTGCCCGAACGCCCGCCCATGCCCGACGATCTCCGCTACGTCCTCCTCCTGTTCGCGCTCTTCGTGGTGCCGCGCATCCTGCAGCGGTTCCGCCTGCCGAGCGCGATCACGAGCTTCCTGCTCGGCGCCGGGGTCGCCTTCTCGGGGGCGGAGCTGATCCCGCACGGACCGACGCTCCCCCTGCTCGCCACGTTCGGCATCGCGGCGATGTTCCTCGTCGCCGGGCTGGAGGTCAACGCGGCCGAGCTGCGACGCGGCGCGCGCGTGATCTGGGAGCATCTCGCCATCCGCGTCGGCCTCGTGCTGCTGGCGACGTTCGTCGTCGTGCAGCTGCTGGACATCGGGGCGCGGCCGGCCGCGCTCGTCGCGCTCGCGCTCTTCACGCCGTCGACCGGCTTCATCCTGAGCTCCCTGCCGCAGCTGGGCGTCAGCCTGGAGGAGCAGTTCTGGATCCGCGCCAAGGGGATCGCGACCGAGCTGCTCGCGCTCGCGACGCTGTTCGTGACGCTGCAGTCGACGTCCGCGGAGCGGCTGGTGGCGGCGACCGCCGCGCTCGCGGTCATCATGTTCGTGCTGCCGGTGGCGTTCCGGCTGTTCGCGACGCGCATCGCGCCGTACGCGCCGCGCTCCGAGTTCGCCTTCCTGCTGATGCTCGCCGTGGTCGCGGCGTACATGACGAAGCAGCTCGGCGTCTACTACCTCGTCGGCGCGTTCCTCGTCGGCGCCGCCGCGCAGGCGTTCCGCGAGCGGCTCCCCGCCCTCTCCTCCGAGTCGCTCGTGCACGCGGTCGAGGCCTTCGCCTCGCTGTTCGCGCCGTTCTACTTCTTCTACGCCGGCTCGCACCTGCGCCCGCAGGACTTCTCGCTCCGGGCGGTGCTCGTGGGGCTCGGGCTGCTCGTCGTGTGCGTGCCGATCCGCGTGCTGCTCGTGCTCGTGCACCGGCGCGCCGCCTTCCGCCAGCCGCTGCGCGCGGGGCTGCCGGTGGCGCTGGCGCTCACGCCGACGCTCGTGTTCTCGCTCGTGCTCGCGGAGATCCTGCGCGACCAGTTCGCGGCCGCGCCCTGGCTGGTGGGCGCGCTGATCATCTACACGGTCGGGAACACGCTGCTGCCGGGCTTCGTGCTGCGCGGGAAGTCGACGGAGCTGGACGTGCTGCAGCCCGACGCGCTCGCCGACGCCGGCGATCCCGCCACCGCGCACGCGGGGCCGCCGCGCGCCGACAGCCAGGCGACGCCGCCGGCCGTCCACCTCTCGTCGCCGGCACGGCGCTCGCACTGACCGCGCGCATGAGCAGACGCTGGCCCGACCACCTGTGGATCGTCCGACACGGCCAGAGCGCCGGCAACGTCGCGCGCGACGCGGCCGACGCGGCGGGGCTGCACGTCATCGACATCGCCGAGCGCGACGTCGACGTCCCGCTCAGCGCGCTGGGCGAGCGGCAGTCGACGGCGCTGGGGCAGTGGTTCGCCGCCATGCCGGGCGACGCGCGCCCCAACGTCGTGCTGACCTCGACGTACAGGCGCGCGCGGGACACCGCGGCCCTCGTGCGCGCGGCCGGCGGGATCGCGGCGGACGCCGTCGGCCGCATCGACGAGCGGCTGCGCGAGAAGGAGTTCGGCGTGCTCGATCGCCTCACCCGCGCCGGCATCCTGCAGCGCCATCCCGACCAGGCGGAGGCGCGGAGCCGCATCGGGAAGTTCTACCACCGCCCGCCGGGCGGCGAGAGCTGGTGCGACGTCATCCTGCGGCTGCGCAGCGTGCTCGACACGATCAGCCTGCACCACGCGCAGCCGGGCAGCCGCGTGCTGATCGTCGCGCACCAGGTCATCGTGCTCTGCCTGCGCTACCTGCTCGAGGAGCTGACCGAGGAGGAGATCCTCGCCATCGACCGCGCGGGCGACGTCGCGAACTGCGGCGTCACGCACTACGCGCTCGCTCCCGCCGACGACGGCGCGGAGCCGGCGCTGCGGCTCGTGACCTACAACTTCGTCGCGCCGCTGGAGGACGCGGGCACGCCCGTCACCGCCCGCCCCGACGCGCCCGCGGCGCCGAGATGACGGCGCGCCGCGCGGCACGCGCCCGCACGATCACGCCGGCGCTGCTGGCTCGCATGCCGCTCCCGCGCCCCGACGCGCACGGCGACAAGGAGAGCCGCGGCCGCGTGCTCGGCGTCGGCGGATGCCTGCAGGTACCGGGCGCGCTGCTGCTGGCCGGCGTCGCGGCGCTGCGCGCGGGCGCGGGCAAGCTGCAGCTCGCGACCGTGCGCGGCGCGGCGATGCCGCTCGCGATGGCGGTGCCCGAGGCGATGGTGGTGCCGCTCCCCACCACGCGCGGCGGCGAGATCGCGGGCGCGTCCGCCGCCGCGCCGCTGCGCGAGCACGTGCAGAAGGTCGACGCGCTGCTCGTCGGCCCGGGGATGTCGGCGGACCGCGGCGCGCATGCGCTGCTCGCCGCGCTCGTGCCGCGGCTGCCGGACGACGCGGTGCTGGTGCTCGACGCCGCGGGGCTCGTCGCGCTGCGCCACGGCCCGTCGCTGCTCGCGCCACTCGGCGGCCGCGCGGTGCTGACCCCGCACGCGGGCGAGATGGCGGCGCTGCTCGGCATCCCGCGCGACGAGGTCGAGGCCGACGCGCCCGAGGTCGCGCGCCGCGCCGCCGCCCGCTTCGGCGCGACGGTCGCGCTCAAGGGCGCGGAGAGCTGGATCGCCGATCCCGACGGCGGCCTGCTGCACTTCCGCGGGGGCGCCGTGGGCCTCGGCACCTCGGGCTCGGGCGACACGCTCGCCGGGATCGTCGCCGGGCTGGCGGCGCGCGGCGCGTCGGCGACGACGGCCGCGGCGTGGGGCGTGTGGGCGCACGGCAGCGCGGGGCGCATCCTCGCCCGCCGCACCGCGGCCGTCGGCTATCTCGCGCGCGAGCTGCTGGCCGAGGTGCCGAAGCTGGTCGGGCGCGGATAGGCGTCGGGCGGCGGCACGATCACGCGCGTCCGCCGACCCACGAGCGCCTCCAGCCGCCGCAGGTCGCGCGGCGCACGCCGTCCCAGCAGCCGTCGCAGCGCCGCCGCGCTCCCGGCGCCGTCCGTCGGCAGCGCGGGCCCCGAGGGCGTGAAGAGCCGCAGCCGGTAGGTCAGACGCGAGCCGCCGTCGTGCGGCGCCGCGTGCAGCTCGACCTCCAGATCGAAGGCCTCGCCCTCCGCGCGGTACGCGAACAGCTGCGGCGGGTCGTACGCCGTGACCCGCGCCGTCAGCTGGTGACGCGCGCCGAGCGCCCAGTAGCTCAGGCGGAGCGCGCCGTCGGTGCGCTGGCGCAGGCGGCGCACGCCCAGCACCCCCACCTGCCAGCGCAGCGTGGACTCGATGCTCGCCGTGGCGGCGAACACCGACTCGGGCGTGAAGGGGAGCGTGGCGGTGGCTTCGACGAGGAACACGGTGGGGAGCGGGCGGGACGCGGCAAGGAGCGGAGGACGCGCGGAACGTGGGCGCCCGCGCTTGGACGGGTGCTTAACCGGGTGCTTGGCCGTGACCGCCGGGTGCGCGCCCGACGCGCCCATGCACCGGTCCAAGCACCCCCCCGGAGGTTGTCGCCGCGGTCGACGCGAAGGCCATCGACGGCCGCCGCGCCTCTCCCCCGAACCCGTCCCCACCGTGTCCGCCTTCCCGACTGCCGCGCGCCGTGCGCCGGCCCTTCTCGGTCTGCTCGCCGCGCTCGCGCCGGCGCTCCTCCACGCGCAGGCCCTTCCCGAGGCGCCCGCGTCGGAGCGCCCGATCACCATCGGCATCGCCGGCGGCGTGAGCGTCCCGCGCCAGGGCGCGACCGCGAGCACGCTGCGCGCCGGACTGCACACGCAGGGCTTCGTCCTCGTGCGCCTGCCCGCCGGGCTGCCGCCGCTGCGCTTCAACGTCGACTACACGCGCCAGCGCCTCTCCGCGCGCCGCGTCGCGGGCACCGATGCCGCCGCGCGCACCGCCGACGTCGATCCGACCGCCGCGATCGCATCCGCGCCGTCGATCCTCGCCGGCGTGGTCGGCACCAAGGTCGACCTGCTGCGCGGCCCGGTGCGTCCGTACCTCGTCGTCGGCGTCGGCGGCTCCACCATCGGCGCCGACGTCGCGGCCGACGGCGCGGACGCGGATCGCACGCTCGCCCTCGGCCTCGACGGCGGGGCCGGCATCTCCGTCCGACTCGGCGCGCTGCGCGCCTTCGCCGAGACGCGGCTGCAGAACGTCTACACGCAGCGGAAGGGACTCGTCGACGCGCGCAGCATCCAGCAGTTCCCCGTCACGTTCGGCCTGAGCTTCTGATCCGGCGCTCGATCGCCCGTCGCTTCCATCGCTCCTTCCCCATAGAGACTCCGACCATGCACCGCTCGATCCCGACCGTCCGCGCGCTCCGTCTCCTCGGCGCCGCCGCCGCCCTCACGTTCGGCGCCGCCGCCGCGTCCGCGCAGCAGACCTTCGTCAACGCGACGACCATCACCATCCCGTCGTTCGGCGCGGCGACGCCGTATCCGTCGGTCGTCACCGTCGCCGGCGCCACCGGCGTGCCGACGTCGGTCGAGCTGCGCGGCTTCTCGCACACCTTCCTCGCCGACGTCGACATCGCGCTCGTCGGCCCGACGAACCAGGCGCTGATGCTCTTCTCCGAGCAGGGCTGGATCGACGACGCGCAGAATGCGACCGTGACCTTCTCCGACGCGGGGATCGTGTATCCGGGCGGCGTGATCGCGGGCGCGCAGCACTACCGGCCGGTCGGCGGCACGGGCGCGAGCCACGGCGGCACGCTGCCGGGCGGCCTCACCTTCGTGCAGAGCTTCGCCGACCTCGCCGCGGCGTCGGTGAACGGCGTGTGGTCGCTCTACGTGTTCGACGACGGCAACGGCGACGGTGGGCGCATCCAGAACGGCTGGGCGATCACGGTCGCGCCGGCGGCCACGAGCACGGTGCCCGAGCCCGCGACGGTGACGCTGCTCGGCGGCGGTCTGCTCGCGATCGGCGCGGTGGTGCGTCGCCGCACGTCGCGCCGCTGACCGCGCGCGTCGGGCCGGGTGCGCGCGACTGGCGCGCGCCCGGACCGATCCGCAGCTTGCACGGCCGCCATCCTCCCCTGCCGCATTCCGTGCACGTCGCCGATCCCGAGACGGTCCCCAGCAACCTGCCACGCCCGCTCTCCTCGTTTATCGGTCGCGACGAGGAGGTGCGCCGGCTGGTGGACGCCTGCGCGGGCACGGCGCTGCTGACGCTCACCGGCCCCGGTGGCGCGGGCAAGACGCGGCTCGCGCGCGAGGTCGCCGCGCAGCTCGCGGCCGCGGCGCCCGCGCGCCATCCCGACGGCGTGTGGTGGGTGGAGCTCGCGCCGCTCGCGCCGGGCGGCGACGCGTCGGCGCTGCTGCAGCTCGTCGCGGACGTCGTGGGCGTGCACCTCACGGTCACGTGCGACGCCGCCGACGCGGTCGCGCGCGCGCTCGCGGGGCGTCGCGCGCTGCTGGTCCTCGACAACTGCGAGCACGTCGTCGACGCGGCCGCCGCGCTCGCGGAGCGCCTGCTGCGCGGCTGCCCGGGGCTCACGATCCTCGCCACCAGCCGCGAGGCGCTCGGCGCCGAAGGTGAGGTCGCGTGGCAGGTGCCGCCGCTCGCGCGCCCGCCCGTGTTCGATGCCGCGCACCCCGCGACCGCCGACGCGCTGCGCGCGTACGACGCGGTGCAGCTGTTCGTGGAGCGCGCGCGCGCCGCGCAGCCGGCGTTCGCGCTCACCGACGCGAACGCGAGCGCCGTGACCGCGATCTGCACGCGCCTCGACGGGCTCCCACTCGCCATCGAGCTCGCGGCGGCCACGCTCCCCTCGCTCGGCGTCGAGCAGCTCGCCACGCGCCTGGACGATGCGCTGCGCCTGCTCACGCGCGGCCGCCGCACCGCGCTGCCGCGCCACCGCACGCTGCGCGCGGTGCTCGACTGGAGCCACGACCTGCTCGCGCCCGACGAGCGCGTGCTGCTCGCGCGCCTGAGCGTCTTCCGCGGCGCCTTCTCGCTCGACGCGGCGGAGGCGGTGGGCGACGTGCTGCCCGACGGCACGCCGGTGCTCGACGCGCTCGGCGGGCTGGTGGAGCACTCGCTGGTCGAGATGCGCGAGGGCTCCGCCGACGCGGCCGACGGCGCGCCCGACGAGCCGCGCTACGCGCTGCTCGAGACGGTGCGGCAGTACGGCGCGGCGCGGCTGCGCGAGTCGGACGAGGAGGAGCACGGCGCGCGCCGGCGCCACGCGACGTGGATCGCCGCCTTCACCGAGGCGGTCGAGCCGCGCTTCTGGAGCCCCGCGCGCGGACGCATGGTCGCGGCCGTGCGCCGCGATCTCGACGACGTGCGCGCCGCCCTCTCGTGGGCCAGCGCGCCGTCGGGCGACGCCGTCGTGGCCGCGCAGATCGCGGGCGCGCTCGGCTGGTTCTGGGCCACGGCGCACGCCTGGGACGAGGGCCGCGCGTGCCTCGATGGCGCGATCGCCGCGGCCGAGCGCGAGCGGCTCGACGCGCCCGCGCAGCCGCCGCTCGTCCGGCTCTACCTGCTGCGCGCGTACATGTTCGGCGGCGGGCTCGCGAACTACGTCGGCGACGCCGCCGGCGCGCTCTCGTACGTCGATCGCATGGCGCCGCTGCTCGACGGGCTCGCGCACGACGTCGAGGCGCGCGCCGCCGCTCTCGACCCCGCCGCCGATCCGGCGCGCGCGGCGGAGGTGCACGCGTGGACGCGCATGCTGCGCCGCGCCCTGCCGGCGGCCGAGGACGCGCGCGCCGAGACGATGCTCCGCCTGGGCGACGCGACCGCGGCGCTCGCGCACGCCGAGGCGGGCGCGCGGCACGCCGTGGGGATGGAGGATCGCTGGTACGCGGCGCTGCTGCGCACGCGCCGCGCGATCATCCTCGCTGCGGCCGGCCGCCGCGCCGACGCGGCTGCCGAGTTCGCGCAGGCCGCCGCCGAGCAGCGCGCGCTCGACGAGTCGTGGATCCTCTCGTACTGCCTGCAGGGGATGGCCGTCAATGCGCTCGCGATGGGCCACCTGCACGAGGCGGCCGCCCGCGCCGCGGAGGGCGCCGCGGTGCTGCGCGCCGAGCCGGATCCGTGGTTCCTGAGCCGCGCGCTGGAGACGCTCGCCGCGACCTGCGTGGCGCCGTGGCCCGACGAGCCGGCGGGCGCGCACCGCTTCGCGCCGCTCGCCGCGCAGCTGCTCGGCGCCGCGGAGTCGCTGCGCCGTCGCTGCGGCGCCGCGCTCCTCGACGCCGACCGGGCGATGCACGCGTCGACGCGCGATGCGGTGACGCGCGGCATGGACGCCGGGGATCGTGCGCGCGAGGAGGCGTCCGGCGCGGCGCGCACCTACGACGAGATGATCGCGCTGGCGGAGACCGTCGCCGCCGCGCTCGTCGCGCCGCCGTCGGCGTCGTCGCGCGGCATGCCGTCCGCCCAGGCGGCATCGGATCACGGCGCGGCGACCGCCGCTTCCACCGCCCCTCGCGGTCCTGCGCTCGCGATCGACGTGCTGGGCACGTTCGCGATCCGCCGCGACGGTCTCCCGCTCCCCGACGACGAGCTGCCGAGCGGCAAGGTGCGCGAGCTGCTCCTCTGGCTGCTGCTGCATCCGGGCGCCGCGAAGGAGCAGATCGGCGCCGAGCTGTGGCCCGACGCCTCGTCGGCGCAGCTGCGCTCCAGCTTCCACTTCACGCTGCATCACCTGCGGCGCGCGCTCGGCGACCCGCGCTGGGTGACATTCGGTGCCAGCGGCTACCGCCTGGACCGCGCGCCCGCGTCGGACCGCCTGCTCGACGCCGACGTGGACGCGGTCCTCGGCGCGGCCGCGACGCTGCGCGACCTGTCGCGCGCACGCTCCGCCCCGACGGACGACGCGCTCGACGACGCGCGCGAGGCGCTGGCGCGCTACCACGGCGACGTCGCCACGACGACCGGCATCGGCAGCGTCGCCGGCGACTGGCTGGCGGACCGGCAGGCGCACGTGCGCGCCGCGTGGGTCGATGGGAGCACGCAGCTCGCCGCGATGTACGGCGCGGCCGGGCGTCACGCCGACGCGCTCGCGATCTACGAGCGCGTCCTCGCCGTCGAGCCGCTGCGCGAGAGCGTGCACCGCGCCCTCATGCAGACGCACCTCGCGCTCGGCGAGCCCGCGCGCGCTCTCGGCCACTACGACGCGCTGGTCGCGCTGCTCCGTCGCGAGGTGGGCGCGTCGCCCGCGCGCGAGACGTCGGCGCTCGTGGCGTCGCTGCGCCGCGGCTGACGAGGGGAGGGCCGGCCGCTCAGCGACAGGCCGGCGCCGGCGCGAGCTCCTCGTCGCGGCGCATCGGCGCGACGTCCAGGTACTGCACACGGGCCGGGATCGTCGGCGCGAGCGTGATCGCCACCCGCAGGTCGCCCTGCGCGCAGCGCATGCGCCACCGCCCGCGCAGCGCGTTCTCCGCGACCAGAGGCCCCTCGGTGCGACAGTCGTCGCCGACCTGCGTGCGCAGCCGCGCGAGCGCGTCGCGCCGCCGCGTCTTCGACTCGTCGAGGTAGAGGTTCATCGCCGCGACCGTGTCGGCGAGCGCGTCGTCCCACCGCGTCACGAGCTGCGCGACCTGCCGCTGCCGCTCCAGCAGCACGGGCGCGGGCTCCGGCGCACGCGGCTCCATCGTGCCCGTGCGCGCCAGCAGCTCCAGGGCCTGCTCAGCGATCGGCGTCCAGCCCGTGTACGTGCGGTTCCCGAGCGCCACGATCCCGACGCCGCGGTCGGGCAGCCACCGCATCAGCGACCCGAAGCCCGGCAGCCCGCCCGTGTGCGACACCGAGATCGGGTACCGGCACGTCTGCGACACGCGCAGCCCGTAGCCGTAGCCGCCCGCGTTCAGCGTCAGCCCGCCGCTCGTGTCGCGCGCGGCCGTCGCGCCCGCGAAGCGCCACACCTGCTGCATCTCGCGCGCGGACGCGCGCGACAGCGGCGCGCCCTCGGCGCCGTCGCGCGGCGGCCACGCGCCGAGCAGGAAGCCCACCCAGCGCGAGAGGTCGCTGACCGACGTCAGCATGCCGCCCATCGGGCCGAACGAGCCGTCGGGGAGCGCCGGCTCCTCCAGCCACTGGTCGTCCTGGCGACGGTAGCCGTGCGCGAGCCGCGCGGGCGGCACCGCGCGCGCCTCCATCCACGTGGAGTTCATGCCGAGCGGGCGCAGCACGCGCTCCGTGAGGTAGCGCGTGTACGGCATCCCCGACACGTTCGCGACGATGCGGCCGAGGATCGCGAACCCGAAGTTCGAGTACTCGTACGCGGTGCCCGGCGCGGTGGAGAACGGGATCCCGCTGCGCATCAGGCGCGACAGCTCGGCCTCGCTCGCCGCGAGCTGCTGGTCGCCCCAGGGATTGTCCTCGGGGAAGCCCTCCGCGTGCGTGAGGAGATGGCGGATCGTGAGCTTCGGCGAGTCCGTCGTCGGGTAGCGCAGCGTCCGGAGCTCCGGCACGTAGCGCTCGGCCGGGTCGTCGAGCGACAGCTTGCCCGCGTCGCGCAGCTGCAGGATCGCGAGCGCCGTGAAGCTCTTGGTCATCGACGCGATGCGGAACACCGTGCCCGTGTCCACCGGCGCGCGCGACGCGACCTCGCGCAGCCCCGCGGTGCCGACGTGCACCAGCCGGCCGTCGACGATGATGCCGTACGCGATCCCCGGCACGTGCGTGCGCTGCGCGAAGCGCTGCATCAGCGTGTCGATCGCGGGGAAGGCCGCGCTCAGCTTCGCCAGACGCGCGGGGTCCGCCGACTGCGCGGCGGCCAGGGAGGGCGCGGCGAGCGATGCGCAGGCCGCGAGGGCGAGGGAACGCGTGAGCATCGGATGCTGGGGCCGGGGTGAGGAGGCTCGGCGTACGATAACCCTCGGGCGTGCGGTGAGCTGCGGGCTGCGGGCTGCGGATCTGCAGGACGGGGCGTCCCCGGAGGTCGTGGATCCGCAGCCCGCAGTCCGCAGCTCGTTTCGGTAGGTTCTCCGTATGTCCGTATTCTCCTTCCGCTCTTCGCACGACCAGGGCTCCGCGCGCCTGGGCTGGTTCACCACCCCGCACGGCGTCGTCGAGACGCCGGCCTTCATGCCCGTCGGCACGCACGGCACCATCAAGGGCCTCTCGGTCGACGAGGTGGCGGCCGTCGGCGGCGCGATGGTGCTCTCGAACGCCTACCACCTCTCGCTGCGACCGGGCGACGCGATGGTGCGCGCGCTCGGCGGGCTGCACGCCTTCACCCGCTGGAACGGCCCGATGCTCACCGACTCGGGCGGCTTCCAGGTGTTCTCGCTCGCGAAGCTCCGCGCGGTGAGCGAGGACGGCGTCGAGTTCCGCAGCCATCTCGACGGCGCGGTGCAGCATTACACCCCCGAGCGCGTGATGCGCATCGAGCGCAACCTCGGCGCCGACGTCATCATGCAGTTCGACGAGCTCGTGGCCGGCGGCGCGTCGCTCGCCGTGGCGCAGGGCGCGATGGAGCGCAGCCTGCGCTGGCTGGAGCGCTGCCGCGTCGAGTTCGACCGCCTCTCGCGCGAGGGGCGCGCGCCGATCACCGACCTGCACGCGCCGCCCGGCGCGCCGCCGCTCGCCACCGACGTCGACGACCTCGCCCCGCCGCCGCAGTCGCTCTTCCCGATCGTGCAGGGCGGCATCCATCCCGAGCTGCGCCGCGCCTCGGCGCGCGCGATCCTCGGCGCCGGCGACTGGGACGGGATCGCGATCGGCGGCCTCTCGGTCGGCGAGGCGAAGCCCGACATGCACGCCATGCTCGAGGTGTGCGATCCCGAGCTGCCGCGCGACCGCCCGCGCTACCTCATGGGCGTCGGCTTCCCGGACGATCTCGTCGAGGGCGTGCGCCGCGGCATCGACCTGTTCGACTGCGTCGCGCCGACGCGCATGGGCCGTCACGGCACCGCCTTCACGCCCGACGGCACGGTGCAGATCCGCAAGGGCAGCTTCCGCACCGATCGCCGCCCGCTCGTCGCCGGCTGCCCCTGCCCGGGCTGCACGCACTACGACCGCGCCTACCTGCGCCACCTCTTCGTGAGCGAGGAGATGCTCGGCCCGCGGCTGCTCGCGCTGCACAACGTCGCCTTCCTGCTGACGCTCATGCGCGACGCGCGCCGCGCGCTGCACGCGGGGACGTTCGGGTCGTGGAGCACGGACTGGCTCGCGCGCTGGCGCGACGCGCCCGCCACGACGGAATGACCACGCCGGCCGCGGGCGACGCGACGCCGCCCGACGCGTATTACGCGCGCGAGGCCGAGGCGACGTCGCGGGAGCTCGCCGCGCACACGCGCGCCACGCGCCTCGCGTCCACGGCTCGCCTGCTGCTCGCGGCGGCCGCGGTCGGGCTCTGGCTGCTCGCGTCGCGCGTGCCCGCACCCATCGTGTGGCCGATCGCGGGCGCGCTCGCGGCGGCGTTCGCGGCCGCCGTGTGGTGGCATCGGCGCGCCGCCGCGCGCGGCACGGCGGCCGGCCGACGCCTCGCCGCCGCACGTGCCGGTCTCGCGCGCACGGCGTCGCGCTGGAGCGAGATGCCGCCCACGCGATCCGCGATGCCCCTCGCCCGTGGGCTCGACGCGTGGGCGGGCGTGCTCGCGCGCGACCTGGGCGTCGTCGGCGAGCGGTCGTTGGAGCGCCTCGTCGACGTCGTGCACCCCGCGCTCGGCGGCGCGCGGCTGCTCGAATGGCTGCTCGGCGACCCGGCGCCGCGCGCCGTGATCGAGGACCGGCAGGCGTCGGTGCGCGACCTGCGCACGCGCCCCGACCTGCTGCTCGCGACGGCCGCCGAGGCGCGGCACGGCGGTCCGGCGTCCGCCCGCGGGCTCGCCGCGATGGCTGCGTGGTGCCGCACGGCCGTCACCGACGCCGCGTGGCTGCGCCCCGCATCGTGGGTCGCGGGTGGCGCGGCGGTCGCGATCGCGGGCCTCGCGCTCGCGTACGACGCCGACACCTCCGCCCTGATCGGGCTCGCGGTGATCCTGCAGCTCGCGATGTCCGGGCGGGCGCGCGCCCAGCTCGCGCGGCGCACGGGCGGGCTCGATGCCGCGCTCCCGGAGCTCGGCGGCGCGGCGCGCGTGATGGCGCTGCTCGTGGAGGCGCACGACGCGGGCGGGCGGCTCGGCGCCGTGCAGCAGCGCCTGCGCGCCGAGGGCGCGGTGCCGGCGTTCGCCACGCTCGTCCGCCTGCTGACGTGGAACGAGGTGCGCTACTCGCCGATGGCGCACTGGGCGCTGAACGCGACGCTCGGCTACGACGTGCACCTCGCCGCGGCGTTCGCGCGCTGGCACCGGCGCCATGGCACGCGCGCGACCGCCTGGCTCGACGACGTCGCCGACGCGGAGGCGCTCCTCGCGCTCGGCACGCTCGCCTACGAGCATCCCGCATGGTCGCTGCCGACGCTGCACGACGCCGCCGACGAGCCCCCGCTGGACGCGCGCGCCCTGGCGCATCCGCTGCTCGCGTCGACGGTCGCGGTGCCGAACGATCTGGCGCTCGCCGAAGCCGGCGACGTCGTCGTCGTGAGCGGCTCGAACATGGCGGGCAAGACGACCTTCCTCCGCGCCGTCGGCCTCGACGTGCTGCTCGCGCAGGCCGGCGGCGCCGTCGCGGCGGACGCGCTCCGGCTCCGGCGCTGTCGCCTCCGGTCGAGCGTCCGCGTCGAGGACGACCTCGCGGCCGGCGTGTCGCTATTCCTTGCCGAGGTGACGCGGCTGCGCGACGTGATCGGGGACGCCGAGCGGCCCGACGCGCCCCCGGTGCTCTTCCTCTTCGACGAGATCCTGCACGGCACGAACGCGCGCGACCGCCGTGTCGCCACGCGCGTGGTGCTCGACCGTCTGCGGCGCACCGGCGCGGTCGGGCTGGTCACGACGCACGACCCCGCGATCGCGCAGGCCGACGACCCGGCGGCGCCGGCCACGCTCCACGAGCTGCACTTCGACGGCACCGTCGCGCGCGACGCCGACGGCGGGCTGGCGCTGCGCTTCGACTATCGCGCGCGGCCGGGCCCCGCGACGCACGCCAACGCGCTGGCGGTGCTCGAGCTGCTCGGCATCGACGCGCGGTAGCGTCGCCGCGTGGCGGTGGGCGCGTCTAGCGCAGCGTCGTGATCAGCCGCGCGCGCCGGTCGGTCGCGAGGTGGAACGGCAGCGCCGTGTACCGCAGGTAGCCCTCGGAGGCCGGCTGCGGCGTCGTCGCCTCCCCGCGCGCGGCCTGGTGGTCGAAGAACGCCAGCTCGGTCGGCGTGAGCAGCCGCCCCGCGCTCAGCACGACCGTCGCGAGGCGGAACGTCGTCGGCGCCTGCCCGTACGCGGGCGCGCGCGCGCCCTGCGCGGCGACGATGTCGGAGATGCGCAGCGTCGTCGTGCTCCCGCGCAGCACCTGGCCGTTGGTGACGTTCGCGAACTGCTCCTGATCGGCGAAGACCACCTGCGCCGGCACGTCCGACGCGGGCGCGAGCCCCATGTAGTACAGCTCCAGCGCGTTGAACCGGTCGGCGAGCGGTGCCAGGCGCGCGCGCCACGTCCCGTCTCCGCCCTGCTCGAAGGTGAACGGCATCGTGCCCCCCGCGCCGCTCCCCGGGATGCCGAAGCCCATCACGCCGTACGAGACGTCGCCCACCGGCCAGTGCCCGCCGCTGCCGCGCAGCGCCGAGTGCGTGGAGAAGTTCATCCAGCGGTGCCCGATCTCGTGGCTCATCGCCTTCGACGCGCCATCGAAGTAGATGTCGAGCGGGAACCGGATCACCCCCTGCAGGCGCGCCGCGCTGCCGAACTGCGCGCCGCGGTCGAACGGCGCCATCCCGAGCCCGGCGACGTCGTTGCGCACGCCCTGGTAGTACCGGTTGCGGTTCCACTGCACCTGGTCGACGAAGGCGAGGAACTCGTAGTCGTCGGTGAGGTGCGTGTACGCGCCGCGCACCGTCTCGGGCGCCGTGGACTCCTGCAGCGGCACGTCCACGCGCAGGTTCAGCACGTGCGGCGCGCGCTGCGCCATCGAGTCGATCCGCGTGGCCGGCACGGCGGGCGCCTCCGCGTCGCGCACGTTGACCGAAGCGCCGCGCATCGTCGTGCGCCCCGCGAGATCGGTCTCCTCGAGCGCGCCGACGATGGCGTGCGTCTCCCCGCGGTGGTAGCCGGCCACCAGGTGCGCGCCGGGCACCGCGAGGCGGAAGACGCGGCGGCCGTACGGCGTGAACGCCAGCGCCGGGCTCCCGTCCTGGAACGTCAGCCGCAGCGTCTGCAGGTCGCGGTCGGCGACGACCGTGACGCGCACCGTGTCCGGCGCCGCGAGGTCGATCGCGCGCGGCTCCCACAGGGTCCACCCGCTCGGCGCGGTGCGCGCGGGCACCAGCAGCACCCGCGTCTCGACGGCGGCGGCTCCGGCGGCCGCACCGCGCGGCGCCACCGCCACCGTCACCTCGCGCGTCCACGGCACCGTGCTCGGCGCCGTCAGGCAGCCGTCGGCGGTCAGCTGCGCCCGCGACGGCGTGGTCGCGCTCTCGCGCGCGGCGGCCAGCGGCGGCTCGGCGTCGCGCAGCGTCCACGCGAGCCCCGGCGCGGCGATCACGACGCCCGCGGCGTCGCGCGCATCCAGGCACGCGCGCTCCCCCGGGCCCAGCGCCGCGTGCGGCGCCCCGAGCGTCGCCGGGGCGCCCGGCTGCGGCGCGGGCGGCGTCGGGCCGGGTGCGGCGGGCGCGTCGCCCCCGCCGCACCCGGCGAGCAGCGCGACGAGCGGGACGAGCATGAGGCGCGCGGCGATCCGCGCGCGGTCGGCGGCAGGCAGCGGGGCGGTCGGCACGGAGCGGTCGGACGGAGGTCGGGGATGGGGCGCAGCGCGGCGTCGCGGGGCACGCGGCGCGCGCGGCATGGCGTGCGCTTCGCGCGGGCGATTACCGTATCGGCTCTCGCCGCCTCAGTCTCCGCGCACGCGCTCCTCCGCGCATCCCCCATTCGACCCATGACGCCGACGCTCGCGGCGCTCCTCCTCTACCTCGTGCTGCAGCTCGGGATCGGCGTGTGGGTCTCGCGCCGCATCGCCACCGAGTCGGACTACCTGATCGCCGGCCGGCAGCTCGGCTATCCGCTCGCGATCTTCTCGACCTTCGCGACCTGGTTCGGCGCCGAGACGATGATCGGCGCGGCAGGCACCACGTATCGCGAGGGGATGTCCGTCGCGTCCGCCGAGCCGTTCGGCTACGGGCTGTGCCTGATCCTGATGGGGCTCGTGTTCGCGGTGCCGCTCTGGCGGCGGCGCCTCACGACGCTGGCCGACCTGTTCCGCGAGCGCTACTCCGTCGGCGTCGAGCGGCTGGCCGCCGTCATCCTCATCCCGAGCTCGATCCTCTGGGCGGCCGCGCAGGTGCGCGCCTTCGGCACCGTGCTCTCGACCGCGGCGCCGACGCTGAACGTCGAGAGCGCGATCGCCGTCGCCGCGGGCTTCACGATCCTCTACACCGCGTTCGGCGGGCTGCTCGCCGACGCGACGACGGACCTGATCCAGGGCGTGCTCCTCATCGTCGGCCTCACCGTCGTCGGCGTCGCGGTCGTCGGCGCCGTCGGCGGCATCGACGGCGTGCCCGCGGCGCTCGCGTCGTCGCAGCAGGCGCGCGCGCTCGCGACGCCGGTCGTCGCGCCGCCCTGGATCGAGGTCGCCGAGGCGTGGGCGATCCCCGTGTGCGGCTCCGTCATCGCGACCGAGCTGGTGGGGCGCGTCATCGCCACGCGCACGCCGAACGTCGCGCGCAACTCGTCGCTGGCCGCGGGCGCGCTGTACGTCGGCGTCGGGATGATCCCCGTGTTCGTGGGGCTCGTGGGCATGACGCTCGTCCCCGGCCTCGCCGATCCCGAGGCGCTCCTGCCGACCGTCGCCCAGCGCCTCCTCCCCACCGTCGGCTTCGCGATCTTCGCGGGCGGGCTGATCTCGGCCATCCTCTCGACCGTCGACAGCACGCTGCTCGTGTCGTCCGGCCTCCTGTCGCACAACCTGCTCGTGCCGATGCTCGGCATCACCGACGAGGCCCGCAAGGTCCGCGTCGCGCGCGTCGGCGTGCTGGCCTTCGGCGCCGCGGCGTACGTGCTCGCGCTGCGCGCGGAGGGCGTCTTCGCGCTCGTGGAGCAGGCCTCGGCGTTCGGCAGCGCGGGCGCGCTCGTCACCGTCTGCTTCGCCCTCTTCACGACGCTCGGCGGGCCGCGCACGGCGGCGGCGACGCTCGTCGCGGGCACGCTGTCGTATCTCGTCGCGGGCGCGGTGGAGCTGAGCTTCCCCTTCCTGCTCTCGCTCGGCGTCGCGCTGGCCACCTACCTCGTGGGCGCCTTCCTCGGCCTCGCCCGCGCGCGCGCCGTGCGCCTCGCGCCCGCCGGCGCCTCGCGCGACGACTGACCCGGCGGGCGTCGTCAGCGGCGGCGCGCGGCGTCCTTCCCGTCGCCCTTCACGTCGTCGTCGTCCTCGTCCTCCTCGGGACGCTCGGGGAGGTCGCGCCCGTCGCGGCGGGCCTCCTCGCGGTCCTTCCGCAGGTGCCGCTGCTCCATCATCCCGAGCCAGCGCAGCGTCCCGAGCGTCAGCACCGACGCGACGATCGCCAGCTCCCACCGATTGTGGCCCGCGGCCGCGCCGAGCGCCCCGGTCATCCAGATGCCGGCCGCCGTCGCGGTGCCGTGGACGCGGCGACTGCTCTTGAGGATCGCGCCGCCGCCGATGAAGCCGACGCCCGTCATCAGCCCCTCGATGATGCGCGCGTGCGCCTCCGCGTGTCCCTCGCTCTGGTCGCCGATGAACGAGCGGCCGATCAGCACGAAGGCGCAGCTGGCCGCCGCCACCAGCGGGAAGGTGCGCAGCCCGGCGCTGCGCGAGAAGCGCTCGCGCTCCCATCCGATGGGGACCGCGAGCGCGAAGGCGCCGGTGAGCTGCGTCAGGTACTCGAGGATGAGCCGCCAGTCCATGCGGGCCCGAGCGGCATCATCCGTTCCACCCGTTACGTCGCCGTAACCCGGCGGTGACGAGCTACTGCGCGTTCCGTGCGGCGATCGCCGCCAGTCGATCCTGGATCTCGCGCTCGGGCAGCCAGCGGCCGCGTACCATGACGCCCGCGCGGCGCGTGAGGTTGGCGATGTCGGCCAGCGGGCTCGCCTCCAGCAGCAGCAGGTCGGCGCGCTGCCCGGGCGCCACCGCGCCGAAGCGGTCCGAGGCCGCGAAGTACTCGCCCACACGCGTGGTGCCCGTCGCGAGGATCTGCTCGGGCGTCATCCCCGCCTCGCGCATGCGCAGCAGCTCGCGGTGCAGCGAGAAGCCCGGCACGCTGAACTGCTGCGGCGCGTCGGTGCCCATGAGGATCCGCACGCCGCCGTCGCTCATCGCCTTCAGCAGCCGCATGCGGTTCTCGATCACGCGCTGCCCCATCGCCCGGTCCATCTGCGGGCTCGCCATCCGCTGCGTGTGAAGGGTCGTCCACTGCGCGACGGTGGCCTTGGGCATGTAGCGCAGCTCGGGATACGCGGTCACCGTCGCCACGTCGGCCGTGCCGTACAGCACCTCCCAGAGCGCCATCGTCGGCACCATCCACGCGCCGGCGTCGCGCGTGCGCTTCACGACATCGGCGAGGGCCGCGGCGTCGAGCGGCCCCTGGTCGCCCTTCAGGTGCTCGATGTAGCCGTCGAGGTGGTCGAACGTCTCCTGCCCCATCTCCAGCGCGTGCAGCAGCCCGACGTCGGCCGGCACGTGCCCGCCGAAGCGGATGCGCTCCGCGCGCGCGGTGCGCGCCATCGCGTCGTACTCGGGGCGCGTGAGCCCCGGATGCACCTTCAGCAGGTCCCACCCCTCGGCCTTCTGCGCGCGCACCATCCGCTCCGCCTGCTCGGGCGAGGTGACCGAGTTGCCGTTGAAGCTCGGCCCCGCGAGGTAGAGCGTTGGCGCGATCACCTCGCCGCGGTTCGCGCGCTCGCGCAGCGCCAGCTGCCCCGGCGCGCCGAGCATGCCGCGCACGGTCGTGATGCCGTTCGCGACGTAGAGGAACAGCACGTCGTCGGTGAGCTGCGCGGGCGCGCTCGGCGGCGGCACGTGCCCGTGCATCTCGGCCAGCCCCGGCGTCAGGAACTTCCCGCGCCCGTCGACGCGCGTCGCCCCCGCCGGCACGGAGGCGCGCGCCGCCGGCCCCACGCCGACGATGCGATCGCCGCGCACCACGACCGTCTGGTTGGCGAGCGGCGCGCGGCCGTCCATCGGGATCACGGTGACGTCCACGAACGCGGTGACGGCGCTCGTCGACGCGTTCGGCGGCGCGCCGGCCGGCGCGGTCTGCGCGCCGGCGCCGCGCACGGTGAGGGTGGCGAGGGCCAGCAGCGCGGCGCGTCCGAGTCGGCGGGCGCGGAGGGGAACGGTGGGCACGGCAGCTCTCCTGGGCACGAGGGGCGCGCACCCGGTCGGGACGCGTCGCCCCACGGTATCACCCGCGCCACCGCCGCGGCCAGCGCGCCACGTCAGACGATCGTTCACGCGCGCGGACGCCGGCCTCGCACTAGCGGCGGCTCGACGGCGGCACGATCCCCTTCATGCGCAGGTACGTGATCAGGTTGCCGTAGTGCTCCCCGTTGTGCACCGCGTTGAGCGCCAGCGCGTGGAAGCGCGGCTGCTTCTGCCCGAACAGCTGCGCCGGTGCGGACGCCGCCGCCGACGTCTGCGCGTACGCGCGGGCGCAGTACTCCGTCGACTCCTTGAGCGCGCGCACCAGCGCGGCCTTGGTCGTCGCCGTCCGCTCGATCGCGTCCTCCTCGCGCGCGGGCTCGCCGAGCGCCGCCGCGCACATCATGTACTGCGCGCCGGCGACGTGCGCGATCATCTGCCCGAACGTGCGCACGGTGGCCACCGGCCGGTAGCCGTAGTCGGCTTCGGGCAGCTCCTCCGCCGCGGTCGTGATGTGCGCCGTGACCTGGCGCCAGTTGTCGCGCAGCGCGGCGACGCCGGCATCCGCGGCGGCGGGCTGCTGGGCGTGCGCGGCGGCGGGGAGCAGGCCGAGCGCGAGGACGAGCGCGGGCGCGAGGGCGGGGCGGGACATGGCGGGCCTCCAGGGGTGAGTGGCGCGTTGGGGACGAACATCGAGCGCCCGGGCGCCGCTGTCCATCGCGCTGGCCATCACCCGGCGGCACGGCGCCCCGGTCACCGCCCCACCCGTCGCCGCGCGCCGCGCGGCGGCGTCACCGCGCGACCGGCACCGCCCCGCTGCGCGCGATCACCCGCGCGCCCTCCGGCCCGCCGACGAACGCGAGGAACGCCCGCACGGCGGGCGGCGCGTCCGCGCGCGTCACGAACACCGAGCGCCGCGTGAGCGGATAGGCGCCGCTGCGCACCGCGGCGGCGTCCGGCGCGACCCCGTCGAGCGTCAGCGCGCGCAGCCGCCCGGCGCTGCCCTCGACGAACGGGAGCGACGTCATCCCGATCGCGCCCGGCGTGTCGGCCAGCGCGGCGGCCATCGCCTCCGGCCGCTCGATCGACGGCACGTGCGCGCCGGACGTGGCGGCGCGCAGGCACGGCACGCCGGCGAGCGCCACGTCGGCGTCAACCTCGCCCGCGGGCCGGGTGCGCGGCGCGATCGGGAGCGCCGGCCCGCCGAGCGTGCGCCAGTCGGTGACGCGCCCCGCGTAGATCTCGCACAGCTGCTCCCGCGTGACCGCGCGCACCGGCACGCCCGCGTGCGTCGCGAAGACGACCGCCACCCGCGCGACCTCGTGCGCCGTCAGGCCGCGTCGCGCCAGCTCGGCGTCCTCGATCCCGTGGCTCGCGAGCGCGACGTCGATGCGCCCGTCCGCCACCGCGTCCAGCCGCGCCGCGGCCCCCAGCCCCGCGCCGATCGTGACCGCCGCATCCGGGCGCGCGCCGCGGTACGCCTCCGCCAGCGCCACGGCCAGCGGCATCACGCCCGTCGAGCCGTCGATGCGCACGGAGCCCGCAGGCGGAGCCGCCGGTGGCACCGCGCGCGGCGTCGCGCAGCCGGCCGTCAGCGCGGCGGCGGACAGCAGTGCGACCACGGTGCGCGACGGTCGGAGCGGCATCGACGCGCGCACCGGCTACTCCGGCGCCATCTCCCAGCCGGCCGGCGCCGGCGAGTGCGCGCGGTACCTCACGCTGCGCCTCGGCTCCGCCATCAGCGGCTCCACCGCGTCGCGCCACGCGGCGTAGTGCGGCGTCGCCTTGTGGCGCGCGGGGTCCTCGGGCGTGCGGTAGATCTCGATCAGCACGAAGCGCGTCGGGTCGTCCTCCTGCTGCACGACGTCGAAGCGCACGACGCCCGGCTCCTCGCGGCTGTGGCGCGCGTTCTCCAGCGTGGCGGCCGCGAACGCGTCGACGGCGTCGGGCTTCACGTGGACGTGGACGTGGACGATCAGCACGGGAACCTCGCGGAGGTGGGACGGAGCGGAGGACGGGCGTTCCCGCGCATCATCGACGAGCGGCGTCGCGGCCGCAAGCGCGCGGTCAGTCGCACGCCGGCGGGGCGCCGTCGAGCGCACGGAGGAGCAGCGCGCGCACGCCGTCGGCGTCGACCGGACGCGGGTTCGGATACGGCCGCGCGACCGCCAGCGTCGCGGCGCGCTCCACGTCGGCCTCGCGCAGCCCGAGCGCGCGCAGCGACGTCGGCGTCCCCGCGACCGACGCGACGTCGCGCAGCAGCGCGTGGAGCGCGCGCGGCACGTCGGCGTCATCGAGCACGTGGCCCGCCGCGCGCATCGCGTGGGGCGCGGCGGCCGCGTTGTACGCGACCGCGTGCGGCAGCACGATCGCGTGCGTCTCCGCGTGCGGCAGCCCGAAGCTCCCGCCCAGCACGTGACAGAGCTTGTGGTGCAGCCCCATCGTCGACGCGCCGAGCGACAGCCCCGCGAGCCACGCGCCGTGGAGCGCCTCCGTGCGCGCCGCGAGGTCGTGCGGCGCACGCACCACGCGCGGCGTCGCGGCCGCGAGCGCGCGCAGCCCCTCCGCGGCGAGCAGCGCGACGATCGGGCTGGCGTCGGGCGCGTACAGCGCCTCGACGCAGTGCGCGACCGCGTTCAGCGCGCTCGGCCCCCAGATCGCCGGCGGGAGGTCGAGCGTCAGCGTCGGATCGTACAGGACCGCGCGCGGACGCACGCGCTCGTCGCGCCCCGTCTCCTTCGCCCCGTCGCGCGTGAGCCCCCAGATCGGCGTCATCTCGGAGCCGGCGTACGTCGTCGGCACGGCGACGCTGCCGGGTCCACCAGCCAGCGCGATCGCTTTCGCCATCCCGATCGCCGAGCCGCCGCCGACCGCCACCACCACGTCCGCGGCGACGTCGCGCGCATGCGCCGCGACATGCTCCGCGACCGCCGCCGGCACGTGCATCACCGCGCGCCGGTCGATCCCCACCACGCGCGCGCCGAGCAGCGCCGCGACGCGGTCCAGGAGCGCGCCGCGCCCGGCGCTGGCGACGAGCAGCGCGCGCCGCGCGCCCAGCGCGTCCACCAGGTCGGGCAGCCGATCGAGCGCGCCCGCCCCGAACTCGACGCGCGCCGGCATCGGCGCGGTCGCGAAGCCGCTGGCCAGCAGCGCGTCGCGCAGCGCCGCCGCACCCGTGTCGCTCACGACGCGAGCGCCGCCGCCAGGATCGCGCGCACCGCGTCGATCTCGTCCTCGTTCACCAGGTGCCCCATGCCGGGATACAGTCGCATCGTCACGTCGCCGCCCAGCCGGCGCAGCACCTCCGCGGTCTCGCGCACGCGCGCCGCCGGGATGTGCCCGTCGACGTCGCTGCACCCCAGGAAGACGGGCGTCGCGTCGAGCGTCCCCTCGTAGTCGCGCGGCGTGGCGTCGGGACCGATGAGCCCGCCGCTCAGCCCGGCCAGCCCGCCCCAGCGCCGCGCGTGGCGCGCGACGTACTCCGAGGCCAGACAGGCGCCCTGCGAGAAGCCCAGCAGCACCGTGCGCTCCGCGGGGATCCCGGCGGCGGCCGCCGCGCCGACCGCCCGGTCGATCGCCCGCATCGCGGAGCCGAGTCCCGGCTCGTTCCGTGGGATCGGGGACATGAACCCGAACGGATACCAGCTGCCGCCCGCCGCCTGCGGCGCGAGGAAGGCCACCCCGTCCATGGCCAGCGCGGGGGCGAGCGAGAGGATCCCCTCGGCGGTGGCGCCGCGGCCGTGGATCGCCACCACGGCGACGCGGGCCGCCGCGAGGGGAGCGCCGGCGGCACGGATCGGCTGTCCGGCGTGCGGGTCGTCGCGGCCGGGCGGCTCCGCCGGCGGCACGCGGGCGGGAGGGTCGGTCGTCATGCGCCCAACAATACGGCGCGGCGCCCCCGGGTGAGAGCGCCGCGGGGCGTGAGGCGGCGTCTGGCTCGGCGCCCCGACCGGCCGGTCCGAGCAGCCGGTCCGACCAGCCGGTCGGCTCAGGCCGTCAGGGCCAGCGCCAGCTCGAACTCCCGATCGGCGAGCTGGTCGCGCAGGAAGCGCGTCTGGGCGTCGTCCAGCGCGCGGCGCGCGGGGAGCGCCTGGCGGACCTCGTGGAGCTCGCGCAGCGACTGGGCCTCGCGGATGGTGAGCAGGTGCGCGATGTAGGCGGCAGCGGTCATGCGGTGCCCTCCGGGCCGAATGGGGTGTGCGATTCGGGGCGGACCGCATGCACGGCCGGGGCCACGGCGGCGTGGATCGCCCTGCACGGGCGCTCGCGCGCTGGGGGTCCGCATTGCCCCGGATGCCCCGTCCGGCTAGATTCAGGAAGCGACAAATGCGTTCCGCATACACCGCTGATGGACAGGGGCCCTCGCTCTCGCGAGGGCCTTTTTTGTTCCGGCCGGATCGGCTCGCGCCGCCGTGCCCGGTCCGTCGCACGCGTCCAGTCTCTCCAGGAGTGCGTTTGAAGGAAGAAGCCATCGAGCTCGAGGGCGTGATCACCGAGATCCTGCCCAGTGCCATGTTCCGCGTCTCGCTCGACGCCGGCCACGTCGTCATCGCGACGCTCGCCGGGAAGATGCGGCGGTTCCGCATCCGGGTGCTTGCCGGCGACCGGGTGAAGGTGGACGTCTCGCCGTACGATCTCTCGCGCGGCCGCATCACGTACCGCCACAAGACGTGATCGCGCGCCAGACATCGCGCGCACCGTCCCTCGATCACGTCGTCCTTCCGGCCCCAGGAGATCCCATGCAGCAGACGCCCGAGTCCTTCGCGTTCGTCGATGATGGTCGCACGTTCACGTGCCGCGTCGAGGCGTCGCGCCACGCACGCAACGATGCGTGGTGGTGGTTCGTGGTCTCCACCGAGCAGCACCAGCGCCATGCGCCGTTCCGCGCCGAGGCGACCGATCGCCCCGACGACGTGCAGGCGCGCGTGGTCGCGTACTACGACGACCTGCTCGCCCGCCGCGCCGCGCCCGCGCCGAACCGCTGGAGCCGTCGCAGCACGCCCGCGACGCCCGCCGTCGCCGCACCCGCCGAGCCGACGTCCTGATCGCGCGGCGGCCCGCCTCGCCGGGTCGCCTGCTGCACGAATCGGCACGTTCCGCACGCCCCCACGAGGACCCGGCACACGCCGGGTCCTCGCGCGTTTCCGGCAGCGCCGCGCCCCGCGCAGCGCCGCGCACCACGTGGGGCGATGCAGCGGGAGCGTGAGGCTCGCGCGCGCGGCCCTCTCGCGCCGCGCGCGCCGTGCGCCGTAGCTTCCGGCGCCGGGTCGTCGCCGGAGCGACGCCGGCGCCCTCACCTCCAGCCACGCCGCCGATGCAGCCGGGATCGTCGTCCACCGATGCACGCGCCCCCCACCGCGACGTCGACGCGCCGCCCGCCGCGAACGCGGGACGCCGCCTCTCCGCGACCGCCGACGCCCTGGTAGGGTCGGAGATCCTGAAGATCGCCGGCGAGATCCGCGCGCTCGTCGCGACCGGGAAGCCCGTGTGCAACCTGACCGTCGGCGACTTCGCGCCGAGCGAGTTCCGCATCCCGCCGCAGCTGGCGACGGAGATCGAGGCGGCGCTCCGCGCCGGCGAGACGAACTATCCGCCGTCGGCCGGCATCCCCGCCCTGCGCGCGGCGGTGAGCGCGTTCTACCGCGACTGGCTCGGCCTCGACTATCCGGCGGAGTCGGTGCTGATCACGGGCGGCGCGCGCCCGGCGATCTACGGCGCGTACCGCACGCTGGTCGATCCGGGCGACCGCGTCGTGTACCCGGTGCCGTCGTGGAACAACAACCACTACTGCCACCTGACGGGCGCCGTGGGCGTGCCCGTCGTGTGCGACGCGGCGCACGCCTTCCTCCCCACGCGCGACGCGCTCGCGTCGGCGGTGCGCGACGCGCGGCTGCTGGCCCTCAACTCGCCGCTCAACCCGGCGGGCACCGCGTTCACCGCCGAGGCGCTGGCCGACGTGTGCGACGTCGTGCTCGAGGAGAACCAGCGACGGGCCCGCACCGGCGCACGCCCGCTGTACCTGATGTACGACCAGGTCTACTGGATGCTCACCTTCGGCGACACGCGCCACGTGATGCCGACGCGGCTGCGCCCGGAGCTCGCCGACTACACGGTGTACGTCGACGGCATCTCGAAGGCGTTCGCGGCGACGGGGCTGCGCGTCGGCTGGGCGACGGGCCCGCGCGACGTCATGGAGCGCATGAGCGACCTGCTGGGCCACGTCGGCGCGTGGGCCCCGCGCGCGGAGCAGGTGGCGTCGGCGCGGCTGCTCGGCGCGACGGACGCGGTGCGCGCGTACCAGCGCGAGATCGTCGACGGCGCGCGGCGGCGCCTGGACGCGCTGTACGACGGGATGCGCGCGCTGCAGGCGGACGCCCTCCCGGTCGACGCGATCCCGCCGATGGGCGCGATCTACCTCAGCGTGCGCTTCGCGCTGCTCGGGCATCGCACGCCCTCGGGCGCGACGCTGCGCACCAACGACGACGTGCGCGAGTACCTGCTCGACGCCGCGGGGCTGGCGATCGTGCCCTTCCAGGCGTTCGGGCTGCGCGAGGACACGGGGTGGTTCCGCATGTCCGTCGGCGCCGTGTCGCTGCCGGAGATCGCGGAGATGCTGCCGCGCCTGCGCGCCGCGGTCGCCGCGCTGCAGGCGCCCGCGTCGCAGGCGTCGGCGTCGCACGCCTCGACGGCGCACGCGGCACCCGGAACGCCCGCGACGCATCCGGCGCCGGCGTAGCGGCGCGGCGGCGACGAGAGGACGGCGGATGCGACGATAGGACCGACGGGCGACGAAATGCGCGCATTTCGTCGCCCGTTGCGCCCTTTCGCACGCTCGCGTGCCGTGCGGGCCCCCGGCTTGCATGGGCGCGCGGTCGCGCGGCGTCGGAACGCACCGGCGCGCGCGTCACCGCACGCGGGAGGAGCGATGGCAACGAAGCAGTCGTCGGGTCGTCGATACGGCAAGAGCGCGAGCAAGAAGGTGGCGAGCGCGATGCGCCGTCGGAAATCGGGAACGCTCAAGCGCGGCAAGGCCGGACACGGCGGACGCGTGACGAGCCGCGAGCAGGCGATCGCGATCGGCCTCAACGAGGCGCGCGAGTCGGGCGCGAAGGTGCCGCGCAAGCGCGCCGGCGCGAAGAAGGCGGGTGCGAAGAAGGCGGGCAGCCGCAAGTCGGGCGCGAAGAAGGCGTCGGCACGCAAGTCGACCGGTACGCGCTCGGCGGCGAAGAAGGGCGGCGCGCGGAAGTCCACCGCCAAGCGCGGCGCGACGAAGTCGTCGGGCGCGCGCACGTCGACGGCCAAGCGATCGACCGCGAAGAAGTCGGGCGCGCGCAAGTCGACGGCTCGCAAGTCGACGGCGAAGAAGTCGACGGCCCGGAAGTCCGCCGCGAAGCGGTCCACGGCGAAGAAGTCGACCGCGAAGCGCGGCGGCGCCCGCAAGACGTCGGGCACGTCGGCGAGCAAGCGCCCGTCCGCCCGCAAGTCGACGCGGACGGCGGCGAGCAAGCGCACCACCCGCACGAGCGCCGCGCGGCGCTGAGGACCGACCAGGACCGATCGCGGGCGCCCCGCGATCGACGCACGCGGCCCGCCGGGGATCTCCTCCCGGCGGGCCGCGTGCGTCGCCGGCCCCACCCCGCCCCACCCCGCCCCGGTCGGCGACCGTCCTCGGTTTGTTCGCGATTCGTGAAGCGGCCGGGCGGCTGAATCCCCCGTGTCAGGAATGCGTACGGCGACGGGTCATCCCGGCATCTCTTCGCGCGTCCCGGCTGTCGAAGCCGTGTCCCGCGCGTCCCGCGGCCCTGTCCCTCGGGGCCCGGTATGCTCCACCCGTCGCTCTCCGCAACGTCATGCGCCCTCTCGGTCGCCGTCTCTCCGCGCTCGCCCTCCTGGCGCCCGCCACGCTCGTCGCCCAGCCGCCCGCCGCGCCGCAGCGCGCGGGGGCGCCCGGAGGCCCCGGCGGCGCGTCCCGCGCCCAGCTCCCGGCCGGTCCGGGCCAGATCTCGGGCGTCGCGCTGAACGCCGCGACCGGCCAGCCGCTCGCCTCCGCCGCGGTCACCATCCGGTCGGCCGCGGACTCCTCGCTCGTGGGCGGCGCGCTCGCCAAGCCGGACGGCAGCTTCCGCATCGAGGGGCTGCGCCCCGGGCGCTACACGGTCCGCCTGCGCGCGCTCGGCTACACGCCGCTGCTCAAGACGGCGGTCGTCGTGACGGCGGAGAGCCCGCGCGTGGACCTCGGGAAGCTGTCGCTCGAGCAGGCCGCGACGCAGCTCTCGGGCGTCCAGATCCAGGCCGAGCGCGAGGAGGTGGCGCTGGCGCCCGACCGGAACGCCTACTCCGTGAAGGACATGCCGGCGACGTCGGGCGGCACGGCCGTCGACGTCCTCCGCAACGTCCCGGCGGTCGAGGTGGACGGCGACAACAAGGTGAGCCTGCGCGGCAACAGCAGCGTCGTCGTGCAGATCAACGGCCGCGTCTCGCCGATGCGCGGCGAGCAGCTCGGCAACTTCCTCGCGCAGCTGCCCGCCAACCTCGTCTCGAAGGTCGAGGTGGTGTCCAACCCCTCGGCCAAGAACGACCCCGAGGGGATGGCCGGCATCATCAACATCGTGCTGAAGCAGGAGGCCGACCTCGGCACGAGCGGCGCCTTCACGGTGGGCGGCGGCAGCACGCGGCAGATGAACGCGTCGGGGAACCTCGGGCACCAGCAGGGCCCCTGGACGTTCTTCAGCAGCTACGGCTTCATGCGCGACCGCCGCACCGTCGAGGGCTTCTCGACGCGGTCGATCCTCTCCGCCGCGACGCCCGGCTCGCTCGACTCGGACATCGACGGCGTGATGCGCCCGCTGTCGCACAGCGCCACGCTGATGGCCGAGTACAAGATGAACAAGACGAACACGATCTCGAACAACCTCGTGTTCAACAAGCGCGTGATGGACCGCCTCAACGGCAGCTTCTATCGCGACGTCGACGGCGCGGGCGTGGTCACCGGGCGCAGCAACCAGCTGACCGACCAGGACCAGGGCGGCACGATGGTCGACTACGCCGCCACCTGGCGCCGCACCGTCAAGCCGAACGCGAACCAGCTCGTCGTCGAGGGGCGCGTGAACCACGGCCGCGACGAGAACGACGTGCTGCTCTCGCGCGAGACGCTGAGCGGCGCCGGCGCGGCGATCGGCGCGCCGGTGGGCCTGGAGACCAACCGCACGGCCGAGCGCAGCACGAACGCCTTCGCGCAGCTCGACTGGACGCGCGAGCTGCGGAAGGGCACCAAGCTGGAGACCGGCTACAAGGGGACCTTCCGCCGGCAGACGAGCGACTTCGCCGTCGCCAGCGGGAGCCGGGGCGCCACGCTCGCGCCGGATCTGAACCGCAGCAACGCCTTCGAGTACCACGAGCAGGTCAACGCCGCCTACGCGGTGCTGAGCCAGAACCTCGGCAAGTTCGACGTGCAGGGCGGCCTGCGCCTCGAGCAGGCCGACACGCGGTTCGACCTGCGCACGACCAACCGGAGCTACGACAACGACTACAAGAGCGCCTTCCCGAGCGCGATCGTGTCGTACAACCTCGACCCGCAGCGCCAGCTGAAGGCGAGCTACTCGAAGCGCATCAACCGCCCGTTCGTGCAGCAGCTCAACCCGTTCGGCTTCCGCGAGGACGCGCTGAACGTGTTCGAGGGCAACCCGAACCTGCAGCCCGAGTACACGCACTCGTACGAGCTGGGCTACCAGCAGTCGCTGCCGAAGAACCTCGGCTCGCTGCAGATCACGCCCTTCCTGCGCCACACGGTCAATGCCGTGCGCCAGATCGGGCAGGTGGACGACGCGGGCGTGCTGCACGTCTCCTTCCAGAACGCCGCGACGAGCGACCAGTACGGCACGGACGCGAACCTGACCTTCCGCCTGGGCAAGGTGAGCGGCTTCGGCGGCGCGAGCGTCTTCGAGCAGCAGACGGACGCCGGCAACCTGTCGGGCGCCACCTCGGTGCGCACCTTCGGCTGGTCGGCGCGCGCGAACGCGACCTGGAAGGTGACGCCGGCGCTCGACCTGCAGGCGATGTCGATGTACCGCGCTCCGATGAAGACGGAGCAGGGCCGGATGTCGCGCTTCGCGATGACGAACCTCGCGCTGCGCCAGAAGCTGCGCGGCGACAAGGCCACGGCGACGCTGCGCGTGATGGACCCGTTCGGGACGATGGGCTGGACGATGCGCGCCAGCGACGGGCGCGTGATCCAGCTGATGGACCGCCGCTTCGGCGCCCGCGGCGCGTTCCTCAGCTTCAACTACTCGTTCGGCCAGGCGCCGCGCATCCGCCCGCGCCCGCAGGAGGAGCCGGTGCCGCAGGCGGGGCAGCCGGGGATGCCGTGAGCTGAGCGCCGCGCGCGGTCAGGCACGAACGACGAGGGCCGGCTCCCACGATGGGGCCGGCCCTTCGTGCGTGCGGGGCTGCGCCCGGTCGATCCTGGGTCCTCACCCGGCGTTCTCGCGCCGGGCCCGAACGGCGGGAGCAGGGATGAACGTTGGATAACATCTGATGAAGATCTGATGGCTCCGCGTGGTGCGACGTTCCTCGCCGCCACGCGGAGCCATCCGATCTTCATCCGACGTTATCGGATTCTCATCCCTGCTGCCCTTGGTCGTTCGACCGGGCGCGAGGCTCCAGCAGCGATGCGGGCCAGGATCCGCAGCCCGCAGCCCCAGCCGCGATCAGGCGAGCGCCGCCCCCATCTCATGCACCAGCCGCGCCCCGATGACCATCGTCGCGGCGCCGAACAGCACCTCGACGGCGGTGATGGCGCGGGCCGAGAGGCGGGCGGACAGGCGGAGCGGGACGCACATCGCGGCGCAGAGCACTACCATCCCCGCGATCGAGCCGGCGCCGAACAGGCCGACGTACGCGAGGCCGGCCCACGGCGAGCGTACCGCGGCGAGCGTGAGCACGAGCAGCGCGGCCGATCCGGCGAGACCGTGCACCGCGCCGACGACGAGCGCCCGGCGCGGCAGCGCGACGTCGTGCACGTGCGGCGCGCGCCGCGGACGGAACGCGCGCCACAGCGCCTGCGCGCCGAGCAGCACGAGCATGACGCCGACGCCCAGCTCCAGCGCCGTCACGGTCCGCTCCGGGATCGCCGCGCCGAGCGTCAGGCAGACGCCGCCGACCAGCAGCAGCGTCGCGGTGTGGCCGAGCCCCCACGCGGCGCCCTGCAGCATCACCGTGCGCGCGCTGCGCCCGCCGGTGGCGAGGCTCGCGACGGCCGCGAGATGGTCCGCCTCGACGGCGTGCCGCATGCCGGAGACGAGCCCCAGCAGGAGGATCGAGTCCACGCGGAGATCCGCGCGTCAGCGAATGGCGACGTACTTCTCCAGCCGCGCGACCTCGGTCGAGTCGACGTACTTCCCGATCTCGCGGCGGAAGCGCGCCATGTCGCGGTACGGGCGGTACTCCTCGAACTCGTGCTGCATGCGCGGGCCGACGCCGGGGATGAGCAGGATCTCCTCCTTCGTCGCCGTGTTCAGGTCGATCGGACGCCAGACGCGCGCGTAGATCGTGCGCCGGGCCGCGGAGTCCACCTGCGCCTGCGCGAGCGCGCGGTCGACGGCGCGCATGTCGGCGAAGGGACGACCCTGCACCAGCGCGTCGGCGGCGGGCGCCGGCACGCCGGCCGCGACCAGCTGCTCGCGCGTCGCCGCATTCGGGTCGAGCAGCGCGCCGTCGGCCGTGGGAGCCGCCGTCGCGGGCGTCGCGGGCGTCGCGCTGTCGCTCGCGGTGGTCTTCGTCGGCGTGGTCAGCGCGGGGGACACGGTGTCGCCCGCGCCGGCGGCGGCACTGTCGGCGGCGCCGTCCTTCGCGCCTCCGCAGGCGGCGAGCGCGGCGAGGGACAGCGTCGCGAGCGTGGCGCGAACGGACGTCGAGCGGCGGATCATGAAGGGTCTCCGATGGAGGGACGGCGCAGCAGCGGGTGACGGAACGCGTACGCGAGCCCGACGAGGCCGAGCTGCGCGAGCGCGCCGGGGGCCAGCGCGGGCGTCGCGCCGCGCACGGCCTCCCACAGCAGCGCGAGCCCGCCGAGGGTGGGCTCGCGCTCCAGCTCGAACTCTACGTTGCCGCGGTAGTGGAGGTACACCCCGAGCGTCCCGGCGACGACGCACAGCACCATGAGCGCCCGGAAGCCCCGCAGGACGCCGCGCGTCGGCCGCCACGCGAGCGCGCCCGCCACGACGAGCACGAGGCCGAGCAGCGCCAGCGGCGCCCACTGCCACGCGGAGTCCCAGTGCTCGAGCAGCGCCAGCTCGGCGAGCAGCCCGGCGGCGCCCACGAGCACCAGCGCGAGCAGCGCGCGCCGGAGCGGGCCCGCGTGATCGGCGGCTGCGATGCCCGGACGGTGCACGCCGCGCGCTACGCGGCGTCGGCGGCGGCCGTCGCGTCGCGCACGCCCGCGTCGCCCGCGAGGGAGTCGCGCAGCCCGGCGAGCAGCTCGTACGAGCGCAGGCGGGCGGCGTGGTCGTGCACCTGCGCGGTGACCATCAGCTCGTCCGCGCCCGTCTCGGCGACGAAGCGACGCAGCGCGGTGCGCACGGTGTCGGGCGATCCGACCGCCGAGCAGGCGAGCGCCTGATGGATGCCCGCGAGCTCCAGCGGGTGTGCGGTGCGCTCGAAGTCGTCGATCGGCGGCGGGAGCGGGCCCGGATTGCCGCGCCGCAGGTTCACGAACGCCTGCTGCACCGACGAGAACAGCCGCCGCGCCTCGGCGTCGCCGTCCGCCGCGATGACGTTGACGCCCACCATGACGTACGGCCGCTCGAGCTGCGCCGAGGGCTCGAAGCGCTCGCGGTAGATCGCGATCGCGTCCATGAGCATCGCCGGCGCGAAGTGCGACGCGAACGCGAACGGGAGGCCGAGCGCCGCGGCGAGCTGCGCGCCGAACAGGCTCGACCCGAGGATCCAGATCGGCACGTCGAGCCCCGCGCCGGGCACCGCCTGCACGAGCTGTCCGGGGATCGTGGGCTGGAAGTAGCCCATGAGCTCCATGACGTCCTGCGGGAAGGTGTCGGCCGCGGCGGGGCTGCGGCGCAGCGCGCGCGCGGTGGTCTGGTCGGAACCCGGCGCGCGTCCCAGCCCGAGATCGATGCGCCCCGGATGCAACGCGGCCAGCGTCCCGAACTGCTCGGCGATCAGCAGCGGCGCGTGGTTCGGCAGCATGATGCCGCCGGCGCCGACGCGGATCGTCGAGGTGCCGGCGGCGACGTGCGCGATCACCACCGAGGTCGCCGCGCTGGCGATCCCGGTCATGCTGTGGTGCTCCGCGAGCCAGAAGCGGTGATATCCCCAGCGCTCGGCGTGCTGCGCGAGGTCGCGCGAGCGGTACAGCGCCTCGGTGGCGTCGCTGCCGGCGACGATGGGGGCGAGATCGAGAACGGAGAGCGGAATCATTCGAGCGTGTACCCCATGGTGGGGGCGGGGCTCCGTGAACGGGGCACGGCGGACCGCGGGCTGCGGATCACCGGCGGCGGAGGGGCTGCGGGACTGCGGGGCTGCGGAACTGATCGCCGGGACGTCCCGAGCGGCCGTTCCGCAGCCCCGCAGCGCCGCAGCACGCGGTCGGATCCGCAGCCCGCAGCGCTACCGGAGCGGAGGCGTGGATGCGGGCGGGTGTCGGTGACGCGTCGCCTGCTCGTACGCGTACGCCAGCTTGAAGAGAGTGGGCTCGCTCCACGCGCGGCCGAAGAGCGTCAGCCCCGCCGGCAGGGTCCCGCGCGTGTAGCCCATCGGCACCTGCACCGCGGGCCAGCCGGTGAGCGGCGAGAAGACCTGGCTGTTGTCGCCGGCCGGCGTGTTGAGGTCGCCGATCAGGCGCGGCGGGTTGCTCCACGTCGGGTAGACGAAGGCGTCCAGCCGCTGCGCGTCCATCACGCGCTGGAGCGCCGCGCGCACGGCCGCCCGGCGCGACTCGCCGGCGATGCAGCCGGGCTGCGAGTCGGGCGGCGTGGTGGCGCGCTGCCCGTACTCCAGGCGCGCCTGGATCGTGGGATGGAAGCGGCGCGACCGCACGATCTCGTCGAGCGTCCGCACGGGTGCGCGCCCGCCGGTGCTCGCCAGGTAGCTCTCGAGGTCGTGCCTGAAGCGGTTGCACTCGCCCGTGTTCGCGCGCAGCAGCGAGTCGACGGCCGGCATCGGCACGCTGTCGATCACGACCGCCCCGGCGCGCCGCAGGTCCGCGACGGCCTGCGTGAACACCGCCAGCACCTCGGGATCGGCCGACGGGCGCTCGTACGCCGCGCGCAGGATGCCGATGCGTGCGCCGCGCAGCCCGTCGCGCACGAGCGACGCCGAGTAGTCGGGGATCGCGCGGCCGCGCGCCGGCGCGGTGGCCGGGTCGTCGGCGTCGTTGCCGGCGACCACCTGGAACACCGCGACCGCGTCCGAGACCGTGCGGGCCATCGGGCCGGCGATGTCGTACGCGAGGTTGAGCGGCACGACGCCGCCGCGGCTGGTCAGCCCCATCGTGCTGCGGATGCCGACGAGCGCGAGATGCGACGACGGCCCGCGGATCGAGTTGCCCGTGTCGGTGCCGAGCCCCACCGCGCCGAAGCTCGCGGCCACCGCCGCCGCGGTGCCGCCGCTGGAGCCGGCCGTCACGCGGTCGAGCGCGTACGGGTTCTTCGTGTAGCCGGGGAGGATCGAGCTCACCGTCTCGAACGGCGTGAACGCGAACTCCGCCATGTTCGACTTCGCGAGCACGATCGCGCCCGCCGCGCGGATGCGCCGCACCTGGAAGGCATCGCGCGTCGGCACGTGCGTCGCGAGCGACAGCGAGCCGGCGGTCGTCGCGAGTCCCGTCGTCTCGAAGTTGTCCTTCACGATCGTCGGCACGCAGTGCAGCGCGCCCACCGGGCCGCCGGCGCGCATCCGCGCGTCGAGCGAGTCGGCGACCTGCAGCGCGTCGGGGCTCACGACGACGATCGAGTTGATCCCCGGCCCGTTCCGGTCGTACGCCTCGATGCGGCGGAGGTACGTCTGCACGAGATCGCGGCACGTCAGCGACCCGGCGCGCATCGCCGCGTGCAGCTCCGCGATCGTCGCCTCCTCCACCCGGACCGGCGCCGGCGTCGCACGGGGAGCGGGCGTCTGCGCGCTCGCGGCGAGCGGCGCGAAGGCGAGAAGGAGCGCGGCGCGCCTCACGACGTCAGCCCCGCGTCGAGGCGCAGCAGCGTGTGCAGCAGCACGTCGGCTCCGTTGGTGATGTCCTCGGGACGGCTGAACTCCTTCGGCGAGTGGCTGATCCCGCCGACGCTCGGGATGAAGATCATCCCCATCGGCCCGAGCTGCGCGATGGCCTGCGCATCGTGCCCCGCGCCGCTCGGCATCACGCGCGTCGAGAGGCCCAGCTCGCGCGCGGACGCCTCGATGAGCGCGCGCACGCGCGGATCGCTCGGCGCCGGGATGTTCGCGTGCAGCTCCGTGTACGCGAACGTCGTCCCCGTGGCCGTCGCGATCGCCGCGGCCTCCTGCCGGATGCGCTCGTACAGCGACGCGATCTTCGCCGCGTCGAGGTCGCGCAGCTCGAGCGTGCACACCACGCGGCCCGGGATCACGTTCGGCGCGCCGGGAAAGGCCTGGATGCGGCCGACCGTGCCGACCTGCCGCCCCTCCGTCGTGGTGACGACGCCGTTCACCATCTCGACGAAGCGTGCGGCGGCGAGCAGCGCGTCCTGCCGCCCGGGCATCGGCGTCGTGCCGGCGTGGTTGGCGAAGCCGGTGACCGTGACCTCCCACTGCCCGATGCCGACGATCCCCTCGACCACGCCGATCGCGACCTTCTCCTTCTCCAGCGTGCCGCCCTGCTCGATGTGCAGCTCCAGGTAGCCGGCGACGTCGCCCTTGCGACGGCGCACCTCCGCGAGCCGCGCCGGGTCGCCGCCGAGGAAGCGGATCCCCTCGGCGACCGTCTTCCCGCTGCGGCTCACGTTGGCCAGCTCCTTCGCGGAGAGGCCGAGCGCGACGGCCGTGCTGCCGTAGAGCCCTCCCTCCTCGTTCTGCCAGACCGTCACCTCGAGCGGGTGCCGCGTGACGATCCCCTGCTCCGCGAGCGTCTGCGCGACCTCGATGGCGGCGAGCGTGCCCACCGGCCCGTCGTAGTTGCCGCCGTCGGGCACGGAGTCGACGTGCGAGCCGAAGAGGATCGGCTTGCGCGACGCGTCGCGCCCCGCGCGCCGGCCGATGATGTTGCCCGCGGCATCCACGCTCGGCTCCAGCTTCGCCGCGCGCATCCGCTCCGTGACGTAGGCGCGCGCCTCGCGGTCGGCGTCGCTGTACGCGACGCGGTTGACGCCCCCCGCCTCGGTGCGCCCGAAGCGCGCGAGCTCGGTCATGTGGCGGTTGAGCCGCGCGCCGTTCACGCGCCGCGCGGGCTGCGCCGCCATCGCACGCGCGTCGCCCGCGCTGCCCGGCAGCAGCGACGCCGCGGCGGCGCCGAGCACGGTGGCGCCGAACGTCCGTCGATCCATCGTCGTCTCCTCGCGGTGTCGGGTCAGCGGCGGACCGCCGTGATGTCGAGCAGCTGCGCGCGCACGGCCTGCGCCTTCCCCGCGCGCTCCAGCGCGGCCCAGAGGCGCTCCACCGTCGCCGCGTCGACCAGCCCCGCGGGCGAGCCGAGCGACGGGCCGGCCAGCTGCTCGGACGCGCGGAAGGCGTCGACGGCGGCGACCGCCTCGGGCGTGTAGAGGAGCGCGGTCGAGTCGCGCGCGAGCGTCGGCGTGCCCGGGCGGAAGCGGCCGAGCGCGTGCAGCATGACCTTGAGCTGCCAGACGTCGTTGCCGGCGGGCTGCTCCAGCGTGCGGAAGCCGAGCGTCTGCGAGATCGCGTTGTAGACGCGCCGCAGCTCGGCGACCGGCTCCGGATGCTCGCAGACGTTGATGTTGGCCGTGATCCTGTCGGGGCGGCGCGAGCGGCCGGGGCGCGGATCGGCGACGACGACCGCCGCCGACTGCGCGCGCCCCTTCCGCGCGTCGCCGCCCGCGGCGTGGCCGGCCGCGATCGCGTCGATCAGTCGGTCGGCGAGATGGCGCGGCGCTCCCTCGCTGGCCTCGAAGCTCGCCGCCACCGCGTCGAGCACGCCCGCGCCGACGAGCAGGTTGCCCTGCGTGACGTAGTTCCGCCCCGCGCGGTGCCCGGCCCACGCGGTCGTGCCGGTGCCGGTGTGCTGCGCCGCGCGGCCGTCGACCGCGATCACGCCCACCTGGCGGCTCGCGGCGCCGCTGTCGGCGGCGAGCGCGCGCCGCAGAGCGTCCTGGGGCGACGCGCCCCGCGCCATCGCGTCGAGCAGCTCGGTGCCGTACTCGGTGCGCGTGTTCGCCTGCGTCGCCACCGCGCCGACGCCCGCGCGCACCCAGGGCACGCCGTTGCCGACGCACGGCACGCGCGTGGTGACCGCCACGCCCGTCTCGCCCGTGCGCGGATCGACGGCGGCGATCGAGAAGGTCGCGAAGTTCGGGGCCGCGCCCCAGGCGGCGGGCTCCTGCGCCGCCGCGGCGCGCGCGAGCGACGTGCAGGCGAGCGCCGCGGCGGCGCAGCGGGCGAGGACGGGCGCGAGACGTGACATCGGGTGCGGGGTGCGGTGCCGGGCGCGTGACGCTGGCGACGGATGCGCCTTCGCAAGGTCGACGGTGGGACGCATGCTGGGAAGGCGATCGAGAGGATGGACGTCGAGCGATGCGTGGCCGGAGCCAGGAGCGCTCGCGCCGGCCCGTCGGTCGTGGGCCGGCGTCCGTCCCCTCAGCGTCCCGGCCCGTCGGCCTTCACAGCGTCGCGCCGCAGCGCCGGCAGAAGCGCGCGTCGACGTCGTGCCCCTCGGCCGAGCAGTTGGGGCACGCCTGTCCCGACACCGCGTGCGCGCGCCCCTGCGTCAGTTCCGCGGTCACGATGCCGGTGGGCACGGCGATGATGCCGTAGCCGAGGATCATGACGAGCGACGCCAGCGCCTGGCCGAGCGGCGTGCGCGGCGAGATGTCGCCGTAGCCCACCGTCGTCAGCGTCACCACCGCCCAGTACATGCTGGTCGGGATGCTCGTGAAGCCGTGCTCCGGCCCCTCGACGACGAACATCAGCGACCCGATGACCACCACGAGCGTGCTGACGGTGAGCAGGAAGACCGTGATCTTGCGCGAGCTCGCGCGCAGGGCGCGCGCCAGCACGGACGCCTCGCTGAGGAAGCGCGACAGCTTCAGGACGCGGAAGACGCGCAGCAGGCGGAGCACCCGCACCACCAGCAGCGCCTGCGCGCCCGGGAAGACGAGGCTCACGTACGTCGGCAGGATCGCCAGCACGTCGACCACGCCGTAGAAGCTGGTCACGTACGCGAGCGGACGCCGCACGGCGATCAGCCGCAGCACGTACTCGATCGTGAACAGCCCCGTGAGCACCCACTCGGCGGCGCGCAGCACGCGATAGACGCCGGGGCGGAGCCCGCTCACCGTCTCGAGGCTGACGATCGCGACGCTCAGCAGCACGAGCGCGATCAGGATCAGATCGAACACGCGTCCCGCCGGCGTGTCGTTCTCGAACACGACCTGGTGCAGCCGCGCGCGCCCCGGCGTCGAGGGCGTCTCCTCGGCGGGCAGCGGCGGCTGGGGGGTGTGCGTCATGCAGGCGGGTACGGACGTGAGACGGGCGCGGGCGCACGTTCGCACCCGCGCCCGTCGGCGCGCCAGTGTCCGCGACTATCGGTCGTCCTCGAGCGTCGTCAGGCGGCGAACGTCTCGCGGATCTGCTCCACCGCCCAGGCGAGGTCCTCGCGCGCGACGACCAGCGGCGGCGCCAGGCGGATGACCGTGTCGTGCGTCTCCTTGCACAGCACGCCGCGCTCCTTCAGCGCCTCGCAGAACGGGCGCGCCGGTACGCGCAGCTCGAGGCCGATCAGCAGCCCGCGCCCGCGCACCTCGACGACGTCCGGATGCGCGATCGTGCGCAGCGCCTCCAGCAGCCACGCGCCCAGCTCCGCCGAGCGCGCAACGAGGCGCTCGTCGCGCATCACCTGCAGCGCCGTGCGGGCCACCGCGCAGCCGAGCGGGTTGCCGCCGAAGGTGCTGCCGTGCGAGCCCGGGCCGAAGACGCCGAGCACCTCGCGCCGCGACACGACGGCCGACACGGGATAGAAGCCGCCCGAGAGCGCCTTGCCGAGCACGTACACGTCGGGCTGCACGTCCTCGTGGTCGCAGGCGAAGGTGCGTCCCGTGCGGCCGAGCCCCGTCTGGATCTCGTCGGCGATCAGCAGGACGTTCCGCTCCGTGCAGAGCGCGCGCAGCGCGCGCAGGAAGCCCGCCGGCGGGAGCAGGATGCCGGCCTCGCACTGGATCGGCTCGATCAGCACCGCGCAGGTGTTCGGCCCGATGGCCGCGCGCACCGCGTCGATGTCGCCGAACGGCAGCAGACGGAAGCCCGGCGCGAACGGCCCGAACCCCTCGCGGTACGACGGCTCCGACGAGAAGCCGACGATCGTCGTCGTGCGCCCGTGGAAGTTGTTCGTGAAGGCGAGGATCTCCGCCTGGTCGCGCGCGATTCCCTTCCGCGCGTACCCCCACCGCCGCGCCGCCTTGATGGCCGTCTCCACCGCCTCGGCGCCGGTGTTCATCGGCAGCACCATCTCCATCCCGCAGAGCGTCGCCAGCTCCTCGCAGAACGCGGGCAGCTGCTCGTTGCGGAACGCGCGCGAGGTGAGCGTGACGCGCGATGCCTGCTCGACCATCGTCGCGAGGATGCGCGGGTGGCAGTGCCCCTGGTTCACCGCCGAGTACGCGCTCAGGCAGTCGAGATAGCGCCGCCCCTCGACGTCCCAGACCCACGCGCCCTCGCCGCGCTCGATGACGAGGTCGAGGGGGTGGTAGTTGTGCGCGCCGAAGCGGTCCTCCTGCGCGATCAGCTCCTGCGTGATGCCGGTGTCGACGAGGGATGCAGTCATCGGAGGACCATTGGGTTGACGTGCGGCTGCGGGGCTGCGGGGCTGCGGCACGGCAGGTCGGGGCGTCCCGAGCGGTCCCTCCGCAGCCCCGCAGCCCCGCAGCCTCAGAGGATCCGCCGCCCGAACGCGGACGCCAGCAGATCGACCGCCAGCTCCGCCGTGTGGTTGTGCCGGTCGAGGATCGGGTTGATCTCGACGAGGTCCATCGCCAGCATCGCGTCGGAGTCGGCGATGATCTCCATCGCCAGGTGCGCCTCGCGCAGCGTCGCGCCGCCGCGCACCGGCGTGCCCACGCCCGGCGCCTCGGCGGGGTCGATCCAGTCGGCGTCGCACGAGACGTGGAGTCCGCCCGTGCCGCGCGTCGCGATCTCGATGGCGTCGCTCATCACGGCGCGCAGCCCGCGCTCGTCGATGTCGCGCATGGTGAACGCGCGCACGCCCGACTCGCGGATGAACGCCTGCTCGGGCGGATCGAGGTCGCGGAGCCCGACGAACACCATGTGCTCGGGCCGCACCGCGGGCCCCGGCTTGGCGAGCCCCGCCAGCCGCGGATCGCCGAGGCCGAGCAGGTGCGCGACGGGCATCCCGTGCACGTTGCCGCTCGCGCTCGTGTCGGGCGTGTGCAGATCGCCGTGCGCGTCGAGCCAGATGAGCCCCAGCGCCTGCCCCTGCTCCGCCAGCGCCGTCGCGACGCCGGCCACCGAGCCGGCGCCGAGGGAGTGGTCGCCGCCGAGGACGAGCGGCGTGGCGCCGTTGCGGACCGCGCTCGCCGTGAACGCCGCGAGCTCCTCGCACACCTGCGCGATCGCCGGCAGGAACTCGCGCCCCGATCCGGTGAGCGACGTGCGGTCCGGGACGCGCACGTTGCCGTGGTCGTCGACCGCGTGCCCGAGCAGCCGCAGCCGCTCGGCGACCCCGGCGAGCCGCATGGCCGACGGCCCCATGTCGACGCCGCGGCGGCTCGCGCCGAGGTCCATGGGCACGCCCATGATGTGGACGTCGCGGACGTCGCGGGTGCCGCGGCGCTGGGCGGCCACGGCGGCGGAGGTGGGAGCGGTCGAGACGGTCATCGGGGCACGAACCGGGTGGGGTGACGACGGACGCCGTCCCCGACGGGCATGATGCCGGCCAGCCATGTCAGCAACAAGCGAGAAGGCCGCGCAATCCGCGCGACCTTTCTCACGTTTCGCCAGCCTGCGTTGACATTTCGTCAGCACGCCGGCACTCATCCGGCATGGACGACACCGACCTCCGCCTCATCGGCCTGCTGCGCGAGAACGCCCGCGCCTCCGTCGCCAGCCTCGCCCAGCAGCTCCGCGTCTCGCGCGGGACGGTCCAGAATCGGATCGACCGGCTGCAGGAGCGCGGCATCATCCTCGGCTTCACCGTGCGCACCACGCCCGACGCCGAGCCGCGCCCCGTGCGCGCCGTCATGATGATCGGCGTCGAGGGGGAGCGGTCGCGCGACATCCTGAAGACGCTGCGCGGCTACCCTGAGGTGCGCGCGCTGCACACGACCAACGGGCGCTGGGACATCGTCGCCGAGCTGGCGACCGACAGCCTCGAGGCGTTCGACGAGGCGCTGCGGCGCGTGCGCGAGATCAAGGGGATCTCGAGCTCCGAGACGAGCCTCCTGCTCTCGACGCACAAGCTGTAGGCGCGGAGCGTCCAGCGTCGCAGCGTCCAGCGTCGCAGCGTCCAGCGCTCGCCGTGCGCCGCGCTCGGCCGGTCGTCGCCACCCGCGCGACGCGCCGGCGCTCCGCTCGACGGCGTCAGCGCGGCGCCCCGCCTGCGCGCGACGCGGTCCGCACCTTCGCCATCGCGTCGCGCAGCTTCGCCACGACCTCGGCGCGCTCGGGATCGCGCGCCGCGATCGCCAGCAGCTCGCGCGCGCGCGCGAACGCGGCGACGCGCGCGTGCATGCTGGCCGCGTTGTAGGCCGACGTGTGGTAGCTGCGCCGATGGTCCGTGCTGTCGGCGACCAGCTTCGCCACGCGCCGCGCGCGCCTCGGCGATTGCGGGGGTCTCGGCGGGCGTGGCCGTCAGCTCCTCCAGCCGCGTGCGCAGCTGCGCGACCTTCTGGTCGAAGCACCCCATCCCCGTCTCGAAGTACGAGGCGGACTCGCGCCACCGCTCCACGCGCGTCAGCACGCGCGCCAGGTACGACGCGGCCGTGCAGTTCGCCGGCCCGCTCGGCGCCGCGAGCGCCTCGCGCAGGTCGCGCTCCGCGATCGGGAGGTCGCCCTGGTCGTGCTCGATCACGCCCGCGAGCGTGAGCACGTTCGCCGCGCGGCTGCGCACCTTCGCCGTGTCGATGTCGCCGCGCGCCAGCGGCAGCTGCCCGAGACGCAGACGGCTGAGCGCGCGCCAGTAGTAGCCGTCGTCCGAGTGCGCCGAGCGCAGCCCGATGAGTCGCGTCGCGGCTTCGACGGTCGCCGAGTCCTGGTGGAGCGCCGAGAGGCAGATCGTGAACTGGCGCCACGCGCGCTCGTGCCCGGGCTCGCGCGCGACCGTCTCGGCGTAACGCGGCACCGCCGCCTCGCAGTCGCCGAGGACGGTCTCCAGCCACCCGTACGCGAACGTCACCCCGGGCGCCTGCGGGAAGCGCGCGTACGCGGCCTCGAAGTGCGCGCGCGCCTCCTCCCCGCCCGACTCGATCGCGCCCGCCGTCGCCGACTGCCCGCGGTAGTACGACGCCTCCACGAACTCGGGCACCGCATCCTGCAGCCGGCGCAGCGCCGCGGTGTCCACGCGCGCGCAGAAGCTCGCGCGATACGCCACCAGCGGCGGGTCCGGCACGGCCGGCGCCTGCAGCGTGCCGCGCGCGCCGCGTCGGGCCGCGGGGCGCCGACCGTTCGAGCACTCCAGCGCCAGCGCCACGTACTCGCGCGCCGCCGGCGTGTAGCCGCTCGTCGCGAGCCACGCGACCTCTCCGTCCATGTCCGCGAGCATGGGGAGGTTGCGTCGACGATGGCCGGCGATCACGTGCAGCGGCGTGCCGTCCGGATCGGGGAGCACGGCGTCCACCATGCGCAGCACGCGCGCGCCCTGCAGCTCGACCGGCAGTCGGGGCAGCAGCGCGCGCGCCCGCTCCACGGTCGGGCGCCCGTCGAGCGCGAGCTCCTTCTCGCGCAGCGCGAGCAGCACGTCGGTCTCGAACAGGCGGGGGAGCGCGACGGCGGCCATCGGCCCGTCCGCGAGCCGCGCGTAGGTGGCGCGCGCCTCCAGGAGGCAGTCGTAGCAGCCGGCCAGCACCCGCGCGTCGGCGGCCGCGAGCGCCGGCGCGTCGTCCGGCCGGGCGGGGGCGGGACGCGCCGTCGCGCAGCCCAGCATCGACGTCGCGCCGATCAGCGCGGCGAGCTGCACCACCGTGCGCCCGAAGGCGCGACTCCGGATCCCGCGCGTCCCCTGCCTCATGCGTCGCCCTCGTGCGGAGTCGACCCGACCAGCGGCTCGCGGCCCCCCGGTGCACCGACCGGGACGCCTCGTACTATGCTGATAGTTGATCAGCCACCCGTCAAGAGCGAGTGGTCGGGCCACGAGGGCGGTCCACGGCTCGCCGCGACCCACCCGGCCCGCGCCGCGTCCATTTCGCGTCTCCGCGGCGACGCCGGGTGCTGCGCGAGCCTACTCTGGGCGCATCACCAACCTCGAGCAGGAGCGCATCACCATGTCCGATGCTGTGGATCGTCACCGCCGTCGCCCTGCGAGGCTCGCCGCGAGGCTCTCGGCGCCGTCCGTCGCGGCGCTGGCCGCCACCGTGCTGGCGTCCGCGACGGCCGGCGCGCAACCGCCGCGGCCGACGGCCGCTGCGCCCACCGTGCAGCCCTCCGCACGTGCGACCACGCCCGGGGGTGGCCCCGACCTGCAGGGGCTGTGGGACTTCACGATGCGCGTGGGTGAGCGGACCTCCCCCGGCTTCCTCGCGCTCGGGCCGGTCGAACGGGGATGGGCCGGCTCGATCACGATGTACCTGACGAACACGCTGGCGATCCGCGCGTTCACGGTGGATGGGGACTCGGTGCGCATGGTCGTCGCCTCGCGAGAGGGCGACGTGCGGTTCCTGGCGCGGTTGACCGACGACGGGCGCACGATGGACGGCATCGTGGAATACCACGGCGGCGCGCGCCTGCCGATGACGGCCATGCGCCGCGCGCAGCCCGTCGTGCCGCGCTGACCCCGGCCGCACGGGCGGCGCCGCGGCTCGTCCTCCCTTGATCGCGCCGAGCCCCGCCCCCGATACTGAGAGGTGACGACACGCGCGCAGGCGATGGGGGACGTCGGCTCTCCGGAGTCCGCCATGGAGCGGCGCATCGTGCCGGTGGGGGCCGTCGTCCTGACGACGTTCTTCGCCCTGCTGTATGCGCTGCGCGGCGGCATCGCGGCCATCGACCGTGGCGAGGATCCGCGCTGGACGCAGCAGGTCGTCTGGTCCCTCGCGATGTGGTGGACGTGTCTGCCGCTGCTGCCGCCGCTCGCGGCCCTCGTCCGCCGCTTTCCGGTCGGACGCCCGCGTCCGTGGCGGAACGCGGGCGTCCTGCTGCTCGGCACCTCCGCGGCCGCGTGGCTCCGACACGTCGTGATGAGCCCCGTCGTCGTGGCGATCTCCGGCGTGCCGGACGTCGCGGCGAGCGCCGCCGCGCGGACCCTCACGTACCTCACCGTATTCCTCGTGATGGTCGCGCTCCTCCACGCGGTCCACTACTATCGCGCGGAACGCGCCCGCGAGGTGCGCGAGGCGTCGCTCGCCCGCGGGCTCGCCGAGGCGCGGCTCTCGGCGCTTCGGACGCAGCTGCAGCCGCACTTCGTCTTCAACGTGCTCAACGCGGTCACCACCCTCGTGCACGCCGATCCGATGGCGGCCGACCGCATGCTCACCCGCTTCGGGGCGCTGCTGCGCGTGATCCTGCACGAGGAGACGGAGGAGCACGCGCTTGAGCGCGAGCTCGACCTGCTGGCGCGCTACGTCGAGCTGATGCAGCTGCGTTTCGGCGACCGCATCGTCGTGGAGTGGGCCGTGTCCGATGCGGCGCGCGGCGCGCGCGTGCCCTTCCTGGTGCTGCAGCCGCTCGTCGAGAACGCCTACGAGCACGGGCTCGCGGGGCGGGAAGCGGGCGGACGCGTGCGGATCGGCGCCGCACGCGCGGGTGACGGGCTCCAGCTCGTCGTCGAGGACGACGGGGCGGGTGTCGACGTGGAAGCGGGGTCGCGTGTCGGTCGGGAGAATGCCGGAGCGGGCAATGGCATCGGGCTGCGCAACACGCGCGAGCGCCTCGCGCAGCTCTACGGCGCGCGCGCCTCGCTCGTGCTGGAGCGACCGACCGGCGGCGGGACCCGCGCGCTGGTGACGCTGCCGTTCGTCGACGACGCGCGCGGAAACGCGGGACCACCGTCATGAGCGGACCGACGCGCGCTCGCGGTGCGTCGCTCGCCGCCGGAGATGGGCGCCCCTGGAAGGTGCTGGTCGCCGATGACGAGCCCCTGGCGCGCGCGCGCCTGCGCGCGCTCCTCGCGCGTCACCCCGAGTTCGAGCTCACCGCGGAATGCGGGAGCGGCGCGGCCGTTCTCGCCGCGCTCCGCGACGGGCCAGCCGACGTGCTGCTCCTCGACATCCGCATGCCCGGCCTCGATGGCATCGCGACGGTCGAGGCCCTCGCCCAGGAGGCGCCCTGGTCGGTGGAGCGCCCCCCGTGCGTCGTGTTCGTCACCGCGAGCGAGGAGCACGCGATCCGGGCGTTCGATCTCGATGCGGTCGACTACCTCGTCAAGCCGGTCGACATCGACCGCTTCGACCGGGCGATGCGGCGGCTGCTCGAGACGCTCGGCTCACCGTCCCGAGCCCCCGATCCCGGAGCCATCGCGGCGGCCGACGCGGCGCTCCGGGCCGCGCTGCAGGCCCTCCGCGGCGACGCCCCCGCGCCGGCCGGCGACACCGCCGGCGGCGCCGCCACCCACGCGCGCAGCGGGGCCGGGTCGGAGGGCGGGTACGCGAGGCGATTCGTGGTCCGCGACGCGCAGGGGATGTACTTCGTGGCCGTCGCCGACGTCGACCGTCTGGAGGCGGACGGCAACTACGTCGCGGTCGTCGCCGGCGGGCGACGCCACCTCGTGCGTGACTCGCTGCACGTCCTCGAGTCGCGGCTCGACCCGGCGGAGTTCGTGCGGGTGCATCGGTCGCACATGGTGCGGATCGATCGGATCCGCCGGCTGGAACCATGTGGCCACGGCGAGTACGAGCTGACGCTGGCGGACGGCACCCGCCTCACCTCGAGCCGGAGCTATCGGGAGCAGGTGCGGCGGCTGCTCGGCTGACGTCGGCGGCGCGCGTCGCGCACCGGCGCTGCCCGACGCGCGACGGACGACCGGGACGCCAGCCGCCCGCGTCGGCGTGAACGTCCTGGATGTGGCGAGTGGTGCTAGGCGTCGGACGGGAAGTCCGCGCCCTCGGTCGTCTCGGCCCAGGCGTCGAAGTTCGACTGCATGAGGTCGAGCTTCCACCGCGCGCCGCGCAGCGCCGCCTTGCCGAGCAGCAGGTGCAGGGGCGGCTCGGGCGCCTCGACCGCGGCGATGATCGCGGCCGCCGCGCGCACCGGGTCCCCCGGCTGCTTGCCGCTGTTGTTGCGGATGGTGCGGCGGTTCGCGCCCGCGGTCTCCGCGTAGTCGTCGATCTCCTGCGTCGCCTCGTTCGCCGAGCGTCCCGCCCAGTCGGTGCGGAATCCGCTCGGCTCCACGACGGTGACCTTGATCCCGAGCGGCGCCGTCTCGAGCGCCAGCGCCTCCGACAGGCCGACGACGGCGAACTTGGTCGCGTTGTACCACCCGGTGCCCGGGAACGAGCGGATGCCGCCGATCGACGAGATGTTGACGACGTGCCCCGAGCGCCGCGCGCGCATCCCCGGCAGCACGGCGGTCGTCATGCGGCCGAGCGCGAACACGTTGATCTCGAACATGCGGCGCACCTCGGCCTCGTCGCTCTCCTCGATCGCGCCGAAGTAGCCGATGCCCGCGTTGTTCACGAGCACGTCGATGCGCCCGAAGCGCTCCTCCGCCGCGCGCACCGCGGCGTCGACGTCGGCCGGCACGGTGACGTCGAGCTTCACGACGAGCGCGCGGTCGCCGTGCGGGGCGGCCAGGTCGCGCACCGACTCCGGGTTGCGCGCCGTGACGACGCAGCGGAAGCCGCGGGCGAGCACCGCGGCGGCCAGCTCGCGGCCGAAGCCGGTGGAGCAGCCGGTGATGAACCAGACGGGAGACTCGGACATGCCGGAAGTTCGGTGAGTGCGGTGTGGGGTCAGCGCGCGTCGTGCGCCAACGGATCGGGCGCGGGCACGTGCTGCGAGCGCAGCGCGAGCGTCATGGCGTCGGCCAGCCCGCCGTCGTCCACGTGGCCGACGACGCGCCGCGCGACCGCGAGGGCCTCGGGCTCCGCGTTGGCCATCGCGATCGGCCAGCCGCCCTCGGCGCCGACCGCGGCCATGGCGGCCGCGTCGTTCGCGCCGTCGCCGACGAACATGACGGCGGCCAGCGGCACGTCGTAGGCCGCGGCCACCTGGCACACGCCGACGACCTTGTCGACCTCGGGCGCGAGCACGCTGATGAAGGTCGTCTCGGGCATCACCGGCGATCCCGACGGGACCAGCCGCGCGCCCGGCGGCGGCGACGCGAGCATCGCGGCCGCCTCGTCGTGCGCCATCATCCACTGCGCGCGGACGATGCGCCCGCGCCGCGCGCGCGCGTACTCGTCGAACGCGAGCTCCGGATACGTCATGCCGAGCAGCGCCGCGTGTCGCCGCGCACGATCGGCCGTGTCGACGGGGCCGGGCTGCACCGCGTAGTCGTCGTCGCCGTACAGCTCGAGCGTGTGGCCGGTCGCGCGCGCCTGCGCGAGCAGCGCGTCGACCGTGGCGTCGCTCAGCCCCGCCGAGCGCGAGCCGCCGCCGTTCGCGTGCACGATGCTCGCGCCGTTCTGGAAGATGTGCCAGCCGTCGTCGTCGAGGCGCGACGCGAACGCGCGCGTGTGGCCGAACCCCGGCCGCCCCGTGCACAGGGCCAGGCGCACGCCCGCCGCGCGCAGCCGCTCCGTCGCCGCCCACACCGCGGGATGCACCGTCCCCGCCGCGCCCACCAGCGTCCCGTCGACGTCGATGCACACGAGGCGCACCGGCGTCGTCGGGATCTCCTCGTCGTCGCGCGTCGCGCCCGTCGCGCTCGCGTGCGTCCTACCATTGGTCATGCCGCTCGTCATGGCGGCGGAGGTTAGCGGGTCCGCGCCGCGCGTGCGACCGACCGCCTGCCGATCGCCGGCGCATGGGCGCGGGCGGCGCGCTTCTCGCGACCGGGCCGCGGCGCGCGGTGGGCGAGCGATCGGCGCGCGAACGAACCGAACGAGGAGAGCGGCACATGACGCTGGACGGGAGGACGGCGCTCGTCACGGGCGCGGGCAAGGGGATCGGCCGCGCGATCGCGGCGACGCTGGCGCGCGAGGGCGCGCGGGTGGGGCTGGTGGCGCGCACGCGCGCGGATCTCGACGCCCTCGCCGGCGAGCTGTCGGGCGCGGGCGCGCGGGTGGCGATCGCGGTCGCGGACGTCGGCGATCGCGCGCAGGTCGAGGCGGCGGTGGCGCACGTGCGCGCGGAGCTCGGGCCGATCGACGTGCTCGTGAACAACGCCGGCATGGCGCGCTTCGCGCCCGTGCTCGACATGGAGCCCGAGACGTGGGAGGCGATCCTGCGCGTCAACGTGCTGGGCACCTACTACCCGACGCGCGCCGTGCTCCCCGACATGATCGCCGCGCGCCGCGGCGACGTGATCAACGTCGCCTCGACCGCGGGGGAGAAGGGCGCCGCGAACCTCTCCGCGTACGCGGCGTCGAAGGCCGGGGTGCTGCGCTTCACCGAGTCGCTGGCCGCCGAGGTGCGCAAGCACGACGTGCGCGTGACGGCGCTCGTGCCGAGCACGGTGAACACGGAGATGGCCGCGAGCGTGGGGCTCACGATCGGGCCCGAGGAGCGCATGATGCAGCCGCAGGACCTCGCCGACCTCGTGCTGGCGATCCTCCGGCTGCCGCCGCGCGTCTTCGTGCGCGACGTCGCGCTCCTGACGACGAACCCGGTCTGACCCCGCCCCGGCGGGCCGCCGCGGCCCGGCGCGCGCGAGGGTGGAACAATCTCACCACTGAGGGTTATTCACCACCCGAAGCGGCGTGACGCCGTTCCTCCCCCCGAAGCGACTGCCGACCCATGGATTCCAGCACCAGCACCCTGCTCGACGTGCGCGAGGCCGCCGCCCGGCGCCGTTCCGTCCGCGCCTTCGAGCCGGAGCCCATCCCCGCCGGCGACCTCGAGGCCATCCTCGACGTCGTCCGCCTCGCCCCCTCGGCGTTCAACGTGCAGCCCTGGCGCTTCGTCGTCGTCGAGACGCCGGAGCTCAAGACGCGCCTCGCCGAGGCGGCGTTCAACCAGCGGCAGGTGCACTCGGCGCCGGCCGTGATCGCGCTCTACACGGACATGCAGGACGCGATGGCGACCCTCGACGAGGTCGTCCACCCCGGGATGCCCGAGGCGCAGCGCGCCGCCACCGCCGCCCACATCCGCGGCATCTTCGGCAAGCAGAGCCCCGACGACCAGGAGAGCTGGGCCGCCGGGCAGGGCTACATCGCGCTCGGCTACCTGCTGCTCGCCGCCGAGGCGCACGGCTACCAGACGTCGCCGATGACCGGGTTCGACGCCGCGCGCGTGCGCGAGGTGCTCGGCCTGCCCGACCACGTGCGGATCCCCGCGCTCGTGGCGATCGGCCGCGGCACGGAGGAGGGCTTCTCCCACCATCGGCATCCGCTCGGCCGGATCGTGCGCGCGGCCTGAGGCCGCGACGTCGCGCGACGACGAAGGGCCCGCCCGCGCTGAGCGCGGGCGGGCCCTTTCTCCTGCCTCGCTCACTCCTCCGCGGAGGCGTCGGCCCGCTCGCGCAGCGCGCGCGAGAGCGCCCGCAGCCCGCGGGCGAGCGCCATCGCGCGCGTCGGCCCCAGCTCGGCGGCGGCGGCGGCGAGCCGGTCGGCGGTGCCGGCGGGCGCGCGGCGCAGGAGCGCGCGCCCCGACGCGGTGATGTCCAGCTCGATGCGGCGGCGGTCGTGCGTCGCCTCGCTGCGCGCGACGAGCCCGCGCTCGACGAGCCGCTGCACGACGACCGACGCGGAGCTGGGATCGGTGTGCGTGCGCTCCGCCAGCTCGGCGAGCGAGCTGGCCGGGTTCTCCGCCAGCCGTTGCAGCGTGTGCAGCTGCGCCGGGTGCAGCCCCACGAGCTGCTCGGCCTCCCGGTCCGCCATCCGGAGCTGCCGTCCGACGGCGCGCAGCGCGTCGAGCAGCGCGTCCGCGTTCATCGCGCCGTCCTCGGACGACGGGGAGCGAGGCGCGGCCGGGGCGCGGCGCGTGGCGACGGGGGTCGAGGTGGCGCGACGACTGGACATGCAGCTCGGAAATGCCGGAATGAGGAAGCGCCCGCCGACGTCGTGCCGGGCGCGGTCGCGCCGTTCGCATCGGCCGACGCCGTATGTACGCTCGGCGGAGCTCCGATGTTCGCCAGCGCCGCGAATTCGTGGCGAACTCGCGACGATCCGCCGCGGCGCCGGCGAACGGCGGCTGCGGCTGCACGTGCCGTTCCGTCGCGCGCGCACGCGATGTCGCGCGATGTCGCGCGACGCCGCGCGCGACGACGCGCCGCTCGCGTGCCTGCTCCGTGCTCCGTCTCCGCGCCCCGTCTAATTTCCCGCGTCATGCCCTCCGCCCTGACGCTCCGCGCCGGCCCCGCCGCGCTCGCCCTCGTGCGCGAGCGCGGGCTGCGCCCCGAGGACATCGACGTCCTGCCCGGCGCCTCGGGCGGCGCGAAGTGGCTCGCGCTCGCGGGGCTCGACCGCTACCTGTTCGGCGAGTTCCTGCAGCAGCCGCGCACGCGGCCCCTGCACCTCATCGGATCGTCGATCGGCAGCTGGCGCATGGCGTGCCTGGCCCAGCGCGACCCGGTGGCGGCGCTCGCGCGCGGGCACCACGCCTACATCTACGAGCAGCGCTACTCCGCGCGCCCGTCCACGCGCGAGGTCACCGAGGTGCTCACGCGCGCCCTCGACCTCCTGCTCGGCGAGACGGGCGTCGACGAGATCCTCGCGCACCCGTGGGCGCGCCTGCACGTCATCACCGCCGAGGGGCGCGGGCTGGCCGCGAGCGAGCGCCGACTGCTGCTGATGGCGGGGATGGCGCTCGCCGCGGCCGGCAACCTGCTCGCGCGCCGCGCGCTCGCCCTGCAGATGCGGCGCTGCATCTTCCACTCGGCGGGCGACACGACGCCGTTCGCGCACCTCGCCGACCTGCCGACGACGCACGTCCGCCTCACGCGCGAGAACCTGCGCGCCGCGCTGCTCGCCTCGGGCTCGATCCCGCTGCTGCTGGAGGGCGTGAAGATCCCCGGCACGCCGACCGGCGTGTACTGGGACGGCGGGGTGCTCGACTATCACCTCGACCTCGACTTCGGCGCCGGCGAGGGGCTCGTGCTCTATCCGCACTTCTACGCGCACGTGGTCCCCGGCTGGTTCGACAAGGGGCTGCGCTGGCGGCTGGCGCGCGGCGCGAACTTCCGGCGCGCGCTGCTCGTCGCGCCGTCGGACGCGTTCGTGGCGTCGCTGCCGGGCGGCAAGATCCCCGATCGCCGCGACTTCTACGGCATGCCCGAGACGGAGCGCATGCGGCGCTGGCAGGCGGTCGTCGACGCGAGCGCGCAGCTGGGCGACGAGCTGCGCGAGCTGATCGACAGCGGGCGCATCGCGGAGGCGGTCCGCCCCTGGTGAGGGCGGCCGCGCGCGCCGGCGGTCGGTCCCGCGGTCGGTACCGCGGTCACGCCGGCGCGCGGCGCACCACGCGCACGTCGCGCGCGTCGACGAACGCGCCGCTGCGCGCGCCCTCGGCGTCGGACGGCGCGAAGAACGCGCGCGCCGCGTCGCCGTCGCGCACGCGGCGCTCGAACGTCCGCAGCGGCTCGCAGAGGAACCGGTTGCACGTGTCGGAGCGCATGGCGCGCGGCAGCGTGCACCCCGTCGCCCCGTGGAAGATGCACGACCGGCGGTACGTGGTCGCGCCCACGCAGCGGAGGTAGGCGCCGACGACGTCGTCGGGCGTGGCGTCGGGGTGCGCCGCGCGGTAGCGGCGCATCGTGTCGGCAGTGAGGTACGCGTGCTCCCCGCCGCCGCCGCAGCAGTAGCCGCGGCACTGCGCGCAGGCGCTGCCCATCGCCGCGTCCAGATGGGGCGCGTGCGCCGGCGCCTCGCGCTCGTCGTCGGCCGCCGGTGGGGCGGGGCCGTCCGTCGCGAACGCCTGCGCGACGATCGGCACGAGGTGCTCGCGCAGCGCGCGCCGGCGCTGCTTCGGCAGGTGCGTGGCGGGCGCGTCGAGGCTCGGCAGCACCGTCACCGGATACGTCTCGGGCGCCGCGACGCCCGCGTCCGCCGCCCCCCGGTCGCGCAGCGCGCCCGCGCGCGCGTCCAGCTGCGCGCGCCGTGCCTGCTCCCGGGCGCGCTGCCGCTCAAGCAGCTGCGTCGTCCGGCACGTGCGGTCGCTGCAGGTGCGGGCGGCGCGATCATGGATCGCCAGCCGACGGCCGCACACGACGCACGCCTCGTTGGCCGGCAGCGCGCGGTGGGCCCAGCGGCAGGCGACGCGCGCGCACACCGTGCTCGCCAGCGCCTCGAGGGGCGAGAGCGGCGCCTCGCAGATCAGACACGACGATGCGGATGGGAGCACGCCAGCAGAGTGGGCGTCGGAGCGGCGCGCCACAAGAGCGGGTCGCGTGCGGCGGCCCCGAGCGCGCCCGCTCGATCTGCCGCCGGCGCGCAACCGTGCGCGAACGGGACGGCGCTGGCGCGCGCGCGTGTCGCACGCCACACTGGATGGTTCACGTCCGTCCGGCATGCCGTCGGTGCCGGGCTCCGCAATTCCCGTGTCCCAACCGATGTCGATCCGCCGCTGGGTTCCCGTCCGTCTCGTCACGCTCGCCTCGTTCGGCGCGAGCCTCGCCGCGTGCGCTCCGGCGCGCGGCCCCGTCGCCCCGGCGCCGACGCCCGAGCCCACGCCGACGGCCCCGGCGCCCACGCCCGCCCCGGCGACGCCGCCGACCGCGACCGACGGCCCGGCGCCAGACTGGCATCTGCGCGACCCGCAGACCGATGGGATCCCCGGCACCGGCGCCGCGCGCGCGGTGCGCGAGCTGCTGGGCGGCGCGGCTCCCAAGCGCACCGTGATCGTGGCGGTCATCGACGGCGGCGTCGACACGGCGCACGTCGCGCTGCGCCCATCGCTCTGGACCAACCGCGGCGAGCAGCCGAACAACCGCGCCGACGACGATCGCAACGGGTACGTCGACGACGTGCGCGGCTGGAACTTCATCGGCGGCGCGGACGGCCGGAACGTCGACCACGAGCGCCTCGAGATCGCGCGCCTCACCGCGCGCTGCCGCGCCGGCCAGCCGTCGCCGGTCGCCGTCGCCTGCCCGGTGCTGCAGCAGCGCTTCGACTCGATGCGCACCGAGGCGCAGGGGCTCCAGACGCAGTACGCCGCGCTCTCCGCCGCGCTCGACGAGGCGGTGCGCACGCTGGCCACGGCGATGAGCGTCCCCGCGGCGCAGGTCACCGCGGCGCGCGTCACCGCGTTCCGTCCGGCGAACGAGGCGCAGCAGCGCGCGCGCGCGCAGTTCCTCTTCCTCAACAGCAACGGCGTCACGCCCGAGGCGCTGCGCGAGGCGCGCGAGGCGCTCGACGATCGCGTCAAGTACGAGCTCAACCTCGAGTTCGACCCGCGCGCGATCGTCGGCGACACGCCGGCCAGCGGACGCACCTACGGGAACGGCGACGTCACGGGCCCCGACGCGAGCCACGGCAGCCACGTCGCCGGCATCATCGCCGCCGCGCGCGGCGACAGCGGCACGATCGGCATCGCGCCGGGCGTCGTGATCCTCCCGGTGCGCGCGATCCCGAACGGCGACGAGCGCGACAAGGACGTCGCCAACGCGATCCGCTACGCGGTCGACCGCGGCGCGAACATCATCAACATGAGCTTCGGCAAGGGCTACTCGCCCGAGAAGGCGACGGTCGACAGCGCCGTGCGCTACGCCGAGTCGAAGGGCGTGCTGCTCGTGCACGCCGCGGGGAACGACGGCGAGAACGCCGACCGGAACCCGAGCTTCCCGGTCGCCGACTACACCGGCGGCGGGCGCGCGAGCACCTGGATCGAGGTCGGCGCGTCGTCGTGGAAGTCGGACGCGCTGGCGGCGCCCTTCTCGAACTACGGGAAGCAGCGCGTCGACCTGTTCGCGCCCGGCGTCGACATCCTCTCGACCATGCCCGGTGGCGGCTACAAGCGGCAGGACGGCACGAGCATGGCCGCGCCGGTCGTCAGCGGCGTCGCCGCGCTGCTCATGGCGCACTTCCCGGCGCTCACCGCCGCCGACGTGAAGCGCATCCTCGTGCAGACGGTGACGCCCTACGCCGACCGCCAGGTGCCGCTCCCGGGCGGGCAGCAGCAGGTGCCGTTCGCGTCGCTCTCCGCCTCGGGCGGCGTCGTGAACGCGTACGCGGCCGTGAAGAAGGCCCAGGACGAGGCGCGCACCCGCCAGTGACCGGCGTCCTGCAGGCGGACGCGGGCGCGTCGCCGCGCGAGCGGTTCCTCGCCTTCCGGGCGGCGGCCGGCCGCTCCCCGCGGCTGGAGCGCCGCACGCTACGCGTGCGCGGGCTCGACCTCGCCGTGTGGACCTCGCCGGCCGTGCCGGGCGCGGTGCCGCTCGTCGCGGTCAACGGCGGGCTGCTCTTCGACCACCGGAGCCTCTGGCCGACGCTCGCGCCGCTCGCCGCCCGGCGGCAGGTCGTGCTCTACGACCAGCGCGGCCGCGGGCAGTCGGCGGCGCCGCCGGGCGTCCGCGCGGCCCGCATCGAGCACGACGCGGGCGACCTCCCCGCCCTCCGCGACGCGCTCGGCCTCGACCGGTGGGACCTGCTCGGCCACTCCTGGGGCGGCGGCATCGCGATGCTCGCCGCGGCACAGGATCCGGGCGTGCGCCGGCTCGTCCTCGTCGACCCGGTCGGCGTCACGAGCGAGTGGCTCCCCGGGCTGCACGCCGCCGCCGTCGAGCGGCTGCGCGGCCGCGACCCGGAGGCGGCCGACGGTCTGGCCGCCCTCGACACGGCGGCGCTCGCCGAGCCGGACCCGGTGCGCCATGCCGACTACGCGCAGGCGTTCTACCCCGCCTGGTTCGCCGACGGCGAGCTCGCCCCGCTGCTCCCGACCCCGCACGCGCCCAGCCCGACGGGCGCGGCGGTCGCCGCCCGGCTGCGTCGGGAAGGCTACGACTGGCGCGACGCGCTGCGTGCCCTTTCCGTATCCTCGCTCGTCCTCCACGGTGAAGCCGACGTGCTCCCGGTCGCCCAGGCCCGGCGCACCGTCGCCCACCTCCCCCGGGCACGACTCGCCGTCCTCGCGGACGCCGGCCACATGCCCTTCTGGGAGGCGCCCGACCGCTTCTTCCCGCTCGTCTCCGCCTTCCTGGACGACGCGGACTGATCGCCGCTCTCTCCGCAGCACCCCTCGCAGGTCCCCCCGCTCGACCCCGCAGTCCGTCTCCCCGCAGTCCGCGGCCTCCCCGGCCGTGCGTCCCACCCGCGCCTCCCACCCGCGCGTCCCATGCAGCGCACCGAGCTCTCCCTCCTCGGCGCCCTCGGCGCCCTCGCCCTGTTCGTCGGCGTCCAGGCGTACGAGCGCGCCCACCCGCACCGGACGGAGAGCGTGTCGTCCGGATCCGTGGGCGCGGTCACGCGCACCCTGCGGAAGGACCGGATGGGCGTCCGCACCGCCCGCGAGACCGAGCGCGACCACGCGCACGCCGTCGCCGTCGAGCTGTCCAAGTCGCGCCGCCTGGACCGCGACGAGATCCGCCAGCGCCTGCGCGGCGCCGAGGACGGGACCTACATCGCCGAGCTGCTGCTCGACCGCGACTCGGCGCTCACGCGCTGGCCGGATCGGACGACGGAGCCGCTCCGCGTCTTCATCGGCAACGGCGCCGGCATGAAGGGATGGCGCGACGAGTACCGCGAGCAGGTCCGCCAGGCGTTCGAGTCGTGGGAGGGCGCCGGCATCCCGCTGCGCTTCACCTTCGTGCAGGATTCGGCCACGTCCGACGTGCACGTGACCTGGATCGACCGCTTCACGGACCCGATCTCGGGGAAGACGCTGTGGTCGCGCGACGACCGCTGGTGGATCGTCGACGCCGACATCACCCTCGCGCTGCACCACCGCGACGGCGACCCGCTCGACCCGGCGCAGACGCGCGCCATCGCGCTCCACGAGATCGGCCACCTGCTCGGCCTCGACCACACCACCGACGCGACGAACATCATGGCGCCGCGCGTGCGGGTGCGGGACCTCTCGGCGGCCGACAAGGCGACGGTGCAGCTGCTCTACTCGGTGCCGGCGGGACGCGTCCGCTGACGGCGGGTCCGGCGGCGAACACGCCGCCGTGCAGACGAGACGGCGAGGCCGGCGCTCCGTGCGCGGCCTCGCCGTCTCGCGTGTGCGGGGTGCGAACCCGCGATGTCGTGCGGCGCGTTGGCGTTCGTCTTGCCCCCGGCGCAGGCCATGGATCAGGACTTCGACGTCGCCATCGTCGGCGGCGGGCCCGCCGGCCTCTCCGCCGCCATCTGGCTCGGCCGCTACCTGCATCGGGTCGTCGTCATCGACTCCGGCGACCCGCGCAACTGGGAGACCCGCGGGGTCAACGGCTATCTCGGGCTGCCCGGCATCCGGCCGGCCGAGCTGCGCGGCGCCGGGCGCGACGAGGCGAAGAAGTACGGCGCCACGCTGATCGACGGCTTCGTGGTGCGCGCGCGCCGCGAGCACGACGAGCGCTTCGTGCTCGAGTACGACCCGATGTCGATCACGAAGGCCGAGGAGGACCGCACCGGCCCCGGCACCCCGCGCGCGCCCGAGGACAACGAGCCGTGCGAGGCGACGCGCGCGCTCGTCGCGCGCCGCGTCCTGCTCGCGATCGGGCTCAAGGACGTGTGGCCGCGCGTGCCCGGGCTCGAGCAGGTCTACGGCGACCGCGCGCACGTCTGCCCCGACTGCGACGGCTACGACGCGCGCGACAAGAAGACCGTGATCCTCGGGAAGGGGCGCAAGGCGGTCGGCATGGCGCTCAACCTGACGACGTGGACGCGCGACCTCGTCATCTGCACGAACGGCGAGCCGCTCGGCGCCGAGCCGGACGTCGCAGCCAAGCTGGAGCCGCTCGGGATCGCGGTGCGCACCGAGCCCGTCACGGGGCTCTCGCTCCGCGAGGGCACGCTCCGGTCGCTCCAGTTCGCGACCGGCGAGGCGCTCGGCTGCGAGAAGATCTTCTTCGCGATCGGCCAGTATCCCGCGGACGACCTCGGCGCGCAGCTCGGCTGCGCCCGCGACGCCGAGGGCCACATCGAGGTCGACGACGCGTACCACACCTCGGTGCGCAACGTCTTCGCCGCCGGCGACATCGTCCCGGGGCCGCAGCTCGGCGTGGCGGCGGCGGCCGACGGCGCGATCGCCGCACTGGCGATCCACAAGTCGCTCGTACCGGACGAGCGGAAGCTCAAGCGCCAGCACCCCAGCGAGGACGCGAAGCCGCACCGCGCCCAGCCCCGCCGCGACGCGGACGCGCCGAGCGCGACGCAGGACGAGCACGGGAGCGGGCGGGAGGGAGACGACGCGGGCGCGGCGGCGCCTCCGTGGCAGGAGACGACCGCCGCGCCCTGACGCGCGAGCGGAGCCGCGACCGCGTCGCGCGGCGCCGCGCCGATCGACTACCAGCGCAGCGTGACGTCCTTCTCCTTCCCCGCCCGGTCGATGCGCAGCAGCAGCGCGCGCGCCTCGGCCACGCGCAGCACCATGCGGTGGAGCGCGGTCGGGGACAGCACCACCTGCCCGTCCGCGCGCACGATGATGTCGCCGCCCTTGAGGCCGGCCGTCGCGGCGGGCGTGCCCGGGAGCACGCGCAGCACCAGCACCCCGCGCGCGTCGGTGCGCAGCGCCTCGCGCAGGTCGTCGTCGGCCGACACCACCTGCGCGCCCGCCACCACCGACGGGCCGCCGTAGCCGATGACGTAGGGCACCGGCGGCGGCCCGGGCGGCAGCGGCGCGCCGGGCGCCATCGCGGGCGCGGTCGGCGCCGTCGACACCGTCACCGTGCCGACCGGGCGCGGAGGGCGCGGCGCGCGCGGCAGCTCGAGCCGCTCGCCCATGATCCGCTCGGTCACGACGGTGTGCGAGTTCCCGCTGCGCTGCTCCGTGTAGATGCGCACCTCGCCGTCCAGTGGATAGGAGCGGAAGAAGGTGTACGACGGCCGCTGCCCCACGACGATCGGCTTCACCGTCGTGCGTCCGTCGCGCCGCACGGTCACGCGCAACGTCTGCCCCGGCACCATCAGCCGATCCAGCTCGATCTCGCCGCTCTTGAGCAGGTCGCGCCCCGCGTAGGCGACGATCGTGTCGCCCGACGCCAGCCCGCCCTTCTCCGCCGGCGAGCCCGGCTCGACGCTCACGACGACCGGATAGGCGCAGTAGCGCACCATCCGTCCCGTCGGCGTCATGCGCAGGTCGGAGACGTCCACCGTGTTGACGCCGAGCCACCCTGCGGGGCGCCGCAGCATCACGCGGGTCGGCTGCCCGCCCTCGCGGGCCGGCTCGACGTTCACCATCACCCGCTGCGCCATCGCGACCGCGGCCGTCTCCTGCCGGCGGCGTCCCTCGACCGTCGCCGCGTCGCGCGTGGGGGCCGTCGCGTCGCACGGCCCCACCTGCGCCATCGACGGCGCCAGCGTCATCGTGCCGCCGCCCACCGCGCCCTGCGCGAGCGCCGGGCGGGCCGTCGTCGCGCCCGCGAGCGCCGCGCCCACGAGGGCGCGCCACCCCGCGGCGCGCCAGCGCGCCGAGTCCCGCCGTCCGCGTCCCTGCATGCCTCCCTCCTCCATCACGTCGTCGCCATCCCCCATCAGTAGCCGTTCACCCGCGCGCCGGCGGGCAGCGTGCGTCCCAGCTGCCGCAGCGTCGACTCGCGGACGTCGTAGGTCGTGAGATAGACCTGGTTGAGCACCGGGTCCTGCGGCGCCTCGTTCAGCGCCTCGCGCACGCGCGGCATCACGTCGTCCAGCGCCGCCAGGCGCGCGCGCAGCACGTCCGAGCTGCCGACCGTGGTCGTCGAGTCGTGCTCGGCGAGGAAGGCGGCCGCCTGCTGGTAGTCGCGCTGCGCCCGCGCCAGCACCTGCGCCGCCTCGTCCACCGAGGCGAAGCTCGCCGCGCCGGCCGTCAGCAGCGCCGTCCCGGCCTCCAGCCCCGCGTCCGGCGTCGTCGCGCCCGTCGACGCGGTCACCGGGGCCGCGTCCGTGAGCGGCAGCGCCGGCGCGCCGACGCTCGCACGCCCGGCCGCCATGCCGCCCGCCACGAACAGCGCCGCCGCGGCCACGCGCCGCAGCGCGGCGGCCCCGAACGCGCCCGCGAAGCGTCGCGTGCGCGCCTCGCGCGCGACGGCCGTCGGGAGCGGGATGACCCGCACGTCGTCGTCGGACGCGCGCGCCACCGCGCCCGCCGACGGGGCGAGCAGCCCCTCGGCCTGGAGCGCGGTGGAGAGCGACGCCCACGACGTCAGCGGCGCGTCGTCCACCTGCCCCTCGCGCTGCGCCAGCGCCAGCAGCGCCACGTAGGCGTCGCGCTCGCGGCGGCAGGCGAGGCAGTGCGCGAGGTGCGCGCCCTCCTCGGCGGTGGGGTCTTCGTCGGCGAGCGCCGCGAGGCGCTCAGGATCGAGGTGCAGCATGAGCGGATTGGAGCGAGGCGAGCTTGGGACGTGCGGAGGTCGCGCGGTGCGTGCCGGATGTCGTGAGGGCGGCGGCACGCTCACCGCCCCCGTTCCCCGGGGTCGCGAGGCCCGCCGGGGGGCCGGTCGCACCATCCACCATGTGGGACAGCAGGCGGCGCAGCTTCGCACGCGCCTTGAACAGCTGGGATTTGGAGCCGCCCGCGGTGATCCCGAGCGACTCGGCGATCTCCTCGTGCGTGTAGCCCTCGACGTCGTGCAGGAGGAACACCTGCCGGGCGCCCGGCGCGAGCTGCCGCGTGGCGTCCGCGATCGTGGCGGCCAGCAGGGCGCGCTCGCCCTCGGGCTCCACGGCGGAGGCGGCCAGCGCCGCGCGCACCGCGCCCGCCCCCCCGCCGCTCCGCCCTTCGTCGACGTCCAGCGCCTCGTCGAGCGACGCCTCGTGCTTCCCCACGCGGCGCAGGCGCCGGAGGGCGTTGAGCGTACGGTTGACCGCGATGCGGTGCGCCCAGGTGCCGAACTGCGAGTCGCCGCGCCAGCTCGGCAGCGCCCGGAAGATCTGGATCCAGACCTCCTGCGCCACGTCCGCGGCCTGATCGGGATCGGGAACCAGTCGGCGCACGACGGCGTCCACGTGCGGGGCGTGACGCGCCCACAGGAGGCGCATCGCCCGCTCGTCGCCGTCGACGGCTCGCCGGACCAGCTGTGCGTCGGTTTCCATACTCGTCGGGTTGGTCACCCGCTGACCTACGGGGGGTTGCCGCCGAGCGTTGCGCCCAGGTGCGCGGCCGTCCCACGCCGTCTCATATGATGGTGGAGCCCACCCGATCCCCTGCCGACACTCCAACGAGGCGCGCGCGAGTGCGTAGTGAGAAAGTGTGAGCCATCGCACGGACTTCGGGGTATGGCCCCGTTCGTAAGGGTCGTGCGGCAACCTCGTGGCGCGTCCTCCACAGCGGACGGCGCGTGTACGGACGCCGTGACGGCTTGCTCGCAATCGCGTCTTGACCTTGGGGGACGACTCGCGGCATTCTGCGCCGTCGGCCCGAGGTGCGGAACTCCACGCAAATGTGTGTAGCACCGGCACTTCGACACCGGCACCTCACGTCGCGTCGCGCTCGCCTGCACCTCTCCCCCCGCGAGCTCGGCGTGCGAGCACGTCCCCTGCAAGCCTGACCGACCGGCCAGACGCGCGTGACCCCCGTCACGGTGCGCCGGCTTCCCGTTCCCGCCGTTCAAGGAGCCGCTCGTTGTCCAGAGCCACGGCCGCCGCACTCACCGCAGCGCTCGGCGCCACGTTCGCGTTCGCGACGTCGGCCACCGAGGCGCTCGCCGGTCGCCCGTCCGACGTTCGCGTCCCGGCCGTGCGCGACCACGACGCGCCGCACGTCGCGCCGCGCCTGGCCGCCGGCTCCGACGCCACCGCCACGCGCGTCACCGTCGTGCGCCGCTCCGACGGCCTGCCGTACCGTCCCGCGACCTCGGTGGGCATGTCCGCCGAGCGGCTGGCGGCGGTCGACCGGGTCGTGCTGCGCGGCATCGGCGCCGGCGGCTTCCCGGGCGCCAGCGTCGTCGTCGGCCGCAAGGGCTACGCGGTCGTCAAGCGCGGCTACGGCGCCCTCACCTGGGGCGGCGCGCCGGTCGACGAGCACACCATCTACGACGTCGCCTCGCTCACCAAGGTCGTCGGCACGACCGCGGCGATCATGGTGCTGTACGACGAGGGCAAGCTCGATCTCGACACGCCGGTCCGCGCCTACCTCCCGGCGTTCTCGGGCGGCGCCAAGGACCGCGTGACGCTCCGCCACCTGCTGACGCACCGCTCGGGGCTCCCCGCGGGGCGCGAGCTGTGGCGCTCCGCGTCGTCGCCCGCCGAGGCGCGCCGCCAGGTCATCGAGACGCCCATCTACTGCAGCCCGGGCGCCTGCTTCGAGTACTCGGACCTCGGCGCCGACGTCCTCGGCTTCGTGGCCGAGGCGGTCAGCGGCCAGCGCCTCGACGAGTTCCTGGACGCGCGGGTGTTCCGCCCGCTCGGCATGAACGACACGTACTTCCGTCCGCCCGCCGCGCTGCGCGCGCGCATCGCGCCGACCGAGGTCTCGCCCCCGCGCGGCTATCCGATCCGCGGCGAGGTGCACGACGAGAACGCGTTCGCGCTCGGCGGCATCGCCGGCCACGCGGGGCTGTTCAGCACCGCGGCCGACCTGTCGATCTACGCGCAGATGCTGCTCAACGGCGGCGAGTACGGCGGCGTGCGCGTCATCGCCGACTCCACCGTGCGCCTGTTCACCGCCCGCGCGGCCGGCACGCGCGCGCTCGGCTGGGACACGTGCAACCAGCGCGGCAGCTGCGGCTCGCTCATGGGCGCGAACGCGTTCGGCCACACGGGCTTCACGGGCACCTCGCTCTGGATCGATCCCGAGCGCGACATGTTCGTGCTGCTGCTGACGAACCGCGTGCACGCGGCGCGCGCCCTGCGCCCCGCGAAGGTGATCTCGGACGTCCGCGCCGACCTCGCCGACGCCGCCGAGCTGGCGGTCGCCGACGATCCGAACGGGCTGCGCGCGATGCCGGCCGCCTTCCGCGCCGACGAGGCGTCCGGCTGGAACCGCGCCGCGCGCAGCTCGAGCAGCAAGGCGTCGCGCGCCAAGAGCGCCCGCTCCGGCAAGAGCGCGAAGGCCAAGAGCAGCCGCAGCGCGAAGAGCGGCAAGGCGAAGTCGAGCAAGAGCGCGTCGACCAAGAAGTCGAGCGCGAAGAAGTCCTCCGCCAAGAAGTCGTCGGCGAAGAAGTCGCCGCCGAAGAGCGCCTCGGCCAAGAAGGTCACGGCCAAGAAGTCGGCGAAGAAGTCCACCGCGCGGAGTCGCGGGTGAGCCGGGCGCGCCGCATGCGCACGGCGGGTCGGGGGCGGCGATGAGCCGCCCCTTCTCGCGTCCCGGCGGCCAGCCGGGCGACGACCTTGTTCGGCTGCGCCGCGCCGGTGATGTTGCGGCAGCCCCCCTCGCCGCACCGCCCGTGACTCCCGACGACACGCTCCCCACGCTGCCCGCGCCCGACGCGCCGCCCGCGGCCGCCTCCACCCCCGACGCGCCTGCCGACGCGCCTGCCGACGCTTCGGCCGCGCCCGCCGCCGGCGCGCCGACGCTCGATCAGGTGCGCCTCGCGCTGCGCCGCGTGAAGGACCCGGAGCTCAACCTGAACATCGTCGACCTCGGGCTGGTCTACGACATGGCCGTCGAGGCGCGCGCGGTGCGCATCGACATGAGCCTGACGTCGCCCGGCTGCCCGTCGGGCCCGGAGATCATGGGCGAGGCCGAGCAGCAGCTGCGCGCGCTGCCGGGAGTCGAGGACGTCGTCGTGAATCTCGTCTGGTCGCCGCCCTGGACCCCCGACCGCATCGAGCCGCGCGTGCGGGCCTACCTGGGCTTCTGACGCGACGACGTCCCGGATGCGCATCGCGCCCGCCCGGCAGCTGCCGGGCGGGCGCGACGTGCGTTCGGACCTCGGGTGGCGCTGCGGTCGGTGGCGCGTGCGCGTCGCCCGTTCAGCGCGAGGCGACGGCGCCGCTCGCGCGGTGCCGCGGGCCGTGCTCGCGGATCGCGAGCAGCACCAGCAGGATCGTGCGCCCCATCATGAGCAGGCCGGCGAACATGAACAGGTCGGCGACGTTCATGATCACCGCGCCGCCGTCGTAGCGCACCGAGAGGAAGTCGGGCACGCCGTGCTGCGTCGAGACGAGGCTCGCGAGGTTGCCCGCACCGCCGCCCGCCATGAGGGCGATCGCGGTGGGCGCGTGGCGGTCGAGCCGCGCCAGGTGCGGCACCAGCATCACGAGCAGCCCGATGACGACGCCGGTCGCCATCATGTTCAGCTCGCGCGTGTGCGCGCCGAGCCACACGCCCCCCGCCGAGGCGGTGTTGTAGACGAGGTGCAGCGAGAACGGGCCGCCGAGCGCGATCGCCTGCTCGCCGAGCCCGGCGACCGCGAACGCCTTCGTCGCCAGGTCGAGGAGCGCCACCAGCGCGACGAGCGGATAGAAGCGCCACGCCAGCTCGCGCTCCGAGAGGGGGGCCTCGACGGCCGGCGCCGGCGCCACCGCCCGCGTGGTGCGCAGCGGGGCGTAGTCCGCCGTGCGCGTCACGGGGATCGGGACCACGCGCTCGACCTCGCCGCGGGGGTGCACGGGCGCGGTGGGCGTGGTCGGCGTGCGACGGCGGGCGTTCGGGTCGAACGGCAGGACGGTGGCCATGACGGCGGGGGCGAGGCGGGAAGCGTGGTGCGGCTCGGACACCACCCTGGGCAGGGCGCATGCCCGATCCGGCCGGCGGCCGGTCCCCCGTGTCAACTCGCCGAACTGCAACGACTTGACGCTGCGCCGGCGGCGGTCGACCGGCCGCGTGGCGTGCCGCCGTTGGCGCCGGACCGTCGCATCGCCGCGACATGCGCCGCGCCCACGCCACGCCTCCGGCGTCGGTGCGGCACGCGCGCCACGGGCACGCGCCACGGGCACGCGCCACGGGCACGCGCCACGGGCACGCGCCACGGGCACGCGCCACGGGCACGCGCCGGCGGCGGGTCCGGCCCGTCGCCGCCGCCCGCCCGCGGGTCGATGGGATGCGAATGGTCGTTACGAGATTGTCACACCCGTCATGTGTGTGCCACATGGTGCCGATACCGCATGGAGTGACCGCACCGCGCCACACGCGCTGGTCGCCAGCCCACTCACTCCCCCGCCCGACCCCCCCATGCCCCACCGCACCCGCTCCACCGCCGTCGCGATGGCCGTCGCCGCGTGCCTCGCGCCCGCCGCGCTGGCCGCGCAGACGCTCCCCGAGAAGCTCCAGATCCACGGCTACGTGACGCAGGGCTTCGCCGCCACGGACTCGCTGCCGATCGTCGGCATCACGAACCGCGGCAGCGCCGACTACCGTGCCGCCGCGCTGCAGATGCGCTTCGCCGCGACCACGAAGGACCAGCTGGTGGTGCAGCTCGCGAATCGTCGCATGGGCGAGAGCCGTCTGAACGACGTCGAGGAGCAGGTGGCGCTGCAGTGGGCGTATTACCAGCGCCGCCTCCCCGGCAACCTCACCGCGAAGATCGGCCGGGCGCCGATGCCCCGCGGCATCTTCAACGAGGTGCGCAAGGTCGGCACCGTGCTGCCCTTCTACCGCGCGCCGTACAACTTCTACACCGAGAGCTACGAGACCGTCGACGGCGCGTTCCTGCGCCAGGACGCGCGCTTCGGCGGGTGGGAGCTCGAGTCGAACCTCTTCGGCGGCCGCTTCGACTATCGCCAGGCGATCGCACAGTCGGTCTACAGCCCGAAGATCCAGGTCGTCGGCGGCAAGCCGACGATGGTCGGCGTGACGCCGCTGCGCGACACGACCGTGGTGCTCGATCGCAACGGCACGAACGCGGTCGGCGGCCAGTTCTGGCTCACGACGCCGCTCCAGGGGCTGCGCGTCGGCGCCGGCGGCACCCGCTTCGAGCTCGACGACTTCAAGGAGCTCGCGGGCCGCACGGGCGAGGTGGCCGGGCACGTGGTCCAGGCCGCGGTCGACGGCAACTTCACGCGCTTCCAGCTGCGCGGCGAGTGGGAGCAGCAGCAGACCGGCGAGTTCCTCTACACCGCGCAGTACGTGCAGGCGGGCGTGAAGGCGACCGAGCGGCTCTCGCTCAACGTGCAGCGCGAGCAGGCGAACGCGTACACGACGGCCAAGCCGGTGATCGTCGGCGTGCCGCGCGAGCAGACGCCGACGTCGCGCTCGCATTCGCGCTACGCGCTCGACCACGCGGTGGGCGTGAACTTCGCCTTCCGGCCGAACGTCATCGTGAAGGTCGAGGGCCACGAGAACCGGGGCAGCAACTACGACCGCTTCACGACGGGCAAGCCGACCGGCAAGTACGTGATCGGCAGCCTCGCGCTGAGCTTCTGATCTCCCCCCGACCGCATCTCCCCACATGAAGCGCATCCTCTCCGGGGTGGCGAGCGTGCTCGTGCTGCTCGCCCTCCCCACGACCCGCGCGCACGCGCAGGGCTACGTCGTCGTCGTGAACGCCGCGGGCCCGGCCGCGCTGGCCAAGGACGACGTCTCCAAGGCGTTCCTCAAGAAGGGCGGCGCGCTCGTCGCCGTCGACCAGAGCAAGAGCGCCAAGGTGCGCGACGCGTTCAGCAAGGACGTGCTGGGGCGCCCCGCCTCGGCGATCGCGACGCACTGGCAGCAGCAGATCTTCGCCGGCAAGGACGTGCCGCCGCCGGAGAAGGGCTCCGACGCCGACGTGCTGGCGTTCGTGAAGGGCAACCCGAAGGCGATCGGCTACGTCAGCGCCGGCACGGAGCTCGGCGCCGGCGTGAAGGCCGTCGCGCTGCAGTAGCCGCACCGCGTCGCACCGCGCCGCGTCGCGCCGCCCCGTCCCGCATGGCGCGGGCGGCGCGAACGCCCCACGCGCCTCGAGCCGCCCCGCTCGACGGCCCCTCGACGGACCGCCGCGCCACGCCGCGCGCCGCGACCGACCCTCGCGGGCGCTCATGCCCGCCCCCGCCGCGAGTCGTCCCCCGGCTCCTCATCGGCGACCCGCCTGCCACCGCCCTCCGCGGACCCACGGCCGGCGTTCCCCTGCCGCGAGCTCCCCGACGCTCCGGCCCCTCCCCCGCTTCTCCGATGCATCTCCGCCACTCGCTCATGGCGGCGGCCCTCGTGGCCGTCAGCCTCCCGACCGTCGTGCGCGCGCAGTCCTCCGCGCTCGACCGGCTCTCGATCCACGGCTACTTCACGCAGGGCGTCGCCCAGTCGTCGGACCTGCCGATGGCCGGCGTCCCGACGAACACCTCCGCGGACCTGCGCGTCGCCGCGCTGCTCGGTCGCTTCGCGCTGACCAGCAAGGACCAGATCACGGTGCAGGTGCGCCACCGCCACTTCGGCTCGAGCGCGGTGACCGACGCCGAAGGCGATCTGACGCTCAACTGGGCGTTCTACGAGCACAAGTTCGGCCCGCTCGCGGCCAAGGTGGGCCGCCTGCCGATGCCGCGCGGCATCTACAACGAGTTCCGCGACGTCGGCACGCTGATCCCGTTCGTGCGCGCGCCGTACCGCTCGTACAGCGAGGGCTTCGAGACGATCGACGGCGTCGCGCTGCGGCACCGCATGGGGCTGGGCGCCGGCTGGGAGGTCGAGTCGGACGCGTACTACGGCAACTGGAAGAACGCGCTCGGCCGCTACAACGCGGACAACACCTCGTACATCCGCAAGCAGGTGCACGAGAACATGATCGGCGGCCAGGTGTGGCTGCAGACGCCCGTGCAGGGGCTCCGCGTCGGCGGCGTCGGCGCGATGTTCGACCGCGTGGAGCGCGAGGACGGCGAGAAGATCCTGGAGCCGAACAACTTCCTCGGCGCCTCGCTCGACGCGTCGTTCGCGCGCACGATGCTGCGCGCCGAGTACCGCCGCGACTACGAGAAGGCCGAGGAGGACACGGACTTCTACGTGTACGCGCAGGCCGGCGTCGGCGTGACGTCGAAGGTGTGGCTGTACGCGCAGACCGAGCGCCGCGACCAGCGCGAGCTGGACGATGACGAGTACGAGGTCGAGAACGACTACCTCGACCACGCGGCCGCGGTGAACTACCGCGCGCTCCCGAACCTCGTGTTCAAGCTGGAGCTGCACCGCGCGTCGGGGCGCTCGTTCGACGGCTACGTCGCGCCGGGCAACCGCGGGCGCACGACGTACGGCATCCTGAGCACGTCGTTCAGCTTCTGAGCCGCCACGCACACCTACCCATCACTGGCGGACGCCACACTCCCATGAAGCGCTTCTCTTACCTCCTCGCCATCCTGCTGGTCGCCTCCCCGGCGGCGGCACGGGCCCAGGGCTACGTCGTCATCGTGAACGCCGCGGGTCCGGCCGCGCTGGCCAAGGACGACGTCTCCAAGGCGTTCCTCAAGAAGGGCGGCGCGCTCGTCGCCGTCGACCAGAGCAAGAGCGCCAAGGTGCGCGACGCGTTCAGCAAGGACGTGCTGGGGCGCCCCGCCTCGGCGATCGCGACGCACTGGCAGCAGCAGATCTTCGCCGGCAAGGACGTGCCGCCGCCGGAGAAGGGCTCCGACGCCGACGTGCTGGCGTTCGTGAAGGGCAACCCGAAGGCGATCGGCTACGTCAGCGCCGGCACGGAGCTCGGCACCGGCGTCAAGGCCGTCGCGCTGCAGTAAGCCCCCGCAGGACACGGTGCGGCACGACGCGACGTCGCGTCGTGCGCGCCCCCTGCACGGACCGGACGCGCCGCACGCGGCGCGCCGGGGTCCCGCTCCAGCCGAGGCGGCGCGCGCTGAACATCCGACGGCGTCGAACCGACACTCTCGAGCAGTCTCGAACCCTTTCCCGTCTCGACCGCGGGCCCGTCCCATCCGCCCCGTCCTGCAAGCCATGCGGCTTCCCCAGCTTTCGATCCGCGCGAAGATCCTCGCGCTCCCCAGCCTCGCCGGCGTGAGCGCGCTCGTCGCGCTCGGCACGGCGCTCTACTTCGGCCACCGCACGCAGAACGACCTCGCGCTCATGGAGCGCGGCCACTACGCCGCGCTCGATCAGAGCCGTGCGGCCGAGGCGAACCTCACCGCGCTCCAGCGCGGGCTGCAGGACGCCGTGGCGGCCAGCGACACCGCGGCGCTCGCGACCACCGACACCCTCGCCGCGCGGCTGCACGACCGCCTGCTCGAGGCGAAGGCCAACCCGGTCGCGAAGGCCGACGCGCAGGACCGCCTCGCCGCGCTCGCCGAGGCCTACTACACCGCCGCGCGCCCGGCCAGCCAGCGCATGATCGCGGCCGCAGCGGGCGACACGACGGTCTCGCAGGACTCGGTGATGGCCGGCGTGCAGGCCATGACGCAGGCGCTCAACACGCTGCGCGACAGCCTCGCGTCGCACACGCGCACCGCGGAGGCCGGGGTGCGCGAGGCGTTCGCCACCACGCGCGCGCACCAGGCGCAGACGACGCCGGCGCTGTCGGCGATCCTGCTCAGCGGCGTCGCGCTGCTGATCGTGATCACCTGGGTGCTCGTGCGCGGCATCATGGTCGCGCTGCGCGGCATGGCGCGCGCCGCGACCGGCATCGCCCGCGGCGACGTGGAGCAGACGGTGTCGCTGCGCGCGAACGACGAGCTCGGGGCGCTCGCCGAGGCGTTCCGCGGGATGATCGCGTACGTGAAGGACATCGCCGGCGCGGCCGACGCGCTCGCGCAGGGCGACCTGACGGTGTCGGTCACGCCGCGCTCCGAGCAGGACGTGCTCGCGCGCAGCATGACGCGCGTGGCCGGCACGCTGCGCGGCGCGACGGGCGAGATCCAGCAGCTGATCGCCGCCGCGCAGGAGGGCGACCTCTCGCGCCGTGGCGACGCCTCGGCGTACCAGGGCGCCTACGCGCAGCTCGTGCGCGGCGCCAACGAGATGCTCGACGCGCTCACCGCGCCGCAGAGCGAGGCGTCCGACGTGCTCGCGCGCGTGGCCGATCACGACCTGACCGCGCGCATGACCGGCGCGTACCGCGGCGACCACGCGGCGCTGCAGGCGTCGCTCAACCAGGCCCTCGACAACATCGTCGCCGCGCTCGGCGACGTCTCGTCGGCCTCGGGCCGCGTGGCGTCGAGCGCCGCGCGCATCGGCACGAGCAGCGAGTCGCTCGCCGCCGGCACGACCGAGCAGGCCGCGTCGCTGGAGGAGATGGCCGCGTCGCTGACCGAGCTCGCGGGCCAGGCGCAGCAGAGCGCGGAGCACGGGGAAGAGGCGCGCACCGCCACGGCCGCGGCGCGCGACGCCGCCGGCGCCGGGCGCTCGGGCATGGCGCGACTCGGCGAGGCGATGCACCGCATCGAGGGCTCGGCGGTCGCGACGGCGAAGATCGTGAAGACGATCGACGAGATCGCGTTCCAGACCAACCTGCTGGCGCTGAACGCGGCGGTGGAAGCGGCGCGCGCCGGCGACGCGGGGCGCGGCTTCGCGGTCGTCGCCGAGGAGGTCCGCGCGCTCGCGCTGCGCTCCGCCGAGGCGGCCCGCCAGACGTCGGCGCTGATCGAGGAGAGCGTGCGCAACGCCCGCGAGGGCGTCGCCCTCAACGGCGAGGCGACCGCCCGCTTCGAGGAGATCGCCCGCGAGATCGAGCGCGCGAACGCGATGATGAGCGAGATCGCCACGGCGAGCGCGCGTCAGGCCGACGGCGTCGCGCAGATCACCGCCGGCACCGAGCAGATGAACCGCGCGACGCAGCACAACGCGGCGAGCGCCGACGAGTTCGCGGCGACGGCGACCGCGCTCTCGCGCGAGGCGCGCGCGCTGCGGGCGGCGCTTGACGCCTTCCAGCTCGACGACCGCGGGGGATACGCCGCGTACGACGAGCACGAGGAGGAGGCGGACGCCTTCGACGTGCCGTTCACGCGCCGGTAGTCCGCGGATCGCGCGCTGAACGCACCCGGCCGCGCGGCGGATCCGCTGCGCGATGCCGGCGATGCACGAACGGCCCGTCCGAGCGAATCGGACGGGCCGTTCGTGCATCGCCGGCATCGCGCACGTCACGCGCAGCGCGCGCACCGCGCGTCGCGATCTCAGTCGCGGTAGGGCGACCGGTCCTCGTCGGGCTCCGGCGCGGGCGCGGCCTGCGCGAGGGGCGTGGCGACGTCGGAGTGCGCGACGTCCGACGTCGGCGTGGCGGGTGCCGAAGCGGCCGGCGCCGACGTGGCCGGCGCGGCTGCGGCGGCCGCCGCGTCCACGGCGCGCAGCCCGTCGAGCAGCGCCGGCCCCAGCTCGGCGACCTGCCAGCGGCGCAGCTCCGACATCGCCGCGAGCTCGTCCATCGACACCGGGTTCCGGCGCGCGACCGCCTCCAGCCGCTCGCGCGACAGCAGCACGCCCGGATCGAGGTCGAGGCGCTGCGCCGCGTCGTCGCGCACTCCGCGCAGGCGCGAGACGCGCGCGTCGAAGTCGGGATCGCGGTCCCAGCGCGGCGCGCGCGGGAAGCGCGGCAGCTCGGCGTCGGGCACCTCGAGGCCCCGGCGCACCGCCTCGAGCATCTCGCCGCCGCGCGACTCCAGCGACCCGCGCGGCACGCCCTTCACCGCGGCCAGCTCGTCGCGCGTGCGCGGCGCGCGGCGCGCGAGCTCCAGCAGCACCTCGTTGCTCGCGACGCGGAACGTCGCGCGGTCGAGCGACGCGGCGATCCCGTCGCGCCACTGCACCAGCTCGCGCAGCAGCGCCAGCTCGCGCCGGTTGAGGTCCCGGGCGCCCTTCAGCTTCATGAAGCCCTGCCCCGGCTCCTCCTCCGCCCACCGCGTCCCCTCGAGCCGCGCGAACTCCTCCTCGGCCCACGCCAGCCGCCCGACCTTCTGCAGCTGGTGCCGCAGGCGGTCGCGCAGCTCGGGGAGGAAGCGCGTGTCCTGCGCCGCGTAGTCGAGCATGTCGGCGGTCAGCGGGCGCATCGACCAGTCGGCGCGCTGGTGCTTCTTGTCCAGCTTCACGCCGAACTCGCGCTCCAGCAGCGCTGCCAGCCCGAACGCGCGCAGGCCGAGCAGCTGCGCCGCGATGCGCGTGTCGAAGAGCGGGCGCGGATGCCAGCCGTAGTCCTGGTGCAGCAGCCGCAGGTCGTAGTCGGCGTCGTGGAAGATCACCTCGACCGCCGGGTCCTCGAGCAGCGCGCCGAGCGCGGGCAGCGGGCCGACGGAGAGCGGATCGAGGATGGCGCTCGTCTCGGTGCCGTCGGAGGTCCGCGCCGTCAGCTGCAGCAGGTAGATCCGGTCGACGAAGCGGTGGAAGCTCGCGCCCTCGGTGTCGAGCGCGAGCTCGCGCACGTCGCGCAGCCCGCGCAGGAAGGCGTCGGCCGCCTCGGGGGTGTCGATGTAGCGCACCGCGTCGGACGAGGGCGAGGGCGAGCGGTTGGCGGCGGACGTCGGCACGGCGGGCAGGGGCGGGAGGGAGGGGGCGCGTCCGGGGACGCATCGGCGGCGCGGCCCCATCGCGCCGCGCCGCCGACGCCGATAATCTAGCGCTCGCCCACGGTGCGGCAGCGGTGCCGCCCGGCTCCCGTTCGACCGCCCGGCACGGGCGCGCTCGCGCGATCGTTCGGTGTGCGGCCTCGCCGCGCACGCGCGGGGCACTTGCCTTGCTCCCTCCCCCGCCATGACCGATCCCTCAGCCGTGCCCGACGGCGACGCGTCGCGCGCCCCGGACCAGGATGGCGCGCCCGCGCGCCGGCTGGTCGACCTGCCGCCCTCCGGCCCGGCGGCCAGCCGCCCGATCGCCGCGCCCCCCGTCGGGCACCGCGAGCGCCGCACCCGCAACGTCGGCTGGCGCAGCCGGGACGTCATCCGCGCCGCGGCGCTGGTGTTCGCGCTCTACGTCGTCGGGCAGCTGCTCTGGTTCGCCAGCTCGCTCGTCTTCGTCGTCTTCCTCGGGACCCTCTTCGGGCTCGCCGTCGGGGCGGCCGTCGACCGCGTCGAGCGGCTGGGCTTCCGGCGTCGCGGCGTCGCCTCGGCGGTCATCGTCTTCGGGACGCTCGGGATCCTGATCGGCACCGGGGCGCTCATGGCGCCCACGCTCACCCAGCAGTTCGGGGTGCTCCGGCGCCAGATCCCGGCGGCGCTCGACCGCGCGCAGCGCTGGGTCGAGACGCACCCGAACAGCCCGATCGCGATGGCCGCGCAGTCGCTCACCGGTCCGGCCGCCGCGCCGGCCGGGGCCACGCCGCCGACCACCGCGCCCGCGGGCGCCGCTGGCACGACCGCTGGCACGACCTCGGGGACGACCGCGGCCGCCGACGCGCGCACGCGGCAGATCGCCACCCAGGCCGCACAGCAGGCCACGCAGCGGACGGGGGCCGCCGAGGGCGAGAACACCGGCGCGCCGTCGGCCACGCAGACGCTCGCGGCCAGGCTCGGCGGACAGCTGAGCCGCGCCTCCGGCTATCTGTTCGGCTTCCTGTCGTCGGTCGGCACCGTCACCGCGGGGCTGGTGCTGATCATCTTCCTCGCGATCTACATCGGCGCGGAGCCGAAGCTCTACCACGACGGGCTGATGCACCTCTTCCCGCACCGCGCGCGGCGGCGGGCGGGCGAGGTGCTGACCGAGATGGCGACCGTGCTGCGCAAGTGGCTCGTCGTGCAGCTGATCGCGATGGTGGTGATCGGCAGCGTGACGACGATCGCGATGCTGCTGCTGAACGTGAAGGCGGCGTTCGCGCTCGGCTTCATCGCCGGGCTGCTCGAGTTCATCCCGACCGTCGGCCCGATCCTCAGCGCCGTCCCGGCGATCGCGATGGGCTTCGTCGACGGTCCCGAGAAGGCGCTGGTGGTCGTCGTCGCCTACTGGGCCATCCAGTTCCTCGAGAACAACCTGCTCATCCCGGCGCTCATGCGCGGCGGGATGGACATCCCGCCCGCGCTCACCCTCGTGGCGCAGGCGCTGATGACGCTCGTCTTCGGCTTCCTCGGGCTGATGGTCGCGGTGCCGCTGACGGCCGCCATCCTCGTGCCGATCAAGATGCTCTACGTGCGCGACGTGGTCGGCGACGACATCCCGCTGATGTCGGACAACGGCGACGACGACGAGGACGACGACTGACCCGGGGAGCGGAGCCGACGATGGCGCACGAGGTCACCTACCACGTCTACCCGACGGACTGCGACGTCTTCGGGCACGTGAACCACGCGACGATGATCACCATCCTCGAGCACGCGCGCTGGGCGCTGCTCGAGTCGGTGATCTCGCTGCGCGACGTCTCGCGCCGCGACCTCTGGGCGGACGGCGTCTGGTCGGTCGTGCGGCACGTCGACATCGGCTACCACTGGCAGTCGCTTCCCGGCGACGACCTGGTGATCCGCTCCGGCCTCGTCGGGATCGGCCGCACCTCCTACCGCATCCGCCAGGACGTGCGCCACGCCGAGTCGGGGCGCCTGCACGCCGAGGCCACGATCACCTTCGTCTGCCTGGACCAGGAGGGGCGGCCGGTGCCGGTGCCCGAGCGGTGGCGCACCGTGTTCCCGACCTGGGACTCGGCGGCGGGCGACGCGGCGGACGCAGCATCCGTCGCGAGCGCGGGCACCGATCCGGCGGGCGCCGCGACGCGCTGAGCCGACACCCCCGATGCTCCTCGCCCACTCGGACACCGGCGCCGGGGTCCCGGTCCTCCTCGTCCACGGCTTCCCGCACGACCGCCGGCTCTGGACGCCGCTGGTGCGCGCGCTCGCCCAGCACGCCGACGGGCCGCCGCTGCGCGCGATCGCGCCCGACCTGCGCGGCTTCGGCGCGACGCCCGCCACGCCGCCGCTGACGCTCGACCAGCACGCCGACGACCTCGTGGCGCTGCTCGACTACCTCGGCGTGCGGCGCGCGGTCGTCTGCGGGCTGTCGATGGGCGGCTACGTCGCGCTCGCGCTCTGGCGGCGGCATCCGGCGCGGGTGCGGGCGCTGGTGCTCGCCGACACGCGCGCGACCCCGGACGACGCGACGCAGCGCGCCCGGCGCGACGAGCTGGCCGACGTCGCGCGGCGCGAGGGAAGCGCGGCGATCGCCGAGTCGCAGCTGCCGGGCGCGCTGGGCCGGAGCGCGCGGGGCGGGGATCCGGCGCTCGCGGAGGGGCTGCGCGCGCTCATGGTCGGCGCCTCGGTCGATGGGATCGTCGGGGCGCTCGCGGCCATGCGCGACCGCCCGGACGCGACGCCGACGCTGGCGGGGATCACGGTGCCCACGCTCGTGGTCGTCGGCACCGAGGACGTGCTGACCCCGCCGAAGGACGCCCGCGCGCTCGCCGCCGGGATCCCGGGCGCGCGACTCGTCGAGATCCCCGCAGCCGGGCACGTGAGCGCCTGGGAGCAGCCCGCGCGCTTCGCCGAGGCGCTGGAGAGCTTCGCTGCCGGGCTGGACAGCGAGGGAGACGCCCGGGTAGCGTAACGCCGCGCACAGATCCCGCGGATCGCTCGCTTGTAACCAAGCGTTTACCCAGCGAGGTTCCGAGGTTCTGCTCGACGGGGGGCGGCGTCTGCTCCTCCCGAACGCCGCGCGGCCGAACCCGGCATCTGCCTTGCCGGTTCCCCTGCCGTTCCGGCGTTTGACGTTTCCCCCGCCCCGCCCTGTGGTGTCCGCCGCTCCGATCCCGACCGCTGCGGCTCCGGCCGCGTCCGCCAAGTGCGCCGCCGAGTGCACGCGAGCCGCCGAGCTCGGCTCGGTGCTCTTCCGCCACCGTGGCTGGCTCCCCGTGCCCTTCTTCGCGGTGCCGCTGCTGGCGCCCGCGATGCAGACCACCGAGACGTGGATCGCGGGGGGCGTGCTCGTCGCCGCGGGCGAGGCGGTGCGCCTGGCCGGGGTCGCGGCCGCCGGGACCGTCACGCGCCGGCGCTCGCGCGCGGTGCAGCGGCTGGTGACCTACGGGATCTTCGGCTGGATGCGGAACCCGCTCTACGTCGGAAACTTCCTCGCCTGGCTCGGCGTGGTCGTCGCCTCCGGGGTGCTCTGGTTCCTCCCCGTCGCCGTCGTCCTGTTCGCCATCGAGTACTCGCTCATCGTCCGCTACGAGGAGGGCGTGCTCGAGTCGTTCTTCGGCGAGGAGTACCTGGCCTACAAGGCGCGCACGCCGCGCTGGTTCCCGCGCCCGCCCGCGGTCGACGAGTCGGGCCCGCACCACTGGGGCGAGGCGTGGCGGAGCGAGACGTCGACGCTGCTCCAGTACGTCGTCTTCGCGGGCGTGCTCGTCGCGAAGCAGATGCTCACGCACTGAGCGCACGCGCACGGCACGACGCCCGCCTCCGAGCGCGCGCCGCCTCCGACGCGACACGCCCCCGACCGCAGCGCTGCGGTCGGGGGCGTGTCGCGTTCGTGCGGGTCGCGGGTCGCGCCGGTCGCTCAGCGCGTCGGGCGGCCGGGAGGCGCGTCGCTCTTGAAGACCTCGCGGTTCCGCGCGATGTAGCTCTTCAGGCTGGCCGGCACGTCCTCCTCGGGGAAGATCGCGGTCACCGGGCACTCCGGCTCGCACGCGCCGCAGTCGATGCACTCGTCGGGGTGGATGTAGAGCTGATCCCCTCCCTCGTAGATGCAGTCCACCGGGCAGACGTCCACGCAGGACTTGTCCTTGACGTTGATGCAGGCTTCGGTGATCACGTACGGCATGGGCGTGCGCCTCGGGAATGGACGGAGAAGGGGCCGGAAAGATAGAGACGCGCCGGCGAGAGCGACAAGCGCTCGCGTGGCGCGCACCGGGACCGTCGCGAAACGCGCGCCCGCGCCGCGAAGTTTCGCCCCTCGGACGCGCCGCGGCGCCCCCGGTGCGGCGCCCCACCTAGGGTAGGACCGGGCATGGCTGTTGCCCCTTTCGGGCTCTTGGCCGCCAACGGTGGCGGCGTCACCTGGAGGGGAGGGAGGCATGTCAGGCCACGCACCCACGCGTGCCCGTGAGGCCGGTCGGCCCGCGCGCGCGCCGCTCGCCACGCGCGCCGTGCGCCGCGCTGCGGCGCTCACGGTCGCGGCGGCGGCCGCGCTCTCGGCGCTGGCGGCGACCGCCGCGCCGCTCGAGGCGCAGTACTTCGGCCGCAACAAGGTCAACTACGAGACCTTCGATTTCCGCATCCTCGCCACGCCGCGCTTCGACGTGCACTTCTATCCCGCCGAGGAGGAGGCGGCGCGCGACGCGGGACGCATGGCCGAGCGCTGGTACACGCGCCTCGCGCCCTTCATGCGCGACACGCTGGGGCGGCGGTCGCTGATCTTCTTCGCCGATCAGCCCGATTTCCAGCAGAACAACGTCACCGACATCGAGAGCGAGGGCACCGGCGGCGTCACCGAGAGCTTCCGCTCGCGCGTGATCATGCCGTTCACCGGCGTCTACGAGGACAACCACCACGTCCTCGGCCACGAGCTGGTGCACGTGTTCCAGTACGACCTCGCCGAGAAGGCCGGCGGCGTGCAGCGCCTCAACGCGCTCCCCCTCTGGCTCGTCGAGGGGATGGCCGAGTACCTGTCGCTCGGCCGCGAGGACGTCAACACGGCGACGTGGCTGCGCGACGCGGCGCGCCGCAACGACGTGCCGACGATCCGGCAGCTGACGACCGACCCGCGCTACTTCCCGTACCGCTACGGGCAGGCGCTGTGGGCGTACGTCGGCGGCCGGTGGGGCGACCAGGCGGTCGTCGACGTCTACCGCCAGTCGCTGCGCTACGGCTTCGAGGGCGCGATCCGCCGCGTGCTCGACATCTCGACCGACCAGCTGTCGAAGGACTGGGGCGCGGCGATCAAGGGCGCGTACCTCCCGCTCATGGCCGGCCGCACGGCGCCCGACAGCACGGCGCGCCTCGTCGTCGGCCAGCGCAACGCGCGCGGCGGCGAGTACAACCTCGCTCCGGTGCTGAGCCCCGACGGCCGCTTCGTCGCCTTCTACTCGTCGCGCGGGCTGTTCGAGATCGACCTGTTCATCGCCGAGGCGGAGACCGGGCGCGTGGTGCAGCAGCTCGGTTCCCTGAACCGCGCGCGGCACTTCGACGCGATGAGCTTCATCGCCTCGGCCGGCAGCTGGAGCCCCGACGGACGGCAGCTCGCGTTCGTCGTGTACCGCGAGGGCGACCAGGTCATCGAGATCTTCGACCTCGATCGCCGCCGCTCGGTGCGCACGCTGCGCACGCCCAACCTCGGCGCCGCGCTCGACCCGGCGTGGAGCCCCGACGGCCGCTACATCGCCTTCTCGGGCAACGTCGGCGGCATCAGCGACATCTACCTGTACGACCTGCAGGGCGACCGCCTGGAGCAGCTGACGCGCGGCCGCGAGGCCGAACTGCAGCCGGCGTGGAGCCCCGACGGGCGCACGCTCGCCTTCGTGACGGATCGTGGCCCCGGCACCGACTTCGACCGCCTGACCTTCGCGCCGATGCGGCTCGCGACGATGGACGTCGCCTCGCGCGAGATCCGCGTGCTCCCCGGCTTCGTCGGCGCACGCCACATCAACCCGAACTTCTCGCCGGACGGGCGCTCGCTCTACTTCATCGCCGACCCGGACGGCTTCTCCGACGTCTACCGCCTGGACGTCGCGACGGGCGCGCGCTCGCGCGTGACGCGCACCGCCACGGGCATCTCGGGCATCACCGACCTGTCGCCCGCGCTGTCGGTCGCGCGCACCTCGGGCCGGGTGACCTTCACCGTGTTCGATCGCGGCGGCTACAACATCGTCCGGCTGGAGGCGAGCGAGGCGCAGGGCACGCCAGTCGACGCGGCCGACGGCCGCGCGGTCGCCGAGGGCTCCACGCGGGGCGCGGGCGGCACGCTGCCCCCCACGCCGACGGCGCCGAGCACGATCGAGCGCTACCTCGCCGACGCGACCGCGGGGCTGCCGACCAGCACCACGGCGTATCGCATCGAGGACTACAACGACAAGCTGCGCCTCGACTACATCGCGCCGCCGACGATCGGCATCGGCACGAGCAGCCAGTTCGGCACGTCGGTGGGCGGCGGCGTCGGCGCCGCGTTCAGCGACAACCTCGGCAACAAGAACCTGCAGGCGGTCGTGCAGGCGCAGGGACAGCTGCAGGACATCGGCGGGCAGCTGTTCTACCTGAATCGCGAGCGGCGCTGGAACTGGGGCGCCGGCATCGGCCACATCCCGATCCTCACCGGCTACGCCACCGCCGGCGAGCGCGCGCCCGGCGAGTTCGTCTACCGGCAGGTGCTGCAGCGCATCTTCATCGACCAGGCGCAGGCGCTCGCGCAGTACCCGCTCTCCACGACGCGGCGCTTCGAGTTCTCGCTCGGCGCGACGCGGCAGGGGTACAGCCAGGAGGCGATCGACATCCTCGTCGACGATTTCGGCAACGCGATCGGCGAGGACCGCACCGACCTGCCGTCGCCGGACGCGATCTACTACGCGCAGGGCTCCGCGGCCTTCGTCGGCGACTGGACGTACAACGGCTTCACCTCGCCCATCGCCGGCGGGCGCTATCGCTTCGAGCTGTCGCCGACGGTCGGCACGCTGTCCTTCACGACCGGCACGGCCGACTACCGCCGCTACTTCCTGGCGCGGCCGGTGACGTTCGCCTTCCGCGGCATGCACTACGGCCGCTACGGGCGCGACGCCGAGGACTCGCTGCGCCTCGCGCCGCTGTACGCGGGCTACGGCACGCTGATCCGCGGCTACGACGTCGCGAACAACATCGAGGCCGGCGAGTGCGGCACCACCTCCGCGCGCTGCCCCGTGTTCGACCGCATGGTCGGCAGCCGGCTCGCGGTCGCGAACTTCGAGATGCGCATCCCGCTGCTCGGGCCCGAGGGGCTGGGGCTGATCCGCACCAACCTCATCCCGCTCGAGATCGCGCCCTTCTTCGACGCGGGCGTCACCTGGAACAGCGCGGGGGGCCCCGACTTCCGCTTCGTCGGCAGCGACGAGGCGCGCAACGAGCTCGCGCGCATCCCGGTGTTCAGCACGGGCATCTCGGCGCGCGTCAACGTGCTCGGCTTCGCGGTGGTGGAGGCGTTCTACGCCTATCCGTTCCAGCGCCCGGACAAGGGCGCGCACTTCGGCTTCCAGCTGGCGCCGGGGTGGTGAGCGCGGGCTGACGGCGGCGCGCCGGCTCGGCGCGGAGGAGCGGGGCGGGTCCGGGATGCCGGGCCCGCCCCGCTCGCCGTATGTGCCGGTGGGATCGAGGGTTCCGATGACGGCTGCCTCATGGAACCGGCCGCAGGCGACGCTAAAGAAGTCGGGGCGACCGGCCGAATCTCCTGAATGTCACGGCATGCAGCCACACGCGCGGCACGCCCGCGAGTCGCGCGCTGCGCGCCCGGTGCGCCGCGATCATCCCGACCGCCCAATCCCCCGAGGACCCCGCCCATGCACACGTCGTCCGATCGTCGCTTCCGTCGCCTGACCTCCGCCGCCGCCGTCGCGTTCGCGCTGTGCGCGGCCCCGCGCCTCGCCGCCGCGCAGGACGCGGTGTACGGTGGCGAGGACCTGACGTCGCCGCCGAAGCTCGTCTCCAGCGCCGCGGCGGCGCGCCTGGTCGCGCGTTCGTTCCCCGAGGAGATGCGGAAGGCCGGCACCGGCGGCACCGTCCAGCTCCAGTTCGTGATCGGCAAGGACGGCAAGGTCGAGCCGACCAGCATCGAGATCGTCGACGCGCCGGCGCCGGCGCTGGGCGCCGCGGCCAAGTCGGTCGCCGAGAAGATGCAGTTCGTGCCCGGCAAGAAGGACGGCTCGAACGTGCGCGCGCGCGTGCAGCTGCCGATCGTCTACAAGCCGTGATCGACGGCGGCCTCCGGGCCGCCGCACGAGCGCGCGCCGCGCCACCGCGCGCCGCACGATCCCGCGACGCACGACGCCACGACGCGCGACGCCCCCCGACCGGTGACCGGTCGGGGGGCGTCGCGTTCGCGTGCGCGGCGCCGGCGTCGGCTCAGCGGCGCCAGGGCGGCAGCTCGCCGGACTTGCGCTGCAGCTCCGGATTGCGGCGGTAGAGCGTCGCCGTCTTGCCGATCACCTGCACCACCTCGGCGGCGACGGCGGTCGCCAGCGCGTTGGCGGCGTCCTTGACCGGCACCTCGGCGGTGCGCGTGAGGGCGATCTTCACCAGCTCGTGCGTGCGCAGCGCGTCGTCCAGCGCCTGGAAGACCGTGGGGGAGAGCCCCTGGTGGCCGACGTGGAGCATGGGATCGAGGTGGTGCGCTTCGGCGCGCAGGGCGGCGCGCTCCTTCCCGGTCATGGGCATTTCGGATGGTCTCTGGGAGCGCCCGACCGGGCGTCGTGGTACGGCGTGCGTGGTGAGGTCGGGCGACTGCGGTCCGTGCGACTGCAGGATGAGCGCCGGCGCGCCGCCTCCTCGCGCCGATGCGCGGCGACGCGGAGCGGGCGGGCCGCCGCGCGCGGGTCCACGTTCGCCGATCGGGTCGCGCGGCGCCAGCGGCGCCCGACGGCGGCGCGTCCCCGCCGCCGTCGGGGAGACGCGCGCGGGCGATCACGTCGGAACGGCGTCGACGCTGACCATCGCCACTTCCCTGACGCGGGTCCGTGCTGCAGTCATCCGGACGACGCACCAGCGTCGTTCGCGCCGACCGTCCCGGCGCGGACCGACCCGAACCGCCTCCATCCGTGACCGCGCCACGACTCGCCCTCGCGCTCCTCGCCTCGCTCACGCTCGCCGCCTGCACCGGCGACACCGGCCCCGCCGGCCCGGCGGGTCCCGCCGGCCCCCAGGGCCCTGCCGGACCGGCCGGCCCGACGGGCCCCACCGGACCCGCCGGCCCGGCGGGCACCCCCGGAGCTCAGGGTCCCGCCGGCCCGCAGGGCCCCGCCGGCCCCGCCGGCCCGCAGGGTCCCACCGGCCCCACGGGCCCCGCCGGCGCGCCCGGGCCCGGCCAGCGCCTCGTGCTCTCGGGACGCCTGGTGGCGAACGACGGGAACTCGTCGGTGGCGTTCCGCACGCTGCCGCAGGGGCTCACCTTCGCGTCGCCGCCCATCGTCGCCTGCTACTTCGAGGACCTCGCGACGCCGGGCATCTGGCGCGACGTCACCGGTCTCGAGTCGACGGCGGAGAACCCGTACGCCTGCCTGCTGCGCGAGACCACGATCGGCGGCCCGCTGGGCGTGACGATGGTGGCGCCGTCCCAGTACGTCGGCTCGAGCTACGCGATCGTCGTCGTGTTCTGAGTCGTGTTCTGAGTCGTGTTCTGATCGACGCACCGCAGCGCACGACGCGCGAACGCCCCGCGAGCTCCATCGAGCTCGCGGGGCGTTCGCGCGTCGTGCGTGCCTGCGTATCGTGCGCGCCTGCGCGTCGTGCGCTCTGACGTCGCGCGTGGTGTGCGTGCGTTCGACCGAGGTGCCTGCGAGCGACGTGCGTCGCCCGCGTGCCGGATCAGATGGCGCGCGCGCCGGACACGGCCCACGTGCGCTTGCCGATCTTCAGCGTGCCGACGATGCCCTCGTCGCTGGTGCGCAGCTCGAGCGTGCCCTTGCCCTCGGCGGTGACCACACGCGCGACGAGCGTCTCGTTCTCGACCTTCACGTCCGTCATACCCGACGCGTGCTGGTCGACGAGCAGCATCCCCATGAGCTGCGCGCCGTGCGGCTCGATGAGCACGCGCGTGTCGAGCATCGCGCCGTTCTTCTCGGCGAGCGTGAGACGATAGACGCCGACCCACTTGGCGGACGACGCCGACGTGGCGACGACGGTATCGGGCAGCGCAGGCGTCACGGGGCGCGCGCTGAGCGGCGCGGCGGCGACCGTGGAGAGCGCGACGGCGGCGAACAGGGCGCGGAGGCTGAGCGAAGCGCGCATGATGTGGTCCTCTATATGTTCGAGTGTGAACCCGGCCCTGCACCGCGGCCGGCGCGGGCGCAGTGCGCGTGCACGCCGTACGGGACGGCGCGTCTGCGGCACTGCGACGACGTCGGAGTGTCGACGTCGGGATCCCATACGCAGCGCGGGGAATGCGGTTTCACTCCCATGTCGCCGGTCGCGCCGCCGGGATGGATCGCGTGCATGCGAGGGCCCTCGCGTGCATCGGTACATCGTCGGCGTGGCGCGACGCGGCACGTCTCGTCGCCTGCGTGACCCTTCGACACGGCCACGAGTGCGAGGGTTGCTCGCACGCCGCGCGCGCCCAGCGGCCCTCGTGTTCACGATTCGTTCACGCGCCGTTCGCACGCGGGACGAGCGCCACCACTGCACAAGCTCCGGCGCGCACTTCGACGCATTCGCACGTTCGCGCGCGCTCACGCGCGCTCGTCCAGGCGCATCCGTGCATGCACGCCGCGCGCACGCGCGCATGCACGGATGCGCATGCGATGCACACGTGCGTTCACGCGCGCCCGCAGCCCGCGGTCATGGGTCGCTGGTGCAGCCGCACCATGCGCACGCGCGCCGCGCGTGCGCGCGAGGGCTCAGCGCTTCGGGCGCGACGCGGCCGCGCGCGGCGCGAGCAGGCTGTCCGTCGCCGCCGACGAATCGTCGTCGAACGTGGGCACCGTGGGACGCGGCACCGCGCCGCGCGCGGGGCTCGTGGGCGCCGGCGCCGGCGACTCGCGACGCGCGAGCGTGGCGCGCGGCGCGACGTGCGGCGACGCGCCCGCCGCCTCGCGCAGATACGGCAGCGGGTCGATCGGCGTGCCGGTCCACCAGCGGCGGTCGGCGCCCAGGCGCGCGACCTGGAAGTGCAGGTGCGGCACGTTCGGTGGCGCGTTCCCCGTCGTGCCGACGAAGCCCAGCGTGTCGCCGCGCAGCACGGTCATCCCCTCGGTGAGGCCGTCGCGGTAGCGATCGAGGTGCGCGTAGTAGTAGACGAAGCGCTCCTCGGGATCGGTCGTGTAGATCGTGATCCCGCCGAGGTTGTTCGAGCGCAGCTTCCAGATCCGGCCGTCGTCGGCGCTGAGCACCGGCGTCCCGCGCGGCGCCATGATGTCGACCGCGAGGTGGAGGCGGTCGCCGCGGCCGTCCGCGAACGCGTCGCGCACCTGCTCCACGCGCACCCCGGCGACCGGCAGCTGCAGCCGGCGCGCGCGCAGCCGCTCGGCGTCCTCCGGCGATGGAGGCGCGGGCAGCCGGCTGGCCGACGAGCCGGACGCGCCGGGGCGGGCCGGAGGCGCGGGCCGGAGACCGGCGCAGGCGGTCAGCAGGAACGCGGCGAGCAGCGACGCGAGCGACGTGGAGGCGACGGAGGACGGACGCACGGCGGGTGCTGCGGCGGGGCGGGAACGACGGGGCACGCTGGGCGGACGAGCGGGAACGCCCAAGGTCTCGCGACCGGGCGCGAAGTCAAGCGGGCGCCGCGGCACCCGACCTGCCCGATGCACGGGTGTGGCCGCCCAGCCGATCCCGGCCGCGCACCCACCGCAGCACCCCGTCTGGAGGCTTCATGCGACGACTCGTCCGCGCCATCGGCGCCCTCGCCCTCACCCTCTGCGCCGGCAGCGCCGTGGCCCTGGCCCCCGCCGCGGCCGACGCCCAGGGGAAGGGCCGTAAGTCGGGCCACCACAACGACAAGGAGTACCGGAAGGAGTTGAAGCGGCAGTACAAGGAGGAGCGCCGCGAGGACCGCCGAGCCGTCGCCCGCTGGCGCGGCGACGACCGCGACCGCCGCTACGCCACCGGCCGTCCCGACCGCTACGCGACCCGCAACCGGGCCGTCACCACGGGTCGGTATCGCTCGTCGGCGGTGCCGCGGGGGCACCTGCCACCGCCGGGGCTGTGTCGGATCTGGATCGACGGCGTCCCTCCGGGGAGACAGCCGAGGCCCACCGACTGCGCCACCGCGCGCCGCAACCGGCCCGCGAACGCGCGCATCCTGTACGGCGGCGGGGTGCGCCGGGACCGCGACCACGACGACCGCCGGGGGCCAGTCTACGACCAGCGCGACACGCGCCAGGACGTGCGCTACCCGGTCGACACGCGGACCCGCGACCCGCAGGTCCCGTTTCCCCGGCGTCCGCTGCCGCTGCCCTGACGGAGCGGTGCGGCGCGGGCTCCCGAGCCGGTGAAGTCCTGAACGTCGAGAGGGGCCACGTCCGCGGACGGGCCCCTCTTCGCGTGCGCGCACCCTCGTTCGTCGCGCAACGACGGCTCGACGTGCTCAGAACCGCAGCCGCACGCCCCCCTCGGCGAACGGGCGCACGGCGGAGGCGCGGCCGGCGACGAAGCCCTCGTTCGTGACGCGCTCGAGCCCTCCGCGCGCATACCAGCCTCGTCCCACGCCTGGGGCGTCGCGCCCGGCTTCGACGGCGGCGCGGGTCCGCCCCTCGCGCACGCCAGGGCCGCCGACACGCACGAAGTCGAAGCCGTCCTCGTCCACGCTGGTGACGCGCGAGCGCCACTGACTGGAGTCGCGCACCTCGTGGGCGAGCGCGACCCGCCAGGTCGTGCGGACATCGGGGCGCCAGGCGAGCGAGGCGTAGCCGGCGTTCGCGGCGGGGCCGAGCGGGCTGCCGAGGATGCGCCCGTGGTAGGTGAGGCCGTCGGTGAACTGGTAGTGCTGGTAGAGCCGCAGCGACGTGTGGTGCCACTGCAGGTCGAGCGCGAGCGAGCCGTCGTCGCGCAGGCGCGGGAGGGTGAGCGCCATGAGATGGCCCGTGTCCTCCCAGAACATCCGCCGCACGCGCCGCAGGTCGAAGTCGTCGATCGCCATCTCCCAGGCGAAGGTGGCCGACCGCCAGGGCGGGATGCGCAGCCGCATCTGGGCGTTGGCGATCTTGTTGGTCGCGAGCGGATCGCTCCCCTCGTCGACGACCCAGAAGAGATAGGGCGCGAGGTCGCGGAGGCGCTGCGCCGTGGTGGTCGCCGGGGCGCCGCGGCCGCCCATCTGGCTCATGATGCCGGCGCCGAGCTCGAGCCACGGGACGATCGCCAGGTCGAGCTTGTACGCCGCCAGCTTCGAGTGCGGGAACTCGCGGTCGCGCCCGAGGTCGGCGACCAGCAGCTCGCCGCGCCAGCGCCCCATGCGCCGCAGCACCCACGGGAGGGCGAAGGCGGTGTCGGTGGCGATGCTCACGGCGCGCAGCGGGCCCGCGTTCCCCGACAGGAAGAAGGAGCGCTCCCCGCCCTGCCCCCAGCGCCGGGGCTCCAGCCCGGCGTGGAGGGCGACGTTCCAGACGACGGCGCGCGCGCCGAGGCGCTGCAGCGCGCCCTCCATCCGGGTGCCGCCGTCAGGAGTCGTGACGAGCGAGAGGCGCGGCTGCGCCACGACCGCCAGCCAGCTCCCGACGCCGAGGGCGTGCGCGGTCTCGAGCGAGAGGGCGCTGCCGTGAACCGCGGGGCGCCCCGCCCGCGCGTCGAGCGCGGGGTGCGTCTCGGCGCGGATCGCGCCGATGCCGTTGTCGCGCGGGACGGGGCGCGGCAGCGTCGCGGCTCCCACCAGGTCGAGGCGGGCCAGCTCCAGCGCGCGGCCGCTCGGCGCGGCCGACGCCGGCGGGGCGACGCGGCAGCCGGCGGTGGTGTCGGCGGCCGGCGCGTGCGCGGCGAGCAGGGTGCCCACGAGTGCCCGCGCCCGATCGCGGCGCGCCGCCCCGGCGCCTCCTGCAGCGGCGGAGTCCTCGCGCGCCAGGGCGGCACAGGCCGCGCGGGCGAGCCGGACCAGCTCACGCCGCGACTGGGGCCGCTGGCCGGCGATCATGCCGCGGACCGGCACCAGCGCCGAGAGCTCGTCGAGCAGCGCGTAGCTCGGGTCGTCGGCCGGCACGAGCGCCGCGGGTGGGCGCGCCGCGGCCGACGGCTGGGCGTGCAGGGCGGCGGCGCCGGCGAGCTGCGCCAGGGCCAGCGGCAGGAGGCGCCGCGCGGCGCGGACGGGGAGAGACGGAGAGCGGGACGTCACGCCGCGGAACGCTACCGGCCCCGACGCACGAAGGGGAGGCCGCGCGGCCTCCCCTCGACTCGAATGCTCCGAACGCTTCCGCTCAGGCCGCCATGGGCACGGCGACGAACGGATGGAGGAAGAGGAGCAGGTCCTCGACCGTCTGCACCTGGTCGTCGAGATCGTCGAGGTCGTGCGCCGTCGGAATGCGCCCGTTGCATCGGGCGGCGATCAGGAGCGCCAGATCCTCCGCGTCGATCCGGCTGAGGCCGAGGTCGGTCGCCAGCGCGGTCGCCGGGCCGATGGACACGCCGGGGGGCGCGACGCGGCGCGTGAGCGCGTCGTAGGCCTGGATCAGCAGCTCCGCCGGCAGCCGGTGGCCGCTGAAGGCCGAGAGGAAGCGATGCCTGCCGAGCTCGTCGCGCTGCGCGGCCGCGGAGATGGTCCCCGACGAGACGGCGGCGAACGTGAGGGCGACGACCAGCAGCGCGACGACGATGGCGATCTGGAGCACCGAGACTGGTCCGTGAACGGGAGCACGACGGCGCCTGCCGGCGCGGGGCCCGGGGCTCCCGCGTACGACGCCGCATTCATGGGGCGAATATCGGCGCGCTGCGATGACGACTGAAGCGGGCGGCGCGACACGCGCGCCGACCTCGCGTCACGACCGACGCCATGCCGCGGCCCAGGCGCAGCATTCGCGCACGCTTTCGTTGACGAATTCCACCGGGGCGGCTAAGTTCAGGGCATGCAACACGTTCCCAGCACGCTCGGTGGCTTCCGCGGACTGCGCGCGGAGCTCCTGATCGCGCTCAAGAAGGCCCCGCACCCGCTCACGGCCAAGGAGCTGGGCGACCGCTTCGGGCTCACGCCCAACGCGCTGCGCCGGCACCTCGACTCGCTCGAGGGCGAGGAGCTGGTGCGTCACCGCCGCGAGGTCCGCGGGGTCGGCGCGCCGGTCCACGCCTACGCGCTGACCGACGCGGGCGAGGCGCTCTTCCCGCAGGCCTACGCGCCGGTGCTCGCCGCCGTGCTCGAGGGCGTGCGGGAGACGGCGGGTCCGGCGGGCGTCCGCCAGCTGTTCGCCCGGCAGTGGGCGGGGCTGGTGGAGGGCGCCGAGGAGCGGCTCGCCGAGCTCCCGCTCCCCGAGCGGGCGCAGCTGGTCGCCGAGCTGCGGTCGTCGCAGGGCTACATGGCCGACGCCGCCCCGCTGGAGGGGGGCGCCGCGGTGATCCGGGAGCACCACTGCGCGGTGCGGGACGTGGCGGCGCGGTTCCCGGAGATCTGCGAGGCCGAGCTGGAGCTGATGGAGCGGCTGCTGGGCGTGCCGGTGGAGCGCACCGGGCACATGCTGAGCGGCTGCTCGACCTGTGAGTACACGGCGCGCCCCCGCGCGACCGCCGGCGACGGGAGCCCCGGCTCCCTGGCGCCGCGGGCGTGCGGCTGCGCGGCCGATGCCCTTTCCGTGGCGCCCGCGGCGGATCCCGCCGCCGGGTCCACGGTCCGTTCGACGATTTCCCTCCCTACGTGCACGTGCGCGGCCGACCAGGGCGCGCGCCAGGAGCAGGCATGAGCGCCACCATCGAGACCCTCGTCAACCGCGAGTACCAGCACGGCTTCGTCACCGAGGTCGAGGCGGACCAGCTGCCGCCGGGGCTGAGCGAGGACGTCGTCCGCGCGATCTCCGCGCGCAAGAACGAGCCGCAGTGGCTGCTCGACTGGCGGCTGAAGGCGTATCGCCGCTGGCTGACGATGAAGGAGCCGCACTGGCCGAACGTGAAGTACCCGGCCATCGACTACCAGGCGGTCAGCTACTACTCGGCGCCCAAGCAGAGCGCCAAGAAGGCGTCGCTGGACGAGGTCGATCCGGCGATCCTCGAGACGTACAAGAAGCTCGGGATCTCGCTCAACGAGCAGAAGCGGCTCGAGGGCGTGGCCGTCGACGCCGTGTTCGACTCGGTGTCGGTCGGCACGACGTACAAGGCGGAGCTGGCGAAGCACGGGATCATCTTCTGCTCGTTCGGCGAGGCGGTGCAGGAGCACCCCGAGCTCGTGCAGAAGTACCTCGGCTCCGTCGTGCCGTACAGCGACAACTTCTTCGCGGCGCTCAACAGCGCGGTGTTCTCCGACGGATCGTTCGTCTACATCCCGAAGGGCGTGCGCTGCCCGATGGAGCTGTCGACGTACTTCCGCATCAACGCCAGCGGCACCGGCCAGTTCGAGCGCACGCTCATCGTCGCCGACGAGGGGTCGTACGTCTCGTACCTCGAGGGGTGCACGGCGCCAAAGCGCGACGAGAACCAGCTGCACGCGGCCGTGGTGGAGATCGTCGCCCTCGACCACGCGACGGTGAAGTACAGCACCGTGCAGAACTGGTACGCGGGCGACGCCGAGGGGAACGGCGGCATCTACAACTTCGTCACGAAGCGCGGCGCGGCGCGCGGCTTCCGCTCGAAGATCAGCTGGACGCAGGTCGAGACCGGCTCGGCGATCACGTGGAAGTATCCGAGCGTGATCCTGCAGGGCGACGAGTCGACCGGCGAGTTCTACTCGGTGGCCGTCGTGAACGGGCGCCAGCAGGCCGACACGGGGACGAAGATGATCCACATCGGCCGCAACACGAAGTCGAACATCGTCAGCAAGGGCATCTCGGCGGGCCAGGGCAACAACGCCTACCGCGGCGCCGTGAAGGTGCTGCCGAGGGCGGAGGGCGCGCGCAACTACACGCAGTGCGACTCGATGCTGGTCGGGAACGCGTGCGGCGCGCACACCTTCCCGTACATCGAGGTCCAGAACAACACGGCCACCGTCGAGCACGAGGCGTCGACCTCGAAGATCGGCGAGGACCAGATCTTCTACCTGAAGCAGCGCGGCCTGAGCGCCGAGCAGGCGGTCAGCATGATCGTCAGCGGCTTCTGCAAGGAGGTCTTCCAGGAGCTGCCGATGGAGTTCGCGCTCGAGGCGCAGCAGCTGCTCGGCATCACCCTGGAAGGCTCGGTCGGGTGAGCGTCGAGCGTCGAGCGTCGAGCGTCTAGAGGAATCTCCTCGAGGCTCGACGCTCGACGCTCGACGCTCGCATGGTTCGGCCGCCCACGCTCGCACCCATACGAGATCCCATCCCGTGCTCGATATTCGCAACCTGACCGCCACCGTCGGCGACAAGCAGATCCTCAACGGCATCTCCCTCAGCGTCCAGCCGGGCGAGGTGCACGCCATCATGGGCCCGAACGGCTCGGGCAAGAGCACGCTCGCCCAGGTGCTCGCCGGCCATCCCGCGTACGAGGTGACGGGCGGCTCGGTGACGTTCGACGGGCAGGACCTCCTGGAGATGGAGGCCGAGGTGCGCGCGCAGGCGGGCGTCTTCCTCGCCTTCCAGTACCCGGTCGAGATCCCGGGCGTGTCGAACGCGTACTTCCTGCGCGCGGCGTACAACGAGATGCGCAAGGCGCGCGGCCTCGAGGAGGCGGACCCGCTCGAGTTCCTCGACATCGTCGAGGAGAAGGCGAAGCTGGTCGAGATGGACGCGGCCTTCCTGAACCGCTCGGTGAACACCGGCTTCTCGGGCGGCGAGAAGAAGCGCAACGAGATCCTGCAGATGGCGGTGCTCGCGCCGAAGCTCGCGATCCTCGACGAGACGGACTCCGGGCTCGACATCGACGCGCTGCGCATCGTGGCCGACGGCGTCAACGCGCTCAAGCGCCCCGACAACGCGACGATCGTCGTGACGCACTACCAGCGCCTGCTGAACTACATCGTGCCCGACTACGTGCACGTGCTGGCCGGCGGCCGCATCGTGAAGAGCGGCGGCAAGGAGCTGGCGCTGGAGCTCGAGGCGAAGGGCTACGACTGGATCCTCGAGGGGGCGGCGGCGTGAGCACGGGGACGGAGCAGAGCCTCGCGCAGGAGATCGTCGCCGCCGCGCAGGCGGACGCCGCGGCCGCGCCGGGGCAGTCGCTCGCGCTGCCGGCCGCGTACGTCGCGGAGCTGGACGCCTCGATCGCCGCGGCGGGCAGCGGCCCGGCGTGGCTCGCCGAGCTGCGGCGCGCCGGCGCGCGCGCCGCGCAGGCCCAGGGCTTCCCGACGACTCGGCACGAGGACTGGCACTACACGTCGACCGCGGCGCTCGCCGAGGCGGCGTTCCCGACGCTCACGAGCGCCTCGGGCGGGGTGACGGAGGGCGATCTCGCGCCCTACACCTTCGGGCACGCGGAGTGGCCGACGGTGGTGTTCGTGAACGGCCGCTTCGACGCCGCGCGCTCGACGCTCGACCGCCTGCCGGAGGGCGTGCGCGTGCTGCCGCTGGCGCGCGCGCTGGAGCAGGAGCCGGAGACGCTGGAGCGCGTGCTCGGGAAGATCGCCGCGCCCGACGCGCAGCCGTTCGTCGCCCTCAACCAGGGGCTGTTCGTCGACGGCGTGCTGATCGTCGTGCAGAAGGAGATGGAGGCCGACATCCCGGTCCACCTCCTCTACCTCACGGACTCCTCGGGCGCGCGCGGCGCGACGCACCCGCGCACGGTGATCGTGGCCGAGCGGCACTCGAAGGTGACGGTGCTGGAGAGCCACGTCGGGCTCGGGGAGGCGACGTACTTCGCCAACCCGGTGACCGAGGTCGACATCGCCGACGGCGCGACGGTGCAGCACGTGCTGCTGCAGCGCCAGAGCCAGCGCGCCTTCCACGTCGCGCACGTCGAGGCGCGGCAGGGGCGCGACAGCCACTTCGTGTCGTTCTCGTTCGCGATCGGCGGGCAGCTCGCCCGCACGAACGTCTACACGGTGCTCGGCGGCGAGGGGTGCGGCGCGACGCTGAACGGGCTGTACCTGCTCGACGGCAGCCAGCACTGCGACCACCAGACGCGCATCGAGCACGCGCAGCCGAACACGTACAGCCGGGAGCTCTACAAGGGCATCCTGGACGGGCAGTCGCACGGCGTGTTCAACGGCAAGGTGTACGTGCATCCGATCGCACAGAAGACCGACGGCAAGCAGACGAACAACACGCTGCTGCTCTCGGAGCAGGCGCAGATCGACACGAAGCCGCAGCTCGAGATCTTCGCGGACGACGTGAAGTGCACGCACGGCGCGACGGTCGGGCGCCTGGACCAGACAGCGCTCTTCTACATGAAGAGCCGCGGCCTCACCGACGAGACGGCGCGGAAGCTCCTCACGTACGCCTTCGCGGCGGACGCGCTCGAGACCATCGAGCTCGAGCCGGTCAAGGACGCACTGGAAGCCCTCACCATGGCGCGCTACACCGCCTGACCGAGCTGCGGACTGCGGACGGCGGATTCGAACGACCCGCAGCCCGCAGTCCGCAGCGCATGGAACACCGATGTCCGCCGATCTGAACGAGCTGTATCAGAGCGTCATCCTCGACCACAACCGGAAGCCCCGCAACCACGGGCAGCCGGAGCGGTTCGACCGCACGGCCGACGGGCGCAACACGCTGTGCGGCGACGCGCTGACGGTGTGGGTCGCGCTCGACGGCGACACGCTGGCCGACGTGCGCTTCGTCGGCGAGGGGTGCGCGATCTCCAAGGCGTCGGCGTCGCTCATGACGCAGGCGCTGAAGGGGAAGTCGCGCGCCGAGGCCGACGAGCTGTTCGCGCGGTTCCACGCGCTCGTCACCGGGCGCGAGGCTCCGCCCGCCGACGGCGTGCGCGGCCCGCTCGGGCCGCTCGTCGCGCTCGCCGGCGTGTCGCGCTTCCCGATCCGCGTGAAGTGCGCCTCGCTGGCGTGGCACACGCTCAAGGCGGCGCTCGACGACGCGTCGTCGGGCGGTCCCGCGGGGCCGGCGCCCGTCAGCACCGAATGAATCCGCCGCCGTCCGGCTGGGTGCGCGCCGCGTCGCTCGCCGAGGTGCCGGACGGCGGAGTGCTCGGCGTCGCGATCGGCGCGCGGCGCCTGTGCCTCACGCGGCGCGGCGACGCGGTCACGGCGCTCGACGACCGCTGCCCGCACGCCGAGTTCGCGCTCTCGGAAGGCGAGCTGCTCGCCGACGACAGCGTGGAGTGCGCCTGGCACGGCGCGCGGTTCGACCGCGCCACCGGCGCGGTGCTGCAGGGACCGGCCTGCGATCCGGTCTCCGTGTACGACGTCCTTCTCCTCGATGGTGATGTCCACGTCCGCCTTGCTCTCTAGCGGCCTCGCCGCGCCCTCGCCCGAGCTCGTGGCGCCGGGCCTCGCGCTCGCGCACACGGCGCCCGTCGCCCCGCGCGACGCGTTCCCGCTGCTGGCCGCCGACCCCGCGCTCCGCTACCTCGATTCGGCCGCCACGGCGCAGAAGCCGCGCGTGGTGCTCGACGCGCTGCGCGACTACTACGAGACCGCGAACGCGAACCCGCACCGCGGCGCGTACCGCCTGAGCGTCGCGGCGACCGACGCCTACCTCGCGGCGCGCCAGCGCGTGGCCCGCTTCGTCGGGCTGGCCGATCCCGACTGCCTGCTGTTCGTGCGCGGCACGACCGAGGCCATGAACCTGGTCGCGGGGAGCTGGGGACGCGCCAACGTGCGCGCCGGCGACGAGGTCGTGGTGACCGCGATGGACCACCACGCGACGTTCGTGGCGTGGCAGCAGCTGGCGCGCGCGCAGGGCGCGACCTTCCGTGTCGCCGAGCTGACGGCCGACGGCCGCGTGGACCTCGAGCACCTCGCGTCGCTCGTGAACGCGCGCACGAGGGTCGTCGCCTTCCCGCACGTCTCCAACGCGCTCGGCACCGTGAACCCGGTGCGCGAGATCGCCGCGCTCGTGCGCGAGCGCTCGGACGCGGTGCTGGTGTGCGACGGCGCGCAGGGCGCGCCGCACCTGCCGGTCGACTTCGATCGGCTCGGCGTCGACTTCTACGCGTTCAGCGGGCACAAGGTCGGCGGCCCGATGGGCATCGGCGCGCTGATCGGCCGCCGCGCGCTGCTGGAGGCGATGCCGCCCTGGCAGTACGGCGGCGACATGATCGCCGTCGTGGGCGACCAGGAGACGACGTGGAACGCGCTGCCGCACAAGTTCGAGGCGGGTACGCCGAACGTCGCCGACGCGGTCGGCCTCGCGGCCGCGTGCGACTGGCTCGCGGGCCTCGGCATGGACGCGGTGATCGCGCACGAGCGCGCGCTGGTGCGGCTGGCGATGGAGCGGCTGCGGGCGATCGACGGCCTGACGCTCTACGGCCCGTCCGCGGAACAGCGCAGCGGCGTCGTGAGCTTCTCGATGGCCGACGTGCACCCGCACGACCTGGCGACGATCCTCGACGAGCGCGGCGTGTGCATCCGCGCCGGGCATCACTGCGCGCAGCCGCTCATGCGGCGGCTCGGCGTGCCGGCCACCGCGCGCGCGTCGTTCTGGGTCTACAGCGAGGTCGCCGACGTCGAGGCACTCGCCGACGGGCTGCTGGCGGCCCGCCGCCTGTTCGGCGGCTGAGCGCGATGAGCGGCACCGGCAGCAACGGAAGCAACGGCACCCCCGGAACCGGCGGAAGCAACGGCACGTCCGACCCGACGCTCGGCGGCGCGCGCGCCGAGGGGCGCACCGAGGCGCAGCTCGCGGCCATCTACCAGGAGCTGATCCTCGACCACTACCGGCGGCCGCGCAACAAGGGCGCGCTGGAGGCGGCGGACGCGGCGGCCGAGCGGCGCAACCCGCTGTGCGGCGACGAGATCGTGCTGCAGCTGGCGTTCGACGGGGACGTCGTGCGCGAGGCGCGCTTCACCGGGCGCGGCTGCTCGATCTCGCAGGCGTCGGCCTCGATGCTGACGCAGGCGCTGCGCGGCCGCACGCGCGACGAGGCGGCCGTGCTGCTGCGCCGCTTCACCGCGCTCGTGCACGGCGACGCCGACGCGGGCGGCGACGAGTCGCTCGGCGAGCTGCGCGCGCTGCAGGGCGTCGCGCGCTTCCCGGCGCGCATCCGCTGCGCGACGCTCGCCTGGAGCGCGCTCGACGAGGCGCTGCGCGCAGGCTAGCCATGCCCCACGCGCGCACGCCGCGCGCCGCTCACGAACCGGCGGCCGTCGCGGCCCGGCGCCGCGCGATCATCGTGAGGACGGCGTCGAGCGCCGGGTCGCGCCCCGCGAAGTAGTCCGCCCCGGTCAGCGCGACGGGCACGTCGGGCGGCATCTCGAGCCGCTCGTCCCACGGATGGCTCAACCGCCAGCGCGTGGCCGAGATCGTCCCGGTGATCCGGCTGTACGGCAGCGTCACGCCCTCGACGTCGCCGTGCAGATGGCAGCACTGGCCGGTGGCCTCGCCGACGAAGATCGGCTCCGCCAGCCGATCGAGATCGGTGACGAGATTGCCCGTCGCCGAGTAGCTCCGCCGGCCGATCAGCACGTAGAGCTGATGCCCCGGCGTGCGGCCGAACGCGATCAGCGTGCGCAGCAGCTCGGGATAGAGGTGCGTGCTCCCGCCGCCGTTGCGCCGGAGGTCGAGGATCAGGTTCTTCGGCCGCGCGCTCGTGATCTGCGTCCACATGCGCCGGCCGAACTGCGCGAGCGTCTCGTCGGGATCGTCGAGCAGCTGATCGACCTGCAGGTAGAGCGCGTCGTGGCTGGGCATGGCGCGCTCGCGATGGTACTCCTGACCGGCCCGCATGGTGATCGGCGCGACGAGGCGGTCGGGCGGAGCGAGCGTGTCCCACGGCTGCTCCGGCAGCGTCGCGAAGGCGATCGTGCGCTCGGCGCCGCCGGGCATCGCGAGCCGCAGCGAGACGCTGCGCATGTCCTCGATGATCCCGAGTCCCTTCAGCAGCGGCGCGGAGCTCAGGTAGCCCGGCGCCCGCGACGGATATTCGAGAAGGCCGTCGCGGCTGACCAGCGTGCTCGCGCGTCGGAGCGCATCGTCGATCGGCGTGTCGCCGACCGCGACGACCCGCGCGCCGATCAGCGCCCGGTGCGCCGGCGTCGCGTTGACGATGAAGACGCCGTCCGCGAAGGCGTACAGCCGCACGGGCAGGACCGCGGTCCTGATGCGGCTCGCCGGATGTCGCAGCCCCACGAACTCCGTGTGGCCGTACGGGTTGAGCGTCGCGAGCATGCGGTTCAGCTCCACCAGCATCTGCTCGTCCGACAGCTGCGGCACCCGCGCCTTCAGCGCGTCGCGCGCCCGCGTGAACGCGGCGGGGATCGGCTGCGTCTGATGGTCGGGATGGACGCGCGCGACCTCGTCGTGCAGGAAGTCGACGTCGGCGCGCCAGCCGTCGTCGCGCGAGAGGCCGCTCGCGTCGGGCGGCTGCACGAGCGCGAGGAACTCGGGGTCGTTCCGCAGCGCCGCGAACTCGGGCTCGTGGTAGTACCCGAGTCGTCCGGCGCGCCGCACTTCCTGCCGCAGGAGCGCCATCGCCGCGGCGTGGTTGCCGGCGGCCGCGTGGCTCGCGATGGCGTGGAAGCCCGGCCGATCCGCGTTCTTCCCGCCGAGCCGACTCGGGTAGGCCCAGCCGAGCAGCGCGCCCGCCTGCTCGTACGCGTGCGCGGCTCCGGCGTGCCTGCCCAGCAGCCGCCTCGACGTCGCGAGCAGGATCCAGTTCTCGCCGTCGCGCGGATAGTCCCGCACGAGCCGCTCGGCGATCGGCTCCGCCTCGGCGGCCTTCCTCGCGAGGATCAGCGCGCGCGCCTTCTGGCGGCCCTCGTGGTATGCGATGCCGTCCTTCGGCGCCGACAGCAGCTCGAGCGGCGACGCGCCCGTCCGCGGATCGTACCCCTGCGCGGCACCCGGCGCGGGCACGAGGAGAGACGTCGCCGCCAGCGCGACCGCGAGCCATCGGTGGCGACGGCCGACGAGGGGTGGCCGAGATGAGATCCGACCGATCGGCGCCGGCTCCGCTGAGATCACGGCGAGGCGGTCGGTGCCGCCTGCGTTCTCGCAGGCGCGGACGCTTGGTGCATGCGGCGACGACCACGGAAGAAACGCCGAGCCGGCGGTGTGCATGTCGTGCCTGCGACGCATGAGTCCTCTCCGGCTGTTTTGCGGGCGTTCTCTCCGACCGCGCGAAGCGGGTGGAGCGTCGCACGCTCCCGCGCTCCCGCGCTCCCGCGCTCCCGAACCCGCTGCACCGCGCCCCCATGCGCCTTCGTGAGGGACGGGGGCATCTGCGTGGGTCGCCGCTGGCGCCGCCCCTCAGTTCTCGAGCAGCGACTGCGCGGGCTGGATCGCGGCCACGCGGCGGGCGGGGATGTAGCACGCGATCGCGGCGACGAGCGCCAGGCCGACCGCGACCGCGCCGAGCGTGAGGGGATCGAACGGGGAGACGCCCACCAGCACGCCGCCGACCACGCGGCTCGCCAGCCAGATCCCCGGCGCGCCGATGAGCAGGCCCAGCCCGACCAGTCGTGCCCCCTCGCCGAGGACGAGCCGCAGCACGCGACGGTGATCGGCGCCGAGCGCCAGCCGCACCGCGATCTCGTGGCGTCGGCGGCTCACCGAGCCCGCGATGACGCCGTAGAGGCCCATGGCCGCGAGCAGCAGCGCGCCGAGCGAGAAGCCGGACAGGAGCACCGCGCTCAGGCGCGGCTGCTGCACCGCCCCGCTCACGATCTCGTCCATCGTCCGGATCTGCGACACGGCGAGCTGCGGGTCCACCCGCCGGATGGCGGCCCGCACCTCCGGCACCAGCCCCGGCAGCGAGCGGTCGCTGCGGAGCGCGAAGCTCAGCGCGTTCTCCGTGTAGTCCTCGTCGCGCAGGTAGACCTGCGGCCGGCCGTCCTGGTGGACGTCGCGCATCCGCGCGTGCTCCACGACGCCGACGACGAGGAGCGTGTCGCCCAGCAGGCGGACCCTCGCGCCGACCGCGCTGCCGGTCGGGAAGAACTGCCGCGCCAGCGTCCGGTCGATCACCGCCTCGCGCACGCCGCGCTGCGGCGTCGGCGCGAACGCGCGACCGGCGAGCACGCGGATGCCGAGCGCCTCGAAGTAGCCCGCGCGCGTGGGGATGAAGTCGACGAGCGGGCGGTCGCGCTCCTTGTCCCCCGTGTTCCCCGGCGCGCCCGGGAACAGGACGCTCGTCTGACTCGGGTCGCCGCTCAGGGGGAGCGCCGACGCCGCGCCCACCGCCAGGACGCCCGGGATCGCCGCGAGCTCGCGGTGCAGCCGCTCGTTCACCGCCAGCACCAGCGTGTCGTTCGGATAGCGCGCCCAGGGAACCGGCACCCCGAACGTCAGCACGCCCGCCGTCGCGAAGCCGGGATCGACGCGGAGCAGCCGCTCGAAGCTCCGCACGACGAGGCCGCCGGCGCTGAGCAGCACCAGCGAGAGCGCCACCTGGGCGACGACCATCGCCCGTCGGAGCGGTCCGAAGCCCCCGCCGCCGCCGCGCACCGCGGCGTTGCGGAGCAGCGTGGCGAGCTGCGCGCGCGTCGACCAGACGGCCGGCAGCAATCCGGCCAGCGCCCCGAGCAGCGCGCCGACGCCGACGACGACCGCCGCGAGCCGCCAGTCGACGGCGATGGTCTCCCGACGCGGGAGGTCCATGGGCGCCAGCGCGACCAGCGCCCGCGTGCCCCACACCGCGGCGAGCGCGCCCAGCGCGCCGCCGACCGTCCCCAGCAGCACCGCCTCGAGCAGCGTCGCCCGCACCAGCGCCACGCGGTTCGCGCCTAGCGCGCGCGAGATGGCGAACTCCCGCTCGCGCTGCGCGGCGCGGACGAGCAGCAACGTGGCCATGTTCACCCCGAGCACGAGCACGAGGAGCACGCCCGCGGCGCCGAGCACCAGCAGGGGCGCGCGCACCGCGGCCAGCAGGTCGGCCTTGAGCCCCACCGGGTAGAGGCTGATGCCCTTCCCCTCGTGGTCGCGCTCGTCGACCATCTTGCTGACCGCGCCGACGGCCGACGCGACCAGCGCCGGCGGCGTCCCGGCCCGCGCGCGGATCAGCGCGTTGTAGCTGCCGGCGCCCGGGTCGGTCTCGGCGAGGTTCACCGGGTGCGTGATGTAGGCGTCGGCCGACACCGGCCCGTCGAGGCGGAACCCGGGCCCCATCACCCCGATGACCTGGAACGGCTGGCCGTCGAGCACCACGTCGGCGCCGACGACGTCGCGGCGGCCGCCGAACCGGCGCTGCCAGAGCTCGTGCCCGAGCACGATGAGCGCCGTCCGGCCCTTCCCGACCTCTCCCGGCGCGAACGTCCGCCCGAGCGCCGGCCGGGCGCCGAGCAGGCGGAAGATGTTGGGCGAGGCGTAGAGCACGCTCACCTGCTCCGGGGCGGTGTCGTCCGATCCGGATCCCGCCGCGGTCAGCGTGCGCTGCGCCTGGTCCAGGGCCGCCGCGCCCTCGATCACCCCGCCCGCCGCCTCGAGCGCCGCGACGTCCGTCCCCGCGAGACTGCCGCGCTTCAGGTCGAACACCTTGCCGTAGTCGCGCCAGACGAAGTACAGGTCGTCCGGCCGCTCGTACGGCAGCGGGGCGAGCAGCACCTTCTGCACGACCGTGGCGACCATGGCGAACGCGCCGAGCCCCACGGTGAGCGTCGCGAGCATGGTGAGCGTGAACAGCGGCGCCCGCGCGAGGCGGCGGACGGCGCGCTCGGTGTCGCGGCCCCAGTTGCCGCTGCGCCGCCAGCCGACGGCGGGCCGGACGCGCTCGCCGAGGCCGTTGCGGGCGGAGTCCGCGAGCGCGTGGAGCCAGACGCCGGCGAGGGCCGCGACGCCCCCATCGTGGACGGCCGCGCGGCAGCGGTCGTGATACGTCTCGAGGAGCGCCTCCCCCATCTCGTCGCGGAAGTCGGCGGGGTAGAGGCGGAGCAGGAGGCGCAGCCAGCGGTCCGAGGCGCGCACCGGCCAGGGCTCCCGGGCCGGATCGCCGGCCATCGGCGTGTGCGGCTGCTTGGTCATCACGTGGATGCTCATGGGGCGCTCAGGTGGCGATCGCGTCGATCAGCCCGCTCGCCATCGCCGCCCGGGCGAGCGCCGCCAGCCGTCGCGCCTCGGCCTGCGCGACGCGCAGCCCCATCGGCGTGATCTGGTAGTAGTGCCGGCGCTCGTCGCCCGCGTCGGGCGCCTCGCGGCGTCCGCCGGCGCCGATCAGCCCCTGCTCCTGCATCCGGCGGAGCGCGCGGTAGAGCGTGCCCACGTCCGGCACCGCCGTGAGCCCCCGCGCCTCGGCGTCCTGGAGGATGCCGTAGCCGTGCCGCTCGCCGGCGGCAAGGCTGAGCAGCACGTCGAACTCCACGGGCCGGAGCGGGAGGAACCGCTCGATCGGCCGTTCGCGATCCATGCCCACGATGTCCCCCGGACTACTGGTGCGGCGTACATATGCGTCACGCGAATATGCGTGGCGCATATGTACGCCGCGCAAGCAGTCGCCGTCAAGGGACGGCGGCCGGCGCGGGGCTCCGGCCTCCGGCGGCTCGTGGCGCGCTGGACGGGGCGCTGCGCGCGGGATAGCGTAGCAGGCGTCGCACGGTCCGCTCACGGCGCCCGTCACACGGCGCCCGTCGGCACGGCGCCCCTCGGCCGACGCGCGTCCCCTTCGCCGCTCCTGTCCGGACCCGTGAGTCTCCTTCGCGCGATCGAGCGCCGACTGCCGCCCGGCTACGCCATCGCGGGACAGATCGGGTCGGGCGCCACCTCGTGGGTGTACCTCGCGCGGGCCGACGGCGACGCCCCCGCGCTGGTCGTGAAGGTGATGCACCCCGGCCTGTCCGCCGACGCGAACGTCGACCGCTTCGTGCGCGAGATGCAGATCCTGCGCACGCTCGACCATCCGCGGATCATCCCGATCCTCGAGCCCGGCGAGGCCGACGGCGCGCTCTTCTTCACGATGCCGTACGTGCCGGGCGAGACGCTCCGCGCGCGGCTGGACCGCACCGGACCGCTGCCGATCCGCGAGGCGCTCGTGATCGCGCGCGACGTCGCCGAGGCGCTGGGACACGCGCACGGGCGCGGCGTGGTGCATCGCGACGTGAAGCCGGCGAACGTCCTGCTCGCCGACGGACGCGCGTACCTCATGGACTTCGGCTACGCGAACGCGCCGAGCCTGACGACGCCCACTGCCGCGGCGCGCGACGCGCGGCTCGCCATCGGGACGCCCGAGTACATCAGCCCCGAGCAGGTCACCGGGAAGCGCGCGGAGGACTGGCGCAGCGACTTCTTCTCGCTCGCCTGCGTGCTCCAGGAGATGCTGACGGGGAGCCCGCCGTTCACCGGCGGCGCGCCGCGCGCCGTCATGCAGCGCCGCCTGACCGAGTCGCCCGCGGAGCTGCGCGCCCTGCGCCCCGAGGTCCCCGACGACGTCGCGGCGATCGTCCGCCGCAACCTCGCCGTCTCGCCGAACGACCGCTTCGCCACCGCGAGCTTCTTCCGCCTCGCGCTCGAATCCGCCATCGAGCGCCTCGACGCCGCCTCCCCGCCCGCATGACCCGCCGTCTCGCACTCCTCGTCCTCCTCGCCGGCTGCGCCTCCGCCCCGGCGCCGCGCACGCCCCTCGACACGCCCCTCGACGCGACCGGCGACGCGCGACCCGCCCGCGGCGGGGGCGCGCGCGGGACGCTGCTGATCGCCGGTGGCGGTCCGATGCCCGCGACCGTCATGAACCGCTTCGTCGAGCTGGCCGGCGGCCCGGGACGCGCGCGCATCGTCCTCTTCCCGATGGCGAGCGGCGACACGACCGCGGGCCAGGCGCAGGCGGCGCAGTGGCGGGCGCGGGGCATCGACGCGCGCGTCGTGCGCATCGCGCGCGCGCAGGCCACCGACAGCGTCGCGCGCCTGCTCGACTCGGTCACCGGGATCTGGTTCGGCGGCGGCGACCAGAACCGGCTCACCGCGGCGATCGGCGGCACGCCGGTGGAGCGCGCGATCCACGCGCGCTACGCGGCCGGCGCGGTGGTCGGCGGGACGTCGGCCGGCGCGGCGGTGATGACGGGCGTCATGCTCACCGGGGACGAGCGCCGCCCGGGCGGCGACCGCCCGCCGCGCGACTCCACGTCGGCCGACGCGTGGATGACCATCGCCGCCGACAACGTCGTGACGGCGCGCGGCTTCGACCTGCTCCCCGGCGCCGTCGTCGACCAGCACTTCCTGCGGCGCCGCCGGCACAACCGCCTCATCAGCCTCGTGCTCGAGCGGCCGACGCTCGTCGGCCTGGGCATCGACGAGTCGACGGCGCTCGAGGTGCAGCCGGGCGGCGCGTGGCGCGTGGTCGGCAGTGGCCAGGTGCTCGTCTACGACGCGCGCCGCGCGCAGGGCACGCGCACGGGCGGGCTGGGCGCCGCCGGCGTCGCGCTGCACGTGCTCCCCCCGGGCAGCACCTTCGAGCCGCAGCGGGCCGCCGTCACGCTGCCCTGACGCGGCGCACGGCGGCGCGCGACGCGCTCCCTAGGCGTCGGCCGCGTCGCAGCGCGCGACGGCGGCGGTCGCCGCGTCCAGGCGCGGCGCGTCGACCGGACGCAGCACGCGTTCGCCGCGCAGCGCGTTCCACACCGTCAGCGCGCGGCGCTGCGCCTCGCAGGCGGCGCGGCGGTGCGATGCGGCGTCGGGGGCGCGGTCGGCCATCCGGCGGTGCGCGGCGGCCAGCTCCTCCTGCCGCAGCGCGCGCCGCGCGCGCATCAGCACGTGGCGCGGCGCGGCGGCCGACGCGCGCTCCGCCAGCGCGGCCGAGCGTTCGTGCGCGGCGAGCGCGCCGGTCGGGTCGCCGAGGGCCGCGAGCGCCTCGCCGACGAGGGCATGGCTGATCGCGACGTCGTCGATCTCCCGCGCGGTCGCCGACGCGCCGTCCGCCTTCGGCGCCTGGAGCGCGAGCGCTCGGCGCGCGCTGGCGAGGGCGCCACGCGCGTCGCCGGCGCCCAGCTGCGCCTCGGCGATCGTCTGCAGCGTGAACGCGAGGTCGCGCGCGTGCTCCGCGCTGCCCGTGTCCGAGGCCGCGCGCGTCTCCTCGAGCGCCAGCGCGCGGCGCGCCGCCGCGAGGGCCGCCGGTGCGTCGCCCCCGCGCGCGAGGTGCCGCGAGAGCGCGTTGAGCGTGACCGCGAGGTCGCGGCGCGCCATGACGTTGCGCGGGTCGGCCGCGGCGAGCGCCTCGAGGATCGGCACGCCCTTGCGCAGCAGCCCGGCGGCCTCGGTGTGCAGCCCGAAGTCGCCGAGGATGACCTGCAGCCCCTGGTAGGCACCGAGCAGGTCGTGGCGATAGACCGCGTTGTCGGGCAGCGCGACGGCCGCCGACTCGTGCAGGCTCACCGCGCGGCGCCCGCGCGCCAGCGCCGTGTCGAGCGCGCCGACGGCGCGCGCGAGCTGGCTGCCGTAGAGCAGCGCGCGCGCGAGCGCCACCTGCCGCTCGACGTCGCGCGGCCTCTCGGCGAGCAGCGCCCCGCGGATGCCGAGCGCCCGCGCGTAGTGCGCGCTCGCGCGCTGCGGATCGCCGAGGTTGGGGAAGCCCTCCATCCCCGTGATGTCGCCGAGGCGCTGGTGGATCATCGCCAGCTCGCGCGCGAGCCCCGTGTCGCGCGGCGCCGCCGCGGCGAGCCGCGTGCGGATCGCCAGCGCGCGCTCGTAGCTCGCGAGCCCGGCGCGCAGGTCGTTGACCGTGTAGTGCATGTCGCCGACGCCCTCGTGGCCGCTCGCGAGCTCGCGCTGCCGCGCCGGGTCGTCGGGCGCCGCGGCCGCGAGCCGCTCGCGCATCGCGAGCGCGCGGCGGTAGCTGGCCATCGCGCCGTCGGTGTTGCCGAGGTTCGGGTAGTACGAGTTGCCCTGGATGCGCCCGACGCGGTCGTAGGCGGCGGCCAGCTCGCGCTCCAGCGACGCGTCGCCCGCGCGGCCGTCCGCGCGCACGGTGCGCGACAGCCGGTCGAGGTACTCGAGCGCGCGCGTGACCACGAGCTCGCGCGCCGGCGTCGCGCCTGCGAGCGGCTCGATCGCGTCGTGCACGTCGAAGACGAGCGCGTTCGCGAGCGCGCGCACGTCGGCGAACCGCTGCTCGGCGACCGCGCGCTCGGCGCGCGCCACGCGCGCCTGCCACACGGTGGCCGCCAGCCCGCCGACGAGCGACAGCGCGACGAGCGCGCCCGCCGCGACGCCGAGCGCGTTGCGCCGCACGAACTTCGCGCCGCGGTAGCGCCAGGTGTCGGGCCGCGCGATGACGGGCCGCCCCTCCAGGAAGCGGCGCACGTCGTCGGCCAGCTGCTCCGCGGAGACGTAGCGGCGCGCCGCGTCCTTGTGCATCGCCTTCGCGACGACCGTGTCGAGGTCGCGCGGGAGGCGCCGCGCGGCGGTGCTGGGCCGCGCGGGCTCCACGTCGCACACCACGCGCGCGATGTCGTCGGGGCTGCGGCTCGGGAAGTCGTACGGCCGGCGCCCCGTCAGCAGCTCGTAGAGCAGCACGCCGAGCGAGTAGACGTCGCTGAGCGTGCTCACCGTCGTGCCGCGCACCTGCTCGGGGCTCGCGTACTCCGGCGTCATCGCGCGGTGCGCGCCGGCGGCCAGCGTCGACGCGCCGGCCGACTCCGCGTCGAGCACGCGCGCCAGCCCGAAGTCGAGCAGCTTGGGCGTGCCGTCGGCGGTGACGAGGATGTTGCCCGGCTTGATGTCGCGGTGGATGACGAGGTTCTGGTGCGCGAAGTGGACCGCGCCGCACACCGCGTGGAAGAGCCGCAGCCGCTCGACGATCGGGAGCGCGCGCGCGTGCCACCAGGCGTCGAGCGGCTCGCCGTCGATGTACTCCATCACGAAGTACGGCAGCCCATCGTCGGTGCTGCCGCCGTCGAGCAGCCGCGCGATGTGCGGATGGTCGAGCGTGGCGAGGATCTGCCGCTCGTGCCGGAAGCGCCGCACGATCGCGTCGGTGTCCATGCCGCGCTTGATCAGCTTCACCGCGACCTGCTTGCGGTACGCGTCGTCGTCGCGCACGGCGAGGTACACCGTCCCCATGCCGCCGCGCCCGATCTCGCGCAGCAGGCGGTAGCTCCCCACGCGCCGCCCCGCGAAGGCGGTCGACTCGTCGGGCATCGCGTCGGCGGCCGCGTCGAGCGCCGAGCGCGCGAGGAAGTCGTCCTCCGTGTCGTGCGACGCGAGCAGCGCCGCCACCTCGGCGCGCAGCGCGCCGTCGTCGGCGCACTCGGCGTCGAGGAAGGCGGCGCGCTCCTGCGGCGGGCGCTCCAGCGCGTCGCCGAACAGCGCCTTCACGCGCGACCAGCGGTCGGCGGCGGCGGTGCTCATGCGGCGTGCAGCTCGCGGCGGAGCCACGCGCGCGCCACCGTCCAGTCGCGCTTCACCGTCGCCGGCGAGACGCCGAGGACCTCGGCCGTCTCGTCGATGCCCAGGCCGCCGAAGAAGCGCAGCTCGACCACCCGGCTGGCGCGCGCGTCCACCTCGGCGAGCGCCTGCAGCGCGCCGTCGAGCGCCAGCAGGTCGACGTCGTCCCCCTCCAGCACGCGCAGCGTCTCGTCGAGGGCGACGCGGGTCGCCTCGCCGCCGCGCTTGGCGGTGCGCCGCGCGACCGCATGGTTCACCAGGATGCGCCGCATCATCTCGGCGGCGATGCCGAGGAACTGCGCCCGGTTGCGCCAGTCCACGTTCCGCTGCCCCACGAGCCGCAGATACGCCTCGTGCACGAGCGCCGTGGGCTGGAGCGTGTGCCCCTCTCCCTCGGCGCGCAGGTACCGGCCGGCCAGCCGCCGCAGCTCGTCGTAGACCAGCGGGAAGCAGGCGTCGAGCGCCCCGTGGTCGGCGGGGAGGCGCGGATCGGAGGCGGGCGCGTCCTGCTGCGACATGCGGAGGGGGGAGGCGGTCACGGCGCGAGGATCCCGGGCGCCGTCGCGGCCCGTGATCCGAGTCACGCGCGAATCCGGCGTTGGTGAGGTGAGCCGGCGCTCGAGCCGTGGGGGCGCCACCCGTCCGGGTCCAGGCCGGCTCGAAAATACAGATGGTGCACCGGACGGCCAGTGTGGCGCCGACACCGCACCACCTCCCCATCCGCGTCAGGAGCTCCCGATGCCCGTGCCGTACCGCCGCCCGCACCGCCTCTCGCAGGCGACCGCCGCTCTCGCCCTCGCCACGCTGCTCGCGGCGCCCGCCGCCGCCCAGACGTACGACGCGCGGGCCGACTACAGCACGACGAGCAACCCGAACGGGGTCTGGACCTACGGCTACGCGACGGCGCTCGGCTCGGCCGGCACGCCCGCGGCGGTCACGACGTACACGACCGCGCAGACGTACGCGAGCGGCCTGCACTCCTGGTACACGGCCGGCATGTGCGGCGACAACACGCCGGCGGTCTACAAGAACCTGACGGCGAGCGGCTACGTCGCCGGCTCCGCGAACGTGGGCGCCGGGCAGCTGGCGCTGCACCCGGGCTGCCGGAACGAGTTCAGCGTCCTCCGCTTCACGGCGCCCACGGCCGGCTTCACCGCCGGCAGCTTCGACGTGGCCGCGACCTTCCGCAGCGGCGACGTCGGCAGCAAGAGCGTCGCGCTCCTCCGCAACGGCAGCCTCCTCTTCGAGGACCTCCTCAGCGGCGGCGAGTCGGTCGGCTACTCGACCCGCCTCGGCCTGGTGGCAGGGGACGTGATCGACCTGATGGTCGGCGCCGACGGCGACTACCGGTTCGACACCCTGGAGGCGAACCTCGTCGTCAGCGCGGCGGCGCCGGTGCCCACCTCGCCGGTGCCCGAGCCGGCGACGTGGGCGCTCCTCGCGACCGGCCTCGGGGCGATCGGCCTCGTGCGGCGGCGGCGCGCGGCCGCCGGCTGAGCCCCCTCTCCGGAACGGCGCGGCGCGGCGTGTCCCCGAAGTCGGGGCACGCCGCGCCGTCGTGCATTGACGAGCATTTTCCGGGGTATGCCCTGGCGCTGACGCGGCGTGACACCCGATCGTCATGTGCTGGCGGCCGCCCGGAGTCGGGCGGCGCCCGTGCGTCCGTCCACCCCTCTCGTCCCAACCTGCATGCCGTTCCACCAGTCTCCGCGCGCGGGCCACACGCGCGCGGCGCTCGCGGCGCTCGCGCTGGCGGCCCTCGCGCCGGCCGCGCGTCCGGGGCTCGCCGCGCAGTCGGCGGCGCCCGCTGCCGGCGCGCGCCTCGAGGCGCCCCGCATCCCGCACACCAAGTTCACGCTCCCCAACGGGCTGACCGTCGTGCTGCACGAGGACCACTCGGCGCCCGTCGCGACCGTGAGCGTGCACTACAAGGTCGGCTCGAAGCACGAGAAGCCCGGCCGCACCGGCTTCGCCCACCTCTTCGAGCACATCATGTTCGAGGGGTCGCAGAACGTGCCCGAGGGGATGTTCGACAAGCACCTCGAGTCGGCCGGCGCGAACAACAACGGCACCACCGACAACGACCGCACGCTCTACTACGAGAGCATGCCGAGCAACGCGCTGGAGACGGCGCTGTGGCTGGAGTCGGACCGCCTCGGCTTCCTGCTGCCGACGCTCGACCAGAAGAAGCTCGACGGCCAGCGCGACGTCGTGAAGAACGAGCGCCGCCAGAGCTACGACAACCAGCCGTTCGGCGTCGCGGGCGAGGTCATCGCCGGCGCGATCTACCCGGCCGGCCACCCGTACTCGTGGTCCGTCATCGGCTCGATGCGCGACCTGTCGGACGCGACGCTCGACGACGTGAAGGAGTTCTTCCGCACGTACTACACGCCGAACAACGCGATCCTCGTCGTCGCCGGCGACATCGACCCGGCGAAGGTGCGCCAGCAGATCACGCGCTACTTCGGCGAGATCCCGCGCGGCCCCGCGCTCACGCGCCCGAAGATCGCGCCCGTGACGCTCGCCGCCGACAAGCGCCTCGTGCTCGAGGACAGCAAGGCGCGCCTGCCGCAGATCGGCTTCGTCTATCCCACGGTCGGCATCCGCAGCGCCGACGACGCGCCGCTGACCGCGCTCGGCCGCGTGCTGACGCAGGACCGCACGAGCCGCCTCACGAAGCTGCTCGTGTACGACCGCCAGCTCGCCACGAGCGTCGGCGCCTTCCAGGGGAGCAACGAGGACGTCGGCGAGTTCACGATCATGATCACGCCGCGCCCCGGCGCGTCGCTGACCGAGATCGAGCGCGTCGTCGACAGCGTCGTGACCGGCCTCGTCGCCGCGCCGCCGACGGCCGCGGAGGTCGAGCGCTACAAGAACGCGTTCGCCGTCTCCACCATCACCGGCCTGCAGTCGGTGTTCGCCAAGGCGCGCACGCTCGGCGAGAGCGAGCTGTACTTCGGCGACCCCGAGCACTTCCGCAAGGATCTCGCGGACGCGCTGGCCGTCACGCCCGCCGACGTGCACCGCGTCGCGCGGCAGTACATGACGAAGGGGCGCATCGTGCTGAGCATGGTGCCGGCCGGCCAGCTCAACCTCGTCAGCAAGCCCGAGCTCCCGTACGTGAACGTGACCCCCAAGCCCGCGGTGCAGTGAGCATGGCGCCCCACACGACTCTCCGCGCGGCGCTCCTGCTGACCGCCTTCGCGCTTCCCGCGGCCGCGCAGCAGGCGCCGCGCGTGACCAAGGACGGCCCGGCGCAGCCGCCGGCGCAGCAGCCGACGCGCACCGCGCGCATCGACCGCAGCAAGCCGCCCGCGCTGCCGCCCACGCCGCAGCTCCGCGTGCCGGCGATCGAGACGCGCACGCTGAGCAACGGCATCACCGTCGCCGTGCTCGAGAACCACGAGATCCCCGTGGTGCGCGTCAGCGCGCTCATCGACGCGCGCAACCTGCTCGACCCGCAGGGCAAGGAGGGCATCGGCGCCCTCACCTTCGCCATGCTCTCCGAGGGCACGAAGACGCGCACCGCCGAGCAGCTCGCGGACGCCTTCGCGCAGCTCGGCACGACCGTGTCGCCGACCGGCTTCACGACGATCACGCGCAACGTCGACCCCGCGCTGGAGCTGATGCGCGACCAGCTGTGGGAGCCCGCCTTCCCGCAGCCCGCGCTCGACCGCCTGCGCGCCAACCAGATCGCGTCGCTGCGCCGCGCCAAGGACCAGCCCACGTACCTCGCGGGGCGCGTGCTGGCCAACGCGCTGTACGGCAACGGGCACCCGTACGAGCGGACGACGACCGAGGCCAGCCTCGGCGCCATCACGCGCGACGACCTGGTGGCGTTCCACTCGACGTACGTGCGCCCGCAGAACGTGAAGCTCGTCGTCGCCGGCGACATCACGCCCGCGCAGGCGATGGAGAAGCTCGAGCGCGTGTTCGGCAAGTGGCCGGCGGGCGGGCAGAAGGCGCGCTACGACGTGCCGACGCCCACGCCCGTCGCGCAGACGACGATCTACCTGCACGACCGCCCGAACTCGGCGCAGAGCGTGATCTACGCGGCCGCGGTCGGGCCGCGCCGCGACGCGCCCGAGTACTACGCGCTCGACCTCGCGAACACGGTGCTCGGCGGCTCGTTCGTGAGCCGGCTGAACACGAACCTGCGCGAGACGCACGGCTACGCGTACGGCGCGGGCTCGGGCTTCACCTACCGCCGCCGGCCGGAGCTCGGCCAGTTCGTGGCGAGCGCGCAGGTGCAGACCGACAAGACCGACTCGTCGGTCGTCGAGATCATGAACGAGCTGCGCGGCATCGCCGGCAGCCGCCCGATCACGCAGGCGGAGTTCGACATCGCGATGGGCAACGCCGTGAAGGGGCTGCCGCTCGCCTTCGAGACGGTGACGCAGATCGCCGGCGCGGCCGGGACGATCCTCGCCGACTCGCTGCCGCTCGACTACTACGCGACGCTGTCGCGGAAGTACGAGGCGGTGTCGATCGCCGACGTGAACGCGGCGGCCAAGAAGTACATCGACCCCTCGAAGCTCGCGATCGTCGTCGTCGGCGACCGCAAGCAGATCGAGGACAAGCTGCGCGCGCTGAACATCGCGCCCGTGGTCGTGGTCGACGAGCAGGCGAAGCCGCTCGCGGCGACGCCGGCGGCCGGCTCGAGCGGCGCGAAGCAGCGCTGACCGCGTCCACACGGACCGGACGTTGCGGGCTGCGGACTGCGGATTCGAGAGATCCGCAGTCCGCAGCCCGCAGTGCTTTCTCGACGGCGCGGGTCCTGCCCTCCTCTCCCACGGGATCCAGCGGAGGGGATGCGGTGGCGGCGACACGGAAGACGGCACGGAAGAGCGGCGCGGCGGTGCCTGCGCCCGACGAGGCGACGCGGGCGCGCGCGCTCGTGATCCACGAGCGGCTGTGCGCGGCCTACGGCTGCCCGATCGCGTTCTTCCACGACCTCGATCCACTGAGCGAGCTGGTGTCGTCGCTGCTCTCGCATCGGACCAAGAACCGCGACTCGGGGCGCGCCTTCCGCCAGCTGCGCGCGCGCTTCCCCACCTGGACGGCGGTCTGCGACGCGCCCACGGCCGAGGTCGAGGAGGCGATCGCGCCGGCCACCTGGCCCGAGCAGAAGGCGCCGCGCATCCAGGCGGTGCTGCGCGCGATCGCCGAGCGCCGTGGCGAGCTGAGCGAGACCTCGCTCGACTTCCTGGCGGAGTTGCCGGTGCCGGAGGCGCGCGCCTGGCTCGAGACGATCCCGGGGATCGGGCCGAAGACGAGCGCCGCGGTGCTGCTGTTCAGCCGCCTGCGCATGCCGGCGCTCCCGGTCGACAGCCACCACCATCGCGTCGCGGTGCGCCTGGGGCTGATCCCGGCGAGCGTCGACGTCGGCCCCGCGCACGCGCTGCTCGAGGCGCAGCTGCCGCCCGACTGGGACGCGCAGACCGTCTACGACAACCACGAGGCGCTCATGCTCCACGGCCAGCGCTGCTGCTTCCACCGCGATCCCGACTGTCCGCGCTGCCCCGTGCTCGATCTCTGTCCGACCGGGCAGGCGCGGCTCGCGGTGCTGCCGCTCGATCTCGGGTGAGCTGCGGAAGTGTGGGTTCCTGGCTTCCACGCGCCCGGGCCGAACGGCATCGGACAGGATTGACAGGATTGCCCGGGTCCACGGCGCCGCGTGGCGCGACGTTCTTCGTGCTCACGCAGAAGCCCGCATCCTGTCAATCCTGTCAATCCTGTCTGAAGTAGTTCGCCGTTCGGGTCCGGCGCGCAGAGACGACGACGGCAAGTAGACGGGATGGAAGTCTGATCAGCGCGGATGAGCTGCGAGGAGCTGCACGAGGGACGCTGCGTTTCGTCATCTCGACGCTCGCAGCTCATCCACCTCTAATCGGACGTTCATCTGTCCAACGCCGTTCGTCGCTCGGTCGTGAAGCCAGGGTCGCCGGACGACGGGCCGCACCGCACTCGACCGCCGACCGCAGCCGCGCGCGCGTCACGGAACATCCCTTGCCCCCTGGGGCCGCTCCAACCGACAGGAGCAGACCCCATGAGCGTGCATCCACACCCCGAAGGCGGCCCGCGCCCCGAGCGCGGCGACCACAACCCCGACCAGGGGCAGCAGATCTCGGCGTCCGATCGCGAGCGCCTGCAGCAGGTCCACGCGGATCCGGACCAGCTCAACCGCGAGTCGCGCGAGCAGGACTCCCGCCGCGCCGAGGGCGTGAACGACCCGAACCACTACCAGGGCAAGCCCGAGGACTTCTCGCACGGGCGCCACGGCAAGGGGTTCGGCGACGAGGAGGTGTTCGACGAGAAGGCCGTCGACACGGGCGACGACCGCCAGCTGCGCACGGCGGGCGGCGGCGGCGACCAGGCGCCGGATCCGGACAAGTTCCGCGAGAACTCGGCGGGTCGCATGGGCGGGCCCGGCTGGGGGAACGAGCAGGCCGGCGGTTCGTCGGTCGACCGGCGTCCCGACCAGTCGAACGCCTGATCGACTGCGGCGTGCGGCCGGCCTGCGTCTGGGCCGGCCGCGGCCGTAGCTTCCGGCCACCGTGACGACGACCCTCGACCCGAGCACGCCCCGGCTCGAGCATCGCGACCACTCGCCGGCCGGGCGGGTGCGGCGCGGGCTCATCGCCCTGCTCGCGCGCCTGCACCGCTGGGCGGAGTCGGGCCACGCCGGCAGCGCGGTGTGCACCTGGAACGCGCTGCAGGGCTCCGTGGTCCCCGGGCCGAGCGAGGCGCTCCTGATCCCGCTCGGCGTCGCGGATCCGAAGCGGGCGCCGCACCTCGCCCTCATGGCGGCGATCGGCGCCACCGCGGGCGGGCTGATCGCCTACGCGATCGGTGTCTACGCCTTCGACTCGATCGGCTGGCCGCTGGTGTCGTTCTTCGGGATGAGTGCGGAGCGGTGGGCGTCGCTCGAGGGGCTCTTCCTGCGGCGCGGCGCGCTGCTCGTGCTGCTGAGCACCATGTCGCCCCTGTCGACGAAGCTGGTGTGCATCGGCGGCGGCGCGTTCGGTGTGCCCTTCCTCCCCTTCGTCGGCGCGCTGGCCCTCGGACGCGCGGCGCGGTTCGCGGTCATCGGACTCCTGCTGCGCTTCGCGGGCGACCGGCTGCTCGCGCGGATCGAGCGGCGGCTGGGGCGGCCGGTCGAGCGGATCCGGTGAGGCGCTGCGGACTGCGGGCGGCGGATGCCGAGCACTGGGCCGGTATCCTCGCGCCGGACCCGAGCTGCGAGCTGCCTTCGACGGGATCAACAGGATTGGCGGGATGCGACGCTCCGCCCCGGCGCATGGAGCCGTCGCGCCACGCGAAGCTTCGAATCCCGTCCACCCTGTGAATCCTGTCCGATGCCGTTCGGCACGGGCGTGACGAAGCACGGGGCTCACGATCCGCGGTCCGCGATCCGCGGTCCGCAGCGCCGGCCTACCGCGTGGTCCGGAGCGCCCGCAGCGCGACCAGCGGCACGAGGGCGACCAGCGCCAGCGCGGCGGCCACCGGCAGCGCCTCCCGCACGCCGTAGCCGGTGAACCGCTCGTAGGCGAGCGTGCTCGCGACCCGCGGATGGTAGGCGACGACGACCACGGCGCCGAACTCGCTGATCGACCGGGCCCAGGCCACCACGGCGCCAGCGAGCAGTCCGCGCGACGCCAGCGGCAGCGACACGCGCCAGAACCGGCGCCACGGGCCCGCGCCCAGCGTGCCGGCGACCAGCTCGTGCTGCTCGTCGACGGCGGCGAAGCTCGCGCGGGCGGCGCTCACGAACAGCGGCGCGCTCACGAACAGCATCGCCGCCGTCGTCCCGCCGAGCGACCCCACGAGCCGCAGCCCCAGCTCCTCCAACGCGCCGCCGGCCGGGCTCTGGCGACCCAGCACGAGGAGCAGCGCGATCCCCGCCACCGGGTGCGGCAGGACGAGCGGCAGGTCGAGCGCCGCCTCCACCAGCGCGCGTCCCGGGAAGGGGCGACGCGCCAGCAGCCACGCCAGCGGCGTCCCCAGCACGGCGGCCAGCGTCGCCGCGAGCAGGGCGGCCAGCGCCGTGCGGCCGAGCGCGGCGCGCAGCTCCGCGTCGTGCACCAGGGCGAGGAGCGCCGCCGGGAGGCGCGGCACCACCAGCACGGCCACCGGCGCGAGCAGGAAGAGCAGGAGCGGCAGCGCGAGCAGCGCGGCGGGCGAGCGGCGGGCGGTCACGGCGCGGGGTGCGGGAACGGTGCCCGGCGGGCACGCGGCGGGTGGACCTTCACCCGGCGCCGGGCGCGGCGCAAGCGCGTGGCATCCTCGCGCGTCCACCCGATTGCGGCGGCCGGCGGTCCGCCCGACATTCGCCCCATGCGCTCCGAGGCGACGCCGGCCCCCGCCCCGCCGCACGTGCTGGTCGGCACGCGTGCCGCCGCCGCGCGTGCCGCCGTCGCGCGCATCGGCGCGCCGTCGCCGCTCGTCCCGCGACGCCTCCTCTGGATGGCGCTCGCCGTGGTCGTCGCGCTCGATGCCGTCTGGCTCCCGCTGGCCGGGCTCACGATCGCTCCGCGCGGGCTGGCCATCGAGCTCGGCGCCGTCGCTCTCCTCCTCGCGCTCGCCCACGCCTACCGACGCACGGGGCGCAGCGCGCGGCTCGCGCGCGTCGCCGAGTCGGGCGCGCAGCTCGTGACGATCGGCGCCGGGCTCGCGGTGCTGAGCTATCTCGTCGCGCGCACCGACGCGCCGCTCGTCGACGCCGCGCTCCTGCGCGCCGATCGCGCGCTCGGCTTCGACTGGTCGGGGTGGACCGCCGTCGCGCACGCCGATCCGCGCGTCGCGTGGACGCTGATGCGCGCCTACGACTCGCTGATCCCCCAGGTCGTCGCCGCCGTCCTCGCGCTCGCGCTCTGGCGCAGCGCCACGCCCCTGCTCCTGCGCCTCGTCGCCACCGGGCTCGCGACGGTCGTGCTCTCCGGCATCGCGCCGGCGATCGGCATGCGCCTCGACGCCGCGCACGTGCCGCACCTGCTCGCGCTGCGCGCCGACCGCCTCGCCATCGTCGACCCCGCGCGGCTCGAGGGACTGATCGCCTTCCCGTCCTACCACGCCGTGCTCGCCGTGCTCGTGGCGCACGCGCTCCGGTCGACGCCGCGCGTCGTGCGCCTGCCGGCGCTCGCGCTGAACGCGGTCATGCTCGTGGCGACGATCTCCGTCGGCGGCCACTATCTGGTCGACGTGCTCGCGGGCTGCGCGCTCGCCCTCGCGGCCATCGTCTGCGTGCCGGACGACGGCGCGCGCCGCCCGTGAGCTGGCGGGAGCGGGCGTTCTTCCTCTCGGGGATCGCGGCGCTCACCTATCAGGTGGCCTGGGAGCGCGTGCTCCACGTCATCCTCGGCACCACCACGGAGGCGGTCTCGGTCGTCGTCACCGCCTTCCTGCTCGGCCTCGGACTGGGCAGCACGCTCGGCGGCTGGATCTCGGCGCGCCCCGGCTGCCGCCACCTGCGCTGGTTCGGCGCGCTGGAACTGGCGGTCGCCGCGTTCGGCGTCGTCTCGGTGCCGCTCTTCCTCGCGGTCGGCCACGCGGCGCTCGCCCTCGGCGCGACCGCGACCACCGCCGTCACGCTGCTCCTCGTGCTGCTGCCGACGATGCTCATGGGCGCGACGCTGCCGCTCCTCGTCGCGCACGCGGTCGCCGAGTCGGGGAGCGTCGGGCTCTCGGTGGCGACGCTCTACCACGTCAACACCGCAGGCTCCGCGATCGCGGCGGTGCTCGCCGTCACGCTGCTGCTCCCCTACCTCGGGCTGCGCGGCTCGGTGCTCGCCGCGGCCGCGTGCAACGTCGCCGCCGCGTATCTCGCGCTCCGCCGCGAGCGCCTGCCCGCCGCCGTCGCGAGCGCGGCGTGACGTTCCGCGTCGCGCTGCTCGTCGTCGCGCTGTGCGGCTTCCTCTCGCTCTCGTTCGAGATCCTCTGGTTCCGCGCCTTCTCGTTCGTCACCGGCGGCATGCCGTGGACGTTCGGGCGCGTGCTCGGCGCCTTCCTGATCGGACTCGCGCAGGGATCGCTGGTCAGCCGGCGCTGGGTGCGCATGCCGTGCGAGGTCGACGCGGCGCGTCCGACGCGCGTGGTCGCCGGCGCCATCGCCGCCTACACGCTCGTCGCGTACCTCGTCGTGCCGGGCCTCGGCTGGCTCGCGCAGCACGCGACCTGGCAGCTCGGATTCCTCCTCGTCGCCGGCGCGGCCTTCCTGCTCGGCCTCGTGCTCCCCATCGTGAGCCATCTCGGCATCGCGCCGTCGGAGGCGGCCGGCGCGCGCCTCTCGCGTCTCTACCTCGCGAGCATCGTCGGCTCGGCGGGCGGCAGCCTGCTCACGGGACTCGTGCTCGCGGACCGCTGGTCGACCGCCGCGCTCTCGCGCGCGCTCGCGCTGGCGGGGCTGGCCGCCGCGACGCTCGTGCTGCTGCACGCGCCGGGCGCACGCCGGCTCGCGCTCGCGCCGATCGCCGCCGCGCTGCTCGTGCTCGCGGTGCACGCGCCGCTCTTCGCACGACTGTGGGAGCGGCTGCTGTTCAAGCGCGACGCCGCGGCGCGCCCGGACTTCGCGCAGGTCGTCGAGACGCGCGCGGGCGTCATCCCCGTCGCCCACGACGGCACGGTGTACGGCGGCGGCGCGTACGACGGGATCGTGGAGGTCGACCTCCTGACCGACCGCAACCTGCTCGTGCGCGCGTATGCGCTCGGCGCCCTCCACCCGCGTCCGCGGCGCGTGCTGCAGATCGGCCTCGGCACCGGCGCGTGGGCGCGCGCGCTGCTGCAGCTTCCCGGCGTCGACTCGCTCGTCGCCATCGAGATCGACCCGGGCTACCTGCGCATCATCCGGCAGGAGCCCGACGTCCGCCCCGTGCTGCACGATCCGCGCGCGCGCATCGTCGTCGACGACGGGCGGCGCTGGCTCGCGCGACATCCCGGCGAGACGTTCGACGCGATCGTGATGAACACGACGTGGCACAGCCGCGCGCACGCGACCAACCTGCTCTCCCGCGAGTTCCTCGCGCTCGCGCGCGCGCGGCTGCGCCCGGGCGGCGTGCTGCTGTTCAACACGACCTGGTCTCCCGACGTCGTGCGCACCGCGGTCGAGACGTTCCCGCATGCGCTGCGCGTCGTCAACTGCGTGGCCGCGAGCGACGCGCCGCTCGCGTTCGACGCCGCGCGCTGGGAGGCGCTGCTCCGCGGGCTGCGCCACGACGACGGCCGCCCGGTGTTCGCGCCCGGCGATCCGCGCGCCGCGGCCCGGCTCGACACGCTGCTCGCGCTCCCCGCCTCGCTCCACGCGCCGGCGCGCAGCTACGGCCTGGAGGACGGCGCCTCGCTCCGGCGACGCACCGCCGGCGCGCGCATCGTCACCGACGACAACATGCGCGTCGAGTGGCGCGCGACCCCGGCGCTCGCGCTCCCGTGACCGTCCGCGCGGCCGCCCCACGCGGCCGCCCCGCGCGGTCGCGGCGTTGCCGACGCGTCGCCGCGATGTGGACGCCGCGGCGTGACACTGGACGGTCGGGCACGTCGTACATTGTGTGAGCCGCCGGGCGCCGTGGTTGCGCCACGCCGACCGCCGCCGCACCGTGCGGCCGACCGCCTCCCCGACCCGCCTCATGTCGCCTCCCGCCCTGGACGTCCGCTCCGTCGTCAAGCGGTACGCTGGCCATACCGCCGTCCGCGACCTCTCCCTGCGCGTCCCCACCGGCGCCACCTACGGGCTTCTCGGCCCGAACGGCGCCGGCAAGACGACGACCATCCGGATGATCCTCGACATCATCCGCCCCGACACCGGAAGCATCTCGCTGCTGGGCCACGCGCCGGGCGACCGCGCGGCGCTCGATCGCGTCGGCTACCTGCCGGAGGAGCGGGGCCTCTACAAGAAGATGCAGGTGCGTCGCGTGCTGCGGTTCCTGGCCGCCCTGAAGGGGGTCGACGGGCGCGAGGCCGACCGCCGCATCGACGAGTGGCTCGACCGCATGTCGCTCCGCACGCCCGAGAAGGACTGGGGCGAGCAGAAGGTCGACGAGCTGTCGCGCGGCATGCAGCAGAAGGTGCAGTTCATCGGCACGCTGCTGCACGACCCCGAGATCGTCGTCCTCGACGAGCCGTTCAGCGGCCTCGACCCGATCAACGCGCAGGCGCTCAAGGACACCGTCGTCGAGCTGCGCCGCCGCGGCAAGACGGTGATCTTCTCGACGCACCTCATGGACAACGCCGAGCGGCTGTGCGACGCGGTGTGCATCATCGCGCGCGGCGAGAAGGTGCTCGACGGCAGCGTGCAGGACGTGAAGCGGCAGCACGGCGGCCGGCACGTCGCCCTCGGCATCGACCGCGCGGGGATGAACGGCGCCGGTGCGGCGGTCGACGCGGTGCTCGCCGATCCGACGCTCGTGCGCCGGGCGGACGACCAGAACCGTTTCCTCGAGGTGGAGCTCGCGCAGGGCGCGAACCCGCAGGCGCTGCTGCAGCGCCTCGTCGCGGCCGGCGCGGTGATCACGCGCTTCGAGCTGGTGCAGCCGTCGCTCCACCAGATCTTCCTGGACAAGGTCGGCGCCACCGGCGTCGAGGAGGGGATGAGCGGTCATGGGTAACGACTGGCGCAAGCTCAAGGCGGTGGTGGCGCGCGAGTTCGGCGAGCGCGTGCGCACCAAGTGGTTCCTCATCTCCACCCTGCTCGGCCCCGTCTTCTTCGCGGCGATCACCATCGGCCCCGTGCTGCTCGCCAAGCGGCAGGGCGCGTCGTCGCAGACGAGCAACATCGTGATCCTCGACGCCACGGGCGCCGGGCTCGGCGAGCGGATCGCGCGCTCGCTCCCCGACACCGCGCGCGGGGGAGTCGCGGCCGACAGCGCCACGCGGCCGCCCACCGTGCGCGTGGTCGCGCCGACCGAGGTCGCGGCGGCCGAGTCGCTGGCGACGCAGGAGGTCGTGCGCAACGCGTTCCGCGGCGTGCTGGTCGTCGATTCGGCCACGCTCGTCGGGCGCCGCGCGCGCTACGCCGGCCGCAACGCGTCGAGCATCGCCGACGTCGAGCGGCTGCGCGAGGTGGTGCGCCGCGAGGCGCTCGCCGTGCGACTCGCGGGCGAGGGGCTGCCGGCCGAGCGGGTGGGCGCGCTCACCGGGCCGCGCATGCGCTTCGCGACCGAGCGGATCGGCGACAAGGGGCGCGGCGGCTCCGGCGCCGGCACCGCGATCGTGGCGGTGGTCGTCGCCTTCCTGCTGTACATGATGATCCTGCTCTACGGGCAGAACATCCTGCGCAGCGTGCTCGAGGAGAAGACGACGCGCGTCGCCGAGGTGGTGGTGGCGAGCATCCGCCCCGACGTGCTGCTCGCCGGCAAGGTGATCGGCGTCGGCGCGGTGGGGATGCTGCAGCAGGTCGTCTGGTTCGGCGGCGCGGCGCTGCTCGGCTGGTACGTGATGCCGTTCCTGACCGGCGGGATGCGCACCGGCGCCGCGGCCCAGGCCGCGCAGGCGGCGCAGGCGGCTTCCGACGCCGCCGAGGCGACGAGCGCGCTCGCGATCCCCGCCATCGGCGGCGGGGTGATCCTCGCGGCGTTCGGCTTCTTCGCGCTCGGCTACCTGCTCTACTCGGCGATGTTCGCCGCCGCCGGCGCGATGGTGAACAGCGACCAGGAGGCGCAGCAGGCGGCGTTCCCGGTGATGCTGCCGCTCGTCCTGAGCGCGGTGTTCATCCAGATGGTGATGAGCAACCCGGACTCCGGCGCCTCGAAGTTCGCGTCGTGGTGCCCCTTCACGGCGCCGATCATCATGCCGATGCGCATGAGCATCACGTCGGTGAGCGCGCTCGAGATCACCGCGGTGCTGGTCGGGCTGGCGGCCACGGTGCTCGCGGTGACGTGGGTGGCGGCGCGCATCTACCGCGTGGGGCTGCTCGCGTACGGCAAGCGCCCGGGGATGGGCGAGCTGCTGCGCTGGGTGCGGCAGGCGGGCTGAGGCCGCACCGCGGGCCTCACCGGACGAGCAGGAGGCGCTGGTCGAGGCCCGTGACGTTCCCGAAGTCCATCGACTCCTCGAACCGGAGCACGGTCGTGAGTCCCTGGAACGTCACGGCGAGCGTGCCGCGCGGAAGTCCCGTGTACGTGGTGCCCTCCGGGAGCGTGCAGGATTCCGGGACCCCTGGCGCTCCCGCACCGCGAAAGGCGCAGACGAGCATGACGGTGCCCACGACGCGGTGGTCGACGCCCGCCGCGACGTCGCTCCACGCCACGCGGAGCCGCACCCCCGGCGACGCGTCCACGGCGGACGGATAGCAGCCGGCGTCCGTGTCGCTCTTGAAGTGACAGGGCGCACGGTTGGCACCCGTGTACCAGCTGCCGGAGCAGTCCGCGCTCGGTCCCAGCCCGGCGAGCGCGCGCGCGACCCAGCACTCGTAGTCCGCGTCGGCGACCTGGGCGCCCTCGTCCCGCGCGACCGACACCGGCGTCGGATCGCACCCCTGGATGTTGCCGTAGACGGCGCTCTCGTTGCCGGCGCCGCCGAAGCGATGCCCCGTCCAGTTGCGTGCGGCGGCGACGGGGCCGGCCGCCGGGGTGTTCGGCCCACGCAGCACGAGCGTGCGCGCCGCCGAGGAGAAGTTGCCGAGCGTGAGCGCGGCCACCTGCCGCTGCGTCAACGGAGGGCGCGGGCTCGCGGCGCTCGCGTTGATGCCGGTGAGCCCGGCGATGCGGTCGTACAGCGCGTCGTAGGGCAGCGTCCACGGCTTGACGCAGTCGAGCTGGTTGATGTTCGCGATCCAGGCCGCCGCACGCCGCGAGATCGTGGGTGCCGAGTCGCGCACGATGCCCGCGAGGATCAGCCCCGGCGTGGCGCGCGCCGTCACCTGCACCGTGTTCGTCCGGTCGGCGACCCAGCCCGAGTCGGTGAAGGCGAGGAGATCCGGATTCCAGATCCTTCCCTCGACGTCGGCGAGCGTGACGGCGACCGGCTGCGAGAACGCCCTGTTGGACGCCGCGAGCTGCGCGGCCTGCGTCGTGACGTTCGCGTGCGGGGCGGCGGTCGTGTCCAGCTGCAGCGCGCGCGCACCCGCGAGCGCCGCGGCGTCGGCGCTCGTCTGCAGCTGGTTGGCGCCGACCTGCCACCAGCCCACGTCGAGCGAGAAGGCGGCGAGCACGAGCAGCGGCACCATCAGCAGCGCGACCAGCACGAGGATCGCGCCGCGCCGCGCCCGCGGGGCCGCTCGGCGGCCGCCCGGTCCGGGCCCGCGCCGCGCGCTCACCGGAACACGGTCGTGATGCTGAGCGCCGACGGCCCGAGGATCACGACGAACAGCGCCGGCAGCAGGAAGAGCAGCAGGGGAGCCATCATCTTCAGCGACGCCTGTGCGGCGCGCTTCTCGGCGGTCTGCTTCCGCTTGCGGCGCAGCGTCTCGGCGCTCAGCCGCAGCACTTTGGCGATCGACGTGCCCCACCGCTCCGACTGCACCATGCTCGCCGCGAGGCCGCGCAGCTCCTCGAGCCCCGTGCGCGTCCACAGGCCGTGCAGCGCCTGCTCGCGCGGCACGCCCGCGTTGACCTTTCGGTTGATGACGAGCAGCTCCCCCGCGAGGTCCGGGTGCGTCACGGCGAGGTCGCGCGCCACGCGCAGGATCGCCGCGTCGAGGCTCACGCCCGCCTCCACGCACACCACCAGCAGGTCGAGCGCGTCGGGCACCGCCTTCCGCAGCCGGTCCTGACGGATCTGCACGAGCCGGTCGAGCGCCGCCGCGGGCGCGAGCAGCGCGACGATCACCGACATCGCCACCGCGATCAGGACGAGCCGCAGCGGGCGATCGGCGAGCGCCGCGAAGACCGAGAGCGGGAGCAGCAGCCCGAAGACCACGCGGATGGAGCCGTACAGCACGAGCGTCGTGTGGCTCTCGAAGCCCGCGTGCAGGAGCTTCTCGCTCGCGCGCTCGCTGCCCGTCCACGACTCGGGCGTGCGCTCGGCGACCCACTCCGCCAGCCGGTCGCCGAGCGACCGCGTGGGGAGCGAGAGCAGCGGCGACGGCAGCGGCGACGCGAACATCCCCGGGTTCTGCACGCGCAGCAGGATCTCGCGCCGCTGGCGACCGGCGGCCCACGCGTACACCGCCGCCGACACCGCGCCCGCGAGCAGCAGCACGAGGAGGATGAGCGGAAGGCTGATCGGCAGCGTCGACACGTGCGCGTCCTCAGATGTCGATCTTCGCGATGCGCATCAGCACCACGTAGCCCACGAGCACCGACGCGATCGCGTAGGCGAGCAGCAGGTGGCCCGTCGGCGTGTGCAGCAGCGGCTGCATGTAGCGCGGGTTGAACGCGTAGACGAGCAGGAACACGCCCACCGGCAGCCCCGCCAGCACCTTCGCCGACGCCTTGGGCTCGGCGGTGAGCGTGTCCACCTGCCCGCGGAAGGCCACGCGCTCGCGCATCAGCTGCGCGATGCTGCCGAGCACCTCGCCGAGGTTGCCGCCGGTCTCGCGCTGGATGAGCAGCGCGGTGACGAACATCTTGATGTCGTAGGTGCCCACGCGCTCCTGCAGCCGCATCAGCGCGGTGCGCACCTCGACGCCGAGTCGCTGCTCGTCGTAGAAGCGGCCGAACTCCGGCCCGAGCGGCGCGGGCAGCTCGTTGCCGACGAACTCCATCGCGGCCTGCAGCGAGTAGCCGGCCCGCAGCGCGTTCACCAGCATGTCGAGCGCGTCCGGCAGCTGCTCCTCGAACCGCTGCAGTCGGCGCGCCTGCTGCCGCCGCAGCAGCGCGACGGGCAGCAGCCCGCCGAGCGCGGTGCCGAGGGCCACGCCCGTGGGCCCGCCGAGCCCGCGGCCGCCGAGCAGGGCGCCGAGCAGCGCGGCGACGAGGCACACCAGCAGGAACTCGCCCGGATTGTGCGTCGAGCCCGCGATCGTCAGTTCGTGCTGCGCCCACGCGGTGACGTTGCGCCCCGAGAGCAGCTTCTCGAGCACCTCGACGTCGGCGACGCGGTCGTCCTTGAGGATCGTCGTCGGCCGCTCGCCGAAGGCGGGCGCCGCGGGCCCGCGCCCCATGAGCTGCGAGCGCGCCGCCTGCTCCGCCGACAGCCGCCGACGGTTGAGGAAGACGAAGACGCCGATCAGCAGGCCGGCGGTGCCGACGAAGACGAGGACGAGCGTCAGGTACAGCATGGCGTCACCGCGCCGTGAACATGCTGAGCGGCAGGTCGATCCCCGCGACGCGCAGCCGCTCCACGAACCCCGGACGCACGCCCGTCGGCTCGAAGTCGCCGACCACCGTGCCGTCCGGCGAGACGCCGCGGCGACGGAAGCGGTAGACCTCCTGCGACGTGATGACCTCGCCCTCCATCACCGTGACCTCGGTGATGCTGGTGACGCGCCGCGAGCCGTCGGCCAGGCGCGAGACCTGGATGATGAGGTCCACCGCGGACGAGATCTGCTCGCGCATCGCGCGGTTGGGCAGGTTCGTGCCCGCGAACAGCATCATCGTCTCGAGGCGCGAGAGCGCGTCGCGCGGCGTGTTCGCGTGGATCGTCGTCAGCGAGCCCTCGTGGCCCGTGTTCATCGCCTGCAGCATGTCGAGCGCCTCCGCGCCGCGGCACTCCCCGAGGATGATGCGGTCGGGGCGCATGCGCAGCGCGTTCTTCACGAGGTCGCGCGCCAGCACCTCGCCGCGCCCCTCCGAGTTCGGCGGGCGCGTCTCCAGCCGCACCACGTGCTCCTGCTGCAGCCGCAGCTCGGCGGCATCCTCGATCGTGACGACGCGCTCGCTGTTCGGGATGAACGACGTCAGCGCGTTGAGCAGCGTCGTCTTGCCGGATCCGGTGCCGCCCGAGATGACGATGTTGAGGCGCGCGTGCACGCATCCCGCGAGCAGGTACAGCATCTCCTCGGTCAGCGTCCCCTTCTCCACCAGCTGCTGCGCCGTGATCTCGGCGCCGAAACGGCGGATGGAGAGGATCGGCCCGTCGAGGGCGAGCGGCGGGATGATGGCGTTGACGCGCGATCCGTCCGGGAGGCGCGCGTCGACCATCGGGCTCGACTCGTCGACGCGGCGGCCGACGCGGCTCACGATGCGGTCGATGACGGTCAGCAGGTGCGCGTTGTCGCGGAAGACGACGTTCACGCGCGACAGCTTGCCGCGCCGCTCCACGTAGCAGTCGCGCGGGCCGTTGACGAGGATGTCCGAGATCGTCGGGTCGCGGAACAGCGGCTCGATGGGGCCCAGCCCGGTGATCTCGTAGACGATCTGCTCGATGACGTCGTCGCGCTCCTGCGACGAGAGCGGCGCCTGCTCCGCGCGCAGGAACTCCAGCACCGCCTGGCGGATCTGCTGGATGAGCACCCCCTCGTCGGTGATGCGCTCGAGCGCCGCGAGGTCCAGGCGGTCGATCAGCTTGCGGTGCAGCTCGACCTTCAGCTGCTCGACGGCGCTGAGCACGCCCTGCTCGCCGCGCCCGGTGAGCGCGGAGAGCGCGGCCGTGTTGACGCTGCCGCCGGCGCGGGAGGCGGGACGCGGCGCGGCCATCGAGCGCGAGGGCGCGCCCGCCGACCGCATGCCGGCGGAGGAGACGTCGGCGAGCCCCGGCGCCGCGCGTCCGAGCCCGTTGCCGCCGACGTCGCTCGCGCCGAGCGGACCGTAGCCGCCGTGACGACCGTTGCCGACGGACGGCTCTCGGCCCGCGCCGCTGCTGGCGCTGCCGTTCGCGCTGCCGTTCGCGCCGGCGTCGGCGATGCCCGCCCCGTACCGGCCGCCGTACGTGCCGCTGCCGCCCGTGGACGGCGGCGCGTCGGCGAGCGGCAGGTCGGCCGGAAGCCCGTCGATCGTGTCATACGCCGTGGGACCCGCAGTCGGCGCGGGCGGCACCACCGGGGTCGGCACGCGCGGGGTCGAGCGACCGAGCAGCCGGTCGCGAAGCGAGAGCGCCATCATCTCCTCCCGATGCCCAGCAGTCGCCCGAAGCGCGACGGCAGGACGTCGCGCGCCGCGGGCACGACCGGCGCGCCATCCGCGCCGGCGAGCTTCGCGGCGAGGGCCACATAGGCCCGCGCGAGCGCAGTGTTCGGATCGTGCGCGACCACCGGCAGCCCGCGCGTCAGCGCGGCCTCCGAGGCGCGGTAGTCGTTCGGCAGGCGGAAGAACAGCTCGCGGTCGAGCACCTTTGCCACGTCGCTCGCGGAGATCAGGTCGCCGGGCTGCGCGCGGTTCGCGACCACGGCGATCTTCTCGTCCGGGTAGCCGAGCCGGACGAACAGCTGCAGGGTGCGCTGCGCGCTGCGCACCGCGGCGACGTTGAGCTGCGTGACCAGGACGATGCGGTCCGCCGCGTCGAGCGCGGTGAGGGTGCGGTCGGTCGGGTGGTGCTCGCAGTCGACGACCGTGGTCGCGAAGTGCGTCCGCAGCTCGTCGAGGATGCGGCCGGCCGCGAGGCCGTCGACCGTGTCGAGCGCCTCGGGGCGCTCGGACGCGACGAGCACCGCGACGCCCTGCGCCGTGCGCGTGATGAACGACTCGAGCAGCGCGGCGTCGAGCTGCGCCAGCTTGGGCGCGAGGTCGCCGATGTCGTACGTCGGGCGCAGGTTGAGCATCACGCCGACGTCGCCGCCGCTCACCACGTAGTCGGCGAGCGCCACGCGTCCCGCACCGCTCGACTGCGCGAACGCGTAGGCGAGGTTGAGCGCGACGCTCGTGGTCCCCAGCCCGCCCTTCGCGCTGTAGACGACGACGGCGAGCCGCGGGGTGCTCTCCGGGCGCGCCCGTCGCGTCATGCGCTCGACCGCGCGCGTGAGGTCGTCGGCGCTCGGCGGCATGACGAGGAACTCGTGCACGCCGGCGCGCATCGCGCGAAGGATCAGCTCCGGATCCACGGTGGCGCCGGTGCCGAGCACGAAGGTCTGCGGCGCGCGCGCGATCTCGCGCTCGACCGTGGACAGGTCGGCCGCGACGGCGCCCTGCAGCGGGAGCATGAGCAGGTCGACGCGCTCGTCGCGCAGCCGCTCCAGCGCGTGCGCCAGGGTCGGCACCTCCACGGCCGGCGCGAAGCCCGCGCGCAGCAGCACGCTCTCCACGATGGGGTTCGGCCCCGGGCCGGCCGCGCCGGCGACGATGATGGCCCTGCGTTGCATGGATGCTCCGTCCCGTCCCGGCGCGTCAGGGGCGACGCGCGGGCGCCTGCGGCGAGCTGCCCGGCGCCTGCGTGGGCTGTCCGCCCGGCGGCAGCCGCGGCTCCAGCGCCTCGCGCGCCGGCAGCGGGGGCGTGGGCAGCACGGTCGGTGCGTCCTGCGTGCGCGGCCGGTTCGGGTCGACGATCACGGGCGTCACGATCACCACCAGCTCCGTCTCGTTCCGCTGCCAGCGCGAGCTGCCGAACAGCGCGCCGAGGATCGGGATGTCCATCAGGAATGGGATGCCCGTGCGCACCCGCTCCTGCTCCTCGGTGAACAGCCCCGAGATGATGAGGCTCCGGTCGCGCCGCACGTCCACCGTGCTCTCGACACGGCGCGTGCGCAGCGCGGGCACGCGGAACCCCGAGAGCGTGACCGCGTTCGTGAAGTCGAGGCTCGAGACCTCGGGCCGCACCTTCAGCTTCACGAGGCTGTCGCTCAGCACCTCGGGCTGGAAGTTCAGCTTCACGCCGAACTCGCGATACTGGATGGTGACGAGCACCTGCCCGTTGGCGCCGGGCTGCGCGATCGGCACCGGGATCTCGCCGCCGGCGAGGAACGCGGCCGAGTCGCCGTTGGCGGCCATCAGGTTCGGCTCCGCGAGGATGCGCGCGCGGCCGCGCTGCGACTCGGCCTCGATGATCGCGAGCAGGTCGCGCGTGCCGAAGTCGGTCAGGATCGTGAGGAAGCGCGACTCCGACGGCAGGTTGATCGTGCCGTCGTCGGGATCGATCGCGTTGTCGGAGCGGAACGTGCCCGCGCCGGCGCGCACGTCGCGCGCGCGATACAGCCCCGACACGCCGACCTGGTGCAGGAGGTCGCGGCGCACCTCGGCCAGCTTGACGCCGAGGACGATCTGCGGGCGGTCCGCCGGCGTGCCGACGACGACGCGGAAGTGCCGGCGGAAGTTCGCGGCGCCGAAGATGAGGATGTCCGTCTCTCCGCGCGCCTTCCCGTTCACGACCACGTCGCTCGTGCCCACCACCACGACGTCCGCGACGTCGGGGTTCGCCACGGTCACGCGCGACACGCCGGGGGGCACCTGGATGGCCAGCGACCGTCCGACCGACACGTCGAGCCGCTCGACCCGTATCGGATCTCCCTGCGCGAGGAGCGCCGCGGGTGCGGCGTGGAGGACGAGCGCGGCGACGGAGCAGGAGACGAGACGGACGGCGGCGAGGCGCAGCGCGGCAGCGAACGCGCGGCACCGCGTGCGGAGCGGGACGGGCAAGTGACGGCTCCTGAGGAATGGTCGGCCCGCGGCCTCGTCGCGCCGCGGCCCGCACGGGGAGGTCAGGGGGCCTTCGCGGACGAATCCTTCACGAACTTCTGCTGCGTCTTGGTCGCGCCGCGATACACCTCGATGGCGACCGAATCCGGTGCGCGCGGGGCCGCCACCGGGGGCGCGCGCGGCGGCTCGGGCACGGCGCTCCGTTCGGCCGCGGGGGTGGGCGACGCTGTGACGCGGCGACGGGGCGGCGCCGGGCGCGGCGCCGCCTCGTCGCGCGGCGCCGCGTCGCGCGGCGCGGACGGCATGACGCCCTGCAGCGCGGTGATGACGTCCGCGGCGCCGGCGCCGCGCGTGCGCGCCGAATCCGTCTCGCCGAAGCCGCGCAGCACGAGCTGGATGCTCCCCGCGTTCACGGCCACCGCGAGCCGCTCGGCCTCGCTCGGCGTGACCTCGAGCGTGGCGGTGGTCGCCTGGATGGCCTGCCCGTCCGCGCCGCGCTCGACCTGCGTGCCGACCGAGAGGACGCGCATGTTCTCCATGAACATCTTCGCGACCTGCCGACCCTGCGTGATGTCGTCGCGCAGCGTCACCAGCACGTCGACGCGCGCGTTCGGCTGGATCAGCCCCGCGATGCCGGCGACGTCGTTGATGCGCACCGCCATCGCGCGCTTCCCCGGCGTGATCTTCACCTCCAGCCCCGCGCTGCTGCCCGCGGGCGCGAGTCGGCCCGGCACGACCGGCTCGCCCGAGAAGACGGCGACCCGCGTGACGCGGCCGACGAGCGAGTCGGGCGTGTCGTACGCGCCGTCGGGCACCGTGGGCGCGGGCCACTGCCGCACCGCGAGCATCGCATGGTCCAGTCGCGAGCCCTCGGCGAGGTCGCGCGTGGCGACGACGACCGAGCGCGTGGGGATCTGCGCCTCCTTCTTGGTCGTGTCGAGCACGCGGTACACGCCGAACGTGGCCGCGGCGGCGGTCGCGATGGCGACGAAGAAGACGAGGGTGAAGCGTCGCTCAGCCATGGGGGTCTCGACGGAAGCCCGACGGTCCCGGGGTCGTGCGGTCGCCGCGCCGGACGGCGCGGCGGTCGATCAGCTGGCCAGCTCCCAGCGGAAGTAGGCCTTGGGGCGGAACTTCACGTTGCCGAGCCCCATGCTCGACGCGAACGGCGTGACCGCCTGGAACTGGTAGCCGTCGCGGAGCTCGACGAGGATCTGCCCGTACGTCGCCGGCGCGAGGCTGTCGTAGTGCACGCGGATCGCGCCGCGCGTGACGGTGTTGGCGCCGAGCACCGCGTTGATGTAGTCCGCGGTGTGCTGCGCCGCGGCGGAGTCCATCTGCGCGCGCGTCGCCTGCACCGCGGCGGCGCGCGCGCCCTCGCGCACGCCCGACGTCAGCACGTTCATCGTCCAGAGCGCGCGACCGAAGTCGATGATCGCGAAGACGAGCAGCAGCAGTACGGGCACCACGAGCGCGAACTCGACCACCGCGGCTCCCCGTTCGTCGCGGGCAGCGCGCGTCAGTCGGCCGATCGGCGTCGTCGCGCGGCGATTCATGCGCGGGCTCCAGCGCGCGTCATCCCAGCCGCCACTGCTGCGCGGCCTCGAAGAGCAGCGCGGCCACCATCGCGACGCCGTACGGCACGCGCGCGTCGCGCCCGCCGCTCCCGAGCTGCGGCTCGCGCAGTCGCTGCGGATGACGCCGCGCGTCGCCGAGCCGCGCCAGCGCGACGCGCGGCCCGCGCGCATACGCGAGCCAGAGCAGGCCGAGCGCGCCGCCGAGCACCGCCGCCAGCGCGGCGGCGCGCAGCGTCGCGACGGGCGCGAGCCAGGCGGCGGCGGCCGCGAAGAGCTTGACGTCGCCGGCGCCGAGGAAGCCGAGCAGGTGCATCGGCCCCCAGAGCGCGAGTCCGATCGCGACGCTCGCCACCGCGGCGCGCAGATCGACCGACGTCGCGAGCGCCGCCACGATCCCGAACACGAGCAGCAGCGTGCACGCGAGGTTCGGGATGCGGCGCGCGCGCAGGTCGGACAGCGCCGCCCAGGCGAGCAGCGCGACGAACACCAGCCGCAGCCCCATGATCCACGCCGTCGGGCCGTCGTGCGCCGCGAGCGTCCGCATCGTCGATGCGTCCATGCGGCCCCGCCTCAGCTCGCGCTCAGCGACTGGGCGGCCTCGTCGAGCTTCGTGCTCGACGCGGTGCCCAGCATCGTGACGGCGCCGATCACCACGAGGGCGATCAGCGCCACGAGCAGCGCATACTCGACCATCGTCGCACCATGGTCGCTCCGCGCCAGCAACCGGCGGATCGCCGGTCCGATCGTGCGCATCGATGTGCGTGCTCCGGCGGGGGGATCGGCCGGCCCGGCGGCGCCCCCGTGTCCGGCCACGCGATCGTCGCGGGCGGGACGGCGGTCGGCGGGACCCGGGTCGGCTCAGCTCGCGCTGATCGACTGCGCCGCCGTGTTGAGCTTCGTGCTCGCGGCGGTGCCGAGGAGGGAGATCGCGCTGATCACGACCACGGCGATGAGCGCGACGAGCAGAGCGTATTCGACCATCGTGGCGCCCTCGTCGTCGGGGACGAGCCGTCGGGTGACGGTCGGGAGCATGCGCATGGCGGGCCTCCGGGAAGGGGGAGGGGGTAGTCGCAGCGACTGCGAGGGACGCGCTCGCGTGGGAGCGACGGCGGGGGCCGGCAGGGCCGGCGTCGTCGCGCGGGCGTGTGTCTCGGCCGCCGAATGGGCGGGAGATTCGCCGCCACGGTAGGTGATGCGTCGGCGCCACGCAAGAGCGCCGCTGTCATCTGTTTCGGCCGTGCGGCCGCCGCCGGCCAAGCCACTGCGTGACCGGGCGGCGACCGGCGAGCCCAGGTGCCACGATGCGACGCAGGTCACGATCGAGGGCGGCGCTCGTTAGCGGCTGCCGGCACCGATCCGTATGTCGTTGCCGGGCAGAACGTTGCGGGTAACGTCGCGTGGGAGCCCCACGATCGTGCTCCCCGAGTGTCCCTCGAAGGCGGCGCGTCCGCCGACCACGATGGCGTGCCGACAGGTCGTGTTGATCGTCACGCCCTGTGGTGTAGCACGAGCGCCACAGATCTTTTGTCATAATTCGGAAGCGCGTTTCGAGCGCTGCAGTGGCGGTCGAGCCCGCACGGTCGGCGGCCCGGAACGACCCGGCGAATCGGGGGCAGGACGACGCGACGCGGGGCCGACTCACCTCGTGAGTCGGCCCCGCGTTCCTGGTCGGCGCGACCAGCGCCCTCCCCGCTTCGCGCTGCGCTCGGTGCTCCGAGCGAGCCGCTACTGCACCAGCAGCAGGCGCTGCGTCGGGCCGATCTGGTCTCCGTACTCGACGTCCGGCGTGCGGGTGAGGGTGCTCGGCGCCTCGACCATGATGACGAAGGTCCCCGGCGGGTAGCCGGTGTTCGACGCCTGGTACCAGCCGCCGTTCGGGTAGCTCGGGTCGTTCGCGCAGACGTCCGTCGAGGCGCGGTAGTAGCACATCAGGATGACGTTCCCGATCGCGCGCGTGCTGAACGGCGAGTTCGGCGACGCGTTGGCGAGGTCGCCGAAGATGACGCGGATCGGCAGGCCATGGCGGATCGCGGCGGCGCTCGTGAAGCACCGCGCATCGGACGCCGACTTGAAGTTGCAGATCGACGCGACGCTCGCATGCGTCGCCGTGATCAGGTCGGTCCCCGTGAGGTTCATGCGGCGCACGCTCGCCTCGTCGACGCGCGCGGTCGCCGTGTTGCACGCCGAGCCGTTCATCCAGCCCGTGTACTCGAAGGCGGCCGCGCCCGGGTTGGTGAACGTCACCGGCGTCCAGTTGCCGTTGTCGTGCAGACCGCTCGTCGTGCCCGGCGGCAGCATGATTACCGACTTGTAGCTCGGCGACATCTGCTTGATGAGCGCGATGTGATCCTGCGTCACGTCGGGCGAGGTGCCGGTGCCGCCCCACGCCTGCTGATAGAGCGCCGAGTACGGCAGCGCGACCGGCTTCAGGCAGTTCGCGCGCGTCACGTTCGCGATCCACGCGACGGACTTCCGCGCCACCGAGGGAGCGATGGCGCCCAGCGCCTTGCCGAAGACGTACGTGCCCGTGCGCCGCGCGGTCACCTCGACGGCGTTGGCCGCGGCCCAGGTGCTGGCCGTCACGCCCCCGGTGGCCGGATCGTAGAGCATCGGGCGCACGTCGTTGGAGGCGATGGAGACCGCCGCGCCGTTCGCGCGGTTGCGCCGCGCGGCCTCGTCGGCTTCCCCCTCGGCGCCGCCGGAGCTCGCGTTGAACGACAGCTGCAGCGCGCGTGCGGCCGCGAGCGCGCCCGCGTCGGCCGCGGTCTGCAGCTCGGTGCCCACGAGGTACAGGCGCCCGATGTCGATCCCGAGCGCCACGCAGCCCACGAGGCCGACCAGCAGCACCGCGACCAGCGGCAGCACGGCGCCGCGACGCGCGCGGACGAGCCGTCGCGTCGCGCGTGGCGTCGCGCGCGCCGACGGGGCGGGACGGGACGCGCCGCTCATTGGCCGCCGAACGACGACGCGAACGAGAGGATCGCCGGGCCGAGCACCACCGCGAAGAAGGCGGGCAGCAGGAGCGTCACGAGCGGGAACACCATCTTCACCGACGCCTCGGACGCGCGCGCCGCGGCGTGCTGGCGGCGCTTCACGCGCAGCGAGTCGGCGTAGATGCGCAGCACGCGACCGAGCGAGGTGCCGAGCCGCTCGGCCTGCACCATCGTCGTCGCGAGCGAGCGCAGCTCCTCGATCCCGGTGCGGGCGAACATGCCGCGCATCGCCTCCTCGCGCGGCAGACCGGCGCCCACGCGGCGGTTCACCACGGTCAGCTCCTCCGCGAGGTCGGGATGCACCGGCTCCAGCTCGCGCGCCACGCGCAGCATCCCCGCGTCCAGGCCGACGCCGGCCTCCATGCAGACCACGAGCAGGTCGAGCGCGTCGGGGAGCGAGGCGCGGATCGCCGCCTGGCGCCGCGCGATCAGTCGATCGAGCACGGCCGACGGCGCCATGAAGCCGAACACCATCGCGATCGCCAGCGCCATCGTCGGCGACAGCCCGCGCTCCCCGCCGATGAGCGGCAGGACGAGGACGAAGCCGAGCGGCAGCGCGACGACCCGGGCCAGCGCGTAGAGCAGCGCCGCGTCGGCGCCGTGCATGCCGGCGCGCGAGAGGCGGTCGGCGACGTCGCCGCTGGTGAGCGACTCCGGAATCCACTGGTCGAGCCACGCGACGAAGCGCTGACGCCACCGCGGCGCGCCCGGCGCGATCAGCGTCGCGGCCTCGCCGCCGTCGGGGGTGCCGCGCGCGGCGCGGCGACCGCTGCGCGACGAGAGCCGGTCCATGATCGCGGAGTGCCCGCGCCACGCGATCATGACGGCGCCCGCCGCGGCGATCGACGCCACGGCGACGAGCGTGCCGAGGATCGCGAGCCCCAGGGTGACGCGAGAGTCCTGCAGGAGCGCGTTCATCCGCTCACATCTCCACGTTGCCGAGTCGACGCATCACGACGTAGCCCATCGCGGACGCGGCGCCGGCGAACATCAGGATGCTGCGCCCGGACTGGCTGGCGAACATCGGGCGCACGTAGTCGGGGTTCACCGCCAGCAGCAGGAGCAGCACGGCCGCCGGCATCAGCGCGAGCACCAGGGCGCTCATGCGCGGCTCGGCGGTGAGCGCGCGCACGTGGCCGCGGAACTGCGCCCGCTCGCGCACGAGCACCGCGAGGTTCGTCAGCAGCTCGGCGAGGTTGCCGCCCGTCTCGCGCTGGAGCAGCACGGCGGTGACGAGCATGCGCGCGTCGGTCGTGCCCAGCCGGTCGGCGAGCGCGGTGAGCACGGTGCGGCTGTCGACGCCGAGGCGCTGCTCGTCGCGCGCGCGCGCCAGCTCGGGCCCGAGGGGCGCCGGGATCTCGCCGGCCGCGAAGTCGAGCGCCGCGGGGAACGAGTAGCCGGCCTTGAGGGAGTTCACGAGCGCGTCGAGCGCCTCGGGCAGCTGCGCCTCGAAGCGTCGCACGCGCGCGGCCGTCGTGAGCGCCAGGACCCAGTACGGCACCGCGAGCGCACCGAGGGCGAGCCCCAGGCCGACGAGCGCACCGACGAGGTAGAGCCCCGCCGCGAACGCCGCGGCGGCGAGCACGATCGCGAGCAGCATCAGCTCGCCCGGCGCGCGCTGCACGCCCGCGCGGTCGAGCCGTGCCAGGAGGTCCCGCGTGATCGCGCGGTCGGCGAGCAGCCGGTCGAGCGCGTCGATGCCGCTCACGCGCTGCGCGCGCCGCAGCAGCGAGATCTCCTCCTCCTCGCCGCCCTCGCCGCGGCGGCGGAGGCGCGACATCGCCGCGCGTCGCGTGCGCCGCTCCTCCGTGTCGAAGGCGAACGCGGCGAGCACGCAGAGGCCGAAGGTGGCCAGGAAGACCAGGAGCAGCAGCGCGGCGCGCACGACGTCGCTCAGCGGAGCTCGAACAGCGACGCCGGCAGCTCCAACCCGGCCGCCTTGAGTCGATCGGAGAACGTCGGGCGCAGCCCGGTGGCCTCGTAGCGGCCGAGCACCTCGCCGTCGGCGGCGACGCCCTCGCGCCGGAAGCGGAAGATCTCCTGCGTCGTCAGGATCTCGCCCTCCATGCCGGTCACCTCCGTGACGCTCATGACGCGGCGCGAGCCGTCCGACTGGCGCGACACCTGGACGATGAGGTGCACCGCCGACGCGATCTGCTCGCGGATGGCGCGCATCGGCAGCTGCGTGCCGGCGAAGAGCACCATCGTCTCCATGCGGGCGATCGCGTCGCGCGGAGTGTTCGCGTGCACGGTCGTCATCGAACCCTCGTGGCCCGTGTTCATCGCCTGCAGCATGTCGAGCGCCTCGCCGGAGCGCGTCTCGCCGACGATGATGCGATCGGGACGCATGCGGAGCGCGTTCTTCACGAGGTCGCGCGCGGTTACCTCGCCGCGCCCCTCGGAGTTCGACGGGCGCGTCTCGAGCCGGACGACGTGCGCCTGCTGCAGCCGCAGCTCGGCGGCGTCCTCGATGGTGACGATGCGCTCGTGGTCCGGGATGAAGGAGCTGAGCGCGTTGAGCAGCGTGGTCTTGCCCGAGCCCGTACCGCCCGAGACGACGACGTTCATCTTCGAGCGCACGCACGCCGCGAGCATGAACATGATGTGGTCGGTCAGCGCGCCGGCCTTCACGAGCTGCTGCGCGGTGAGCCCCGCGCCGAAGCGGCGGATGGAGAGCACCGGCCCGTCGAGCGCGAGCGGCGGGATGACCGCGTTGACGCGCGAGCCGTCGGGCAGGCGCGCGTCGACCATCGGGCTCGACTCGTCGATGCGGCGGCCCACGCGGCTCACGATGCGGTCGATCACCGCCATCAGGTGCGCGTCGTCGCGGAAGCGTACCGGGGCGCGGCGCAGACGTCCGCCCGACTCGATCCAGATGTGGTGCGCGCCGTTGACGAGGATGTCGGAGATCGTCGGGTCGCGGAAGAGCGGCTCGATCGGGCCGAGACCGACGATCTCGTGCACGACCTGCTCGACGATCTGCTCGCGCTCGACCTGGCTGAGCGGCGTCTGCTCGGCGCGGAGGAACTCCGCCACCGCGCGGCGCACCTGCTCGGTGAGCTGCTCCTCGTCGCGCACGCGCTCGAGCGCCGACAGGTCCAGCCGGTCGATGAGGCGGCGGTGCAGGTCGGCCTTCAGCTGCTCGACGCCCGACAGCTCGCCCTCGGCGCGGCGCGGCGCGGCGCCGCTCGCACTGGTCGCGCGCGCGGTGGGCGCGAGGCGCTCGAACGTCGCCCCGCTGCCGACGAAGCCGATCCCGCCCGCGGCGCGCGCGGCCGCGGCATCGGGCGCGTCCGGCGCGTCGAGCGCCTCCTCCAGCGCCTCCGCCACCGACTCGGCCTGCGCGGCGGCGCGCGTCGCGACCGCGGCGAGCGACGCGAGGTCCGGGATCCCGTCGGGCGACGCCGCCGGGATCGTCGCAGCGGCGGTGCTCGACGTCGCGATGCTCGACGTCGCGCCGCCCGGCTCGGGGGCGGCGGTGGGGGCGGGGGCGTCGGCGCGGCCGGCGTAGCCGCGCAGCAGGCGCTCGCGAACGGTGAACGACATGCTCAGCTCCGCCCCAGCAGGTTGCGGAGCGAGAAGCCGCGACGCACCGGCTCCAGGGGCTCCGGCGGCGCGCCGCCGAGGCGCGCGGCCAGCTCCAGGTAGGCGCGCGAGAGCGGCGCGTCGGGCGCGTGCTCGACGATCGACAGCCCCTTGGCCATCGCGTCGGCGCAGCCGCGGAAGTCGTTCGGGAGCGCCGCGTCGATCGGGTGCTCGAGCGCCTGCTCCGCGTCCTCCAGCGTGAGGACGTCGCCGCTCTGGTGGCGGTTGACGACGACCATGACGCGCTCCGGCGGGTAGCCGAGCCGCTCGAAGAGCGTGAGGGAGCGCTGCGCGCTGCGCAGCGGCGCGAGGCCGAGCTGCGTCACGAGCACCACGCGGTCGGTGGCGTCGAGCGCCGCGAGGCTGCGGTCGTTCACGTGGTGCTCGCAGTCGAGCACCGAGAACTCGAAGTCGCGGCGCAGCTGCCCGACGATCGCGTTCGCCGCGGCGCCGTCGACCAGCTCGGACAGCTCCGGGCGCTCGGACGCGGCGAGCACCCACAGACGCGACGAGCGCTCGGCGAGCACGGAGCGCAGCAGCTCCGCGTCGAGCGAGGCGATCTTGCCGGCGAGCGTGCCGATGTCGTACTTGGGCAGCATGTCGAGCTGCACGGCGATGTCGCCGCCGCTGACGACGAAGTCGGCGAGGCCGACGCGCGCGCGCGGGTTGTTGCGCGCGTAGGCGTGGGCGAGGTTCACCGCGACCGTCGTCGTGCCGACGCCGCCCTTCGCGCTGTACACCGCGACCGCGGTGCCCGACGCCGTGTGGTTCATCACGCGGCGGTCGAGCCGCTCGAGCGCCGCGGTCACCTCCTCGGCGTCGTACGGCATCGCCAGGCACTCGTGCACGCCGGCGCGGATCGCGCGCAGCAGGATGCCCGCGTCGAGCTTGGGCGCCACGCCGAACACGCCGGCGCCCACCGCCTGCGCGGCCTTGGCGACGGCCTCCAGGGCTTCGATCGGCGCCTCGAGCGGCACCACCACCAGCGTCGCTCCCTCGCGCGCGAGCCGGCCCATCGCCGCCTCCAGCGACGGCGCGACGATGGGCGTCCCGAAACCCGACCGCTGCAGCGCGGCGGCGGCGGCGCCGTCGGGAACCGGCACGAGACCGGCGAGGAGCAGCGTGCGGCGCTCGGCCGAGCGCGACCCCGCGGCCGTCGACGGAGCGGGTGCGAGCGAGGTGGTCACGGAAAGCCTGGCTGGATGGAGAGTCGGAGCGGCGCCTCGCCGGCGCCCGGGCGTCGCGTCCGCCGACTATCGCGTCGGGGGCGGCGTGGGGCGGCCGTCGGACGGCAGCTGCTGCGGCAGCCGCGGGCGCAGCGCCTCGCGCGCCGGCAGCGTCTCGGGCTGCACGAGCGGCACGACGTCGCGCGCGCGCGGACGGTCGGGATCGATGATGGTGGGCGTGACGATCACGAGCAGCTCGCTCTCGTTGTGCTGCCACCGCGTGCTCGAGAAGAGCGCGCCGAGCAGCGGGATCCGAGACAGGAGCGGCACGCCGGTGCGCACCCGCTCGCGATCGTCGTTCAGCAGCCCCGAGATCACGAGGCCGCGGTCCGTCGGCACGTCCACCGTGCTCTCGACGCGGCGCGTGCGCAGCGCGGGAACGCGGAAGCCCGAGAGCAGGAGGGCGTTGCTGTAATCAAGGCTCGACACCTCGGGCCGAACCTTGAGCTTCACGAGGCTGTCGTTCAGCACCTCGGGCTGGAAGAACAGCCGCACGCCGAACTCGCGGAACACGACCGTCACGAACGTCTGCCCGTTGGCGCTCGGCTGCGCGATCGGGATCGGGATCTCGCCGCCGGCGAGGAAGCTCGCGGAGTCGCGGTTGCCGGCCATCAGCGTCGGCTCGGCGAGCGTGCGCGCGTTGCCGCGCGTCTCCTCGGCCTCGATGAGCGCGAGCACGTCGCGCGTGCCCAGGCGCGAGAGCACGGTCAGGAATCCGGTCTCGGTGGGGATGGTGACCGTGCCGTCGCTGCCGATCGGCGCGTCGGTGTTGAAGAGCCCCGTGCCCGCGCGCGTGGGGCCGCGCTGCGAGCGACCGAGCGCGGACACGCCGAACGACGCGAGCGCCTCGCGCCGCACCTCGGCGAGCTTGATGGAGAGCACGATCTGCCGCCGGTCGGGCGCCGACGAGACGCTCACGCGATAGTGGCGGCGCGCGGTGCCCGCCCACAGCAGGATGTCGGTCTCGCCGGGCTTCTTCCCGTTGATGACGACCTCGCGCTCGCTGATCAGGATCGCGTCGGCGACCTCCGGATCGGTGACCGCGATCTTGCCGGCGGCCGCGGGGAGCGTGACGGCGAACGAGCGTCCCGGCGAGAGCGAGATCTTGAGCACGTCCGCGGCGCGCGGCTGCGTCGTCGCCGCCGTCGTCTGCGCGGCGAGGGGCCGGACGGCGGTCGCCGAGGCGGCGGTCAGCGCGAGGGCGATCGGGGCGAGCGTCGCGATCAGCGCGCGACGCGCGACGCGCGAGCGCCGTGCGGACGCACGGCGCGGGGAACGGGCTGTCACTGGAGGGGCGGGGCTCGGCGGGGGGGGACGCGCGCGGCGGATCGAGCGGCGGCGCACGCGACACGTCACGCGCGAGTGCGCGACGCGCTCAGGGCGTGGCGGCGGTGCCCAGGACCACGGCGGAAGACTGCGAGCTGTCCGAGGTCTCGACCTGCTCGATGGTGAGCTTGCCGCCGCGGAAGACGCGGACGGTGGTCGTCTCGGTGGTGGGAGGGGGCGCGCTCGTGCGCCCCGCGTCAGTGGACGCGCCAGCGGGCGGGGTGGTCACCGGCGCCACATGTCGCACCGGCGCCCGCACGGGGGCGGCGAGGCGGAAGCGATCGGCGACGCCGGCGAGCGCGTTCGCCGGCGCGGTGATCTCGCGGGCCAGCCCGAGCACGTCGCGCGTCGTCGTGCCGGCGGTCACGAGCTGCTCGCGGCTGCCGTAGCCGCGCAGCACGAGCTGGATGGTTCCCTGGCTCTCGACGACCGCGAGCTGCTCGGCCTGGAGCGGCGTGACCTCGAGCGTGACGATCGAGCCCTCCGCGGCGCTCGGCGTGCGCAGCAGCTCCTCGGGCGCGGTGCCGCGCGACGTGCCGACGGCGAGCACGCGCACGTCGCTCATGACGAGGCGCGCGCGCGGGCGCGTGCCCGTCTCGTCGTCGCGCAGCGTCACCAGCACGTCGACGCGGCTGTCGGAGCGCAGCATGCCGCTCGCGCCGAGCGCCTCGCCGACGCGCACCGTCATGGCGCGATAGCCGGCGCGGATCGCGCCCTCGAGCCCCGGGGCGGCGCCGCGCGGCGCGAGCTGCGTGGGCACGACGGGCACGCCCTTCGCGAGCGGCACGAGCGCGACGCGTCCGACCACCGAGTCCGCGCGCTCGAACGCGTCCGACGGGATGGAGCCGGCCGGCCAGTGCGCGAGCACGACGGCGCCCGCGGGCACCACCGCGCCGGCGGCGACCGGCTTCACGACCACGGCGACCGCGCGCAGCGACGACTCGGCGGAGCGATCGTCGCTGCGGACGAGGCCATACACGCCGAACGTGGCCACGCTCGCGAGCGAGAGGGCGCCGGCGAACAGGACGATGTAGCGACGGCCGCTCATGTCGGGGGAGAGTGGGACGGGGCGTGGATCGGGGCGGCGATCACGAGCTGCGCTCCCAGCGGAGGACCGCCTGGCGCGAGATCCGGATCGTGCCCATGCCGACGAAGGTCGCGATCGGCGTGATGGGGCTGTACGTGTAGTTCGTCACGCCGACGGTGATCGCGCCCTCGGCGTCGATGCCGCTGATCGTGATCTGGCCGTCGGTGAGCGCGGCGCCGCCGTTCGCCTGGAACGCCGTCTTCACGCGCGTCCGGATGGCGGCCAGCGACGCGCCCGCGGTCGGGTCGACCTGCACCACCGCGACGCGTGCCCCGTCGCGCACCGCCGACGTGAGGCTGGCGGTGATGAACATCAGGCGCCCGAAGTCGATGATCGCCAGGATGAGCGTCAGCAGCACCGGAACGACGATCGCGAACTCCACCGCCGCGGCGCCGCGCTCGGCGCGCAGGAAGCGGCGCGCGATCCGACGCGGGGACGACGCGCGCGGCATCAGGGCACCATCAGCACGCCGGTGAACACGCCAGCGGCCACCGCGAGACCGTACGGGAGCGAGCCGGCGCGCGCCCGCGCGCCGCGACGTCCGGCGGTCGGCACCGGCGCGCGACGGAGCGGCGACGTGACGATCCAGCCGAGGGCGAGCACGCCGCCGGCGATCGCCGTCCACCAGCACGCGCGCGAGAGCCCGGCGGGACCGAGCCATGCGGCGGCCGCGGCGAACAGCTTCACGTCGCCCGCGCCCATGATGCCGAGCGCGTACAGCGGCAGGCCGATCGCGAGGCCCATGACGGCGGCGAGCAGCGCCGGCAGGAACCGTGGCGCCGTCGGGTCGAGCAGCAGGGCCGGGCCCCATCCCGCCGCAACGGCGGCGCGGGCGAGGCCGGCGACGAGCACCGCCACCACGAGCGCGTTCGGGATGCGACGCGCGCGCACGTCGGTCACGCAGGCCCCGATCAACAGGGCGCCGAGCAGCGCGTACCAGGCGCTCGTCGGGCCGAGAACGTCGATGCTGGGCATGGACCGGACGGTGGGAGGCGGGGGAGGTGCGGTGCGATGCGACCGCGCGGGGCGTCCGGCTCGGACGCCCGCGCGCCGGTCAGCCGTGAATCACGGAGCGGCGACCTTGGTGGCCGAGTCCGCGAGCTTCTGGTTCACGTTCGTGCCGAGCAGCTTCGCGCCGGCGACGGCGACGATGGCGATCACGGCGACGAGCAGGGCGTACTCGGCCATGGTCGCGCCCTCGTCGTTGCGGAGGAAGCGGCGCACAGCGTTGGTGAGCTTCGACATCGTGGGGTCCTCGGAGGGGGCGGTTGGAAGCAGCCCGCAGCGCGGGCCAGCAGTCGGTCTCGGGACGCGCACCATGCGTGTGCCCGCACCGAGGATTGTCGGCAGGCGTCACGGGCGACTTTAGCCGTGCGCTGCGCGCTCCCCGCGCGGCTCCCGAACGCACGCGCGCCCCCGTGGCCGGAGCCACGGAGGCGCGCGTGGAGGAGCGTGTCCCGCCGCGCCGCGTCAGTCGGCGCGTGGCATCCCCTGGCTGCCCGCGGACGAGGGCGTCATGCCGGCCGTGCGGCTGGTGTCCGGCTCCGCCATCCCGGCCCACGCGCCGCCGCTGCCGCCGGCGCCGCCGGCGCCCATGCCGCCCTGGCCGGCGCCGGTGCTCCCGCCGTCCCGCTGCCCGAGGGCGTCGCCGGCGAAGCCCATGCTCTGGTGCGAGCCGTGGCTCGCTCCCCCCTGCCCGCCCGACGACTGGCCGGCCGACTGGCCGGTGGGCGCGCCGATGGCCGTCTTCACCTCGTTGAGGAGGGTGTCGACGTGCCCCTGGAGCGCGGCGCCGACGCCGGCCATCAGGTTGGCGACGATGTCGTCGAGCGCGGGGCCGAGGCGGCTGGTCGCGCCGCGCGTGGCGGTCGCGGTGGCCGCGGCGGCCTTCACGTCGGCGCGCGACCCGCTGAGCAGCAGCCCGGCGCCGAACGCCAGCCCGACCGCCGGCCACGGGTTGTCGCGCACGATCTGGGTGAGGTGGAGCTTGCGCTCGAGCTCCGCGAGGGTCGAGGTCATGCGCTCGCGGGTGAGCTCGATGTCCCGTCTCACGTCCGCAGTTGACTCAGCCATTCCTTGTCCTCCTTGAGAGTCGCCACGGTCTGGTCGGGGACCAGCGCGTGCGGCGAGAGCAGCGCGAGACCGCGCTTGGCGAAGAACGCGCCGACGACGCCGGCGACGAGGGTCACGATGAGCGCGGCGAGCCAGTAGCGGTCCCGGAGCCACTGGTCGCCGACGAGCAGGATCAGGCCGGCGATCAGCGCCAGCGTACCGAGCAGCGCCAGCATCGCGCCGGCGGCCACCTCGGCCGTCCCGACGCCGAGCCCGCGCGCGAGGGCGCGGGCCTCGGTGCCGGCGAGCCGGAACTCTTGGCGGATCAGCTCCCCGCTGCCCTCGGCGAGCTCCTTCAGGAGCGACGCGAGCCCGCGGGGCTCCGGCTCCGCTGCGGCCGGGCGGCCGTCGATGGACATGGTGCCTCCGGGTGGGAGCGCGTCAGCGACGGTCGCCGCGGATCGCCTTGCCGAGCACGTAGCCGAGGCCGACCGCGATCAGCAGGGTGCGACCGGGGTTCGTGCGCATCTGCTCCTCGACGGTCGTCCGCAGATCGCCGGTGCGCAGGAACTCGGCGGTCTTCTGCATCGCGGCCGCGCCGGTTGTGCGGAGCTGCGCCATCTGGTCGCTGCCGTCGGCCGTCGCGCCGTTGGCGCCGGCGAACTGCTGCGCGCCGCCCTGCGACTGCCGCAGCGAGTTGGCGCCCGCCTCCAGCTTGTCGGCCAGCGTCGACTTCAGCTGCGAGGCCTTCTCCTTGGCCTGGCCGAGGCGCTCGCCCGCCATGTCGCGCGCGTTGCCGAGCTTCTCGCCGGCGACCTCGCGCGCGTTGCCGAGGCGCTCCTGCATCGACTCGCCGCCCGACATGCCGCCGGAGCCGCCCATGCCGCTGCCCGCGCCGAGATCCAGGCTGCCGACGTCGCCGCCCATGCCCGTCGAGCCGCTCGCGGCGTTCTGCCCGAGGCCCGAGCCGGTGACGCTGATCGAGTCCGTGCCCGAGCCGAGCGCGCTGGCGCCCGAGCCGGAGGTCGAGCTGCCCGACATGCCGCCGGGGGTGCTGCCGGACGCGCTGCCCGCGCCGCCCGACAGCGAGTCGTTCGGATTCCGCTCCATGATGATCTCGTCCTTGAGTGGGTGCGCCGTGTACTGGGAGCACCGGGCGAAGTGCAGAGCGTGTGCCCACGATCACCGACAGGGCCGGAGCCGAACGTACGCGCGCCCGACCGGCGGGAGCCGATCGGGCGCGCGAGACGAGCGGGGCCGGGCGCCGAACGCCCGACGATCAGCTCATCGGGGGATCAGACGGCCTGCGCCGTCGCCGGCGCGCAGTGACGGTCGAAGGCGGTCGTGAGGTCGCGGGCGATCTCCTCGGCCGCGCGCCCCTCGATCTGCCAGCGCTCGAGCATGAACACGAGCTTCCCGTCCTTCAGGAGCGCGATCGACGGCGACGACGGGGCGTAGCCGGTGAAGTACTCGCGCGCCCGCTGCGTGGCCGCGGTGTCCTGCCCCGCGAACACGGTGGTGGCGGCGTCGGGGCGCGCGGTGTGGCGCAGCGCCGCGGCGACGGCCGGACGGGCGTTACGCGCCGCGCAGCCGCACACCGAGTTGACGACGACGAGCGTGGTGCCGGGCTGCGGGAGCCGGGCGTCGACCTGCTCGGGCGACCGCAGCTCCTCGACGCCGAGGCGCGTGAGCTCCTGCCGCATGGGAGCGACGAGCGGTTCGGGATACATCGGACGGATTCTCCGGGAAGGACGGAAAGATGACGAAGCGACCACGGCGGCCAGCCGTACGGCGGCGCCGCGGATCGGTCGGTTGTGACCAGGAATGCTGCAGATGCCGTGTTCGTGCCGGCGCGACGGCCGGTGCGCCGATCGGCGCGACGGCCGCAGCGGCGGCGCGTCGTGATACCCCGACGCGGGCGGATCGGCGCGTCGATCGGCACCCGCTCCTCCAGCGCGCGAGCGCGGGTCAGTCGAAGAGCGGCTCGTCGTCGTCGGGCGCCGGCTCCCGCACGAGCGCGAGGATGGCGGCCTGCGGGACCACCAGGTAGCGGTCGCCCTCGAACGTGATCTCGACCGCCGCCTTGCGGAAGAAGAGCGCGTAGTCGCCCTGCTGCGCCTGCATCGGGACGTAGCGCGCGCCGCCGCCCGAGCGCCGCGAGTCCAGGCGCCACGGCTCGTCGTAGTTGTCGCCGCCGAAGTCCGGCATGGGCGTGCCCGGCCCGGTGGCGATGATCCGCCCGCCCTGCACGGCCTGCGTGTCGAGGGCGGTGGACGGGAGATAGAGACCGACCTTGCTGCGCTCCTCGCCCTCCTCGGGCTTCACGAGCACGCGGTCACCGACGACGATCAGCTGCTTGCGATCGTGAGACATGGCCGGAAGCTAGCGGCCGCCGGGGTCGCGGGGCACCGGTGCGGCGACCGCGTCGGCATCCGCGTTCGGACGCGCGAGCACGAGGAGCGTCAGCGGCACGAGCACGCACCACAGCCCCCACGTGCCGGCGGCGCGGTACGCGGCGTCGAGATCGGGATACGGCTGCCCCATCGCGAACCCGTAGCGCGCCACCCACGACGCGGCGGCGACGAGCAGCCCCTCGGCGAGCGTCGCGGGCACCAGCGCGAGCAGCGGCACCAGCTCGTACCCGGTCATGATGTGCGGCACGCACGCCATCGCGGCCAGCAGCCGCGCCTCCGGCCGACGCCAGCGCAGCAGCGCGAGCAGCACCACGATCCCGCCGGGCAGCGTCACCGGCGCCGCGTACAGCGCGCCGATCCCGCGCGCCACGCCGACCGACGCCGCCGGCCGCTCGCCGAGCGCGCGCAGCCAGCCCTGCGGCCACGCGGGCTCGCGCGCGAGGGCGATCCCCGCCAGCAGCAGCCCGCCGGCCACCGCGATCCCGAGCCACCGCCGCGACGGACGGTACGCGGCGATCGCCAGCCCGATCGTCGGCTTGACCGCCGCGAGCCACGCGAGCCCCGGCACCAGCGCCGCGGCGGCGAGCAGCGGCGACCACTGCACCGTCGTCACGGCGACCATGAACGGCGCGCCGAGGAAGACGCAGAGCGGCGCCCACGCGCGCCGCGTGACGACGTACGCGAGCGTCGCGCTCCCGACGGCCACGAACGCGCACTCGGCCACGCGCAGCGGCAGCGCGGCGAGCGGGCCGAGCGCGACGAGCGCCGTGGCCGGATAGACGAGCGGCGCGGGCCACGCGAAGGCGCGCCCCGGTCCCGCGGCGAGGTACGGGTCGCCGCCCGCCCACAGCACGCGCGCGCAGAACCACTGGATGGCGAGGTCGGACTGCGTCGCGAGCCCCGGCAGGCGGCGCCGCACGGTGAACGCCCACAGGAAGGCGGCCGCCGCCGCGCCGATCGCCAGGGCGACGGCCGCGCGGTGCGCGCGCCGCGGCGCGGCGCCGGGGCGCGCGCTCACTCGGCGACCGGACGCACCCGCGCGCGCCCGGCCCGGCGCCCGGCGCGCGCGGCGGCGCCCACCGCGCGGTCGAGCCACGCCGGCACCGCGCCGTGGTTCGGGCGGCGCAGCACCATCGCCAGCGCGGGGAGGTACGAGAGCAGCACGAGCGCGTCCCCCGCGCGGTGCTGCAGCTGCGCGGTGCTCGTGGCGTCGAGCGCGATGCGGTAGTGCACGAAGCCGGCGACGTACGACAGCACCGTCATCGCGAGCAGCCCGGCGCGCGACGCGGGGATCAGCAGGTGGTAGAGGCCCTCGTACGGCACCGTCGACTGCGGCACGCACGCGAGCGCGACCAGCCACCGCGCCTCGGGGCGTCGCCAGCGCGCGAGCGCGAGCAGCACCAGCGGCCCGCCCACCCGCCAGTGCGCGACCGGCGCCGACATGTGCGGCGCGTCGGCGACGGCGGCGCGCCACGCCGCGGGCCAGTGGGGCGCGACGAGCACGCTCGCGAGGACCAGCGCCGCGCCGATGGCGACGGCCGCGACCTGTGCGCGCTGCGTGCGCATCGCGGCGAGCGTCGCCAGCCCGACGGTCGGCTTGAGCGCGGCGACCGCACCGAGCGACGGCAGCAGGAAGGCCGCGGCGACGAGGATCGACCACTGCGCGCCGCACGCCGCGTGGAGGAAGGGCACGCTCGCGAACACCAGCAGCCGCCACCAGCCCTCGCGCGTGACTGCCCACGCGAGGAGCGCCGCCGACCCGCCGACGAACAGCGCCCGCGCGACGTCGAGCGGCAGCGGGGCGAGCGGGAGCGCGGCGACGAGCGCCGTCGCCGGGTAGTAGAGCGGCGACACCCAGTCGAACGCGCGCCCCGGACCGATGAGCGCCCACGGGTCCTGCCCCGTCGCGAGATGGCGCGCGCCCTGCCAGACGACGTCGAAGTCGGTGCGGCGTCCGGTGGCGGCGACGAACGCGCGCATGAGGGCGACCGCGGCCGCGCCGACGAGCAGCGCGACGATGGCCCGCGCACGCGGCGACGGGACGCGCGGGGACGGAACGGGCGCCGCGTCAGGCATCGGCCGAGCGGCGCGCGGGCAGCGGTGCACCGCGCCGCGCGATGCGCGCGCCCGCACGCGCGAGAACGTCCAGCCAGCGCGGCACCTCGCCGTCGTTCGCGCGCCGCAGCACCAGCACGAGCGCGGGGAGATAGAAGCACACGACGAGCACGTCGCCGACCGCCCACTGCAGCGCGGCGGTGGTCGGCGCCCACGCCGAGATGCGGTCCTGCATCCAGAGCGCGCCGTAGGACGTCGTCGCCAGCAGCGTCACGCCGCGCAGCGTGCGCGGGAAGAGCAGGAAGTAGAGCCCCTCGTAGACGATCGTCGACTGCGGCACGCAGGCCAGCGCCGCGAGCAGCCGCGCCTCGGGCCGTCGCCAGCGCGCGAGCGCGAGCAGCACGAGCGGTCCGCCCACGCGCCAGTGCGCCACGGGCGACGACATGTGCGGCGCGTCGGCGATCGCCGCGCGCCACGACCACGGCCACTGCGGCATGACGACGAGGCTCGCCGCGAGCAGCGCCACGCCCGCGCCGACGGCCAGCAGCTGCGCGCGCTGCGTGCGCATCCCCGCGAGCACCGCGAGGCCGACCGTCGGCTTCATCGCGCTCACGGCGCCGAGCGACGGCATGAGCATCGCGGCAGCGACGAGGATCGACCACTGGCCGCCGCCCGCCGCGTTGAAGAAGGGCGCGCTGAGGAAGAGCGGCAGTCGCCACCATCCGTCGCGCGTCACGGCCCACGCGAGCAGCGCCGCACCGCCACCCACCCAGAGCGCGCGCGCGACCTTCAGCGGCAGCAGCGCGAGCGGCGCGAGCCCGACCAGCGCGGTGCCGGGATAGTAGAGCGGCGAGACCCACGCATGCGCGCGCCCGGGACCGATGAGCGCCCACGGGTCGTGCCCCTCCAGCAGCAGCCGCGCGCCCCGCCACACCACGTCGAAGTCGCTCGGCCGCCCGGTGTGGCGGTGCATGTGCCACATGCACGCCAGCGCCCACGCGGCCGCGAGCGCGCAGACCGCGAGGCGCGGCACGATGGGCAGCGGTCGACGCTCGGCGGGCGGGGACGGATCCGGCACGTCGCGCACGGGAGGGACGCGAGAGGGACGGCCACGGACGTGGCGGACGGTCGCGCGAGGCGGGGTGCGTCGACACGTTGTGGCGCGCGGGCCGTGCGCGCCATGGCCGCGCCGCGCCCGTGACCTTCCCTCCCCCTCCGCATGGACGCCGCGGCGTACGACTTCCTCTTCCGGCGCGAGCACGCGCACTGGTGGTTCCGCGCCCGGCGCGAGCTGCTGGCGGGCGTGGTCACGCGGTTCGTGCCCGCGGGCGCGCCCTTCCTCGACGTGGGGTGCGGCACGGGCGCCCTGCTGGAGCGGCTGGGCGACGCCGTCGAGCCGTGGGGGCTGGACCCATCCTCCGAGGCGGTGGCGCGCGGCCGGGCGCGCGGGCTCGCGCGGCTGCTGCAGGGCGACGTCGACGCGATCGCCACGCTGCCGCCGCGGCACTTCGCCGGCGTCGGCTTCCTCGACGTGCTGGAGCACCTCGACGACGACGTGCACGCGCTGCGGCTGGCGCACGACGTGCTGCGCCCCGGCGGCGTGGTGGTCGCGGCGGTGCCGGCGTTCGCGTGGCTCTGGTCGCACCACGACGTCGCGCACGGCCACCGGCGGCGCTACACCCGCGCGCGGCTCGACGCTGCCCTGCGCGCCGCGGGCCTCGTCCCCGAGCTGCTGACGTACTACAACGCGCGCCTCTTCCCGCTCGCGGCGGCGGCGCGGCTGGCGGCGCGCGCGCTCGGCCTCCGCGGCGACGCGCAGACGTCGGTGCCCCCGGCGCCGGTCAACCGGCTGCTCGAGCGCACCTTCCGATCGGAGGCGCGCGTGCTGGCGCGGGCCACGACGCGCGGCGGGTTCAGCGCGGGGCTGTCCGTGCTGGCGGTGGCGCGGCGACGCGACTGACGGAGCGCCGTGCACCCACGCGCGCGCGCAGCGCGATGCGCGCCAGGTCGAGCCCCGTGCGCAGCGCCGCCGCGGCGGTGACCTTGGAGCCCGGCACGTCGCGCCACTCGGCCAGCGGATGCTCCGCGAAGCACTCGTGCACGTCCTGTCCCTCGGTCGCCGCGCGCAGCCGCGCCAGCAGCTCGACGTCGAACGCCCAGCGCGACGCGAACGGGCCCTCCAGCGCGCTGGCCAGCGGGGCCGCCACGCGGAACAGCTTGGCGCCGCACTGCGTGTCGTACACGGGCATGCGCAGCGCGACGGACGCCGCGGTGGCGAAGACGCGCCCGATGTAGTGCCGCGCCGCGCGCCGCTCGATGCGCCGGCCGAGCAGCAGCACGCGCGAGGCGATCACCGCGTGACAGGCCGGCCGCGCGCGCAGCACCTCCACGAGCTCGGGGAGCGCGCCGAGCGGCGCCGCGAGGTCCGCGTCCCAGTACCCGACGTACGCCGTGCGCGGCGTGCTCCCGTCGGCCAGCGCGTGGCGCAGCCCGGACCAGACGGCGTGCGCCTTGCCGCCGTTGCGCGCGAGCGCGAGCACGGCCGCGCGCCCCGGACGCGTCGCCACGATGCCCTCGAGCACCGCGCGCGTCGCGTCCGTGCTGCCGTCGTCGACGAAGAGCAGGCGCAGCGCCGGCATCGCGTCGAGCGCGCGCACGAAGGCGCTCGGATCGAGGCGGCACGCCTCGTCGAAGCACGGCACGACGAGCGCGATCGGCGGCCAGCCGGTGACCGGAGGCATCGGCGTCAGCGCGCGAGATCGTGACGCGCGGGCTTCAGCGCGCGGAACCGGTCGAGCACCGCGTAGTCCTGCCGCAGCGCCTCCAGCGGCTCGCCGAGCTGCGTGATGCGCTCCTCCGCGACGTTCCCGAGGAACGCGTCCGCGTCGGCGAGATACGTGATGCGCGACGGCTCCAGCGTCATCAGCCGCGCGCACGTCGCGTCGACCGCGACGAGGTCCTCGCCGAACGCGAGCAGCCCGCTCCGCCGCGCGGTGCCCTGGATCGGGCCGTTCCCTTCCATCCCGACGATGCCGTCGACGATCGCGAAGCGGCGCACCGGGAGCGCGGCGGCGACGTCGACGACGCTGTTCGGAATCCCCTTCACGTGGAGCACGTTCTTCGGCCAGCCGTAGTACGTGCCCGGCATGACGCCGAACAGGTTCTTCATCGAGAGCGTCGCGCCCGCCCAGTGGTGCGTCTTCAGCTTCGGCATCGACACGAGCAGGTCGGCGCCGACGACGGTCTCGGGGAGCCAGAGCTCGGAGAGCCCCGTGAAGCGCGAGCGCGTGGCGACGCGGCGCACGCCGTCGACGTTCAGGTCGACGAAGCGCACCCCGGCGTCGGCCAGCGCGGCGCCGAGCCCCGAGGCGTCGAGCAGGTGCTCGTTGTCGCGGCGGTGCCCCGGCCCCTCGCCGACGACGACCTCGCGCGCGCCCAGCTCGCGGAACACGCGCGCCGCCGCCGCGACCAGCGCCGGGTGCGTGTTGATCGCGCCCGCGGGATCGTACTCGACGAGGTTCGGCTTGAGCACCACGCGCCGCCCGCGCACGTCGAGCGCGAACAGCGCGAGCCCCTCGCGCAGCACCGCGTCCAGCCGCGCGTCGTACGCGTCGGCGCGCACGACCGCGACCCGCGAGCGCTCCGGCTTCGCGTACGCCTCGCGCCCCCACCGCGCGTCCCGCTCGGCGCGCGGCGCACCCGTCACCAGCGGCGCGAGCACCGCGCCCGCGACCACGCCGGTGGCCACGGTGCCGACGAACTGGCGACGGGTGAAGGCCACGGTCAGCCTCCGAGCGGCACGGCAGTGTCCGAGAGGGCGAGGAGCGCGAGCGCCTGCGTGCGCACCTCGGCGGGTGGGGCGGCGAGCACGCGGGCCGCGAGCGCGGCGCGCAGCGGTGCGTCGTCCCTAGCGTGCGTTCGGAAGGCGAGCGCCGCCAGGGCGTGCGACAGCGAGGAGCGCGTGGCGGCGAGCAGCGTCGGCAGCCGGGCCAGCCCGGCGCGCACGGCCGGGTCGTCGCGTCCGCGCAGCGCCAGCAGCGCCCACGCCGTCGTGTCGGCATACGGCGCGACGTCCTCGCCGAGCACGCGCGTGTTGCCGTAGTTCCAGCCGCCGCCCGGCGCCGCACGGTCGAGCAGCAGGCGCGTGCCCATCGCGATGCGCTCGCGCGCACGAGCGGCGCGCGCGTCGGCCGCCCGCAGCGCGAGCAGCGCGACGCTCGTCGGCTCCACCCAGCCGAAGGCGTCGTCGGTCCACGGCCATCCCACGAGCGAGGCATCCAGCTCCGCGGGCACCGGCACGCCCCGCCACCGCTGCACGCGTGCGAGCAGCATCGTGCCCCAGTCGAGCGTGCGGCTCTCGCGGCTCACGAGCCAGGCGACCCCGCGCGCGACCGCCGCGCGGTCCGCCCCGAGCCGCGCGAGCGCGAGCAGCGCGACGCCTCCGGCCCAGCTGGGCGCGTCCACCTGCGTCGTCGCGGGCCACGCGCCGTCGGGCCGCTGGCGCGCGAGCAGCCACGCGGTCGCACGCGCGCACGACTCCGCATCGGCACGCAGCGCGAGCGCGGCGAGCGCCGTCGGCTCCACCGCATCGGGCCCCGCGTCCGCCGCGCTCCACGCGCCCGACGGGCGCTGCGCCGCGATCAGCCGCGCACGCAGCAGCTGCGTCGCCTCGCTCGCGCGGTCAGGCATGGTCCGCGTCCGCCTGCGGCGTCGGCAGCGCACGGCGCGCGAGCAGGCGGCGGAGCGCGACCAGGAGCGGCGACGGTGCGCCGTCGGGCTCCGGACGCGCGAGCGCGAGCGCCGTCGCGGGCAGGTACAGCAGCGCGATCACCCACGGCGCCGCGCTCGGCCCGCAGAAGTCCGTCGGGCAGTCGCGCGCCGCGATCGTCCACGCGAGCCAGCTCCCCGCGCTCAGCACGAGCGTGCCGAGCGCGTTCCACGGCACGAGCCAGAGCGGGAGCTGATCGTAGAAGTAGAGGTTCTGCGGCACGAGCGCCATCGCCGCGACCAGCCGCGCCTCGGGCAGTCGCCAGCGCAGCAGCGCGAGCAGCGGCAGCCAGCCGAGCGGCCGCACGACGGGCAGCGGATGCTCGGGGAGCGTGCGCACCGCGCGCAGCCAGTCGAGCGGCCAGGTGGGCACGAGCGCGAGCGCCGCGAGCACGAGCAGCGCGCCGCCGATCACCGCCCATCGACTCGGACGGAACGCGAGGAGCGCGAGGCCGAGCGTCGGCTTGCAGGCCAGCGCCCACGCCGCGCCCGGAAGCAGCGCGCCCGCGATCAGCAGCGGCGTCCACTGCGCGAGCGCGGTGGCGAGCACGAACGCGACGCTCGCCAGCGCCCACAGGCGCCACAGCCCGTCGCGCGAGAAGGCGTACCCGAACAGGAAGCACGACAGGGCCATGAACGCGGTCGCGGCGACGTCCACTGGCAGGTGCGCGACCGGCAGCGCGGGGAACGCCGCCGTGAGGGGATACGGCAGGTGGCTCTCGAGCGGGTACGGCCCGGACGGCACGACGACCTCGTACGGATTGCGCCCGGCGAGCAGCGCGCGCGCGGCGCGCCACGGATACGTGAAGTCCTTGCCGAGGAGCGCCGGCGCGGGATGCAGCGAGCCCCACGTGCGGAGTGCGCCGAGCGTGGCGACGCCGAGCGCGACGACGACGCGCTCGGGGCGCGTGAGCGGCCGGCCGGTGAACAGGCCGCGCGGCGCGCCGTCAGGCCGCGACATCGACGGTCGTGGCGCGCGACGTGAGCCGCGCGCGCAGCGCGGCGAGGCGAGGCGCCTGCCCGCGCGCGAGCACGAGGAGCGTGGCCGGCACGTACAGCAGCCAGAGCACCCAGGGGCGCGCGGCCTCGCCGCAGTAGGAGGGCTCCGTGCACGTCGCCTGCGCCCCGGCGAGCGCGAGCCAGCTCAGCGCCGTGAGCGCGGCCGCCGCGCGTCCCGAGCGTGCCACGAGCCAGAGCGGGAGCTGGTCGTAGAAGTACGGGTTCTGCGGCACGCAGGCGAGCACCGCGACGAGCCGCGCGTCGCCGTCGCGCCAGCGCAGCAGCGCGAGCAGCGGCAGCCATCCCCACGGCTGCACGACGAACGGCGGATGCCCGACGGTGAACGACGCGGCGCGCACCCAGTCGATCGGCCACGTCGGCAGCAGGAGGAGCCCGACCGCGCACAGCGCCGCGCCGCCCGCGAACGCCGCGCGCGACGGACGGGCGGCGAACAGCGCGAGCCCCAGCGTCGGCTTGAGCGCGAGCGCCCAACCGAGCGCGGGGAGCAGCGTGCCGGCGACGAGCAGCGGTCCCCACTGCGCGAGCGACAGCGCCATCGCGAACGGCGCGCTCGCCAGCATCCAGAGCCGGGCGAGGCCGCCGCGGCCGGCGAGCAGCGCCCACGCGAGCGCCGCCGACGAGAGGCCGACGAACGCCGCGCCCGCGACGGCGACCGGCAGCCACGCGAGCGGCACCGCCACCAGCGCCGCCGTGATCGGGTACGGAAAGCGGCTGTCGTACGGATACGGCCCGGTGGGCTGCATCACGACGTACGGATCCAGCCCCGCGAGCAGCGCGCGCGCCGCGCGCCAGGGATAGGTGAAGTCCTTGGCGACGAACTGCGGCACCCGCTGCGTGACGATCCAGAAGCCGATCGCGCACGCGATTCCGACGAGCAGCGCCAGCAGGGCGCGCTCGCGGCGGCTCAGCGGCCGGCCCGAGAAGAGCGATCGCGTGTCCGCGCCCGCGTTCATGGCCTACGATCGGACCGGCGGGCGGGGAGGGCAAGTCCGGGTGCCGCGCATCCGGATGCGGCGAGCCCATCACCCGGAGGCTCGCGGCGACCCCACGCCGTCCGAGATCACCACCGGTCAGGCGAAACGGCGAGACCGCGCGCCGTGCGCAGGTCTCGCCGTTGACGTGGTGCTCCGAGGCTCTGCCGGCTGGCTCCACCGAGCGCGTGGCACCGTCATCGCACGAGGTGGAAGCTGGTCTGCCGCCGCCACGCCCAGCGCGGCACGCCGTCGGCACCGAGCATCACGTCCTCCTCCTGCGCCGAGCGTACCGGCTGCCCGCCCCACTCGGGCACCGGCGTCGTCGCCTGCAGCTCGATCGAGTACCACATGCGCGGGATCACCACCGCGTCGCCGCGCCCCGGCACGCCGTCCTGATAGTCCCACAGACCGATCATCGGGCCGGCGCCGTGGCCGTGCAGCCCGATCGGGTGCGAGTAGATCGTCCCCGCGATGCGCTCCGCGCGCATGCGCGCCTGCGACGCGGCGAGGATCGCGTTCCCGGTGCGCCCGGCGCGCAGCTCGTCCACCACGATGTCCTGCAGCCGGTTCGACGCGCGTAGCGCGGCCACCAGCCCCGCCGGCGGCGCGGTCTCGCCCGCGCGCAGCACGTAGCCCATGTGCTGCGTGTCGGTGTTCAGCCCCATCGCCACGAGCCCGAAGTCGCAGTGCAGCACGTCGCCGCGCTGGATCACCGGCGCCTCGCCCAGACGCTCCGCCGTCCAGCCCTGGCGCTGCACCTCGACCGACGGCTGGAACCAGCTGCCGAGCCCGAGGTCGTTCACGCGCTGGCGCATCCACCACACGACGTCCTGCGTCGTCGTCTTCCCCGGCGTGATGACGCGCGACGAGAACGCCTCCCCGATGATGTCCCACACGAGGCGGTTCATCTCGCGGAACGCCGCCTCCTCGTCGGGCAGCCGGGCGGCGAGCATCTCGAGCGGGAGCGCGTCGATCCGCACGAAGCGCGACGTCCACTCGGCGCCGAGCGCCTCCTGCATCCCTTCCAGCTCGCCCGCCGACAGTCCGTCGGAGAACGCGAAGGTGCGCGACACGTTGATCGCGATGCGGCGCGGGCGACGCTCCTCGATGGCGCGCTTGAGCACCTGCCACTGCTCGTCGCCCCAGAGCTCCGCCTGCCGCGTGTTGGTGCCGCTCCCCGCCGCGATCGTGACGCCCGGCGGCGCGTCGACCGTCTTCATCGCGCGCACGGCCTCGTACACGCCGCCCTGCGAGGTGCCGCCGAGCGCGAGCCGCTCCACGCGGCAGCTCGTGTCGCGGGCCGCCGCCGCCGAGTCGCGCCCCGCGCAGCGATCGAAGAAGACGTAGATCGTGCGGCGCCGCGCGGCGAAGGTCGTCGGCGAGACGAGGGCGGCGAACACCGGGTCCTCGTTGTACTCGCGCATCGGCACGACCCACATGTCGACGCCGTGGCGGCGCAGCAGGGCGGGCAGCACGGTGCGCATGCGCTCGGCCAGCCAGCCCTGCTGCCGCGCCGCCTGCTCGCGCAGCGTGCCGAACGGCCGCTCGGGCACGGAGCGCCGAGCGGTGGCGGGCGACGCGGTGGCGCGCGACGGCTGCGCGAGCGGCGCGGCGAGCGGGCACGCCGCGAGGAAGGCCAGCGACGCGGCGCGCCGGAGGAGTCGGACGGACATGCGGGCGTGGTGAGGGACGCCGGCTGGAGCGCGCGTCAGGGCTCGCGCGGCGCGGGCGGCGTCGGATGCAGGTGGTGCTGCCCGCGGCGCGCGAGGGTGCGGCGCACGAGCTGCACGACGGCGGCCAGCACCGCCGCGAACAGCGCGAACACGATCAGGCGCACGACCACCGTGCGGATCGCCAGCGACGGCAGGTCGTGCCAGTGCGCGCGTCCCGAGGTGCCGAGCGGCTCGCGCCCCGCGGCGATCAGCACCGCGCTCGCCGCCATCTCGGCCGCCGACTCGACGAGGGCGAAGGCGAGCACGCGCCACGGCCAGCGGCGCACGGGGAAGTTCGCGAGGTGCAGCGTCAGCATCCCGCACAGCACGACGGCGCCGACGGCGAAGGTCGCGCCGAGGTACAGCGCGCCCGGGCTGCCGTCCGGCCCCGCGCCGTGCGACATCGCGAGCGCGCGGAAGGCGCGCACCAGGAAGCCCGTGAGCACCCCGATCTCGACCGTCGAGAGCGTGAGCGAGCGCCACGCCGACAGCTCGACCGCCGGCCAGTGCGTCGTGTCGCGCGGGAAGAGCGGGGCGTTCATGCGCGCGCCCTCACGGCGGGCTCGCCGCGATCCGCGCGCCCAGCCACGCGAGGCTCTCGGGCACGTGCGCGCGCCAGTACCGCCAGTCGTGTGCGCCCGGCCACTCGGCGTACGTGTGCGCGATGCGCAGCCCGTCGAGCGTCGCGTGCAGCGCGCGGTTCTGGTCGCGCGTCAGGTCGTCGACGCCGACGTCGAGGAAGAGCGCCGGGAGGAGCGCGGCGTCGCGCCGCTGCAGCCGCGCGGCGAGGCGGCCCGGATCGCGCGCCCACCAGCCGGCCGTGTCCTTGCCGAACGCGAACGGGATCGTCGTCCAGTAGTTGCGCCAGCGCTTCGCGAGCGTGTCGACGTTCGCGGCCCACTGCGGCGGCGACGCGGCGGTGAACGGACTCGCGTTGACGAGCAGCGGCGCCACGACGCCCGAGTGGCTCGCGGCCGCGGAGTAGACGTCCGGGTAGCGCAAGGCGAGCGAGAGCGCGCCGTAGCCGCCCATGCTCAGCCCGGCGATGCCGCGGTGCCGCCGGTCGGCGCGCGTGCGGTACGTCGAGTCCACCTTCGCGACCAGGTCGCGCGCGACGTAGTCGTCGTAGTGCGTCCACGGCACGCAGTACGAGGCCGCGGGCTCCTTCCGCACCGTGTCGCGCATGCACGCGTCGGTGGTGCCGAGCGTGTTCCAGGTCGTGTACCACGAGTCGTCGCCGTCGGGCATGACGACGATCATCTCCGGCCCGCCCGCCGCGACGAGCGAGTCCATCGCGGCGTCGAGGCGCCCGCTGCGCACCCAGTTCGTCTCGTCGCCCCACAGCCCGTGCAGGTAGTACGCGACCGGGTACCGGCGCGCCGGCTCGCGCGCGTACGACGCGGGCAGGTACACGAGGAACTGCTTGCGCGTGCGCAGCGCGGCCGACCAGATGGTGTCGGCTTGCACGCGCTCGCGGGCCGCGGCGGGCACCCCGGGGGCGTCGACGCGCGCCTCGGCGGCCGGCCGGGTGGGCGACTGCGCGAGCGCGGGCGGCGCGAGCGCGGGCGGCGCGGCGAGCGGGAGGAGGGCGAGCGCGCGGAGGACGGCGCGCCCGGCGAGGCGTCGAGCGGAGCGGAGGATCGGCACGTCCGGAGGGTGGGAGACGTCCCCAGGAGCATGCCCTGGTGCAGGGCCCCGCGCCAGGGCGGACGCGCTCGCCATGCCGCCCGAGCGACCACGCGGCCCGTCCGTTGCCACGGAGGTGGCGTGGATCGCCGCGGCATCTCCGCGACGGCGAGCTGCCCCACTCCACTCCACTCCTTCCACGAGGACGCGATGTCCCAGCGTACCGACAGCTCCCTGCCCCCGGACGAGAACCCGTCGAGCGACGAGCCGCGCCGCATCGACCTGGGCCCGCGCGACTTCGCCGGCGCCGGCGAGTTCGCGGCCGACCAGCGCCGGCAGAACAAGACGCGCGGCGAGGGCCTCGGCGCCGGCGGCTCCGACAACCGCGACGCCCGCTATCCCGAGACCGAGGGCGGCGCGCCCGGGGGCGACGCGCCCGAGGACGATCTGGACTGAAGGCGAGGGCCTGACGGGGCGAGCACCGGGCGCCCCGCGCCGCCACGGCAGAACGGCGAGACCGGCGCATCGTGCGCGGTCTCGCCGTTTCGCTCGTCCGGCCTCTCGGCCGCGCCGCCCCCTCGGGATCGACGGCTAGCGGATCAGGTGTCCGATCCGTCCCCAGCGCACGTCGGTGAGGAACGGCAGCGCCCGATCGCTCTCGGCGTTGTACGAGTAGTACACGAACAGCGGCCGCCCGCGCAGGTTCTCGCGCGGCACGAGGCCCCAGTAGCGCGAGTCCTTCGAGTTGTAGCGATTGTCGCCGAGCATGAAGAAGTGGCGCGCGGGGACCACCAGCGGGCCCCAGTTGTCGTGCGTCGGCTGCGACGGGGCGGCCCCGAAGCGCGACGACGCGAGCGTGTACTGGCGCTGCCACTCCATCAGCGGGCTGTACTCGTTCGGGTCCCCCTTGGGGTTCACGTCGGCCGCGAAGCCCTGGCGCTGCGGGACGCCGTTCACGTGCAGCAGCGCGTCGCGCATGAAGACCGTGTCGCCGGGCACCGCCACCAGCCGCTTCACGAGCGTCGGCGTCGGGTCGTTGCCGAGCTGCGCCTCGTCGGCCTGGTAGGGCGACTCGAACACCACCACCTCGCCGCGCTTCGGCTCCGCGTAGCCCGGCAGGTTGATGTCCGTGAACGGGATGTGCGGCCCGTAGACCAGCTTGTTCACGAACAGCCAGTCGCCCACGAGCAGCGCCGGGATCATGCTCCCCGACGGGATGCGGAACGCCTCGATGAAGATCGTGCGCAGGATCAGGAAGAGGACGACGGTGCCGAGGAAGGCACGGACGCTCTCCCACGCGCCGCCCCGCCGCTTGGCGCGGGACGTGGAGCCGGCGCTGCGCCCGGCGCGCACCTCGGCGACGACGTTGCGGGGACGGGAGGAGGAGGCCAACGGAGGCGGGGACGGGGGAGCGGAGACGTCGGGCCGGCGACGAGGCGGCCGGCCCGGGAGCGACGAGCGAAAGCTGGCGCGGTCGGGAGGCGGCGCCAAGGGCACGTCCCCCGTACGCGGCGAGGGGGCGCGTCGGTTTCCCGACGCGCCCCCTCGCTCGTGCCCCACTGCGACGCGTGCTGCGACGCGTGACGCGTTCAGGACGCGTTCAGGACGCGGGCTTCAGGTGCTTGTTCACCAGGGCCGTCATCTCGAACATCGACACCTGGTTCTTCCCGCCGAAGACCTTCCGGAGGTTGTCGTCGGCGTTGATGTTGCGCTTGTTCACCTGGTCCTGCAGGCCGTTCTTCTTGATGTAGACCCAGATCTGCTTCGCCACCTCGCTGCGCGGCATCGGCTTGTTGCCGATCACCGCTCCGAGCTCGCCGCTCGGCTGCATCGGCGCGGCGAGGGCCGGGTTCAGCGCCCGCTTCTTCGCCGGCGCCTTGGCGGCGGCCTTCTTCGCCGGAGCCTTGGCCGCGGCCTTCTTGGCGGCAGGCGCCTTGGCGGCCGCCTTCTTCGCCGGCGCCGCCTTCTTGGCCGGAGCCTTCTTCGCCGCGCTCTTCGCTGCAGCACCGCGCGCCGGAGCGGCCTTCTTCGCGGTCTTGGCGGAGGACTTCTTCGCAGCAGCCTTCTTCGCGCCAGCAGCCGACTTCTTCGCAGTGGCCATCGCGTCTCCTGGTGGGGGAATCGAGCGCGCTCGCAGGTAGGAATTAGGGGCGAACGCGCCCAAACCTAAGCGCGCCCCCTGCGTACGCAATAGCCGTGCGCCCTGCGCGCGCCCACGTGGCGCCCTCGTGTCGCCGCGCGAAACGCCCGCGTCACGCGGCGTGATGCGATGCGTGACGCGACGCACACGCGCGTCGTCCGGACGCGCGCGTCACCCCGCGCGCGGCGCGCGCGTCACTTCCGGATCGGCGCCGCGCCGGCGCGCAGCGTCGCGGCCAGCCAGTCGGCGACGATGCCCAGCACCGCCGGCGGCACCCGCTTGTCCGCGAGCGCCACGTAGCCCGACGGCTCGCCGCTCGGATCGGCGAGGAAGAGGTGGTTCACCGCCGGCAGCAGGCGCCGCGTGACGGCGCGGTTGCCGCCGGCACGCATCGCGGCGGCCAGCGTGTCCGCCTGGTCGGGCGTCACCTGGCGGTCGGTCGCCCCGTGCAGGATGAGCGACGGCGCGCGCACCCGCCGCGCCACCGGGCGCGGGTCGTGGGCCGAGAACCAGCGCAGCCACGCGCTCTGCGCGAGGGCCGAGTCGAGCGCGCGCGCGACGACGCCGAGCATCGAGTCGCGCCGCGCCGGCGACATGGTGGCGTCGCGCAGGATGCCGACCTGCGACTGGTAGTCGAGGATCCGCCGCCCCGGGATGCCCGGCCCCGCCAGCAGCACGAGCGCCGCCACCGTCGTGTCCTCGGCCGCCACCAGCGGCGCGATGATCCCGCCCTCGCTGTGGCCGACCAGCGCGAGGCGCGCCGGATCGATGTCGGATCGGGTGCGCAGCCACGCGAGCGCCGCGCGCGTGTCGTCGGCGAAGTCGCGCGAGGTCGCGGTGGCGAACACGCCGCTCGACGCGCCCACGCCGCGCTCGTCCAGCCGCAGCACGGCCATCCCCCGGCGGCCCAGCGTGTCGGCAATCGCGCGGAACGGCCGGTAGTCGGGGATGCCGACGATCTGCCCGTCGCGGTCCTGCGGCCCCGACCCCGAGATCGTGACGACCGCCGGCACGCGCCCCGCGACGCCCGTGGGGCGCGTCAGCGTCCCCACCAGCGTGTGCCCGCGCGGCGTCGGGATGCGCACCTCCTCGGCGACGTAGGGCGCGCCCGGCGGCGCGCCGTAGTCCGGGAGGCCGCGCCCCGCCGACGGATCGAGCTGCGCGACGCGCACGATCGTCAGCCCCTGCGCGGCGAGCCGCCCGCCCAGCACCGTGCCCGCCGAGTCCACCGCCAGCCGCAGCTCGGTGCCGCCGAAGTCGACGAGCATCGTGTCGCGCCCGAGCGCCGTGACGCCCACCCCGCTGCGCGCGCCGCTGCCGAGGTTCACCACCGGCACCTCGCGCCGCAGCCCGTCGATCGTGGCGCCGAGGCGACGGGCGCGCCGCGTGAGCTGCTCGGCGAACGCGAGCGACGGGTTGATCCACGGCAGCGTGCCGCCCATCAGCGGCAGGCGCTGCATCGACACGTTGCCCGGCGATCCGGTGACGACCAGCGTGTCGCCGACGAACAGGTACTGCAGGTTGCCCACCGGGCGCGCGTCAGCCGGCGCGCGCGGCGCCCACTGGTAGAGCTGCACGCGGTGCACGCGCGCATCGGGCTCGGTGGTGGCCGTGTACGCGATGCGCTGCCGCTGGCCGCGCAGGAACAGCTCGCCCTCGAAGCCCGCGGCGGTGCGCGTCACGTGCTCCACGGCGAAGGTGTCCGCGCCCACCATCAGCACGAACCCGCCGCGCGCCACCGGCAGCAGCGTGGGCGCCTGCGCGCCGGCGACCCCCGCCGACACGGCGACCGCCAGAGCCGCCGCGAACCTCGCGCTGCGCGTCGTCCCGTGCGTCATGCCCCGTCGCTCAGGCGCGCGAGCACCGCCATCATGCGCACGTCGTGCGGGTCGGGCGTGGGATCGTCCTCCGCCGGCTCGTCGACGGCGTGCGGCGTCTCGAGCACCAGCGGCACGCCGCGCGCGCGGCGGTCGGCCAGCAGCCACCCGAACGGCGCCTCGCCGATCTTCCCCTCGCCGAGCAGCGCGTGCCGGTCCTTGTTGGAGCCGAGCGCGCCCTCGCTGTCGTTCAGGTGGAAGAAGCCCGGCGGCGTCCCGATCGTGCGCTCGAACTCGTCGAGCACCTCGCCCACCGCGCCCGCGTCGCGCGCGAGGTCGAAGCCCGACGCGTACAGGTGGCAGGTGTCCAGCCCGTAGCCGGCGCGCGGCCGCAGCGCGCTCGGGATGCCGTCGAGGATCGCCGCGATCTCGTCGGCGGTGCGCGCGACCGTCGTGCCCGCGCCGGCCGTGTTCTCGACCATCAGCCGCGTCGCGCCGTCGACGCTCTCGAGCGCGCGCGTCATCGCGACGCTCACGCGCATCAGCGCCGCGCCGCGGTCGCCGTCGGTCGCGGCGCCGGGGTGGAAGCACACCATCCCCAGCCCGAGCGTGGTCGAGCGCTCCAGCTCCTTGGCCAGCCCCGTGCTCGCGCGCTCCCACTTCTCGGCGTCGGGCGTGGCGACGTTGAGGACGTAGGCGGCGTGCGCCATCGCGTGCTCCGCCCGCAGCCCCGTCTCCTCCAGCGCCTCGCGGAAGCGCGCCACCCGCTCGGGGCGCACGCCGACCTTCTCGTTGTAGAACTTCGGCACCGCCGTGAAGAGCTGCAGCGTGCGCATGCCGGCGGCGCCCGCGCGGCGGACGGCCATGGCGATGCCGCCCGTGTCGGGGCAGTGCGAGCCGAAGAGGAAGGTCATGAGGCGGGGGTGGGCTCGTCGGGGGGAAGGGCGGGCTCGCGCGTCGCGCCGCGCGCGTCGACGTCGCGCGACAGGTCCAGCATCCACGCGCCGTCGGTGTACTCCACGCTCTCGGCGTGCCGCAGCGCGGAGATGCGCTTCACGACGCCGGCGATGCGGTGCGCCTGCTCGACGATGACCGCCAGCAGCTCGCGCTCCTCGCCGGGCTCGATCAGCCCCTGCTCGATCAGCCCCGCGTGTCCCAGCAGCGCGGCGAGCGGGTTGTTGATCTCGTGCTGCAGCGTGATCGACATCTCGCCGACCCCCGCGAGGTAGCGCGCCTTCGCCAGCGCCGCCTCGGCGCGCCGGCGCGCGGCCTCCGCCCCGATGCGCCGCTCGGCGATCGTCAGGCGGGCCGCGAAGTGGTCGGCGTCCGCCGGCTTGCTGATGTAGTCGTCGGCGCCGGCGTCGAGCACCTGCACGAGGTCCGCGTTGCCGTCGCGCGGCGTGACGACGAGCACGAAGGCGTGCTGCCCGTCGTGGGTGGCGCGGATGCGCTCGCAGAGCGACAGCCCGTCGACGCCCGGCAGGTCGAGGTCGAGCACCACGAGCTCGGGCCGCTCGCGCACGAACGCGTCCCAGGCCTGGGCGCCGTCCGACGCGTCGACCACGGTGTGGCCGGCGGCGGTGGCGACGCGCGCGAGACGGTCGCGCACCAGCAGATCGTCCTCGGCGAGCAGGACCTTCACGGCGGGAGGGGCATCGAGAGGCGGGGTCGGCGGGCCCCGGCGTCGGTGCCCGGCTCGCTACAACAGCCTACACGGCGTGCGGCGCCCCGTCACTCCCGCGGCGTCACTCCCGCAGCCGGCCGACCCGCACCACGACGCCCGTCGGGTAGGGCGTCGTCGCCACGCGCGGATCCTCGATGGTCGTCAGCTCGCGCGGCGCCGACCGCTCGACCCAGCCGAGCGCGACGTCGGTCCCGCGCACGCGCACCAGCGGGCGCTCCGCCGACATGCTCCCCTCCGAGGCCGCGAAGCGCTCGTCCCACGTGTGCCCCGCCGTGCGCGAGACGGCCACCGAGACGAAGGGCCGCCCGCCGGTGTTGGGGTCCTCGTACGCCACGAGCACCAGGTCGCCCGCCGAGACGACGCTCGTCGTCGCCGGCCGCTCGCCGTACACGATGACCTGCGGCGGCTCGAAGGCGGCGCGCGGGTCCATGCGATGCGCGTAGAAGACGCCGCGCCCCTCGGGAGCGGTCATCGAGTACGCGAGGTGCACGAAGCCGTTGGTCGTGTCGACGGCGACCGACGGCGCGGGGCGCTCGCACCCGACCGCGCCGCGGTCGAGCGTGTCGACGCGCGCGGCCGTGTCCCACGTGCGCCCCCCGTCGGTCGAGCGGCTGGCCATCACCTCCGCCGTGCGGTCGGGACGCAGCGCCCACCAGGCGGCCACGCGCTCGTCGCCGCGCCCCGAGGCCCAGCGCAGCGACTGCGGGCAGCGCGCGCCGGTCGGATCGGGCGGCGCGACGGCGAGCGGCATCGCGGCGCCGACGCCGGCCGGCAGCGCGGCGTGCACGGCGCCGGTGAGCATCGAGTCGGCGATCGCATCCGGGAAGGCGATCGGGCGGTCGGGCGTCGGGGCCGGCACGACGAGGCGGCGCTCGCCGGCCTCGCGCCACTCGACGGGATCGGGCGTGCAGGCCGCGAGCACGAGCGGCAGCAGCGCGGACGGGATGGCCGCGGCCCCGGACCGGAGGGGCCGCCGAACACGGTTCAGCATCACGAACAATACCCCCGGGCGGGGGCACGGGTGAAGCGCGGGCCGGGGTAGATTACGCGCCTCTCGTCCGGCGCCGCGCCTCGCACGTGCGGCCGCGCGCCCGCTCGACGCGCCCGCCCGCGGGCGCTCCACGACCGCACTCCAGAGGCTCACGCTCATGACCTCCGTCGCCGCCCCCTCGCACGTTCCGCACGGCTCCGGTGCCGAGGCGCCGATGCCCGGTGGCTCCGCCGTCAGCGCCCCGCAGCCCGTGCCGTCGATGGGCGGCGTGACCGGCTTCTCGGGCAACCGTCGCGTGCCCGCCCCGGTCAACGAGCCGGTGCGGGGCTACGCCCCCGGCTCGCCCGAGCGCGCCGCGCTGCAGGCCCGCCTCAAGACGATGGCGGCCGAGCGCATCGAGATCCCGCTGGTGATCGGCGGCGAGCGGATCACGACCGGCGACCTGGCGCAGGCGACCAACCCGTGCGCGCACCGGGAGGTGCTCGCCGACTGGCACAAGGCGCGGCCCGAGGACGTGCAGCGCGCCATCCGCGCCTCGCGCGACGCCCACCTGGAGTGGGCCAACTGGAGCTGGGAGGACCGCGCGGCCGTCTTCCTGCGCGCCGCCGAGCTGCTCGCGACCACGTGGCGCGACACGCTCAACGCGGCCACGATGCTCGGCCAGTCCAAGACCGCGCACCAGGCCGAGATCGACGCGGCGTGCGAGCTGATCGACTTCTTCCGCTTCAACGTCGCCTTCGCGCAGGAGCTGTACGGCGAGCAGCCGCTCAGCACGCAGGCGATGTGGAACCAGCTCGACTACCGCCCGCTCGAAGGGTTCGTCTACGCGGTGACGCCGTTCAACTTCACCGCCATCGCCGGCAACCTGCCGACGTCCGCGGCGCTGATGGGCAACACGGTGATCTGGAAGCCGGCGTCGAGCGCGATGCTGAGCGCGTGGTACGTCATGCGCCTGCTGGAGGAGGCGGGGCTGCCGCCGGGCGTCATCAACTTCGTGCCGGGCGACCCGAAGCCGATCTCCGACGCGCTGCTCACGCACCCGGACCTCGCGGGCGTGCACTTCACGGGGAGCACGGGTGTCTTCAACAGCATGTGGGAGACGATCGGCACGAACATGGGCCGCTACCGCTCCTATCCGCGCATCGTCGGCGAGACGGGCGGCAAGGACTTCATCCTCGCGCATCCCTCCACCGATCCGCAGGCGCTCGCCGTCGGCATGGTGCGCGGCGCCTTCGAGTACCAGGGCCAGAAGTGCTCGGCGGCCAGCCGCGCGTACGTGCCGAAGTCGATGTGGCCGGACGTGAAGGAGCGCGTGGTCGCGATGATGCGGCAGATCCGCCAGGGCGACGTGCGCGACTTCCGCAACTTCGTCGGCGCGGTGATCGACGAGCGCTCGTTCACGAAGATCTCGGGCTACCTGGACGACGCGCGCGCGAACGCGACGATCGTGCAGGGCGGCGGCGGGAACCGCGAGACGGGCTGGTTCATCGAGCCGACGCTCGTCGAGACCGACGACCCGGCGTACCGCCTGATGTGCGAGGAGATCTTCGGCCCGGTGCTGACGGTCCACCCGTACGACGACGCGAAGTGGGAGGAGACGCTGCAGGTCATCGACCGCACGTCGCCCTACGCGCTCACGGGCGCGGTGTTCGCGAACGACCGCCGTGCCGTGAAGCAGGCCGCGGTCGCGCTGCGCAACGCGGCGGGCAACTTCTACATCAACGACAAGCCCACGGGCGCGGTCGTCGGCCAGCAGCCGTTCGGCGGCGCGCGCGGCTCCGGCACCAACGACAAGGCCGGGTCGAAGCTGAACCTGATGCGCTGGACGAGCCCGCGCGCGATCAAGGAGACGTTCGTGCCGCCGACGACGTTCGAGTACCCGTTCATGCAGGAGGATCCGCGCGGGGACGAGGGGTTCTAGTCGGCTCCTCGTCGACGTTCGAGATCGGGGCGCGGCGCGGAGGCGTACAGGGGCCGCGCCGGCTCGCAAATCGTGGATTTGAGGTCGCTGGCGCGGCCCCTGTACGCCTGCGCGCCCGGGCATCACGAGACGCCGCCTCGTGCGCGGGCAACCGCCTGCGCGCGGAACCTCGCAGGCGTGCGCGCGACCGAACGTCGCCGGCGCGGTGTGTCGCCCGCTGCCCGCGCGCAGCCGTCCGCGCGCACGTGCCGGTGGGTGCCCGCGCGACTGCCAGCCTGGGGACGGTGCCTGGAGGCGTGGGGCGTCCGGGGCTTCGCCGAGCGACCTCGAATCGGCGCGTGCGGAGACATGACGCGCGAAGCGCGGTCAGGAATCCGCACGCACCGATTCGCGAGCCGGCGAAGCCCCGGACGCCCTACGCCTACGAGCCCGACCCGGCCCGCTAACTTCACCAGCATGCGCACCTACCAGTTCGTCACGACGGACGTCTTCACCGATCGGCAGTTCGGCGGCAACCAGCTCGCCGTCGTCCTCGACGCGCGCGGGTTGAGTGGGGAGGAGATGCTCGCCGTCACGCGCGAGTTCAACTACTCGGAGACGACGTTCGTGCTCCCGCCCGAGCGTGGCGGCGCGTGCCGCGTGCGCATCTTCACGCCGGGCGCCGAGGTGCCGTTCGCGGGCCATCCGACGATCGGGACGGCGCACGTGCTCGTCGCCACCGGCGCGGTGCGCATCGACGGCCTCGAGGGCACGGTCGTGCTCGAGGAGGAGGTGGGCGACGTGCCGGTGCGCGTGCGGCTGCCGCACGTCGCGCCCGTGGGCGGCGGCGTCGAGCCGGTGTTCGCGCAGCTCTCCGTCGCCTCGCTCCCCGAGGAGCGCGCGGCGCCGTCGCGAGACGCGCTCGCCGAGGCGCTGTCGCTGACGCCGGCGGACCTGCTGGACGGCGCCTACGCGCCGCGCACCGCGAGCTGCGGGCTGCCGTTCGTGCTCGTGCCGCTCGCCAGCCACGACGCCGTGCGCCGCGCGCGCGTGCGTCACGAGGCGTGGGAGCGCGCGCTCCCGCCCGACGCGTGGAGCCGCGAGATGATGGTGTTCGCGATGGGCGCGCCCGACGAGGCGTCGGCGCAGGCCGGCGTCGACGTGCACGCGCGCGTCTTCGTCCCCGGCCTCAGCGTCCCGGAGGATCCCGCCACCGGCTCGGCGAACGCGGCGCTCGCGGGCTACCTGGCCGCGCGCACGCCGCGCCTCGACGGGACGATGCGCTGGGTCGCCGCGCAGGGGATCGAGATGGGGCGTCCGAGCCGGCTGGAGCTGGAGGCGGACAAGCGCGGCGGCGAGATCACCGCGGTGCGCGTGGGCGGGAGCGCGGTCGTCGTCAGCGACGGCACGCTCCGCCTCCGCTGAGGGAGATCGCGCGCATGAGCACCACGCCCGGACTCGGCGACCGCTGGCTGCGCGGCGAGCGGCTGCCCGGCGTCGCCTTCGCGCTGCACGATCGCGTCGTCATCACGGGCGGCTCGCGCGACGGGCAGTTCGGCACGATCGCGCTGCTGCTCGCCGTCGTCCCGCAGCCCCTCTACCTCGTGTCGCTCGACGGCGGCGCGGGCGACCTGAAGGTGCGACAGTCGTCGCTGCGGACGGCCGACTGACCGCGACGGCGCCGCAGGTGCGGCGGACACGCCACACCTCTGTGGCGGTGTTGCACGATTGACGCACTAGGTCGCGGCCCCCATTGTCACGGGCGATCGCCGCGTCGCGAATGCGGTGCGGCTCTTCCCCCGTCCGTCGTGATCCGCATGCTCATCGCTCGCCGTCTCGCCGTAGTCGTGGGCGCGCTCGCCCTCGCGACCGCCCCCGCCGGGGCACAGCAGATCTTCTTCGGCGACGGCGGCGGCGCGGCCGCCACGGCCAATGCGGACTTCCTGGCGGCGATCGCCGGCCGCTCGGCGTACACGGAGAACTTCGACGCCCGCGCGCTCGGGAGCACCTCGGTCGTCGTGCCGGGCGTCCTCACGACCAGCGGCGGCAACGGGGTGACGAGCGGCAACCCGTACGCGAACGGCGGCACCGCGACGTCGCTGAACAACGGCTACGAGGTGTTCGGCAACGCGGCCACCGCCACGTTCGCGTCGCCGATCTCGGCGTTCGGGTTCTACATGATCGACCGCGAGAGCCCGTTCACCATCCGCGTGACGCTCGTGGGCGGTGGAGTCACGGAGTACTCGCTGCCGGGCTCCCCGACCAACGGCGCGCTGTCGTACTACGGCCAGGTGTACGCGAGCAACCAGATCGCGTCGGTCACCGTCGCGGCGTTCAGCGACGACGGCGTGCTGCTCGACGACGTGACGGCGGCCGTCGACCTGCGATCGACGGTCCCGGAGCCGTCCACCTGGGCGCTCATGGGCAGCGGCCTGCTGGGCCTCGCGGGCGTCGCCCGTCGCCGTCGCGCGCAGCGCTGACCGAGCCGGGCACGGACGAGGAAGCGGGGGCGCGGCTCGGTGCCGCGCCCCCGCTTCGCATGCAGACATCCCGGGTTCAGGCGGGCTCAGGCGCCGCCGCCCCTGAACCGTCCGGCGTGGCGCTCGCCGAGGAGCACGAAGATCCCGGTCGACTCGCCGTAGACCGTGCCGTCGGGGCCCACCAGGCGCGCCGCCACCGCCGACTTGCGGTCCGTCGCCTCGCCCGGCGTCGTCTCCACGCGCGCGGTGAGGCCGAGCGGGACCGGCTGCCGGAAGTCGACCTCGATGTGCGCCGCCACCGCGGGCCGGTGCGCGAGCCAGACCGCGAGCCCCATCGCCTCGTCGAGCACCGCGGCCACGCTCCCGCCGTGCGCGTGCCCCGGCGGCCCCTCGGCCTTCGGCCCGAACCAGACCTCCGCGCGCAGCGCCGCCGGCGCCTCGGCGGTCGCGTGCGGCACGTCCGCGACCCGCGCCTCGTAGCGCACGCGCAGCCGGTCCCCGTCCGGATCGTTCGTCACGAAGGAGCGCGCGGCGAAGGCGGCGATCGTGCGGCCCACCGGATGGGCGTCGAGCGGGAGCCACCCGCCGTCGACGGCGATGGGCGCGAGGGAGGGCTGGGTCACGCCCGCAGTCTGCACGGACGGGGGCGCGATCGCCAGCGGCCCGCGCCGCTACCTTGCGGCCGATGGCCGATCCCACGCGCGACCCCACGCCCGACGCGGCGCCCGCGACCGCCTTCCCCGCCACCGCGCGCGCGCTGCGCGAGGCGTTCGGCGACGCGCCGCTCGACGTGCCCTCGTTCGCGCGGCCGCTCGCGCCGTGCGACCTGCGCGACTGCCGCGGCACCTGCTGCACCGAGGGCGTGACCCTCAACGCGGAGGAGGCGATGGTGCTGCGCGCGCTCGTCCGCCGCGAGGGCGACGCGCTCCGCGCGCTCGCGCCCGCGATGCCCGCCGAGCCGATCGTGTCGGTCGACGCGCCCGACGACGTGCCGGGCGACGCACACGACGACGTGCACGACGACGACGCGGACGATCGGCCGGCGCGCACCGCGCTCGTGCCGCGCGCCTATCACGGCGTCGTCGCCGGCTACCCGCCGCACTTCCGCGACGCGGCGTGCGCCTTCCTGATGCCCGACGCGCGCTGCGCGCTGCAGGCGCTCGCCGACCTGCGCGGGCGGCCGTCCTGGTACTGGAAGCCGCTCGCCTGCTGGCTGCACCCGATCGCGCTCGATGGCGACGGGATCCGGCTGCCCGACGCGACCACCGACCGCCACGGCGCCGACGGCGCGGGCGGGTTCGCCAGCTGCACGCCGTGCGGGCGCACCGCGCGAGGTGGCGCGCCCGCCGCGCAGGTGCTCGCGCCCGAGCTACGCGCGCTCGGTGGGCTCCTGGGGCGCGACCTGCGCGTCGAGTCCGGCGCCGTCTAGCGGAGCGGCCGGCCGGCCGCCGGACGGGTCGTGCGGCTCGGCGTCGCCCGCGGGATCGGCCGGCGCCATCGCGCGGATGCCGCCGGGCGGCGTGGCGTCCGCCGGGCGGCTGCGACCGCTGCCGTAGCCGATGTTGCGCGCGTTGGGACGGGCGTCGTGCTGTTCCTTCGGCGTCGCCATGCGGACCTCGACGGTTGGGGCACGGTTGGGCGTCCGGAGGCCGGCACGCGCCGTGCCGTTCTCGGGAGCGACCGCCGAATCCCTGCCACGCGTCGCGCCACATGTCCAATCCGCCCGCCCCCGCCTCGCGTGCGCAGCTGCTCGCGCGTGCCCGTCTCGAAGCTCGCATCGCGCGCGGCCGCACGGCCTTCGTGCGGCGCAGCCGGCTGCTCCCGCTCGGCCTGCCGCTGGCCGCGCTCGCGGCGGCCGGCGCGCTCCTGAACGAGCACGCGCGCCCGCGTCCGGTCTGGCGCCGCTACAGCCGCCGCGCGCGCCGCGAGGACACGGTGCGCGCCGCCGCGCTGGCCCTGCTCGCGGCCGGCGGCACGCTGGGCGCCACCTGGATCGCCGCGCGCGCCGAGTGGGCGAAGCACGAGCGGCGGCATCGCGCCGATCACTCGTGGTGACCGGCGCGGCGCCGCCGCGCCCGTGATCCGTCGGCCGCTCAGCCCTTCGGGCGCGTCGAGTCGCCGACGGCGACGGGTCGGGCGAGCTGGAACCGGAACTCCTGGCGCACCAGCTGCCGCACCCGCTGCCCGCTGAGCTCCGCCGGGCGGAACTTCATCCCGGCCAGGCACTCCTTCACGGCCGTCGTGAACAGCGGGTGGGTCGAGGACACGATGCGGAAGGAGGCCGGATCGGCCGCCCCCGTCGTGTCGACGATCCACTCGGCGACCACCGCGCCCTCGGTGTTGGCGGCCCGCAGCTCCTCCGGATAGCGGGGCCCCGCGCTCGCCGGGTCGCGCTCGACCTCGATGTCGAGCTCGGACGCGACGAACACGGGGCTGCCGTCGACCGGCGGGCCCTCCTCCTCCAGCTGCACGGGCTGCGCACGCCCGCCCCCGTCTCGCACCGCGGGATTGAATCCGCGCGGATCGACGGGAGTGGCCTTCGTGCCGGGGCCGTCGCCCATGCCCGAGCCGTCCCAGCGCAGGTCGATCGCGCTGGTGGGCGCGGGCGCCTTGGGAAGGAGCGGCAGGAAGAAGACGACGTCCTTCTGCTCGCCGAGCACGCCGCCGTCTGACGACGACGGACCGGAGACGACCAGGGAAGCGACGAGCGTGGCGTGTGCCGCCGCGCTCCACAGCGTGGGGGCGGCGAGCCACAGACGATGCGGCCGTCCCGATTCGATGAGATGCAGACCCACCGGGTCCTCCTGAGTCCCGATACTGCTACCGTACCGTGCGTCCGACGGGCGCACAATGGGTCGTCGACCCAGCCCGGCGCGCATCGTCCGGGCCAGGCTCGTGCGCCGATCCTCGCTCTCGCCACCCGTCCGCTCGTGTCCCGCGATCTCGCTGCCCAGGTAGACCCCACCACCGCCGCGTCGGACACCGCGCGCCTCCCGCTCGCGGGCCAGACCGCGCTCGTCACCGGCGCCGGACGCGGGCTCGGGCTCGCGATGGCCACGCACCTCGCCCGCGCCGGCGCGCGCGTGGCGCTCGTCGCCCGCTCGGCGGCCGACCTCGATTCCGTGGCCGGCGCCCTGCGCGCCGAGGGCGCGACCGCGCTCCCCCTCCCCGCCGACGTCACCGACGCGGACGCGGTGGAGCGGGTCGTCGACGAGGCCGAGGCGACGCTCGGGCCGCTCGACCTCCTCGTCAACAACGCCGGCGACGGCGCGGTGCCCGGCCCGATCTGGGAGGCCGATCCGGAGCGCTGGTGGCGCGTCTTCGAGGTCAACCTGCTGGGCGCGTTCCTGGGCACGCGCGCGGCGCTGCGGCGGATGGTCCCGCGCGGGCGGGGGCGCGTCGTCAACGTGTCGAGCCGCGCGGGCAACGTCGCGGTCCCCTTCGCCTCCGCCTACTCGACGAGCAAGGGCGCGCTGACGCGCCTCACCGAGATCGCCGCCGCCGAGGCGCGCCCGCACGGCGTCGCGGTGTTCGCGCTGGAGCCGGGGACGGTGCGCACCGCCATGACGGAGGCGCTGCTGACCTCGGACGCGGGTCGGACCTGGCTGCCCTGGTACCGCGACACGTTCGACGCGGGCCGCGACGCGTCCCCCGAGGAGGCAGCCATGCTGGTGGTTCGCCTGGCCCGCGGCGACGCCGACGCGCTCAGCGGCCGCTTCGTCAGCCGCGCCGACGACCTCGACGCGCTGGTGGCCGACGCCGAGGCGGTCGCGCGCGACGAGCGGCTGGTGCTGCGACTTCGATAAGAACGCTGCGGACTGCGGACTGCGGATCGATCCCCAAGCGCCTGGGTGTGCAGATCCGCAGCCCGCAGTCCGCAGCCCCAGCGCCGCTCACGATCCGCCGTCCGCACTCCGCGGCGTCCGTTCGCACGCTTCCTGCCCCCGCACCGGAACGGACGCAGCACGCAACGTACGCTGGAGGATTCGGAATGCAGCGGGGCACGGTGGGAGGGCTGGCGCTGGCCGTGGCGCTCGGCGTGGGGATCGGCATCGGGGTGACGGGCGGCGATCGCCTGGCGCGGGCATGGCGCGGCGACGACGCGGCGGCGCGCGCCGCCGCACTGCAGATCGGCGGCGCCACGTCGGTGCAGCCGACGACCACGGTCGAGTCGGAGCGCACGATCATCCGCGTCGCCGAGCAGGCGTCGCCGGGCGTCGTGCTGGTCGAGCGGCCGGGCGGCTCGGGGTCCGGCGTCGTCATCCGGCGCGACGGCATCGTGCTCACGAACGCGCACGTCGTCGGCGACGCGCGGACGGTCACGATCACCCTCGCCGACGGGCGGCCGTTCACCGGCCAGGTGCTCGGCCGCGATCCGACGGTCGACGTCGCCGTGGTGCGCATCGGCATCAACGACGCGCCCGTCGTCCCCGTCGGCGACTCGGACCGCCTGGTGCCGGGCCAGCTCGCGATCGCGATCGGCAACCCGCTCGGCTACGAGCGTTCGGTGACCTCGGGCATCGTCTCGGCGCTCAACCGCTCGATCCGCGGCGCGACGCTCGAGGCGCTGATCCAGACCGACGCGGCGATCAACCCCGGCAACTCGGGCGGGCCGCTGCTCGACTCGCAGGGACGCGTCATCGGCATCAACACGGCGATCATCCCCAGCGCCACGGGGCTCGGCTTCGCGATCCCGATCAACCTCGCGCGCAACATCGCCGACCAGCTCATCGCGACCGGCCGCGTGCGCCGCGCCGTGCTCGGCGTCATCCCGGTCGACGTCACGCCCCCGCTCGCGCAGCAGCTCAACCTGCCCGTGCGCGAGGGCGTGCTGATCTACCAGATCGAGCAGAACACCGACGCCTACCGCGTGGGGCTGCGCGCCGGCGACATCATCACGCGCATCGACGACACCGCCATCGAGCAGAGCGGCGACATGCGCCGCGTGCTCCGCTCGGTCGGCCCGGGCGGCACCGTGCGCGTGCAGGTCGTGCGGCGCGGCGGCGCGCGGCAGACGTACACGGTGCGGCTGGGGGAGCAGATCATTCAGTAGCGATCAGCGCTCGGCGATCAGCGCTCGGAGCCCTCCCTCACTGCACCCGTCCGGCGCGCTCCCGCCGGTCGCCCCGGCTCTCCCGATGCGCGCGCTCCGCGGCGGGGGCCCGCGTGCCGGGGAGTGTGCGGGGCGTCGCGCGGGTGATTGCACGCGTGTTGCGCAGAGCGGGCACGGCCGGCGGCGCACGACGCGGCGTGGCGGCCCCTTCTCGCAGCGACCGAGCACCGCATGTCGTCATCCTCCCGCTCCACGCCCGCCGTGCCGTGCCGCGCCGCCCCGGCGCACGCGCGCCGTCGCAGAGGTGCCGGATGACCGCGCCGGCCCACACGCCCGACGCGTTCACGGAGCTGCGCCCGCTGTCGCTGCGCCTGATCCGCGGCCCCAACTACTGGGCGATGCGCCCGCTGGTGCGCTTCGACCTCTCCGTCGGCGCGTACGACGAGATCGCCTCCGACGACGTGCCCGGCGTGCGCGACGCGCTGCTCGCCGCGCTGCCGCCGCTCGCCGAGCATACGTGCAGCATCGGCGAGCGGGGCGGGTTCGTGCAGCGGCTGACGCGCGGGACCTACGCGCCGCACATCGTCGAGCACGTGTCGCTCGCGCTGCAGGAGCTGGCCGGCCAGGACGTGCACTTCGGCCGCGCGCGCGGCGGCGGCCGGCCGGGCACCTACGTCGTCGTCGTCGCGTACGCGCACCCCGGCGTGGGGCGGCGCTCGCTCTCGCACGCGCTCGAGCTGGTGCAGCACGCCTTCTCCGGCACCCTCACGCCCGACCACGCGCGCGCGGCGGTGGAGGCGCTCCGCCTCGTGGCCGACGCGCCGCCGCACGGCGAGGACCGCCCGCCCGAGTCGCCGGTGCTGGTCGCGGCCGGCGTCACGGGCGGGGACCCGGCCGTTCGCGCCGCCGCCGCACGGGCGCTGCGCGACGCCGGCGCCGCCGACCTCGCCCCCGACGGCACCGTCTGCGCGGTCGCGCCCTCGGCGCTGCTCGCCGACGGCCTGCCCTACAAGCGCTCGCGCGTGGCGGTGGTGTGCGACGCCGAGCCGGGCCCCGACGTCCACGACGCGTACTGCGAGCGCGACCGCGCGGTGCGCCTCATGACCACGCCGCTCGATGCGCTCGCGCCGGGCGGCGTGGCCGTGGTCCCCGCCGGCGACGAGGAGATCATCGCGCACGCCCACAAGCGCGCGGCGACCGTGCTGACCTTCGACGACGCGGGGTCCCTGGCGATGCGCGTGCGCGAGGCGGTGCGCACGGTGCAGGCGGGCAGCATGCGGGTCGGGGTGCCGGCGTGACGCCCGGCTCCACCTCGCCCCGGCGGCGCCGCGCGGACGACGCCGCGGGCACGCTCGTGCTCATCGGCGGCGCGTGCACGCCTACGGGAGACGCGCTCGGCCGCTTCCTCGACGCGGCGCGCGCGCGCGAGGGTGGCTGCATCCTCGGCTTCACCACGGCCTCGGGCGATCCGGTGACGGCGGCGCGCGCGTGGCAGCGCGACTTCGCGCGCGCGGGCGCCACGCGCGTCGAGTTCCCCATCGTCGACCGCCGCACGTACGCGCAGGACCCCGGGCTCGCGGCGATGATCCGCGCGGCCGACGGGATCTTCCTCGGCGGCGGCGACCAGGTGCACCTGATGGCCACGATCGGCGGCTCCGCGATGGCGCGCGCGATCCGCGAGGCGAACGCCGCCGGCACGCCGGTCTGCGGCACCAGCGCGGGCGCCGCCGCGCTCACCGAGACGATCCTCGCCAACGGCGAGCCCGACGAGCACGGCGCGCCGCAGGCGATGTACATGGGCCCCGGCCTCGGCCTGCTCGGCTTCCACACGATGATCGACACGCACTTCGCCGAGCGGCGGCGCCTGCACCGGCTCTTCCGCGCGGTCGCGCGCAATCCCGAGCTGCTCGGCCTCGGCATCGACGAGGACACGGCGCTCGTCGTCAGCGGCCACCGCGGCGAGGTCGTGGGCGCGGGGGGCGTGACCTTCGTCGACGGCCGCACGATCCACTACGACACCGCGAACGAGGCGCGCACCACCGACGAGCGGCTCACGCTGAGCTACATGCGCGTCGGCCTGGTGGGCGCGGGCGACGTCCTCGATCTGCGCGAGCGCGAGCTCGCCATCGTCGTCGACGAGCGCCGCGCGCCCAACCTCGTGCCGATGCTGGCGGAGGACGGGACGATCGATCCGGTGCCGTGAGGAAGTGGAGCTGCGGAGCTGCGGGGCTGCGGAACGGCCGCTCGGGACGGTCCGCCGCGCTGGACCCGGACGGCGAACCGCGAACGGCAGACAGGATGAAGGTCTGAGAACATCCGATAACGGCGGAGGGCTCCACGTGGACGCGAATGACATCGCACCACGCGGAGCCCTCCGCCGTCATCAGCCGTTATCAGCCGTTGTCAGCCGTTCATCCTGTCTGCTGTCGGCCGTCCCTTTCTTGTGCACCGTGACGGCGGCTGCCGGGTGGAGTGAGGGCTGCGGGTCAGCCGTTCCGCAGCCCCGCAGCCCCGCAGCTCACTTCACGGATTCGCCGGCGTGTTCGGGTTCGACGCCCGCTCCTGCTCCGGATACGGCAGCCACGCCACGCGCGCGTCGGCGGTGCGCCCGAAGCGCCGCAGGTCGGCCCACGACAGCCCGCTCAGGAAGAGCGACAGCCGGCGCTGGCGCAGGATCTCGTCGAGCACCGCCTGCTGCGTTCCCAGCTCGGCGGCCGTGCGCGCGGCCAGCCCTGCCGCCGTGCGCACGCGGTTGATCTCGGTGATCGCCTGCGGCAGCCGGTTGAGCCGCGCGTGCGCCTCGGCGCGGATGAGCGTCAGCTCGTCCTGCGTGAACAGCGCGTACGCGTCCGCCGGGTTGCGGTACGGCAGCACCTGCAGCGTGCGCGTGCCGCCGAGCGAGTCGATCGGCGTCGCGCCGAACAGGCGCGTGACGCGCGCGTCGCCGGCCTCGGCGCCCGTGCGCAGCGCCTGCACCGCGCCGAAGTAGCGGTTGCCCGTGATCGAGCTCCAGAGCGGATTCTGGTCCACCGCCGTGTAGCGGAACTCCGACGTCGCCGTCGCCGGGACCTCGTTGGCGAAGGTGAGCGCCTGCTCGTACTGCCCCGCCGCGAGGGACCAGCGCGCCTGGAAGGCGCGGATCGTGTTCGGCAGGTCGAAGCCGGGGAGCAGCACGGTGCTCGTGAACTCGGTGGACGGCGCCTGCGCGGCGAGATCGGCGCGCGCGCTCGCCAGCAGCTCCAGCACGCGCGCGAGCGTCGTCGCGCGGTCGGCGAACGTCGGGTTCTCCGCCGACGGCTCGAGCACCACCTGCTGCCAGGCCTCGGCGAGCGCGCCGAGGCTCGCCGCCTTGAGCGTCCGGGCGAGCGCGGTGATGCCCGAGCGCGTGCCCGGCGCCAGCTGCACGGTCTCCACGCTCGCCAGCACGTCGTCGGCGGCGCGGATGGTGGCGTACTGCCGCGACCAGAACGCGACGAGGTCGAGGTTCGTCGACTCGACGCGCGGCGTGTTGAGCGCGGCGTTCGGGAAGCGCTGGAACTCGCGGTGCTGCGACTGCGAGTTGGTGAGCGACCCCAGCTCGCCGGCGACGAGCGCGGGCACCCACACGGCGTGCTCGATCGCGTTGCCGTAGCGGCCCTGCAGACCGACGGCGACCGCGCGCACGCCGGCCGGCGTGGTGACGACCTCCTCCTGCGTGGCGGCATTGGGGTTGGTGACGTCGAGCGTGCAGCCGGCGAGCGCGAACGCCAGCGCCGCGGCGGCGAGGGACTTGGTGTGCATCGACATGGCGGGGCGCCTCAGAAGTTCAGCGTGACGGCGGCCGTCACGTTGCGCGGGATGGGCGTGGTGGCGAAGGCGAAGCCGCGCACGAGCGTGCTCTGCGCGCCGGCGTTCGTCTCCGGGTCCCACCCGGTGTAGTCCGTCCACGTCTTCAGGTTGCGGCCGGCCAGCGTCAGCGTCGCGCTCTGCGCGCCGCGCGCGCCGACGCGGCGCAGCAGCCCGGCGCCGACGGTGTAGGACACGCTCAGCTCGCGCAGCTTCACGAAGTCGCCCTTCTCGACGTACTCCTCGAACACGCCGCGCCGCGCCGCGAAGTAGCCGCGCGGGACCTCGCCGGTGAGCTCGCGCGCGTACTCGGCGCCCGACCCGAAGGCCGGCGTTTCCAGCAGGCGGCGGTCGAAGTTGAAGATGTCCACGCCGCGCACGCCGTCGAACTGCGCGCGGAACGTGAGCCGCCGGCCGAGCGTGACGTCGTTGGCGAACGAGAAGAAGGCGCGCGGGTTCGGGTTCCCGATCACCGTGCGCGGCCCGATCGCCGGGATGCCGACGATGCGCCCGCTCGCGTCCTCGATCGGCCGGTTCTGCGCGTCGAGGATGCGTCCCTCGGCGTCGCGCACGTACGTCGTGCCGAAGAAGTGGCCCGGCGCGCTCCCGTCGCCACCCTCGGTCGCGACGCGGATGATGTTGAAGCTGTTCGGGATGAAGAACGCGCCGCCCGAGGAGAGCCGCGTCACCTGCGGGTCGCTCGTCGTCAGCGTCAGGCTCGTGTTCCAGCCGAGGCGCGGGCCGTCGAGGTTCACCGAGCGCACGAGCAGCTCGAGCCCGCGGTTGCGCAGCTCGCCCACGTTGGCCAGCTGATCGGAGAAGCCGCTGGAGGGGCGCACCGCGCGCGGCAGGATCAGGTCCGAGGTCGTCTTGTCGAACCAGGTCGCCTCGACGCCGAGGCGGCCGCGCAGCAGCTCGACGTCGGCGCCCAGCTCCGTCTCGCGCTGGCGCTCGGGCTTGAGCCCCTCGTTGCCCTGGGTCGGGCTGTTCGCCACGCCCGACAGCGCGCCGCCCGGCTCGAACACGTAGTTCGAGAAGCGCGCGAAGCTCTCCGCGGGCTGCCCGCCCGAGTACCCGAACGCGGCGCGCAGCCGCAGCCGGCTCACCGCGCTGCCGGCGAGATCCTTCCACCAGCCGGTGCCGCCCACGTCGAACGACGCGCCGAGCTTGGGGAAGTACTGCGTGCGCTCGTCGGCGCCGAACGCGCTGGAGGCGTCGGAGCGCAGCGCCGCGGTGACGAACAGCAGCTCGCTCACGCCCACCTGCGCCTGGCCGTAGAAGCCGAGCGTGCGCCGCTCGTCGCGCGCCTCGGTCGCGAACTGCCGGCTGCCCTGCAGCGTCTCGGTCAGCAGCGCGAGGTCCTCGGCGCGGCTGACGAGCACGTTGAAGCGCTGCTGCTGCCAGTTCATGCCGACGCTCGGCGTCACCTGCAGCCACGAAGCGGGGCGCGTGCGCCAGCTGACGTCGAGGTCCGAGTTGAGCAGCCGCGCGCGGTTGGCGGCCGACGTGGCCATGCCCGTCGGGAACGCCGTCGCCGTGGTGCCGCGCGGCACGAAGATCGACGCGTTCTCGGTGTACGCGTCGTAGCCGAAGCGGTAGTCGACCGTCACGGCGGTGTGCGGGGTCGCCTGCAGCTGCAGCCCGCCGACGTAGCGGTTCACCTCCTGCGGCGCCTTCCAGTTCGCGATCACGTCCAGCGGGTTGGCCGCCGACTGGCCGAGCGGGAACTGGCCGGTGACCGGATCGCGGTACAGGCTCCGGTCGTTGCTCATGAACAGGAAGTTCGTGAGCACGCCGTACTGCGCGACGAGGCCGCCGTTGGGCGTGAGGTCGGAGTTGCTCGCGATGTAGCTCGTGCTCGTGTTGAGCTTGAGCCAGTCGTTGAGCTGCCGATCGAGGTTCAGCCGCAGGTTCTGACGCCGGTAGTCGGTCGCGCGGATCACACCCTGCTGGTCCTGCAGCGCGCCCGAGAGGTAGAACTGCGTGCGCTCGTCGCCGCCCGAAAGGTTGAGCGAGGTGTTGTACGAGCGCGCGGTCCGGAAGATGTCGTCCTGGTAGTCGTAGCGCGTCACCGGCTGCCCGGCGAGGTTCACCGGCGCCTGGTTCACGTCGACGAAGTGCTCGACCTCGTCGCTGCCGTACGTCTGGCGGAACGTCGTGCGCAGCGCCCCCGCGCGCCCGCGCTTGGTGAAGATCTGCACGACGCCGTCGTTGGCGCGCGAGCCGTACAGCGCGGCCGCGGCGGCGCCCTTCACCACCTCGATGCGCTCGATGTCGTTCGGGTCGAGGTCCGCGAGGCGGTTGGTCGTGTAGCCGCCGAGGTCCACGAGCTGCCGCGACGAGTTGTCGACGATCACGCCGTCGATGATGTAGAGCGGCTCGGCGCTCCGGCTGATGGTCGAGAGGCCGCGGATGCGCACGCTCGTGCCGCCGCCGGGCGTCCCGGAGTTCTGCTGCACGAGCGCGCCCGCCACCTTGCCCGAGAGCGCCACGTCGAGCTGCGCCGTCGCCGCATTGGTGAGCTGCTCGCCCTGCACGGTCGCGAGCGTGGCGCCGAGCTGCGCGCGCTCGGTCTCGGTGCGCGTGCCGGTGGTGACGATCTGCGAGAGCTGCAGCACGTCGCGCACGAGCGAGAAGTCCTGCGTCGCCGTGCCCGAGGTCTGCGCGATGGTCGCGCGGCCGGGGCGGTAGCCGACGTAGCGCACGAACAGCGTCGTGGGCCCGCGCGGCTCGCGCACGACGAGGCGGAAGGTGCCGTCGTCGCCGGCGAGCGCGCCGATGGTGGTGCCGGGGACGCCCACCTGGGCGCCGGCGATGGGACGGCCACCGTCGTCGGTGACGCGGCCGGTGATGGTGAGCTGCGCATGGGCGGCCGCCGGCACGGCGAACGCTACCAGCGCCGCCACCCGGAGCTCCGGTCGGAGGGGCATGGCACGGAGGGGGAGAGGGGACGCGCCGCCGCCGTGCATCGCGCACGGGGGCGTGCCGAACGTGCGGACCTCTCCGTGCGCGCGCCAGTCACCGTGGACGACGCGCCGCGAACGACCGGCGAACGATCCGTGGACGCGCTGCCCACGCGCCACCGACGCGCCGCGGCCGACGCGCGTCAGTCGACGGCGGCGACCAGCACGAGCGACAGCGGCCGCTGCGTCTCCGGGTGCACGGGCTCCGTGATGCGCACGAGGCGCAGCCCCGCCGCGGCGAGCGCGTCGTGCCAGTCGGCGAGCGTGCGGAAGTACCACGGCATGCTCGCGGGGAACGGCACCGCGAACGCCGCGAACGTCTCCTCGCGCCATCCCGACGCGTACGCGCCGTCGCCCGCCGCGACCCAGGGATGCACGGTCTGCACGACCAGGCGGCCGCCCGGCGCGAGCCGCGCCGCGCACGCGGCCAGCGTCGGCGTCACCGGATCGCCGAGCAGCGCGAAGTTGACGACGACGAGGTCGAACGGCCCGCGGGCGCGCGACGACTCGTCGTGCAGCTCCTCGTAGCTCGCGACCTCGTAGCGCGGCGCGGGCGCACCCGCCGGCGCGGCCGTCTCTCGCGCGCGGGCGACGAGCGGCGCGCTGACGTCGACCCCGAGCACGCGCGCGCCGCGCGCCGCGAGCGCGCGTGCGAGCCATCCCTCGCCGCAGCCCACGTCGAGGACCGAGGCGCCATCGAGCGTCGGCACCGCCTCGGCGCAGGCCGCGACGATCGCGGCGTCGGTGCCGGCGCGCCGGCTGGCGATCGCGCCGTCGCGCACGGCGCTCGTCCACGCGCCGGCGTTCGTATCCCAGCTCTCGACGAGCCGCGCGTGTCGCGCGTCGTCCGACTCGGCGGTGCGGTCGCTCATGTGGGGCGCCCTCGGATCAGGCCTCGTGCCGTCCCTCTTCCAGCTCGTGCGTCGAATGCGGCGTGCAGCGGCGGTTCTTCTCGTCCACGAACACGATCGTCGGCGCGAAGCCCGCCAGCTCGTGCGGCTCGTAGTCGGCGTAGCTGATGACGATCACCAGGTCGCCGGGCATGCCGAGCCGCGCGGCGGCGCCGTTGAGCTGGATCGTGCCGCTCCCCCGCGCGCCCTCGATGACGTACGTCTCCAGCCGCGCGCCCGTGTTGACGTTGACGACCTGCACCTTCTCGAAGGCGAGCAGGTCGGCCGCGTCCATGAGGTCGCGGTCGACGGTGAGGCTGCCCTCGTAGTGGAGATCGGCGCCGGTGAGGGTGGCGCGGTGGATCTTGGACTTGCAGAGCGTGCGACGCATGGACGTTGGGGCTGGTGTTCCCCAAAGCTAATCGCGCCGCGCGCCGTGGACGGCGGGAGTCGGGCGCGCTGCGGGGCTGCGGGACGGCTACCCGGGACGCTCGGCGGCGCGGGCCCGAACGACGAACGGCGGGGGACAGGATGAACGTCTGAGAAGGGCGGACCAGCCGGAGGGTGCTGAGGTGAGCGAGACGACGCACACCCCCGAGCCCTCACAGCTCATCCGCCCTTCTCGGGCGTTCATCCTGTCTTCATTCCGTGCTCGTTCCTGCGCGCCGGGCTCGAAGCGAACTGCCGGACAGGATTGACAGGACTCGATCCTCCGCGTGACGCGACGGCGCCATGCCCCACGCGGAGCCTTGAATCCCGTCGATCCTGTCAATCCTGTCGAGATGCCGTTCGGTCCGCGCGTAGAAGTCGGGCTCAGGATCCGCAGCCCGCAGCTCCGCAGCGCCGCAGTGCCGCCCCCTCAGGCGGCCGCTCGCGCGGGCGACTCCACGAGCGGCATGACCTCCTCGGCGAAGCGCTCCATCTCCTCCAGCTGCGGGCTGCTCTGCAGCAGCAGGAGGTTCACGCCGACCGCCTGGTACGCGCGCACGCGGTCCGCCACCTGCTCGGCGGTGCCCACGAAGCCCGCGCGGAGCCCGCGGTTCGACACCGAGTAGTCCTGCAGCGCCAGCGGACGCTCGAGCTGCGTGTTGGTGGTCCAGTCGCCGAAGTTGGCGAAGCCCGGCGAGTCGGGGCGCACGGTGGTGATGCGCGCCAGCTCGCGCTTCGCCTCCGCCTCGGTCTCGCGCACGATCGCGTAGCCCGCCATCCCGAACTGCAGCGGCGGCAGGCCGAGCACCTCGCGGCGCGCGCGCAGGTCGGCGACGCGCGCGGCGATGACGTCGACCGGATCGCCGTGCATCACGTACGCGTCGCACTTCGCCGAGATGAGCGACTTGGCCGCCTCGCTCTCGCCGCCCGCGTACAGCGTCGGGCGCGGGCGCCCCGGCAGCGCCAGCGGCTTCGGCGACAGCACGGTCTCCTCGGCGCGATAGTACTTGCCCGTGTACGAGAAGCCGTTCGCCTTCCACGCGCCGTCGAGCACGTCCAGCCACTCGCTGGTGCGCGCGTAGCGGTCGTCGTGCTCGTCGAACTGCACGCCGTAGCGGCGCGCCTCGTCCTTCCACCAGCTGCTCACGACGTTCAGCGACAGCCGGCCGCCGCTGATCTGGTCGAGCGTCGCCGCCTGCTTGGCGAGGATGGCCGGCGGGTGGAAGGTCGGCCGCACCGCGACCATCAGCTCCAGGCGCTCGGTGACGGCGGCCAGCGCGGCGGCGGCGGTCCACGCCTCCAGCGAGTCGGCCTCGATCCCCTTGATGTCGTTGAGGAACAGCTCCGCGACCAGCGAGAGGTCGTAGCCGATCTGCTCCGAGCGCTGCGCGAGCCGCTTCACGTACTCCCAGCTCGCCTGCATCCCCTCGTCCTCGACGTTGCGCAGCCAGCCGCCGAAGACGGGCATCCAGTAGCCGTAGCGCATCAGACGCCGACCTCCTGAGCGCTCAGCGCGGTGCGCTCAGCGCCCGAGGTGTCGCCGAGCCGCGCCTCGAGGTAGTCCACGAGCTTCACGAACGGATCGAACCCGACGACGTTCACCGCGTCGGCCACGAAGTTCGACAGCGCGTTGATGTCGTACACGTACCACTGCCCGTCGCGGTCGTCGACGAGGAACTCGATGCCGCCGACGTCGAGGTTCGTCGCGCGCGAGATGCGCTCGATCGCCTCGATCACCTCGCGCGGCGGGTCGGCGCGCTCCACGCGCAGCCCGTTCTTCGGCGCGTCCAGCGCGCAGGCGTTGCGCGACAGCTCCACGCCGTCGCCCGTCTGGCAGGCGTCCGCGGGGCACAGGTTGAAGCCCGTGTCGGCCGGGTAGACGTGGATCGCGTACAGGTACTCGCCCCCGAGCGTCTCGACGCGCGTGATGCGGCCGTCGCGCAGCGGCGCCTGCTCCTGCACGAGCGCCGTCCCGTCGACGCCCAGGTCGAGCAGCCCCGCCTCGGCCGCCGCGGCCAGCTCCGCCTCGCTGTCGAAGCCGACGATGCCGGCGCCGCTGCCGCCGACGTTCGCCTTCACGAGCACCGGGTAGCGCAGCCCGCGGGCGGCGGCCACCGCCTGGCTCGGGTGGTTGATGACGCGGCTCCGCGGGAAGGGCACGCCGAGCTCCGTCAGCAGGTCGAGCTGCGTCGCCTTCGAGAGCTCCATGCCGTAGGCGGCGCTCCCGTTCACGACCGGGACGCCGAGCCGCTCGAGGTGCCGCAGCCAGTGGAGCGTGTGGAACGTCGTCTGGCGGGCGTCGCGCAGGTACGCCGAGGGCGAGGCGCGGTTGAAGACGAGCGACCAGGGAACCCGGGTCTCCGACGGGTCGTAGACGTGCGCCGCGGCGTCGATCCGCTCGAACGGGATGCCGCGGCGCTCCAGCTCCGCGAACAGGGGGCGGAACCAGTCGGGGTGCTCGTGGAAGATCGCGATGGTCATGGCGGGGGGGGCCGGGAGTGCGAGAAGGCCGCGCACGGGGGCGCCGTGGGACCGGAGCAACGAAAAACCGCCCCGGTCCGTGGCTGGACCGGGGCGGTGCGGGAATGCGGTGCCGGGCGAGTTCGCCCGATCAGCCGTCCATGTGCACGTGCGCGCCGACCGCCGCATCGACCTGACAGGTCATGCGATGCCACATGCGGCACATGAGACAGGGGGCGGTGGCGGGGCGCGTCATGGTTCGAATGCTCGTCGGCGCCGAACGGAAAGTCAAGCACTGAGATTGTACGGCGGGCTCCCGAAAACGGGGATCCCTCCATGAGCCGGGCGCTGCGGACTGCGGGCTGCGGATCCTGACTCCTTGGCTCTGCAGCATCGCGCCGGCCCGAGCTGAAAAGCAGCAGGGAGGCGAATCGGAGAACGTCCGATGAGAAGGTCGGATGGCTCCGCGTGGCGCGACGTTCCTCGCCACCCCGCGGAGCCATCCGACCTTCATCAGCTGTCATCCGACGGTCATCCCTGCGAGTACCGTGGCCCTCCTCGTTCGCGCTTCGCATCCGCGCGACGGCGACCGCTCGGCTCGGCGAGGGCCGCGGCTCCAGAATCCGCAGCCCGCAGTCCGCAGCGTCCGGTGCGACGACGCCGCCCCGCGCTCAGAACCTCGCTTCCACGGCCAGGTCGAACCGCATCCGCTTCTCCGGCCAGAGCCCGCGCGAGAGGTCCGCGCGCACGAGGCCGTCGAGGAACGACATCCCCACGCCGTAGCCGCTCAGCGGGCGGCCCGGGCTGCCGAAGTCGCGACGGTCGCCCGCCCAGCCGACGTCGAAGAAGACCGACGGCCGCGCGCTCGTCGTGTTGAAGCCGAGCTCCGACCGCGTGGTCCAGAACGCGTTGCCGACGTAGCCCACCGTGTCGGGACGCGCGAACTGGCCGCGCACCGTCTGGTAGCCGCCGACGTAGAACAGCCGCTGCGGCGTCGCGTCGCCGGCGATGCCGCCCGCGGCGGCCGTGACCGCGGCGGCGAAGCGGCCGAAGCCGCGCGACAGCGTCGCGTCCAGCAGCCCGCGCCCGTACCCGGCCGCGAGCCCGCTGTCCGCGCCGCTGCGGCCCACCCACGCGCCCTCGGCGCGGCCGCGCGCGAACAGGCGCCACCCCGACGGGTCGCTGCCGAAGGTGCGGTTCATCTCCGCGCCCGCGCCGACGACGTTCGCCTCCGCCGCCGCGATGTTCTCGATGAAGTCGGCGCCGGTCCAGCTCTGGCGCAGCTCGCGCTTCGCGTCGCGCTGCCGCTCCGCGAACAGCCGCCAGTTCAGCGGCGAGCCGCCCAGCAGCTGCGCGCGCGTGCCCGACAGCTCGGCGCCCCACGTGCGGTAGTAGAAGCCCTCGTCGCGCCCGTACAGCAGGCTCGCCAGCGACGCGCCGAAGGAGAGCGGCGAGCCCCAGTCGTCGTTCGCCACGCCCAGGCGGTGGAAGAGCGCGCCGCGCAGCGTCTGGCTCCCGTTCGAGCGCTCGAGCGCGAGCTCCGCGTTCGGCACGAGGTCGGAGACGCCGATCCGCGCCTGCGCGGTCGCCGTGTAGCCCATGCCGAGCACGCTCTTCGCCTCGGCGCCCACCGACAGCCCCTCGACGCGGTTGAAGCGGATCAGGTCCACGCCCGAGCGGAGCGTCGGCGGCTGCGGCGACCACCCCGGCTGCAGCCCGAAGTCGTCGAGCGCCTCCAGCAGCGCGTCGCGCTCGGTGGTGCCGAAGATCGCCTCGCCCGGCTCGTAGATGGAGCCCGGCAGCTCGGGCGAATTCGCGAGCTTCTGCGGATCGCACGGCATGCGCACCGCCATGCGCAGCGCGCCGTCGTGGCGCGTGCGCGTGCCGGCGAAGTAGGTGCTGTCGCGCGCGCACTCCTCGCGGCGGCGCGTCACCTGCCGGCCCGCCGCCTCGGCGCGGCCGGCGCGGCGGAGCAGCACGCGCGCCTGCGTCGTGTCGCCGCGCGCGGTCGCCTTCGCGGCCTCCTGCCGGAGGCTGTCGGCGCGGAACGCGTGGCGCCGCACGGTCGAATCCTCGCGCGCGAGCCGCGCCGTCGCCGAGGTGTCGGCGCGGCGCGCGCGCGTCTGGTCGTTGTCGCCGACGGCGACCATCACCGTCGTGCCGCCGTCCGACGTCGTGTCGTCCGCGACCAGCCCCAGCTCCGCCGGCGACGGGATGCGCGGCACCGCGAGGCTGCCGTTCACCGCGGCGTACTTGTAGCTCTCCTCGAACTTCACCGGCATGCGCATGAACCCCGCCTGCGCCTCGCCTTCGGCGACGTTCATCTTCGGCAGCCAGAAGCGCCCCTCGTACAGCCCGTACTCCACCGTGATCGCCGAGATGTTCGCGCGCATCGGGGTGATGAGCCCCTTCACGAGCGCCGGCACCTCGTCGTCGTCGCCGTCGCGCTTGCTCTCCTCGTCGGCGACCTTCCAGATGTCCATCTCGGCGGCCATGCGGTACGCCGCGCGCACGAGGCTTCCGCGCTCCGTGTCGAACCAGAACGAGCCGACGAAGGCGCGCCACTCGGGGCGGCGCGCCGTGATGCGCAGCTCGCGCAGCCCGATGCGGCGCCCGTCCGGCAGGCGGATGCTCACCGAGTCGCCCGCCGTGTAGCGGTAGTACGCCTCGGCGCCCGTCGCGAGCGGGTGCAGCATGTCCTCCTCGTTCACCTCCGCGCGCGCCGCGCCCATGTCGCTCGACGGGAACCAGAGCGTCTCGCGCCCGGGGAAGTACGGCACCGGCGCGAAGTCCTCCGGGTCGATGTCGATGTCCGCCTCCTTGATGGACGGCATCACCGAGCGGCTGCCGAGCGGCTCCACCCAGACGCCGTTGCCGCGCGACCAGCGCACGCGCGAGGCGTTCTCGGTGCGCAGGAACAGCCGCTCGCGCCCGATGCGGCGGATCCCCAGCCCGACCGACAGCCGCGAGTAGCTCTTGGCGTCGTAGGCGCGCAGCGCGGAGTCCTGCGCCAGGCGGGCGACGCGGGCGCGGGACAGGAGCGCGCGCGCGTCCGCGTCCGCGAACGCGGTCCGCTCCAGCTCCGGCGTCACCTGCTGGCGGCGCACGGGACGGTTGCGGCGCACTTCCGCGCACTCCTCGGCCGACCGGCAGTTGCCGCGGCGGATGCGGTCGGCGCTGTCGGTGCGCGCGGTGGTCGTGGCCGGCGTGGTCGCGGCGGGCGGCTGCGCGGCGACCAGCGCCGGCAGCAGGAGGAGGAGCGAGGGGAGGAGTCGACGCATCGGCGGGGGAGACGGGGGCGTGCCGCCTCCCGTACGGTGGCCCAGGACGACCGGTTTCCCGCGGCCAGTCCGCGAGCCCCGAACGGAGCGTTGTCCGGCGACGTACTCCATTGCATCGTAGCGCGCCCGCCGGCCTCCCGCCGACCGCGGCCCCTCGTCCTCTCGCCGCCGTCCCCATGACGTCACCGCTCCCGCGCGGCTGTCCGCTCCCCCGCCTCGCCGCCCTGCCGCTGCTCCTCGGCCTCCCGGCGGGTGCGCTCCTCGCGCAGACCAACGCCGGTACGGCGCCCGCTCCCGCCGCCGCGGCACCCGCCACGGCGTCGGCCTCCGCCATGCGCCGCGACTTCACCCCCGCGGACCTGAAGGGGTGGAAGACGGTCCGCAGCGCCCAGCTCTCCAACGACGGGCGCTGGTTCGCCTACCAGTACGCCCCCAACGAAGGGGACGCCGAGGTCGTGCTGCGGTCGATGGCCGACGGCAAGGAGACCCGTATCCCGATCGGCGAGGCGCCCGCGCAGCAGGGCTTCGGCGGCCCCGGCGCCGCCGCGCCCGTGCAGTTCAGCGGCGACGGCCAGTGGCTCGCCGTCACGGTCTATCCCAAGCAGGCCGACGCGCGCCGCCTGCGCCGCGAGCGCCGCCCGGCGCAGAACAAGCTGGTGCTCGTGCGCACCGCGACCGGCGAGACGCGCGAGTTCGACAAGATCCGCCGCGCCGCCTTCGCCGGCGAGCGCCCGACGCACGTCGTGCTGCAGGCCTATCCGGCCGACGCCGGCCCGACGCCGCCGGCCGCCGCGCCCGCGGGGCCGGGCGGGCCAGGCGCGCCGCCCCGCGTCGAGAGCAGCGACCTGCTCGTGCACCGGCTGGGCACGAGCGACGTGCTGACCGTCGGCAGCGTCGGCGAGTTCGCCGTCGACGACGACGGGCGCTGGCTCGCCTACACCGTCGAGCGGCGCGACACGCAGGGCAACGGCGTGCACGTGCACGACCTCGCGAGCGGCACGCTGCGCGTCCTCGACAGCCAGAAGGCGCTCTACCGCCGGCTGGCGTGGAGCGACACGCTCCCGCAGCTCGCCGTGCTGCGCGGCACCGTCGACAGCGCGGCCAGCGACACCGCCTACGCGGTGCTCGGCTTCCGCGGCTTCGGCGCCGGCGCGCCGAAGGCGACCACACTGGCGCTCGCCGGCCGCGCCGACGCGCCCGCGGGGATGCGCGTCTCGCCCGACCGCACGCCGCGGTGGACCGTGCAGGGCGACGGCCTCCTCTTCGGCCTGCGCGAGAAGAAGCCGGCGCCGCCCAAGGAGGAGCCGGACGACGAGAAGCCCAACCTGATGATCTGGCACTGGAAGGAGGCCCGCCTCCAGTCGCAGCAGCAGGTGCAGGAGCAGCAGGACCGCGCGTTCAGCTACCTGGCCGCGTACTGGACCGGCACGAACAAGGTCGTCGCGCTCTCCGACTCGACGATGCGCCAGGTCGCGATGCTCCCCACCGACCGCTGGGCCCTCGGCACCGACGGCCGCGCCGACGAGCGCCGCGGGCTGCTCGAGGGGCTGCCGCGCGTCGACCAGTACGTGGTCGATCCGCGCACCGGCGAGCGGCGCCTCGCGCTCGGCAAGCTGCGCCAGGGTCCGACGCTGCCGTCGCCCGACGGACGCAAGCTGCTCTACTTCGACGACGGGCACTATCACGCGCTCGACCTCGCGACGCTGGCCAAGCGCAACCTGACGAGCGGCGCGTCGGTCTCGTTCTGGGACACCGAGGACGACCACAACGTCGACAAGCCGGCGACCTTCCCCGTCGGCTGGGCGAAGGACGGGAGCGCGGTGCTGCTGTCGGACAACTGGGACATCTGGAAGGTCCCCGCGGCCGGCGGCACGCTCGTGAACCTCACGCGCGACGGCCGCACGCGCGGCGTGCGCTACCAGAACCGCGTCGTCATCGACCCGCGCGAGAGCGGCATCGACCTCGGCAAGCCGCTGTTCGTGCGGCTGTACGGCGAGCGCACCAAGCAGGGCGGGCTCGCGCGCGTCGACGCGCAGCGCGGCGGCGCGACCACCCTCGTGCTCGACGACGCGGCGTTCAACCCGCGCCGCGCGCGCGACGCCGACGTCTGGGTCACCACGCGCAGCACGTTCGCCGAGTATCCGGACTGGTGGCGGATGGAGAACGGGAAGCCGACGACGCGCCTGACGAACGGCGGCACCCAGCTCGCGTCGTTCAAGTGGTCGGCCGGCACGCGCCTCGTGAACTACGTGACCGACAAGGGCGACTCGCTGCAGGGCACGCTCTTCCTCCCCGCCGACTACCAGCAGGGACAGAAGTACCCGACGGTCACGTACATCTACGAGAAGCTCTCGCAGGGACGCCACCAGTTCTCGCACCCCAACGAGGTGAACGGCGTCTCGATCCACCCCGGCCTGATGACGAGCCGCGGCTACGCCGTGTTCATGCCCGACATCGTCTACAAGGTCAACGATCCCGGCATGAGCGCGGTGTGGAGCGTGGTGCCCGCGGTGAAGGCGGCCATCGCGACCGGCATCGTCGACTCGGCGCGCGTCGGCCTGCAGGGGCACAGCTGGGGCGGGTACCAGACCGCGTTCCTCGTCACGCAGACCGACATCTTCAAGTCGGCCATCGCGGGCGCGCCGCTCACCGACATGGTGAGCATGTACAGCTCCGTGTACTGGAACAGCGGCCTCGCGAACCAGCCGATCTTCCAGGCGAGCCAGGGCCGCTTCACGGGCAACTACCTCCAGAACATGGAGGCGTACGCGCGCAACTCGCCCAACCGCCACGCCGACAAGATCAAGACGCCGCTCGTCATCCTGCACAACGACAAGGACGGCGCGGTCGACTTCAACCAGGGCATCACGTTCTACAACACGCTCAAGCAGCTCGGGAAGGAGGCGATCCTCCTCGAGTACCCGGGCGAGAACCACGGCCTGGTGCAGCGCGGCAACCTGAAGGACTACCAGACGCGCATGATGGAGTGGTTCGACGTGCACCTGAAGGGCGCGCCGGCGCCCGACTGGATCGAGCGCGGCGTGCCGCGCCTGCAGATGGACGACCACCTGCGCGCGCGGAAGGCGAAGCCCGAGCCGAAGAAGGAGGAGCCGAAGCGGATCGCGACCGCCGGCTGACGCCCCTGTCGGTTACGACGCGCGCGCCCCGTGCGCTCCCTCGTGGAGCGCACGGGGCGCGCGTGCGTCGTCCCCCGCCGCGCCGGCGAGCCCCGTCACGCGGCGCGCGCGCAGCCGCAGCGCCAGGACGAGCAGCAGCGCGCCCGAGACGGCGGCGTGCCAGCCGATCCACCAGACGATGCGCACCGCGCCGACCGCGGGCGCGAGCGCCAGGAAGAGCCCGAGCGCGAGCGACGCGACGCCCGCCGCGCCGAGCCACCACGCATCCGACAGTCGCGCGCGCAGCCGCCACGCGGCGATGACCGCGAAGGCGCCGGTCGCCAGCGCCCAGCACGCCAGCTGAACGACGACCACGAACACGGTCGGCTCGGGCCAGAGCGCCACCACGAGCCCGAGCGCGAGCCCGGCGAGCCCCTGCAGCAGCAGCGCCTCGCGGCGCGGCGCCGCCCGCCGGTCGCGGACGGTGGGCCGCAGCGCGGCGATGGTCGCCAGCAGGCCGTCGGCGAAGGCGAAGGCCGCGAAGGCGGCCACGAGGGTGTCGAGCGTCAGCCCCGGGACCAGCAGGGCGAAGAGGCCGAAGAGGATGGCCGCGCCTCCGCGCGCGGCGAGCGCCCACCAGTTCCGAACGAGGAATTCCGCCATGCGACGCGACAACGGGCCCGCGCGGTCGACCGGGCCACGCGAACGCGGGGCTGCCGCCGCGCGGCTCGGGAAAGCAGGATTCCGGCCAGCCTCCCTCCCGCCCCGTCGCCGTGTCCGCCACCACACCGTCCCGTCCGCTGGCCGTCGTCACCGGCCCCACCGCCGGCATCGGCCGCGTGTTCGCCGAGCGGTTCGCCGCCCGCGGGCACGACCTGCTGCTCGTCTCGCGGGACGCCGCGCGGCTGGGGGAGGTCGCCGCCGAGCTGTCCGGTCGCCACGGCGTCGCCGCGACGGTCGCCGCGCACGACCTGGCCGACCCGGCGCAGGTCGAGACGCTCGCCGCGACGCTGGCCGGCCTCCCGCGCCTGGACGTCCTGGTGAACAACGCCGGCTTCGGCACGCTCGGCACGCTGCTCCGCACCGATCCGCGCGCGCAGGCGGCGATGATCCAGCTCCACTGCGCGACGCCGCTCCGGCTGGTGCAGGCGGCGCTGCCGGGGATGGTCGCGCGGCGCGCCGGGCTGATCATCAACGTGGCCTCGGTCGCCGCCTTCGTGACCGGTCCGGGCAACGCGACCTACTCGGGGACGAAGGCCTTCCTGCGGGTCGCCACCGACGGGCTCGCCGCCGAGCTGACGGGCACCGGCGTGCAGGTGCAGGCGCTCTGCCCGGGCTTCACGCGGACCGAGTTCCACGACCGCATGGGCTTCGCGCCGAGCAACATCCCGCGCCCGCTCTGGATGACGCCCGACGCCGTGGTCGACGCGTCGCTGCGCGCCGCGGATCGCGGTGGTCCCGTGACGGTGATTCCCGGGCTGACGTATCGCGCCGCGGTGGCCGCGCTGCGCCACCTTCCGCTGCGGGCGCTCTCGATGCTCATCCGGCGGGCGCCGCGGAACCGGGGGTGAGCGCTCAGCGCTGAGCGCTGCCCCTCACCGCGTGATCGCGCGGAGCTTGAACAGCCCGCCCATCATGTCCGACGCCCAGAGCGCGTCGCCGGCGAGGTCCACGCCCCACACGAACGGGGCCGCCGAGCGGTTCGTGCGCGGGTCGCGCGTGAGCGGCGCGCCGTCGAGCGCGACGCCGATCTCGCGCCCCATCTTCGCGAGGTCGCAGCGGCCGTCGGGCGTGCGCTCCGCGGCCGAGCACGAGCCCAGGTCGCCGCGCACGTCGAGCGCGCGCACGCCGCCGTCGTAGTACGCGACGTAGAGGATCCCGCGCGCCTCGTCGGCGACGAAGTTGTGCGTGCCGGCGTCGGGCACGCGGAACGTCGCCACCTCGCGCCAGCTCGACGGGTTGGCGAGATCGTTCATGTCGACGATGTGCACGTCGCCCGCCGACGAGTTGCCGATCGTCAGGCCGGTCGTGAGCTCCTCGCCCACGGCGACGAAGCGGCGACGGCCGTCGGTGTGCAGCCAGAGGATGTTGTGCACCGAGGCGCCCTGCGACGAGACGCTCGGGCGCGTGACGACGGCTCCCATGCGCACGGGCGCGCTGATCGACCCGCCGCGCGCGCCGCCGCCGATGTCCCACACCACCATCCCCTCGTCCCAGTTGGCGGTGAACAGCAGCCCATCGCGCACGAAGGTGTCGTGCACGAAGGGCTGCCCCATCGGCTGGGACCAGACCTCGCGCGGCGCCGAGGGCGTGGAGAGGTCGACGATCGTGAGCCGCGCCGGCGCGCCGACGCCCGGGTTCACGGCGGCGAACGCGTAGAGGCGCCCGTTCACGCGCGTGACCTGCGCGGTGTGCACGCCGTTGCGCAGGTTGGGCGAGGTGTAGCGCGTGATGAGGCGCGGGTGCGCGGGATCCTGGCGGTCGTAGATCACCAGCGATCCCTCCGGCCCCGGCTCGGTCGCGACGACGAGGAGCGTGCCGTCGTCGCTGACCTGCACGTCGCCGGTGGTGCCGACGTTCGCGATCGTCAGCGTATCGACGAGCTGCGGCACGTTGCCGCTGCCGTCCCACACGTAGACGACGTTGCCGCGCGCGAAGCGCTGCCCCCACGACGACGTGTAGACCCACTGGCCGCGCGCCGTCACCTCGGCGGTGACGCGGTCCGTCACCACGCCCTGGCCGAGCACAGTGAGGGGGGTCGGGGTGCCGCCGTTGTTCGTTCCCGTCCCCGGATTGGGCGGCGGCTCGACCGTGCCGCCCGGGCCGTCGCCGTCGCCCCCGCCGCAGGCGGCGAGGGTCGCGACGGCGAGTAGGGCGAGCGTACCGCGGGCGACGGCGGCGAGCGAGCGGGGTCCGGCGGGGGGGCGACGCATGCGGTGCGCGGAGTGTGGGTGACGCGAGCGGGTCGTGGCGCGGATCACGGGGCGGCGGCGACGCCGTACCGCCCCATGCGCCCGTGCGGTCGGCCGAGGCCGAGTCGGATGCCCGCGGCGAGCGTCCACTGCGACGTCGCGCGGTAGAAGAGCTCTGGATCGAACACGGACGGCTGCACGAGCGCGCGCGGCGCGGCGCGCGCGGCCTCGACGAACGGCGCGAAGCGGAACCGCCCCGTCGTCGGCTGCACCGACGCGGCCAGGGTGAGGATCCGCCACTCGGTGATGCCGAGGACGTTCTGTTCGTAGTGCGGGCGGACGGTGCGGAAAGGGTCGAGCATCCGCTCCTCCTCCGGCCGCCCGGTCCGCTCGGCGCGCGCCGCCACCGTCACCACGCCGCCGAGCACCGGGCGCCACGCCGCGCCTTCCGCCAGGACGCTCTGGTAGCGGAAGGCGCGGCGGGCGCCGCGGTGCTCGTCGGTGCGCGCCCACTCCACGAGGGCGTACCCCCCGAATGACGGCAGGGTCACCGGCGCGCCGGGCGGATCGCCGGTGCTCCAGCGGGCGGCGAGGCTCGACTTGCGCTGATCGAGTCCCTGCCCCGTCGGGTCCTCGGGCGACGGCACGCGCGCGTGGCTGGCCGACAGCTCCAGGGCGCCCGGCGCCAGCCCGCGTGCGAGCTCGAGGGGGAGCAGGGTGCCGCGCACCGACCAGGCCTCCCCGAAGCGGCTGGCGCGCGGCCAGGCCCACGGACCGTCGGGCTCGTCGCCGCCGAAGCGTGCGCCCTCGAGGAGCGCGCCGGGCGCGCGCACGCCGGCGATCGCGACGTAGCGCTCCAGCAGCTGCGCCAGGTGGTGGTTCACCGGGAAGAGCACGAACGGCCGCAGCATCGGGTCGTCGGTCCCGAACGGGACGAAGCCCTTGCCGGCCGCGAGCGACGCGGCGACCGGGCCGCCGAACGCGCGCCCGCCGACGCTCGCCATCGCCTCGTGCACGAAGGTGTGCGGATGCCGGCGGTCGACGTAGCCCTCGCCGTAGATGCCCGGCGTGAGCTGGCCGCGCCGCAGCGTGAGCGCCTCGAGGTTGAGCGTGCCGGTGAGCTGCACGCGTCCGCCCCAGAGCGGCGCATGTCCCATCACGACCGGCTGCGTCAGGTAGCCCTCCTGCAGCCGGCGCCCCTGGACGGTCGCGGCGCGCAGCGCGAGCGCCGTGACGTCGGCCGAGAGGCGCGCGCCACCATGCCCCGCGTGCGCGGGCGCCGCGCCCGAATCCTCCGGCGCCGCCGGATGCGCGTGCGCGCCGCCGACGGTCTGCGCGCGCAGCGGAAGCGCCAGCACGAGCGTGCACGTCACGAGCGTGGACGTCGCAAGCGTGCACGTCGCGAGCAGACGCGTCGCCGACCGTGACCATCGTGACGATCGTGACGATTCGGTCATGCACGCGAGCGCACGCGCGCGGAGGGAGCCGCCATGGATCATGGCGGGCAAGCTGAGCTGCGGCGGAGGCGTCGGCAATGCGTCATGCCCGTCATACCCCGCGAGCGCGCCGATTCGCACATGCACTCGTCAAGGCACGCGCACGCACTCGCACATGCGCACGCACTCGCGGATCGGCGTGCGCTCGTGGATGCGGTCGCTCCGCGTTCGCGGACATCCATAACCAGGGCGCGCGTGCGCACGTGATGACGCCCGATGCGTGTGCCGCTCCAGGCCGCGCGTCGGAAAAAGGCGGGCAGACAGGCAGAGCGCGTGCCATATGCTGAACGACGCGTCGACGGACCCGCCGCGCACCGCGGAATTTGGTGACTGTGCCCACGAAAGTGCGTTTGACTGGCGCGCGGCTTGCGATGGGTCCCACCGCTGACATGACAGCAGCGTGGACTCCCCTCGCGTCCGCGCACTGTGCATGTGTCCGTCCATCACTGGAGAGGTCTTCGCATGCGAGCAGGTCCGGGTACGGTCGGCGTCATCGCCCTCGCGCTCGCCGTTGGTTCCTCGGTCGCGGACGCACAGTCCATCACGCGTCCGCTGCCGGCCAAGGGTGAGGTGACCGTCACGTCCACGAGCCTCGTGCCGCCGGCAGGGCAGCTGCCCGGCGCGTTCATGGCGTCGTCGCCGGTGACGCTGGGGCCGGAGCAGTTCGAGTTCGAGGGCTACGAGGCCGTCGAAGAGGACGAGGACGACGAGGAGGAAGGCGGCTTCTGGGGGACGGGGTTCGGGCTGCCGAGCGGTGGGTCGTATCGCGGCATCGGCATGCCGGCGGCGCGCGACGGCTTCTCGGGTTCGCGCTTCGGCGGCTTCGCCGGCATGCGGCTGCTGCGCCGCGTGATCAAGAGCAGCATCGTCCGTCTCCCGGACGCCACGCGCGCGCGGCTCGAGGCGCTGGCCTCCGATCGCCGCTCGGCGTTCCTCGAGGCGATCGGCGCCGAGCAGGTGGACACGGAGGTCGTGGGCGTCGGCGTGGTGAGCGCGGCGACCGAGTCGCGCGGCCGTGGCAACCGCTCGGTCGACGGGTCCGCCGAGAGCGACGCGGGCGTGCCGGCGCTGCCCGGCGTGAACGTCCCGGGTCGCACCGAGACGGCCGCGCGCTTCGACTTCTCCGTCGGGGGCGCGTCCGAGGAGGGGAGCGGGCCGAATGCCACGCTGCCCGGGCTCGCGACGCCCGGCATCTCGGCGGCCGCGGCCGCGGTGGTCGTCACGCCGGAGCCGGCGAGCCTCGCGCTGCTCGGCACCGGCGTCGCCGCCCTGGGCTTCGTCGCCCGTCGTCGCCGCACGAGCTGATCGATCACGGCGCCATCGCCGATCGATAGCTGATCGAGCCTGACCGGCGTCGTCGGTCGCCCGCGCGCGCCCGTGCCCTAGCGGCACGGGCGCGCGTCGCGTATGCCTGCGCTCCGCCGCCGCACCACCGCCGCTCTCATCGCGCACCCGCTTCCATGCTCATCGCCCAGTTCAGCCGCACCGGCGACCCCGCCGAGGTGCTCGACGTCGTCGACGTGCCCGAGCCGTCGGCGCCCGGTGCGGGCGAGGTGCTCGTCGACCTCGTCGCGGCGCCGATCAACCCGTCGGATCTCTACACGATCCAGGGGACCTACGGGATCAAGCCACCGCTTCCCGCAGTCCCTGGCTACGAGGGCGTGGGGGCGGTCGCCGCGGTGGGCGACGGCGTCACGCATCTGCGCGTGGGCGATCGCGTGCTCCTCGTCTCCGCGCCGGGGACGTGGCGCACGCGCATGGTGCTGCGTGCGTCGTCGCTGTTCGCGCTGCCGCCCGGCGACGATCTGCAGCTGGCGATGCTCGGCGCCAACCCGCCCACCGCGCTGCTCCTGCTCGAGCAGTACGTGCCGCTGGAGTCGGGCGACTGGGTGATCCAGAACGCCGCCAACTCCGGCGTGGGGTCGGCGGTCATCGCCGTGGCGCGGGCGCGCGGGCTGCGCACGGTCAGCGTGGTGCGCCGCGAGGACGCGGTCGAGGGCGTGCGCGCGCTCGGCGGCGACGTGGTGGTCGTCGACGGGCCGGAGCTCGGCGCGCGCGTGAAGACCGCGATCAGCGAGGCCGGTGGCGATCCCGGGCGGCTGCGCCTCGCCCTCGACGCGGTCGCGGGGCGCGGCACGCGCGCGCTGATGCGCTGCCTCGCGCACGGCGGCACGGTCGTCAACTACGGCGGGCTGTCGGGCGAGCCGATCCAGCTCGATCCGCGCGACATGATCTTCCTCGAGGCGACGGTGCGCGGCTTCTGGCTCGTGCCCTGGTTCCAGAAGGCGCCACGCGCCGAGCAGGCGCGCGTGTTCGGCGAGGTGGCGCGGCTGGTCGCGACCGGTGCGCTGCGCACGCCGGTCGAGGCGACGTATCCCCTGTCGCGCGCCCGCGAGGCGTGCGCGCACGCGGCGCGCGAGGGGCGGAGCGGGAAGGTGTTGATCGTTCGGGAGTGAGGATGCGTGTCGCGTCGACGCCACATTGCAGCACTGTCACAATCGCCGCAGTTTGGTGACGCGCTCCCCGCGGAGCGCGGGGCGATACGCCGGGTGCGCTCCGCCCCGTTCACCTCTCGTGACGACGATCCGACGATCATGCGCCTCGCCCTCAGCATCCTCGCCCTCGCCGCCAGCGCGTCGGTGGCCTCCGCCCAGATCACGAACGGCAGCTTCGAGTCCGCCAGCGTGAACCCCGGCGGCAGCTTCACGACCCACGAGGTCGGGAACACCGACATCACCGGCTGGACCGTCTACGGCGCGAACATCGACTACATCGGCACCTTCTGGCAGGCGTCGGACGGGACCCGGTCGCTCGACCTGAACGGCAACCAGGGCTTCGGCGGCATCTTCCAGAGCGTGACGCTGGAGGCGGGCGCCCTGTACCGCCTGCGGTTCGACCAGTCGGCCAACAGCAGCAACACCTCGACGATCAACGTCTTCTTCGCCTCGTCGATCGACGCCCTCGGGAGCGCGTCGACGGCCTCGGGGTCGTTCGACTGGATGCGTCCGGTCGGCACGACGGGCATGAACTGGCAGACGCAGACCTGGGACTTCACGGCCGGCGTCTCGAGCGGCGTGCTGGCGTTCCGCAGCGCGAGCGGCGGCTCCGCGAACGGGCCGGCGCTCGACAACGTGCGCATCGAGCAGCTGCGCGGCCCGCAGACGTCCGTGCCGGAGCCGAGCACCTACGTGCTGATGGCGTCGGGCCTCGCGGGGCTCGGGATGGTCGCCCGCCGGCGCCGCACGCACGCCTGATCGCGCGGCGCTCCCGGATGTGACGAGGCGCCCGGTGGCCATGGCCACCGGGCGCCTCGTCGTCTGCACGGGTGGCGTCAGCGCGAGGCCAGCGCGCCCGCGGGCCAGCGCGACGCCTCGCCGACGTTGCCCGCGCCGTCCATCGCGTGCACCGCGATCCGGTCGAGCGGCGTCGCGCCCGGGCGCAGGACGACGCTCCGCTCGTCGCCGAACACCAGCTGCTGCGTCCACGTCCCGCCCGCGCGCCAGCGGACGACCCACCAGCGCACGACGTCCGCGTTCCCCGGCGCGAGCGAGACGGTCCACTCGCGCGCGCCACCGGCGCCCACCGACTCGACGACGCCGACGGTCGGCCGAACGGGCGCGGTCGCATCGAGCCACGGGCTCGCGGGCGGCACCGCCCGCTCGGCGAAGAGGCCGCGCGCCAGCTCGTTCGCCACCGCGCTGTTGTTCCAGCTCAGCGTCGTCGTCGCGTTGTAGAGCAGCACACCGGTCGACGGCCCGCGGCTGGCGCGGGCGCGCGTCTCGGTCACCTGGCGCGGGATCTCGTTCAGCGGCCAGTTGCTGTCGCGCACGCGGTAGGTCGCGAGCCCCGGCCAGACGTGGCGGCCGCGCGCGTTCTGCGCGGGCGCGGTCCACCAGTCGAGCAGCGCGGTGAAGCTCTGCTGCGGCGGATCGATCTGCCAGTAGAGCTGCGGCGCGAGGTAGTCGACCCAGCCGTTCTGCAGCCAGGTGCGCGAGTCCGCGTAGATCTCGGTGTACGAGTCCAGGCCGCTGATCCCCGCCGGGTTGCCGGGCCGCCAGATGCCGAACGGGCTCACGCCGACCTTGAGCAGCGGCTTCACCGCGTGCACCTCGCGGTACATGCGCTCGACGAAGCGGTTCACGTTCGCGCGCCGCCAGTCGGCGCGCGCCACGCCGCCGCCGTGGCGGGCGTAGGTCGCGCTGTCGGGGAAGTCGATGATCCGGTTCTGCGCGTCGCGCTGCAGGTACGGATAGAAGAAGTCGTCGATGTGCACGCCGTCGACGTCGTAGCGGCGCGCGACGTCGAGGATCACCGACATCGTGCGGTCCTGCACGGCGGGCTCGCCGGGGTCCTGCCAGAGCTGCGTGCCGTACACGCGCACCAGCTCGCGCCGCGTGCGCCAGACGTGCGTCGCCGCGAGCCGGCTCGTGGTGTCGCTCGAGTTGCCGGCGCGGAACGGGTTGAACCAGGCGTGCAGCTCGAGGCCGCGGCGGTGCGCCTCGCGCACGGCCCACTCGAGCGGGTCCCAGCCCGGATCGACGCCCTGCGTGCCGGTGAGCATCGCCCCCCACGGCTCGATGGACGAGCGATAGAGCGCGTCCGACGCCGGCCGCACGTGGAGGATCACGGCGTTGAGCCCCGCATTCTGGGCGCGATCCAGCAGCGCCCCGAGCTCCGCCTGCTGCTGCGCCATGGACAGCCCGCTGCGCGACGGCCAGTCGATGTTCGAGACGGTGGCGATCCACACGCCGCGGAACTCGCGACGCAGCGTGGGCAGCGAGTCCGCGGACGCGGGCGGCGTCACCGGCGGCGTGACCGGCGGCGTCACGGGCGGCGTGACCGGTGGCGTGATCGGTGGCGTCACGGGCGGCGTCGGCGTGGGGCTCGTCGGATCGGAGCCGCACGCGGCAACGAGGACGGCGGCGAGCAGCGCGAGATGCGGGCGACGCATGCGACGGGGCGAGGGACGTCGAGGATCACCCACTTGCCGGGCGTCCGGATCGGCGTGCAGTGTACGCGCCGTCGTTCCCTCCAGCAACGCACGCCGTGCGCCCGCCCGAACTCCCCCACGCCATCACCCGCGCGATCGCCGTCGACTGGTCGGGCGCGCTCCGATACGCCGAGCGACGGATCTGGCTGTGCGCGGTGGATGCGACCGGCGTCGCGCGGCTGGAGAACGGGCGCTCGCGCGAGGCGGTGGTGGCGCACCTCGGCGACGAGGCGCAGCGCGATCCGCGGCTCGTCGTGGGGCTCGACTTCGCCTTCTCGTTTCCCGAGTGGTTCGTGCGTGCGCACGGCGGCGACGCGCCGTCGGTGTGGCGCGCCGCGCGCGGGCTGGGCGAGGAGTGGCTGGCCGCGCACGCGCCGCCCTTCTGGGGACGGCAGCACCGCGCGCGCCGCGACGCGTCGCTCGAGCACTTCCGCGAGACCGAGCGCGCGGTCGGCGCGACGACGCACGTGCGACCCAAGTCGGTGTTCCAGGTGGCCGGCGCCGGCTCCGTCGGCACGGGCTCGATCCGCGGGATGCCGCTGCTGCTCGCGCTGCGCGAGGCGGGCTTCGTCATCTGGCCGTTCGACGACCCGCGCACCGGCGCACCGACGGTGGTCGAGATCTGGCCGCGCCTCTGCTACGGCGAGGCGGTGACGAAGGCGCGCCCCGACGCGCGCGCCGCGTGGCTGGACCGACACGCGCGCGATCTCGCGCCCGAGCACCGCGCAGCCGCCGAGCGATCCGACGACGCGTTCGATGCGCTCGCGTCGGCGCTCGCGCTGTGGGCGGCGCGCGACACGCTCGCCGCGCTGCCACCGGCCCGCGACGATCGCGAGCGCCGCGAGGGGCGCATCTGGGCGCCGCCCGCCTGACCCACGCATAGCTTCGTCACATGCCGACTGTCGATTCCTCCCCCCCGCTGCCGAACCGTCCCGTGTGGGACGAGGGCCCCGCGCTCGACCTGGCCGCACTGCAGGGCGTCGTGGAGGCCGACGTGTGCGTCGTGGGGCTGGGCGGGTCCGGGCTGGCCGCGGTGCACGAGCTGCTCGCGCTCGGCCGCTCGGTCGTGGGGATCGACGCGGGGATCGTCGGCGGCGCGGCGGCCGGACGCAACGGCGGCTTCCTGCTCGCGGGACCGGCGGACTTCCACCACGACGCGGTCGCGAAGCACGGGCGCGAGCGCGCGGTGCGCATGTACCACCTGACGCTCGAGCAGATCGCGCGCATGGAGCGCGAGACGCCCGACGCCATCCGGCGCGTCGGCTCGATCCGGCTGGCGACCACGCCGGAGGAGCTGGAGGACTGCCGCGTGCAGCTCGACGCGATGCGCGCCGACGAACTGGCGGTCGAGTGGTACGACGGCCCGCTCGGCACCGGGCTGCGGATTCCGACCGACGCCGCGTTCCAGCCGATGACGCGCGCGCGCACGCTCGCGCGCACCGCGCTCGCCCAGGGCGCGCGGCTGTTCGAGCGCTCGGTGGCCCGCGAGATCTCCGCACACGAGGTGCGCACCGACGACGGCGTGGTGCGCTGTCACGCGGTCGTCGTCACGGTCGACGGCGCGCTCGACCTGCTGCTCCCCGAGCTCGCGCCGCGCATCCGCAGCACGCGCCTGCAGATGCTCGCCACCGCGCCGACGCGCGAGGTGCAGGTCCCCTGCCCCGTCTACGCGCGCTACGGCTTCGACTACTGGCAGCAGCTTCCCGACGGGCGCATCACGCTGGGCGGCTGCCGGGACCTGGACATGGACGCGGAGTGGGGGCACGACGCGACGCCGACGCCGGTGATCCAGGACGCGCTCGACCGCGTGCTGCGCGAGCGGATCGGCGTGCGCGAGACGCCGGTGACGCACCGATGGGCGGCGATCGTCGGCTACACGGACGACGGGCTGCCGGTGTTCGCGGAGGCGCGGCCGGGCGTGTGGGCGGTCGGCGCGTACAGCGGCACCGGCAACGTCGTCGGCGCGCTGTGCGGGCGCGCGGCGGCGCGGCGCGCGGTGGGGCTGCCGTCCGAGATGGCGGAGCTGCTCCTCGGCTGAACTCCTCGTCGGCTCGGCTCCTCCTAGAGGGAGCTGCGGGCTGCGGATCTGGAAGCGCTGCGGGGCTGCCGCGCTGCGGAACGGCACGTCCGGGCATCCCGAACGGCGTCTCCGCAGCGCCGCAGCCCCGCAGCGCAGTGGAATCCGCAACCCGCAGTCCGCAGCCCCCGCCACACCGATAGGTTGCACGACATGGAGCCATCACGCCCCGCCGAGTTCCGCGGCGACCTCCCGATCGAGGAGTTCCGCCGCTACGCCGCGCAGCTCGTCGACTGGATCGCCGAGTACCTCGCGCACCCCGAGCACTTTCCCGTGGTGCCGAGCGTGCGGCCCGGCGACGTCATGGCGCAGCTGCCACCCGCGCCGCCCGCGCGCGGCGAACCGCTGGCCGACGTGCTGGCCGACGTCGAGCGCGTGATCGTGCCCGGCACGACGCACTGGAACCACCCCGGGTTCTTCGCCTACTTCTCGATCTCCAGCTCGATCCCGGGAATCCTCGGCGAGCTGCTGGCGGCGGCGCTCGACGTCAACGCGATGCTCTGGAAGACGGGGCCCGCGGCGACGGAGCTCGAGCAGGTCGCGCTCGACTGGCTGCGGCAGCTGATGGGGCTCGGGCCGGGATGGTTCGGGGTCATCAACGACACGGCGAGCATCTCGACGCTGCTCGCGCTCGCCGCCGCACGCGAGGCGAAGCCGCAGCTCGCGATCCGCGCACGCGGCATGGCGGGGCGCGCCGATCTCCCGACGCTGCGCGTCTACTGCTCGGAGCACGCGCACTCGTCGGTCGACAAGGCGGCGATCACGCTCGGCCTCGGCCACGAGAACGTCGTCAAGATCGGCGTCGACGAGGCGTTCCGCATGCGCGTCGACCTGCTCGAGGAGGCGATGGAGCGCGACCGCGCGGCGGGCATGCTCCCGATCTGCGTGGTCGCGACGATCGGCACGACGAGCACGACGAGCATCGACCCGGTGGGCGAGATCGCGGAGCTGTGCCGGTCGGAGGACGTGTGGCTGCACGTCGACGGCGCGTACGGGGGCGTGGCGGCCGTGGTGCCCGAGCTGCAGGAGCTGATGGACGGCGTGCACCTCGCCGACTCGCTCGTCGTGAACCCGCACAAGTGGCTCTTCACGCCGGTCGACTGCTCGGCGTTCTACACGCGGCAGCCGGACGTCCTGAAGCGAGCGTTCTCGCTGGTACCGGAGTATCTCGTCACGCGCGAGCAGGACGAGGTGGTGAACCTCATGGACTATGGGGTTCAGTTGGGTCGCAGATTCAGGGCTCTCAAGCTCTGGATGGTGATCCGCGCGTTCGGCGCCGAGGGGCTCGCGGAGCGCATCCGCTGGCACGTGCAGCTGGCGCAGGAGTTCGCGGCGTGGGTGCGCGCGGAGCCCGACTGGGAGATCGCCGCGCCACACCCGCTGTCGCTCGTCTGCTTCCGCCACGCGCCGCCGGGGACGAGCGAGGCGGAGCGCGAGGCGCTGAACGCGCGCGTCATGCACGCGGTCAACGCGAGCGGCGAGGCCTTCCTGTCGCACACGAAGCTGAACGACCGGTACGTGCTGCGGCTCGCGATCGGCAACATCCGCACGGACCGCCGGCACGTCGCGCGCGCGTGGGCGCTGCTGCGCGCGGCCGCGCACTCACAGGCGGACGGTCGGCAGCACGCCGACTGAGGCGCGTCCGCGGGCCGCTCGGCGCGGAGCAGCAGGCCGACACCGTCGGTCCGTGCCCCTCGTGCGGTCCTGCGCGGCCGTGACGGCGGGTTCGCGGGACCCGGCTCGACGCGCGCGACGTCCGTCGGCAGGTCTCGCTCCGCGCGTCTCGGACGGGGCCCGTCGCGCGCACGTGTGCGCGCGCGTGCGTGCGTGCGCGCGTGCGCGTGCGACGCATGAGCTCGCGCCGCTCGACTTGGCCGCCGGCTTGCACACGGCACGTCGGCTCTAGTCGACCAGGGGCGGTCCTTCCGGTGCGCCGCTCCAGCCCGCCTGCCGCCGGCCGCACACGCGACCGCCCCTCCCATGCGACAGGCCAGGCCACGTGCCGCACCGCGCGGAGGTTGTATGGCGGAGATCCCGATCGAACGGAAGAAGGGCACGAACTGGCTCCCGCTCCTGCTGCTGGGCCTCCTGGCCCTCGCGCTCCTCGCCTACTGCTACTCGCGCCGCGACGCGGGTCCGGCGACCGCCGACACGACCGCCGCCGCGACGGGTGGCGACACGGCGCTCACCGCCACCGGAGCGGCGGCAGGCGCAGCGGGCGCCGCAGGTGCGGCGGGCGCAGCGGGGGCCACGGGTGGCGCGGTCGACGAGTTCGTCCGGTTCGTCGCGGCGCGCGACACGTCGGCGGAGACCGAGGGCAACCACCAGTACACCGCGACGGGCACGCGGCTGCTCGCGGCGGCGCTCGGCGAGCTCGCAGGGCCGGGCAACGCCGGCGCGATCCAGGTCTACGCCGACAGCATGCGCAGCTCGATCGACCGCCTGCAGCAGAGCGGCCCCGAGGACAAGCACGCCGACGACGCACGCGCGGCGTTCAACGCGGCGGTCAGCGCGATGGAGTCGATCGACCGCGCGCAGGGCCGCACGCGCGACGTCGCGCCGATGCGCGTCATCGCACGCGAGCTGAGCCCGGCGCGGCCGCTCGTTCCGCAGCTGGGCGTCGTGCACCGGTTCTTCGAGGCGGCGCGCGACGCGCTGCAGCAGATGCGCGGCACCGCGTGAGCGGCTCGCCTCGACGCATCCCCTTCCATCACCGATCGCAGCACTCGAGGACTCGACCATGGCAGCACATCACGACGATTCGCTCGACGGCACTTCGGCAGGCGGCCGTTCCGCCGGCGGCTCGCACCTCGGCCGCCTCCGCGACATGGACGACTACAAGGTCGCCGATGGCTATCCCGACATCACGGGCTGGGACGTGAAGGCCAGCGACGGCACGAAGATCGGCGAGGTGAAGGACCTCGTCGTGGACACGCAGGCGATGCGCGCGCGCTACGTCGACGTGGAGCTCGACCGCAGCGTCACGGAGCTGGCGCGCGACGCCGCGACGCCCGGCGATCAGAGCGACGACCGCCACGTGCTGCTCCCCATCGGCGACGTGCGGCTGGACGACGCGCACGACGACGTGCTGGTCGACGGCTACACGGTGGCGCAGATCGGCGCGCTGCCGCGCCACGGCGGGCATCTCACGCGCGACTACGAGACGTCGCTCCGCAGCGGGCTGACCGGTGCCGCGGGCGCTGCGGGCGCGGGCGCGATGGCGGCGTCGACGCACTCCGCGCACACGACGCCGTCGAGCGACGACCACTTCGACTACGACGCCGACACCCATCGCGACCGCTACGACGACCAGCGGCTCTTCGCCAGCCGGCGCGACCGGGCGGCGGGTACGGCGAACCGCGGCGAGGCGCGGCTGACGCTCTCCGAGGAGCAGCTGTCGGTGGGCAAGCGGCAGGTGGAGGCGGGCGAGGTCGGCGTCCACAAGACGGTGGAGACCGAGCACGTGCGCGAGAGCGTCCCGCTCATGCACGAGGAGGTCACCATCGAGCGCCACCCGGTGAACGCCGGCTCGGTCCGGAACGCGAACATCGGCGAGGACGAGATCCACGTGCCGGTGATGCGCGAGGAGGCCGTGGTGCAGAAGCGCGTCGTGCCGCGCGAGGAGATCATCGTGCGCAAGCACGCGGTCACCGAGCAGCAGAACGTCGACGCCGACCTGCGGCGCGAGCGGCTCGATACGAGCGGCATGGATCAGGGCAACCTGCACGGCACGCGTGGGATGTCCGGCGCGGGCTCGACCGCCGGGACGGGCGGCGCGGCGGACCGCGCGACCAGCTCGGGGCTCGGCGACCGCATCGCCGACAAGCTGGACGACGTCAAGGATCGCGTCGACGGCAACCCGGCCTCGCGCCCGGGGCCGGACGCGACGGACCGTCGCATCTGACACGCGCACGACGCCGTCCGGCGCATCGGCTGCATCGGCCGTGACGGCGCGTGAGCGCGGAGAGAGGACCTCGCGTGCGATCGGCGCGCGCGAGGTCCTCTCGCATGCGTGCCGACGACGCGACTCGCGGTCGGCACCCGACTCCGTGCAGCGTCGACCCCACGACCCGCCCCACGCCCGACGCACCGCAGGATGCCCGACCAGCTGACGCTCTTCGGCGAGCCGATCGAACCGGCGCCCGCGCTGCCCGAGGGGTTCCGCTACCGGGCGGACGTGATCTCCGCGGCCGACGAGCGCGCGCTGCTCGCGCACGTGCGCGCGCTGCCCTTCCGCGAGTTCGAGTTCCACGGCTACACCGGGAAGCGTCGCACCGTGTCGTTCGGCTGGAGCTACGACTTCGAGGCGCGCACGCTGCGCGAGGCGGACGACCTCCCCGATTTCCTCGTGTCGCTGCGCGCGGTGGCTGCGCGCTTCGCCGATCTTCCGGCCGAGGCGCTCCAGCAGGTGCTGGTGACCGAGTACGACGCCGGCGCGGGGATCGGCTGGCACCGCGACAAGGCGGTGTTCGGCGACGTGGTCGGCATCTCGCTGCTCGCGCCCTGCCGGTTCCGCCTGCGCCGCCAGCGCGGCGACGCGTGGGAGCGGGCCGCGCTGATCGCCGAGCCGCGCTCCGCGTACCTGCTGCGCGGGCCGTCGCGGACGGAGTGGGAGCACAGCATCCCCGCGGTGGACGCGTGCCGCTACTCCGTCACCTTCCGCAACCTGCGCGCAACGCCGCCGTGACCGGCCGTGCCGACGCCACCGGCTACGCCGACGCCCCGCCGGTCGGCAGCCGCTCCATCCGGATGGCGTAGTCGGAGAACCCCACCGACCGCCAGAACCGATGGCCGCTGACGTTGCTCGCGAGCACGTCGAGCGTGGTGCGGTGTGTCGCCGGGATGACGTCGCGGAAGAGCGTCTCGATCGCGCGCCGCCCCACCCCGCTCCCCCGATGCTCCGGGAGGACGTAGAAGTGGCGCACGTACGCGGAGTCCTCGTCGACGCTCACGAGGGCGTACGCCGCGGTCGCGCCGCCCTGCAGGAAGATGATCGCGCGGTACTCGCCCTCCGCGATCCAGCGGCGCATCCGCTCTTCCAACCGCTCCTGCGACATCCCGCCGCCGCCCCACTCGTCCTCGATGAGCTGGCGGTTGATGTCGGCGAGGAGCGGCGCGTCCGACTCGATGGCGACGCGATACTCCATCAGCCGCCCCCCTCCGTCGGCATCACGGGCGCCATCGGCGCGGCCAGCTCCTCGACCAGGCGCAGCGTCTCGGGCACCGTGTCGGAGAGCACGACGAGCAGGTCGTGCGCGTTCAGGCGCGAGACCGCGCGGCGCACGGCCTCGGGCTCGTCGAGCACGATCTCGAGCTGCGTCTCGCGCAGCCCGCCCTCGCGCAGCCCGGTGCGCAGCAGCTCCGCCACCGCGCCCGGCTCGCGGCCCCGGCGGTCGCGGTCCTCGCGCACGATGACGTGGTCGAAGCGCGACAGGGCGCGCCCCGCCGCCAGGATGTCCTCGTCGCGCCGGTCGCCCGGCGCGGTGACGACGGCGACGCGCCGGTCGGCCGGGATGCGGTGCACCATGTCGATCAGCCCCGCCAGCGCCGCGGGGTTGTGCGCGTAGTCGACCAGCACGCGCGACCCGTCGCGGCGGCGCACGAGGTTCAGCCGCCCCGGCATGGTCGCCGACGACGGGAAGAACGAGCGCAGCCCGGCGCGGATGTCGTCGTAGCGCACGCCCTGCACGTACGCCGCCGCCATCGCGGCCAGCACGTTCTCGCGCTGGAAGCGCGCCGCGCCGTCGAGCATCAGCGGCACCTCGCGCTCGGTCGCCACCGGGATGCGCAGCTTGCCGCGGCGGATCACGAACCAGCCATCCTCCATCACCGCCGCGATGCCGCCGCGCGCCAGGTGCGCGGTGATGCGCGGGCTCTGCTCGTCGGCGGTGGAGAAGAGGACCACGTCGCCCGGCGTGCGCTCGCGCATCGCGTACACGAGCGGGTCGTCGGCGTTGAGCACCGCGTGCCCCTCGCGCTTCACCACCGCGGGGACGACGCCCTTCACGTCGGCCAGCTGCTCGAGCGTGTGGATGCCGCCGAGGCCGAGGTGGTCGGCCGTCACGTTGAGCACGACGCCGACGTCGCACTCCTCGTAGCCGAGCCCCGCGCGCAGGATGCCGCCGCGCGCGGTCTCCAGCACGGCGACGTCCACGGTGGGGTTCGACAGGACGACGTTGGCCGAGAACGGGCCGGTCATGTCGCCCTCCATCACCTGCCGGTTCTGCAGGTAGATGCCGTCGGTCGTCGTGAAGCCGACCGTCTTGCCCGTGGTGCGGAACAGGTGCGCGATGAGGCGCGTCGTCGTCGTCTTCCCGTTGGTGCCGGTGACGGCGATGACGGGGATGCTCACCGGGCTTCCGGGCGGGAAGAGCATGTCGAGCATCGGCGCCGCCACGTTGCGCGGCGTGCCCTCCGCCGGGTGCGTGTGCATGCGGATGCCGGGCGCCGCGTTCACCTCGATGATCACCGCCCCGTTCTCGCGGAACGGCACCGAGATGTCCGGCGTCAGCACGTCCACGCCCGCGATGTCGAGGCCGACGACGCCGGCCGCGATCTGGCAGGCGGTCGCGTTGTCCGGGTGCAGCTCGTCGGTGCGGTCGATCGACGTGCCGCCCGTCGACAGGTTGGCGGTCGCGCGCAGGAAGACCCGCTCGCCCGCGGCGGGCACGGTGTCGAGCGTGCGCCCCTCGCGCGCCAGGAACTCGACCGTCTGCTCGTCCTCGGGCAGGCGCGTGAGCACGCTCGCGTGCCCGTGCCCGCGGCGCGGATCGCGGTTGGCGATCTCGATCAGCGCGCGCACGGTCGACGTGCCGTCGCCCACCACGTGTGCGGGCACGCGCTCGGCGCAGGCGACGACGCAGCCGTTGACGACCAGCACGCGGTAGTCGCGCCCGCTCACCCAGCGCTCCACGACGACGCGCGACCCGAGCGCGGCGGTCGCGGGCCACGCCGCGCGCAGCGCCGCCTCGTCGTCCAGGCGCGCCGAGATGCCGCGCCCCTGGCTCGCGTCGAGCGGCTTGAGGAGCACCGGGTAACCCGCCTCCTCGGCGATCGAGATGGCGCCCTCCAGCGTGCGCGCGACCCCGCCGTGCGGGACCGCGAGCCCGACGTGCTCCAGCACGCGCTTCGTGTCGTCCTTGTCCTGCGCGATCTCGACGGCGATGGCGCTCGTGTAGTCGGTCATCGCCGCCTGGATGCGCTTGAGGTGCCGCCCGAGCCCGAGCTGCACGAGCGACCCGGCGTTCAGCCGCCGCACCGGGATGTTGCGGCGCCGAGCCTCCTCGACGATCGCGCCCGTCGACGGGCCGAGGTGCACCGCGCGCCGGAGCGACTGCAGCTCGGCGACGACGGCCGGCGTGTCGTGCGGCGTGCCCGCGATCATGCTGCGCACGAGCGCGATCGTCTCGTGCATCGCGGCGATGCCGACGTCCTCCTCGTCGTAGCTGACGATGACCCACCACTTGCCCGACTCCTCCGACGCCACGACGCGGCCGAAGCCTACGTCGCTGCCCGAGAGCGTCTGCAGCTCGAGCGCGACGTGCTCGATGACGTGCGGCAGCTCGGTGCCCTCGCGCAGCCGGTCGACGAACCCGCCGGGCTTCCCCCGCGTGCACGGATGCTCGTGCAGCGACGGCAGCGCGGCGAGCAGCCGGTCGACGAAGCCGGGGAGCGCCGCCGTGTTGACGCCCTCCAGGCGCCCGAGCACGACGTCGCAGGCGATGACGGGCGCGAGGCGCCAGTAGTTCGGGCCGGGCAGCGCGCGCACGCGCGTCGCGCGCAGGTCGTGGGAGAGGTCGTCGGTCGCCGGCGAGTCGGTGTCGATGAGCATGGTCGTCATGCGGTCTCCGTCGTGCGAATCTGGCGCGTCGTGCGCGTCGTGCGCGTCATCGGTCGAGGTCCTCGGGGAGCAGCGGCCGCATGGTCTCCAGGTCGAAGCCGTAGCCGGTCGGCAGGACGTGGATCTTCGAGTCGAAGAGCGCCAGCACGTCGTCCCGCCCCGCGCTGGCGGCGTTCGTGTGCGTCACGCGCCCGTTGAAGATGAGCGCCGCGCCGCTGCCGACCACGCGCAGCCGCCGCCCGATCTCCACGTGCACCGCGGTGTCCTCGTCGAGCCCCACGCCGAGCACCTGCGGATTGCTCGCGAAGATCGCCAGCAGGCGGCTCACGCGGCCGCGCTGGTTGAAGTGCGTGTCGACGACCGTGTCGCGCCAGTAGCCGAGCCCGGGCGCCATCTCGACGTCGCCGCGCCGCACGGTGCCCTCGTTCGGGCCGCCGACGACCATCACCGCGGACACCGCCGCCGCGCCCGCGCTCGTCCCCGCGACGATCAGCCCCTCGGCCTGCATGCGCGTGCGCACGCACTCGCCGAACGCGGTGCCGCCGAGCGTGGAGACGAGCTTCAGCTGGTCGCCGCCGGTGAAGAAGACGGCGGTCGCGCGCTCGACGCGCTCCACCAGTTCGCGCGACTCGGCGGCCTCGCGGTCGCGCAGCGGCTCGACCGTCACCTCCTCGGCGCCCAGGTCGGTGAAGATCTTCCGGTAGTCCTCGAGCGGCCCCTCGGGCTCGTTCGAGGCGCCCGCGCAGACGAGGATGCGCGCGCGCTTGCCGCCCGCGGCCTCCACGACGTAGCGCAGCACCGCGCCGTCGGCGTCGCGCTCCTCGCCCCCGCCGATGACGATCAGCTGGCCGATCCGTCGACGCCCCTTGGCGCCGCCCCGCGGCGACTTCTGCTGCGAGACCTCGGCCTCCACCTCCGCCTCGACCGAGCGGCTGCCCGTCTGGCCCGCGCCGTCGCGCTCCTCCGCGCCGTCCGTCGGCCCGTCCGCCTTGTCGGGGCTCATACGGCCTCCGCCGGCTGACTCGCCTGTCGCCCGGGGCTCTCGTCGCCCACGAGCACGATGTCGCGCTTGCTCTCCGACAGCCACGCCGCGCGCGTGACCAGCTCTCCGTCCCGCACCATGCAGCGCCCCTTCGAGTACACGTGACGGACCGCGAACGAGTCGCGCTCCATGATCAGCACGTCGGCGATCTTGCCGCGCTCCAGCGTCCCCTTCTCGGTGAGCTTGAGGATGCGCGCGGTGTTCGACGTGACGAGCGGGAGCACCTGCTCCAGCGGCATGCGGTGGTTCGTCAGGCAGTCGACGATCTGCTCGGCGAACGCCTGCGGACTGTTGATCGACGCGTCCGACGAGACGGTGAGCTGCTCGGGGTCGCCGTCGTTGTCGAAGTAGAAGCGCAGCCACTTTGCGAGGTCGCCCTCGACGGTGTCGATGTCGACGGCCGCGCCGCGGCCGGCCAGCTCGATGGCCTCGCGCATCAGCGACTCGCTGCGCTCGATGTGCGTGGCGTAGATCCACGACGGCTCGACCTCGTGCTCGTCGATGACCGCGCGGAGCTTCTCGAGCCCCTTCTTCCCCTCGCCGACGTGGAAGTGCGTCACGCCCGCCTTCTTGGCGAGCATGCCGCCGACGTACGCGTCGGTCATCAGGCGGGCCAGCGCGACGACGTCGGGCTCCATCCCGCGCTTGTCGCTGATGGCGATCTCACCGACGCCGATCACCTCGTCGATGAACATGATGTCGTCGCGCGCCGACCCGAGGATCGTCGTCGTCGGGACGTTGTAGCCGCCCGTCCAGATCTTCGCGTTGAGCCCCTCCTCCTCCAGCCCCTTCGCCTTGGCGAGGAGCCCGGCCATCGTCTTCATCGTGGTGTCGACGCCGAGGCAGCCGACCACGGTGGTGAAGCCGTAGCGGACGATCTCGTTGACGAAGAACTCGGGCGTCTGCGTGCTGAACCCCTGCTCGCCGCTGCCGCCGAGCAGGTGCACGTGCGGATCGATCCACCCGGGCGTGACGATGCACCCCTCGGCGTCGATGACCTCGTGCTCGACGCCGAGCGACTCCAGCGCCTGGCGGTTGACCCGGCCGACGGCGGCGATGTGCTGCTCGGCCAGCAGCACGGAGCGACGGCCGAGGCGCGCCGGGGCGTACACCTCGCCGTTCTCGATCAGGGTATGCATTGCGGTGGGGTGAGGAGGAGCGCACGAGCACGGACGGGCGGACCGATCGGCTCAGCGCCCCCACGCGGCGCCCCAGCTGTCCCGCGCCGAGTCGGGCGAGCAGTCGATCTGGCGCTTGAAGGTGCGCGCGGGCGCGCCCGCGCTCGCGGCGTCGGCCGCGGTCGGGGTGTCGCGCACCACGGTGCGCGCGAGCACGCGCTCGGGATCACCGACGCTGGTGGTCGGTTGCAGCGCGCGCAGATCGGAGAGGTCGAGGTCTCGCATGGCAGGCGGAGTCGGAGTCCGGATGGTCGGACCCGAGATGTGTCGGGCCGGCAGGAAGCATGAACGAACACCGGCGCCCGGCTCCCCACCCGCGCGCATCGTGCCCGCGCCTCCTCCCGTCCCCGTATGTCCCGCAACCGTGCGATGAACGATGCGGACGTGGTATTCGCCCCCCGATCGGGCAACACACGTGCCACCGTAAACGTATGTGGCGGAGTCGCTTACGAGCGCGGATTCGTGCGCTGGCGTACACTCCGCCCGCGCCCGGCGCGGTGCCGCGGCGGCGTCAGCCGCCCCGCGCCGCGGCCGGCGGTCGCGGCACCGGCGCGAGGATCGACGGCGCCGCTCCGTCCGTCACGTGCGTCGCGTGCGTCGCGCGCGGCGCCCCCTCGCCGGCGAAGCCCATCGGCGTGCCGCAGTAGCCGAAGAACGCGAGCGCGGCGAGCACCAGGAGCACGATCGCTCCGGTGACCAGCCGGCCCAGGCAGCCGAACACGGAGCCGATCCCCACGCGCACCGTCGGGAGCGGGAACTCCGACGGCCAGCGCGGATCGCGCGGGTCGCGGGGGTCGTATGGATCGCGCGCGTCCCGCGGGTCGCCCAGGTCGCGCGGTCCGCGCGGGCGCCGCGCCGGCGGCCACGGCGCGCGGTCGTCGACCTCGACCCATCCCCCGCCGACGTCGACGGGCTCGCGCGGCGGCATCGGCGGCGGCGCCGGCACGCGCCGCGACCGCGGCGGCATCGGGGCGGGCGGGATCGGGTCGACGGGGCGCGCGCGGTCGCGCGGCGGCCGCGCGACCGGCGGCGGGGCGGGCGGCGCGGGCGGCACGCCGGCGGTACGGCCGGTGAAGTGCGCCCCGCACGCCGCGCAGGCGGGACCGTCGAGCCAGCGGCCCGGCGCGTGGTTCGGGCAGAAGTAGCGCGTGTCGGCCTCGTGACACGCCTCGCACTCGCCGAGCGTCTGCTGCGTCGTGCCGCAGTTCGGGCACCGGATGACGACGTCGCTCACGGCGCGGGCGCTCCGTCGGCGGTGGTCGACGTCGGCGCGGACGTCGGCGTCGGACCCGGCACCGCGCCCGCGTCGCCGCCTTCGGGATAGAGCGCCCGCACGTCGGCCTCGGGCAGGTGCAGCCGGTGCACCTGCGGCAGCGCGCCCGACGTCCAGCGCGCGACCGTCGGCACGCGCACGTACGGCCCGAACGCCTCGCGCTCCAACCGCCGCGACAGCGCGACGGTCGTCAGCACCGGATGCTCGGCGTACGCGGCATACGCCTCCCACCGCTCGTCGACGTGGTCGTGCCCGCGGACCATGTGCGTCACCGGGCGACCGAGCCGGGTGGCGAGCGCGCAGAACGCCGCGAAGTCCTCGCGCCCGAACTGGCTGCCGCGCGACGCGCGGTTCGGCAGCTTCTTGCGCGCCTTCGGGTGCGCGCGCGTCCACACGAAGTCGGTCAGCACGCGCGGCGCGTTCCAGTCGCCGCTCGCCTCCAGCTCCGCGTGCAGGTCGACGAGCGGGAAGCCGCCGTGCGCCACGAGCAGCCCCTCGGGGAGGAAGAGCGCGCGCGGCGCGCGCGCGAACAGCCGCACCGCGAGCGCGCCGGCGCGCGTCGCCCACTCGTCGGCCTCCGCGTTGAGGCGGTCGGCGAAGTCGGACGGCGACACGCTGGCGGTGAAGCGCGTCCCGTCGTACGCGAGCGCCTCGTCGTGATTGCCCGCCACGACGCACGTCGTCGCCGGCGACTCGCCGATCAGCTCGAGCACGCGCAGCAGCACCTCGAGCCCGTAGCCGCCGTCGTCGAACAGATCGCCGAGGAAGACGAGGTGCGGCGGGTGCGCGGCGTCGGTCGTGCGCGCGAGCGCGATCGCGGCCTCGAGGGTCAGCAGGTCGCCGTGCAGGTCGCCGACGAACCAGAGCGGCGCGTCGCCCGGGAGCTCGCGCACGCGGATCGCGCGGTCGTCGGGCGTCTCGCGGTCCGCGTCGAAGAGCAGCGCCGGGCCGCCCTCGCGGTCGAGCAGCGCCTCCACGCGCTCGACGATCGTGCGCGCGCGGGCGCGCACGGCGGCCGGATCGGCGGCGGCGCGCACGGCGCCCCAGTCGAGCGACTCGACCTCGATCACGGGTGGCAGCGCTGGCGGCGCGGCCGGCTCCGGCGCGGACGGCGCGGCGTCCGCCGGCGCGAGGCTGAACGCGACGATGTCCTCGCGCGCGACGCCGTCGCCGGTGGTCGCGCGCGGACGGGCGGGCGGCGCGGGGCGCGCCGCGGCGTCTCCGCGCCCCTCGCCCGCGGGCGGCTCCTTCATCGGCGGCCCGCTCGACGGCGTCTCGGGCATCGGGGGCTCGGCGTCAGACCGCACGGACCGTCAGCGGCAGCTTGGCGATGCCCTTCGCCTGTCGGCCGACCGCGATCACGTCGCCGTCGCGCAGCGGGCGCGGCCCGGCGAGCGCCTCGCCGTTGAGCAGCGTCTCGTTCACCGCGCCGGCGAGCGGCGCGAGCTGCCAGCGGCCGTCGGGCAGCCGCTCCAGCACGCACTGTCGCGCGTCCCAGAACTCGGCATCGCTGCCGAACTGCCGCGCGAGGTGCTTGCCGATCTCGGTGCGCACGCCCAGCTGCAGCGTGCGTCCGCCCTCGCCGATCAGCTGCACGCGCTCGGAGGTGATGGGCGCGCGCGCCGCGGCGGCCGGTGCCGCGGGTGCGGCCGGTGCGGCGGGTGCGGCGGGCGTGGCCGCCGGCGCGGCGGGTTTCGCGGCGGCCGGCGCCGGTGCGGGCGCCGCGGGCGCGGGTGCAGCCGGCTTCGCCGCCGCGGGTGCCGGCGCCGCGGGTGCGGCCTTCGCCGGGGCGGCCTTCGCCGGGGCGGCCGCCGCGACCGGCGCCTCGCGCTTCGCCGAGCGACCGCTCAGCGCCGCGCGCAGCTCGGTGATGGTCGGACGCGCCGCCGGATCGGGCGCGAGGCAGCGGTGCAGCATCGCGCTCACCTCCGCGTTCGTCGCCGGCTCCGGCATCACCCCCGCGAGCGCCGGCGGCTTGGCCGCGTGCGCGCGCACGAGCTGCGCGTACTCCGCCTGGTCGTCCCGCCAGTACGGGTGCGTGCCCGCGAGCAGCTCGTACAGCATCAGCCCGCAGGTGAAGACGTCCGACGCCAGCCCCGGCACCGCGCCGCGCGTGATGTGCTCCGGCGAGCGGTAGTTGTCGGAGCCGACGTAGCCCTGGTAGCCGTGCCACGGCGCGCGCTTGTCGGCGAGCACGGAGAAGTCCATGTCGATCAGCTTGAGCTGGTAGCCCGAGCCGATCGACGGGTCCTTGATGAGGAAGGCGTTGGGCGGCTTGAGGTCGGCGTGCGCGATGCGCGACTCGTGCAGCGCGGCGATGCCGGCGACGAACACCTTCGCCCACGTCACGTGGCGGGCCCACACCTCCGGGTCCTGCAGCGGCCACGCGCCGGTGCGCTCGTGCGTCGCGCGCTCCTCGTCGAGGATCTGCTGCAGGTCGCTCCCGCTCTCGACGAACTCGATCGCCTGGAAGTAGCACGGGCCGCCCCACACCTCCTCGAACGTGTCGATGAGGCGCACGGCGTAGTGCGCGGCCTTCCCGTTGCGCACGCGCGCCGCGATCTCCTGCTGGTAGTCGACGAAGGCGCCGTACCACACCACCGTCGGCGCCGGCGACTTGTACTGCTTGAGGAAGATCCGGCGGTTGCCGCCGGCCCCGCCCGGGGCTTCGGCCGCGTACGAGATCGCCATCGCCCCGGGGCCGAAGACCTTCGTGACCCGGTAGCCGCGGATGGTGTCGCCGACCTTGAGCTTCTTCGCCATTAGGCTGCCATCAGAGCGCGACCGTCTCCGCCGACTTCGACACGCTCGCCGCCAGCTGCTTGAGCGTCGTGCGGAAGTTGGCCTGGTCGGCGGTGAACTTCTCGAGCGCCTGCTGCGGCGTGAGCCCCTCGTACTCCACGACCTCCCACTCCGACTTGTCGATCTGGCTCAGGCGGTCGTAGCCCTCGAAGTTCGGCGCGAACAGCGACAGGATGATGCGGTTCGCCATGACGACGTTCGCGACGTCCTGCAGGCTGCCGCCCTTCGCCGCGGGGATCGACATCGTCTCCTTGAACGACGCGTCGGTGAACACCACGACGACGCGCGCGGCGTCGCTGCGGTAGCGCCACTGGGTCGGCTCCTCGCTCTGCGAGCCCTTGGGCGACGCGGGCATCGTCGCGATCGTGTACAGCGCGTCGAGCAGGCTCTCGGGCTCGTCGCCGCCGCCCTCCGCCCGCAGCGCGGCCAGCTGCGCCTTCAGCGCCACCGTGTCGCGCACGAACGGCGCGTCGATCAGCCACTCGGTGCCGTCCACCGCGCTGTGCTCGATGTCGCGATAGCCGACGACCTTGCCGCGCCAGTCCTTCACCGGCGCGGCGTTGTTCGCGTCGCCCGCGCTCAGCGAGTCGATGAACACCTCGATGTTGCGGCGCAGCGCGTCGATCACCGGCGCCATGCTCCCCGACACGTCGATCAGGAAGACGATGTCGGCGACGCCGCGCGTCTTCGGGCGCGCGGGCGCGACCGGCGGCGCGGCGAGCACGGGCGCGGCCGCGGGCGTCGGCTCCTGCATCGGCGCGGCCGGCGCGGGGGCCGCGTCCGTAGCGGGCGCGGGTGCCGCGGCGGTCGACGCGTCGGTCGCCGGCGCGCCGACCACGGCGTCCGTCACGTGCGCGGTCTCGCCGGCGGGCGTCATGGCGGGCACGGCCGTGGTGGTCGGGTCCGGGCTCGCGGTCTCGGGCGCGACGGCGGGTGCCGTGGCGTCGGGAGGGGTGGCGGCGTCGCCGCCGGCGACCACGGGGGACTCGGACTTCTCCATTGCGTGTGCTCCGATCTGGACGGGTGGAACGGGTGCCGGACGCCGGCGCGGGAACCGACCTCTCTGCACGTCCGTTGCCGCGGCTCCGCAGCCGCCGCGTCCGTCACCCCTCCCGCACCACCCGCACCGACGCGGTCAGCAGTTCGCCCCCTCCTCGGCCGCACGCGCGTCGGTGCCGGTGAGCCAGCGGCGGTAGCGCACGATTGGCGTCCCATCGGTCGCGGCCGTCAGCACGGTCAGCCGCACGCGCCCGTCGGTCGTCGCGTCCAGCCGCATGAAGCCGCCCGCGGCCAGCGCCAGCGTGCTCGCGCGCCGGCACCCGACGCGCTCGGTGTGCGCGTGGTTGCCGCTGCCGCTCACGAGGTACCAGTCGGCCGCGCCGCCCCGGAAGACCTGCAGCGCGTGCTCGTGCCCCGCGGCGTACGCCAGCGGCGGCCGCTCGCGCAGCGCCGACTCCAGCGCGCGGCGCATCGCGACGTTCGGCCGGTTCGACAGATCCTGCCGCCCGGTGAGGTGCGAGCCCGCGAGGCGGAACGGCCGCGCCAGCGCGCACGCGACCCCACCCGCGCAGTGCGCGCCGTGCGGCCCCGCGGTCGCGAGCGGATGATGCCCGACGACGATCACGCGGCGCTCCCCCGCGCCGGCGATCGCCGCGCGCAGCGCGCGCACGCTCGCGTCCCGATCGGCCACGCCGCCGCACGCCGCCGCGTCGCCGGCGCGGCGGTCCTGCAGCCACCACTCGGTGTCGACGGCGATCACGCGCAGTCGGCTCCCGACGTCGCGCACCTCGGGACCGGGGCAGCCGCCCGCGGGCAGCGTCCGCACCTCGGCGCCGTCGACGGCGCCGAGCGTGCGCAGGTAGGCGTCCTGCGCCGCCGCGCGCCGCGCGCCGTCGCGCGGCGCGCCGACGAGCGCGTTCCAGACGCTCGCGTCGTTCCAGTCGTGGTTGCCCGGCACGAACCAGCGCGGGATCGTCGCCTCGATCGGCGCGTCCGCCGGCGCATCGAGACGTGCCTGCCGCTCCAGGATCGTGCGCGCGCGCCGCTCCTCGTCCGACGCCGGCTCGCGTCGCACCGTCACCGGCGGATAGCCGTCGTGGTAGATGTTGTCGCCGAGGAAGACGACCGCGCGCGCGCCGGTCGCCTGGCGAAGCTCGCGCGCCGCGGCGCGCAGCACCGGGTCGGGGCCGCCGCCCACCCGCTCGCCCGGCGCGCCCGCGTCGCCGATCAGCAGCAGCGTCGACTCCCACGGCTCGTCGGCGACGACGGCGGGCAGCGCGCGCGGCGCCGACGGCGCGTGCACGTGCGGCCGCGCGCAGGCGGCGAGCAGCGCGGCGAGCAGCGCGCCCGCGAGCGCCGCGACGCGGCGTCGCGTCAGCACGCGCGCTCCATCTCGGTGAGGCGGTGCGCGAGGGCGCGCGGCAGGTAGCAGTGCAGCCCGCAGCTCACGAGCCCCGCGCGGCGCAGCGCGCGCCGGAACCAGGGCGCGGTGAGCGCGGCCGGGAACGTCGTGTCGCCCTCCAGCTGGTCGTTCACCGTCAGCAGCTCCAGGTAGAGCATCCCGTCCGCCCGTGCGGCGAGGCGCGGCAGGCCGTCCACCAGCGCGTCGGGCGTGAGGTAGTTGAGGACGTCGGTCGCGAGCACGAGGTCGTAGCCGTCGCGCAGCGGCAGCGCGTCGAGCGACGCGACGTCGCCGAGGATCAGGTCGCGCCGCCGGCCGAAGCGGCGCACGGCGTACGTGCTCGGGTCGACGCCCTGATACGCGAGCTGCGGACGCAGCGCGCGCAGCGGCGCCCGCCACGCGCCCTCGCCCGCGCCGACGTCGAGCACCGTGCGCACGGGGCGGCCGAGCAGGTACTCCGCCGCCGCGAGGACGAAGGCGGCGTTGCGGCGCAGCTCCGCCGCCGTGCGGACGCGGTGCGCCGGCGAGCGGTACCACTTGTCGAAGTAGGCGCGGTCGTATGCCTTGGGTCGCGAGGGCACGGAAGCGTGATCGTGTGGGATCGGGGCGGCATCGACGGACATCGCCCGGCTGCGGCAATCTGCACCGCGGGCCGTCGCGCCGGGGCCCGCGCCGCGTGGGAAGTTCCGCTCTTGCTGGGGCGTCCGGCCGCTCGTAACGTCGGCCGACCCTTCCCGTCGCCCCATGTCCCGCACCCCGCTCCACGCGCTGCTGGTCCGCGCGTCGCACGCCGCACGCGCCGCCGCCGCGCTGCGCGCACCGCTCGACGAGGTCGCGCCGGCGCTGCACGAGGCACGCGCCCTCACGCGCCGCCGCTTCCTCGCCGGCGCCGGCGCGGGGCTCGGCGTGCTCGCCCTCGACGCCTGCGCGCCGTCTCGCGCCGCGACGACGGGCGCCACACCGGGCGCGACGCCCGCGCCGGGCATCGCGCGCGACGTCGGCGTCCTCGTGGTCGGCGCGGGAATGGCGGGGCTCACCGCCGCGTGGCGGCTGCGCGAGCGCAACGTCCCGGTGCGCGTCGTCGAGGCGCAGCCGCGCATCGGCGGACGCATGCTCTCGCTGCGCGACCACTTCGCGGACGGGCAGGTGGTGGAGCTGGGCGGAGAGCTGATCGACTCGAACCACGTGCGCATCCGCGCGCTCGCCACGGAGCTGGGCATCCCGCTCGACGACCTCGCGACCGACGACCGCGCGCTCGCCGACGCGGTGTGGCACATCGACGGCACGCGGCGCACCGACGCGGAGATCGTCGCCGCCTTCGCGCCCGTCGGGCGGCACATCGCGCGCGACCTCGCGGACGTCGACGTCGACGCGATCGGCGTCGCGCAGCCGGCGCTCGCCGCGGACCTCGACCGCATGTCGATCGCCGAGTGGCTGGAGCGGCGCGGCGTGAGCGGATGGATGCGCGAGCTGCTGTCGATCGCCTACACGACCGAGTGCGGGCTCGAGCCCGACCGACAGTCGGCGCTCAACATGCTGACGCTCATCGACCCGACGCCGGATCCCTTCCGCATCTTCGGCGACAGCGACGAGCGCTTCCACGTGCGCGGCGGCAACGACCGCATCGTCCACGCGCTCGCCACGCGCCTCGGCGAGCCGACCTTCGACCTCGGCGCGCGGCTGGTCGCGCTGGCCGCGCGTCCCGGCGGCGGCTGGCGCGCGACCTTCGAGCACGCCGGCGGGCGCACGGTCACCACCGACGCCACACACGTCGTCCTCGCGCTGCCCTTCACGCTCCTGCGCGAGGTGCGGATCGACGCGCCGCTCTCGCCGGCCAAGCGGCGCGCGATCGCGGAGCTGGGCTACGGCACGAACGCGAAGCTGATGGTCGGCTTCCGCGAGCGGGTGTGGCGCACGCGGCACCGCGTCAACGGCAGCGTGCTGTCCGACCTGCCCTTCCAGCTCACCTGGGAGACGAGCCGCCTGCAATCCGGCGCCTCGGGCATCCTCACCAACTTCACGGGCGGCGCGCACGGCGTGGCGCTCGGCGAGGGCACGCCCGCCGAGCAGGCGGCCGCGATGGTGCGCGACCTCGACGTCGTGCTGCCCGGCGTCGCCGCGGCGCGCAGCGGCATGCGCGAGGCGCGCTTCCACTGGCCCTCGCACCCGTGGACGCGCGGCAGCTACGCCGCGTACCTCCCCGGCCAGTGGACGACGCTCCGCGGCGCGGAGGGCGAGCGTGCGGGCACGCTGCACTTCGCGGGCGAGCACACGTCGCTCGACGCGCAGGGCTTCATGGAGGGCGGCTGCGAGAGCGGCGAGCGCGCCGCCCGCGAGGTGCTCGCCTCGCTCGGACTCGGCGCCGCGCCCTCGCCCTGGCTCGACGTCGAGCGCACGCGGATCGCCAGCCGACGCCGCGCGGTGCGCGACGCCGTCACCGCGCTGCTCGCATGAGCGCCGCGATCCCCACCGCGTCGCTCGCCTCGCGCGACGGCGCGCGCGCGACGGTCGCGCTGCACGGCGCGCACGTCCTGTCCTGGCAGGCGGCCGGCGATCCGCGCGAGCGGCTCTTCCTCAGCCCGCGCTCGTCGTACGCTCCGGGCGCGTCGATCCGCGGCGGCGTCCCGGTGATCTTCCCGCAGTTCGCGCTCACCGGCCCGCTGCCGCGCCACGGCTTCGCGCGCAACCTGCCGTGGACGCTGGCGGACGAGCGCACGCTCGACGACGGACGCGCACGCGCGACGCTGCGCCTCGTCGACTCCGAGGAGACGCACGCGATCTGGCCGCAGCGCTTCGTCGCGGAGCTCGACGTCACCGTCGGCGGCGCGACGCTGGAGGTCGGGCTGAGCGTCGAGAACACCGGCGACGCGCCGCTCGCGTTCACCGGCGCGCTGCACACCTACCTCCGCGTCGACGACGTGCGCCGCGCCGCGCTCCACGGCCTGCATGGCGTCCGCTATCGCGACGCGGTGCTCGGCGGCGAGCACGTCGAGCGCGCCGCCGCGCTCGCGTTCACGGGAGAGCTCGACCGCGTCTACCTCGACGCGGCGGGCACGCTGGAGCTGCGCGAGGACGACCGTCCCGCGCTCGGCGTCGCGATGACGGGATTCCGCGACGTCGTGGTCTGGAACCCGGGCCCCGAGCGCACCGCGTCGCTCGTCGACATGGAGCCCGACGGCTGGACGCGCATGCTGTGCGTGGAGGCCGCGGCGGTCGCGACGCCCGTGACCATCGCCGCCGGCGCCCGGTGGCGCGGCGCGCAGCGCCTCAGCGCGCGCTGAGCGTGTCGGTGGCGAGCGCGCTGCGCACCGTGTCGGCCTGCGCGCGCAGCTCGGCGTCCGGCTCCGCGCGCAGCGCGAGGAAGCGCGCGTACGCGGCGCGCGACGAGTCGGACGCCCCCGCGAGCGCGGCGTAGCGCCCCTCGTCGCGCAGCGCGGTCGCGAGGTAGCGCGGCCAGACGGCCATGTAGGTGCGCCGGCGCACCGCCTCGTGCGCGGCGCGCGCGTCGCCCAGCCGCGCGTGCAGCCGCGCCACGAGGATCGGCGCGTAGGTCGCCGCGTCGCCGCCCACGCCCGCGGTGAACACCAGCGAGTCGAGCCGCGCCACCGCGCCCGCCGCGTCCGAGGCGCGCTGCGCCACCGCGAGCGCGCCCTCCAGCAGCGCCGCGCAGGCGGGCGCGCCGGTCGCCGCCGGCGGCGCCGCGATCGCGACGCGCAGCGGCTCGCCGCGCAGCTGCACGATCGTGCGCCGCACGGTGGCCGTGTCGCCCTGCGCCAGCCGCCACTGCGCCACGACGCAGGCGTCGGCGAGCTGCATCGCGCGCGCGGACGGCTCCGACGCCGGCGCGGTGCCGACAGCGCGCTGCAGCGCGCGCGCGGCGGACTCCGCGGCGTCGGCGCGCCCGTCGCCGTACAGCGCGTCCAGCACGCGCAGGCGCAGGTGCCCGCGCGTCCCCGGCCGCAGCTCGGCGAGGCGGTCGGTCGCCGCCAGCGCGTCGCGCACGCGTCCCTCGTTCAGCGCCAGCGCATGCTCCGCCATGACCGCGTCCACCCGCTCCACCGGCCGGCCGCCGCGCGCGTTCAGCTGCCGCACCGCGCGCCGCGCGTCGTCGAGGGCGACGCCGTCGAGCTGGCCGACCATCGCGATCGCGCGGAGGTTCGTGGGGCCGAGCTGCGTCAGCGTCGTCCGCTGCGCGCGCAGCGCCCCGGCATCGCCCTGCGCGACCGCCGCGCGCCAGCGCAGGAAGGGCGCGAGCGGCATCCGGTCGTCAATCGCGGGCGGCGGGCCGGTGCGCGACGGCGCCTGCAGCATCGCGAGCAGCTCGCGCGCCGGGGTGTAGCTCGCCTCGAGCGTCAGCGCGCGGCGCAGCGCGGCGGTGGCCCGCGCCGGCGCGTCGGCGACGCCGGCGGCCGCCCCGTCGTGGTAGAGGCGCGCCGCGTACTCGAACCACGCCTCGGCGCGGTCGGGCGTCAGGTCGATCAGGCGCTCCCACGCCGCCTGCTGCTCGTCGGGCGTGGAGGGCGCCGGATAGCGCGGCCCGGCCATCGCGACGAGCAGCGCGCGGGCCCGCTCGTCCAGCTCGGCGCGTCCCTGCCAGGCGAGGGCGAGCGCGCGCGTGCGGACGGGCGTCAGGTGCAGCCGGTCCGCCGACCGCGCGAGCTGCAGCGCCGCCAGCGCGAAGCTCGAGTCGATCTGCAGCGCCTCCTCGTAGCGGCGGACGGCGACCGCGTGGCTGCCGCGCCGGAAGGCCGCCTGCCCGTCGAGGAAGGCGCGCAGCCCGCGCAGCGACCGCGTCGTGTGGCTCGCCAGCGAGGCGTCCTCGCCGGCGCCGAGGACCAGCAGCCGCGCCGCGAGGCGATCGACGAGCGCGGTGACGCTGTCCGCCGGCCCCTCGACGCTCGCCTCGCCGCTGACGGCGCCGGACGGCACCGCGACGACGGTCGCGTTCAGCACGACCCGGCTCGGGGTCCCCACGACGCTGCCGATGACCACGCGCTCCGCGCCCAGCCGGCCAGCCAGGCGCACGACGGTGTCGCGCGCGACCTGCCCCGACCCGGTGAGCCCCGCCGCGCGCCACGCGGCCAGCACCGCGCCAGCATCCACGGACCGGGCGCCGCTGTCGTCGGCGAGCCGCGCGGCGAGCAGCTCGACCATGCCGTCGCGCAGATAGGCGAGCGCGTCGCTGGCGCCGGTCACCCGGAACGGCGCGACGACGACGCGCTGCGTCAGCCGCGGCGTCTCCGCCACGGGCGCCGCCGCCGGCTCGGCGCGCCACCAGACCAGCCCCCCGAGCACGACCGCCAGCACGCCGACGACGGCGGCCAGCCGGAGCGCGAGCCGGCGGCGACGGCCCGGCGCCTCGACGATGCGCACCGGCGGCTCCGCGAGCGCGAGCGCGTGGCCGGGCCCCGCAGCTGCGGGCTCGGCGGTCGCGTGCGCCATGACGGGAGCGGACGTCGCGTCGGTCGGCTTCATCGGCGGCTCGGCGACCTGCCCCCCCTCGGGCTCGTCGTGCGTCGGGCGCGCTGGTGGACCGGTGAACGCGGAGGAGCGGGCCGGCGGCGCGAGCGTGGCCATCCCCGCGTCGGCGAGCGCGACGCCGCCCGGCGCACCGGCGCCCAGCTGCCGCTCGTCGGGCTGCCACTCCACGGGGTCGCGCAGCCGCGCGGCGAGCGACGCGACGACCGGGTCCGGGTCGAGCCCGAGCTGCTCGCGGAGCAGCGTCTCGTGCAGCCGCGCGTGCTGCAGCGCGCCCGCGCGGTCGCCGGTCTGGGCCAGCACCGACATCAGCGACACCGCGACCGAGGCGTCGAGCGGACGGATCGCCGCCAGCCGTCGCCGCCAGTCGAGCGCCGCCCGCAGCTCGCCGGCTTCCTCGGCGGTCCGCGCCAGACGCTCGAGCGCGCCCACCGCCCGGTCCTCCAGCCGCTGCCGGTGGCCGGAGGCCCACTGCTCGAACTCGGTCGATCCCGGCAGGAAGAAGCCGTCGAGGAACGGCCCCTGGTAGAGGCCGACCGCACGCTCCAGGTCGTCCTCGGCGAGCGCGGCCTCGAACTCCTGCACGTCGCTCCCGATCCGGTCGCGGTTGAGCCGGACGTCGCCGGCGAGCACGAACAGGTCGTCGACGCCGAGCGCACGGCGCGCCGAGTAGAGCGCCTGGGTGAGCGAGTGGCGGGCCCGTTCCTCTTCCGCCTCGGGCCAGAGGAGCAGGGTCAGCTTGTCCCGGCTGAGCCCGGTCTCACCGGCCACGGCGAGCACGGCGAGCAGCGCCTGGAGGCGGCGCTGGCTGGCCGCGCCTCCCAGGGGCTCCCCCGTCTCGTCGGCGACGTGCGTGCCGCCAAGTGTCCGTAGCCTCAGCACTTCGCTCCGTTTGAGATCCGTTTGAGGTCTCCGTGAGGATGCGCTGACGGGCCGGGGCTACACTCCCGCCCCTGCCGCCCGGTCAGCTCCGGCCGCCCTGTCGATCGCCGTCGAACATAGTGCCGCGACACGGCCCGGCACGCGGCGACGAGCACCCATCCATCCGCACGATCCACGAGGTGACCATGCTTCCGTCCACCGCGCCCAGCGCGAGCATCGCTCGCCACGACCTCGAGACGCTCGCCCAGGTGGCGATGCTGCGCTTCCCGCTCCGCGCCGCCGAGTCGCACCGCGTGGAGCGCATGCGCACCCTGCTCGCCGCCGCGACCGAGCTCGGCCGCGCGCTGAACGCCTACACCCACTGCGGCCTGGTGAACTGCCAGGGCACCCACGGCGTCGGCAGCCTCGGCGCCGAGGGCGAGGCCTTCTACACGGCATTCGTGCAATATGCCGACCTGATGCGGGAGGTCGCCGCGGAGTTCCGGCACTTCACCGAGGAGGGCCCCGGCGCGCCGACGCCGGCCGCCAGCGATCACCCGGTGCTGGAGGCCGTATGACGGCGCCCCGCCTGCTCCCCGGCCAGGAGGAGCGCGCCACCACCGTGCGCCGCCCGAGCGCCGCAAGTCGGGTGCTGATCGTGTCGAACCGCCTGCCGTGCACGGTCCAGGTCGACGATGGCGAGGTTCGGCTCGCCCGCAGCAGCGGCGGGCTCGCCACCGGCCTCTGCGGTGTGCGCGAGGGGCGGTCGGGGCTCTGGATCGGCTGGTCGGGGACGCCGGCGGAGCTGCCGGCCACGGTCCGCCGCGACATCGCGCAGCGGCTGGCCGAGGTGGACGCCCTCGGCGTGCCCCTGCGCCAGCGCGAGATCGCGGGCTTCTACGAGCGCTTCGCCAACGGCGTGCTCTGGCCGGTGCTGCACGATCAGGACGAGCATCCCGATCCGCACCCGGACGACTGGTCGACGTACCGCAGCGTGAACGCGCGCTTCGCCGACGTCGTCGCCGCCGAGGCGCGCCCGGGGGACCGCGTCTGGATCCACGACTATCATCTGATGCTGGTGCCGCGGCTGCTGCGCGAGCTGCGCCCCGACCTGCGCGTCGGCTTCTTCCTGCACACGCCCTTCCCAACCGCGGCCGCGCTCGCCACCGTGCCGCAGCGCGCGACGCTCCTCCAGGGCATCCTCGGCGCGGACGTCGTCGGCTTCCACACGCCGGCCTACGCGACGCGCTTCGCCGAGGCGGTCGAGATGACGCTCGGGCACCGCGCCACGCTCGCCGCCGGCGCCGGCGAGATCGACCTCGGCGACCGTCGCGTCGGCGTGCACGCCTGCGCGATGAGCGTCGACGCGGAGGCGTTCGGGGCCCGCGCCGCGGATCCGCGCGTCGTCGCGCGCGCCGCCGAGCTGCGCGCCACCGGCGGACCGCTCTTCGTCGGCGTCGACCGGCTCGACCACACCAAGGGGATTCCCGAGCGGCTCATGGCGTTCGAGCGGCTGCTGGACGAGCGGCCGTCGCTGTGCGGACAGGCGCGCCTGCTGCAGCTCGCCGTGCCGTCGCGCGAGGACGTCCCCGCGTATCGCGCGCTGCGCGGCCGCGTCGAGTCGCTCGTCGCGCGCATCAACGCGCGCTTCGGCTCGCGCGCCTGGCAGCCGGTGCAGTACGTGTACGGCAGCGTCGATCCGATCGAGCTGTCGGCGATGTACCTCGCGGCCGACGTCATGCTCGTCACGCCGCTCAAGGACGGGATGAACCTGGTCGCCAAGGAGTTCGTCGCGTCGCGCATCGACGACGAGGGCGTGCTGGTGCTCGGCGAGCAGGCCGGCGCGGCCGCGGAGCTGCGCGCGGCGCTGCTCGTGGACGCGCGCGACGTCTTCCAGCTCGCCGACGCGTGCGGCCGCGCGCTCGACATGTCGGCCGCGGAGCGCCGCGTGCGCATGCGGCGCCTGCGCGCGCGCGTGCTCGCGCACGACGTGCGGCGCTGGGGCGACGAGTGCCTCGACCGCATCGACGCGGCCGACGCGCGGCACGAGCGACGCCCCGTCCACGATCGGCCGCTGATCGCCGGGCGCTGATCGCGGATCGTCGAGCGCCGATCGCGGAGCTCCGGAGTGCGCGCGCGGGTGGACCTGCGCGCGCACGCGGCTATCATTGTCGGTCGTCCCGGGGCGGCCGGCCGCCCGATCGCGCGTGCGCGCGTGCGCGTGCGCCCCAGCCCGTTCCGATCCGTCATGCTCCTTCCCGTCCTGGCGCGTCGCCGCGGCGCCGAGTCGGCCAGCCGGCCGGCATGACCGACGCCGCGCTGCCGGCCGAGGTGCTGGCCCTGATCCACGGGCCGATCGCGTCGATGGCGCACGCGGAGGCGCTGCTCTCGCTGCGGCGCGCCGCGCCCGAGCCGCGCGCGCTGGCGGTGCTCGCCGCCGAGGCGCAGATCGCCGCGCTCGAGGTGGCGCGGACGTGCCTGGACGAACTGGTGGCCGCGGGGCTCGCCGCGGCCACGGGGCCGCAGGAGTACGGCTACGCGCCCGCCACCGAGGACCGCCGTCGCGCCGTCGACGCGCTCGCCGACATGTACAACACCAAGCCGGTGACGCTCATCCGCGCGATCTACAGCCGTCCGGCCGCGCCGGCGCCCGCCGCCAACTCCGTGCAGGCGTTCGCCGACGCCTTCCGGCTGCGACGCGAGGAGCGCTGACGCGATGGACGTCGGACTGATCGTCTACGTGCTGTGCGCGCTCACCAGCCTCGCCTGCGCGGTGCTGCTGCTGCGCGCCTTCGGGCGGACGCGCCAGCGGCTGCTGCTGTGGAGTGGGCTGTGCTTCTGCGGCCTGGCGCTCAACAACGCGCTGCTCGTGATCAACACGCGCTTCCTCCCCGAGACGGACCTGTCGCTCGTGCGCACGCTGCCGGCGCTGATCGGCGTCTCGCTGCTGCTCTACGGCTTCATCTGGGACACCGATGCGTGACGTCCCCTCGCTGACGCTGGTCGTCTCGGGCGCGCTGGCGATGGGCTACGCGCTCGCCGCGCTGTTCTTCACGAAGTTCTGGCGCCGCACGCGCGTCGCGCTCTTCGGCTGGTTCGCGCTCGCGTTCGGGATGCTCGCGCTGCAGCGCACGATGCTCGTGGTGTTCGAGCACGCGCCCGACGAGTTCCCGTGGAGCCACGTCATCCGGCTGCTGGCGTTCGTCATGATCCTCACCGGCATCGCGCTGCAGAACCGCGCGCCGCGCGCCGGCGGACGCGCCTAGCGCGGCGCCGGAGGCCCGCACCGCGCGACGTTCAGCCGGCGCGCTCCAGCGGCACGACGGCCATCGTGCAGCGCGACACGCACACGAGGCGCTCGCGCGCGTCGGTGATGCGGATCTCCCAGACCTGCGTCGTGCGCCCGACGTGCAGCGCGGTGGCGACGGCGGTGACGGTGCCGTCGCGGACCGCGCGCACGTGGTTCGCGTTGATCTCGAGCCCGACGGCCATCTGCCGCTCGCGGTCGACGTTCAGCGACGCCGCGATCGAGGCCACGCTCTCGGCGAGCGCCACCGACGCGCCGCCGTGCAGGAGGCCGTACGGCTGGTGCACGCGCGGCTCGACCGGCATCGTCGCCACCACGCGCGACGGCTCCGCCTCGACGATCCGGATGCCGAGCGTGTCGACGAGCCCGCGCGACGGGAAGGCGTGCAGCCAGGCGCGGACCTCGTCCGTCATCCGCGCCGACGGCGAGGTGGGCGACGCGGCGCCGTGGTCGGACATGACGCGGAACGCGAAGGGGGTGGGCGGCGGGCGCGTCAGCCGACGAGCTGCGCGTGCCAGGAGTCGCGCAGCGGGCGCTCGAAGCGCGTGCGCCAGTCGCGCGCCGTGGTGACGGTCGTGTCGAACACCGGCAGCGCGTCGGCGGCGCCCTGCGCGCCGGCCCGCAGGGGGAACGTCTCGCGGTCGGCCACCTGCACCGCGCCCGCTCCGTCGCGCCAGTAGACGCGCCCGCCGCCGAGCAGCGTCGTGCCGAGGACGGGCTCGAGGCCGCGCAGCGCCCGGAACATGCCGTCGATCGAGCAGCCCGACGCGCCCTCGACCGACTGGTCGACGCCGACGGCGAGGAACCGGTCGTCGCGCCAGTCGCGGGCGCAGCGCAGCGGCACGCCGTGGGCGGCCCAGGCGGCGAGGAACTCGTCCACGCGGGCGAGCAGCGCGTCGGCGGCGGCGCCGCGCACGGGATCGGCGGCGGCGAACACCCAGACGCGGGCGTCGTCGGGAAGCTGGTCGAAGGGAACGCTCGGCATGCACGCAATCTACCGCCGGACGCTGCGGGCTGCGGGCTGCGGACTGCGGGTCGGTTGATCCGCAGCCCGCAGTCCGCAGCATGCGCTCAGCTCCCCTGCCCCCGGAACACGAAGTACACCGCCCCCAGCAGGCACAGCCCCGCCCACAGGAAGTCGAGCCGCGGCGCCTGCTTCATGTAGAGGACGCTGAAGGGGACGAACACCAGCAGCGTGATCACCTCCTGTAGCATCTTCAGCTGCGGCAGGGTGAACACCGTGAAGCCGATCCGGTTGGCCGGCACCTGCAGCAGGTACTCGAACAGGGCGATCCCCCAGCTCACGAGCGCGGCGATCCACCACGGCCGCTCGGCGAGCGTGCGCAGGTGGCCGTACCAGGCGTACGTCATGAAGACGTTCGAGAGCGTCAGGAGCAGGACGGTGCGCAGCGTCGCGGGCATGGCGGGCGAGACGGCGCCGGGACGGATCCCACGACGACGCCGCACGTCGCCACGAGCGCACGCCGGACGCCGGACGCGGCGCGCGCCGTGGATGATAGCGACGTCCGGAACGCGGCCGTTCCCCGCGACGCGCCGGCGCGGTTAGCATGCGCGCATGTCCGCCGACCTCACCTGGCGCTGCGCGCCCTATCACGAGCTGGCCCTCGACGAGCTGTACGCGCTCCTGCAGCTGCGGCAGCGCGTCTTCGTCGTCGAGCAGACCTGCCCCTTCCTCGACGCCGACGGCGCCGACGACCGCGCCTGGCACCTGCTCGGCTGGACGCGCGACGGCGACGGGCGGCCGCTGCTCGGCGCGTACGCGCGGCTGTTCGTCCCCGGCGCGATGTACGTCGAGGCGTCGATCGGACGCGTGGTGACGCACCCGGCGGTGCGGCGCAGCGGCATGGGGCGGGCGCTCATGCGCGAGGCGATCGCGCGCGTGGCCGCCCTGGCGCCGGGCGCGCCGGTGCGCATCGGCGCCCAGCGCTACCTCGAGCGCTTCTACGAGAGCCTCGGCTTCGCGATCGCCGGCCCGGAGTACGACGAGGACGGCATCCCGCACGTGGAGATGCTCCGCGAAGCCTGAACGGCGCTGCGGACGGCGGACCGCGGGCTGCGGATCTCCTCCAGCTGCGGAGCTGCGGGGCTGCGGAACGGCCGCCCGGGATGTGCCGGCGCGCTCGGACCGAAGCTCGAACGGCATCGGGTGGGATGAACGTCGGACGACGTCCGATCGCGTCCGACGACGGCGGGTCGCTCCGAGGGAGGCGACGATCCTCGCGGTCGCGCCCGCACCTCCGCGCCCATCCGCCCTCCTCGGATCCTCATCCGATCCGAAGACTCTCCGCTGTTCGATCGCGTTCGGAGGACTGCTGCCGGGCGCGCCGAGGGCCGCCGGGTCAGGCCGTTCCGCAGCCCCGCAGCCCCGCAGCACGGAGCCCACCGTTACATCCGCGCGACCGGATCGCCGCCGGATGCGGACATGCGCCCGCCATCATCCGGCAGCCCCTCACACCGGATGGTCGCATGCCGCTCCTCGCCAGCCTTCCCGCGCCCGCGCTCCCGTACGAGCCCGCTCCCACGGGCGACCCGACCGTCAGCGCGCTCGTGCGCGCCCTCGTGCAGCGCGACCGCCGCGGCACCGAGGTCGACGGCGCGCTGACGCTGTTCGTGCGGCGCGCCCGCGTGCACGACGAGCCGGTCGAGCGCATGCTCGCGCGCCTCAAGCAGCTCCTGCACGACCACGTGCGCCCGCTGCGCTTCGACGACGACCCGCAGGAGGTCGTCGCCCTGCTGATGCGGCGCGCCATCACGGCGTACTACCAGAACGCCTGACGCGCGACCGCGGACGGATTCGCCGCCGAGGCTTGGCGGCGGCGGCGTGTGGTGTTCTCCTATCCGCATGCCGCACCAGACCGCGCTCCTGGCCACCATCGCCGCGGCGTTCGCGCTCGCCTTCCTCCTCGGGATCGCGGCCGTCCGCCTGCGGCTCCCGCCGCTCGTCGGGTACCTGGTGGCAGGCGTGGTGCTCGGCCCGTTCACGCCGGGCTGGGTCGCGGACGTGGCGCTCGCCGGCCAGCTGGCGGAGATCGGCGTCATCCTGCTGATGTTCGGCGTGGGGCTGCACGTCTCGCCGCGCGACCTGCTCGCGGTACGACCGGTCGCGGTCCCCGGCGCGGTGCTCCAGATGGCCGTCGCGACGCTGCTCGGCACCGGGCTCGCGCGGACGTGGAGCTGGTCCTGGCAGGGCGCGCTGGTGTTCGGCCTCGCCCTCTCGGTGGCGAGCACGGTCGTCGTACTGCGCACGCTGGAGTCGCGCGGCCGCCTCGACTCGGCCGGCGGGCGCACCGCCGTCGGCTGGCTCGTGGTGCAGGACCTGGCGATGGTGCTCGTGCTCGTGCTGCTCCCCGCGCTCGCGCCGCGCGCGCCGGGCGACGCGGGCGGCGACTCGCTGGCGGGGCTCGCGGTCACGCTCGCGAAGGTCGTCGCCTTCCTCGCGCTGATGCTCGTCGTCGGCCGGCGCGCGATCCCCTGGCTGCTCGCGCGCGTCGCGCGCACCGGCTCGCGCGAGCTGTTCACGCTCGCGGTGCTCACCAGCGCGCTCGGTGTGGCCGTCGGCGCCTCGGCGCTGTTCGGCGTCTCGTTCGCGCTCGGCGCCTTCTTCGCCGGCGTGGTGATTGCGGAGTCCGACCTCAGCTACCAGGCCGGCGCCGACGCGCTGCCGCTGCAGGACGCCTTCGCCGTCCTGTTCTTCGTCTCGGTCGGCATGCTGTTCGACCCGGGCATCCTCGTCCGCGAGCCGCTGCGCGTCCTGGCGACGGTCGCCGTGGTGCTCGCCGGCAACGCGCTCGCCGCGCTCGTGCTGCTGGTGCGGCTCGGGCATCCGGCGCGCTCCGCGCTCACCGTCGCGGCGAGCCTCGGGCAGATCGGCGAGTTCTCGTTCATCCTCGCGGGCCTCGGCTCGGCGCTCGGCCTGCTGCCGGCGGAGGGGCGGAGTCTGCTGCTCGCGGCCGCCCTCGTCACGATCGCCGGCAACCCGCTGCTGCTCGCGGCGGCCGACGCCGTCGATCGATGGCTCGCCGCGCGCCCCGACCTGCTCGACCGCGTCGAGCGCGCCCCCGCCGGTCCTCGCGTCGTGGACGACGCGCTCCCGACGGCGTCGATGCGGGACCACGCCGTGCTGATCGGCCACGGCCGCGTGGGGCGCACCATCGCGCAGGCGCTCGCCCGCGAGTCGATGCCCTACGTGGTGGTCGAGCGCGATCGGCGCACCGTGGAGGCGCTGCGCGAGCGTGGCGTGCCCGCCGTCTACGGCGACGCGGCGCGGCCGGGCGTGCTCGCGCACGCGCACCCCGAGCAGGCGCGCGTGGTCGTCGTCGCGGCGCCGGACCCGTACCACGCCCGGCACATCGTCGAGCTGGCGCGCCGCGCGCGGCCCGGGATCGACGCCGTGGTGCGGACGCACAGCACCGAGGAGCAGGCGTACTTCGAGCGGCTCGGCGTGGGCCACGCGCTGATGGGGGAGCACCAGCTGGCACTCGCCATGGCGCGCTACGCGCTCGCGGCGCTCGGCTGCGACGAGCAGCGCGCCGAGCAGACGGTGCAGGCGCTCGGACGGCGCGGAGGCGAGGGATGAACGCCGCCGAGCCGATCGCCACGGCGATCCTGCTCGCCATCTTCGGCGCGCTGCTCGCCGTCAGCACGCTGTTCAGCCGCGCGTCGCAGCGCTTCTCGGTGCCGGTCGCGCTGGTCTTCCTCGGCATCGGCATGCTCGCCGGATCGGAGGGGATCGGCGGGATCGCGTTCGAGAACTACGCGTTCGCGTTCCGCATCGGCACCGTGGCGCTGGTGCTGATCCTGTTCGACGGCGGGTTGAACACGCCCGTCGCCGCGGTGCGCGACGCGATCCGCCCCGCGGGCGTGCTCGCCACGGCCGGCGTCGTCGGCACCGCGGCGATGGTCGCCGCCGCCGCGCACGCGCTCGGGTTCGCGTGGCCGCAGGCGCTGCTGCTCGGCGCCGTCGTGTCGTCGACCGACGCCGCGGCCGTCTTCTCGGTCCTGCGCACCAGCGGCATCAACCTCAAGCGGCGCGTCGGCACCACGCTGGAAGTCGAGTCGGGGCTCAACGACCCGATGGCCGTCATCCTCACGATGGCGATGACGTCGCACCTGCTGCGGCCGGGCTCCACGCTCGACTGGCACGTCGGGCTCGACGTCGTGCGCGAGACGGCGATCGGCGGCGCCCTCGGCTGGGCGATCGGGTGGGGCGGGCGCGAGCTGCTGGGCCGCGTGCGGCTCCCGGCGGGCGGCCTGTATCCCGCGCTCACGCTCGGCATCGCCTGCCTGTCGTACAGCGTGCCGACGCTGCTGCACGGCAGCGGCTTCCTCGCCGTGTACATCGCGGCCGTGATGATCGGCAACGGCCAGATCCCCTTCCGTCCGGGGCTGCTGCGCGTGCACGACGCGCTGGCGTGGCTCAGCCAGATCGTGATGTTCCTCGTGCTCGGCCTCCTCGTCTTCCCGTCGCGGTTGGGCGAGGTCGCCGGGATCGGGCTGGGGCTCGCGCTCTTCCTCGCCATCGTCGCGCGGCCGCTCGTCGTCGCGCTCTGCCTGGCGCCGTTCCGCGCGTACACGCGCCGCGACGTGGGCTACGTCGGCTGGGTCGGGCTGCGCGGCGCGGTGCCGATCATCCTCGCGACCTTCCCGGTGCTCGCCGGCGCGCCGGGGGCGTCGCGCGTGTTCGACGTCGTCTTCTTCATCGTCGTCGTCAACGCGATCGTCCCCGGCGCGACGGTGCCGTGGGTCACGCGGAAGCTCGGCCTCGAATCGGGCGAGCCGCCCGCGCCGCGCGCCGTGCTCGAGATCGAGAGCATGCAGCCGCTCGAGGGCGAGCTGCTGTCGTTCCACATCGGCGAGGAGCTCGCCGTCGCGGGCGTGACGCTGCGCGAGCTGCCCTTTCCCGAGGGCGCGTCGGTCGTGCTCATCGTGCGCGGGCGCGAGCTGCTCGCCCCCAAGGGCGACACCGAGCTGCGCCACGGCGACCACGCGTACGTCTTCACGCGCCCGGCCGACCTGCCGCTCGTGCAGCTGATGTTCGGCCGCCCCGAGGGCGACTGAGCGGACGGGCTGCGACGCTCAGTTCCGCTTCACGATCTCCACGGCGCCGCCGCGCGTCGCCGGGTCGCCCCACGTGCCGCTGCCCGCGGTGTCGCGGAACGCCAGCCGCACCGGGTACGTGCTGCGCATCGGCAGCTCGAACGACAGGCTGTCGCCGCGCGCGCGCACGTCGCGCAGCGCGATCGCCGACTCCTCGCCGAGGAAGCGCAGGCGCGCGGCCAGCGCGTCGCCCGCGCGGTCGATCCGGAGCACCGCCGCCTGACGCTCCGCGCCGACGACGAGGGCGATGTCGTACCACCCGGTCGGGTCCGTCCGCGGCGGCGCGACGGGCGTCGTCGCGACGGCGGTCGGCGGCTCGAGCAGCGGCGCCACGGGGCCCACCCACATCCGGCCGTCCGCGAGGTCCACCGTCCAGACGGCGCGCGCGAGCAGCGCCGCGCCCAGCACGCCGTCGCGGACGATCCGCTTGCTCTGGACGGTCGTGCGCACCGCGAGCCCCGGGGCGAGCGTCAGCGCGGCCACCGCGCGCGCGCGATCGGGCGTGGTGTCGGCGAGGCCGAGCGCGGCCGCGGAGAACGGCGCCACGAACGTCGTGGCGTGGTTGCCGGAGTCCCAAAGCATCCACAGCTCCGCGTCGCCGGCCGGCACCGCGACGAACGCGGTCAGGTGGCCGCCGTTCATCCCGGTCGCGAGCCGCGCCCGCAGCGGGGTGAGCGCGCGCACGCGCCGGCGCAGGCTCGCCGGCGACTCCACGACGAGGCGCGCGTTCGCGAGGTCGAGGGTCAGCGCGCGCCCGGCGAAGGTGTGCAGCGAGATCACCCCGTGCACCGGCGCCACCGGCATCGCGCCGTACGGCTTCAGCTCCATCACCGCGACCTCGGCGCGCGTGGCGTGTCCCTCCACCGACAGCGGCACGTCGCGGCAGATCGGCGACTCGAGATACTCGCCGAACATGCGATGGCCGCGCGTGCGGCCCTGCGCGACGCATCCGAGCTTCGCGGCGATCTCCGGCGAGACGACCGTCACGCCGCCGCCGGTGTCGAAGAGGAAGTCGTACGTCGCGCCGGCGACGGTCACCTTCACCGTGCGCATCGGCGCCGGGCCGTAGGGCGCGAGCGCGATGGTGCGCGCGTCGGACGACGGCTGCGCGCCGACGCGAGCGACGAGCGCGAGGAGCAGGAACAGGGCGAGGCGGAGCGCGCGCATGCAGGACGGGGCGAATGTCGAAAGGGGACGCATGCGCGATCGCGCATGCGTCCCCTCCGACACCCTCCAGCGCGCGAGCGTTGCGTCGGCGCGCGTGCTACTGCCGCGGCGTGGGCAGCTGGATCATGGGCGTGGCGCCGCCGGAGACCTGCGGCAGCTGCCCGTTCCACTTCTTCATCAGCTCGTACTGCACCAGCGTCGGCGTGATGCTCGCCGACAGCAGCGCGTTCGCGCGCGCCTGCGCCTCGGCCTCGGCGGTGATCGCCTTCGCGCGGCCCGCCGCCTTGATCGAGTCGCCCTGCGCCTGGAAGGTGTTCTTCTGCAGCTCGTTCTGCGCGGTGAGCGCCTGCTGCTGCATGACGTTCTTGGCGTTGATCGCCTGGATCACCGTCTCGGGCGCGCGCAGCTCGTTGATCGTGAACTGCTTGACGACGATGCCGTACGGCGAGAGCCGCTCGGAGAGCAGCGCCTGCGTGCGCGCCACCGCCTCGGCCTTCTTGGGGCCGATGATCGCCGCGATCTCCTCCTGGCCGACGACCTCCTGCAGCGCCTGGCGGATCGTCTGCTTCACGTAGCCGTGCTGGATCGTGCCGATGTCGGTGCGGAAGGTCTGGTAGAGCTGCGGCACGCGCTGCGGATCGAGCTCGAACGACATCGCCACGTCGAGCGAGAGCGGCTGGCCTTCCTGCGAGTTGACGTTGATCTCGTCGTTGGAGCCCTCGCCCTCCGCGCCGCCGCGCCCGAGCACGAGCGTCTGCATGAAGGTCGGGTACTCCTCGATCGCGGTGAACAGCGGGTTGCGCGGGTGCAGCCCGGGGCCGAGCGGCGTCTTGTCGACGCCGCCGCCGGTGCGGTGGATCATGATGCCGACGTGCCCGGGGCTCACGTACGTCACCATCGAGGGCGCGAGCACGGCGAGCGCGATCACGCCGGCGACGATGGCGAAGATGCGGCGCACCGAGCGGCCGCCGTCGCCGCGCCCGCCCGGCGGATCGCCGGCGCCGCGCCGCGCGCCGCGTGCGCCGCTGGCCGGCGTGTACGCGCCGCCGAGGTCGGACAGGCGCGCGCCGGCCACGCCGGCGACGCCGCGCAGCGCGTCGGAGAAGGCCGAGGAGGACATGCCGGCGCCGTCGGCGCCGCTCTCGCGTTCGTCAGACGATCCCATCGAGGGTCTCCGCGTAGCAGTGCGGGCAGATCCGCTCGCCGGTCGGCAGGCGGACGAGGTCACGCTCCTCCAGGTCGCCGTGCAGCGCGCAGCGCAGGAAGATCGCGCGCTCGATGCGCCGGCGGTTCGCCATCTGGCGGGCCCAGAGGCCGAGGGGGGTGTACCCGAACACCCCATATGCGACGAGGGCGACCGCCACCGCGATGAACGCGGCGAAGAGGACGCCCTCGAGAATGATCGTGACCATCGTACCCTGACTACGCGCGACGCCCCCGCAAGGTTACAACGTCACGCTCCGCGCTCCGCGCTCGGCGCTCGCTCCATTCCGGCAGCGACGTGAGCGCCGAGCGCCGAGCGTGGGGAGGAGCGATCGGTCAGCCTTCCGTCCGGTACGCCGGCGCGTCGGGCTGCTGGCCGTGCGGCTCCTTCAGGCGCACCGGGCGGAGCGCGGCGGAGACCAGCGCCACGCGCGAGCCGAGGTTGCGCGCCGTCTGCAGCTCGGCCTCGACCGGCTGGCGGGAGCCGTCGGGACCGGCCACGGTGCCCGGGCCGTACGGCGAGCCGCCGCGCCCCTCGGCGCCGAAGATCCCCGGGTTCTGCCCGTACGGCGTGCCGACGAACACCATGCCGAAGTGCAGCAGCGGGATGAGCGACGTGATGATCGTCGTCTCCTGGCCGCCGCCGACGTTGGCCGTGCTGGTGAACACGCCGGTCGCCTTGTCCTCGAGCTCGCCCTTCGCCCAGAGCCCGCCGAGCGTGTCGAGGAACTGCTTCATCTGCGCGGTCATGTTGCCGTAGCGCGTGGGCGTGCCCCACACGATGCCGTCGGCCCAGCGCAGGTCGTCCTGGGTCACCTCGGGGATGTCCGCCATGGCCGCCTGGGCCTTCACGTACCACTCCATGCCGCCCATGGCCTGGCGGGCGGCCTCGAGCTCGGGGATGCGGCGCAGGCGCACGTCGGTGCCGGCGACGCTGCGCGCGCCCTCGGCGACGGCGAGGGCCAGCTGGTGGACGTGGCCGAAGGTGCTGTAGAACGGGATCAGGACGTTCGCGGGCATGGGCTCGACATGGTGGGGAGGCGGACGGCGGGGCGAGAGGTGTGGTGCCGCCGTCGCTGAATCCTCTCAGCGCTGAGATTGTTCCGCAAGTCACGGACCCCGACCCGGTCGAACGCAATGAGTCCGGGCCCCGGTGCGGGGCTCGCGGTCAGGTGCCTGCCGTCTCCGACGCCGCCGGCGGCGCGCACGGCGCGCGCCCGCTCGCCTGCTCCAGGCACTCCGCGGTCGTCCCCAGCGTGCGCAGCAGCGTGCGCGCGGTCTCCTGCTCCTCGGGCGTCAGCCCGGCCATCGCCGCCCGCACGGCGGCGGCATGGCGGGGGAAGGCCTCGCGCACGAACGCCTCGCCCTCCTCGGTCAGCACCGCGTACCGGGCGCGCCGGTCCTCGGGGCAGCGGTCGCGGCGCACCAGCCCACGATGCTCCAGCCGGTCGACGAGGTACGTCACCCCGCCGCTCGAGACGAGCAGCGACCGCTGGACCTCGCCGAGCAGCATGGGCCCCTTGTGGTAGAGCGCCTCCAGCACGCCGAACTCGGCCAGCGTCAGCCCGTGGCGGGCGACGTCCGCGGCGGCGTGCGCGGCGATCGCCGCATGCGCGCGCGACAGGACCACCCACAGGCGCAACGCGTCGCGCTCGGCGGGGGGAACGTCCGGCGGATTCGGGACGGATCGGGGGTGGCTGGACGTCGACACACCCCCAAATTACCTCACCGTTGAGATGCGCCACCAGAGCCGGACGACCCAGTCGTTCCGGGCCGGCGCGCCCCCTCCCCCCGCGCCCGCCATGACCGAGCCGTCGTCGACCACGCCCCTCCCCGATCGCCGCGCCTTCATGGGCGCCTTCGCCTCGCTCGGCCTCGGCTCCACCCTGCTGCCCGGCGTGCTGTGGGCGAAGGTGCGCGCGGGCGCCGAGGTGACCACCGCCAGCGTCGCCGCGGCCGCGGAGATCGCGGGGCTGACCTTCGACGAGCAGGAGAAGACCACGCTCGTCGAGGCGCTCAAGCGCCAGCTGACGCAGATCCAGGCGCTGCACGCCGTGAAGATCGACAACGCGGTCGCCCCCGCGATCCACTTCGACCCGCGCGTGCCCGGCACGTCGTCGGCGATGCTCGGCCGCACGAAGGGGGGCGCGCCCGCCGGCATGCCGCTGCGTAAGGACGCGTCGACCGGCGCGGCGCCGAAGATGGTGCGCGAGACGCAGCGCATCACCGCGGTGCCGCGCGACGCCGAGCTGGCGTTCCAGCCGGTGGCGGTGCTCGCCGAGCTGGTGCGCACGCGCAAGGTGACGCCGTCGCAGCTCACCGAGCTGTACCTCTCGCGCATCCGGGCGCACGACCCGGTCCTCAAGGCCGTCATCACGGTGACCGAGGAGCGCGCGCGGGCGCAGGCGAAGCAGCTGGACGACGAGATCGCGCGCGGGCGGTGGCGCGGGCCGCTGCACGGCATTCCGTGGGGCGCGAAGGACCTGCTCGCGACGAAGGGCTACAAGACGACGTGGGGCGCGGGCCCATACCGCGACCAGACGATCGACGTGGACGCCGAGGTCGTGAAGCGGCTCGACGCGGCCGGCGCGATCCTGATCGCGAAGCTCACGCTCGGCGAGCTGGCGCAGGGCGACGTCTGGTTCGGCAACGGCCCGACCGACGCCGGCCCGAACGAGACGACGCGCAAGGGGCAGCGCACGCGCAATCCGTGGAACGTCGAGCAGGGCTCGAGCGGATCGAGCGCCGGCCCCGCGAGCGCCACGGCCGCGGGCCTCGTCGGCTTCAGCATCGGCAGCGAGACGCTCGGCTCGATCTCGTCGCCGTCGACGCAGTGCGGCACGACCGGGCTGCGCCCGACGTTCGGGCGCGTGCCCCGCACCGGCGCGATGGCGCTGTCGTGGACGATGGACAAGCTCGGCCCCATCTGCCGCGGCGTGGAGGACTGCGCGCTCGTGCTCGACGCGATCCACGGGCCGGACGGCGGCGACCTGACGGCGATCGACGCGCCGTTCGCGTGGGACGCGCGCAAGCCGCTGCGCCAGATCCGCGTCGGCTACGTGAAGGCGGCGTTCGACCTGCCGGCGACCGACCCGGCGAACCCGCAGCGCCAGCAGCACCCCACCAAGGACTTCGACGACGCGGCGCTCGCGGTGCTGCGCGAGAAGCTCGGCGTGGAGCTGGTGCCGGTCACGCTCCCCGACGCGCCGTACGCGGCGATGCGGCTGATCCTGGTCGCGGAGGCGGCCGCGGCGTTCGACGAGCTGACGCGCTCGAACCGCGACGCGGAGCTGGTGCAGCAGGGGCCCTTCGACTGGGCGAACACCTTCCGCAGCGCGCGCTTCATCCCGGCGGTGGACTACATCAACGCCAACCGCGCCCGCACGATGATGATGCAGCAGTGGGCGCGGCTGTTCGACTCGGTGGACGTCATCGTCACGCCGACGAACGCGGCGGGGCTCAACCAGCTCGTCGCGACGAACCTCACCGGGCATCCCGCGGTCATCCTGCCGCACGGCTTCCGCCCGAACGGCACGCCGGTGTCGATCACCTTCCTCGGGAAGCTGTTCGGCGAGTCCGACATGCTGCGCGTCGCGCACGCCTACCAGCAGGCGACCGACTTCCACCAGAAGCGTCCGGCGAAGTTCGTCTGAGCAGACCCGCGCGCACGACGACGCCCCCGCCGGTGTGCACCGGCGGGGGCGTCGTCGTGCGCGCGGGCCGGATCAGGCCGGCCGGATGAACAGCGCCGCGATCGCGTTGACGGTCGCCACGTCGAGCGGCTCGTCGAAGCCCTCGGTGGCCGCGTTCACGCCGGCGACGCCCGACAGCGACGCGACGTTCACGCCCGCGTGCGTCGTGTTGTCCTCGGCCGGGAAGTCGGCCGACGCGCCGGGGCCGTACACCGCCTGCGCGGCGGCGGGCAGCGTGTTGGTGCGGCCGGTGATCCAGCCCTTCTCCGCGCGCATGCGGCGGATCTGCGAGGCGTGGCGCGCCTCGATGCTGTGGATCTGCAGTGCGGCCTCCAGCACCGCGACGTTGCTCGCGAGCGCGCCGACGCCGCCCTTGTACGCGCGCACTCCGGTGTCCTCGAACGCCTGCGCGAGTGCCATGAACGTCGCCGGATTGGTGAAGACGTCGGCGAACGGGCCCGTGTAGCGGCCGGCCGTCGAGGTCGCGCCGCGGCCGCCCGTGAAGTCGAACGTCGGCTTCGTCACCGGCGTGCCGCCGAGCGTCGTGATCGTGCTGCGGAGCAGGTTCACGTGCGCGGTCTCGTGCGCGGCGATCTCGGTGATCACGGCGCGCGCCGGTGCGCCGGTCGCGTTCAGCACCGTCGCCCCGGTGCCGTAGGCGGCCGGGATCGCGGTGGTGCCGGTCGCGATGTTGTAGAACTCCGCCTCGAGGTACTCGAGCGTGAGGGCGAAGTTGAGCACGGCGAGGACGCTGGTGGGCGCCTGCGCGTAGGCGGTGCGCGAGAGCGCGCCGAGGATCATGGGCAGCGAGCCGGCGGCGAGGCCGGCGATCATGCCCTGGCGCACCGCGTCGCGGCGCGAGACGAGCCGATCCCACACGCGGGGCTCGATCTGCTCGAGGATGTTCTGGGACTCCATGATGATCTCCTCGGTCAGACGCCGATGGCGGTGATGGTCTGGACGATGAACGGCCGCGCGGCGGCGAGCACCTGCGTGGGCGACGCCTTCGCATCGAGGCCGTTCGCCTCGCTGGAGCCGAGCGACGCGAGATCGCCGACGTTCGCGAACGCGGCGGTGTTGGGCTGCAGCAGGTCGCGGATCGCGGACGCGTGGCGCGCCTCCACCGACACGATCTTGCCGGCGACGGTCAGCAGCGGCAGCGCCGCGGTGGCCGTGAGGTAGCGGCCCGCGCCGTTGTACGCCGAGACGCCGAGGTCCTCGAAGGTGCGGGCGGTGTTCAGCACCGACGTGCGGTCGGCGAAGTTCACCGTCGTCGGATACTGCACCGTGAGCGTCGGCAGCGTCCCGCCGAGCGCCGGGATCGCGGTGGCCAGGAACTGCCGGTGCGCGACCTCGTGGTCGCGGATGTCGGTCAGCAGCTGCCGCTCGGCCGCCGACGTGAAGGCCGTCGCGAACGCCGCGTTGCCCACGACGCGCGTGTAGAAGTCCGCCTCGAGCGCCTCGAGCGCGTAGGCGTAGCGCAGCACGTCGATCGGCTGCGCGAAGTTGAGCGTCAGCGAACCCGCCCCGCCCCCCGGATCGATGATGCCGTCCTCGTCGTCGCAGGCCGCGAGCGCGGTGACCGCGCCCAGCATGCCGGCGAGCCGCAGGAACTCGCGCCGGCTCCCCGCCGAGGGCAGGCGCTGCAGCGTCCCCTCGATCCCCGTCGTCCCATCCACGTTCGCCATCGTCTCCTCGCTTCCCTCGAAGAATCCTCACATGCCCGCCGGCGGCCACGTGCAGGCCGACGTGCGAGGCGGTGAACACCAGCGGGCTGGCACGCGACGCCCGCCTTGCTACATAGTACATACAGCACGTTGCGCAATGGTAGGTGCAGCAGACTGCATGCTCGGGAGCCCGGTCCGGCAACTTCGGGACCGCACCCGGTCTGTGGCCGTGGCGCGCCCACAGCGCGCGCAGCAGATTGCCGCCCTCGCGCACCGTGCTGCATTCCGCGCGGCACGGCCCCCTCATCCTCACCGCCGCCCACCATCCATGAACGGAGCGACCGCATGAGCGGACGGCTGCGCGACCGCATCACCGACGCGCTGCGCCAGCGCATCGCCAGCGCGCTGCAGCGCGGCGCGATGCGCCCGGGCGACCGGCTGCCGACCACGCGCGAGCTGGCGGGCGACGTCGACGCCGACCCGCGCGTGGTCGCCGCGGCCTATCGCGCGCTGGAGGCCGAGGGGCTGGTGGAGATCCGGCCGCGCGCGGGCGTGTTCGTCGCGGCGCTGCCGGGCAACACCGCGCTCCCCGGCACGCCGCCGACCGCGTGGATGGCGGAGGTCGTGGCGCAGGGGCTCGCGCGCGGCGTGTCGGTGCCGACGCTCGCGGAGTGGTTCGCACGCGCGACCACCGCGCGCCCGACCACGGCCGCCGCGATCGCCGCGACGCTCGACCAGGCGATGGGGCTCGCCCGCGAGCTGCGCGAGGACTTCGGCATCGCGGCGCACGGCGTGCTGGAGGAGACGCTGCGCGCCGGCACGCGACTGCCGCGCGCGGTGGAGCGCGCGAACCTGCTGATCGCGACCGGGCTCACGGCGCCCGCGGTGCGGCGGCTCGCGGAGCGCCTGGGCAAGCAGGACGTCGTCATCGACGTGCGGCCGGACCTGCTCAGCCCCGAGTGGCGGCTGCTGCTCGCGCGCGCCGCGTACGTCGTCATCGCGGACCCGCGCTTCGGCACGCTGGTGCACGCGCTGCTCGCCGGCGTGGAGGGCGCGGCGAACGTGCGCGTGCTGGTGGCGGGGCGCGACAACCTCGCGATCGTGCCGCCCGAGGCGCCGACCTACGTCACCGAGGCCGCGCGCCAGCTGCTCGGCCGCAGCGCGCTGCCCGGGCGCGTGCTCCCGCCGGCGCGCACGCTGAACGCCGAGTCGGTGCTCACGCTCACGCGCGCGCTCGTGGAGCGGAACCTGGCGGCGGCGAAGTAGCGCCGCTCGGCGGGCTGCGGGGCTGCGGAACAGCCGCTCGGGACGTTCCGGCGCGGCAGAACCGAACGGCGAAGTCGTTCCGCAGCCCCGCAGCCCCGCAGCTCTCACTTCCCGAGCTCGAACCGCAGCGCCTCCTCGACGGTCGGGTGCCGGAAGGCGAAGCCGGCCGCCTGCAGCGCGCGCGGCACCACGCGCTGGCTCGCGAGCAGCATCTCGTCGGCCTGCTGGCGGCCGAGCGCGAGGCGCAGCGCGAAGGCGGGCGCCGGCGTGAACGACGGCCGGTGCAGCACGTGGCCCAGCGTGCGCGCGAACTCCGCGTTGGGCATCGGCTCCGGGCCGACGACGTTCACGGGTCCGCGCAGCGCGTCGGTGACGAGCGCGAAGTGGAGCGCGCCGATCACGTCGTCGAGGGCGACGAGGCTCATCCACTGCCGCCCGTCGCCCATGCGGCCGCCGGCGCCGAGCTGGAACGGGAGCATCAGCTTCGGGAGCGCGCCGCCGCGCGCCGCGAGCACGACGCCCAGCCGCGCGCGCACGACGCGCACGCCCGCGCGCTCGGCCGGCGTCGACGCGGCTTCCCAGCGCTGCGCGACCTCCGGCAGGAAACCGCGCCCCGGCGCGCTCGACTCGTCGAGCAGCTCGTCGCCGCGATCGCCGTAGTAGCCGATGGCGCTCGCGGCGACGAGCACGCGTGGCGGCCGCTCCATGCGCGCGAGCGTCTCGGCGAGGAGCGCCGTGCCGCGCACGCGGCTGTCCTCGATCGCGCGCTTGTGCGCATCGGTCCAGCGGTCGGCGACGCTCGCGCCGGCGAGGTGCACGACCGCGTCGACGCCGTCGAGCGCGCGCGGATCGAGACGCCCGGCGTCCGGGTCCCACTGCACGTCGCGCAGCTGCGGCGTGGACGACGGCCGCGGCACGCCGCGCCCGATGCGCACGACGGAGTGCCCGCCCGTCGTGAGGAAGGGCACGAGCGCCGATCCGATCAGCCCCGACGCGCCGGTCACGGCGACGGTCATCGGCGGCGCGGCGGCGGCGGCGTGGCGGGCGAGATCGGCGGCAGTCACGGCGTGGCGGTGCTGGAAGAGACGCGCGAGCTCGGCGCGCGCGAGCGCATCGCCCGCCAGCGCGCCGAGCGGGCCGAAGGGGAGCGCGAGGTCGATCTCGTCGGTGAGCACGCTCGCGTCGTCGCCGTCCGGATCGATGCGGTGCAGGTGCGACCAGCGCGCGAACGGCCCCTCGAGCAGCACGTCGCGGAACTGGCGCCCCGGCACGTGATCGCGGTGCTCGACGACCCAGCGCGACGGCGCGACCAGCCCGACGAGCGGATCGAGGAGCGAGAGCATGGCCGGCGCGAGCGGCGCCTCGATCTCGACGCGGGCACCGTCGGTGATGCGGCCGTCGCTGCGCACGACGCGCACGCGCTGCCACGGAGGCGCGAGGCGCTCGAACGCGCCGGGGCGCTCGTGCCAGGCGAACAGCGCGGCGGCGGGAACGGGAACGCGGAGCGATCGGGAGTAGCGCACGCGTCACCAACGGGCGGCGTCGGCTAACGGGTCCCGCGCGGCGTCAGTCGCCGAGCTGTCCGCCGTTCTGCTCGTCGACGAGGCGCCACAGATACCACGACGCGACCGTGCGCCACGGCGTCCACGGCGCGCCGATCGCCTGCACCTCGCGCGGGGTCGCGAGCGCCGGGAGCCCGTAGGCGAGCTGCACGCCGCGCTGGATGCCGAGATCGAGCTCGGGCAGCACGTCGGGGCGGCCGAGCCGGAACATGAGGAAGATCTGCGCGGTCCAGCGGCCGACGCCCTTCACACGCGAGAGCGCGGCGATCGCCGCCTCGTCGTCGAGCGCGTCGATGTCGTCGAGCGGCACGTCGCGCGACGCGACGCGCGCGGCGAGGTCGCGCAGGTAGCCGATCTTCTGGCGCGAGAGCCCCGCGCCGCGCAGCTGCTCGTCGGAGGTCGCGAGCAGCTCGGCGGGCTCCGGCGCGCGGTCGCCGTAGAGGGCGTGGAAGCGGCGGTGGATCGTCCCGGCGGCCTTCCCCGACAGCTGCTGGTAGACGATCGAGCGGGCGACCGCCTCGAAGTGCGTGCCCTCGGCGCGGTGCGCGAAGGCGCACGGCCCGACGACGGCGATCACGGCGTCCATCACCGGATCGACGGCCTGCAGGTGGGCGACGGCGTCCGCGTAGGGCATGCGGCAACCTACACCGGACCGCGGGCGGCGGACTGCGGATCCGAGAAAGATCCGCAGTCCGCCGTCCGCGGCGTTCTACTTGGACGTGTGGCTGCGGTCCTCGTCGGAGCGGTTGCCGCCGGCGTCGCCGGTGCTCTTGATCGTCCCCTCCGGCTTGTCCTGCGGCATCGCCGGGTGCGTCTCGCGGCCGCCCATGACCTGGAACTGCTCGCGGTCGTGGTGGTGGCGCTCGACGTCGATCGTACGGCGGTTGTGCTCGGCCGCGCGGTCCGCCTCGTCGTGCTGGACGCGGTTCTCGAACAGCCGATGGCGGCCGTCGCGGTTCGCGGTCGGATTGGCGATGCGGCGCTCGTGCTCCTCGGCGCTGTCGCCGCGGGCCAGGGCGGCATCGTTCGAATCCGGCTGGTTGCGGCGCGAGTGGTCGCTGATGCCGTCGAGGAAGGCCTGGTGCGCCTTGGCGCCGTGCTGCCCCTCGGCGTGCTCCTGCGCGCCCTTCTGCTCGCCGCGCGGATCGTTGCTGTGCTTCGGCTTGCCCATGTCTGCTGCTCCGTGTGTGCGGGGCTCGCGGTGGGGGCAAGCGTCATGCCCCTTCCAGCCCCAGCGGCTGGCTGAGTCGTTCGACCCACGAGCGCGGCGGCGGGCGCACGTACCGTGCATCGCAGTCGGGGGCGGCGCCCTCCCGTCGGCGATTCCCCGACGACATCGCCACTTCGGCCCGACTGGCGTTTGCCCCCGGTCCGCCCATCTTTCGCACCGTGAGCCCCGTCCGCCCCGTCACCCGCCTGGCCTCGCTGCTGCTCGGCCTGCTGTATCTCCTCGCGTGGGGAGAGCCGGTGGCGTGGCACCCGTGCCCGATGCACGACGGGATGGTCATGCCCGCCGCCGTCCAGGCGGCCCCGGCGCCGGGCGCCGGGCATGGGGCGATCCATGGAGCGACCCCGGCGGCGCTCGCGGCGCACGGGCACGACGCCGCCATGGACCACGGGCTTCAGGCGGCCGCGCCCGCGCCGGGTGATCAGGACGCGGAGCACGACGCCCACGCCTGCCAGTGCCTGGGCCACGGCTGCTGCGCGGCCGGCGTCCTCGCGCCCACGGTCCAGGCGGTCCGCTGGCGCGTGCTGGTCGCGCGCCGCGCCGACCCGCCGGCGCCCGAGTCGGTCACCGCGCAGGCGGCGGCCCCCCGGCTCCTCCCGTTCGCGAACGGCCCTCCCGGCCTGGCCTGAGTCGCCGGCGACCGGCGCGCCCGCAACGCGCGTACCGGTCCCTCGTGCCCCTCCGCACGCGCGGACTCCGGGCCCGAGGTCCGTCCCGCCCGAGCCCCCGTGGCCCGTGGCGCATCCGGCGACCCCGACGACGCGTCCCCATCGACGCCGCCGTCCGCGTCCCGGCGCCCCGACCTCGGGGCGAGTCCCGGACGCGACGCGGTCCCCACAGGCCCGGACCGATCCATGTCGCCCTCGCTCGCTCGCCGCTCGCGCCCCGTGTGCGCGGCCGCCCTGCTCCTCGCCGCCGGCGCGCTGCCGGCCCTCCCCGCCGTGCTCGCCGCCCAGCCCGTCGCCGACCGCGCGACCTCGGGCAGCGTCGAGGGGCGGATCACCACCTCCGCCGGCGCGCCGCTGGCCAACGTGCTCGTCCTGCTGCAGGCCGCCGCCGGCGCGCCGCGCGGCGCGATGACCGACGACGCCGGCCGGTTCGCGATCCGCGGCGTCCCCGAGGGCGCCTACACCCTCGTCGCCCGCCGCGTCGGGCTCGCCGAGCAGCGGCGCGAGGTCACCGTCGCCGCGGGCGCCACACGCGCCGACCTCACGCTCGCCGAGCAGGCGGCGGTCGTCGCGCCGGTGGTCGTCAGCGCGACGCGCGAGACGCAGCGGCGCGCCGAGGCGTCGGCGACGATCGACGTGCTGGACGGCGGCGAGGTGCGGCTGGCCCGCGCCGCGCACCCCGCGCAGGTCATGAAGCGCGTCCCCGGCGTCTACGTCGCGCAGCTCTCGGGCGAGGGGCACTCGATGGCGATCCGGCAGCCGATCACCACGAAGCCGATGTACCTCTACCTCGAGGATGGCATCCCGACGCGCGCCACGGGCTTCTTCAACCACAACGCGCTCTACGAGGTCAACATCCCGCAGAGCGGCGGCATCGAGGTGCTCAAGGGCCCCGGCACCGCGCTCTACGGCTCGGACGCGATCGGCGGCGTGGTGAACGTGCTCACGCGCCCCGCGCCGGCCGCGCCGACGTTCGAGGTCGCGACCGAGGGCGGCGGCTACGGCTACGGCCGGCTGCTGGCGAGCGGCGGGACCACGCGCGGCCGCGACGGCGTGCGCGCGGACCTAAACCTCACGCGCATGGACGGGTGGCGCGACCGCAACGCCTACGACCGGCAGAGCGCGACGGTGCGCTGGGACCACTTCGGCAACGACGGGCTGTCGCTGCGCACGGTGGTCACCGGCACGCGCGTCGACCAGAACGACGCGCTGGCGCAGGACTCGTCGCAGTTCTTCCGGCGCGACCCGCTGAACCGCTCGCCGCTGGCGTACCGCGAGGTCAGCGCGCTGCGCGCCGCGACGACGATCGAGCGGCAGGGGGAGACGTCCAGCTGGAGCGTCGCGCCCTACGCGCGCTACAACGTGCTCGACCTGCTCCCGAACTGGCAGCTGACCTTCGACCCGCAGCGGTGGTCGACGCGCAGCACGTCGTTCGGGCTGCTGGCGAAGGTGCGCCGCGACCTGCCGGCGCTGCGCGCGAAGGTGATCGCCGGCGCCGACGTCGACCTGTCGCCGGGGAGCTACCGCGCCGACTCGCTGCGGCTCTTCCGCAGCGGGAGCGGGGTGACGCTGCGCTACGACAGCGCGCAGGCGACGCGCGCGGTGTACGACTACGACGTCACGTACCGCCAGGCGTCGCCGTACGTGCAGGCGGAGTTCGCGCCGCTCGCGCGGCTGCGCGTGGACGCCGGCGCGCGCTATGACTGGATGTCGTACGACTACAGCACGCGCCTCGCGCCCACGCAGACGGGGCGCTGGCGCGTGCCGGAGAACATGACGCGCTCCTACACGCGCCTCAGCCCCAAGGTCGGCCTCACGTACGAGGCGTCGCCGGCGCTCGGCCTGTTCGCGAGCTGGCGCGCCGGCTTCCGCGCGCCGAGCCAGGGGCAGCTGTTCACGCAGGGGACGACGGACAGCACGTGGACGCTCAAGCCCGTGAAGGTCGCCTCCGCGGAGACGGGGGTGCGCGGACAGCTCGGCCGCCGCGTGCTGTACCAGCTGTCGGCGTACGACATGACCATCCGCGACGACATCCTCACCTTCACGCGCCCCGACGGGCTGCGCGAGGCGCGCAACGCCGGCACCACGCGGCACCGCGGGCTGGAGTCGAGCGTGAGCGCGATGCTGGTGCCGTCGCTGCGGCTCGACGTCGCGTACTCGGTCAGCGACCAGCGCTACGTGACGTACCGGCCGGTGGACGCGCGCGCCGCCACCGCGACGACGCCGGCGACGCCCGAGATCAACTACGCGGGGCGCGACATCGAGCAGGCGCCGACGCAGCTCGGCAACGCGCTGCTGTCGTGGAGCCCGCGCCTGCTGAAGGGCGGGCGTCTGGCCGCCGAGTGGTCGCACACCGGCTCGTACGTGGCCGGCTACTACCTCGACCAGCAGAGCCGCCCGACGACGCCGCGCACCTACGGCGGCCACGACGTGCTGCACCTGCACGCCAACGCGCAGCTCACGTCGCGCATCGAGCTGTTCGGCCGCGTGCTCAACGTCGCCGACCGCACGTACGCGGAGCTGGCGTCGTTCACCGCGAACGACCGCGTGCAGCCCGACCAGTACACGCCGGGCGCGCCGCGCACCGTGTACGCGGGGCTGCGCTACAACTGGACCAAGTGAGGACGCCGGCCATGTCGACCACGCTCCGTCCGACCCGCCTCCTGCTCGCCGCCGGCGCCGCGTGCGCGGCGCTGGCCTGCGCGCGCCTCGCCGCCGACGGCGGCGGCGGCGTGGCGCTGGGAGAGTCGCGCGTGCTCACCGGCGCGACCGCGAACGTCGGCACCGCGCCGACCCTGGCGATGGGTCCCGGCGGCCGCCGCGCCGCCGCCTGGGTCTCGGCGCCGGGGGGCGGCAGCGACGGGCGGCTCTACGTCGCCGTGGCCGACGCGGGCGGCGAGCTCTCCGCGCCGGTGGAGGTGCGCGATCCGCTGGGCGGGATCGAGCCGCACGGCGAGGCGCCGCCGAAGCTGGCCTACGGCGCGGACGGCGCGCTCTACGCGCTGTGGGTGGTGGGCAAGGAGGTGCCGGGGCGGCGCTTCCCGGCCAGCGCGCTGCGCTTCGCCCGCTCGGCGGACGGGGGGCGCACCTGGAGCGCGCCGGCCAGCGTGACCGACGTGCCGCAGCCGTTCGGGAGCTTCAACTTCCACTCGCTGCAGGCGGGGCGCGGCGACACGGTGTACGCGGCGTGGCTGGACGGCCGCCACGGGAAGAGCGCGACCTACTTCACGCGCTCCGTGGACGGCGGGCGCTCGTGGCAGCCGAACGTGCGCGTCCACGCGGGAGAGAGCTGCCCGTGCTGCCGCACCGCGGTCGCCCCCGGGCGCGGCGACACCGTGTACGCGGCGTGGCGCACGGTGGCCCCCGGGCAGGTGCGCGAGGTCGTCGTCGCGCGCTCGGCGGACGGCGGGCGCACGTGGGCCGAGCCGGTGCGGGCGCAGCGCGACGGATGGGTCATCGACGGCTGCCCGCACGCCGGGCCGTCGCTGACGACCGACCGCGCGGGGCGCGTGCACGTCGCCTGGTGGAGCGGGCGCGAGGGGGCGGCCGGCGTCTTCTACGCCCGGTCGGACGACGGCGGGCGGACGTTCGGCGCCCCGGTGGCGATGGGCGTGGCCGAGCGGTCGCGCCCCGCGCACGTGCAGCTCGCGGTGACGGAGTCGCCGGCGGGGACGCCGGGCACCCCGCGCGTGGTGGTGGCGTGGGACGACGGCACGCGCAACACGCCGATCGTGCGGGTGCGCGTGTCGCGCGACGGGGGGGCGACGTTCGGCGCCGCGACGGCGGCGAGCGACGGCGAGCGGGCGGCGACGTTCCCGGTGCTGGCGCTCGATGGCGCGCGACTGGCGCTGGCCTGGAGCGAGGAAGCGCCCGCGCACGCCGCCGAGCACGCGTCCCACGCGAAGAAGGCCGGCGACGCGAAGGCGCCGATGCCGCTCCCAACGGTCGGGCAGCGCACCGTCGTGGTGCGCGACGGCACGCTGGACTGAGGCGGCCGCGGCAGGGTACGGCTCCTGCGATACGGCGCGAGGGGTCCCGGCACGTCCGTCGGGTCCCCTTCGCATCCGCATCGCCTGGAGTCTCCATGTCCCTGCTCCGTTCCTTCGTCGGCGCGGCCGCGCTGGCGCTGTCCGCCACCGTCGCCTCCGCGCAGACGACCGTCACCTACCTCGGCTCGCCGAGCGGAGCGAACGACGGCCAGTACTACGTCGGGCCGTTCGAGGGCACGCTCCAGACGGCTCCGGGCGCGGCACAGTCGGTGACGATGTTCTGCATCGACGTGCTGAACCAGGTGGTGAACGGCGACACGTGGACGGGCGTGCTGACCAGCCTCGCCGATCCGACGGCGCCGCTCACCAACACGCGCCACTCGGCGGCCAGCGACCCGAACGCGATGACGCGCTACCGCACGGCGGCGTGGCTGACGTCGCAGTTCGGGCTGACGTCGCAGAGCGAGTGGGCGGGGATCCAGCACGCGATCTGGAACGTGTGGACGCCGGGGCAGTACGCGGCGAACGCCTGGGACGCGGCGGCCGCGTCGGCGGCGGCGGGGGGCTTCGTCGGGGTCGACTTCTCGGGCTACGCCGTGCTGACCGACGTGCGCGGCATCGGCCTCGCGGTCGGCGGGGCGCAGGAGTTCATCGTCCCGGGGCTGGGCGGCGGCGGCGTGGGCTCGGTGGTCCCGGAGCCCTCGACCTACCTGCTGCTCGGCACCGGCATCGCGGCGCTGGGCCTCGTCGCCCGCCGTCGCCGGCAGACGGTCACGACCGCCTGACCGCGCTGCGCTGCAGCGCCGACGTTCGACGGACGGGCCCGCGTCGCACCAGCGACGCGGGCCCGTCGGCCATTCGGGGGTCGGGACGCGCGCACCGGGTCGTGGACGCGCGCTTCGGACGGGCAATCGGATGTTCGTGTCGGGGCGACGCGACACATGTGCGCTCCGGACTCCACAACCGGCGGCCTCTTCGGGCGTATCGTGGGCGCCGGCCGCAGCTCGCAGCCGGCGGCCAAGTGCGGGTCTCACAAGGGATTAACTGCGACGGCGCGCGATCGCCGAGCGGCCCCGGCCGTTCGGTACCGGACCTGCCTGAGGGAGTGTCGAGCCTGCCACCTACCCCCCGGCCCTTCCCTGCCATGCCGACCGTCACGATTCGCCGCCTCGCCTCCGCCTCCTGGACCGCCGGCCTCGTCGCCCTGTCGCTCGTCGCCGCTCCCGCCGGCGCCCAGAGCACCTGGAACTTCACCGACCAGAGCAACCCGGGCGCGTGCACGGCCACCAGCGGTGGCGCGAACGGCATCGGCAATCGGTTCGACTGCGCGGCCCAGGGGAGCAACTCGGCGTCGCTGCGCGTCCAGGGGTACAGCATCAGCGGCAGCGCGGCGACGAGCACGCTGTCGAACGCGGCGGTCACCGGCCCGTGGAGCGGGAGCGGCGTGGGCGTCGGCAACGCGATCGAGGGTGGGACGGGCGCCTCCAGCCCGAACCACGCGCTGGACAACCAGGGCACCGGGACCGACCTGCTGATGCTCAGCTTCCTCGGCGGTGCGCACAACCTGCGCTCGGTGCAGTTCGGCTGGGTCTCGGGCGACAGCGACTTCCAGCTGCTCCGCTGGATCGGCGGCGGCACCCCGTCGCCGGCCGGCCAGACCGTCACCCAGTTCCTGAGCGGCTGGCAGCTGGTGGGCGCGTTCAACGGCGGCTCGGGCGCGGCGACGTTCGGCAACGTCAACCCGACGAACCTGACCTCGCAGTACTGGGCGGTCGCCTCGTACAACTCGGCGCTCGGCGGCACCGCCACGTCGGGCATCTCCGGCGGCAACGATGCCGTGAAGATCCTGAGCGTCACCGCCACGCCGTCGCAGGTCGTGCCGGAGCCGTCGACCTACGTGCTGATGGGCACCGGCATGGTCGCGCTGGCCGGCGTCGCGCGCCGCCGTCGGCTCTCGACCAAGAGCTGAGCGCTGCTCCGACGCACGCCGAGGGGCCCGCATCGCACACGCGATGCGGGCCCCTCGCGCGTTCGCCGGTCCCGCGCGCGAGGTGCTCGGGTTGAGCACCTGCATGGAGCACCCGTGTGGAGCGCCCGCGACACAGCGCCGGCGCGGCGCCACAGGGCGTGCCGCGGCGCGTGGCCGGCGCACGGCCGCCCCGGCCCGCCTGCCATCCAGTAACTCATAGTGGCTTCTTCAGTTGTGCGATCGGAACGACGCCAGGGCCGCGCGAGATGGCAGGCTCTGCCGCCAGGCATGTCGAGTGCACCAGGCTGGGCCGTAGCCACTCACCTTCCAGTCTGCGAGCTCCTCATGTCCGTCGCCGCCACGATGCTCAGCGCCCTCACTCTCCGCAGCAGCCGTCTGGGCCTCCTGGCCGCCGCGTCGCTGCTGTCCGCGTCCGCCGCGTCGGCCCAGGTGACGCTCCGGCTCACCGGCTCGCCGAGCGGAGCGCCGGGTGTCTCGGCCGCCGTCCAGGCCACGTCGTTCGGCCCGAGCGCCTACTGGACCTCGGGCGCGGGCACGATCAACGCGACGTCCTCGCCGTACCTGGCGACGGCGAGCATCGGGTCGTCCTCGCTGGCGATCACGGTGATCTGCGTCGACCTGTTGAGCACCGCGTCGTTCAACGACCCGTACGCGATCAACGTGACCTCGCTCGCCAACCCGTCGCTGTCGCTGCTCGACACGCGCTGGGTGAACGGGATGCAGCAGCAGATCGGCACGTCGGGCGGGAACGCGACGTACCAGACGCTCGGCAACGCGGACGCGATGCGGCGCTATCGCACGGCGTCGTACCTCGGATCGTTCATGACGGCGGAGAACACGGCCGACTGGAACGACATCCAGCTCGCGATCTGGGAGGTCATGACGCCGTACACGGTGCGCAACGACGTGAGCGCGTGGACGAGCACGAGCGCCGGCGCCTGGCTGACGCAGGCGACGCAGGCGGCGGCCGCCGGGTTCGTGGGCTACGACTTCTCGAACGCGTACGTGCTGACCGATGCGACGGTCGACGACGCGAGCCCCGAGCTGCAGGGTGCGCGCGCGCATCTCGGGCGGCAGGAGTTCGTCACCGCCGCGACCCGCGTCGTGCCGGAGCCGTCGACGTACATGCTGCTCGGCACGGGGATCGCCGCACTCGGACTCGTGGCGCGCCGTCGCCGCACGAGCTGAGTCCAGCCCCGGTCGCACATGCGCGAAGTGCAGCGGGCCCGCCCACCCCGGGGAGGGGGGGGCCCCAGCAGGGAGCG